>Ga0308171_1000009_pt1 | contig 893681 bp, 822 predicted proteins | sample PhyGR1_FD_202135 | JGI IMG/M metagenome (GOLD analysis project Ga0308171, IMG submission 202135) | Phyllosphere microbial communities from UC Gill Tract Community Farm, Albany, California, United States - DLSLSG.R1 | ecosystem: Host-associated > Plants > Phyllosphere > Unclassified | place...
TACATGCTGGGGCACCGGCTGGCCTCACAGAACAAGGCAAACTCAACCGTCCATAAACACAACGCGGCGCTTTTGAAAAAGTGGCTTTGAAACTCTATACTAAGCCAACTAGTAAGCTCGTAACAGGTCCGTTGACATCACTACTGCCAGTGAAGCGCGCAGTGCATATGGTTATTCTTGTTCAGAACCGCTCAATCTCCTCTTTGGCGGTTTCGAATTTTTGATTATGAATGGGCTTATATCATTATTGAAGGTGTGTTTCGAATGCGCTTCTGCCTGATCGCTGCCCTTGCATTGTCGCCGAGTATTGCTTTGGCTGAAGCCGATCAGGATCATATCTCGTATATATGCGATCATGAAAATGCGATTGAGATTATTACTTCGCAAGACAAGCCCGAACAGATCATTCTAAATGCTTTTGGACGTGAACGTTCGCTTGAGAAAACAACGGATGCTCCTCATAAGACTTTCGTAGGTGAGGGGTACGAGATATCGTTCACCACTATGGAAAAAATATTTGTTACATCTCAGGGTGCAACGCTGACCTGCAACGTAGATGCTATCGAGTAATATTACTTCGCTAGGTCTCGACCACTCATCACTTGAAGTCTGCCTATTAATTGCGGCTTCGCAGGCTTACTTAAGACATAATGTCGCGGCTCATTATATTCTCCCTAACGATTGGCGGAGAACTCATGAAAAGCGCTTCTACAGCATCGGCATTAGCGGCATTTGCATCGCTCCTGTTTGCCACGGCATCCTTTGCCGAGCCAACCTCCCAGCAGGTATCAACCCAACCCAAACGCATTGAAGTGGCCTTCGTACTCGATACCACAGGGTCAATGGTAGATTTGCTTGAGGGAGCGAAGCGCAAAATCTGGTCGATTGCGAATACAATCGTCGATGTGCAGCCTGATGCAGATATAAGAATGGCACTTATCGGATATCGTGATCGTGGTGACGATTATGTGGTCAAATCCTTTGACATGAGCAAAGATTTGCAGTCACTTTACGCAAATCTGAGGCGCTTTGAGGCTGATGGCGGCGGTGATGATCCTGAATCCGTCAATGAGGCGCTTGATAATGCGATTGGGCGACTGACATGGAGCGAAGGCTCCGCAACCCAGAGAATTGTGTTCCTGGTCGGCGATGCCCCACCTCACATGGATTATAAGGGTGAGCGCAAATATCCTGAGATTTTGGCCGAAGCAAAAAGCCGAAATATTCGCGTGAATGCCGTCCAAGCGGGTAACTCTGAAGAAACCCGCAACTTCTGGAAGGATATCGCGGAGCGTGGATCAGGTCGCTATATCCAGATTGCGCAGGATGGTGGACGTATTGATGAAGTCAAAACACCCTATGATCAGGAGATCATTACGGTTCAGCAGAACATCGATAACACAATCATGCCATACGGTAATGCCGCGATCAGGCAAGAGCTCAACAGCAAACTAGCCGCGAAAGCCGCAGCACCGATGGAGGCGCAGGTCGAGAACTCCAAGTTTTATTCCAAGCGATCATCGATGAAGGAGGTTGTTACGGGTGGCGGCGATCTTCTTGACGATATCCGCAACAACAACCTGAAATGGGACGAAGTCAAAGAAAGCGAGCTGCCAGCCTCGTTGAAGGACAAATCCCATGCGGAGCAGAAGAAGATTATCGATGAAACCCTGAATGTGAGAACCGAGCTTGAGCGCCAGATGACGGATCTTGTCCAGAAGCGGGATGAGTATGTTGAAAGTGAAATGCAGAAGAACGCGAAAAATGGTGACGTTTCTTTTGATAAGGTTGTCGCCGATATGTTGAAGCAGCAGCTTGCTCAGCAGTAGTCAGCAATCCCGCTATCCAGCTTCGATAACAGTGAAATCGAGTGGCGAAAATTGAGCCGCTCGATAAGGATCGAAAGCTTTTTCGAGCTAAGAAGGTTCAATCTGAACCTGAAATTATAAAAATATTTCAATTAGATACTGGTGCATGCGGCTGTCTAAGGCCGAATGCTTTCATCCTGAATTCACTCTTGGATGAAATTTATTGGCAATGGCTCCATTTTAGCTTCGTAGCCCGCAGCAATGATGCAGGCTGAGAGCACGGAAAGGTGAAGCCAATGTCTGTAATTGAATTCAAAAACTCCTCGCGCAATGAGTTTGCAGACATAACGGAATTGGCATTCGAGTATGAGGAAAAGCTGCCCCAACGCATTCTGGTACCAATATGGCTGACCATGGTCACTGGATGCCTGACATTCTGGATCGCGGCGTTAAGCTTCATGATTTCCGGCGTCTAAAGGAATACGCTGTTGACTGCTCTGAAAGTTGAACAGTTTAAAACGCTACCCTGGTAGCGAAGCAGGCAAGGCCTCGGATACCCTCGTATGGTTGAGGTCAGGCGCTCCCGATCGGCATTGGCAACGCCCCCGCAACAGCCGTCGGTCGGGAGACAGTTAAACCGTCGATTTGTTCGACCCTACTCTCGTGATGACAACTCAAACGGATGGAAGTCAAAATGAAAAACTTGATCGTATCTGCAATCGCAGCTCTGGTTCTTGGTACTGCCACTGTCTCGGCTGCCGAACTTGAAGAGAAAAACATTTCGCTGGCAACTGCCAATGAAATCGCCAGCGAAGCCGTGAAGATCTGCACGGCCAAGGGCTACAATGTATCGGTCGCTGTTGTTGACCGTGCCGGTTTGCTCCGTTCCCTGATGCGTGCAGACAAAGCTGGCCCGCACACGATTGATGCTGCGCAGGCAAAGGCGTTCACATCCGCATCCGCCCGCACCCCAACCAGCATGATGGCTGAGAATGTGCAGAAAAATCCTGGTGCGGCACAGCTTGTATCTATCCCGGGCTTCCTTGTGCTGGCTGGTGGCGTTCCGATCAAGATTGGTGATGACACCATCGGCGCAATCGGCATCGGTGGCGCACCAGGCGGTAATCTTGACGAAGCTTGCGCGGTTGAAGCGCTGGATTTGTTCAAAGACAAGCTGAAGTAATAAGTCACAAAGTAAAGGCAGCGCGAAGAGCGCTGCCTTTTTGATTCAATGCGTTGCGCTCAAAGGGAGTTGGGGGAGTTGGGTGGGGAGCAAGCCAGATGATCAATATTGTTTCACTGTACCTCTTGTCATCGCTGCTCTGGGCAAGTCCTGTCGAGCCGTTGAATGTGGCGGCCGTGTCGCCCGATCTGCAGAAGCTGGAAGAGATGCTGCTGTTTGGTCTGCCTGCCTCGCGTCAAAGACAATTTGTTGAAGCGAGAACCGCATGGCGAAAATATCGGGATGCGGAATGTGGATTCAGACAGGTCAATTTCCCGATGTGGACATCAATAGAAGAATGCAAGCATTCGATGCTTCATCAACGTGCAACTGATATCCGCCTGCAGTTGCGATGGCAGCATGGGTTGCCCGGCAATGTAAGATAGCGCGTCAAAGCAATTGCGGTCTGTTTGTTAGTAATTCTGCTATTTATTGCTTAGTCTGAGATGCCATACTTTGGGAGACAGATGGAACGTCTGACTAAAATCGACCGCCGGACCATGCGAGCCTATTGGTTTGCTGCGGCCTTTGTCATCCTGATCGCATCACTTGGCGCAACCACGATCATCTACCGCGACTATACAAACCGTGTTGATAGTGCGGGCCAGCAAGTCATGTCTCTAGCCCAGGCGCTTGCGGAATATACGACGCAGGTTTTCACAAAGCTCGATGCGCTAAGCCGAGCAGTGATGGAAGATCGTGCTGACCGAATTGTCTATGAAGGTCTTCTGTCGGAAGTCATGCGTCGCCGCGCAGCCGCAGAGCCTGCTGCCATGGGAATTGCCATTATAGACAGAACCGGCAAAGTCTATGCCAGCGGCATGGATGATTATCCGGTCGGGCGCGATTTGAGCCATGCCGTTGATTTCAAGGCCTTGAGCCGACCGGATGCCGCTGATTTCTACATCAGCAAGCCCTATAAATCTGAACTGAGTGTGCCGGGCGACTTTAGCGGATGGGCTATGAGCTATGCGCGTCGCATCAGTGACGGCAATGGCAACTTCGATGGCTATGTCCTGATTGTTGTTGATGAGGCCTATCTCAATGGCTTTTACAGTCAGCTCGACGAACAGCCAGGCATGGTTTTCGGATTGATGGGAACGGATGGCACCATCCGTGCTTCGAGCTCACCCGCTGTCGTCGGACAGAATGTTTCAGCTTACATTCCAGAGCAATTGGCTGCTGGTAAAGGCATCAGAATTAACCCGTCCGTCAAAACAGGGACGGAGCGGATTTTTGCCTATTATCGTTCGTCCGCTGCGCCTCTCGTTGCCTATGTGGGATTGCCAACGCAACCGATCTATAAGGCTTGGCTGACCGCATCCTCGTTGATTGTCGCCGCACTTTTGGCTTTGTTTGCAGCACTTGGCGTTCTTGGCGTGATCCTCGGCAAATATATGCAAAATAGAAGTTCGCTCGTGCATGTCATGATTGAGGCTGCAAACCAACGACGCGAAAAAGAGTTCCTCGAAACAATCGTCAATACGGGCGGTGTTTTGATGGCCGTAACGGATGCTGAGGGGCGCTTGATTGTTGCTAATCAGGCCATGCACGAGTTGTTTCCCGAGATGGAAACCCTGAAATCGGAGGTTGGTGCTATTGCCGGGCCACTCGGCGAACAGCTTTCAGCGGTTGTCGATAATCTCCCATGGCAAGCCGTGAACAATATCACTTTGGCAGACGGGCGAAAACGTGCGCTTTCCTGGTCTGTCTCGCCCATCAAAACCAATGACGGTGAGATAAAGAACCTGGTGGCCGTCGGTCTCGATATTACTGAGCGGCGCGAGGCGGAGCTGTCAATCTATCAGGCAGGCAAGCTTGTGACGCTGGGAGAGGTTGCAACCGGGATCGCGCATGAGATCAACCAGCCGCTCGCAACGCTTGCGATGGCAGTCGACAATCTCCATGCGCGGGTTTCTGGTGGCAATCTCGATCAGGCGATGATTGTCGATGGCCTCGATCTTGCCAGTCGGCAGATTGATCGCGCTGCCAATATCGTCCGGCATATGCGCATTTACGGCCATCGCAGTGATGGCTCATTGCGCCCGGTTGATCCGGCAGAAGCGGTAGAAGGCGTGCTTGCCATTGCTGGAACACAGATTGAAAATCAGGGCATTTCAATCCGCAAAGATTACCGCGCCGGTGATTACAAAATGATTGCGGATCTTGTGCTGATTGAGCAGATTGTTCTTAACCTGCTGCTGAATGCGCGAGATGCTATCGTGGAAAGCCGACCACAGGACGATGGGCGTGAGGTGCGGGGCGAGGACGAGTTTATCGCAATCCGCTTTGAACAAACGGACGATGACATGATTGCCGTCGTTGTCGAGGATTCCGGCCCGGGCATACCGCTAGCTAATCTTGATCGCGTGTTCGAGCCGTTTTTCACGACCAAGTCCGTCGGTAAAGGCACGGGGCTGGGATTATCGCTAAGCTATGGTATGGCCCGCGATATGGGCGGTCGGCTGGAAGTCAAAAACGGTACAAAGGGCGCAGAGTTTCGACTGATCCTGCGTGCGGCAAAAGACGAAAAGGAGGGGGCAGAAAATGGATAATTCGCCAGCCAATACAACGGTCCTTCTGATCGACGATGAAGAGGCATTGCTCGATGTTCTGGGAACGGCGCTCACCGACGCGGGCTATAATTGCCTGCGTGCCTCTGCCGCTATGGCAGCGTTGAAATTGCTTGATAGAACACCAGAGATAGACGTGGTGGTCAGTGATATTCGGATGCCGGGCATGGATGGTATCGAGCTGCTCAGGGCAATCCGCGAACGATACACGGATCGAAACTGGTTGCAGGTTATTTTTGTAACCGGCCATGCGACGCTGGATAACTCTGTTGAGGCGCTACGACTGAACGCAGTGGATTTTCTTCACAAGCCGGTTCGTCGAGTGCCGTTTCTGGAATCCGTCGCAAAGGCAGCGACCAAAGCCTATGAGCTGCGCGCGAAAGCGGCGCAATGGTCTCAAGGCCATGAACGGCTCTCCCGTTTGATGCAGGAGGCGCAGCAACTGGGCGCGATGCTGGAAACATTGCAGCCAATGACATCAAGCGGCTCGGAGCGGCAAAGTGCTCAAGGTTTATCTCATAATGATGAGCCGAACGCTCTTGCCAACGCCCCATCTAAAGAACGGATGCTTGAGCTTCTGCGCATACGCGATATCAAGACGCGCTATTTTTCTGACAAGTTGTTTGTTGATCCCGCCTGGCACATGCTTCTCGATTTGATGGAAAACCATCTTCAAGACAAGCAGGTTTCTGTCTCCTCTCTCTATATCGTGTCAGGCGTTTCGGCTGCGACCGCGTCGCGGCGGCTAGACGAAATGGAGGGTGTTGGCCTGGTTCGACGCTGGCTCGATCCTGATGATGGACGGCGCCAGTTTGTAGCGCTTTCCGATCATTCGATAGAACTGATGACATCCTATCTCTGTGCGCTTGATCAGCAGATGCAGGGAAAGCCATAGCAAAGCGGCTTTCCTTTCCATTTTGAATCAAAAAAATGTTTTTATTATCAATTAGATAAGCGATCCTTTGCGGGTTTCGCCCTGTTCCCTTTCATTCTGAAATCATCTCGACGTGAAGTTTATGCTTTTCGCAGCCATTTACGCTGTGACCGGCGAATTCAAGGCTAAGGAATTCAAAGCTTCCGTCGCGCGCAAGGTGACGGATAGCGACTGGAAGGACCGAATACCCGCCGGTTCTCGGTTCTTCCAGTTCGAAGTTTCAAAGCAGCAGAGTTCAGCGCATCGACCCGACGGCTTGGGATGGAGAAGTGCGCGCCAAACTTACCCGAAGAGACGCCCCTTCGAAAGGAACAGCATCATGTCAGCCAATAATGGCCTCGCTCAGCGCAATACCGTTCGCAGCTCGATAAAACGACTTTGGCTATCGACAGCAGTCTTATCACTGCTTAGTTCGCCGAGTTTCGCGCAGCAGGTAATCGCGAATGGAACTGTGGTTGACGTTCCAAGCGATACAACCATCGATACCGGCCTGATCAATGGGGATGCGGGGATTGGTTTATATGCCATCTGGAATGGCGAAATCAAAACGCATGGTCCGGTTACTGTCGTAACGGGCGGTGAGGCAGCAGTGGGCGCGCAGGCGTATTTTGGTGGTGCGATAAACCTGCAGGCAGGTTCTTCTATCGCTACCGCCGGCAATTATGCAGCGGGCATTGTTGCAGCACTTCGGGGTTCATCTGTAACGGCGGTTGATACTTCCGTTCATACCAAGGGTGATTATGCACAGGGTGTCTATGTCCAGGAAGGGAAGGCCGATCTCACCAATGTCAGTATTGTTACTGAGGGTACCGCTTCCGTTGGAGTGAGTGCGGAAGCCTCATCAACCGTGACCATGAATGGCGGAACGGTCACAACACATGGTGACACGTCAAACGGTATATTGGTAAGCAATGCCGGAGCTATTCTGAACGCAGATGGAGTGGTCGTTTCAACGAGTGGTGATAGGTCACACGGGGTAGTTGCGTCTCAGGGCGCCATCCTCACCCTCACAAACAGCTCGGTTTCAACCAGTCGCGACAATTCGATGGGCGTGATTGCAAGTAACGAGAATGCTTTTGCAAATTTGATTGATACCGAAGTCACAACGACTGGTGATGGGTCGCATGGCATTGATATTTATTCCGGTGGCACAGTCAACGCCACCAATGTCGATGTAACAACAGCGGGCGATTGGGCCTATGGGCTATCCGCAGATGGGGATGAGGCTCAAGGCAACATCTATGGCGGCAGCTATTCGACCGGGGGCTTTCGTGCAGATGGTATCAATGCTGCAAACGGTGGCGAGATCAATATCGGTCGAGACTTGCGAACGGGCGAAGCCACGATCATTCGCACGACGGGCGACGGTGCTGCGGGTGTGCGGTCCTCTGCTGGCAGTGTTGTCAATCTGGATGGTGCAACCATTATCACTGAAGGCAATGGCACAGGTAATTCCTGGGCAGTGGGAGTGATTGTAGCCAATGGCGGCACTGCCAAGCTGACCAACACGAATATTGTGACTTCCGGAGAACGTGGTGCAGGCTTCAATGTTACGGATACCGGCTCTCATCTCGAGATGAGTGGTGGCAGCATCACCACATCCGGCGTCAATGCGGGTGGCGCAGTCGCTTATAATAGTGGAACAGCAAATCTGACCAATGTTGTGATTACCACCGCAAATAGTCGCGGTGTCGTTGCAGGTGATATCGGCGGAATTCTCACCATGAATGGTGGCAGCGTAACAACGAAAGGCGACGATCTTAATGGATCTGCAGCCTATGCCGTGCGTGGGGGACTGGTTGATCTGACGAACGTTGAGTTGCGCACGGAAGGCGCGGATGCGCGCGGCCTCCATGCATTTGGAGCTGGTTCAACTGTCAGCGCCAAGGGTTCACGCGTCACCACGACTGGAGCAGGCGCACATGGTGCATTTGCGAGTGGCGGTGGTGCAGTCACCGTGGCGAACAGCTCGGTCCAAACGGAGGGCATTGGCGCACATGGTCTGGTTGCCCAGAATGGCAGCACAGTTCAAGTTTCAAACACGATCGCGCGTGTTTCGGGTGTAAACGGCGCGGGTATCGTTTTGGCGAGTGATAGCATGGCCGTTGTAGACGGTTCTCTGATTGCGACAGCAAATGGCCCGGCCTTAAAAACGTCCGGCGGAAGTGTCGGCTTCGATTTCAAGAGCGGAACGCAGGTTGTCGGCGGCAATGGCACTTTGCTACAGGCGGCGGCTGGCTCAACCACCATGTTGGCGGCAGATGGCAATGTTGTGCTTTCTGGCGATATGGTTGTTGAATCCAATGATACGGTTATCGATGCTAGTTTATCCAACAGCAGCATCTGGACTGGTGCGGGCAAAGGCGTGACGAGCGTTGCGGTTGATAGTACTTCATATTGGCTGATGACCGGTTCTTCAGATGTAGGTGCTCTTACCAATGACGGCACAATCGAATTTGATTCAGCCACTCCATATAAGGCGCTCACAGTTGGTAGTCTTGCGATGAACAACGGATCGTTCGTGCTGAATACCAAGCTCAACGAAGGTGGAGCTGCAAGCGAAACTGACAAGATTGTTGTGACGGGCGACACAACAGGTCTTGGTGTGGTCAATGTCCGCAACAATGGCGGCATTGGAGCCTTCACCGGAACCGGTGCAACGGACGGTATCCAGATTGTTGAAGTTGGTGGTCAAAGCAATGCCGAGTTCAAACTCGGTTCGGCGGCAATCGTCGGCATCTATGATTATCAGCTTCGCAAGGCCGATGGACAGAACTGGTATCTGCAGACCGATGGCAAGGATGTTATCGAGCCGCCAGTCTGCACTCCGGATGTCGATTGCCCGGTTGAGCCTCCCGTCAATCCCGGCCCGGGTACGGGACACGTTGTCGATATCGTTCCAGGATATAACATTGCTCTTGCTGCAGCCCAGAACCATGTTTTGACAACGCTTGATACATTTCACGAACGTCTTGGCGAACTGCGCGCCGAAGATCTGCGAGACGGCTATAACGTCTGGATGCGCGGCATCGGCAAGACAGGATCTTATTCACCGAAAAGCATCACGGGCTATAACGGTCATGGCTTTGACATGACGACAGCCGGTGTTCAGATTGGTGTCGATTACTCGAATGGCGATGTGTTTATTGCCGGTGACAAGCTCACGGTTGGCATTTTCGGCGAATATGCAAATTCGAGCTTTGACGTGCGTGGCCGCACAGCAGACGGATCGATTTCGTCCAAGGGCCTCGGTGGTTATGTAACCTGGCAGCAGGTCGCTCCAAGCGACTATAAGCCTGGCACGGGTGCTTATGTTGATGCCGTTATCAAACATGACTGGATAGACTTTGGTGTCAGTGCAAAATCGGTTTCCGGGTTTGCGCTTCAGAATAGCTACAAGGGACGTGCAACGACGGCATCCATTGAAGCTGGCTATGGTTTTGATCTCGGCAACAATGTCGTACTGCAACCTCAAGCTCAGTTGATCTACTCGAAAATCAAAGCAGATAGCTTTACAGATGCTTACGGCATTCATGTTTACGATCAGTCGGCTGAATCTCTTATTGGTCGTGTTGGAGTGCGTCTGGAAAAGACCATCTATTTCGGTGACGAAGAAGAGGTATCCAAGCCTGCGCCAAGCGCGATAAGGGGCAATAAAGGCTCGGTGACTAAGAAGGTTCCGGCAGTTTTGCCGGACGCATCCCAAAAGAAAAAGTTCGTAAAGTCTGTCACGACTTATGCCGACGCCAACGTCAAACGCGAGTTCAAGGGCAAAAACGGGCTCGTCGCGTCGGGAGCCAGCATCGGTAACGACATGAGCGGTACAGCCTATGATGTTGGTGTTGGTGTCGTTGCGCGCGTTTCGGAAAATGTGAGCCTCTATGCTCGGGGTGCTGTCGAATTTGGCGGTTCCACGAATGTTGCAGGCAAAGCCTCTGGCGGCCTCAAGATAAGCTGGTGATTGATCCGAAGGCTTAGGCCGATAAATAAAAGGGCGCTCAACCCATGACGGGGAGCGCCCTTTTTTACCCCGGACAGCCTCAAACACCGCATTGATTAGTGCGGCAGGAAGCGTCTTGACGGGAAGTGTTCCTTAATTGGTAATTACTTTCACCACTTACAAGACCTTCGCATCACATCGCGGCCAGTGAATCGAGAAAGACCGTCTCTGTTCCTGTTTTGCCGGATTTGAAGAAGAAGATGATCTGGTCATTGCCTTCACTGCGACAGAAACCGGTTCCAATCCCATTATCAGGGAGGGCGCGTAGTCGCTGCAAGCCAAGGCGCTTGATGACACCACCTGATGTTTCACCACCAACCACGATAAGCTTGTCGACACCGAGTTCGGAAATTGCTGCAGCAAGCTCAGATATAAGCTTTTCACCCTTTTCGCTTGCGCCGCGAACGCCCAGCTCTGTCTGGATTTCTTTGACACGAGTATCACTGACCGCCGTTGAAATGAGGTAAGGCTGTTTGCCGTGATGATCTTTTGCCCATTCCATTGCTTTTGACACCATGGCGTCGATATCGCCATCTTTGGTAAGGTCCAGAGTCAAAACCGGGTGCTGTTCGGCAAAAACCGCAATCTGTCCATCCGCAATGGGACCAACTGTTCCCACCAGAACCGCGGCAGTGCCGTGGCTTGGTAATGGTGGCGCAACGGTGATGGCTGGCTTGGGCGCAAAGCGATCAATTCCAAGCTGAATGAGAACAGCGTCGGAGCTGACCATTGTTGGCTGTGCCCGTGCCAGTTCGGCGGCTATCCTGACGTCACCGTCATCGCTCGCATCGACAACGCAATAGCATTTGCCTGCATTTGCGAGCTCATCAAGATGTGCTTGTGCTGCGTCTTTGCCTTTAAGCAGTACGGAGTGGGGCAAAAGTCCGATCGGCTCGTTCGTCTGTTTTCCGATGAAACGCACCATGTCTGGATCGCTCATTGGAGTGGCTGGGTCGTAGCGTTTGACGGATTCAGAGATGAGGCGGCTTCGATAGAAGAGATAGCCTTGATGAACCGTGGCGTTGAACTTGGGAAAGCCGGGGCAGAATAGAAGACTGCTGGGGTTATAGCGTGCGCGCAACAGATCGGCGGCAGGCCCAACATTGCCCTGTTCTGTTGAATCGAAACTGGCACAGACTTTGTAAATGACCTGATCGCAACCGATTGCATCAAATGCATCAGCTGCGCGTGTGATCTGTCGTTTTGCTTCGTCCGGCTCAGCAAGACGCGTTCTGCCGGCCCATATGACGACAGCTTCCCCTGCACATTCGCGGATAGCTTCGATATCTGTCACGACAGCGGTTCTAATGCCTGCTGTTTCATAATAAGCAGCGACCATCAACGCGCCTGTCATATCGTCGGCGATGATCCCAAGAGTGCCGTTATTCCCCATTTTTATCCTCGTATCATGCCATGCGTAATTGCGCGTCATAGATAATGAAATTTAATTCCAATTAAGTATCATTTTGATGGACCGCGTCAATTGCCGGGATTATGAAGTTAGGCATCATCACAAACTCTTGGCTGCCAACAACGGGGAACAGACGATGCCAACCGATTATGATCAGAGCCTTACAGCACGTCGAGCCATCGTGGATGCGATGCGTCACATGGAACAGAAGGGCTTCAATCACGGCAGCAGCGGTAATATCAGTATTCGGGAAGGCGAACATATCTGGGTTACGCCGACTGGCGCCACATCGCTTATGAAGCCTGAAGACATGAGTCTCGTTTCTGTGGAAGGCGAGCATCTTGCGGGCAAGGTGCCTTCCAGCGAATGGCGCATCCACACAGAAATTATGCGCAATCATCCTGAAGCAGGCGCGGTCATCCATTCGCATGCGGATAGCTGTGTTGCATTGTCGTGTCTGCGTAAGCCATTGCCCGCTTTCCATTATATGATTGCTTCATTTGGCGGGAACGAAGTTCCCTGTGCTGATTACCGCGTATTTGGTTCTGATGCTTTGGCCTATGAAATCGTGCGCGCTATGGGCAACCATCGCGCCTGTCTGATGGCAAGCCATGGAATGGTGGTGTGGGGCCGGGATATGGCCCACGCAACATTGCTGGCAGAGAAACTTGAAACGCTGGCACGCCAGTACATATTGGCTTGTCAGATTGGCGAACCGGTTCTTTTGAGTGAGACTGAGCTAGATGAAGTTCGCGCGCGTTATGGATATTACGGCAGCAAACCGATGCCGCGCTGATCGCCGATAGGAACAGGCCCGAATGAAAATTCGGGCCTGATTTGCATTATGGATCAGGCGCAGGAAGGTCCCGTTTCCTGAAACCGGTCCAGAACATTGCGGGTAATGGTGGTGGTATAGGCGCAGTTGCGCTTGAGGCCCATTACCCATTCACAAAGCCCGGCGGTTATCACTTCACCGTCACCTTGCTTCATGGAGACGAGCATACCCGCACCATGTGCCAGGCGCTTGCGCGCCGCTTCATAGCCATCAGGCGCCATTTCGCAGATGCCTTGCAGATCGCTATCGCGAACATAGTAACGATGTCCCTGACCGTCGAGTTCATATTCGTAGATCGATGCTGGCGTCATGGCGAGAATTTCGATCTTTTCGGTCGGTACGCCATGCTCTTCTACGGCATAGGGGAAGCCGTTCTTGAATGAATAGTTGAGCCCGTCGACCTCATAACCGAAGATCTGGGCTTCGTGACCAAAGATATCCGCATAACGCAGATGCGTGCCTTCGAAGATCCAATGCTCTGGTTGGTAGACGGTGAGCCCGCGAGAGCCACGGGGAGAGAAACCGCCCCAGCTGCCATACATTCCGTTTTCACCGTTAACACCGACAGTCGAAGCCCCCGGCCAGTTAACCGCGCCACTTGCCCAGTTCGCCGTGCATAGGTGTTTCTGATCGGTTTGCATGATGGGGTCTTGTGTAGGCGCTTTGGTTTTCCAGCAAACCTGTGTCTGGCCATCATTCTCAAGACGGATCTGCCAGAGGAAGTTGCCGCCAAAGCGCGCGAGATGCCCGCCGCGAGCGACGAAATCCTCGACGGTTTTGCGCATGTCCCAGGACCAATATTCATCATGGCCAACGGTGACCAGACAATTGTAATCGTCGAGAATGCCGGGATTATAGTGGAGATCAGTCTGGGTTATATAGTCGATCTGATAGCCTGCTGCCTCGGCCCAGGTTACGAAATAACGTTCGTACTGAGCATAGCCGGCAGACGAATAATATTGCGAGAACCCCATCGTATAGCCCCATTCCTTGGATGGGTATCGGGTCGCATCCCCCATGTCCTGCCAGACCGGGTTACAAACGCGCGCAGCTCCCTGCGGCAACCAGATCATGCCTTTCGACCATGGGCGGCGCAGGCTCAAGATCGGCGAACCTTCGTTCTTATTTGGACCCCATGTTCCAAAATAGTGGTTCGCACCGCCCCAATCATTATAGGCAGTCCAGGTGCCAGTTGCGAACATGAGGAGAATACGGCCCGAACGGGTCTTCTTTGTCGGGCGGACCACAACGAAATGATGTTGAACGAAGCGCTCGCCATCGGGGCGCATACATGTCGAGACAACGCGATAGAAGCCCGAGCGGGCATCGTCGGGAATTTTCCAGCTATAAAGAACTGGCCAGTCGCAGCCGTCCATATAGGCCGTTTCTGATGTTTTGGTGAAGCTGCCCGGAAGGTCGAAAGCCTCGTCCATCATTTGAGGTTCGTGGCCGTCGCGATATATCTGGATCGACCATGTTTTGGCTGTGGTGGAGCCATGAAACTCGACCGTTTCACCGGGGTCGTAAGACATCTTCTCGGTGTAGACGAAAACTTCGGGCAGAGCAGGGTCTTCGCGCGGAAACTGATAGCGATAGTCTGAAAGAAAGTGCTCGTCCGCAAAGCCTTTGCGAACCGCCCATGGCTTGATCGCATGTGGCCCCATTTCGGGAAAATTGAACTTGTCGCGGGACATTGTGAGCTTCCTCCTTGAATCAAAAATTCTGATTGCTGTTCAATGCTGAACGATCGGCATCGCCGGGATTGTCTTGTTCGTATTGCTGAAGGCGCTTCAGAAGGGCAGCGCCTCCTTCTATGAGGTCGAGTTGGACGGCGAGGCGTAACGCATAGCTGTCGCGGTTGCTGAGCGCCGTTAAAATGTTCTCGTGCTGGTGGCGTCCGGGATAGCTCGGTTTTGCCGTTGGATAGAGCTCCGAAACGAGCGGACCAACCCTGATCCAGAGACTTTCAAGCACGTCTATCAGATGTGCCATCCGGCTTTGTTTGTAGAGCGCGAAATGGAAATCCGAATTTATCTGCAGGGCCGCGCGCCAATCTTCCGTGCGTTCCGCTTCGGTCAGATGCTGATGAATGGTTTCCAGTCTGGTGATGGTTTCATCGGATATGTTTGTCAGCGCATGTTCGGCTGCGAGAGGCTCCAGAACGAGCCTCATCGCGCGGATTTCCTTGTACTCAGCCAGCGTTAAACGCCGTACGCGAATATAAAAGCGCGGTTTGATTTCAATCGCGCCTTCGCGTGACAACTGCATGAGCGCTTCGCGAACAGGTGTCTCCGATGTGCCCAGATCCTGAGCCAGTTGACGAACTTTGAACCGCTGATGCGGTTTGAACTGTGCCCGCAGCAGCCCTGATTTGAGCTGCTGGTACACAATGTCTGAAAGGTTATCCCTTTCGTCGCCCGGCTGTTCGCTCACGCTTTTTCCTTACCGGGTGGAGATTGCCTTGAAAGCGTCTTCCGTCCGGGAAAGAGCGTCGTCGATCACCGCATCCGTGTGTGCGCAGGAGATGAACATGTTGTGCTTGTGGTGCAGGTAAACGCCGCGGTTCAGCGCTTCGCGACAGAAACGTGCGCCAAGCTGTGCATCCGTATCGCCGACAAATTGCACCAGCGGCATTGCGGCAGGTCCGGTTTGCAGCAGCTCAAAACCATGTGCGCGTGCCTGAGCATCAAGACCGGTGCGCAGGCGTTCGCCCGCATGTTTCATGCGTGCAGGACCATCAATACGCTTCAGTTCCTTGATGGTGGCAACCGCTGCTGCCATGGATGCACCAGCATACCAAAACGAACCAGTCATGTAAGCTTGTCCTGCAGATTCACGGAAACGGTTGGTTCCGGTGACTGCTGCAAGCGAATAACCGTTGGCGATTGCCTTGGAATAAGCAGCAAGGTCAGGCTCAACGCCGGTTCCGCGCCAGCTTCCACCCAGATCAATGCGGAAGCCGCCACGCACGTCATCAAGAATAAGCGCCGCACCCGCCGCATCGCAAAGGGCGCGTGCCGTTTTGGCGAATTCTGTGGTGGGAAGTTCCTGCGGGATGGCAAGGTCGTGCTTGAAGGCGGAGACAATGATTGCAGCCAGATCGTCACCAGCCTGTTTTGCGGCGGCAGTGAGGCTTTCAACATCGTTGTAAACATAGTGGACGAGGTGAGCACGATCTTCGGCTGTTACGCCGACGAGTGATGGCGTACACCATGGCACAGCACCGTGATAGGCACCCTTAGCGACCAGAACCTTGCGGCGTTTGGTTGCGCCGCGTGCGATTGTTACGCAGCTGGTCGTGGCGTCGGTGCCGTTCTTCTGCAGCAATGCCCAGTCGGCATGGGGTACCGTTTCAACGAGCAGCTCTGCAAGTTCAACAGCGTGCGCTGTTGGACCGTTGAGGCAATCGCCTGCCTTTATCTGGCTGAGTGCTGCAGCGTCCACGAGTTCATGACGGTGGCCCAGAATGATCGGTCCCCAAGCACACATGAAATCAATATAGCTGTTGCCGTTTACATCCGTAACATGAGCGCCTTCGCCCGATGCAAAATACTGCGGATATCCCTCTGGAAGCGACGCTGCGCGCTGATGGCCCCACATGCCGTTCGGGATCACGCGTTCGGCGCGTGCACGAAGCTCTGCGTCTGGATTGTGTTCGCTCAGGGTTTGGGCTGAAGTGGAATGCGCAGGCATTGGTAGTCTCCCATTTGATGACGCTTTTACGTTCATCACCTCAAATTATGATATATCAAAAATGATCCTTGTCGCGATGATATGTCAAGAGAGATTCCAAAAATTGAGATAAATATTCCCGCTGCGAGGCATTCCATCGGTTTCTGTATGAGAATTTAGGCATTTTACTGCGCGATCTGGCAAAAACACCAGGCAAAACAGTGTTGAAGATAGTGCTCAGCCATTTTGATCAATAAATTTGATATATCATTATAGACATAGACGCGAAATGCGGGTTAAGCTCTGCCAACAACAAAAAGATCAGGGGAAAGCATGGCTAGCCAGAAGAGCACGCCCGATTCCGGGCTGGGTATTAGCATTCAGGGAGTGACTAAAAATTATGGGAGCTTCACAGCGGTAGACGGTCTCGACATGGAGATCGCGCCGGGTGAATTTCTTGCCCTGCTGGGGCCTTCGGGTTCCGGCAAATCAACTATCCTGATGATGCTGGCCGGTTTCGAGCGTCCCGACAAAGGACGTATTCTGTTTGGCAGCAACGATTACACCCGCGTACCGCCGCATAAACGCAATATCGGCATGGTGTTTCAGCACTACACGCTGTTTCCCAATATGACGGTGCTCGATAATGTGGCTTTCCCACTTAAAACAAGGGGTGTGCCAAAAGAAGAACGGCACCGTATTGCCCGCGAGGCACTTGCTCGCGTGCGACTTGCCGATTTCGCCAATCGCAGTCCGAAGCAATTGTCGGGAGGGCAGCAGCAGCGTGTTGCGCTGGCTCGCGCTATTGTCTATTCGCCGCGCGTTCTTTTGATGGATGAGCCCTTATCGGCGCTGGACAAGAATCTGCGTGAAGAAATGCAGATCGAGATCAAACGCCTTCACTCCGAATTGGGCATGACCATCGTATTCGTCACCCATGATCAGGGTGAAGCGCTGACAATGGCGGATCGCGTTGCGATCCTGCAAGGCGGACATATTCAGCAAGTCGCCAGCGCGCGCGAACTCTATAACCGCCCCGCCAATCTGTTTTCTGCAAGCTTCATCGGTGAAATGAACCTCATCCCGATCGTATGGGATGGGACCAAGGCGCAAGCCGCTGACGGCACCGTTGTTTCGATACCCTCTGAAAATGTCATGGGAGCAAAATCCGGCAATGCGTTGATGGCAGTTCGTCCGGAACGCTTAATTCCTGCGGAGCAGGGATTGGAAATCACCGTTCGTGATGTGATCTATGCCGGTCCGGACACTGCTATTCTAGGGGCAATGGCCGACGGAACAGAACTGCGCGCAAGACTGGCGAGTGCAGCGGTTCCTGACATTGGCGCAGGTCAAAAACTGCGATTGGGCTTTGCTCCCGAAGCAAGTCTCGTCTATTCCCGTGCGAGCTGAGCCGATGTTGAAAATGTTCTTTGAGCCAGACGGGCGCAAGCTATCGAAAGGCGGAATGCTTCTTCTGCTTTTACCATTCTTCTCGCTGCTATTGCTGTTCTTTATCTATCCGTTGGTCAGTCTGCTCGCTTTGTCCGTGACAGAGCCATCGGTCTCGTTGGACAATTATCAGCGGGTTTTCTCAAATCCGGTTTATCTCAATGTGCTGGGACGCACGGTCTTGATTGCCGCGCTGGTCAGCGTGATCGCGCTGCTGATGGCCTACCCCATCGCATGGCTGATGGCGCATTCGAGCGGACCAAAACTGATCTTCATAACCGCCTGCATTCTGTTGCCGTTCTGGTCGTCTGTGCTGGTGCGAACCGCAGCCTGGGCAGTGCTTTTGCAGCGTAATGGGTTGGTCAATCAAGGTTTGCTTCAACTTGGCCTCATAGATCAGCCGCTGAAGCTGCTTTATACCCAAACCGCAGTTCTCATTGCTATGACGCATGTTCTCCTGCCGTTTGTGGTTCTGCCGATCTATGGCGCTATTCGCAACGTGCCGCGGGATTATGCGAGAGCTGCTGCCATTCTCGGCGCTGGCCCAATACGAACCTTTTTTGAGGTCATTTTTCCGCTCACCCTGCCGGGAGTTATGGGCGGGATGATCCTAACCTTTCTCACAGCACTTGGCTATTTCATCACGCCTTCGCTGCTTGGTTCGCCGAAAGAAATGATGATTGCAACGCTGATTTCCCAGCAGCTGCGCGAAACACTGGATTGGCCATTCGCAGCAGCACTAGTCGGTATTCTTACACTTCTGGTGATGGCTGTTTCGCTGGTCTTCGGTCGTGTGTTCAAGTTCAACCGGATGATGGGAGGCAATGCATGAACAGCCGCAATTTGCTCCTCAATGCCTATGTCTATCTGGTGCTGTGTTTTCTCGTTGTGCCGATCCTTATCATTCTGCCAATGGCGTTTAGTGAGACGGATTACATCACCTTTCCGCCACGCGGGTTTACGTGGCAGTGGTTTGGTGCCTTCTTTCAGTCTGCACAATGGATGAGCGCAACGGCATTCAGCGCGAAGATTGCATTTTTCACGGCGATTTCGAGTGCAATTATTGGGTTATGTGCAAGCTATGCGATAGTTCGCGGCAAGGGTGCGCTCGCGACCATTTTCCAGACTTTGCTGATTGGTCCCATCGTTGTGCCGCATATCGCCCTGGCGATTGCGCTCTATCTGATGTTTCAAAGTGTCGGACTGACAGAGACAACGGCCGGTTACGTTTTTGCGCACACAATTATAGCATTACCTTTCAGCGTGTTTACGATTGTAGCAGCGCTCTCGCAGGTCGATCCCGCTTTGGAAGATGCGGCAATGTGTTGTGGCGCCAATCGCTTTTTGGCTTTTCGCGCCGTGACCTTGCCGCTGATATGGCCGAATGTCTTATCGGGCGCGTTGTTTGCTTTCGTCATATCGTTTGATGAACCGGTAATTTCGTTCTTTCTCGCAGGTGTGCGCGACAAGACCCTGCCGCGCATGATGTTCGATGATATCGAGCAGAACCTGACACCGATTATCCCAGCGATTGCCGTAATGCTCACGCTGCTTTCCATCATTGTTCTGGTGGGGGCCGCAGGGCTGCGCGCGCTTGCTACGCGTTCACAGCAGGCTGTGTCTGAAGAATAAGAAAACCATAGAAGTGAGGGAAACATGTTCAAGAAAACTACCAGATTACTGATGTGCGCCGGGTTGCTGCTTGCAGCCGGATCGATAGTGGCCAAAGCTGACAGCGTTGTTTATGCGACGACTGGCGGACAGATGCGCCAGACGCTTGAGAAAGAGTTCTACGGGCCTTTCAAGGAAGAAAGCGGCACGGATGTCGTGCCGTTTGATATTGAGGTACCGGATCAATGGGCGCGTGTCGAAGCCATGAAGCGCGCCAACAAATTTGAGTTTGATATTGTTACGGCAACGGGTCCCGATCTGGTCGACAAAGCCGATCTTCTTTTGACGATTGATTGCTCGAAACTACCGAATGTTGAAGCGAAAGGCGTCGAAGGCTCCTGCAAGGAAAAAGGTGTTGCAAGAACGACGGGCGGTATGCTGCTCGCCTATGATACATCCGTTTACAAGGACAAGGTGCCTCAGACCTGGGCTGATTTCTGGGACGTGAACACGTTTCCCGGCCCGCGTGGATTGCCGGATACTGGTGATCGTGACTGGTGGTTGCCGGCTATCGCGCTGATCGCTGATGGCGTGCCGCGCGACAAGATCTTCCCGATGGATCTGGACCGGGCCTATAAAAAGCTCGACGAGATCAAGCCGCATATCAGCGTGTGGTGGAAGACGGGCAATCAGGTGGCACAGATCATGCGCGACCAGGAAGTCGCCATGACGATGTCCTATTCCGGCAGAGCATTGAGCGCCATGAATGATGGTGCGCCATTCAATGTAAGCTGGAATGATGCGGTGATGGACACAGGCTATTTCGCTATCCTGAAAGATGCCCCTAATCCGGAAGGCGCCCTGAAGTTTATCAATTACTTCTATGGTCATGCAGAAGGCCACCCGGCCTTCATCAAGACAGCAAACTACGCGACCCATTCAAAAGAAGGCGTGGCTTTGCTGCCTGAAGCTGAGCAGAAGAACTACGCAACGTCGCCGGATAACTACAAACTGCTGCTTGTCCCGGATTTCAAATGGATCGGCGAGAACCGCAACATGCTGCGTGAACGCTGGCAGAACTGGCTTGCTGAATAAGCAATGGTCGCAAAAGAATCTCAGGCCGACGCCCTCGTGGTGTCGGCCTTTTTGTTTGGATCAATCTGTATAGGCTGACGATTTCAGATGCCTGACGAGAGCCGCTCCACCTTCGATCAGGTCCATGCGAATAGCCATGCGCAGAGCATAGGAGTCCCGATCGCGCAAGGCAGCCAGAACTTGTTCGTGCTGGTGAGGGCCGGCATAGGTTGGCATTGCGTTGGGATAAAGTTCCGAAAGGATCGGCCCGATACGCATCCAGAGCGCTTCAAGCACATCAATCAGATGTTTCATGCCTGAACGACGATAGATGATAAAATGGAAATCAAAGTTGGTCTGCAATGCTTCCGGCCAGTCGCCGCTTTTTTCTGCAGCAACCAACCGATTATGCAGATCTTCAAGCTGAAGAATGTCTTCTTCAGTGATATGCGGTAATGCGCGTTCCGCCGCCATGGGTTCAAGTTCCAGACGCATCGCACGAATTTCTTCGTATTCATCGGCCGAAAGCTTGCGCACGCGGATATAATAGCGCGGCTTGATCTCGATGGCACCTTCGCGCGAAAGCTGAATCAGAGCTTCACGCACAGGGGTCTCAGATGTTCCTAACGAGCGCGCAAGATCGCGGACCTTGAGCCGCTGAAGCGGAAGGAGCTGTGCCTGCATCAGCTGTGATTTGAGCGTATTGTAAACGGTGTTGGACAACACCTCGCCAGATTCCGTCTGCGCTTCTTCAGCGATAACATCATCAGCTTCAGTCAAGCTGTTGTCCGGTTCATTTACAAAATTCATCAATAGGCTCCAATTGCCGGACGCATCCTTGTCGAGCGGTCGAATATATCAATTCATCATCACGACTCAAATGCCCATATGTTTGCATGCCAGAACCATCTGTGCATCAAGCATAGGGACACCATTGATGATCCTGCATCCTTTGGCTTGGGCCAATTCCAGCCAGCGCGTCATCGGCGGATTGACGATGATGTCGGATATTATGGTGTCGGAGGAAATCTCTGTCAGATCCAGCGGAAGCTCGTCTTGCTCGGCCATGCCAAGCGATGTCGTATTGACGATGAGGTCGAAGTGGTTGCCGTGATCGGGTCCACTTTGGAGGGAGCAGTCTTTATAAGCAGATTGTATATCCGTGGCGAGCGCTGCAGCTTTTGCAATATCGCGATTGGCGATCCACAAGGAACGCGCGCCCGCTTTTGCCAGCCCAAAGCCCACAGCACGCCCGGCGCCGCCTGCTCCCAGCATCAAAACAGACATGCCTTTAGGTTCTATACCATTGCTGCGCAATCCTTCGATAAAGCCGGGGCCATCCAAATTGTCACCAACAAGGCGACCACTTTCCTCCCGGCGCACGAAGTTGACGGCCCCAATTTCTTGCGCTGCATCTGTCACAGCATCGAGAAGCGGAATGATTGCGATCTTGTGTGGGATAGTCACACCAAAGCCGCTTACATTGCCAATTTTGCGAATGGATTGCGTAACTTGCGCAAGATCATCAGGATGAACGTGCAAGGGAACCGCGGCTGCGTTCTTCCCTGTCTTATCGAAATGGGTATTGAAGACGTGGCTTGCCCGCACATGACCGATTGGATGTGCCAGAACGAAAAGGATTTTGCTCTTGCCGGTAACTTCCATGGGTTAAGCCCTCGTCATTTCGCGTGCGATGATGATCCGCTGAATTTGTGACGTGCCTTCATAAAGACGGAACAGGCGCACATCGCGATAGAAATGCTCGACAGCATAGTCCTGCATATAGCCGGAGCCACCATGTATCTGCACGGCGTGATCGGCGACGCGTCCCACCATTTCAGAGCAATAGAGTTTGCAGCTTGCCGCCTTGCGAATGATTGCGGGGTCTCCATCATCGAAAGCACGCGCTGAATCGAGTACCATGCATCGTGCGGCATAGGCTTCGGTGCTCATATCCGCCAGCATTGCCTGTATCATCTGGTGTTCTGCAATGGGCTTGCCGAATTGAACACGGGTTTTGGCAAAGCCGACGGCTTCATCAATTAATCGCTCTGCCATGCCTGCGCAGACGGAGGATATATGCAGCCGACCGCGGTTGAGAACTTTCATTGCTGTCTTGAAGCCACGGCCTTCCACACCACCAATGATGTTTTCCGCAGGGACACGAACATTCTCCAGATAGACATCACAGGTCTGCGTGCCGCGTTGTCCCATCTTATGGTCCGCCTTACCAACGGTGAGGCCGGGTGAATTGCGGTCAACCAGAAATGCTGTGACGCCGGAAGGTCCGGCTTCGCCTGTTCGTGCCATGAGCGTGAATACGCCAGCAATCGGCGCATTGGTTATGAAGCGCTTTACGCCATTGAGAATGTAAGCATCGCCGTCTTTTACAGCCGTAGTTTTGACCGCACCTGCATCGGACCCCACATCGGGTTCTGTCAGGGCGAATGAGCCAATGATTTCTCCGCTGGCAAGTCTCGGCAACCAATATGTTTTCTGGGCGTCGGTGCCGTCCGCTATAATCCCCTGCGAGCCGATACCGTTGTTTGTACCGATGACAGAACGAAATGCCGGAGAGGTGTAGCCGAGTTCAAAACCGACGAGGACTTCTTCCTCCATCGTCAGCCCAAGTCCATCATATTGTTCAGGAATTGAGAGGCCGAACAGGCCCATGGCACGCATGTCGTCTATGACATCGGTGGGGATGCTGTTTGTTTCTTCCACCTGTCTTTCGACGGGCATCAACCGCTCTCTGACAAAGCGTCTGATCGTATCTAACAGTGATTGAAAGGTCTCCGGGTCGCGGATCATGAAGTGCCCCTTCGCGGGTGATTTCAACAAAGATGAAACACGTCGCGTTTTGCAGAAATATCCTATTGCTAAGGGAATGTTTCATAGATTAAAGTTCGAGACAATATAAAATGAAATTAAATTCCATTTGTGGTTTTGCTATGATTGGAATGGGTTCAGGGGAAGTTGGGGAGAGGATGACCGAGCTTACCGATGTGGTGATCGAAAGCCGTCCGGCGGCAGGTGTGACCTTACTGGAAATCAATCGTCCAGAAGCACTCAATGCATTGAATATGGATATCCGCCAGAAACTGTCAGAAGCAGTTGATCGGCTTGCGATTGATGCGGAAACGCGGGTTATCGTCATTGCGGGCAAAGGTGGAAATTTCGCCGCTGGTTCAGATGTTAAAGTGTTTGCACAGACTGGTGCTGGAGAAATTCTCGCCCAGCGGCTTCATCGTTACTGGGAGAGCCTCGCTCGTTGCCCCAAGCCTGTGATCGCTGCCGTGGAAGGCTATGCGTTGGGCGGTGGTTGTGAGCTTGCAATGCACGCCGATATTATCGTTGCATCAAAAACTGCAAATTTCGGTCAGCCGGAAATCAAGCTCGGATTGATGCCTGGCGCAGGAGGTACACAACGGCTCTTACGCGCGATAGGCAAATATAAGACCATGCTGCTTGCTCTGACAGGAGAAATGCTCTCGGCGGTGGACGCGGAAAGATACGGTCTCGTCAGCCGGTTGACGGACGAAGGGCAGGCGTTGGAAGAAGCGCTAAAGCTTGCTGGAAAAATTGCCCTGATGCCACCGCTTGCAGCGGAACAAATCAAAGAGGCTGTCACTCACGGCGAAGATGCACCTCTTGAAACAGCTCTGAGATTGGAGCGTAAAGCGTTCCAGCTTCTCTTCGACACGGAAGATAAGCGGGAAGGCATTGACGCCTTCCTGTCCAAACGCAAGCCTCAGTTCAAGGGGCGCTAGTATGGCTGCGATGTCGGAGCAATATAGTCTTATCAATAAAGTTGGTATCGTTGGTGCCGGGATTATGGGGATCGGCATAGCCGAAACCATGGCTGCGGCTGGCCTGACTGTTCATATATTCGACCAATTTCCCGGAAAAGCCGAGGCTTCAAAACAGGAGCTTGCAAAGCGCCTGGATAGCCGGGTTTCGCGCGGGAAACTGGACTCGGATACGGCTGCAGGTGTTCTTGATCGGATCACACCTGTTGATGCTCTTGGCGATTTGGCTGAGGCCAACCTTGTCATAGAAGCTGTTGTTGAAGACATTGGCGTGAAGCGGGAGTTGATTGCCGCGCTTGAAAAATGTCTTCCGCCTGAAGCGATCATCGCAACGAACACATCGTCTTTGTCGGTAACTGCAATTGCCGGTAAAGCTCAAAATCCGCAGCGCATAGCCGGGTTTCACTTTTTCAATCCCGTTCCGCTAATGCGCGTTGTGGAAGTAATCAAAGCTGCGCTGACGGATGCCAGGGTTCTTGATGTTCTGAAGGAGCTTGCAGTACGGGTTGGTCATCGACCCGTGATGGCTTCCGATACACCGGGTTTTATCGTCAACCACGCTGGTCGTGCTTATGGCACGGAAGCGCTTGCGATGATCCGGGAAAATATCGCTGATTTCACTACGATTGATGCAATTCTGCGGGATGCTGCCGGGTTCCGCATGGGGCCTTTCGAGCTTCTTGATCTGACGGGACTTGATGTGTCGCATCCCGTCATGGAAGCGATCTACGGGCAGTATTATCACGAACCCCGTTATCGTCCGTCGGTTATCACACGGCAGCGCCTTGATGCAGGTCTGCTTGGACGCAAAAGCGGCCGCGGCTTTTATGATTATTCAGAGGATGCCACCACAGCTGTAGCAAGCGATGGCGCGCGGAGCCTGCCCAAATCGGTGACGATTATCGGCGATACACCTGACAAGGCGCTGCATAAGCTCGCGAAGCAGGCAGGCGTTCCAGTCATCAATGATGTAAGCGCGAGCGCGCTGGTTTTGATCGGTTTGATTGGCGATGATCTAACCTCGGCAATAGTGCGGGAAGGCCTGAACTCTGCCAACACCATTGGCTTTGATCCGCTATTTGGCATCCACAGACACCGAACGCTGGTCGCTTCACCGGGAGCAACTGACCTTACGCGGCAACAGGCTCTCGCTTTGGCGCAGTCCGATGGAGTCAAAGCGTCGCTGGTTGAAGATACATGCGGAACTGTTTGCCAGCGTGTTTTGGCAATGATTGTGAATATCGCAGCCGATATCATTCATCAAAACATAGCATCAGTCGATGACCTCGATGCTGCCGTGCGTTTGGGACTCGGCTATCCATATGGCCCGCTTGAATGGGGCGACCGGATCGGAGCCGATATCGTCGTCCATATTCTGGATCGCATGTTTGGGAGAACTGGTGATCCGCGATATCGCGCCAGCCTGTGGCTGCGCCGCAGGGCAGAACTGAAACTGCCATTGGCAGAATGCAATTAGGGAACCTTTATCATGGCCGAGAAAATTGAACTGAAACCTTCTGCGCCCTGGTATCGGCTCAATGTGACGGAAGATGACTGGCGCGCTGCAAATGCCGGTGATCTGCTGAAATGGTATAGCCAGATGAAGCTCATCCGGCGCTTTGAGGAAAAAATACTCGACTTTGAAAAAGCGGGGCTGGTTCATGGTCCGGCTCATGCCAGTATTGGGCAGGAAGCTGCGGCAGTGGGCGCCATGTCGATGCTCGGTTCTAATGACCAGATCAATGGTACACATCGTGCGCATCACCAGGTGTTGACGAAGCTGATCAATGCACAGACACCATCGGATTTCGATATTCTTCAATCCGATTTTACCGACGACATGAATGATGCCGTCTATCGTTTGATGGCAGAGATTATGGGGCTTAACCCCGGCTATTGCGGTGGTCGTGGCGGCTCTATGCATATGCGCGATGCCGCATCCGGCATTGCAGGCACAAGTGCTATCGTTGGTGGCAATATTCCTCATGCTGCCGGTTATGCGCTCGCCGATAAACTGCTTGGCAGAAAAGGCATATCGGTCGCATTCTTTGGCGATGGCGCTTCCTTACAGGGAGCGACCTATGAAGCGATGAACATCGCTGCACTCTATCGCTTGCCGGTGATTTTCTACGTCGAAAACAATCTCTACGCGGTGTCGACACACATTCAGGATGCCACGCGCGAAACACGCATTGCGTCGCGCGGCCCAATGCTGGGCTTCCCTGGCATTGAGTGCGACGGAATGGATGTTGTCGCTGTTCATCAGGCAATGCGAGATGCCTGTCAGATCATTGAAGAAGAAGGCGGCCCGGTCGTTATTGAAGCGCAATGCTATCGCTACCTTCATCAAAGCGGGAGCAAGGCCGGGAGCGATTTCGGCTATCGTACAGGCGAAGAAGAGGAAGAGTGGAAGCGCCGTGATCCAATCGCTCAGGCAGAGCGGCGTTTGAAGGAACTTGGCATTGCCAGCGACGCAGAGCTTGCCGAGATCGACGTGAAAGTCAGCGCTGCAGTGCAGGCTGCAGGATCTCGCCTGACTGAAACAGCACCCGGTAGCAATGTGCTGCGGATACCTGATGCTCTGTGGCCTTCAGCAGAAAGCGTCGATGAAGGCATACTTGGCGACGGGCAGGAGTTCTCTGATGCTCGCTTTAGCGAGATTGAGGACTATTCCGCCGACGAGCTTGTGAAGGTGCGTTTTGCGGCGGCTGCGTCCGACGTTCTTGGTCGGGCAATGGAGAAGGACCCGACAATCATCGTCATGGGTGAGGATGTTCACCGTTTTGCCGGTGGCGTCAGCGGGTTCACCAAGAACGCACTTGAGCTGTTCCCGGGAAGAGTGCTCGCCATGCCGATTGCGGAAAATGGTTTTACGGGCGTTGCGCTGGGAGCGGCCTTGCGGGGACTGCGCCCGGTTGTGGAAATCATGTTCGGTGACTTCTGCTTTGTTGCGGCTGATCAGATCGCCAATGGTATTTCCAAAGTCCGTCATATGTTCGGCGATGGTTTTCCCGTGCCGATCGTGATGCGCGTTCGCGTGTCGCCGCACACTGGCTACGGCTCTCAGCATTCGGGTGATCCATCGGCATTGTTTGCCATGTTTCCGGGATGGCGTGTCGTATCCCCTACCAATGCCTTTGACTATGTCGGGTTGATGAACAGCGCGCTCAAGTCAAATGATCCGGTGGCCATTATCGAACATGTTGAGTTTTATCAGCGTGAAAGCCTCGTGCCCAAGGAAGACCGTGATTATTGTATTCCTCTCGGGAAGGCCCGCATCGAGAGATCAGGCTCGGCATGTACGGTGCTTGCAACATCTGTGATGGTACAGGCCTCGGTTAAAGCCGCGGAAGAATCTGGCATAGATGCTGAGATTATCGACATGCGCAGCCTCGATATGACGGGCATTGATTGGGAGCTTATCGGCCAGTCTATAGCCAAGACCAATCGTGTGGTGATTGCCGAGCAGGTCGCGAGCGGGCTTTCGCTCGGACGCCATTGGGCTGCTGAAATTCAGCGGCGTTTCTTCAACGATCTTGACCATGAAATTCTCCATGTGACCGGCAGTTTGTCATCGCCTGTGGTTTCACTGGTCTTGAATAAGGCGGCTCTTGGGTCGTCGGAAAAGGTTCGGGCGGCGCTGGAAAAAATCACGCGCAATGCCTGATGAGGTTGAACATAAGAAGAGAAAAACGAGGAACGAAATGAAAAATGGGAAAACAGGGCTGAACCGCCTTTTGATGACGAATTTCAAAAGCCTGATGATGGCTGCGACGTTGCTGACTGCGGTTCCCGCAGCCTATGCGCAAAATGCAGATTCCCTTGTGATCGCGCGCAACATGGACATCAACTCGCTCGATCCGCATCGCACCTTCTGCGACACCTGCCAGATTTATGACTCGGCAGTTTATGAAGGTCTTTTGTCGCTCGATAAAGATAATAAGGTCGTGCCGGTGCTCGCCGAGAGCTATACCGCAAATGGCGATCAGACCGAATTTACCTTCAAGATAAATCCGAAAGCTGTGTTCTCGGATGGCTCGAAGGTTGAAGCCAAGGACGTTAAGTGGTCCTGGGAGCGCCTCAAGAATGTGAAGGCAAGCCCTTCATTTCTGGCAGATACGATTGCTTCCATCGATACGCCTGATGAGGCAACCGTGGTCGTAAAGACCAAGGCGCCCAATTCGGAGTTCTTCAATGTTGTGGCTTCGCCATATTTCGGCATCGTCAATAGTGAAGTTGCTACGTCTGAAGCCAAGGCCGTCAATGGTGAAGATGCTGCAGAAAAGGACAATGCTGAAGCCTGGTTCCTCGCCAATTCGGCAGGTAGTGGCCCGTTTGTTCTGGCCGCTTACGAACCCAATTCCGAACTTCGCCTGAAGCGTAATGAAAAATACTGGGGCGAGGCTGCGAAGGTAGGGGAAGTCGTTATCCGTCAGGTTAAGGATGCTGTTGCTCAGGCGCAAATGCTTGAAAACGGCTCTGCAGATATTGCCATGCAGATCGATCCGGAAACTGCCAAGACCATCCGCAATCCCGACGTGAAGATTGACTCCATTCATTCCTATAACTTCATTTATATCGCGCTCTCACCGGGTGCCAAATCGAATGAAGTGCCTCTGACACCTGAAGTTCGTGAAGCCATTTCCACGGCAGTTGATCGTGAAACACTGCTCGATTTCATGTTGGGTGACAAAGGCCAGTTGATTGGTGCCGCTATTCCAATCGGCTTCCCGGGTGGCTCTGATCACAAGATACCTGAATACAACCCCGACAAGGCAAAGGAACTGCTTGCAAAGGCAGGGCATCCGGATGGTTTCAAGCTTGAGGCAACCTATCCAAACCTCAACGTCTACGGTGTTGATTTCACGCAGATGATGCAGAAGATCCAGCAGGATCTGTCCAAGGTGAATATCAAGGTTGAGCTGCAGCCTGTTTCTTTTGCAACGTGGCGTGAGAAGGTGAATGGTCACGGCACGCCGCTGACTGTCGTCTATTATGCACCTGACTTCTATGGCACATCGCAATATGTCGATGCATTCGGTCTGGCAAAGGGTAGCCTCTGGGCCAAGCGCGCCGGTGAAGCGCGTGACCCGTCATTCGTGATCGGCGATATTCAGCAGGTTATGGCCGATGCTCTTAAAGCGCCTGCCGATCAGGCTGATAAGGTCTGGTTCCAGGCTGGTGAAAAAATGGCCGCTGCCAATGTCATCATTCCGATGCTGAGCCCAGACGTCATTCTGGCATATAATAGCAAGGTGAACGGCGTGCGCTATTCGGCTTGCTGCAACCTGCCATTGGCTGAGATTTCAGTCGCCAAATAAGCTATCGCAGATGAAACAAAAAAGGCCGGAGAGAAATCTCCGGCCTTTTTTATTGCCATGATGTTTTAGTTACGAACAGAGTTTGCAAGCTCCTGCAGGATACGGAGCGACAGGCCGCGTTTTTCCAAATGAGGCATGTGTCCACAGGCGTCAAAAGCGTGGAGCGCTACATTGTCTGGTAGGTTGCGACTATGTTTGAAAGGCAGGATGCGATCCTGTTTTCCAAAGACAACACGAACCGGTATTTCGAGCGATGCAAGGTCGTTCGTGATTGATATGGTTTGTGTTCCATCCGTAAAGAATCGTTTTGCAAAAGCGCTCATCGCGTCACTCAGCGGTTGGCTCTGTCGCTGTTGCACCAGGGCTGAAATGAAGGCGTCTGAAATTGCGTCCTTTGCATGAACAAGTTCATGCAGCCAAGGTATGACGCTTTCTTTGGATTTGGCTTTAACGAAGTTCTCGACAAAGCCATTATTGATTTCCGGCCCCAGACCCGCTGGTGAAAACAATCCGAGCGCACGGATATCGATATTCCCTCGGACTGCCAGTCGGGCGCTCACTGCCGCGCCAAAAGAATGCCCGACAACAATCGTTTGCGAGAGGTTGAGCCGTTGAATTGTTGCTTCGACGCGTTCTGCAATTGCGTCGAGGTCGTCAACAACGTCAAGAGATGAGGCACCATGCGATGGCAGATCAATCGCCAGCAAGGGTTGCTGCCATTGGGTGCCGGCAAACAAGCCACGCCAATTATTATGATCCGAGGCAAAGCCATGCAGAAGGACAATCGGCGTTCCTTCTCCTTTGCGCAGCCATACCGCGTTCAGCTCAGTACCGTCGATAGGTTGGGACGAGCTGCTTGCCGCAGGCTGTTGCGTTTCGATGGCAGCAACAACATCTTTTTTCTGTATGCGCCCGCTCGGCCCGCTACCGTTGATCTGCGAAAGATCAATTCCAGCGTTTCCGGCCAGACGTTTTGCAAGTGGTGTTGCTACAGTCCTGCCGGCTTGTGTGGTGTGTGAACGGATATCCAACGCCGGAGTTTCCGAAGACTTTGTGGCTTCAGGTGACGAAACGGCAGCGGGTTCCGATGCGGGTTTTGAAGTGGCCGAGGAAATAGCTTCGCCTTCAAGAAAAAGGCTTGCCACACTCTGGCCGACGTCGATTTCATCTGATGTCGAAGGCTTTAGAATTTTAAGTATTCCACTGTGAGGCGCGTCCACCTCAACAACGGTTTTATCGTTGTCTATTTCAAAAAGGAGCTGTCCTTGGCTGACTGTATCACCGTCTTTCGCGTGCCAACGAGAGATTGTGCCGGAATTGGTTTCCAGACTGACTTTTGGATATAGAATATCGGTGGCCATGAGATTTCCTGCAACAATCTGCTACGTCGCGTTGGCGATGATTAGGGTAAGGTGTGTGAAGGTGCTTCCAGCTTGCCGACAAGCCGCTCCTGCAGCTCGATGGTCAACTGTTTGAGTGCCGGGCCAATTTCGCCATAACAGACATCGCGTGGCGCAATGTCGGTAATGCCGCCACAGGTGATTGCCACAAGCTGGGTGCCATCAGTCGGGCGGAATGGAACGCCAACCGCATTTATATAGCTGTACCAGTCGCCGCATGATGCAACGAAGCCATCTCTCTCAAAATCTTCGAGTGCATTGCTTGTCAGGCGACGAATTTTCTCGGCCTGTTCCGGCTCGGCTGCAAGCATTTGCTCAAGCAGAGACTCACGCTGCGTTTCTTCCATGCCAGCATAATAGGAAAGCCCCATTGCAGTCCGCCAGATTGGCAATCTTGAGCCGACATTGAGGCGCAGGGAAACGGGGTTTTCAGAGCGCGCATTGGCGACATAGACCATTTCGCGTTGCTCACGCAGTCCCATGGCAACGGCGACACCGGTTTTTTCCGCAAGTTTCCGCATGAGTGGCATCGCCATATAAACAACAGCATTTGCACTGAGGCCCGAGTAGCCCAGCGAAATTGTCGCGGGGCCAATGCTATAGCGCCCGAGATTTTCATCGTAATTAAGATAACCCAGATTGACCAGGGTTAGTGTCAGGCGTGAAACGGTGGCTTTCGGCAAGCCTGTCCGATCAATAAGATCCTGATTTCCAAGAGAAATATCATTTGGGGTGAAGCTTCGCAAAATTTCCAGACCCCTTACGAGGGCACTGGAAACCTGAGCGCTGTCTTTATCGAGGTCCAATGAGCTGGGCTTCGTTCTCTTCTTCACGTTGTCTCCTGGGCGTGTGTCGTTTTCAGTTTAAAGGAATGCCGTTCCAGAAAATGAAATTTAATTTCATTTATATTGACGGCGTCAAATTTGCTTGTCAATACTATGTGCAAGGACGCACAAAAACTGCGCCAGATTTCCAAAATGGGAACCGTGCATGTCAAATTATCTCTTTAAGCGCCTAATTGCGATGCCATTTCTAATTCTTGGCATCGTGACCATGGCCTTTGCGCTCACGACGATCACCAAGGGTGATCCGCTTACATCCATTGTGGCCGAGCAGCAGATGAACAACCCGGAAGTTGTGGCTGCTGCAAAAGCAAAGTGGGGGCTCGATCGCAGTCTGCCAGAGCGCTATGTCATCTATCTCAAAAACCTTCTGTCTGGCGACATGGGGACCTCGTTCGTCACGAAGCGTCCTGTCAGCACAGACTTGATGGCCCGTTTGCCAGCCACGATGGAGCTGGTTTTATCGGCTATGGTTCTGGGGTCTATTGTCGGTATCCTGCTTGGTATTCTGGCGGCTTATTATCGCGACAGCGCCATTGATCATGTGGCGCGCCTTTTTGCGCTGCTGGGATCATCTTTGCCCGTCTTCTGGCTGGGGCTTGCCGTTCTCTTCGTCTTTTCAGTGCAGTTTGAGTTGCTGCCCGGACCGGGCCGACTTGATCCACGCATGGCGCCGCCTGCTGCCATCACAGGCCTCATGACAATCGACAGTCTGCTCGCAGGAAATTTCGCGGCTTTCAAAAATGCCCTCGCACATCTGATTCTCCCTGCGACAGTGCTTGGCTGGACCGTGGCGGGTACGATTTCGCGTCTCGTTCGCGCCAATATGCTTGATGTAATCGGGCGTGAATTCATCCTCACCGCACGCGCCAAAGGTGCAGGCGAACTTCGTGTGGTGTTCCGCCATGCCCTGCGCAACATTCTTGTGCCGGTTCTGACAGTCATCAGTTATTCGTTTGCTTATCTCATCACGGGCGCTGTGCTGACCGAAACAATTTTCGCCTGGCCTGGCATGGGATCTTATGCGGTTGAGGCTGCACGATCACTGGATTTCCCAGCAATCATTGGTGTTACCATCGTCGGTGGCGTGATGTTCCTGATTACGAACCTGCTCACCGATGTTGCCTATGTTCTCGCAAATCCACGCGTGCGTCTGGGCTAAGGGGAAAGCAAATGGTTGCAGCAGCAAACACCTCATCACGTCAGCTTAAATTCAGAATACCGCGCTGGTTTACCTTGCCGGTGGCAATCGGAATTATTGTCGTCGCCTTCTGGATCATTGCGACATTCTTTGCGCCATATATGACGCCCTACGACCCGCTCGACATGGTTGGACGACGCCTGCAGGCACCAAGCTGGTCGCACTGGCTTGGAACCGATGCTCTGGGACGCGATGTGTTGACGCGCACGCTCTACGGAGCCAAGCATTCGCTGCCAATTGCCCTCTTGGTGGTGGTAAGTGCGGTTATTATTGGTGCTTTGGCTGGTGCTATCTCAGGCTATAAAGGTGGATTGATCGGCTCAGCCATTATGCGGCTCGTCGATATCACACTGTCATTTCCTCCGATGCTTCTCGCAATGGCGGTTGCCGCATCGCTCGGACCCGGGCTTGAAAACGCTGCGATTGCCATGGTCATTGTTTGGTGGCCTGTCTATGCGCGCCTCATGCGGGCGCAGGTGCTGGAAGTGCGTGAGCGTGAGCATGTGGAGGCCGCGATAGCATCTGGCGCCAGCAGCTCCCGTGTTCTGTTCAAGCATATTCTGCCGCTCTGCTGGACCCCGATATTGATCAGCGCAACGATGGATTTGGGGCAGGTCATTCTGCTTGCGGCATCGCTCAGCTTTATCGGTCTTGGCGCAACGCCGCCCACGCCGGAATGGGGCTCCATGATCGCCGAGGGTGCTGTCTATTTCTACAACTGGTGGATCGCGATGGGGCCGGGCCTTGCCATCCTCACCATCGTTCTTGGTTTCAATTTCATCGGCGATGGTCTTCGCGACTATTTCGACCCGCGTTCGAAGTGATTGGAGAAGAAAATGACAAATCCAAATGAGAAGACCAGTCTTTTTCGAATTGAAAATCTGCGTGTCGGCTTTGGCCGCGATGGTGTGGTGCTTGATGCGGTCAGAGGTATCAATCTTGAACTCAAGCGGCGCGAAGTTTTGGGGATCGTTGGCGAGTCCGGCTCCGGCAAGTCTATCGGGATGCTGGCCTCAATTGGCCTGACGCCGCCCAATGCCAAGGTTTCAGGCTCGGTTACGTTTCAGGGCGAAGAACTGGTTGGTAAATCGCGCCGCGAAATGCGAAGCCTTCGCGGCTCGAAAATTGCGATGATTTTTCAGGACCCGCTGTCCTCTCTCAATCCGGTGATGAAGGTCGGCGATCAGTTGATCGAGGCCTTGCAGCTTCATCAGAAAAAGCTCAACCGGAAAGCCGCTATGGCGCGGGCGATTGAGTTGCTGGAGCTAGTCTCCATTCCGCAACCTGATCAGCGGGTGAAACAATACCCACATGAGTTTTCAGGTGGGATGCGGCAGCGTGTGATGATCGCCATGGCTGTCGCTAATGATCCGGACCTATTGATTGCGGACGAACCTACCACGGCACTTGATGTCACGGTTCAGGCGCAGATCATGGCAGTATTGCGGGACTTGCAGAATAAACTTGGTCTGGGACTTATCCTCATCACGCATGATCTTGGTGTCCTTGCGGGCCATGCTGACCGTGTTGCCGTTGTCTATGCCGGTGAAGTGGTCGAGGAGGCGGATGTCTTCGAACTTTTCGACAACCCTCGTCATCCATATACGCGCGGGCTGATCGCTTCGATCCCGACACTGAATGATAGCGGCGGCAAACTCTATTCCATTGATGGTGCGCCGCCTGTTCTGGGTGCTTTCCCCAAAGGATGTGCGTTTCATCCGCGATGCGCACATGCTCAGGAAATCTGCAAGACAACGGCTCCCACATATCAGCAATTCGGACGCCACATATCGGCGTGCCACTTTGCCGACAGTCTGCCTGCATATCAACGAAAGGCCGACATACCGGTCAGTAACGAGGCCGCGCTATGAACCAGAGTTTTTCATCGCAAACAGCTCCATCCTCCGTGTCGGATGCCGCTCTTTCGGTCCGCAATCTTCGCAAATCGTTTCCGATCAAAGGTGGCACGATCTTTCAGCGTGATGTGGCTGAGGTTAAGGCGGTCGATGATATTTCGTTTGATCTGGCCAAGGGTGAGACGCTTGGTTTGGTCGGTGAATCCGGCTGCGGAAAATCCACACTCGGACGTTGCCTGCTCAGGCTGATCGAGCCAACGAGCGGAGAGGTTCTGTTTCAGGGACAGAACGTGGCGCAGTTCTCGCCGAAAGAAATGCGCGCTGCACGCAAGCATCTGCAATTCGTGTTTCAGGATCCATTTGCTTCACTTCATCCGCGTATGCGCATCGAAGAAAGCATCGCCGAGCCGCTTCGTATCAGTGATCTTTCACAACAGCAGCGTAAAGAGCGTGTCCAGGAAATGCTGCGACTGGTCCGTCTCAACCCGGAGCATGGCAAGCGTTATCCGCATGAGCTGTCAGGCGGCCAGCGGCAACGTGTCGTGATCGCACGCGCCTTGGCGCTTAACCCGCAGGTTATGGTGCTCGATGAGCCTGTCTCGGCGCTCGACGTTTCGGTGCAGGCTGGGGTGCTGAATCTCTTGCAGGAAATTCAGGCAGAGTTCGGCACGTCCTACATCTTCATTGCTCATGATCTGTCAGTCGTGCGGCATATTTCGCACACGGTTGCAGTGATGTATCTTGGGCGGATCGTTGAGAAGTCTCCGGCTGGAGAACTCTATAACCGACCGCTGCACCCTTACACACAGGCCTTGATGTCGGCGGTTCCGCTGGCCGATCCGGTCATTGAGCGGAAGCGGCAGCAAATTCTGCTCAAGGGCGATGTGCCGAGCCCGATCAATCCCCCATCCGGTTGCCCGTTCAGAACCCGCTGTTTCAGGGCGGAAGCGATCTGCGCGGAAGTCAGGCCGGAATTGCAGCTTCAGGGAGGCGGACACGCGGTCGCGTGTCACTTCCCGCAGGAATGGCGATCACCTCAGTAATTCCCGTGACTAATTTTGACTATCAGGTGCCGCTTATCGCGGATGTTTGAGAAGGACGTGACCTTGAAAATAATGAACGAACTTGAGGTTCCTGTTATGGGCGATAACAACTCTGCCCTTCCGCTGGCTGGAATAAAGGTTCTTGATCTTTCGCGCGTTCTTGCCGGTCCCTGGACCACGATGAGCCTTGCTGATCTTGGAGCCGAAGTCTGGAAAATCGAGAATATTCAAGGCGGTGATGACACGCGCGCTTGGTCGGTTCCCAATTATAAAGGAGCAAGTACCTATTTTCTCTGTGCTAACCGCGGCAAGAAAAGCCTGGCGCTCGATCTGAAGTCGCCAGAAGGCCTCGATATAATTTATGAACTGGCCAAGCAGGCGGATGTTGTGGTCGAGAACTTTCGTGCCGGAACTGTCGAACGCCTGAAAATTGATTACGCGACTTTGAAGGCGCTCAATCCCGGGCTCATCTATTGCTCAATATCCGGTTATGGCCAAACCGGCCCGGAAGCACGCCGCCCCGGCTATGACTTCGTGGTTCAGGCTGAAAGCGGCCTGATGTCGATCACCGGACAAACCGATGGCGAGCCGATGCGTATCGGCGTGGCTATGACCGATATCGTGGCGGGTATGGTTGGAACGCAATCCATTCTGGCAGCGCTTTATCAGCGCAAGACCACAGGTCTCGGACAGTTTGTCGATATTTCTCTTTTTGAATGCGCGCTCAATACGCTCATCAATATTGGTAGTGCGCATCTGAATGGCGGGCATATTCCCAAACGCTTTGGTAATGCCCATCCGACCGTGGTGCCCTATCAGATTTTCGAGTGTTCCGATGGTGCCTTTGCCCTCGCTGTCGGTAACGACCGCCAGTTTGCAATCCTCTGCGAAAAGATCATTGGCCTGCCAGAACTTGCAGCGGACGATCGTTTCAAGACGGCAAGCGGGCGAGCGCTTAATCGTTCTGAACTGATACCGCCGATGGCTGAGCGTTTCCGCACCCAAACGCGCGAATATTGGATGGCTGAATGTCTGAAGATGGGCGTTCCTGCGGGGCAGGTGAAAACTGTTCCAGAAGCTTTTGAAAGTCCCAATATTGTGGCACGGAATGTGGTGCAAACATTGGAAAGCCCACATCTGGGGCCGGTCTCTCTTGTGCGCCCAGCCCAAGGATTAGAGGCACAGAAACATGCTTCTTATAAGGCGCCGCCAATGTTGGGTGAAGATAGTACCTCCATTCTGGAGGACGTTCTTCAATTCGATAAAGCCAAACTGGCAGAGCTGATCGACGCCGGTGTCATCCATCAATATCAGGCAACAGTTTGAGGAGAGAGTGATGACGAACACTCAAGTGGAATATTCCAATATCAAGCTGTTCATTGATGGAACATGGCGCGATGGTAGTTCTGGTGAAACGGTTGACGTCCTGAACCCGGCGACCAACGACGTTATCGGACATATTGCTAAAGCCACGACAGCAGATCTTGATGACGCTTTGGCTGCAGCCGAGCGCGGCTTTGAGATTTGGCGCAAGGTATCGGCCTTTGATCGTTATAAGATGCTGCGCAAGGCTGCAGACATTTTTCGGGCTCGCGGCGAGGGCGTTGCGCGCTTGCTGACGATTGAGCAGGGCAAGCCTCTGTCGGAAGCGCGTGCCGAGGCTGCTGCGGCCGGTGACCTGATCGACTGGTTTGCAGAAGAAGCCCGGCGCAGCTATGGACGTATCGTTCCGCCACGTTTTGCAAATGTGATGCAATCGGAAGTCAAAGAGCCGGTCGGTCCAGTGGCTGCGTTTACTCCTTGGAACTTTCCAATCAACCAGTCGGTTCGCAAGATATCTGCGGCTCTGGCGGCTGGCTGCTCCATCATTTTGAAAGCTGCTGAAGATACGCCGGCAGCCCCAGCCGAACTGGTGCGCGCCTTTGCTGATGCTGGTTTGCCTGATGGTGTTATCAACCTCGTTTATGGCGATCCGGCAGAGATCTCGTCTTACCTCATCCCTCATCCTGTGATTAAGAAAGTGTCATTCACGGGTTCGACGCAGGTGGGAAAGCAGCTTGCAGCGTTGAGTGGTTTGCACATGAAGCGGGCCACGATGGAGCTTGGTGGACATGCGCCGGTGGTCATCATGGCAGATGCCGATGTGGAGCAGGCAATCAAGGTGGCAGCTGCAGCGAAGTTCAGAAATGCAGGCCAGATTTGCATCGCCCCCACTCGGTTTCTGATTGAGGAACCGGTCTACGATCAGGTGATCGAAGGTCTTTCAACTTACGCCCGTTCGTTGAAAGTCGGAGATGGGCTCGATGCCGAAACGACAATGGGACCGCTGGTCAATGCGCGCCGGGTCAACGCCATGGAGCGCTTGATTGGTGATGCGAAGGAACACAAGTCTAAAGTGGTTACGGGCGGCGAACGCATTGGCAATCGCGGTAATTTCTTTGAGCCAACGATCCTTGCAGATGTGCCGCGTGATGCGGCAATCATGAACGAGGAGCCGTTTGGTCCGGTGGCACTTCTCAATAGGTTTCAGTCAATTGACGAAGCTTTGGTGGAAGCCAACAGGCTCAATTATGGTCTTGCTGCTTATGCTTTTACTGGATCATCGGCCAATGCTGCAAAAATCTCTTCTTCCGTTCGCAGCGGAATGATCACTATCAATCACTACGGGTTGGCACTGCCGGAAGTACCTTTCGGTGGCATCAACGATTCCGGCTACGGAACCGAAGGCGGAGCCGACGCGCTGGATGCCTACCAGAATACGAAATTCGTTTCGCATTTGCAGGCATAGGCCCTGCACCGGCAACCATCATCATTCCCGAAATACGAGACCTCATTATGAGCGAAGCCTTTATCTGTGATTATGTTCGTACACCGATCGGTCGGTTTGGTGGTTCCCTTTCATCTGTGAGAACGGATGATCTTGGGGCTATTCCGCTTCGCTCGTTAATGGAGCGTAATGCGGCTGTTGATTGGGAAGCGGTGGACGATGTTATTTTCGGCTCTGCTAATCAGGCAGGCGAGGATAATCGCAATGTTGCACGTATGTCGCTGTTGCTCGCCGGACTGCCAGTCAGCATAACGGGAACGACGATCAATCGGTTATGCGGGTCTGGAATGGACGCCATTATTAGTGCAGCGCGGGCGATTAAGGCCGGTGAAGCTGATCTGATGGTTGCGGGTGGCGTTGAAAGCATGAGCCGGGCTCCTTTCGTTATGCCAAAGGCTGATGCCGCCTTTTCGCGTCGGGCTGAAATATACGATACGACAATTGGCTGGCGCTTCATAAACCCGCTGATGAAGAAGCAATATGGTGTCGAGTCGATGCCTGAAACTGGCGAAAATGTTGCGGCAGACTACCAGATTTCGCGCGAGGATCAGGACGCCTTTGCGATGCGCAGTCAGGAAAAAGCTGCGGCCGCGCAGGCTAACGGCAGGCTGGCCAAGGAGATCGTAAATGTCACCATCCCGCAACGCAAAACTGCTGCGCTGGTGGTCGAGCATGATGAACATCCGCGCGCAACATCCATCGACGCCCTTTCAAAAATGGGTACGCCTTTTCGTGCTGGCGGTACGGTTACGGCGGGCAACGCCTCTGGGGTCAATGATGGTGCTGCAGCCCTGATCATTGCCTCTGAAGAGGCAGTCAAGAAATATGCCCTGAAACCTCTGGCGAGAATAATGGGCGGTGCCACTGCCGGTGTACCACCGAGGATTATGGGTATAGGCCCAGCGCCCGCAACACAGAAACTTCTGGCCAGGCTCGGGCTTGTCATCGATGCAATGGACGTCATCGAACTCAATGAGGCTTTCGCCTCTCAGGGGCTTGCTGTCTTGCGCGAACTTGGCATTGCTGACGACGATCACCGGGTTAACCCGAACGGCGGTGCGATTGCGCTGGGTCATCCGCTTGGCATGTCGGGCGCACGGATCACAGGATCAGCAGCGCTCGAACTTTGTTTGAACGGCGGTCGTTATGCGCTGGCGACAATGTGTATCGGTGTAGGGCAAGGGATTGCAATCACTCTGGAAAAGGCTTGAGCAGGCGCGGTGCGTTAGCCTTAACTGTCATACGTCCTCAGCACCCGAGCGGCTGATATGGCGTTTGAGCAGGGCTGCAGCAAATTCAAAGTCTCTATTCTCGATGGCTTCGAGAATACCTAAGTGATCTTTGCAAGCCTTGCGGATACGCTCTTCGCCCAAACGATCGAAGTCGGAATATTCCGTCATGCGGCGAAGATGGTTCTGCCACCGGACTGATTGCGTGAAAAACCGATTATTCGCCCACGAAACAATGGTCTCGTGAAAGTTGGCATTGGCGTTGAACCAGAGATCCCGTGTGAGGCTCTGGATCGGCAGGACCGATATTTCATTCTGCTCGCGTTGCAAAGCTGCGAGCTGGCTGAGATCAGGCGCGTAGTCGGGTTGCGAAAGCGCACCACATTCGATCACCAGGCGGAAGGCGTAGCTTTCATTGACCGCGCGCTCATTATCGAGTGACTCGGCAAAGCGCCAGCCATGGCCCGGAAGACGCTCTGCGAGACCTTCGGTGGCAAAACGCATCAAAACCCGGCGCACCGCGCCGCGCGTTGCACCCAGCTGATCGGCAAGTTCAGCTTCCGACACTTCGTCGCCAACAGCACCCGAGGCGCGCGCACTCATCAGACGCCGGTAGAGCTCTTCCGCCTCCGATGGCGGCAGCAGATTGTCGTTGAGTTCGTCCGGCTCTGGAATACGATGCAGCTGATATCCGCGATTGGGCGTCTGGCTGACAATACCCTGCTGCACAAGAAGATTGAGCACCTGACGCACGGGCGACCGCGATACACGGAGCTCTTTTGCAATGGCAGCATCCGACAGCCGGTCGCCGATATTCCAGCGTGCAGCGGATATGAGCGAGACCATTTTATGTGCGACTTCCGCCTGAAGACTGCTCAGGCCGGATTCGCCTTCCGTCGATCTCTTAACGTCCATATTCACGCGCAGCGCCCCCTGAATGTGCGTTCTCCCATGAACCTATGCTCAAAGAATACGGGATATTTCGCAATAGGCCATTTCTTTCTCGTATAGCCTATCCCATTGGAATGACAGGCTGACTCTCTGTAGGAAGGGTATAAATCAAATTGTTCCATATTCTAATAAAAAACTGTTGACTCCGCAATGATTGAATGTGAATTGTATTAAGCAGATACAAAATACAAAATATGGATTGAGTATGTCAGTTACCCCATTTCCATTCATTACAGTTTCGGGCGTACCGGAAGAGCGCGGGCGCCAATATGGGGTGCTGGCGGCGGAACGCATCCGGCGCAGCGCTGGTCTTTATTCCAGCACGCTCGACGCGTTTGGTCTTTCGCCTGAGCGCAGGCAAGGTCTTATCGAAGAATTTGCCGGCCGGATCGAGGAATTCGACGCGTCTTATGTCGAGGAAATGCGCGGCATCGCCAAAGGTGCGGATGTGCCGTTTGAGCAGATCGTCATGATCAATGCACGCACGGAAGTCGTTGCGATGGCCCGTGCGGAAACGGGTTCGCCTGATCCTGAAGAGCAGGATGATGGCTGCACCGGTGCTCTCATCATGCCTGCGAAAAGTGCTTCTGGTAATCTGGTTCATGGCCAGAACTGGGACTGGCGTTCTGAATGTGTGGAAACCGGCATTGTGCTGCGTGTTCGCAACAATAACGGTCCCGATTTTGTAACGTTTGTCGAGGCTGGTGGGCTGGCGCGCAGCGGCTTCAATGAAGCGGGAATCTCGATCACCGCCAATTATCTCGAATGCGAGCGCGACTATAAGAAGCTAGGCGTTCCTTTGGGGCTCGTGCGCCGCAAGGTGCTTGAGCAGGAGCATTTTGCGAAAGCAATCAAGGCTGTGGCTTCGACACCAAAATCCTGCTCAAACAATATCATGATTGCGACGAGCGCCGGTTTCGGCATCGATTTTGAATGTGCGCCGGATGAGTCCTTCCCGATCCTGCCTGAGAATGATCTGATCGTTCATGCCAATCATTGGGTCAGCCCAATTGCGCTGACAAAGCTGCGCGACACCGGCATCCCGTTCGTACCTGAAAGCTTCTACCGTGATTGGCGCGTTCGCCAGTCTCTTGAATCACATGGTGGAAAAATTGGCCGCAAGGAGCTGAAGGAAGCACTGTTCGACGACTTCCTGACACCTTATGCAGTCTGCCGCCCGCCACGTCCCGGCAATCACGACAATATCACGGCCACAGTTGCGATGGTGGTGATGGAAGCAGCGCTTGGCATGATGGAAATCGCGCCGCTGCCTGCTTTGAACCGCCAGTTTGCGACCTACTGTCTGCAGGATTATACGCCGCTACCGTCCGATGCCGCGCCACGCGCGAAATCCCTCTTTATCGAAGGCTAAAGAAATGCTGCGCTTTGCGCTTTCCAGAATAGGCATGGCCATTCCAACATTGCTGATCGTGGCAGTGGCTGTGTTTGTGATTGTCCGGCTGATACCGGGCGATCCTGCAGCCCTGATGCTGGGCGATTCTGCGGATGCTGCGACGCTGGCCGCGCTGCGCGAGCAGTTGGGCCTCAATCACAGCGTCTTTACCCAGTTTCTGATCTGGGGAGGCAATGTTCTGCATGGTGATCTCGGTGTCTCCATTGCCAACCAGCAGCCGGTTCTTTCGCTGGTTCTGGAGCGCTTTTCGGTCAGTGCGCGTATCGTCTTGTCAGCGGTGGTGCTTTCTACGCTCGTCGCTGTTCCGCTTGGAATGATCGCAGCCTGGAAGCAGAACAGCCTGACTGATCTGACGCTTGTGACCTGTGCCACCTTGCTGCTTTCGGTTCCGACATTCTGGATGGGCTTGCTGCTGTTGCTTGCTTTTGGTCTTAAGCTCGGCTGGTTGCCGATTGTCGGCTATGTCAGCTTTGGTGAGAACCCATGGAAAGCGTTTCTCTATCTGGTTTTGCCGATCACCACACTGTTTCTGCATGAAATCGGCGTCATTCTGCGGATGGCACGCGCCTCGACGCTTGAAGTGCTGAATCTGGATTACATCACCCATGCCCGCGCCAAGGGACTGTCGGAAGCAACCGTGATGTGGCGTCATGCTTTCCGTAATGCATTTGGCCCGACCTGGACACTGTTGGGGCTGATTCTTGGCAATCTGCTTGGCGGTATTGCAGTTGTGGAAACGGTTTTCACGATTCCCGGACTTGGCAGGCTTCTGGTTGATGCGATCTTTGCTCGCGATTATCCCGTCATTCAGGGCTGCTTGCTGTTCACAGCCTGCGTTTATGTGCTGGTCAATCTGATCGTGGACCTTCTCTATCCGTTCTTCGACCCGAAGGTGACGGCAAAATGAAAAATCTATCTCTCAACGCGATTATTGGCGGAACCCTGACCGCAACGCTTCTCACGATAGCGGTGGTAGGTTCCTTCTGGACGCCTTACAACCCGCTGGCCCTCGACTTTGCCGCGCGCCTTGCGCCGCCAAGCGCTGCGCATTGGCTGGGTACGGATGAATTTGGGCGCGACCAGCTGAGCCGTCTTATGAGAGGCGCATCGGCCAGTGTTTCAATCAGCGTGTTCACAGTCTTTCTCGCCACCCTCGGCGGAGTGCTTATCGGGGCGATCAGCGGCTTCTTGCGTGGCTGGTTCGACCGGCTGTTGATGATGGTCAATGATGCTTTGCTGGCATTCCCCGGCATATTGATGGCGCTTGGTTTGCTGGCCGTCTTTGGTGCCAACAAGAACGGCATCATCTTAGCACTTGCTCTGGCCTATATGTCTTCGGTGATCCGCGTGGTCCGTGGCACGGTTTTGAGCTTGCGTGAACGCGAGTTCGTTGAGGCTTCCCGCGTCATGGGAAATTCGGAAATCTACACGATGGTGCGCCATATTCTGCCCAACTGTCTGGCACCTGTTCTGGTCATGGCAACGTCCATGTGCGGCTGGGCAATTCTCGCGGAAAGCTCGCTCAGCTTTCTGGGTCTGGGTGTACCGCCGCCAGCGCCGACTTGGGGCAATATGCTCGCGGGAAGCCGCAATTTCATTGAGCAGGCCGTTTGGCTTGGTATCTTCCCCGGCCTTGCAATTTCGCTGTCGCTGCTTGGTATTAATCTTCTTGGTGACGCGTTGCGCGACCGCCTCGACCCACGCATGAGGAAGCGCTCATGACTTCCGCACCCTTGCTTGAAATCGACGATGTCAGCCTGCGTGTTGGCGATAGTGCGCTGGAGATCGTCAAGCGCGCTTCCTTCTCCATAAAAGCTGGCGAAATTCTTGGCATCGTTGGTGAATCCGGCTCCGGCAAAACCATGCTCGCGCGGGCGGTCATGGGGCTGGTTCCGGCGTCCATTAAAACAAGTCATGGTGCGATCCGCTTCAAGGGGCAGAACGTGTCAACGATGTCGCCGACCGCTTTGCGCGGGCTGCGTGGCGATGGCATTGCCATGATCTTTCAGGAGCCGATGACTTCGCTCACCCCGTCACTGACCATCGGGCGGCAGCTTGAAGAAGGGCTGGAACTGCACTTTCCAGCCGAGAAGGCGCAACATGCCGACTGGATCAGAGCCATGTTGTTGCGTGTTGGTATTGCCGATCCTGATCGGGCAATTGAGGCGTTCCCACATGAGTTCTCTGGCGGAATGCGCCAACGCATCATGATAGCCTGCGCAATGCTCATGAAGCCTGATCTGCTGATCGCGGACGAGCCGACCACTGCGCTTGATGCGGTTATCCAGCGCGAGGTTATGGAGTTGCTGGTCGATCTCACGCGGGAACGTGGCACGACCGTTTTGCTGATCAGTCACGATCTTCCAATGATTGCGCGCTATTCCAAACGTGTGGTTGTGATGCGCCATGGTGAAGTGGTTGAAACGGGCGATACCGCGGATGTTCTGGCAAAGCCCCGGCATGATTACACCCGCAAATTGCTTTCGACATTGCCGGTTCGTGGGCCTGCGCGCTTGGTTCCAAAGGCTGATCCGCTGATCAGCGTGCGCGATCTTGTCGTCGATTTTGAAGGCCGGGGTGGCTGGTTCAAGAAAGCGGGCGGCAAACGTGCTCTGCATGGGGTTACGATTGATGTTCTGCCCAACGAGGTTGTTGCAGTGGTTGGCGGCTCCGGTTCGGGCAAGACCACAGCCGCGCGCGTGATGGCCGGACTAATCAAGCCGAGCGAAGGGAAGTTGCTGTTCAAGGGACAGCCTGTCGAGAGACGTTCATCCCATTATCAGGATTATCGTTATCACACGCAGATGGTGTTTCAGGACCCTTATTCATCACTCGATCCGCGTATGAAAGTGGGCGAGTTGGTCGGTGAGGCGCTGCGTTTCTCGAAAGAGCTTTCGTCAAGCCAGAAAGTGGATCGTGTTCGCGAAACACTGGAGGACGTTGGCCTCGGTGGAGATTATGCCAATCGTTATGCGCATGAAATGTCGGGTGGTCAGCGTCAGCGTGTGGCGATTGCGCGTGCGCTCGTTCGCCGTCCCGCTTTTGTCATTGCCGATGAAGCAGTCTCGGCGCTTGACGTAACGGTGCGTGCGCAGGTTCTCGATCTCTTTGCCAAGTTGCAGCAGAGCTATGGCTTCGGATGCCTGTTCATTACCCATGATCTGGGCGTGGTTGAACAAATTGCCGATCGTGTGGTCGTGATGAATGACGGTCGCATTATAGAGCAGGGAACGCGCGACGAGATTTTTGACGCGCCGCAAAACGACTATACCCGACGTCTTTTGTCAGCCATTCCAATGCTCGAACTGACGGGTGAGGGCGGCGTCAAACTCAAATGGCGCGGCGATAGTGCAAATACGAAATCCGGAGAGGAGGGCGGTCATGTCCATCACTGAGGAAAAGCCTGTTACTAAACGGCAGGGCCATGGCAAAAAACTCAGCTTCTACGATTTCGGAGCGACCACGTTTTTTGCAAGTCAGTTCGATCAGCGTTTCAGTTACTGCCTTTATGTCCCCGAGGACTATGATGAAGACGGCACCGAAACGCACGAACTAATCGTCATCATTCACGGGACGGGGCGGACAGCGGCACAGTACCGCGATCACTTTGCAAATTTTGCGCGAGAGAACCGCTGCATTGTTCTGGCGCCGCTGTTTCCTGCGGGCATCGTCGTGCAAGGCGATCTTGCCAACTACAAGCGCATCGAGTTTCACGGTATCCGCTTTGATCATATTCTGCTGTCGATGATCGACGAAGTGGCCGCCAAGTATCGCCTCAAAAGCAATCGCGCCATCATGTACGGCTTTTCGGGCGGCGGGCAGTTCTGCCAGCGCTTTTTCATGCTGCATCCTCATAGACTCAAGGCCGTCTCTATCGGAGCGCCGGGCGTCGTAACTCTGCTCAACTCTGATTATGACTGGTGGGTTGGCGTTCGCGATGTTGAAGCACGTTTTGGCTGCCGTATTGATCTTGAAGCGATGAAGGCTGTTACGGTTCATACTGTGATCGGTGAGGAAGATACCGCGACTTGGGAAATCGCCATCCCGCGTGACAGCGCCTTCTGGATGGACGGCGCCGATCTGCAGGGCGATTGCCGGATCGACCGCATTGAAGCACTGGCCAAGTCTTTTGAAGCGCATCGCATCGCGGTTCGCAGGGACAGGGTGCCGGGCGTGGCTCATGAGCCTTTCAAAGTGCTGGAGCCAGTCGAAGCATTTTTCGCGGACGTGCTGAGGTCACAAAGCTGACCATACCGCTAAATCAAAAACAAAAAGGGGAAACCAAAATGTTCAATCCAATTTCAATCCGCTCTGCACTCAGCATTGCGTTTCTTGGTCTCAGCGCCACATCCTTCCAAGCACATGCTGCAGACGATGAGACCTTGCGCGTCGCCATTCACTCTGATGTTGCGAGCATCAATCCGGGCGTCAATCGCGATGCCAATGCCGATATGGTTGTTGCCCATATTGCCGAAGGTCTGGTCGCTTATGGCGACGATCTCGCAATCAAGCCGATGCTGGCTGAGAGCTGGACCTCGAATGCCGATCATACGGTCTATGAATTCAAATTGCGCAAAGGCGTCAAGTTCCAGAATGGCAAAGACCTGACTGCCAAGGATGTCGTCTGGAATTTCGAGCGTTATCTCAAGCCGGATACAGCGTTTCAATGCGTCAATCGCTATAATGGCAAGGTCGATTCCGAGTTGAAGACGGTCGAGGCTGTTGATGACAACACGGTGCGCTTCAGCTTCGCAGCTCCTGCGCCAAACTTTGTTATCACCATGGCTACCATCCAGTGTACCCCTTGGATACTGAGCCCGGAATCCGTTGATGCGGATGGCAAGTTTGTAAAGCCGATTGGTACAGGTCCCTATGCTTTTTCCAAATGGGAGCGTGGCCGTTATCTGGACCTGACCCGTTTCGATGATTATTCGGCTCTGTCCGGCGATCTCGACGGTCTGGGAGGGAACAAGAAAGGTCATGTAAAGACCATTCAGTTCATGACTGTTCCAGATTCCAGCACGCGCACGAATGGTCTGCTTTCCGGTGAGATCGACTTCATCGATGAAGTGGAGCCAACTGGTGTCAAGGATCTGGAAGCGAAGGGCATGAAGGTCAATGTGCAGCAGACGCCTTCCTGGATGGTGCTTCAAATTCAGTCCACTTCCGATAAGCTGAAAGATCCACAGATGCGTCAGGCAATTGCTCACGCCATCGATCTTAACCAGCTGGCAACGGCGATCGGTGAGGGCATTTATGCGCCAAACCCGTCGGTCATTGCACCAAACACCATCTATTCGGATAATCAGGCGGCTGCCTGGCCTGCATACGATCCAGCCAAAGCGCAGGAGCTGCTGACCAAGGCAGGATATAAGGGTGAACCGATCAGCCTTCTGGTCGCCAACCGCCAGAACCGCGTGCAGGTTGCCACGATTGTTCAGGCATTCCTTGCAGCCTCAGGCATCAATGCGCAGCTCGAAGTGCGCGACTGGGCGACCCAGCTCGATCAGTATCGTCGTGGCGCCTATGAACTTGCTGTTTTCGCTTATTCAGCCCGCCTTGATCCGCTGTTGTCTTTCCAGTCGATGATCGGTGACAAGAAGGTTGATGCCGCACGCCAGTGGGACGATGCCAAGGCGGAAGACCTTCTCAAGCAGGTTTCTGCGAAAAGCGACGTCGAAGAACGCAAGAAGCTCTTCAACGAACTCAACACGCTGATGGGTGAGCAGGTTCCGATCCTTGGTCTGGTAAACTTGCCATCGATCACAGCTGCCGGTCCAAAAGTGAACGATTTCAAGGGCTGGGCTGGTGATACGCTTCGCTTCTGGACGATCAGCAAGGCACAGTAAAACGCTCCGCTTCACGAGCTTAGCATTGGGATAACCCCATGACGTCTACATCCTTTGACTACACCCGGACCGACGCTGTCGGTCTGGGAGAGGCCATTCGCGCAAAAATTCTGTCGCCGCGTGAGGCTGTTCATGAGGCATTTGCAGCGATTGATCGGTGCAATCCTAAGCTGAATGCTGTGATCTACGAGATGCGCGATCAGGCGGAAGAACAGCTTAAATCGCTGCTGCCAGAGGGTCCGCTTAGCGGTGTTCCGGTTTTGTTGAAGGATGATTGCCCTTCCTATGCCGGTGCAGCAATGTCTTTTGGATGTCGTGCGGCAGAGGGAAATATCTCGCAGCGCGATCATGAACTCGTCAAACGCTATAAGTCCGCTGGTCTGGTGGTGGTGGGTAAAACCAATTTGCCGGAGTTTTCCTGCAATATCGCAACGGAATCCTCGCTTCATGGTCCGGCACTCAATCCCTGGGATGTGACACACAGCATTGGCGGTTCTTCCGGCGGTGCGGCAGCGGCCGTTGCCGCGCGTATGGTGCCTGTGGCCTATGGCAATGACGGAGCAGGCTCGATCCGTATCCCGGCATCGTGTGGCGGGCTTTTCGGGTTGCGTCCGTCGCGCGGGCGTGTCCCATGCGGTCCGGTTTCGACAGAAAACTGGGGCGGAATGGTCAGCCATCATGTGTTGACGCGCTCGGTTCGCGATTCTGCAATGATGCTTGATCTGACAGATGCGCTTGAACCGGGTTCGCTTTACGCAGCCCCGGCCAAGACGGATCTGTTCGTCAACAGTGTCAGAATGGCCCCGCGGAAACTTCGTATCGGCGTCTGGCAGAAGTCTGATCTGCGTCATGATCTGGATGAAGAGACAGTCGCAGCACTTGAGGCGACGATTGCGTTGTGCGAACGGCTCGGACATAACGTTGTTCGGGTGAAGCCTGATTTTGACGGCGTTGAGCTTGCGGGTGCCGTACAAAAACTGATCGCCGTTTACACCGCAATTGAAGTGGCAGATGTTGCCGCGACAATGGCAAAGCCTGCCAATGACCTCTATTTTGAGCCTTCAAATCTGGGATTGGCCGCTTACGGCGATGGCTTGGCTGCGACAGAGGTTATTCAAGCGCGTTTGACCGCAAACAGTACGGCGCGCAGTTTTGGTCGTCTGTTTGAAGAATGCGATGTGGTGTTAAGCCCGGTCATGCCGGTTGGATCATTTCCGCTTGGGATGCTCGACGTGCGCTCATCCGACTGGAAGAGGTTTGCTCAGCAGTTTCTCGAACTGACAACCTTCACCCATCCGGTCAACGCTGCTGGCTTGCCTGCGATGAGTGTCCCACTTCACGAAACGTCTGATGGTTTGCCAATCGGCAGCCAGTTCATTGCTCCTTATGGGGCCGAAAATCTGCTATTCGAACTTGCAGGTCAGTTGGAAGCCATGTGCCCATGGTCTGATCGACTGCCCGCTATTCACGCCTGAAATCAAGAGACAAGCGATGCTCTATACAAAGCCCTATTTCCAGCCGTCCGATACGACCGAGGTTTTCGATCTCGTTGATAGAACGGTGCTTGGTACTTTGATCACCAGCCATGAGGGAGGCGTTGCTATATCGCACCCTGTCTTCATGATGGATCGAACACGCGGCGAAAGCGGCACGCTGGTCTCGCATGTTGCTGCATCCAACGATCATGTTGAATTTCTGAAACGCGGTCTGCCATCAATCGCAATCCTGATGGATGCTGGTCATTATGTATCGTCGTCATGGTATCCGGGTTATCCGGAAAGGGACAGCGCGCCGACCTGGAGCTTCATGGTTGCTCATATCCATGGCGCGCCCAAAATCCTGTCGGAAGCAGCGACCGCCAAACATCTCCACGAGCTCGTCAAGCATATGGAAAAGGGTCGTGACAAGCCTTGGCAGATGAAGGAACTCGGTCCCGGTGGTCTGGAGCGGCGTCTGCCCAATATCGTCGGCTACGAAATGCCGATTGAGAAGATGGAAATCAAGTTCAAGCTCGGGCAGGACGAACGGTCAGCAGATATGAGTGCTGCGATCAAAAAACTGCGTGAAGAGGGGCGGGAAGACGTTGCCGAAATGATGGCGCGTCACTGCAAGCTTTAGAGTGCCATGTGCCTGCTTTGGCGTGTGCAGCTCTCTATAAATCTTTGTAATTGCTGCATCATTTCACCTTGACCTGTTCCAGGCTTAAGGAATTTTGCAATAAAATCCAGATGGGGGATTTGAGTTGATGACGGGGCGGGGCGCTTTGTCGATATCAGGCACGTAATCCAGCATTCACAGTCATAGCAGGCAGCCGGTTTTAGCGAGTTCCGGCAGTCTGTTCTCAGCACGACGGAAAGTCTCTTTCCGCCGAAAAACTCTTATTGTCTAAAATCAAAGGGGACACCTAATCAAATGAAGAAAATTCTAGCTGCATCGGTCGCTGTTCTAGCAATGTCGCAAGTTGCATCGGCTGCCGATACCATTATTGCACCTGAGCCTGAAGCTGTTGAATATGTTCGCGTTTGCGATGCCTATGGCAAGGGTTATTTCTATATTCCCGGAACCGAAACCTGCCTGCGTTTTGCTGGTTATGTGCGTTATGATGTCAGTGGTGGCGATAATGCTTATGCGCGCGTACCGAGCACCCGGGATATGGATACTTATGCGCAGCTGACCCGTTTCACTTTCCGCTCATTTACTGGAACCGAAACCGAACTTGGTACACTCAAGACAGTCACTGAAGTTCGTTATCAGTGGTACAATGGTGCAGATTCTTCATCGTCAGGCTCCCTGCGTCTCGGCTTTATCGAGCTGGGTGGTTTGCGCGTCGGTCTCGATCAATCGGCCTTTGTGACATTCACGGACTATTTGGGCAATGTGCTCAATGATGACGTCATTCTTGCCGGTGGTTATCGCACGAACCTCATCAGCTATACCTACAAAAACAAGGAGGGCTTCTCGGCTACCTTGTCACTTGAACAGGGTGGAAACACAGATGCGGACGTCGATGTTACCATCGATGATTACATGCCGCATGTGGTGGGTGGTCTGAAATATGCACAGTCATGGGGTAGCATTGCAGGTGTAGCGGCCTATGACGCGCGCAACGAAGAATGGGCAGGTAAGGTCAAGGTCGACCTCAAATTGAACGACAAGTTCTCGGTCTGGTCGCAGTTCGCCTATAAATCCAATGATGACCATTACAAAGCCAATGCCAATGGCGAAGTCTATCGTATGGTGGACAGCTTCTACGGTACATGGGGTGGCGATTGGGCTTTGTGGGGCGGTCTTGCCTATCAGGCAACAGAAAAGGCAAAGCTCAACCTGCAGGTTGGTTATGATGCCAGCGAAACGCTGATGGCGACCGGCAATGTGAGCTATGCACTGGTGCCGGGCTTCAACATCACCCCGGAACTCACCTATGTTCAGTGGAATAACAAGCGTATTGCGCTTGATGGTGAAGACGCATTCGGTTTGAAAGTCCGCTTCCAGCGTTCATTCTAAGTGGTCAAAGAGAACTGGCGCTGTCTGTATGCAGGCAGCGCCAGCGGCTAACCATCAGGCGCTGTCTTTGAAGAGGACGCTCTGGTCGAAAAGATAGCGATGGGAGAGCGGCAGGCTTGCAGCGCCCATCGCTTTTCCATGAACACCGACTTTCCCTTCAATGATTTCGGGTGCCGAAAGACCTTGCAGGTCGATGCGCGTTAGCTCAAGCTTAGTTGCTTCGACGATGCTGTGGCGGACATTTTCTGGCAACCAGCCGTCAATAATCGCTGCAGGGAAATCAATCACAGATGCGGCTGCAACTGCCGCATGGGCCAGGCCGCGCGCCGCCAATGCAACCCACTCGTCTAGTAATTGACCGAAATCCGGCCAGCTTTCCGGGGAAAGCCACAGCTCTTCCGACGAGATACCGTGCTCACGCAACATGCGTTCAAGCACGAAGAGCGAGGCAGTATCGATCAACTGAATTGTTTCGCGAGCATCGTCTGTTCCGCGCATACGCATAGGCATGGAGCCAAGCGCTCCAGCGTTGCCGGTGCGACCCGGATAGAGTGTGTTGTTTAGAACCACACCGCCACCGATAAATGACCCGATTGAGAAATAGACGAAATCGGTAAATTCCGGCCCGCGCCCGAATGTCAGCTCGGCGCCGCAGGCGGCAGTTCCGTCATTTTGCAGAAAAACAGGAAATGGCAAAGCTGACCCGAAATCATGGATCAGATCAGCATCAAGCCAAGCATTCATATCGGCGGCAGGTGCGCCAACTTCCTCAACCCAGTTCCAGAGTTCGAACGGAAGCGCAATACCGAGGCCCGCAATACGGGTGCGTTTATCTGCATCAAGTGCCGCAGTAAACTCATTGATGCTGTCGAAAGCAAATTGGCGAATTTTATCGGGAACGGGCCAGGAATATGTGACGTGGCGGCGCTGCCGAATGTGACCGAGAAAATCCATCAGGATGATCTCTGCACTGCGCCGTCCAATCTTGAGGCCAAAGGAAAAGACACCATCGGCAGCAAGCCGCATGGGCATGGATGGTTGCCCCACACGCCCGCGCACGCGTTCGCCTTGTGTAATGAGGCCATCTTTTTCGAGTTCGCGAATGATCACAGAAATGGTTTGTGCGGAAAGCCCGGTCTTCCTCGCAATATCAGCGCGCGCCATTGCACCATGTCGGCGCACCAGCGCCAGTACAAGGCGTTCATTATAGGCGCGAACGCCAATCTGATTGGACCCACGATTAATACTCGCCCCGGTTTCGGCGAATTGTGGCAAAGCGGATCCAGCTGCTGCGGGTTCGCCGCGCTGCTCAGAACCGCTTTCTGAAGTGTGCCTGACCATATCCTCTCCCAAGGTCCCGCATGTTGAAATCGCGCCCGGAAATGTGTGAAACGATCTTCGGAACAAGATGCGCGAATAAACATAAGCTTAGCGCGTCGATCTGGTTCAATCAGATCCAAGCACGCTTTATCGTCGATTGGCCTACTCCATTCGATGAAGCAGAAAAAGCCCTCACTTGTCGAACATGTTAAATAAAAACATCAACTTAAGCGCCGGAATCGTACTTTAAGCAAACAAGCCAGCCTCAATCTCCCAGCCAGAGAGTGGCACAGCAAATTAATAAATCAAGTGGATTTATTAATTGACTCTCTTGCGAAGCCGTGTTTTGCTTTCATCACGCCGGGGGAAGAGGAACCGGTTTCACTCTGGGAGGAGTTTATGAAGAAGACAGTTCTCTCGGCAGCGGTTGCTGCCTTTACGCTTGGTGTGGCCGCTTCGGTTGCAGGCCCAGCCAATGCGGCGGATGTTGGTGCATGCCTGATTACCAAGACCGACACCAATCCCTTCTTCGTCAAAATGAAGGAAGGCGCGATTGCAAAAGCCAAGGAGCTAGGCGTCAATCTCAAGACCTATGCGGGCAAGATCGACGGCGATTCCGAAAGTCAGGTCGCGGCAATCGAAACCTGTATTGCGGATGGTGCCAAAGGCATTCTGATTACCGCTTCTGACACAAAGGGCATCGTACCGTCGCTGCAAAAAGCTCGTGACGCGGGTGCGTTGATCATTGCGCTTGATACGCCGCTAGAACCAGCGGATGCAGCAGATGCCACTTTCGCGACAGACAACTTCCTTGCGGGCGAACTGGTCGGCAAATGGGCTGCGGCAACACTTGGCGATAAGGCCAAGGATGCACGCGTGGCTTTCCTTAACCTCACCGCGTCGCAGCCAAGCGTTGACGTTCTGCGCGATCAGGGTTTTGCCGTTGGCTTTGGCATCGACCCGAAAGACAAGACCAAGCTTGGTGATGAAGATGATCCACGCATTGTGGGTCGTGATTTGACTGATGGTAATGAAGAAGGTGGCCGTCGCGCGATGGAAAACCTTCTCCAGAAAGATCCGACCATCAATGTCGTGCATACGATCAACGAACCTGCTGCAGCTGGTGCTTATGAAGCACTCAAGGCCGTAGGCCGTGAAAAAGACGTGCTTATCGTTTCGATCGATGGTGGTTGCCCAGGCGTTAAAAACGTCGAAGCTGGTGTAATTGGTGCAACGTCGCAGCAATACCCGCTGCAGATGGCAGCGCTTGGCATCGAAGCTATCAAAAAATTCGCGGATAGTGGCGAAAAGCCAAAGCCGACAGAAGGCAAGACCTTCGTCGATACGGGCGTGGCGCTGGTCACTGACAAGCCAGTCGAGGGTGTGGAGTCAATCGACACCAAAACTGCGCTCGGCAAGTGCTGGGGCTAAAAGCTTAGAGCATTTCCGGTTTTGATTGAGTCATTGGAAATGCTCTATCCATTTGTTTTTACGCGCTTCTTGTTCCGAAAACCGCTTCGCTCGTTTCGAGATGCGCTCTAGTGATAACTCGCATCCGGCAGCTTTTGCCGGATGCTCTTGCGCCTTAGAGCGCGGTTCGATCTGATTGGATCAGATCGGCGCTCTAAAAGTTTGTTTTAACGCGCATCTTTATCCGAAAACCGTTTCACACTTTTCGGGATGCGCTCTAAAGCAGGAGATAGACATGAGTGAGCCGCAGGCGACGACTACCCCTGTAAAAGCATCAATGCAGGAATATGAAAAATCGCTCTCCCAAAGCGCAAGCGATGTCGCATCTTTTGATGCGGGCGATCAGTCTTTGCTCTATCGCCTCCGGCATTTTCTGCATCACAATCCCGCGGCTGTACCGCTGATTGTGCTGGTTATGTCGTTGCTGGTCTTCGGCATAACACTTGGTGGAAAGTTTTTCTCCGCTTTCGCGCTGACACTTATCCTACAGCAAGTCGCGATTACAGGCATCGTGGCTGCGGCGCAGACTTTGGTGATCCTTACTGCCGGTATCGATCTCTCGGTCGGCGCAATCATGGTCTTATCTTCCGTGGTCATGGGGCAGTTCACGTTCCGCTATGGCTTGCCTGCAGAGCTTTCCATTCTGTTCGGCTTTGCTACCGGTGCGCTTTGCGGCTTCATCAACGGGTTCTTGATCGCTTATGTGCGGTTGCCACCATTTATTGTCACGCTCGGCATGTGGCAGGTGATCCTGGCGACAAACTTTCTTTATTCCTCGAATGAAACCATTCGTGCACAGGAGATTACCGCAGAGGCGCCTATCCTGCAGTTTTTTGGAGAAAGCATTCGCGTAGGTGGGGCGGTCTTCACCTATGGCGTTATCGCGATGGTACTTTTGGTTTTGTTGCTCTGGTTCGTGCTAAATCACACGGCCTGGGGGCGCCATGTCTATGCCATCGGCGATGATCCGGAGGCTGCAAAACTATCAGGCGTTTCGGTTAAGCCGATACTCATGTCGGTTTATGTTCTGGCAGGTCTTATTTGCGCACTTGCTGGCTGGGCTATGATCGGGCGCTTGGGTTCTGTGTCACCAACCGCTGGGCAGTTTGCCAACATTGAATCCATTACGGCTGTCGTGATTGGTGGGATTTCGCTCTTCGGCGGACGTGGGTCCATCCTCGGCACAATGTTTGGCGCGCTGATTGTTGGCGTTTTCTCGCTGGGCTTGCGCTTGTGGGGTACAGATCCGCAATGGACCTATCTCCTGATTGGCGTTCTTATTATTGCTGCCGTTGCCATTGACCAATGGATCAGAAAGGCTGCCGCATGAAAACCTCTACAACACCGGTTCTTTCCGCACGCGGTCTCGTCAAGCGTTATGGGCGCGTCACTGCACTCGATCATGCCGACTTTGACCTCTATCCGGGAGAAATCCTTGCTGTCATTGGCGACAACGGCGCTGGCAAATCTTCGCTTATTAAAGCGCTGTCAGGGGCCATCCGCCCCGATGAAGGCGAGATAATGCTTGATGGCAAGCCAGTCAGTTTCCATTCGCCAATGGAAGCGCGCCATGCAGGTATTGAGACGGTTTACCAGAATCTTGCTCTTTCTCCTGCGCTTTCCATTGCGGACAATTTGTTTCTTGGACGCGAAATCCGCCGCAAGGGACCGCTTGGTTCATTACTCAGGATGCTTGATCGTGGAGCGATGGAAAAGATCGCGCGTGAAAAGCTGTCTGAACTCGGCCTGATGACTATCCAGAATATTGGTCAGGCGGTGGAAACTTTGTCCGGCGGTCAAAGGCAAGGTGTCGCGGTTGCACGCGCTGCGGCCTTCGGTTCAAAGGTTGTCATCATGGATGAGCCGACGGCGGCACTTGGCGTAAAGGAATCCCGCCGCGTTCTGGAGCTTATTCAGGATGTGAAGGCGCGAGGAATGCCGATTGTGCTGATCTCGCACAACATGCCGCATGTTTTTGAAGTGGCTGATCGCATCCATATTCATCGTCTTGGTAAGCGACTGACGGTAGTCGATCCGAAGGAATATTCGATGTCGGATGCAGTGGCCTTGATGACAGGCGCAATGGCGCCGCGTTCTGAGGCCGCCTGATCCGCTACTCTGTGAACATCACATCAAGCGGCAGATGCGCTTTGACGATCGGTGATTTGAGGACAACGAAGCTAAAATATTTATCTATGCCGATATCCATATCGATCAGGCGTTCCATGATCGTCTGATACTCGACAATTCCGGCGGTGACGAACTTCATCAGATAATCGTAGCCGCCGGAAACCAGATGACACTCAATAACGGAATCGATCTTCTCGACGGTGGCAAGAAATCGCGCAAAATCGATCTGACGATGGTTTTTGAGCGTAATCTCAGTGAAAACCGTCAATGTCTGTCCAAGCTTCGAAACATTGATCTGCGCGGAATAGCCGGTAATATAACCTTCAGATTGCAGTTTTTTCACCCGCATGAGGCAGGGACTGGGTGAAAGGTTGACGAGTTCTGCAAGCTCGACATTGGTTATCCGCCCATTCTTCTGCATTTCGGATAGAATTTTGATGTCGATTTTATCGAGCTTCATAGCAAAACCAGTTATTCGGTACTTTCGGTTGAGATTATTATCTTTTTCCCCGGAAGCTGCAATCGCGCCATGCTCTGTTTCTGATATTCAGTAGAGCCACGCACTGCACGCTGTTTGGGCGCAATAATCGCCTGTCAAAACGACGCCAAACCATACGAAATTCTGTGTAAAGACGAACTCCAACGCATCAAGCGGAACGTACAGCACTAGGATATGCGAAACATCGGAGTCCTGCGCATGTCTGCACCGCTTTTACACATCGAAACCAGTCCAACCTTGCCAAGTGAGGCGGATGTCGTTGTGATTGGTGGTGGCGTAGTGGGCGTTTTCACAGCCTATTATCTAGCGCGTAGCGGCGTAAAAGTGGCTCTTGTTGAAAAGGGGCGTATCGCTGCGGAGCAATCGAGCCGAAACTGGGGCTGGTGTCGACAACAAAACCGCGATGCCCGTGAGCTTCCCATGGCTACAAAAAGCCTCGAGCTTTGGGACAAGATTGCAGAAGAAATCGGAGAAGATCCCGGTTTTCGCCGGTGCGGCCTTCTTTATCTGTCGCAGGATGAGGCGGAGATTGCGGGCTGGGCCCGCTGGCGGGATTTTGCAAAAACAGTGGGCGTTACCACGCATATGCTCAGCACGGGTGAGGCTGCTGAGCGCGGCAAAGCAACCGGGCAGAGCTGGAAAGGTGGTGTTTTCTCGCCAACTGACGGAATTGCTGATCCATCACGCGCAGTTCCTGTGGTGGCTCGAGGTATCATGGCAGCCGGCGGAACTGTTCATCAGAACTGTGCCGCCCGTGGACTTGAATTAAGCGGTGGTCGTGTCAGCGGTGTTGTAACGGAGTCGGGTACCATCCGCACAAAGACTGTTGTAATGGCGGGTGGTGCATGGGCATCCTCCTTCTGCAACCAGCTTGGCATTCGTTTTCCGCAGGCCGCAGTTCGTGCTTCCATTTTATCCGTCGCATCCGGCGTTGTTGGTTTGCCCGATGCATTGCATACGGCTCAAGTGTCGCTGACGCGCCGTATGGATGGGGGTTATACACTCGCGATCAGCGGTCGCGCGCGCGTTGACGTGACGCCGCAGCAATTGCGTTTCAGCCGTGAGTTCGTACCGATGTTCATGCGCCGCTGGCGCAGCCTTGCTCCCGGCGGCATTCAAGGCTGGTGTTCTGGGCATGAAACATTGACCAAGTGGCGGTTGGATGAAGTGACTCCGATGGAGCGCAATCGCATTCTCAACCCCAAGCCCGACGAAGGGCAGATTGGTTTAACGTATCAAAGGGCGCAGGAACTATTACCAGCGCTAGCTGGAGTGCCAATTGCAAATCGCTGGGCGGGCTATATCGACAGCACGCCCGACGGCGTACCGGCAATAGGAGAAATTGAAACTGTTCCGGGTTTCATCCTGGCGGCAGGCTTCAGTGGTCATGGTTTTGGCATTGGCCCTGGTGCCGGGCATATGATTGCCGATGTCATTTTGGGGCGCAAGCCGATTGTCGAGCCGAGCTCATATAAGCCCGAACGCTTGAATAAAAGCGCATGGGGTAAGGTGGCAGATTTTTAGTTCCCGCATCCGATGTGATCAAAGTCACAAAATATCAGCCAAACGGAGCGCCAGCACTTACAGAATGATCGAAAACTAGCTAAATAAGGTGAATTCCCCGCCTGCATGGCGCGGAAATGCGAAACCGTAACAAGGCTGGACGATGTTTGAGTTTGATGACCCGCGATTTCGACCTTTGTGGATACGGGTATTGATCTCAGGAAGTTGTCTGGCATGGGCTGCATTTGAGATTTCGATGGGCGCAGTCGGTTGGGCCATGCTGTTCGGAGCGCTTGGCCTCTGGTCGGCCTACCGCTTCTTTGTGACATTTGATCCTGACAAGAAAAAGCAGGATTAACAGGGCTCTTAGCTTTTAAGCCTAGCAAAGCGCAATTCGCTGCGACACCAAAATTCGCTTCAATATTTGAAAAGAGAGCGGGGAATCGCCCCGGGTTCAGGCCGTTCTCATGTGTTTCGTGTGAGGAAATGACGCTGCGTATCTCTAATTAACATCATTTTAAAACATATTATCACATTTAAATCGTTATAATGTTATCCACATGATTGTGATGATATCAGAACGGTGTTACGTCCTCCGTGTCTCGGCCCACTATCGGGCGTGTCTTGAAGACATACGCATGGAGATTGCCAGTAAATGAATTCCGTTTCCCCCGCTTCCAACGTGCTGCAACTGCCTCTTTTTAAGGAGCAGGGCCAATGACGATGGTAGGTAATTTCGCACCACTGGTTCTCGCAGGCGACAATGACCGTGTGGATGCGCAGGCTGCTGGCGAGTATCTGGACACTTGGGCAGGTCAGGATGGCCTGCGTCTTGCAACGAGCAACGTCATCAAGGCCATTCTCGCAGGTTCAGGCCGTCTCGCTGGTCGCATCGCGCGCGGCACGCTTCCGGGTGATCCGGGTAAGCTGGTTGGCGTCAACAGCGATTCTGATCAGCAGAAGAGCATCGATGTCGGCGCGCACAATCTCTTCGTTGAACTGCTGATTGCGGCGGGTGCTGCATCAGTTCTGTCCGAAGAAGCGGATCTTCCTGTTAAGGGCAAAGCGGATGGTCTGGTTGCGGTTGCAATCGACCCGCTCGATGGTTCCGGTAATGTGGGCCTCGGCGCGCCGCTCGGCACTATTTTCTCGATCTTCCCTGCGGATACGGCAGAGCCATTCCTTCAGCCCGGCAATCGCCAGCTGGCAGCAGGTTATGTCTCGTTCGGCAATTCGATTGATCTCGCCTTCTCAGTCGGCGAAGGCGTTCTTTTCGCGACGCTTGATCCGGTCAGCGGAATCTTCCAGATCACCCGCAAGAATGTGACGCTTCCAGAGCGCACGTCCGATCTCGCCTATAACGCATCCGTTTATCGTCATCTTTCGGCTGGCATGAAGGCCTATGTCGATGATTGCTACAACGGCAAGGACGGTCCGCGCGGACGCAATTTCAATATGCGCTGGTTGGGTGCAGCTGTCGGCGACATGCATCGCATCATGCAGCGCGGCGGCATCTTCTTCTACGTAGACGATGCGCGTCCGGGTTATGAAAAAGGCCGTCTGCGCCTCGTTTATGAAGCCAATCCGATTGCTTTCCTCAGCCAGCAGGCTGGTGGCAAGGCGACCAACGGTTCCACACCGATCCTCGATATCGTTCCCGAAACCTACCACGAGCGCAGCGCGCTGGTGTTCGGTGTTGCGGAAGAAGTCGATGTTCTCGGCGAATATTACGCGCGTCCGCGCAATTAACTAAGAGGAAACTCAGATGGCACGTATTACGCTGCGTCAATTGCTCGACCACGCTGCTGAACATAGCTATGGCGTTCCGGCTTTCAACATCAACAACATGGAACAGGCGCTCGCCATCATGGAAGCGGCGGATGCGACCAATGCGCCGGTGATCCTGCAGGCTTCGCGCGGTGCGCGTTCCTATGCAAATGATATCATGCTGCGCCACATGATGGATGCGGTCACGGAAATCTATCCGCATATTCCGGTTTGCGTGCATCTCGACCACGGCAACGAAGCCGCCACTTGCATGACTGCAATTCAGGCAGGCTTTACCTCCGTCATGATGGACGGCTCGCTCAAGGCTGACGGCAAGACCCCTGCCGACTGGGACTACAACGTCTCCGTTACGCGTCAGGTCAGTGAAATGTCTCATCTGGGCGGCATTTCGGTTGAAGGTGAGCTTGGTGTTCTCGGTTCGCTCGAAACCGGCATGGGTGAAGCAGAAGACGGTCATGGTGCGGAAGGTCAGCTTTCGCATGACCAGCTTCTGACAGACCCGGATGAAGCCGTGAAATTCGTGCGTGAAACCAAGGTCGATGCACTGGCAATCGCTATGGGCACCTCGCATGGCGCTTACAAGTTCAGCCGCAAGCCCGATGGTTCCGTGCTTGCAATGAACGTGATCGAAGAGATCCATCGTAAGCTGCCAAACACGCATCTTGTCATGCATGGATCGTCTTCGGTGCCGGAAGATTTGCAGGAAATCATCAACAAGTATGGCGGGAAAATGAAGCCAACCTGGGGTGTGCCTGTTGAAGAAATCCAGCGCGGTATCAAGCATGGCGTGCGCAAGATCAACATCGACACTGATAACCGCATGGCGCTGACGGGCCAGATCCGCCGCGTGTTGCAGGAAGATCCGAGCGAGTTCGATCCACGTAAGTATCTCAAGCCTGCAATGGCTGCGATGACCAAGCTTTGCAAGGATCGCTTCGAGCAGTTCGGCACCGCTGGCCATGCTCAGTCAATTCGTCCGATCCCGCTGTCGGATATGGCAAAGCGTTATCGCGATGGTTCGCTGGATCCGAAGTTCAGCTAAAATAGTCTAGCTTCAATATAAAAAAGCGGCGGGAAAACCCGCCGCTTTTTGTGTTTTGGGACGTTGTTCAGACAATCAGCACTTGTTGTACTTGGCGTCGACTTCGTTGATCGCGTCAACATTGCCAGCCGAACGGCCATTCTCGTCAAAGGTCTGTGCAAGGAACGCATCAGCAATGGTCTTTGCAACTTCCGAACCGATAACGCGTGCGCCCATGGTGATGATCTGCGCGTTGTTGGAGAGTGCTGCACGTTCTGCCGAATAGGTGTCGTGGGTCAGCGCTGCGCGGATGCCAGGAACCTTGTTGGCTGCAATGCAAACACCGATACCGGTGCCGCAAACCAGAATTGCGCGGTCATAAGTGCCGTCGAGAACGGCGGATGCAACGCGGTCCGAGAGGTTTGCGTAGAATGTGTCTGCGCCAGCGTCCGTGCGGGAGATTTCGGACACTTCAAAACGATCCTTCAGATAATCTGCAAGAACCTTGGCCAGACCTTCACCGGCGCTATCGCCTGCTACTGCTACTTTCATGATATTGCTCCTTAATTAGCTTTGATGGTTTTGGCGCATTTCGCCAGAATATCGAGATAGCCTTCTACGTTCCATGCCGAACGGCCAATGAACAGGCCGTCGATATGCGGGCAGGCAATGAGTTCTTCGCAGTTGCCGGGATTGACCGAGCCGCCATAGAGACATGGCACGCGACGGCCAAGGATACCTTCAGCAACAGCAATAATTTCGGCCTGGCGGGCATCGGCGTAATCTGCCGAGGCTGGAATGCCATTTTCACCAATCGCCCAGACAGGCTCATAGGCAAACAGGATTTCGGCCTTTTTCTGTTCGTCCGAAAGCTTGGAAAGTGCGCCGCGCACTTCTTCAGCAAGCACTTCCGCAGCACGTCCGCTTTCGCGGTCTTCGAGCGTTTCGCCAATGCAGATAAGCGGGATCAGGCCGTGACGAACGGCTGCTTCAACCTTGAGGCCAACAGTTTCGTTGGTTTCGCCAAAGTTTGCGCGGCGTTCGGAATGGCCGAGTTCTACGATGTCGAGCTTGCAATCTTTCAGCATCAACGGCGAAATTTCGCCGGTCCATGCACCTTGATCAGCCCAGTGCATGTTCTGCGCGCCAACCTTGACGGAGGTTTCCGACAGAATTTCCTTCACTTCACGAACATAAGTAAACGGCGGAATGACGAAGCGCTGAATGTCTTCCGAGCGGTCAGCGTCGGCGTCCTTCAGTGCGTCCGCGAAAACGCGTGCTTCCGCAAGCGTCTTGTTCATTTTCCAGCTCGTACCTACCCAGAATTTGGACATGCTTGAATGGTCTTTCTTCTCGTGTGTTATTCTGCAATTGTCAGTTTGATGCCTGCCGGCTCAAGTTCGGCCACAAGTGCATCGCCCGGTGATTTATCCGTGATGATCGCGTCGAAATCGCCAAGATCAGCCATCACATGCAGGGCCGTGCGCCGGAAACGCTGATGATTGACCAGCAGGCATGTGCGGGTTGCCGACGCAGTCATGGCGCGCTTGGTGCGGACGACGTTTTCATCCATATGGTAGACCAGACGCCCATTGACCGCAGGCGCGGAAATGAAGGCAATATCTGCGCTGAGTTTTGACAGCGCTTCTTCGGTCAGCAGGCCAAAGAACGCATTGAACTTTGCCGAAAATACCCCGCCGAGCGCGATCAGATTGATGCCGCCTTCGCCTTTGAGGTTTTCGATGATGACCGCATTGTTGGTAATCACCGTCAGCGGGCGTTTTTCGATCAACATGCTTCCGAGAACTGCGGCGGTGGAACCGTCATTAATCATCACGGTCATGCCAGGTTCGATCAGGTCAAGGGCCGCGCGGCCCATCTCGATCTTGGCTTCGTTATCCTGCTGGACGCGAAAACGGAAATCGCTTTCAAACTGAGAGCCAGCATCCATGGTTGCGCCGCCGCGTACTTTGCGCAGCACGCCGGATTCTTCAAGAGAATCCAGATCGCGATGGATGGTCATTTTGGAGACAGCAAAGCGCTCGGAAAGATCATCGAGATCGACTGCATGATTTTCAATCAGCAGATTGATGATCGCCTGTCTTCTTTCGTCGCGTTTCACGGAATTTCCGATCTCAGAGCGTGTTTGTTTATCACACAAACTTAAATCACAAAATCACAAAACAATCCATATAAAATGTGATTTTGTGATATTTTGTTGATCGACGTTGTGGCTATTGCAGAAGTGCTTTGGCCGTACGCTCGTCGGTAATCAGCCCATAAAGCCGACCGCTCCTAAGCACCGAACGGATAGCGTCTGCTTTGGAGAGCCCGCCAGCGAGGCCGATAATGCGGCTCATATCGGCATTTTCCACCGAAGCGGCAATGGTGCGTGCCGTCAGCCCTGTTTCAAGCCGCGTGCCATTGATGTCGAAGAAATGCCCCAGCATTTCACCGACAGCGCCACGCTCTGCGATCTCTTCCATCTCCGACAGATCAATCACCCCTGATGTGACGAGCTGCGCATGGGCGTCGACAGTACCGATACCGACAATCTTGAGTTCGGCCTGACACCCCATTTCAAAGACGCTGGTAACACCCTTCTGGGCCAGCAGCACTTCGCGATCTTCTGCCGTATTTGCAAAGAAAGGCACTGGCATCACATAAGCAGGTCTGCCGGTCTTTTCTGCAATGCGATGCATCACATCATGCGGATTGGCTGCAAAATTTCGCGTCAGACCACCGAGCAGCGACACAAATTGCAAATCCTTGGCCGCCACGCGCGGCATGTGATTGACCGCTGCTGAAAGCGTGCGGCCATGGCCGAGGCCGATCACTTCATGATCGCCATGCTCAATTTCGCGGCGCAGAAATTCCGCACCCGCACTTCCGAGAGACAAGAGAGGCAAGGCATCTTCGCCGAGATCGGGAGCGACTTCGCAATATTCAAGATTATATTGCTCTGCGAGCCGGTTTTCGAGGTCGATACATTCGGTGATATCGCCGTCGATTGTCACTTTAACTGCGCCATCAGCAACGGCTTTGGCGATCAATCGGTGTGCCTTCACAGATGGTAAGCCCAGGCGCTTTGCAACGGCTGACTGGGTCATGCCAGCAATGAAATGGAGCCAGGCTGCACGAAGGGCCAAGGAATCGTCTGAATCTGCCATTTTCGTGCTGCCTGCTCCCGATTCTTTATTCTTTTCTTGTAGTTATATTTTCAAATCGCCTGCACCCGTGTCAATGTGCGGCGCCCAGAAGGCCACACTTTCCGCAATCTGTGGAATAACTTCACGGTCGTTTGGCTCACGTTCCTTGAATGAAAGTTCAAGGCAGATTTCATTGTCCACTGCGCCGCCTTCGGCAAAAGCCTTGAGCAAAGGTTCAGGCTGGATACGGCCCTTGGCATTGAAAGCAGCGGTGAAAGGACGATGGCCGCCCTTATCCATAAGGCTCTGCTTGATGTGAATGATCGGTGAGACCTTGGGCACGGCACGCGCCCAAGCATAGGGGTCGAAATCGTCAGGGTTGGCGGAGGTGACATCGCCATGATCGATGTCGGCCATCATCCACATTGGAATTGCCATATTAGCGGCAGTCAGCCGATCCTGAAGCTTGATGCTTTCAGCGATTGTGTCTCCAAATTCACGACCAATGCTCATTGGTTCCCAGAAGACATAGTCGAGACCGGCACGGCTCGCATGTTCGGCAACTTCCGCCCAGCAGTCGATCGCAATCTTAATCAGCTCTTCGCGGCGTTCAGGATTGTCAAAATCCTTGTAGGTGAAAATCGCAAACTGTGTTCCCACCGACTTGCCACCGAGATCGCCGATAATATCGGCAAATGTCTTGAACCAGTCGACATAGTAGCGGCGCACTTCGGCATCCGGATGGCCGAAATGGTTGAGGCGGCCATAGGGGCCCGTCATGCCCGACGTTACACGGACACCGGTGCGCTCTAGTGCCTTGTCCATGTCGCGGGTCAGGCGACGAATGGTCGAAGCCTGCCAGCTCGGATTGATGAACTCGTGCGTGAGCTGCAGATCGCGCAGGCGCAGGTCGCGCGCAACGGTTTCGATCAGATCATCCGGCTCTGCAAAGCGGTTCACAAGCGGATTGGTGTTCAGCGAAAGCGTAAGGGCCATGGTGTCCTCGGTTGTCGCGCTTTATGCAGCAAGTTTGGCGTTGTCGAACCATGCAATGAAAGCAGTATGTTCGGCTTCGGTCAGGTGCAGATAGTGCTTGGTGCGGCGGTAGAGAATGTCGTTCGCCGTCTTCGCCCATTCTTTCGACACGAGATAGCGAACTTCAGCCTCATAGAGATTGCCGCCGAAATGCTGTCCAAGGCTGTTAAGATCGGAGGCACCTGCAACGATGTCCTTGGTGCGGGCGCCATAGAGGCGACCATAATGCAGGACCAGCTTGCGCGGCATCCATGGATAGCTGTCGCGGAGGCTATTTGCGAAGGTTTCGTAATCCGCATTCGGGATTTCACCGCCCGGAAGCGGTGCACCATGAGTCCAGTCTCCGCCCATATTCGGGAAGATGTGCTTCAAGCGATGCATACCGCGCTCTGCGAGCTCGCGGAATGTGGTGATCTTTCCACCAAACACGTTAAGCAGTGGCGCGTCGTTGGTCTCATCCAGATCGAAAACATAGTCCCGGGTGACGGCTGATGGGTTGCCCTTGCCGTCATCGAACAGCGGACGCACACCGGAGAAGCTGTGAAGCACGTCTTCGCGGCGCAGCTTTTCCTTGAAATAGCGGTTTACTGCGGTGAGCAGGTAATCGATTTCTTTTTCGTCTGCGCTGACGTCTTCGGCACGGCCTTCATAGGCAATATCGGTGGTGCCGATGAGCGCCTTGTCGCCTTCATATGGATTGATGAAGATCACGCGCTTGTCGTGGTTTTGAACCAGATAGGCATTCGCACCCGACCAGAATTTTGGCACGATGATATGGCTGCCCTTGACCAGACGCACATTGCGCGAAGAATTTGAGCCAGCCACATTAGTGATAACGTCTGTAACCCACGGGCCTGCGCAATTGACGATGCAGCGCGCGCGGAAGCTGCGCACTTCGCCAGTATCGCGGTTTTTGGTTTCAACGACCCAGCCGCCTTTTTCGCGACGTGCGGAGGTAACAGGCGTACGGGTCAGAATGGTCGCGCCTTTTTCAGCGGCGCCCACAGCATTGAGAACGACGAGGCGGGCGTCATCCACCCAGCAATCGGAATACTCGAAGCCCTTGGTATATTGATCGAGAATCGGTGTGCCTTCCGGGTCGCGCTTCAGATCAAGTGTGCGGGTTCCGGGCAGCTTCTTGCGACCGCCAAGATGGTCGTAAAGGAACAGGCCGAGGCGAACGAGCCAAGCCGGGCGATCCTGCGGGCTGTGCGGCAGAACAAAGCGCATCGGCCAGATGATATGCGGTGCCGCATTAAGCAGAACTTCGCGCTCGATCAACGCTTCGCGGACAAGGCGAAATTCGTAATATTCGAGATAACGCAGGCCACCATGCACCAGCTTGCCTGAGCGGGACGAAGTGCCTTCGGCGAGGTCGTCTTTTTCCGCCAGCACAACCTTGAGGCCGCGCCCGGCTGCATCGCGAGCCACGCCCGCGCCGTTGATCCCGCCACCAATCACAAACAGATCGTAGATTTCCGGTTCAGCCATTTCATGCTCCTTCGGATGCCGGCATTCCGGCAAAATAATATGTAATTTCAGCCGATTGTCTAATTATCTATCAGCTGCGAGCTTGTCCCAGATAGGCTCTAAAGCCAGTCTTGCGTCCTTGTAGGCCGTGAAGAGTTCTTCATATCGCTTCGCCTGCACTTCATCAGGCGCTTCGGTGGCTCCAAGCAGCGGGGCCACCCATTCGGATATACAGTCATCCATCGTCTTATAAGCGCCGATCGCAACCGCAGCCATCATGGCTGCACCTGCAGCACCAGCTTCTTCACGCGATGAAACGCGCACAGGTGCGTTGACCGCTGCAGACAAGGTGCTGCGCAGTGCGCGCGAGCGAGCGGCGCCGCCTGTCAGGCGCAATTCGGCGGGCATATCACCCATGGCCGCATAGCAATCGCGTGTCGCCATGCCGAGACCTTCGACCACCGAACGAACCAGTTCGGGAAAACGATCACGGCTTGAAAGACCGATAAAGCCCGCGCGGGCAAAAGCGTTAACGAAAGGTCCGCGTTCTCCGGCTTCCGAAATATAAGGATGGTAAAGAAGCGCGCCGGGGCGGCTTGCGTTAAACCACTCATCGAGGCGCGGGATCAGATCGTTCAGCGAGACTTTTTTGTCTGCCGTCGACATGAGGTCGGCAGCGATTTGCAGAATCCAGTCGATATTGATCGTCGCGCCCATGTTGGTCTGAACCTGCGTGACGATGCCCGGAACTGGCAGAGCAATGACGTAACCCGTGCCTTCCGCATTCAGATGAATGTCGGAAACCTGCTTTGCACGCATATGAACGCCGGTCGATCCGATGGTCGAGCAACCTGCATCAGCGGTGCCGCAATAGACGCCCGCGCCAAGCGCGGTCATCACCATATCCACATAACCAAGACTCACCGGCGTACCGGCCAAAAGACCTGTCGCCGCAGCCGCTTCGGGGGTTAGCGGATGCTGGTTCAGAGTGCCGTCCACGATTGCGGGCAGCAAACCACGGCGCTTTTTAAGGCCGAGGGCTTCAATAACCACTTCGTCATATTGACGATTGCGAAAATTGCCGAAGGTGAAACTGGCTTCTGAGGGATCTGTGGCACGGACGCCGGTGAGGTTCAGATAAAGCCAGTCCTTGCAATGAAGGGCGACTTCCGCATTGTCGAGCAGTTCCGGTACGAAACTGTCCATATGCGCCATCTGGGTGCCTTGCTGGCAGGTATTGAGGCCGGTGCCGGTCGCTTCAAAGCGCGCGCGGTTCATCGGCCCTGCTGCAAGTTTGGTAACTGTATTGGCCGCGCGGGCGTCGAGCCAGATCCAGGCATCGCCAACAGGCTTGTTGTCTCGCCCGACCAGCCATGTACCGTCACCCTGGCCGGTGACGGAAACAGCGGCGGTGCGCTGGCTTAAGTTTGGAATTTTCTCGGCAAGGCCACGCAATGCGCTGGCGCAATCTTCCCATGTTTGGGAAAGCGACTGTGTAACAGCGCCATGTTCGCCGGTTTCATATTTGTTCCGGACAGCTGCCGAATCGAGTTGCCGACCGCTAAGGTCGAATGCCACAGCCTTGACGACGGATGTGCCCGCGTCGATGCCGATGATTATATCACCTTGACCACGCATGACTGAATTATGCTTTCCCAATGAGGTCCTTGGCGGACATTTGGATTCCTCCCGCGACGAAATCTGTCGCTCGCTACCCATGTTTTTAATGAGAATGGGCCTTCGCTTATGATCGAGATAACATAACGATAACGGCCTGTCTGTAAAATTTTCGTGGGTAAGCATTTTTTTTCACCAAAAGGTGATTGTGGTGGAAATTGTAGTTCGAACCCCAGCTTCTTTGCGGATGGATTAGCCTCTTCTGCTAGAAGAAAAGAAGTGGGTGTCGTATCTATATATCTGTTTTTAAATGATAAAAAATAGAACTAACGTTTTTGGCAAGGGCATGTATTGCCAGTGACAGCTTTTAAAACCAAGTCTCCGCGTATCATTCGGAGCGGTGAAATTGGCGGCAGAATGGTCAGTTTTTAGCCCGAAGCCGTGTGAAACGCGGCGCGTTACAAAAACATCCGATTGACAGTTATAGGTGTTTATAACATCATTATTGAAGTTGATAACATGTCGCTACCATAGCATATGGTCGCGGCGCATCTGTTTCCATGCTGCGCGGAGGGGCGGGGCCAGGGAATTATGTGGAGGATCGTCATGCATAAATTTGTCACTCCCATATCCACCTGCTCAAGCTTCCGTTTAGCTGCTGCTGGTCGGGTGCTTTATCGCGAGTGCAGTCTACAAGCGGTATGAATTCAGCCGCATAATCCGTTTTTACAACGACAATCCGGCAGAATTTGCTGAAGGCGTTTGATTATGAGTACACAAGCTAATCAAGTTTCACAGAAGCCCGCCAAGCTGAACCGCGCAGTCCTCTGGAGTGTGGTCGCTGCGGTCGTGGTTGTCGGTGCGATTGGATTTGACACGAAAGTCGTGAAGATCGGCTCGGACGCTGATGTGCGTCAGCAGGTTTTCTCGCCTGACGCCTATGGCGCATCAGAGTTTCCAAAGGTCAAGGCAAGCGTCGAAGAACGCGCCGCGGATGCCGTTGAAGTCGGCACCGCACTTGCTGCCGACAAGGATGCAGGCGGTAAGAAATATGGCGTCGGCAGCGTGAATCCGGTTATCCCGGTCAAGTTCACTGGCACTGTCGAAGAACGCAAGTCGAACTATCATGTCATCAAGGTCGATGGTTTCCCTGAAGGCATGGCAATTCGTGTTCAGACGGGGCCTGCTGTAAACGGCACCGATCTGCGTGATGCAACCGGCACAATCGAATTCGGTCAGTTCAAGAACCAGATCGAATTCCAGAACGCCGGTTCCGCTCTCAACAATGAGATGAAGAAGCAGGTTCTCGAAGGTGTCGATGTCGATAATCTCGTCGGCAAAACGGTTTCGGTCACGGGCGTTTTCAAGCTGGTCAACCCGAAGAACTGGCTGATTACGCCGGTGGGGTTTGAAGTAAAATGACCGTTCAAACCAAAGTTGAAGGCAAGCACGGCGAAGTCGTTCTTTCCGCACATGATGTTGCCAAGGCTTATGGGCGTATCAATGCGCTCAAAGGCGTGAATTTTGAAATCCGTCGCGGTCAGGTCACAACGCTTTTTGGCGAAAACGGTGCTGGCAAGTCGACGCTGATGAAGGTTCTCTCGGGTGTCATTCAGCCAACTTCGGGCACGATCATCCTTGATGGCGAGCCGGTTGTGTTCAATTCTTCAACCGAAGCACGCGATCGCGGCATTTCGATCATCCATCAGGAGTTGAGCCTCGCGCCCAATATGAATGTGCGCGACAACATCTTCATGGGACGCGAAATTCGCGGTGCAACGGGCGTCAATTTCGCAGAAGAAGAACGCTTAACCCGCGAACTTCTTGCGGAACTTGAAGAAGACATCGATCCGCTGACGCCTGTTGAAGAGCTTCGTCTCGGCCAGCAGCAGGTTGTCGAAATCGCGCGCGCGCTTTCGGTCAATTCCCGCATTCTGATTATGGATGAGCCGACGTCAGCGCTTAGTGCTTCGGAAGTGGAAGTGCTGTTCAAGGTCATTCGCGATCTTACCGCGCGCGGTGTGGCGATTGTCTATATCTCTCACCATCTGGAAGAAGCACTGCAGATCACCGATCATGCCGTGGTTCTGCGCGATGGCACCATGACGGCTTATGCACCGCGCGCCGATATTGATCTGGAATGGATCGTTCGCAACATGGTGGGCGAAAACTTCGATCTTGGTTCGCCTCCAACCGGTTACGAATGGGGCGATGTCGCGCTTTCCGTGGAAGGTCTGACAGTTCAGGACAAGTCCGGTGATTTTGCGCTTGTCGATAACATGTCGCTGAATGTGCGAGCCGGTGAGATCGTTTGTATTTATGGTCTGATGGGTGCGGGACGCACCGAACTTCTTGAAACCGTTGCAGGTCGCCTCAAGGCCAATTCGGGCAGCATTCTGCTTGAAGGCAGGGATGTCGCAGGCCTCACGATTGCCCAGCGCATTGATCAGGGTCTGGTTCTGGTACCGGAAGATCGTCAGCGTGATGGTCTTGTGCAGACGATGACGGTTGGCCGCAATCTTTCGCTGGCAAGCATTGGCGAAATGACGAAAGGCCTTTTTACCTCGACGAAGCGTGAAAAAAACATCGTTGATCAGTCGATCAAGAATGTTCACATCAAGACGGATGGTGGCGAAGCTGCAATTGGTTCGCTGTCTGGCGGCAACCAGCAGAAGGTCGTTATTGGCAAAATGCTGGCGACTGAGCCAAAGGTTATCCTTCTGGATGAGCCAAGCCGCGGTATCGATATTGGTGCCAAGGCAGAAGTGTTCAAGCTGCTGGCCGAAAAGGCCAAGGACGGGCTTGCAGTCGTCTATACGACATCTGAAGTCGGCGAATGCCTCAGCATCGCTCATCGTATCATCGTTATGCACCGTGGACGCATCTCGGCCGAGTTCGGCTCCGATGTCTCCAAGGAAAAGATCATGGCCGCCTCGGGCGAGTCCATGGTCGGTCACTAAAATAGTTATGGAGCACTGATAGAATGTCAGTCACGAGCACCAACGACAAAAAGGCGGCGTCCACCGGGACAAAGCGCAAAACCAGCATCGTGCATTTGCTGCTCGAAGGCCGTGCGTTCTTTGCGTTGATTGCGATCATCGCAGCCTTCTCGTTCCTTTCGCCTTATTACTTTACCGTCAATAACTTCCTCATCATGTCCTCGCATGTGGCCATTTTCGGTTTGCTGGCGATTGGTATGCTGCTGGTTATCCTCAATGGCGGTATTGATCTTTCGGTCGGTTCTACACTGGGGCTTGCGGGCGTTGTCGCTGGCTTCCTCATGCAGGGCGTCAATATTCCGGAACTGGGTGTTATCCTTTATTTCCCGGTTTGGGCGGTTGTCATCATCACCTGTGCCCTGGGCGCATTTGTTGGTGCGGTGAACGGTGTTCTGATCGCTTATCTGCGCGTTCCGGCCTTCGTGGCGACACTCGGCGTGCTTTATTGCGCACGCGGTGTAGCGCTTCTGATGACCAATGGTCTGACCTACAACAATCTTGGTGGTCGTCCTGAGCTCGGCAATACCGGCTTTGACTGGCTCGGTTTCAACACGCTTTTTGGTGTGCCGATTGGCGTTCTGGTACTTGCTGTTCTTGCCATCATCGTTGCAGTCGTACTCAACCGCACCGCATTTGGCCGCTGGCTCTATGCTTCGGGTGGTAACGAACGTGCAGCTGAACTGTCGGGCGTTCCAGTGAAGCGCGTGCAGATCTCTGTCTATGTGATTTCTGGCATCTGTGCTGCAATCGCTGGTCTGGTTCTGTCATCGCAGCTGACTTCGGCTGGTCCGACCGCAGGTACCACTTACGAGCTAACGGCAATCGCCGCAGTCGTGATCGGCGGCGCAGCGCTTACGGGTGGTCGAGGTACAATTCTCGGCACGCTTCTCGGCGCTTTTGTTATCGGTTTCCTTTCCGATGGCCTCGTGATCATCGGCGTATCGTCTTACTGGCAGACTGTCTTTACGGGTGCAGTGATCGTGCTCGCAGTTCTGCTCAACAGCATTCAATATTCCCGACGTTGATAATTACGGCCCCATTCACCGTTCCGGGTGGGGTCGGTTCTTCGGGGGTAGCGAAAACTTTCCAAGACGGCGACCAAGCTTAAAAGTCTCGCCCACTGGAAATGGTAACGCCGGGAAACCGGCATAACTCAACGATAATTTTACGGGAGTGAGACATGTTTAAGAAGGGTATGCGCGTTCTGTTTGCTGCTGCTGCAGCATTGCCGCTTATCGCCAGCACCGCATGGGCTGAAGGTCTGATCTCGATCGTGGTCAACGATCCTTCGAACCCATATTGGTACACCGAAGGTGAAATCGCCAAGAAGACCGCTGAAGGCCTCGGCTATTCGGCTGTTGTTGGCGGCCACAAGGGCGACACCAACACCGAAAGCAACCTGATCGATACCGCGATCACCAACAAGTCGGTCGCGATCATTCTCGATCCGGCAAATGCTGACGGTTCGGTCGGTGCAGTCAAGCGCGCTGTCGCAGCTGGCATTCCAGTGTTCCTCGTAAACGCTGAAATCAACCAGGAAGGCCTTGCAAAGGCACAGCTCGTTTCCAACAACGCACAGGGCGCAGCACTCGGTGCAACGCAGTGGGTTGAGAGCGTTGGTGAAGAAGGCAAGTATGTTGAGCTGTTCGGTTCGCCGTCGGACAACAATGCGGCCACCCGTTCGAATGGCTATGAAACTGTTCTTTCGCAGTATCCAGACCTCGTAAAGGCTGGTCAGGACGTTGCTAACTGGAACCGTACCCAGGGCCACGACAAGATGCAGGCTCTGCTTCAGGCAAACCCAGACATCATCGGCGTTATCTCGGGTAACGACGAAATGGCTCTTGGCGCGATTGCTGCTCTGAAAAAGGCTGGCAAGCTCGACAAGGTCAAGGTTGGCGGTTTCGACGGTTCGCCAGACGCAGTCGCTGCGATCAAGGCTGGTGAACTGCAGTACACCGTTCTGCAGCCAGTTGCGATCTTCTCGGAAGCTGCAGTCAAGCAGGCTGACACCTTCATCAAGACCGGCAAGACCGGCGTTGACCAGGAAAAGCAGCTTTTCGATTGCTTCCTGATCACCAAGGACAATGTCGATAAGTACACTGCTCCGTTCGTTCTCGAACAGTAAGACCTGAAAAGATGGAGCGCGGGCTTAACCTCGCGCTCCTCTCTCTATTTTTCGTACCGATGCTATGAATCGGGACCGGTCAATAATTGAGCGGGCTGGGGACGAGTGGTAAGCATGGTCACAAGCAACAAAGCAAGCATAGACAACCTGATGACAGAGCAGGTGCCGAACGATAGTCGGCACGCACGTCAGCTGGTTCGCCGCCAGCAAATTGCTGAAATGATTATGTCGGAAGGATCGGTGCGGATCGAAGATCTGACCGAACGTTTCGCAATCAGCCTCATGACCGCGCATCGTGACGTGGATGAGCTGGTCAGTCGCGGCCTCTTTCGCAAATCACGCGGTATTGTTTCCGCAGCCCCCACTAGCCTTATCGAAGCAAGCGATCTCTATCGCGTTGCGCGTCAATCCGAAGAAAAGAAACTGATCGCTGAAGCCGCGATGCAATTCGTAGAGCCGGGTCAGGCCATTTTCTTCGATGACTCAACAACTGTCCTTCAAATGGTTCCCTATCTTGCCGATAAGGGACCGCTGACGGTCATTACCAATTCGCTGATCCTGATGAATGAAGTGCGCGACATGAAAGATGTCACGCTGCTCGGTCTCGGTGGTCAGCTTTATAACTGGTGCAATGCCTTTGTCGGCGGCATGACGATCCATGAAATCCGCCGTCTGCGTGCCGATGTGGCTTTCATTTCGATCTCGGCGATTATGGACGATCTGCTGTTTCACCAGTCGCCAGAAATGGTTGAAACCAAGCGTGCCATGCTGGAAAGCGCTGCAAAGCGCGTGCTGTTGACCGATCACACAAAGTTTGAGCGTCGGGCGCTGCATAATTTTGGTGCGCTGAGTGATTTTGATGTCGTCATTGTCGATGACAAGACTCCGCATGAACATGTCGAACGCATGCAGTCGCAGAACATCAATGTGGTTATCGCCAGTTCTGGCGGAACAAGAGAATAAGCTTCAGTACTTCATCGCATACATATCAGGAAATACGATCCATGCCGTCTCTGTTGGGAATTGATAGCGGACTGACCGTCACCAAGGCCGTAATATTTGACGTTGATGGCTCGACGCTTGCCGTTGCCCGCCGCCGCGTCGCGCAATCCTTCCCATGCCCCCGCCATGTCGAGCGCGACATGGATGAATTCTGGAATGCGACTGCGGATGCAATTGCTGAAGCACTTGCAAAAAGTGGACGCCCTGCATCTGATATTCTAGCCATCGCCACCACCGCCCATGGTGACGGCATCTACATGCTCGATAGGGATCGCCGCCCGCTTGGTAAAGGCATTCTGTCGCTGGATAGCCGTGCCGTTGATGTGGCTGAGCGCTGGGTGAATAGCCCTGTCGCAGAACAGTCGATTGCGATCACCGGTCAGCTGCCGCACGCCTCTGCACCGTCCGCCATTCTGGCCTGGGTTAAGGAAAATGAGCCTGAACGCTATGGGCGCATCGGGCATGTGATTGCGTGTAAGGATTGGCTGCGTTTCTGCCTGACGGGCGAAGTCGGCACTGATCGCACCGAGGCATCGACGTCTTTTACTGATTACAAAACGCAAGACTATTCCAAAGACGCACTCAAACTTTTCGGCCTTGAAGCACTTTGGGATGCGCTGCCGCCGATGTCGCGCTCGGATGAGATCATTGGCGGTGTTTCGCAAGAATGCGCAAACCGTACCGGGCTTGTTGCTGGAACACCTGTTGTTGGCGGCCTGCATGATGTGACCGCTTCTGCGCTGGGTGTTGGCGGTCTCAAGATTGGTACAGTTGCGGTTGTTGCCGGGACCTACTCGATCAATGAAACGCTGTCGTCGAAACCCAATGTCGATAAGAGCTGGTTCTGCCGCAATGGGATTGTGCCGGGAGAGTGGAACAATATGTCCATTTCGCCTGCTTCCACTGCGAATTACGATTGGTTCCTCGACAAGCTCTGCCCGGCGGAACGTCTTGAAGCTGAGAAAACCGGCCGCTCGATTCACGATATGCTGCGCCCGGAAATCGATGCAGCACTGGCAAAGCCTTCAACGGCTCTGTTTCATCCTTATCTGTTCGGCTCGCCTTACGGTGCGATGGCTAGTGGCGCGTTCTTCGGTTTGCGCGGCTGGCAGGAACGTGGCGATATGCTGCGCGCGGTCTGGGAAGGCATCGCCTTTAACCACCGTATCCATGTTGACCATCTGAAAAGCGGTTTTGAAATTTCCGCAGCGCGTCTGACCGGCGGCGTGTCGCGCAGTCCATCTTTTGCGCAGATGTTTGCCAATGTCTTGGGTATGCCGGTCACAGTCACCGATACGGATGAAGCGGCAGCATGGGGTGCCGCACTTTGTGCAGGCAAGGGCGCAGGTGTTTTCGCTGATGTTTACAGCGATCCCCGCGATCTTGATGCAATTGGCCGGACCTACACACCGGATGCAGCGCGCAGCGAGCAGTATGAAAAGCGCTATGCTCTGTTCAAGGAAATCGCATCTGCACTTGGACCGATCTGGCCTAAGATCGATGCCCTGACGGATTGAAATCCAATGCGCCTCTAAGCGCACCGAATATGTAAAGACAGTGAAATGAACGATTTCGTAAACAGCCCCCAAATGAAGAACCGCATCAGTCAACTCGAAGCTGGCGGTGTTGATGTGCTCATTCTGGGTGCGGGTATCAATGGTGCGGGTCTCTATCGCGATCTGAGTGAACAGGGCGTGAGCTGTTTCATCGTCGATAAGGGTGACTTTGGTTCCGGCACGAGTGCTGCCCCGTCACGCCTCATTCATGGTGGTCTCAAATATCTCGAAACCGGTGAGTTTGGCCTCGTGGCGCAATCAACTGTTGAGCGTAATATCCTGCTCAAAAACGCGCCGCATAATGTCCGTCCGCTGCCGACATTTATTCCAGTTTTCTCCTGGACCAAGGGTATTGCCGCAGCACTTCGTACCCTGTTCGGCTCAACCACAGCACCGCGCAGCCGTGGAGCAGTTCTCATCAAGATTGGTCTTGGTCTTTACGATTATTTTGGTGCGCGTGAGCGCGTCATGCCAAAGCATAATTTTCTCTTCAAAAAGAGTGCTTTGAAGGAAATGCCTTATATGACGCCTTCTATCGTGGCGGGTGGCATTTATTATGATGCATGGGTGAGTAAACCGGAACGTCTGGTTTATGAGCTTGTCAGCGACGGCGTGAAAGCCAATCCAAAGAGCGCAGCGGCCAATTTCAGCTCGATTGTTACAGCCCGCGACGGTGCAGTGAGCTTTGAAGGGCCGGATGGTGCTGCTTTCACGATCAAGCCAAAGATCGTCATCAATGCCGCTGGTCCGTGGATTGATCATGTCAACGCGGCGCTTGGCAAAGAAACCAAGATGATCGGCGGCACCAAGGGTTCGCATATCCTTGTAGATCACCCCGAGCTGGTGAAGAGCCTGAAGGGCCGGATGATCTATTTCGAGGCGGATGATGGCCGTATCTGTCTTGTCTATGATTATCATGGTCTTGCGCTGGTCGGTTCGACGGATATTCCGGCAAACAATCCGGATGAGGTTTTCGCGGAAGACAAGGAAATCGATTACTTCATCGAGAGCCTGCGGTCGCTGCTGCCGAAGCTGAAGTTCGATCGCAGCCAGATCGTTTATACCTATAGCGGCATTCGCCCGCTTCCTGCCTCCAATGCATCGGAACCGGGGCTTATCAGCCGGGACCACTCCGCACCGGTTATTGAGCCGGATGCAGGCCGTCCTTTCGCGATCATTTCGCTGGTTGGTGGCAAGTGGACGACGTTCCGCGGTTTCGCTGAAGAAGTGGCAGATACGGTACTCAAGCGGTTTGGTCGCGAGCGTCTCAAATCAACCCGCGCTTTGACGATCGGCGGCGGCAAGGATTACCCTGCTGATGACCGTGCACGCGCCGCATGGGTGGCGAAACACGCCAAGGAAACCGGGCTTGCAGTCGAACGTGTTGAAGCACTTTTGCAGCGTTATGGCACGACCGCTCTGCCGATCATTCAGGACGAAGCCAAAGTTGGCGTTACACTTCTGCCCGATACGGACAGCATCAGCCGTGCGGAAATTGCGTGGATTGCGCGTAATGAGCTGGTGGTGCATCTCTCGGACGTTGTTCTGCGACGCACGACACTGGCAATTGACGGCGCGCTGTCGAATGCCAATCTTGCGGCAATCGCCGACATTCTCAGTGTTGAATTTGGTTGGGATGCCGTGAGGAAGGAGCAGGAGCTTGAGCTTGTTATTGCCGAGCTTGCAAAACGCCACGGCATGACGCTTGGTGAGCAGCCAGCGAAACGCCGGTAATTGATTCAAATCTATTTGACAAACGCCGGTCATGAGATCGGCGTTTTGCTATTTCTTTGCCATGTCATGACGCTATCTTATGCACGGACAGGAGAACGCTATGGAAATCAAAAGAAATGGATCTGCGCCATCAGGTGTGGGTCCCGCTGACTGGTTCACGGGCAAAGTTCGCATCGATCCGTTGTTTTCGCCCAATGACGCGCGGCGCGCTGCAGCCGCTACCGTGACATTTGAACCGGGTGCCCGGACCGCTTGGCACACCCATCCACTGGGCCAGACACTGATTGTTACCGCTGGTTTGGGGTTGGTGCAGCGTGAGGGCGGGCCGATTGAAGAAATACGTCCCGGCGATGTCGTCTGGTTTGAACCAAATGAAAAGCATTGGCATGGTGCTTCACCAAAAAATGCGATGACCCATATTGCCATGCAGGAGCAGCTCGACGGTAAAGTCGTTGACTGGATGGAGCATGTGACGGACGCTCAGTATCCGAGTGTCTAAATAAAAAACGGGCCATTGGCCCGTTTTTCAGATCATGTCCAACTGCACGGCATAGGGTGGCAAAGTTATAGTCTTGCTCCCTGCAACCACCACATCCTGTTCATGTGGTGTAATGTTGACCAGCCAGACTTCCTCTTCTATCGCCATTGCCAGAACGTCCGATGGACGCGAAGACTGGCACAGCCTGAAGTTTTTCCCGGCAAGCTGTGCAAGCGCTTTTACAGCGTTGAATAAAGGGCGCTTGTTACCGAAAGCGATCGGTTCATTCTCATCCGCAATGAGCCCGAAAGGGCCGGTGAGGGCTGAAAGCGTTAGACTGTCGAGACCAGCATTCAGCACCGATATGGCATAGGCCAATGCGAAGCTTTCCGCGAACTTCCCATTATGGCGCGGATCGCGATTGGCCATCGCAATGCGCTTGCCATTCGGGTTTTCCATCGTCCTGCTGCCATAAGGGTTCTGGCGCATGGGGATGGTTGACGGCCCGATGCGATAGGGCTTGTCGCCGTAGATTGCGCGCACCGAACGGGTAATGAAAGGCAGCGCCTCCAGTGTTTGCATAACGCTCAGATCATCAGCGGCATGAACAATTGGATTGGTGCAATGGGTGACGAAATCAACAAGCTCGCCCGGAATGCGCTTGCGATTTAGTTCGGTGAAATAGCTCAGCATTCCGCCGCCAAGCCGCACATTCGGGAAGGCTGCTCTTGCTGCTGCATAAACATCTTCAAGCGGCGGGCAGAGTGGCCATTCACTGCCGGGCGGTGTTGACTGTCGATCTATAGCCGGTGAAACAATGACCGCATCTGGGGTAAAGCCAGCCGCTTTCATGTCAGAAGCGATAGCAGTTATCTCTTCGATGAGCGATTTCGCGCAAGGCAATGCAATTTCGAGCGAAACGCGCCCGTTATGCTTCGCAACCAGAGCTACAAAATCCACAAAGGTCGAACCTTTGTGCCCTGCCAGTGGATCGTAATGAAATAACAGATCCTGCGGACCAATCTCCTGCAACAGATCAATTGCGGCGAGGCTTGCTTTGGCTTCTTCCGGTGTGATGATAATGCCGATATTCGGCATTCTGCCGCTTGTGTCACCAAGCGTGATGCTCACCGGCTCCGCATATCGGGTTTTATTTGGTGTCGCCGCGCGCGTGTCGGAAATGTTGAGCACGATGCGCTGATGCTGGGGGTTGGCGGCTTCGATTTGGTAAGGCCATGGCAAAGCCAGCGGACGTACATAGGTCTTGTAAGATGCATCGGACCAGTTGCGCTGATCTTCCATCTCAAACGTATCGCCTTCCATGCGGCATTCGGCCGTAACGCCAGGCATGGCCTCATGGGTGATCGCACGCATGTCTTTGAAAGGCTGCCATGGCTCGATCAAATCGGGCAGGCGGGTGTTGTTGAGTGTACCGTCGACATGCTCGACGTTCACAGGTGCGCCTGCCACGCCCACGATTGGATGCAGGATGCAAAAGCCGCACCGGTTGGTTTCAAAGCCTGTCGCCGTATTCGCTACGGCGTCGAAAGTGAGCGTACCGCCACTCTCTGCCTGAATGCGGACATCAATGGTGAGTTGGGTCGCATCCGGGCCTTCGCAACGTGCCTGATAGGTGACAATGAAACCGCTGTCGTTTTGCTCGACATTCAGATCATGAATTTCTGGGTTGTATGTTCCCCAGTCTCGATCCCGCACGAGATAGGAGACAGCGCGCAACACTTCGACGCCGTCATAAGTGATGGTGCGAAGATTGCCGCCGCTTAAATCCAGGCCAAGCAAGCCCGCTTTTAGGTGCGTTGGCTGAGCTTCGGCTTCTCGCGTTCCATAGAGCAGGAAAGGATCAACGTTGCTCATTTGAGCAACGCCGTAATGTCGACGCGATTGCCGCTTGTGGCACTGTCATAGGCGGCTTCGACAAGCGCGAAAGTCTTGAGATTATCCGCACCCGATGTCGAGGTTTCTTCGCGAGTTTCCAGCTTGTCCACCCAATGCTGCTGAATGGCAAAAACGCTTTCCTGAATATTGTGCCAAGGACGTGAGGCCCATGAGAGCAGTTTTGGCGAAACGTCGGAAACCGTGGTGCCGTTCGGCGTAATCACTTCAAGGCGATAACCCTGATAAAGCCGGATCGAACCTTCGGTGCCGTCAATTTCAATGAGCGTTTCCGGAAAAGGGTCGGTTTCGAGCTTGGTGGCATAGCTTACGTCAACAATGGAAGTAGCGCCATTTTCATGGTCCATGAGGATGGTTGCTACATCTTCACCCTTGATCTTCGGGTTCACACGCTTTGTGCGTGCAACAAGGCTGGTCACATCGCCCAGAATGAAGCGTGCAATATCAAGCGTATGAATGCCTAAATCTTCGATGATGAAGCGTTCGCCTTCTGCAAGATATGGCTGGCCGGAAAACACGTCGAAGCCCGAGCGGAAGGAGAAACGTCCCCAGAACGGCGTGCCGATGACGCCACTGTCGAGTGCCTTGCGCACCGCCTGAATAGGCGTCTGCCAGCGGAAGTTTTCATGCACCATGAGCGGAATGCCTGCTTCATCGCAGATCTTCACCATGGCCTTCGCATCATCAAGCGTTTTGGCAAAAGGCTTCTGGCAGATTGCTGGCACCTTGTGGGCGGCAGCAAGTTCCACCAGAGCACGATGGCTTGAAACCGTGGTGGCGATATCGACAAAGTCGATGCCGCCATCTGCAAACAGCGCTTGTGCATCCGTGTAGCGGCGTTCGATGCCAAACTGGTCGCCGACAATCTTCAACCGCTCAGGATCGCGGTCGCAGATTGCCACGATTTTGGCACCCGAAACGTCATTCCATGCGTGCATCTGGTTGATTGCGAAGAAACCGCAGCCGATCAGAGCGCCATTCAATTCTGCCATTTACTGAGCCTTTATCCTGCTTTTGCCATTTGCATGAGTGTAACGCGCTGCTGGAGGCGGCGCTGTGCCTGATCAACCACCACGGCAATGATGATGACAAGGCCCTTGATGACCATCTGCCAGAAGGACGATACGCCCATCATGACCAGACCATCGGAGAGAATACCGATAACGAATGCACCGATGATTGTGCCGCCAATGGTGCCGCGTCCGCCCGACATCGAAGTGCCGCCAAGAACGGCTGCGGCAATGGCGTTCAGTTCGAACGAGTTGCCGGTTGCCGGATGCGAAGACATCAGTTCGGACGAGATGATAAGCCCGGCGATCGCCGCACAGAAGCCCGAAAACATGTAAACGAACATCTTTACGCGGTCGACGCGGATACCCGACATGCGTGCCGCACGTTCATTGCCGCCGACTGCGAAAATCTGGCGACCAAGCGGCGTGTATCGCGCGATATAGGCTGCGGCCAATGCGACGACGATCAGAATCCAGATCGAGACCGGAAGACCGAGAATGCTGCCTGATCCGAGGAAGGCGAAGCCGGTTGTGCCCAGATCTTCGCGGCCTACAAGGTTCGGGAAGGTCTGGCCGTCTGAGGACAGAAGTGCCAGGCCACGCGCTACATAAAGCGTGCCGAGTGTCGCAATAAAGGGCGCAACATTCAGTTTGGTTATCAATAGCCCGTTTATGAAGCCGACCGCGACACCAACAGCCAGTGTGATCAGCGAGATTTCAATGATGTTGAAATAGATCGTATAGCCGATGCCAAGATCGATACCGTAGATCAGAAGACCACCGGCAACCATACCGCAAAGCCCGACAATGGAGCCGACGGAAAGGTCGATGCCGCCTGTGATGATGACGAAGGTCATGCCCATTGCAAGAAATGCGTTAAGAGCAACGTGCTTCGACATCAGGATCAGGTTGGCAGCTGACAGGAAGTTCGGGGCTGCGAACGAGAAGAAGATGAACACCGCGAAAAGAGCGATGAAAGTTCTCAGTTTCATCAGCGTCAGCAGGGCCGAGCCGCTGTTAAAGGTTGAGTCAGTGGCGGCCGTCGTCGTGTTGGCTGTCATGACGCGAGTTCCCTTGTTTGTTTGTTGTGGTCGTTGTCATGTGTGTGCCCGTGGCCCTTGGCCGATGCAGCAACAATGTCGGCTTCCGTCGCTTTATCGCGGTCGAATATGGCAATCAGCTTCCCATTGCTGAGCACCGCGATTCGATCGGAGAGCGCCATGACTTCTTCCAGATCAGAGGTTGAAAAGAGAATGGAGAGACCTTCGGCAGCAAGCCTGCGCATGGTGCGAAAGACATCGGCCTTTGCACCTACGTCGATGCCGCGCGATGGCTCGTCCATCAGAAGAACTTTCGGATTGGTCATCAGCGCCTTGCCGATGACAACCTTCTGCTGATTACCGCCAGACATCGATGTGACTTCGAATTCGGGGTTCGGTGCCTTGATCGAAAGGTCTTTGATTGCCTGTTGAATGGCCTGCTTTTCACGCTTTGGCGTGATGTGGAAGAAGCGAGCCAGACGGTCGAGACTTGCCAGTGTCAGATTGCTGGCAATCGACAAAATCTGTACCAGTCCTTCGCGCTGGCGATCTTCCGGTATCAGGGCAAGGCCACGCCGGATGCGCCGGGTCGTATCGCGCTCTTTCACTTCCTCGCCATCGATATAGATATGGCCAGTGGAATGCCCATGCTGGCCCATCACACATTCGAAAAACTCGGAACGCCCGGCACCCATAAGGCCATAAATGCCCAGAACTTCGCCTGCACGCACAGTCAGGGAGACGTCATCAACTGCAAGCCCGCCGGTTGCACGCGGCAGGGTGATGTTTTCAGCGCGAAACCGCTCTGTACCGATCTTGTGGGTCACAGGCTTGGCAAAATCCTTGGCATCGGAACCGATCATCGAACGCACGATCCATTGCGTATCGATATTTTTGATCTCTTCCTGGCCGGTGATTTTTCCGTCGCGCAGAACCGTGATGTAATCGCCAATCCGCATCAGTTCTTCGAGACGATGCGAAATATAGACGATTGCCACGCCCTTCTTTTTCAGCTCGGCGATTACCTTGAACAGAATGTCGACTTCGGCTGCAGAAAGAGCTGATGTCGGTTCATCCATGATGACGATGCGTGCATCGAGCGAAATAGCCTTGGCGATTTCAACAAGTTGCTGCTGACCGATTGGCAGATCGGCGACGAGCGTACTTGCACTAATACCTGCATCAAGGCGGTCGAGATATTCATTGGCCTTGACGACCTGTGCTTTGTGATCAATGCCGCGCAAACCGCGTGTAATTTCGCGCGTGGCAAAGATGTTCTCTGCCACCGTCATGTTTGAAAACAGGTTGAGTTCCTGAAAGATCATCGCAATGCCGCGTTTCTGCGCGTCGGCGGGGCTGTCGAATGACACTTCCTCGCCATCGAGAATAATCTTCCCCATGGTCGGACGCTCAACGCCCGCGATGATTTTCATCAGCGTTGACTTGCCAGCTCCGTTTTCGCCGACAAGCACATTGACCGAACCACGGCGCAATTCAAGATTGGCGCGCTTAACCGCGACAATGCCCGAATAGACCTTGGAAACATCCTCAAGCTTGAGGACGATATCGTTTTTCTCGTTCAATTCCGTTTCCATCGCTTATTTCTCCAAAGAGATGGAAACAGGCGTGACGAGCGGAAGCTGGCCCTTCGATGGCAACGGGAAAGCACCTTCGGCTTTCACCTTCATGCCAACCAAATCTTCGCGCGGGAGCTTTGATAGAACATCGTCATTGACGCGGGTGTTGAACGCCTTGCCAAATTGAGCCCAGTCGATCTGATTGCGAAACTCGTTGAAGTTCACAAAGGAGAGGCTGTCGCGGATTGCGCTGCCACGAACGGTCGGCCCGATCTGTACGCGTGCATCGGCCTTGCCATCGCCATTGCTGTCGACATCAACATAGGCTGCGCGCGATTTCGTTTCGGCGGCGACCACAGTGCCTTCGAGCTTGGCTGCAAAGGTCCAGGGGGCATTGCCCTGCTTTTCGCGATGACCGTATTTTGCTCCAGCGGCGTCCGCATCTGCGTTTGCTGCCTGCATCACTTCATCGACCATTGAAGTTTTTTCGGCAAAAAACGGCTTAACTTTTGAATCCCAGATGTCGGCAACCGAACGATCGGGATTGAAATTATCGCCGCGTGCTTCTGCGGCTTCTTCTGCTGTCGGAGTCTTGATGATTTTGCAGCCCGAAAGCGCGACACCGCAGGCCAGCAGGATAATGGAAGCTGACTTCAGCACTGACATGATTTTATCCTCGGTATTAGGAACATATCGGGAGCGCTAACATTTGTTGGCGCTCCCGAAGTCGCAAGCCTTGGGAGTTAGTCCTTCAAAGCGAAGGTTTCGAGCTTGTCTGCGTTATCAGGATTGATGAGGACGCAGTCCATCAGCTGCTTTTCTTCAGCGGGTCCCTTACCGGTCTTGATATATTCGTCAGCCTGAACGACGGCCATCTGTGCCTGAGCATAGGCTGGCTGAAGAACAGTTGCCTTGATACCGCCTGCCTTGATCGAGTCACGAACGTCATTTGAGCCGTCAAAGCCGACGACGATGACGTCCTTGCGACCCGCAGCTTCAAGCGCTGCCCATGCGCCCATGGCCATGGTGTCGTTTCCGGAAATCACGCCCTTGATGTCAGGGTTTGCCTGCAAAATGCTCTGCATTTTCGTGAAGGCTTCAGTCTGGCTCCAGTTGGCAGACTGCTGCGCAACCATCTTCATGTCTGGATATTCGTCGATAACGTCGTGATAGCCCTTGGAGCGGGTGCCAGCATTGAGATCGGATTCACGACCGAGCAGCTCGACATAATTGCCGGCTTCGCCCATCAGCTTGACGAATTCTTCAGCACCGAGCTGAGCGCCCTGATAGTTGTTGGATACGATCTGCGAAACAGCAACACCCGAAGCGTTGATTTCACGGTCGATCAGGAATGAAGGAATCTTCGCGTCTTTTGCCTTCTGAACGGCAGCAATCGATGCTTCCGAACCGGCATTGTCGAGGATGATGGCCTTTGCGCCACGGCCGATGGCCGTATCGACGAGCTGCGACTGCTTGGTCGCGTCGTCGTCATGCTGGAGGATCAGCGTATCGTAGCCAAGTTCCTTGGCTTTGGCTTCAGCGCCGACGGCTTCAGCCTTGTAGAATGGATTGTCGTGTGATGGCGTGATGATCGCGATCAGATCAGCAGCCCATGCTGGCATGACTACGCTGCCTGCCAATGTTGCCGAGACGGCTGCAATCGCAAAACCGCGCGCAATTTTCCTGCGTGTAAACTTCATGTAGACCTCCCAATAAGCCCCGTTTCCCAAAAGGGCGGTAAAAAAGGAGGGCGGATTACGCCCTCCCAACTGACGTCACGTAATGCGACGGATGCTTTCTGCGATTTCTTCCGGTTCGAAAACGTTCTTCCAATCGTCGCGCATCAGCGCAGGAATACCGAATTCGATTGCCTTGTTGCAGGCATCGGAGAATACGCCCTGGACTTCGCCAAAGATGACGGCGCCGAGAACATTCATGTGGCCGAGCAGGAAGTCGCGTGCTGCTTCTTCAGGAACACCGCGACGGACGCATTCGTCCATGGCCTGCTTCATGACAACCAGAAGCGACGCGCAAACGGTTTCCGAAAGACCTGGCTCGAGGATTGCGAGCTGTTCAACGGTTACGCGGTGCGAACGCATGACTGGCGCCCAGATGACCTTGGCGATTTCTTCACCAAGTGCATAGGATTCTTCCGGACCCTGCATCAGAGCCGAAACGATGTGCTGCTTTGCAAACAGACCGCCGAAGTGGTCCTTCTTTGCCTGCATGTCCGTTTCGTCGTTGAAGATCGGCGGATGGCAAGGATGGGTTACGAAGTAAGTGAGGTCTGCGCGTTCTGGCAGATGGCCAGCAAATGGTGCAGCTGCGTCGAGCGCAATAACCATTGTGCCTGGCTTCAGCTTGTCAACGATGCCAGCAGCAACTTTACCGATGATGGTGTCCGGCACAGCCAGAATGACGACTTCAGCGCCTTCGAGACCTGCGTCTGCATCGATGGTGTCGATGTCGAGTTCGTTCTTCAGGCGTGCCTTGCCTGCGTCGCTGACTTCGATGTGGCGTACGTCAAAGCGCGAACCCTTGAGGTTCTTGGCCAGACGGTAACCCATCTTGCCGCCTGCGCCGAACAGAGCAATAGCTGTCATGATTGTATTTCCTTCCCGTAGTTTTGGTAGCTCAACTGGTATAACCAGTCAATGAGTATTCCAGATTCAAGAGGTCAGGCCATCACGAATCTGGCTGAAGTACCCGTCAGAACCGACCTGACCGCCCTTGAGAGCAATCTGTAGGCCGTTGGTGGCGGCGTGCGCGCCGTGCGCCGTACAAAGCGGCGACCCCGGTGTTTGTGGAAGCGGCAAAAGCGTGGTGAGTGCATCGACATGCAATTCACGCAATGCGTGGCTGGAAGTGTCACCGCCTGCAATCACTGCGCGGGTAAGCTGTTCGCGCTCGACAAGGCTGCGGAGGATAAAACCGAGGCTGCGGGCCAGCTTGTGGCGGCTGCCTGCGATCTTATCGATTTCTGTGCCGCGATCAGCCGACGGACCAAGGGCAGTGTTGAGGATCACGCTGTTGCCCTGCTGGAGCGCCTTCTGGCCGTCAGCAATGGCAGCTTCGATTGCCTGATTGCCGTTTTCGCCGAGAAGATCGAGCGGATTAAGATCAATGCCGGTAAAGCCCGATGCGGTCGCGTGGCGGATCTGGCGTTCGGTGGTTGGCGACACGCTGCCAGAAACGACCGCGATGCGGTCAGCCTTGCCTGGAAGCGGAAACTCTTTTTTCGCACCGATCAGTCCGGCCTTGGCCCAGGCGGCCAGAAGCGCATATTCAACGCCGGACGAACCGGCAACGAACCAGCCAGCATCAGGACGCAAACGCCAGAGCTGTTCACCTGACTGCAGCTGGCTTTCGTGGCTATCGACGTCAAGCAACAACATGCCGTCAGCATCTTTGACAATCGTGTTTACACGCTCATCCGCATCGGAGGCTGAAAGCGCTACGAGATCAGCAAGCACGGTTTTCAGTTCTGTCTGCTTAGCCAGATGCTCGCGCAGGTCCGCTTCATGCATTGGCGTGACAGGATGACGGCTCATGACGGGATGGCGGTCAATACGATAGACTTCGCCCTGATAGGCAGCAAAGAGATTGCCGAAAGCGGTATAACGCTTGAGCTGTGGTGCGCCGACAATCAACGGCACATAGGCTTGATCGAAGATCGCTTTGCCGATTTCTACCGCCTTGCCGATATTGCCGACATGGGGCGCGGAATCGAATGTCGAGCAGACCTTATAATGGGCAATCGCAGCATTCAGGCTTTTGAGCCAGTTGAATGCAGGCGTGAGATTTTCCTGCATCCAATCCGGCGTTTCGCTGCGGCTCGTTCCGGCAAGACCAATAGCCTTACAGTGCGAAAAGCGCGAAAGAAGCTCTTCGTCCGGCGCATTCATGAACAGCACAGTGTCAACGCCGTTTGAAGCCATGGCTTCCATAACATCGGTCGAGCCGGTGAGGTCGTCACCGTAGTAAGACAGCAGCAATTCGCTGGAAGTCTCGGTCATTATTCGCCTCCGCCATTTGAGTTAACGGAGCCGAATTTTGCGAGCGAAGCTGCAAGCTCAGGATGCTCAACAGCATAGGTTTCAAGTGGGATGCCAGCGACTGCTGCTTCCCATGCCTGCTGTACGGCGCGAACACCAGCTGCCGGGCCGCCCGGATGGCTGACAATGCCGCCGCCGCATAGATAAAGCAGATCCGTCGTGCGACCTGTGCGCTCATAGGTTTCAGGTGCCTGTCCGCCCCACTGGCCGGAACCAGCAACAGGAAGCGGGCAATCCGATGGGGCGAACAGTGGCGTGCTGACAGCCTTGAACGAATTGACAAAGCTTTCATCCGGCTCCCAATATTTCACGCGGATGCCGTTGATCTGGAACTGATCGACGCCTAGAAGGCGCCAGAACTGCTGATAAACACGGAAATCCATGCCTGCGCCCGGATTACGGGTCAGAATATCCCAGCCATTGCGATGCGCGTGCAGAACAAGGCCGGAGCGCTTGCGCAGGAAGCTCATCCCGCCAAAGCCCACCGAATTGATGTTGACCACGGCGCAATTGCCGCCAGCCTCCAGCACCATGTCATGGTTGCGCATCATCTCGTCAGGATCGGCGTGCGAAATGCCGAAGGCGTACATAACCTTCTTGCCGGTCCTCTGCTCGTGATTGAGAATAAGCGGCATGATAGCGGCGATGCGCTCTTTGAGCGGCGAATAGGCCGGGCTCATCAGCTTTTCATCATCTTTGATGAAATCGACGCCGGATTCGATCAATTCGCCAACGAGTTCTGCTGTTTCATGCGGACGTAGGCCGAGCGCGGGCTTAACGATGGTGCCGATGATCGGTCGCTTTTCAACGCCGGTCAGGCGACGGCTGCCAGCAATGCCGAACTGCGGGCCGGGATGCGCGCTTTTGAAGGCTTCCGGCAGCTTCATATCGACCACGCGGATGCCGGTCATGCCCTTGATCGAGTAAACACCGCCAACGGCAATCGTCATCAGTGCTGCAAGATCAGTACCGATTGCATCGAGCGGAAAGGCGATGTCGACATCGGCGCGCTTGATTGGGCCGTGACCTGGTTCAAGTTCTGGCCAGGCTGGAACTGTTGCATCTTCAAGCGGACGGATTTCTAGAACACGCGCTGCAACGCGGGCCTTGAGCTCTTCTGTTTCACCGGGGAGGGCGACAAAAGTGCCGGTCGACTGATCGCTGGCGATTTTGGCGGCCATCTTTTCGATGCTGCCGGTTGTCTCAATGCGATAGGTCAGACAGATATTCATCGGATTGTTTGTCGCTCGCTGCTCGTGTTCCACCCATGCCAGAGAGTCTCTGACAGTTTATTCTGCGCATTTGCCTGAAAGTATCTCCTCACTTTCCGGGATGCGATTGAAGCGCTTGGCTCTGAGTGCAAACTGGTATAATGAGTATTCCAATATCTGCAAGCGGAAAATTGTTAGCCCATTCACGAGATCGTGGGTAACGGCTTTCATCTGATCGCTTGAAGATGCATAAGGGGGAGAAAGCTCATGAACAGTGAGATGCGATGAATAAGCCCATGGAACCTATCGTTCGCCGTAAGCTATCCGACGAAGTTTTCGACCGGCTCGAAAACATGATTACGTCTGGCGAATTGACGCCCGGCGATGAAATGCCGTCTGAGCGCGTGTTGATGGAGCGTTTCGGTGTTGGTCGCCCGGCGATCCGCGAGGCGATGCAGTCGCTTGCCAAAATGGGGCTCGTCAGCATTTCACATGGTGAACGTGCTAAAGTTCTCAAACTGACTGCGCGTTCAATTTTGCAGCAGGTCGATCCGACAGCCAAAATCATGCTGGCGCAATCGATGGATACGCTGGAGCATCTTAAAAGCGCACGTATCTTTTTTGAACGCGGCATCGCACGCGAAGCGGCACTCAAGGCAAGTGACAAGGATGTTGCGGAGCTTCGCGCCATCGTCGAACGCCAGCGGGATTCGCTGGGTGATGCCGATGCATTCATTTCAGCCGATATGGAGTTTCATATCCGTATCGCGAAGATCTCAGGCAATCCGATCTTTGTCGCGGTGAGCGAATCCATGCTTGCCTGGCTGCGTGAATATCACACGCATATGCTGATCTGGACGGGTAAAGAAAAATACACGCTGGTCGAGCATGAAGAGATTGTAGACAAGCTGGCCGTAAAAGATGCGGATGGTGCAGAAGCGGCAATGCTCAATCACCTGGAGCGTTCGCGAGCGCTTTATACGAAATAGCCTTTTTCGAGCGGCGCTCTGTTTGTATTTACGCGCATCTTTTCCGAAAACCGGTTTCCACTTTTCGGGATGCGCTTTAATTTTCAGGAATGTTCTCTCTGAAAATCACCTGAACGCGAGGTGGCTGCTGGTCGAATGGCTCGCCCTTGATGCTGCTCATCAAGGTGGCCAGTGCTTCGCGTGCTTCAACGCGCGGATTCTGGTCAATGACGGCATCCATCGTGCCATTCAACAGAAGTCGCTTGGTGCTTTCGGTCAGTTCATGGCCGATGAAAATAACGGAATCCGATTTTCCTGAATCCATCAACGCCTGTCCGATGCCCTGATTGCCCGCGCCGAGATTATAGATACCTGCAAGGTCGGGGTGGCGTTTAAGCAAAGCTATGGTTTCTGAGTAGGCTTTTTCACGGCTATCTTCGATCTCGTTGAGTTCGACGATATTTAAGTGCGAAAACTCTTCCGCAATGACACGACGAAAGCCCATTTCGCGCTCTTCGTGGCCGCGATAGGAAAGTGATCCGGCAAAAAGTGCAATTTTCTTTTTGGACTGTTGGCCGAGAAAGCGACCGAGAATATAGCCGCCGAGGCGACCAGCTGCGCGGTTATCGATGCCGATATAGCCGACGCGCGGTACATGCAGAATGTCGGACGCGATGGTGACAATATGGGTGCCGAATTCGGCGAGGGCGCGCATGGCTTCACGCACGGTTGGGTGATCCAGTGCAATCACGCCAACGCCTTGTGCCTGCCCCTTGAGGTCTTCAAGGGTGCGCGCAAGCGTGTCAGGGTTGAAGCCTTCGACACTATGGATTGTAAGCTCGATTTCGGGCCTCAAGGCTGCTTGCCTCATTATCTGGTCGCGCAGATTGGCAATGAAGGTGTTAGTGCCCGCTGGCAGAACGAAATCCAGTTTGATGCGGTCGGTGGTATTTGCGTTAAGCGGCGCGCTGCCGGGGAGATAGCCAAGATTGCGCGCGGCTTCGAGGACGATTTCACGCGTGCGCTCTTTCACGCCTTCGCGGTTGTTCAATACGCGATCGACTGTGGCGCTGGAAACGCCCGCGGTTCTGGCAATGTCACTCACCGTGGAACGCAAATCAAACTCCTCACCAAAATGATGGAAAATGATGTATTTCGATTTGTGTAAGATGCAAGGCTTGTTGTGTCTCAGTCATCCATTTTCCTCATGAAATCGGCTTTGATGTTATACAAATCCATCAAAAAGCATCATTAATTTATATATGAACGTCGAAATTCAAAAGAATGATCCGAAAATTGATCGGATACGATGTTAAATGATGTAAAATGATTTTATATGATGTTGACACTGCCGTATTGAATCTTCATTAATCCTCAAACTGCCAATGGAGGTTGGCATTTTCCTCGGATGAGGACGGGCCTTTTTGTCGATCTTTCGATGATATGTGGGCTTGGAAATATAATGGGAGGATGCAATGAGCGAAGCGCGGGGCTTTGTTCCTGATCCGCAGGTGCGGGCTCGGGATTTCAAAATCGGGTGTATCGGCGCAGGAATGATCATGGCCGAGTGCCATCTTGCTGCCTATAAGGAAGCGGGCTTTACGGTCGCGACAATCGCCTCACGCACCAAGGCAAAAGCCGAAGAGGTCGCCGCGCGCTGGGGTATCGCGACCGTGCACGACACGCCAGAAGCGCTGATTGGCGACGAAGCTATCGAAATCATCGATATTGCTTATCCGCCGGATCAGCAGCCTGCACTCATCCGCAAAGCGCTCGCACAACCACATATCAAGGGCATTCTCGCTCAAAAGCCGTTGGCTCTGACGCTTGAAGAGGCCATTGCGCTTCGCGATGAGGCGGCAAAAGCTGGCAAAATTCTCTCGGTCAATCAGAACATGCGCTACGACCAGTCGATGCGCGTGTTAAAGCAAATTCTGGATAAGGGTGAGCTGGGCGCGCCTGTCATGGCGACAATCGAGATGCGTGCCATCCCGCATTGGCAGGGGTTTCTGGAAGATTATGACCGCCTGACACTGTCTAACATGAGCGTGCATCATCTCGATGTGCTGCGCTTCCTGTTTGGTGAGCCTGATACCATCACCACGCTGACACGCACTGACCCACGCACCCAGTTTGAACACAAGGACGGTATCACCGTTTCGACGCTGATGTTCCCGAGCGGTGTGATGGCTGTTTCGATGGAAGACGTCTGGTCCGGGCCGCGCGAAGAGGGTTTTGACAGCGATATTTACATCAAATGGCGGGTCGAGGGTACGGATGGTGTGGCACAGGGCACGATTGGCTGGCCGGATGGTTCGCCATCTACGCTGACTTATGCCTCCAAAAAGACGACAGACGGCAAATGGGTAAGCCCAAAATGGGAAACCATGTGGTTCCCACACGCCTTTATCGGTGTGATGGAGCAGCTGCAGTACGCCATTCAGTCTGGCGAGCCGCCAGCGCTTTCAGTGGCGGACAATGTGAAGACGGTCGCACTCGTTGAGGCTGGCTACAAGTCGATCGATGAAGGCCGCACTGTAAAATTGTCAGAGATATCAATCGATTAGACGAGCACATCCCGAAAAGCGCGAAGCGGTTTTCGGGATGTGCATTAACAAAGAATCTTAATGGGAGGGTTTCGATCATGATGCAGGTGGGTATTTTCAGCGGCTATTTCCCTTATTCGCTTGAGGAAACAGCTAAAAAAATCCGTGCACTCGACTTCAATACAGTCCAGCTGGATATGCATTTCAAGGATATCGATCTGAGTGCGGGGCAGATCACCAAGGACAAATGCGTAAAAATTCGCGAGACATTCCGCGATCATAATCTGCCGATTTCATGCATTTCCGGCTATACGAACATCATTCATCCGGACAAGGCAGAGCGCGAGCGCCGCGTGGGCTATCTCAAAGAGATTATCCGCCATGCGCAATATCTCGGCACGCCTTATGTGATTTCGGAAACCGGTACTTACAATACTGAATCCGACTGGGTTCATCACCCGAAGAACAAGACCGAAGAAGGCTTTGAAGAATGCCGCAAGGTCATCGCTGATCTGTCGCAATTTGCTTATGACCACGGTGCGATTTTCCTGCTCGAAACCTATGTGAACAACGTCGTCGGTTCGGTCGAGGAAACGGTGAAAATGTTTGCGCAGGTCGATCATCCGGGCCTTGGCCTGCTGATGGACCCGACCAATTATTTTGAGACGCACAACATCGACCGGATGGATGAAATTCTCAACCAGGTGTTTGATACGTTGAGCGATAAGATCAAGATCGGTCATGCCAAGGACGTCAAGCGCTCAGGCGACGACAAGACGGAAAAGCACGCTGATATCGGTGATGCCGATGCCCTTGAAAGCCATACTTTCCGCGGCGTTGGTGAGATCGAACTGCCGGCTCCGGGTCTCGGTTCGCTGAACTATGACCTCTATCTCAAGCGCCTTGCACAAAAGCATCCGAATATTCCGATGATTATCGAACATCTCGATGAGGCCGATGTGCCACGTGCGAAGAAATTCCTCGATGGAAAGCTACGCGCGCAGGGACTTTAGTACCACCTTGGGCGGGGTGGGGCGGCCGGTGCTATAAACAAGCGTTTGAACACCGGCCGCCTTTGACTGAAATGGCTGTACGCCGCAGCATTTAAGGTACCAGAATGGTGAAGCTTTATGGAGAGGTGAGGTCGCGTCGCGACATCGCCGCGAGCAGTGGCTCTTTTGCGCAATTTGCAGGCGTTCGCCTGATGGTGCTTGAAGACGGATTGGAACGCGGCATTAGAATGCTGGAGTTTCGTTCAGGCACCGGTTTGCGCTTTACCGTTCTGGTTGATCGCGCGCTTGATATTGCCGATTGCGACTATCGTGGCATGGCTATCGGTTGGCATTCCCCGTCCGGTTTCCGCCATCCGGGACTGCATGAATATGAGGGCGAGGGCGGTCTTGGCTGGATGCGTTCTTTCTCCGGCCTGATGGTGACATGCGGTCTGGACCATATCCTCTTCATGTATGACGAGGTGGCGGACCATTATAATTACAAGCCGCGTCAGACGATCAAGCACTCCATTCATGGCCGTGTTGGTACTATTCCTGCAAAGCTGACCGGCTATGGTGAGCGCTGGGAAGGCGACGAATGTTATCTCTGGTGCGAGGGTATCGTCACACAGGGAACCGTGTTCGGTGAGCATCTTGAACTGACACGCCGCATCGAAATCAAAGCCGGTACAAACGATATCAAGCTGACGGATCGCGTGACCAATCGCGGTTTTTATCGCACGCCGCATATGTATTGTTATCACATTAATGTCGGGCACCCCGTTTTGGCCGAAGGCTCACGTTATCTGGCACCTGTCAGGGATGCGGTCTGGGCGGCTCATGCCGGAGAAGACTACAAAAAGCAGAGCGTCGGATATCGTACGCTGCCTGCGCCGCAGATGCAGTTTCATGAGCAGGTCTGGCAGCATGAAATGGGTGCCGATGCCAATGGCGAAGTGCCGGTTGCGCTGGTCAATGATAAGCTGGGCATCGGTTTTGAAGTCGTTACCCGCAAGGATCAGTTCCCCTGCATGTATGAGTGGCAGAATTTGCAGGCCGGGCAATATGCGCTCGGCATCGAACCTGCGACCAATCACGTTCTGGGACATGGTGCTGCCCGCGACCGCGCCGAGCTGATCTGGCTCGAACACGGTGAAGAGCGCCGTTATGATAGCACGTTCCGTATTCTTGGTGATGCGGCGAGCATCGCGGAAACAGAAACACGCATTGCCGCAATCGCGAAGCAGCCAATTGAGGAATATCCGGTGCCATCAGGCAATCACATTGCAATTGGAGGCCGCTCATGACCGCACCATCGCCGTTTTCCGTTGCGGGCAAAACCATTCTCTACACGGGGGCTGCCGGTGGCCTCGGTCTTGAAACCACGCTCAATTTTCTACGTGCTGGCGCACGGGTTGTGGCTATCGATCATGATCCGAAAAAGATCGAAGAGTTGAAAGGCAAGGCAGAGGCCGAGGGGCTTGCCGGGCTTTCGATCCACGCGCTCGATCTGTCGGATTTGCAGGCACTCCGCCCCGCATTGGAAGCGATTAGTCGTGAGGCCGGTGGCTTTGATGTCGTGATCAACAATGCTGCGATTTATCCGTCCAAGCCATTTGAAGACTATACGCTTGAGGAAATGCAAAAAGTGCAGCACATCAATGTCGATGCAGGCATTGTCTGTGTCCAGGTGGCGCTGCCGCATATGCGTGAAAAGGGGTGGGGTCGTATTATCAATATCGCTAGCGTGACTGCCTATGGCGGCTGGGCGCAATTGTCGCCTTATGTGCAATCAAAGGGGGCGCTCATCGGGCTTGCGCGTGCCTGGGCACGCGAGTTCGGTACCTATGGCATTACCGTCAATGCAATTTCGCCGGGTGCTTTTCCAACAGATGCCGAGAAAATCCACCCCGACCCGGAAGGCTATACGAAATTCGTTCTTGAGCATCAGGCTGTTAAGCGTCGTGGATCGTCGCGGGATATTGCCTCGGCTTTGATGTTCCTTGCCTCTGATGAAGCAGGATTTATCACCGGGCAGACCTTGAATGTCGACGGCGGATGGGTGATGCATTAAGGAAAGAGTTTGCATTGGAGGAATGCGTGAGGAAGCTTTATCTGGCGGTTGGGTCGCTTAATCGCGAAGCCCCTTATTTTCAGGGTGCGCGTGGCAAGGGTCTTTCCATCTACGCATTCGATACGACGACAGGAGATGCGTCGCATATATGCGCGACATCTTCCGTCGATAATCCAACATTCCTGAGTGTCGCGCCGGATACAGGCGTGATCTATGCAAATTCCGAAGTGTTCAGCTGGCACGAGGGAACGGTCAGTGCCTATCGTTTTGATGCTGAAAAGGGTGAACTTGTTTATCTCAACAAGCAAAGTGCCCAGGGCAGCATAACTGCGCATAATACCGTGACGGTGGACGGAAAGTTTGTGCTTGTCGCCAATTATGCGATGGGCTCGGGCGGGCCTGACCAGTCGCTTGTTGCGTTGCCAGTGTTGCCTGACGGCAGCCTTGGGCCGGTTGCACATAGCGTTCGTCACGAGGGCAAGCTTGGGCCTATTGTCGACCGGCAGGAACGCAGCCACCCGCATTGCGTGGTTGAAACACCGGAAGGCGGCATGTTTCTGTCTGCCGACCTTGGCCTTGATGAAGTCATTGCCTATCGCCTTGATAGTGATGGCAGTTTCAAGCGGGTGAGCAATGTTGCAACGGCATCCGGCACCGGTCCTCGCCATATCGCACAGCATCCTAATAGCCGGTTTGTCTATGTCTCCAATGAACTGAATTCCACGGTTTCGCTCATTGAGCGTGACGGCGATGAGATGCGCCTTGTTCAGACCTTGCCGACAGTGCCAGCGAATGTTGAGTCGCATGGCGCTGATATTCACCTCTCGCCCGATGGTCGTTTTCTTTACTGTTCCAATCGCGGTCATGACTCGATCACTACATTTCGTGTGGATCAGGAGAATGGCAACCTGGTTGAGATCGGTCACAGCTTTACGGGTGGCGCAACACCGCGTAATTTTACGCTGACACCGGATGGCAACTGGCTTTTGGTCGCTAACCAGAATGGAGATTGCATTGCGATCTTCGCAATCGATAAGGAGACGGGAAATTTGACCGATACGGGCAAACGCATCGAAATTGGCACCCCCGTCTGTGTTAGGCCGTTCTATCTGTGAGCGTTGAAGCCTCAACACCTCGAAAGCAGCGCCGCAAAGGTTCTGGTGTGACCATGGCGGATGTGGCTGCGGCTGCAGGGGTTTCCATGCAGACCGTTTCGCGTGCGTTGCGTTTTCCAGATTCCGTGATGCCTGAAAAGCGGAAGCTTATTCAGGACGCAATCGAGAAGACGCATTACGTTCATAATCTCGCGGCAAGCCATCTTGCATCGCATAAAAGCAATACGGTTGCGGCGATCATCCCTACGCTGTCCGCATCTGTTTTTGCTGACACGATCCAGCATTTTTCCGATGTACTGCATCGGTCCGGTTATCAGATATTTTTAGGCAATACTGATTACCGAATGGAGCGCGAGGAAGAAATCATTCGTAGCCTCCTTGGGCGGCGACCGGATGGCGTTTTTCTGATCGGCACACACCATAGCAAGCGCAGTGTCGCATTGCTCAAACGTGCGGAAATTCCTGTCGTTGAGGGCTGGGATTTTACCGATAAACCGATTGACCGGCTGGTTGGATTTTCCAATACGGCGGCCATCACCGAGATGGTTAGTCATCTGATCAATACGGGTCGGCGCTATATTGTGTTTGCCGGTGTAGTTCGGAAAGGCGACAGCCGCGCTGCCGAACGCCGTGCCGCATTCAAAGCGGCAATGGAGCAACAGTTCCCGGATGAGAAGCCACGCATCACGGTGGCAACTGAAATGCCGATTGCCATGGCTTCGGGTGTCGATCTTCTGCGACGGGCGCTGGCTCAATATCCGGAAGCCGATGCTGTCATGTTTTCAAGTGATATTCTTGCTTCCGGCGCGCTTCTGGAGACGCAGCGCATTGGTATCAAGGTGCCACAACGCCTCGCGATTACAGGCTTTGGCGACTTTGAACTTTCGCGTCATTTGCTGCCGCCATTGACGACGGTTGCAGTACCTTCCGCGGAAATCGGACGGCAGGCAGGTGAGCTTTTGCTTGAAGCCATGCGTGGTGAAACATCGACAAACACGATTGTCGATGTCGGTTTCGAACTCAAGATCAGGGCTAGTGGCTAATAACCATCTGATGCTTGAAGTCGGTTAGCACTTCGCAGCCATTCTCTGTCACATGCAGCATGAATTCGAGCCGCACGCCGCCAATGTCCGGATCGAAGGCGGTGGGTTCCACCATGACAACCATGTCTTTGCGGAAACGCTCTGTTTCATAGCTGACAAGCCGTGGCCATTCATGGACAGATGTGCCGATAGAATGTCCGGAATGATGGGCATAGCCATAGCCATGTGCTGCGATATGGGCCTGCAATTTTTGATCCAGTTCACCGATGCCAAGGCCTGGGCGGATGATTTCGATTGCCAGGTCAAGCGCCGATTTTACGGCCTTGAACTGTTTCTCAAACCCGTCAGTTGTTTTGCCCAGCATTGCCGATGCGCAGCTGTCGCCCCAATAGCCTTTGACGCGCGGTGCGAGATCGCAGATGAGTGGGTCGCCGGTGGCAACGATGCGGTTTGTTGGCCAGCCCATGAATGCTGATGTGCGGGTTTTGCCGGATATGAAATCGCCGGTAAGTGGCAGGCGTTCAGAGGCTCTGCTTTCCATGGCGAGCCTGATGTAGGCAAATATTTCCAGCTCGCTGCGGCCAGCCTTGCTGTGCTCAATAAACGCGCGTTGCCCGGCGGAAGCGGTAAGCGCTGCCTCACGCAATAGCGCGATCTCAGTTGTTGTTTTCACCATGCGCTGGCGCTTGAAAGCATCGTCAATCGATACGCGACGGCATGTGTCGATAAGTGGGAGCAAGGACAATGGAAAGCTGTTCTGCTCTACGGCAATTGCTCCGCCGACACCAAATTTGGTGAAGAGTTCCTGCGCGGCATTGAGATAGTTCGTAAAAATGTCTGTCGGCTCTTTATATGAAAAACCTTCATATGTGAGAACGATCTGTGCCCAGCTTGGCGTATCTGCTTCGAGATTGGTTACGACAAGTCCACATTCGCCGTTTTTGCCAACCAGTGCGATGGCAGGTCCACCCGCAAAGGGTGATGGCCCCGCTTCAATGGAAACGATATGACCTGAAGCGTAGGCGATGCCATCGGGGCTGGTGAAAATGCCCCAATCGGCACCGGATGCTTTGATGGCGTCAATTGTCCGTGCAAGCCGCTCGTCCAACGGGTTCTCCTTCAGATAAGATTGCGGATATGGCGGTCACGGCCATAGGCTGCGACCAGAAGCAGGATGAGGATACCGAGTGACGACTGTACCATGGCATCCGAAAATCCCATGCCGATGAGAAACGTGCGCAGTTCCATCAGCATGATAGCGCCAGCCACCGTTCCGACAAATCCGCCGCGCCCGCCGATCAGTGCGGTTCCGCCGATAACGACCGCAGAGACCGTTTGGAAAAGATAGGGCGTGCCCACTGTCGCACTTGATGAGCCGGTGAAGCCGAGCAGAAGAATGCCAGCAAGTGCAGCAAACATGGCACTGAGGCCAAAGGTGATTGCCCAGATTGCAACCGGTCTGATCAGTGCCAGTTCGGCGGCTTTGATATTTGAACCCAGCGCATAAAGCTTGCGGCCATAAATCGTACCGCGCAACACAAAGACCGTGCCAAGGGTCAGCAAAATTGTAAACGGGATTAGCCAAGGGAATGGCAAAGGCCCGATGCTGCCACCCAGTGACACGAAATCATTGATGAAAGCGGGTGCTGAACCTGTCGGCAAGCCGCGTGTCCAGATTTGTACGCCCGCTTGAACCATCGTTCCGACACCAAGCGTGACGATGAGTGGGTGGATGGAAAGCGCTGCCGATAATGCGCCGGAAAACGCACCGATCAGCCCCGCTGACGCCAGCACGAGAATACCGGCTAAAAGCGGTGACATTCCATCGCCATAGAGGCTGGCGAAGACAACATTGGCAAAGCCGATCACAAACGGAATGGAAAGGTCGATACCACCAAGGATCATCACCAGCGTCTGACCGAGTGCTGCAATAGCAAGCAGTGCAGCCAGAACCAGCATGGCGCGGATTGAGAACAGGCTGGCAAAGCCCGGAATGAGAGCTGCTCCCAAGAGGAACACCAACAAGACCCCGATGAAGGCGACCAGAGCGCGATTTGTAGCCAGTGCCTTAATCATGACTGCGCCACCTTACGTCGGAAATAGAGTTTTAGTTTTTCGGAGTTGAGGCAGACAGCCAGAACAAGTACTGCGCCATAGACTGCTTGCAGCACGAAGGTTGAGACGTTGAAGGCCGTCAACATGCTTTGCAGCAGGAATATACATGCTGCACCCAGAAATGCTGCGGTTAATCCGCCAACGCCACCGGCGAGGCTGACGCCGCCAAGGGCGACTGCAGCAATTGCAATCAGCGTGTAGCCGGGACCGATGATCGGATCACCCGAGCCAATGAGAGCTGTGAGCGACAATGCTGCGAGTCCTGCGAATAATCCGGCCAGCACATAAGCGATGAAGCGCACGAGCGGAACATTGACACCAGCGGTGTAGGCGGCTCGATCCTCGCTGCCGACGGCCATAAGCGTCTCATAGAAAGGCAGGCGTTTGATACCGATCCATATCAGAACCGCAGCGCCTACCGGCAGAATGGACCATGGACCCGCCAAAGATGACAGCCATGCAGGTACAGAACCCGATGGGGACGGCAGGATGGTTAGCGCCAGCCCGCCAAATATCAAGTAGGTGCCAAGCGTTGCAACAATTGGCTGAATACGGATGATCGCCGCCAGAAGGCCATTTAATGCGCCAGCTAGAATACCGAGTGCAATTGCTGCGGGGACGATGATGTAGGGCGAGGATATGCCGCCTTTTGTGATCAGTATCTGAACGAGAATGACATTGATCAAACCCACGAGCGGACCAACGGAAATGTCAATCGAGCCGCGCCCGGCAAGAAACGGTATGGTAATTGCGAGCGAAGTCAGCAGCAGCGGCGCTGCAAGCCCCAACACCGAGCCCCAGTTTGACGGTGCAAAGCGTACCGGGTTAAGCACAATATTGATGACGAGCAGAATGATGAACAGGATTGCGGCGAGCCGTGTTTCCTGACTGCCGCAGAAGATGCGCCGCAAGCCGCTTTTGTTGTCGGTTAAGATCATAGCTCCACCTCATCCTGCCCGAACATGGCTGCAAGGACGCCCGACATCGACATTTCGGATTTGCTGATGGTTTTTGAGCATTCAAAATCGCGGAACACTGAAACGCTGTCGCAGATTTGCAGGATTTCTTCGATTTCGCTCGACAGGATGACGAGCGCGATACCTTCTTCACGGGCGAGTTTACGGAAGGCTTCATAGAATTTCATGCGGGTGTTGAGATCAACGCCGCGTGTCGGATCGTTGAGCAGCATTACACGCGGTTTGAGCGCCAGAAGCCGCGCGAGCAGCACTTTTTGCTGATTGCCGCCGCTGAGTGCTGTGATCGGCGCGTCCATTGCCGGATAGCGGATCGACAGAAATTCGGTATAGCGCTGCAGCTCTTCCTTCTGTTTGCGGCGGTTGAGAATGCCACACCATGAAAAACGCGGCATGGAAGGCATACCAAAATTATCGAGTACGGAAAGCACCGGGAAAATACCGGTCGCGCGTCGGTCACGCGGCAAGTAAACCACGCCGCATCTGGCTGCATTGTGATGATTGCTATAGGCACTTTGTTCACCGGACCGGGTGACGATTTCGACCTTTGAATGGCGAGGCTGATTGAAGCCTGCAAGCGCCAGCAGAAACTGCTCCTGGCCATGACCTTCAAGACCTGCAAGTCCGGTGATCTCACCGGCGCGGATTGTGCCGGACAGCGCTTTGCGCCCCGGCGCAAGCACGAGATTTTCATAGGTAAGAATGATCTGATCACTCGACATGGAGATGAGCCTCCGGCGCCATGAGTTCCAGAAGGATCTGACTATTGATCTGCTGCCTGTCGAGCGTATCGACAACATGGCCGCTGCGCAGCACCGTGACCTCATCGGAAAGGCGTTTCACCTCTTCCAGCCGGTGCGAAATGAAGATCACAATATTCCCGGATGCAGCATAATCTTCGATTGTTTCAAAGACGAGATCACGATCTGCATAGTCGAGCGCTGCTGTTGCTTCATCGAGAAGCAGGATCGAAGGACGGCTGATGAAGGCGCGCGCAATTACAACGAGCTGCTGCGCTGCAAGTGACAGGCTGCCAGCCGCTGCGTACAAGTCGATCGGAAAGCGTGCAATTTTTGACAGAACTGCGCGGGCTGCCTTTTCGCGTACTGATTTGCTGGCTTTACGGGTAATGAGCCCGTCAAATCCGAGAAAGATATTCTCGACCACCGAACGATGCGGAGCGATCAAAACTTCCTGAAAAACCGTCGCAAGGCCCAATGCCTTCATATCTGCAGGCGATCTGGCCGAGACGGTTTTGTCGTTGAGAACGACACGCCCATGCGTGGGTGCGACCACGCCAGACAATATTTTCAGCATCGTGCTCTTGCCCGATCCGTTCTCCCCCAGAATCGTATGAACGCCATGGCTGAAAGTCACATTTGCATTTGTGAGCGCAATTGTTTCCCCATAACGCTTTTCAAGGTTCTCCACCTGTAGTGACATAACCGGAGCGTGCGTGATGTTGGGCAGCCCCGCTTCGGCAAGCAGCCTGTGTATGCTGGATGTGCCCAGCGGGGGATGCTCAGAGTCTGGCATAATGAAATGACTTTCTGCATGCGATAAGCGAAAGTCATTGCCAATGGTTTGGGCCAAGTGATCTGGACCAATTGACCTTGGCAATGACGTTATTCAGCGCGTCGTCCTGCAAACCTTACTTGGAGCAGGAAGCTGGAACTTTCGCGAAATCATAAAGTGCGGTGGCGCTTCCGTTCGAGAAGTAGCCATTAAGCAGTTCTTCCGGGAATGGATCCTGCGGTGGTATCGGGAAGATGGCCGCGGAATCCGGCTTCATGCAGTCCTTGTACCAATTTGGAAGGTCGGCCTGCGTCACAAGCGGCATCGGAGCGATGATCGTATTGACGAGCGGCTTCTGGCCTTCAAGAACCCGTAATGCGACCCGGAAAGCGTTCTGGGCTGCAACATGCGGTGATACTTCACCGCCATAGAACTTGAACGTGTCCTGATTGGCATTCCAGTAGCCAAGTGCATCGCCTGAAATGGAAGCCGCAATCAGGGGAAGCGGGCGGCCTGCTTGCTGGAAGGCTTCCGCAATAAAGCGTGCTTCGCTGCCCGTCGACCAGACTGCATCAATCTGCTGCGGTGTGGTGGCAAGTGCCTGAAGCACTGCGGATTTCGTTGTCGTGCCGGTCCATTCGCCGCTCACTTTACGGGCAATCTTGAGATTGCCGGACTCTTCAACGGCTTTTTCAAGTCCGGCATTTTCCTGCTGGACAAGCGGATGACCGGAGATGCCCTCAACCTGAAGAACGGTGCCGCCATCTTTGAGAACTTCCGCAATGCCTTTGCCCATCTGGTAGCCCCAGAGGTTCTGGTTGTGCATGACATTGATCGCATTCGGGGTCGTTACGGAACCAGCGGACGTTATAACCGGAATGCCAGCCTTGAAGGCATCGTCAATCACGGCATTGAGTGCGGTGGAAGAACCGGCAATCGTCGTGATGACATTACAGCCCTGCTCGATGAAGGCGCGAATTTGCGAAATCTGCTGTGTGGCATCGCCATTGGAGTCTGAAACAACATATTCAGACACATCACCTGCGGCGATAGCACCATCCACAAGGCGCCTGAGTTCGTCATTGAAGGTCACGCGCCACGGATTGCCCATATAGGATTCCGAATGGCACCAACGCCATGGCTTGGCTGGCGCTTTGAAATCACCATAAGCCGAAGGGCCAACTTCAACCACATCGGTATAAAGTGCCTGAATTTCGGTTGGCAGGGTGCCGAGTAGTACCGCGCGGTCCTGATTTTGTGCACTCGCGCTCAGCGCAGATGCCGACAAAATGGCGAGTGTGAGTGCCTTCAAACCAAGGCCTGAGCGAATTCTGGTCATGTGTTCTCCTCCAGCGTGAACCTTCCGTTCACTTGTAAAAACTTTATTCACATATGCGTCATTACGTCAATTGAAAAATGTTAGCGCTAAACCATCTTGTGGCACTATCTCATAAATCATGAGGATATGAATATAAAAATGTTAGCGCTCACTCTAGACAAGGCAAAAATATTGGATAGGTTCTGACGCAAATGGATTTGAGCAGGGAGTGGAGCTGCCATGGGTGTTTTATCAGGCTATCGTGTACTGGATTGTTCAATTGCGATGGCGGGGCCATTTGCGGCGCAGCGGTTGGGCGATCTTGGTGCCGATGTGGTGAAGGTTGAGCCGACGACAGGCGAATGGCAGCGCCATGTGGCGGCGGGCGGTGCCGAAGGCAAACGCGTTAATGTCTCTTTCCTGTCGCTCAACCGCAACAAGCGGTCGCTCGCGGTCGATCTGAAATCACCAGACGGCAAACAGGTGCTTCTTGACCTTGTGAAAACCGCCGATGTGTTTTTGCAGAACTATCGTCCGGGAGTCGCAAAGCGTCTTGGCGTCGATTACGAGTCGCTTTCCAAGATCAATCCAAAGCTTATCTATGTTTCGATCTCTGGTTATGGCGAAGATGGTCCTTATGTCCATCGTCCGGGACAGGATCTCGTTTTGCAAGGTATGTCAGGCGCTATGCTTTCGGCAGGCCGTGAGGGTGAGCCGCCAACTGCCGCCGGGCAATATCTGGTGGATGCCATCACCGCATATACTGCTTTTGAAGGCGCGCTTGCAGCACTTCTCCATCGCGAGCGCACGGGTGAGGGGCAGTTGGTTCAGGTCAATATGCTCGATGCGATCACCACCATTCAGATGCAGGAACTTTCGGTTTTCACCGTCGGTGGCAAACCACAAACCCGTTCGGCAGAGCCACATGCCCATGTCTATATCCGGGCGCCTTACGGTGCTTTTGCAACCTCTGACGGCTTTATCATCGTCGCTTTTCCGAAGCTGAAAACGCTGGGTGAAGTGATTGGCGAAGACAGTTTCCTCGCCATGAATGATGAGATTGATACCTGGGCGCGCCGCGATGAAATCTTTGCCAAGACACGCGATAAGCTGAAAACGAAAACCTCTGCCGAATGGCTGGAGCTTCTTCGCGCAGCCGATATCTGGTGCGGGCCAGTCTATGGCTATGCCGATCTCGTGGACGACGAGCAGATCAAGCATAACGGCACCTTTGTCGAGTATGAGCATCCGACAGAGGGCAAGGTAAAAACGCCGGGCTTCCCGATCCGCTTTTCCAAGACGCCATCGACGGTGGACCGTGGTGCACCCGTAACCGGGCAGGATACGCGGGATGTGCTGGCCGAAGCCGGATATGCGGCATACAAGATCGAAGCACTTGAGAAATCTGGCGCTATCGTGTCGGGGAATATCTGAAATGCAGGTGATTAAAGCTCTCACCTGGGATCATCCGCGCGGCTATAATGCATTGGCGGCGGCATCAAAATTGCCGGATGTTATTGCTGCCGGTCTGGACATCCATTGGGACAAACAGCCGCTTGAAGGTTTTGAATCCCACCCGATTGCTGATCTCTGCGCCCGCTATGATCTCGTGGTTCTCGATCATCCGCATGTGGGCGAAGCCATGTCTGGCGATTGTCTGCTTTCACTTGAAGACGTGTTTGGCGCTGAAACGGTTGCTGAGCTTGCCAAGGCCGGTATCGGTCCGTCATTGACGAGCTATCGCTTTGCGGGCAAGCACTGGGCGTTGCCGCTTGATGCTGCAACGCAGGTTATGGCTCTTCGCCCTGATCTCTCAGATGGTGTGCCTGTCACTTGGGATGAGGTACTTCGTCTATCGCAGCAAAGCGGCAAGGTCGCGCTTTCGCTTGCCGGTCCACATGCCTGCCTGTCATTTCTGTCTATCGCGGCAGCTTTTGGCGAGCCACCCGCGGAAAAAGATCCGAATATATTGGTTTCTGAAAATGTCGGGCGGCAGGTCTATGACCTGATGGCAGAACTTGCGGCGCGCAGCCCGGCATCTGTTCGGCAAAAGAATCCCATCGGTATATTGGGCCATATGGCCGAGTATGACGATGTTGCATTGTGCCCGCTGGTCTATGGTTATGTGAATTATGCTGCCCCGCAAAGTGGAAAGCCTGTCGCGTTTCACAATGCACCACGCGCAACCAATGGCGGTCGTCCGGGCTCTACATTGGGCGGCACGGGCATTGGTGTTTCACGCCGCGCTCATATCACCTCCGCGCTTAAAACTCATCTTCTGTGGCTGATGAGCCGTGAAACCCAATCCGGGTTCATTCCCGATCATGAAGGCCAGCCATCGCGCCGCGACGCCTGGCACGATGAGCGGGTGAACCGGCGATGGGGCAATTTCTATCGTAACACGGCGGACACTCTGGAGCAGGCCTATGTGCGCCCGCGCCATGATGGTTACATCGCCTTTCAGGGCAAGGCTTCGGCGCTTTTGGGGGCGGCCTTTGATGAACGCCGCCCGGCATCTGCAGTGTTGAATGAGCTGCAAACTCTCTACGCCGCTTCGCGCGTGCATGGCGGTGAAAGGTAGTTTTCCATGACTGAAGACATCAAATTCGAAATCGACGGCGCGGTTGCCGTCATCACCTTGAATCGTCCGCAGAAACTCAATGCCGTGACGCCGGAAATGGCTGATGCAATCGTTGCAGCTGTGACCGAATGCAACGACAGCGACACGATCCGTTGCGTTATTCTAACGGGCGCTGGAGAACGTGCATTCTGTGCGGGCTCGGATATTCGCGAACTCGATACCTATGAGACACCGTGGCAGTTCCGCAATCGGCCGGATTACTGCGATGCATTCCGCGCGCTTTTCAAGCCATCAATTGCAGCCGTCAATGGCTATGCCTTTGGTGGCGGGCTTGAAACCGCAATGTCCTGTGATATCCGCATTGCTTCCGATAACGCGCAATTTGCGGCACCCGAGATCAAGCTCGGCTGGATCGGTGGTGGGGGAATGGCCGCCCACCTGGCGCATTCGATTGGCGCATCCAACGCAGCACTGATGATTATGACAGGTGACCCGATTTCAGCTGAGAAGGCAGAGCGCTGGGGGCTGGTGAGTGAAGTCGTGCCGCAGGCCGATCTGCTCACGCGGGCGCGCGAAATTGCGAGCGTGATCGCATCGCGTGCACCGATTGCTGCCGAAACCGCGAAGCTCAACCTCAAAGCTTCTGTCTCGATGCCGCTTGAAAAAGCCATCGAATATGAGCGCGACCTGCAAACGATCTGCTTTGCAACTGCTGATGCGCAGGAGGGGCGAGCGGCGTTCAAGGAGAAAAGAGCGCCGGTTTTCAAGCGGCGCTAACAAAGGCCGGGGGGCTTTATATACGTCAAATCGAGGGAGAGGGATTTTGACAACCGAAACTATGAGCAAACAGAAGGCGCTTGGCAGTACGATTTTTGCCAGCACCATCGGCACCGTCGTTGAATGGTATGACTTCATTCTTTACGCGACGGCTGCAGCGCTGATCTTCAATCATCTGTTCTTTCCGCAATTCGATCCGACTACCGGTATCATTGCGTCTTTTGCGACCTATACGGTCGGCTTCCTGGTGCGTCCGCTGGGCGGCATCGTCTTTGGCTGGATGGGCGACCGCATCGGGCGCAAGCCTGTGCTGATGCTCACCCTTCTGATGATGGGTATCAGCACAACATTGATCGGTTGTCTGCCGACTTATGACTCAATCGGTATCTGGGCACCGATCCTGTTGCTGGCTCTTCGCGTCGTTCAGGGGCTTGGTGCTGGTGCAGAATATGCGGGCGCTGTGGTCATGGCGGGTGAAATCGCAGGCAATCGCCGCGGCTTCTTTGCAAGTCTTCCCGCTGCAGCTGTTGATGTGGCGACAATTCTTGCAGCAGGCGTGTTTGCGCTTTTCACGCTTCTGCCGGAAGAAGCCTTCATGAGCTGGGGCTGGCGCGTACCGTTCCTGTTAAGCGGTCTGGTGCTGTTTCTTGGCATCTATATTCGCCAGAAAGTGCCAGAATCGCCTGAGTTTTTGCAGGTAAAGGAAGAGCGTCGCGACGCCAAACTGCCGGTGCTTGAAGTTCTGCGAGACCACCCAAGAACAATGCTGGCGGCAATGGGTGCAAATTTCGCGCCAAACCTGTCCTATGTGTTTCAGACATTCACATTGGCCTATGCGACGTCGAAACTCGGCTTCCCGCGTGAAATCATCCTTATTGGCGTGATGCTTTCAAGTGCGTTCGGTGCGGTTATGTGCGTGGTATTTGGCGCTCTGTCTGACCGTGTTGGCCGCGTGCCGATCATGGCTATGGGCTCCGCTGCCGCTGCAATCTACTCGCTGGTCTATTTCCAGCTTCTGGGTGCTGGCACGCCTTGGACTGCGGTGGTGCTGATTATCATCGGCCATGCGATTGGTGCGCGTTCTTCGTTTGGTGTTCAGCCATCGTTTTACTGCGATATTTTCCCAACGGAAGTTCGCTACAGTGCGATTGCCTTTGCGCGAGAAGTGACGGGTGCGCTCTTTGTTGGCCCACTGCCGCTGCTCGCAACAGCTTTGGTAAGCTGGTACGAATCTGCCTGGCCAGTTGCCGTGATTACTGCGCTTTATTGCCTGATCACCACGGTATCCGTGCTCTCTGTAGAGAAAGCGCAAAAGCTTGATGCGGAAGCCAGAGAACGACGCGATCTGGTCGAACAAAAAGCGTAGCCGCGAATTCGCAACTACGCTTACAGCGGTTCCAGTTATAGCATTTCCAGCAAAAGTGCGAAGCGGTTTTGCGTCGGATAATGCGTAAAAACAAACAGTTACAGCGGTTCTAACGGTTCATTCTTAACTGGAACCGCTGTAAGACTAAATCGTTGGAACCGCTTCGCATTTTTGCTGAAAATGCTCTGACCGGGTTCCGGTCAGAGTTTTCCAGTCATGGCTGCATTCAGCAAATCAAGTGCGCCCTGTTTTGTAAGCTCGATTGGATTGCCGCCAGCCGTTGGATCGACGATGGCCATCTCGGCGATGAGGTCTTCGCGGGCTGTATCCAGTTCCAAGCCTTGGACAAATTCCGGTAATGTATTCGGCACGCCGAGGTCTTTGCGCAGCTTCAAGATAGCATCAACAAAACCATCGAAACCACCTTCAATACCAAGATAATCGGCAAGGCGTTCTATGCGCTTTTCGATAGCTGCGCGGTTGTGTTTGAGCACATAGGGCATGAAGACGGCATTGGTCATGCCATGATGCGTGTCGTAAAGCGCGCCGATTGGGTGGGAGAGGGAATGGATGGCACCAAGCCCTTTCTGAAATGCCGTTGCTCCCATGGAAGCTGCGGCCATCAGATTGGCGCGTGCTTCAATATCTGCGCCATTGGCATAGGCTTTGGGCAGATTTTCAAACACAAGACGGATGCCTTCAACCGCAATGCCGTCAGCCATCGGATGAAAGCCCGGTGCGCAATAGGCTTCCAGACAATGTGCCAATGCATCCATACCGGTTCCAACTGTAATAAAGGGCGGCATACCCGTCGAAAGCTCTGGATCGGCAATGACCGTTACAGGCAGCATTTTCGGGTGGAAGATGACTTTTTTGGTATGGGTGGATTCATTGGTCAGCACACCGGCACGTCCAACTTCCGAGCCGGTGCCAGCGGTTGTTGGTACGGCGATAATCGGTGCAATCGCATTGCTGTCCGCTCGTGTCCACCAGTCGCCAATGTCTTCAAAGTCCCAGACATCGCGGGTCTGGCCTGCCTGAAAAGCGATGAGCTTGCCCAGATCAAGCGCCGAGCCTCCACCAAATGCAATCACGCCGTCATGCTTGCCGTCTTTGAAAACCTGCACACCAGCATAAAGATTGCTTTCAACCGGATTGGGCTTCACATCGGAGAAGACTGCATATTTGACGCCAGCTCCATCAAGAATGGCGAGTGTAGAAGCGACGACGGGGAGTTTTGCGAGACCGGGATCGGTAACGAACAATGGGCGTTCGATACCGGCTGCTTTAAGAACTGCAGGCAGTTCCTTGATACGACCTGGTGCGAAAAGCACGGTTGTCGGGAAATTCCATTTGGCAGTCAGAGTGGTCATGTCATTCTTTCCGAATAATGCGTCAGACAAATTGTTCAGATTTTTTCACGCAGGTGGAAGGATTTTGGTCGCGTGAGATTGCCGTAACCAATGGGCGAAAGGGCAGCCCCTTTGCCGGTATCTTTCACCCCCGTCCAGACCAGTGCCGGGTCGAGGTAATCGCAGCGGTTCATGAAGACCGTGCCGGTTTCGATGCGGTCGCCAAGGCTCGCTGCATGGTCCGTGTCGCTTGTCCATAACGAAGCGGTAAGGCCGTAAATGCTGTCATTCATCAGCGCGAGCGCTTCTTCATCATTGCGCACTTTCATGATGCCAACAATGGGGCCAAAGCTTTCTTCACGCATGACACTCATCTGGTGGTCGACATGGGTGAGGACTTCCGGCGCGATATAAGGCGAACCGGCGATGTCGCTCTCAACCTTCATGTTGACATGCGCTTTAGCGCCCTTGCGCAAGGCTTCAGCCTTCTGCTCGCGGATGAGATCGGCAAATCGTGCCTGCGCCATCGGTCCCAGCGTGGTTGCGCTATCAAGCGGATTGCCGAGCACATATTGCTTTGTGAGGTCGATAAATCCATCGACGAAGCGGTCATAGACGGCCTCATGCACGTAGATACGTTCGATGCCGCAGCAGCATTGACCGGAATTGAAAAAGGCACCATCGACCAGATTGGCAACGGCATGGTCGAGGTTGACGTCGGGCAGCACATAGGCCGGGTCTTTTCCGCCAAGCTCAAGCCCCAGAGACATGAAAGTGCCGGAGGCTGCCTTTTCGATCGCCTGGCCTCCGCCGACGGAGCCGGTAAAATTGACATGGTCGATTGAGCCAGACGCCAGCAGCTTTTCCGTAGATATATGATCAAGAACGATATTCTGGAACACGCCTTTTGGAATACCAGCCTTTTCGAAGGCTTGCGCAAAGCGTTCGCCGGTCAGCAGTGTTTGTGTGGCGTGTTTAAGAAGAACCGTGTTGCCCGCCATCAATGCCGGAATGATCGTGTTGACGGCGGTGAGATAGGGATAGTTCCAAGGCGCGATGACCATGACCACGCCGAGCGGAACATGCTTTACGTAACGGCGAAAGCCATCTTTCTGTGCCGGAACATAAGGCTCCAGCGCTTCTTCTGCGATGTCGATCATATATTGGCCGCGTTCCTGAACGCCGCCATTCTCGCCGCCATAGCGCGTTGGCCGCCCCATTTGCCATGCGATTTCGGGGATGATCTCATCCTGCATTGCAGCAAGCGCATCAAGTGCCAAACGGCAGTAGTGTGCGCGTTCTGCGATGCTTGTAGCTGCCCAGCCGGGTTGCGCCTGACGTGCCGCCGTGACCGCCGCATGGATCGCGGTGTCACTGGCATAGGCGCGTTCTGCATAAATCGAGCCATCGATAGGGGAGATAATTCTGGCCGTGCCGCTCATTGGGCAATTCCTCTATGCTTTATATAGTTTAATAGCGTTCAAAACCGCGATGCAATTCCCAGTCTGTGACGCGGCGGTCATATTCAATCTGCTCCCAGTGCGCGGTGTGGACATAGTGATTGACCACTTTTTCACCCAGCGCTTCCTTGAGGAATGCCGAGCTCTTTAGGGCTTCTGCCGCTTCGCGCAGCGTGTATGGAATTTCCTTGAGTTTGACCGCGCTGTAAGCGTCCCCCACAAATGGATCTTCCAGCTCCAGATTTTCGTCGATACCCCTAAGCCCTGCTGCAATAAGAGCTGCAAAGGCCAGATAAGGGTTGAGATCGGCACCGCCGATGCGACACTCGATGCGAATGCCTTTGGTGCCTTCGCCGCAGAGCCGGAAACCCGCTGTGCGGTTGTCCTGGCTCCACATGATCTTTGTCGGTGCGAATGTACCTGCCTGAAAGCGCTTGTAGGAGTTGATATAGGGTGCCAGAAAATAGGTGTAATCAACCGCATATTTGAGCTGGCCCGCCACCCATGAGCGCATAAGCGGCGTCATCGTATTGGGTGCTTTGGGATCGAAGAACAGCGGTTCTTTGCCGTCGGCACTCCAGATGGAGTTGTGGATATGGCTCGAGCTTCCCGCCCTGCAATAATTATACTTCGCCATGAAGGTAATGCACTTGCCATGAGCCTCGGCAATTTCCTTCATGGCATTTTTCATGATGACATGGCGGTCGGCCATCTCCAGCGCTTCTGCATAGCGAACATTGAGTTCCTGCTGTCCCGGTCCCCATTCGCCTTTGGAGTTTTCAACCGGGATACCTGCGGCACCCAGATGATTGCGCATGGCGCGCAGAACCTGCTCTTCCTTGGTGGTCAGATGGATGACATAATCCTGCACATAAGGAGAGGCGGTTTCCATCTCCTGCCAACGTTTTGCGCGTGCGGTTTTATATGTCTCATCAAAGAGATAGAATTCGAGTTCCGACGCGAAGTAGGCGCGATAACCGCGCTCATGTAGACGCGCGAGCTGCTTCTTGAGGATAGCGCGCGGTGAATGGGCAAGGTCTTCGTGGTCGTGATGGTCGAGCACATCGCAGAGCACGATGGCTGTCTTTTCCAGCCATGGTGCCAGACGCAGAGTTGAGAGATCTGGCTTGATGACGAAATCGCCATAGCCTTTGTCCCAACTTGCGGCCTCATAGCCGGGCACCGGCTCCATATCGATATCGTCTGCCAGAAGATAGTTGCAGCCATGCGTTTCATCATGGGCGGATTCCACAAAGAATGGTCCGTAGAAGCGTTTGCCAATCAGACGCCCCTGCATGTCCACGAAACATGCAAGCACGGTATCAATCTCGTCATTTGCGACGGCTTTTTTCAGTGTGTCGAAAGTCAACTGTTCGGCCATTTAATGCTTCGCTCCTCACGGGATAAAATCATGGGCGCCGCGCATTGTTGCGCGGCGCCCTAAATTGTTAGCTGTAGCGATAAGGCGCGCCCGCATTGCGCATCGTTTCCTGATATTTCTTCAGGATTGCGACCACTTTGGCATTGCGTTCGCTTTGCTTGGCAACATCGTCCCAGAACTCAAGCGCGGCGTCTTCAATCTGCTTCCATTCGGATTCTGGAATGGTGGTGAGTTCGAGTTTGCCGCCGGTGGTACGATAATGCGCTTCACCCCACCAGTACCAATGCTGGCGATGATAGTGCGAGGAATCCATCGCGAGCCTGAAAAGAGTCTTGAGGTGATCTGGCACCGCCTCCCATTTTTCGGTATTCGCGAAATAGGAGCCAGCCCATGCACCATTGATGTTGTTGGTAAGGTAGTATTTGTTGATGTCTGCCCAGCCGACCGTGTAGGCCTCGGTTGCGCCACACCATGCAACGCCGTCGAGTTCGCCGGTCTGGATAGCGACTTCGATGTCTTCCCAAGGTAACGTCACAGGTACGACACCAAACTTGGTGAGGAAGCGTCCGCCGGTCGGGAAGGTAAAGACGCGCAGTCCCTGAAGGTCGGCAACGCTGCGGATCGGTTTGGTGGTCACAAAGTTACACGGATCCCATGAACCTGCGCTCAGCCAGGTGACGCCCGGAATTTCCTTGTAAGCTTCTTCCCAGATTTCGTTGAGGCCGTACCAGTTAAACAATGCTGGCACATCGAGGCTGTAGCGCGATGCAAACGGGAAATAAGCCCCGAAAACCGCTACATCGACAGGCGATGCCATAGAGTCATCATCGCTCTGTGCCGCATCAATTGTACCTGACTGCACCGCACGGAAAAGTTCGCCCTGCGGCACAAGCTGATCGGCAGTATAAAGTTCGATCACCATTTCGCCGTTTGCAGCCTTATTAAAGGCATCGATCGACGGCTTTATAACGTGTTCTGCGAGTGCTGGACCGGCATAGGTCTGCAGTCGCCATTTAATGGGGCTTTGTGCCCGCACATAAGGTGTAGCCAGTGTGGTGGCGCCTAACGCCCCCACGGTTGTCAGCCCCGCTTTTTTGAGAAAGTCACGTTTATTAAGCTTGTTATTCTCGCTCATGCCCATTCTCCCAATTGTTGTTTGATGTTCCCTTTATTGCTGCTGGTCTGGCCGCTTTCCGGCTCTTTTGACCACTCTTATGCGTGTTCCTCCGTAATTGTTTTCATCGGCCCATGTACCAGTTCGGCAGCCACATCGCGATCTCAGGAAAGATCATCAGGATGATGATCGTCAGCACCATGAGAAAGAAGAATGGCACGATGGATCGATAGATATCCATTAGCGTGACCTCTTTGGGCGCTAACGCTCGCATCATGAAGAGATTATACCCGAAAGGCGGCGTGATATACGCAATCTGGCAGGTGATGGTGTAGAGAATGCCAAACCATATAGGGTTGAAACCGAGGCTCTTCACCAGTGGAATGTAGAGAGGTGCCACGATCACCAGCATAGCGGTGTCATCGAGGAACATTCCCAATATGATGAAGGAAAACAGCATCAGAATTAGAATTGTCCAAGGCGACAAATCAAAAGTTCCAAGCAAAAGCCGCTCGATTGCCTTCACTGCACCAAGGCCATCATAGACCGACGAGAAGCAAAGTGCAGCCAGGATGATCCAGAGGAACATACAGGTAATGGTCAGTGTGTTACGGGTTGTGGTTTCCCATACTGCTTTTGTCAGACGCTTGGTGAACAATGCTGCCAGAGTTGCCAGAAGAGCCCCGATTGCCGAGCTTTCAACGAGGCTCGTAACGCCTGTCAAAAACAACCCCATCATGGTCCCAAAGATGACGAGTGGAAGTAGGCCCACTTGAAGCGAGGAGATGCGTTCACGCCATGTAATTCGCTCAAGTTCTTCCTTGGGTAGAGTTGGTCCAAGTTCTGGATTCAGGCGGCAACGGATATAAATATAGATGGCGAAAAGTGTAGCCATCAGCAGGCCGGGGCCGATACCTGCAAGCCAAAGCTGGAGCACAGGCTGGCGTGCGATCATCGCATAAAGCACCAAAACCACGCTTGGCGGGATCAGAATGCCAAGCGAACTGCCCGCCTGAATAACGCCCGTGACCATGACCTTGTTATAGCCGCGCTTCAAAAGCTCAGGCAAAGCGACCGTCGCACCAATGGCCATACCCGCCACGCTGAGACCGTTCATGCAGGAAATGATGACCATCAGGCCGACGGTGCCGAGTGCCAGACCGCCGCGAATGCCGCCAAACCACACATGGAACATGCGGTAGAGATTGCTGGCGATGCCGGATTCCGAAAGCATGTAACCCATGAACACGAAGAAAGGCACCGTGATCAGCGGATACCAGTTCAGTACCGCGAAGGTGGCGTTGTAAGGCATCTCGAAAGAGCCTTTGCCCCAGAGCAGAAGGGCCGCAATCGCGCCGACAAAACCAATGACGCCGAAGACACGCTGACCGGTCATCAGCAGCAGCATCATTGTTGCAAACATGAAAAGGGTGATGAGTTCTGAGCTCATATGTGATGCCCTTCCTCAATCGCCGGTCCTGCAATTGTATTGATTGGCTTTCCGCGTAACGACGCCCAATCCTTGAAGAAATTCGAGATGCATTGCAGCAGCAGCAGGAAGATGCCGACTGTCATGATGAGCTTGATCGGCCAGAGCAATGGTGCCCATGCCGTATAGTTTTTCTGGCTGTAGGTGATCGCGTAATTGGTGGATGAAATCCCACCCATAACCATCACTCCGAGATAGAAGATGATGAAGAGAATGGTGATCATGTCGGTGATCGCCTTCTTACGTGGGGTAAGGCGATCAAAGAACAGATCCATCCGCACATGTGCTCCTTGCTGCATGGCGTAAGCACCGCCCAGCAGATAATAGGCTGAAAGCAGAAACTGGGACATTTCGAGTACCCAGTTGACCGGAACGCCCAAAACAACACGCGAGAAGGTCGAATAAAGAAGACATGCGCCGAGCACGAAGAACAGATACATCGCAAAACGCCCGACATAGTAGTTCAGTGCATCAACATATTTGACGAACAGTCTGATTGGCTTGGGCATTTCCCGCTCCTTCAGGCTTTCGATCCGCTGAGTTGAGTTTGAGAGGCAAGATCGTTTCCGATTGCCGCGAAAATGGTAGTCAGCCGTTCGGCCCATTGCGCCTGTGTTTCTGCACTCGCAATTTCGTTGTTGCGCAGTTCGATCATCACACAAGGGGTGTTGCGTGGGCGCGCATGGCGTTCCAGCGTGTAATAGACCCGGTCGGCAGGCGAATAAGGCTCGTTAATGCCGACAGTCAGGCTCTTGTCTTGGGCAAGCGCTGCAATCAGCGGCTTTGCAATGCGATCATCTTCATCATGGATGATGCCGATCTGCCATGGTCGGGAAACGTTGCGATATACCGGCGTGAAAGAATGGATGGTAACGATCCAAGACGGCAATCCACGCTTGGCGCGTTTCGCAATAACTTCCTCGACGCAGGTGTGAAATGGCCGGTGCGAAAGGTCGATCCGTGCAGTGCGTTCAATCGCGCTCAGATCATGATTGCCGGGGATGATGGTGGTTTCGCTGATCTCCGGGATGAGGTCAGTGGCATGGAGTGGCCGGTTGCAATCGATCAGCAATCGGGACAGCCCGGACTCCACCAGTGGGGCGTTCAAGCCTGAACTCAGCCGACGAGCAACCTCAACCGCGCCGGGATCCCAGGCGATATGCGCTTTCAGTGCTTCAGCGTCTAAACCAAGACTGTTGAAGCTCTCCGGAATAAAATTTGAAGCATGTTCGCAGACAAACAGCCAAGGGCTGTTGCCGTCCCCATTTACGACAATAACAGGCGCGCACGAAGCCGTGCGATCTTCTCGCTCGTCCGTCATTCTGTTTGTTCCCCGCGCTGTAACTTATGTTACGTTTTTTCAGATTATGCGCTATTGCGGATTATTTGATACGGCCTATGATAATTTGTCAAACACAATTTCGCCCAAATTTGAAAAGGGCAGACTTGAATGGAAACAGCGTGCAGACGAGTGCCACAGTCGCTGAACTGATCAATGAACGGATTGATGCAATGCCCGCGGGCGAGCGAAGCGCTGCGCAGACACTGATCGCGAATTATCCCATGCTGGGTTTGAAAACGGTCGCTGAATTTTCAGCGCAGGCCGGGGTCAGTTCGCCGACAATCCTGCGTTTCGTCAATCGCCTTGGTTTCCAGAATTATCCTGATTTTCAGGCTCGTTTGCAGGATGAGCTTGCTGCACAATTGCAATCTCCGCATCATCGCAATGAGCGGCCGGACAAAGAACAGGATAAGGCCTATCCTGCTGTCGAGCATACGCTTGAAAATATCCGCGAAAGCTTCCGGCATTTGGGCGAGAAGCAACTTAAACAGGCGGTTGCTGCTCTCTGTAATTCCAAGGGCAATGTTTACCTGATCGGCGGACGCTTCACCGACCCTATCGCGCAATATATGGCAGCGCATATGACCATTATCCGGCCTAACGTTTTTCATCTTGGCGGGCAGGAAAGCGTCTGGCGGGATCGTCTGCTTGATATGGGCAAACGTGATGTGCTGGTGGTGTTTGATATTCGCCGTTATCAGGACAGTCTTCTGAGGCTGGCGGAGAAGGCGCGCGGGCGAGGGGTGGAAGTGATCCTTGTGACCGACCAGTGGCTGTCGCCGATCGCGCGAGTATCGCGTCATGTTCTTGCAGGCCGCATTGCGGTGCCGTCTGCATGGGACTCATCGGCGGCACTTTTCGTGCTGGCTGAAACAATCATTCGTGAAATGACGCGCGTTCTGGAAAAAGACAGTGCAGCCCGTATCGCTGAACTAGAAGCATTGCGCTGATTACCAGTTGAGAGCTTAACTCGGGCATCCCTTTGAAAAACAGTCGCTTCGGCGCTGCTGGGAACGCTGTTCCTTCGCAGCACTGTTGTTTTGCAGCTGTTATAACGCGCTCAAAAGCTTTGTCTCAATAGAAATGAAAGCACAAAAGCTGCTTGACTCAACTTATGACATAAGTCATATGACAGAGGCTGCGTTTACTCGATGAGGATCAGGGTATTCAAAAGACGCCGCGGGAGGAAAAGTCGAAGCGCAACAGGGAACGTGCTTGGACAAAAAAGCTGGAGGAAATCATGTTTACGAAACTGTTCAGGCGGTTTGCGCTTGCGGCATCTTTCGCGTCTGTTGTGTGCTTTGGTGCATCATCGGCGATTGCGCAGTCTCTGTCGGATATCACTGGAAAAGGCACCGTAACGATCGGTGTGCTGACGGGCATTCCGCCCTATGATACGGTTGATGCCAGCGGCAAGACCGATGGGTTTCTCGTGGATGTAGCACGCGATGCGGCTAAGGCGCTTGGCGTCAATCTCGAAGTTGTGCCGGTCAATAACGCTTCTCGTTCGGCGGCACTTGAGTCTGGTCGCGTCGACTTTTTGATCGCACAGATGACTGCGACGCCGGAACGCGCAAAGACATTTCTCATGACCAATCCCTATGGCGCTTATGAAATGCGTTTCATTGCCGCCAAGGATATGAAGGTCGAAACTCTGCAGGATCTGGCTGGAAAGCGCATCTCGGTGCCAAAGGGAAGTACTCAGGATGTGGCTGTGAGCGGCTATGGCATCGAAGGCCTGGAGGTTGTCCGTTTTGATGACGATGCTCTTGCAATGCAAGCTCTGATTTCAGGCCAGGTCGATGCGACAGCGGCGGTGGCAACAGTTGCAGAAGACATCATTAAAAAGCGCAACCTCACCAATCTGGAGATCAAGAAAGACGTTCCGATCTTTACGCTCTATTGGTCGATGGCTACCCGTAAAGGCTCGACAGAGCTGCATCAGTGGCTGAACAACTTCATCTATTATCAGGAAGTGACCGGTCGCCTGAATGAACTCCACGAGAAGTGGATCGGCGGACCTATTCCGGGTGGAAAACTCCCGACGTTCTAAGCCTTTTATGTCTGATTGGCGTCGCATGCCGCAATGTATGCGACTGCCCGTTCCTTCATGCCGTGTTCTTTGTGCAAGGCCCCGCCCGATGAAAGAATATGCATAAAAGTTAAAGTGTTACGGCACCTCGCAATCCCGCTTCTGCGCCGCTGTTAACTCTGAAAGATCAACACAATGGCCTATGAGATGGACTTCGCTCCGGTCCTAGCCCGAACTCCCGAGCTTGTAACCGGAACAATCAACACGATAATCCTGTCAGCAGAGGCAATTGCCATCGGCCTTACGATCGGTCTTGCTGTGGCTCTGCTGCGCTTCGATGGCCCACGCTGGGGCAGGAAAATCGGCGCGGTCTATGTTGAAGCATTCCGCAATACACCGCTTCTGGTGCAACTCTTTCTGATCTACTTCGGCTTGCCTTACACAGGGATCAAGCTGGACGCCAATCAGGCGGCGATATTCGCTGTATCACTTAATCTTGGAGCCTATTCGGCAGAGATATTTCGTGCAGGTCTGATCGCCATTCCCAAGACCCAGATTCAGGCTGGTCTGGCACTTGGCCTGTCTCAGTTTCAAGTCATGCGCTACGTGGTTTTGGTTCCTGCGCTTCGCATCATCTATCCGGCATTGACCGGCCAGCTGACACTGACCTTGCTTGGTACTTCGATTGTGTCGGCGGTTTCGGCGAAGGAGCTGACCATGGCAGCAGGCACGATCGAGTCACAGACGTTCAGGAGCCTTGAAACCTTCTTGATCGTGGCCGCCATCTATATCTGCATCACGTTTTTCTTCCGCTTCATCTACATGCTGTTTGGTCTCTGGCTGTTCCGCCGCCGTGTGGATGTGGGCAATGAAACTGGGGCGCTGATGCTCGATGTTCAGGAGCAAAAGCCATGATCCAGTCATTCGGATGGACAAGCGTTCAGTTTCTGATCCAGGGCCTTTGGTGGACAGTCGGCCTCTCGCTTATCACTTTCGTCTGCGGTGGCATTCTCGGATTGCTGTTTGCACTGGGTCGCTCACTCGGACCAAAGTGGCTGCGCTGGATCATCATGGGCTACATTCAGCTCGTGCAGGCAACACCACTTCTGATCCTGCTGTTCCTATCATTCTACGGTCTTAGCTTCCTTGGCTTCTACTTTCCGCCGCTGGCAGCTGCAGCAATCTCGCTGACGATCTACACGACAGCATTTCTGGCAGATATCTGGCGCGGTTGCATTGAATCGATCCCTCGCGCTCAGTGGGAAGCTTCGGATTCACTTGCGCTTAGCGGTACGCAAACGCTGCGCTACGTGATCCTGCCGCAAGCCTTTCGCATAGCACTCGGTCCAACAGTCGGCTTCATGGTGCAGGTAATCAAGAATACGTCGGTGACGGCTTTGATCGGCTTCGTCGAGCTTACCCGCGCCGGACAGCTTCTCAATAATATGACCTTCCAGCCTTTCCACGTCTTCCTGACGGTCGCGGTGATGTATTTCGCCCTTTGCTACCCGTTGTCGTGGTGGAGCGAGAAATTAAAGGAGCAGAAAAATGCCAGCGCTGCGCATTGATAACCTGCAAAAATCTTTCGGCTCTCTGCCTGTTCTTAAAGGTGTGGACCTCTCGGTTGAGCCTGGTGAAACCGTTGCCGTTATCGGGCGGTCAGGTTCTGGCAAAAGCACGATGTTACGCTGCATCAACGGGCTTGAGCCATTCAACTCCGGGTCAATCGAAGTGGTCGGGCATAGGCTTGATGGCACCAACAAGGGTCTACGCGATTTACGCAAGGAAGTTGGGATGGTGTTTCAGAGCTATAATCTGTTTCCGCATCTCACCGTCGCTGAAAACATCAAGCTGGCCCCACGTCTTGTGAAGAATGTGTCCAAGGCAGAGCAGGAAAAACTGGTCGATGAAGTGCTGTCGAAAGTCGGCTTGCTGGAAAAGAAAAATGCCTATCCAGACTCTATGTCCGGTGGCCAGCAGCAGCGTGCGGCGATTGCCAGATCACTGGCAATGAAGCCTAAAGTCATGCTGTTTGACGAAGTGACTTCCGCACTTGATCCAGAGCTGACTGGAGAAGTTCTGAAGACCATCGCTGAACTCGCCAAGACCGGCATGACCATGCTTTTGGTAACGCACGAGATGGGTTTTGCCCGTCGTGTCGCGACCCACACCGTCTTCATGCATCAGGGAAAAGTCTGGGAGGCCGGGCTTTCCGAAGAACTCTTCGCAAATCCGAAAACGCCGGAATTGCAGGCGTTTATTTCCTCGGATGTGAAGTGAACCAGCAATCATCAATTCCCCACATAACTACTGACTCAAGGAGAGAGCAGTGCCTGTAGTTGAAAATCTGAAACTGGCTGAAAAGCTGCGCAATGGCGAAGCGACGTTCGGCACAACATTCTACACCGGTTCGACGACAGCAATCGAGGTTGCTGGTAATTGGGGCTTGGATTTTGCCTTCATCGATGCCGAGCATACGCCCGTCAACGTCGATACCCATATGGAAAAGCTGGTGATGGCAGCGCTCCTTTCGGGCATCGCACCGCTGGTTCGTGTTCGCGGCACGAATGAATGGGATATCCGCAAGTCGCTGGAAATCGGCGCAACCGGCATTATCGTACCGCAGGTCAATACCGCAGAGCAGGCTCGTGCAATCGTCCGGGCGGCAAAGTTTCCGCCTTACGGCCGTCGTGGTGGAGACGCTTCATGTCGTGCCGCAGGTTTTGCCGGACCGGGCTTCCAGTGGTCATCCTACATGGAACGCGAGAATGCCAACAAGCTCGTGATCCCGATGGCTGAGAGCTTCGAGTTCTTCGACAATATCGATGAAATTCTCGATGTCGAAGGCATTGATGTCATCAACTTCGGCCCAGCCGACTATTCGATCTCGCGCCGCATTTCGATCGATTATTCCATGTCGCATCCTGAAGTCGATGAGAAGCTGAGCGAGCTTATCGAAAAGTGCCACGCGCGCGACATCAAGGTCATGGCGCCGTGCATTCCACCGGTCGCCGAGAGCGTAACCGCGCTCAAAAAGAAGGGCGTGGACATGATTATTATGGGCAATGACGTGATGTTCCTCAACGAAGGAAATCGTCGCGCGCGCGAAGCAATCGACGCCTCAGCCAAAGCGTAAAATCTGCGAGGAGAACCTACAATGACTGATATTTTTAGTGTCAAAGACCGCGTTGCGGTTGTGACAGGCGGACTTGGGCAGCTCGGAACGCAGTTTTCCAAGTCTTTGGCCGAAGCAGGTGCGAAGGTGGCAATCTTCAGCCGCCGCCCATTCACGAAGCAGCAGATTGCTGAAAAGTTTCCGGGACTTGAAGATCGTATCCGCGTTTATGAGGCAAGTGTCACAGACAAGGCTGCTCTTGAAGCTGCAACCAAACAACTGATCGCTGATTGGGGTGTGCCGCATGTACTCGTCAACAATGCGGGTATCGATTCAAAGCCAGACGGTTCGGCAGAGCAGAATGCGCCGTTTGAAGTCTATCCGCAGAAATTCTGGGATGAGATTATCGATACCAATCTGACCGGCGTTATGCTGACCAGCCAGGTTGTCGGCAGCCACATGGCATCCGAAGGTCGCGGTTCAATCATCAATGTCGGTTCGATCTACGGTCTCGTTTCGCCAAACCAGGCGCTCTATTCTTATCGTGAAAAACGCGACGGCAAGCCGTTCATCAAAGCAATTTCCTATGCCGCTTCCAAGTCGGGACTTATCAATCTTACGCGCTATCTCGGCACCTATTGGGGTGAGAAGAACGTTCGTGTGAACCTGATTTCATTCGGTGGGGTGAAGACTGCGAGCTTCGATAAAGAATTTATCGATGCGTTCCTTGATCGCGTACCAATGCGTCGCCAGGCTGAGATCAATGAATATAACGGTATCATCCGCTTCCTCGCATCCGACGCTTCGTCTTACATGACGGGTTCGAATGTCGTTGTGGATGGCGGCTTTACTGCTTGGTAAAGCTCGATAATACCGAGTAGGAGGAGGCTGAAGCCGGAACCTGATTATGTCAAAACCTTGACATGAAATGCGAGTTTACATATGACATATGTCATAACTCTAATGTAAATAAAACGCGATAATCGCGGCTTCGGAGCGGTAAAATGGTGATTGGTTCAGTTTCCCCTCATGTCGATCGCGGCAAGTTGCATATGCATATTGTTGCCGCGATAGAGGCGCGCATTCTGTCTGGTGAGCTTCAGGTGGGAGAACGGCTGCCTTCTGAGGCCGAGATTGGCAGGACATTCGGTGTCAGCACGCGATCTGTGCGCGAAGCCATGCAGGTTCTTGAAACCAAAGGGCTGGTGCGGCGTCGCCACGGTGAAAGGGCTGAAGTTGTCCGGGATGATGTCAGCGAGTTCATGGACTCACTGGTATCGTCAGTTGGATCGCTTTTTGCGCGTGACTCGTCCTATCTCGTTCAGGCCATGGATGTGCGTCGCCTGATCGAAGTGGATGTTGCGGGGCGCCTCGCTTCTGGCGAGGGAGAGCTGCGTGATGGAGTGATCGCAGCGCTTGATATCATGCGGAAATCTGCCGATGACAATGACTTCTCCCGTTTCGCCGAAGGCGACGCGGCTTTCCATCGGGCTTTGGTGCAATCTTTGGGCAATGAGATTTTAACGTCACTGCACGGCAATCTGCATTCGCTCATCTCAGAGGTCATCAAAGTATCGAGCCGGGTTCCGAGCAAAAAACTGAGCGCGGGGCTGGCCGAGCATGAGAATATTTACGGGCTGATTGCAGCAGGTAAGGCCAGCGATGCGCGCGAAGCCATGCGCGAACACATCACTAACAGTACGGCTTATCTCGAACAGGCGATCAGACAATCCAGAAACAGGCCTGAAACGGGCTAAAACGGAAGAACAAAACAATGAGCAGCTATGATTATTCGCGCGTCAACTGGGATGCGATCAAACGCCTGTCGCGCTGGTATTCGGGCGATATTCAAGATGTCATGGACAAGCATGGCTTTTATGGCTTTCTGCAGGGACTGAGCCTGCAAAGCGAACTGAAGCCGGGGCAGGTGATCTGCGGTCCAGTCCATACTGTTCTCTATGAAAAAAGCACGCGAACCGGCCAGCCGCAGGATGTCTATCACGGCACAATCGACAATGTCGTCGAGGGCGGCATTCTGTTGGTGGACGCATCCTGTGCTGAAGGTTCTGGCACTGGCGAGCTGATGTCGACTGGTGCAAAAACTGCCGGTGCTGCTGCAACAATCGTCAATGGTACGGTGCGCGATATTGCCGAAGTAAAAAAGCTCGATTACCCGCTTTTTGCGCGTGGCGTTAGCCCGGTCGGGGTTTCTGGGCGTATGGAGCCGACCAAGTCGCAAGTCGAGTTGAACATCAATGGTGTTCGGGTGCGGCCTGGCGATGTGATTTTCGCTGATATTTCAGGTGTAGTGGTTATTCCTGAGGAACTGGTTGCCGTTATCGCCGACGATGCAGATGCCAATGGTGATGGTGAAATCCAATGCCGCGAACGTATCTTGTCTGGTGAGAAGTTGCAGAGCGTCTGGCCTTTGGGGTCAACCGGGCCTGTCTGACGAGCAGTTGAACTGCTTGTAGAGGACAAGCATCGGTTCTGGAGGAGACGATCACATGCAGGATATCATTCTCGTCGCCAATGGCGACTTGCGTGAAAGCGCGAATATTCAATGCTGGCCTGAACAGGCCAATATGGAAAGCCGTCTCATTGCGGCAATCGAGAAACTTGGCAGTAAAGCGGTACGCGGACACGGTATCGATCCAAAAACCGGCCACGGTTTCATTGCAACGCAAAAGCAGGGCATCGAGGTTTTCTCGAAGATCAACCGAGATGCACCGCTGATTGTTGCGGAAGCGGTCTGGCAATATTCCCAGAATATTCTTGCAGGCCTCATCGCTCATCGTGGCCCGATCCTGACCGTCGCCAACTGGTCGGGAACCTATCCCGGCCTGGTTGGCCTGCTCAATCTTAACGGCTCGCTGACAAAGGCGGGCGTTGAATATGCGTCGCTTTGGAGTGAAGATTTCACCGATCAGTGGTTTCTGAACAAGCTCGATGAGTGGCTGAAAACAGGTAGGGTTACTTCACATGATACATCTCATGTGAAGTCGTTTAACCATGCGACTGTGCCGGTGCATCTTGTTGAGCAAGCTTCGCACATTGCGAAAGACCTTGTCGAGAACAGATCCATCATGGGCATTTTCGATGAGGGGTGTATGGGAATGTATAATGCGATCATTCCCGATGAACTATTGTTTCCGATAGGTGTTTTCAAAGAACGCCTCTCGCAGTCGGCGCTCTATCATGCTGCGATCAATGTTTCTCAGGAGGATGCTCGGCAAGCCTATCAATGGTTGCTTGATGCTGGAATGACGTTTCATCTTGGCAAAGATGAAGCGCAGGAATTGACGGAAGCACAGGTGCTTGGTCAGTGCCAGACCTATATCGCTGCTGTACGTATGGCAGAGCAGTTTGGATGCGAGACGATTGGTATCCAGTATCAGCAAGGCTTGAAAGATCTGCTTCCAGCATCCGACCTCGTTGAAGGACTTCTTAATAACGAGGATCGTCCGCCTGTGCGTAGCGCAGAAGGAGAGATCATCCGTGAAGGTAAGGCCGTAGTTCATTTCAATGAAGTGGATGAATGCGCGGGTCTTGATGCTTTGATGATCAATCGCCTGCATCGTGCGCTTGGTGAGCCGGTCGAGACCACACTTCATGATCTGCGTTGGGGTGATGTGGATCGAGGCGGGACGACAGATGAATATGTCTGGGTGTTTGAGATTTCAGGTGCAGCGCCGCCGGCTCATCATGAGGGTGGCTATCGAGGATCGGATTCTGTGCGGCAGCCTCCGATGTTTTTTGGTAAAGGTGGCGGCACCCTTCGTGGTATAGCTAAGCCCGGTGAGCTGGTCTGGTCGCGCATCTATGTGGAAGATGGGCGGCTTAAAATGGATATCGGCCGTGGAAAGGCGGTGGCGCTTTCTCCTCAGGAAACTGAAAGACGCTGGAATCTCACCAATCGAGAATGGCCGATGATGCACGGTGTACTCTATGGCGTCACCCGTGATCAGATGATGGCACGTCATAAGGCCAACCATATACAGGTTGTCTATTCGCGTGATGTTTCTGCGGCAGACGATGCAATGCTGGCCAAGGCAAGTCTCGCACACCAGCTGGGCATCGAAGTTCATCTTTGCGGGACGCGCGCCAATGGTGCGCCATTGCAATAGACCAGAAAAAACCGGTTCCGATTTTCTAACCGATGTTGTAGCCAAGACGCTGCAAGGAACGCCGATTTGGCGCACCTTGCCTGCATGGGAGGCATAAGGTGGACGTATTTCTGGGTGTTGATGTCGGTACGGGCAGCGCGCGGGCAGGGCTGTTTACACGCGATGGAGAGTTGCTGGCGAGTGCCAAGCAAAATATCCGCATGTGGAAGCAAGGTTCGGATATTGTCGAGCAATCCTCGGAAGACATCTGGCAGGCCGTTTGCAGCTCAGTGGCAGCAGCATTAGAGCTGGCGAATGTCGCCCCGGAATCCGTCAAAGGCATCGGCTTTGATGCGACCTGTTCGCTGGTCATTCTCGACAAAAACGGCAATCCATTGCCTGCGAGCTCTGCCGGTGACGCAGAGCGAAACATCATCGTGTGGATGGATCATCGCGCCCGCGAACAAGCCGAACGTATCAATGCGACGGCCCATCCCGTTTTGCGATATGTCGGGGGGCGCATTTCCCCAGAAATGGAAACACCTAAGCTGCTTTGGTTGAAGGAAAACAACCCTGATACGTTCAACGCCGCCGGTCTCTTCTTCGACTTGCCTGATTATCTGACCTATCGTGCAACCGGAAGCCACTCGCGCTCGCTCTGCACGGTGGTTTGCAAATGGACCTATCTTGGCCACGAAAAGCGATGGGATGAGGATTACTTCCGCACCATTGGCCTCGGTGTTCTGGCTGATGAAGGTTTTGCCCGTATTGGAACCGATATTGTCGATATCGCCACCCCGTTGGGTCAGGGGTTAACTGAGCAGGCCGCAAAAGAGCTGGGGCTTGTGCCCGGTACGGCGGTCGGTGCGTCGCTCATCGATGCACATGCCGGCGGCGTCGGCACAATCGCGGGAAGTGCGGATGAGAACAGCGCCGTCGATATGCGGTCAAGACTGGCACTGATTATCGGCACTTCTGCCTGCACGATGAGTGTTACCGAGAAACCTGCATTTGTGGATGGTGTCTGGGGGCCTTACTGGGGCGCCATGATGCCCGGCCTTTGGCTTAATGAAGGTGGGCAGTCGGCATTTGGTGCCGCGACTGATTATCTGGTCGGTATGCATCCCTATAAGGCTGAGGCTGAGAAGGAAGCGGCAGCCAAAGGCCTGTCACTTCTCGACTACCTTGAACAGCTGGCTATTGATGCGACAGGTGAGCTTTCAAAGACAGCGCTGCTGGCAAAGGGACTTCACGTTGTGCCGGAGTTTCTGGGCAACCGCGCGCCAGACGCTGATCCTGATGCGACCGGTACGATAACGGGCATCAAGCTTGATGCATCGCGGGAAAATCTGGTTTGTCTGTTCGTTGCAGGACTTTGTGGTCTGGCCTATGGCACGGCAGATATTCTTGATGCACTGACTGCCAAAGATATTCCAATCCGTACAATAATCGTGAGTGGGGGTGCTGCGCGCAGCCCGCTCATGCGTCGGATATTGGCCGATGCGACAGGGCTGGAAGTATCCCTACCGTCTTCTGCCGAGCCGGTTCTTCTTGGCTCAGGCATCGCGGGCGCAAGCGCCTTTGAGAAAACGGATCTCGCTCAAATTGCTGCCAGCATGAGCGCAATCGCTGAAACGATTGCGCCACAGAAAGGTTTGGTCAGCGAGTTCCATGCTGCGAAGCGCGATATCTACAAAAATCTGAAGCGCAGCGAGCTTGCCGCGCGTCGGTTGATGCAGAGGTTTTAAAGCATTTCCAGCAAAAGTGCGAAGCGGCTTTGCGTCGGATATAGTGGTTCCAATGATCCTGTCTTAACTTTAGACGCAGTAAGCGGGTTTATTTACCCGCTTTCGGCGCCTTGAAAACGGGAAGCGGGTAAGTTTTGCCAAGAACAATGCCCGCTTTCTGCAACACGTCTTCCGGTGCAGCATAGGGTTTATGGATCCAACGATCAGGTAATGCGGCGATTTCCGGCACCCATTCGCGCACATATCCGCCGCCTGTATCGAATTTATCGCCTTGCAATACAGGATTGAACACACGGAAATAGGGTGCCGCGTCCATGCCGCAACCGGCAACCCATTGCCAGCTCCCTGGATTGCTTGCGATATCTGCATCCACCAGCGTATCCCAGAACCATTTTTCGCCGTCGCGCCAATCGACCTGCATGTTTTTGCTTAGGACTGATGCCACCAGCATCCGCACGCGGTTATGCATCCAGCCAGTGGCCCAGAGCTGACGCATCCCTGCATCGATCATTGGAACACCGGTATTACCCTTTTTCCAGGCTTCGAAAGCTTGTGGATTGCTCTGCCACTGAACGTCAGCCAGCGTATCGCGCATATCATTTTCAGCGATGTCCGGACGATAATAGAGCTGGTGATAATGAAAATCGCGCCAGATCAGTTCGGAGAGGAATTTTTCACCGCCTGTCTGTGTGTCCGGATGCTCATCCATCAGCGAAAGCGTAGCATACCATGCCTGTCTTGGGCTGATTTCACCAAAGCGCAGATGCGGCGAAAGTTTCGATGTGCCTTCGACATCCGGACGATCACGGTCGCCGGCATAATTGCGGATGGTCTCATCGAAGAAATGATATAACTGATCAATGGCAGCCGCTTCGCCTATCTCCCACAGGCCATTCATCTTTTTTGACCAGAAAGGCTGCTTGTAAGCTTTCCTTGCAGGCTTGTGCTTGAGGCTCGATGGTTTTGCCTTCCAGTCAGAGGAGGAGAGCGGTCGGTTTACACCCTGCTGACGCAGCGTTTTGGCATAGGGTGTAAAGACCTGATAAGGACCGCCGCTGCCGGTTTTGATCTCCCAGGGCTCAGCCAGAAGATTGCCTGCAAAAGACTCTACATTCAGCCCCTTGTCTTTCAACGTGGATTTGACGACTGCATCGACATCACGCTCCTGCGGCGCATAGCGCCGGTTCCAGAACACCGTATCGAAGCTGTTTTCTTCAATCAGGCTCACAATGATATCAAGTGCATCACCGCGCGCCACCAGCAGCTCGACATTACGGTCGTTGAGGCTTTTTTCGAGTGAATTGAGGCTCTGTTCCAGCCACCAGAGCACGGCACCTCCGGGTACGCGCAATTGCGGATTGGTTTCATGCACATAAAGCGCTGTGATCTTGCCACCCAGCTTAACGGCGGCTTGAAGGGCAGGATTGTCGGCAAGACGCAGATCGTTACGCAACCAGACAAGCGCATTCGCAGTCATTGAATGATCCTTATTTGACGGGCTTTAAGAGGTAGTGTCCGACGCCCCAGACATCACCATTTTCGTGGCCGAACAGTCCGGCAGTCGCCAGAAAGAACAGCCGCCAGCGGCGTTCCCAAAGACTGGCATCCTGCCCATAGACCTGTTGCAGAATTGGCCTGATCTGATCAATCGAATTGTCGAAATTGTTCAGCCAATCCAAAGCTGTTTGCTGATAATGGCGTCCAGACCAACGCCAATCCTGCTCGACGGTGAAAATATCGTCGAAGCGATGCGGCAGGTCGAACGCAGGCATGATGCCGCCAGTGAAGAAATGATGTGCGATCCAGTCGGCGGGGTTTTCATGGTTGAAGCGATAGGAACGATCGCGATGCGTGAAGACATGAATGAACAATCGTCCATCTGCATGAAGCCATCCGCGTACGCGTTCAAACAAGGATTGCCAGTTCGACATATGTTCAAACATTTCCACCGAAACCACACGATCAAAGCGCTGGTCGATGGAAAAATCGTTCATGTCGGCTGTAATAACGGTGAGGTTCTTAAGACCGCGCGTTGCTGCTTGTGCTTCGATATAGGCGCGCTGTGATGCGGAGTTTGAAACGGAGACGATCTGCGCGTCGGGAAATTTTTCAACCAGATAAAGCGATAATGAGCCCCAGCCACAACCAAGCTCAAGAATGTCCATTCCGTCGCTGATACCGGCATGGCGCACAGTTTCGCTGAGCGCATAGGTTTCTGCCTCCTCAAGCGTGGTGTTCTGATCCGGATAAAAGCAGCAGGAATATTTGCGTTGAGGACCCAGTGCCAACTCAAAAAACTGTGGCGGCAGTTCGTAATGCTGGCGGTTGGCATCATCCGTATGGGTGGCGACGGGGAAATCCTTCATGGTTTTCAGGAAATTCAGCTCGATCTGTTCAGATGTTCCGGCCAGTCGACGCTTGGTTCGGGCGCATAGATAATTGATACCCGCAAGCGTGATGGTATCGCTCAGAGGAACGCGCTCTGCAGCATTGATTGCATATGCCAGCATATTCATGTTGAGGCTCCTGATCTTGCGGGGCTTTTTCGAGGGCCGGGGAAAAACGCATTGACCCGGCTTTGCAAGGCACGGAATTTTTCACCGCGCGATTTCAGCATGTGTTCTTCAAGCGGTGGGATGCCGGAGACATGCACCAGCAGCCAGTACATCTGGATTGGGGCGAGTAACGACAGCCAGCTCCATGGCGATGCGGTGATCGCCATCAGCGGCCACGCACACCAGAACAGCCATTCAAAGAAATAGTTTGGATGTCGGGAATAGGCCCAAAGGCCGGCTTCGCAAATTTCAGTTTTGGCTTCTGGCGTTTTGCGAAACTGCGCGAGCTGCGCGTCTGACAGGGCTTCACCAATCAGTGCTATGACGATGATTACTACCCCGATTATATCCCATAAAGATGGAAAAGCGGGGCGGCTAACAGCAGCGAGATAGACCGCCAGAACCAGAACAAAGGCTGCGAGAGCCTGAATCTGCAAAAACCAGAAAAGGCGTGAGGAAGCATTTTCTCCCCATTCTCTTATCAGCTTCGCATAGCGTGGGTCTTCACTATGACCCATGCTTCGCTGCGCTATGTGTAAGCCAAGGCGAAGCGACCATGCCAGAATGAGGATCAGTATCGCGGAGCGCCGTTGCCATGTCGCATCCGCAAACATCACGGCTATGACTGAACCTAAACCCACAGAGAACGACCAGATGGCATCGATCCAGCCGCTTTTGCCGCTCTTTCTTTCAAGCGCCCACGCGAGAGCCATGATGGCAGACAGGCTGATGGCAACAATTAAAAGCAGACCGGGTTGCATGGTGGACCTTTAGCCGAGAGTTCGCTTTTTCTTCTTCCAATACGTTCGGTCCGGCCGTTTGGTTTCGTAAGCAGCTCAAAAAAATGAAAAAAGTTTGATAGCCGATTGAACCAAACCCCTTCTCAAAACGTAAGACGATGAAAATGCAGCAAACACACGGCCCAAGCATGCGGTGAAGAGAGGGACTATGGATATCACGAACCACTCGGGCAGCTCTAAACGTCTCAGGGTCGCGATTATCGGCAGCGGGATTTCCGGATTGTCGGCTGCATGGCTGCTTTCGCAACGCCATGATGTGACTGTGTTCGAAGCATCGGATCGCATCGGCGGCCACAGCAATACTGTTGAGTTTGAGAGCAGCCTCGGTCCGGTCGCGGTCGATACCGGGTTCATCGTCTATAATGAAGTGACCTATCCCAATCTAACTGCATTGTTTCGCACACTTGAAGTTCCAACCGCGGCATCGAACATGTCATTTGCCGTTTCAGTCGCAAATGGCGCTTATGAATATTCGGGCGGCACGGGCCTCGGACTTTTTGCCCAGCGCTCCAATCTGGTTAGCCCGCGCTTCTGGTCGATGATCCGTGATCTTTTGCGATTTTATCGCAATGCGCCAAAAGACCTCGCCATTATGGGCGGAATTTCGCTTGATGATTATCTAGCACGTAATGGTTATGGCCGGGCTTTCCGTGAAGATCATCTCTATCCGATGGCTGCTGCGATCTGGTCTACACCCCCGATGGAAGTCGGGCGATATCCGGCAGCAAGCTTCGTTCGCTTTTGCTGCAATCACGGTCTTCTGGCTCTTCGTGACAGGCCTATCTGGCGTACGGTATCCGGCGGCAGTCGGGAATATGTGAAGCGTATCACCAAACCCTATGCAGACCGGATCAGGCTTTCGACACTGATCAAATCCGTTCGACGCTCTGAAAACTCTGTCGAGTTGATTGACGGAAGCGGCATTTCCCATGTTTTCGACGATATAGTGATCGCCACTCATGCCGATCAGGCCTTGCGGATGCTGGCCGATCCGAGCGCGGATGAAAGCCGCATTCTCAGTGCGTTTCAATATTCACGCAATGAAGCAGTGCTGCACAGCGATGTGTCTTTAATGCCCAAACGTCGCGCGGCGTGGTCGAGCTGGAATTACCTTACCAATGCAGCCACTGGCCCGGCTCAGCCATCCATCACTTACTGGATGAACCGCCTGCAACCGCTGGGTCAGGCGCCAGAAACTTTTGTCACACTCAATCCGTGTCGGGCGCCGCGCGAGGAGCTGGTGATCCGTCGCGAGATCTATGAGCATCCGATTTTCGACATGGCAACGGATCGTGCGCAGAAGGAAATCTGGTCACTACAGGGACAGCGCCGGACATGGTTTTGCGGTGCGCATTTCGGCTCCGGCTTTCATGAGGATGGGCTTCAGGCAGGTCTTGCCGTGGCAGAAGATCTGGGCGGCCTGCGCCGCCCATGGCAGGTCGAGCAGGAAAGTGCGCGCATAGTTCGCCAGCCTCTGCCGATCAGGGAAAGGGTGCTGGCATGACCGAACGTTTCCAGTCGGCACTGTTTCCCGGCCATGTGACCCATGCGCGTATGCGGCCCAAGGTTCACAAGCTGGCCTATAAAATCTACTCGCTCCTGCTTGATCTCGACGAGTTGGAAACGCTTGATGGTAAGTTGAAGCTGTTTTCACTCGACCGTTTCAATCTGTTTTCTTTCTACAGAAAAGACAGAGGCGATGGATCGACTGTGTCGCTGCGCGAACAGGTCGAACGTGCCATGGATGCAGCCGGAGTAACGCCTGATGGCGGTACGATCCGCCTACTTACCATGCCGCGTATTGCAGGCTGGGCCTTCAATCCACTGAGTGTTTTCTTCTGCTATAATCGTGGCGGCGAACTTGCGGCAATCCTTTGGGAAGTTGATAACACATTCCGTCAGCGCCACGGTTATATGATCCCCGTTGTAAACGCCTCAAGCGGACGCATCGTGCAAAGCTGTGACAAGGCTTTTTACGTCTCGCCTTTCATGGATATGAAGCTGCGATATGAGTTTGAAGTCACGCCACCGACAGACAGGCTCTCCATCCGCATCAACAGTTTTGACGATGAAGGCCTGCTGTTGACTGCGCGTCATCTGGCGCATCGGATTGAATTGAGCGACGCCGCCTTGCTACGCGCCTTCTTTGCAATTCCATTTCTCACCCTGAAAGTGGTGGGCGGCATTCACTGGGAGGCGTTGAAAATCTGGTTGAAGGGCATCGGTTTACGCAAACGACCCGCAGCGCCTGACACTCCCATCACATCTGTTCGTAACGAGACCGTCCAGCAGAGGAACAAGGCCGCATGAGCCAGCTCGACGAATATCATCCACTATCCGCATCAAGCCGGATCGAACGACCTGCTTTCAGCCCTTCAGCTATTGTGTTGAAACGGCTGTTGAAACAGGTCCAGCATGGGCGTTTGGTTCTTTCGCTGCCCGGCGGTGAGGCCATTGCTGTCAATGGTCCATCACCCGGACCAGAAGCCAAGATCGCAATTGTTAAATGGAACAGCCTGCGTCGGTTGCTGACGGGTGGGGATATTGGCTTTGCGCAAGCTTATATCGAAGGCGAATGGACATCGCCTGATCTAACCTCGGTCATCCGCTTTGCAGCGCGCAATCACGATACGCTGCTCTCCACATTGCGCGGGTCGGGTTGGATGCGGGCGCTGAACCGTGTGGGACATCTGCTCAACGCCAATACGCGTCGCGGCAGCCGTCGCAACATCGAAGCCCACTATGATCTCGGCAATGATTTCTATGCCCGGTGGCTCGACCCTTCGATGCTTTATTCATCTGCGATCTGGAATGAGACGACGCATAGCCTTGAGAATGCGCAGGAGCAGAAGTTGCAGTGCATTGCTGAAAAACTGGCGCTTGAGGGCGGCGAAAAAATTCTTGAAATCGGCTGCGGCTGGGGCGCCTTGGCGGGCTATCTCGCAGAATATGGCGACGCGCAAGTGACAGGAATAACCCTGTCACCATCGCAGCTCGCCTGGGCACAAACTGCGGTTAAAGAGGTTGGGAAAAGCGACGCCATTGACCTTCGCCTGCAGGATTACCGCGATGTGCAAGGCCAGTTTGACCGCATCGTATCGATCGAAATGTTTGAGGCCGTTGGCGAAGCCTATTGGCCGGAATATTTCGCAACCCTGAAGCGCTGTCTCAAGCCCGGCGGTAGAGCCGTCTTGCAGGTCATTTCGATAGAAGAAACGCGTTACGAAAACTATCGCCGCAAAGCCGATTTCATCCAGAAGTTCATCTTTCCGGGCGGCTTTCTTCCGTCAGACAAAGTGCTTGAGCGCGATCTTGTTAAGGCCGGTCTGGTGTTAACGGATACCGAGCATTTCGGTCATTCTTATGCACTGACACTTGCCGAATGGCGTCAGCGCTTCATCGCCAATTGGCCGGAAATCGAAAAGCTTGGCTTTGATGATAAATTCCGGAGGCTTTGGGAATACTACCTTTGCTATTGCGAAGGTGGGTTTGAGGAAGGTGCGATCAATGTCGGCCTTTACACGATTGAACATGCTTAGGCTCCATACCCACTGACGGAGGAGGCGTCGATGAAATGGATACTGACGATCGGCATGATGACGGTGTTGTTTTCCTTCTCGGCGCATGCGGCTGAGATCAACGGCAACTGGGCGCGTGGGGATGGCAACGCGCGGGTAAGAATTGCCGGATGCGGCAAGGATATCTGCGCCACAAACACATGGATCAAGCCTGGAACACCCAAAGAGAAAACTGGCGACCGGCTGGTGATGAGTATCAACGAGACTGCGGACGGGCAATATTCAGGCACTGCCTTCGACCCGCAACGCAACCTGACCTACAAGATCAGCGTGAAAGTCGACGGCGATAATATGACGACCAATGGCTGCGTTCTGGCTGGCCTCCTGTGTCGCAATGTGGGCTGGACCCGCATCAAATAAGAGAGTGAGCGATCGATGAAAGACTATCTCATCGCCTATGTGGTGACGGCGATTGCATTCTTGGCAATCGACTCCGTGTGGTTATCCAACATGGCGAATGTGTTTTACCGCCCTGTCATGGGCGATATGCTTGCGCCGAGTTTTCGTCTTGCACCGGCTATCGTTTTCTATGTGATCTTCGTGTTCGGACTGATTTTCTTCGCGGTGAGGCCCGGACTTGTTGCTGGCAGTGGCACAGTTACGCTCGTTCATGGTGCACTTCTGGGGTTTGTTGCCTATGCGACTTATGATCTGACCAATCAGGCCACCTTGAAAAACTGGTCGTGGACCCTGACGATTGCAGACCTGATCTGGGGCACTGTTCTGTCTGCAGTGTCAGCCTATATTGGCTATTGGGTCACGTCGCGGATCAGCGGATAGACTGGAGTAATCATATGCAAAAATTGGGTCTTCTGGCCGTCTTCGCCTTCGTCATTATTGTTGTCGGAATGGCAATCGGCATCGGTTTCCCGCCGGGCGAATGGTATGCATCGCTTCAAAAGCCGTGGTTTACCCCGCCTAACGCCGCCTTTGGCCCCATTTGGACGATACTTTATATCTTCATTGCCATTGCAGGCTGGCGTACATGGATAAGTGATAGTGGGTGGCAGCGGCGCGGACCATGGTTTGGTCAGATGATTTTAAACTTCATCTGGACGCCTATTTTCTTTGGGGCTCATATGACAGTGCTGGGACTTGTCGTAATCATCGGGGTCTGGCTTTGCGTGCTTCTGTTTATTCTTCGCGCATGGCAACCAGATCGTATCTCGGCGCTGCTATTTGTGCCTTATCTCATATGGCTATCGCTGGCGACCGCATTGAACGCGGCAATTGTCGTGTTGAACTAACAAAAAAGGCGGCATATTTGCCGCCTTTTCTTTAGATGCCAATCAATGGCTGTACGAGCCGCATCAGCAAACTCTGGAATTTGAGCGGAGCGTCAGTGACAGCAAGACAAATGCAATCACCTTCTGACGAAGCAATCGGTTGATGCACAAGATCACCATCCGCTTCCTCAATGTCGCCACGAGCGAAAAGCCCGGTTTCGTCATGGAAACTGCCGCTTAGCACCAATGTCAATTCGCGACCGCCATGCCCATGCTCGGGCACTGGCTTCCCCGCTGGAATTTTCAACAAGCGAACCTGTGTTTCGCTATCGCGCGTTTCGATTGGCACCTGATAGGCGCCTCGACCGAGCGATTTCCATTTCAAATCCGGTAAGTCACCACCGACATAAGATCTCAGCGGTTCCGGTATCACGGCAGGCATTTTTATCTCGGCGTGTGGTGCCGAATGCGCTGTGGACTGCGGTGGTTTCTGGAGCCTCTCTTTGAAATTGTTCCATGTGGATGCTTCGAGTTTCTGCGGCTCGACGGTTTCAAGAAGCTGCCCGCCTATGCACTCGAAATGGTTCAAGCGAGAGCGACACTGAGGGCAGAGTGCAAGATGTGTGGCGACGGCGATGCTCCAGCCTTCTGCCAGTGTGCCAGCGGCATAGCTTGAAAGGAGTTCGTCGCTTAGATGATGCTTGATATCCATCAGTGCGCTCCCGAATTATCGAGCGCTGCGCGCAATTTGTTGAATGCAAGTCGAAGCCGGGATTTGACGGTGCCAAGCGGGAGGTTAAGCTTCTTTGCTATGGCGCTATGCGTGCTTTCCTCGAAATAAGCGAGTTCAAGCAGGGTGCATTGTTCCTTCGGTAAGTCGGCCATTGCGGCGCGTAACTGGCTGGCAGATTGCCGCTCGGCAATCCTCAAGTCGGCTGGCTGCTCCTCATCGGGTACAAAGGCCGGATCGGTTGGGTCAAATTCCGGGCGGCGGGCGCGTCGCACTGCATCAATGCGCTGGTTGCGTGCGATGGTGAAAATCCAGGTCGACAAGGCTCCTTTGGAAAAATCAAACTGATCCGCCTTGTTCCAGACCGTAATCATGGTCTCTTGCATTAATTCTTCCGCTGTTTGCGTATCGGCAGACAGTTTGGCCATATAGGCCTTCACCCGGGGTGCGAAATGCTTAAAAATCGCCTCGAATGCGTCCACGTCGCGTCGGGAACTGACCGCCAGCATCAATTCCTCCAATGAGGGCTGATTTTCAGAAGCAGTCCGTTCATTCATCCGTATTGAATCCCGTACGCTCAGATGTGGCGAAGCCAGAAGCAGCAAATTGCGCTCTACTTTCTTGTGCCATGTCTGTGAGCCAAAGGAAACGTTTGTATTCATGAAGCCTCATACGAAGGCTAGATGAAACTGGATCACAGGCCGGGGTAAAAGGCTTCAGTTTTTTGCATTCAACGATTTCGCTTTGACCGTCGGTGCCTGATCTGCGTATTGACCGAGATCCCGCAATAAGACAGTTGCCTTTTCGTAATTGACGGCCTTGGAGAAGGCATAGCCCTGGCCGAGCTGGCATCCCATCTGCTGCAGCTTTTCAGCAAGGGCCATAGTCTCGACCCCCTCGGCAACGAGTTTGATCTTCAGGTCTCCGGCAATTTGTACGATACCTTTGACGATTGCGACACTTGGGTCGCCCGGTGCCAACCTGCATACGAACGACTTGTCGATTTTGATAATATCGACGGGGACCGTGAGGAGATGCGCAAGGGCAGCGAACCCCGTTCCAAAGTCATCAAGAGCAATGCGGACGCCGAGCATTCGGAGGTTTCGAATGCCAGAAGCCACCACGTCATCGCGTTGACCGATATAGGCGTTTTCCGTCACTTCGATAATGAGATGTCGCAGTGGTACGTCATATTTGGCGAAAGTTTTAGACACAAAAGCCGCGAGATCGCCGACATAAAAGTCGGCAGCTGTCACGTTCACGCCAATATGTTGCACAGGCAGACCGAGATCGAGCCAGCGCCTAATGTCCTGAGCAACGATGGTGAGCATATACTGCGTGATTTCGGATGCGATATGCACATCCGAAAAGGATTCCTGAAATACCGACGCTGGTAGAATATCGCCCGACGTTGTGGTCATGCGGCTTAGAGCCTCAAAACCTATGACTTCCCTGGTATCGAGCCGCATTACGGGCTGATAATGCGCAGTGATACGCTTTTGATCGAGTGCTTCGCGCACTTCTCGGATCGAATTGCGTCGATGGACAATGCGCGTATCAACGTTCGGTTGATAGCGTACAAAGCTACCGCGCGCATTTTCCTTGGCGTGGTAAAGCGCAAAATCTGCGTTTCGGCGCACAATCTGCGGCTGTGTATCTTGCGCGGCCAGAACAGCGCCGCCAATAGTCACGCGTGGCAGGATTGTCTGACCGTCAAATTCGACATGCGAGGAAAGTGATTTAAAGATCAACTCCGCCGTGTGGTCGAGATCGTAAAGTGCGCTGTGGCTTTGGATAATGACGGTAAATTCATCGCCGCCCGTCCGGAAAGTTATGTCCGGTGCCATTGCTACCGAAATGCTGGTTGCGATAGTGTGGATTAGAAAATCTCCGACCTCATGGCCGAATGTATCGTTGGTAACTTTGAGATTGTCGATATCGATGACGAACAAGGCCCAGCTGCCAGCCAGTTCGCAGCGCAATTGTGAAAGAGCGTCATCAAATGCGGCACGATTGGGAAGTCCTGTTTGTTCGTCAACTGTCGCTCTGCGCTCATAGTTGAGAATGCGCATTTCACGCGCCATCGCAAGATTGCAGAGCGTTGCACCCGTATTGATCACTTGCTGCTCTTGTGCCGACGGGGTGTGCTTTTTGCTGAAATAGACAGCCAACGCGCCGACGACCTCACCAGTCTCGTTCCGTATAGGTACAGAACTACAGGCCAGCAAACCAAAGGGCAGCACGCATTTCTTGTAGGTTGCCCACTTCGGATCATTTTCTATATCGGCAACGCTTACAGCGGCATTGTGATAGATCGCGCTTCCGCAGGAGCCGACTTCCGGGCCGACCACTGTTCCGTCCAGTATTTTGCCATAGCTTTCAGGGATGCCCGGTGCTGCAAGCAGGTGCATCATGCCTGCACTATCGACAGAGCAGACCATCACGCTTGCGTCAGCGATCAGCTCCTCCATCTCAAGACAGAGTTGCACAAGTGTCTGCTCCAGAGGCTTGCCTCTTGCAATCAGCTCAAGAACAATGTTCTGGAATTTAAGCACGGGTTCCCCATAGTTTTTTTGCGTGCAATCTTTTAGTGCAAACGCATACAGCCTTTTTTACAGGTCTGTCTTTAGAGAACGTCTATTATAGTTACTTGTATGTATTATAGAAGTGCGCAGAATTTATCGAAATCTTGGTTGCTTTTTTATGTACGCTGATTTCATCAGCTCGGAAACTGTCGATAGCATTCTTCAGCTATCTGCCGTAGCTGGTCTCGGGATATCTCGCCACTTACCGCGTAGCCAAGCTCGCCATCGATCCAGTAGAAGGTTTCAACGCCGTCACTTGAGGCGAAGCGGAAGCTTGTGTCCCGGTTTTCAGGGTTCCGACCAACTATGACTGAAAGACGCTTTCCAGCTGCATCTTCATACATGAAAAAGGCGCCGGGTTTGCTGTCGACTGGCAACAGACGACCACCAACCAACTGAAAGCCAAACGTGCTTAGGTCGGGGATTTTAAGGTCAGGTATATTAAGCCGCTTTCCAAGCCATGTCGCCAGATGAGCTTCTTCTTCTGAGAAGACTTCAACCGGGTGGCGTACTTCGCTTGCATAGACCAGATAGGCCGCCTGTGCCTGCTGAGGTAATGCTTCGATACTGGCTATCTGCTGAGGCTGGTCATAAATGCGGGAACCGGCAAAGCCGCCGAGGCCGCCAATCACCAGTGCGGCGAGAATGGACGCCGCAACAGCCCAGCGATAGCGCCGTTCATGTTGTCTGGTTCTCGCACGGATCAGGTTCGCATCGCTATTCTTCTCAAGCGCATAGCCGGAGAAGAGCTGTCTGATGCCTTCATTCTGCTTGCGCCATTCGTCGACGATTGCTGCCTGTTCGGGGTCGTTTTCGAGGATCGCTGCGATACGCGCGCTTTCTTCACTGGAAAGGTGACCGTCCACAAAGCCATGCAGTTCCGCTTCTGTAATCGGAGAATTGCGTTTTGTCATGGGTTTCTCCGAAGCATTACGACATTTGAGCCGTTCATGTGGTCTGCGAGCCGTTGCCGCGCGCGTGAGAGGCGCGACATTACAGTCCCTATGGGAATATCAAGCATGGTTGCTGCTTCGCCATAACTATATCCTTCAACGACGATCAGCATCAGGACCGAGCGATTGTCTTCCGGCAGACTGTTGATGGCTTCTTCAAGCTGTTGCAACTGAAAAGGATCGCTTTCCGTTGAAGGAGAGCTGATGTTTTCAGCAGCATCCAGCGTTTCGTGCCGGGTGCGTGCTTTGCTTTTATAGCTGTTGCGATAAAGATTGGTCATCATCGTGAGTATCCACCCACGCAGATTGAGGCCACGCCACTGGCCGCGGCGGGACAGCGCTTTGGTCACGCAATCCTGCAAAAGATCTTCGCCTTCGGCATCGGATTTTGCAAGACTGCGCGAATAGCGCCGCATGATCGGCAGGAGGGCCAGAAGCTGGCCCTCGAAACTGTCGGGAGCAGGACGGCTCACATCGGCCTCATGGCTTTGCGACGTGCCAGACTCCATTAACGCCGTCTCCAGTCACGTCGCCGGCTTTTTTGTCCTTCATCCAGTAATAAAGCGGCATTCCGTCTTTTGCCCATTGCTCGCTGCCATCCTTGCGCTTCACCAGTGTATAGGCGCCAGAAGCCTTGTCACCCTTTGCTGCCATAAAAGGCGGCCAGTTCGTGGCACAAGTATCATAGCAATTGGACGTGCCTTTGCTATCCTTGTCAAAAGTGTAGAGCGTCATATCTTTGGCACCAGCCAAAACCTGACCTTTGGATGTTTCCATCGTTTTGACCATGGGCGCTGCGAGCACTGAAGTTGCCGATACTGCTGCAATAGCCAAAACAGACATAAACGTTGCGGTTCTCATGGTTTGCCTCACACGGGTTCCAATCGCGACATGCGATATGACGTAAGACAATCGCGACACCCATTTTATTCCCGCATTTCGGAAAAAATATTCATTTGACTGAGTAATGTTTTCGTTAGCTGACACAACATTAGAGCATTATTGATTGTTGCCCGATTGTGCACTATATATGTAGCTACTCATATTATAGATAGCTATACAATGTCTCAGTCCAAACTAGAATTAGAAGCCGCATTCACGATGGGCCTTTCAACCGCCGCTCGAAAAATGCGCAATCTTTTTGACTCTCGTGTTCGCGAACGCGGGCTGACGCTTGCGCGCGCTCGCGTATTGCTGCTGCTTGCCGAGCAGCGAGACTGGAACCAGCGTGAACTTGCCGATGCTCTTGAGATTGAGCATCCGTCTGTTGTGCGTCTCCTTGATGGTCTTGAAAAGCAGCAGCTTATCTATCGCGCGGCTGTGGAGGGCGACCGTCGTGCCAAGCGCATTGAACTGACTGAAGAGGCACAGGCTCAGGTCAAGCAACTTCAGGAAATCACACAAGCCATCCGCGCGGAGCTTCTGCAAAAGATTGATCAGAAGTCGCTCGAAACAGCGCTAACCGTCCTTCAGGAAATCAGCCAGACCGTTGAAGCAACGCTGGCTGATAAAGACAGGTGATGCGCTATGTCCGAGAGAGGCGATGATAAACCGATAGCAGCAAAAGAGCCTGTCGCTCCGACACAGGTTGCAACGCCTGCCGTTCCGCATATGCCGGTTTACATGTCTGCAATCTATATAGCAGCGTCTGTTCTCATGTGGTCGACGCGCGGCCTCAGCATGTATTTCATCTCGGCAAACACGCAGCAGATTCAAGGTTCGCTCGGCGCGACCTTGACCGAAACCTCATGGGTGATTGCCGCCTACATGGCGCCCTATGCGAGCCTCACCATTCTTCTGGTAAAGATCCGCACGCAGTTTGGTCTACGCCGCTTTGCAGAAATCGCGATTGCAATCTTTCTGGTATCTTCGCTGCTGCATCTGTTGGTCTATGACATCTGGTCAGCGATCCCCATCCGCTTCATCGCCGGTGCTGCCGCCGCACCCGTTTCGACCATCGGCTTTCTCTATATGCTGGAAGCTTTTCCGCCAGCAAAGAAGATGACCTGGGGACTTAGCCTCGCGCTCACCTGTTCTGCGGCGGCTGGTCCATTTGCGCGTGTAATCTCGCCGATGTTGTTTGATATTGGACAGTGGCAGCAGCTCTATATGGTCGAGATTGGCCTGTCGCTGGCGGCTTTTGCCGTTGTTTATGTACTGCCAATGACACAGGTTCCGCGTGCCAAAGTTCTGCATTGGCTCGATTTTGTGGCCTATGGGCTGATCGCTATCGGCTTTGGCCTTCTGGCTGTCATTCTGGTTCAGGGCAAAAACTATTGGTGGTTTGAAGCACCATGGATTGGCGTGTGCCTTGCGGTATCAATCGCGGCGTTGGCTTGCGCCGCAGCGATAGAACTAAACCGCGAACAACCGCTGATGAATTTGCATTGGCTGTTTTCGCCGGAAATCCTGCGTTTTACGCTGATCCTCTTTGTATTCCGCATTGTGCTTGCGGAACAGACAACTGGTGCTGTGGGGTTGTTTCAGGCTTTCGGTTTGCAGGATGGGCAAAGTCAGGGACTATATCTCATCATTCTCGCCGCATCACTGGCGGGTGGCCTTGTTTGTGGCATGTGGATGAGCCTAGAACGCGTCTCGACCATCTTCGGGCTGGCGCTGATTTTCATCGCGATGGGTGCCTATATGGATAGTCACGCGACCAATCTCACGCGTCCGCACAATGCTTATCTTAGTCAGGCGCTGATTGCCTTTGGTGGCGCGTTGTTCCTGCCACCTGCCATGTTGACGGGCATCACGAAGGCGCTCAAACAGGGTCCGACCTATATGACGAGCTTCATCGTCATCTTCCTGTTTACGCAGAATATTGGCGGGCTGATCGGCTCGGCAGTCTTCAGCACCTTCATTGCGATCCGCGAGAAATATCATTCGGCTCATCTGGTCGAACAGCTCGTGATGTCCAACCCGTTGGTCGCACAACGCGTTCAGGCACTTTCGGGTACTTACTCGAAGGTGCTGGCCGATCAGGGGCTAACCAAGGCTGAAGGGCTTGCTCTGCTCGGGCAACAGGTTACGCGTGAGGCAACAGTGATGGCTTACAATGATGCCTTTCTGGCAATCTCGGTAATCGCTGTCGTCTCGCTTGGCTGTCTGATCGCCTATCGCATTTATGAAAGTATGCAAATCCGTCGTCATCCAGAAGTGACGACTGTTCGTTAATCAATGAGTGTTTGAAAATGTCTGTTGGAAAGCAATATATTCGCGGCGGCTTAGCCCTTATCATCGGCCTTGCAGGCGTTCTGATGGTTCTCTGGGCGTGGCAATTGCCGCCCTTCAAGCACAGCATTGAGACAACCGACAATGCTTATGTCCGGGGGCAGGTCACGGTCATAAGCCCGCAGGTTGCGGGCTATGTTACCAAGGTCGATGTAACCGACTATCAAACGGTCAAACAGGGACAGCTTCTGTTTGAAATCGATAGTCGCAGCTATCAACAGAAGCTGGATCAGGCAGAGGCTTCGCTTGCCAGCAAAAAGGCAGCACTGGCCAATTCCGAGCAGAGCCAGCGTTCTGCGGAAGCAACGATCCAGTCGCGGCAGGCACAGATTTCAGGTGCTAATGCAGCGCTGGAAGTGGCGCAGGCCAATGCGAAGCGCGTAGAGGCTTTGCTGCCGCGCGGTGTTACAACGCAAAGCTCGGCTGACACAGCGCATGGTACGTTGTTGCAGGCGCAGGCTTCCGTTGAAGAGGCGCAGGCAGCTCTTGCTGTTGCAAAGCAGGATCTCCAATCCATTATCGTCAATCGAGACAGCTTGAATGCGGATATAGCCAATGCGGAGGCAACAGTAGAACTGGCAAAGATTGACTTACAAAACACCAGGATCTTGGCTCCGCGTGATGGCAAACTCGGCGAGGTTGGCGTGCGGCTGGGGCAATATGTGACGGCAGGCACTCAGCTTGTCTCGCTTGTTCCCAACACCAAATGGGTTGTTGCGAATTTCAAGGAAACCCAGCTTTACGGCATGAAGGTTGGTCAGCCGGTGACGTTCACTGTTGATGCACTTCGCCACGCTGAGTTGAAAGGCCATATCGAGGCGTTTTCACCAGCTGCGGGTTCTGAGTTCAGTGTTATCAAATCCGATAATGCAACTGGCAACTTCACCAAGATCACACAACGTTTATCGGTCCGCATCGCCATCGATGAGGGGCAGCCGGATGCTGATTTGCTTGCACCCGGCATGTCTGTTGTGGTTCGGGTTGATACGGCTGCGAATTAACAGGCCTTAAAGATCAACCATGGCTGGCATCATTTGGAACGAGGGGTTCTGTCTTTTTCACCTTGTCACGGTGGAAGATGAACAGACCAGCCAGAACAATGATGGCAGCCCCAAAGAGGGTTTGGCGATCCGGTAGATCGTTGAAGAACATCCAACCGAACACGATCGCCCACAGCAATAGCGTGTATTGTAGTGGCGCCAATACCGATGCCGGTGCGAGCTTGAGTGCCCGGGTAATCAGCAGATGTGCAAGGCAGGCAACGATACCAAGCAGAAGCAAAGCCAGCAATTCACCTGTGGTAAACGGCGTCCAATGTCCGATACTCAGAACACCACCAACAACAAGACAGCCCAACGTCTGCCAGGTTACGAGCGTCGCGTCTGGTGTGGAGCGCAGAACACGTCCTAGTGCCAGTGTCATCGCGAAGGAAATACTGCCCAAAAGGCCGAAAACAGAAGGCCATGACAGCATCGCTGAAGATGGACGCAGCGCGATGATAACGCCGATAAAACCAATGAAGACAGCAAGCCAGCGCCGCCAGCCGATGCGTTCACCAAGCAGGAAGTGCGAGAGAGCTGCGACGTAGATTGGGCCTGCCATGTAGAAGGTCATCACGTCTGCTAGCGGAAGGAAAGTAACCGCCGCATAGAAAAGGCCTGTATCTGCAGTTGCCAGCACTACGCGCGCCAATTGAAGCGAAGGCTTTTCAACCTGAAATAATGCGCTTGCCGGCTGGCGCGATAACATCGGGCCGAGCACAAAGAAGGCACCAAACGAGCGGATCAACAAAACTTGACCAACTGAGAAACTGGCTACAAGCCATTTGCCCATGGCGTCGTTTAACGCGAACATGAAATCGCCAAGCAGCATCAGAAGGATGCCGGCCAATACAGCGTTGCCGCCCACGGCAAGTGCCGCTTTCTTATTCATAATTTATGGGTGCCCCGACCACTGGTTCAACGCGTTCTCGTGCGCAAATCCATTGCTGAAGTTTGCCGGATAATCTCGCTGCATGTTTGAATAGAATCTGCTTACTCCTCGCTTCATGCCTTTGCAAGATGCTCGGTGGCCTACGTACATCAGAACAAGCCTTCTCAAGTCACTCGTCCTGAGCTATAGCGGCTTCGCTTCACTGTGAGGTCATCATGGATTCTGGAAACGCTGAGCCGAAACCGATTTTCGGGATCGCGCTTGCCTCTGCAGGTTATGCCTGCTTCGCCTTGCAAGATGCCATTGTTAAATGGCTGGTTGCAGATTATGCGGTTCCGCAAATTCTATTCATGCGAAGCCTCGTGATTGTAGTCATTACCGGTGGGCTTGCGTGGCGGCTTCGCCATCCCTCAATTTTCAAGAGCAAGTATCGCGGCACTCTTGTGTTGCGCGCTGGTCTGATGCTCTTGGCTTGGCTTCTGTTTTATAATGCCGCCCGTCATCTTGGCCTTGCCGAGCTCACAACACTTTACTTCTCAGCGCCGATCATGGTGATGTTTCTGTCGATCTTTATTCTCAAGGAGAAGATCGGGGCAGGGCGCTGGGTCGCTTGTATGGGCGGCTTCGTCGGTGTGTTGATTGCGGCCAACCCAACCCATACTCCAAACCTGATACCCGCTATTATGTGCGTGATTGCAGGCTTTTGCTGGGCTCTGAGCACGATTTTGATCCGCCTCGTTAGTCGGACCGAAACGACTTTGACCCAGATGTGGGCCACAAGCCTTCTTTTTGGTATTGCCTGCGCTGTGTCCTTCCCGTGGGTGTGGAAGACGCCTGACGCATCGGGATGGGTATTGATGATTGGCCTTGGCCTTGTTGCAACGATTGGACAATATCTTCTTTACGAAGGTTTTCGTCACGCACCCGCCTCTGCGCTCGCGCCGACAGAATTTACTGGCCTCATTTGGGCGTTCCTCTATGGTTACGCGATATGGGCGGAAATCCCGGCTTCAAATGTCGCTTTCGGTGCTGTGCTGATTGTTTGTTCGAGCCTTGTTTTGGTTGCCTGGGAGAAGAGCACGGCACGAGCACGGGCAGTACAACCTGGTTGAGTGTTGCGATCTCTGATCTGCTTTCGAGTTGATATTTAAAGAGGAATGCTTTTCGGTTGTGAAAGTTTGATGTATCGACGGGCATCACTGGAGACCGAAATGCTAACCACATCTTCTCAAGATTCGGTATTGAGACAGCGCTTTGAAAAGCACCGTTTGGAGCTGACACGCTCCGAGCTCGCGGTCATCGAGTATCTTTTGTCGATGCCCGTTGAAGAAATGATCTTTCAGAATGCTGAGAACATAGCTGCAAAGAGCGGAACCAGTGACGCGACGGTAATTCGTGCGGCTCGTCGGCTGGGTTTCAGTGGTCTGCCGGAGCTCAAGCGGCTTTGCAGCCGTCCCATCGCAAAAGCACAGCCAACGACTGAAAGGCTGTCGCAGCGGTTTCGCGCAACTGGCGATGACCTCGCGGTCGTCAAGAAGCGGGTTTTTGAAACAGCCCGCGAAATTGTAACCTCCACTGAAGAAAAGCTCGAAGCGGATGCCCTTGCGCAAGCTATGCAAGTGCTCGAACAGGCTGACACCATCTGGTGCATCGGCATTGGCCGCTCCGAAGTTGAAGCGAAACACTGTTCCATCGCGTTGAGCCGCGTCGGGCTGCGGACAAGGTTTAGCGGTGAAGCTGGTTTTTCGCTTGCCAACGAGCTCATTGATCTGCGCGCGGGCGATGTCATTGTGCTTTTTCATGCAGCGCGCGAGACCAAAGAATTTAAACTCATTCTTGATCAGTTTGCGGCCATTGGCTGCCACGTTATACTCGTATGCGGCGCGCAGCTTAGGGATGCTTATCAGGATAAAGTGGCGGCAGTTTTGTGCTGTGTCGGCTCTGCGACAGGACTTGCCAGCTGGACGGTCGGTGCCATTGTCGTTTCTGAAACTCTGGCTTACAGCATCGCAACAAAAAATCAGCAACGCGCCCTCGATACAAAAAAGAAGCTCGCTGATTTCAGAAGCCGCCTAGCGTAGCTGATCGGACTCGTTGTGTTTGATTACTAAAAAACCTTTTAATATCATATAATTATAATGGCCATTCTCTCCGTATCTCTTTCTTCAAAAATAGAAATTCGATCCTCATCGAAAAAAGATGAGGGTTATGGTAATGTTTATTGAAATTCTCACTTCAGTAATGTAGTAGTCACAACATTGCCGCAATCGGCGGTGACCCAATTTCTGTTTTTGAGGCGCAGCAGATGAAATCCATTCCTGAGATATTGTTCTGACAATAGGTCATGACGGCAGGGTCGCCTTCATCTGACCTGCACCGCTTTCTGTCTTCCTTTCCGAGCACAATGCCAAAATGCGAAATGACATTTTCGCAGCGGCTCAGTGCAACTTTTTTCCGCCCTGAGGAACTTCCATGGTTCGCCATCGCATTATCGCCACGTCCGCTCTGCTGGCTTCCGTTGCCATCCTGCCTTTTCATGCTTTCGCTCAGGATGCTGAGAGCAGCCAGAAAATTGATGCTGATCGTGGAATTGTCCTGGACGCGATTACCGTTGTGGGCAACTGGCTTGATGCGCCCAATAAGGAAAAGATGCTCAAGCATCCTGGCGCACGAACAATCGTGGATCGCAAGGAGTTCGAGGAACGCGGCGCGCAGGATATTCGCGACGCGCTTAATCAAATTCCAGGCGTACAAGTGCAGGAAAGCAATGGCACCGGCGGCAGCGATGTTTCTTTGAACCTCGGTGTTCGCGGTCTGACATCCCGCCTGTCGCCACGTTCGACGGTACTGATGGACGGTATTCCTCTGTCTTACGCACCCTACGGGCAGCCGCAGTTGTCTCTGTTTCCGCTGACTTTAGGAAATGTGGAAACCATCGACGTGGTTCGTGGCGCAGGGTCGGTGCGGTATGGTCCGCAAAATGTGGGCGGCATCATCAATTTTGCTACCCACCCAATTCCTGAAGATTTCACAGCACGTTTCTCGGCAGGTGCTGAAATGAATGGCGGCACCAAAGCAACGCCTAGCGTGCTTATCGGCGGCACGAATGCTGACGGGTTTGGCGCAGCGCTTCTGTATTCAGGCATTCATGGCACTGGTTATCGCGACAGCAACGATCGGACTGATATTGATGACCTCATCCTGAAGGGCAAATACGAACTCTCGGATACGGATACATTAAGCGTTCAGTACCATCACTATACTGGCAAAGGTAAAATGCCGGGTGGGCTTACAACCGCTGAATTTGCAGAAGATCCGTTCCAGTCCACGCGCCGATACGACGAATTCACTGGGCGTCGTAACGATATTTCGCTGCGTTATCAGCACAATGACGGTGTCAACAATCTGGAAATTCTTGGCTATTACGTCAGCTCATTCCGAGGCAGCCATGTCGAACAGCAGGGCACCGGGGCGAATGCAGGACGCTATCGTCTGACATCGGCACCGCGTGATTACTCCTATTATGGCATCGAGCCGCGCTATTCGCGTGTGATTGAGCTGGGAGAAACCACCCATGAAGTCACTGTAGGCTATCGGTATCTTTCGGAAGAAAGTTCGGAGGTTGCGGCGAGAACGGCATTCTATAACCGTGCCTCGGGCGTTAATCCTTATGCGCTTCCGATGAACACCTATCAGACGAGCGATGGCGGAACGACTGCTCATGCCGTCTATATCGATGACAAGATTCAGTATGGAAACTGGACGATTACACCGGGTGTTCGTTATGAAATAATCAACACCAACAATACAGTAACCGATTTCAGTAATGGTGCAGTGACTGGGCAGAAATCACCGGAACTGGATGCAAAAGAAGCGCTGCCAACCATTTCGGTTGCTTATCAGGTCAATGATGTCTGGAGTGTCTTTGCCAATGCGGGTGTATCGTTTGGCCCGCAACAATATAGCCACCTCGCTTCGACGACCGAAGGTCTTCAGCCTGAGAAAGCGAAGACCTATGAAGTTGGCACGCACTACGAGGGCGACAGCCTGAGTGCTGAATTCACGGCTTTCTATATCGATTTCGACAAGGAACTTTATCTGGGGCGCACGATTGTCGGTGAAGGCATCTGGACCAATCTCGGCGCAACTGAACATAAGGGCATTGAAGCTGCCGCTCGGTACGATCTTGGAAGGGTATCACAGGCGCTGGAAGGTTTGTCCATCTATGGCAATTATACCTATACGCAGGCGACCTATAGCGCTGGAGCGTTCAAGGGTAAGGATTTGCCGTTCTACTCGCGCCACACAGGAATGATCGGTGCGAGCTATCGTTATGCTGATTGGTTGTTCAATGCCGATGTTACAGCACAGTCCAAGCAACGTTCGCCGGGTAATGCTACCGATGGCGCGACCTATGTGACAGAAGAGGACGTGACCGGCCGTCTGGGTGATATTCCCGGTTATGGGCTCGTTAATCTTCGGGTTGCTTATCAGCCTGAAGACATGAAATACGCCCCGAAATTTGCCTTCGGTGTTAAAAACCTGTTTGACAAAGAGTATTTCACGAGGGCGACCGATAACAATGGCGGCAAATTTGTTGGCCAGCCACGGACGTTCTTTGTGAATGCATCGGTTACGTTTTAAGAGCATACATTGCTACGCTGGGATTTCCCTGGCGTAGCTACCTACTGTGAGAGCTTTTCTCGGGCGCGCCGGGTAATGGCTCAAAACTTCGGATGAGTACATGGCAGGCATCAACCGTCGCGAATTCAATTTAGCGTTCATGAGCATGATCGTAGCGCAGGCCTGTGCGGCGTCTGTACCGGCATTGGCAGGTGACGACATTCGCTCAATAAAGCATGAACTTGGAACAACTGAGATTACGGGCAAGCCAACGCGTGTCGTTGCGCTTGAATTTTCATTTTTGCAGACCCTTGATGTATTGGGCGTTGTTCCGGTTGGTATATCGGACGACAATCAATCAGCACGCGTCGAGCAACTGCTTGGCAAGAAGATTGATTATGCGTCTGTCGGTACACGTCTGGAGCCCAATCTTGAGCTGATCAGCACGCTCTCGCCCGATTTGATCATCGCCGATGTGACTAGACATTCTGCCGTTTATCAGCAGTTGAGTTCCATTGCGCCGACCATTGTACTCAATAGTTGGGAAGGGGACTACGACACCATCAAGTCTTCGGTTATTACAATTGCCGAAGCGCTCGGTGAGCGCGCCAAAGGTGATGAAGCAATTGCGCGACATTCAGAAGTTATGTCGAAAATTATTTCTAGGATTCCGGCCACTGAACAGCGACGTATCCTGCTTGCAGTGGCGACACCGGATTCGCTTAGTCTACACACATCTTCTTCGTTCACAGGTTCCGTCTTTAAAGCGATGGGACTAACGCCTGCCATACAGTCGGATAAGCCTGTTGAAAGTGGTGCAAATCTTGAGCGCCTGATTGCCGTAAGCCCAGAGATTCTACTCATTGGTGTCGATTCCGGCGGCACGATTGTCGATCAGTGGAAAGATAACACTGCATGGACCAATATTCCTGCCGTTCAAAACCATATGGCGTTTGAAATAGACCGCACGCAGTTCGTGCGTTTCCGCGGGCTGAAAATCGCAGAATTGCTCGCTCAGGAAGTGCTTTCAAAAGTCTATGGCGGAAAGTAAGTAGCTGTGACAATGGAGGCCGGGCATAAGCAGACGTCAGGTTTGATCAACCCCGTTCTTTTGGGCGCGATCCTGCTGGCTGTCTTTTGTGTGGTGCTTCTGGCAAGCATTGCCTTTGGCGTGTCTGATCTTTCTATCGGTCGTGCGTTACAACTCCTGTTTCAACCAGATGGCTCGGCACAAAGCGCGCTTGTGTGGGATATACGTTTGCCGCGTGCCGTTCTCGCAACGCTGGTCGGCGCTAACCTCGCGGTTGCAGGTGTGCTGATCCAGACGCTGACCCGCAATCCGCTGGCCTCACCACAAACATTCGGCATCAATGCCAGCGCATCACTTGCAATCGTGATCTGCCTTATCGCTTTTCCGTCATTTCGTGGTGTTGGAACTGTCTGGCCTGCTTTTTTTGGCGCGGCAATCGTCGGTTTTGCGATGTGGATGCTGGCGATCTCTGGACGCATGAGCGATATAAAACTGGCTCTTGCCGGTATTTCGATCCAACTCGTCCTCTCTGCGCTGGTGCAGGCGATTTTGATTGCCAACAACTCCGCGCAGGACATCGTCTATTGGCTTGCCGGTTCGCTCAACGCGGCCCAATGGGCAAAGGTTTGGATTATTCTGCCATTCTCGCTCTTGGGCGGATGCATTGCGCTTCTTGGTTCACGGCATTTTGCCATTTTGGCGCTCGATCAGAATACCGGCGCTTCACTTGGGCAAAATGCTCAGCGTGTAGGTGGTCTTGCTGCGCTGCTTATTGTCATTCTGGCCGGTTCCGCAGTGGCCGTCAGTGGACCAATCGGTTTCGTCGGATTGCTTGTACCTCATGCTATGCGGCGTTTGGTCGGCGCGGATCAGACGAGTGTCATTGCCCTTTCAGCCATTGCTGGACCGTTGTTGTTGAATGCTTCTGATTTGCTAGGGCGTGTTCTCGCTTTTCCAGCCGAAGTGCCGGTTGGTATTGTGACGGCACTGATTGGGGCCCCTGCTTTTCTGTTCATTCTTTATGGCAGGCGGCTTAAATGAAGACGTCTGCCGAACATCAGGCTAACCGAAGCGCATTTGTAACATGCAGCTTTATTTTTGCGCTGCTTGTCGCGATTTCCATTCTTAGTATCATGGTTGGCGCGGTGCGTTTGAGCCTGTCCGACATCATAACCGCAATCAGCGGCGGCAAAAACGCTTTCATCGTCATGCAATACCGCCTGCCGCGCCTCGGAGTCAGTATAATGGCCGGAGGTGCATTCGGATTGGCAGGGGCTTTCCTGCAGGGTGCATTGCGTAATCCGCTCGCTTCGCCCGATGTCGTTGGCATTACGAAATGGGCCGGTCTTGGCGCATTTTGTGCTGCGATGTTGGCGCCAGCTGCCTGGAGTGTTTGGGCCATTCCGCTTGGTGTAGTTTTAGGTGCCTTGCTGGGTGCCGCGACACTGTTTCTGATTGCACGACAGTTCGGTGGAAGCATTACTGCACTGGTTCTGACAGGTGTTGCGGCAGGCATGATGGCGCACGCATTAATGCAATATATGATGGTCTTGTTTCCGACACGCGCTGATCAGTCCATGATCTGGCTTGCAGGTAGTGTTTATGGGCGAACGCTGAATGATGTCGTCATCCTCGCGGTCTGGCTTCTTGCCTGCCTGCCATTGGTGGTCCTTGCTGCGAGCAAGCTTGACGCCAGCGGCTTTGGCGACGACACGTTGAACAGCATCGGTTTGCCGCCTACCATTTTACGAGGCGGGCTCGTTCTCACATCCGTATTGCTTTCCGCCGGTGCGGTTGCGGCTGTAGGCAGTATGGGATTTCTCGGTCTGTTGGCGCCGCATATTGGCCGCTTGATGGTTGGTTCTCGCAGTCGCTATTTGGTTCCGGCAAGCGCTTTGCTGGGAGCTTTGGCGCTATGTCTCGCGGATTTGATCGGGCGCGTGATTGCACTACCCAATGAGATACCAGCAGGCATCATTGCTGCAGTTGTCGGCGGGCCGTATCTCGTTTTTCTCCTTTTCAAGGAAGCAGGTCGAAATGGCTGATATCCATCCTTCTCGGCTATATGCCCGCAACATCACGGTTGGCTATGCGCAAGCCGAAGTTCTGAAGGATGTTGATGTAACTATTCCTAACGGCCAGATCACGGCTGTTGTCGGTGCTAATGGTTGCGGAAAATCCACCTTATTACGTGCACTCGCGCGCCTTATTCAGCCGACAGAAGGTACCATTCATCTAGGTGGAAAACCTATTGCGTCGATGACGAGCAAATCTGTAGCACAACAACTCGCTTTTCTGCCACAAAATCCTGTTTCGCCTGATGGCTTGACTGTGCGGCAACTGTGTCGGTTTGGGCGCCATCCGCATAAAGGTTTTCTGTCGCCTCTCACGAAAGACGATGACAAGCTGGTTGAGCAGGCACTGGCAGCAACGGGATTGATCGATTTTGCGGAGCGCCAGCTTGATCAGCTTTCAGGCGGTCAGCGGCAGCGAGCATGGATTGCCATGGCGTTGGTTCAGGAAACGCCACTACTGTTGCTGGATGAGCCGACGACCTATCTTGATATTGCTCACCAGCTTGAAGTTCTTGAGCTTTTAAAAAAGCTTAATCAGGAGCGTGGACGTACCATCGTCATGGTTGTGCACGATCTTAATCACGCCGCTCTATATGCGCATCATCTGATCGCGATCAGCGAGGGCCGCGTTTATGCTTCGGGTTCACCAGCGCAGCTTTTGACACCGAAACTGGTGAAGGACGTGTTTGGGATTGAGGCGCTGGTCGTGCCACACCCGCTCTATGAAACCCCATATTGCTTTCCAATCGCGGCTCGATAAGCGGCTGCGACTAACATTTGGCGACTCTAACTGTCTGTCTGCGCATGTTTAAAGCGACACCTGTTCCCACTTTTATCGGGATAGTTTAATGTGTCCGATAATCAGCCTATATTACATAAAAGAGACATTTTACGTCATTGAGGCATAGTGAGATGCAAACAATAGCTTTTGTGGTCTTCGACGGGTTTTCATCAATGGCTCTGGCAGCGCAGCCGGTTTTCGAGGCAGCCAACTCGATTTTGGGTGAGGAGAAGTATCACGCGGCTGTCTTCTCAGAGCATGGCGGGCTTGTCAGTTCGTCTGGTGGTCTTTCGATCATGACCGCTCCTTTGGAAGACAATAAATTTGATACGGTGATCATCGCTGGTGGTACGACGGCTTTTGAGGACGCTTCCGAAGGGCTGATCCGCTTTGTGCGCAGCAGTTTTGAATCGTCGCGTCGTGTCGCTTCCATCTGTACTGGCGCTTTTGTTCTGGCACAGGCAGGACTTCTAGATGGCCGAAGGGTGACGACCCATTGGGCTTGTGCGCGCAGCCTGAAAGAACGTTTCCCAACCGTCATTCTGGATGAAGACCGCATCTTTGTGAAAGACGACAAAGTCTGGACATCAGCGGGTATGACTGCGGGTATTGATCTGGCACTTGCTATGGTGGAGGAAGATCATGGCCCGGATGTTGCCCGCCGCGTTGCGCAGGCTCTTGTGATGTACCACAGGCGTGCTGGCGGTCAGTCGCAGCATTCTGCTCTGCTTGATATGGGCGCAAAGTCGGATCGTATCCAAACAGCCCTTACATATGCACGCGCAAATCTCTCGCGGGCTTTAACGGTTGAAGATCTGGCTGAGGTTGCAAGGCTTAGTCCGCGGCAGTTCAGCCGCGCCTTCAAGGCGGAAACCGGACATTCTCCTGCGAAGGCAGTTGAAAATCTTCGCCTTGAAGCCGCGCGTCTTATGATGGAGCAAAGCCGACACAGCATTGATGAGATCGCCGGACAAACCGGTTTCCTTGACCGGCGGCGGATGCGTGAAGCTTTTCTTCGCGGTTTCGGCCAGCCACCTCAGGTCATCCGTCGTAATGCGCGGCAGGGGGTGATCTAATCACACTCTTTGCAGAACAGCATATGTCCTAATTACGTAATATATACGTCATTTGAGACGTGAAGCATCTGGCTTATTTTTCAGATATCGGGTCGTTCCGACCATCTGGAGAACTAGAATGTCTGCGAATTCATTAGGTAAAGCCCTCATAACTGGTGCCTCAACTGGCATCGGTGCTGTCTATTCCGATCGTCTTGCCAAACAAGGCTACGACCTCATCCTCGTGGCGCGAAGTGCGGATAAACTCGAAGCTCTTTCGAAGAAACTCATCGCTGCGACAGGGCGATCAGTTGAAGTGCTTCCAGCAGATCTGACGAACGCTCATGATGTCCGCGCCGTGGAAGATGTACTTAAATCTGACGAGAATATCAGTCTTTTGATCAACAATGCTGGCGCGGGTGGCGTGAAGCCGCTGCTCGATAGCGATGTGGACGATATGGAGAAGATGATTACGCTCAATATCACCGCACTGACACGGCTGACTTATGCCGCCGTACCTGGGTTTATCGCGCGGGGACGTGGGACAATCATCAACATCGCCTCAGTTGTTGCGATAGCACCAGAGCTATTGAATGGCGTCTATGGCAGCTCGAAATCGTATGTTTTGAGCTTCAGCCACTCCCTCAACCATGAGCTGGCAGACAAGGGTATTCGTGTTCAAGCAGTTCTACCGGGCGCGACGGCCACAGACTTCTGGAGCATTGCTGGTAAACCAGTGGAAGAGCTGCCGCAAAGCATTGTGATGTCAACTGATGATATGGTCGATGCTGCACTTGCTGGTCTCAAAAATGGTGAGTGCGTTACCATTCCAGGGCTGCATGATGTTGAGAAATGGACAGGTTTTGAAGCTGCGCGCGGTGAACTATCCACGTTGTTTGGCAATTCAAAGCCCGCTGCGCGATACCTTTAAACATACTCCGAAAACTGTGATGCTGGGCGAGAAATCGCCCAGCACATTCATCAAATTAGGTGATCGCATATCGTGATATGAAATATCATTCATGCACAATAAGCTGGAACCAGGTGTCGAGAAAACGACTGCGTTTTAATCCGTCGAGATAAACCAGAAGCTCCGGTCCAAGCTCGACAGGTTGCAGTGATGCAACGTCCGAGGGACTCGTTTCTGATACAAGACCAGTTTCTTGAAGGATCGCCTGACCGTTAGAAGACAGAAGAAATGTGATCGCCTGCTCGGCGATGTTTGCGTGTTTGCTTCGATCCGGGATGAGTGCGGTCCAGGGCAGGGCGACAACGTAATCCTGTGGTACGATGACTGCAAAATCCCGGGCGTCATATTGCCATTTGCTTACGTCTGACAACGGCACATTATAGGCGAGATCGATGTTGCCAGCCGACAACGCCTGTAATAGCTCCTCACTTGTATCGAAAATTCGCGCTTGTGACGCGCCGAAAGCGCGGACGATACGCCAGAATAGTGGCGATCGGATCGAATCCTGAGCAGCCAATGTGTAACTGACATTATCAATGCCAATATTGACGACCCCGACACGCCGTTGAAACCGCGTTGCGTTTTGCTCCAGCAATCGTGCGAGTTCGATGCGTGTCGTTGGTAGTTCATTGTCGAGCGCACGGCGTTTGACAACACTCACCGCTGGATCGAAACCGATGCTGAACAATTCGCTGCGCCAGTGAGCTTGTGGTGCTAATCCGGCATTGCGGACAATTCCATTTCTTGGCTGCGCGCCGCCTTCATTGGCGATGAGTACCGCAAGATCGGGTGTCGAGAGGATAACGAGATCGGCGGCACTCGCTTCTTCGGCACCAGCTAGAAGCCGCGAGGTCCATTCGCCCGGTCTGATCTGTCGATAGGCGATATTGACGCCAGGCAACTGACGGGACAGACCAGCTTGTACGGGGGCTATGGTTTCGGGTGCGATGTCACCGACAATCTGAAACTCGGGCTTTGATGCCGGGTCATTTTGCGCATGCGTGTTATGCCATGAAGGAACAATCAATACCAGAACGGCACAGAATTGCAGGATGATGCGTTTCATGTGCGCTGCTCCGGTGTCGTTGCGGGCAATGTCACCAGCACGCTTGTTCCACCACCTTCGCGGTCACGCAGTTCGATCTGGCCGCCTAGTGCTTCCGCAACCATTTTTGCTATCGACAAACCAAGGCCGGAACCGGGCTTTGACTGATCCACTCGGACAAAACGCTCGAAGACACGGTCTTTCATGTCGGTCGCAAGCCCAGCGCCTCTGTCATGAACGCCAAGCGTGATCGTAGCTCCATTCTGGCTAAGGCTGATTTTAACAGGGCCGGGTGCATGAACGAGTGCGTTTTCGACGATATTGCGTATCATTTCTCTGAGGCTGATGGTTTCGCCACTCACATAGAGTGGCTCATCAGGCACATCAAAGCTGATGGTTTGTTGCAGATCAGAATAACTGCCTTCAGCGCGCAGTCTCCGGACTGCTTCCTGTGTAACCTGCCGCAGATCGAGCGTTTCAAGCTTTCGCGACTGAATACTGTGCAATGTCGTCGCTTCAGACAGAAGCTGATTTGCGAGAAGGCTTGCGCTTATGGAATTGGCATGGACGCGGGCAAGGATTTCCTTTTGCCGGTTTGGATCAGTTTCTTCGAGCGACAGTTCGGTCAGGGCACGCAAGGCCGTGAGTGGCGTGCGCATCTGATGCGCTGCGTCGGCTGTGACCAGCTTCAATCCGGCAAGCACATTGTTCAGACGTCCCATGAAGTCATTGAGTGCTGCGACAAGCGCGCTGACTTCCTTAGGAATAGGACCGGCCAGCGGGTTGAGATCGGATGAGGAACGCTGGCGCAGATCAGACTCAACCGTCCGCAGCGGTCTGAATGCAAATCGGATTGCGAGCCAGATAAGGACCAGTGCGAGCAAAGCCACTCCAAGCGCAGGCAAGAGAGTATTGAGGCTTAGTTGCAAGGTCAGCTGTCTCCGTGCTTCGCGCGTTTCCCCAACCAGGACATCGACCCAGCCGCCGCCTTTTGCGTCGCTGTGATAGCGTGCGACTGCAGCAATTCGTACTTTTTCCCCGCGATAAATACTGTCGCTGAGGCGAACGCGGCTATTATTGCCATGCGGAATTTCTAGCCCGAGAATGGGCGAACCAGTCAGGAGGCTGCCATCAGGTGCGACGACACGATAGAAAATGCGATTGAGACGAGAGGTGCCCAGAATGGAAAAGGCCGAGTGTGGGAGATCGACGCTGAGCGATCCATCCTGCAGAGTTATCGTGTCTGCGATGGATAGGGCAGCTGCACCAAGAACACGATCAAATGCTTCATCGGCCGCACGATGCGCATACCAGCGGCCAAGAAAGAAGAGCAGAACGGTGACAGCAAGCAGCGTCAATCCACTGCCCACCAGAATGCGGCGCTGGATTGAATATTCCCTGTTTGCTGCTCCTTTGACCATCAGAGTTGCGGCGCTTTAAGCCTGAGCAGATAGCCCACGCCGCGTTGTGTGACAATTTCAACTGTGCTGTTCTCGAGCTTCTTCCGCACGCGTGAAACCAGCAGTTCGATAGCATTGGGTGTGCCGGTATCTTCATGCCCAAACAGTTTCAGAACCAGCATATCTTTTGGAACCGTGACATTGAAACGGGTGGCAAGCATTTCCAGAACGTCGAATTCGCGCCGCCCGAAATCCAGTGGCTCGTCACCCTGCATCACTGATCTTTGTGTCAGGTTGATCGATAGTTCGCCGATCCGAAAAACCGGCTGCGCCACGCCCATATGCCGTCTTGCGACAGCTCTGATACGGGCAACAAGCTCCCTGAGATCGAAGGGTTTGACCAGATAATCATCAGCGCCAAGCTCGAGAAGGTCGATCTTGTCGGCAATCTGATTGCGAGCGGTGATTACCAATACCGGACATGACAGGGATTGTTCGCGCATACTGCGCAGGATGGCAAAACCGTCACGTCCCGGAAGGTTGATGTCGAGTACGACCAGATCAAAGGAGCCATTCACAGCCAGATCTTCCCCCTGCACGCCATCATAGACAGTCGTGACAGAGTGGCCTTCTTTTTCAAGCTTTGAAGCAATAGCAAACGCAATATCGATTGTGTCTTCTACAAGAAGGATACGCATGTTGTGTTCGACGATTCTATTCAAGGTTTTCGGGACGACAGGATTCTGACAGTTAGAATTGCTAGTATCTGAGACAATACTGGATGAGGCTGCGGCGCTTGTATCATAGCAAGTGTCCAGGGAGGAAAAAATGTTCTGGCGCGGGTTGGCATGTCGTATCGGCATGACCTTGTTTGGGCTTCAGCTGTGCATCGCTTATGCGAATGCCGCTGATGCTGCTTGCGCTTATCGCGGTGCGCTGGATGAGCGTTATTGCGACGAGAACCGCGACCTTGTCGCAGATACTCCCAAAGACGCTTCCCAGTGGCGTGATCCGCAAACACTCGTATGGGCTTATTCGCCCATCGAAGACCCGGCGGTTTATGCGCGGCTTTTCAAGCCGTTCACCCAGCATCTTGAGGCCTGCCTTGGACGGCAGATCGTTTATTATCCGATTCAGTCCAGTGCGGATGAAGTTGAGGCGATGCGTTCAGGACGTCTGCAATTTGCGGGCTTTTCTACAGGGCCGACAATTGAGGCGGTCAATCGTGCAGGTGCTGTTCCTTTTGCCGCCAAAGGCACTGGCGATCAGATGCGCGGCTATCGGCTGGTGGCGGTCGTGCGCGCGGAATCGCCCTTTGAAAAATTGGGTGATCTTAAAGGGCATCGCGTCGCCCATGCATCATTGCTCTCAAATTCTGGCAATGTGGCGCCACGCGCTCTCTTTCCAAAAGAAGGTCTCACGCCGGGGCAGGACTATGCGCCTATCATGTCGGGCGGACACGATAAATCGATCCTCGGTGTTGTCGCCGGTGATTACGATATGGCGGCGGTTGCCTCCGATGTGCTTGAACGCATGATCGAGCGGGGGCTTGTGAAGCGTGATGCCGTTCGTCTGATTTATCAGAGCGATCTGTTTCCGACCTCTTCATTTGCTTATGCTCACAATCTTGCGCCGTCGCTCGTGGCGGAGATGAAGCGCTGCTTCTTCAATTTCACATTCACGCCTGAAATGAGAGCCGAGTTTCAGGGCGACGATCACTTCATTCCCATAGATTATGCAGCCGCGTGGTCCGTGGTGCGCGAGGTGAGCGAGAAGGCTGGCGCACCGCCTCCATAATTCGCTTCACAGCAAGCTATCAATTCGCATGGCATTTCTCTGAGTGCCAGCTCCCGCAGCAAGCCAGAACACAGTCAACTGCAACCCGATTGGGTTTCGGTCGGAGTCTCTTCGGCTCAAAGTGGATAAAATAATGAGTTTTTACAAGCAACTAACCTACAAATATAAGGTCTATAATGCAGACCCCACGACACTGATCGGGGTTATGCTGGCAATCGTTTTTGCCTATCTGATTGCAGCGCCAATCGTGCTGCTTTTGTCGGATGCAGTGATTGTCCAATTTGCTGATCGGGCACGCTCGGGCCAGCAGATTGGTGAATTGACCTTTTATTATCTCAACCGTGCGTTCTTCTCGGCGATTTCGACCGATGTGTTCTGGCGTCCGCTTTGGAACACAGCAATCATCGCACTTGGTTCGATTGCCTTTGCGCTTGTCACGGGCATTCCGCTGGCATGGCTTTTAAGCCGCACAAATTTGCCGGGCAAGAAGTGGTTCTCGACAGCATTGATCGTTCCTTACATGCTGCCTTCGTGGACCTTCGCACTGGCTTGGCTGACCCTGTTTAAAAACCGCACCACCGGTGGTCAGCCAAGCTGGATGGAAGCTTTGGGCTTCTCGCCACCTGATTGGCTTGCTTACGGCATGTTGCCAATCACGCTCATCCTGGCCATGCACTATACGCCATTCGTGATCCTGCTTTTCGGTAATGCGTTGCGGCAGTTTGATTCCACGCTTGAAGATTCAGCCCGTGTCATGGGCGCAGGTAAATTGCTGATCGCGCGCCGTATCATTCTTCCATTGATGCTGCCCTCGCTAGTGTCGGCTTCAACACTGATCTTCGCCAAATGCCTTGGTGACTTTGGTGTCGCCTATATTATTGGTGTGCCGGTTGGTTTTGACGTTCTGGCGACATCTCTTTTCCGTGCAATTTCAACCAGCCAGGCTGGCATGAGTGCCGTTCTTGCGGCAACCATTGTCGTGCTTGGTAGCATTTCAATCTTCCTCGATATGTATCTGCTCAAGGAAGCGCGCCGTTTCGTCACTATTGGCAATAAGGGTTCTATGAACCGCGAGACAGACCTCGGTCGTTTCCGTGTGCCTGCATTCAGCTTCGCCGCACTCATGTTCGTTGTTAGCGCGTTCATTCCGCTGATGGCGCTTCTGCTGACGACGGTTATGCGCGTGCCGGGCGTTTTCACGCTGGATAATTTCACGCTGGATTTCTGGATCGGCACCGATCTTAACACCACTGCAATGAGCAATGGCATCCTCCTGACAGGCGAGTTCTGGAAAGCGACCTGGAACACGTTGTGGATCGTCGGCTCGGCTGCATTGGGTGCAGGTCTGCTTGGTCTTCTGGTCGGCTATGTCGTGGCTCGTACGCCTGTTTCGCTTGTTGGCACGTTTCTGCGTCAGGTGACATTTCTGCCTTATCTGGTTCCGGGCATTGCATTTGCTGCGGCCTATCTCACGATGTTTGCAGTGCAGCGTGGTCCGCTTCCCGCCCTTTACGGAACGCCGATCCTGCTGGTTCTCGCGATCCTTGCCGATCAGATGCCGTTCGCATCGCGTGCGGGTATCTCTGCAATGATGCAGCTTGGCAAAGCGCCTGAAGAAGCGGCCCAAATCGTCGGTGCCGGTTTCTGGCGTCGTCTGGTTTCGATTGTCGCGCCGATCCAGAAAGGCTCTCTGGTTTCAGGTATTCTGCTGCCGTTTATCTCCGGCATCAAAGGCTTGAGCCTCGTTGTTGTGCTGGCTGTGCCGGGCACGGATGTTCTCACCACCTATGCATTGCGCCTCGTCGATTACAGCTACAGCCAGGCCGCAAATGCAGTCGTTTTGATGATCTGTGTCATCGCCTTTGGCGGCACGGTCATCGTTCAAAAACTCACCAACAGCAAATTGTCTGACGGATTGGGAGGCAAATAATGTCGAGCATTACTATTCGCGATGTCAGAAAGAGCTACGGCAAAGCCGCCCGCGCCGCAGTTGAAAAGCTTTCACTCGAAATTCCAAAGTCGGAGTTTCTCTGCCTGCTTGGACCTTCGGGTTGCGGTAAGACGACGACGCTCCGCATGATTGCGGGTCTTGAATATCCTACCGAAGGTCAGATCCTCGTTGATGGTCAGAAGATCGTATCGGTGGATGACGGCATTTACGTACCACCAGAAAAGCGTGGGATGGGGCTGGTGTTCCAGAACTATGCCCTTTGGCCACATATGACGGTCGAACAGAATGTCGAGTTCGGCTTGAAGTTGCATAAGGTCGCCAAGGCTGAGCGTCAGCGTATTATCGATGACGTTCTGCAGAAACTCGGCATCGAGCGTTATCGCGACCGTTTGCCGGCACAAATGTCTGGTGGTCAGCAGCAGCGCGTAGCGCTTGCGCGTATGCTGGCGCTTAAGCCCGATATTATTCTGCTCGATGAACCGCTTTCCAATCTCGATGCGAAACTGCGTCTCGAAATGCGCGCGGAGCTTAAGCGTATTCATCAAGAAATGGGCTCGACTGTCGTATTCGTAACCCACGATCAGTGGGAGGCCATGACTTTGGCAACCACGATTGCGGTGATGAGCGAAGGCGAGTTGCAACAGCTCGGCACGCCTGACGACATCTACGAGCGCCCGGCCAATCGCTTTGTGGCTGAATTCATCGGCAATCTGCCGATCAATATCATCGAGCTTAATGACAGCAATAACGGCGCGTTGGCGACATGGGCACGCGATTACCTCAAGGCGCAGAGCATTGCGGCAAGCAATGTCGGATCCGTCGGTATCCGGCCGGAATCCGTGCGTCTCAGCGATACGCCTGTTGAGCAAGGGTGTGTGGCCAAAGTGGTCGATATCGTGCCCACCGGCGGTAGCTGGATCGTCGAAATGTCAGTTCATGGCGAGCAGTTTTTTGCAATCGCTGCAGATGCTCCAACCCAGAAAGCTGGCGGTGAAATCTGGTTCCATGTCGAACGCAGTCACGTCCATGTGTTCGACAAAGAAAGCAAGCGCATCAGCCACTGAAAAGCGGCGCATCAAATGCGCGTCGATGCTTTCGCTTTCAAACAATAATTATCAACGTTGGAGGAAATAATGAGTTCAACCCTTCGCAAATATGCGGCCCTTTCATTGAGTGCCGCACTTCTGGCAAGCACGGCTGCCTTCGCAGAGCCTGTTGCTGAAATCGGCATCAAGGATGCGGATTACTCGCTCGAAGCGCTGATTGAAGCGGCCAAGAAAGAGCCGGGCATTACCGTTGTGGACGCAACTGGAAAGATCGTCACTATGGCTGAAGCCTTCACCGCAAAATACGGTGTGAAGGCTACAGGCGTGAAGATGAACGGCCAGAACCAGGAACAGGTCATTCTGCGTGAAGCTGCCGCGAACAATGTTCGCACGGATGTCTTCAACATGAGCAATCTGCCATCAGTTACATCGGAAATCATCGTTCAGGGCGCAGGTCTCAGCTGGCTTCCCGTCGATCTCAAAGATCAGGTGCCTGCGGAATATCAGAACCCGGCCATTACCAGCCTTAACCCATGGGTGTGGGCTTATAACTCAGATGTCCATGGCGATAAGTGCCCAATCGACAATATCTGGGCATTGACCACGGAAGAATGGAAGGGTCGCATTGCTATTCCTGATCCGCTCCTGCGCAACGAAACCATGTTCTGGTTCAATCAGATTGCCGAGCATGATGATGAAGCTATGCGCAAGGCCTATGAAGAGTTCTTCGGTGAGCCACTGAAAACCGATGAAGCAAGCGCGACTGCTGAGTGGGTCAAGCGCTTCGCCAAGAACCGCCCGAGCGTTACGCGGAGCGATACGGAGGTTGGTCCGATCATTGGTGCAAAGGGACAGGAAAAGCCATTCATGGGCTTCCTCAGCACCTCGATTTTCCGTGATGCCAAGAAGAATGGCTACACGATGGGCATTTGTGCAGGCATGAAGCCCTGGGCCGGACAGCTGACGCCACGCGTTGCCGTTATCGCATCCGGTACGAAAAGCCCGAATGCATCGAAGCTCTTCGTGCATTACATGATGACGGAAGAGGGCATGGCTCCGCAGTTGGCAGACGGAAAAATTTCGTCGAACAAGGGCGCCAAGATTCCAGAAAGCGAAGTGTCTGGCATCGTGAAAGTCATCGACCAGCTCTATGTTCCACATTCTGAGACCGCTGAAAGCGACTATTCAAAGCTTCAGGATTGGCAGGATTTCTGGACCATCAATTCGCGCTAAGTCGTGATTGAGTTCGTCTAACCGGCAGAAGGGCGGTCATCGCCCTCCTGCCACCAATGCCTTGTTTGCGGCTTATTCATTGTTAGAAATGTTAGAGCCGACAGCCTATTCAATGTGCGATACTGATCGGCAAGCAATAACTATCCTGCTTGAAAGGTCTCTCAATGAAGACGGTAGCATTTACACTTACTGCGTTTGCTTTTTGCGTGGGCTCTGCTCATGCATCCAGTCCGGCTGCTTGGGAGGCGCTTCATACCAAAGTCGTCAGTTCATGCATGGCGAAATCATCCATGGTCAGTCCATTTGTTTCCGAGCCTGTCGACTTTGATGATAGCGTTGGGAAAGTAGCACTGCTTTTGCGTGAAGGATCGACCCGCAATCGCAAGCAACCCAAAGATACAACGGTTGTTTGCCTCTACGACAAGCGTTCAGGTAAAGTCGCGATTGAAGAGGTTCAGTGGAAGAAGAACTGATCGGGTTTTGCTTTTGCAGCTGCATCAGGCAGTTGCCATAAGTACCAGGCTTTCGATGCTATAATGTGTCGAAAGCCTTAGTTTTTTAAACTATCAGTCTTCGTCAGGATGCGCGAATAACACTTTGAAATCATTCGCATTGTAGCGATGGTTGGCGGAAACTTGTTACCAACCAATCATGGCCTGATCTTCGGGTATGGAAGGTGTAGAAGCACTCGGTATGTTCGACATATCCGGGAGTTTCAGTTCCTTTATAAAGTTCTCCGCGACGTGTTTCTTGTACCTCTCCGTTATATTCACCAGCAACGGCTTGCGTTTTGGTTCGGCTCCATTGATAGGCTTGCTCGTTTGCGCTCAGCTTATAGATATTATCGGGAGGGCCGTAATCGAGCATGACGCTACTGATGGGTGCGCCAATATAGTTTTTCATGATTTGCGAAGCACAGCCTGGCAGCATTACAGCTGTGCCAAGAGCGGCTATTCCCCAGTGGGAGGCAGGAAATAATCTGATTGCCATGATTGTTCCTATCGGTTGCTATTGGCAGCAACGATATGAGCCAAGATTGCAAGTACATTGCACGTTTTGGTTGTTCAGAGATGCTCTTAGCCACTGTTTAACAATGCCGCTCGGAAACCTTATTGCAAGGTGCTAAATAGTAAGGGATGCCAATTGCAATGTAGTCGCAATGTTGGATGGCTAGTGGGGGAATGAGGGCAAGAACTGGCCTCTGAGGGAAAATCATTGCGTATCCTGCTTCTTGAAGATGAACCTGAAATGGCGCGCGCTTTACTTGAAGCGTTGAGGCGACATGAAGTGCTGGTTGATCATGTCAGCACCATTGCCGATGCCGATGCCCTGGCGCGTGATGGCAATTACGATGTGCTGGTTTTTGATCGTCGTCTGCCTGACGGAGAAGGGCTCAATCTGGTCGCAGCGCTGCGCAAGAGTAAGCTCTCCGTACCCATTCTTGTTTTAACTGCGTTGGGAAGCGTCGATCACCGCGTCGATGGGCTAGATGCAGGTGCAGATGATTATCTTGCCAAGCCTTTTGCCATTGAAGAGCTGCTTGCACGACTGCGCGCACTTAGAAGACGGGGAACTTCGTTGTCAGATAAGTTTATGAGTTTCGGAAACCTTATCATTGACCCTCGGACCAATCAGGTCACTGTGCTTGATGCGGTTATTGATTTTCCGCGGCGAGAATATCTGGCACTGGAAGCGTTAATGCGGCGACCAAACCGTATTGTAACCCGTTCCAACCTCGTCGAAGCCGTTTACACGCTTGATGATGAGATTGAGTCAAACGCTCTTGATGCTCACATTTCCCGTATTCGGAAGAAACTGGCTCAAGCCGAAGCGACCGTCGAGATTAGGGCGGTGCGAAACATTGGTTATTTGATCCGGTCAAAAGCATGAAAAAGATGCGTAGCCAATCGCTGCGATGGAGTCTGATGAAACGCCTTTTCGTACTGCAGGCGTTTTTACTTGTGCTTTTCGTCATTCTGCTCGTCGGATGGATTTGGATCATCAACCCCGAGCTGGAAGATGCCAATGAAGAAGCAGTGCGCGTCGTTGCCGAAAGCGTGATGAAAGACGGTCAGGGCCATGTTCAGCTGTTAGAGACGCCGCAGTTTACGCAGCTCAAACAACGGTATCCTGATCTGTGGTTCATCGTGAGAAATGAAAATGCGATTGTCTTGCAATATGGAAAGATACCGTGGGCCGGTCTTGATGCGACCTTCCCGTGGACCATTGACCGTGCGCGTGTGCAAACGGCCAATACGACGCGTGCTACAGTAGAAAATCGCAATACCTCCGTTGGCAAACTTCAAGTGATAGCGGCCACGGAAAAGGGGTTTGAAAACGACGGGATCAGCCTTTGGATCAGCATGCAGGTGGATCTCGCAAAATATCCTGATGGGGAAATCCATTGGTTCAATGTGTTGCCGGGCCTGGGTATCATCGTCCTGATCGCTGTCGTGCCAATGTTGATCCTGACTAGCATTGCGACATTGATCGTGACGCCACGGGCTGTTGGCCGCTCCCTTCGCGGTCTCATGGAAACTGTGAAACAAGCGCAGGCTATCAATTTTGAGAACCGTTCTGCACGGATTGACCGGTCCAAGGTTCCGCAGGAAATCATTCCGCTGGTCGATGCCTTCAACACCGCGCTTTCGAAACTTGATGAAGGTTATAATCGCCGAAACCGCTTTCTTGCAGACGCTGCTCACGAGCTTAGAACACCAATCGCCATAGCTCGCACACGAGCTGATCTTCTAGCCGATGATGATGTAAGCAAGCAGTTGCGATCCGATATTGATCGCCTGTCTCGTGTGGCGCATCAGCTGCTTGAAATGCAGGCTATCGGTGTTGTCGAACTGCGTGCTGAACGTCAGGATTTGAATGTGCTTGTACAGCGGCTTGCTGCTGATCTTGCACCGCTGGCGCTTGACGCCGGTTATGATTTTGATTTCGAGCCGAGCAGCAAGGAAGCTATTTTGACCGTTCAGACTTCGGTTATCGAGATGGCAGTCGTTAATCTGATCCGCAATGCGATCGACCATGCGGGCGGCAAAGGGGCTATCGTTATCAAAGTCGGCGCTTCTGGCATTATCGATGTTTGTGATGAGGGTTCTGGTATTCCTCTTTCTGAGCGCGAGCATGTGTTTGAGCCATTTCGGCGCATTAATACACATTCATCGGGTGCCGGACTTGGATTGAACCTTGTCCAAAAGGCTGCAGAAATTCACGGCGGAAAAGTCATGTTTTTTGATTTGAAGCCTGGCTTTTGCGTGCGTCTACAGATTCACTCAGTCGCAGCGAGATCAGGCGCGGATCTAAACAAAAAACAGCATTGAGCGGTTCATGTCTCAAAGCATAATTGCTTACTATTTAGTTAAAGAAATACGTGTAAATATATAAAAATAATAAATAAATTTTATGAAATACATGTTCCTGCAATCTAGACGCAACTCTCGCGAGGAGAATGGCAGCATCTTCTGAATTAGTCAGCGCACATTGTTGATTGGGTTGGGAGATCAATAGGAGCCTGCTTCGGGCTCTCCAACGCGAACTGAAGCTTTGTAAGCGTCAATGAATGATGCGCTGGCTTCGTCTGGAGTTATACATGTCCTTTATCGCAAAAACCCTTGCGACCGCGACCGCTGCGCTGGTGCTCGCAACGAACGCATATGCAGCTGATCTCAACTACAATTCAGGATCCTACGATTACGAAACCCCGCCAGCATTTTCATGGGGCGGCGCATATATCGGCGCTCATGGTGGTTTGGCTTCGCCGAAGATTAATCCGTTTACTGGCGGCAAGGGCATGACCGGCGGTGTGCAGGCTGGTTACAATTTCCAGTTTGGCCCTGCTGTTCTTGGTGCTGAACTTGAAGGTTCGTACATGGGAAATGAAGCGCGTGTACCGCATGGCCGGTTGAAAGAGCGGTTTCGTGGTGCAGCGAAGGCCAAAGCTGGTCTCTCGTTTGATCGGTCATTGGTTTACGGCACAGCAGGTTTGACCATGACGAAATTCAAAGACGGCGATGACGTTACCGGCCCTAACGGCTGGAAATCAGGTTATCTTCTGGGCGGTGGTATCGAACAGGGATTTGGCGGCGGTCTGTCGGCAAAAATCGAGTATAACTACGTGACAACCAAGGACGTCTCGAGCACGACATCATATGGTACCACCAAGACGAATGTGCATGACCATGTCATAAAGGCGGGCGTAAACTACCGCTTCTGATGAAGTTATTCTGACGCCTATAACAGGGAAGGCGTTCAAACCAGTTCTGCAGCATTAGTTTCGAAGGCGATAATTCCCCCGCCAGTCGCCAATGTGGAACGATATGTCATTTGAGAAAACACTTAAGATAAGCCGTTCTCATTCCGAAAGTTCATATGGCTCAAGCTCAACTTGTGCTGCGTAAGCCCGAGCGCGTGAACGAATGAAAGCCATTGAGAAAGGCTTTGGGTTACAGGATTAGTCATTCATATGCAGAAAGGCCGGAGGTTTTGCCTCCGGCCTTAATGTTTTAGACTTCAGCGTGAGCATCCAGTATTTCTACTTTCGGTCCAGCATGTTTCAATGGACGTTCGCCGGTCAATTTGCGGATCAGTACATAAAACACCGGCGTCATGAAGATACCGAAGGCCGTCACGCCGATCATTCCTGCAAACACTGCGATACCCATTGCCGAGCGCATTTCCGCACCAGCCCCTGTCGATATGACAAGCGGCACGACGCCCATGATGAAAGCCATCGAAGTCATGAGGATCGGACGCAGACGAAGCCGGCTTGCCTCGATAGCCGCTTGTACTGCCGTTCTTCCGGATAGTTCCAGCTCGCGGGCAAATTCAACGATCAGGATCGCATTCTTGGCGGACAGCCCCACCAGAACGATCAAACCAATTTGGGTGAAGACATTGTTATCACCTCCTGTCAGCCAGACGCCGATCAGTGCGGCCATAATGCCCATTGGTACGATCAGGATGATCGAGAGTGGCAGAGTGAGACTTTCATACTGCGCAGCCAGTACGAGATAAACCAGTAGCAGCGCCAGCGGGAAGACAAGGAAACCCGAATTGCCAGCCAGAATTTGCTGATATGTCAGGTCGGTCCATTCATAGGCAATGCCTGCAGGCAAGGTCTCTTCCGCAATCCGCTCGATAGCAGCCTGCGCCTGACCGGATGAAAAGCCGGGAGCCGGGTTGCCGTTGATATCGGCTGAAAGGAAGCCGTTATAACGGATTGCGCGCTCTGCCCCGACGGTCTGCTCAACTTTAAGAAGGGCGGACAATGGGATCATCTCACCAGACTGCGAACGAACCTTCAGCTTGCCGATATCTTCGGCATGGCTGCGATAATTCGCGTCTGCCTGAATACGCACGCTGTAAGTGCGGCCAAAGGCATTGAAGTCGTTGACGTAAAGCGAACCAAGATAGATTTGCAAAGTTTCGAAAACATCCGTAACGGCCACGCCCAGCTGGCGTGCCTTCACGCGGTCAATGTCAGCGAAAAGTTGCGGAACGTTGATCTGATAGCTCGAGTACAGACCCGCCAGTTCCGGTGTCTGATACGCCTTGGCAAGAAATGCCTTGGTTGCATCGTCAAGCGCGCGGAAGCCTAAACCATTGCGATCTTCCAGCTGAAGCTTGAAGCCGCCGGTGGTGCCCAGTCCCTGTACGGGAGGGGGTGGGAACATGGCGATGAAGGCATCCTGAATGGATCCAAACTGCTGGTTGAGCTGCATGGTGATGGCATTTGCAGAGAGTTCAGCTGTCTTGCGCTCTTCAAACGGCTTCAACGTTACAAACACAATGCCGGAGTTCGACGAGTTGGTGAAACCATTGATCGACAAGCCCGGGAAGGCGATAGCATTGGCGACGCCAGGCTGCTTGAGTGCAATGTCCGTCATCCGGCGGATAACATCTTCAGAACGGTCGAGCGTTGCCGCATCCGGCAATTGTGCAAAGCCGATCAGATATTGCTTGTCCTGCGCCGGAACGAAGCCGCCGGGCACCGCACGGAACAGAACGAAGGTGACGCCGAGCAACACGACATAAAGGCCCATCACAAGCGACTTGCGTGTGAGAATACCACCAACACCGCGACCATAGGCATTTGAACTTGCACCAAAGAAGCGATTAAAGCCACGGAAGAACCAGCCAAACAGCTTGTCCATAATGCGGGTCAGCCGGTCTTTCGGGGCATTGTGGCCGCGCAGCAGCAAAGCTGCTAACGCTGGTGACAGTGTCAACGAGTTAAACGCCGAGATCACGGTCGATATGGCGATAGTCAGCGCAAACTGACGATAAAACTGGCCAGTCAGGCCGGTAATGAAGGCCAGCGGTACGAAAACTGCCACCAGCACCAGTGCAATGGCGATAATCGGGCCGGACACTTCCTGCATGGCGCGATAGGTCGCCTCAATCGGAGAGAGGCCCTGTTCAATATTACGCTCGACATTTTCCACCACCACGATCGCGTCATCGACGACGATGCCGATCGCAAGCACGAGGCCGAAGAGGCTTAGTGCATTGATGGAGAAGCCAAATACATACATCACCGCGAAGGTGCCGACGATGGACACGGGAACAGCTACGAGAGGAATGATCGAGGCTCGCCATGTTTGCAGGAACATGATGACCACGATTACCACCAGAACGATGGCTTCAAGCAGAGTGTGAATAACTGACTCGATAGAGGCTTTAACAAACGCCGTTGTGTCATAGACGATATCGAAGTCCACGCCTTCCGGCATGGTTTTCTTCAGATCAGCCATGGCCGCATGGACGTTTGTGGAAATATCGAGGGCATTGGAACCGGGCGCTTGAAAAACACCCATGCCGACGGCCGATTTATTATCGAGCAGCGAGCGCAACGAGTAGTCCGCTGCCCCCATTTCAACGCGCGCAACGTCGCCAAGGCGTGTAACTTCACCCTGGCTGCCGGATTTCACAACGATATCGGCAAAGTCTTCAGGTGTTTGGAGACGTCCCTGAGCATTAACTGAAAGCTGCAGATCGAGACCTGAAACCGATGGGGAAGCGCCAATAACACCAGCTGCGGCCTGAACGTTCTGCTGGCGGATAGCGTTGGCAATGTCTCCGGCCGAAAGTCCGCGTTCAGCGGCCTTTTGTGGATCAATCCAGACGCGCATCGAATAGTCGCCACCGCCGAAAATCTGCACCTGACCGACGCCTGGAATACGAGCAATACGATCCTTGACGTTGAGAACAGCATAGTTGCGCAAGTAGTTCACGTCATATCGGCCATCAGGCGATATCAGGTGAACAACAAGCGTAAGATCGGGCGAGCTCTTAGCTGTCGTGACACCGAGCGTGCGTACTTCTTCCGGCAGGCGTGGCTCGGCCTGCGAAATACGGTTTTGCACCAGCTGCTGGGCCTGATCGGGATCTGTGCCGAGTGCGAAAGTGACGGTCAGGGTCATGACACCATCAGCGGTCGCCTGGCTTTGCATATAGAGCATACCTTCGACACCGTTGATCTGCTCTTCAAGCGGTGTTGCGACAGTTTCTGAAATAACGGCTGGATTGGCGCCCGGATATTGTGCACGCACCACGATCTGTGGTGGCACGACTTCCGGATATTCCGAGATCGGCAAACCTGTCATGCCGATCAGACCGGCAACAAAGATCAGAACCGACAAAACGCCAGCGAAGACCGGTCGGTCTACGAAAAAGCGTGAAAAATTCATCTTATTATCCCCCTTTAGGCGGATGAGCAAAAGACTCTCCCGTTCCCGCGAAAACATGTGTTCTCGCGGGATGAATAGGCTGAGCTTTTTGCGTTTGCGCGCGCCGACAGACGCGCCGTTTCAATTAATTCTTGGCAAGTGTTTCGGTTACGGGCTGCGGTGCAACGACTACGCCTGGGCGAATACGCTGCAGGCCGTTGACGACGATGTTTTCGCCGGGCTTCAACCCGCTTTCGACAATACGCAGGCCGTCATAGTTGCGACCAAGCACCACCTGCCGATATTCAACCTTGTTGTCCGGACCTACTACGAAGACGAATTTCTTGTCCTGATCCGACGAAATTGCGCGATCACTTACCACGAGCTTCTGATCAGGGTCCGGTTCGCCAAAGCGAATGCGGACAAACTGTCCTGGAATGAGCCTTCCATCCGGATTATCGATGGCTGCACGAACACGGATCGTGCCTGTCGTGGCATCCACCTCGTTGTTGATGAGCTGAATATGTCCTGAAATCGGTGTGCCATTATCCGCCGCTGTTCCTATCTGCACGGGGATGCGCTCGATGGAATTGCCGCCGGGGGAAGTCGCGAGCTTGGCAAGCGCTTTGGTGACAACTTCTTCATTGGCGCTGAAGCTTGCATAGATCGGGTCGACCGATACGAGTGTCGTTAGTACCGGTGAAGCTGAACTTGCTGCAACCAGATTACCAGCCGTTACTTCCAGACGTCCGACACGACCGGAGATAGGCGCGCGTACCTCGGTATATTGGAGGTCAAGTTCAGACGAGCGTAGTGCTGCCTTTGCAGAACGAAGGCTTGCCTGTGCTTCATCAAAGGCGCTTGAACGCTGATCAAGGCCGCTTTGTGCAATGGTACGGGTTGTCACCAGCTGGCGTCCGCGTTCCAGTTCAGCTTTGGCGAGTGCTACACGCGCTTCTTCTGCTGAAACCTGTGCCCTGGCCTTTTCAACGGCAGCGGCATAAGGTTCCGGATCGATTGTGACGAGCAGATCGCCCTGCTTTACCAAAGCACCTTCGCGGAAATGTGCTTTCAAGATTGCGCCGCCGACACGCGGACGAATTTCAACGCGGTCAATGGCTTCCAAACGACCGGAGAATTCTTCCCAACTGTTGATGGCGCGCTGTTCAGCTGCTGCAACTGAAACCGGAACTGCGGGTGGTGGAGCAGATACATCGGTTGCGGCGTCGGCTTTCAGGTGCGGCATACCGAAAAGAATGGCACCACCACCTGCTGCAGACAATAGGATACTAAGGCCGGCGCCCCATAGGGCCCGGCGGGCAATGTTCGATGTCATGTTGTATCTCCTAACCGGTGGGGGCCGGCTTCATATTGAGCGTCAGGCCAAAGGTTGGGAGACCGTTCGAGCTGACGTTATGCTTCGATTTGCTTTGCACCTGCTCGCCGGAAGAAATCCGAAAACAGATCGATCAGTGTCTTTTCCTGCGGCGTCCAGTCCGTGCGCGTGACATTGTTCTCGGGTATCCAGCCGGCTTGTCCGGGCAGGACATGCGACTGAACCTTGACGCCGGCCTGACGAAGACGCTCTGCATAGGCCCGCGTTTCGTCACGCATTGGACATTGGGCACTGGTGACGAGCAGAGTTGGCACCAAACCACCAAGCCGCGTACAAAGGGCGGGCGCGGCATAAGGGTGGGTGAACCCTGCACATTCGCCAAGATAGTTCTGCCAGCCGTCTGCAATCGTCTGAACGGCACTTTCCGGACAATATTTGCGGAAAGATGCCGTGGCGAGGCAGGGATCAAGCATGGGCGAAAGCAATATCTGGCCCTTAAGGTCTGCCAGATGCTGATCGCGCGCCATGAGTGCCACGCCGGCTGCAATATTACCGCCCGCCTCTTCACCGGCGACGAACAGCATCGACTTCTTGTGCGCAAACTCCGGGCAACGCGCGCGCATTGAGGTCATTATCGAATAAGCCACATCCAGTGCCGCCGGAAACGGGTTGAGACAGGCCGATGAATATTCAGGCGACACGACCACCGCACCTGCCTCGGCAAGTGTTTCGGCAACGCGTTCGCAGGCACCAAGACAGCTGTTTGAGAACGCTCCCCCATGCAGGTGTAAAACCACTGGTGGCGGTGAAAGCAACTTGGCACCGCGATAAATGCGTGCCGTGCAGGTGGCATCACCAGCCTGCATTGTTCCAACCGTAAATTTCTCGCACATCTTTCTTGCTTTCGTGACTAGCGGTCATTTGATTCTGACATTTGTTCGACCTTTGTAACTCGTAAGAGCAAATGTCGGAATCAAACCACTAGCGGCAAACTGCCATGTTGAGATATTATCATTGTCTATTATCTGGAATAGTCCCCATGTATTGGTTACACTATCCCAAATTTCGAACAATGATGGCTATTGAAAATGGATCAGCTCTCCGCCATGCGCGCATTTCTCCGGGTCGTCGAAACCGGTAACTTCACGCGCGCGTCTGCTTCTCTCAATGTGCCGAAGGCAACAATCAGCAATCTTATTCAAGGATTGGAAGCCCATCTTCGTACAAAACTCCTCAATCGTACGACCCGCCGTGTTCTCGTAACACCGGATGGCGCACTTTACTATGAGCGCGCTGCACGCTTGCTTTCCGATCTCGAAGAACTGGACGGCAGCCTCTCAAGCGCCCAAACACTGCCCAAAGGCCGCCTGCGCGTAGAAATGGCGAGTGCGGTTGCCAATCTGATTATCATCCCGGCACTAATCGAGTTCCATCAACGCTATCCCGATATTCAGATTGATCTTGGCGTATCAGACCGCCCTGTCGATTATGTGGCGGAAAACGTCGACTGTGCGATTCGGATCGGCGAGTTGAGCGATCAGTCGCTGATTGCGCGCCGGATAGGTGATATGCATTTTATCGCCTGTGCGTCTGCGGAATATCTTGATCGGTGCTTCACACCTAAACATCCATCCGACCTGAGCAATAATTGTCATGTAGTGGGTTATTTCCGGCCTTCAACCGGCCAGCAAATGCCATTTCACTTCAAACGAGGTACAGAAGAAGTCGAGGTCAATGGACGCTATGTTGTCGCGGCTAATGAATCGACCACCTATCTTGCCGCTGCGCGTGCTGGCTTAGGCGTGGTGCAGGCGCCCTTATTCATGGTGCAGGAGGATATAGCGAACGGCACCTTGCGCCCGGTATTGCAGGACTGGCAGATCGAACCGATGCCGATCCATCTCGTCTACCCACCCAATCGCCATTTGAGCAATCGCCTCCGCGTTTTTGCTGATTGGGTCGTTAAAGTCGTTGCGCGATCTCAGAATCTTGCACCGAACGGGACGAATGGATCAGCAAAGTAGGTGATTCATGGCTTCATGCTTCCATATTTGCCAAAACGACAGGGATGTTCGCTGTTGCAAGCAAGGTGGATAAAACTGGGGCTGGCATCTCGTTGGTTATGACGGCGGTAATGTCGTGAACCGATCCAAGCCTGACCATCGCTCTTTTGCCAAATTTTGAGCTGTCCACTGCGAGCAGTTTGTGTGCCGCTTGTCGCAATGCTGCTGAAACGACGGCCACTTCCGTATGGTCGTCGTCACAAAGATCACCATCATCATCAACGCCGCTGACCGAAATGATTGCATAGTCGAACTTGAAGCGTCGGATGAATTCCGGTGTATCTTCCTGAAACATCCCGCCATCGATAGGTCGAACAAAGCCACCAGGAACTGCTAAAGTGAAATCCGTTTTCTCACTAATAATGGCGGCGGATCTTAGGCTATATGTGACAACATGCAGGCGTTCTCTGCTTACAAGCGCATTGGCAATCGCTTCGCATGTGGTGCCGGTGTCAAGAAAAATAGTGGCGTTATCGGGAATGAGCGCGACCACTGCTTCAGCAATTCGAGCCTTTTCATCTGCCCTATCATGCCTGCGCTGACGATAGGTGATGGGGTCCAGCGGAGCTAGCTGTGATACGCCACCATGTAACCTTCTGACTTTGCCCTGATGCTCCAGATCCGCAATGTCACGTCGGGCTGTTTGCGTGGTAACGCGGAATCGTTCAGCGATCTCCTCCAGCGAAACATAATGGCTGTTCTCAATCCACTGAAGCAGCATTTGCTGCCGTATTTCTTTCTTTTTGCCACCGGAACCAGAAAGTTCGCTCATATTTGCTGTCGCATCCTTATGCGCGTGGTTGCTCAGATCCATCTCTCATTCCCAGGTTGAAATAGGCAAGGAAATTGTGGGCTTAGGCCACAAGAACTCCCAGAGGCGATAGCAAATAAAAATGTAATATTAATGACATTTACTGTTCATGGGACGGGATAGCTGAGTCTTACAAAGTCGATCTGGAGTAAAATGTAATAAAAGTGACATTGAACTCTGTCATTTCAGCATCAGGTGAAGTTGGATGATCAATCCGGCTGTCACATTGATGAAATGGATGCATTTTCCAAGAAAAGGACTGAGGGATGGTACCGGGGACAACCAAACGTAACCGAAAACTTCTGGCTTTAACTGCGCAGCTTTTATGTGGTGTTGCAGTTGCAGGAATAGCCGCGGCTCCGGCACGCGCGGCCGATAGCTATGACATTCGTGTCATGACGCTCAATATCTGGAACAAGTTCAAACAGAACCCGGAACTGACCGCGGATTTTATGGCAGCCGCCAATTTTGATGTCCTCGGTATGCAGGAAATCAACGGTAGTACTTATGTTACGCGTATCCCCGATTTCCTCCAAACCGCTGGTCGTGGCACCTACGGCAACGTGCAGGTCGGCGATGTGGGTATTATTTCGCGTCTGCCGGGCACGTTTGGAACACTTAATCTGGGTGGATCGACGCAGGGGCGCTATGTCAGCTACACTCAACTGGATGCCCAAGGTTCCCGCCCGCAGACAATGATCGGTACGGTTCATCTTGATTATGCAGACGGTTCAACTGGTCGCCTGAACGAAGCCAAAGCCCTCAATACATGGGCAAAAGGATTTAATCAGCCAATCATCGTTCTTGGCGATTTCAATGCTGGTGATGTTTCTGAGCGTGGTCTTCATCACATTGATGCACAAATTAGGCTGATGCAGCAGTCTGACGGCAATACATTTTACCGCGACCTGACACGGCAATATGTTCTCAACGCCAATCAGCAGACTATGCGCGCGGTCATACAGGAAGCATATGCTGGACAAAACATCGACAGCCTGTCGTGGAAGCAATGGGGTGATGCTCTTTCAGCTGCCTACAGAGCTGGTAAGGATGTTGGTCTGCAAGAAGAAACCTATGCGGTTGATAACAACACGCCGGTTACCATGAATGTTCTCAAAAAGCACTATATGCTGCTTCAGACTGATGCGGCCCGTGAAGGTTTCAAGCCACATGATCTCAACGATGGTAGCACAACATGGCCATCGGCGGGCGAAGACGCAACTAATACCTGGGCGAGCTGGGACCGCGCTAAGATCGACCATTTCCTCGTCTCGCGACCATTCGGGAAGTGGTATGAGATTGTAGATGATCCAAATGATCCCTACACCGGGGTGATTAAAGACGTAACAGTCACGCGGCCGGGCCGCCAGCCAGAAGCAATCTCGGATCATGAACCCGTTGCGCACGATTTTCGCTGGGTCGGGCCTCAGTTGCAGACCTATTCGGAAAACCAAGTGCAGAAAACACGCCTCGTTTGGGGTGCGAATGCTTATGGTTTTGCGGACAAGAACAAGGAATTTGTTCTAACGCGAAACAACCATCGTACAGATCTCTATCTTGGCCAGATTTCGGATGCCAATGGCAAACCAATCCTGAACGATCTGACGCTTGAAGAGAAGAAGACATTGCTCAACTGCGATAGCACCGATGCGCGCTTCCAGCAGGCCATCAAAGACTATTGTATTGATGATCATTCCTTCATTGGTGAAACAGCAGTCACCGACGGCGGAACGATCCTCGTCAGCGAAGATGCAGCTCTTGGCAATGCCGCTGCTCGCCTGCGTCTCATTGATGGCGGTTTGCGCATAACCGGCAGCGATATGAAAACGCTGGATCGCACCGTATCGCTTGAAGGGCTTGGATGGATCGACATTGCTGATGCAAACAACCGTGTGACGTTGTTGCAGCAAGCCACGGGCGAGGGCGCTCTGCTCAAGCGTGGAGCCGGTACGCTCGTACTGGGGCAGGCAAACAACTATACGGGCGGAACCTTGGTTGAAGGCGGTGTTCTTCAGGCTGGTATAGATGGTGCATTCGTCAACAACACGGCTTTCGCCGTGAATGGTGGCAAGCTTGATCTCAATAATTTCAATGTGAGCATGTCGTCACTGATGGGTGAGGGCGGAACATTGAGCCTTGGTTCTGCAGCTTTGACCGTAAACCAGTCTGCCAATACGCGTTTTGACGGCAACATTGACGGTACTGGCAGCCTTACGAAGTCCGGCTCAGGTGTTCTGGTTCTTAATGGTGCCAACACCTATACAGGTGGTACAACTGTAAAAGAAGGCGGTCTGGTCATCGGTGATGCATCCCATTCAGGTGCATTCCTTGGCGGCACGGTTAGCGTTGAAAATGGCGCACATCTTAGTGGCGCAGGCTTCATCGGCGGACTTTACGCCGGTGCTGGCAGTATCATAGCGCCGGGCAATTCTATTGGCACGCTGAAGGTTGCCGGCAACCTGGCATTTGATGCGGGAGCTACTTATGTTGCTGAAATTGATGCCGCCGGTAAAAGTGACCGTATCGATGTGAGTGGAACGGCAGCGCTTGGTGGCGCTAAGGTTTATGTAGAAAAGGCTGCTGGCACCTATATGCCGGGCAAGCGTTACACCATTCTGAGTGCTGAAGGCGGCATCACAGGTACATTTGGCGATATGAGCCAGAACATGCCTTTCGTAGATCTCGGTTTGGCTTATGACGCCAATGCGGTTTACCTCGGTGTCGCTCGTAACGATGTCGACTTCATTGCTACAGCAAAGACAAGTAATCAGAAGTCGGTAGCCCTCGCTGTGGAAGAGCTTGGTGCTGGCAACGCTGTTTACGACACGGTCGTCATGCAGGACAGCGAAGACAATGCGCGCCGCGCATTCAATGCTCTTTCGGGTGAAGTTCATGCTTCAACGCGAACTGCGATCATCAATGACAGTTCCATTGTTCGAAATGCAGTTATGGACCGCATTGGTGCAGCATTTGGTGGTGAGCGAAATGCTGCATCCTCGTCGGTCGCAACGGATGCTGATTCAGCTCAGATTTCCGCACCGCGCGCAGCAATCTGGGGACAGGCGCTCGGTCAATGGAGTGAAACCGGAGCTGACGAAAATGCCGGTAAGTTGAAGCAATCCACGGGTGGCTTCGTTGCAGGTTATGATGCGGAAGTTGTCGAAAACTGGAGGCTGGGTGCTCTCGCAGGATATAGCCGCACCAACTTCGATGTGAATGATCGCAACTCATCGGGCCACAGCGATAATTATCATCTGGGTATCTATGGTGGCACTCAATGGGACGCGACACTGCTCAAAGCAGGCGTTGCCTATAGCTGGCACAAAATCGAAACTGATCGTTTTGTCGCCTTCCCAGGCTTTTCAGAGAGTCTTGATGCGGATTACAGCGCAAATACCTTCCAGGCTTTTGGTGAACTCTCACATCGTTTCGATCTGAATGGAACAGCGATTGAGCCATTTGCGAATGTTGCTGTGGTACGTCTGCAAACAGACCGCTTTAACGAGCATGGTGGCAATGCTGCGCTGCAGATTGGAAAAGAAACAACGACAACTACGTTCACTACGCTTGGTCTTCGTGCTTCTGCTCCTGTCGTGTTTGGTAGCATAAATGCCAAGCTCAACGGAACAGTCGGCTGGCAGCACGCCTATGGCGACACTATACCGACTGCAGCTGCTGCATTTGATGCTGGAACAGTATTTGAAGTGGTTGGTGCACCAATTGCCAAGGATACTGCGATTATCAAGGCTGGTTTTGATATTGATCTCGGCAACCAGACGACCTTGGGTCTTGAATATTCTGGTCAGTATGGTTCGAGCTTTAATCAGAATTCGGGTAAGGCCAAGCTTAGCGTAAAGTTCTAAGCCCTGTTGAGCAAAGTTGTGGCCGGTGAGACAGTCATTTCTCGCCGGCCATTTTGTTTTAGGAACTAAGAGTTTGCGCAGCCAGCACACGCTGATTGCGGCGGCGATACGCTGACCATGTTCCCCACACGAGTAGTGCGGCTGTGACGGCGAGAACCGTGGCACTGATTGGACGGTCGATGAATGTGGAGAACGAGCCACGCGACATCAACATCGCCCGACGGAAGTGTTCCTCCATAAGCGGTCCGAGCACAAAGCCGAGCAACAGGGGTGCGGCGGGGAAGTTGAAGATACGCATGAGGTATCCGGCAAAGCCAAAGAACACCACGAGCCAAACTTCAAATGCACTGTTGTTGACCGAATAGGTTCCGATGCAGATGAACATGAGAACGGCAGGAAACAGCAGGTGATACGGGATAGTTAGCAATCTCACCCAGACGCCAATCAGTGGAATATTGAGGATCACCAGCAAGAGATTGCCGATCCAGAAACTCATAATCAGACCCCAGAACAGAGATGGCTGATCGGTCATGAGAGTAGGGCCAGGCGCAATGCCGTGGATCATCAGAGCGCCCAGCATCAGCGCCATGGTCGGACTGCCCGGAATGCCCAGCGAAAGCGTGGGAATGAACGAGGTCTGATCTGCGGAATTATTGGCAGATTCCGGTGCCATGATGCCTTCGATCGCACCTTTGCCGAAGCGCTCCGGTTCTTTTGCCACACGCTTTTCGACAGCATAAGCCATGAAAGCCGCTACTGATGGTCCGGTGCCGGGCAAAGTGCCGAAGAATGCGCCGATTGACGATCCACGTAGCATCGGGAACCATGACCGGCTTACGTCTTCGCGGGATGGTTTCATGGCCTTGAGTTTCACACTCTCTGGGTCAATGTCACCGACATTGACTTTACGCACACTGGCAATCACTTCGGAGACGCCGAAAATGCCCATGGCAAGCGCGATCAGGCTGATGGCGTCGGTCAGTTCGAGTACGCCAAACGAAAAGCGTGCAGTGCCGGTGTAGATATCAGCCCCTACTGTGCCAAACATGATGCCGAGAACGACCATTGCGAGGCCTTTTGCCAGCGAGCCATCCGATATCGTGGACGCAGCAACCAGCCCCAGAACCATTAGTGAGAAATAGTCCGCCGAGCCAAAGCTCAACGCATATTTTGCGATGATGGGTGAGAACAACATCAGCAAAACAATACCAATGGAACCACCAACGAAAGACGCGACCGTGGTCATCAGAAGCGCGATACCGCCGCGCCCCTGACGCGCCATCGGATACCCGTCGAGGCAGGTGACAGCATTGGCAGGCGTTCCGGGGATATTGAGCAGAATGGAGGCTGTGTTCCCTCCATAAGACGTGCCGTACCAGATACCTGCCAGCATGATGAGAGCGGTAGTAGGCTCTAGATAGAAGGTGATCGGGAAAAGCATCGAAATGGCTGAAAGCACGCCGATACCTGGAATAACGCCAATCAGAGTTCCCAGAAACACGCCCAGAAAACAATAGAAGAGATTGTTAAGCGTCAGAGCCGTTTCCAGGCCAATCGCGATATTGGAGAATATGTCCATCAGAACGGCCACCGGAACATTGCAACAGGAAGCCCAAGTCCGACACGGAAGACCAGCCAGGCGATAAGGCAAAGTGCGGTTGAAAGAATGGTCAGGCTAAGTGGCTTCACACGCAACTCGGCGAAGGACGAAATCACGACAACGCTCAGCACTGCCGGGATCAAGCCAAAGGGCCGGATCGTGAGCGCGAAAGCACCGACGCCCAACAGAACATAAATTGGTGTCCAGACACGAATTTCTGGCATAACGCCCGGGCGGAAGAAAGCTGGTATGGCAATCACCAGACCAAACCCAGCCAGTACAACGCCAAGTGATGTCGGGAACATACCCGGTCCCATGCGCCGCAACGTGCCAAGCTCGTAGTTTGCAGCCGCATACCAGGAGAAAGCGAGACCGAGGGCAACCAGCAGGATGCCCCCCACAATATCTCTATAATCTCGGGACAGCATTTTGCGATACCCCAATGAAATGGATTTGATTTTGTCAGTTTTTAGTTCGCGTAAACGCCTGCTTCTTCAATGACGGGGCGCCAGAGCTCGATTTCACTTTCAAGCTTCGCCTTGAGTGCAGTCGGTGTCGCGTCTTCCTCTGACGACGGTACCGTGCCGAGATCCGCGAAGCGTGCTATGACGGTTTCATCCTTGAGTGCGACCTGCAGAGCCTCGCTCAGGCGCTCAACCACAGCTTCGTCCGTTCCGGCCGGAGCATAAAGGCCATGCCAGATACTGACGTTAAAATCTGGAAAACCCTTTTCCGCGATGGTCGGCAGATCCGGCAGACTTGCAACGCGTTCCGGTACCGTGACAGCGAAAGCCTTTACCGACTTGTCACGAATTTGGTTGGTGGTATTTGTCGTCTGGTCACACATCAGATCAACCTGTCCACCCATAACGTCAGTCATTGCAGGACCGGTACCCTGATAAGGAATTGTGGTCATCTGGGTGCCAAGCGCGTTCATCAGCAATAGGCCACAAAGATGCGACGCCGCACCAATGCCCGCATTGGCATACATAACCTCTTCGCCATTGGTCTTGATGTATTCGATAACTTCCTCAACCGAATTGGCTTCAAGATCTGAGCGACCGATGATGGTCATCGGTACTTCCGTAACCAGACCGACATAGGAAAATGCTTCGAGCGGTTTGTATGGAAGTTCACGGTAAAGAGTGGCCGATGTCGCCATACCGATATGATGAAGCAGCAGCGTGTGACCATCATTTTTTGCTTGAGCAGCCCTTGCGGCGCCGAGCGTTCCGCCTGCACCACCAACGTTTTCAACGACAATCTGACTGCCCAGATCGCGGCTCATGGCCTGCGCAACAAGACGTGTCACAGTATCGGTCGGCCCACCTGCAGTGAATGGCACAATGATCGTGATCGGCTGGCTTGGAAAGGATTGCGCAAACGCGGTTGCAGTAAGAGCGGTGAATGCCAAAGCAGTGAGAATTGCTTTTTTCAATTGAATTCCTCCCGGATGTCTTTTGCCCCTGATGCCCTGAAAAGGCTCGCGGTGTGGACGGGCGGAATAGAGCAAGCGGACACGATATGCCCGCTCACGCCGTGGTTCCTCCCAGACCACTTAATGCGATAACGCGGGCTGATCATTTGCCGTGCAAGGAAAAGCTCAGCACAAACATGCGGTTTTTGCCAGTTTGTGGATGGCCATGGGTGGAAATGGTAACGTCGGCGTAAATAGATGGGTGGATTTCCACCCATCTCGGCGTTCAGTCTTCTTGTGAGCTGATGAAGTTCTGCTTGTCCAAGCCGAACTTCTGCATCTTTTCGTAAAGTGATTTGCGCGATAGTCCGAGCGTTTCGTAGACGGGTTTAAGGCTTCCGCGATGCATCACAAGCTCACTTGCAATGATGCTTTTTTCAAATGCAGCAACGCGGTCAGCAAGACGCATCGGGCGTGTCTGATGTTTGCGATCATCATCAAATTGCAGACCAAGTCCCAGCCCGAAACGGTCGGCCGCATTGCGCAGCTCGCGGACATTTCCCGGCCATTCACGCTCCGTAAGCGTGGTGATCAGGTGAGGCGGAACAGGGGTCGGGTCGTTGCGATAGCGTGCGGCTGCTTCGTTGACGAGTTTGAGGAAAAGCACCGGAACATCTTCACGCCGCTCTGCGAGCGATGGCACTTTAATCGTCACGACATTGAGCCTGTAAAGCAGGTCGGCACGGAAGCGGCCAGCAGCCACTTCATCTTCCAGATTGGCTTTGCTGGTCGCGATGAAGCGAACATCCAACGGATAAACTTCGTTCGATCCCAGCCGCGTGATTGTACGCTCCTGAATAACGCGCAGTAATTTTGCCTGCGTGTCGATGGGCATGGTTGCGATTTCATCAAGAAGAATGGTTCCTCCTTGTGCGAGTTCAAACTTGCCAAAGCGGGCCCGCATCGCACCGGGGAAAGCACCCGGTTCATGGCCGAATAATTCGCTTTCAATGAGATTACTCGGAAGTGCGGCACAGTTAATCGCGATAAAAGGTTTGTCGGCGCGGGTGCTCAGATCATGCAACGTCCGCGCGACGACTTCCTTGCCTGTGCCTGTTGCACCGACGATCAGAACATCGGCGTCTGTAGGGCCGACGGCGCGGACATGATAACGCAAATCAATCATGACCTGTGTTCGCCCGACAAGTCGTTGCTCGATGTCGTCTTTTTGTCCGGCAGCTGCACGAAGGAGGCGGTTCTCCATGACCAGTTGCCGGCGGTCGAGTGCGCGTCCGACCGTCTCTGCCAGTTGCTGCATGGCAAAAGGCTTTTCGAGAAAATCATATGCGCCGTCACGCATCGCACGTACTGCCAATTGCACATCGCCATGACCTGTAAACACAATGACGGGCGTTTCCGGATCCAGCTCATGAATGCGTGACATGAGTGTCAGGCCATCCATGCCGGGCATACGTATATCAGAGACAACAATGCCTTTAAAGCCAAAGCCGACCAATTCAAGTGCACGCTCCGCATTCGACAATTGGCGCACGCGATATCCCATGAATTTAAGCCCAAGTGCTATCGCCTCGCGGGTCTCTTCTTCGTCATCAATCAGGAGGATTTCGCCAACACTCATATGTCTTTTCCAGTTTCTTGGTTGGTTGGAGCAGTCGCCTTATAGAGGCTGATGCAAAACTCGGCACCACCCTCCGTTAAATTTTGCACAGAGAGTTCCCCATCAAAATCTTTGACGATGTTGTAGGAAATAGAGAGACCCAGACCCAAGCCTTTGCCCACGCCCTTGGTCGAGAAAAACGGATCATAAATGCGGGCCGCTATAGCATCCGGAACGCCTGGGCCATTATCTGTGATCGCGATCTGAACCTTTTCAGGCTCTGCCTTGATTTCAATACCAATAAACCGGCTCGCTTGACCTTCAACGGCATCAGCTGCATTTGAGATGATGTTGACGAGCACCTGCTGCAGACGCACCGAATCCGCTACCACCCAGGTCTCTTCGTCTTGCTGGTTGAAGGAGAGATCAACCTTCGCGACGCTCAGACGCCATGAAATGATTTCCTTCGTATCACGTATGACATCCTGCACTTTCACAGCGCGTAGCTTTTTGTTGGGTCGTCGGGCAAAGTTGCGCAGATGTTTGCTGATGCTCGTCATGCGCTCGACGACCTTTAATATCCGGTCCAACCCCGCTTTAGCATCGCGCTCGCGCCCCTGATCGAGCATCAGGCCAGAAACTTCGGCATAAGCGCGGACTGCGGCCAGCGGTTGATTGAACTCATGCGATAGCGCCGCTGACATCTGCCCAAGTGCCGCAAGTTTTCCGGCGTGAACTAGTTCGACCTGTGTTCGCCGCAACTGCCGCTCGGTTGCTCTGCGTTCTTCGACTTCGCTTGCCAGTTTGTCGTTTGCCGTCGCCAGTTCAACCGTACGTGCCGCAACACGAAACTCCAGTTGCTCTTTGATTTCACGCTGGGCTGCGAGACGTTCGGCAAGCCGTGTGCGGTTCTGCAGAAAGACAGCAATGGCCATTGCGCCAAGCCCAACCAGCAGCAAGAGGGCAAGCACGGAGGTATAAGCCTGGTTTCGGGCCGGGCGCGTCGCCTGCAACACGCTGACGGTCCAACCGGCATCGACCATTTCTTCCGATAGGATCAGATATTCAATGGTGCGCTCTGCGTCATCCATCTCAAGCAAAGTGTCACCACGATCCGTTTGCGTGCTGCGGACCGGTATTTCGATCAGCGGTGTTTCCGCATAGCGACGGGTGTGAGCCGTGCGAGCAATCTGATCAGCGGTGAGGGGGCCTATACTTTTAAACAGCCAATCGGGTCGCCCCGACATGAAGATGATGCCTTCGGGATCAGTCACGATGATTTCGAAATCATTGCCATGCCATGACCGCTCAATCACATCCATGTCGACTTTGAAAGCAAGAACACCGCGTGCTTGACCATCGACCATTACTGGGGCGCTGAAATAGTAGCCGCGTTTTCCGGATGTTGTGCCGAGTGCGAAGAACCTGCCGCTATCCCCCGCAATTGCATCGAAGAAATAGGGGCGATAACTGAAATTCTCTCCGACAAAAGGCCTTTGTTCATTGTAGTTTGAGGCGGCAATTGTCACGCCTTCATCGTTCATCAGATAGATGTCTGAGGATTCGAGCAGATTATTGATGGATTGCAGATACTGATTCACTGCCGTCACATTTTGAGCTGCAGGATTGCGTACCAGATTTTGAATGGTGTCGTGTTCAGCAATGAGCGCTGGTAGCTTTTCATAGCGGGCCAATTGGCCGCCAAGCGCCGATGAAGCTAGACCCAAAGTGTTGGCACCACGCTGATGCAACCCATTTAGTGCGATAGACATCATATGATTGGTGCCGAAAACGGCAATCAAGACCGATAACAAAAAGGCTAGTATAGCCAAAGTCATCCAGTCAAATCGCCAATGCCATCTCATTCCACCTCCTCCAAAACAGGTATAGAAATATATACTCTGCTGAAAAATCCTATATGGAAAATTTCATCATCAAAAACATTACGGGCGTATAACCATAATATTCGATGCTCAGTGGTTGAAAAAATTAATATTTGATAATCTCAGCTTTGGAGACTGGATATTCTTTTGAGGCATCAAAAGGCAATTTAAATGTAAGCTTTTATCCATGATACGAGATAAAAAATTTAGTTGTAAAAAGGGTCTGGTGGTGCATTACGCACCACCAGACCCTTAAGTTGTAAATTGGCTGATTTAAAACGAAACAGCCAGTTTTACATTGAAACCGTTCTGCTTCACATCCTTGGCAAACTGACCGGTGTAGGCGACCCCAAGAACTGTCGATGGCAGCAGATTGAAGTCCAGCCCTGCCTCAAGCGTAGCGACGTCTTTTGCCACGGGAGTTCCCCCAACAGTGAAGATGTCGGAACCTGTGAAACGCGCGGAGGATTCTGAATCAACGTCACCATAAGCGTGTCGCCAACCAATGTCGGCTCTTGCTTTCGGTGAAATGTTGCCCAGATCAAGCGTCGTCGCCGCGCGCAGACCAAGTGTTGTAAAGACGGTGTTGGTCTTGTCGGAATCTACATTCAACGCAGCAAGTGTATTGCCGGTTTCATTAAAACCATTGGTCTTGTGATAGACATTCGTCAAATTGGCATAAGGCTCAAAAGTGCTTCTGCCAGCTGCGATTTTGTAGCCAAGTTCACCAAAGGCAACCAGGCTGCCGGCATCATAATCTGCGTTTAGACGATCAGAGAACCCGTTAAAAGCAACAGATCGCTCTGTTTCCAGCTGATGCCAAGTGTAAGCGATGCCGGAACTGAACGCGAGTACGCCATGCGACATCGCCCATTGCGATCCTGCATAGGCTCCAAGCGTATAATTGTCGCTATTGCCCGATGAAGCACGGTCATTGCTGTGAAAGCTTGTCTGTCCATAGCCTGCCAGCACGCCGACACGCCAGCTATCAGCGATAGTGGTGTCTATACCTGCCACGAAACCGCCTGACGAAGCGCTGAACTCGCCGACATTGCTATTGCCGTCCTGTTTAAGCCAGTGGCCATAGGCTTGCGCCCACCCACCATAAGTCGCGGCTACTCTGTCTTTATCGACAACGCTGTTAAATGCCGCAGGCTGCTTGCTCTCTGGTCCATAGCCAAGAGGCTCGATTGAAGGCGTTGCGACAGGCTCATTGAAAGCAGAGCGCAAGCGATTGGTTATAGCATTCTGTGTCAGCAGGGTATTTTCGATCAGTGCTGATTTAGCTGATGCATGCACTTCGCCGGATAATGCATCAAAGCTGCTCTGGATTGTTGCTTGATCGTCGCCCAAAGTAACAAGAGCGGTGTAAAGTGCGTTCCCATCAGCCTTGAGGGTGTCCAAGGCACCGGCCAATGACCGCTGATTTGCGGTCATAGCCTTGTTGGCAAATTTCATATCGTTCCGCGATAGCTTCAGATCGACTGTTTTTTTCGCATAGTCATAAATAAGCTCTGGTGTCAGGAATGCGAAGTTTGAGGTTACACCGTTGAATGCGCCGGTTAGTTCATTTCCAACGGTCAGGATGCGATAGGTCGAAAAAGGGTTATAGTTGCCGCTTGCACCAACATGGAGCACGGAGCCACCATTGAGCGAAGCTTTGCCAGAAACGTAAACATGATCAGATGCATTGCTTTTTGGGTCAACATTGACCTGATAGGACGAGCCAGCGGCAAAAATCAGATCGCCATTGATTGTCAGTCCCCCGTTCAGATTGCCCGGTGCAAGGATGCCTCCTGAAGCAATTGTCACAGTCGAAAGCGCATCGGTAGTTCCAATCGCGCCTGAGCCGCCTAACGCACCACCACCGCTGACAAGTACGTCGCCACCAAGCTTGTTGCCGATCAGCAATGTGCCGCCTTCAACATAGGTCTTGCCTTGGAAAAGCGAATTGTCGCCCGACAAAAGTGTTTTGCCAGAACTCTGATGCAGTTCATGTGTTCCAACGGTAATACCGTCTTTCCACGTATTGCCATCAATGTGCTTGCTGATCAATTTCCCGGAGAACTCGTAAAGCTCATTGTTGTGACTGAAATCGAGCGTTGATTTGCCGTTTCCAAACCAGATTTCATCGGCGTTGAGCTTGGCATTTGAGCCGGAAATTGTGGCAGACGAATTAGAGCCGGCGAGAATCCCCATTCTGAGAGAATTGGTGTTCAGCGTTCCACCGTCGCGCACGATGATGTCGGACTTCCCGGAAGTTCCTGCCAGAATAGGGCCGGTCGTTACGACAGTACCGTTGCCGCTTACTTCAAGCAAACCTTCTGAGCCAGCCTGCGTAGCCAAGCGAATTCGTGCACTTTTGAGTTCGGCGCCATTTTCCACCTTAACGTCGGCTTTGCCATAGAAGCCGACGTAGAATTCATTGACGTCGATTGACGAGCCTTTATCCTTAAGAAGCAAGCTGCCTTGACCGTCAGTGTTATAACCGACGAAGAGGTCGTCTCCACTGAGAGCGCCGCCGTCCGCGATGGTCATGGTTCCTTTGCCGCTGGAACCGATATCCATTGCATAGTCGAAAGACCAATGTGATCCGGTGCCAGTGATTGTAGCGTTGCCGACCGATCCTGCACCCCAGCCAACAGCCGAGAAAGGACCGCTTGTAACCTTTGCGCCTTTTTCAATCGACAGAGTGCCGACGCCGTCATTGCCAACTATGAGCCGCTCGATATTGTTCCAAGCAGAGTTTGGTCCAGTGACAAGGACTTCGCCTTCAGAACCTGCAACGTCACCGACGATACCGCGCAGGTTTTCGAGGGTGCCACCGTTAGAAATGACAAGGCTGGCTTGTTTGCCGCTCGTCGTTCCGACGATTGCGTTGTCACTCGGATGAGATACCTGGAAACCATTTATCTCAACCGCGCCTTCATCAACCGTTACTGGCAGCAGAGAAGGTGCCATGCTTGCAAAGCAAGGGGGCGATCCACCCGGTAAACTGCAATTGGCTGCGGCAGTATCCAATGCCGATATGCTCATCAGAAATGCGAGCGTCAGTATAGAGCTGCTCGATAGCAGCATCTCAGGCTTTTTCATTATCCCCTCCCACGGCTTTCTGCCGTCCCACAGCTTATTTAGCGTGTCCTTAAACGTCCCGCTAGTTGAATCACAAACATTGCGCAAAGATTGCGTGTATAATTCTTGCTTTTGGTTCAGAGGGATTGGTCGCCTTATTGTCCCGGGGAGTTGCGGCAATGCAACTCCCTGGAAAGACCAGTTCGGCTAACCTTGCATGGAAGGAGTGAGGTTAGATATCGCGGGTCCGATTTCCAAAGTTTACGAAGATGAACTGACCTGCATAAGCTGCAATCGCTGCTTTGAGGAGATCACCGGGCACGAAGGCCAAATCTCCAATTATGGCGCTCCACGGGGAGAGGCCGACATAGGCGACAAGCCATGCGACACCGAAGATGTGGTCGATAATGACGCCGACCGTTACAGCGATGAAAAAGCCTGCGAAGGTTTTCCAGCCACCGATCGTGCTTTGGGCCACTTTGTTTGAAATCCAGCCTGTCACAAAGGCCGCAGGCAAGAAGCCCACCAGATATCCAGCGGTTGGGCTGAAGAAGATGCCGAGGCCGCCTCTGCCTCCGGAAAGAACAGGTAAGCCAATTGCGACGAGTGCTATCAGAAGTAAGGCGGACAGCGCTCCACCGCGGGCGCCGAGCACCACACCGGCGAGCAGGACACCCAGACTCTGGGCATGAATAGGTACAGGTACGAAGGTGAGCATAATCGGTGGTATCAAGCCCAGCACCACGATGATTGCTGTAAACAGCGCGATCATAACCAAAGATCTCGTTTGCACGTCGTGTACCTTCTTACTGACGATATTGTGGCTGTAAGCGGCGGTGCGCCTACGTGTCTAATTGTGTTTGCGCTGTTGCGAACGAATGCATCTCGCATCAATAGCGTTTGCAATTTCATCCGCACTTTGCATCGTGCCAATTACCATCGGTACAATTACCGTGGATAGCCGCATTTTTAATCCCCGCGCACGATGAGCTTCCGCTACCGATTTATAGCGAGCATGAACCTCAGGCACGAAGCGAATAACGAGCCCAATCGCTAATCCAATGTCACGAGCGTTGCCTATGCCAATTGCTTCAAATGGTTGTGCGGCTCTGGTTATCGTGTCGATGAACTGACCAATCGTTGTTGTGGCCGTAATGACGGTTGCAAAAAGGCTCAATGATCCCAGCCGCATCAGAACGATTGAAGCCGCTTCAAAACTGTTGGCATAGGCAGTCCAAACAACGACAACGGCAATCGTCAGTAAGAGTGGCCAAGATTTTAGCCATTGAACGACCGCCGAACGACAAAAGGCGAGGGAACTGAACGCCACAAGAGCGGTTAAAATTCCAAGTGCAACCGGAGTGTTGATCATGAAGAGAACGACACTTAACCCGAAAAGAGCAATGAGTTTGATTGCTGGTGGCAGTCGATGGATTGGTCCATTTCCGCGCGCTTCATAGAAGTTCATGAGACTAACGCCAGATAATGCACAATCGTCTCATCAGCGGGGCCATCCTCGACGAGTTTACCCTGATGGAAAAGCAGCACACGGTCGAAGCCCGACAACAAGGTTAGATCGTGGCTGACCACGATAACATTTTCCTTAAGTTCACGGATGGTCCGCTCCACTATATTTCTGTTTTTCAAGTCGAGCTGATTGGTCGGTTCGTCCATGATGACAATATCAGGTTCCGTGACCAGAACCGAAGCGAGCGCTGCGAGCTGCAACTCACCTCCGGATAGCTCATGTGCGCGGCGTTCGGACAGATGCGCTATCCCAATGCGATCAAGTACCGCTGAAACCGTGTTCGCCAATTCTTGCTTGCTCAGCCCACGCGATTGCAGGCCTAATGCAACGTCGTCTTTGATTAGTGGCAGTACGATCTGGTTCGCGGGGTTCTGAAAGATATAGCCAACCGCCGCGCGCACTTTCGCTCCGTCAGTTGCTGTGTCATGGCCATTTGTCAGAACGCGTCCCGACGATGGCAGAACCAGCCCATTCACCATGCGTGAGAAGGTGGACTTACCTGATCCATTGAGGCCAATGATACCGATGCGCCGTTCTGAAAGCTCAAGCGAAAGCGGTTCCAAAACCACCTTATCGGCAAACTTTGCCTCGGCTTTATCAAACAGAATGTTCAACTCTTGATCCCAAACAATATAACTTTGCTTTGCCTGCCATGACCATGGTTGGTCAAGCATGTAATGCGAAGCGGTTGGTTAAAGCTGATCAATGAGCAGTGCAATAAGGCCGTAATGCTTTTATTTCGTTGTTTTTGATTTTTGACCTTTGCAAATGTTTCAACAAAACGACGGCAGCTTCGTCGTTTTGATTAAATTGCCCCCACAAAATTTGTCATATCAAAGGCTTGCACGGTTGATCCATCGGTGGAACTCTGATCTTCTTATATGAAGGCGTGACTTAGGGAGGGGATCGCTGAATGTCTGTTGTAATGCCCGAATTGCGTGCTGATACCATTATTCATAACGGCACGATCTGGTGTGGATACGAAGAGGGCACGGTAGAGGCCCTGGCAATCTGGCAAGGCAAGGTTCTAGCCACCGGTACTAAAGACCAAGTCTGGTCTCTCAAAGGTGACAAAACAAAAGTCATCGATCTGGAGGGGCGTTTCGCTACACCCGGATTAAACGATTCTCATCTCCACCTGATTTCAGTCGGGCTGACGCTCAAGTGGCTTGATGCAACGCCGCAAGCAGCACCCACTTTGGAAAGTCTGCTTGGTTCGATACGCGAAATGGCAGCTTCGGTTCCTCCGGGGACGTGGATTAGAGCCCGTGGTTACGATCAGACCAAACTTGACATCGGCCGCCATCCGCATAAGTCAGAACTCGACGCTGTAGCACCCAATCATCCGGTGATGCTGGTGCGTGCCTGTGGTCACGTTTCGATCTTCAACTCAAAAGCTTTTGAGCTGGCCGGTATCGATGAAAAATCGCCAGTGCCGGACGGCGGTTTGATCGAACAGCATAATGGTGTGCTGACCGGAATGGTTGCGGAAAATGCACAAGGGGCAGTTCGCAAAGCAATTCCAAAAGCAACAACGGAAGAAATGATCGAAGCCATTGAGGCTGCGGGTAATCTGTTGCTTTCATATGGCATTACCAGCGTGATGGATGCGGCCGTTGGGCAGGTTGCAGGCTTTGACGAAATTCGCGCCTATAATATAGCGAAACTTCAAAAGCGATTGCCGGTACGCACATGGCTTGTCCTGTTGGGCGATCCTGGCCCATCAATTGTCGAGAAATGTTACGAAGCCGGATTGGTGTCTGGGGTCGGTGATGACATGCTGACGGTTGGTGCAGTCAAGATTTTCCTTGATGGTTCGGCAGGTGGGCGGACCGCATGGATGAGCAAGCCTTATCTCGGCGACGATAATAATATCGGCGTGCAGATATTACCGGATGCGGAATTGGAAGCACTGGTGCTTGATGCCCACAAAAAGGGCTATCAGCTTGCCTGCCACGCAATCGGTGACGCAGCGATTGGTCAGCTCATTACTGCCTACGAAAAAGCACTTGCAGCGCATCCAGATCCTGATCGTCGCCACCGTATCGAACATTGTGGATTCTCTACGACTGAACAGCACGAGCGGATGAAAAAGGCTGGCATCTATCCATGCCCACAACAGGTTTTCATCTACGACTTTGGTGATGCGTATATTTCCGTGCTTGGTGAAGAAAAAGCATTGTCGAGCTATCCACTCAAGACGTGGAAAGACCTCGGTTTCAAACCTGCTACAGGAAGTGACGCGCCTGTCTGTCATCCAAATCCTTACCCCAACATCTATTCGATGCTCACGCGCGAAACTGGCAAGGGAACGGTGATGGATGCCCGTGAGCGTGTTTCAATCGAAGAAGCGCTTCAGGTCTATACCGAATACGGTGCTTTTTCGCAGAAACTGGAGGATGTGAAAGGCAAACTGGTTCCTGGACAGGTAGCTGATATTGCAGTGTTTTCACGCAATATGCTTACCGCAAAACCACAGGAAATTCTCAACGACACGCATTGTATGCTCACTATTCGCGAAGGCGAAGTGGTGTTCGAACGTACGTAAGGAGGACAGGCAGCGAGGCTTCGGTCCCGCTGCCTGAAGACGTTCATTCGGATCAAGAAAAATAAAGTAAAAGGGGAAGACTATGAGGAAATTTACATTGCTTGCGGCGATGTCCATTGCACTGATGGCGGGTACTGCCGCCTATGCTGCTGACGAACCACGTTCGGGAGGCGTTATTAATTTTGTTGCACCTTATGGTGACAGCTTCTCGACGCTTGATGTTCAGGCTTCACCTGCAACGCAGGACGAGTTTTATGCCAAGGCCATTCATCGCACGCTGTATGATTGGGATGCGGATCAGAACAAGCCGGTACTCGGTCTGGCAACAGATGTAAGCGTTTCTGAGGATAGGCTCGTCTATACCTATAAGCTGCGCCAGGATGCATTTTTCCATGATGGCAAGCCATTAACGGCTGACGACATTATCTGGAGCTACACCCGCATAATGGACCCGAAGAAGGCTTTCCCGCCAGCGCGCTATATTGCCGAAATCAAGGGTGCCGAAGAATACACACAGGGCAAAGCCAAGGAAATCTCCGGTCTGAAGAAGATCGACGACCATACGCTTGAGATCACGCTGAAACAGCCAATTGATCCTGGCTATCAGTTCATGCGCAACAACACGGCGATTTATCCTGCCGGTCAGGGCGACAGCGAAGAATATCAGCGTCACCCAATCGGTCTTGGGCCTTACAAGTTTGCCGAATACGTCCCCGGCTCTCGTTTGACGGTTGAGAAGTGGGACAAATATTACGAAAAAGGCAAGCCATACGCAGACAAGATCAACATCATGATCATGGGCGATGCCGCTGCTCGCGACGTTGCGTTCCGCAATAAGGAAATCGATGTGGCGGTGCTCGGACCGGCGCAGTACACTGCCTATCTTGCCGATCCTGAACTTGCGAAGAATATGGTGGAAGTAGCCGAGGTCTATACCCGCGCTGTTGGCTTTAACCCGGATTTCAAGCCGTTTCAGGACAAGCGCGTCCGCCAAGCAATCAACTACGCCATTGATAGCGATCTGATCATCAAGCGCCTCGTCAAGGACAAGGCCTATCGTGCCGTGGGCTGGCTTCCGAACTCATCGCCTGCCTTCGACAAAGATGCCAAGCCTTATCCCTATGATCCTGAAAAAGCGAAAGCTTTGCTTGCTGAAGCCGGCTATCCAGACGGTTTCGAGTTTGAGCTGACGGCAACGCAAAACGAAAGCTGGGGCTTGACTATCGTTCAGGCGATCATCCCGATGCTGGATAAGGTCGGGATCAAGGTTAAAGCAAAGCCGGTTGAAGCCTCCGTACTTGCGGATGTAGTTCCTGCTGGCAATTTCCAGGCCTATATGTGGTCGCTCGAAAGTGGCCCAGATGCGCTGACCGCAATGCAGTGCTTCTACTCCACGACACCGCAATCTGCATGTAATTATCAGAAGTTCGCCAATGCAGAATTTGATAAGATCGTCGATGAAGCAAAACTCGCGAAAACAGAAGACGAAAAGAATGCGCTGCTGAAAAAAGCCAACAACCTGCTGCAGGAAGAAGCGCCAGTCTGGTTCTTCAACTACAACAAGGCCGTCATGGCGCATCAGCCATGGTTGCACGGATTGCAGCCAAACTCTGCGGAGCTCGCAGTACAGTCCTATGAAAAGCTTTGGGTCGACGACACGGTTCCGTCCGGTCGTTAATTCCGGCTGATCTGGATCGGCCCGCTCGATTTCGGGCGGGCCACTGATCCCCTTTGCTCCAGCGTCTTTCACGCTGATCCGAAAGGAGGACCGTGTGCTCTATTTTATCGCCCGCCGCGTCTTGCAGATGATACCGACAGTCATTGCGGTGTCGCTCCTGATCTTCGTCATTTTCAGCGTCGTTCCGGGCAGCATTGCTTCTGGTCTTATCGCCAACGGCAAGGGCATGAACGACCCGAAGATGGTTGAAAAGATCACGCAGGAGTTCGGTCTCGACAAGCCTGTTCATGTGCGTTTCGGCAACTATCTGGTGCAGTTGGCACAGTTCGATCTTGGCACGTCCTACCGATCAAGGCAGCCGGTTGTTTCGCTCATTCAGGAGCGCATGTGGCCAACGCTGAAACTCGCTTTTGCAGCTATGGGATTTGCCATTCTGATTGGGGTTCCACTTGGATTTATAGCGGCGCTGAAGCCCGGAAGCATTCTCGACAGTGTGACGATGATAGGCGCGGTCTCCGGCCTTTCACTGCCGCAATTCTGGCTAGGACTGCTTGCCATGTATCTCTTTGCACTGACGCTTGGATGGTTGCCAAGTTTCGGTTACGGCAATGGCGGCATACGCAACATCATTCTGCCAGCACTCACTTTGGGTGTTGCACCGCTGGCGCTTCTCGCAAGGACAACACGCGCAGCTGTTCTTGAAGTGATGGGCGCGGATTTCATTCGCACAGCCCGTTCAAAAGGAATGAACAGCTTCAGGCTGGTGACTTGGCATGTCATGCGAAATGCGCTTGTTTTGATTATTACGACAATCGGTCTGCAATTCGGATCGATGATGGGGCAAGCCGTGGTGGTTGAAAAGCTGTTTTCATGGCCGGGCCTTGGCTCATTGCTGATTGATAGCGTTTCGCTGCGCGACATTCCCGTCGTACAGGGGGCTATTCTCGTGATCGTATTGTGGTTTCTGGTCATCAATACGATTGTTGATATTCTCTACGCGGTTATCGATCCGCGCATAAGTCACGAGTAGGCCCATGAAGCTCCGTTTCAATCTCGTATTTGGCGGGTTCGTGTGCATCGTAATCGTGGGCGCTGCCGTATTTGCACCATTGCTGGCGCACTATAATCCGGTTCTCGATGCCGATCTGATGAATGCAGAACTGCCACCCGATGCACAATTCTGGTTCGGCACTGACGCACAAGGCCGCGATGTATATTCGCGCATTCTCTATGGCGCGCAGGTGTCATTGACCGTTGGTGTGGTCTCACAGTGCATCAACACGGTCATTGGCCTCTGTTTTGGAATTTCTGCTGGCTATTTCGGCGGCTGGTGGGACGATTTCGTCAATGGTCTCACAAATCTCATGCTGGCGATCCCGTCGCTGATCTTCGCGTTGGCGATCATGGCTGTTCTCGGCCCCGGTTTGCCGAGCCTTTTGCTCGCGCTTGGTCTCACAAACTGGTCCTGGACGTGCCGCATTGCGCGCAGTTCCACCCTTTCGCTCAAGAAGCAGGGCTACATTCAGGCCGCCAAGATGCTGGGCTATAGCGATGTTCGCATCATGATTACGCAGATCTTGCCGAACATGATTGGACCTATCCTTGTGATCGGCACACTGGGAATGGGTGACGCGATCCTCGCAGAAGCTGCCCTTTCCTATCTGGGTCTTGGTATCAGTCCTCCTGATCCTAGTTGGGGCAATATGCTCACTGATGCGCGTGAGTTGATCGTGAATGCACCTTGGGCAGCCGTATTCCCCGGTCTAGCAATCTTTTTCACAGTGCTTGGTCTCAATCTGTTCGGCGACGGTCTTCGTGACTGGCTCGACCCGCATATGAGGACGCGCAAAGTATGAGCGAACAAACACTTCTCGAGGTCGAAAACCTGCGGATCGATATCGTGTCTGGTTCGACCAAGCATAATGTTGTTGAAGACGTATCCTTCACAATCGGTGCCGGTGAAACATTCGGTTTGGTTGGAGAGTCCGGCTGCGGAAAGAGTATCACCGCATTGTCAATGATAGGATTGCTGCGCAAACCACTATCGATAACCGGTGGCGCGATACGGTTCAAAGGGCAGGATTTGCGATCCATGTCGTCACGCGAAATGCGAAAGCTGCGTGGTAATCGCATCGCGATGATCTTTCAGGAACCGATGACCGCACTCAATCCGCTTTCACCTGTAGGGCGGCAGATTGCAGAAATGTTCGTGCTGCATCAGGGTGCAACTTGGCATGAAGCAGAGCGCAAAGCGGTCGAAGCGCTTGCCAGCGTTCAGGTGCCAGCGCCAGAGCAACGCGTGAAAAATTATCCGCATCAGATGTCGGGCGGTATGCGCCAGCGAGTGATGATCGCTATTGCGCTTGCATGCAACCCTGATCTTTTGATCGCCGATGAGCCCACGACTGCGCTTGATGTGACGGTTCAGGCGGAAATTCTTCGTCTGATGCAGGAGCTTTGCACAGCGCGTGGGACTTCCGTACTCATGATCAGTCATGATCTTGGTGTTATTGCGAAAATGTGCCGTCGCGTTGGTGTGATGTATGCCGGGCATCTTGTCGAAGAGCGCATAACAGCGGGCCTGTTTCACCATCCTGCGCACCCTTATGCGCATGGACTTCTGGCTTCGCTCCCGCAACTGGGGTCCCGCCAGAAAGAAGGTCAGTTGCGGCTGCAGGAAATCGAAGGCGTGGTGCCTTCCATTTCCGCTTTCCCGGCAGGCTGCAGATTTGAGCCGCGCTGCACGCGTGCCACCGATATTTGCCGGGCGCAAAAGCCGGGCTGGACGCCACTTGAGGATGCGGGTGTGGTGAGGTGTTTCCATCATGAATGATATGCATTCAACGAAATTGGCAGAGCCACTGGTCAGAATTGACGATGTCTGCGTTTATTTCCCGGTGAGCGGCGGCATCTTCAGCCATTCCAAGCAATTGCTGCGCGCCGTCAATAATCTCAGTCTGACCCTTAATAAAGGCGAGTGCTTGTCCATCGTGGGTGAGTCCGGCTGTGGTAAATCTACGCTCGCGCTCTCCATTGTAGGTCTTCAGAAGCCTACCAGTGGACAGATCTACTTTGAAGGACGTCCGATCACTGGCAAGAATGAGCCTTCACGGCTGGAACGGGCAAAGATGGCGCAGATGGTCTTTCAAGATCCATTTGCCTCACTCAATCCGCGCCAGTCGGTCTATACATCGCTCGCAGCACCTTTAAGGCTCCATGGTGTAAAATCACGTAGTGAGGTTGATGGGCGGGTTGAGGAAATTCTACGCCTCGTCGGATTGAAACCCGAGCAGGCAAAACGTTTCCCGCACGAGTTTTCCGGCGGGCAACGCCAGCGCATTGGGATTGCGCGCGCCTTGCTGCTCAATCCAAAAGTTATCGTGCTGGATGAACCTGTCTCAGCGTTGGATGTTTCGATTCGGGCACAGATCATCAATCTTCTGCTGGAACTGAAAGAGCGGCTTGGTCTTTCCTATATCATGATCAGTCATGATCTGAGCGTCGTGGAGCATATGAGTGATCGGGTGGCCGTTATGTATTTCGGCCAGATTGTTGAGAGTGGCCCGTGGGATCGTATATTCTCGAACCCGACGCATCCCTATACGCGGCGGCTGATCTCCGCTATTCCCGATCCGATGACGGAATTGACAGGCGGTCGGCTGATCGATGATCGAAACCCACCAAATGCACCAGAAGGCTACGCGTTTTATCCCGAAAGCTTTGGTACACATGATGTGCATCAAGTGCCGCCACCCACGCAGTTTATAGATATCGGCGGTGAGCAACGTATCCGTGTGGTTCAAAAAACATAAAAGCGCCGGACACCGACGCTTTTCTTCAGATCATTTGACGTGGAGGAACTGCGTCCCCCACTTCCGCTTTTTGAGCTGAGTGAGATTATTTACGAAGCTCGGCTTCGATCTCGTCCAACGTTTTGTCTTTTCCGATACCAGTCAGAAAGGGTAGGCCCTTGATGACTGGCTTGGTGACAGAAGCCGAAATTGGCGTGGTTGAAACGATGAAATCCACATTGTCAGCTAAGGAGGCCACTTCTGTGGCCTTTGCCTGCTGAGCATTGAAGGTAAGCCCGCGCTTTTTCATTTCTTCGGTGACGGTTGCGTTGACTGCCGTAGATGTCGCTACACCTGTTCCGCAAGCGAAGAGAATTGTTTTTATTCTAGCCATGGTTTCCTCCAAGTGGTGTTCGTGCATTCCATGAAACGCGCGAATATCGTATTTTTGTTGTCTCGAATTCGGCTGTTAAGATCTACTCTTAATTCAGCGCAGTTTGAATATCTTCAAGCGTGCGCGCCGCCTTCAGCCTATCGAGTGCATCCGGATCCTGAATTGTCGCCATGATCTGCTGCAAGGTTTCAATCTGTTTGTCCTTGTCATTGATGGCAAGCAGAAAGACATATCCAACAGAAACGGCCTCTTCAGGATCTTCCATATTGGCAAATTCAATTGGTGATTTCAGGGTTGCAAAGGCAATGCCAGCCTTAAGCACATGCTCAGGATCAGTATGTGGCACGGCAACGTTTTCTTCGCGCTCAAGCGGCAATCCTGTTGGCATCGTCAGTTCGCGGCTTACGACCGCGTCGGCGTAGCTTGGCTTTACATAACCCAGCTTTTCCAGCTTACCCGCCAGAATCCGGATGATCTCTTCATTGGTTTTTGCTTCGCTCTGAAGCTCGATCGCTTGAGGGTCGAGAAAATCAATCAGACCAGCAGCCATTTCATTCTCCGTTTAAAGAAGGTCGCACGTCGGTCTCGACGTGCGACTTTTATTTCATGCGTCGATCATTGCCAATTTTAGGCGGCAATTTCGTCTGCTGGTTCGTCCTCAGCGCCTGCCGCACGCTCCCATGCCTGGGTATTGCGGCGATAGAGCATGAAAAGTGCAGCAATAACAACGGCGATCACCGCGATACCAATAGCACCAAGCCACTGGATGGCCGATATGATGATGTATGGCACCCACAGGAATCCGTCGACCACTGAAGTGATCTGCAAGGCGTTCTCAGGCAGCTTGAAGCCGGATGAAACCGCAGCACTCGTAAACAACGGAGCAAGCGCATTGGCTACATAGAAGCCGATTGCCAGTGTGATCGTTCCTACGACGACCATGCGGAACACGTTTCCTTTCAGAAGCGGTGCAGTCATGGCGACGATGAAAGGAATGACGGCAAGGTCGGCAAACAGGATGACGCGGTTGCCTGGCAGGATGACCGAAAGAATGATCGCAATAGGCACCAGAATGAGCGACGACGAGATCGCGGCTGGATGTCCGATAAGGATTGCCGAGTCGAGACCAACAAGAAGTTCGCGGTCGCCGGTGCGCTTGCGCACAAATTCCTGTGCAGCGTCGGAAACTGGCAGCAGGCCTTCCATCAGGATTTTGACCATACGCGGCAGAAGCAACATAACGGCGGCAAGTGTCATGCCTGTGCCGAAAACTTTCGCGAGTACGACGCCGAAATCCCCTGCATTATAAAATGCGATTAGGCCGAGCACCAAACCGATAATCAGGCCGAGCACAACCGGTTCGCCGAATACACCGAAGCGACGTTCGATGGTTTCCGTGCTGATGTTGATCTTGTTGATGCCGGGAATGCGATCCATGATCCAGTTGAGCACGATTGCAATCGGCAGAATCTGTGCCGAGGCCAGATGCGGCACGGAAACCCCCGGTACACCGTAAAACTGCTGAACAGCACGCGCCGACCAGTCTGCAAACAGCAGCGAAAGTGCCGCAACAAGTGCTGCAACAATGATGCCGTAAGCCAGGTTATCGGTTGCAGCGACAACCAGCGAACCGACGAAAGCAAAGTGCCAGAAGTTCCACACATCGACGTTCAACGTGCGTGTCCAGCGAAGCAGAAGCAGCACGATGTTGACCAGAATACCGACTGGAATAACCCAAAGACCCACTGATGAGCCGAAGGCGATTGCTGCAGCCGAAGGCCAGCCTACGTCAACGATATCGCGCTTGATGCCCGTGTTGGTGACGATTGCCTGAGCCACTTCACCAATAGAGGTGAACATCAAGCCCAGGACCAGATTGATACCGATGAAAGCAACGCCGATGGTGATGGCTGCACGGAAGGCTTTGCCCACCTTTGCGCCAAGTACCACCGCAATGATGAAGATGACGATAGGCAACAGAACCGTTGCCCCAAGCGTATCGACTGCCGTTTTTAGTCCGCTCAGAAATGCGTCCATTTATTTCTCCTCCCCCCGGAGCACTCCCAAAGTGCGCCGAGCTAACAGAACGCCATTATTAGCTCGCACGTATCGACGTTTCAAAATGTGAATTGTGCGAAACGGCAGAACATTTGTATTCTATAGCAAACTAAAGTTGAATAACAAGATGGCATTTGCGAGCGGGTTGAAGTGTGCGGTTTATGAACACTGGTATTGACTTAGAAACAAATGTTCATTAATCGATAGGGTATCAGAGGAGACTGCGAGAATATTTGCAGGGACGTTCAGGAGGAAACGATGGCAACCAATGTAGCGTTGACAGGTTTGGCGCGTGACATGCAGGCGCGGGCGGATAGTGGGCGACCGATCCGTATCGGACTGATTGGCTCAGGCGAAATGGGCACCGATATCGTCACACGCGTTGCGCATATGCCGGGTATCGAAGTTGGTGCTATTTCTGAGCTGCGCGTTCCCAATGCATTGAAGGCCGTCGATATTGCTTTTCAGGAAGAAGGTCATGGCCGTGAGGTTTCAACCGCTTCCGATCTGACTGCTGCCATGGAAGCGCATAAGGTTGCCGTAACAGATAACGCCAATCTGATCCTCGAAAACGATCTTATCGATGTTGTGATCGATGCAACGGGTGTGCCGGCTGTCGGTGCAGAGATTGGCCTGCGCGCCATGGAGCACGGCAAGCATCTGGTCATGATGAATGTCGAAGCAGACGTGACAATCGGCGCTTATTTGAAAGCGGAAGCCGAACGTCTTGGTGTTACCTATTCGCTGGGCGCTGGTGACGAGCCGTCATCTTGCATGGAATTGATCGAGTTTGTGACTGCCATGGGTCATCCGATTGTGGCGGCAGGCAAGGGCAAGAACAACCCGCTCAATATCGATGCGGTTCCCGATCAATATATGGAAGAAGCCACGCGCCGTAACATGAACGTGCGTATGTTGGTGGAGTTCGTAGATGGTTCAAAGACCATGGTCGAAATGGCCGCAATTGCCAATGCGACAGGTCTTGTCCCGGATAAAGCCGGTATGCACGGTCCCGCTGCAACGCTCGACCAGCTCAACAAGACACTGATCCCTGAAAAGGACGGCGGCGTGTTGTCCAAAGTTGGTGTTGTTGATTACTCGATCGGGAAGGGTGTAGCACCCGGCGTGTTTGTCGTCGCCGACATGTCGCACCCACGTATTTCCGAGCGCATGGAAGACCTGAAGATGGGCAAGGGTCCATATTTCACATTCCATCGCCCATATCACCTGACTTCTCTGGAAGTGCCGCTCACCTGCGCCCGCGTTGTTCTTTACGGCAAGCCTGACATGGTTCCGCTTTCAAAGCCGGTCGCAGAAGTGGCTGCGGTTGCAAAGAAGGACATGCAGCCGGGCGAAAAGCTCGATGCGATTGGCGAATATTGCTACCGCGCATGGATCATGACTTCGGGCGAGGCGCGCAGTGCCCATGCGATCCCTTGTGGACTTCTGCAGGGTGGCAGCGTGACCAAGCCAATCAAGAAGGGGGAGCTTATCACCTACGATAATGCGGCCGTGGCTCCCGGTTCCAAGATTGCTGAACTGCGCGCGCGTCAAGACAAGCTCGTTTACGGAGCGTGAGGACAAAACATCATGGTTCAAGCCAAAAAAGTCGAACCGCAGGATACGGGCGACCGTCATAACTTGCCTTATGCCTTCCGCACCTATTCGCCGGAGCAACTGAAAGAAGCACTGCATAAGATGTATCTCATCCGCCGCTTTGAAGAAGGCGCGGAAGAAAGCTACACGCGTGGTCTCATTCACGGAACAATGCATCTTTCCATCGGGCAGGAAGCCAGTGCGATGGGATCGTGCCTGCCGCTCAATGATGATGACATGATCACGTCGACCCATCGCGGCCATGGCCATTGCATCGCCAAGGGTGCAGACGTGAAACGTATGTTTGCTGAGTTTTTCGGCAAGGAAACAGGTTATTGCAAAGGCCGTGGTGGCTCGATGCACATTGCCGATGTTTCCAAGGGAAATCTCGGCGCGAACGGTATTGTCGGTGGTGGTATTCCGATTGCGGTCGGTGCTGCGCTTTCCGCCAAGAAGCAGAAAAACGGCAAGGTAGTCGTATCGTTCTTTGGTGATGGCGCAAATAATGAAGGCGCTTTCCACGAAGCTCTCAATATGGCGTCTGTCTGGAAGCTTCCTGTTGTTTTCGTTTGTGAAAACAATGGCTACGGCATGTCCACCTCTACCAAGCGCTCGACAGCAGTTGCCAATGTTGCAGACCGCGCCTCGGCCTACAATATGCCCGGCGTGATCGTCGATGGTAACAATCTGTCGGAAGTAGCAGAGGCCATCAATGAAGCCACGGAACGCGCACGGCGCGGCGATGGTCCGACGCTGATTGAAAACAAGACGTACCGCATTCGTGGTCATTCCAAGAGTGATCGCAACCGCTATCGCACCAAGGAAGAAATCGAGCATTGGCAGAATGATCGCGATCCAATCGCACATTTCGAGGCCGACTTGAAAGCCTATGGCTTCATCAATGACGCCGAGATTGAGGAAATCCGCGCTCAAGTGGAGAAGGAAATCGCTGACGCGATCGAGTTCGCCAAGAACAGCCCGGCACCTGATCTGACCAACCTGACCCGCGACGTTTACACGGACGATATTTGAATATGGACACGACAATCCGTGAGTTGAGCTATTCGCAAGCCATCCAGGAAGCAATGGCAATTGCCATGGAACGCGACGACCGCGTGTTCCTGATGGGTGAAGATATTGGCGTCTATGGCGGCGCATTTCAGGTGACTGGTGATCTGGTGCATCGCTTTGGTGAAGACCGGGTCATGGACACGCCGATTTCAGAATTGGGCGGTGCAGGTGTTGCTGTCGGTGCAGCACTGACCGGTATGCGCCCAATCTTTGAGTTCCAGTTCTCCGACTTTGCAGCACTTGCGATGGAACAGATCGTCAACCAGGCTGCGAAAATTCGCTATATGCTTGGCGGTGCGGTTTCTGTGCCGCTGGTTATGCGGTTTCCGGCAGGGTCGGGAACGGGTGCTGCGGCACAGCACAGCCAGAGCCTTGAAGCTTGGCTGGGACATGTGCCGGGTCTCAAAGTTTTGCAGCCAGCGACACCTTACGATGCCAAGGGCATGTTGCTCGCAGCCGTTGAAGATCCCGATCCGGTTATGATTTTTGAGCATAAGTTGCTCTACAAGACCAAAGGTCCGGTTCCTGAAGGCTTCTACACCGTGCCAATCGGCAAGGCGGAAGTTGTTCGCGAAGGGCGCGACGTGACCATCGTTGCAACGGCAATCATGGTGCACAAAGCCCTTGATGCCGCCGCTGAACTTGCCAAGGAAGGTATTGATGTTGAAGTGATCGACTTGCGCACTGTGCGTCCGATTGATCGTGAAACTATCATTAAAAGCGTCAAGAAGACGTCGAAGCTTCTTTGCGTTTATGAAGCGGTAAAGACCCTTGGTATAGGCGCTGAAATATCTGCTATTGTGGCGGAAAGTGATGCCTTCGACTATCTTGATGCGCCGATTATGCGTCTGGGCGGAGCCGAAACGCCAATTCCTTATAATCCTGATCTTGAACGCGCGACCGTTCCGCAGGTGCCTGACATCCTGAAAAGCGCTCGTGATCTGGCCAAGGGAGTGCGCTAGCCATGGCTGTGGAAGTCATTCTCCCCAAGGTCGATATGGATATGGAGACGGGGCAGATTTCGCGATGGTTTGCTAAAGATGGCGATACCGTCACGAAAGGCCAGCTTCTCTTTGAAATTGAGACCGACAAGGCGGCGATGGAAGTCGATGCGCCAGCATCGGGTATTATCGCGGATATCAGTGCAGCTGAAGGGACTGTTGTGCCTGTCGGTCAAGCTGTCGCCTGGATTTATGCTGAAGGTGAAGAGCGTAACGGCAAGTCAACACCCGTCGTTGAAGAGCCAGTTGCTGCTGCACCCGTAGAAGCTGTCATCGAGCCGGTGGCTTCAAAACAGGCTGAACCAAAATCCTCCCAGGACTTTGAGCCGAGTTCAGCCAATGATGTGCGGGCGACGCCGCTCGCTCGTCGGCTTGCGCGTGAGGCAGGTATTGATCTCAAATCCGTTCAAGGCTCAGGTCCGAAAGGTCGTGTGCAGAAAAAGGACGTTGAAGGCAATATCAGCATTGCGAAGCCTGCCATAGCTGCGGTTGCGGCTAAACCGCCAGTGAGAAACACTGCTGAACCGCTTGCACCTGGACAGCTCAATGCAGTCTGGCTGCGTGAGGGGGAAGCTGGCCGTTTGCCGGTTGTTCTGATTCATGGTTATGCCGCTGACCTCAACTCGTGGCGTGGATTGTTTGCCGGTGCATCGCTTGGTCATCCAATCCTTGCACTCGATCTTCCGGGACACGGCAATTCACCACGCGTCGTTCCTGAAAGCATAGATGAGATTGCAGCAAGCGTGGAGGCAACGCTTGCGTCATTGGGTGTAACATCCTGCCTTCTGGTCGGACATTCACTTGGTGGAGCGGTCGCAACTGTCACCGCGGCTCGCGGTGTTGTCGATGTGCGTTCGCTGCTGCTCATTTCGTCAGGTGGCTTGGGACCACAGGTCAATGGGGCATTTATAACGGGTCTCGTCGGCGCGAAAAGCGAAGCCAGCATCGTTCCCTGGCTGAAACTGCTCGTCGCTGATGAGAGCCATCTGACAAGACCTTTCATCAATGCGACCGTTACTCAGGCTGCGGATGCAGAACTGCGCGATACGCAGGAAGCAATTGGTGCGCGGTTCTTTGCAGATGGCACGCAAACCTTCGAGGTACGCTCAAGCATTGCTTCGCTGGCGATGCCAGTGCGGCTTATCTTCGGTGTCGAAGACCGTGTTATCCCGGTTGCTCATGCTCATGGTTTGCCGGGGAAGGTGGGCGTCCACATTTTTGCAGGTTGTGGACATATGCCACAAATCGAAGAGCGGGCTGCGGTGTTGCAAATCCTTAAAGAATGCGCAGCAGCTGCCAATTGATGCCGGTTTCGTCGCAAATGCGGCAATAAAAAAAAGCACATCGTTTTGCGACGATGTGCTTTTTGCATTTAATTGGATTGCGCTCTGAGCATCTCAGCAGCACTTTCCTCATCAGTGATGAGAACAGTTGGCTTCAGAAGCTCCACTGCGCCAAGCAGAGCTGCGATCTTCTCTTTGCCGCCTGATGTAAGAATACGTTGCGGCGTTTTCTGAAGGCTCTCAATTTTGGCCGACATGACACGGTCATGCACTGGATCATCAACGATCTTGCCATTTCTATCGTAGAAGTGAAACAGCACGTCGCCGACGGCACCGTTCTCTATCAGTGACAGTTTCTGCGCCTCATCGATCAGGCCCACGCGATATGACGTGCTGCTCGCAGTCTGAATATCACCGACGCTGAGCAAAACCATATCGAGTTCTTCGGCCATGTCCAACACGGTATTCAGCCCACAACGCTCGATAAGTGCGATCCGCGTTTCTTTGCTGTCGACCAGAGCAGGGGCGGGGATCAGATAGCCTTCACCCTGAAAAATCTGCGCAAACTGCCACGCAAATTCCGGTGGGTTTGAACGACGCGGTTGCACGATGCCGCCAAGCAAAGAAATTACCTTGAGATCATTGAGCGGGCGGGCACCGATATGTTGCAGGGTGCTGGAAAGTGTGCGGCCCCAGCCCACGCCGATCGTCATGCCGTGCTGCACTTTTTCCGAAAGATATGCGCCTGTTGCCGCACTGATCGGTGGTATTGGATCAATGTCAGCCGAAGAGAGGGGCGCGACAATGGCGCGCTCAAGCCCGAAAGTTTTCTCAAGCTCAACTTCCAATGATGTCAGACTTGCCAGCTTGCCTTCGATCGTAATTTTTACTTCATTGCGAGCGCGCGCATCTGCAAGAAGGCGAACGATAGTGACACGGCCGACACCCAGCGCTTCTGCGATGTCATTTTGGGTCATTTGTTCGACGTAATACATCCACGCAGCGCGGGTTCGCAGTCGGCTTGTACGGTTTTCCGCGGCCACACCTTCCGATCCAATGATGAGGTCTGCCGCTTCCGGATTTTTCTGCGTCTTCTTGCCGGCTTTTTTCAAAACTGTCCCTCAAATTATTGGCGTATTATTACATTATAGAAGTAGTGTTCTTACACCGAAACTATTGCTTTTCCACGCGAAGGCAAACAATAATTCATGTGCTTGTTGCATCCTGTTACGATGGCGCTGCAGTTGAGGAAAATGAACATGTTACGCATTCTTTCGGAAGAAATTGCAGTCAACCTGAAGGACCGCCTGCGGGAGGTTCGATACATGATTCGTCGCAATCGTCATGAAAGTTTGCAGGTCGAACAATCAACGACACGTCCGGGAGAAATCGTGTCGCCGGAATTGTTGCTGGGACACGCCGCAAGCGTGATGGATAAGGCGCTGACAACGGCTGAAACAATTTCGATTTCGCTGATTTCGTCTAATCCAAATGTGCACAATAGCGCGCCGCATGTGAAAAGCCTGTCGGTTTATTTCGGCGCTGGTGCGGAGGGCGCACGCGCTTTTCGTAAGGATATGTATTACCTCACAAAAGACGTGCTCCGTCGTCATCAGTTGCAGAATGTGCTGATCCAGGAAGCCGCATTTGTGATGGTCCACGCCAGAATGATGCAAAAGTATGGCTCGTTGTTGAAGAGCGTCTTTTCATCAGAAGCTGGTGAGACGAAGATTGCAGCAACGGCCAAAGCTGTCGCGGCTATGTTTTTGGAACTGCTTGAAGAAAGACCAGTACGGTTTATCTCGATGGATGGTCATTGCGACCCGCAGGCGCTGCGCAGATTTGAAACAACGTGCTTTGCGGCAGTTGGTGTCGCTTGTGGTTTGGCAACAGCAAAAGCGTCAGATCTGGCAGGCGTCGATCCTTTGGAAAGCGCCATTCTGGCGCTGGATGTACGCCATGATCGTCTCATGCAGGCTGCAGAAGACCGCGATGAGGCTCAGCTTGACGTATTGTTCCAGACTTTGATTGCTCATCTTCCATAAAGTAAAAGCCCGGATAGCAATATCCGGGCTTTTTGTAGGTGTCTTGCAGGCAAGATCTAACTGCCAAACATATCCGCGATATGCTTTTTTGCTCGGGGAATTGAAGCAGGGCTCATACTGAGTTCGGTCAATCCCATACGAATGAATTCGCCGATGAGCTCGGGCTTGCCAGCTGCTTCACCGCACATGCCGACCATGATTCCTGCTTCCCTTCCCGCTTTCGCGGTCATCTCGATTGCAGCCATTACAGCTGGATGACTGACATCATTGAGCTTTGCAACGGTTGGATTGAGCCGATCCGCAGCCATCACATACTGTGTTAGATCGTTGGTGCCGATGGAGAAGAAAGCAGCTTCTTTTGCGAGTTCTCGGGCAGCGAAAACTGCCGCAGGAGTCTCGATCATTACGCCCAGGTCAAACTCTGCAAATGCTTTGCCTTCGATTTTAAGCTCAGTTATGCATTCCGCGATAAGGCGTTTGGTCGCGCGGATTTCTTCAACATCCGAAACCATGGGCAACATCACTTTGAGATTGCCGTTAACCGCTGAACGCAACAGCGCCCGCAACTGCGGTTTGAACACATCGGTGCGGTCCAGACACATACGAATGCCGCGCCAGCCAAGGAAAGGGTTTTCTTCCTCGGGAAACTCAATCCCCGCAATCGGCTTGTCACCACCAATATCCAACGTGCGAACGATCACTGAGTTTGGCGCGAAAGCTTTCAGAAGTGCCGTATAGGTTTCTGTCTGCATATCTTCTGAAGGCAGGTGAATATGCTTCATGAACAGAAGTTCGGTGCGGAAAAGTCCGACACCCATCGCACCAGATTCGAGGGCAACATCGATTTCTTCCAGCGCGCCCATATTGGCTGCCACTTCGATGATTGTCCCGTCAGCGCGACGCGGCGTGATGGAGCGGTAGGCATCGAGCGCCTGCTTTTCCTGTAGCGCTTTGGAAATGCGCGCTTCGATTTCGTCGCGGGTGGCTATATCCGGATCGGCATGAACGATGCCGAAACTTCCATCCACTGCTACGGCTTTCGCATTCTTGAGCTGTTGAACTGCACTTCCGAGGCCAAGAACCGCCGGAATTCCATGTGTGCGTGCGATGATGGCCACATGCGATGTTGCGCCGCCGTGACCACAAACAACGCCTTTGATCTTCTTGAGCGGCGCGCGCGCCAGATCCCACGCGCCAATGTCTTCGGCAATAAGTACTGAGCCTTCCGGCAGGCCTTCCAGATTGATGTCTTCCTTGCCAAGTAGAGCCAGACAAATCTGGCGGCTGACAGCGTGTACATCATCCGCGCGTGCGTTGAGATACGGGTCATCAAGTGCTGCAAATTGGCCGGCCACAGTTGAAGCTGCAGCGAGCATGGCCGAAATTGCATCAAGACCGCCCCGAATAAGTCCAAGCGCTTCGTCGGTCAGGCTATCATCCGCAGCAATATCTTTTAATGCGGCGATGATGCCCCTATCTGCGTCAGCGAGATTACCGCTGGAGAGGGAAGCATCCATGCGCTGCTGCACTGTCGCGATTGCAGATTTGAAATGGGCAATTTCGGCGTCTATTTCAGTTGCTGCAAGTTTTCGACCCGAAGGTTTGATCTCTTCAGGAAAGAACGGAAAAGCTGTTCCCAAAGAGATGCCTTCGCTGGCCCCCACGCCCTTTATCTGACCAGCAGGAAGCTTGATCGAGATTGCAGGCTGCGGGGTGACTTCAGCTTTAGGCGTAGTCTCAGGAGTTGGAGTTGTCGGGATTGTAGTTTCTTCAAGGCCAGCCTGGGGGTTCTCCAGATAGCCTATCAAAGCTTCAATGGCTTCAATAGCATCTGCCCCATCAGCACGAACGGTCACTTCATCGAGCTCTTTTACGCCAAGCAGCATCAGCTTGACGGAGCTTTTGGCACTTACGCTTTTTCCGGCTTTGGCAATTTCGATGTCACTCTCAAAACCTTTGGCCAGTTTAACAAAGCGAGTTGCAGGGCGCGCATGCAGCCCTTCATGCACCCGGACGATAGTCGAGCGTTCCATTTATGTAAGCCTCAAATCGACAATTAAACGATTTCACATCCATGACGTAAAAATCATCTCAATTGTCTGTTTTAACACGCAATTATTATTCCAGAGATCGCCAGTTTCTAGCCGTCGATGGTGATAATCTGCCCTTCTTTGAGAGCAGCGACAAGGTCTTCACCTGCTATTTCGCTGGCACAGATTTCACCGGGGCGATCAGTTGAATTTGCACCCGTGAACGAAATAACGACGTGCCCGATTTCGCGTACCTTCTGCCAGGCGCTTTCGCCAACGGCAGTAATCTCTGCTTTGAGAGAACCAATGGTGATCTTTGCTCCAATAGCGGGAGCAGATGCTTCAGGACCTTCTTCCACGACGTGAAGAACAGATACTTCTGCCAGTTCAGGTGGCGAGCCGTCAGCAAACAGGATGAGAACGCCGCCTTCGGCGAGATCCGCTACTTCCGGGCCGATCGCGGTGATCCGCGTTTTCAGATGTATCGACATAGAGGCGGTCCTTTCTTGGTATGGTCGTTCGATGCCCGCAAAAGTCAATCAGGAACATCGATATTGTACATGTTTGGGAAATTGCCTGCCGCCGCTTCTGCCGCGGCAGGCTCAGAGTGTTACAGCACTGCGAGGCTGACGAGCCATGCGATCAGAACCGAAAGTGGGCCCATGATCTGACGGCTGATCAGAACTGCCGGAACACCAATTTCAATGGTCTTCGGCTTCGCTTCTCCAAGTGCCAGACCGACCGGCACGAAGTCGCAACCGACCTGTGTGTTGTAGGCAAACAGTGCAGGCAGGGCCATCGCGGGGGCGATTGTGCCGTTTGCGATCTGTGGCCCGATGATTGCCACACCGACAACCTGTGCAATAACCGCACCAGGTCCGAGAATTGGCGAAAGGAACGGTAGGCCGCAAATTGCAGAAAGCACCAGCAAACCAACAATGTTATTGGCAAGCGGTCCGAGCGGCTGAGCAAGGATGTCACCGATACCTGTGTAGAGGATCAGGCCGATCAGCATCGTTACGAAAGCCATGAATGGCAAAACGTTACGGATAACCTGATCAATTGTGCGGCGACCAGCCTGGAAGAAGATACCAACCACACGGCCCATCACGCGACCAATGCTGCTGATGAGGCCGACAATACCGCCTTCGCTTGGCAGTTCTACCGGCGCAGGCGCCTCTTCTTCTGCGGCTGCTGCAGCAGGAGCTGCGGCGGCCGAACCATCAGCTGGAACAATATTCTCTGGCTTCACACCTGAAACATAAATATCCTCGGTGATGAATTGTGCGAGAGGCCCGGATTGTCCAACCGGTGTAATGTTCACCGTTGGAATGCGCTTGCGTGGATAGACGCCGCAACGGGCTGTGCCCCCGCAATCGACAACCACAACGGCCATTTCGCTTTCGATTGGTGGTGAGCGGAAACCGTCAACGGCTTCCGCGCCGGTCAGCTCAGCAATCTGGCGTGCAAGTGGATGGATGCCACCGCCAGTGACCGAAACCACCTTATTACGCTGCTCGGTTGGCTGAATGACCAGCGGGCCGCCCCAGCCATTTGAGCCGCGGGAAATCTTAACTGCCTTATAGGTCTTTACCATGTCGTCCTCCCCAATTCCCGCTTAAAGCTCAATGCCCTGACGCCGCGCCATGATAGCGGTGATGCGTTCTGTGAGTATGCCTTTAAGGAGGATCACGACGAGACCAACGATGGCGTACCATATGGCGACGTTGATGTGATAGCCTGTTGGAACAGCGCCCTTCTTCTCAAGTTCGAGAAGTGCAACGAGCACGCCGCCCCAGACAAAGTACTCGCCCGGATTGATATGCGGGAAGAGACCCAGCGGCGGATGGACGTAGGACACAGCCGCGTCATAGAAAGCAGGCTTGTATTTTTCGTCCAGGAATGAACCGAATGTATAGGCCATTGGGTTGGTCAGGAAGAAGACCGCGAGCACTGGCAGAACCGTGTAGCGGGTAAGCGCGATACGTCCGGCGCTTCGTGCGAGGCCATGGACGCGCTTTTCACCGACCAATTCAGTGACGGCATAAAACGCTGTCATCAGCACGACGAGTGTCGGGATGATGCCAGTTACAAATCCGGCGAAAACTTCGCCACCCTTCTGGAAGACACCAATGAAGTGCTTGCCGATAGAGGCAAGCCAGCCAAGCTGTTCTTCCTGCTGGACGTTCTGCAGTCGTTCTTTGAACTGATCGACGGTAATTCCGCCGCTGCCAGCATCGCCCGGCGCGGTGGTGGTCGCTTGTGCAAGCTGTAGTAAGTCATTTCCTGCGTGCTCTGCGGCGTGTTTGCCGTGCAGGGCGGCATCGGAAATCATGCTGCCAGCCATATGTATTGTTTGCATCGTTGTGTCGGCATGTTGTGCCAACATCGTCACTATCGACATTGTTCCTCCTCGATTGCTTGTTTCAGGCAAGCAACTCCTATGCTCCCACTGCCTTCAGACCTTCGAGCTCGATCCCATCGGATTGATCTCTTATGCGACCGATCTGCTCCATCGCCTGTTTGGCAGCAGCCACCACTTCAGGCGTTCCTTCTCCAATCGCGGGATTGTCCTGCAATTCGCTGAGGCGCATTCCCTCGAAGCCTTCGCGGCGGCTGAATTGTGCAAAAACCGTCCGTCCGCTCATTTGCAGGAAGCGTCGCACCACCAAGTTGCGGTCTACGACGATCAACACGATGACGCCTTTGCCGAAGCGTCCCCGAATATGCCCCGCACCAACAAAACCGTCAGAATATTTCGAAGTGATGCCCTTCATCACATCGGAATAGTGGCGCATCTGGAACCAGACGCCCAGCGACTGAAAGCCCCAGAGCAAAGCAAGCGCCAGCAAAGCCCATTGCCAGATAGCCATTTTTGATCTCCTCCCACGAAGGACGAACAGGATATTTTTCCGAGTTCGTCTTTCATCAATTAGAGAACATTTGTCTTCTTGAATGTCAATATGTATAATTTTACCGACAATCGAAGACGAATGAAGACTGACATTTCTATCGGTTTCGAATAATGTCATTTGCAAACGGGAGGTCGCTCGCAACATGGACTTGCTACTCAGAGAACAAATGGCATCGATGCCTGATTTGCGTCATCGACTGCGCCAGCTGCGCTGGTTCAGGGCGACATTTCGCAAACATGCCGGTCTGTTGCATGAGCTCTATGGCGTTGAATACGATATCGATGAAAAGAAGCTCACTGAGGCGTTCCTGAACTGGGTAGAGCTGGTCAATCAGAATAAGCGTTTTGCCAAAGTGGACCGCAAGGATTTCATCACGTTTGCTGCAGGTCTCGTGTTGCGCGAGCTGATCCTTTTGTCGCCAGCGAAGGTCGTTTCACCGCCGAAACATGCCACAGGCGATTCTGCCCGCCTTTACGAGATCATCAGTTTCTGGCCGGAAGGTTTCCTCTACACCAACTACTGCATCTGCGCGATTGCCGCTGTGCAGGAGCAGGAGTTTGGCACGGTGCCGGATATCGACCAATGTGCCGATGAGCTTCGGACATGGTGGTCTTACAAAGAAAACGTCTCGGAAATGCCAGGCTATGCGATCGCGTTTCTCGATAAGTTTCTTGGCAGCGAACCGAACTGGGTTATGCCGGATCTGGCTTCGGCGCGTGCTGCTGTGAAACGCGCCCTTGGCAAAAGTAATCCGGTCACGAAGATACAGAGAAAATAACCACCACCCTTCTTAATGGTGTCTTTAACCGTCTTTGCTGCGCGGCTAGATTTCCCGCGCCAACGGATCGGCTTATTGCGTCGTTTTGACGGATAAAAACGGCATCCAATTGTCTAGAAGTGGCCGGAAATTTGAAGCCTTTGATTGAGATGTTTCTCCGAAAGTGTAATTACGCACCTCAAAATTCTTACATTTTTCGATAGACAATCGACAAATGTAAGAATTTTGATTAACGTTGAAGTTGAGCTTAGGAGGAAGGCTCTGCTGGACCAGAATGAATGGGCCAGAAAAGCCGAGAATCCGGGCTTTTGAAAGACCAAAAACAAAATGTGTTGACAAGCGACAACATAGGCTGACAAATGTCAGTGCGAGGCGGCATAAATCATTCAGGCCGAAAGTCTAATGGATTGCTGGCTCATTTAAGGGGTGGGAGCCCCTGAATACCGGGAGGAGACGACGTGTCATCGTATGGCGTGGATAGGCAGACTCTATTTCTGCTTTTGATCAATTGCGCAGTTCTGGCTGCTGGCGCGGCTTTTGCCGGCGCCAATTTCATGGATAGCTATAATCTGCAGTCCATGGCCGCTCAGGTGCCTGAGCTTGGTCTGCTTGCGCTGGGTGTTATGCTCGCCATGATCTCGGGAAACGGTGGCATTGATCTTTCGGGCATCGCGCTTGCCAATCTTGCGGGCATTGTTGCTTTCCTGTTGACCCGAAACCTTATTCCGGTTGCCGATGCACCGCTTCTGTTTTCTTGGACTTTTGCCGGTTTGGCGCTGGCAGTTGGCCTCGTTGGCGGCTTCATCAACGGCATCATGATCGCCTATGCACGGCTTACGCCACTGATTGCGACCCTTGGCACGCAGCTGGTTTTCACGGGCGTAGCAGTTTTCCTGACCAATGGTTCTGCGATCAGCCTTGGCTATATCGAGCCGCTGGATAATTTCGGCAACATGCCGGTGCTAAGCATTCCGATGTGCTTTGCTCTGTTTCTCGCAATTGCCGCTCTTCTGGCTTTTCTTCTGAAATACACGCCATTCGGCGTGACGCTGATGCTGATGGGCAGCAATTCAAAAGCCGCGCGTTATGGCGGCATCAACGAAAAGCGTATGCTGCTTATTACCTACACGATCTGCGGCGTACTGGCCGCAATCGCGGGTATCATCATTGCAGCACGCAATTCGTCCGTGAAGTGGGATTACGGCGGCTCTTATGTGCTGATCGCTATTCTTATCGCAGTGCTCGGCGGCGTTAAACCGGAAGGTGGCTACGGTAAGGTTCTTTGCGTGCTGCTGGCCGCAACAGCACTGCAGATTCTCTCGAGCCTGTTCAACTTCATGAACATTTCCAATTTCTTCCGCGACCTTGCCTGGGGTGTGCTGCTTCTGGTGCTGCTAGCTTCGGCACGCGTGCATCTGGGCTACTGGTTGCGACTAAGAAGATAACCAATTCCCTGATGTCCAGCGGGAGGAACTTTGCTGCTCATCAGGAATGAAACTCAACAATAAGCATCATTATAATTGGAGGAGAAGCATGCGTATAATTTCCAAACTGGCTGCTTGCACAATGCTCGCAGGTGTTGCGATGGCCAGTATTGCCGTTGCACAGGATAAGCCAACCATCGTGACTGTCGTGAAGGTAACCGGTGAAAACTGGTTCACACGCATGAATGAAGGCGTCGATGCCTTTGGCAAAGACAATGCCGATGTCAGCGCAAGCCAGGTCGGTCCGGCAAAGGCAGATGCTGCACAGCAGGCTCGTATTCTTGAAGATCTCGTTGCAAAGAACGTGTCTGCAATTGCCGTTGTACCAATGGACCCATCGGCACTTGAAGGCGTGCTGCGTCGTGCTGCCCAGCGTGGCATCAAGGTCATCGCACACGAAGGTGACAGCCTGACCAATGTTGATGTCGATATCGAAGCTTTCGACAACAAGGCATTCGGAACGCGTATCAATGAAGCGCTCGCAAACTGCATGGGTAAGTCTGGCAAATGGACTTCATTCGTAGGTTCGCTCGGAAGCCTTACGCATAATCAGTGGGTTGATGCAGGTGCTGCCAACGCAAAACAGTATCCAGATATGGAACTGGTTGCCGAGAAGAATGAATCCTTCAACGACGCCAACAAAGCCTATGAAAAGGCTAAAGAAATCCTGCGTAAATACCCGGATATCAAGGGCTTCCAGGGCTCATCGGCTATCGATGTGATTGGTATCGGCCGCGCTGTTGAAGAAGCTGGTTTGCAGGACAAGACCTGCGTTTATGGCCTTGGTCTGCCAAAGGATACCGGCCCATATCTCGAAAGCGGTGCCGTCGATCAGATCTTCTTCTGGGATCCGAAAGACGCGGGCTATGTCATGAACAAGGTCGCTGATCTGGTTCTCAAGGGTGAGGAAATCAAGGACGGTATGGACCTTGGCGTTCCTGGCTATGAGAAGATGACGGTGATCAAGGGACCGGGCAAGGGCGTCATCATGCAGGGTCAGGCATGGGTAGACGTGGACAAGTCCAACTACAAGAACTTCCCGTTCTAAGAAGCACTGCGCCTGTCCGATAATATTCCGGGGCTGTAGCACCACAGCAGCCCCGGAACTGCGGTATCGCACCCAACCAGTTCGCGCCTTGAGAAAATGCACGGCGCAGAAGTGTCTGAGAGTTTCAGGAAATTTCCATGCACGCTACAGATTCAACACCTGCATCAACACCGCCATTTCTTGAGATCAGAAGCGTCAAGAAATCCTTTGGCGGCGTCAAGGCACTAAAAGAAGTAAGCCTTGTTATCGAAGCGGGCCAAATTTATCACCTGATGGGTGAAAATGGCTGTGGCAAAAGCACTTTGATCAAAATCCTTTCCGGCGCGCAGCCTGCCGATGAGGGGCAGATTTTTATCGACGGCGAACCAACAGGCGCCCGCGCAGGCGACATTGGTGCCATCGGTTCTTTACGCGCAGGTATTGAGACGGTTTATCAAGACCTGTCGCTATTGCCGAACCTTTCTGTTGCCGAGAATGTCGCCTTCACCGAGCAGCTCGTTGAAGCGTCGGGGAAACTCGCGCGTAGGCTTGATGTTTCGGCGCTGAATGAAACAGCGCGCCGTGCTCTGGCGGAAGTGCATCTTCCAACCGATAACGCCTTCCTGAAACGCAGAACCGATACATTACCGCTTGCAACGCGACAGCTTATTGCAATCGCACGCGCGGTTGCTTCCGAGGCACGTCTGGTCATCATGGATGAACCGACGACGTCGCTGACGCGACAGGAGGTTGTCAATCTTCTGCGCGTTGTCGAAAAGCTGCTTGGCAAAGGCGTTGCTGTCCTTTTCGTCACGCATAAGCTTGATGAGTGCAAGTCACTCGGCGGTCGTGCAATCATCATGCGTGATGGCCTGAAAGTCGCTGAACTTGATGTCGCAACACATACGAAGGCTGAGTTCAGCCATTGGATGACGGGTCGCGAAATCAGTGAAACCCGATATCGCACCGACCCCAAACTGGGCAATGTGATGCTGGACGTCGAACATCTAGGTGACGGACAGAATTTTGAATCTGTTTCGCTTTCGTTGAAGAAGGGCGAAATCCTTGGCGTGACTGGTCTGCTTGACTCAGGTCGCAATGAACTGGCGCTGGCGCTTGCTGGTGTTGTGCCGGCAAGCTCTGGCAAAATCCGGTTGAACGGCGAAGAAATCGCGCCACAATCGGCAGCTGACGCGATCCGCTTTGGCATTGGCTATGTTCCGGAAGATCGGCTTACGGAAGGTCTGTTTCTGGAAAAGCCTATTCAGGACAATATAACGCTTCCGGTTCTCGATCGTTTGCGCAATGCGCTGGGCATGATCAGTGGAAGACGTGCCAGAAAGGTTGCGGAAGATAGCGTCGCCGATCTTCAGATTGTTGCACCTGATGTCACGATCTCGGTTCAATCTCTATCCGGTGGGAATCAGCAACGTGTTCTGATTGGGCGCTGGTTGACCATCAATCCGCAGCTTCTGATCCTGCATGGTCCGACGGTTGGCGTCGATGTCGGTTCCAAGGATACAATCTTCCGCATCATCCAGCGTCTTGCTGACGATGGAATGGGTGTCATCATTATCAGCGACGATCTGCCTGAACTCTTGCAGAACTGCGACCGCATTCTCGTCATGCGGCAGGGACGTATCGTTGCCGCACACAATGCCGATGGACTGACCGAAGACGCGATCTATGCATCCATGGCCAGCACTGCAAAGGAGATCGCGCAATGACCGACATCGTATCGGTAGAAAAGGCCAGCGCGAAAGAGCGCGGCATACTGCTCCGGCTTTGGGACTTGATGGGCGCCAGACCGGAACTGTTTACGCTTTTGCTGACAGTCATTACTTGTTTTGTGGTTATAGCGGCCAACCCTGATTTTCTGCAGATGAGCAATCTTGTTGACATCCTGCGTGCATCCGTCGTGCGCGGTTTGTTTGCGATGGGGGTGCTTGTCGTTCTCGCATCAGGTGGTATCGACGTCTCGTTTACAGCTATTGCTGCTTTCGTCATGTATGCGCTGACAATGTTGGTGACGAACCTGTTTCCAGAAATGCCGATGGCTCTCATTCTGGTGCTGGCTGCTCTCGGCGGTGCCTGCTTTGGTGCGCTCAATGGTTTTCTCGTGCAAAAGCTGCAAGCGCCTTCGCTGATCGTCACGATCGGCACGCAATATGTGATCCGAAGCTTCCTTCTAACCTTCGTTGGCACTGCACTTTTCATGAATATTCCGGCCGCGATGGACGCGTTCGGTAAGGCGTCGCTGTTCACGCATCGCGCATCGAACGGCGTCGTATCCGTTCTGCCTGCCACTGTGCTGGTTTTGGTGGTCGCAGCTTTCGTGACGTGGTTTATCCTTGAACGCACATTGATGGGGCGCGCTATTTTCGCGGTTGGTGGTAATCCATCCATCGCCGAGCGACTTGGGATCAACCTTTTCCGTGTCCGTATTTTTGTCTTTGCCTATGCGGGTTTGCTGGCAGGCATTGCGGGTGTGGTTCACGTCTCCAGCAATCGTCTTGCCAATCCTTTCGACCTTGCGGGGATGGAGCTTGAAATTATTGCAGCGGTGGTCCTTGGTGGAGCGCGTATCACCGGCGGTTCCGGATCGGTTATAGGGACGTTACTGGGCGTTTTGTTGATAACGCTTGTCAGTAACGTCCTGATTTTTGTGGGCATTCCAAGCACGTTGCAGCTGGCAATCGTTGGGGCTTTCATCCTGCTTGCTGGCACGATCTTCGCGCTGCGCGACAGGACTTGAAGCAAGCCCGATGAGCGAAACCATCAACTATTGAAATTGAATAGTGTTGGGCAGCCTGTGTTGTTTACACAGACTGCCCCACAGAAATCTGGGAGGATCTCATGTCTCACGATGTGTCCGTTATCGGGCTTTATATTCTCGACGTACTCGGGCGTCCGGTTGATGCAATTCCACCGGGCGGCAATGTCGAATTCATCGATGAAATCCGGCTGACAGTTGCGGGAACCGCTGGCGGAACAGTCGTCGATCTGGCGAAGCTTGGTCTAAACTGCCTTGCGGTTGGGGCTGTGGGGGACGATGAGAAGGCTGATTTCGTACTGGCGACTTTGCAGCGCTTTGGCGTAGACGTTGCGCAGATGCAGCGTCTGAAAGGCGTTCCTACATCTTCGACTATTCTCAATATCCGTCGCAACGGTGATCGCCCGGCACTTCATGCACGCGGCGCGTCAGATCATTTTGAAATTGCTGACAGCGCGCTCGATGCAGTTCTGGCACCACCAATCATTCATTTGGGCGGAACCGGTCTGTTGGCAAAACTTGATGGTGAACCAAGCCGTAAATTGCTGGCCGAAGCCAAGGCGCGTGGGCGTATTACAACCTTTGATCTTTTGGGAGCCAATGATGGTACTCTCGATCTGATCTCTCCGCTTTTCCCACATATTGATTATTTCATGCCATCTATTGAGGAAGCAAAGCAGATTTCGGGCGCGGCTGATGTCGAAGGCGCGGGACATTTCTTTATCGAACGCGGCGTGAAGCATTGTGTTTTCACGCTTGGTGGTGATGGTGTATGCTTCTTGGATGCAACTGGCGCGGTTCTGCGTCAGCCAGCATTCCAGATTGAAGTGGTTGATACGACAGGTTGCGGAGATGCATTCGATGCAGGTTTCATCACGGCATTGCATCGCAAAATGGATGTGAAAACCGCACTGAATTTTGCGCAGGCATCCGCAGCATTGGTTGCCACAGGACTTGGTTCAGATGCCGGTATCCGTTCGTTTGAGGATACACTGAATTTCATGAATACTGCGCCAATCAAGCAGTAATTAAAACTGCGGCGGGTTATTAAAACGACCCGCCGCTTTTTGCTTTATTGCGCGAGCAGCAGTTCTGCTGCTTCAAAATCGGTAACGAGGTGGGTTGCATAGCCGCCGGTTAAAACTGCGCGGATCGCTTCGACCTTTCGCGAACCACCCGCCACACAAAGCCTGCGCGGAACCCGATGCAATTCATCCAGCTCAATGCCGATGACGCGCTTGTCCAGTTCACGAATGACCTGCTTGCCGTCATTGTCGAGGAAGCGACAGATCAATACTGCGACCGCGCCATCCTTGGCATAGGCGTCGATTTCTTCGTCGCTGGTGACATCGGCAATGCGCATCGTGCTTTCTGATGATAGTCCGCCAACGCCAAAGACAATCATGTCTGACTGAGCAATCAGTTCAAATTGCCGTTTAAGCGCAGGTTCGCCCATCAATGCGTCCCGCAAGCCAGCACTGCTCAAAATCGCTGGAGCCAGCATGTTTACACTGGTTGCGCCGACATTACGGGCCATGATCGAGGTGCAAAGCTCTGCAGCAAATTCACGTTTGCCCATCGACGAGCCCGTTACCTGAACGACGGTCAATCCTTCGATGGGGCGAGGCAGCGAGATCGCATCTGCGATTGCCAGAACGGTTCGCCCCCAGGACACGCAGATCGTATCGCCCGGTTTGACCATACGTTCAATGAGGCGTGCGCCGCCGGTTCCCAGCGCCTGAAGTCGTGCTTCTGGGGAGGCTGCCTTTTCGCTGGGAATGACTAGGACCTCGTCCAAACCATACCGGGTTGCGAGTTTTTGGGCGATCTCGGTTCGGGTGAGTATCTCCGAATTCATCAGAATCCGCACCACGCCCCGCTGCCGTGCTTCCTGCAGGTAATTGACGATGGTCGCGCGCGAAACGCCCATCTTCTTCGCGATATCGTTCTGGGTGAGCTGGTCTTCATAATAAAGCCAGGCAGCCCATACGATCGCGTCATCAAATTCAGCCGGGATGGCATGCGTAGACGGTGTCAGATCGTCCGATGTCATACTGATTTCCTGATGTTAACCGTTGATCTGGTTCGCACAGAAACGAGTTTTAATCAACAAGCCAATGAAGGAAGTTGACTAATGTCAGTATATAGTGTCAATTGTTATAAGGTGAGGAGATGTCTCCATAAATTATTGTTTTGCCATGGAAAAACACACTTTCCGTGAGCGCTTTTCTATGTCTGCGACTTGAGGGTCACAGATTGCCAACTGAGGAGTAGGCAGATGAAGTCGAATTGGTCGGATGCGGATTTCAACGCAATTGTTGGTGCATATGAGAAAGCAGGCATCAACCGTGATGTGGCCATCCGCACATATACCACACGCTTGCTGGGTTCGGAACCAAAGCTCGTTCTCCATGGCGGCGGTAACACCTCAGTCAAGACAGTGTTGAATGACCATGATGGCACCCCGGTTGAAGTGCTTTGTGTGAAGGGAAGCGGTTGGGATATGGGCAAGATCGAGCCCGCAGGATTGCCCGCGCTCAATCTTGAGCGCCTGAAAGCTATGGTCAATTACGATACGCTTAGCGATGACGATATGGTGATGCTGCAGCGCCGCCTGCTGCTCGATCCGTCATCACCAAATCCGTCCGTCGAAGCGATCCTCCATGCAATTCTTCCGTTCAAGCATGTCGATCACACCCATGCCAATGCAATTGTCGCGCTGACCAATCAACCAAACGGGGAAGCGATCATTCGCGAACTCTTTCCCGAGATGATTATCGTGCCTTATGTCATGCCAGGGTTTGATCTTTCCAAAGCCTGTCAGAAAGCCTTTTCTGAGCGCCCGGATGCTCCGGGCATGATCCTGCTTAAACATGGCATTTTCACATGGTCGGAAGATCCCCGCATCGCCTATGAAAATATGATTGAAGCGATTGATCGGGCCGAGAAACGGATTGCTGAAGGCAATTCGCAACCGTTCGGTCATGCAAGCAAAAACGAGCATAGGCAAGAGCTCGCGTCTGTCTCCGATATTGCGCCGATACTGCGCGGAGCAATTACCCTTTCAGGAAAGGAAGAAGGTCGTCCGCGCCGTTTCATCATGGAGCATCGTTCGAATGACGATATCCTTGATTTCTGTGGAGCGCCCAATGTTGCGGATCTTGTTCGCCGCGGCAACGCAACGCCGGAGCACGTCATCCACATCAAGCGTTATGGTGTATCGCTTCCTGCCCCTTACGCACATGATCTTGAGAGCTGGGCACAGATTGTCAAAGACAGCGTTGCATCTTATGTCGCTGGATATAAAGAATATTTTGAGCGCAACAATGCACGCGTCGGTGGTGGTAAAACCATGCTCGACCCGATGCCGCGGGTTTTCTATATCGACGGTATTGGTTTGTTTGCTGCGGGGCCAACGCAAAAAGCGGCGCGCATCGGTGCGGATGTGGCTGAAGCTACTATCGAAGTCATTCGCGGTGCTGAGGGAATTGATCAATTCGAGGCCCTGAGCGAAGAAGACCTCTTCGACATTGAATATTGGTCGCTAGAGCAGGTCAAACTCGCCAAACAGACCGAGAAGCCGCTGACCCGTCAGGTCGCAGTCGTAACTGGTGGGGCAGGCGGTCTTGGTCTTGCCATTGCAGAACGTCTGCGAGAACAAGGTGCCGAAATCGCGCTGATTGATATTGATGCAGAGCGTGTGGCAGCCGAAGCCAAGCGACTAGGCGGCAAAGCTATCGCTTGCGATCTGACAGACCCCCAGTCCGCAGAAAAGGCCATTGCTGACATCGTTGCAGCTTTTGGTGGCGTTGATATTCTCGTTTCCAACGCCGGGGCGGCTTTTCAGGGAGCACTGACGTCAGTGGATGATGCTTTGTTCAAATCGGCATTCGATCTCAACTTCTGGAGCCATCATTACATCGCTCGCGCCGTCGTCAATGTTATGAAGCGACAGGAAACCGGCGGTTCCATCGTGTTCAACGTGAGCAAGCAGGCGGTCAATCCGGGTCCCGACTTCGGCCCGTATGGCACGTCAAAAGCGGCACTGATGGCCCTGATGCGCCAGTATTCGTTGGAACATGCTGCGGATGGAATTACAGTGAATGCCGTCAATCCAGATCGTATCCGCACAGGCTTGATGACTGACGAAATGGTTGAAGAGCGTGCGCAGGCTCGTGGCGTGACGCCGGAAGTCTATATGCGTGGTAATCTGCTCAAACGGGAAGTTTCGGCGAATGATGTTGCGGACGCATTTCTGCATCTCATTTCAGCGCGTACTTCAACCGGTGCGGTGGTCACGGTCGATGGTGGTAATGTCGCTGCTATGATGCGCTGATACTTAGTCTTATGCCCGAGGACAGCTCTTATAATTGCTGTCCTCGGTCCCGTTTTGTGTGTCGATTATAGGCAGAGGCAGTCTTTATTCCTCAATATCGACCTTCTCGAAACGATGTGAACCGAGTGGCTCCATCACATAGTTTTTGACTTTATTCGACATTGGCAGCACGACAGTTGAATGCGCCAATGGTACCCAAGGCGCCTGATCGCTGATGATGGCTTGCGCTTCCTGATAAAGTTTAGTGCGCTCATCCTTATTCGAGCTCACGCGCGCTTTTTGCAGAATGTCTTCAAGCGGTTGGTAGCACCAATTCGCATTGTTGCTTCCTCCAACGCCTGAGCAGCTGAAGAAATAGCTCAACAGATTGTCCGGATCGCCGTTATCGCTGGTTCCACCCAAAACGATTGCGCCATCGCGCTGCTTGTCGCGCGCCTTTTTGAGATACTCGCCCCATTCATAAGAAACGATCTCCACATTAATGCCGACTTTGCCGAGATCTGCTTGCATCAATTCTGCTGCGCGACGTGCGTTCGGCATATAAGGCCGACTGACGGGCATAGCCCATATCTTCATTTTCAGGTCTTTGACACCAGCTTCATCAAGAAGCTTCTTTGCTGCAGCTGGATCGTAGCTGTAACCTTTGATGTCAGCATTATAGCCCCACATGGTTGATGGCAGCACACTTTGTGCAACCTGACCCATGCCCTGATAAACCGCATCAACAATGGCTTTGCGATCAATTGCCATGTTTAATGCACGGCGTACTTCCACCTTATCAAATGGTGCATCCAGTGTGTTCATCGCCAGATAAGCGACGTTCAGTCCGGGCTGTTCCATTACAGTGAGATTTGGATTTTTCTTCAAGTCTGCAACGTCGGCCGGAGCGGGATAGGCAGCAATGTGACATTCACCTGCCTGCAACTTTTGCATACGGGTGGAGGCGTCTGTTGCAATCACGAAAATCAGATCATCTACCTTGGGAGCACCATCCCAATAGTCAGTATTTGCAGCAAAGCGAATTGCTGCGTTGGTTTGATAATCAACAAAGCGGAAAGGCCCGGTACCGACAGGCTTATGGTCTAGATCCTCGCGCTGTCCGGCCTTGTCCAGTTGTTCTGCATATTCAGCAGACATGATTGAACCAAAATTCAACGCAAGCTTTGCAAGCAGTGAGGCATCGGGCTGGTTGAGCACAAATTTGACAGTGTGATCGTCAATTTTGACGACTTCTTTGATAATCGTCGGCATGTCCATTGCATTGAACATTTCCCAACCAGCGCCCACGAAATAGTTGTTCCAGGGATGCTGTTTATCGAGCTGACGATTATAAGTGAAAAGCACATCGTCCGCATTGAACTCACGGCTTGGAGTGAAACTGTCCGTCGTGTGGAATTTCACGCCCTGACGTAGTTTCAGTGTATATTCAAGATTGTCGTCGGATATAACCCAGCTTTCGGCCAGCCCCGGAACGACATTCGTTGTGCCGCTTTCGAATTCGGTCAGGCGATCATAAATCGTCTCGGCAGAAGCATCCCATGTGCTGTTGGTAGTATAGAGCGCGGCGTCAAAGCCTTCGGGCGAACCTTCCGAACAATAGACAAGCGTCTTGGCCATAGCCGGGGCCAGTGCCACCCCGGAAAGTGCTGCCGCTGCTGCCAATGAGAGTAAAGTCTGACGCGCTCTTTTTGATTTTATTATCATGTTTGTTCCCTCTTAATTATTTGGCTGTTGCCACCGATTATTCGGTTCTGCCTTCAGTTGTTCCAAGGCCGCGTCCTGCCGTCCAAACGGGGTCGGGTTTGGTCCAAAGCACTTCATTGCGGATCAGTTTCACAATTTCTCGTGCATGAAGATCGAGGAATTTTTCGCCCTTTTCGGCAGTGGCGCTGCGTGGATCACCCCACGTTCCGGTGATGGGTGCGCGCTCTGCAAATGAGTAGAAACGCGAAACATCTGCTGGCACATCGATGGGGTGTTGTTGATTGCCAAAGGCCTGACCAAACATTTCGGACTTTACAGCATCACCGGCAATCGCGAGCATAACAGAAGCTTCGCCCTCGCAAGCATGGTGTGGTCCGCTATCGACCTCGAAGATTTTGGCTGCGTCTTCGCTTGCCAGCATCCACGGTGTGGTGACGACAATCGGCATTCCAAATTCGACCGCAAGTTCACGGGCAGCGACAGCAAGGGGATCGATATTGCCACCATGACCATTAACGATAAAAAGACGCGAGAAGCCGATTGCCTTCAACGATCTCACAATGCAGCGGATGACCCGGCTGAGAGTTTCGTAATCAAGAGTGATCGTTCCGCCAAAAGGCAGGTGGTGTTCGCTCATACCAAGCCATTGCCCGGGAAGGACAGCGATTGGAATTTCGTCGGCGACCTGACGTGCTGCCCGGATCGACGCTGCCGAAGCACTAGCCGTATCTGTAATGACCGGCAGATGCGGCCCATGCTGTTCTAGCGAGCCAATCGGTAAGATGGCCAGCGCACCGGGTTTGCCCGCTATTTCACGAAGGGCAGGGGCGGTCATGCGCGCCCATTCAACTTCCTTTGTCATACTCAACTCTCTCCCAATTATTTTAGATTGCATGATGTCGACCAGCCGAAAGCTTTCGTTTTAGGTTTGTCGACCTCTGGCGTCGGTCTTTAAGATGTGCGGTCGTCCATCAAGCTTGCGCAATGTGACCCGATCAAACTGTGCAACAACCGCGCAGGAATGATTTGGGAAAATGCGAACGCGGCTACCGATCGCCGGTGGCGTATCGGAAAAACGAACGAAACCATGCTCTTCCGAAAGGCGCTCTACTTCCCAAGCTTGGATGGCGTCGCTCACATTCACCGCAATCCCGAAACCACTGCCACCAGAGCCGTGTGCGCCAAGATCGGATGACAGAGTTTTTGAACCTGCATCAACGATGAAATGATGGTCGTTATAGGCGACGACCGTTGCAATTACCGAGAGCGACAAGTCATCCGAAGATGCGATGCCCAAACGAAGTGCAGTGCGATCCAGAAAAGCGTAGTTTCCGGGCCGTATTTCAGTAATCCCTTCTGGGATAGCTGCGCCCAGACAGGTTGGTGTTGCGCCCACCGATATGTGGGGCACTTCGATACCTGATTTTTTCAATTTTTCTGCAAGTTCGAGCAGATCTTGCGCTTCTTTATTGGCGATGCTTGTCAGCTGCTCGACGGACTTGCTGCCATAAGAGTGCCCAGCGTGTGACAGTAGCCCTTCGAATGTAAGATGAGGGTGGCGTGCAATCTTCTCTGCCAATTGGATTGTTGCGGGATCTTGTGGCTTAACGCCGACGCGACCTAGTCCAACATCGATTTTTAGAAAGACACCAAGTTTTACACCATACGTTTGAGCCGCTGCCCCGATCGCTTCAATACCCATCTCATGAGCCGCAATGAACTGGAGTTCGGTCTGATGGACTTTTGCACTCTTAACAAGTCGCTCAATGGACTCAGACCTGACGATTGGATATGCAATTGTTACCGACGGCACACCAGCTTCCACAAAAACAAGCGCTTCTTCCGGTTTGGAGGCTGTGACGCCAATTGCTCCGAGTTCGAGCTGTCGTCCCGCGATTGCAAGATTTTTGTGGGTCTTGATATGAGGGCGTAAAGCGACGTCAGCTTGGTTGGCCCGCTGTTGCATCGTCTTGAGATTACGCATCAAACGCTCTTCGTCGATCTCTACATAAGGCGTAGGAAGGTCGGCCGGTATTGGGCGATTGAAAGCTTCGATTGACGCATGGTCAGACAATGTTGTCTCCAACAGTGATGCCGGCCGCATGCATAGTTTCAGCCAGCTAATTCAGCTGTACCCGAAGGTAGTCGGTGCAAGTTCGCACAGCTCTGAAAGGCAATCAATTTATTTTCTTATAAGAAACATAATTTTCGCAAACTATTCTGCGAAATGATGCATTGATACAAGATTTTCTGCTCAGTTGGCCTTGAACTTAATCGTCTGCTGGTTGACGAGCGTGGAAACCAGTTCAGTTTCCGGTGTGGAGCAGACACATAGGATTTGTGCAGGTTCTTCACTCACGCTCAAATAGGCATGACCCGTCATTGCATCAAAATACGCAGAGTCACCTTTCTTGAGGCGCAAAGGTGCATAGATCTCCGAGTGTAGTTCCAGCTCTCCTTCGACAACGTAAAAAAACTCTTCACCTTTGTGATGGATAAGCGGGCCGAACTCTTCGAGAGTGCGGGCATGTGCGACCGCCAGAATAGGCACCATCGCCTTCTTGTATATTTCGGTGCAGAGATACAGGTAATCGTAGTTCTGCGTGATGATTGATTTTCCCTCGCCCGATTTCGTGTATGTGCGACGGCCCATAACATTTGATGTCGCATCGGGGCTGGCGACTGTGCCAAAAAGCTCGGCAATGTCGATGTTCATTCCCTGCGCAAGTTCAATAAGCCGATCATAGGTGAGCTGCATTTGATTATTCTCGACCTTGGAGAGAGTCGATACGGCCAGCCCTGTCATCGCGCTTACTTCGGCGAGCGTCCATTGGTTACGATTGCGAATGTCTCGCAGAATGTCGCCGAGGCTGGATTTCGCATCATTCATTCTTGACGTCTCCAATTCGCCTTCGACCAGATCGTGGAGGTGTGCGATAAGCGAGACTAACCCAGCTTACGCGGTGATAGAACTATTCAATGAACACGAGCGCGTAATCAATATGTCATTGAAACGCAATCCATTCTACGAGCGATCGTCTTGCGGGTTTTAGTGACTGGCTACTGAGCCAGTGGATCGGCGACGCGTGGCCAATATGGCTTTGTAAGCTTGGTAAATGGCAAGTCTTCGAAACGAGGCTGCAATGCGCCCGGCGCTCCAACATAAAGAATATCGCTCGCTATAGGTTCAAAACCAGCCCGGAAATGGTTGCTGGATTTGACCACCACTATCTTCTTTTTGGATGGGTCGAGCCCCAATGCGGACATACATTCTGGATGGAAAGTTTGCGTGCGCACTGTGTTCAGAACGATGTCGATGCTGCCTGCACTAACCCATACGGCATCACCAATGCTAAGCGGTGTTGGCCCAAAATGCTGAGTAACTCCAGACGCAACTCGCCTGACTTTGACTGTGAGGTCGAGTGGATCGCCAGATACTTTTCCTATTTTGCCACCGATCCTCAAATCCAAAATTGCGCCTTCGCCAGCCTCGCGGCACATGCGTACTGCAACAGGGTCCCAATAGAGGCAAGAAGCAACATTTTCGATGCCGCGCTCAAGAATGCGGCGCAAAATAAAAGTTGAATCGCTGGGTGCGCCGCCGCCAGCATTATCGGAAACATCGGCGAGCACCACTGGGCCATGCTTTATAGCAGTGGCACGATCCAACGCATCGTCGATTGTCAGATACTCGCCGCGCATTGGTTCGCGTACGTTATATATTTCCTGACCAAAATTTTCTGCAATGCGTGCAGCTTTGTCTGGATCATTATCGGTGACAACGAGCATTTTAGCCCCAACATCTGCAACATCACCCCATGGAAAGCCGTGCCCGAAGGAAACTGCAAGCACGCCATCCTGGCCTTCCATGTCTTTCATGCGATCGACGATGCCACGCAATGGAGCTTTATGTGGGTGAAAAATGCTGACGAGGCGGCAATCATATGTGGCCATGGTTGGTCGGATTTGGCCTTCAAGTGTGTTTGCCAATAGGGAAAAAAGCTGGGCTGCAACTGTTTCGATATCGGTGTGTGGGTATTCCTTATAAGTCATGATTATAGATGCATTTGTGGTCATGACATCTGTGATGTGACAGTGAAGGTCTAGCTCGACAGCGATGGGGATATTAGCGCCGACAAGTGCGCGAATATGTGAAATCAGATCGCCTTCCACGTCGTCATAACCGTCTGCAACACATGCGCCATGAAGAGCCAGCATAACGGCATCAATGGGCATGGCCGCCTTCAGATCATCGAGAATTGTTTTACGGAAATGTTCATAGACTGAACGTGTAGTTCTCCCGCCCGGTTCTGCGACAGCGCACAGGCTTTCAACAACGCGCCAGCTTCTTTTTTGTGCGGCATCGCGCCAGACAAAAAGCTGCGACGAGCAACAGTTCAATGGTTTCTGGGTCGCATCGCCGTAAGCAATGAGATTCTCTGAGAATGCCTCAAGGCCGGTTTGCATCGGTGAAAATGTGTTGGTCTCTGTGTCAAGTCCGGCGATGAAAAGCTTCATTCTGATCTCTCAAACACAAGAATGGGATTTTCGAATAATAAAAATATGTTTATTGTCGGAAAGTCAAATTGATTGATGTGGTCGGGTAGTCGTAGGCTCGCGACCATCAAAAGTTTTCTGCCAGATTTTTCCAGATTTTAATGATGGAATTGAACCATGACTGACGCAATCGTTCTTGGAGCCGGTATGGTCGGTGTTTCTACCGCTCTTGCTTTGCAGGAGAGGGGGCACAATGTGGTCCTTGTCGATCGCACGGCGCCGGGACGAGAGACGAGTTATGGCAATGCCGGTATCATTCAAACCGAGGCGGTTGAGCCTCATGCTTTTCCGCGTTCTTTACGCGAAATTCTCTCCGTTGCGTTAAAACGTGGCAACGACGTTGATTGGCAAGTGCGTGATATGCCGCGCTTGGCTGAACCGCTTTGGCGTTATTTTGCGCATTCGGCACCGCAATCTTATGCCCAAACGGTGGCGACCTATTCGAAACTTGTCCTGCGGGCGAGTGAAGACCATGCAAAGTTTATCGTGCCTGCAGGTGCAGATGAGCTGATTGTTCGGAAGGGCTGGCGAATTGCCTATCGCACGACCGCTAAATTCGAAGAAGCGGCGGTAAGGGCGGAGCGTCTGAAGCAGCTATATGGCGTGCCAAACACAGTGCTGGGGACAAGCGATATTGCCGCGGCCGAGCCAACGCTGCGTCGTCCGCTAGCAGGTGCAGTTCACTGGACGTCTCCCTGGACATGCCGTGATCCGGGAGAGTTGGTTAGCCGTTATGCATCGCTCTTCATCTCACGCGGCGGAACGTTTGCAATCGGCGATGCAACGAGCATAAAGCAGGATGCCACAGGCTGGCGAGTTTTGTCGAATGAGGGGCCGTTTTCCGCGCAGAGCGTCGTTATCGCTCTCGGTCCGTGGTCGCCATCACTTCTGGAGGCTTTTGGCTATCGCATTCCGATGGTCTTCAAGCGCGGTTATCATCGACATTTCGCCGTTGAGCAGGAGCCGCAAATAGCAACGCTGGACGTTGAGAACGGCGCATTCATCGCACCGATGAACAAGGGGCTGCGTATTTTAACCGGTGCACATATGACCCCGCTGGGTACTGCTGCTTCAACGCGGCAGGTACTTCGTGCTGAAGCTGCGGCGCGCGAGCTTTTCATGCTGCAAAAGCCATTCGAAGAAAACCCATGGTCAGGAACGCGGCCTTGTATGCCCGATATGTTGCCGGTCGTGGGGCCTAGCAGGCATAAAGGTCTATGGTTTAACTTTGGTCATGGTCATCAGGGCTTTACACTTGGACCAACAACTGCAACTCTTCTGGCTGAGCAGTTCGATGCGCAGGGCGTGAATCCGCTTATGAAGCCGATATTACCTTCAGCCAGGCATTGGTTCTAACGTATCCAATTCTGCCACTAGGATCGATGCACACTATGGTGCGAGTGCTCACACCCGCATCTGGAGCAACGCTTATTTGGCCATGGATGGTAAATATATAGGCCAAATATACTCTCGCTTCTAAAGAGTGAAAACGAGCATTGGGGACACACAAAAACGAACATGAACATCAGCGCACCAACGACTAATGCGACTGATCCTATCGCGGCGCTGCTTACTCCTATGGCAATGCCAATACCCACTGTCCAATCAGGAGAGGTTAAAACCAAAACGGACGCTATAATAAGAAATAGCCAAGCTTTTTTGTATAGAGACATCCTCACCGTATTTCTTTTATCATCATTCGACAAAAACCTTTATCCTTCGTGTGCCCATCACGAGGGTGAGTTTCTACTGAAGTGATCAGCTTGGCGGCTTCACTTTCACCCATCAGCTTAACGGCGTTGCGCTTGGCAGTTTTATACACTTCTTTATCGTTCAAAACTTTCTCACATTGATAGGCCACTGTGAGTTCAAAAGCTGCTTTCTTAATATATGCCTCATTCTGAGAAGCGCTGACTTGGCTGAGTGGCGTTAAAGCCGCAATGGCACTGATTGCAATTATCGGATGAAATTGGTGCATACCTGCGTTCCTTTTGTGCCAAGGAAATCTTTTCGACTGACTGCTTAAATGAATGTATTTACTGGTAAAAAATCCGGTCATGCATAGTTGCTTGGGATGACAAATCAGGTGCTTTCGTGCTCACTTGATGAAATGGGTGGTCAATCTTTAGGCGATACATCAATGGTTCCGGCATTGATGATGCTTTTGACAATCTTTTGTGCTGATAGGACACTTTCAAGGTAAGTTATTGATAGAAAGCCATTTTTGATAGGTTCAGCTATGCGGACCTCAGAAAGAGTTTGGTCGCCGACCTTAATGGAAACTGTTCGGCCAATGTTTCTTTGGGTCATGTCACTAAAACGCCGAATATCTGGCTGCATAATCTTCATCGCTATTATGAGCTCACCATTCGAATTATCGAAAGTGACATTAGCGTTTTGGACCGCAAACGGTTCAGCGCTGACGCCTTGGCATGAAAGTAGAACTATTACTCCGGCAAGAAATTTTATCACAACACTACTCGTTCAATCGCTGCTCTAATCTGGACAATACCGAATATGGATCCGATTGCCAGTCGTGTAGTCGTTGCAGGTATTCGGCAACTGTGAAAGGCGTGAAGAAACTCGCGAGGACTCGAAAGAGGGTAACAAGCATCTTGACCAGATGCTGGCCAGTTTAGCGTGGGACAAAATATAGCCCCGCTTGTTTTAAACGCAGCGGGGCTGTTTTCTTACTTCGGCATATTTGCTGCGGCCTGTTTCAATGCATTAGCCATCATTTCGCAAAGCTTGGCTTCTTCAATGCCTTGTGCCTTTGCTGATGTTGCCAGATCTTGTTCCATGCCCATAGCCGAAACCTTACCCTGCTTTCCAGCTGCTTCCGCTGCGTCGCCTTTCGAAGCATCCGCAGGTGTAGGAACAAGTGTCATCAGCTTAGTCTGAATTTCAGAAGCACTACCATCAATGAAACCTTTTTCCTGACAGTATGCGAGCACGCCAAGTTGATTACGTGCCGCATTATAAGCCATTTCCATTTGTTCCGGTGTCGGCTGCTGAGCAAATGCAGAAGTCAATGTGGTTCCAACAATTGCCGCTGTGAGGATTAAACGGTTCATATTCGTCTCCCTAGTTTAAATTACTTCCGATTATTTCTTATTTTCATTAAGCAAGGAGGTGCAAGAGCGCGTTTATATTTGTAGAACAAGTTTCATAAATTCTTGAAATTCAACGTTTGTTTGTCCATTATGTGACGGGATTTGTTTAGGGAAATCAAATGATTGTACCTAAAATCGGCAAAATATTTTCTGAAGACGAATACTTCAGTTAATTTTAACCCTTAGTGCCATCACGTATGAATCTGCGCAAATCTTTGACGCTCAGATCAATTCAGAAACACAGTAGGCGCTTTCCTAAGCACGGTTTTCATTTTATGACGGTCGGCTTCCATCCACGAGCAAAGCCCATCGACATTGCAAGGCTGGCGTACTCGATCTCTTTGACGAGGAAGTCTCGGTCTTTCAACAGGGCTTCTATTGCCGCTCGCACATCGCCCTTGTGATAAGCCAGCACCAATTCAATCTCGTCGTCGTATCCATTTTCTTGCGCAACCGCATTCATTGTCCTGCTCCGTTAAAGCAGACACACTCGCCGCCAGACGTGTCCATATATTACGATGTTCTTATTTTGTTCACTGCGCTAAAAGAGTCAAGCATGTTGCGTTCCATGTTGCTAGGATTTGCCGAGATTTCTTGTAACTAGTTGTAATTGCAGGGAACCAATTTGCAACAAGACGTGACATGAAAACAGGTCTTAATAAGCACGCGAAAAAGATTAAGTAATTGTTTTTATTAAGGGATTTTTTGGAGGCCTCACCCGGAATCGAACCGGGGTGCAAGGATTTGCAGTCCTCTGCGTAACCACTCCGCCATGAGGCCTTCCGAAAGAGTACTGTCAAATCAGTCAGCGCTCTCTTGAGCAGTTCCAATATTGATCCAGACACACTTCGTCAAGCCGTTACCAACGATTGAATCATTTTTCTCCAACACTTTCCAAAAGATGCTTCAATACAGGATTACTCATCCGGGTCGCGATCTGATGGTGTTTGCGGTCTGGCGAGATTGCCCTTTGAAAATGTGTAGCCGGTTTCAACCGCGTTACGCCCGAACTTGTCACGCAGACGGTCGATGGCGCTTTCAGCCACTGCGCGCTTTGTAGCTTGAGTATCAACAAGGTCTGGCGGATCTGCACGTTCATCTGATGAAAGTTCGCTTACCCCGATGCCGAGTAGACGGAATCTGGTTCCGTCCAATTCCTTATCTAGAAGCTGCAGGCCGGTGCGGAAAATGCGGTCGGCAAGTTGCGTTGGATCGGCGAGCTGCCGATTGCGCGTTCGTAGTTTGAAATCTTGTGTCTTGAGCTTAAGTACAACGGTGCGTCCCGCGATATCCCCAGCCTTTAGCCGCTGCGAGACCTTCTCTGATAGAGCGCGCAGCACAGGTATGAGATCAGTGGCCTGAGAAAGATCCTTATTGAAGGTGGTTTCAGCTGAAACACTCTTCATATCGTGCTCAGGTTCGACTTTACGGCTGTCCTGCCCGCGTGAAAGCCGAAACAGCCGCTGCCCCATCGTGCCGTAAGCCTTCATGAGCGTGCCTTCATCCATTGTCTGAAGCTGCCCAATGGTGCGAATGCCATCACTTTCTAGCTTTGCATTCAATGATTTTCCGACACCCCAGATCATGCTGACAGGCTTGTCGCGAAGAAAATCCAGCGCTTCCATTTCACCAATAACAGAGAATCCGCGTGGTTTTTCGAGATCGGACGCAACCTTTGCGAGATATTTGCAATAAGATAGCCCGACAGAGATCGTGATTCCGATTTCAGTTTCGACACGCTTGGCAAACCGCGCCAGCACCATGGCCGCGGGCGCTCGGTGAAGACGTTCTGTGCCGCCCAAATCGAGAAAAGCCTCGTCGATCGAAATAGGCTCGACCAGTGGTGTCAGTTCGCGCATCAGTTGCCGAACTTCCCTGCCTACTTGGGAATATTTTTCCATGTTGGGTTTGATGACAACGGCTTGTGGGCAGGCTTCCAAAGCCTTGAACATTGGCATGGCAGAGCGCACACCATGAATGCGTGCAATATAGCAAGCGGTCGAGACGACACCGCGTGTTCCACCACCAATGATGACCGGCTTATCGCGTATATCGGGATTGTCTCTTTTTTCGACTGAAGCATAAAACGCATCGCAATCCACATGAGCGAGCGACAGCTTGTAAAGCTCAGGATGACGTACAAGGCGAGGGCTTCCGCAGGTCCGACAACGCCGAGCTGATTCCAGCTTTTGCAGCGACAAACAATCGCGGCAAAAGCCTTGCTCCGAGCGGTTTATAGCGAGTTGATCAGCCATGGCAGCGTGTGTTTGTATGAACATAAAAGGAACATCGCCTTATAGCACTAAAGCGAGCCAATGCCATCGATACTCTGTCACCCTGTCAGCTGTGCCCTTGACATTGGCAAGGATATCACCAAGTTTAGTGTTATGAACAACCGCTTTGCTTCCATACTCCATCGGGTTCAACCGATCACGGGATAGCAACCCTCGAGGCCTGCCTTGCGCAGAGGGCTCCGGGGGACGGGTTGCCGCTTGGCTTCAAGCGGAATTGCTAAAAGCGCTTTCATCCAAAATTCAAGCAAATGCTCCAACCGGTATTCGGTGCGGAGAACAATTATCCTTAGACAGCAGTGAGCTATCGTCATGAGCGAAAAGAATCGCAAGAAGCCAAAGATCGTCGTCAGCGATATTGACCATGAGCGCCTGACAGTTCTGGCCGGCAACGCCTCCGAAAAGTTGGAGGAAGTGGCTGAGGAGTTGATGCAGGAACTCGATCGCGCAAAAGTTGTGCCGCAGAAAAAACTGCCGGCAGACGTCGTTCGCATGGGCTCGACGGTAGAGTTTCGCTCAAACGATGGGCATGAACGCAAAGTAACGTTGGTTTATCCCGGCGAGGCAGACATTGCTCAGGGCAAGATTTCTATTCTAACGCCAATCGGCACTGCTCTTATTGGCCTTACTCCGGGCCAGTCCATGTCGTGGACTGCACGCGACGGCAAAGCCCATGAGCTGAGCGTCATCAGTGTGATAAACGCTGAAGCGGTCAGCGCTGCATAATTCTGCAGGCTGCAGGCGAGAAAGCCCCGCGAGACGGGGCTTTTTTCAAAGATGATGATTAAGGCCACCTGGCAACAGTGCCATGGCCTTTTCTATAAGGGCAGGATCGCGTCCCGTTTCTTCGCAAAAGCGTATCAATGTTGGTTCATGCCCGAGAAAGAATTGCAGAACGCCTGCGAGAAAGCCCGGTTCCTGTGCTGCAGAGCGAATAGATGACGCTTCAATGCCGGTGAGTGCGAGAAAACGCGGCAATAGATCCTTGTCTTGAGCCAACCACACAAGCGCTTCGACTGCTAGGTTTTCCGCGTCGGTTTGGCTTAACAGCGTCTTCATATGGCCTCTCCAATTAACTCGTTGTTTTTACGTGATTTTATGCAGAAAAATCGCTTTCTGCTGTTTTGAGGAAAGCTTTAGACTGTGGCCTTTGTTTAATCGCCCAAAGTCTTAACGACAATGCGGGATTTGGCGAATATTTGCCTTTCGTCAATGAAATGCGCTTAAACTATAAGGGAGCTATATGGCTAGGACAAACAAGACAGCCTTGTTTTACCTCGGGAAAGATTAAGGCCAGGGAATATTCGATGACGAAAAGTGTCATGATCGTCGAGGACAACGAACTCAATATGAAGTTGTTTCGCGATCTTATCGAAGCCAGCGGATATGAAACCATCAGGACACGCAACGGTCTTGAGGCACTTGATCTTGCGCGCGAACATCGTCCCGATCTGATTTTGATGGACATTCAGCTTCCGGAGGTATCCGGTCTGGAAGTGACCAAGTGGCTTAAAGATGATGAGGAATTGCGGCATATTCCTGTGATTGCGGTGACGGCCTTCGCAATGAAAGGCGATGAGGAACGCATTCGGCAGGGAGGCTGTGAGGCCTATATATCCAAGCCGATCTCGGTGCCGCGGTTTATAGAAACCATAAAATCCTACTTGGGTGACGCTTAAACCTTTTCGATTTGGGGAATCTCGCAAGGGTGAGAATTTGGGGGGGCTGGCTGATATGACTGCAAGAATTCTTGTCGTTGATGCTGCAGAATCAAATGCAAAGCTGCTCGAAGCGCTGCTCTTGCGCGAATATTACGAGGTCGTAACCGCTAATAAAGGCGCGGAGGCGATCGAGATTTGCCTGGGCGGGCAGATCGATGTGATTATCCTTGATGTCGTCATGTCAGACATGGACGGCTTTGACGTTTGTCGGCGCCTGAAAGACGACCCGCGCACCACCAATATCCCGGTTGTGATTCTAACGGCTCTGGATAGTTCTGAAGACAAGATCAAAGGGCTTGAGGCTGGAGCGGATGATTTCCTGTCCAAGCCCGCTCAGGATCTCCAACTCCTTTCACGCGTGAAAAGCCTCGCGCGTCTTAAAATGGTTTCGGATGAGCTTTTCCAACGCACTGGAACTGTCGCTGACACAGAAGTCGAAGCTCTACTCGTGACCAAATTATCCGGACGCTTTGGCGGCGGGGAGGATGCAGCACGTATTCTGGTGGTGGATGAGAATGAACTGGCAGCAGCACGGTTGCGCCTCATCCTCGGCGAGGATTATTTCGTCGATGTCGCACATGACGCAAATGCGGCTCTCATCAAGGCGATTGAGAATGATTACGACAGCATCGTCATTTCGGCAGATTTTACCTATTACGACCCATTGCGATTATGCTCACAGATACGCACAATCGAGCGCACACGGCTTGTTCCGATCATTCTGATCGTCAATGAAGACGAGGGAGCTTTGGTTGTTCGTGCGCTTGAACTGGGCGTAAATGACTATGTTATGCGTCCGCTTGAGAAGCTGGAGCTTTATGCGCGGTTGCGCACCCAGATCAAGCGCAAATGCTATAATGATTTGCTGCGTCAGAGCTTACACCGCACAATCACAATGGCGGTAACTGACAGCCTCACCGGGCTGCATAATCGGCGTTACCTTGATACGCACATGCCAGTACTCTTGTCGCGCGCTACAGGGCGCGAGAGGCCGCTTTCGGTCATCATGATTGACTTCGACCATTTCAAACGCGTCAATGACAAATACGGGCATGACGGTGGCGACGATGTTCTGCGAGAATTCGCTGCGCGGCTGCGTAAAAAGATACGCGGCATGGATGTCATGTGTCGCTATGGCGGCGAAGAATTTGCCATCGTATTACCGGATACTGATTTAACAGCTGCCACAGCGGTAGCAGAGCGCATTCGCGAAGCTGTTGCCGAAGCGCCGTTCCTCATCATTGGTGGTAAGCACAAGATCAATATGACGATCAGCATCGGTATTGCCGGGCTACGGCTTATGGGTGGAGATACTGCTGAGGCACTTTTTGCACGAACGGATGCAGCACTTTATGAAGCCAAGAAAACAGGCCGGAATCGCATCGTTCTTTCCGCCGCCTGATTAGGCTCTCCAAATAAAAAAGCCGTCTCATGAGAGACGGCTTTTTTTGATTCCTGCCAGTAATCTGGCGTCGGAAACGAATTACTTGATCTTCGTTTCCTTGAAGTCGACGTGCTTGCGCGCAATCGGGTCGTACTTGGTCTTTGTCATCTTTTCCGTCATCGTGCGGCTGTTCTTCTTCGTTACGTAGAAGAAGCCGGTGTCAGCGGTCGACAAAAGCTTGATCTTGATGGTCGTAGCCTTGGCCATATCGAAATACCTGCTCTTTCATGATTAAACCGCTGCGAGTCTGTCCAATTGGTCAGAAGCGGAAATTCGGCGCGACACTACGGATTAAGGGCGAAAAGTCAACCCCGCTTCTTCCTTTGAACAAGTCTTATCGCAGCAAAGAGTGCAAAAGCTGCAAAAAAGACGCCCAGAGTCAGTGGAAAGCCCTTAGGTCCAGCCATATCCATGCCCACGCCAACGGCCTGTGGGCCTGCCAACATGCCGATTGCATAGCAGAAGATGAAGGCGGCATTGGCTGATGCAAGCTCGCGACCCGTGAGTTCTGAACCGAGATGCGCAAGCCCGACAGTGTAGAGACCCGCAACGACACCGCCCCAGAGGAACAGCACAGCCGCCATTAGATACCAGTTCTCCATCAGGTAGGGCAGGGCCATCATCCCGGCGAGACCCGTAACGGCGCAGAACAGCAACAGTTTGCGGCGATCCGAAATGCGGTCGCTGATGATTCCCAGCGGTATCTGCATCAGGACATTGCCAAGACCGATCATCGTCAGCAGCAGGGCTGCATCGCCTTCGTCATAGCCAACACGGGCGCCAAAGACCGGGAACAGGGCGAAACCGCCAGTTTCAACTGCGCCAAATACGAAGACTGCCATCGTTGCCGTCGGTACGGCGAAAATGAACGGCAGAAAGGGAACATGTTCGCCTTCCTCGAAATCCGGGCTGTCGCGCCATGCGACAACCACCGGAATGATGGCGATCAAGATGATGGCGAAGCCGACATAGAACGGCAAACCACCCGCGCTGCCGATCTTTGAAAAGAGCCAAGGGCCGAGCGCAAAGCCGAGCGAAAGCGAGGTTGCGTAAATGCCGAGCACAAGGCCACGTTTTTCAGGCGGAGCGGAGGCGTTGATCCAGTATTCCGAGAGGACAAAAAGCACTGTCAGCGCAAAATGCAGGACGATTCGCAGAGCAAACCATGCCCAGAGTGGCTGAAAAAAGTGAAAGCCCAGAAATGCGACGCTGCCAATCAAGAGCATCAGCACAATTGCCTTGGCCACACCGAGGCGGGCGGCAATGGGTGCTGCGAGCGGTGCGGCAACAATGGATGCAAGACCTGCGACTGCAGTGTTTGCACCAATGAGGCTGGCTGAGTGACCGCGGCTTTCAAGCAGAACGCTCAGAAGCGGAATACCAAGCCCGATCGCTGCACCCATGGCGCTAATCGTGGCGATTGCCGCTGCAAGGGAACGCCAATGCATCTGGCCCTGGGTGTTCCCGCCGTCTGGTTCCTGGGGGATGATGTCGGCAGGATAAACTTCTTTATTCATTAGGTCAGATCACTTCGCGAACAAAGCGGCCATGCCGCTTGCTGTATTGCACCACTGGCAGAGTGGCTGGCAGTTCAAGCCGGGTTTCCGTCAGCAGCGTTTGCGCTTCTTTCAGAATTGTCTGAGTAATACGGGCGACGTCCAGTTTATCAACTTCATCGACGGCCACCCAATCCAAATCTTGTAGTTCTCCACTGGGAACAAGTTTCTGGCTTGCCAGTTCCGGCAGGCTGTCACGGAAAGCAATAAAAAAGCGCGTGTCGAAACGGCGTACATTTCCGGGTGGAGTGATTGCGCGGGCGAAATAGCGCAGGTCTCCCAGCGCAGGCAGCGCACCACCTTCCAGAAATGCCAACCAGTCCTTGTTTGCAGGATAATTGGCACCGTTTAATGACAAGGCGTTTTCCGCCCCGGGACGCGCGAGTTTTAGCCCGGTTTCTTCAAATGTTTCGCGAATGGCACAGAGCCCAAGCGCTCTTGCGCGGCGTTGTGAAGCGCGCGCACCCATGCCAGATACCAGCTTCTGCGTGTCATCGGAGCTAAGCTCGGAGGCAGCGCCAATGCTGCCATCGATAGGATCGGCTCTGCCGCCAGGGAATACGTATTTTCCGGGCATGAACGCGAGAGACGGATGGCGTCTGCCCATCAGAATGCGGGGGACGCGTTCCGTGCGGTCAATAAGAAGCAATGAAGCAGCATCGCGCGGGCGAAGCGGTAGCCTTGGTGTATGCGTTGTGGCGTGTGAAGGGGATGTCACGGGGATGAACCCTGTCAGGTGACGTCGCCGTAATCACCTTCGCCCTGACCGCCGAAACCATGCATGAACAGCGCCCACTGAAGGCCGATGGTTGCGCCTTTGATTGGCTGCAGCATGAGAAGCGACAGGATGACGGTCATCGGTCCCCAGATAGCCATATGCGCCCAGAGCGACAGGTTCGTGGTTGCTTCAACGCCCATGAAGGCGCCAACGACGATGTGTCCAACAACAAGGATTGTCAGATAGGCCGGAAGGTCGTCTGCGCGCTGCTCGGTGTAATCTTCACCGCAGACAGAGCAGCTATCGACAGGCTTTACAAAAGCCCGAAACAGCTTGCCTTCGCCGCAATGCGGGCAGCGGCACTTAAATCCGCGCCACATCGCCTGACCCAGATCGCGGGTCGGGCGTGCAGTTTTCTGGCTTTCACCACCGAAAACGTGGATCTGACTATCCGTGGAATTGGCCTCTAGCGTGCTCATCTGTGACCTTTTCTCTTGGAGCGCGAAACGCCTGCCGGCTTTCCTTTGCGCCCGCGCATCCCTTTGCTTGCCTTGTGATGCGAACGCGTCGACATCGGCAAGGAATGCGGTTCCGAAACCATCTCAAACCGAAGCGCACCCGCGACAGGGAGCGCTTCCACCAGTCTAACCGTTACATTGTCGCCCAGACGGAAGCCTTTTCCGCTTTTTTCTCCGGCGAGTGCATGGTTTGCTTCGTCATACAGATAGTATTCATTACCCAAAGTTGAAATGGGGACAAGTCCGTCTGCGCCATATGTCGCAAGGGATACGAAAAGCCCGGCTTTTGTGACACCAGTTACGCGTCCCTCATATTCATCACCAAGATGCGCTGCGAGGAAATGGGCAATCAGGCGATCAACGGTCTCACGCTCTGCAAGCATCGCACGGCGTTCGGTCGAAGAAATGAGCGCCGCAGTTTCTTCCAGATGCGCTTCTTCATCGGTGGTCAGACCATCCTTGCCAAATCCCAAAGCCTTGATCAGAGCGCGATGCACGATCAAATCGGCATAACGGCGGATCGGCGAGGTGAAATGCGCATATTTGCGCAAATGCAGACCGAAATGGCCGATATTATCTGGGCTGTAGATTGCCTGGCTTTGCGTGCGTAGCACCACCTGATTGACCAGATCTTGATGATCTGTTCCATCAACAGCTTCGAGAATACGGTTGAACTGCGCTGGCTTGAGAGTAAGACCTTTGGCAAGGTTAATTTCAAGCGTGCGCAGAAACTCCCGCAAGGATTCCTGCTTTGCCAGTGCCGGTTCATCGTGGATACGGAAAATCAACGGCTGACGATGTGCTTCAAGCACTTCAGCGGCAGCCACATTTGCCTGAATCATGAACTCTTCGATGAGCTTATGGGCGTCCAGTCGCTCAGGCACGATGACCTTGTCTACCTTACCGTCAGGCCCGAGCAGGATTTTCTTTTCCGGCAAATCCAGCTCAAGCGGCTCACGCGCATCGCGACCGCGTTTGAGTGCGCCATAGGCGGCCCACAGCGGCTTGAGGATCGTGTCCAGAATAGGCGCAGTCTTCTCGTCTGTCGCGCCGTCTATCGCTGCCTGTGCCTGCGCATAGGCAAGCTTTGCAGCGGAACGCATCAGGATGCGATGGAACTTGTGGGATTTCTTATGTCCGTTGGCGTCAAACACCATGCGGACGGCAAGTGATGGACGATCTTCCAGTTCACGCAGCGAGCAGAGATCGTTGGAAATGCGCTCTGGCAGCATAGGTACAACCCGGTCGGGGAAGTAAACTGAATTGCCACGCTTCAGTGCTTCGCGATCAAGCGCCGAGTTGGGGCGCACATAGGCTGCCACATCAGCAATCGCAACGACGACCACATGACCGCCGACATTGTCGGGATCAGTGTCCGGCTCCGCATAAACGGCGTCATCGTGATCCTTCGCATCTGACGGATCGATGGTGAGTAGCGGCAGCTCGCGCCAGTCTTCACGACCGTCAAGCGTTGCGGGCTTTGCAGCTTCTGCTTCGCGGATCACATCATCCGGGAAGATATGCGGGATTTCATGCTCGTGAATGGCGATCATCGACAGGGCTTTTTCGCTGTCGATTGAACCCACCACCTGTCGCACCTTGCCGCTCGGCAAGCCATAGCGACGAGACGACGTCAGTTCCACCTCAACCAGATCGCCACTTTCCGCATCGGCAAGCGACTTTGGATCAAGCTGTACTTCCGGCTGCTTGCGATTGACTGGCTCGAGCCGCCATTCGCCATTGCTGAGCTTACGCAATACGCCAAGTACCGCGTTGCTGCTCTGATCGACAACCTTGATTACGCGCGCAGAATACTCCGGACCGTCATTGTCCTTGTTGCGGAAAATCTTGGCCAATACCCGATCGCCAACACCAACCGCCTGACCATCGGACGACTTGTTGAGGCGGGTTCGGCGGATAGTGACGACTGGCGGCTTGCCGTAGTTTTCTTCGTCCCATTCAGCCGGGCGAGAAATAAGTCCACCATCATTGTCACGGCCAATAATGTTCAATACGGAAATCGGTGGCAGGGTGCCGGGGCGGGAGAGGCGACGGGCACGCTTTTCAAGCAGGCCTTCATCACCGAGTTCACGCAGCAGATCCTTGAGATAGACGCGTGCATCGCCCTTGATATTGAATGCCTTGGCCAGATCGCGCTTGCCTGCACGGTCCGGGTTCTCTTCGATAAACTTGAGAACCTCGTCACGCGTCGGCAGGAAGGAGGTTGAATCTCCTGCCTGTGCAGCTTCTGATTTTGCTTTAGCAGCACGCCGTTCGGTCCGTGCGGATCGTCCGGTATCGGGTTTGGGGAAACGACGCGCCAATTCTTACTCCTCTGCCGCCTTCGCCTTTGCTTTGGAAGGGGCTTTCTTCTTCGCTGCCGGCTTCTTTGCAGCAGCTTTTTTCGGTGCGGCTTTCTTTTCGCCATCTGCGGCCTTGGCGGCAGATTTGCGGGCAGGAGCCTTCTTTGTCTTTGTGCTGCCAGCTTTTGCGGCAACGAGTTCCAGCGCTTCTTCCAGCGTCACACTGGCCGGGTCCTTACCCTTTGGCAGAGTGGCATTCACCTTGCCCCAGTTGACGTAAGGACCGTAACGACCGTCACGAACGGTGACTGCGCCACCATCTGGATGATCGCCCAGTGTCGCAAGCGCTGCAGGCGTCGAGCGCCCACGACCACCTTTCGACTGTTTATCCGCAAGGACGGAAACAGCGCGATTGAGGCCCACCGAGAACACTTCATCAGCATTTTCGAGATTGGCAAACGTGCCATCATGGCTGACATAAGGACCATAGCGACCAATGCCAGCAGAGATCATCTTGCCGGTTTCAGGATGCTGTCCAACATCACGCGGCAACGACAGCAGCGCCATTGCTTTTTCATGGTCAAGCGTATCGACCGTCCAGCCTTTTGGCAGGCTGGCACGCTTGGCTTCCTTGCCTTCGCCCCGCTGAACATATGGGCCGAAACGACCAGTCCGCGCGGTGATTTCCTCACCGGTGAATGGATCCTTGCCCAGCTGTTTAGGTTCGTCGGAGGCTGCTGCTTCTCCATTGCCTTCACCGCCCAGCTGACGCGTGAACTTGCACTCCGGATAATTCGAACAACCGACGAACGCGCCGTATTTTCCAAGCTTCAGCGAAAGCTGGCCGGTGCCACAGGTTGGGCAGGTGCGCGGATCGCTACCATCGCCGCGATCAGGGAAAGCAAGCGATGAAAGCTCTTCGTTCAGCGCATCCAAAACATTGGTAACGCGCAGTTCCTTGATGTCATCAACAGAACCGGAGAAGTCGCGCCAGAAATCACGCAGCACGTCTTTCCAGGAAAGCTTGCCATCGGAAATGAGGTCGAGCTTTTCTTCAAGGTCCGCTGTGAAATCATATTCGACATAGCGTTTGAAGAAGCTTTCAAGGAACGAAATAACCAGACGGCCCTTCGGTTCCGGCATGAGCTTACGCTTGTCGATGGTGATATATTCACGATCACGAAGCGTTGCGAGCGTCGCTGCGTAGGTCGATGGACGGCCAATGCCGAGCTCTTCCATCTTCTTGATGAGCGATGCTTCCGAATAACGCGGTGGCGGCTCGGTGGAATGCTGCGTGGCGTCGATTTTTTCGCGCGCAATCGCCTCACCGGAGCGGATTTCAGGCAGCTTTGCGCTGTCTTCATCCTCATCTTCTTCTTCGCGGTGATCCATATAGGCCGCGAGGAAGCCGTCAAACTTCGTAACCGAACCGTTGGCGCGCAGCATGGCCGAACGCGAACCATTGGTTGCTTCGATGTCAGCGGTTGTGCGTTCAATGTCGGCAGCCTGCATCTGGCTCGCGATAGCGCGCTTCCAGATCAGCTCGTACAAACGCGCCTGATCTTCATCGAGATAGCGGCGCACTTCTTTCGGATGGCGCGTGAATTCCGTCGGACGGATCGCTTCGTGCGCTTCCTGAGCGTTCTTAGCCTTGCTCGAATAGTAGCGCGGCTTTTCCGGCACATATTGTGGACCGAAGCTCTTCCCAATCGCATCGCGGGCGGCAGTGATGGCTTCGGGGGCCATCTGCACGCCGTCGGTACGCATATAGGTGATCAGACCAGCGGTTTCTCCGCCTATGTCCACGCCTTCATAAAGCCGCTGCGCAACTTGCATGGTGCGCGATGCCGAAAAGCCGAGCTGTCCTGATGCCGCCTGCTGAAGCGTCGATGTGGTGAATGGCGGGCCGGGATTACGCTTGGTCGGCTTCGCTTCGACAGAAACTGCCTTGAAGCTTGCGCCTTCCAGCATGGTACGGATGGCCGTTGCCTGCTCTTCATTCTTGATGTCGAGCTTGCCGAGCCTCTTGCCGTCAACCGCAGTCAAACGAGCCGAGAACGCATCGTTACGCGGTGTTTTAAGCGAAGCGGCGATATTCCAGTATTCTTCGCGGATGAAGCGTTCGATCTCGGATTCGCGGTCGCATACGAGACGCAGAGCTACCGACTGAACACGGCCTGCCGAACGAGCCCCGGGCAGCTTGCGCCACAAGACCGGTGAAAGCGTAAAGCCAACGAGATAATCGAGTGCACGACGAGCGAGATAGGCATCGACCAGCGGCTCATCGATATCGCGCGGATTTGCGATAGCGTCGAGAACGGCTTTCTTGGTGATGGCGTTAAACGCGACACGCTTGACGGTCTTGCCCTTCAAGGCCTTTTTCTGGTTGAGCACTTCGAGTACGTGCCACGAAATGGCTTCCCCTTCGCGATCAGGGTCAGTTGCCAGAAACAGACCATCACTGTCCTTCAACGCTTTGACGATATCCGCCAAACGCTTGGAAGAGTTGCTGTCAACTTCCCAGGACATTGCAAAATCTTCGTCCGGACGGACAGACCCATCCTTGGCTGGCAGATCTCGCACATGACCAAACGAGGCCAGAACCTTATAGTTCGACCCGAGATACTTGTTGATAGTTTTGGCCTTTGCAGGCGATTCGACGACAACGACGTTCATTACAACAGCCCAGATTCGCGATGTTTACGGGTAAGTTATCCCTGTATCGCGTTCAAATAGTTGCCTTTCACATGAACAGCGGTTTGCGTTTGGTCAAGAGCTAGACGGTAAAAATCGTCAAATACAACCTAAAGTTGCTATATGTAAATATAAAGCTTGTGGTAGTGTCTGGTCGGGGTATATCCGTCGGGTTTGAACCAGAAGGGTGATTTTCATTTGAAGGAAACCGGCACATTTTGGGGGCAAAGGTGGTTCAGCGAGATACAACTCGTCAGGAGACACTGGCTTATATAGAAGAAATGCTACAAGAACTCGTCAAAATGGCCAGAGGGACGGATAGTCATCTTCTCGTCTATCTCATGGACATGGCATTGCAGGAAGCACGCGACAATCAACATCATTGCCCGTGTGATTGAGTTTAAAAATGCTCATCGCGTGGCACAAGGGCGACCTGATTGCCGGGATAGCGTAACAGCCTCCCGGCAAGATCAAGTTCCAACAGGATTAGTTGGGCATTGCTTGCATCAAGGCCTGTGTGTCTGACAAGCGTATCAACATCGATCGGAACCGGCCCAAGAGCATCGACGAGAATATCGCGTTGCTCATCCGTTGTTATGGCTTGAAGCGGCTCAGGCGCTTCATCGATCTGGGTCAACAGATCGGGCTGCGCTGCTTCGGCTTTGAACGTATCGCGGCCGATGAGCGGGGACAAAGAATCGATAACGTCGTCGGCGCAGGTTACAAGCGTTGCGCCTTGTTTCAGAAGTGCATTGGTTCCGCGGGCGCGTGGATCGAGCGGCGAACCAGGCACTGCGAACACTGTTCGGCCCATTTCACCAGCCATGCGGGCGCTGATGAGCGAGCCTGAACGCTCGGCAGCCTCCACCACGATGAGACCAAGCGAAAGTCCAGCTATGATGCGGTTTCGACGTGGAAAATCACGCGCACGGGGCTCTGCACCCATCGGCATCTCGGTAATGAGTGCACTGCCGTTTTCGGGTATGGCACGATAGATCGGCAGGTTTTCGGGTGGGTAGGGTTTATCAAGGCCACCGGCCAGCACAGCCACGGTTCCGCTTTCTATGCTGGCTTTATGTGCTGCCGCATCGATCCCGCGCGCAAGGCCGGAGATTATTGCGAAGCCAGCGTCACCCAGATCACGCGCCAGACGCTCTGTGAAGCGTGCGCCGACCACAGACGCATTGCGCGAGCCAACGATGGCAACAGGGGGCTTGCGAAAGACATTTGGATTGCCCTTGATAATGACAAGTGGCGGTGGTGCTTCGCAATTTTTGAGCTGTTGCGGATAGTCCGGTTCGCCCATGCCAATAAGACGCGCACCTATCCGCTCGATGGCTTCCAGCTCGCGTTCGGCATCTTCCAGCGGTGTCACGCGCACGGGCTTAGCGCCACCGCCGCGTATGTTGAGGTCAGGTAGTCTTTCTATGGCGCTGGCGGCAGAGCCACAGAACATGATGAGGTCGCGGAAAGCGACAGGACCGATGTTTTCAGTGCGAATGAGGCGCAGCCAGTTGAGCCGCTGTCGGTCGGAGAGGCGAATTCCAGAAGTCGAATTCGCGCTCTGTTTCATCCTTTTTTGCCTATCTTGCTTTCAGTGCCGCTGAGGAGGCGCGAGATATTGGCGTGATGCTTTATGAAGACGATAATGGTCAGCACAGCAAACAAAGCCGCAATCGCGTGATCACCGCGCGCATAAAGTGCGATTGGCACGATCAGACTGGCAACAAGCGCTGACAGTGAAGAATAGCGGGTGAGAAGTGCCGTGATGATCCATGCCGCGATGAAGACAAGAGCGCCGGGCCATGCAAGGCCGATCAGAATGCCAAGATAGGTTGCAACACCCTTGCCGCCTTTGAAGCCGATCCAGACCGGGAAAAGATGGCCGATAAAGGCACCGAAACCGGCTGCAATTGCAGCTTCCTGGCCGAATTTTGAGGCGATTAATACAGCTGCCGTGCCTTTAAGCGCATCAAGAATGAGCGTTGCCGCTGCGAGCTTCTTGTTGCCGGTACGCAGAACATTGGTAGCACCAATATTGCCGGAACCAATCGAACGTACATCGCCCAGTCCTGCAAACCGCGTCAGGATAAGCCCGAAGGGAATGGAGCCGAGAATATAGCCGAATATCAGCGTGCAGATTGTCACTAAATTGACCAGACCTGTTTCGGCCATGGAACTCCCCATATGTTCTTTATTCAAATTACTTGAGAAGAAAAGCCGCCCAAAAGCAAGACGGCTTTTCTGAAAATGTTAAGCCGAATAAACTGTCTTGCCGCCGACTATAGTGCGGTTGACGCGACCTTGGAAGCGGGCACCTTCAAAGCAGCTATTCTTTGAGCGCGAATGCAGGTCTTGCTCACGAACCACCCATGGCTCGTCCAGATCAACAATCGCAAGATCAGCCTTGGCGCCGGGCTTCAGAGTGCCTGCATCCAGTCCAAAGATGCGCGCAGGCGCAGTCGAGAGCACTTCAACCAGACGAAGCAGCGGAATGCTGTCGTTGTGATGAAGTCGAAGGGCTGCAGCCAGCAGCGTTTCCAGGCCAATTGCACCAGCTTCTGCATCGGCAAAAGGCAAGCGCTTGGTGTCAACATCCTGCGGATCGTGTGCAGAAACGACAATGTCGATTGTGCCGTTCTTGACGGCTTCAACCATTGCCAGACGGTCTTCCTCGCTGCGCAGAGGCGGCGACAGACGGAAGAAGGTGCGGAACTCGCCGATGTCGTTTTCGTTGAGCGACAGGTGATTGATAGAAACGCCTGCCGTTACATTGGTGCCAAGGTCTTTTGAGCGCTTGAGCGCGTCGGCTGACATGGCACACGAAAGCTGTGCTGCGTGATATTTGCTGCGGGTGAGAGCCGCCAGGCGCAGATCACGCTCCAGTGGAATGACTTCCGCTTCGCGTGGGCTACCCGAAAGGCCGAGCCAGCTTGCGAAGAGGCCTTCATTCATGACGCCATTGGCACCGAGATACGGATCACGGGTTTCACAGGCAATCACGGCATCAAAGTCGCGCGCATAAGTCAGAGCACGGCGCATCAATTGTGTGTTGGTGAGGGTGTTGCGCCCTTCAGTGAAGGCAACCGCACCCGCATCGCGAAGCAGGCCGATTTCCGTCATTTCGTCGCCATGTAGGCCCTTCGTAATAGCAGCGGCGGGATGCACATTGACGATAGCCGTGTCGCGCGCAGTGCGCTTCACGAACTCGACCAGCGCCACATCATCGATAACCGGATCGGTATCCGGCATCATGATGATGGAGGTTACGCCGCCAGCTGCTGCGGCCTGACTGGCCGATGCAATGGTTTCACGGTGTTCAGCACCGGGCTCGCCGATGAAAACGCGGGAATCGACCAGACCCGGCAGAATAGCCATGCCGTTGAGGTCGATGATTTCAGCGCCTTCAGGCGCACCTTGATTGCGGAAATCGGCACCGCTGGCGACAATCTTGTCGTCTTTGATCAGCAGGCTTCCGACTTCATCCAGTCCGCGAGACGGATCGATGATGCGGGCATTTTCAAAAAGGATCGCACTCATGCACGTTCTCCTGCGGCTTCTGCGCGACGCGGATCGAGCAGGGCTTCCATAACCGCCATACGCACAGCGACGCCCATTTCCACCTGTTGCTGGATCATGCTCTGGGGGCCGTCCGCTACATCGGATGCAATCTCGACACCGCGATTCATCGGGCCGGGATGCATGACCAGTGCATCAGGTCGGGCAAGCTTCAGCTTTTCCTTGTCGAGACCGTAGAAGCGGAAATACTCACGCACCGACGGTACGAAGGAGCCGGCCATGCGCTCACGCTGAAGGCGCAGCATCATCACGACATCGGCGTCTTTAAGGCCTTCTTCCATGGTGTTGTAAACTTCAACACTCATGTCGGCGATGCCGGAAGGCAGCAGGGTCGAAGGGGCGACAACGCGAACGCGTGCGCCAAGTGCATTGAGCAGCAGAATGTTGGAGCGCGCCACGCGCGAGTGAAGCACATCGCCGCAAATGGCAACGATCAGGTTTCCGATGTCGCCTTTGGCGCGGCGGATGGTCAGCGCGTCGAGCAGCGCCTGTGTCGGGTGCTCGTGCGCACCGTCGCCAGCATTGACGACTGCGCAGCCGACTTTTTGCGCAAGGAGCGCCGCAGCACCGGCAGACGCATGGCGTATGACCAGAATGTCTGGCTGCATGGCGTTCAGCGTCATCGCAGTGTCGATGAGCGTTTCGCCCTTCTTGACCGACGAGTTGCCGACCGACATGTTCATCACGTCCGCGCCCAGCCGTTTTCCGGCGAGTTCGAACGATGATTGCGTTCGCGTCGATGCTTCAAAGAAGAGATTGATCTGGGTGCGACCGCGCAGCACGGACTTTTTCTTCTCGGACTGTCTGGAGACAGCCACTTCCTGATCCGCGAGATCGAGAAGACAATTAATGTCCAGGGGCGATAGCCCCTTGATGCCAAGCAGGTGGCGATGAGGGAAAATCGGTGAGACCGTTTGATTTGTCATGGCAAGTCACCCGTATAGAGCCGTGAAAGCTGGACCGCAACCGCCCTTATAAAGGCTTTAGCGGATTCACAAAGAAAAACCTGTATTCTTTGGGCATAAAGCGGTGAGCTGTCGGAAAATGTTAGTAAATTACAATGCAAGAACGCATAGAATGTCAGCTCTGCGCGCCTCAATCGGCTCGCAAGCTGATTTTGAGTTGAACAAAGCCGAACGGATGAGCCTGTGAAAACGCACGAAGTCACCAACCAGACCCCGTCTATGGCGGGTACGAATGCATATCTGGGCGATCCGCTTCTGATTCAGATCGCAGCGCGTTTCCCCAAAGAACTGCATACTGACCTGGAGAATACTGGGCGTTTTGTCATGTCGGCGGAAGCGCAGGATCTTGCACGTCTCGCCAATACCGAATTGCCAAAGCTGCGGACGCATGATCGTCAGGGACGCCGTGTTGATCTGGTGGAATATCACCCAGCTTACCATGCGCTGATGCGCCGTTCGATTGCGCAGGGCCTTCATTGCTCGATATGGGAAGCTAATCCAGCTGAAGCCGGACGTCGCCATCAGGCGCGCGCCGCGCGTTTCTTCCTCACCGCACAGCTTGAGGCAGGCCATCTCTGCCCGCTGACCATGACCAATGCTTCGCTCGCAGCAGTGATGGCTTCGCCTGATCTTTACAAGGAATGGTCGCCGCAGATTCTGTCGCGCAAATATGATTCCTCGCAAAAGCCCGCTTTGCAGAAGCAGGGCATTACGCTTGGTATGGGCATGACCGAGAAGCAGGGTGGCACGGATGTTCGCGCCAATACTACCCGCGCAGAACGCAATGAAGATGGCACCTATACAATCAGCGGTCATAAGTGGTTTATGTCTGCGCCGATGTCGGATGCTTTTCTGGTGCTGGCACAGGCGGAAGAAGGGCTTTCCTGCTTCCTGCTGCCGCGCCTGGCCAATGAGGCGGCTGGAAACGGCTTCTTCTTCCAGCGTTTGAAGGACAAGCTCGGAAACAAGTCCAATGCTTCATCCGAAGTCGAGTTCGATGGCGCTATCGGTCATCTGGTCGGAAATCCCGGCGAAGGCGTTAAAACCATCATGGATATGGTCACGCTGACGCGACTTGATTGCGCTGTTGCCTCCGCTGGCCTGATGCGCTCGGGGCTGGCCGAGGCCGTTCATCATGCACGTCATCGCGAGGTTGGTGGGCAAAAGCTGATCGAACAGCCGCTGATGAGCCGCGTTCTTGCCGATATGGCGCTGGATGTTGCGGGTGCGACTGCACTTTCCATGCGTCTGGCGCGTGCCTTTGACATGGCTGCTAGTGATCGCGCGGAAGCTGCTTTCGCACGCTGCATGACACCAGTTGTCAAATACTGGGTCTGCAAAATCGCACCGGCATTGCTTTATGAAGCGATGGAGTGCCTCGGTGGCAATGGCTACATTGAGGACGGCAATCTCGCACGCGCCTATCGCGAAGCGCCGGTCAATGCGATCTGGGAAGGCTCGGGCAATGTAATGGCGCTCGACGTGGCGCGCGTGCTCTCACGCGCACCTTCGCTGTTCGACGAAGTTCTCGACTGGATCAGCGGACAGCTGGGCGTGCGTGGTCAGGGTACGATTGATGTGTTGCAGGCGGCATTGCAACTGACCGAAACCGATCAGGGCGTTGCGCGTCTTCTGACGGAGCAGCTTGCTTATGCGGCTGCTGCCGCCGAATTGCGCAATCTTGGAGCGGATGATGTGGCGGATGCCTTCATCGAAACGCGTCTTGGTGGGCAGTGGCGCTCGACCTATGGCATGTTGGATGCACGTCATAATGCCAACCGGATACTCGATCAGCTTTATCCGGCGTCGTAATCGCTGTCATCGGCGTGCGATGAGCGCAGCATGTGCAGGCGATCCAGTGCGCCTTGCAAAATGAAGGAAGCTGCGGCCGAATCGATGCGTTCGGCCCGCTTACCGCGTGAAACGTCCATGCCGATGAGTGCGCGTTCGGCTGCGACTGTCGATAGGCGCTCGTCCCAGAACACGAAGGGCAGGTCGGTCAGTGGCTGCATAGTGCGCACGAAAGCCCGCGTCGCCTGAACGCGTGGTCCGGCTGACCCATCCATATTCATCGGCAGGCCAATAATAATGACGCCGACCTTGTCTGCTTCGAGTGCTTTCAGAAGCACCTGTGCATCGATTGTGAACTTGGTGCGTTTGATAACCGGACGGGGATGCGAGAATGACAGGCCCAGATCGGAAACCGCAAGGCCAATAGTTTTGGTGCCGAGATCAAGCCCGGCGACTGTCTGGCCAGGTTGCAGAATTTCCAAAACTTCTTCGATCTCAACGACGGCCATAGGTCCTCATAGTATTTTGATCAGGCTTCATATTGCCTGATGGAATTGAGCCGTAATATCTGTTTTAAAACTGAAAATCGAGCCGCAAGGAGACACACAATGAAAATCACCTGGTTGGGCCATGCAGCCTATCGCGTTGAAACGGATAAGGCCGTCATTCTGATTGATCCGTTCATCAATGGAAATCCGGGTGCCAAGGGCATCGATTTCAAGGAAGCCACCAAGGGAACCACGCATATTGCGCTGACTCATGGTCATGGTGACCATATCGGCGATACCATTGAGATTGCTAAAGAAACCGGTGCAACTGTTATTGCAAATCCAGAAATCACCGGCTGGCTGGGTCGCAAAGGTTTGGAAAAGTTCAGCATGGGCAATACCGGCGGAACCATTGTCCGCGATGGTTTCAGCGTAACGTTTGTTAACGCACTGCATTCTTCAGCGTTGATGACAGAAGACGGCATCACTCAGTCGATGGGTAATCCGAACGGCCTGGTATTTCATTTCGAGAATGCGCCGACACTTTATCATATGGGTGACACGGATATTTTCTCTGATATGGCGCTGATCAATGAACTGCATCAGCCAGAAATCGGCATTGTGCCTGTCGGTGATCGTTTTACCATGGGCGGTGCTGTGGCAGCTCTTGCGTGCCAGCGTTATTTCAATTTTAAAACCGTTCTGCCGTGCCATTACGGCTCATTCCCATTTATTGAAAAGACGGCAGACAAGTTTGTAGCGGCAATGTCTGACCATAAGGAAACGAAGGTGTTGGTGGCTGACGCTGGCACTGTTCACACGTTCTAATTTTGGCTAACTATGGATGGAAGCGCAAGAAATGTTGCGCTTCCCCACCCGCACCGTTATAGCCGGTAAAAGAACCTTTTCGGGGTGGCGGTTGGCCGTCCTAAATTATGAATTTGCGGAGAACAGAATGTCCGTCGATATTTCCACCGTCAAGCGCGTCGCGCATCTTGCGCGCATTGCTGTCAATGAAGACGAAGCAGAGCGTATGACCGGCGAACTCAATGCAATTCTGGGCTTTGTCGAGCAGTTGAACGAAGTCGATATTGAAGGCGTTGAGCCGATGACCTCGGTAACGCCGATGAAGATGCGTCTGCGCGAAGATGCAGTAACGGACGGCAATATCGCCAGTGCTGTTGTTGCCAATGCGCCTGTGACCGAAGATAATTTCTTCGTCGTGCCAAAGGTCGTGGAGTAAGTCGATGGCTATTCGGGTTTCCGTCGAGACCCCATTGCAGGATGATGTGCGTGATCTGGTCGAAGCCTTGAACGCGCATATGCTGCCGCTGTCGCCTCTCGAGTTCCAGTTCAAGATGACTGTTGAGCAGATGGCGGAGCCGGACACTACGGTTTTTGTCGCACGAGATGAAGACGGCAAGGCCGTCGGCTGTGGCGCGCTGAAGATGCACGATAACGGTGTGGGTGAACTCAAGCGCATGTTCACGCGCCCGGAAGTTCGAGGCAAGCGTATCGGCTCACATCTTGTCGATGCGATTGTCGAGCTGGCAAGAGCCAAGGGTGCTTCGCGTCTGGTCCTTGAAACGGGCACGGGGCCCGGCTTTGATGGTGCCTGGCGGCTTTATGGAAATTCGGGTTTTGCGCGTTGCGGAGTGGTTCTGGATTATCCTGACTCCGAATACAGCGCCTTTTTTGAAAAGCGTCTCGCTGAGGCGTGACTTTACAGGATTTGATGATGAGCGAACTGACCGCACTGACCATTGCCGAAGCGCGCGACAAGCTGAAGGCTAAGGCCTTCACCGCGACGGAACTGACAGAAGCCTATATTGCGGCTATTGAATCCGCCAATGACAAGCTCAATGCCTATGTCGCTGTGACGCCTGAAAAGGCGCGCGAAATGGCAAAAGCTTCTGATGCCCGCATTGCCGAAGGCAAGGCTGGTGCTCTCGAAGGTATTCCACTTGGCGTGAAGGATCTGTTTGCGACCAAGGGCATTCACACGCAGGCCTGCTCGCATATTCTCGATGGCTTCAAGCCTGAATATGAATCGACTGTCACCGCCAATCTCTGGGCTGACGGCGCTGTCATGCTGGGCAAGCTCAACATGGACGAATTCGCCATGGGCTCGTCCAATGAAAGCTCCTATTACGGCCCTGTGAAGAACCCTTGGCGTGCGAACGGCTCAGATGTTGATCTGGTACCGGGTGGCTCTTCAGGCGGTTCGTCGGCAGCAGTCGCTGCACATCTCTGCGCAGGTGCTACGGCAACCGATACCGGTGGCTCGATCCGTCAGCCAGCGGCTTTCACCGGCACTGTCGGCATCAAGCCGACCTATGGCCGTGTTTCGCGCTGGGGCACCGTTGCTTATGCATCCTCGCTTGATCAGGCTGGCCCGATCGCTCGTGATGTACGCGATGCCGCGATCCTGCTCAAGTCGATGGCATCGCTCGATCTGAAAGATACAACCTCGGTTGATCTGCCAGTGCCGGACTACGAAGCAGCTATCGGCAAGTCGCTGAAGGGCCTCAAGATCGGTATTCCGAACGAATATCGTATTGATGGTATGCCGGAAGAAATCGAAGCGCTCTGGCAGAAGGGCGTCCAGTATCTCAAAGATGCTGGAGCGGAAATCGTCGATGTTTCGCTGCCGCACACCAAATATGCGCTTGCTGCCTATTACATTGTGGCACCTGCGGAAGCCTCGTCTAACCTCGCACGTTATGATGGTGTGCGTTACGGTCTGCGCGTACCGGGCAAGGATATTGCCGATATGTACGAACAGAGCCGTGCTGCAGGTTTTGGCAAGGAAGTGAAGCGCCGTATTCTGACCGGAACCTATGTTCTGTCGGCTGGCTATTACGACGCATATTATCTGCGCGCGCAGAAGGTTCGCACGCTGATCAAGAAAGACTTTGAAAATGTCTTTGCAAACGGCGTTCATGCAATCCTGACGCCTGTTACGCCTTCTGCTGCGTTCAGCATTGGCGACAAGGAACTCGCAAACGATCCGGTCAAGATGTATCTCAATGACATCTTCACCATCACGCTTAACATGGCGGGTCTGCCGGGCATCGCGGTTCCTGCGGGCCTCAACGATCAGGGGCTGCCGCTTGGCCTGCAGCTGATCGGTCGCCCGTTTGAAGAAGAAACGCTGTTTCAGGCAGCTGGCGCGATTGAGCAGGCTGCGGGACGCTTTACACCGAAGAAATGGTGGTAAAATCTGAAGTTCTCATTCGCCGTGCCCGGCTTCGATCCGAAAATCGAGATCGATTTTCAGGGGGATCGAAGCTAGAATATAAAAAACTAGAGCGACCTTCGTGCGTCCAAGTGGACGCACAGCGCTCTATGACAGGCGAATTTGTTTTTATGGCTAAAATCGCGGTGCGCGCATGGCAAACCGCAGCGCGCGACATTGTGCTGACGGATGAAAGCCGGTCGGAACTCCAGGCCAAATTTCTGCGCGACTTGCGCGAGAATGCCGAGGGTGTTTTGTTGGCGGAACGATGCGGCGAAATATACGGTTGGGGCGCTCGTGTCCCGAAATCAAACTATATTTCCGACCTCTGGGTTGATCCCGCACACCATGGTCAGGGCGTAGGCGGCGCATTGCTTGGAGCGCTGATGGCGCAGATTGTTCTTGATGGTTTTGCGGAAGCTGAAATCGGCACCCATGCCGATAATTCTCCAGCAATCGGGCTTTATGAAAAAGCTGGGTTCAAGACCTATCACCGCAGCGAAGAATGGTCGGAGAGTTTTGGTCGCAAGGTTGAAAAGGTCAGAATGCAGGTAAAGCTTTAGGCGAGCATTGCCATTTCAAGACAAGCTCCTATCCTCTTCTATAGCAACTATTTTCAGGAGGAGGGGCACATGTGGATCATGCTTACGGATGTTAGTGGCGAACGGGTTGCAGTGAACTTCAACCACGTCCTGTCATACAACGCTTACGGTACTGGAACCCGTATCGTTACGCTCAGCGCGGACCTGACATTCTTCGTTAAAGAGTCGACCGAGGAAATCGAAACCAAGCTTGGCATCGACGTCAAGAATTGAGTATTTGCCGCAAAAGATTATCCATTCCCCTTAAAAAAATTGGGGGAATGGTGAAGTTCGAATCTCTTCCGATCCTTCGGCAAGCTCAGGATAGGAAGAGATAAAGATTAAATATCCAGTTCTTCCACAAAAGCGGCACGATCCTGAATGAAGCGGAAGCGCGCTTCCGGCTTTGTACCCATCAGATCATCAACAGTGCTGCGTGTTTCATCGATATAATCTTCATCGACATGAACACGAAGAAGCGTGCGCTTTTTCGGGTCCATAGTCGTTTCTTTCAGCTGCTCGGCGCGCATTTCGCCAAGGCCTTTGAAGCGGCCGATTTCGATTTTGCCACGTCCGGTAAACATCGTGCGAAGCAGCTCGTCCTTGTGCGCGTCGTCACGAGCATAGGCGACCTTGCCACCCTGGCTCAGACGATACAGCGGCGGGACTGCCAGATACAGGTGGCCGTTGCGGATGAGATCCGGCATTTCCTGATAGAAGAATGTGATGAGCAGCGATGCAATATGCGCACCATCCACGTCAGCATCGGTCATGACGATGACGCGATCATAACGCAGATCATCTTCACGATAATTCTTGCGGGTACCGCTACCCAGCGCCTGCACGAGATCGGCAATCTGCTGGTTGGCTGTCAGCTTCTCACGGCCAGCACTGGCAACGTTCAGAATCTTACCGCGTAGCGGCAGGATTGCCTGATTGGAACGATTGCGTGCCTGCTTGGCGGAGCCGCCAGCCGAGTCACCCTCGACGATGAAAAGTTCTGCACCTGCTGCAGCATTCTGCGTGCAGTCTGCAAGTTTGCCCGGAAGGCGCAGTTTGCGCGTCGCGCTCTTGCGGACGGTTTCTTTTTCCTGACGACGACGCAGGCGCTCTTCCGCGCGATCGACAACCCAGTCGAGCAAGCGGGATGCTTCCTGTGGTGAAGCTGTAAGCCAGTGATCGAACGGATCGCGGATGACATTTTCCACGATACGCTGCGCTTCAACGGTCGCAAGCTTGTCCTTGGTCTGGCCGACAAATTCCGGTTCCCGAATGAAGACCGAGAGCATAGCGGCTGCCGAAATCATCACGTCATCAGTGGTGATGATCGAAGCGCGCTTGTTGTTGGTTAGCTCCGCATAGGCCTTGAGGCCACGCGTCAATGCAATGCGCAAACCTGCTTCATGCGTGCCGCCGTCGCCCGTCGGGATCGTATTACAATAGGAGTTGACGAAGCCATCACCACCATACCACGACACCGCCCATTCAACAGCACCATGCCCACCCTGCTTTTCAGTGCGGCCCGAGAAAATCTCGCGCGTCACCTGATGTTCTTTGCCGAGCGAAGCAGAGAGATAATCCTTGAGGCCGCCGGGGAAGTGGAAAACAGCCTTTTCCGGAGTTTCCTTCTTCGGGTCGAGAAGCGACGGATCACAGCTCCAGCGAATTTCTACGCCGCCAAACAGATAGGCCTTCGAGCGCGCCATGCGATAAAGTCGGTGCGGATCGAATTGCGCGGTTTTGCCGAAGATATCCGGGTCAGGATGAAAGCGAACGCGCGTACCACGACGATTGTGGACTTCGCCGACATCTTCAAGCCCGCCCTGCGGAATGCCGCGCGAAAAGCGCTGGCGATAAAGGCGGCGATTGCGCGCGACTTCGACTTCCAGAACATCGGAAAGTGCGTTGACCACCGAAACACCCACACCATGCAGACCGCCGGATGTTTCATAGGCTTTGCCGTCGAACTTACCGCCTGCGTGCAGCTTGGTCATGATGACTTCAAGCGTCGATTTTCCCGGCACCTGCGGGTGCTCATCAACCGGAATGCCGCGTCCGTTATCGCTGACGGTCAGAAAGCCTTCGGCGTCGAGATTGACTTCAATGAAATTGGCATGGCCTGCAACGGCTTCGTCCATCGAGTTATCAATGACTTCTGCGAAGAGGTGATGCAGGGCTTTTTCGTCGGTGCCGCCGATATACATGCCGGGGCGCAGACGGACGGGCTCCAGCCCCTCGAGAACGCGAATGGATGAGGCGTTGTAATCATCCGCGCCTGATGAAACAGGTGGAGCCTTGGTTGCAACAGGGGCTGGCTTTGGTGCAGATGGTGTCGTTGCCGTTTGCGCAACAGGCGTCGATACAGGAGCCTTTTTGGGCTGCTGCTCCATCTGCCGTTCACGGGCATTGTTGACTACTCTGGAAAAGAGATCGTTGCTGTCGTCCATCTTTGTCCGAAAAGCTTTCTGTCTGAAACCGAAAGAACCGCCCCCACTGAACGGCACGAAATAAAGTTAGCTGCGAATCACACAGATAATGCCACGGGAATACCCGCAATGCGAACAAAGTTCGCCTTACGTTCCGCTTTTGCCCGAAGTTATCAAATGGTTTTGCTCGTAGCGAAGCCGATTTGCACCAGAAACATGGCGAAAGTCAAACCGGGCGCTTTTCTTGCGTGAATTAAGATGGAAACGGGCAGGCCATTCGCGTAAGCGCAATGGGAGTGAGAAAATTGCGAGTAGTGAGATGCAGGGCAGGGTAGCAGGCGGCACAGAAGCGCACGTAAAGGGCATGGCGATCATGGTCCTCTCGGTACTGCTGCTGCCGCTTATGGATGCCATCGGCAAATGGCTTGCCATGATGGATAATATGCCGCCGGCCACTGTCACCTTCATGCGCTTTTTTATTCAGTCAGTGCTGATGTTTTTCGTGCTGATTGTCATGAGTGGTTTTGCGTCTTTACGCACCACGCATCTTGTCGGCAATCTTGTGCGCGGAGCGCTGATGGGCTTTGGCGGAACGTGTTTCTTCACCGCCGTCAAATACATGCCTCTGGCAGACGCCATGGCTGTGTTTTTTGCTGAACCATTGATCCTGACTCTGCTTTCGGCCGTCTTCCTGAAGGAAAAAGTCGGCTGGCGTCGTTTTAGCGCTGTGGGTATCGGTCTGATCGGAACGATGATCGTTATTCAGCCAAGCTTCGAAATTTTCGGTGCGGTTTCCTTGTTGCCTCTCGCAACCGCCGTAACTTTTGCGATTTATCTGATCCTGAACCGTAAATATGGCGCAAAGGAAAGCCCGGTCGTCATGCAGTTTTATGCTGGCATCGGTGGGGCAGCGCTGGCAGGATTGGCGATGGTATTCGGCACAGGTTTGGGCATTGAAGATTTGAGTTTTGCACTGCCGCATAGCCTGCAGCCCTGGTTGCTTCTGCTTTTGCTGGGTACGATCGGTACGGTCAGTCATCTGCTCGTGGTGCAGGCATTCAAACTCGCACCGGCATCCATGCTTGCACCTTTCCAGTATCTGGAAATCGTCAATGCGGTTCTGGTCGGTTTGATTGTGTTTGGCGATTTTCCGACGCCGTCCAAATGGTTCGGCATCGCGATTATCGTGGGATCAGGTTTCTATGTCTTCATGCGCGAGCGGCGCGTGAAGAGCGTCTGATTATTTGGGCTGGCGAGGTCCAAAGACGTTTTCGAAGGCCCTGCCCAACGCAACATCGACATCGCCCATCGTTACCGGAAGGCCGAGATCGACGAGGCTTGTTACGCCGTAATCAGCAATGCCACACGGAACGATGCCGCCAAAATGTTCGAGTTCCGGCTCGACATTGATTGCAATGCCATGGAAGCTCACCCAACGGCGCAGACGGATGCCAATAGCAGCAATCTTGTCTTCGCACATGCCACCGTTGGCAAGCAGCGGCTTTTCCGGACGGACAACCCAGACGCCAACCCGATCTGCGCGCCTTTCACCTTTAACATTAAACTGCGCGAGCGTTTCGACAATCCATTGCTCAAGCGCAGTCACAAATGCGCGCACATCTTCACGGCGCCGCTTTAGATCGAGCATGACATAGGCCACACGCTGGCCGGGACCGTGATAGGTATATTCGCCACCGCGTCCGGTGTTAAACACGGGAAAGCGATCCGGTGTCAGCAGGTCCGCTGCTTGAGCACTGGTGCCAGCCGTGTAGAGCGATGGATGCTCGACGAGCCAGACGAGTTCGTTCGCCGTTCCTTCCCGAATAGCTGCCACGCGCGCTTCCATAAAAGCGAGCGCTTCGTCGTAATCCGTCAAACCGTCCGATATCAGCCAGTCAACAGGCGGTGCGTCGGCCATGACCGGGAAGAAGTGTGTCTCCTTCTCCTGCGCGGTGACTTCGGATTGTTCGGAAAAAAGACCAGAGCTATCGTTCATGATCGCAGCATATGGCGCTTTTTATGCTCTACCGCCAGATGTCAAAATGCCTCTACGCGAAAGCGTGATGTCAGGCGATCGTTGGGCCTGCGCTCATCCTATGATCAAAGCCCGGAAATACATCGGCCGTGATCGGCGCGAGCACATTGATTTTCAAGCCTGTGGGATCAAAGTCGATGTCGCAGCGTGCCTTGAGTTCTTCGGCAAGAACAAGCCGGATAAGCCGCTGGCCAAAGCCGCGTCGTGAAGGTCGCGTAACGGACGGGCCATTGGTTTCCAGCCAACGCATCTGGAATTTCTTTTCGCCCTGATCATCGACAATATCCCAGCTGAAATCGATGCTGCCATGCTCATTGGACAGGGCACCGTACTTCACCGCATTGGTTGTAAGCTCATAGAGACCGAGAGAAAGCGAGACCGTTACCCGGTCACTTACAAAGAGCGAAGGGCCACTCATGCGGATGCGATTGCCAAAAGTTCTGTTAAACGGAGCCAATGCCGTATTGGCGATCTGCGTAATCGTTGCGCCACCCCAGTCATCTTGCAACAGCATGTCATGCGCCTGGGCCAGCGCATGAAGACGCTCGTTGAACAGCTGGCTTGCCTGTTCGGAACTGTCTGCATTGCGTAAAGTCTGGTTGGCGATGGATTGCACCATGGCCATAGAGTTTTTGAAGCGGTGGGAGATTTCCCTCGTCACCAATGCCTTGTCAGCTTCGGTCTGCTTGCGTTCGGTCACATCCAGCATAACGCCAAGCAATGTCGGATTGTCGCCGAGCAGCGCTTTGGCTCGTGTTTCCACCCAGATCGTCTGCCCGGTTCTGTTTACGATCCGATATTCCATGGAATACGGCTCGCCAGTTAAAAAAGCAGCTTCGGTCTGTTGAATCACTGACATACGATCTTCAAGCGCGATCAGCTCAAGAATCTGGTCAAAATTGATGTGTTCGTCGTCCCTAAAACCAAAAATCCGGCGGCACTCAGCAGAACCGGTCACGCTCCCTGTCTTCAGATCACGGGTCCAATAGCCGATATTTGCGGCATTCACGATGTAATCAAGATAGTTCTGATGCCGTCTGGTCTCACTGGAAAGCGTGTCACGCTCTTGTTGCAGCTCAACCAAACGCTTTAGCTCGAGCGTGACATCGAGTTGTGTGGAAACGAAATGCTGGATTACACCATCAGAGCTTCTGACTGGTGAAATATGCAGCCGGTTCCAAAAGGCTTCGCCGGATTTCTTATAGTTTAATATGTCGATATCGATTGAACTGCCCGCTGCAATTGCTGTTTTTATTGCAATCACATCATCTGGATTGGTTCCAGAACCTTGCAGGAAACGGCAATTTTGGCCGATCACCTCATCTGTCGAATATCCCGTCAGCAGCAAAAAAGCTTTGTTCGCAAAGACAATTGGGTTGTCGGAAAATTGCGGATTGGTGATGAGCATAGGTGTGGGTGTATTTTCTACAGCCGCCAGAAAGGGATCGGCTTCTTTGGAAATCATGTCTGCAGCATAAAATCTGGATGCTTCCAACTCAGTTGACACGACAAACCCCACCATAAACGCGCTGTTACGACGCCCATCAGTCACGGGCAAAACTAACTGATAATGTGAACCATGGCGAACAAAATCGATTTGAGACTTAAAGCAATTCCAGCAAAAGTGAGAACCGGTTTTGCGTCGGATAATGCTTAAAAAAGTTCACAGCGGTTCCTGCGGTTCAGTCTTAACTGGAACCGCCGTAAGTATGATTGGGGTCAACCTGACATAGGTCTCAACTCACGAGATTGCTTTTCCCTAAATCATGCCAATCACTTGTCAGATGTATAGGGTGCTATATATTCCTCACTATCATTCAGCACACGTTCATCTAGCATCGATAATGATGTGTGCAGTTGAACTGGAGAACAAGATGATAAACACCTTGAAGAAAATGATGGTTGGCTTAGTCGGCGCAACTTTTATGATCGGTGCGATGGCGCCTGTCTCTGCTGCTCCGGTCCTGCCAACTGCTCAGGTTGTTGATGCTAATAACGTCATGCAAGTGCGTGACCGTTGGGACCGTCGTGGTCATGGCAATTGGAACGGTCATCGTCCCGGTCGCCCTGGCTGGAATGGGCACCGTCCCGGTCCGCGCCCGGGTTGGAACCATCATCGTCCGCGTCCAGGTTATTGGAATGGCCATCGCGGCTATAACCACTATCGCCATGGCTATCGTCGTCATAATGATGGCTGGTGGTATCCGTTGGCAGCTTTCGGCGCTGGGGCGATCATCGGTGGTGCAATCGCTCAGCCAGCACCTCAGCCGGTTTACCGCGCTAGTAATAGCCATGTTCAGTGGTGCTATAACCGCTACAGATCATATCGCGCTTCGGACAATACGTTCCAGCCATATAATGGTCCGCGCCAGCAGTGCTATTCGCCTTACCGCTGATAGAAGTCGAAATCCGAAAAAACAGCCGCCTCAAAAGGGTGGCTGTTTTCATTTGCAGGTCAGATTATACCAAGACCATATTTGTGCGATTATCCGCCGCGCTGGTCATAGCCTTCAACGTCGTCGCCTGTCATTTTATGATGTAAGTACTGTTTCAGGCGGTCAATTTGCTCCGCACTCCAGCCATCCACATCGGCGACTTCGATCCAAGCATCGACATAATGTTCGGGTGCGTAAACGTGACCGTGTCCAATAGGCGTTGCGGTTGCGAACGCCATATCCAAGGCCAGCTGCAGCATGGTCACGACTGGATACCAGCGTAACTGTGGTGAAACATCGGGACCACGCGGTTCGTTCATCCAGTCCGGCTGGCGGTAGAAAGAATGGCTGTCAAAAAACACGACTGCATCGCTGGCATATTGCAGATAGACGATGCGTAGCGGTCCCCAACGGTCGCCGTTTCCAGGTGCCTCACCATTCTGGTTCATAAACCGAGCAAAAGAGCCGTCTTTGAAGACCGGCAGCCATTCCGGAGTGTCAGGATTACGGTCGCGCGTGATTTGCCTCCAATCGCGGCTAGGGAAGGGAGGACCGCTCCATAATGCGCCGTTGATCGGGTCTGCCAGCATTTCGAATAGCGAAACTGATTTCTCGGAATTCATCGCCCCGAGGCTTAAACCATAGAGATAGAGGCGAGGTCGTTTATCTTTTGGCAATGCCTTCCAGTAGTTGTAAACGGTGGAGAACAACGCACGCGAGGCCTCAGCGCCATATTCCGGCTGAAACAGAAGGGAAAGCGGGCTGTTGAGATAGGAATATTGCATCGCGATGCTGGCGACATTGCCATCGTGAAGATATTCGAGTCCATCCATAGCCGCAGGATCGACCCAGCCGGTTCCTGTGGGAGTAATGATTACCAGGATCGAGCGGTCAAATCCGTTTTGTCGTTTGAGTTCATCCAATGCTCGCTCAGCACGCTGCTTGGGTGTGTCTGCGACATTCAAACCCGCATAAACGCGGATAGGGTCGATTGCCGGGCGTTTTGTGAACGATGATATTTCAGCGCCCGTCGGACCCGACGACACAAATTCGCGCCCTGCTCGGCCAAGCTCATCCCATTGTAGCAATGATGCAGCACTTCCTGTTTTATCAACCGCCAAAGGCTGGGGGCGATCAGGCTCTATTAGCGCGTCATATTCGCGAAACGAACGATCAAGCACTTCGAATGTGGATTGGATCAACAGGCCGTTTGCGATTGTCCAGATGAGGACAACGGTCACTGCAACACCGATGACGTTAGCTACTCTGCGAGGTACGACACGGTGTATTCGTGTAGAAATAAATCGGCCAAGCCCGATAAGACCGCGTGCCAAGAGCAGAAGGATCAAAAAGGTTATTACAGCTAGTCCGCAGACGCTTGCAGGATAGGCGCTGGGCACTGGCTCCATGCCCATCACGGCGCGGACTGAATTTTGCCAGCCGGCCGAAAAATAAAGCGCAGCTATAGCAACTGCAAGACAGATAAGGCCAACGAGTAAATTAACACGGCTGCGCAACCATTCCCCCGGCTCGGGCAGCTCCAGATAGTGCCAGACCCAACGCCAAAATACGCCCAGGCCATATCCAGAACCAAATGCGACGCCGCACAATATGCCCTGCATGACATAGGTCCGCGGAACAAGGCTTGGTGTCAGTGCCGCTGCGAACAATAAAGTTCCGAGTGCAAGCCCTATGCCAGATAGGGAATGCCTGAATCGATAGAATGCATTGGCAACGAAGGACATGAAAAACCAAAATGCTGGAATGAGTTACACCTATGAGCCTACAGTAACATTTCAACAACAGGAATCGCTTTTTCAAAGCTCGAAATTTTTGGCTAGTTCGTCAATCCCGACGCGATTCTTTGTCGTCTCGGATGGGCGGGCGCGGAAATTTTGTTGATAAATGCACTTTTTGACGGTGGAAAATCGGCGGCGCACCCAGCTTATCGTGGAAATCTGCCGATTGGTGTCGTTTTTTTGAATTTATGTTGAAGAAACTTGATTTTATGGTGTTGACCATTCTGAAAGTCGCCCGTATGTTCCGCCGCACTTCCAGGGACGATTTGTTCCCCCTCTGGGAGCGCGTAGCTCAGCCGGTAGAGCAACTGACTTTTAATCAGTAGGTCCAGGGTTCGAATCCCTGCGCGCTCACCAAAAATCTCTAACAATATCAAATGTTTGAGTTCGGTGTGGCATCACAGTCCATGTGCCGCAAATGTTCAGGAATTTCCCAGAAAAACACGCATTTTCAGGATTGCGCGGGGAATCGACGGCACATGGTTTGACACATGGCACATGACTTAAGCGGCGTGCTCTGCTTCCAGACTTTCCATCCATTTTTTGAGGCTGGATCGACGAGCAGCAACGGTGCCACCGAGCTTAAAGCTAGGCATAATTTTATCGTAGACCAGCCGATAAGCTTGGCGCCTTGTGACGCCTAGATACTTGGCGATAGGCTCGACGCCCATCAGCAAATCAGCTTCGTTATCGTTTTCATGATGCATGTTGACTCCTCACTTTTCTTGATTTTTTTGGAACAAAGATTCCGGGTCGGCGTTATCGCGGCGGTTCCCCACAACTGAGGAAATTGAGATGACGCCGCAGATCGCAATGGCAGCTAACTTCTATTATCTGGACGAACAGCCAAATGGTCTTTGGGCTGTAAAGGAAACCGTCAGTCAGAATCCGGTTTCGCTCAATGGGCAGCTATGCTGCTCGCTTAGGAAGCGCGATGCTGAAGAACTGATTGAGTACCTCAACGGATTGGATGAGGCGCTAGCGGCTTAGCCATGGTCACTCACCGCCTTTCAGGGCTTGGCGACCTGACACGTCGATGGCGAATACCTCGACAGGGTTCGGGCCAAAAAGTGGATGCGTGATCGTCTTGCGAACGAAACCAAGCCACGGACGCTCGATGACAAATTCTGTATCGCCAGTCTTCGGGTAGCCCCACTTCAGGACAATTCCTTCATAGGATTTTCCGACAAGACGTTTCGACCAATAGTCGGTTACCTTTCGGTACTCCTCGACTTTAGTGCCAGCCTTGATCTCGTCGAAGTATTTGCGCTTTAGTGAGAGGTGCAGCTTCATTCGCTCTGCTCCCCTAGTGGGCTGGCTTTGAGAGCCGCATTCCAGCGTGTTGCCAGCGCCTGATACGTGAATGCATCGTTTATTTTCAGCTCATCAAGCATCTGACGTGTCGGCGCCTGTGGAGCGGCGAGGATGGTGGAAATTATCTCAGTTGCGCACTCTTCGGCATCATGACCATAAGCAAAGTCACCATATTTTTCTGCAATCTCAGCCACCTTCTCGATCAGCTCCTTACTCGCCATGGCCGGCCTCCTTTGCGCGCAAGATGGCGATGCGTTCTTTATTAAGGAGATCGTTGTCTACGATGATTTTTTCCTGACTTTCGGTGAAACCATGAGAAACAACTTGTCGGATCATGCCTTCCCTATCAGGCCCGTCCAGCTTGGATAGTCTGTCAATGAGGGTCATGGGCGATCCTCCAAGGCATTTGCATCGCAGGGCGCTGTCGGTTCAGACCATTGTAAAGCAGAGGCTAGAAATTCCTCATTCCTCTTGCTCATACGAAGATTTGCCAAAGCGTATTTTACACCTTCTCTAGCCGCCGCGAGTTGTGTTTCGAGGGCTTGCTGTCCCTGCAAAGCTTGCAACGTGTCTTGAGAATGACTGTCTCGGATTAACTCCAACTCCTTAACCCGCGCAGTCAGCACCGCGTTGTCGGCTCGCAGCGTCACAAGCTCCTGACAAGCCAAGTCCATCATATCATATGCTTCCGGCTGAAATCCGGTAATGCCAGCTCCAATGGTCTTCATCCACTTATCAAGATCGCCTTCAAACCGTAGACGCTCTTGCTCGACCTTCGCCGCAATGATGGCCTCGGCCTGCGAGCGGGTGACGAGTGGATCAGGGTATGGCCCGACTTTCAGGCAATGACCTTCAACTAGGCTATAATCATGGTTCGCCCATCCAGCAGTTGGATGGCGCCAAGCGACAACCTCCAACCCTTCGACCGGCGCGGCGGGGCGGGTGACGACATATCCTTCAAAAAGAAGCTGCTGGTACGCATAGTCACCGATGATTTGCTGTGGGGTGCGTTCATTCACCATGGTTGCTGCCTCCTGTCGGGCGGGTATTGAAAGGAGCGGCGAAGGTTTTTTCGATAAGGCGCTTATTATTCTCTGGCGTGACGTACATGCGCGATCCACAAATGACCGCATTGCTTTCCGTCACGGTCAGTTCTTGACCTTCCTTGCCAGTTATTTTAGTTCCGGCTTCGCACACGAATATATTGTAACCGCTGATACTCATTCCGACGCTCCCGGTGAGGCAGGACGTTCGACGCCCATGTCAGCAAATACACATCCGGATGAAGGGATGACTTCGACACCATCCGCTACAGGCTGAGACGAGAGGGCGCGGAGAGCGTCTGTGTGCGCCGCATATACCTTTTGGATTGTCGCCAATGGTATCTCGCCTTCAAACTTTTCGTCATGCTTTTGCATTAGGGTGACGGCATCGAAAAGAGCCTCCAAAGCCTGCGCACGCGGGGATGGGGACTTCAGCGCGATCATCATTTCGTGACAGCCGTTAATGATAACGCTTCGATCGTCGGCGCTTACGATAGAAGACACCCCGTCACTGTGGCGATTTCCTGCAAGCCTCGATAGCGCTTTCGTGAGCTCTGAGGTTGGCGCCTGTTCACTAACCAACATAACGCACCTCATCACCAACGACGACGGCCCGACCTGTTGCCGCCAGACGGCGAGCAACGGGCAGGGGAACTCCAGCGCTTCCAAGGGATGCCCGGGATATGCGCTGCGGGCCTAGCCGCAACGCGTTGAGGTATGCAGCGTCAATGCTACTGCCCTGTCTGTCTGGTGCACGCGTGTCCATCATGCCGCCCTCCGCTTGAAGGGACGGCGATTGTCGTTGGCCGGGCGCACGCGGCGCATACGGATCTTCTCGCCCGTTTTGCGCGAGACTTCATATGCAATGTCTTTAATCTTTGCGGCAGTCGCCGGGTCGCTCACGCGATACCAACGGGCAATCGAAAGGATTGCTGCTGCTGTGGTGCCCTGAGCAATGAACTCGTCGGCGGTAAGGGTGTGCGTGTGTCTGTTAGACATGAATGAGTGCTCCTCGTGTGGTTTTGGTAAGCGTGACGACCCGTGGCGTGAAAACGCGCGGATCGTCGATGATTGGGAAATCCTGGGGCGCTACGCCCCGTCGCTATCTTTCGCGGTAAATCATGTGACGCCGAGCCCCACAGCGCCGATGGTCACAAAGAAACCAATGACAACCGTCATCTCAACGGCTTCACGCGCTGCGTATCGTATCCAAGGCATGGGGCGAGCGTGCTTCTTTGCACGGTGGTCGGGACGGCGCATTGGTTCGTCACTGCCTGCGCGATGCACTTCGGTGTGCAGCTCAGGTTCCATATCGGCGAGCATTTCCAGCAGGGCGCGGTTCATCACGCAGCCTCCGCCAACTGATGGTCTTCAGCAGTGACAGTCTCAACGCTGGCGCCGGCCTCGCGGAGTTCGGCGAGAAACACATCATGGTTGGATGTGGCGATCGCGCCGCTTGTCTGGAAAACTTCGTATGTTTCGCCTGGGCAGAGCTTGGCGAGGCGCGTTGCCTCCGCCAGTGCTTGCTCAAACGACCCGTGTTCATACGGTAGGGTAGTGGCTACGCTGACGCGGCCGGTTAGTTTGCCGCGGCGGAATACAAAGAATCCGCCGCCGATTACTTCGTTCATGCGAGGTGCTGGCGATCTTCTTCTTCTCGGGGTTTTCGCGTTAGTCATTGGGTTATTCCTCGTGTTTGGTTGGTTCAGCAGATCAAGCTGGTGAGGCTGTCTTCGTGCTGTTCTGTCACCTATATATGCTTATCAGTCACCGCATGTCAACATAAACGATGACAAAAACACATCAACGAAATTCACATGGTTAACCAAACATAAAGAATGTTCTTGAAATGTTCTCATTATGATGGAATCATAATTCCAGTGTTAAGGGTGTGAGGTGTCATGTATCCGCTGTTTGTCGTGCAAGGATTTACTGCGTGCAGGTGGGGGGTAATCCCTGACACTCCGATCCAGGTTGATACGGAAGATCATGCGCTGAGGCTGGCTCATCGCTTGGCGTGCGAAAAGCCTGCTGTTCTTGCTTTATATAGATGGAATAATGAGACGCAGATCATCGCAGCTATCGGCCGAGTACCTGATAGCGCGCTTGAGGCTGTAGTTAATGGCTAGTCTTTAACGGGTGTTGTACTTGCCAACGACGCGATGACAGACCGGCCAATCCGCGCGAAATTCCTTGAATTCCTTATGCGGATTGTACTGTTCCAGCATCCATTCTCGGTCATTGAAGCCGACGAGTCGCTTGATGATCGCTTCGTTCTCGTCCATTGCGCTTGTGTGATAAAGAATTACGTCTTCATCGCGAACTGGCGGCAAATTCGGGTTTACGAGTGCAGTTTCGCCGGGGCGGTAGGCGGGAACCATTGATTCCCCAGACAATAGAAGGCCGTAACCACCCTTAACGCCCTGCAGGACTGCAGGCATTTTCATATAACTGATTGGATCAAAGGTGATGATGACGTGACCATCGCCTCCCTTCGCCGCAGCGTAAACAGGCAGGCCTCGTTCCTGGCTTACGAGCTGATCGCCGGGGATTGGTGTTGGTGTGAACGTATCAGAAGTTGGTTTCACTGACGTTGCAGTCATCTCGCCGTTGCCAAAGGCAAGCCAATCCTCATTAAGATCCAGCGCACGAGCCAGGCGGGCAACAAACTCAACGCTGGCCCCACGCTTCCCGCCTTCCAAAAGACTGATCGACGACTTGTCGCGCCCAATAAGGGCGGCAAGGTCAGCCTGGCTCATTCCTTTAAGGTCACGCGCCGAACGAAGGCGCTGCGCGAAATCTTTGTCCATGTTGCGCTTTTCGCATATTGTTGTGAAAATGTAACGTGCGAAAATGTCACCTAGTGTTGACATAGATGCGAATCTGTCATATACAGGTGTCATCAACCGGCGCATAAGACGTTGGATAGTTCGAAGGAGGGCCTACCTCATGATGCCAGAGAACATCCTCCCAAGGATATCGGCACTCAATAGATAGGAGCCGCGCTGAAGCGCAATTGAAACTGAGGAGAGAGCAAATGACCAATTCCGCCGAAAGAAGCGAACCGGCTCTCGTTGAGGCGCCGCCATAGGATCAATAGGGACGCTGCTGACCTGAATAGGGTCAGTGGCGCTTTCGGCATTCCTGAATGTCGAGAGTTTTATAGGACGGCGTTGTGAGCCGGCACCACCCGCTGCTCCGCCGTCCTCGTAATACCCCGGCTTACACGAGGAGGGCTTGCGCCACTTCTACACCGGGGGTTCCTTCGCGAGTACCACCCCGCGCAGGACAACAGATGGCTTCACCAAAGCCATTTGTCAACCAACGCCACACACGAGGAGAGCATGAAAGATTATGAAACCATAGAAGAAGTGCATCGCATGCACGAGGTGGGCGCCAACCCGACAGAGATCGGAAATGCGCTTAGCTTGCCCAGATCGACTGTAGCTTCAATTCTCCGCCGACCGATCCCAAAATCTACAGCCGACCGCATCGTTGTGCGGTGCGTTTCGAACGGTGGATGGTCCACGGCCAATCACTGCGTCAGTTATATCGCTATGCCACGCATCCGTGCGCTGGAAGCCGCGAACGACAATTACGAACAGCCGGGCGCCATCGCAGCCTGAGCCACGTTGGCCAGCATGTGCAGGCCACAGATCAACCTCCTAAAAGGAGGAATATCAATGAAATCCCATACCTTGCGTGAGCCCCACAAGGCTTACCAAACCAAATTCACGCGGACTGGCGAGCGGGACACGACAAACCGCAAGCCTTATCGAACAGCCGCGCAGAAGCTGCATGCCCGAGACAGTGCCGTCCTTAAAGATGGTCGGTATGTTTCGAACGCTCCTGTGTCCTTCAGCAGAACGAAGCGGGGTGCAGCGTGACTTGCGAATGCGGTGACTGCTGGGATCTGCCCGGCTCAATTGTGACCCACAAGCTGACAGGCTGGAAGGGGATCATTATCGGCGATCGAGACGGCTGCATGTTCCTCACAGTGCGGTTCTGGATACCAGGTACTGGCCTTGGGACGATCGAGGTTTCGCGCTTCGAAGTCGAACCACCGGCCAATAATGGCGACGGCGGTGGCGGCTCTGAGATCGGAACAGAAGAAGCCAATGTCATTCCGGTCGATTTCACCAAGGGCGTGAAATTGACAAAATCAACAAAGACGAGGGGAGTAGCTTGATGGGTAATGTGAAAGTTGGAGATAAGGTTAGAAGCCTGGTAACACAGATCGACGTTCGCGCAGGCGGACTTTACGAGGTAAAAACCGTCGATGGTGGTGATGTTTGGGTCATCGATGACGTTGGCGACAACTGGTATTTGGCGTCAGATGAATTTGAAACTCTGCCTGTAGTTGCGAAGGCGCAGACATTCAAGGTCGGTGATCGGGTGCGCGTGATCAAAACCGATATATTTCGAACGGGAACGCGCGTCGGCGACATTGGTTATGTGACAAGTTCGAGCGAAAACCTGGTAAGATTTGATTTACACCACGAAACCGCTGGGGTGATTGACCAACTGGCTATCGACCCTTGGAAGCGAATCCAACTCGCCCCCCTCAAAATCGAAGCAGGCAAATACTACCGCACGCGTGACGGCCGCAAGGTTGGGCCTATGAATGCTGCGGAAAGCGAGGGGTATGCTTTTTCTGGTGCATTGGTTGGCGTCGGTTGGATCAAGATTTTTCAGTCAACAGGCGCACATGGCTCACGCCTGATAGGAAGCGACCCAAATCTCGATCTCATCGCCGAATGGATCGACGAGCCTGTCAAGGCAGCTGAGCCGGTCCAGTTTACGATGCGGAACTTTAAGCTCACGGTCGAGCCCGTTGCAAAATCCGCAATCGTCGCGCTCATTGAAGACGGCCAGCCAAAGCCGTCGGTGGCGCCGCTCGTTCACGCCAATGAAACGTTGGCAGCGAAGGAAGCCAAGCGCCTAGCGGGCGTCCATAAGGGGCAGGAATTCGGTGTCTATGTGCTGACGCAGAAGGTGAGTGAGCCTGCACCATCCTATAAGCACGAATGGCAACGGCTCGCTGCCAAAGGCGAAAAGATTTCAGCTATCAAAGAGCTGCGATCGGTGACTGGCCTTGGTCTCAAGGCAACAAAGGACGCCGTCGAACACTGGATCGCGCACGACGAGCCGTACTCGCGCATCGCCGCCTAACCAGCAAATCCCACCGATAAACCAACCAGCCCCGCTGCCATCGCGGCGGGGAATGAGGAGGTGTTATGCTCAGATTTCATAAGGACGATGCCGAATGACGGCGCCCTTCAAAGACTACGTCGTCGAAGATGACCGCATCTTGTCTAGCGAAACGACGCTGGGCCTTGGTGACCGCTTCGTCATGGGGCTGGCAGTTGTCGCAGCCTTAGCACTAGCCATCGGCTTTTACTCATGGGCGCTGTTGTGACCTACCCAAGGTTTCCCACGCTGGCCACTTCCGCGCCAGTCTGGCTGATCGGATCGCTGATCCTGCTAGCCATGATGATCGCGTTGAGGATCGCATGAACGCCTTGGCATTAATCGGCGGTCTGGTCTTGTGCGGCATCATTGCGGTCGGCGTTGCTCAGATCATCACCAAAACCACCATCAAACCAACCACGAGGAGAAGATAATGCGTATTCTCGCAGCTATTTTCGGATTTTTTGCATTCATCATCACGCTGACAGTTGTATTCGGCTCTTGGTACACCATCGACCAAGGCGAAAGAGGCGTGCTGTTGCGCAACGGGGCGGTTGTTGGCTCTGCACAGCCCGGTCTTGGCTTTAAAACGCCTTGGATTGAGGAGGTTGTAAAAGTGTCTGTGCAGTCACGCGCGCCGATTTACAAGGAAGTGCCCGCTTATTCGAAAGATCAGCAGTCAGCCATCCTTGCACTTTCTGTAAATTATCGCATTCCCGCAGATCAGGTGACTGAGGTCTATGGCACGTATGGCGGCGAGGATGGATTACTTGCTCGTCTTGTTGATCGGCGCGTCAATGAAGACCTGAAAACCGTTTTTGGCAGGTTTACAGCGGTGCAGGCCATTCAGGAACGAGGTCGGTTGAATATGGAGGTTGCGACAGCGGTTCAAAATTCGGTCAAAGGTCCGGTGATTATCGATAGCGTGCAGATCGAAAACATCGACTTTTCCGATGTCTATGAAGCTAGCATTGAGCAGCGGATGCTTGCTGAAGTCGAGGTGCAGAAGCTTCGCCAGAACGCTGAACGCGAGAAGGTGCAGGCAGAAATCACGGTCACACAGGCAAAGGCAAATGCGGACGCAGTGCGTGCTCAATCCAATGCAGAAGCCGAAGCAATCCGGATCAAAGGCGACGCCGAAGCGGCTTCTATCAAGGCCCGCGGTGATGCACTTCGCGAAAATCCCGGCCTTGTGGCTCTGACGCAAGCTGAGAAGTGGAATGGCCAGTTGCCAACCACGATGTTGCCGGGCGGTTCAGTGCCGATGCTGCAGCTCCGATAAGAAAACTTGGCGGGGTTCGCTCCGCCACACCACCACCGACCAAACACACGAGGAGTTAATTATGGCTATTGATTTCAGCCAATTGAGACGCGCCGAAGATCCATATCCGCCTATTTTCATCATCTATGGTGGCGAGGGGCTAGGAAAAACTAGCTTTGCAGGAGAGTGGCCAAACCCGTTCTACGTGCGAACTGGTGCAAATGAGCGACCTCCTGTTGGTGTCGATATGATGTCGTTCGGACTGACTGAAACGTATTCTGAGTTTCTTGATCAGATTGACTGGATGCTCGAGGCTGATCATGACCGACTAACATTCGTGCTTGATACTGTTGATAGTCTTGAGGCTCTCGTAATCGACGAAGCGTGCGCACGACATGGTTGGCAAACAATCAGCGATGGCAAGTTTGCTGAGCCAAAGAATGCTACGGCAGAAATCTGGCGTGAAGTGATCAAAAAGCTCACAGAACTAAAGACGGCTGGTTACGCAGTTGTATTGATAGCTCATGTGACCACCAAAACTGACCCTGGCGTTACCACCGATAGCTACCCCCGCTATCGCCTTAATCTGCGAATGCAGGATGACGCTAATTCATTGGCGCATGCTGCAGATATCGTTGGGTTTATTCATCAACGGGTTTCGATCCAAAAAGAGGCGGGTGGCTTTCACAAGGATAACGTCAAAAAGCGCGGCGAGGGAAGTGGGGAGCGGCTAATTGGTATCGAAGAGCGCCCCGGCTTTATCGCTAAGAACCGCCATAAGCTGACGGGTGCATTGCCGTATAAAGCCGGACAAGGATATGCGGTTTTCCAGCCTCATATTATTGAGCCTTATGGCCGCGTAGTTCAAGGCGCAGACGAAGAGCAAGAAGCTGCTTAACCGTGCTCCATGACAATGATAACGCGCTTCCGCGCACACGTGCGGAAGCTAAGAAAATCGGTGCGAAGCACTACTTCACCGGACTTCCCTGTAAACGTGGACATATCGCCGAGAGATCGACGAAAGATGCGATCTGTCAAGAATGCAATAGAGAGCGGTCGCGCGATTTCGCACGAAAATACCCCGAAATAAAGAAGCAAAGAGATCATGAATACTATTGGTCGGACCCTGAAGCCCGCAGGGAAACAGCGCGTATTTATGCGGCAGCTAATGCAGAAACAGCACGAATACGTGCATCTGAATGGCGGATAACAAATCCGGAGCGCGCTGCGCACAATGATAGAATTAAACGAGCAAGAAAGCGCGGCGCAGAGGGTAGTCATACTCTGAAGGAGATTGCAGATCTTCTTAAAAAGCAGAACTACAGATGCATTTATTGCAATGCGTCAATCAGAAAGAAGAAAAACCGTCATGTCGATCATATCATGCCGCTCAAGTTGGGCGGATCGAACGACATAATCAACATACAATTACTTTGCCCGACTTGTAACATGTCAAAGAAGGCAAGCCATCCCGTAGACTATGCTCGTCGCATAGGCCTGCTTATCTAACCACACCACCAACACGAGGAACTAACACATGGCAAGACTTGGAACGGCGTTTGACGCCACCCAACACGATACGACGCAGTCGGACTATTCCGAACTGCCGAACGGCACATACAAGATGGAAATCGAGGCGGCCGACGTGGTGCCGACTTCGACCGGCAGCGGCACTATCCTGAAAACAACGCTGAAGGTGCTCGAACCCGCTGAATACGCTGATCGCAAGCTGTTCAACAACTACAACATCGAGAACAAGAATCCAACCGCGCAAGAGATTGGCCAAAGGCAATTTGCCAGCCTTTGCCGCGCGCTCGAGATGTCCTCGGTAGAAGACACCGACGACCTGCTATTCAAGTCGTTCACGGTGCGAGTGGCCCTCGGCAAGCCTTCAAAGGACGGTCAGTATCCGGCGCGCGCCGAGATCAAGAAGTACTTCTTTCCCGACGAAAACAACGTGCCTGAGCCGAGTATTGACGCTCAGCAGCCTGCGGCAGCAGCGCAGCAGCGCCCAGCCAATGACAACCGTCCTGTAGCGGCAAACAACAACAAGCCGGCGCAGCCTGCAAAAGCTGCGGGAAGCCGTCCTTGGTCTAAGTAAAGGCCGGGATTGAAGCAGCTGCCGGTGCTAACGCGCCGGTGGCCCACCGAACCAACACGAGGAGTTTTGTATGGCTTACGAATCCGAGCGCAAACAGATCGATGGTGCGCTTCCAATACGCTTTGACGGAGCGTTTGTTGCTGGCGGCGCAGTAACGAGCGTGTTTACCGGTACTGACATCAATGACGTTGACTTGTATTTCAAATCTCGCCGCGCCTTCGAGCGAGCTGTTTATGATGCGTACGAGGAAGGCCTGTGGTGTGTGGCTGCCAGTAAGCGCGCCGTGACCTTTACTGACCGGAGCAACAATATTGCTCAGCTGATGTATTTTGACTTCTTCCCGACGGCCCGGTTTATTTTTGACGCCTTTGATTTTACCGTTTGCATGGGCGCGGTGGATCTGGACGCTGGCGCCAATAGCCTCGACTCCGGTTTCGCCTTTCATCCTGACTTTCTGAAGCACAACAGCCAGCGCTTTCTGAAATTCAATGCTGGCACACGCTATCCACTCGCGTCAGCTACCCGCGTACTGAAATACCAGCAACGCGGTTACACCATAGGCAAAGGCGACATTATGAAAGTTGCCTTGGCAGTTCGGGGTGTGAAAATTGAAACTTGGGAAGATCTGAAAGACCAGATCGGCGGCGCGTATGGTGACAAGGTTGTGTTGGGTAATGAGGACAAGCCTTTCACCATTGAAGCGGCTATCGAGGCGCTGACTGTGGACGATGTGGAAAGTGAACCATGGGTGCAACCGGCCAACGATAATATGCCGGGCAATGCAGAAGCGCTGCTGGAACACCTGGCCGATCTCAATGGCATCGAATTTGTTCCGCCTGATCTTGATGAAGACGGCTGGCCTCTAGCAGCCTAAAAGCCAACCACGGCGCGGTCACCAGCCGCGCCTACCACCAACACGAGGAGAAACCCATGCGGGTAACGCTTGACCGAGCGCAGCTTGCGCACGCCTTGTCGACAGTGACGAAGGCAGTTGAGGCTAGAACGACAATCCCAATTCTTGGCAACGTGCTTTTGTCCGTGGACAAAGGACAGCTGAGCATCACCGGTACAAATCTTGATCTGGAAATCAGCACCAGCTTGCCTGTTCTGGGTAGCCAGGACGGCACTGTCACGGTTGCGGGTAAGCTGCTTGCTGACATTTCGAAGCGCGCCACAAGTGACATTAGCTTGGAAGCCGACGGCAATCATCTGGTCGTTAAATCTGGCAAAAGCCGTTTCAAGCTGGATACGCTGCCAGCCGCTGACTTCCCGTCCTTCAATCACGGAAGCTTCGACACCACGATCGAGTTCGATCTCGCTTCGCTCGTGCAGGAAGTGCAGTTCGCTGTCAGCACCGAAGAAACCCGCTATTACCTGAACGGCGTATTTCTGGAAGCAAAGGACGGCCATATCGCTGCCACGGCGACAGACGGGCATCGTCTCGCATCGACACGCATTGAGCAGGAAGCCACGTTTGCGCCGGTAATTCTGCCTAATAAGCTGCTATCCTTGTTGCCGACCGGAATCGTGTCAGTCTCGCTATCGTCAAACAAGGTAATTGTCGAGAGCGGTTCGACTGTCATCGTGTCGAAACTAGTCGACGGCACATATCCAGATTACGAGCGCGTTATTCCCAAGCCATCAGAGCGTGTCGCTACGCTGTCGGCGAAAGCACTGCGTGAAGCTGTCGGCCGCACGTCTGTTATCGCCAGTGAGCGCGGTAAGGTAGTTCGCTTCTCATTTGCTTCGGATGCTCTAACGCTCAATGTTGCTAATCCAGATCGCGGCGACGCAACTGAGGAGATGGAAGTCAACTTCAGCAGCGAGCCTCTGACGATCGGTTTCAACGGTCAGTATGTCACCGATCTCATGGCGGCGTTTGGTGCGGATGAAGTCACCATGTCGATGGCTGACTCCGGTTCACCTGCGCTGATCACGTCTGCCGGTCGTCCGGGATACAGGTGCGTAATTATGCCGATGCGCGTGTAGACCGTGGCACCACTCCCCAAACCTCAATCAACAACCGTCGGCGCGATCTACGCCGCTTATGAGGCCCAGGCTAAATCCTGGGACTCGTGGGGCATCAGCGTGGGCGAGGCGGGCACCGAATGCGACAGGGCGCTTTGGTATACCTTCAGGTGGGCATCAGCTCACGAGGTCCATACCGGCCGCCAGCTACGCTTGTTCGAAACGGGTAACATCGAGGAAGACCGGCTCGTCGCTGATCTCGAGCGCATCGGCGTCGAGGTCTACGGGCAGCAAGACAAGATCCGGCTCGTGTCTGGCTTCGTGCGGGGCAAGTGCGACGGTAAGGCAATGAATGTGCCGGAGGCGTCGAAGACAGAGCACGTGCTAGAGTTTAAATCAAGCAACGCCAAAGGCTTCGCGCTGATTGTTAAGGATGGATGCCAGAAAGCAAAACCGCTGCACTATGCGCAGTGCCAGCTCGGAATGCATGCCTTCGGTCTGACGCGGTGTCTTTATCTCGTCTCATGTAAGGACAGCGACAGCCTGTATTCCGAGCGCATCGAATACGATCTTGAATTCTGCCTTCGACTTGTAGCGCGCTGCGAACGCATCGTGTTTTCGGACACTCCACCAAGTAGAATTAGCGAAAACCCGGAGTTCTTTGGATGCATGTTTTGCAAGCACAAAGCCGTCTGTCATCACGATGCGCAGCCGCGAGTGAACTGCCGAACCTGCCTACATGCTCAGCCTGAAAGCGGCGGGGATTGTCATATCTCGTGCGCGCGATGGGCAAAGCCTTTGTCGATCGACGAACAGCGCGACGGGTGCCCGGCGCATTTGTATCTACCGGGTCTCGTGAATGGTGAACAGATTGATGTCGACGAGGATGCCGAGACGATCACATATAAGATGAAATCTGGAGAGGTTTGGGTGGATGGTGAGGGAAGGAAGGCGGCGTGAGTATTCTTGATCTTTTTCCAGATAACGATAACTGCGAAGGCTATTTCTGGTCTGGAATCGAAATAGAACGCCTTCCCCTGAGTTCAAATGCCGCGAAAGCAATCGGATGTAGGTTCTATTTCTCAGGTGTGGAATGCACCAACGGCCACTTGGCTCCAAGGTACACTGCGGGAAGTCGATGTGTGGTTTGCGCACATGAAATGTCGACCAGTCGGCGTTCTGGGGAACGTGTAGGCTCAAACGGTGCAGCTAGGGCCCATCTGGTAAGGGCTATCGCCGGATTATCTGGCCAAAAGACATACGTTCCTTCTCGCCCATGTAAGAATGGGCATCAATTGCGTTGGGTAGGAACAAATAACTGCATCGAGTGCGAACAAGAAAAGAAGCTGGACTACCGAGAATCCAGACGAGAACAGCGACTACTTAAAAAGTACGGTATCTCGACAGATGAATATGAACGAATGGCTGAATCTCAAGAATGGAAATGTAAGATCTGCGATGAGGCACAGGAAGACAGGTCGAAATTCCACGTAGACCATTGTCACGACACCCAAGTTCTACGCGGTTTACTCTGTTCAAGATGCAATCAAGCTATTGGCTTGATGAGAGATGATCCCTTAATCATGCGAAAGGCTGCCCAATATGTCGAACATGCTAAAGCTGCGTGATTATCAATCATCCGCGATCGATGCTGTTTTTGATTATTGGCGTGAGTTTGACGGAAACCCGCTTGTTGATCTTGCCACTGGCTGTGGCAAATCGTTGGTGATGGCAAAGCTCATTCAACGACTGATCGAAGGCTGGTCAGATATGCGTGTCATGATCGTTACTCATGTCGCTGAATTAATTGAACAGTCATATCTTGAGCTGCTTGGCGTTTGGCCGTTTGCGCCTGCCGGCATCTATTCAGCTGGTTTGGGTCGTCGTGACGCTCGCAGTCAGATCGTGTTTGCTGGCATTCAGACTGTTCATAACAAGACGGAGCAAATCGGGCACGTCGACGTCCTGATGGTCGACGAGTGCCACCTTATCCCGATCAACAGCAACACGATGTATCGCAAATTCATTGATGCGCTGCTCAAGATCAATCCGGACATGAAAATCCTTGGCCTGACTGCCACGCCTTATCGGCTGGACAGTGGTCGCTTGGATGAGGGCGCAGATCGCCTGTTTGACCAGATCGTCTACACATACGGCGTTGCTGACGGAATCCGTGACGGCTTCCTTGCTCCGCTCACAAGCAAACCAACGGCTACAGAATACGACGTCAAAGGCGTCGGGCGGCTTGGCGGAGATTACAAACAGCGCGCGCTGGAAGAGGCAGTCAATCGCACTGACCTTAATGATGCCGTGGTTTCTGAGATCATCGCAAAGGGCGCTGATCGCCGCTCCTGGCTTTGTTTCTGTGCCGGCGTGAAAGCTGCGCTGGACGTGCGCGACGTATTCAGATCGCGCGGCGTTACCTGCGAGGCGGTAACGGGCGATACTCCGAAGGAAGAGCGCCGCCGCATCCTTGATGACTTCAAAGCATACCGCATCCAGTGCGTGACAAACAATTCAGTACTTACGACAGGGTTCAATCATAAGGGCGTTGATTTAATTGCCTTTATGCGTCCAACTCTGTCGTTAAGTTTATACGTACAAATGGCCGGCCGCGGCACTCGTCCGCTCTATAAGGCAGGTGCTCCGCTAGAGACAGTTGACGATCGTCTGTCAGCTATCGCGTCAGGACCAAAGAAGAATTGCCTTGTTCTGGATTTCGCGAAACTCGTCGACCGGCATGGCCCTGTCGACATGGTCGAGCCGAAAGCGCCAAGCGCTGGCAATGGCGAGCCGCCAATCAAGATCTGCCCGACAGTGCCAGACGACAACGGGACGGTCGGTTGCGGTGAGAAGGTGCACATCTCGCTGATGAAATGCCCATGCTGCTGCTATGACTTCCCGCCGAATAAGGATGAGAAGCTAACACGGCAGGCCGCCGACGTTCCGATTGTCAGCACTGCTGAAGCAGAATGGCGCAAGGTGACTGGCAGGACATTTCAGTTTCACGAAGGTAAGGGCGACAAGCCACCGTCGGTTAAGTGCAGCTACATCGCAGGCTATAAGCAGATCAATGAATGGCTTTGCCCGCAGCATACTGGTTTTGCACAGACGAAGGCGCATCGATGGTGGACGCAGCACGGAGGCCAGCGGCCGTTTCCTAAGACGGTCATGGAATGGCTCGAACGTCAGCGCGAGTTGCTCACCACCGACGAAATCAGCGTCGTGCCGAATGGCAAATACTGGAATGTGAAAGACGTAAGGGCAGGAACCGCGGCCGATAACGACAACGTGCCGGAGCCAGCGAACGACAATGTGTCCGTTGGTCTATCTGAGATGTTGGACGACGAGATTCCGTTTTGATGGATCTAGATAGAAGCTCCAAAAACAAGAAAGCCCGCTGCACTGGGAGGAGGAGTGTGCAACGGGCTGATCTGGAAAGCGCGACTGGGAGGAGGAGTGCCGCGCTTCGAGTTCAGCCCCTGGGAGGAGGAGTGAGACTGAACAACCCGAAGATAGGTAGCTGGTATGATGATTACAATGGGCGATGATGCACATCAGTTATGCAGCATATGCATGGCCCTAAAAATGGAAAACCGCCCGGCAGCGCAGAAGCGCGCGCAGGCGGTCTTGTCCTCCCCGACGACGATCGTTTAGCAGTATTGATTTAGTAAAGCAACAAGTACCGATAAATACATAATCCCACAAGGTTAGTGGTATTTGATTTGTTCTTATGAGTACATGAATGGCCCAGCGTTCTTCTTCAGAAAAGGCCCGTATCGCGCTTGGGCGGGGGGCTTGGGTAGCGCGATACGGGTGCCGTCCTGCGAACAGGATGCCGACATTAAATAGGTACGAGCGCTGAATTCGGAAATGACAGTTTGTTGCAGTTGCAAATTGTTAGTGCAGCAACCAAAAAAGTCGCCCTGCAGCGAGGGCTGTCAGAGCGACTGCGTACGGCGCCCCCACCCGGAAGCCGATACGCAATTCAAACGTAACATCAAAGGCATGCAAGTAAAGTTACATTTACTTTAGATTCCTATTGCGTCGAATGACGCCCCCACCACAATGAGTATTACTGGCCTCACCAGCCAACCACACGAGGAGCACAAATGAAAAACCCTGACACTGAAACATACGATCCGTACAACGCCAGAACCACAGCGCAGGCAGGCCACAACAACCGGCCGACTTCCCCGTATGAAGAGATCAAGCAGGAAATCGAAGACCTGTTCGACGAGGCGAAGAACTTCGCAGACGGCGAAGCGATCGACAATCAGGCGTTGGCAGACGCTGTGACTGAGTTGCACGATAAGATCCACGATGCTGGCAACCGTGCTGATACCGCTCGCAAGACTGAAGCCAAGCCGCACGATGACGCTAAGGCTGAAATCCAGGCGCGTTACAATAAGCTGATCGGCAACACCAAGACGTCAGGCAAGGGCAAGGTCGTGCTTGGCAAGGAAGTGTTGCAGGGGCTCCTGACACTATGGCGCAATAAGGTTGCCGCTGAAAAGGAAGCTGCTGCCATGGCAGCGCGCGAGGAAGCCGACCGCGTAATCCGGGAGGCGCAGAAAGCCATACAGGAGAGTGCTGGTAATCTGGAAGCGCGCGAGCAGGCCGAGGAACTGGTGAAGGCAGCCAAACAGGCTGACCGGTGGGCTAAGCGCGAAGACAAGGCAGCAACGACTGGTACTGGCCTTCGCTCGGTATGGCATTGTGATCTGGTAGACGAAGGCGTCGCTTTAGATTGGGCATATGGCCGTGCGCCAGAGCGTTTCAAAGCTGTCGTGCAAGCAATGGCCGAGGAAACTGTGCGCGCCGGTATGCGTCAGGTGCCGGGCTTTAATGTGCGTGAGGAAAGGGTGGCAAGGTGAGGGTATCGGTCTTTAGACTTTAAGATCGTATTGGGCGCGATAATGGTCGCGAACTTCTTCGAATTTGTGAAGAAACTCTCTCGAGGCCGCTGAAATTGCAGGGATAGCGCTCCAACCATCGTCTTGCGTCACAATCCTGACGTCAACGTCGAAACCCAGCGCGATCAATCTCGATTTGATAATTTCTACCAATTCATCAGCGGTCTTCAATTCTTTAGTCATGGCAACTCCTAACTAAAAATTAAGTCTATCACACACCCCGCCAGCCACCAACTGGCGGGTTACCACACACGAGGAGAGAATGAATGCATGCACCGCTACCCAGCGGGCCTTTCGGCTGCGTCCTTGCGGACCCGCCTTGGTCTTTCAGAACATATGGTAAAAAAGACGTCGCGCCAGCACGAGGTCGCCAGCCTTACGGCGTGATGTCGCTCGACGATATTAAAGCGCTGCCTGTCGAACAGGTCTGCGCTCGCAACTGTTTGTTGTTCATGTGGACCGTTTCCCATCTGCAGGCTGCTGCAATCGATGTGGCTGCCGCATGGGGCTTTAAGCCCGTCAGCGTTGCTTTTGTCTGGGACAAAGGCCGCATGGGCATGGGGTATTGGACACGGCAGGAAGTCGAAATCTGTCACCTGTTCAAGCGAGGTAAGCCTCGCCGTCTATCGAAAGGCGTGCGCTCCCTTATCAAAGCTCCACGCCGCGAGCATTCCCGCAAACCAGATGAGCAATACGGACGCATCGAGAAGCTGGTCGACGGTCCTTATCTCGAACTCTTCGCGCGTCAGGCGTGGCCAGGTTGGTCTTCATGGGGCAACGAGTCTGAGAAGTATTTGGCCGCAAACGACAATCTGGATTTGCTGGGGAGGGTGGCTTAATGGCGAAACTCACGAAGGCTCAAGCAAAGGCGCACTCTCAAGCAGTTGCCCTCCTTCAGCAAGAACGATTGTCGGAAGACGATAAGGAATTCGTATATCGCAACTGGAACGAGGGCGCGAACCACGTAAACGGCGCAGCTGGTGCTTTCTTCACCCCATTCGATATGGCGTTTGATTTTGCGATAGATGCTGGCGGCGGTCGCATTATTGACCTGTGCGCTGGGATTGGAATGCTCTCTTACGCAATTTGGCAGCGTAGCCGTTTCAACGATAATAGGCCGCAAATTACCTGTGTAGAGCGTAATGCCGAGTATCTTGAGGTCGGGAAAAAGTTGCTGCCAGAAGCAGAATGGATTCACGCTGACGTATTTGATGTTCTCGATATGGGACTGGGGCACTTCGACACTGCGATTAGCAACCCTCCGTTCGGAAACATCAAGCGGACCAGAAACTCTCCGAGATACAGCGGCAAGGATTTCGAATTCCACGTAATTGATATTGCGTCCCACCTAGCAGACTGCGGCACGTTCATCGTCCCCCAAATGTCGGCAGGCTTCAATTATTCCGGACGGAATAGCTATGAACGTCAGACCAGTGGCAAAGCCGTTAAGTTTCAGGAGTTGACCGGTCTGCATTTCGATACAGGCTGCGGCGTCGATACTGCCTATTTCATCGATCAGTGGAAAGGCGTCTCTCCAATGTGCGAGATCGTTTGCGTTGAATTTACAGATACGCCAGTCGTTGCCGCGAAAGCGCAACCGGCGAACGACAACCAACCGCTTGTGCAGCCCAGCCTTTTCGGTGACGCAGCATGAGCCATCCAGATCAATGCCACGTCTGCTCCCGCCACGCCGTAGGACTCGGCGTGCAGGAACACAAAGAACCGATCCGCTGGCTATGCAAGGAGTGCGCTGACATTGCCGAGCATATCCGATCCCGCCGCAGGATGGACCCTTACGAACTACGCGCCTTGGATACAGGCGTTAAGGCGGTTGGGGAGTTTTTGCAGTCCATAGGTAAAACCGACCTTGCTGAATGCGACGAGCTCGAAGCGCGCATGCTGGTGAAAGCCGCATGGGAAGGGTGTGGACGAGGGATGCGGGAAGCACTCAAAGAAGCACCATTTTAGGAAAGGCGTCGTTTTGATGAAACACGTCAACGACAATAAAGCGCTGCGCTTTCTTTCAGTCTGCAGCGGGATTGAAGCGGCTTCGGTTGCGTGGAACCCACTCGGCTGGCAGGCGGTTGCTTTTAGCGAGATTGAGAAATTCCCGTCGGCGGTGCTGGCGCATCATTATCCAGATGTGCCGAACCTTGGAGATTTCACAAAGATCGACACATCCGCACTCGGTCGTGTCGATATCCTCTGCGGTGGCACACCTTGTCAGGCATTCTCTATTGCGGGCGCGCGCAGGTCGCTTGAAGACGCACGCGGCAACTTAACCCTAGCCTTTGTGGAGCTTGCACATGAGCTTGCAGCAGGAAATGGACTTCGCAACGCCGTCTGGGAAAATGTCCCCGGCGTCATATCGACCAAAGACAACGCATTCGGATGTTTCCTGGCAGGACTTGTCGGAGCAGATGATACCTTGCTGCCGCCATACGGGCACAAATGGCCCAACGCAGGTATGGTTGCCGGGCCACGGGCACGGGCCGCTTGGCGGTTTCTCGACGCTCAATATTTCGGATTGGCCCAACGACGCAAGCGTGTCATCGTTATCGCAGATTTTGGAAACGGGGCAGATCCCGCAGCGGTTCTATTTGAGCGCAAAAGCCTGTCAGGGAATACTCCGCCGCGCCGAGAAACGGGGCAAAACGTTGCCCCAACAATTAACGCGCGCCCTTCAGGCGGTGGCGGACTCGGCACCGATTTCGATCTCGATGGTGGATTGATATCGTCAACAGGCAGTGTTGCACACTGCCTGAATGCCGGTGGCATGGGCCGACAGGATTACGAGACAGAGACGATGATTGCACATCCTTACACGCTGGCAATCCGTGGACGTGGCGAAAGTCATGATCTGGAATACCGGCAGGACGGGACGTCGAATGCGTTACTGACGCCAAACGGCGGTAGAGGAGGAATAGGTGTCGGCGCCATTTGTGCACCTCTTAACACACAGATGGGCTTACGCGGAGCCGACACTTCGAACACAAACCGTGAGGGCGTTGGAATCGGTGAAATAGGTGATCCAGCGTTCACGCTTCAAGCTGCTCATAGTCATGCAGTCATAACACCTTGGGCCGTCCGCCGCCTCACGCCAACAGAATGCGAACGCCTGCAAGGCTTCCCAGACGGATACACGAATATACCCGTAGGCAAGAAAATGGCCGCTGATGGTCCTCGCTACAAGGCATTAGGCAATAGCTGGGCCGTTCCCAAGTTCCGATGGGTTGGCGAGCGAATCGAGCGGTTAATGCCGAAAGCAGCCAACGATAATCACTGCAGCAATACGCTGTGGCCCTCCGCATAGAGATGGTTGAGTAGGCCAGCGGTGTAGTTGGCCTGCCACTGCTCAAACCCGGTTTGAACGTTACCGCCGAGCTCGGCTACTTGTTCCGTCACTTTATCAATAACGGCCCAGGTTCCGTCTGGCATTTCTCGAATGCTGTATCTGGCTTCGTTCATTGGTTTTCTCCAAGGAAACAAACATGCATACTAACATCACATCCGTTGTCGAAGAAGACCCAATGCTCGATGTTGCGCTGTCGTATCAGGCGCAAAACTGGCCAGTGTTTCCTTGCCGCCATCGCGACGATGAATATGTCGATCAGGACGGTTGTATTGAGATCCTCGCCACCAAGACCCCCCTCACAAGCAACGGGTTCCGTGGAGCGACGCTGAATGAGCGCATCGTTCGCGAATACTGGCGCCGCAATCCGTTCGCTATGATTGGCGTGCCGACAGGTGCACCTATTGGCGCATGGGTTCTTGATATCGATCCGAAACACGGCGGCGACGAAACGCTTGCCGCGTTGGAGGCCGCACACGGCGCGCTGCCGGCAACGCTGACCGCAGAAACCACGAGCGGCGGCCGTCACTACTTCTTTCGTCACCGTCAGGGCGTTCGCAACCGCGGCGCGCTCGGCTCCGGCGTCGACGTGCGCGGTGACGGCGGTTATGTCATTGCGGCTGGCAGCGTGCCAGAGGTCGGCCTGCCTTATCGTTGGGTATCTGAGCAAGAGCCGGTCGACGCGCCAGACTGGTTGCTGGATCTCGTGCTGCCTCGCTCATACGAAAGCACCTACACTGCAGCGCCATCTGTGAGTGGCAAGATCAACGACCGCTATGTCGAGCGTGCAGTTCAATCCGAGCTGGACGATCTTGCACTTGAACCGATGGGCAATCGCAACAACCGATTGAACGACGCCGCATTTCGTTTGGGCACTTTCGTCGGTGCGGGCGCTCTGGCTGAATCCGAAGCACGCGCTTTGTTGCAGGATGTAGCCAGAGGCTGGGGCCGAGACTGGCCGCGCTGCGTAAAGACGATCGACAACGGCCTGGCTGCCGGTGCTCGCAGCCCACGCAGCGTGCTGCAGAACGATAACGACAATACTCGTCTAGTCGATATCAGCCGGATGATTGCAAACGGGCTGGCGAAAGCGGAGGCTCGTACTGACATTATCGCTGAGCCAATCGCGGAGTTCGATTCATCTATAAGCAAACTTGAACAAATCACTGAAAATAAACGCGCAATCATCGCAACTCCTTTCGTATGGAAAGACCCGTCGACGCTTCCACGGCGCGAGTTTGCGTTTGGTAAGCACTTCATTCGCAAGTATGTTTCAGTGACGGTCGCGCCGGGTGGTCTCGGCAAAACTGCGAACAGCATCGTCGAGGCGCTGGCCATGGCTTCGGGAAAAGCGCTCAATGGCACGAAGCCGCCGAAGCGTCTGAAGGTCTGGTTGTTCAATGCCGAAGATCCGCGCGACGAACTTGAGCGCCGTATCATGGCGGCATGCATTCATTTCAATTTGAAGCCAGCTGATATCGATGGGCATCTGTTTCTAGACACAGGCCGCGAGCAAGAATTGGTCATTGCGATCGACGACAAGAAAGGCGTGCGCATTCAGGAGCCGGTCGTTGAGGCTGTCGTTGAAACGATCTCGGAGCTCGGTATCGACGTGATGATCGTTGACCCGTTCGTGTCGACGCACCAGGTCAATGAAAACGACAACGGCGCAATCGACAAGGTTGCTAAGCTTTGGGCGCAGGTTGCGGATCGTACGAACTGCTCCATCGACATCGTGCACCATCTACGCAAGGTTAGCGACCGCGAAGCGACAGTCGAAGACGCTCGCGGTGCTGTGTCGCTGATCGGTGCGGCGCGTTCGGTGCGCGTGCTTAACCGTATGTCTGAGGCGCAAGCCAGTGAGGCCGGCCTTACACACGAAGCGCGGTTTTCATATTTCAGCGTGACATACGGAAAAGCTAACCTTGCGCCTCTTTCGCATAGAGCTGACTGGCGGAAGTTGGAGAGCGTGGCGCTGGGCAACGGGCAGGGCCTCACCAAGCCTCAAGACCATGCGCCGGTCGTTATATCATGGGCATGGCCGACGAGTGAGGAAGTGGCTGAGACGCTAACCGAGGATGAACGCGACGCAATCCGTGGTGTTGTGAACGGCGGCATGTACAAACCGGCACCACAAGCCAAGGATTGGGTAGGGCGAGCCGTTGCTTATGCGCTGCAACTGGACGTGGATGAGGAGACCGACAAGAAGCGTGTCGGGATGATCACCAAGGCGCTGTTTGCGGAGGGATTCTTAATGAAGGTGGAAGACCGCGACCCTGTTCAGCGTAGGGCGACGACATTTGTTCGAGCGATGTGAAGAGAGCGCCCTACGGGGCGTTTTTTTTGTTGTATAGTCGTCCCAACATTCTGGCGGGTTTGGGGGTATGATGGAATCGCAATACCAGTCTCTAAAGAAGAAGATAGGTTACTATTGCTCTCTAAATGAACCGAAATATGGGGTTCTGGTCACTGGAGCATGGGGTGTGGGAAAGACATTCCAGGTATGCAAGGCCTTAGAGGGCAGAAAATTCATTTATATTAGCCTGTTCGGCATCGATAACACTCAGGATGTGTACGACGCCGTATTTGCAAAAATGAACCCATACAAAAGTATGGCGAAGCAATCTGCTAATAAGTTGAAATCAACAAACTTATCAGCATTTGGATTCTCTGCACCCATAGGTGGTTTTATAGATGGAGTAGCCAGAGTTCTAATAAAAGAACATATTGATGCAGATATACCGATAGTGTTCGATGACCTAGAAAGATGCCCCATTCCTTTAAACGATAAGATGGGAATCGTTAATCATTACGTTGAGCATCTCGGCTGCAAGGTCATAATAATTGCTCACGATAGTAAAATTGAGAAGGAGTTATCTTCTAGCAGCGAGAAGACCATTGGCTCAATCTTCGAAGTGACTCCAGACGTCCAGCACGCATTGGAAGCATTTCTTTCTGAAGCATCATCGATCTCATCAAATATTGAAGATTTTGGCGAAGTGATTTTCAACGTCTTCATGGAATCCGGTGTCGCCTCTCTAAGAATTTTAAGATACGGTATTTTAGATGCAGCGCATTATATTTCGTTGATTGATGAAGAGTATATCAAAGATATTTCGTCAGTTTCTAAGTCCATATCGATTTTATGTGCCTTTATATTCCAGTTTCGAAATGGAAATATCAGAAAAGAAGACTGCAATGGGGATTTAAGGAAATTTTACTATTCTTCAATTGTGTCTAGGGAGAAGGAAGAAAACAAAACTCCGATTAATCAATTATTTTGGCAATACTCTACTGTTGATTTTCGAGTGGACACGATTAGCATGAAAGAAATTTCGGAGATAGTTTTCTCCGGTTCGTTCGATAAAGATTCGATAAATATTTGCTATAAGCAAAGTATATCAGCAAATTCTCCGAGCTCGATTCAAGCATGGAGAATACTTTATTCTTATGAATCTGTTGATGATGAAGTTGTAAGGTCCGCCTTAAGTCGTCTTCGAAATGACCTTCGCAATCATGATATAACTGACGCAGGAGACGTGCTGCATTCTTTCGCAATTTTGATGTACTTATCTAGTGAGAATATCATTCAAAAGAGTGTGTCATCCATTCTCAAAGACGGAAAACGTTATGTCGATTTTCTCTATAGAGAAAAGAAAATTGAAGCATGGAATGCAGGTTGGACATCGAGTACTGAGTTCCGCACTGGCGCCAATGGATACTCTTTTTGGTCTCAAAAGCCGTTCGATGATGATTTCAACGAGCTAAAATCCTACTTGATTACGGCGCGAAAAAATAAGCTCGTGGAGGATCTCAGGATTAAGGCAGAGCAATGCCTTGATCTGATCCAGGTTTCAGGTAGTGATTTTTACTCACTGGTTTGTTTCACCAATGGCGGCGACAACACTTACTGTCAGATACCATTTTTGCATTTGGTGCCGCCGACTAAATTTCTTAAAGCTTGGATGAAGTCGCCGAAATCCAATTGGTATTTCATTGCTAGCGCGATACGCGATCGTTATAAAAATGGTGAATTAGACACCGTCCTTTCTGAGGAAGATGAATGGCGTGATTCAGTGTTGGATGGCTTGAGAAAGGAAATCGCTAAAGCGAGCGGTGTGAGCGAACTGCGGTTAAGAAGACTGTTCGGGCAAATAAACTAACACAACCCACTGTCACAATCTAAATACAACCATAGGTAACGCGTAAGTCTTGTTGCGTAAGTCTCAAAAAACCTAAAAAGACTTGCGCAAAAGCACGCTGCTTTTAGTGCGTAAGAGTTCTTATATAGAAACTTACGCACAAAGCGCGCAGCGCGTAGTTCTATGCGTTTGAGAACTACGCACTTTTTAGAAGATTTCCTAATTTAAGAATACAACCTGATTTGAGGTTGGTTGAAATTTTGCCGGTTGCGCTTGACCGGCCTGTCACTCCCACCATTATGCATGTTGTTGGCCCACCAAGCTGACGCACCATGAACACGAGGAGAGACACAGATGCGAAACATCTGGTTTATGAGCGATACCCATTTTGGGCACGCAAACATCATCAAGTACAGCCGAACGCAATTCGACAGCGTTGATGAGATGGAAAGCACCATCATCGAGCGCTGGAATGAAAAGGTAAGCAGTCAAGATCTGGTTTATCATCTTGGCGATTTCGCGTGGTCAGCTAAAGACGCAAAGCGCGTCAGGCCGAAGCTTAATGGTTCAATCCGACTGATTGTTGGCAATCACGACGATATCCCTGCATTAGCGTCTGCTGGTCTATTTCAGCGGATTCAGATGTGGCGTCAGTTTTCTGAGATCGGAGTAACGGCATCCCACGTACCAATGAGGCGAGAACAAATCCGCCACGGCAGTATGAACGTCCATGGCCATGTACACGGCAACACCAGTGGGTTGGAAAACTTTCATTTCGACGTATCTGCGGAAAGCGTGAATTATTCGCCAGTTCATTTCGACGAGATTGCAGACTGGGCTAATTCGAACAGGGCATCATCTTGAAGGCCCGCAAACCAAAGGTTGGCACTTCTGTGTCAACCCAAACCGTCCGCATTAACGGCGTCCGAACGATCATCACGACACGCAATGGCAAGGTGACCACAAAAGCAGCATTTCCTCTGGAATGGGAATTGCAAGCTGCACAAATTCGCAGCCTGCGTAAAATGCCAGAATACGTTCACACAGCGCGAGACGTTCGACCCGGAACATTCACACTGGCAGGAGATCAGAACGCAGCCAAGCGTGGTCCCAAGGCAAGAGCCGAAGCATTAGCTGCAGGACTGACGCCGGGAGAAGCAGACGTCCGGATCTATCTCTACGGTGGTGTACTGCGGCAGATTGAAAACAAGGTCGGCAAGGCCAAGCTCGAACCAAGTCAGATAACCCGCCATCCATTACTTGAAGCTCTTGGCTTTCCCGTCGTGGTCGTCAGGGCTGTCACCGAAGACCATGCAGCAGAGCAGGCAGTGAGGCTGGTTAAAGGCTGGCTGCTGGAAGCTTCGAACGATAACCAACCAAAACCACACGAGGAGAACATCAATGACGCAGCTTAATGTGAAGCCACGCATCGCAACTAGCGCCATTCATGGAACGCACGTGCCTGAACGTTCACCAGAACAACGGCATGCAGCCAGAGAGCTTATGCGGCTTGAGCGCGCCCGTGAAGTAAAGGCTTTGGCAAAGTTGCGACGCCGTATCAATAAGCGGCAAGGAATTGGAAGTGATTGGGATGGTCGTGCTGCAAATGACAATATCGCTTGGCCCTTGGCTACAGCACTGATCAAAGAGGGCAACACCGACCTTTTGAAGTACGTGATGTATTACCGCCGTATTCACACTACAGCGAAGAGCAATGCCCTTCTGGGTGGTTCAACCGTGACACTCGGTGAAGGAATGGCTCTGGATCGCCATATCCATGTTCGTCCGAATGGAAGCATCGCGTACAAGCACGTCAGGCAATCCACGGCTGCCAGCATAGATATCCCGTCACGCAAGAAAAGCATTACCGACTCTGAGACGCAGTTGTCTTCTGATAAATCGGAAAGCGGTTACACCAACGTGCCGAAGCCATGGAAAGGCGATGCACCAGTCAACGATATGATCGATGCGAAACGCAAGTTAGCAAGCCTTCAAAGGTCTCTTGGATATCTTTGTGAGCCATTTGAAATGGCATGCATCGATGGGAAGACGTTGGCTGAGGTAGGTGAGACAGTAGGCATTTCTAACCGGACAGGAGCGCAAGGTGCGGGCAGAGCTCTGGTTCATACTGCGCTTGTGACCCTGCGAGCCATTATTGGAGAACTGAACCGCGGAGACCTTGCCGCCTGATGCATGCACTGATCAGCCAGAACGTTGGTAATAGTGGGAAGGCAATCTTCCAATTCATTCCACGTTCTGTGCGCACAGGCTGTTGCCAGCGACAGACGCTCGGTCAGTGATGAACCGGGCGTAACTATCCAACGACGGTAATCCGTCGTCAATCTGAAAAGCAAGCGCAATCCCCTGCAGCCATCGGCTCGCAGACATAGGCAGTGCACGCCTGCATTGCGCTTGCCGATCTATTCAGATCCCCGGCGCCGTTTCTCCTCCGGCAGACGGGATACGGCGGGTTGAGCTCATTCCTGTGGGCTCCCCGCCGATCAATAGTCTATATGCTAATCAGTCATCACGACGTGTGAGAAACACGAGGCGATTTCTTTGTTTGCTCCGAGGGACTCTGCAAATTTGATAAGTTTAGGACCGTCGCCTTCATCTGCCATCCCGGCCCAGACATCCTTGAAAGTTTGCCTTCCAGACATCTTCTTGAAAAAGAAATAGCCGGGATCTGCGACCGGGGTTGATGCGTAAACGACAGACCAATCACCTGACAGCATAAAGCTATCAACCTCCACAGCAGATGCTTTTACCTTGTTCTTGAGGTTTTTAGATATGAGCTCGGCATACTCGGCCTTGCGCTCTTTGGTTAGTTGCTGATCAACGCCATCGCATTGGGATGCAGCTATCGAGGGTTGTGAAAGTAAGGCAACAACACATGCGGATAAAGCAGTCTTAGCAATTAACGACATAAGTTTATCTCCTCTCAACCAACTCCATGAACAAACACAGCTAAGGCTTACTGTCCATAGGGAAAGACTGTCTTAGATGTCGAGAAATTGAACGCCTCCGACTTATGCGCACCCAAGCTGGTTAATATCGTGAGGCCAGACCATGACACAACGCACATGGCTCCGCCTCTATAAGACTGCCCGTTGGCAACGAATGCGCGAGCGACAGCTGACCGAGCAACCGCTGTGCATGTTCTGCTTGCAGGTTGGCGACGTCGAACCAGCGACGGTTTGTGATCACGTCATCGCTCATAAGGGCGACGAGTTCCTTTTCTGGGATGCTGGTAACCTCCAGTCACTTTGCAAGACGTGCCATGACAGAACCAAGCAGCGTTTGGAGCGAGGTCAGGACATCGTGACCTTCGGGGCTGACGGGTGGCCGGTTTGCCCCTCCTAGGGGGCATCAAAAAGTCGACGAAGGTCGAAAACGCCGGAACGGCGAGGGTCCATCGCGCACGCATCCGCAATTCAAAATATGACCCCTCTTGAAGGATTTCCCCAATGGCAAAGCCGAGAAATCCCCTCGGCAAGGCTAAAATCGAGGGGAGAGACAAGAAAGACCCACAGCGCTTCAAAAGCCGCACCGACGCTAAGGCTGACGGCCCGCTCGGTAATCCTCCCGCATGGTTGAAGGATACGCCGGAGCTCAAAGCCAAGGCTGCGTGGAAGCTGTTTGAAAAAGAGCTGCCGTGGCTGAACCAGTCACACCGCACTCTTGTCGGTATGGCGGCCAATATTCAGGGCCGCATCATGGCTGGGCAGGAAGTTGGGGTGCAAGCGATGAACTTGCTGCGTCAGATGCTTGGCCAGATGGGTGCAACGCCTGCCGACGCATCGAAAGTTGCGACCGGTGACGACGGCGATGAGAAGGACGATCTGCTTGACTGATATGCCTGCGCTGGAGCGTGTGAGCGCTTACGCGCAAGCTGTCCTTGACGGCACTGAGATTGCAGGCCCGCACGTTCGGAACGCTTGCCAGCGTCATTTCGACGACTTGGCAACAGGTCATGAGCGAGGGCTTTGGTTTGACGACGAGGAAGCCGATCGTGTGTTTCGCTTCTTCGAAGAGCGCCTGAAGCTCTCAGAAGGCCAATTTGAAGGTAAGCCATTTAAACTGCATGCCTCACAGGCCTTCAAACTTGGTTCGCTGTTCGGTTGGAAGCGTGAAGACGGTTCCCGTCGTTTTCGTCGTGCGTACATCGAAGAAGGCAAGGGCAACGGTAAATCTCCATTCGCTGGCGGTGTCGGCCTATTTGGACTGATCGCGGACAAGGAAGCTGGCGCGCAGATTTACGCCGCCGCTGCCAAGAAAGAACAGGCCGGCATTCTATTCCAGGACGCTGTGAAAATGGCCCGAGCCGCACCTGCTTTGATGCAGCGTGTGAAGTTCAGCGGCGGTATTGGGCGCGAGTTCAATATCGCGCACCACAAATCGCAGTCTTTCTTCCGTCCGATCTCAAAGGATTCGGGAAAGTCGGGTTCTGGTCCACGACCTCATTTCGCGCTTTGCGATGAGGTGCACGAGCATCCAGACCGATCGACGATGGAAATGTTGGAGCGTGGCTTCAAGTTTCGTCGCCAACCTCTGCTACTGATGATTACGAACTCTGGCAGCGACAAAAACAGCATCTGCTGGGAAGAACATGAACATGCAGTTCGGGTTGCAGCCGGGACGCAGACGCCAGACGAGGTGTTTAATTACGTCGGTGAAGTCATCGATGACACGACCTTTGCATGGGTTTGCGCGCTCGATAAGGGTGATGACCCTCTGAACGATCCGACTTGCTGGAAAAAAGCTAATCCACTTCTCGGTGTGATTCTGACGCATGAATATCTTGCAGGCGTTGTTGCTCAGGCAAAACAAATGCCGGGCAAGTTGAACGGCATTCTGCGTCTGCACTTTTGCTGCTGGACGGATGCGGATAAGGCCTGGATGCCGCGTGAGACTGTCGAAAGCGTCATGGACGAATTCGAGCCCGAAGAGGATCATGCTGACAAGCCGGTTTTCATGGGTGTCGACCTTTCGGGCAGCAAGGATATGACGGTTCTTGCCTGCGTGGTTCCTACAGGTTACATGGAAATGAAGCGTGAGGACGGAGCTACAGTCAGTCTGCCGACCTTTGATGCGTGGGTTGAGGCTTGGACACCGCAGGAAACTCTGCAAGCCAGAGCGCAGGCCGACAAAGCGCCATATGAGCTATGGGTACAGCAAGGCTGGCTCAATGCCACTCCTGGCAAACGTGTCCGATATGACTTTGTTGCGGCACGCCTCCAACAGCTTGATCAGCAGTTTGAAATTAAAGCCATTGCTTACGACCGCTACGCTTACGACAAGTTTCGCGAAGAGGTGGACGCACTCGGCATTGAAGTCGATCATGTTGCACATCCGCAGGGCGGTAAGGTCAGGGCTAAGCCTGAACCATCCAAAGTCGAAGCCGCTAAAGCCGCTGGCCTGCCACCGCCGCAAGGCTTGTGGATGCCTGGATCGGTGCTGGCACTAGAAGATATGATCATCGACGGGCGCATTCGCATGAGGCGAAACCCGGTGTTGATGACTGCGCTCATGGGCGCTACGTTCGATCACGATCCGCAAGAAAATCGATGGTTTGTCAAAACGAAAGCATCGGTTCGCATCGATGCGGCCGTCGCTTTGACAATGGCAATCGGTGCAGCGATGGACACTCCGATTGAGCGAGATGAAAACCTCGATGACTTCATCAATAATATGGTGGTCATCGCCTAACTCACGACGGAGCGAATATGGGCTTCATTGATAGATGGGTTGGAAAACCCATCAAGCTCACCGACGGCGAGTTTTGGCGAGGTTTCTTCGGCCTTGGAACGACGTCAGGTGAAACAGTCACTTACGAAAAGGCGCTTGAGCTAGATGCCGTATGGGCGTGCGTAAATCTCGTAGCCAATTCCGTGAAAACGCTCCCCTGCAACGTTTTTAAAGACGACGGCGTCACAATCGATCGTGAAAACGTTCTTTATGAACTGCTTCATGATATGCCCAATCTTGACGACACCGCGTCCGATTTTTGGGCCATGGTTGCGATGTGCCTTTGTCTTGACGGCAACTTTTTCGCCGAAAAGAAAATGAACGGCAGTCGGCTTACGGCTTTGAACCCATTTCATCCGCTCGCCGTTAAGGTCTGCCGTGACGATCGGAACAATCGCTATTATGAAGTGACTGAAACTACCAAAGGCAAGTCAGGCACAATCCGTCGTATCAGCGAAGATAAGATGTTCCACGTTCGTGGCATGGTTATTCCCGGCTGTGATCGTGGTCTTTCGCCAATTGGCGTTGTCAGGAATACTGTCGGCAATGCGCTTGCGGGTGAAAAGACGGCTGGCAAGATGTTTGCCAACGGCATGCAGGTTGCGGGCGTTCTTTCATCTGACCAGATCCTAAAATCAGAGCAGCGTAAACAGCTCGGTGAAGTGCTTAGCCAGTTCGCCGGGTCTGAGAAGGCCGGCAAGATTGCTGTTCTTGAAGCTGGGCTTAAATACCAGCAGCTCACGATCAATCCTCAAGACGCTCAGATGCTCGAAACAAGGCAATTCAGCGTTGAGCAGATCTGCCGCATCTTCGGTGTTCCGCCTGTCATGATCGGCCATGCCTCAAACGGCACAACGACATGGGGCAGCGGTATCGAGCAGCTTATTCTGCAGTTTACCAAGACGTGCTTAACTCCGTTGCTGCGCAGCATTGAATCGGCAGTCTATCGCGATTTGCTGGACGCAAAGACGCGCAAAACGACTGTCGTGAAGTTCAACATGGAAGGCCTGTTGAGAGGCGATAGCCAGGCGCGCGCTGACTTCCTGCAGAAGATGGTCAACACCGGCATTTATACGCCAGATGAGGCCCGCAGTTACGAAAACAAGGCCTCCAAACCGGGCGGCGATCAGCTCATCGTCAACGGAACAATGCAACCTTTGCACGGCATCGGCCACAACGGCGGACCATCGCTTGATGACGCGCCCGAAACGCGCGCTGCTTAAGGATACTTTATGAAATTCGAACACATTTTGACAGCCTTTGAGGCTGAGCCGTGGGCGATTCAGCGCGAAAAACTGGCAGTTCTTGCGGATGTTATCGCAGCTCGTGCTGTCGGTGATAAGTTTGTGACGTCTGAATTCGCTGCTGCTGTTTCCGATGCCCGATCAAAGGAAATTGCTGAAACCGACGGTAAGGTTGCAGTAATTCCCGTTTACGGGGTCCTTTCTGACCGTATGGACATGTTTTCTGCAATGAGCGGAGGCAGTTCATATGCCGGCATCAAGCGGCAGCTCCACAAGGCGCTGTCGAATGACGATGTTAAGGCCGTCGTGCTTGACGTTGATAGCCCAGGCGGTTCCGTTCCCGGTACGGACGAACTGGCCACCGAGATCCGCAAGCTACGCGGTGGCGAAAAGCCGATCATTGCGCAGGTCAACAGTCTTGCCGCAAGTGCCGCTTACTGGTTGGCATCGTCCGCTGACGAAATCGTTGTTACGCCTTCGGGCCGAGCTGGTTCGATCGGTGTCTACACCGCGCATGATGACATTTCGGCAGCTTTGGATAAGGCGGGCGTCAAGCGGACGTATATTTCCGCGGGCAAGCACAAGGTCGAAGGCAATGAAACCGAGCCGCTCGGCAAGGAAACGCTGGCGTATATTCAGGAAAGCGTGAATCGATCATATGAACGCTTCCTAACAAGCGTTGCCGATGGTCGCGGTATCACAAAAGCCCGTGTGGAAGCGGATTTCGGTCAGGGCAGAGTTTTCTACTCGGAAAAGCTTATCGAGCTTGGCATGGCTGACCGTGTCGCAACGCTTGACGAGACACTGGCACGCTTTGGCGCCGAAACCGAGCCAGCATATGTGCGCCGAGTGAAAGCATCTAACGCCGCAAAGGCCGATGCAGCCACGCTTCTTGCCTCGAAAATGGCAACAGGCGAACAGATTACCAAACGCGAATTCGAGAATGGTTTGAAGGGTCTTCTAAACCTATCGAATTCTGAGGCAGAGCGGGCCGCTCGGCTCTACCTCAAGGAAGGTCAGGGGGCTCCTGACGTCGAGACGGATGCTGCTGCTTTGGCAGCCCTAAACCGGCTTTTGGCCGAAGCAAACACACCACTCATCAAAATTTAAGGAGCCACACATGGCTGATAACGTACTTGCTGATAAAATCGGCGAGCTTGGTACTTCGCTTGCCTCCATCAAGGAGCAGGTCGGCAATCTTGCGGTAGACTTTACGTCGAAACTTGCTGCTAACGGCGAGGTTTCGGCTGAACTCAAGGAAAAAACCGACAAGGCCCTGTCTGAACTCGGCGACATGACCACGCGCCTTGGTGATCTCGAAAAGCGTGCCGCCCGTGAAAAGGAAGAAGGCGCGAACGAACAGAAGTCGCTGGGCGACATGGTTATCGACTCCGCCGATTATAAGGCAGGTATGCTGACCGGTGCTTCCCGCGGTTCGATCAAGGTGACAGCAGATCGTGCTGCAATCACTTCCGCCAACACCACTGTGGGCGCTGGTCGTAGTCAGGGCACGTCACTCGTTCCGGGTGCGCGCGTGCCGGGCATCTTTGGTCTGCCAGAGCGTACTCTGACCGTTCGAGATCTTGTGCTTCCGGGCCAGACTTCTTCTAGCTCTATCGAGTACGTGAAGGAAACCGGCTACACGAACAATGCGGCTCCTGTCGCTGAAACGACTGCAAAGCCATATTCGGACCTGACGTTCGATATGACTTCTGCGCCGGTTCGCACTATTGCTCATCTGTTCAAGGCTTCGCGCCAGATCCTGGACGATGCTCCGGCTCTTCGTTCCTATATCGATGGCCGTGCTCGTTACGGTCTGCGCTTTGCGGAAGAAAATCAGCTACTCAATGGCTCTGGTACTGGCCAGAACATTCACGGTCTGGTTCCGCAGGCAACCGCGTTTAGCCCAGCCTTCACTTTGCCAGGTGCGACAGGTATTGACCGCCTTCGCCTCGCAATCCTTCAGGTTGTTCTTGCTGAGTACCCGGCCACAGCTTTTGTCCTCAATCCAATTGATTGGACGAAGATCGAGCTGACCAAAGATGCCGGCGGCAATTACATCATCGGTAATCCGCAGGGGTCACTGACGCCAACTCTCTGGAACCTGCCAGTGGTTTCCACGCAGGCTATGGCTGCAGGCGAATTCCTCACTGGTGCGTTCAGCTTCGCTGCACAGATCTTCGATCGTCTCGATATCGAAGTGTTGCTGTCGAGCGAGAACGTCGACGACTTCGAAAAGAACATGTTCACGATCCGCGCGGAAGAGCGACTGGCATTCGCCGTCTATCGTCCAGAGTCGTTCGTAACCGGCGACGTCGAAGGCGCTTAATGGGGGACGGGGAGCTTCAGCTCCCCTTTTCCAGATTGGAGAGAACATGACTGATTTTCTAGAAGTTAAAGCCCTAAAGACTTTTGCTCTCGGCAAAGATCTAAAAACTCGCAAGAGCCCGTCTTTCGAAGTTGAAGCAGGCGAAGCTCGACAGCTGGAAGCACAGGGCCTTGTGTCTTTGGCTGGCAAGACAGATGCGACTAGGGAAGCGGACGGCGGCGCGCCAGAGAATGGCACCAAGCCTAAGCAGAAGGCGAAATTAGATGTCAGTATCGACAAAGACGCGTAAGAGGCGGGTAGCCAGCTACATCGGCGCCGGGGTCGTTATCCCAAATCCTCAGCCCGAACCGGAGCCGGAAGTACCACCTGAAGGTGGTGGCGATGGCTCTGATTGATCTTACTGTATTCAAGCGTCACCTTCGTGTTTTTCACGACGACGAAGACGACGAGCTGACGCTTTATCTCGTCGCCGCAGAAAATGTGGTCACTGAATACCTCGATCGCGAGGTCGTCGCGGCGGGTCAAACGCCGTCACTTGCTGACGGCATCGTCATTAATGCCGCTATTTCGGCGGCCATTCTGCTTGTCGGTGCAGACCTTTATGAAAATCGCGAGCCTGACACCGCATCCAGCGGAGACGCAGTTTTGCCGAGACATGTTCGAGCGCTGCTCTCGGCGTACCGGGTTTGGCGGGAATAAATAGTCAGCGCGGCAGAGAAAATGGGCAGCCAATATTGGCTTTTGCCCATTTGTTCCAAACAGTCTCAAAACGATCATGCGGAAAGGCCTGCCGGTCTTTATAAAATGATGCATCGGCGTACAGAAGCTTGGTTCTCAATAACTCCATCATGAAGTTCAGAAGCAAGTGCTTCCTTTTTGTGAGCAAATCGACGACTGGTTCATCTAGATCGGATTCAGAAAATTCACCTGCTTTGTTCGGCAGGTCAAAAATCCTGACGCGCACAAGATGCCTCATGATTGGATCTGGATTCAATCTCCAGACTGATCCACCCGGCTGATCGTAAAACGGCTGAGTATGTTGATGATTGTCGATGACTGCTTCGCAGCATGTAAGAATATTGTTGACGATGTCGGAAAATACGTCGGTCACAACTGAAGTATGTGTGCTGTTCGGCAAGCTAAGAACAAGATTTGACCATCCATGCTTTCTGACAAGCAAGGAAATCTGAAACTCATCAAAAATTTCGTTTTGTTCTGCAATCATCGATACACGCGCGCGGCTGATTGGCGTTTGAATTTTGCTCTAACCGCGCTTCTCCAGTCTTTGCCGCCATATGATCAGACTCGTTCTTTGCTGTCGAGCGAAGGAGGGAAAAATGCCCCACGTCCGCTTCTCCGAAGACTTCGACTGGAAGCCACTCCCGCAAGTCACGATTGCTTATAAGGCTGGCTGGTCCGGCCTTGTGACAACACCGTGCGCAAATTCTGCCGTTAACGCCAACAAGGCTATGCGTCTGAAAACCCCGAAAAAAGGTGAGAAGGATGGCGAAACGTAAGGGCGCAGGCGCGCTCAACAACATCGTCGTCTTTCAACAGCGTGAAGCGGTGCGGGACGAAGGCGGTGGCACTAGCCAAGAGTGGGTAGACAAGTTCGAAACTTCTGCTCGTTTACAGCCACGCCTAGGTTCCGAAACGGACATTGCGTCCCGTACGCAGGGCATCCAGCCGTATACGCTCGTTGTCAGAAGCGAAACGCGAACAAGAGGCGTTACGCCGTCTTGGCGGGCTAGGAACAAGCGAACCGGTGTTCTTTACGAGATCCAGTCATGTGCCAACCCGGACGAAGTTAATCAGTACATCGAAATGCGCGCTGTCGTGCAGGGCGGTGGCTGATGGCTATCGGTGCTCGTATTCTGGGGCTTGCTAAACTCGAACAGAAGTTCAAGCGCTTGCCGAAAGTCGCTCGCGACATGGTTCGCGGGGCTATGGAGCAAGGTGCCGACGGTATCGTCGACATGATGAAACGTCGTGTTGCTGAAGATGACGGAGCACTACGGGAAAGCATAGGCTGGACGTGGGGTAAAGCTCCAAAAGGCAGCATGGTGATCGCGACAGTCGAAGCTAGCCTTGCAGCTGATTGGACGATCACGATCTATGCAGGCAACAAAGAAGCTTACTACGCGCGCTGGGTTGAGTTCGGCACCGTAGGATTTGCCAATAAAGGCATGTTTCCAGGCACAAAGAATCCCGGTCAGGGAAAGCAGCCATTCTTCTACGTGACGTGGCGGGCCAAAGATAAAGAAACAAAACGCCGTATTCGTCGAGCCATCACCAAAGCAGCGAAAACAGTAGCCGCAGGAGGCTGATGGATGGACCCTGTATGGGAACTTCAAACCGCGATCTATGCGAGGTTATCGCAGAATGCCGCGCTGACAACGCTAATCGGCACGGACAAGGTCTATGACAACCCTCCCGCAGATCCGAATGGCAACATACCGGCCGCAACGTACCCGTATGTTTCATTCGGCAGCGCTTCATCTTCTGATGACAGTGCCGATTGCGTTGATGCGGTTGACGTCACTTTTCAAATTAATTGCTGGTCGTCTCTTCCAAGCCAAAAACAGGTTCGGCAAATCGCCGACGCTGTCACCAAGGCACTTAGACGATGGGAACCCCCACTTACGGTAAACGCTCTCGTCACATTCGACCCTTGGCGCACCGACTATATCCGCGCTCCCGGCGTCAATCAGGCGTCACTCCAGTACACGGCCGTGATTGAGACGCCGTAGCCCGCACAGTCGGATTTCACCACTTATTCTGTTGTAAGGTCGCCATAGGCGGTCTTTTTTGTTGGAGGCCGCATTGGCTCAAGCAACGACTATCAAGGGCGGCAAATTCCGCGTCCTTATCGGCAACGATGCCGACCCAATTGTATACGAAAACCCATGCGGCTTCACGCAGCGGTCTATTACAATCAACAAGGGCCTCGAAGAGGTCAATGTTCCTGACTGTACCGATCCTGATAAGGTCGATTGGGTTGGGCGAGATGCAACCAGCCTTTCGATGAGTATCAGTGGTGAAGGCGTACTTGCCGCTGAAAGCGTCGATGTTTGGCTAGATGCGGTCGACAGTCTCGAATCCATTCCAGTTAAGGTAGAGTGGGAATTTCCTGCAAAAACCATTACGTGGACCGGCTTCATGCATGTTGAAAGCATTGAGGCGGGCGCAACCAATGGCCAGCGCGCGACCCTGAATGTCAGCTTGCAGTCTGACGGTGTTATGGTTCGTACGTCCACCCCGGCTACACCATAATGAGCCGTGACGCATCGATCGAACTAACCTGGGCGGATGATAATTACACCTTCCGCCTTGGGTGGAGCGAACTCGAAGCACTTCAGGAGGCCTGCGATGCGGGCCCCTGGGTTATTCTTGAGCGGCTTCACAACAAGCAATGCCGGTCTGGTGAGATTGCTGATGTTATCAGGCAGGGGCTCATTGGCGGCGGTTTGAAGCCACCTGAAGCTACAAAGCTTGTTCAGAGATACGTCAAAGAACGTGTGTCTGATCTGGCTGAGAACCTCTTATTTGCTATAGCGATTTTGCAAACCGCCCTTCAGGGAGCGCCTGACGAGCCAGTGGGGGAGCCGGGGGCGGCAAGTCAGGAGGGGAACAACTCGACAGTCTCCCCAATGGAAAGATCAGATTTGCCGCAATCTACGGAAACGGTGCAGTTCTAGGATTTACGCCGCAAGACGTTGGCAAAATGTCGATGTGGCAATACATGGCTGCGCTTGATGGTTACATCAAAGCGAATACGCCAGACGAGCCCGGTAAGCTTTCAGAAACCGAGAAAGACGATCTTTGGGATTGGATTAAGGCTGGGTGATGCCAGCTTAGTTAGGCATCTTCCCACTCTCGTAGAAATCGAGACATTTCCTAAGACGATTTACGTGTTCGGCCTGTGGGATCGCTTTGGTGTAAGCCTCGTCGAATGTCGGACTATTGCTGGTAATTTTCCCGCAATCGGTGGCGAACGCCTGCCTCTTCAGCATTTCTGCTGTCCGGTACTCATTCCAAAAATAGTACCCGACGAACGCGATAACCGCGATGCAGGCCGCGCCGACCAATACTTTCATCCACATCCCCAAGCTCGCGTGACTGCGAGCTTTTTTCTTATCAGGACATCGTTGAGTATGGCAAGAACCGACCTCGAAAGTCTGGTTGTTCAGCTTTCTGCTGACTTCAAGTCATTTGAAAAAAGCCTGGCTCGCGCCAACGATGTTTCTAATCGCCAATTTAATGCGATTGAACGACGCGCCCGCCAGATGAACAAGAATCTGGATAGTATCTTTACGCGCTCGTTTAGTGGCCTCACGGCACCGCTCGCCGGGATTGGCGCTGCTCTGGGTGTCGATCAGCTTCGCAAGATGACTGATACGTGGACCGATATGACTTCCCGCGTAAACCTTGCCGCAGGTTCGATCGATAAGGGTACTGAGGTCATGGGCCGTCTCGGCGAGATGGCGCGCCGTACCTATTCGGATCTTTCTCAGACTGCTGAGAGCTACCTTTCCAATGCCACGGCGCTGCGCGAACTTGGCTACAATACCGATGAATCACTCAACTACACCGAGGCGTTGAACAACGCTCTAGTCGTGTCAGGCGCTAAAGGTGATCGAGCAGCGCGAGTTATCGATGCTCTCGCCAAAGCTATGGCTACCGGCAAGTTGCAAGGCGATAACCTCAATACGGTGATTGAATCCGGCGGCCGCGTTGCGGAAGCGTTGGCAGCTGGTCTTGATACGACAGTTGGCGGCCTGCGCAAGCTTGGTTCGCAGGGCAAGATCACGGGCAACGACATTGTTCGCGGCCTATCGAGCCAGATGGAAACGCTGCGTCAGGAAGCGGCCGACATGCCAGCGACGATCGGCGACGGCTTTACGCTTCTGAATAATGCTCTGCTTCAGTATGTTGGCAATGCTGACAGCGCAGCTGGCGTATCTGCGAAGATTTCCGAAGCGCTGGTCATGATTGCCGACAACTTCGACAAGGTCGCAGATGGCGCTTTGCAGGTTGCAGCAGTAATTGCGGGTGCATTGGTTGGTAGATCTCTCCTTGGCATGATCCGTACGCTCGGAACCGCTGGCGTGGCTCTTGGCCAGTTCAGGCAAGCTTTAGCCGCAGCAAGCACAATGGGCGGTTTGGCTACAGCCTTCGGTGGCCTTGGTGCCGCTGCTGGTCCTGTAGGCATGGTCATTGGTGGCGCGGTTGTTTCGTCGCTTATTCTCTACAATTCAACAGTCGGTGAATCGAGTCAGGGAGCCACGCTCTTTGCAGAGCGGCTAAAGAAGGTTGAAGAGGCCGCTAAGTCATCAGGCAGTGCCGTTGAACAGGCTGGCCGACAGAATGACGCCTACACCCAGAACTCACTAAGCAAAGAAGTTGAGGCTTCCGTCGTCGCGCTTGATGACGCTCGTGAAGCTGCGGTCAACATGCTGGCCTCTTTTGCTCAAGTGTCGTCTATGAGCCTGATCACTCCAGAGCAGTACGCTGAATTGGCTCGTCTTCGTGATGGAGTAAACGAAGGCACTGTTTCGGCAGAAGACGCCAAGCAATCGTTGTTCGCTATGGCGAACGCTGATTACAACTTTCAGGAAGTTGCGGACGCAATTGGCCCGATCCTTGATCGTTTGGCCATGGTTTCGAGCGCTGCTCGTGGCGCTGCAGCTGACCTAGCTGCCGTGTCTGGCGCTCGTGCAGTCATCGAAGACCGTTCGACCCGTTCAGCTAAAGATCCATACATCATGCAGCGTGAAGCTGCGAACGAGTATGAACGCGATCAGATGCGTCTTGCTGCCCTCAGCAAAAAAGAACACACGCTCGAAATGGAGCGGCAGAAAGTGCGAAATGCGGCCACAAAGGACGGCATCGCGCTTACCGAGCAGCAAATTGATGCGATTGCACGCGCTAATGTTGCAGCACAGGAAAGCCGCACAGCTGAAGGCAAAAAGCCGAAGAAAGAGCGCCAAAAGAAAACACCTGAAGACAAGTTTGATAATGATGTGCGCGAAGTAAATGACCGCACAGCTGCACTTGTCGCGGAAACTGAAGCTCTTCGCCAAATTAACCCGTTGATTGATGATTACGGGTTTGCAGCTGAAAAGGCACGCACCGAGCAGGAGTTACTCAATGCAGCTCAAAAGGCTGGCATTGCCATCACTCCTGAACTCCGTTCGCAGATTGCGCAAACTGCCCAACAGTGGGCTCTCGCTACCGCAGAAGCCAATAAGCTTAACGAAGCGCAAGGCCAGTTAAAGCAGAAGTCCGAAGAATGGCGTAGCACAGAGCTAGACGCCTTCAAGGGGCTGGTTACTGACTTAGCCTCTGGAAAAGACGCTGTTGAGGCTCTGACTGATGCGGTTCAAAAGCTGATCGATAAGCTTCTAGACATGACATTGAACAATCTTTTTGACGGGCTGTTCGGGAAGTCAGGTAGTCTGTTCGGTGGATTTATGAGGTTCAAAGACGGTGGGCTGCCAAAGTTCGCCAACGGAACTCCATCGCGCCCCGGTCCCGGCCTTATTCGTGGACGTGGTACCGGCAGAAGCGACAGCATCCTTGCGAGAGTGTCGAACAGAGAGTTCATTACTAATGCTCGTTCAACGGCCAAATATCGCGGTCTTCTGGAGGCAATCAATGAAGATCGTTTGCCGGCCTTTGCGACTGGCACGCCAAGTCTGCGTGCCCCATCAATGCCAATACTGAGCGCTCCTCAAAAAGCGGGAGCCGCTGGCCCAATGCGTGTGGACGTTGTGACCCGGTTCGAGAATGACGGAAACTTCCATTCGTATGTTGAGAAAGTGTCGCAAAGCACAAGTTCTCGCACAGTCAAAGCATACGACAAGTCAGGCCCAATGCGTTTTGCGAGGGACAGTAAGAAGGCGGCCAATTGGGGTTTAGTGCGATGATCGATCTTCTCTCAACCGTCCGCTTTGTGCCGTCTTATCCCATGCTTAATAACCCGACCAGTCAGACGAAGTTTGGTGGTCGGTTGCTGTCGACGGTTGAATTCGTTGATCCGTATCGCACTGTGGATATGGAAACTTTGCCGATGAAGGCCAGCGAGGCGGTTCAGCTTCAGGCCTTCATTGCAGCTGCCAAAGGCGGCATGGAAACGATAGTCTATCGTCCGAAGCATATTTGTATTCCGCGGGCCTATTGGGGTGATCCGAACAACACACACATCACAGGCACCGCATCTCGCGGGACTGTAACCGGAGGCTATACATTACAGCTTACCGGCGTTGTGCCGGGCTTGCAGCTGATGGACGGCGATATGTTCTCACTCAAGAGTGGAGACTATCGCCAGTTCTTGCAGGTCGCCTATGGCGGTGGAGCAACAGCCGTAAGCACGACGATCACAATTGAGGTAGATCAGCCGATTGCGTCTTATATTGCAACCGGCGCAACGGCACGTTTCAAACAGCCCGAGATGAATACCCGACTTGTGAAAGACAGCTTCCAACTGTCAAAAGGTCCACGACCCACCGCGTCTTTCCAGCTGATCGAGGTGCCGAGGTGATGGAGGGAATTCGGGACAAGGAAGAAAGAGATTTCTTCGGTTTCACTCCGGCGATGTCTGAGGCTCTTGAACGCGAGCTGTCGTATTACGACGGGTTTTATCTAACTGAGGTGGTAAAAAAGGCTTATCAGGAAGTGAAGAAGCTCGACCCATCTTTTTCAGGATTAGATAAGCTATAATATCGATCGCACACATACCTATGTCGTCACAATCGCGAACTAGCTGGAGAATTTCTTGTTTGTCAACGCGGTCCTCATACTCTCGTACTTCGCCTTTTGCATACTCAGTGCGCAGCACTAGGTGTTCACCTTCTTTCTTTAGTGAACCGTGAACGAAGTAGTTTCTGTGTTCATTGAGCCGCTCTAAGGCAATTGAGATTTGCCGAACATGCTCTTCAATTTCATGGTGCATCGACCTTGATGATGCCGCTCTTAGGGCAAACCAAAGAGATTGTCCGTTTAACTCATTCGTCACTGCTTGAATGCCAGCCGGGCTGCCAAGCAAACGATTGAGCAGCAGTTTTGAGCTGTTCTCGGCATTATTCCATGAGATGACAAGGGACCCAACTAAATGTTCAATGCTGATATCGTGCAATGGATATTGACGACGGTCGGGCCGATTGCCTGGATGTTTCTTACCTTTTGACATGATTGTCCCTCCGCCTAACCATCAAAGCCGAGTCGCAACCAATAGTCGATTACACTTTCCTATAATTCGGAGGCTTAATGGCTTTCCCAACTCGTCTACAGCAATTGCTGGATGAGGGGCGTATTGTTGTGCGCTCCCTCGGAGAATTCCAGTTCGGTACCGGCTTTTGGTACATGTGGAATGGATCGTCTGAGTTCACATGGAACGGCAACAAGTATACTCCAAACCAACTGATTGCGATTGAAGAGCCAGCTGAGCAGATGGGCGCTGAAGCTCTGCCGATCACCATCACCATGCCGACGGCAGCGGATTACGGTGTGACGCCTGATAAGCTCGCACAAATTGAGAGCGTCGATTACAAAGGCCGCACTGTCATTCTGTCAGATGCTTACTTCGATCCAGACACGCGCGAACTGCTGCACGTCGAGCCGATGTATCGAGGTTTTATAGACACCATCGATCACGAAACCGATGGCGGCGAAATGGTTCTCCGCGCAACAGTTTTTACGTCAGCTTTGGAAAACCACCGTGACGGCTATCGCACCGCCTCTCACGAAGATCAGCAGCTCATTTCACCGGGCGACAAGTTCTTCGAATATGCCTCAGTGGTGAAGCGAGAGAATTTCCACATCACAGCACCGTAAGGATCGCCATGCGACATCCGGAATGGGAAAAACGCCTCGTCGCTATCACGGAGGCGCACATAAACACGCCTCTGGTCTGGGGAAAGTCCGATTGTCTTCTCACCACGTCCGATGCGATTGAAGCGGTTACAGGCATCGATCCTGCATCTGAAGTGCGAGGCAAATACAAAAGCCGCGCACATGCCTATCGCCTGATCAAGCAGCGAGGCTTTGCCAGCTTAAGCGCCGTCTTGGCCGACCGATTTGAGGAAACGCCTGTTGCGATGGCGCAGCGCGGTGACGTCGGCATTTTCGAGAAAACTGTCGGGTACTTCTGTGAATACGGCTTCGCGGTGAAAGGCGAGGACGGTTTGCGCTTCCTGCCACGCACAATGGCCGAGAGGGCCTTCAAGGTTTCCTGATGTTTTACATTCTGGCGATTTCATTCGCGCTGCTGGCATCGCCTGCGGCGGCGGACCCTGTTTCTATTGTAACGGGGCTAGTAGGCCTTGGCTCGTGGCTATTCGGCGGTACTGTCCTTGCAAACATTGTGCTTGGCGGGCTTCTGGTCGCTGCAAAATACGCGCTCACGTCGATCTTTCAGCAGACGCCTAAGTCTTCAGCCTCTGCGACAGAAACTAAATATGGTGAAAATCTCGTCCGTGAGGTCGGCCTCGGCGTCTTTGGTACAATGGGGCATCACGTCTATCGCAATGCATTAGGTAAAGGCAACCGAATGGTGCAGGACGTGTTCAAGCTTTCTGACTTTCGATGCGTCGAGCTTTTGCGCGTGCAGATGGATGGCGAGTGGAAGAGCTTAACCACTGACGACATTGCATATGGGAGGAAAGTGCTCGGTGTCCACGAAGGCGGCGAAGTCTGGGTTCGCTTCTATCAGGGCACCATGGATCAGGCCGCTGATTATAATCTGGTGGCTGACGCTAATCCGCCTGGACGCTGGACTGCTGCTCATCGTGGGGCTGGTATTTGCTACGTCGTGGTGACGTCACGCATGGAGGCCGATAATCTCACGTCTCCTCCGAGCCTTATGTTCGAAGTGCGCGGCGCTCCATTGTATGACCCTCGCTTTGACACGAGTGTGGGTGGATCAGGGACACAGCGTAGGAATAATCAGGGGAGCTGGGCTTTCTCCGATAATCCCGCTGTCATGATGTATAACCTTGAACTGGGGATCTACAACGGCACTGAAAAGATCGTTGGCCGAGGTGTTGCCCAGAGCCGTTTACCTTTGTCTGAATGGTTCACCGCGATGAATATCTGCGATGAAATCATGCCCGACGGCAGCAAACGTTATGCGGCGGCATTAATTGCTTCATCTGGCGATGGCGTTACGCACGAAACCAATATGACACCGCTCCGCGAAGCTTGTGCAGGCTCTTGGATTGAAGGCGTTACAGGTGAGTATCCAATCGTAGGCGCCAATCAGGCGGTTGTTGCAACGATCACTGACGATGACATTGCTTGGGAGAAATCTTTCCAGCTTTCTTTAACTCGTACCCGGACTGAACTCGTCAACACCGTTGCGGCTTCGTATGTCAGCCCAGACTTGTTCTATGAAACGACGTCTCTCACCACCCGCGTTGATGCTGCTGCATTGGCTCAGGATCGCGAGCGACTGGCTTCCAAGGTGGATTACACCGCCGTCACTGATCCGCGTGTAGGCGACCGTCTGGCAGATATCGCTATCCGGGCCTCACGCTATCAGGCCAACGGTAACTTTACCGTTCATCCGAAATTCCTCGGACTGCAAGTTGGCCAGTGGGTTCAGTGGGTATCGGCCCGCTATAACCGCACGATCAAGTTTCAGGTTCATTCGAAAGCCCTTGGCGCAATGGGCAGCGACAGTGTTCGCGATGTTTCCATCTCGTGGCAGGAAGTTGGCGACGGTATCTTTGATCCGACGGCGTATGCAACAAATCCGCCAGTGCCGACACCGAATGGAAATCCGGATTACCTTGCTGACGTGCAAAACTTCGCCGCTATCCCTAACCTGATTGTTGGTGATAATGGAGAGGAACATCCCGGCATTCGCCTGTTCTGGGATGCGATTGACGACATCACTGTCGAAGGCGTTGAAATCCAGTACTGGCCGGACAATGATCCGTCACAGGTATTCAACGACTATGTGACCAAGGACGTAACAGTCTTTCAAATTGTCAACGGTCTGACGAGCCTTACTGATTGGTGGGTCAGAACAAGGCTGAGAGTGGCTTCAGGGACAAGGCCGGTAGCTTGGTCTGCATCTGTCAAAGTTCACACACTCAACGCTCAAGGTGATCAGAACCCGATTGATTACGAGGGACTTGCTGAGGATCTGAAAGGTTATCTGGGCTGGATTGGTCCGCAGATGCGCGAAATCATCCGTCAGGCGGAAGAACTCGCAACAACGACATCTGACAACCACAACGCAAACTATGCAGATATCCAGCGTTTAAGCCGTCAGCTTACGAGCACGTTCAGCAATGCGCAGGCGAGCTGGCAAGAAGACATCCTTGTCGCAACTGGTCCAAACAGTGCAATTGGTCAGCAGCTCATCCGTATTGATGCACAGCTTTGGGATAATACCGGCGCAAGTATAGTCCAGCTTCTTCAGGCCAGAGTTGATGGTGTTGAAGGTGAGGTTGAGGCCCAGACAACGGTAATTACTGCCCTCACAACGGCAGTGAATGATGTCAGCGCGAATGCGACGTTCAGAATGGGAACATCAGTTGCCCCTTCTGGTTGGAATTCTCGTATTGGTATGCAGGTTGAAGGCGGGACGGTTGGCGACTGGAAGAGCGCCGGGCTGTTTCTGGATGCCAATGCATCCGGTGCTCGTGTTGCTCTGATGGCCGATCAGGTCGTGTTCTCTAATGGCTTGGAGTTCAAACGTCCTTTTGTGATCCAGAACGGGATCATGTATGGCGATGCCTTTGTGATGGACTGGGCGAAGATCCAGAACGTTCAAATTACTTGGGCTCAGATCGGAAGTGCCGTTATTGACAATCTGATTGTCGGAACTAGCAATCTTGACTTCAACGCTGTGACGGCGACGACTGATACGTCGTATAATATCAACACTTCAGCCAATGACGTTACCTTAAGCTCATTCGTGATCAATAGCCCGCAAGGCAACACGATTTTGCTAGATTGGTTCATCAATGCATCGTTGAGCATTATCGGTGGTTCAACGCAGTCAACGACCACGATCTGGTTGATCAACATCACGACAGGGGCTGTCATTCGACAGTTCAGCTATGGTCTCACCACCGGTCAGAGCACAGCTGTGTCGATCAACACGGCGGCTATTGATAGCAGTGCCGTTCGTGGAAACAATACCTATCAGGTCAGAAAGACCAACAACCAGAGCGGCACGAACTTAAGCGGTTCAGGAAATCTGAAATCGCTCGTCTGGAAACGCTGAACGTCTCAATCAAACAATCTGACTAACCAGACCGTGCTTTTGCATGGGGAGGCAAATCTATGGCCGTTTTACCTGATTATGTGTCGGGAACGATTACGCTCGCTAACGGGTCTACGACTGTTACCGGCACAGGCACCATGTTTCAGGCTGCAGCATTCAAGGCCGGTGACACGCTGCAAATCCAGAACCTGACTGCGGTTATCGCCAGCGTCAATAGCAACACATCGCTAACGCTGACGTCACCGTGGACTGGTACTTCACTCACGAATGCGCCTTATCGAGCGCGGTATTTGCCCGATGGCGCTCGTGTGACTGCGCAGACGACAACGCTTATCGAACTTCTTGGCAATGGCGTCCTGACAAATCTAGCTGAGCTTGGCGTCGAAGATGGCAAGGTGCCTGTTGGTAATGCTTCTGGTGAGTATGAGTTGAAGCCGACATCATCATTCGGCGTACAAGACCCGAACGGCACATTGGCCGCAATCGTAGCGGCACAAGGTATTCCGAATAATCAGCTTCCTGCACGGATAAGAGAATATGCAGCCGTAATATCAGATGCAAATGAAGCTACTGTGGGCGGTTGGAATGTCATAGGGGGTGACGGTTCTAACATCCCTGTTCCTTTGGCGGGGTTTGTCTTTACCATCGCGCAGTCAACGAACTTACTTACACAAATCTGGTATCAGCGCGCTGGCTACCGAAGCTTTATGCGGTTTTGCAACAATGGCACTTGGGGATCGTGGGCTGAAAGAGCCAGTACGGCAAGCGCTGCCGCTCTGGCTCTATTACAGCTAACTGGTGCAGCAAACGCTTTGCCTTATTTTACAGGCGCTGGGTCGGCGGCAACAACAACGCTATCGCCTTTTGCTAGAACCGTAATAGACGATACCAGTGGTGCAGCAATGTTTGCCACAATGGGAGCAACACAAAGTTTAGGTGGTGCTAGCGGTTACTCAAGAGACCCTAACGGATCACTTTGTCAGTGGGGAACAGCGATTGTTACGCCGACGGCTACAGGGTTCGGCTCAATAAATTTTCCTGTTGCCTTCTCAAACACCAATTTCATTACAACAGCAATGAACGGTGATCATAATACACAACTGTACATGTTGATTGTCACTAATAGAGCATCTCTTAATGCAGGCCGTTTTGATTTCAGAGCAGTCAATGCAAACTCAGGTGTAGCAATCACAGACCCCGTTCGCATAAATTATATAGCCATGGGTAACTAAAATGACAAAATTTGCTCTATTTGATGAACATGGTTTTCCCAACGGTTTTTATGCGGAAGATGTTCATGGATTGCGCAAGCTTCCTGTTTATGGTGAAGCGCCGGAACCAACTGACGAAAACCCATTCTCTGAACCCCCTGTCATCGGAGAAAAAGACAACCCTGATTGTCTCATACCTCCTGAAGCCATTGAGATTACAGACGCTCAATGGTCAGAGTTTCTTGAAAACCAGGGTTTTCGGAAGTGGGAAGACGGTGAGGTTGTTCTTTACGAACCGCCTGTTGTCGAGCAGGTGAAAATTCTTCCAGCAGTCACTTTATGGGAGCGGATGAGCAATGATGAGGCAGATCAGGTGAAAGCGGCAATGGAAACTCAGCCGTTCCGCCTTGGTCAGATTTTCTTGACCGCCAACACTTTCCGCTCAGATCATGAGCTATGGCCACTGCTTGAACAGATGGCGACCGAGTTGTTTGGAGCGGAAAGAGCGGCTGAGTTGCTAGCGGGTTAAAAGCCCCGGCAGATCCCCATCCACCGGGGCTGCGCAGATCGCCAGTCGCGTCTCGAAGTTGACCTGCGCTCGGCAATCTTACACCCGGCCTCAAATGAAGAAAACCCCGGACGGGGAACGCCAGCCGGGGTTACTGGTAGAGCCACAGGGTTTTAAAGACCCTATCCAGTGGGTCGCCCATACCAAAGATGTGAAATGAAGAAAAGCCCCAGAGATACTTGCAATCTCCGGGGCCTAACCCGGCAGGATCGCACAACCATGCCGGGGTTGCGTTCAAAAGCAGTTATCAGGACCCGTTGAACGCAACCTCTAAATTAGCAACGGCTATACAAAAAGAAAAGCCCCAGAGGCGCTTGAAATCTCTGGGGCTGAACCCGGCAGGCGGGCAGCCATGAACCGGGGTTACTCACTGGTGCAACTCGAGCAATGCTTCGATCCGGTGAATAACCTCGATTTAGTGTCCGGCATCTCAGCGTCAAGAGTTGGAAAAGCAAAAACCCCAGCTCGTGGGTATCATACCGAGCCGGGGCTTTGCGTACAGCCTGTCTGCGGTGACGTCGATACGCATCACTATCTTCTCATAAATGCGTGCCAATGCAATGTACGGTAGCGTACAGAGAGGCGATGTTTCAATCTCGCTGTACCCATAAAATCACGAGACATAATAGGCCGAACCCTGCCATCGATATTGCCAAAGCCATATTGATAACGCTGATCCAGTCCATGATCCCCTCCTGATACAAAAGACGATGCTACAGTCTGCAGTTGAAATTCTCAAGTCGTGCAACGAACTGAGCAGAAGCCGCGAGTTCATCCCCGGTCAATAAAAAAGCCCCGACGAGACGGATCAAGTCGGAGCTTTGCGCTAGGCAGTATTGGCAGACCGTCTTTGCGCCACCTCATCATCTCATAAATCCACGCATGATCAATGAACGGCACCGTACAGATAGGCGTTTTTTCAGTCGAGGGCCGCACCAAAACTGCTTGCCTTCCGCAAATACAATTTCAAGGACAACCAAATGAACAAAACAACGTTCTTCGCGTATGCGAGGCGCGCCCCTTTTGGCGGCCGTTTGAGTCAGGCACAGGTTGATGGCACATCGGCTATCCTGGCCGAAGCTAAACGCCGCAATCTACCCGACGAGCAGATCGCTTATATTCTAGCGACTGTCTTCCACGAGACAGACGGCAAGATGCAGCCTGTTGTCGAGAATCTGAATTACTCGTCAGCTGCGCGCATTAGGCAGGTTTGGCCAACGCGGTTCCCAACCGTAACCAGTGCCCAGCCATATGTTCGCCAGCCTCAAAATCTTGCGAACAAGGTCTACGGCGGTCGCATGGGCAACGACAGCGTTAACGACGGCTGGACTTATCGCGGGCGAGGCTTGCCGCAGATCACTGGCGAAGACAATTACAAAAAGTTCGGCATTGCCGATGCACCAGAGAAGGCGCTGGAGCTCGGAACAGCAATCCGCATCCTCTTTGAAGGCATGGTGTTGGGCAAGTTCACTGGCCGTAAACTCGCGGATTATTTCGGTAAGGGCAAAGCAGATCCTGAAGGCGCGCGAGCTATCGTCAACGGCACCGACAAGGCCACGCTAATTGCTGGCTATTATCGCAACTTCCTCGACAGCCTTATTGCTGCCCGAGAAATGAAAGCCGCTTCAGCTGACGACGCCAAGCCTGACGACGTGCCTTTCCTCAAGGATAAGACGGTGCAGACCATTGTTGCAGCTGGCGGCGGTACGTTTGTAACCGGCCTTATCGGTGCAGTTTCGAACCCATGGGCATTCCTCACAGTTGCCCTGATTGTCGTTGCTTTGGGTGGCGGCTTCTGGCTTTGGCATACAGGCAGGCTCGAGCTGAAGAGGGTAGCGGCGTGAGAATCGTAATTGATTACGACTCTGAAGCACAGACTGCAGAAGTCGCGATTGGCGGAAAGGTCCAGCGTTGGACAGATGTGCGCCTAACGCTCGCGCAAGGTATCACCGAAACTCGCGACGGGTATTTGATCCGCCGCGAACGCGACGGTTCGAAATCCTTGCTTCTTACAGGAGTGCAGACATGACCTTCCTCTTAGCCCTCCGCTCTAAACTTGCAGGTTACGCCGTTGTTCTTAGCGCGGCGCTGGCCGTCCTTGTCAGCGCGTACCTGAAAGGCCGGTCTGACAGCAAAACGGCTCAGACCGCGCGCGATGCACAATCCGCAACCAAAGCACGGAAGATAGAAAATGAAGTCAGCCGTCTTGATGACAGCGCTGTTGACGCTCGGCTTGCTAAGTGGATGCGCGACAGGCGGTAACTATTGCGATGTGGCGCGGGCGATCTATGCCAGCCATGACGACACGTCAGAAACCAAGCGCCAGATCCTGGCTGAGAATGAGAAAATGGAAAAGCTGTGCGGGGTACGGCCTTGAGGTCAGTTGCCCAAAGGCTCAGTCACACCCGGGGTTTGCTCTTTCGGCATGAAGGCCCGTCTCTCTTCGTATTTCACGATCAAGACTATAGCTGCCAGTGCAACAATCACCGGCACCGCGATGCATAAAACCCGCAGAACCGCACCGAAGATTTCTCCAATCAAACTGTTCGATACCTGTCTCATGCCGCAATCATATCAGCAAAGACCTTAAGCGAACACAAAGGGGCACATTAACTATGTTTAATCTAAAGAGAAACGAAGCATGACCGGACCTGAAATCATGGGCGTTGTCGGCTTCATCGTGATGCTGTTCGGCTTTTTGTTTGGCCTTTGGAAGTACGTCGACAGCAAGATCAACGCCGCGAGAAACGAAACGTCCGCCAAAGCCGAAGCAGCCACAGCGCTTGCCGCACTGACGCGGCAGGAGCTGTCAGATTATAAGCTGCGCGCGGCCGAAACATTCGCCACAAAGGCCGGGATGCAGGAACAGACGTCGCAGATCATGCGCGCCATTGAAAGCGTTGCGAACCGCATTGATGGGCTTACCGAGCGCATGGATCGTGTATTTGAACAGAAGACTACGCGGGCGAGGGGGTAGGGAGTAACGCGACAGGAATTGATGAGTTCGCGTAATGGATCAACATTAGCTAGGTAAAAAACATCGTGCGGCGACTTCCCGCCAGATCAAAAAAACAAGCTATTGTTTCATCTCGTGTGGATACGTGGTCCTTCTCACTAATGTCGTTTACGTGCCCTCTTCTTTTTTGCCACTGGAGGAACAATAGTTTCTTCATATTCCATCCGAGCTTTCCTGAGGCGCAAGGTCTTTGCAATTCGAGCATCTGTCTCGACCTTTTGAATGGAACGTGAAGTACGATCTATTCTCTCCGCGATCGACTCTTTAACAGATGAGGTTGGCTTAAAGAGTGTCTCTTTTGTGTAGGTTGGTTGCATCTCAATGGACATAAAAGAATTCCTTTTTAAATAAAAAAGGTCAGGCATTGCCTGACCTCTAAAGTAAACTTCTTTCAACAGTGCCAGTACATCCGTGGTCAAAGGAAAGAAGGATAATATTTATGCAGGCTGGAGGTTACCAGCCGACATCCTGCCCGACTTGTTGTCGCGTTCCAGATCGTAGCCGATTTTCTGGCCTTCGATGAGTTCGCGCATTCCGGCGCGCTCGACAGCAGATATGTGAACAAACGCATGGAGGCCGCCATTATCAGGCTGAATGAAGCCGAAGCCCTTGGTGGAATCGAACCATTTAACTGTGCCAGTGCTCATAAAGAACCCTCTCATAGCAATAAAGATAGCAGCACGCATTTGCGTGACGCAAAGTGATAACGATTTTTAAAAGGGGGTTCGTTCAGGGCGCGTTGCTAAACGCGCAATAAGCAAAACACATCAAGAAAATATCGATAAATAATGCATAAAGATTTATTTTGATTTTGTCAAATTATATTTATTTTTTTTATTAGAAAGACAATCGTAGTTAGCTTTTTTACATGTATTTATTCGTTAATTATTTTAACAGTTGCGAACGACGATCTTTGAAAGGTCAGGTAGCTAAGGTGTTTGCCAGTCAGAGAATTAGGGACTTGCTGGCGTTATTTCGGCGCAAACCTGTTGACGACCCTTTCACTCCCACCACAATGACAAATTGCGGGCCACCAACCCGCAAACCAACCAACACGAGGAGACTGTATGTCCAATGACAGACAGCGGGCGAACACGCGCCTTTCAAAACAAGAACTAGCCCGCCGTGTTGCTGCGTATCAGCAGCACGGGACAATAACGAAGGCTGCGCAAGCGTGCGGCGTCAAGAAGTCTGCATTTCACGACAGCATTAAACGCGCGGCTGAGCTCGGCTTGATGGGTCCGAAGGAAACGCTGCCAGGCTATGCAATCAAAAGCCTGACTGAGACACCTAACGGCACCTACATGCGCCAGACGAAAGAGGCTGGCCCTGTCTATGAGGCGACTGCTGGCCTTGCTGTTAAGGGCAAGACGACGCTCGTTAACAGCGAAGGGCGGATTGTCACTCAGCACATCATGGAACGTGCGGACGCAGACCAACAGCGTGTAGCAATCACGGCAATGGTTGAAGCGCTTAAAGAAGACCTGCCGCGCGTATCTATCATGCCTGCACCGAAGGGGTGTCGCGAGGATCTGTTGAATCAGTTCACAATCACAGACAACCATTTCGGGATGATGTCATGGCGTGAAGAGACCGGCAGCGACTACGATTTGCGGATTGCCGAGCAGCTATTGCTCGATTGGTTCTCTGCAGCGGTGGCACAGGCTCCCGACGCTCATACGGCAATTCTGGCGCAGCTCGGCGACCTGATGCACCACGACGCGCTCGAAAGCGTCACACCTGCTCACAAGCACGTTCTTGACGCGGATAGCCGACTGCAGAAAGTCATTCGCATTGTGATCCGCATGATCCGGCGCATCATCGATATGCTGTTACAGAAGCATGAACGAGTTCATGTAGTGATGGCTTCGGGCAATCATGACCCAGCCTCATCTGCATGGCTTCGTGAGATGCTCGCCGTTATGTATGAAGACGAGCCTCGCATCACTGTCGATAATTCACCATCGCTCTATTACGCGTTCGAGTGGGGCCGCACGATGCTTGCCTATCACCACGGGCATAAGCGCGGTGTCGCAAATATCGAGGGAACGATTGCTGGCATGTTCCGTGGAATGTTTGGCCGCTCGCTTCAAGCATATGTTCATATCGGACACAGACACAGCGACGATGCCAGAAAAGGCACCCTGATGTATGTCGAGCAGCATGAAACGCTCGCGGCACCAGACGCTTATGCCGCCGGCGGTGGCTGGCTGTCAGGTCGATCAGCAAAGCGCATAACTTACAGCAAGCAGTTCGGCGAAGTCGGTCGCGATATTCTCCGCCCCGAAATGGTCGCGGGGAAATTTGCGGCGGCTAATGATAATGCGGAAAGTCAAAGGGCGGCGGCCTAACCGTCATCCCTTTTGGGATGCTAGATAGTCTGCAACGGCCGCTCGAATTTCAGTCTCAAGTTGATTGGTTTGTGCCAAAATTTCTTGGATGGCCAGATCTACATTATCGATGAACGGGGAATGCATTTTTCCGTCTATTGGTGGAGCTATTGGGCCATATTTCACGACCTCCTTCTTGCCGGAGAACTGCACAGTGATGGATGCTAAGTTCCCAACGTAGTTGGCATCTAATATTTGCATATCGGCCTCCCTGATTGTTTGTCCACTGTAGGCTTGGAAACCGCATCAAGACAATACCACCCCCGCCGCCTACCAAGCGGCGTTTCACCACAACACGAGGAGAGAACATGCTTGAAGAAGCTGAAGACAAAGCCGCACGGGCCGCTGTTGAAGGTCGGCAGTTAAGAACAGGGGTTATAAGGTGCCTGCCAAAACCTTATAACGACAACCGTCAATCACTCGTCATCATCGAAACGCCTTACAGCAGCGACGTGGAAGGCAACATAGCATATGCGCGAGCGTGCCTCTTAGACAGCCTGCGTCGAGGCGAGTCACCGATTGCTAGCCATTTGCTACACACACAAGTGCTGGACGATATGCAGCCCGATGAACGGTCCCTGGGGATAGAGGCAGGCCTCGCCTGGTATCGCGTGGCGACGAAATGCGTTGTTTACACTGATCGTGGTATCAGCGGCGGAATGAAGATGGGCATCGATCGAGCGATGCAGCACGATGTGGCAGTTGAGTACCGAAGCATTGAGAATAGGGCAGCGGCGTGATGGGCGAAAATATTGCAGCAATTAAACTTGAGCGTCACATCGAGGAGAGAATTGCAGCAGCCGTCCTTGCAGAAAGGCAGCGATGTGCGGCGATAGCGATCTGCGTATTCGACGATGAAGATGCGTGGTCGGATATACATAGAATTGCAGGAGGCATTATTGCCGAAGCCATTATCGAAGGAGAGACAACATGAACCAATTCCATGTTGGGCAAAAAGTGGTCTGCATCGATTCAGTCGTTGGCTTTGAGCAATACCTCGAGGTGAAGGAAAGTGAGATTTACGAGATCGAGTGGATCGGACCTTTTGAGCATTATATTCATGGCTCTTACATCGGCGTACGCCTCAAGGGCGTAGATCGCGGAACTTGCCCGCAATTTGGTTATAAAAACCCGCCGTTTGCTGCAAGGCGCTTCCGACCGCTTGTGGAAGATAAGCTGTCAGCGTTGCGCGGATTGCTTGCTGGCGGGCCTCTGACAGAGAGCTTCGAAGAGCCAAAGCGTAAGGTGGGGGAGGGTGTATGACGCCAATCAAATCCGACGGCGGCTCAACTAGCTATTATGAGCTGCCCGATGGCGCGAGCGAGCTAAACGACCTTATTGAGCACAAAGGCATGTCCTTTGCGCTCGGCAACATCTTTAAGGCTTGCTATCGTTTTGGCGAGAAAGACGCAGCCAGCCGCCTTTACGATCTGAATAAGATCATATTCTTTGCCGAGAGATTGAAGGCGCTCGAACTGCGCGCCAAAAATCGCACGGCTATAATTACAACCTAAGTTGTTTTAACCACACGTTAACCCTGATAGCATTTACTAAGTTGGCTGGCTGATCCAATCCGTACCGATCCCTCCCGCCAGCGAAAACCCAAAAAAACCCGCTCAGATTATTCACTGGGCGGGTTTTTCGTATCCTTGCAATAAAATAACCCTACCGAGGCAGGTCAAATTATCAGGTTACTTTTTCGGTGGGCCAACGCGATCGAGCAACTTGTAAACGATCTCAGCACAGTCATTCATTGACTCATCCTCAGAGCATTTCACATCTACCTTGAAGCCCTTATCCTCAACTCGAATGTGTGCTGACTTTTCGGGAGGAGGCGGACCTCTGTGTGGCGGAGGTGGTGGTGGCGTGCCCGGCGCTTCTGCAGATGGAGGTGCAGGTGGCTTAGGCGGCTCCTGCGCTAGTGCAGCGCTTGAAATCATAGTGAGTGCAGCGGCAGCAATAAGAACGTTCTTCATTGCATTACTCCTAGGGGTGTTTGCGCAAGAGAAACATGCAGCCCAACTTCAAGTTCCTAGGAATATCGATCATATTTTTATGATTGAAGCCTCCAAAAAAAGCCCCGGCACGTCTCCCAACGTCACGGGGCTGCGCACGTGGGCATGACCCGTATTCCTCCACGCGGCGCGGCGATAATTTATCAAAGAGAATTATCGTTGAAAAGTGTATTTTAACTCTATTGGACCGTGCCAGAGATGCGATGCCTGAATAAAACTAACCCCGCTTCGGCGGGGCTTTTTGTTTCATACGCTTTGTTATTCCATGTCAGGGATCTCGCCAAATTGGAAAATAATGGCTGGAGGTCCATATTCACCAATATCTGGATCGGCTTCCCGGCTCCAAGCGACAATCCCTGAATGCTTTCCTTCGAGGCTAGTCGCAGCTTTCATTGCACGGCCTTCGGTCTCAAACGACATTGGATCGAATGCGGGAACGAACTCACCGTCATCATTCTTATCAAAGGCAGCAACCACGATCAGACGCGCATTAGCCATTTAGGTCACTTCCCGTCGGTATCTTTGTCGAGGTCGGAATTATCGCGGTTCGACGGTCCACCTGCTTTCTTCGAACCTTTGGCTTTGCCTGTTTTAGGTTCTACTGGGCGGACAGGGGTGTTCGTAAACTTAATTGCCATGAGTCTTTCTAATTCGTCTTCGCTTCGGATGTTCCTATAATGTTCTCATTCTGCTCGAGAGTCAATTGGCGTTAACATCGCTAAGATATCACTTAGGAAACGCGCCGATGAATGTTCGAATGGGATTATGTTCGATGCCATAGCCAGTTTTCCCGCGATTGCATATCGACTGGCCGGAATTCGAGGGGTGCAGATATCCAACTCAACAACAAAAAGCCCCGGCACGAGAGGTGTGATCGAGTGGCCGGGGCTGCGCTTCGCCTGGACCCAGCTTCCTGTCACGAAGCGCGGCAAAATTTTATCAAAATGATCTCGTTTTGGAAGAGAAAAAAGTTCATAAGTCTACACGCACATACGCAGATCACTTCTCTTTTTTCTCGACCTCATCCAGCTTTCTTAAGAGTTCATCGAACTTGTCTGCTGCATTATGCTCTGCAGCGTGAATTTCTACTAACCCAAGGCCGATTGCTCGACCTGCTTCAGTCAGATGAACGTTTTTAAGTGATTTGGTCTTTTTAGCCGCGTCAATTAGTTCTCTATGGATAGGCATCAGCATGCTTTCAGCTGGAGGGCGCGGGCTAAACGTCCAGCAAGAAGCTTTGTTCCAAACTAAAAAAATAGTTAGCTAATTAACCTGTTTTGGACCAGTTGGCGTTATCTAAGTCCGCATTCAAAAACTCATTCGCATGCTTTTCTGCAAGCCTTGCAGCTAGTTCCGCCCACTTTTCCATATCTCTAAGTCCACCATCGTACAGTTTGATGATAGTCTCTGCTAAGTGCGCTTCATCGTATTCCCTGCCGCTTTCTTCCAACATAATGGCGGCAATTGAGAAGCAACGTCTCATCGCTTCCAGTTCATCAGGGGCATACACTTTGCTGGATTGACTAAACAATGGCATCTTATCCTCCTCGGGATAGCGGAAGTCTCCTGTCCATTTTTACGAGCGAAAGTGCATACTGATACTTAAGGCGTAGCATATCAACCTTTATGTGCCTGAGTGACTAATTGCTCGGATCGGTTTGCTCCTATCAATCCCTCAAAATAGGCTTCCTTGCCCTTCCTTGTTGTCATTACTCGGCGTCAGGTCGATCAAGGCCTCATCCGGCAATGGCTTCTGCATTACTTTCGCTTCATCCCATGGCGCCCGAAGCCAGATATCTATTTCCTCAGTGGTGCGCAGAATGACCGGCATTGCCTTCGGGTGAACAGGCTTAACCACGGCGTTAGGTTCGGTGGTCAGGAAGCCGAATAGGTCGACCTCTACCGGGCCTTCTTTCTTCTTCCGTACACCCTTCCATGTCGTCCATATGCCGGCGAAAACAAAGAGCGGCTTTTCTTCGGTTAGAGCGAACCAGTGCAGCGGCTTGCGTTTGGTCTTTGGATCAGGTTCTTGCCCGTATTCGGAGAAGGATGTGGCAGGTACAACGCAACGGCTTTCAACGCCTTGCCACCGACGCCAATGGGGTGACGTGAGGTTGCGAATATTCGTCACACCGCTGTCGGCTTCACCCTTAACGTACATAGGTGGCGTCGGCATTCCCCACCGAAGATGTGCAAGCTCGTGCTCACCATCTGCCATGTTGCGCAGGACCGGGGCTGGATAGTCTGGATATACATCTAACTGCGGATCGACGCGGTTCGTCACATCTCCGAACTTCGGAAACAGACGGCGCATGGCTTCATGTGTCGTAGTGAGGTTGTAAAGATTGCACATGCGCTCCTCCTGATCTGATTAGGATAGGGCACCTTTCACTTCCGTCCAGCTAGCGCGTCTTCGCCTTGCTGCTTGTGTTCGTAGCAGAACCACAGCTGCCCAAACTTGGTTTTGTAACCGTAGGTGCCCCAAGCTTCGCATCCGTCCGCGTCACACCAATGCTCAAACCTTTTACTGCTTGTTCCAGCGACACCGCTTTCAGACTTATATCCGGACATATTTACCTCGGCGCTCGATAGACTACGAATTCGCTTTCACCCTTCATGGTGCAATCTTCACAGCGCAGCTTCCATTGATGAGTTTTGAGAAACTCATTGGGTCCGATTTTTCGGCAAATTTCACCAATGTTCAAGTCTCGAACATGACCGCATCTAGCGCAAAGGCCGCAAAGGACAGCCCAAGGTTCCAAGTCGGCGATGCAAGTGAACTCGCCAATTTTCTCATAAGACGTAGGCTTGGGCATGATGATTACCGAACGACAACTCGTTCCCAATTACCATCACCAAATGGCTTGCCGCCGTGACGCCCCATGAAGACGCTCATTCGCCTTTCCGATGGAAAACTGAATACGCAGAAGTCGATCCCCGACTTGCGTGCCATACGGTGGGGCAAGCGAGCACCAAGTCGGCCGGCATCTCGGTGAACTTCACGTCGAGCGCATTTCAGTGCGTACGCTTCTGGAAGAGCAACTTGGAATGTTTTCATCATGCGGCCCTCTTGAAAGAACTGCCACGCTGGCCGTGGGTGAGAGCAAGGCGCGAAAGCTCAATTTCACGCGCTAGGAAATCTCGGTCTTTTAAAAGCGCTTCAATGGACGCGCGAACGTCGCCCTTGTGGTAGGCTAATACCAGATCTATCTCAGCGTCGTAGTTTCCCGAAACTCCATTCATGGCGCTCTCCATCGTTGAATTGCCACCCGTCAATGTTCTTGTTATGTTCTCTTTTTTGTGAGATGTCAATAATCCTGATTAGATTGCAGCCGTTTGTGCCATGCGGTATCATGTGACGCGATTATCAGGAGATCATTTTGGCTAAAATTAAGAAGCGTTCGTGGGAAAACGCGAGCGGAAAACACGAAGCGTGGCAGTTGGATTTCACTGACAGGCATGGGAAGCGTCATCGAGAACAGTATGCAAAGAAACGCGAAGCCGAAGCTCGTCTTTCTGATCTTGTGAGTGCGACAGGTGCCGCGACATACAAAGAAGCAGCTCAAAAGACGACCGTAGCTGACGTATGCGTTGATTATTATGAGGAGATGGAGAAGCGCAACAAACGTGGTGAAAGCGTTGTTCAGTCGTATCTCCGCACCACAAAACAGCACATCGATAATTGGATTGATCCAAAAGAGGAAAGCGCTGTTGGCTTCACCAAAGGAATCGGAACCAAAACACTGTCGGAACTGACAACGGCGGACGTTATCAAGCTCAGGAATGAAATGCGGGATACGTCAGCCGGTGTTGTCACAACACGGCGAGTTCTCGGAACGCTGAGTCGTATTCTGAAACATGGCGTCGAGACGGACAAAGTTGGCGTCAATGTCGCCAAAGGTGTTCGAGTTATTGGCAAGCGCGATGAGGCTGGAGATAAGGTAACGCCACCTTCAAAGGCAGCTCTCGCTAAGATACTTAAGAAAGCTGATGACAAATTGGCGCTACGAATCAGGTTCGCTGCTTCATCAGGCCTGCGAGCTTCCGAGCAATGGGCGCTACGTTGGGTTCATCTCGATCTGAAAAAAGGCTTCGTCTCAGTCGAAACGCGCGTGGATGCGTACGGCGAATTCGACACTACAAAATCATCTGCTGGTCGTCGCACTGTCCCAATCGGGAAGGCGATGCTTGAGCAGTTAAAAGCTTGGAAGGGGGAAACGAAGCACAGCGCGCCTGACGACTTCGTTTTCACTGACAGCAAAGGCGGCTTTGTACGTCATACCAATTTTATGAAACGCGATTGGAAGCTGACGATCGAGCTGGCAAAGGTTGAAGATATCGGCTGGCACGCTCTTCGACACTTCGCTATTTCGACTTGGATTGAGGCTGGCCTTTCACCCAAAGCGGTGCAGACATTGGCCGGTCATGCGAGCTATGCCATTACGATGAATCGCTATGGCCATCTGTTTCCTTCGGACGATCATAAAGCAGCTTTCGACAGGATTGCGGAAACACTCGCATGATCATAGTTGGCACATGAATGACACATGAGGGTTATAAGGCATTGAAAAACAATACTATATCAACTGACTTTTAATCAGTAGGTCCAGGGTTCGAATCCCTGCGCGCTCACCATTTTCAATGACTTAGCAAACATTAAGACTAGCTGTTTTACCTTTATGTTTTTATTTTAAACTTGTTCGTCAGTTTATTTGCTTAGCTTTACCCTCCTTCGAAATATTAGTTGCTACCCCAATCAATGGGTCGCGAAGCTTTGCGATACCGCCAGCTGTTAATCTACTTAGATTGCGTATGATTGTTTGGAGAATGATCATGCGCTTAACTTTAAAGCTTTTTATCAATTCAATTATTGCAATTTTGAGCGGTTTTAGCAGCCCTGCTTTCGCAGGAGTGGTGAGTTGCAACATCGTTCCGCTAGAAGGAACAGGTGCTCTGAGCAAAACTGTTACTCGGCCTGCTTGGCGCATTAAACCAGAACTGCCGGCATCGGAAGATTCTCCCTGGTATCCGCCTGCAAAGTCGCCGCAGCTTTATCAGTTTGATTGCTCTGACAATCCCAAGGGTAAACCGTTGTCTGGAGTTTCACCAAACATTCCTGTTCTCCAATTGAACAGGAAATAGCTCAGAGCAGATTCTGGTGCTCGGCTCTCGCATTTGTCGCAGTGACAATCCCGCCAAGGGATGAGATGAGCGATTATGAGCCTTAAAGCCAGAATTATCGGCGATAAATTTGAAGCTGCCCTTTGGGTGGCCTCAATTGCGCTCGTCATTCTGTTTCAGGGCATCGTAACATCCTATGCTCAGGCCTCGATGGTTGCATGGTCCAATGGTCCAACCGCAATCATCTGCTCGATCCATAATAATCAGGGAACGAGCGACGACGCGCCACTCAAGGATTTGGCACGGTCCTGTTGCTCGACGCTTTGTCAGGCTGCGTGTGCCATAGGCACAGGTCTTGCGGCTCAGACGCTTTCATTTGCCTATCACGCCGTTTTCATTCCCTCGCACCATGTCGTGCGACTTGCGGTTCTTGGTCCACCGGATCATGTTGCGGAAACGCATCTTCCCAGAGGCCCGCCCGCATTTTCAGCTCAAGTATGAATCAAATCCGACGTTACGTAGTTTTCGCGCATTCTAAGTGAGGCGCGATCGCGTGACGTCCGGCTGTTTCACATAGGCTGGAGATGCCAATGTTTTCTATTCGTTTATTCGCAGATGCTGCACGATATGGGGTGCAGCTATGACAGATACTGTATTGTCGAAGCCCAAGTCCCATCCTGCTGAGGCAACGCGCGTTGCCAGTTCAAGCTTAAAGGCTTTCATTACACGGCTGCACTTTTATGTCGGGCTGTTCGTCGGTCCCTTCATTCTGATCGCAGCGATTACAGGCACGCTTTACGTGCTGACGCCACAACTCGAAGATATGATCTATCGCGACCAGTTGCGCACGTCCTCTCTGGGGACCGTGCAGCCGTTGGCGGATCAGGTTAAGGCTGCGCGCGATTTTATCGGCGACGAACCAAGGCTCTTTGCTATACGGCCATCAACAGGTCCGGGCTGGAATTCGCGTATTATGTTCAGCGAACCGGGTTTGGGTGAATCGGAAAGTCGAGCGATTTTCGTTGATCCGATCACTTTGGCGATCAAAGGCGATCTCGTCGTCTATGGAACGAGCGGTATTTTGCCGTTGCGCGCGTCGATTGACTATCTGCATCGCAATCTCATGCTCGGCAATTTCGGGCGCTATTATAGCGAGCTTGCTGCTTCCTGGTTGTGGGTCGCCGCACTTGGCGGGGTTCTGCTCTGGAGGTGGAAACGTGATGTTCGGCGCAATGCAAAGGCGAATGAGAACAAGCACCTACGCACCCGTCGCCTGCACGGACAGATAGGAATCTGGATCGCCGTCGGACTGGTCTTTCTTTCGGCAACGGGTATGACCTGGTCGCAACTGGCTGGTGGTCGGATTGATGACTTCCGTGCCGCTGTAGGATGGATCACGCCATCTGTTTCGGTGGCACTTGATAAGCCTGCTGTCGCGGCTGATCCTCATGCTGAACATCACGATCATGCAGATCATCAGGATCATGATGCTACACCTGCAACGATTGACTATATTGGTCAGCTGGACGCCGTAAATCTTTTGTCGCGACAATCCGGCCTTGAATCGCCGATGCTGGAAATTCGACTGCCGCGCAACGCCGATCAGGCTTGGCTGGTTCGTGAATATGATCGTTCATGGCCAACGCAGGTCGACACGATTGCAATCGATCCGCGCGATATGCAGGTCATCAGCCGAGCCGACTTCGAAACCTTTCCGATCATCGCAAAGCTAATCCGCTGGGGAATTGATTTGCATATGGGCGTCCTGTTTGGCGTCGCCAATCAGGTCATCATGGCTTTGCTGGGTTTGGCGCTGATCGGCACAATCATCTATGGTTATCGCATCTGGTGGCAGCGACGTCCGCCTGCGGGTAGCACACCGCGAACGCTGATCCAGAGCTGGCTCTATCTTGGCATATCGCAGAGGCTCGTTGTCGTGCTGATTGCGGCTATTATCGGGTGGACATTGCCGATGGTCGGTCTAAGCCTGTTGGTATTTCTGGCCATAGATTTGGTGCGCTGGAAACTGGCTACAATCGCCAAAATCTGAATTATAGAGGCACCGGCCTTGGCCGGTGCCTTTTATGAGCGTTAGCTCGCAGGGCGTGGCGGCAAGCCTGCGCGTGCCCGCATTTTGTCGAGCAGTGCTGCTGCAATCGGTTCATAGTTTTCATCGAAGTGATGCCCGCCCGACAGCTTCATTAGGTCAGCGCCTTTAAGCTCCGGCGCGGTGCAGGCAGTATCGTCTTCCTCTTCGCCATAGACGCAGACAACGCGATCAAGCGGAATTGTCGTAATGGCTGGAACAACGTCTTTGTCGCCATCCATACCGAGCCAGCCTTCAATCGAAACCTGGAATGTGGTGGTTGTTTCGACGCCAAGGAGCCCGATCATTTTCGTGCGATCCTGCAGCGCAGGATCGAGATATTTCCACGCAAAGGGGAACGTATCGGCACCAAAGGAATAGCCCAGAACTGCGACTGGCAGCTTGCCGGTTGGATCGGCTTTCTGGATCATGGCCGTTGTATCCCGGGCGATTTCTTCCGGTGTCCGTTCTGACCAGAAATAGCGCAGAGAGTCGACACCGATGACATGAACACCATGTGCTTGGAGCCACTCGCCAATTGATTTGTCGAGATCGCGCCAACCGCCGTCGCCGGAATAAAACACAGCAACCATATCGGCATTGCCATTCTTTGCAGGCAGGTCGACGATTGGCAAAGCCTCGTTTTTTGCGTCCTGATCGGCCATGGCAACGACGTTATCGACCGCCATCCTCATGCGTGCCGGGAAATCTGGCCCGGATTGCAATACCGCAATCTTCTTCTGACGCGCTTCAACCGGGTTGTTTACTGGCGAGCCTGTCGGCCCGATAACCAGCGTCGGGGCAGGCATGTTGGCGTTATAGCCATAGGTAAAGCCGCCTTCCGGTGCCTTATTGGCTTCTGCTGCTTCTGTGCATGAAGGCAGACGCGTTTTCGCAGGCGTTGGATCGAGCGAAATGGCTCCTGCTATAGTGGCATCTGGCGAGTCCGATGCGGCGGCGTATGCAATCGTTGCGCCCTGACCGATGCCGGTTACGACGGGATGGAAATAGACATCCAGATCAAGTCCGCGCAGAGCTTCCTTGGCAATCGCCTCAAAGTCGGAATCGAGGTAGTTGCACTCGCCATCTTCCTTGTCGAGCGCCGCACGCCAAGGGCCAAGCTCCACAGGCAACACGATGATGTTGCGTGCCAACATCGCATCCATATAGCTGTGTTCTTTTTCGCCAATACCGTTCTCATCGCTCAGGAGAATGGCAAGGCCAACCGGATCACCTTTGGGCATATAGACCGGAATGTTTGAAAGCCGTTCGGCGCTTGCATGAATGACAGGTTCATCTGCATTGAAGAACTGCGCCCACTGACGGGCAATCTTGCCCGGATGAAGTGCCGCATAGGCGCCAGCGCCACCGATCAGCGCCAGCCCAAGGACGGTCAAAAGAATGCGTCGCTTCTTCATTTGCGGATGAACTCCAGAGGGTTGCCGTTGATCAGGGTTGTGGCATCGATAAGAGTACGCGGTGTTTCAAGGCCGCCGGGACAGACCATATAGTGCGGCGTCCAGATCGGGTCGAACTTCTCTTTGAAGGCTTTGAGGCCATCAAAGTGATAAAGGTCTGCACCTCGACGATAAATGAAAGACCCGAAGCGGTTCCATCGCGAAGCGAGCCTGCTGCGGTTCAGGCCGGAGAGTGGCGCCGCACCCAGATTGAACCATTTATAGCCCTGATCCTTGCTATACATAAGCAGCTTGGCAAAAAGCGCGTCCATCAAAAGCTTATGGACATTGGGCATATAGCGCATCAGATCGACGGTGATTTCGTATTTATCAGCGCCGCGCCAGAGATTGGCGAAAGCGACGATCTCGCCATCCTTTTTCAGAACGGCCACATCAAAGCGCTCCATGTAGTCATCATCGAAGTAACCGAGTGAGAAGCCTTTTTCGCTGCCGGACTTATGATCAAGCCATGCATCCGAAATTTCACGCAGACGCGGCACCAATGGAGGCACGTCTTTAACGTCAATAACTTCAAAGGTCAGTCCGTCCTTATCAACCTTGCGATCGGCATAACGGAACGGCTGGCGACGAGGGCCTTCAAGCGAGAAGTCAGTCAGCTCGACCCGAGCAACTTCGCCGAGTTTCAGAGCAACCAGCCCCATATCGAGAAACAGCGGCAGGCTTTGTGGGCCAACGCCGTAAAAGACTGTGCGCAGAGCCATTCTGTCGGCAAGGCCATGGAAGGACCAAGCAAGTTCCTTGGCTGCTTGTGCATTGCCGATAGGCTCACCCAGCGCAATCAGGCTGCCGCCAGACTGCGCATACATGATGAAGGCGCTATCATCAGGAGCGAGCATGAATTGCTTGTCACCAAGCATGGCAAGAGCTGCATCCGTATGCGGGCAAGCGGCCACAAGCGCGGGTACCGCGTCAGGAATGGAATAATCGCGCTTGCGTTTGCGCTGGCTGTGCCGGTTGATGATGGAATGAAGACCGACTGCTGCCACCACCGCGAAGACGAGAACTGTTGCGCGCAGGAAGCGCGGCGCGTTGTCGTTCCAGGCAAAATCCCACCAGAGATCGTTGGAATATTCGACGTGGCGATAAACGAAGAAGCCCAGCCATGTTGAAACGATAACAGTGGTGCCGACGGATGCAATCCAGCTCCAGCTCAGTTCAAACGGGCCGGAGATCGGGCGGCGATAGAATGAATCGCGGAAGCCCCATAGGGCGAAGGCAAAGACGCAGAGAATAGTCGCCTCTTCCCAGTCGAGACCCTTGGTGAGTGAGAAAACGGCACCGAAAAGCAGCAGTGCAAGTGCTGCAATCCAGGCGCGCTCCAGCCGCTTAAACAGGCCGCGTGCCACAATGAGCAGGGCAACACCAACCAGACTTGCAGCAAGATGCGATGTTTCGACAAAAAACTCAGGTACGATGCCTGAAAGAATTTTGGTCCGGTTATGCAGATCCGGCGTGGCTCCTGAAACGAGCAGGATAATGCCGCCGAGGAAAATGATACTGGCAGAAAGGCCGGGAATGAGAGGCTCGACAAGCCGCTTGGCAAACTTGGCTTGTCGGCCAAGCATGTGCCTGCGGCGCATAGCTTCCCAGATAAGCAGACCTATCGTGGCAACCACGAGCGGCATGACCGTATAGATCACACGATAGGCGAGGAGTGCTGCGATCGCGTCGGGTTTTCCGCCAATGCCCAGGCCGGCAATGATTGTCGCTTCAAACGCACCAAGCCCGCCCGGTGCATGGCTGGCAATGCCAAGCACGATAGCAATCACATAGACCAGTGCGAATACCGCAAAACTTGGAACCGCATCCTGTGGCATCAGCACGTAAAGGGTTGCTGCTGCTGCGCCGACATCAACAAGACCTGCTAAAATCTGGGTGATTGCGCCCTTTGAGTTGGGCAGGCGAAGGCTAAGCGAGCCGATGCGTAGCGTCCGCTGACCGTGCGAAAGCCAATAAATCAGCCATGTGATGCCACCCAGAATGACGATGCCGGCAACAATATCGATGCGCGAGTCGATGGTGGAAATCCATGGCACATCTTGTGGGTCGATAAGCAATGCTGCTCCGACCATGATGATGAGTGCAAACCAGATCGCAAACCATGACGTGCCAACGATCTTGCCAATGTCGGCAAGGCTTATGCCTTCGGCTGCATAGATGCGATAGCGAAGCGCACCGCCGGTGAGCAGTGAGAAGCCGATTGCATTGGAGATCGCATAGCCCGCAGCGCCTGCGACCGCCGCGATACGGCGCGGAATCTGGTTGGGTGCAATCGTATCAACCGCGACCACGTCGTAAAGTGCTACCGCTGCATAGCTGAGCATTGTGAAGAGAACAGCAAGGCCGATAGTGGACCACGAAAAGCTGTGGAATGCTTCAAGCGTATCCTTGCGGGACGTGTTCTGAAGAAGGTTTTCCAGAACATAAATTGCCAGCAGAGCGATCGCTATACCGGCGACAGGAAATAGAAAATGTTGGTATCGCCTTAGCCAGCCAAATGACGTACTCGGTCCGCTGGTTACTACGGTAGGTTCATCATCATCAATTAGGCTCATAGGAGCGTCGTCCAGTTGGAGCAATCTAAAATCGCGCAGTGATCCTGATTTAGGGCGAACTTATGTTCGAGCGAGATGCCGCATTGAAAATACTAAAAGTAATGTCGAAGTTAGACGATATAGTTGAGCGAAATGGTTTTTGCCGCAAGCGCTTTGAACAGAGTGGGGAAAGAAAGCTCAATTTCTTCTAACTTTGATCAAAAACAAATGAATAGAGCTATTTATCTGTATCAGATAAAACCAAGTTCTATGTGAAAAATGAGGTTTTGGTGCTTAGTGTTTCTTATCTGACGGCTGCCGGTGCGGGTGCGCTGTCGTTTCTTTCGCCCTGTGTTCTGCCGCTTGTACCGCCTTATCTGTGCTATATGGCGGGCGTGAGTGTTGAGGATTTTCGTGCCGAAAAAGAATCACGGATTGCTGCCGCCCCTTCGCATCGTCGTTCGCTAGCTTTCGCGGCTATCTGCTTTGTACTCGGTTTCACCACTGTTTTCGTCGCGCTTGGCGCGGGAGCTTCTTCTATCGGCGCATTCCTGCGTATGTGGCAGCAGGAAATCGCAATGGTGGCGGGCGTTGTCATCATCCTGATGGGCCTGAACTTTCTTGGTGTTCTGCGATTTTCATTTCTGTCACGCGAAGCACGTTTTCAGGCGCGCAGTGCGCCAGCCACGCCATTGGGCGCTTATGTCATGGGGCTGGCTTTTGCGTTTGGATGGACGCCTTGTATCGGCCCGGTTTTAGGCCCGATCCTCACTTTGGCAGGCGGCAGCAGCACTGTAGGCGAGGGTGCAGCACTGCTTGCGGTCTATTCGCTTGGGCTTGGTATTCCGTTTTTGATCGCAGCGCTTTTCTCTGGCGCGTTCATGCGGTTTTTGTCCCGCTTCCGTGTGCATCTCGGCAAGGTCGAGAAAGCGATGGGCGCTCTTTTGATCGCTGCAGGCATCCTTTTCCTTACGGGCGGAATGCAGTCTTTCTCGTTCTGGCTGCTTGAAACCTTCCCTGCATTGGGCAGACTTGGATAAAGAGCTGTAAGCTTCCATATACGCTTTGATGCTATTGAGCAGAGAAGCCTTCAATCATTCTGGACGAAACAATGACAGACCGTACCTGCCTTTCCATCGTGCTTGCCGCTGGCGAAGGCACACGAATGAAGTCGAATTTGCCAAAAGTTCTGCATCAGGTGGCTGGCCTGCCGCTGGTCTCGCATGTGGTCAAAGCCGTGCAGGGAACCGGTAAGAGCGACGTTGCGCTGGTCGTCGGACGTGGTGCTGATGAGGTGCGCGGCGCTGTCGAAAAAGTTGCCGATGCTGTTTCTGCTTTCGAGCAGAAAGAACGTCTTGGTACGGCGCACGCAGTTTTGGCTGCGCGTACAGCGATTGAACGCGGCTATGATGATCTGCTGATCGTCTTTGGCGATACACCGCTTATCGAAGCACATTCGTTGCAAGCTGCGCGCAACAAGCTTTCAGAGGGTGCTGATGTTGTCGTTATCGGTTTCCGCCCCGCGAGCCCGCATGGCTATGGTCGCCTGATCGAAGAAGGTGGCAAGCTCACCGCAATCATCGAGGAAAAAGAAGCAAGCGAAGCGCAGAAGAAAATCGGTTTCTGCAATGGCGGACTTATGGCCGTTCGTGGAAGCCACGCACTTGCTCTTCTCGATGCGGTTGATAACAAGAACGCCAAGGGCGAATATTATCTCACCGACATTGTCGGCCTTGCTCATGGCAAGGGCCTGAATGTCGTAGCGATTGAAGTGCCGGTCGATAATGTGATTGGCATTAACAACCGCGCCGAACTCGCTGAAGCTGAAAACATCTGGCAGAACCGCAAGCGTCAGGAAATGATGCTTGCCGGTGTGACGCTGATTGCGCCTGAAACCGTGTTCTTCTCGCACGATACGCTGGTCGAAGCTGATGTTGTGATTGAGCCAAATGTCTTCTTCGGGCAGGGCGTGCATGTGGCGTCTGGCGCGCTGATCCATGCTTTCTCACATATTGAAGGTGCGAAGATTGGCGTAAATGCCGAGATCGGACCGTTTGCGCGTTTGCGTCCAGGTGCAAATCTTGGTGAAAAATCTAAAGTGGGTAATTTCTGCGAAGTGAAAAATGCGCAGGTCGGCAAGGGCGCCAAGATCAACCACCTGACCTATATTGGCGATGCAACCGTTGGAGCGTCGAGCAATATCGGCGCAGGCACGATCACCTGCAATTACGACGGCTATAACAAATACAAGACCGTGATCGGCGAAAACGCATTTGTCGGTTCCAACAGCTCGCTCGTTGCACCTGTATCGATTGGTGATAATGCCTATATCGCATCCGGCAGCACGATCACGGATGATGTGCCTGCGGATGCTCTGGCTTTCGGTCGTGCGCGACAGGAAACCAAAGAAGGTCGGGGAAAGATCCTGCGAGAGAAGTATGCTGCCATCAAAGCGGCTAAAACCTCTTCGAAATAAACCACGAACAGATGAATGAAACGGCAGTCCTCTGGGTTGCCGTTCAGCGTTAGAATCTTTAAATCGCAATTGAATGCGTGAATCTCGGATCTGGAGCACCCTATGTGTGGAATTATCGGCATTATCGGCAATGACGAAGTCGCACCGCGTCTGGTCGATGCGCTGAAGCGACTTGAATATCGTGGTTATGACTCTGCCGGTATTGCTACGCTGCTAGATGGCAAGCTTGATCGTCGCCGTGCGGAAGGCAAGCTGGTCAATCTGGAAAAGCGCCTTGCAGGTGAACCGCTTCCGGGCGTTATCGGCATTGGCCACACTCGCTGGGCGACCCACGGCAAGCCTGTTGAGCGCAATGCGCATCCGCATATCACGCCACGTCTGGCCGTTGTTCATAACGGCATTATCGAAAATTTTGCCGAACTGCGCACCATGCTTGCAGCGGAAGGCTACAAGTTCGAGACAGAAACCGACACCGAAGCTGTCGCACATCTCGTGACGCGTGAGCTGGAAAAGGGCAAGTCGCCGGTAGAAGCCGTGCGCGATTGCCTGCCGCAGCTGCAGGGTGCTTTTGCTCTCGCTTTTCTGTTTGAAGGCGATGAAGAAACCCTGATTGGTGCCCGTCAGGGACCACCACTGGCTGTTGGCTATGGCGAAGGTGAAATGTTCCTCGGCTCCGACGCTATCGCGCTTTCGCCGTTCACGGATACGATTGCTTATCTCGAAGATGGCGACTGGGCCGTGCTGACCCGCAAGGGCGTGACCGTCTATGATGAAAACAATGTAGAGGTTGAGCGCACGATTCAGAAATCGCAGACTGCAAATATGCTGGTCTCGAAGGGCAATCATCGCCACTTCATGCAAAAAGAGATGTTCGAGCAGCCGGAAGTGATTTCGCACACGCTCGCCAATTATCTCGATTTCACTACCGGCAAGGTGCGTCCGGAAGCAGTCAGCATAGATTTCAGCAAGATTGATCGTCTGACGATCTCTGCTTGCGGTACGGCTTTCTACGCAGCTTCGGTGGGTAAATACTGGTTTGAGCAGATCGCACGTTTGCCAGTCGACAGCGATATCGCTTCGGAATTCCGCTATCGCGAAATGCCGCTTTCAAAAGATTCGCTCGCGATGTTTGTTTCGCAGTCTGGTGAAACGGCAGATACGCTTGCTTCGCTTCGTTATTGTAAGTCACAGGGCCTGAAAATCGCCTCCGTGGTCAATGTCACTGGCTCGACCATTGCGCGTGAATCGGATGCTGTGTTCCCGACGCTTGCCGGTCCTGAAATCGGTGTTGCATCGACCAAGGCTTTCACCTGCCAGCTGTCGACCATGGCATCACTTGCTATTGCTGCTGCTAAAGCACGCGGTGCGATTGATGACAAGCGCGAGCAGGAGCTGGTGCGCCAGCTTTCGGAAGCTCCGCGCTTCCTTAATCAGGTTCTCAAGCTTGAAGACCAGATTGCTGCCGTCTGCCATGAGCTGGCCAAGGTTAATCATGTGCTTTATCTCGGCCGCGGAACATCCTTCCCGCTGGCGATGGAAGGTGCGCTGAAGCTCAAGGAAATTTCCTACATTCATGCCGAAGGCTATGCGGCTGGCGAACTCAAGCACGGCCCGATTGCGCTCATCGATGAGACCATGCCGGTTATCGTCATTGCACCGTCGGATCGTCTTTATGAGAAGACCGTTTCCAACATGCAGGAAGTGGCAGCACGCGGCGGTCGCATCATTCTCATCACCGATAAGAAGGGTGCTGCGGCAGCGAGCCTTGATACGATGGCGACCATCGTTCTGCCGGATGTGCCTGAGTTTATCACGCCGTTGGTCTATGCCCTGCCGATCCAGATGCTCGCTTATCACACCGCTATTCTGATGGGTACAGACGTCGATCAGCCGCGTAATCTCGCAAAGTCAGTGACTGTAGAATAAATTAAAACAATCGCTTATCTGGAAATTTTGACAGATAAATAGAAAAGGCCGCAGCGATGCGGCCATTTTCGTCTTTAATTTCGTGCATGTCGTTATCGGAAAACCGGTTCCCACTTTTCCGCGACATGCTTTATCCTGCGCGTAGCAGACGAATGGCCTCATCGCGACCGAAAAGATAGAGCAGAACGCGCAGTGCCTTTCCGCGTTCGCTTTCAAGGTCGGGGTCGCTGGTCAACACATAACGGGCATCTTTGCGGGCGATTTCCAGCAGGTCTCCGTGTGCCTCAATCGAAGCAAGACGGAAGCCTGGTGTACCGGATTGGCGGGTGCCAAGCAGCTCGCCTTCACCGCGCAGCTTCAGATCTTCTTCGGCGATGCGGAAACCGTCTTCCGTTTCACGCATCACCTTGAGACGCGCCTGTCCGATTTCACCAAGCGGACCTTTATAAAGCAGAAGACAGGTGGATGGTTTGTCGCCACGTCCGACGCGCCCGCGCAGCTGGTGCAATTGGGATAGGCCGAAACGTTCCGCATGTTCGATGACGATGATCGTTGCATCCGGCACGTCGACGCCAACCTCAATGACGGTGGTGGCGACGAGCAGCCGTGTTTCGCCCTGCTTGAAAGCGCGCATGGCTTCGTCTTTTTCAGCACCATTCATGCGGCCATGGATGAGGCCGATCTTGTTGCCAAAAACAGATTTGAGCGATTCAAAGCGTTCTTCGGCGGAAGTCAGCTCTACGACTTCGGATTCCTCAACGAGTGGGCAAATCCAATAGATCTTCTGCCCTTCGTGAACGGCCTTCCGAATACGCTCGACAAGTTCGCCCATGCGTTCCATGGGCAGAATGGCAGTGGTAATCGGCTGGCGTCCGGCGGGCTTTTCGGTGAGCTTGGATACATCCATATCGCCAAATGCGGTCAGAACCAGCGTGCGTGGAATAGGGGTTGCCGTCATCACCAGCATGTCGGGCGCGCTGCCTTTTGCCGTCAGCATCAGACGCTGATGCACGCCGAAACGATGCTGCTCGTCGATGATGACGAAGACGAGATCGTGATACTCGACCTTCTCCTGAAAAAGCGCATGGGTGCCGATAACAATATCGACTTCGCCGCTTTTCAAGCCCTCAAGCACGGCATTGCGTTCCTTGCCTTTTTCGCGACCTGTAAGAAGAGCGGCTTTCAGCCCAACCTTTTCTGCCAGAGGCGCAATGGTTGCAAAATGCTGCCTTGCCAGCACTTCCGTAGGCGCCATCAGGGCAGACTGACCACCAGATTCCGCAGCATGTGCCATCGATAAAAGGCCCACAACCGTCTTACCTGAGCCGACATCGCCTTGTAGCAGGCGAAGCATACGCTCAGGCGATTTAAGATCGGTGATGATTTCGCGAACCGCCTGATCCTGGCTCCCGGTCAGTTTATAGGGGAGGTGGCGCATGATTTCAGCAACGATGCGGCCATTGCCTTCCAGCGGACGCCCTGAAAGGCGGCGTGTTTTGGCACGCACGAGAGCCAGCGCCAGCTGTCCCGCCAGAAACTCGTCATAAGCCAATCTGCGCCGCGTAATGCTTTCAAGCGCAATATCGCTGGGGTCTTCCGGCAGATGCATCGTGTTGAGTGCGTCTTTGAAAGCGGTAAATCGCTCGCGTGCGATCAGCGGCCCGTCAATCCACTCGGGCAGCACCGGCACGCGTGTCAGAGCTTCTTTCATGGCGCGGCCAAGCGTTTTGGAAGAAAGCCCAGCCGTCAACGGATAGACGGGTTCGACCATAGGCAGATTGGCTGCATCTTCAAGGCTTGCGATATAATCCGGATGTACCATCGAGGCACGCCCGTTGAACCATTCGACCTTGCCAGAAACGATTACAGTTTCGCCTTCGGGCAGCATCTTTTCAAGCCAAGGCAATTGCGCATGAAAGAATGTGAGGATGATTTCGCCAGTATCATCATGCGCAATTACGCGATGTGGGACATTGCCGCGTCCACGCGGTGCTGGCTGATGCTGATCAACCATCACCTCAAGCGTGACAATCGCGCCTTCCTGCGCAAAGGCTACCCCAGGGCGATTGCGCCGGTCGATCACACTGTGAGGCGGCAGGAAAAGAAGCTGGCCAACTTTTGGCTCGGCTCCGGGCACATCTGTGCCTAAAAGTTTGCCAAGCAAAGCTGCCACTTTCGGGCCAATGCCGGAAAGTGAGCGGACGGAAGCGAAAAACGGATCAAGCACAGACGGACGCATGGCGGGGAACATTAACTGCTTTGCTTTTCTGTGCAAGCCTTTGAAATGGTTTTGTACTATTTTTGTTCTTATTGAGGAAACAGGTTCCCTCATCGCCAACAGATGCTATATACCGGCAACATATTTGTTAATGGAGCGCTTAAACAATGACTGGCAGCACACTTGCGGCAGGGAATCTTGATGTAAGGCGTCGCAAGCTTCTGTTCCGCGCCTGGCATCGCGGTATGCGCGAGATGGATCTGATCCTCGGCCAGTATGCCGATCAATATCTTCCAGACTTCACCGATGCACAGTTGGATGAGTTTGAGCAGATTCTTGAGGTGCTCGACCGAGATCTTTTGAAGTGGGTGACAGGCGAAAGCGAAACACCACAGGAATACGATACACCTTTATTCCGAGACATTATCGCTTTCCGCGACCGCATAGAATTTTGAGAATAAATCCCCATGCCCGTATTCAGCAAATTTGGTCTTAAAACCGGCCCAAGCGTTAAAAATGGCAAGCATATCGTTATCGACGGCGTAGCCGATGGTTTCGAGGCTTTTTGTCTTGCGCGTCTGGTAGAAGAGATCGGAGAACGCGGGCCTGTCTTGTATATTGTGCGCGATGGGCAGCGCATTGCTGATCTGGAACAGGTGCTGAACTTTGTTTCGCCCGATCTTCCTGTACTGCATCTGCCAGCATGGGACTGTCTGCCATATGATCGTGTGTCGCCGGGGGCTGACGCATCGGCGCGCAGGCTTGCGGCACTCGCTGCCTTGGCATCACTCAAGAAAACGCCGCATCCAGCTGTCATTATCACCACTGCCAACGCCATTCTGCAAAAGCTGCCACCGCAGGCCGCAATCGCCGAGCAGGTGATTTCCGCACGCCCCGGTAATCAGCTCAATATGAATGATCTGAGTGCGCGGCTTGAGCGTAACGGCTTTGAGCGTGTCTCGACGGTGCGTGACATTGGCGAATATGCTGTGCGCGGTGGCATTCTTGATCTTTATGCGCCGGGTTCAGAAGAACCGCTGCGGCTCGATTTCTTTGGCGACACACTCGAAACAATACGCGCGTTTGATCCGGCGTCGCAGCGCACCACAGGCGCGCGCAAGGAATTCGTGCTTCAGCCTATGAGCGAAATTTCGCTCTCGCCGGATATGATCAGCCGTTTCCGCAAGAATTACGTGGCGATGTTTGGCGCACCACAGCGGGATGATGCGCTTTATCAAGCGATCAGCGAAGGGCGTCGCTTTGCCGGTATGGAACATTGGCTGCCGCTGTTCTACGACAATCTCGAAACCGTATTTGACCATACGGGCGACATGCCGGTGGTGTTCGATCATCTGGTGCATGAAGCGCTGACCGAGCGTCATACGATGGTCGTCGATCATTTTGAGTCGCGTTTGCGACAGTCCGAAGGCAAAGAGCCGGGCAGCGATGCTGTGCCGTATAAGCCGATTAGGCCGGAAGCGCTTTATCTGACGCCCCGCGAAGTTGAAGCAATTGCAGAAACGAATGGTCTGCGCATTGATCTGACACCGTTCGGCACACCGGAAGTCTCAGGCCGCACGGTTGTTCATGCTGATGTTCATAAAGGTCGCAGTTTTGCGGAAGAGCGCGCTGCGACCGATGTGAACCTGTTTGAAGCGGCGGTGAAATATATCGCCGATCTGCGCGTGGCTGGCAAAAAAGTGCTGGTGGCCGCATGGTCGGAAGGTTCGCTCGACCGTCTCTTGCAGGTGTTGGACGAGCACGGCCTTGAAAAGATCGAGACGGTGGATCGTCTTTCAACCGTTAAAGCACTGTCGCGTGACAAGATCACAGCTGCGGTTCTGGCTGTTGAAAGCGGGTTCGATGCAGGCGATCTGGTTGTTGTTGCCGAACAGGACATTCTGGGCGATCGCCTTGTACGCCGCTCCAAACGCCGCAAGCGCGATCAGGATTTCATTTCGGAAGCGGCTTCGCTTTCGGCTGGGGATATCGTCGTTCACGTCGATCACGGTATTGGTCGTTTCGTTGGTCTTAAGACGATTACGGCTGCAGGTGCGCCGCATGATTGTCTTGAAATTCACTATGCGGGCGATGATCGGCTGTTCCTGCCAGTTGAAAATATCGAGCTGCTCTCTCGCTTCGGGTCGGAAGGATCAGAAGCAGTTCTTGATAAGCTCGGCGGCGGCGCATGGCAGATGCGCAAAGCCAAGCTCAAGAAGCGCCTGCTTGAGATTGCCGGTCATCTGATCCAGATCGCAGCCGAACGACAGATGCGTGGCGCGCCAGTCATGCAGCCGCCAGAAGGCCTTTACGCCGAATTCGCAGCGCGTTTCCCTTATGATGAAACCGAAGATCAGCTGCGCGCCATTGATGCCATTACGGACGATCTGGGTGCAGGCAAGCCAATGGATCGCCTCATCTGCGGTGACGTTGGTTTCGGCAAGACGGAAGTGGCGCTTCGCGCGGCGTTCGTTGCAGCTTTGAGCGGCTTTCAGGTGGCTGTCGTCGTGCCGACCACGCTTCTGTCGCGCCAGCATTTCAAGACTTTCTCGACGCGGTTCCATGGTCTTCCGGTCAATGTCGCGCATGCATCGCGACTTGTCGGCACCAAAGAGTTGGCCGCCACCAAGAAAGGCCTTGAAAACGGCACTGTCGATATTGTGGTTGGCACCCATGCACTGTTGGGCAACTCCATCAAGATCAGAAATCTCGGCTTGCTTATTATTGACGAAGAGCAGCATTTCGGCGTGAAGCACAAGGAGCGGCTTAAGGAACTGAAGTCGGACATTCACGTCCTGACGCTTTCTGCAACGCCGATCCCACGCACATTGCAGCTGGCTTTGACAGGCGTGCGCGAGCTTTCACTGATTACGACGCCGCCAGTCGATCGTATGGCCGTGCGCACTTTCGTATCGCCGTTCGATCCGCTGGTGATCCGCGAAACATTGCTGCGTGAACGTTATCGTGGTGGCCAGAGCTTCTATGTTTGCCCGCGCATTGCCGATCTCACAGAGATCGAGGAATTCCTGAAGGACCATGTGCCGGAACTGAAAGTGGCCGTGGCACATGGCCAGATGGCGCCGGGTATGCTCGACGACATCATGAATGCCTTCTATGACGGGCAATATGATGTGCTGCTGTCGACGACCATCGTGGAATCGGGCCTCGATATTCCGACGGCCAATACGATGATCGTGCATCGCGCCGATATGTTCGGTTTGGCGCAGCTTTACCAGTTGCGGGGACGTGTTGGCCGCTCCAAGCAGCGTGCTTTCGCGCTGTTCACACTGCCTGCCGGTCGCACGCTGACGCAGACTGCCGAGCGCCGTCTCAAGGTTTTGCAATCGCTCGACACACTTGGCGCGGGCTTCCAGCTAGCAAGCCATGACATGGATATTCGCGGTGCGGGCAATCTGCTTGGCGAAGAACAATCCGGTCACATCAAGGAAGTGGGCTTCGAGCTTTATCAGCAGATGCTGGAAGAAGCGGTTGCAACGCTCAAGGGCACCATTGAAGTCGAAGACAGCCAGTGGTCACCGCAGATTGCAATCGGTACGGCTGTGATGATTCCGGAGGCCTATGTGCCGGATCTGCAATTGCGCCTTGGGCTGTATCGTCGTCTTGCAGACCTTGAAGAACCGCAGGAAATCGATGCATTCGGCGCAGAGCTGATCGACCGTTTCGGACCAATGCCGGAAGAAGTACAGCATCTGCTCAAGATCGTTTACATCAAGGCACTCTGCCGCCGCGCCAATGTCGAGAAGCTCGATGCTGGTCCGAAGGGCGTGGTTATCCAGTTCCGCAATGCAACTTTCAACAATCCGGTCGGGCTGGTGAAGATGATCGGCGAGCAGGGGTCCATGGCCAAGATCAGACCAGATCAGAGCATTGTTTTCATTCGCGATTGGGCTACGCCCGAAAAGCGTCTTAATGGCTCGGCTGTCATCATGACTCAGCTGGCCAAGATTGCTACCGGCAGTTAAACAGTTAGCTATTAAACACTGAGGGTTCAGTGCCATTCCCCGGCTCTGAAGTTTAAAACGGAGAGAACTTTGATGCTAAAGAATGCTTTGCGCGTTTCCTGCGCTGCTGCAGCACTCCTATTTGTTTCTCAATCGGCTTTCGCTTTGTCTACGCCGAATTGCAAGGTTGAGACGATTGAGCATTTCGTCAAGACTTTCAGCCATGATATTTCGATTCAGGAAGCCAATACCGCAAAGACCGTCATCTTTGAGAGCTTGGATATGGAAGCCGATCCGGAGCCAAAGAAGGTCAGCACCGAAGTTCCACTCGCTGATGTTGAATGGCCGGTGATGCCAGATGTGGAAACGCTGGCCGGAAGAAAGAAACAGGCTGAGTACAAAGACGGTGAAAACGGCAATAAGATTGTCGTAATCAAAGGCACCGACAATGGCGAATATATGGAATTTGAATTTGCCAAGCAGCCGTGCTGGACGCTGGTTCGCGTATCAGACGAAAGCATGTAAATATTTGTTTGATATTTAAAGAAAAAGCCCGTGCATCTGAATGAATGCACGGGCTTTTTAGTTGCTTATTCGGGTATCAGCGGTCTTCGGAAATGCCAGGCTCAAAACCTTCCGCTGTCTGCTGAATAGCATCAGCGAGCGCGGAGGCTGACTGCGCACCCATGACGGCATATTTCTGGTCGATGATGAAGCACGGAACGCCGCGCACGCCGATGCGGTTTGCAGTGTCGATTTCTTCGCGGATCGTGGCCTTGTCGGCCTCGCTTTGCAGGAGGCGGGCAACGATCGGTGCTTCCATACCAACGCTTGCTGCAGCATCAATCAACACTTCATGGTCGCCAATATCCTGTCCCTGCTCGAAATAGAGCGAGAATAGTCGGCCAACCAGCTTGTCCTGAAGGCCGGGTCCAGCCTGTGCAGCCCAATGGATCAGCCGGTGAGCATCAAGCGTATTTGGCGCGCGTGTAATGGCTTCAAAATCGAAGACAATATCGTTCTCTTCGCCAAGCTCAGTTAGCTGCTTGTGAATGTCGTCAATTTTCGAGCCGGTACCGAATTTTTCGCGCATATAGGCCTGACGATCCTTGCCCTGTGGAGGCAGAGAAGGGTCGAGCTGATAAGGACGCCAGCGAACTTCCGCGTCAACTTCCGGCGTCAATTCGAGTGCCTGTTCCAGCCTTTTGCGGCCGAGGAAGCACCATGGACAAACGACATCAGACACAACGTCGATGGTGATTTTTCTTGTGGTCATAAGGTGCTCCGTTCGGCAAGCAGGAGGATTATTCTCCCGTTTGCTTATCTTTATAAATCGAAAATGTAGGGTGAATTACGACGCGATCAACTCAGCCTATTTGCTTGCCTGCCACCAGGTTGGCAACTGATAGCCGTAAAGGGATGTTTTCTCCGGATGTCCGATCCGATCCCAGCGTGCCACCCACTGATAAGGCAGGTAATAGAGCGGGATGTAATAATCACCGGAGATGAGAATGCGGTCGAGGGCACGCACGGCACTCACAAAATCATCGCGTTCCCGCGCCGCAAGCATTGCTTCGATCATCGCATCGACTGCCGGATCGGATACGCCGGGATAGTTGAAGCTGCCTTGTGCATCGCGTGATGCAGAGCCCCAGCGCATCCATTGCTCGTTGCCTGGTGATAGCGAGCCCGTGAGGGCACCGAGGATCATGTCGTAGTCGAATGTCTGCAAACGCTGCTGATACTGTGCGTCATCAGCGGTGCGAATTTCGGCATCGATTCCGAGGCGGGCGAGGTTGCGCTTATAGGCCAGCGCTACCTTTTCCTCGTCAGCCGAACGTGTCATGATTTCAAACTGGAATAGCTTGCCAGATGGATCAATCGCCTTGCCATGCTCAAACGAGAAGCCGGCATCTATCAGCAGTTCATAAGCTTCCTTGGCCGGGCCGCGATCATGGCCGGTGCCATCGGTGGTCGATGGATGCCACGTTCCTTCCAACACATCCTTACGAACAGCATCAGGGAAAGCGGCGAGAAGCTCCCTCTCGCGCGCATCAGCAGCTTTACCTACCGATGACAGATCTGAGCCTTCCCAGAAACTTTGCAGACGTTCATACTGACCAGCAAAGAGATTTCGATTGGCCCATTCGAAATCGAACAGAAGCCCGAGTGCCTGTCTGACGCGACGATCTTCGAACACTGGACGGCGTGTGTTGAAGACGAAGCCAAGCATATTTGCTGGCGTTCCCTTCTCGAAGTTTTCTTTAACGACTTTGCCTTCCTTGACTGCCGGGAAGTCGTAGGATTTTTCCCAGCGTGTCGGGTTGGCATCGATGAATACGTCGAGAATGCCCTTCTTGAAGGACTCAAACAGCGATGTCTCATTGCGATAATACTCAATTGAGATCGTGTCGAAGTTATTCAACCCATGCTGAACTGGCAGATCCTTGCCCCAGTAATCCGGGTTGCGCTTATAGGTGATGCGCTGGCCGGGCTGAACGCCAGAGACGGTGTAAGGGCCGCTTCCCACTGGAGGCTTGAGTGTCGAATTGCCAAATGTCGCTGGATCGATTGCGTGCTTGGGCAGCACCGGCATCGTTCCGGCAATCAGCATCGGAAACTCGCGATCGGATTTGTCATTGAAGACAAAGCGCACGGAGCGCTCGCCGGTCTTTTCGATTTTCTCGATCCGGCTCATTCGATTGTTGTAAGGCGGACGGCCTTTTTCCGTGAGAATGTCGTAGGTGAAGATGACATCCTCAACTGTTACCGGTTCACCATCAGACCATTTTGCTTTTGGATTGAGCGTGAATTCGACCCATTTGCGTTCCGGGTCGATCGCGACCTTCTCTGCAAGCAATCCGTAAAGCGTGAAAGGTTCATCGCGTGAACGCTGCATCAGCGTTTCGTAGACCAGATTCCCGAAATCGGCATCGCTGAAAAGAGCGCGCGCGGTTGTACGCATACTTTTGAGAACGAACGGATTAAGGCTGTCAAACGTTCCGACAACACCCATACGCAGCGCGCCGCCTTTTGGGGCGTCGGGATTGGCATATAGAAAGCTGGTGAAATCAGCAGGCAGTGCCACGTCGCCATGCATTGAAAGTGCATAGTCTGGCGCTGCACCATTTTCGGCCTTCGCTGGAGCGATGCTGGCGCAAATGCCGATAAGGCTGGCTAAAGCTGTGTTGCGGAAAAGAGCAAACAATCCAGTCAACTTTCTCGCGTCCTCGTTCAACTTAATAGGTTCATTGTAAATAAGTGTGAAATCTTAGTATCGATTCGTGTGGCGAAATTAGCATGAACCTTGAGTTTGTGCGGATTAACAGCGTGTCTGACGCGCGACAGTGCAGATTAAAACAAAAAATATGACGTATTTTGCTGGTTGAAAGGCTTCGACCATCTGGATTCATATCAGAAGTCGTTGTAACACGACGCCCGGAATGGGATGTTAATTCCCAAAGGTCACGCTGTTGCCGCATTTTCTAATCAGTGACGGTCTATCGCTGACTCAACCAGAGACGGAAGATCATAGCGTTGAAAGGAACCTGTTGATCATGACCAGCACGAAGACAATCGCTGCCGCATCCGCATTTGCTGGCGCGTTCGCCCTGCTTGCCTCCGCGACGATGCCTGCAGCTGCACAGCAGCCGCCTCAGGGTTGGTTCAAGGTTTGCTCGAAGCAGGAAGACAATGACATCTGCAACACGCAGAACATTATCACTGCAGACTCCGGCCAGTTGCTGACCGCAGTTAACCTCATCGAGATCAAGGGCAAGATCAATCGTAAGATTTTTCAGGTCACTGTTCCAATCGGCCGCCTGATCCCTGCTGGTGTCGGTCTGCAGATCGACAATGCCAAGCCAACCAAGCTTGAGTATGGCATTTGCTTCCCGGATCGCTGCATTGCTGAAGCTCCGCTTTCAGACGATCTGATCAATGCGCTGAAAAAAGGCACGAAGGTTACGCTGACTTCGGTCAACTACCAGAACAAGCAGAACCCGATTCCAGTTGCTTTGACCGGCTTCTCGGCAGCCCTTACCGGCCCGGGCCTCAAGCAGTCTGAACTCGAAGAACGCCAGAAGGAACTTCAGGACGCTGTTGCAAAGCGCCAGAAGGAATTCGAAGAAAAGATGAAGGCTGAACAGGCCAAGGCAAAGGGCGCAGCTAACTAAGCTGCTCTATTGCAATGAATCGAAAAGGGCGCTTTTTAGCGCCCTTTTTGTTTGTGCATTTGATTAAGTGATCCGAGTAAATACCCGATTTTATTTAATTGGCGTGCAGCTTCACGCGGTACGACCCGTTATCAAGCTTGTCGAACATTTCACTGATCTGCGGATGACGCAGCGGCTCATCGCTCAGATCCGGTACGAGGTTTTGCTCAGAGACATAGGCCACATATTCGGACTCCGAGTTTTCTGCCAGCAAATGATAGAACGGCTGATCGCGGCGCGGCCGGGTCTCTTCAGGGATGGACTCATACCATTCCTCGGTGTTCGCAAATTCCGGATCGACATCAAAAATGATCCCTCGGAAAGGAAACAGTCGATGCTTGACCACCTGTCCGATCTGAAACTTAGCGTGCGTTATCTGTGTCATACCCATGAGACATATGTAGTTCACCGCGCGCTGAATTAAAGCTGCGGGAGGTTTCAGGTTCGGTTATTGAGGCGATTTATTATTTTGTCGCGCTTTTCCCGCGATTAGGGAGTTTCGGAAGCCGCGGCAACAGCTGAGAAAAGCCGCTGCCAGGGCGTAAGCCTTCACGCATGAAGAATGCGCGGAGCGGCGCAAAAGAGCGCAGCATTTCCAGACCAACGCCGCGTGCAATCTGTGCTGGCAGCATAGGCGAGAGCAGCGAACGGTTGAGTGCATCCACCGAACCTGTGCGGGCCAGAATATCTGGACGACGACCACGATCATAAGCCCGGAGCACACGGTCCGAACCGGGGTCCGATGGATCGCTTGCAATGGCCTTGATCAGTGTTTCGACGTCGCGTGTACCGAGATTAAGCCCCTGCGCGCCGATAGGCGGGAACACATGCGCAGCTTCACCGATCAAGATGGTGCGCTTCGATGCAAATGAAAGCGGCACCATTCCCGATAGCGGCCACGCTTGCGGACGGATATCAATCGTCACCTTGCCAAGCATTGATTGCATCATGTCTTCGATGCGCTGAGCGAGGGCCACGTCATCCAATGCGAGCAGCATTTCGGCACGGCCGGGGTTTACCACCCAGACGAGACTTGAACGTTTTCCCTTAAGCGGAACCTGTGTGAACGGGCCTTCTTCTGTATGAAATTCGGTCGAGATGTTCTCGTGTTCGACTTCATGCGCAAAAGAAAGCACCACGGCCGTCTGCGGATAGCTCCAGCGACGTGTGCGAATACCAGCGGCTTCGCGTGCAGCGGAATTGCGTCCATCAGCTGCTACGACAAGACGGGTATGCAGCGTATCGCCGCCTGCAAGCGTTATGGTGACGTGATCGCCATTGTTGCGATATTCGATTGCAGGCTGCGTGATGCGTTTAATTGCAGGGTTGTTTTCAACCGCTTCCGCAAGCTTCTGGTTCAACGCTGCATTGGGGATGTTGTAGCCAAAGGCTGTTTCATCGATTTCGCCTGCGCGGAATGTTACGGCGGGGCTGCGGATGAGACGCTGCGTGGCATCGACAATACGCATTGAAGCAAGAGGAGCAGCCTCAGGCGCGATATCGCCCCAGACACCGATTTCTTCAAGAAAGCGGATAGCCGGCATCATCAGCGCTGTGGTGCGGCGGTCGTTTCTGTCGGTTTCCGGACCGAGCAGTGCCGTGCGATAACCTTTGGCGCTTAGGGCCAATGCGGCCATCATTCCGGCAGGGCCACCGCCACTGATTGTGATCTCGGTGAGGGGCTTTTCTACAACCACGTCATTCATAGTGCTCTATCCCTGGCCAGAAACTTCCGGCCCAAAGCGATTCTTATCGCGTCGTATTTGTTGCCACTTAACCGCAAATGGCGGTCAAAGGCCATTGTTGCATAAGCTAAAACCCAATCTTTGGTGGAATGAGGGCGGTTTTGTCTCATGACTTACTTGCTCTTTTCGCCTTATTCGGGGAAAGCTTTGTGCAACAGCATGGCTTCCACCGATCATTCGCGTTGGAGGTCTTATCTGCCGCTTCACGCCTTGTTGGAAGATTGAAGGCGGCGATCAAGAGAAATGGCAAACGGCGTGAAAAGCAAACTAACCGGAAAACTCAAAGCCAAGAAAGTGACTGCGCCACAGGCGAAGGCATTTTCTGTTCATCTGCTCACCGCGTCCGGTTCGTTTCTGGCGTTTCTGTCAATCGTGGCTGCAAGTGATGGCCGCTACACCGCGATGTGGTGGTGGCTTGGTCTTGCATTGTTCGTCGATGGCATCGACGGACCAATCGCGCGCAAGCTCGAAGTCAAATATGTGCTGCCGAACTGGTCGGGCGAATTGCTCGACAACATTATCGACTATGTGACCTATGTTTTGATACCCGCCTTTGCGCTTTATCAAAGCGGTTTCATGGGGACGAACCTGTCGTTCATATCTGGTGCGATTATCGTGGTTTCGAGCGCGATTTACTATGCCGACACCGGCATGAAGACGAAGGAAAACTTCTTCAAAGGCTTCCCGGTCGTTTGGAATATGGTGGTGTTTACGCTCTTCATTGTCCGGCCCGGAGAATGGGAAGCCTTCGCCATTGTGGTTCTGTCGGCGATCCTTTCCTTCCTGCCAATCAGCTTCCTGCATCCGGTGCGTGTGGTGCGTCTGCGCCCGCTCAATCTGACGATCTTTTTACTGTGGTGTTCCTTTGGCGCTGCAGGTCTTTACTATACGCTCGATGCGCCGCTCTGGGTGCGCGTCGGCATCACAGTGACCGGTCTTTATATCTACTTCATCGGCGCAATCATGCAGTTCTTCCCTAATCTCGGACGAACTGCTGCTGTTATCGCGGCTGAACAGGCTGCAGAAGCGAAGAAGAGAGGCTGAGGAAACCATGATCAACGCTATTCGGGTTCACCAGACCGGCGGTCCGGACGTCCTGCAATATGAACAGATCGAGATCGGTGAGCCGGGAGCAGGTGAAGCCAAGGTACGTCATGAGGCCATTGGGCTGAACTTCATCGACGTTTATTTCCGCACTGGGCTTTATAAGGCAGCGCAGATGCCGTTTACGCCCGGCAACGAGGGTGCGGGCATTGTCGTGGCTGTCGGCTCTGGCGTCGAAAACCTCAAAGTTGGCGATCGGGTTGCTTATGCAGCGACGCCCGGTTCCTATGCCGAAGAGCGCATTCTGGCTGCTGACAGGCTTGTTAAAGTACCTGACAGCATCGAACTGAAAACCGCTGCTGCCATGATGCTCAAGGGCATGACGGCGCAATATCTTCTGCGTCAGACCTTTGTTGTGAAGCCGGGACACACGATCCTGTTTCATGCGGCAGCAGGTGGCGTCGGGCTTATTGCCGGTCAATGGGCGAAACATCTTGGTGCAACCGTTATCGGTACAGCCGGATCGGAAGAGAAGATCGCTCTGGCCAAAGCCCATGGCTATGACCATGTCATCAATTACCGCACCGAAAACTTCGTTGAACGTGTGAAGGAATTGACCGGCGGCGAGGGCGTGAATGTCGTCTATGATTCCGTGGGTCGCGACACCTATATGGGGTCGCTCGATGTTCTGAAGCCGCTGGGCATGTTTGCCTGCTTCGGTCAGTCATCCGGCGTTATTCCTCCGTTTGATCTCAATCTTCTCGCTCAGAAGGGTTCGCTCTTTGCGACCCGCCCAACGCTGTTTAACTACGTTGCAAAGCGTGCTGAACTCGAGAAGACGGCGAACGAGTTGTTCGATGTCGTGGCAAGTGGTGCAGTGAAGATCGAAATCAACCAGACCTATGCGCTAAAAGATGTGCGTAAAGCGCATGAAGACCTCGAAGCGCGCAAGACGACGGGTGCGAGTATTCTGCTTCCGTAATATAGAAGCTGTGAGCACGATCCCGAAAAGTTGCGAGGCTTTTTGGATCATAAATTGCGTGAAATGAATCGGCGGTGTGCATATGTCCTCCGCCGTTTTCTTTTTGGCTTTTCAAGAACGAACTTGCTGGATAAGGTCGTTCAAAAATAACCTTGGGGAACAATGTCAGCGCCTTTATCCGACCGGCCTCTTTTGGATGTCCGCCGGCTCACTAAAGTATTTGGTCAACTCAGAGCGTGCGATGCGGTAGATCTCGTCATCGAAGCTGGGGAAATACACGCCCTTTTGGGTGAAAACGGTGCTGGCAAATCCACATTCGTGAAAATGCTGTTCGGCGCGCTCCAGCCTCTGGAGGGCGAGATCGTCTGGAAAGGTCAGCCGGTAACGATCAACGAACCAGCTACGGCAAGAAAACTTGGCATCGGCATGGTTTTTCAGCATTTCTCGCTGTTTGACTCGCTCACTGCTGCCGAAAATATTGCGCTGTCGCTCGATGGTTCGCTGTCCCTTTCCGAAGTCGCCAAACGTGCGCGCGATGTGGGGCAGGCTTACGGTCTTCCGATTGATCCGCAAGCCCATGTCGGTGACCTCTCGGTCGGTGAACGCCAGCGTATCGAAATTGTGCGCTGCCTTTTGCAGGAACCGGACCTCATCATTCTTGACGAGCCGACATCGGTTCTCACACCGCAGGAAGCTGACCGCCTGTTTGAAACGCTGGAGCGTTTGAAGGCTGAAGGCAAGTCGATCCTTTATATCAGTCATCGCCTCGAAGAGGTGAAACGGCTTTGCGACCGCGCCACTGTGCTGCGTCACGGCAAAGTCGTCGCGCATTGTGATCCGAGGCAGGAAACGGCTGCATCGCTTGCCCGCATGATGGTCGGCAACGACATCAAGGTCGTGGCACGCAGCCCGATGGCAGCTCTAGAAGCACAGGCAGCGCCGCTTTTTGAAATCAAAAACCTGTCTCAAGCTCCGCGCGGTCCGTTTTCGACTGCACTGAAAGACATTTCGCTCAGCATTAAAGCCGGTGAAGTTGTTGGTATTGCTGGCGTTGCCGGTAACGGGCAGGGCGAGTTCTTTGAAGCCATTTCGGGCGAGGTTCTGCAATCTACGTCCTCGGCGGTACGCATTCGTGGCACGGAAGCTGGCAAACTCGACGTCAGTGAGCGCCGCATGATGGGCGCAGCTTTTGTGCCGGAAGAGCGCCTTGGACATGGCGCGGTTCCAGCGCTGACGCTGACCGACAATCTTTTTCTTTCGCGCTATAAGACCGATGCGAAGGCCTTCATGCGCGGCGGCAAGTTGAAACTTATTGCCGAAAGCGCGCTGCGCTCGGCTGCAAAGCGCATCATCGATACAATGGATGTGCGTAAGAGTGCGGAAAATCCGCCAGCTTCGGCCTTGTCGGGCGGTAATCTGCAGAAGTTCATCATAGGACGCGAGCTGGACCGTTCTCCCTCTGTAATGGTCGTCAATCAGCCGACATGGGGCGTGGATGCAGGCGCTGCGGCGCATATCCGGCAGGCTCTGGTTGATCTCGCCCGCTCGGGTTCAGCCGTGCTTGTGATTAGTCAGGATTTGGATGAACTGCTCGAAATCAGTGATCGTATTGCCGTGATGAACCATGGCGCGCTTTCCGATCCAATGCCTATCGCAGACGTAACGCTGGAAAAGATTGGCCTTCTGATGGGTGGCGTTTCCGGCTCGGATCAGGCGGGAGCAGCGTGATGCGTATTGAACTCGTAAAACGTCCGCAGCCTTCAAAAATCTTCAGCTCCGTTTCGCCGTTGCTGGCCTTGGCGCTTACACTTGTTTTTGGTGGTATTGCCTTTGCGTTGATGGGCAAAGACCCGCTTCATGCGCTTTATGTCTTCTTTGTCGAACCACTGTTTGACGTCTGGTCATGGCATGAGCTTCTGGTTAAGGCCACACCGCTTATTCTGATCGCTATTGGTCTTTGCGTCTGTTTCCAGTCCAACAACTGGAATATCGGCGCTGAAGGCCAGTTCATTATTGGCGCAATTACCGGTTCGATCCTGCCGGTGATATTCCCCGATCTGCAGATGTGGATCGTATTGCCTTTGATGATGCTGATGGGTATGGCGGGTGGAGCTGCCTATGCCTCCATCCCGGCGCTTCTGAAAGTTCGCTTCAACACCAATGAAATTCTTACCAGCCTGATGCTGGTTTATGTCGCGCAATTGTTCCTCGACTGGCTGGTGCGTGGTCCATGGCGCAATCCGGAAGGCTATAATTTCCCGGAAACGCGCCAGTTTAATCCAAGTGCGGTGCTGCCTGAAATCTGGAGTGCATCGGGCCGTGCCCATTGGGGCTTCATCTTTGCCATTGTTGCTGCGGTGCTGGTCTGGTTTCTGCTCGCCAAGACGCTGAAAGGCTTTGAGGTCAAGGTTATCGGCCAAAGCCCACGGGCAGGGCGCTTTGCAGGTTTCAGTCGCGGTAAGCTGGTCTTCTTTGTCTTCGCAATTTCAGGCGCACTGGCTGGTCTTGCAGGCATCGCCGAAACCTCCGGTGCCATTGGCCAGCTACGCCCTGTCATCTCACCCGGATATGGCTTTACGGCGATTATCGTTGCCTTCCTTGGAAGGCTAAATCCGATTGGTGCGATTGCAGCCGGTTTTGTACTGGCACTTTCATACCTTGGCGGCGAGGCGGCACAGGTTGCCATCGGTATCTCCGAAAAATCAGCGCGCGTGTTTCAGGGCATGATCCTGTTTTTCGTGCTCGCTTGCGACACGCTCATTCACTATCGCATCCGCTTTGTGGCGGGTCGCTCAGCAGGAAAGGCCTGATCAATGGATTTGACACAGGCAATCCTCCTCACCATCGCAACAGCTGCAACACCGTTGCTGATTGCAGCCATTGGTGAACTCGTTGTCGAACGCTCCGGCGTTTTGAACCTTGGCGTCGAAGGCATGATGCTGATGGGCGCTGTTTCGGGGTTTGCTGCCGCGCAGTTCACCGGCTCGGCGTGGCTCGGCATGATTGCCGCCATTCTGGTAGGCACGTTGTTTTCAGGCATTTTCGCTTTTCTGACACTGTCGCTTGTGACCAATCAGGTAGCAACGGGCCTGGCGCTCACTATTCTGGGCATTGGTGCCTCAGCCATGTTGGGCGAAAGCTTCGTCGGTATGCCGGGCGTGCGTCTAGGTGCGATCAGTATTCCATATATCAGCGATATTCCTTATGTCGGTCGCTTCCTCTTCGGGCAGGATCCGATTTTCTACATATCCATATTGCTGGTGATTGGCGTGACATGGTTCCTGTTTCGCACGAGAGCAGGCCTGCAATTGCGCGCTATCGGTGACAATCACGGCTCAGCCCATGCGCTTGGTGTGCATGTGGTTCGCACGCGTTATCTCGCCGTGCTGTTTGGCGGCGCTTGTGCAGGGCTCGCGGGCGCGCAGCTGTCACTGGTTTATGTGCCTCAATGGGTGGAGAACATGTCGGCAGGGCGTGGCTGGATTGCACTTGCACTCGTCGTATTCGCCTCATGGCGTCCGTGGCGTGTTCTGATCGGCGCTTATCTTTTCGGTGCCGTAACCATTGGCCAGCTTCATGCGCAGGCGCTTGGTTTCGGTCTTCCGTCGCAGTTCCTTTCGGCCTTGCCTTATATCGCGACTATTGTGGTTCTGGTCATCATCTCGCGCAACAGGCGTCTGACGATGATGAATACGCCTGCGTCGCTCGGCAAACCTTTTGTGCCGGACAGGTAAATATGAGTTCTGAACGGCAGACCGGCTCCCACGGCCTGCCGTTTTGTTTTGAGGGTGACAACAAGGAGTGCAGGGAACATGAAAAAGACGCTGTTGGCGATCGCCACTGCAGCCAGCTTTATGGTTGGCGGGGCAGCACATGCAGAAGACAAACTGAAAGTCGGCTTCATCTATATCGGACCTCCGGGAGATTTCGGCTGGACCTATCAGCACGATGTGGCCCGCAAGGAAATGATCGAAGCTCTTGGCGACAAGGTCGAAACGACTTTCCTGGAAAACGTACCGGAAGGTGCGGATGCCGAACGTTCGATCGAGCGTCTTGCTCGCGCAGGCAACAAGCTGATCTTTACGACCTCTTTCGGTTATATGGACCCAACCATCAAGGTTGCTGCCAAGTTCCCGGATGTGAAGTTTGAACACGCAACCGGTTACAAGACCGCTGACAACGTATCTGCTTACAATGCGCGCTTCTACGAAGGTCGCTATGTGCAGGGCGTTATCGCTGCCAAAATGTCGACCAAGGGCGTTGCTGGCTATATCGCTTCAGTTCCAGTGCCGGAAGTGGTGCAGGGCATCAATGCATTCATGCTCGGCGCTCAGTCGGTCAATCCTGACTTCAAGGTCAAGGTGATCTGGGTTAATTCATGGTTCGATCCAGGCAAGGAAGCAGACGCTGCCAAGGCACTGGTTGACCAGGGCGTGGATATCCTGACCCAGCACACGGATTCGACTGCTCCGATCCAGGTTGCGCATGAGCGTGGCATCAAGGCATTCGGTCAGGCTTCGGACATGATCAAGTTCGGCCCTGAAACCCAGCTCACAGCAATCGTGGATGATTGGGGTCCATACTATATCGACCGCGCCAAGGCCGCGCTTGACGGTTCGTGGAAGACGCAGAACATCTGGTGGGGCATGAAGGAAGGCCTCGTCAAGATGGCGCCTTACACCAACATGCCAGATGACGTTAAGAAACTGGCTGAAGAAACCGAAGCCAAGATCAAGTCGGGCGACTTCAAGCCATTTACCGGTCCTATCAAGAAGCAGGACGGTTCGGAGTGGCTCAAGGAAGGCGAGCAGGCTGACGACAAGACCCTGCTCGGTCTGAATTTCTACGTCGCAGGCGTTGACGACAAGCTGCCACAATAAGCAATTTGAAGATCGAATAAGGAAGGGCGCTTGATGCGCCCTTTTTCTTTTACATCAAGGAACTAGTTGAATTCATTAAAGCGACAGCTTCATGCCTTCATGACTGTCAACAAAACCGAGCGATTGATAAAAACGCAGGGCATCGGCGCGCGATTTATCGGTCGTCAATTGCACAAGTTCGCAACCACGTTCGCGGCATTTATCGATTGCCCACGCAATCATTTGTCGGCCTACGCCACCACCGCGTATACTACTTGCAATACGCACGCTCTCGATCTGCCCGCGCCACATGCCCTTGCGCGAAAGGCCGGGAATGAAGCTGAGCTGTAAGCAGCCGATTAATTGTTCATCCTGTTCAACCACAGCAAGCAGCTGGTTTGGGTCGTTTTCGATGGCGTTGAACGCATCAATGTAACACGCGTTCAATGGGTGGCTTGCATCTTCGCGTTTTGCCCCAAGTGCATCATCTGCAAGCATGGCAACAATCGCCGCCAGATCGGACTGACTGGCTTTGCGGATGGATATTGCAGTATCGGTCATTGAGAACGTCCATGGGCTTTACAGCGGTTCCAGTTAAGACTGAATCGTTGGAGCCGCTATAACTATTTGTTTTTACGCATTATCCGACGCAAAACCGGTTCCCACTTTTGCTGGAAATGCTTTAATTTGTAGGTATAAGCCTATTCGTTCACGCGCATTCCCGAAACCCTTCATAAACAAAAAGCCGGAGCGTAGCCCCGGCTTAAAGTCGTTCATTCAGGCTATTTTACTCAGCAGCGTCGGCAGGTGCTGCATTGAGCATGCCGTAGCGTTCTTCGCCAATCTTGGCGAGAAGGTCGAGCTGCGTTTCGAGGAAGTCGATGTGACCTTCTTCGTCAGCAAGCAGTTCGTCGAAAAGCTGCTTGGAAACGTAATCGCCGAGTTCGTCGCAAATCTCGCGCGACTTCTTGTAGGATGCGCGTGCATCATATTCGCCAGCCAGATCGGCTTCCAGAACTTCCTTGACGTTCTGGCCGATGCGCAGCGGAGCAACCGTCTGAAGGTTTGGATGACCTTCGAGGAAGATAATGCGGTCGATTAGCTTGTCAGCATGCTGCATTTCTTCGATGGATTCTTCACGTTCCTTCTTTGCAAGACGCGTGAAGCCCCAGTCGTTCAACAGACGATAGTGCAGCCAGTACTGGTTGACGGCGCCGAGCTCGAGAAACAGTGCCTCGTTAAGCCGCTCGATGACCTTTGGTTCGCCTTTCATTCCAAGAACTCCCGAATTTTTCTCGTAGAGAACGTACACGATCCATGAACTGGATGACGTTTTCGTCCATATGGTTGCGACGAAGATGGTATTCTTCGGTAACCCTTATGATGGTTTCTACGACGTTTGGGAAGCAGCCACAGCAACGGCCGCTCTTGGACATGGCGTTATAAACGGTGCCAGGGACAATCAACCGCCAGCAATCTTCATCGAGAAGTTGTATGACGACGGCTTCGATGTCTTTATCAGTAATAACATTGCAGCTGCAGACTAGCATGAGCAGTAAACTCCGGCATCTGCAATGCGATGTGAAAGTATATTATTCACAATACGGCTGGAATAAACCCGTTCGTTGCCTGCGAAGGCATCAGGAATACGGCTATCAGCTGCTACATTTATTTGTACGCGCGCTTGGCGCAACTCTGAACCGAACAATGGTTCCTCCAATTGCAGGGGTTAAAGGCCCGAACATCAAAGGTAAACTTCGATAAGTCTTTATAAAACCCACCGAATTAAGTCAGGTTATGGCTTTTGTGGGGTGGTTCTGTCAAATTTTATGTTTTTGAAACGTTCTAAAAATCAATAAGTTAGAATAATTCTAAATATGAGTTAACAGCCCATCTTTAAACATTAATTAGCATTTTCACCTGCTCAAAACGGGGCCATTTTGGCCCCGTTTCAACTTTATGTGCCATTTCGCCGCACCGTGTGGAAAACACACTCAAACGAGCGATCAGATGCCTTCAACAGCCTCGAATCCCTCAAACTGAGGTGGGCCGGCATAAAGTGGCTTACGGTCGCCTGCATTGCGATGCGCGTTGCGGAACTGCTCTGATTTGGTCCAGAAGACAAAATCTTCACGCGTTTTCCAGACAGTGTGCGAGGAGTAAAGCGTATAGCCTTCTTCTTCATTGGTCGCGCCACGCAGAAGGTTGAAACTTTCGAAGCCCGGAAGTTCGGCGAGCTGGGAATCGCGGTTTCTCCAGACGGTTTCGAACTCGGCTTCGTTGCCGACGATAACCTTGAAGCGATTCATTGCGATGAACATTGCTGATCCTTTTCTTTGCAAAGATGGACTGGCTACAAAAATTCGTCAGGACAATCGCACAGATGATCTGTCGTGTCCTGTCGGTTTTCCGGCGAGTGCGGTGGTAGGGCCCGCACTCGCCGCGTCGTATCTCGGGATATGAAGGCCACAGCCGCGGTCAGAGTTGGGTGGACTTCGTAGACACGACGATTGGTTTCCGGGAGGCAACAACCTCCCGAATGTGATTAGAACTTCTGCGTCAGCGACAGCTTGAAGTAGCGGCCAGCTTCTGAGTAACGTTCAGTCACATTAGCTAAGCTGTTTACATTCATAGCGTTGTAGTAGGTCTTGTCGAATATGTTGTAGACGCCAGCCTGAAGACGCGTGCCATTCAGTTGTTTCGGCTCCCACCAACCTGTCAGATTGACGAGACCATAGCCGGGCAAACGACGTGTTTGTGTCCCTGTTTGGGTTGAAATAGTCTGATTAACGTACGCCGCTGCGACAACACTGGTGTCAAGGCCCCAGGATTCCGCATTGTAACCCACACCGAACACGCCCTTGAAGGGCTGTGATGATGCCAATGGGATATTATCATCCAGGTTCATAGCCTTCGCGTAAGCCAACGTGCCGTGCACATTGAAGCCGTTCACGAAGTTATGGTGCGCTTTTACTTCGATACCGGCAATCCGTGCCTTATCGAGGTTGCGATACTCGGTCAGGCCCATTGGAAATTCGGTTGTGCGGGTGGTTACGGTATCGATGAAGTCACTGTAGCGGTTCACGAATGCCGTGATTTTACCGCCTGAATTCTGATCGCCAAAATTTGCGCCGACATCGATGCCGTATCCCTTCTCAGGGTTAAGGTCAGGATTGCCGATTGTGCCATAGCCAGCAGACAGGTAGGTGACATAAAGCTGATCAATTTCTGGGGCTTTGTAAGTCGTAGATACCTGCGCAAAGAGTTCAAGAGCTGGTGTGGCCTGCCAGGAGAAGCGGATCTTTGGCGAAATGCGGCTGTCCGAATTGTTAGCATAACCGCTTATCGAATCTGGCTCATACTTAAACCAGTCAAACCGCATACCCGGAGTGATGGCAAAAGGCGTATCGCCTATTTCGATACGGTCTTCAGCGAAGAGGCCAAAGCGATAGTTGTCGACGTCAGGTGTATCTGCCTGATTGATATGCAAGAATGCGCAGGTCGGGCTTTGAACACCACGAATACATGCGTCATCACCTGTAAACGACTGGGTGCTTTTGCCGATGCTGAAATCACCACCAACAGTCAGCGAGTGATTGAGAATCCCAGTGTCGAAACCGAGATTTGTATAACCACTTGCCCCGTAACGTTCATCCTCCAGCTTATAATGGCGGCTGAAAGGACCTGCGAGGGCGCCTTTGCGTATGGTGTCTGTGCCATAAGAGCGCGTCATCTTTTGCCAGTAAACAGTTGCCCAGGCATTGTTTACAAGGCCATCGCCTTGGCCTTCATAACGATAGTCGAGCGATACACGATCACGATCGTTTTTGCGGTTCTGATTGTAATCGCGATTGTTGTAGGTCGTGCCTGCGTCCGAATTCAGATTGGTGTCTGAATCATACCGATTGCGCTCGGCTGTTATGCCGATGGTGTGACCGCCTTCAAGCTCCTGACGTAGCTTGAACATCAGGTTGCTGCGGTCGTAATCTTTAGGATCTGCCTCGGTGCGTGCTGCGCCATATCCGCCGACGTCACCCGTTCCGCGAATTTCATGGCCGCGCTTATACGAGCCCTGAAACAGAACCGAGGTGTTCTGAATCTTCTGTGCAACCGCGCCAGAGCCGATGAAGGATCGGTCGGAGCCGTCGTAAGTCAGCTTTGCGATGCCGCCGAATGCTTTGCCCGGAGCGAGCAGGTCTTCTGGTTCCAGTGTTCTCAACGCGATTGCGCCGCCCATAGCGCCCGAGCCAAGACGGCTGGCATCTGCGCCGTAAAGCACGTCAAATGTGGAGAGAGCAGAAATATCATATGCATCGCTGCTGCCACCGCTCACATCGGTACGGATGGCTGCGTCGAGATAAGGAATAGGAATGCCGTCGATTGTCGTGAGTACGCGATCATCCTGAAGACCGCGAATGTTCACGCTACCGGTCGTAGCGCTGACGGCGAGGCCAGGTTCCAGCGTGTTGGACAGGTCTCGGACGGAATCAATGTCCTTCTTGCGGATTTCGTCAGCGGTTGTGACGTTTGCCAAAGGTGTATCGGAAACCGATCCCTTTGTGCCGCGTGTGTTCTTGATAACAATAGGTTTCAGCTCGACGCCGTTGTTGTCGGTCGCTGCAGCTTGTTCCTGCGCGTATGCATTCGACGTCATTGCCAGAATTACAACAGCGAGACCTGTGCTCGCCAGAAATGACCGCGTCTGTTCCCCGTTTTTCGCCCGCATTGCCTTGGTTTCTCCTGAGGCCAAAGGAAGTCTCCCGCGCCCAAGAGGGAGCAAGAAGATCAATTGTTACAAATGGTTAGTTTCTCCTCATCCCGAGAGGAGCATTTGTGCTGGCTGGAAGGAACAACCTTCGGGCTTGCGCTGGAAAAAACAAGATTTAAACTTGACTCGTTTAATCCAGTAAGGCAGTGATTATAAAACATGACTTTCGATGTCAACTAATGATTTGTTTGGCATCCGGTCAGTTCACAAGACGGCTCCATAACTGGTGCAGAGGCAATAAAATGAATAGGCGAATCCATATCGACATGCAGGTGCGGTTGCCGCGTGAACGCGTCTCCAGCCGCATGCCCGAAATTCAATCCCGTCTTGAAACGGGCGGACAAGCTAAATCGCACGTTTCTGAACAGTCCTACGAGCCGCAGCTCAAAACTTATGGCAGCCGTGAACTCTTCAACGGCTCTCGTGAAGTGGCGATAGAGCACGGCGGCTCTCTCTATCGTTTGAAGATCACCCGTCAAGGCAAGCTCATCCTGAACAAATAGGCAAACAACAGATGACGACCCAGACCAAGCCCTCCCCAGAGCAGATACTCAAGGCACGGGCAGATAACCCGAAAATGCGTGAACGTGATTTTGCGCAGAGCCTCGGGATATCAGAGGCCGATTTCATTGCGGCTTACACCGGTGCAGATGCTGACAGCTCGATCTCCGCTCGCCGTATTCGCGCAGATGTGGAAACCTTGCTCAAACACGCCCCTTCGCTTGGCGAAGTCATGGCGTTGACACGCAATGAAAGCGCTGTGCACGAGAAGATCGGTCCATTTGAAAAGACGATCTGGGGACCGCATGCGTCGCTCACGCTCGGCAAGGAAATCGATCTCCGCATTTTCCCAAAGCACTGGGTGCATGGTTTTGCGGTTGCCAAGCTTGATGGCGAACACGTTCGCCGTAGCCTTCAGTTCTTTGATGCATCGGGCGAAGCCGTTCATAAAATTCATCTGCGTCCAGCTTCTAATCTGGAAGCCTATGAGCAGCTTGTTTCTGAACTGTTGCTTGATGATCAGACGCCTTCGATCGAAACAAAGCCTGTCGCTGCCAAGGCAGAAAAAGCCGATGTTTCGGCTATCGATGCCGATGCGTTCCGTGAACGCTGGGGCGCACTCACCGATGTTCACCAGTTTGTCGGTCTTCTGAAAGATTTCGGCGTTGATCGTCATCAGGCCGTGCATCTTGCTGGGCAGGATTTCGCATGGCGTGTTGATCTGACTGCTGTCGAAGCGATGATGAACCATGTCGTTCAGGAACAGATTCCAATCATGTGCTTCGTTGGAAGCCGAGGCTGTATCCAGATTCACACCGGCAAGATTGCCGAAATCAAGACAATGGGTCCATGGCTCAATGTGCTTGATCCGACTTTCCATCTGCACCTTCGCGCCGATCATATCGCCAATGCCTGGGTTGTTCGTAAGCCAACCAAGGACGGTCATGTCACTTCGCTTGAGGCTTATGATGCCAATGGTGAGCTGATTATCCAGTTCTTCGGCGAGCGTCACGAGGGCGAAGCGGAACTGGCTGATTGGCGTATGATCGCGGAAAATCTGCCGCGCTTGCCGCAGTCGAACGCTGCTTAAAGAACAGGCGGATAACTCCTTGTTTTGATGTGTATTCCGGATGTTTTTTCCGTTCGGAATACACACTAAGCCCAGTTTTATACGCACGTCATCATTGGAGAACGAGTTAGCTTGTTTCCAGGGCGTGCTTTAGGGAAGCGGAACATGTCAATCATTTCATCAAGCATCGGTCGTTGTGCGGCGCTGGCGGTTATTGTCGCTTCTGTTGCTTTTGGCGGAGTCGCAAAAGCCGATACGGTTGAGAAAATCACCGATACGTCACGTCTGGTGTCCATCGGCGGTTCTGTCACCGAAATCGTCTATGCGCTTGGCGCGGGCGATAAGCTCGTCGCTCGTGATCAAACCAGTAGCTATCCGGAAGAAGCTCGAAAACTGGTTGATGTCGGCTATATGCGCCGTCTTTCGCCGGAAGGTGTTCTTTCAGTCAATCCTACGGGTATTTTGATGCTTGAGGGCAGTGGTCCTCCAGAAGCGCTTGAAGTGCTGAAAAAAGCTTCGGTTCCGATGGTTGTTATTCCCGAAGAGCATACCGGCGAAAGCGTGATTGCCAAGATTGAAGCCGTCGGCAAGGCGCTTGGTCTGGAAGATAAAGCCAAAGCGCTCGCAGCTGACGTATCGCGGGATCTGGAAGCTGCGCAGAAAATTTCAGCAAACCAGAATCCGCGCAAGCGCGTGTTGTTCATCATGTCGGCTCAGGAAGGACGCATTATGGCGTCCGGTACGGGTACAGGTGCCAATGGCATCATCACCCTTGCGGGCGGTGTGAACGCAATCGACTCTTATCAGGGTTATAAGCAGCTCACCGATGAAGCCGTTGAGAAGGCTGCTCCTGATCTGATCCTCACCATGAATATTGGCAAGGACAGCGTTCAGAAAGAGGATCTGCTGAAGAACCCGGCTCTTGCTAATTCGCCTGCTGGACGCAGCGGTAACATCGTTCAGATGGATTCACTCTATCTGCTGGGCTTTGGTCCACGCACAGGCGCTGCCAGCCGTGAATTGTCTGAAAAGCTCTATGGCAAGCAGGCTGCAAACTAAAACATATGCCTGTCGAGCATCATTGCCGGCAGGCATATCGCGGAAACCCGCAATAAGGACATATCGAAATGACCAGCCAAGACCGCGTGGCAAAACCCGGGGGCTTTGCCGTGCGTGATCAAGCCAACGATAGTCATGCCGGAGATCGCTCTGCGCGCGCTCGTTTGGCTATCGCAATTCTCGCTGTTGCACTTTGCATAACCGCACTGTTCAGCCTGACTGCGGGTGCTTCCGACGCCTCTGTTATGAGCGTTTTGCGCGAACTGGTTTTTGGAACGCAAGAAAGTGCAGACGCATTCCGGCGTGATCATCTGATCATTATGGAAATTCGTCTACCGCGCATCATCATGGGAATACTGGTTGGCGCTTCGCTTGCCGTTTCCGGTGCCGTTATGCAGGGCTTGTTCCGCAATCCGCTTGCTGATCCGGGACTTGTTGGTGTTTCCGCAGGTGCCAGCCTCGGTGCGGTTTCAATGATTGTCTTGGGTGGAACAGCACTTGCTCCGCTTTATCTGTTGCTCGGTCTTTACGCCTTGCCTCTCGCTGCATTTTTTGGTGGCCTGATAACCACGCTTATCCTTTATCGCGTGGCGACGCGGCGCGGACGTACTTCTGTCGCTACGATGCTTCTGGCTGGTATCGCGCTTGGCGCTCTGACAGGTGCTGCCACTGGCGCTCTCGTCTATATTTCTGATGATCGACAGTTGCGTGATCTGACCTTCTGGGGGCTTGGCTCGCTTGCGGGTGCGACATGGGGCAAGATCGGCACGGCTGGCCCGATTATCATGGTCATACTTTTTGCGACACCGTTTCTGTCGCGGGGTCTTAATGCGCTCGCGTTGGGTGAGGCGGCAGCCGGCCATCTTGGTATTCCTGTGCAGCGGATTAAAAACGTCGCAATCGTAACCGTTGCTGCCGCGACTGGTGCGACAGTCGCAATATCCGGCGGCATCGGCTTTATCGGCATTGTCGTGCCGCATATGCTGCGCTTGAGCATTGGTCCTGATCACCGTTACTTGTTGCCTTCCGCAGCATTGCTCGGCGCAATCATGCTTTTGCTTGCAGATGCGGTAAGCCGTACCATTGTTGCACCTGCCGAATTGCCGATTGGCATCATTACGGCTGTGTGTGGCGCTCCATTCTTCCTCTGGATATTGCTGCGCCAGCGCGGCGTTCTTGATCTGTGAGGCGCGAAATGATCGAAACCAAAAACCTAAGTGTTTCTATCGGCAATAAGCCAATCATAGAGAATATCAATTTTGTCGCGCGTCCTGGCGAAGTGACAGCGATTGTTGGGCCTAACGGTTCCGGTAAGACAACGCTGCTGCGCGCGCTTTCTGGTGATATTACTTATACGGGTTCTGCTTATCTGGATGGCGAGGATTTTGCAGGGATCAAGCCCTGGCGCATGGCTGCGCGCCGGGCTGTGCTGCCGCAAGCCAGCGCTTTGTCGTTTCCTTTTACTGTCCGCGAGATCGTCCATATCGGTTTGACGGGTGGTTTCAGCGGCGTAACTGGTGCAGAGCAGGAGAAGTTGCCCGATCTTGCATTGCAGAAGGTTGATCTCGCAGGCTTCAGCGGCAGGCTTTATCAGGAGCTTTCGGGTGGTGAACAGCAGCGGGTGCAGCTTGCACGCGTGCTTTGTCAGGTCTGGAAGCCAGTCGTGGATGGAAAACCGCGTTATCTGTTCCTGGATGAGCCTATTTCGAGCCTCGATATAAAGCATCAGATCACGGTTATGGAAATTGCACGCGATTTCGCGGCCGCTGGTGGCGGCGTGATTGCTATCCTTCACGATCTCAATCTGACTGCCATGTTCGCTGACAGTATCGCCGTCATGCACAAGGGCAAACTTGATACCATCGGCTCGCCACAACATGCGCTGACTGATGATCGGTTGGAGCGGGTTTATGAGTGCTCTCTAAGGGTCGGTGTGCCGCCAGCGCAAGGCGTGCCATTCGTGTTGCCACAATCGGCCTATGCCGCGGCACTCTGAAAAGTTTGAGACAAACAAAAAGGCTGAGAACCTGCCCGGTTCTCAGCCTTTTTCTATTCAACCACGCTGCAAATCAGCTGGCAACACGTTCCGCTTCGAGATCTTCATCAAGACCGAGCAGCACGCGAACATTTGGACGCGCCTTAACCAGATCCGAGATGCTATACTTCATCAATACGCCGAAGAACGCATTGAGTGCTTCACGTAGGGCTGAGTTGAGGCCACAACTATCGACAAGCGGGCATTCTGTTGCGTCATTTTCGAAGCATTCGGCCATGGCGAAGTTTTCTTCAGTCACGCGCACGACATCGAACAGCGAAATATCCTTGGCAGCGCGTCCAAGACGCACACCACCGTTACGGCCGCGTACAGTCTCAACCAGTCCGTTTTCGACAAGTGGCTGCAAAATCTTGAAGAGGAAAAGCTCCGAAACGCCATAAGCGCGGGCAATTTCCGGAACGCGGCTCAGTTTGCCGTCATTGGCGGCACAATACATAAGCATGCGAATGGCATAATTCGTCTGACGAGTAAGACGCATTGATTATTCCTTTCAGCACATCCTCAAGCCTTCCTTATGGACCTACCCACGGAAAACTCTGCTTTTGGTTACGTCACAACCCCATCAGGCTCCTCCGGAGCACGGAGATTTCAGGGATATGTGCCAAGCGAGTGCATTCACTTCGAATCCACTTTAGAACTATTCTTAAAATATATGAAGTGTTTTATCACCTTTAAAGGGCAAAAAAGCACTTCATTTCATCACGTCATCGCGATTAGATAATCCGGGCAACACATGCCTTACTGGCAAACATCAATCCATTCAGCCGAAACAAGCTCGGCCATTTTCTGCGGTGCGATCCGCACTGCACTGTTTGTAGCCCCGGCGGCCGGAACGACTTCCTCGAAAGTCTTGAGCGACAAATCGCAATAAACGGGCAGGGCGCTAGGCAATCCAAACGGGCAAACACCACCGACCGGATGACTCGTTTCATTCAAGACGCTTTCCGCATCCAACATGCGCGGCTTGGTTCCGAACTGGTCCTTGAATTTGCGATTATCGATACGCGCATCTCCCCGCGTCACGATAAGTATGGTCTGATCTTTCGCGGCAAATGACAGTGTCTTTGCGATCTGTCCCGGTTCGACACCATGCGCCTCGGCGGCGAGGGCGACTGTCGCCGTACTGGTTGGCAGTTCAATCACTTCGATTTCGGGTGCCTTGTCTGCGAAAAACGCCTTGACCGATTCCAGGCTCATACGTTCCCTTTTCTTTATGACTATTATTCTCAAGTTTATGCTTCATTAACCTGAAGAGCAAGGCTATCAGTCATTTAATCGAGGATGACATCAAGTGGCAGATTGACGCTGCTGTTTGATAACGATAAAGAGGCGTTCACATCTGCTTCGTGCAGATGCGGAGGGGTGGCCGAGCGGTTTAAGGCACCGGTCTTGAAAACCGGCGTGCGAGAGATCGTACCGTGGGTTCGAATCCCACCCCCTCCGCCATTTTCCCCATTTCTCAGCCGTGTATCGAGCGTCTTTCATAACGAAATACGTCATCTGACGTATGTGCCGGTTGCTGGTCTCCAACTAAGGTCGCGCTGGGTTGTGCGTGTCGCGCGCCAGCATGATCTCCGAGTAACGACTCATGGCGCGTTTGGCTTCAGCCAATATTGGAGGGCGAAATGAAAACGATTTCACTAACGACGATTGCATCATTAATGATCGCAAGTTCTGCGCTGGCTGCCGCACCTGCGAGTATTGAGACGGTGTCTAAAGCTGAAAAGCAGGGGAACGAAACTTTGATTCAATTGGCTGTAGGCAAAAGCCGGCCGGGAACCATAACCGGACCAGCTGGTGGACAGCCATTCCTTGGCGGAAGAAGCATTTTTGGTTAAACTATCGCAGGCTCGTGTAGCATCTTATGCGACGAGCTTGCGCTTTCTTTTTTCTAAGCTGTTTTGCTCTCGCCAAGCGGCAGGGTTTGATGAAGTGACACGGCGAAACTCTCGATTGAAGTTAGACTTCGTTTGAAAGCCTGATTCCAACATAATCATCGTCACTGACATTTCGGTTTCCCGTAAAAGTCGGCAAGCCTCGGCAATACGAAAGTCATTGATGTATTGAGATACGTTCTTGCCGGTTAGCCGATTGATACCGCCCGATATTTGACGCGTTGGCAGACCGATTTTTCGCGCCAGCCGAATAAGCGTCAGGTTTTCATCCAGATAGAGCTTGTTCTGTGCGAGGATGTTTTCGACGCGAGCCAAAGTATCTCGGTCTTGTTCAATATCATTCTTGTCGAGGGGGCGCTCATCCAGACCGGATGCAGCAGGTTGAGCGCGGCTTGCGACCAGAGCCGTGAGTGCCACAAACAGGAACCCAAGAAGATTGGCGTTGCTCACAATCAGCGCCGAATTTCTGCCGTTTGCCCATTCAAAATCCATCAGAATTGCAAAGTCGAATAAAGCAGAAATGCATAATGAAACAGCCGCAATTATCAACGCTCGATGAGCAGAAATTGCACTGTCAAATCGTGCTTCATCCAAGGCATCAGGCCCGGCGCGTGCAAGATTAAGCAGAGCAATAGCAAAACCAACGAAGAGGATAATCAGGGCTGCGTCCAGCAATGCAGGCAGAATGAGCAATATGAATATTGTCGCTATCGGGAAAGCCGCGACTTTCCAGAGATTGCGGTCGCTCAAACGTTTGTTATCGTTATGTATCAGGCTGCGAAAGCTTGCGTAAACAAGCGGTGGCAAGCAGCTTGCGATAATCGGCATCAGATAGCGGACTTCCTCGACGCCATAACCCCAGCGAACACCAACGGCTGCTGACTGCACGGCGCACAAAGCGACCAGCAGTTGGAACGGGTTGCCTGCAATCGCTTTATCCTGATTGCGCCACATGACAACCAGAAGGATCAGCTGCAGCAGGGCGACGACAAAGGGTAATGGTACGAAAATCAAAAGCGTTCTCGCGATCTAAAGGGCGAAAGGTCGCCGATCAATGATCTATATCGCGATTCTGGACGACCTGAATCGTGATTTAGAACGCCGGATCGGAGGATATTTGAAAAACCTGGTTCATCTTGCAAACACGGAGATACAAGATGAGCAACATTCGTTTTATTTGGTCGAGCATCGCACTCGGTGCGACCCTCTTCAGTTCTGCTGCGATGGCCGCAGAGGTTGGCGTTCGCACTATTGACGTGCCCTCTGCAATGCGGGGCCAAAATCTGGCAGTAACGATCTGGTATCCCGCCTCGGGTGGAGGTTCGCCCGAACTCTTTGGTGACGATAGAATTTTTAAAGGAACAACGGCTGCGAAAGATGCATCACCTGGCAATGATCGCTTTCCTCTCGTCATTCTCTCGCATGGTTCGGGTGGGCGCGCTGAAGCCATAAACTGGCTTGCGACAGATTTAGCAAAGGCGGGCTTTATCGTTGCCGGACCTGACCATCCGGGCACGACTTCAGGCGACTCGCTGCCCGATGAAACACCAAAACTATGGAAGCGAACTGACGATCTTTCGACCGTTATCAGCTATCTGACTGTAAGCGCAGACTGGAAATCTCATATCGATGCAGAACATATCGGCGTTGTCGGGTTTTCGCTTGGTGGTGCTGCGTCACTAAAACTTGCTGGCGCTCGCACAAATCTCGAGGCTTATGCCAAATATTGCGACACTTACACGAAGTGGGATTGCGCATGGTATGCTGGTGGTCGCGGTTATGCTGAAATGGAGCCGGTATCAGTGCCGAAGCTCGATTTGCGCACAGTTGATAAAACGGCTTTTGAGCAGTCCAATCTTGATGAGCGCGTCAAAACCGCGGTGCTTGTCGATCCGGGGATGGCTCAAGCCTACGACGAAGATAGCCTCAAGAATATCAAAATCCCTTTGAGTTTTATCAATCTGGGTAATGAAGGTGAGGTGCCTTTATCAGTCAAAGCTGATGAAGTGGCCGCGCTGGTACCAGGCAGCTCTTATGTCACTGTCCGTGGAGCGGATCACTTTAGTTTTCTGCCGGAGTGTAAGGAAGATGCGCGCGCATTCCTCAAGTCGGTGGGGGAAATTGATCCTATTTGCGAGGAAACTGGCAGGGCGCGGAAAGATATCCACGCCGAATTATCGAATTTAATTTCAACAAGCCTGCAAATAACACTTAACCGCTGAGTCCCGCATCTGGCAGGGGAAGTCAGTTTATCCGGCTTTTATCTGCCGTAGGATGCTGAATGGAGGCAGCGGGCAAGGCTAGTCCGCTGGCACCATTTTGCAGATGTGCCATTTCATCGAAAGCACGTTGAGCAATGGCCCATGTTAAAAACAACAGGCACATCGCCAGAACGGCGGTGACAACAGTATCCGGTTTCATGGAATTAATCGTCCTGTGACGTTGATCTCGCATATGGGGCGAAAAACAGCAGAGGACAATAAATAATAAAGCATAGCTGGCATGCGATTGATGGTCTGAGCCTAGTAATTAAAAGCTGAATTCTGTCATTGTTCTTTTATTTAATGAATAGAGTTTCAGCTTTTTCTGCGTTCGCGAATGGCTCTGACCCAAGTGTTGTTGAACAAGATCACACCGACAACCAGCGCGACCAAGCCAATAGCCATCATGCCATAAGCGACACCCTGATCACCGAACTGTTGATATAGCCAGCCGGTTCGCTCAACGGCTTGAGCGGGTTTTCCCAGGCGCAAAATCCCCTGCACGAGGGCGCCAACACCAACGATCAACAAAAGTACACTACGGATCATGAGGCAGTCTCAGTCTGATTATGCGTATTGCGGTAGAGAGACACATCTAGAGCCTTCACGACTCAATATTATGACGCTGCTGGGAAATACCTCGGAAAAACTGGAGCGGGCGAAGGGATTCGAACCCTCGACCCCAACCTTGGCAAGGTTGTGCTCTACCCCTGAGCTACACCCGCTCGCGCCAGTCTTCTCTGAGAGAAGTCGTTTCCGTTAGGCAGGCGGTATATGAACCAACGGAATCCGGATTGCAATAGGGAATTTCATGTGTCGACTAAGATATTTCAAAAGATTCACAGGCTTGTTCATTTTTGAGTTTCATATCACCAAAATCTTGCCGGGGTGTTTAGCGCTTACGGCGCGAAATGCTGATGATTGATGCAAAAGCCGCGAATCCTGCAGCAACAAGCAGGATGCGAGGTATGTTGTTGATGCCCCAATGCGAGAGCAAAAATGCTACGAATGCAGCACCAAGCGACTGACCAAGCAAGCGAGCCGTTCCAAGCATACCGCTTGCAGCGCCACTTCTCGCGCGTGGGGCCGAGGTTATAATCATGCGATTGTTCGGAGCCTGAAAAAAGCCAAACCCGATGCCGCAAATCGCCATGCGCCAGCAGATATCGACCACGGACGGTTGTTCTGGCAGCGTTCCGACCAGTGCAAGCCCGGCAGCGAAGAACACCAGCCCAACCAAACCGAGCGTGGCAGGCGAATATTTGTCCGAGAATTTGCCGGATAGCGGGGCAACGATGGCCAGGGCAATCGGCCAAGGCATCATCAAAAAGCCAACCTCGATGGGTTGGAAGCCATAGACGTTCTGAAACAGGAATGGCAGCGATATGAATGCCATCATCTGTGCGAGAAAGGACATGATTGAGGTGCAGAGCGACAGGCTGAACACTGGGATACGCAGAAGATCAAGCGGCAGCAACGGGTTGGTCGTCTGCATTGAGCGCCGTATCAGCCATGTTGCTGCGACCGCGCAGCCGATTGCTTGCAAGGCCAGAAATGTCGAGCTGACGCCATTACCTGCACTATCAATGACCGTAATCAGCAGGCCGAGCGTGAAGGCAGTGAGGATAGCACTCAGATAATCGAACCGACGTGATGAGAGTTCGTTATATGGCAGGCTTTTCATTCCCATAACGACGGCCAGAACGCCGAGCGGAATATTGATAACAAAGAGCCAGGGCCATGTGAGCGAATGCAGGATGATACCTGCCAGCGTTGGACCTATGGTCGAGGAGAGGGCCACGAAAAGTGCGTTCAAGCCGATTGCGGTGCCAAGCTTTGCTTGCGGCACCGTATAGCGCAGCAAAGCAGCGTTAACGCTCATCAGGCCTGCTGCACCAAAGCCTTGTATAATGCGTGCGATCGTGAGCGCTTCAAGCGACCGTGCAAAAACGCAGGCAATCGAGGCAAGTGTGAAGAGCGACACGCCGAGCAGATAGACGCGACGGTAGCTGTAAATCTCGCCCAAAGCTGCAAATGGCAGCAAAGTGATAACGATGGCGAGCTGATATCCGTTCACGATCCAGATGGAGGCAGCCGGTCCTGCCGAGAAATCGGCCGCAATAGTGGGAAGCGCGACATTGGCAATAGTACCGTCGATAACTGCGAGTGTGAGACCGACCATCAGGGTCGCCCACGCCCAATAAATTCTTGGCTTGGGCAAACCGTCCTGAATTGTGGACTTGTTCGGCTCTATAACTGCTTCGTGCTTCATTCAATTGACCAGTAATGCGGAATTTCAAGCAACCTTAACCCTCATGGGAAGGACAGCAAGTCATCTAGCCCAGAATTGCCCGCAGAACATAGATAAACCCAGCATTATCGCGTCAGGTAACGCTATTGTGTGCCGCTTTCGGCAGGAAGCGCCAGATTCATCACATGCGCGTAATGGCGCGGATTAAAGCTCAGATAGAGCGGACAGATGCTTGCAACCAGCACCAGATGCATGATCCAGCCCGATGCAAAGGTGCCGGTTAAATTGTGTAGCAATGCCGTTGCCACTGGCCCCAGAGCTGCGATCAGAAAGCCGCCGCCTTGCATCATTGCGGCCAGAGCGCCTGCTTCTTGAGGCTTGGGCAGATGATCAAGCGAGGTAATCATAGCGAGCGCAAAGCTGCCACCAAGACCTGCGCCGCAGATCGCGGACCAGAAATAAGGCGAGAGCTGCGATGCAAAAGCCAGACCAGCAAAGCCTGTCGCTTGCATCGCCAGTGTCAAGAAAAGCCAAGGGCGTCGATCAACGCTATGTCTTGCAAGCAAGGGCAGGCCAAAGGCCGACAAAGCCTGCACGATTGCCATGACGGCGACCAGATTGCCGGTTTCTGCCGCTTCCATGCCCAATGATTGGTAGTAAGGAGCAAGCCAGGCCACCATCGATGAATAGCCTGCATTGACGAGGCCGAAAGCCGCCATCAGCATCCATGTTCGTGGGCGACGGAGCAGCTTTCCGGTGATGCCGGATTTTGAACCAGAAGACGCCGTTTCTTTAAGAATTGGAATAGCAGTAAGCAACGCAAGCACTGCAGGAATTGCAAGAACAGATAGCGCAAAACGCCAGTTGTGTTCAGTGCCCGCAAGCCACGGTGTCAGGCGCGCACCAAGCGCACCGCCGCCCATAATCATTGCGGAATAAAGGCCGGTAACAGCTGCAATACTTGCTGGGAAATTTGCTTTGATCAGGCCGGGCATCAGCGCCTGTATCATCGCAACGCCTGCGCCGCACAGAACAGCGGTCAGCACGAGAGAAAAACCATCTGGCACGAAGCCCCGCAAAACAGAACCCAATGCAAGAATGATGAGTGCTGCGAACATGCTGCGGCGCGTGCCAATTATCGACTGAATGTGTGGTGCAAGGAATGCGCCAAGGCCCATCAGCATCATGGGAAGGAATGTTAGCAGAGACAACGTACCAAAGCCCATTCCGGTATCTGTGACGATATCGGAAAGCACTGGTCCCGGTGCGGTCAGGAATGGTCTTAGATTAAGGCCAATCAGAACAACGAGGGCGATAAGGGCTACGGGTGCGGCTTGCGTGCCGCCATTGGCTTGCTGGGTCTGCATGATGAATTCAGTCTTTTATTTCTTCTTTTCCTGCCAGCGCCGATAAAGTGCTGCATCATCGTCTGGCGAACACTGTTCAAAGTGAACGCCAGTTTGTTCTGTCACAGGCTTGGCGAGTTCCGAGGCAATTTTTGCTGTCGAAAGGCCAAACGGTTCAGCCTGCTCGTTGGAATAGGCAAATATGATTTTGTTGACGCCTGACATCCGCATTGCAGCGAAACACATAGGGCAGGGTTGGCCGCTCGCGTAAACGCTGCAATCGTCCAGCCGAGGCGATTGCAAAACCTTGCCTGCGGCGCGCAATGCGAGAAGTTCCGCATGGGCAGTCGGATCGCAATCGGCCTGCATACGATTGACGCCGATGGAGATAATCTTGTCATCCTTTACGACAACCGCTCCAAAGGGACGTCCGCCGAGGTCGACATTGTCGAATGCAAGCGCGATTGCCTTTTGCAAGAACTCCTGGTCGTTGCTCATTTGCCGCCTGCTTTCTCAAGCATCGCAACCATGGGCGCAAAGCCGCGCTGGCGCGCATGCTGCAATGGCGTAACGCCATCATTGTCCGCGAGGTTTACATCAGCACCGGCATCAATCAGCAGTTTTACGATGTCGACGTGGCGCTGACCGCCATCGCCCAGGATCACAGCCTCAAGCAAAGCCGTCCATCCGAGATTATTGACGTGATCAACCTTTACGCCTGCTTCAATCAGCGTGTGGACGGTTTCAACATGCCCACGTTCTGAAGCCGGAATGAGTGCCGTGCCGCCATAGCGATTGGTGCTTTTAAGATCGGCGCCATGCGTAAGCGTGAGTTTTAGTATTTCCAGATGGCCGCGTGCGCCTGCATAAAGATAGGGGCTGTCCTTGATCGCATCCTTTGCATTCACATTGGCGCCAGCTTCGATCAATGCGCGGGCAACATCGACATGATTGGCGTGTGTGGCCGCAAGAAGCGCTGTTTCACCAGCCTTGCCTTTGGTTTCAAGATCGACGCCTGCCTTGATTGCTTCTTTAACCGCAGCGAGATTTCCCGCTGAAGCGGATTGAATGAGCGGTGTTTCAGCGCGTGCGACGGCATGGCTGCCCGGTAAAACTGGTTCGGTCATGACTATTGTCCCTGCAATCAATGCCAAGGCACTCAAGCTGAATATTGTTTGACGCATCGGCGGTGCTCCTTATTCGTTGCTAAAATAGTTGCAATAAGACATATTTAGAAATGAAATGTTCAACTGGCATTCATTCGAATTATGAATACTATATTCAACCTCGATCTATTGCGTGCTTTCGTGGCTGTCGTCGACAGCCGCAGCTTCACGGCTGCAGCGCTGCAGCTGCATTCGACGCAATCCACGGTCAGCCAGAAAATTCTGCGCCTTGAAGAAGCTGCCGGACAATCGCTTCTGGAGCGGGCAAGGCATGATGTTCGGCCAACTGATGCGGGTGAAAAGCTGCTTGGCTATGCACGGCGGATGCTTCACCTCCATGATGAGGCTGCTGCTGCCATGACTGGCAGTGCGCTCACGGCAGTCTTTCGCCTTGGTCTGGCAGAGGATTTTGCAGCAAGATTGGTGACGCCGACGCTTGCCGCATTCTTGCGCGCACATCCCAAGATGAAACTTGAAGTGACGAGCGGGTTAAGCCGCGAATTGCAGAAAGGTTTTGAAACGGGCGAGTTTGATCTGGTGATGATTAAACAGAAGCGCGGTGAAACGCTTGGCACCATGCATTGGCCTGAACCATTATCCTGGTTGGAAAGTGCTGATTATCCAGTTTCAGACGTCGATCCACTGCCTCTCGTCGCATTCCCGCCAAACGGGCTTTATCGGGGCGACATGATGGAGGCGCTCGACCGTATTGGCAGGCCATGGCATGTCGTTTTTACCAGTTCCAGCCTCGCGAGTGTTCAAAGTGCAATTGCTGAAGGACTGGGTGTCAGCTTGTTGCCTGCGCGTGTCGCACTGCCGTCGCACCGCATTGTTCCAAAAGAAGCCGGATTACCATTTGTAGAGCCGATGGAAATCGTCATCCAGCACATGGAGAATGGCCCGGATCAAATGCGGCAACTTGTGCAGATGCTAGCCGATATTGTGGGTGAATGATCGATTATTGCTTTAATAGTCAGTTTTGATGTGACTCATTGCGTCAGAGGCACTGAATCTGTTTGACTCTGCCGCAAACGCGGTGTTTTTGCCTGTTGATAGCGCTACAGAAATGCCGACAGGATAGCTCCACCACCTTCATCTCAAAGTTCCCTTCGTTTGCTGCAATCACCAGGCGGCACGGTTTTTGCTTGTTGCAGACGGGAGGCACTTTACGGGAATACGACAATGTCCAACACCACGATCACGCATAACGACGGAAATACGCTGTTTCCGATCGTCCTTTCCATCGTTGCAGCTGCTGCAACCGGCGTTCTCTGGGCCTATGCCAATCCGATCCAGCTCGTTCCGGGCGTGATCCAGTGGCGAATTTTTGCATTTCTGCCACCGCTGGTCGGCATTCTTCTGGGCCGCAAAAGCGGATTTATCTGCGGTTATCTCGGCACCGTCATCTGGTCGCTTCTGGCAGGCACGTTCATTCCCGCGCATTCGCTGATCATTGACGGCTTCATGGTGGGTCTTACAGGCCTGATTCCGGGCATGTTGTTTGATCCTAAGACGACAACGTTTAATCGCACAACGCTGATTAAAATTGCAGCAACCTGCCTTGTTGTTGGTCTTTTGATGGTTGCCGCCGTTTCGGCCAGCTTGGCTTATCTCGGCATTTTCCCATACTGGTGGGCGGTAATGTATCTCGGCCTTTCGGACATCGTTCCAATGCTGATTGGTACGCCGTTGCTGGTTGTTCCAGCTCTCAAGATTCTCAAGGGCGCTCACCCGTCCGGTTTCACACGTTTCTGATAGAGAGCAGTAAAAGTGCTCAAACTACAGAATGTAAAAGTAGGCTTTGGCGATTCCGTTCTGGCAATCGCCGAAGCCAACCTCGAAATTCGCGACGGCGAACGGCTTCTGGTGTGTGGCGCGGGCGGCAGTGGCAAAACCACGCTGCTCAACGCTGCATCAGGCATCGTTCCGCGCCTGATTACCCCACAAATCTTCGATGGCGAAGTCTCGCTCAATGGCAAGCTCATGTCTTCCATGCCGAAGGATGAGCTGTTCAGCACAGTCGGCGTCGTTTCGCAGAATGTTGAAGATCAGCTCTGGGATCTGAGCGTTGAAGATCTGGTCGCCTTTCCACTCGAAAATCGTGGACTTGCCAAGGATGCTGTTCGTGCTCGTATTGACGAGCTGCTCAACGAGCTTGAGCTGAACGCATTGCGAGGGCGGCGCGTCTTGACGCTTTCGGGCGGCGAACGGCGCATGGTGGCGATGGCTGCGGCACTTGCGGCCGAGCCGAAACTGCTTGTGCTTGATGAGCCGACAACCGGACTTGATCCTGCAGCGCGTCAGCGTCTTGTGCGGGTTCTGAAAAAGCTAGGAGCAGAAATTCCAGCCCTGCTGATTGCCGAACAGGACCCTGCATCGCTGCAGGCTGTCGTCACTGATATCGGTCTGGTTAAAGACGGTAAGTTAGCGCCCGTCGTGCCGCTTGCGTCGATCATCAACGATGCTGCGGCGTGGGAAGATGCGGGCGTTCTGCCGCCAATTGCTGCACGCAAACGTCTGGCAGATGTTAAGAGCGGCGGTGAAGTTCTTGTTTCCGTTTCAGGAATCAAGACGCAGCTTCAGCGCCGGGACGGTCAGCCGGTTCTTGAAAACGTGAATTTCCAGATCCGCGCCGGTGAAGTCGTCGCTCTGATCGGCAAAAACGGTGCAGGCAAAACCACGCTGTTTCAATCGATCCTCGGGCTTCAGAAAATTGCAGCAGGCTCAATCATCATTGCCGGCGAGAATGCCGACAAGTGGACGGCTGCAAAGCGTGCCCGCTCGGTGGCTTACCTGCCGCAGAACATGCGCCGCATCCTGTTCAACATGACTGTGCTGGAAGAAGTGGTCTTTGCGATCACCGCCGCGACCCGTGCAGCAAAGGACGATGCAGTGACTGCTCGCGCAACGGCCTGCCTGCAAAAATATGGACTTGGTGGCCATGAGGAAACCAACCCATTTGCGCTTTCGTCTCGTCAGCAGGCTCTGCTGGGCCTTGCCTGTGCGGAAGCAGCAGGCGCTTCGGTTGCCATTCTAGATGAGCCGCTTCTGGCACGCGATCTCAATGGTCGTCGAATGCTGGAATTGTTCCTCGAAACGGCGCTCGCCGAAAACCGTGCGGTCATGTTGATCTCTCACGATCTGGAACTCGTGGATGACGTTTCGTCCCGCGTCATGATCCTGGATCGCGGCCATGTCACCTTTGATGGCAATGTGGATGCATCCTGGGCTTCCGATGCCTATCGTGCGTTGGGCTGGCCCAAGCCGCGTGTTGTCGAGACAGGAGAATCAGCATGAAAATCTTTTATGATCTGAACTTCTTCGTAAAGCTCGCAGCGGCATTTCTGGTCATGCTTGCGGCCTGGCTCGTGCCGGGTTGGAAATACGGTGTGCCACTGGCGCTGGTCACGGTCGCCTTTCTGGTGCTGGTTAAGGTGCCGGGCTTGCGTGGCTATCTCAAAGGTGCCGTGCTTCTGACGCTGCTTGTCATGGCAAGCTGGATTCTCAATCTCGTTCTGCAAGGCGTTGCTTTCGTTGATACTTTACCGATTGCAGCCGGCATGGCGGCGCGTCTGGTGACAACGACTGCAGCTTTCTATTTTGTGATGGAAACCAGCACGCCCGGCTCCATTCTGGCTGCTGCGAGTGCTGCACGCCTGCCGCCGATGGTGACACTCGTCTTGTCGCTCACATTCGGCATTATTCCGATGCTGCGTGAGGATTTCGAGCGTATTGCGGATGCTCAGCGCGCACGCGGAATGGAAATTGACGACGTTTCCTTCCCAATGCGTCTGCGTTTTGCGCTGGCGCGCGGCGTGCCATTGCTGGTTCAGGCTATCCGCATGGCCCACGCAATTTCGCTGTCCCTTGCCATTTATGGCTTTGACACCAAGCGGAAGCGCACAACATGGCGTAATGTCGGCCTGCTGGTCGAATCGAGACTTACAACGGTTCCAGTTAAAAATGAACCGACGAAACCGCTGTAACTGTTTGTTCTTTCGCATTATTCGACGCAAAACCGCTTCGCACTTTTGCTGGAAATGCTTTAATCCCAAGGATACAAAACGATGACTGAAGACAGCGCGAAACTCTCCGGAAACGGTCAGGTCTGGACCGTTGATGTAGCGGGCCGCAAGGTTGATCTGCCGATTGTGCCGATCAATCCGAATTTCGCTATTTCGTTGATGATGGTCATCGATCTTGGCGTTCGTTTTGGCGAACATACAGGCAAGGCACTGGCGGAAAAGCTTGCGCCGTTGAAGCCGGATGTGATTGTTGGCGCTGCGACACTTGGCATTCCTGTTGCGATTGAAGTCTCGCGGGCTCTTGGCCTGGATGACTACGTTATCTTGCAGAAATCGCCTAAGATCCATCTTGGCGATGCACTCGTGCAGACGATTTCTTCCATCACCTCTAAAGGCGAGCAGCGCCTGCTTCTCGACCGTCAGGCAATCCCGCTTCTTAAAGGAAAGCGCGTTGTCGTGGTGGATGATGTCGTTGCTTCCGGATCAAGCATCAAGGGCTCGGCAGAGCTGGTGCGCAAGGCTGGTGGCGAAGTCGTTGGAATTGGTGTCATCCTCACCGAAGCCAAGGATTGGCAGGAAGTGCTTGGCGATGATGTGAAATTGCTTCACAGCCTCGCACACATTCCGCAGTTCGATAATCAGGATGGCGACTGGAAGCCGATACCGGAAAGCTTCCTCTAGAGACAGCCAGCATTTGGGCTCTCGCCGCCTGTAAATGGCGTTCGGGACTGCGTTTCCGGTGCTCACGTACATAAGCACGCTGCGCGCCGGTTCTCGAACCCCACCATTTTCGGCTCGATATGTCTCCAAATCTTGCAGCCTCTATCTCTTTGCTAACGTGATCTAAGCCTCTCTATTTGAATCATAATCTTATCGGTCCTCGTTTCACGCCGAGAGGACTTATGCCCTAAAAAACGCCGCGCTCGTCGCGGCGTTTTTGTGTTTTGCGCCTTATTTCGCGCGACGGTTGTTATCCGAAATTATCCTTCGCCAGCAGGCATAAATCTTTTCAGAAAGCGCGTCGAATTTCGGATTGACTGATTTTGTATCCAGGATATTGTACTCAGAAAAGTTGGGAGGCTTTTCTTTTGGCGGCTTTTGAATGGCGCAGTCAGACCCGTTTGCTGGACGAAGTAGCAGAAGCGCTTCGTGAGAGAATTTATGCGGGCGTTTATGCGCCGGGTGCGATTCTCCGACAAGAACATATCGCTGCCGAATTTGGTATTAGCCGCACGCCACTGCGCGAAGCCTTGCGTGTTCTAGAGCGTGACGGGCTGGTTATCCACTTGCCGGGCAGGGGCGTTCGTGTGGCCTCCGCAGATCTCACACGCCTGATTGATGCTTATGCTGTGCGAGAAGTTCTCGATGGCGTTGCTGCGCGTTTTGCGGCTGAACGCGCAACAGATGAGGACATTGCAAAGCTGCGCGCCCATGTTGCGGGGCAGGCAACGGTCGTCGATCCATGGGACCCGAAAGCTTATACGCAGACGAATGTCGATTTTCACATGGCGGTGATGAACACGGCCGGCAACGCCTCGCTGATCGCATTCGTTCCGTTGTTGCGCATGACATCGCAGGTTTTCGCGCCATCTTTTTCGTTATCGGTAGACCGCGCACGCGATGCAATTCGCGAACATGGAGCAATTGTTGAAGCCATCGCTTCGCGTGATGGGGAAGAGGCCGAGCGGCTGGCGCGGGCACATATCCGCGCAACCACGGCAAGACTGGAGGCGGAAATGCCTCTGCGGGAGAATGAAAATGAAGCATGAAAACAAGTCGGGTGGCTCAGGCCTTCTTCGTTATGGCAATTTCATTGGCGGTCAATGGCAGGACGCTTTGGGTGGCGAGCATATTACGCTTCGCAATCCTTCCGATGGTAGCGATCTGGCTCTCATCGCGCGCGGCACGAAAGCCGACGTCGATCTGGCTGTGGCTGCAGCCCGTGCCGCACTTTCCGGTGAATGGGGCAAGTTGACCGCGACCGAGCGCGGTCGTGTCTTGCACCGCATTTCAGAAGAAGTGTTAAAAAACATCGACTTGTTGACTGATCTTGAATCGAAGGATGTTGGCAAGCCTGTAACTCAGGCGCGCGCCGATGTTGTGGCGCTGGCCCGGTATCTTGAATTCTATGGCGCATCCGCCGACAAGGTTCATGGCGACACGCTGCCTTATCAGAATGGTTTCACCGTTCTGTCGATCTATGAGCCGCATGGCGTCACGGGCCATATCATTCCGTGGAACTATCCAATGCAGATTTTGGGTCGCAGCCTCGGCGCAGCACTGGCGATGGGCAATGCTGCTGTGGTCAAGCCTGCGGAAGAAGCCTGCCTGACCATTCTGGAATTCGCAAAGATTGCTGAGAAAGCCGGTCTGCCGAAAGGCGCACTCAATGTCGTAACCGGACTTGGTGCAGAAGCAGGTGCAGCACTTTCGGAGCACCCGGACGTGAACCACATTTCATTCACCGGATCGGTGCGTACAGGCGAAGCAGTGCAGGCGGCAGCCGCAAAAAACACTGTTCCGGTAACGCTGGAGCTTGGTGGTAAGTCTCCGCAGATCGTTTTCGCGGATGCTGATCTCGACCGAGCCATTCCGTTCCTCGTCAATGCAGGAATTCAGAATGCCGGCCAAACCTGCTCGGCATCCTCGCGCATTCTGGTCGAACGCAGCGTTTATGAAGATGTTGTGGCTCGCATGAGCGAACGCTATCGCGCTTTGAAGGTTGGCCCGGCAGGCGATGATCTTTCTGTCGGTCCCGTTGTATCGCAGCGCCAGAAGGCGATTGTTGACGGCTATCTTGATCTTGCAAAGGAAAGTGGTCTGGCGATTGCGGCGCAAGGTGTGTTGGTGGACGATGCGCCGGAAGGTGGTGCTTATGTACTGCCAACACTGATCCGTGATGTGCCTGCCGACCATCGTCTGGCACAGGAGGAAATTTTCGGTCCTGTTCAGGTCATTCTACCTTTCGATACCGAAGAAGAAGCCATTTCGATTGCCAATGGGACTTCATATGGCCTCGTCTGCGGGATTTGGACCAATGATGGCGGACGCCAATTCCGTTTGGCCCGCGCTATCCATTCCGGTCAGGTATTCATCAATAATTACGGCGCTGGCGGCGGTATCGAATTGCCATTCGGCGGCGTGAAAAAATCCGGACATGGCCGTGAAAAGGGTTTTGAGGCGCTCTACGGATTTGCCTCGCTGAAGACGATTTCCGTGTATCACGGCTGAAATAGCATTTTCAGGGAAAGTGGGAACCGGTTTCCCGTCCGAAAATGTGCTGAAGTTAGAATTTGGGAGAATTGCAGTGTCGCTTGAAGGTAAGGTCGCGCTCATCACTGGAGCAGGTTCGGGGTTTGGTGAGGGCATGGCAAAGCGCTTTGCCAGAGGCGGCGCCAAGGTCGTCATCGTTGACCGCGACAAGGCAGGTGCCGAGCGCGTCGCAGGCGAAATTGGTGATGCAGCACTGGCGGTCGCTGCCGATATTTCCAAGGAAGCAGATGTTGATGCAGCAGTAGAAGCCGCCCTGTCGAAGTTCGTTAAAGTCGATATTCTCATCAACAATGCTGGCATCGGCCATAAGCCGCAAAACGCTGAACTGGTTGAGCCGGAAGAGTTTGATCGCATTCTTGGCGTCAATGTGCGTGGCGTTTATCTGATGACGCGCAAACTCATCCCACATTTTAAGAGCAATGGTGCCAAGGGAGAGGAATGCGTCATTCTCAATGTCGCTTCGACTGGCGCAGGTCGTCCGCGCCCGAATCTCGCTTGGTACAATGCGACCAAGGGCTGGGTGGTTTCTGTGACCAAGGCGCTCGCTATCGAGCTTGCACCGGCGAAGATTCGTGTGGTCGCTTTGAACCCGGTTGCGGGTGAGACACCGCTTCTCACCACCTTCATGGGCGAGGATACCGAAGAAATCCGCAAGAAGTTCCGCGATTCCATTCCGATGGGCCGCCTGTTGAAACCTGATGATTTGGCTGAAGCTGCGGCTTTCCTTTGCTCGCCTCAAGCCTCTATGATCACCGGAGTTGCGCTCGACGTCGATGGCGGGCGTTCGATTTAAAAAATTGATAAGGGGAGCCAAAGAGAAACGATGAGTAAACTGCTGAAAGCCGGGCTGATTACAGCCACGATGCTTGCATCGATCAACGGTGCCTTCGCAAAGGATACGCTGGTGGTCGGCGAAGTGCTGGAACCGCCGGGCCTTGATCCGACGGCAAATGCTGCTGCCGGTATCCGGCAGGTTACTTACGCCAATCTCTATGAAGGCTTGGTTCGTATCGTCGAAGACGGCACAGTAAAGCCACAACTGGCCGAAAGCTGGACAGTGTCTGACGATAAGAAGACTTACACCTTCAAACTGCGTCAGGGCGTGAAGTTCCACGATGGGACGCCATTCGATTGTTCGGTTGTTAAGTTCTCCTACGAGCGTGCGGTGGCTCCAGATTCCACCAATGCGCAAAAGGGTCTTTTTGAACCAATCGCCAGCACCGAGTGTCCTGATCCAGCGACTGCAGTTGTAACGCTGAAGCGGCCAACCTCGAACTTCCTGTTCAATATGGGGTGGGGCGACGCGGTTATGATCGCTCCGAATTCGGCAGCCGATAACAAGACCAAGCCTGTCGGAACAGGTCCGTTCAAGTTCAAGCGCTGGGTGCAGGGTGATCGTGTCGAGCTCGACCGTAACCCGGACTATTGGGGCGAGCCAGCAAAGCTTTCTGCGGTTACTTTCCGCTTTGTGAGCGATCCTTCGGCAGCAGCCGCTGCAATCCTTGCTGGCGACATTGATGTCTTCCCGATGTTCCAGGCGCCGGAATTGATCAGTCGCTTCAAGAGCGATGATAAGTTGCAGGTCGAAGTCGGTGATACTGCAGGCAAAGTTCTGCTTTCGCTTAACAATGCCAAGGCTCCATTCGACAATGTGAAGGTGCGTCAGGCACTGGCCCATGCCATTGACAGCAAGGCGCTGATCGAAGGTGTCTATTCCGGTTTTGGTACACCAATCGGCTCGCATTATGCACCCGTCGATCCGGGTTATGTCGATCTTTCGGAAACCTATCCGTATGATCCGGCAAAGGCGAAGCAGCTGCTGGAAGAGGCGGGTGTTCCGGCTGGCACGTCAATCACCATCACGCTTCCACCTCCGGCCTATGCGCGTCGTGGTGGTGAAATCATCGCAGCCATGCTGGCGGAAGTGGGTATTCAGGCCAATCTCGTTCCAATCGAGTTTGCACAATGGCTGGATCAGGTATTCAAGCGCTCGGATTTCGATGCCACGATCATTGCACATACCGAAGCGCGTGATCTCGATATCTATGCTCGCGACAAATACTACTTCAACTACAACAACCCGGAATATAAGGCGCTCTATAAAGCCTATGCCGAGGCCGGTAGCGACGAAGAACAGCTCGAACTGGTGAAGAAGCTTCAGGAAAAGCTTGCTGCAGACGAGCCGAATATCTTCCTCTATGCGCTGCCAAAAATCGGCGTGTGGAATAAGAACGTCAAAGGTCTGTGGAAGAACATGCCGATCCCGGCTGATGATCTGACACAGGCTTACTGGGCCGAATAAGAACATTTCCGCCCCGGCTTTTTTGGCGGGACGGTTTTTACGCTAATAGCCGTGCAGCGATAACAATCAAGGGGCTGCGGCACGGCGAGAAATGGAATGTGGAGTGAATGGCGTGAAGCGCTCATTCCTGCATTTTTATGACGCACAATCTTGTCCGAAAAACCGGACAAGTTTTCGGGATTGTGCTTAGGAGGTCGCCTTGCTGGCTTATATTTCCGGGCGAATAGTTTCGCTCTTGCTTACGACGCTTGCGGCCTCCGTCATCGTCTTCCTGTTGATGCAGGTGCTGCCGGGCGACCCTGCCGCAGTTATCCTCGGCATTAACGCGCAACCTGAAACACTGGCAGCGCTTCACAAACAGCTCGGCCTCGATCAGCCGCTTTGGTGGCGGTATTTTTCGTGGATTGGCGGTTTTCTGAAGGGGGACTTCGGCACCAGTTACACCTATTCGGTGCCGATCAGTGAACTGCTCGGACCACGCATTATGGTCACGCTGCCGCTGGCGCTTTTGTCCATGGTTCTGTCGGTCGCGGTAGCTATTCCCGTGGGCGTTTATGCGGCCTCCAAACGTGGCAAAACCGGCGATGTGCTTTCCATGGGTGTGGCGCAGGTGGGGGTTGCTATCCCGAATTTCTGGCTCGGCCTGCTTTTGATCCTGTTGTTTGCTTTGCAGCTTGGCTGGTTTCCAGCTTCTGGCTTTGCTGGCTGGGAAGGTGGATTCTGGAACGGTATCCGCTCGCTGTTTCTGCCCGCGCTGGCTCTTGCCCTGCCGCTTGCCGCTATTCTTGCCCGCGTGACGCGTTCCGCCGTCATCGAAACGCTGGGTGAGGATTTCGTGCGGACCGCGCGCGCAAAAGGTCTTACCCGTAACGCGGCACTCTGGCGCCATGCGGTGCCAAATGCGCTGATCCCGGTTGTCACGATTATTGGCCTGCAATTCTCATTTCTGTTGGCTGGAACGATCATCATCGAAAATGTCTTCAATCTTCCCGGCCTTGGAAGGCTGGTGTTTCAGGCAATCGCCCAGCGCGATCTGATAACGGTGCAGTCGCTGGTGACGCTGCTTGCGGCTTCCGTGATTACGGTCAATTTCATTGTCGATCTTGTCTATGGCTTCATTGATCCGCGTCTTTCGACGGGAGGCAGCCGATGAGTGAGGTTCAGACAATTGCAAAGCCAAGCCGTTTTCGGACGCTGTTTTTAAGCCGTAGCCTTGTGATCGGTTCGCTTGTTACCGCTATTCTGGTGGCTATGGCTCTCGTCTCCTATTTCTGGACGCCTTATTCACCCACCGCCATGAACTTCCGCGACAAGCTGCAGGGGCCGAGCTTCAGTCATCTGTTCGGAACGGATAATTTCGGTCGTGATGTGTTTTCCATGATTATGGTCGGTGCGCGCAATTCCATTGCCGTGTCGATTATTGCTGTGCTTGTTGGCGCGGGTATAGGCATCCCTCTCGGTGCCTTTGCTGCAGCGCGGGGTGGATTGGTCGATGGCTTTGTCATGCGTATGACCGATCTGGCCTTTGCATTTCCGGCGTTGCTGACCGCAGTCATTATCACGGCTATTTTTGGCCCCGGTGCGGTCAACGCCATGATTGCAATCGGTATTTTTAATATTCCCGTCTTTGCCCGTGTTACGCGTGGTGCATCGCTTGGGCTTTGGAAGCGCGAATATGTGCAGGCAGCGCGTTGCGCAGGGCGCGGCGATATCTCGATCACGCTGCTGCATGTTCTGCCCAACATCAATCATGTGCTGATCGTACAGGCGACTATCCAGTTCGCACTCGCCATCGTGGCGGAAGCAGGCCTCTCCTATGTGGGGCTTGGTACACAGCCGCCAATGCCGAGCTGGGGCAAGATGCTCAATGATGCACAGACCTTTATCTATGATGCGCCATGGCTGGCGATCTTCCCTGGTCTTGCCATTACGCTCGCAGTCCTTGGTCTCAACATGCTGGGTGACGGTCTGCGCGACATACTTGATCCGCGCGTAAGGAGGCAGAGATGATAAAAGCTTTGCCAAAAACACCTCTTCTTGAAATGGACAATATGTCTGTCGAGCTGCCATTTGGCACGCGCACTGCAGATATCGTGTCGGGCATTACGTTAACCCTCAACCGTGGTGAACGCCTGGGCGTTGTGGGTGAATCTGGCAGTGGCAAGTCGATTACCGCACTTGCTGCCATGGGCTTGCTGCCTGACCGGATGCGCGTGCGCGGAACTTTGCGTTTTGATGGGCACGATCTGGTAAACAAGCCAGAAGCCGAACTCTGCAAAATGCGCGGTCGTCGCATGGCGATGATCTTTCAGGAGCCAATGACAGCGCTCAATCCGGTTAAAACCATTGGTGCGCAAATTGCCGAAGGCCGCCGTCTGCATCTTGGCGAAAGCCGCGCTGATGCCGAACGCAAGGCGCGCGAGTTGCTGGATCGCGTGGGACTGCCTGCACCGCGCTTTAATCTCGATCTGTATCCGCACCAGCTTTCCGGCGGGCAACGCCAGCGCGTGATGATCGCCATGGCGATTGCCTGCGAGCCTGATCTGTTGATTGCTGATGAACCGACCACGGCGCTCGATGTCACTGTTCAAGCGCAGATTCTTGATCTCATGGATGAGCTGATCGACGAAACAGGAACAGCGCTGATGCTCATTACCCATGATCTGGGCGTTGTGTCGGAAATGACCGACCGTATCGCAGTGATGTATGCCGGGCGGATCGTGGAAACGGGGCGAACCGAAGCCGTGTTCAATCGTATGGCGCATCCTTATGCGCGGGGGCTGTTTCAGGCTTCTCCACATGGGGCTAATCTGGTTCGCGATCATACGAAACCGCGTCAGCGCCTCGCTGCAATTCCCGGTGTTGTACCGGACCCGCTGGCCCGCCCACCATATTGCAGCTTTGCTGATCGCTGCGCATTCGTTGAAGGCGATTGTCGAAAGCTCATTCCGCCGCTCGATCTGATCGGTGAAAGCGAAGGCATTGCCCATCGCGCTGCCTGTCTGCATCCACGCGATGGCGAGGTGCTGGCATGAGCAAGATGATTTTGCAGGTTCGTGATGTCGTGCGTGAATATCAGCTCCCGCGCCCATCATTCCTTTCAAAGCCGGGATCATTGCGCGTTCTCCACGGTGTCAATGTCGAGATCGAAGCAGGGCAAAGCCTTGGCATCGTAGGCGAAAGCGGTTCGGGCAAATCAACACTTGCCCGTGCTGTGATGGGGCTGGAACGACCGCAATCTGGCCAAATCCTTATCAATGGTCAGGATATCTACGCGCTTGACCGTTCAGGTCTGCGTGAAGCGCGTAAAGGTTTTCAGGCGATCTTTCAGGACCCTTATGGTTCGCTCGATCCGCGCCACACGGTAAAGCGGATCATTTCGGAGCCGATTGTTTCACTGGAGCGCGGGACAAGCAGCAAGGAGCGTGATGAGCGCGTGGCAGAAGTGCTGGAAGCTGTCGGCCTCCCAAAAGCATCTGCCGAAAAATATCCGCATGAGTTTTCCGGAGGGCAACGCCAGCGTATCGCTATTGCTCGCGCCCTGATTACCAAACCGGCGCTCATCGTTGCTGACGAACCTGTTTCAGCTCTTGATGTCTCCATTCAGGCGCAGGTTCTCAATCTGATGATGGATCTGCAGGAAAAGTTCGGCCTTTCCTATCTTTTCATCAGTCACGATCTCGGTGTCGTGCGCGCAATTACCGATCGTGTAGCGGTGATTTATCACGGCAATATCGTCGAGCAGGGAGAGACCAACGCGGTCTTCGATAATCCGCAACATGAATATACGCGCGCATTGGTTGATGCTGTGCCGAAGCCATTTTCGGGACGGCGCAAACGTGCCCGCAAGCTCAATTCTACAATCAAACTACCAGAATGAAATAAGGGAACGCCATGTCTTCACTTGCCGATTTGTCAGCTGTCGATCTTGTTTCTGCCTATAAGGCGAAATCGCTTTCGCCGGTTGAAGTTACGGAAGCTGTAATTGAGCGCATCGAGGCCTATGAGCCGAAACTGAATGCGCTTTGGGCTTATGATCCGGAAAACGCGAGGGCATCTGCGAAGGCATCGGAAGAACGTTGGGCAAAAGGTGAGCCCGCTGGCCCCATTGACGGCGTGCCGCTGACGATCAAGGAAAATATTGCCACGCAAGGTACTGCTGTTCCGCTCGGCTGTGCGGCACTGCCTCTCAATCCTGCAGCCGTTGATGCGCCGCCCGCAGCCCGCACCCGCGAGGCTGGTGGCGTGCTTTTGGCTAAAACAACCATGCCTGATCTCGGTATGTTGTCCTCCGGGCTTTCGAGCTTTCATAAGCTTGCGCGCAACCCGTGGGACTTGAACACCAATCCGGGCGGTTCAAGTGCAGGTGCAGGCAGCGCTGGTGCTGCTGGTTACGGGCCACTGCATATCGGTACGGATATTGGTGGCTCCATCCGCCTGCCGGCCGGCTGGTGCGGTCTGGTTGGGCTGAAGCCGTCCTTCGGGCGTATTCCAATCGATCCGGCGTTTCTTGGTCGCGTTGCTGGTCCGATGACGCGTACGGTTGCCGATAGCGCGCTTTATATGTCGGTGCTTTCCCGTCCTGATCGCCGTGACGCGATGAGCCTGCCATATCAGGATATCGACTGGATGGACCTTGATATTGATGTAAAAGGCCTCAAAATCGGCCTTTGGCTCGATGCCGGTTTTGGCGAGCCGACGGGCGATGAAACACGCGCGGCGGTGGAAGCTGCAGCGAAGCTGTTCGCGGATGCTGGCGCGATTATTGAGCCGGTTGCTCCATTCCTCAATCGCACCATGATCGATGGGCTTGATCGCTTCTGGCGCGCACGTTCCTGGGCCGACGTCTCTAAGATGACGCCGGAAAACCGTGCGAAAATCTTGCCATACATCTATCAATGGACTGAAACCGCTGAAGGTTTGACTGGCGAGGAAGTCTATTCCGGCTTCTCCCAAATAGATGCGATGCGCCATGCAGCTCTTGCGGCGTCGAAGGATTTCGATTTCATCATTTCCCCGACCGCTCCAATGCCGACCTATCCGGCGGAATGGGCCTCTCCGGTCAATGATCCGCAGCGTCCTTTCGAGCACATCGCGTTTACCGTTGCGATGAATATGTCGGAACAGCCTGCAATCTCGCTCAATTGTGGCTATACGTCCAAGGGGCTGCCTATTGGCTTGCAGATTTTTGGCCAGCGCTTTGATGATCTGGGCGTGCTGCGACTTGCAAAGGCCTATGAGGATATGCGACCAGCGCAGCGCCCTTGGCCAGTTCTCTAGATTTCGCCTCTGGCTGCCTGTAAATGGCGTCGTTCTGCGCTTCCGGTGCTCATGTACCTTAAGTACACTTCGCTCCGGTTCTCGAACGCCACCATTTTCGGCTACCCATAGACAAAATCACACACGTTGCAAAGAAAAGGCCGCTTGATGCGGCCTTTTCTTTATTTTGATCTGAGTGGCGCTCGCTCTTTAAAGCGATCGACGGCAGTGAGCTTTTGAATCAACGGCTCTGCATCGCGCCAAGGATAAATCTCTGTGCGCAGATATTCGAGTTCGGCTTCGAGTTCATCTTCATCGATTTCCGTCCACCAGGACTTCGGGCGCCCGTCGCTGCCATCAGACCAGCGGTAGCGGCGTTCTTTCAGCTTGTCCTTCATTTCAAAAGGGCTGTTTTCTGCATAAATGCGCAGGCGCGATTTCTGGCTGGCCTTCAGCAATTCTGCAAAAGGTGTCGTCTTGCCGGATTGTTCCTTCAGCACGGCGAGCAACGCCTGACAATCATCTTCTGCACGGTGGCCATTATGGAAATAGCCGCTCTGGCCGATCAGATAACCAAGCTTGGTGCCTTCAAAGCCGCGGGCCGTCCAGTCAATCTCCTTGACCGAACATGCCCAGGGCTTGTTTTCAAAGACTGGTGAAAAACGTTCCAGAAAAGGCCGATCAAAACCTGCATTATGCGCAATGATGAGATCCGCATTGCCGATCAGTGCTTCAAGTTTCGCACGCGGAATGATCTGCCCGGCGACCATTTCATCGGTAATGCCGGTGATACGCGTAATATCGGCTGGAATTGGCTTTGAAGGTTCCTGCAAAGCGCCAAAAGTTGCACAAACATCACCGATGGAGCCATCATCCGCATAGCGGAAGGCCACAGCACCAATCTCGATGATTTCTTCCTGCGCAGCACTCAAGCCCGTTGTTTCGGTGTCAACCACAACCCCGAGCCTAGGAAACGCAACCGTGTCTGCATCCGGCACTGTCGGCGGTGGGTCAAGCCGCTGCAAGATACGATAGCGCCCGCTGTCTTTCAGGCGTTGGACCATTTCCGCTTCGTCAGGGCCGGTCGTCTTTCCGGGTTTGGTGCGGGCAGGGCGCAGTTCTGCCTGCTTAACGTCGCCTTCGGCAGAAGGGACAAAGAGGTCGAACTGGTGGCGCATATGTTTTCTCCGCATTGGGGCTGTGCGTAGCTATAAAATGGCATTTCAAGGCTTGCTGACCAAGCCCTCAATAAATTTAGTAACAGGTAATGTTGGTGTTTCAGCTTGCTATTGGCGTATTTAAGTAATTTTTTGAAATCGATATTTGGGGATAAGTTTTTCCTTCGAAATTCTTTACATGATAGCAGTTGCTGCGAATGCATTGATTGTAGTTATTTATCAGAAAATTATTATGTTATAATGTAGTAAATTAAAATAATACCTAAACTTTTATGCTGAATTTATTCTTGATTTAAATCGTTTATTGTCGTTTGAAAGATGTTCAATTTGCTTTTCCATAAATTTTTTTAATTAAACGGTATCATAGGTCGTGAAATTTGTTCCACCACTCCTGATTATATTGTTTGCGACGACCATGTCTGGCGTCTGGATACTAGACACCAGACGCAGGCATATGTTGTTCTTCGGGCTGGGTTTTGCAACCTTTGCTGCTGGTTTGTTGCTGCAGGTCTTGGAGCTCTTACCGAGTTTGAATGCGGCAGTATTTACAGCAACAGCACTTTATCTCTTGGCTGGCCTTTTCTTCTGTGAAGCTGTCATGCTTCGGCTGGACAAGCAGTTTTCGCCTTTTGCGGGCGCATCGATTAGCGTGCTGACACTGACGGTAATAGGTTATCTGGCTCAGGTGGGGGCGGATTATAAATATATGGCCGTCGCATCCAATTTTGGGCTTGGCGCAATGATTGCCACGCTTTGTCTGCAGTCGCGGGCGCTAATGCAAGGCAAATGGATCGAGCGCACATTGCATGGTTTTCTTACGATCCTTGCCGCGCATTTCTTCCTTAGAAGCATCCTTACCGTCAAAATGCTTAGTGGAATTAGCACGACAGAGCAGCTGATAAGTTCCCAATATTGGACGCTGGTTACAATCTCTGTCTCTTTCATAGGCGTGTTGCTGGGCCTCGTTATTTTGGTCGTTGCAACTGCGGATGTGATTAACGAACTGCAAGCCGAGCGGGATTCAGACCCTCTCACCGGGGCTCTTAATCGTCGAGGTCTGGAGCGAGCTGCGAAGCGAAGCCTTATGGCTGCTGAGAAGAACAGGCTTGCCGTTATCATTGCTGATATTGATCATTTCAAAGCGATCAACGATGAATTTGGTCATTCAATCGGTGATCAAGTGCTTGTTGAGTTTTCATCACTCCTGCGTTCGGCATCGGAAAAAGGAGCCATTGTCGGCCGTGTCGGGGGTGAGGAATTTGTTTTGATTGTGAAGGGCGGTGCCGAGCAATGCGAGATATTTGCCAATCGTCTGTGCAGCCATGTCGCTCGCTATAGTTTTTCGATGCTGCCGAACGGACGAAGCGTAACCAGCAGTTTTGGTCTTGCGGTCATACGGGATCACGAAACGGTTTGGGATGCGGCAGCGCGTGCGGATCTTGCTCTTCTAAGGGTAAAACGGCGCGGTCGTAATCGTGTTGCGGCAGAAGGTGTCGAGTTCAAATCTGCAGGCCAGATCGACTATCTGCTCACGGCATAGTGAGCCTTTCAGCTGCTCCAGCCATACTTTCTTTTCTGAAGACGGGCGATCGTAAAGAATTTAGTTACCATAATTCTTCATGCTTAGTGCGACTTTCAAGTTAGCACTTTCGCCATGATTGCTTCGCTTTTCTGCCGAACTTTCATGCAAAGCGACAGCGAGAAAACCAGTTATTATTCAGGACGAGTAGTATGGCGTTCGTCACAGACACGTATGATTTTGCATTGCCACGCGGGATTAATATTCCCAACCCTTTTGTATTTAAAGGTATTTTACGTGTCGCAGCTCTGCTGGGCGCAGGTCTTCTGGCCGGAAGTTGCCTGATGACGACCCTGAGCACTGTGGAAGCTGTTCTGCCTGCTTTTGTTCCTTTGGCACCCGCAATGCGACGTCTTCCCGCCGCAACCCCACATCAATTGGCTGTTGTCGATCAAAAAATCGGCATGGGGCATGTCATTCGCCAGCGGTTCATCGAAGCCTATACCGCTGATGCGCCATATTCCAATCTTGATTGGCGGCGCAGCAAGGTTGCTGAAGATGCTCCCATCATCGCTGATGTGGGACCAGAAGCCGTTATTGAAGATGAGCCTGTGGCAATGGCGGCCGTAATTGAGCCGCGCGCGGAGCGCGTTGCGCCGCCTGCGCCCGCTCAGGATGTAGTGTCGCCTGCAGTTATCGCCTCAGCGACAAGTGCTGCGCAAACTGCAGCTCAAGACTATAGCGCGAGCGCAATAGCAGCGTTGCCATCCGGTGACGCTATCCCAGTTCCGATGGCGGCACCCGATGCTCAGATCGCGCGTGCGCCCATTGAAGATGACACAGATAGCTTTCTGCCTGATGATGTGCCGTTTCCCGGTCAGAAGCCTGTAATCGACAGGCCAACTGTTACGAAGCCACAAAAGCAGGAAAAGACGCAACTGGCTTATGCGCCGCCAAGTGGGCAGACAGAGAACATTCAGCGCGGCCTTTTCGGGCGTCTGTTCGGTCAGGCTGCACACAACAAGACGGCTATTTATGATATCTCTGCTGCTACGGTTTATCTGCCAAGTGGCGAAAAACTGGAAGCGCATTCGGGTATGGGCCACATGCGCGACAATCCGCGCTATGTTGACCAGAAGATGCGTGGCGCTACGCCACCGAGCACTTATAAGCTTCAGATGCGTGAAAGCCTATTCCACGGGGTCGAAGCAGTGCGTCTGCTCCCAGCCGATGGTCGCAATCCGTACAACCGCGACGGCCTATTGGCGCACACATACATGCTGCGCCGGGCAGGGGATTCAAACGGTTGTGTGGTGTTTAAGGATTATGCCCGCTTCCTGCGCGCATTCAAACGCGGTGAAGTAAACAGGATGATCGTCGTGACGAGCATGTCGTCATCATCAAAGCCGGCGCGTATTGCATCGATCTTTTGATTTCGCATAGCAAGACCAGAGCTGAATTATAGCATTTCCAGCAAAAGTGCGAAGCGCCTCCGCAGGGAAATCAGTTCGCGGACTGATTTTTTTCTGCTGCGATGCGTCGGATAAAACGTAAAAGCAAACAGTTACAGTGGTCCCAACGATTCATTCTTAACTGGTGCCGCTGTAAGATCAGCTCTGGCTTAAAGCATGTCGCGGAAAAGTGGGAACCGGCTTTCCGATAACGACAAGCGTAAACAGGTGCGACACGCTCTAGTGGATTGAATTTGACGTTTGGATCCCGGCTGACACTTATGCTGTTTCAAACGTCAAATTCGAAAAATCCACTAGATATCTACATCAAACGCCAATGCTTTTATAAAGCGGTGCAGTGATGTCGAGGATCAATTCAAGAGCACGCTCCGTAGCCTGCTTGTCTTCAGGCAGTTCAAATTCTGCAAGCTCAATAGCCGCGATTTGCGACGCCGGAATTGCGGCCAGCGCATCGCGCAGCTGTGGCACAAGCAACCCGGCTTCGATTGCATAGGCGGCTGGAATTAAGCCCGGTTCCATCACGTCCCAATCGATATGCACCCAGACAGCGCCGGTGCCGATGGCTGCCAGCAGCGTTTCTGCATTGGCAGCCTCTGGCTTGATAATCGTAACGCCCTTGCGTTCAAGCGTTTCCATTTCTTCTGGGTCAATGTCGCGGGCGCCGAAAATGACGACATTTTCAGGGGCGACGTTACCGCCATGTCCGCTATCCCAAAGGCCGCAGATACCAGCGAGCGCCATACCACCCATATAACCCGAGCCTGTTGTGTCGGGTGTGTTGAAATCGCCATGTGCATCGACCCAAAGAACGGTCAGTCCATCAATCTGGCTGGCTGCTTGCGGAATGGTTGCAAGGCTTGCCGAGCAGGTATTGGTAGCCAGAAGCGGTCGTCGACCCGCCTTCAATTCATCAGCAACCGCAGCAGCAAGGCCTTTGAGTGTGTCATGAGCCTGCGGCAATGCTTCACTCCAGTCATCAGAAACAGCGGCTGCAGGCGTACCCACGGTTTTGACGGAAAGGTCGTAGCGCGCTGCCAAAGCATTCGCGACCGCTAAAGCGCCTGGAATGGCGCCGGGTGTGCGATCTGCTACTCGGCCTTGAGAGGTGATGATGCTGGATTTCATGCGAGTCGTCCTTGATACTTACAACTGAGCAAGCCTGCTTTTAGCGAAGAGGGGGAACCGAAGCTATCTCTTTGTTTTCCTGCAATTTAAGGCCTGGAGTTTGTTTTTGTTTCATAGACAAACAACGGAGCAGGATATGCCGTTCGCCCGTTACTCAGGATGATTGACCCAAGGTTTGTGCCGATCACGAAAATGCGTTCTCGTAATCAAAGACAAGTTGATATAAGCCTGCGCGACACCACACCCAACTTCAGCTAAGCATTTCGAGCGAAAGCGTGAACTGCCGTTTGCGTCCCGAAATGCGAAACAACCAAAGTCAGAGCGATTAAGACAACTCAATCTTTGCCAGAGCCTTTTTGGTGATGTTGGTGAAACTGATCCCCCAGCTTACAGTTAGAAACAGGAACCGATGATGTTCAACGGTTTTCGCCTTTTTGTGCCCATATTGGCCGGTGCCAATCTTCGAGATCGCCTTATCGGCAGTCTGGGCGCATTAATCGGTATATGCCTGACGGGGCTGATAACCGCACTCGTAATGGGCAGGAGCATCGAGCTTCCGCTGATCGTCGCACCGATTGGCGCGTCGGCTGTGCTGATATTTGCTGTTCCTGCAAGCCCCTTGGCGCAACCATGGTCGATCATCGGTGGCAACGTAATCTCAGCTCTCGTTGGGATAACGGTTGCGCGCTTCGTCGGCAATCCGTTGATTGCCATTGGTCTCGGCGTTGCTCTTGCTATTGCAGCCATGTCGGTTTCGCGTTGCCTGCATCCGCCCGGCGGTGCCGCAGCCCTGACAGCTATTATTGGCGGATCGAGTGTTACCGATCTCGGTTATCAATTTGCTTTTATACCGGTCGGTTTGAATTCCGTATTGCTGGTTGCTCTTGGCATTGCGTTCCATAAATTGGCTGGGCGAAAATATCCGCATGTGCCAGCGGCAGCGCCTGCCAATACACACAAGACCAGTGACCTTCCTGCGCCCTTGCGCGTCGGTTTTACGTCTGACGACATCGCCACGGCGTTGAAAGAGGTGGATGAGACTTTTGATATCGATCCGGGAGATCTGGATCGATTGCTCAGGCAGGTGGAGCTACAGGCACTCATTCGCACGCACGGGACAGTGGCTGCGAAAGATATCATGTCGCGCGATGTTATCAGCATTGCAGAACATGATAGTCCGGATGAGGCACGGCGCCTGCTGCTTGAGCACAATATCCGCACTTTGCCTGTCATTGGTGAACAAGGAAAGCTGCTCGGCACTGTCGGTCTGCGTGAGCTCAACAACTCAGCTGCCGAGGTCGGTGCGCTGATGATTGAAGCGATAACGGCACAAAAGGACGAGCCGGTCGTAAAGCTGGTGCCATTGCTGACAGATGGTCGTTCCCACGCTGTCATCGTCACGGATCAGGATAATGTTGTTCAGGGACTGATTTCACAGACGGATTTGCTGAGCGCATTGGCCCGCTCATTGCGGTTTCAGGAGCCGGAGCAGCCGAAGAAGCGTAAGTCGCGTTTGCACCTTTTACGCGGTGCTGGAATTTAACCTACAAGCCCAGCCAGCTCCCATCGGAGCTGGCTTTTTTAATGTAACTACGCCGCTTTACGCCTGCGTTTCGTCGGTGTTGATACGGTCTGGCCGCCGATCCGCCGGTCCAGACCGAAACAGATCACACCTATTCTGCTCGCATCAGATTCTGAAGGAGTAGAGAATGCGCGGCGCGGATATTTTGGTGCAAATGCTGATTGGTTACGGCGTTGAGACGATTTTCGGGGTGCCGGGCGACTTAGAGCGATTGGCCCACGTTCTCGCTCAAGGCAAAGCCTGCCACAGCGGCAATTATTCTAGCTGCTGCGAACGCTCTAAAACCATTTTCATGGAGGCTGGCGGGTTGGGCAGGCTTGAAGCAGGCCGTTTCAACATATTCCACCGCCACAGAATAAATTTGCCACAAACCCTACAATTTCAGTCGACTAATCTTTGAGATTTCGTCCCGAAGCCGAGAAACTATTCGAGGCCGGTCCATTATTCGTGTGCGTTGCGCGGAAGGTTCCGCCCCAATGCGATGCTCAGCGAAAGTGGATGTACCGATGCCCTATCAGTTAAGCCTTCTCGACAAGAGCCCGGTAGCACAGGCTGGTAGTGCGGAAACCGCTCTTGCAAATACCGTTTCTTATGCTCAGGCTGCCGAACAGGCGGGCTACAAGCGGTTCTGGGTTGCAGAGCATCATCATGCAGATGAACTGGCCGGACCTTCGCCCGAGGTGCTTGTTTCTTATCTTCTGGCATCGTCAAAGCGGATCAGAATTGGTTCTGGCGGCGTGATGCTGCAGCATTACAGCCCTTACAAAGTTGCCGAAAATTTCAACCTTCTGGCGGCACTTGGGCGCGGGCGCGTTGATCTCGGTGTCGGCAAGGCGCCGGGCGGACTTCCGTTATCAACCAAGGCGTTACAGCAGGAAACGAGCGGCGAAAAGCGCCTCGATTTCAATAGCAAGCTTGAGCAGCTCAGCGCGTTTCTTGGCGGTGATAAGATCGCTTCCGGTCCATTTGAAGGACTGGCCGCAACACCTAAACCACAGATATCTGCGGAAAAATTTGTGCTTGGCGCAAGCCCGGAGAGCGCGTTGCTTGCCGCACATTCCGGCTGGGATTTTGTCTATGCCGGACATTTGAATGGCGATACTGCCAATCTGCAGAAGACGTTCGACGCCTATCGCAATGTGACTGGAAAAGTGCCTGTGCTGGCGCTTGGTGCGGTCGTTGCCGAGAGCCAAGACGCGGTTGATGCCGTGGTCTCGAAAATTAAAATCTTCAAGGTTCATCTCGCCTCCGGACAATCAGTTTCAGTTGGCACACAGGAGGCCGCCGCCGAGTTTGCGCGGCAGGCTGGAGAGACTGATTACCGGGTTGAAGAAAAGCATCCAAATGTGCTCGCAGGCTCGGCAAAGCAGGTGAAGCAGAAGCTCGATGAGCTGCACGAGCAATATGGGGTGACGGAGTTTGTGCTCGAGTTCCCCGCCGTTTCACATGAGCAAAGATTAGCTGCCATCGAAAGCCTCGCAGGCGAACGTCTGGCTATTGCCGCCTGATCCAAAGCCACCGGCTATAGGGAGTACCTCAAATGAGTTCCAAGCAGATTAGATTCGGTGTGATGCTGCAGGGTGCAGGCGGACATATGAATGCCTGGAAACATCCATCCGGGCCGGCAGATGCCAGCGTGAACCTCCAGTTTTTCATTGATGCAGCACGCAAGTCTGAAGAGGCTGGTATCAGCTTCGCCTTCATCGCAGACGGGCTTTATATCAACGAGATTTCCATTCCGCATTTTCTCAACCGCTTTGAGCCTTTGACCGTCCTTTCGGCGCTCGCAGCAAACACGAAGCGTATTGGCCTCGCAGGCACGGTTTCGACGTCTTATAGCGATCCGTTTACGGTTGCACGACAGTTCGCATCGCTTGATCTCATCTCAGGCGGGCGTGCGGGCTGGAACGTGGTGACATCGCCGCTCGAAGGGTCAGGCCGCAACTATGGCAAGCCACATCCCGAGCACGCTCTGCGTTATGAAATTGCCGATGAATATCTTGAAGTGACCAAAGGTCTTTGGGATTCATGGGATGAAGACGCCTTCGTTCGCGATCGTGAGAGCGGACAGTTTTACAAGCCGGAAGGCTTTCATCGGCTCGACCACAAGGGGCGCTTCTTCTCGGTTGAAGGACCGCTCAATATCCAGCGTTCACCTCAGGGCCAGCCTGTCATCTTTCAGGCCGGTGCTTCCGAAGCGGGTGTCGGACTTGCGGGCAAACATGCCGACGCTGTCTTCACCAATGCGGGTACCATCAAGGACAGCCAGACATTTTATGCGCAGATCAAAGCAAGTGCGGTTGCCCATGGGCGTTCGCAGGACGATGTCGGTATCTATCCGGGCATCGGCCCCATCGTTGGACGAACCGAAGCTGAAGCCGAAGAGAAATATCAGACGATCCGCAATCTCGTAAGCATCAACGAAGCGCTGTCCTATCTCGGACGTTTCTTCGACCACCATGATTTCACCGCCTATGATCTCGATGCGCCTTTCCCTGATCTTGGTGACGTCGGCAAGAACAGCTTCCGTTCGACAACCGACCGCATCAAGCGCGACGCGGCTGCAAACAAGCTCAGTCTGCGTGAAGTGGCGCTGAATGTGGCGACACCACGCACGTCCTTCATCGGCACCGCAGAGAAGATTGCCGACGAAATCATTCTCTGGAAAGAGCAGAAGGCTGCCGACGGTTTCATCCTTGGATTCCCGGTGATTGCCGAAGGGCTGGATGATTTCATTGCGCATGTTCTGCCAATTCTGGAAGAGCGCGGCTATCATGAAGGCAGCCTGCAACATGATACGCTGCGCGGAAATCTGGGGCTTGAGCATCCGCAGAGCCGTTATGCGAAGCCCGTTGAAAATAATGATGCCGGAAATCACCGAAAGGGTGCGGCATGAATATTCAGCGGTCGCCAGACGTAAACCGTAAACTGGAAATCGAGGCAGGTCTCGCCTCGTTTATCGATGAGTTTATCGCTTTGCGTCGCGACATTCATACCCATCCGGAACTGGCGTTCAAGGAAACGCGGACGTCTGCTCTGGTGGCAGCTTATCTGAAGCAATGGGGCTATGACGTTACAACCGGCGTTGGCGGTTCTGGCGTGGTTGGCACATTGAAGCGTGGCAACTCGAACAAGACAATTGGCATCAGGGCGGACATGGACGCCCTGCCGATAATTGAAGCGACTGGCCTTGCTTACGCAAGCAGCAATTCCGGTGTGATGCACGCCTGTGGCCATGACGGACATACGACCGTTTTGCTGGCAGCGGCGCGCTATCTCGCCCAGTCCGGTCGCTTTTCCGGCACGGTGCATCTCATTTTCCAGCCCGCTGAGGAGATCGGGGCAGGTGCCCGACGCATGATCGAAGACGGCCTCTTTGAGCGCTTTCCGTGCGATGCCGTTTATGGGCTGCATAACTGGCCTGGTGTCCCCACAGGAAAGTTCGGCTTTGTCACCGGCCCGGCAATGGCATCGGTGGACCGGGCAAGAATTCGCGTGAACGGACGTGGTGGTCATGGTGCAGAACCACACAAATCGGTCGATCCGGTTGTGGTTGCTTCATCCATTGTCTTGGCCCTGCAAACGGTGGTCGCGCGCAATCTCGATCCGCTTGATATGGGTGTAGTGACGGTGGCCTCCATTCATGGTGGCGATGCGTTGAATGTCATTCCGGCGCATGTTGATCTTGGCATTACCATCCGCTCGTTCTCGCAAACTGTGCGTGAAGAGTTGCGGCGGCGGATTGAAGCCGTCGCGCGTTCACAGGCCGAAAGTTTTGGTGCTGTTGCTGATGTCAATTATCAGTGGGGCTTTCCTGCCCTGATCAACGCAAAAGCCGAGACGGAATTTGCGCGACAGGTCGCGCTCAGCACATTCCCCACTGGCACAGTTATCGAAGATTTCCGTCCGCGCACGGCAAGCGAGGACTTTGCCTTTATGCTTGAGCAGAAGCCGGGAACGTATTTCTTCGTCGGCAATGGCGACAGCGCGGGCCTGCATAACCCCAATTATAATTTCAACGATGAAATCCTGCTTCCAGCCGCGCTGTTTTGGGTTCGGCTGACCGAAGCCTCGCTGATTTGAGATTGCACGATTTCTTCAACATGGATGGCCATCATGGCGGATGAACTTCTCTACACTTCAACGACCGATATTCGTGCAGTGCCGCTGATCGAGGCGCTGACAATCGAGTATGACACGCGCTACGGCACCTATTTCAATGAAGAGGGTGCAGCAGCCGAAATGAACAAATATCCGCCGGAAGCCTTCGCGCCTCCGCACGGCAATTTCCTGCTGTTGCTCCGTGATGGCCAGACAGTCGGTGGTGGTGCATTCATGCGCTATGACGATGTGACCGCCGAATTCAAGCGCATCTGGACGCATAGCGATCTACGCAGGCAAGGGCTGGCCAAAAAAGTGCTGGAAGAGCTGGAAGCGCAGGCGTACCGTCAGGGTTACAAGCGCGTTTATCTGACCACCGGTTTCAGGCAACCGGAAGCCAAAGAGCTCTACTTAAGAAACGGATACACAGCGCTTTTTGATGTCTCGGCGGATCCGGAAATTTATGGGACTTTGCCTTTCGAGAAAAATATCGAAAATATCAGACAAGTTGATTTTAATCTTTCCGATACGACAGAAAAGCAGGCGGCATTTGGCTAAGTAAATGCTTGGGCGTCAGGGTTGGTGTTATAGAAAAAACATCCACTGTAGCCTGTTTAAATAGACTTATTTGTTTTGAAACTCGACGCCTCATCTCCGAAACTCAGGTCAATTGACTTCCATGACGGACACGTCTGCAGTGAGTCATAAGTTAAATGGCAATTCGGAGCAGCGTTGATCATGGCTATTGTTACAGATTTTGCGGGTACGGACAGGGAGGCAGGCTCTCGCGTAAGTCCCGGCGATTTCAAACATTACCGCATCGTTCCGGCACGTTATCCGGCCCGCGTCGTTGGTACGATCCTGGCCGCGGGTCTGATTATCGCCGTGCTGCAATCGGTTATGACCAACCCCAAATGGGGCTGGCCGGTCTTTGCAGAATGGTTCTTGTCAGAGCCCGTTCTTGTCGGTTTGATGCGAACGCTGTGGCTGACAGCGCTTGCAACAGTGCTGGGATTTGCATTGGGAACCGCGCTCGCGCTTGCTCGCGTTTCACGCTCGCCGCTGCTATCCGGTCTTTCCTGGGCCTATATCTGGCTGCTACGATCCATTCCACTGATCGTCCTGCTTCTTGTTCTGAACAATCTCGGCTATCTATATGAAACTGTTAGGCTTGGTGTTCCTTACACGGATATAACTTTTGCCGAATATCCAACCGTTCAGATCCTCAGTCCGTTCGCTGCCGCCCTTCTGGGCTTGAGTCTCAATCAGGCTGCGTTCTCTTCCGAAATCATCCGCGGCGGCATTCTGTCTGTCGATCAGGGTCAGCTCGAAGCTGCCGCCGCTCTCGGCTTGCCACGACGCAGACAAGCCTTCCGCATCGTGCTTCCGCAAGCCATGCGTACGATCCTTCCAACGGGCTTCAACGAGATCATTGGTCTCGCTAAAGGCACATCGATGGTCTACGTGCTTGCGCTGCCGGAACTCTTCTACACTGTGCAGGTCATCTATCGCCGCAACCTCGAAGTCATTCCCCTGCTGATGGTCGCAACCGTCTGGTATCTGATCATCATGACGGTGCTGTCGATCGCGCAATATTACATCGAACGCCATTTTTCGCGCGGTGCATTACGCAATCCGCCGCCAGCTATTCTGACACGACTTTTCGCTCGTTTCGCTCCAGCAAAAAGTCCCGTATCGAGCAAAGCGGAGAATGTTGCATCGAGCGAACAGGATTCGCGGATTACCGAAACACTTGCTGTCAGCGGGTTCACCGGCACGCGACGCGGTGCGGTGGATATTCACGGGGTATCGAAGAGCTTCGGCAACAATCTCGTTCTCGACAATGTCAGCCTGCACATCAAGCCCGGTAGTGTGACTGCAATCCTCGGCCCATCGGGTTCGGGCAAGTCGACATTGCTGCGATCTATCAATCATCTGGAACGTGTGGATGACGGCTTTATCTCGATTGATGACGAACTGCTGGGCTATCGCCAGAGCGGCAACACTCTCTACGAGTTGAAAGAAAAAGACATTCTGAAAAAGCGCGTCGATGTCGGCATGGTGTTTCAGAACTTCAATCTCTTCCCGCATCTGACCGTGCTGGAAAACATCATCGAAGCACCGATGATTGTCCGTGGGTTGAGCCGCGATGCCGCGACCGTGATTGCAAAACGCCTGCTTGCCCGCGTTGGTCTCAGCGAAAAAATCAATGCTTATCCGCGCCAGCTTTCCGGCGGTCAGCAACAGCGTGTCGCCATCGCCCGCACATTGGCACTCAATCCAAAAGTCATCCTGTTCGACGAGCCAACCTCGGCGCTCGACCCGGAACTGGTTGGTGAAGTGCTGGATGTCATCAAGGAGCTTGCACGCTCTGGCACCACGCTTGTCATCGTAACCCATGAGATCGGCTTTGCCCGTGAAGTGGCGGATACGGTGGTGTTCATGGAAGAGGGCCGTATTCTCGAAACCGGCAGGCCAGAGCAGCTGTTCAATGCGGCAACACATCCCCGAACCCGGGAGTTTCTCGCAAAAGTCCTCTGACGCCAGAACACCCGCTTTGTTAAGCGCATTCCGAAAACGGGTTCTCACTTTTCGGGATGCGCTCAGGATCCAAACCACAACTCCCGACACTTACGATTGCCCTGACGGGGCAGTCGACAGGGATTGTTTGTCCAAAATTCAGATTATTCTCAGGAGTCATTCAATGAAATCGGTCAACTACAAGAACGCAATATTGGGCAGCTTTCTGGCAGCAGCAACGCTGCTCAGCGCGCCAGCCTTTTCCGCAGAGCTTGATTTTAGCCCGGAGCAGCCAAACCGTCTGCGCACGGAAAAGAGCGAAGCCGTCGTCAATGCCGTTCCCAAGGATTTCAAGTTTGTGCAGGACGGCAAGTTCGTCGTCGGCATTAATCCCTGGGTGCCTCCGATCAGCACTTATGCAACGGATGCAAAGACTGTCGTGGCTTTCGATCCCGATCTTATTCAGCTGGTTTCCGATACATTGGGTCGTGAGCTTGTGCTGGTGCCAATCGCCTGGGCGGATTGGCCGCTTTCGCTCCAATCTGGCAAGTTCGATGCGGTTATTTCAAATGTGACCGTAACCGAAGAGCGCAAGGAAAAGTTCGACTTTTCAACGTATCGCAAGGATGAGCTTGGCTTTTATGTGAAGGCCGACAGTCCGATCACGTCGCTGAAAGAGCCGAAGGACATTGCGGGTCTCAAAATCATCACCGATCCAGGCACAAATCAGGAAAACATCCTTGTGCAATGGGATAAGCAGAATGTTGAAGCGGGCCTGAAGCCTGTAGAAATTCAGTACTACGACGATGATGCCGTCAAGAGCCTAGCTATTGATTCCGGTCGTGCGGATGCGGTTTTCAGCGTCAATGCAGTGCAGGCCTATGCTGCATCGCAGCACGGCAAAACCAAGCTTGTCGGCACAGTAAGCGGCGGCTGGCCGCAGACGGCCGAGGTGGCAATCACCACACGCAAGGGCAGCGGTCTGGCCGATACGCTGACGCTTTCGCTCAATGAACTCATCAAGAACGGCAAATATCATCAGGTGCTTGAGCGTTGGAGCCTGAGTTCAGAAGCCGTTGATGAGGCCAAAACAAACCCTGCTGGATTGCCGAAAAGCGGATCGTAAGATCCGCTCGTGACGGGGTGAAATCTAAAGAAATCAGGTCATTACACAGAGTTTTACACTCAAGGAGATGGGAATATGACTTATATCAGAAAAGCGGGATACTTCACTGCGGGCCTGATTTCAGGGGCTTTGCTGATGACCAATGCTGCATGGAGTGAGGGCCGATTTGATCTCAGTCCAGAACAGCCAAACCGTTTGCGGGTTGAAAAAATCGATAAGCGTATCGATGAGGTCAAGGACTTCAAATTCGTCAAAGACGGTGTTCTGACCATCGGCATCAGCACCAGCGGGCATCTGCCGCTGCACGACTATGCATCAGATTCCAGGACCGTCATCGGCTACGATGTCGATCTGGCACAGATCATTGCCGATAGTCTCGGGCGCGATCTAGAACTGGTTTCGGTTGCTTGGGCCGATTGGCCTCTTGGGCTTGCTTCGGGCAAATTCGACGCCGTGATTTCCAATGTCACCGTGACGGAAGAGCGGAAGGAGAAGTTCGATTTCTCCACCTATCGCAAGGATGAGCTTGGCTTTTACGTCAAGGCTGACAGCGCGATCAAGGAGCTGAAACAGCCCAAGGATATAGAAGGCCTCAAGATCATCACCGATGCAGGCACCAATCAGGAAAAGGTGCTGCTGGAGTGGGATCGTCAGAATGTTGCAGCCGGTCTGAAACCGATTGAGGTGCAATATTACGACGATGACGCGGTCAAGGATCTCGCCATTCAAAGTGGCCGTGCGGATGCGGTGTTCAGCGTGAATGCGACGCAGGCCTATTCCGCTGGCATCAATGGCAAGACCAAGCTGGTTGGCACGGTCAGTGGCGGCTGGCCGATCACCGCTGAGATTGCGGTCACAACGCGCAAGGGAAGTGGGCTTGCAGCTCCACTGACCAATGTTCTCAACGATCTGATTGCAAGCGGTGCCTATACGAAGGTTCTTGATATCTGGAACCTTGGACCGGAAGCCATCACCGAAGCCAAGACAAATCCACAGGGCCTGCCGAAAAGCGGTTCGTGAGGGGCTGGGCTGGCACATGAGGGGACGCATATGCCAGCCCGCTTTAGTTTACATAAATGGAGAACGGTTCATGAGAGCAGGTGCTCTGTTAATTGCTGCATGGGCGCTGGTAGGCGCTTCATCCCTGCCGGCCTTTTCGGAGGATGATTTTGATTTATCACCCGAGCAGGCTGGTCGCATTCATGTGCAGAAAGATGCCAGGGCAATTGCGGCCATCCCCGCAGGTTTCAAATTCGTCACGCCGGGCAAGCTGACTGTTGCCGTTGCGCCGGGTGGTCCACCGCTGGCGGCCTATGCCACAGATGCCAAGACCGTTGTGGGTGCGGATGCAGACTATGCGTCGGCGATTGCGGAAAGCCTTGGGCTTGAACTTGAAAGCGTTCCGGTCGCATGGATCGATTGGCCGCTGGGTCTCGCATCAGGCAAATATGATGCCGTGATATCCAATGTTGGCGTAACGGAAGAGCGTAAGGAAAAGTTCGACTTTTCGACCTACCGGCAAGGCTTGCATGGCTTCTTCGTAAAGGCCGATAGTGGCGTTACCTTCATCAAGGAACCAAAGGATGCTGCAGGCCTCCGCATTATCGTGGGTGCCGGGACCAATCAGGAGCGGATTCTGGTCAAGTGGAGCGAAGAGAATGAGAAGGCGGGTCTGAAACCGCTGGAACTGCAATATTACGATGACGAAGCTGCCAGCCTTCTGGCTCTGCAATCGGGCCGGGCCGATGTGATAGTGCAACCCCACGCGCAGCTCGTGTTCATCGCCTCCCGCGACAAGAATATCAAACGTGTCGGCACGCTGAGTGCGGGCTGGCCGGATCGCTCGGATGTGGCGATTACAACGCGCAAAGGCAGCGGACTTGCCGATGCACTGACCATTGCTACCAACAGCCTGATCGCGAGCGGAGACTATGCCCGCATTCTCGACCGCTGGCATCTGGAGGAAGAGGCTCTCAAACAATCGGAGACCAATCCGCCCGGATTGCCGAAGTTCAAATAACATCTCTACGCGCATCTTTTCCGAAAACAGGTTCACACTTGTCGGAATGCACTCACATACAAAAGGATAAAACGTGCCAAAATCGATTGATTATTTCTTTTCCATCGGCTCGCCCTGGTCATATCTCGGGCTTGACACGCTCGAGGAACTGGCAGAGCGGCATGTGGTCGAAATCAAGCCATATCTTGCGACCGTCATCGAGGAAAATGGCGGCATCTTTTCGCGCAATCGTCCGGAAGCCCGTCGCGCTTATGGCACGCAGGATCTCAAGCGTTGGGCCAAGTTTCGCGGCAAGCCGCTTTTCATTGATGACCGACCAGCTCTGAGTGATCCCACACCTGCTTCATTCAGTGTGATTGCGGCTTACCTTGAAGGTCAAAACTGGCTGCAGCTGACACGCGTGCTTCAACATGCGTTTTGGTCTGAGGCTAAGGATATTGGCAAGCCGGAAGTCCGTAGTGCGGTCGCGGATGAAGCTGGCTTCAACGGTCAGTATCTGGTTGGGCGCGAGAATGATCACGACGTTCAGGCCAAATGGAAATCGGATCGCGAACGTGCCGTCGACAAGGGTGTGTTTGGTTTTCCGACCTATATTTACGATACTGAGACTTATTGGGGACAAGATAATCTCGGCTTTCTGGCGAGCCATCTTCGCGGAGAAACCTATTAAATTCAAATGGCTGCATTAGAAACTTCAGATAATGCAGCCAGTTGCTATATCGGCTGTCAGCGAAGCGCGTATCCACCATCCGGATAAAGGTTCGATCCGGTCACAAACCTGTTTCCCATCAGGTAAAGTACGGTATCAGCAATCTCGGATTCAGTGCCTGGTCTGCCGACAAGCGAATTTTGACGATAGTGTTCATAGGCCATTTCGCGTATTTCCTGCGGACGATTTTGCCAAAGATGACCGTCGATTGTACCGGGTGAAATCGTGTTCACCCGGATGGGTGCCAGATCAATCGCCAACCCGCGACCGAGCCCTTCGATTGCACTGTTGCAAGCTGCATAAACTGCGCCACCCTTGATTGGCCTTGCACTGGCTGCACCCGCCATCAAGGTGATCGAACCAGCCTTGTCGAGATGCGGAACAGCGTGTTTCACAGCCCAGTATTGGCCCCAGAACTTTGAACGAAATGGGCTTTCAATTGCCTCTATGTCGTCGCTGTCGAGGCCGACCACAGTGTAGGTGGCCGCCGGGACGAACAGATGATCGAAAGCGCCGATTGCTCTGAAAAATGTCGCGAGAGATTGAATGTCGGAGGTATCGACTTCCAGTGCGGTTGATCTCTCTCCCAGAGTTATAGCAGCCTGTTCAAGTCTTGCAGGATCGCGTGCGCCTATAACGACCTTGCCGCCGGCTTCTACCGCCTTCTTTGCAACGGCAAACCCGATTCCGGTACTTCCACCAATCACGACGATTGTCTTATCTTGCAGTGCTTCTGACATTGCTCATCCTTCACAGCGCTGAAATTGTGTGAAAGGCAATTTATCATGGAGAAAATTTCGCACTTCTGGCATTATTTATATTCAATCACGACAAATATTATCGACAGATGATTTCAAACGAACGGTTAAACGGTATCAGAGCATTTGTTCAGGCTGAGCAATCGGGCAGCTTCGCGGCTGCATCAACCGTGTTGGGCCTGTCGCAATCTGCGGTCAGCAAGTCTGTTGCTCGGCTTGAAGATCGTCTCGGTGTGCGGTTGTTTCATCGCACGACCCGCAGTCTAAGCCTGACCGACGAGGGACGCATTTATCTGGAAAGCTGCCGTCGGGCGCTTGAAGAGCTTGCGAATGCAGAAACTGCACTTTCTTCCCGCATAGCTGTTCCGTCAGGACGGGTGCGGATTAATCTGCCGGATTTGTTTGGCCGGAAATGCGTTGCACCTTTGTTGATGCAACTCGCACAGGCCCATCCACAGCTGCATTTTGAAGTGTCATTTGAAAACCGCGTCGTGAACCTCATCGAAGACGGGTACGACCTTGCGGTGCGGATCGGTGATCTGCCCGATAGTATGGATCTAATTTCTAAACGCGTGGGTCAGCAGGACGTCATCATTTGTGCATCGCCCTCTTACATATCGACCTATGGTAAGCCTTTGAAACTGAGTGACGTTCAAGAGCATTTCTGCGTCACGCAGTTTCGTGGTGGGCGGAATGAACCATGGGTCGTTGTAAACGAGCATGGGGAAAAGCTTCGATGCGATATCCGCGCGAACCATAGCTTTGCTGCTTTTGATATGATCGTCGATGCGGGTATTGCTGGCTTGGGGCTTGTTCAGGTACCCCGCTGGCTGGTCGAAGACAAGCTCTTGTCCGGCGCATTGGTTCAGGTTTTGCCGGATATCAGAACACCCTCGTTGCCGATCCATATCATATGGCCGGGCGGGCGTGTTCTTGCGTCACGCGTGAGAGCAACGATTGAAGCTGTTGCCGATGGTTTGCGGTAGCTCGCGCCGCGCTTGATAGGCGCAGCGCCGCTTAATTTTACTGGCTGGAGAGGCTGTTTCCAGCTGGGGCACCAAGCTCAAAAAGCTTGGAACCTTGCTCGCCATCGATCTCCCGATAACCAATGATCCGAAACCATTTAACGACATCAGGACGGTCAAGCCAGCTTCTGGAATGTATCGGACGGTCGCCGGAAAGCGCCTGAATTTGCTTTATGTGCTTCCGGCAAAAGCGGACGGATCGCGCATTGAAGAAATCTTCCTTCGCTGCAAACAAAGTATCTGTTCCATCATCCGCTTCTTGCCAGGCAATGATCGCCACGACCTTGTCGTCTTCAATCAGTGCATGTGCGCGTCCTTCGCGCAGGTTCATTGTAAGGTTATCATAGGCCGATCTTACGTCTTTCCCAGCCGCGATATATTCTGCTGCCATTCGCTCTGAAAGGTCGTGAAAAACGCTTTCCAGATCACCAACACTTGCCGTGCGTGCTTTCATCTTTCTGACCTCCCTTGGTTATTTTCCTCCGCGCCGAAAGGGATAATCTTATTATCCCAAGGCCGATCGGATCGATATCTTCAACGTTAAAACGCTGAAGCCGGTTCCACTTTGAAAATATGCCATGTTGGGTTTGTCGATAAAACCCAATAAAGCCAACGCAAGATATTGGGATAGAGTCTAACATTGCTCTGTGACGGGCGCTTAGCACGATGATCCATGAATCACGGAAATATGAAGCGCAAATTCCTTGAGTGGCGCAGGCTGCGCAATCATATTTCTTAGCTCAATGAGTGCGTAGTCGTAAAATCATCGATCTGACAAACGCTCATCGAGAAGCGCCCACCTCATTTCGCAATAGCCTCAGGAACAATCAATTGAACAAGTCTCTTCATCTTACGGCGTTTATGCGCCCTGTAAGCCTGCATACTGGCGCTTGGCGATATCCCGGTGCCTATGCCGACGCGAATTTCAATTTCAAGCATCTGAAGGCTTTCGCCCAGAAACTTGAAGCGGCGAAATTCGACGCATTCTTCATGGCGGATCATCTTGCTGTCCTCAACATGCCGGTCGAGGCATTGAAGCGCAGTCATACGGTTACATCGTTTGAACCATTCACGCTGCTGTCAGCTCTGGCTGCGGTGACTGACAAGATCGGACTGGCGGCGACTGCTTCCACCACATTTGACGAGCCTTACCATATTGCCAGACGTTTTGCCTCGCTTGACCATATCAGCCAGGGGCGCGCAGCGTGGAACATCGTCACGACATCCAATCCTGATTCAGCGCTTAATTTCGGCAAGGACGAGCATGTCGAGCATGGCGAACGCTACAAGCGTGCGCGCGAGTTCTATGATGTTGTAACGGGACTTTGGGACAGCTTTGCGGATGATGCATTCATCCGGGATCAGGAAAGCGGCATCTTCTTTGATCCATCCAAGATGCATGTTCTGGATCACCATGGCGATGATTTTAATGTGCGTGGACCACTCAATATAGCGCGTCCCGTACAAGGATGGCCGGTGATTGTTCAGGCTGGTCAATCAGAACCGGGTCGCCAGCTGGCGGCAGAAACCGCGGAAGTGGTGTTTTGTGCGCCGCGAGACATTGTTGAATCAAAAAAGCTTTATTCTGATTTGAAGTCACGCTTGGCAGCCGCCGGTCGCGCGCCATCGTCGTTGAAGATATTGCCTGCAGCCTTTATCGTCCTTGGCGATAGCCTTGAGGAAGCCAAGCAGAAGCGTGCGAAGCTCGATAGTCTCGTTCACTATGATAGCGGTATCGCATCGCTATCGATTGCTCTTGGTCATGATGTATCAGGCTTTGATCCAGACGACTATTTGCCTCAAATTCCCGAAACCAATGCAAGCAAGTCGGGCAGGGCGCAGGTGCTTAAACTGGCCGAAGAGGAAAAGCTGACTGTCCGTCAGCTCGCCCAGCGTTACGGCGGCTATTCGGGTCTTGCTTTCGTCGGAACCGTCGAAAGCGTTGCCGATGAAATGCAGAAATGGCTGGAAGAGGATGCCAGTGACGGCTTCACAGTTGTATTCCCCTTCCTTCCGCAAGGCCTTGATGATGTGGCGGAAAGACTGGTGCCTGAGCTACAGCGCCGTGGTATCTTCCGCACCGATTACGAGGGCAGCACACTGCGTGAACACCTCGGCCTCCCACGCCCTTCAAACCGCTTTTTTGATGGCAGCTAAGCTGTCTGAACTCTGAACCGATGTCGCGGGATGGATCGGTATTTTCAAACCGAGATTGTCCCGCAATGTCGGACCATCATAATCGCTGCGGGCAAGCCCGCGGCGACGAAGCTCCGGCAGCACCAGCTCGGCAAAGTCTTCCAGACCTGCCGGGAAGATAGGCGGCATCACATTGAAACCATCCGCGCCATAGGTTTCAAAACGCTCTTCGAGCGCGTCAGCCACTTCCGTCGCCGTGCCGACGATTTGCAAATGACCACGCGCGCCCGCAACCCGTAGATAAAGTTCGCGAATGGTCAGATTTTCGCGCCTCGCCAATTCAAACAGAAGCTCTTGTCTGCTTTTGCTGCCTTGAGTTTCCGGCAACTCCGGCACGGGACCGTCGAGATCGAACTGCGAAAGGTCGGGGCCGGACCAGCCCGAAGACAGAATATTGAGCCCCACAGACGGGTGAATGAGGTTTTGGAGCTGATCGAACTTATCCTGAGCCTCCTGCCTCGTGCGACCAACAACCGGAAAAATGCCCGGCATGATTTTGATATCGTCGGCATCACGGCCATAGTGCGCTGCACGCTGTTTGACATCCTTGTAGAAAGCGGAAGCTTCCTCAACAGTCTGCTGTGCCGTGAAAACAACATCCGCACTTTTTGCTGCCAGTTCCTTTCCTGCTGCCGATGAGCCGGCCTGCACCGTCACCGGATGCCCTTGCGGCGAACGCGGCACATTCAACGGTCCCTGAACTGAGAAGTGCTTGCCTTTGTGATCAAGCACATGCCGCTTGTTAGGGTCGAAAAACCGTGCCTGCTCCTTGTCATAAAGAAAGGCATCATCTTCCCAGCTGTTCCATAGCCCCGTGACGACATCGGCAAATTCTTCCGCGCGTTCATAACGGTCGGCATGTTCATAATGACGGTCGAGATTGAAATTGCGCGCCTCAAAGTCGCTGGCCGAAGTCACAAGGTTATAGCCCGCGCGACCACCGCTTAAATGGTCAAGTGAGGCAAATTTTCGTGCGATGTGAAAAGGCTCATTGAAGCTTGATGAGGCCGTCGCAACAAGACCGATGTGGCTGGTGACAGCCGAGAGCGCGGACAAAAGCGTGAGTGGCTCAAACTGTGCTACATAGCTGTGCGCTGTGCGGCTTAGAATTTCGAGATTGTCGCCGCGGGTTCCTGCACCATCGGCAAGAAACAGCAGATCGAACTTGGCTGCTTCTGCCAGCGAGGCAACGTTGCGGTAATAGTCGAAATTGATGCCAGCATTTGCAACAGCATCCGGGTGCCGCCATGCCGCAATATGGTGGCCGACCGGATAGACGAACAAGCCAAAACGCAGAAAACCCTCACGCTTTGCCATTTCAGGCGCTCCGGGCCTGAGATGGTGTTGCAACGGATAAGGCTGGCAGTTCCAGATTGGCGCGGAAGTCAGAACCGATATAATCCGTATCAATCAGCGAGCGGCGGCGAAGCTCAGGGATCAGGCCATTTAGAAGCAAATCTTCCTGATCGGGATTACCAATGCCGTGCAGCGTGAGAACGTCAACAGCACCCGTATTGAAGCGCTCTTCAATCGCATCAACAAGTTGCTCCGGCGTGCCAGCCACCGACCAGTGACCGGTTTCCTGTGCCTCAATAATCAACTGACGTAGGGTCAGACCTTCACGCGCATAGCGGCGGAAGACTTCGACACGGCCCCGGCGGCGGTTAATGCTGGTGACTTCCGGCAGCAGGTTTTCCGGCAGAGATTTGTCGAGCGGCAGATCGCTCAGATCAATATGGCCGCCGAGCATATCTGCAAGTTTGACACGTCCTTGATCATAATCGATTGCTTCATGCTTGTCTTTCAGGCGGCGAGCAACATCGGCTTCCGATGAGCCAATCAGCGAATGAAGCGAGTTCATGATGAATGGCAGATTGTTGCCACGGCCAAACTGTGCCGCTCTGCGGCGCAGCTCGGTTGCAAAGGCCACAGCATCTTCGAGCCTCGGCTGTGACGTATAGACGACTTCAGCATAGCGGGCGCCAACGGTGATGCCCGCATCGGACTGCCCCGCCTGAAACTGAACCGGGCGACCCTGCGGCAGAGGTGGCACATTCAGTGGCCCTTCTACGCTGAAATGCTTGCCACGATAGTTGATGGGGTGAAATTTTTCCGGGTGGACAGAGATATTACCCGACGCTTTGCGGGTGATCGCATCACGTTCATTTGCATCATAGAGCGCGTTGACGATCTCGATGAATTCCGCAGCCCGTTCATAGCGCTCTTCCGGACTTGGCAGATCGCCACCGAAATTCTCTTCGCCGACCGAAGATGTCACGGCATTCCAGCCCGTTCTGCCACCGCTCAAATGATCCAGCGTTCCGATCTGGCGTGCGAGATTATAAGGATGCAAAAATGTTGTTGAGACGGTCGCAATAAGCCCGATATGCGATGTGGCATGTGCCAGCGCTGCAAGCGCGATAACCGGGTCTTGCGTGCCGGTTGTGCCCGCGAGACCCGCCGGATCAAGTTGCAGAAGGTCGGCAGTAAAAAGACCGGTGATTTTCTCGGCTTCAGCCTTCTTTGCCAGCTCTATTGCGCGTTTGAACCCAAAGGTCTTGTCCTGGTCATTGTCTGCGGAAACAACGTTGCTGGCACCGAACAGGGTTTTCAGGCGGCGGGTACGTGTTCTGGTCATGGTAATGTCCTTGTAAATTAAGCGGCGCTTATCGTTGGAACGGCATCCAGCAGGGCGCGTGTGTAATTGTGCTGTGGTTGGGAAAAGACGCGTTCAACAGCGCCGCTTTCAACGATGCGACCGTCCTTCATCACCAGAACGCGGTCTGTCAGATGATGGACGACACCAAGGTCGTGGGAAATGAACAGAAGCGATGTGCCTGAAGCTGCTTGCAGCTCAGCCAGAAGGTCGAGCACCTGAGCCTGCACCGATACATCAAGCGCGCTTACAGGCTCGTCGGCGACCAGCAGTTTCGGACGCGGTGCAAAGGCACGCGCGATGGCGACACGCTGGCGCTGACCGCCCGACAAATCACGGGGATAGCGCTTGAGAAACTGCGCGCCCAGACGCACAGCATCCAGCACTTCCACCACACGCTTGCGGCGTTCATCACCATAGATATGAACGGAATCAAGGCTTTCACCGACGATCTTTTCAACCGTGTAACGCGGATCGAACGAACTGAGCGCATCCTGTGCAATCAGTTGCATATGCGCACGTTGTTCGCGGCGTTGCTCCTCACGCAGATTGCTCCAGAGCCTGCCATCAATATGCACCGTACCCTGGTCGGGTTCAGTTAACCCCAGAACGATCTTTGCGACGGTGGTTTTGCCAGAGCCGGATTCCCCAACAATGCCGAGCGCTTCGCCAGCTTTCAGCGAGAATGAGACATCATTGACGGCCAAAGGCGTGTTGGCTTTGCCATAATGTTTGAACAACCCCTTGGCTTCCAGAACATTGGTGCTCTCATCGATGCGCTTTGCTGGTAGGGCCACCCTGACTTGCGGTTGGTGCGGCTGTGCTGGCGATAGCCGGTAGCCGCGCGATCCGGCCGACGGTACGGCTTCAAGCAAATGTCGCGTATAGGCTTCCTTCGGCGCACTAAGTATCTGCCTTGTTGGGCCTTCCTCAACGATGCGGCCATTGTGCATGACCAGAACGCGATCAGCCAATCGTGAGACAACAGCAAGATCATGGCTAATCAGCAGAAGTGTGTGTCCCGCCCGGCGACGCTCCGCAAGAAGATCGAGGATCTGCTTCTGAACCGTCGCGTCAAGCGCTGTGGTCGGTTCGTCGGCAATGAGCAGTGACGGCGAGCGTGCAACCGCTGTTGCGATCAGTGCGCGTTGCCGCAAACCGCCGGAAAGCTGATGTGGATATTGCAGCAATCTGCGATCAGGGTCGGGAATGCCGACCGAGCGCAGCAATGCCTTGCTGCGATCCGTGACATCCGGCCTTCGGAAGAAGCCCTTGACGCCGAAGGCATCGGAAAGCTGTTGCGAGATACGACGTAGCGGATCGAGCGAAACCAGCGCGTCCTGCAGAACAAAACCGATTTTGTTGCCACGAAGACCGCGCCATTCCTTATCGCGGTAATCAAGGACACTCAGACCATCGATCTCGAAAAGGTCAGCCTTGACGATAGCGCTTGGGCCTGAAAGTCCGATCAGTGCTCGTGCGGTCACTGACTTGCCCGAACCGGACTCTCCAACAAGCGCTACCGTCTCACCGGGGTGAATGGTCAAATTGATGCCTTCGACGACTTTGACCAACTGGTCATCGCGTTGAAAGCTGATGGATAGATTGCGGATTTCAACAAGCGGTGTTGTCATGACTGCCTCCGGCCTTCAAAGGCAAGCTGCCAACGGCGTCCGAGAATGCTGATGGAGATAACGGTGAGTGTGATGGCCAGACCGGGCCAGACGCCAATCCACCATGCAACACGCAGATAATTGCGCGCTTCTGAGAGCATCGCGCCCCATTCGGGAGCTGGCGGCTGCGGTCCCATGCCAAGAAAGCTCAAGCCCGCAGCACTGATGATTGCTGTGCCAAGTCCGATGGTTGCAAGGATTGGTACCTGCGCAATGGCGTGGGGCAATACGTGCCGCAACACGAGGATATGACGCTTCAGCCCAAATGTTTTCGCCTGCTCAACATAACCGCTTTGCGCAATAACAAAGGTCTGCGCGCGCACGACGCGGGCGAAACGCGGAATGATGGCAACCCCAAGCGCAAAGATCAGATTGACGGTGCCTGGTCCTGTGAACGAGATGAAAACAAGAGCCAGCAGCAGATCGGGAAACGAAGACACCACATCGAGAAAGCGGGAAATTGCTTCATCAATCAGGCCGCGCGATAGTCCAGCCAACAACCCCAAAATCGAGCCAGCGATAGCACCGATCGCCACAGCGCTAAAGCCGATCAGAACGGAATAGCGCGCACCGTGAACCACGCGTGAAAACACGTCGCGGCCCAAATGATCGGTGCCAAACCAATGCTCTGCCGACGGCGGCAATTGTGCCTGTAGCGGATCTGCCAGCAATGGATCAGCTGTTGTAAGTAAACCCGGCCAGAGTGTTGCAACGGCAATTAACGTTAGAAAGAGTGATGGTAGTGCCAGTGCCGGGCGCGAAAGGGCCAATCGGGCCAGATTACGTAAGCTTGTACCAGCCGGTTTTGCCGTCGAGTGTGTTTCAAGTACGGGGGTGACACTCATGATCTATCTCCGGCCTTCGGTTCTCAGGCGCGGATCAATCAGCAGATAGAGCACATCAACGATGGTGCTCATCACCACATAGATAAACGCTGAGAAAATGGCGACAGCCAACACCACAGGCAGGTCGTGATAAAGCACTGCATCAACGGTGATGCGCCCAAGACCGGGCCGCCCGAAGACGGCTTCGGTAATAACAGCACCTGAAAGAAGCCCGCCAATCAGCCAGCCGGTCAGTGTCACTGCTGGTAGCGATGCATGGCGCAAACCATGTCTCAAACGCAGCACAAGATTGCTGGTACCCCAACTTCGCACAGTCAGCGCAAAGGGTTCTTCCAGTGCGCGTTCCAGACCTTCGCGCAAAACCTGTCCAATCACCGCGCCTAAAGACAAACCAAGCGATAGAGCTGGAAGAACGAGTGCTGCGAAACTCCTGTCCCCAGACACCGGAAACAGCTTGAGTGTGAAGGAGAAGACGAAGAGCAGAACGATGCCAAGCCAGAAGGATGGCGTTGAAATCAGCACAAGTTCTGTGCCGGCCGCGATTGAGCGCGGCAGCTTTTTACCGGCTGTCAAAACAGCGCTGCCCACAGCAAAGACGATTGCCACAAAAAGTGCTGCCCCCGCGAGCTTTAGCGTCGGCCACATCTGCGAAAACAACAGCTGCGAAACGTCTGTCTGCAGATAATAGGAACGACCAAAATCGCCATGCAGAATACGTCCGAGATAGGACAGGTATTGCATGAAAATGGGATCATCCAGACCCCATTCTGCGCGAATGGCAGCTTCAACTTCAGGCGTGCGTAACTGCTCACCAATCAGTATGCTGACGATGTCGCCGGGTGCCAAATGGACGCTGATGAAGCTCAGGGTGATTGCCGCCCAAAGAACCAGCAGGCCTGAGCTTATGCGCAGGGTGATTTGTCCCGTAAGGCTGTTCCGCGGGACTCCGAAACGCCGGGGCAACCAGCTTGCGGGTGCGCGACCGATGGTCGTGGTATTTTCAGCATCCATGATCTGTAGCTCCTCTGTGCCGAAGTCCGCATGACGGCGTGTTTATTCGCTGCGCCAGATGTCGTAAGCGCTTTCAGGAAGTTGCTTGAATGGGCGGAAGCTGATGCCTTTGACATAGCTTGCAGCCGCAACCTGATCTTCAGGCTCGTACAGCGGCAAGGCATAGGCCTGATCCAAAATGGCGAAGTTTTGCAGCTTGCTATAAAGCTCAAACCGCTTGGTCTGATCGAGCGTTGAGGCGGCTTCATTCAGCCATTGCGCTAATTCAGGTGCTGAAGCGCGGCTGTAATTGATGTAACCGCCCTTATCGAGTGGCAGGTAATGCAGCTCGATATCGATAGCGTCGGTTGGCGTGTTGGAATTGGCAATCGAGCCAAATTCGCCGGTCTTTCGGCGATCTGTGTAGGTTCCGGCATCCACATAAACGATCTTGAGATCAATGCCCGCACTCTGGCGCGCCTGCGCCTGCAAAGCCTGCAAGAGAACGTCGCGCTGGTCACGCACGGTTGCCTGTGCCTGAATAACTTCGATGGTCAGCGGCTTGCCATCCTTGGTGCGGAAGCCTTCCGCATTGCGTTCCGTCCAGCCCGCTTCATCAAGAAGCTTGTTGGCAAGCTCTGGATTTGCACCGTATTTTCCTTCGATACTTTTATCGTAGAACTGCGGATCAATCGGCGAGGTGATGCCCCATGCGCGGGTGCGTTCCCCGCGATAGACAGACTTGAGAACGGCATCGACATCAATCGCTGCAACCAGCGCTTTGCGAACGTTAAGCTCCTGCGTTGGCCCCCATTCGACATTGAGGAAAAGCGAATAAGGTGTGCCGGTATTCAAGGCCGTCTGATAGGTGAAATCAGGATTGTCCTTGAACAAGGCCGCATCATTGCCCGACACACCTTCAATGACATCAACCTGACCAGACGTAAGGGCGCCGGTTCTGACCGAGGACTCGCCCAGGAAACGGTAGGTCACTTCATCCAGATAGGCTGGCCCCTGATGAGCAGCATTTGCTGGTGCCCAATTGTAATCCGGGTTTTTTGCGAAGTTGAGTTCCTGTCCTTTGGCATAGCGCTTCAAAATGAAAGGACCGGTTCCTGCAATCTGAGGTCCACCGGATTTGATTTCTTCAGATTTGAATGCAGCAGGCGAGAGAATTTCCAGGCTGGCAATATAATCGAGAAATGGCGCGTAAATGCCTTTGAGCGTGAAACTGACGGTGTTTTCGTCGAGCGCCTTCGCTTCTGCAATGCGCGACACTGGTCCGGTGCTTGTGCTGCCGGAATAGGCCGGGTCTTTGAGCGCCGTAATGTTGGCTACGACAGCTTCCGCATTGAATTTTTCGCCGTCCGTAAACTTCACATCATCGCGTAGCGTGAATGTGTAGGTTTTACCGTCGTCCGAAATCTTATGATCTTTCGCAAGCCAAGATACATAACCGCCGTCAGCGGTACGTGCGAGCAGCGATTCATAAGCATTGCGCAGCAGAAGTTTGGTTTTGTCCTGACCATTGAGCTGCGGATTGAGCGTTGCAGGCTGGGTTTCAACGCCCCAGACCAGCTTGCCACCTTCAACGGGTTTGGCATCTTCCGCGAATGCGATTTTTGGCAGTGCGACCGCTGCGAAAACTGCGGTTCCGAGTGTTAGAAAATATCGGCGATTAAGCATGTATCGGTCTCTCGTAAGAAGGATGAAATTAATCTTGAAGCCAGATGTCGTAGGCATTTTCCGGAAGCCGCTTGAAAGGGCGGAAACCAATGCCTTGAACGCGGGATGATGCGACGATTTGATCGGCAGGAACGTAGAGCGGCAGGCCATAGGCCTGTTCGAGCAGCGCAAAACGTTGCAGCTCTGCGTAAGTCTCAAAGCGCTTTTTGGGATCGAGCGTGGAAGCGCCCTGATCCAGCCATTGGGAGACTTTGGGGTCTTCTGTTCGGCTATAGTTGATCGAGCCGCCCTTATCGCGTGGCAGATAATGGAAATAGATGGTGACGCCATTTTCTTGCGTCGTGGTCGAGTTTGGAATGATGCCGTATTCACCGTCTTTCTGACGGCTGGAATAGGTGCCCGCATCGACATATTGCAGCGCAATATCGATGCCCGCATTCTGTCGGGCCTGGGCCTGTACCGCCTGTAACAGAATATCTCGCTGGTCGCGCACGGTGGATTGTGACTGCACAACCTCGATTGTCAGACGTTTGCCGTCTTTGGTGCGGAAGCCGTCGGCATCGCGTTCCGTCCAACCCGCGTCATCGAGAAGCTTATTGGCAAGTTCTGGATTAAACCCGTAAGTGCCTTCAATCGACTTGTCGTAAAAGTCAGTGTCAGCGGGCGTAAGAATGCCCCAAGCACGTTCGCGTTCACCGCGATAAACCGACTGAATAATGCGTTCGACATCGACGGCAGCCAGCACTGCTCTACGGACATTGACGTCGGAGGTGGGTTCGCGGGTGATGTTGAGATAGAGCGTATAAGGCGTTCCGGTGTTGATTGAAGTTTGGTAGCTAAATTCCGGATTATCTTTGAAAAGTTGCGCATCGTTGCCGGAGATACCTTCTGCTGCATCAATCTGCCCGGAAGTGAGTGCGCCGATACGCACTGAGGATTCAGGCAGGAAACGATAGGTCACATCATCGAGATAGGCCGGCCCTTGATGCGCGGCATTTTGGGGCGCCCAATTATAATCCGGGTTTTTAACGAAGCGGATTTCCTGACCCTTGATATAACGGTCGATAACAAAGGGGCCGGTTCCTGCGACTTCTGTTCCACCAGCCTTCAGCTGTGTAGACTCGAATGCTTTGGGCGAGATCAGTTCAATGCCTGCCGCACCATCCAGAAATGGTGCGTAAACGCGGTCGAGTTTTATAACGACAGTTAGTGGATCAACGGCCGTTACTTCACTGACACGCGCGACATGGCCTGCGCTGATGCTTCCTGAATAAGTAGGTTCTTTGAGTTTGCTAAAGTTGAGAGCAACAGCCGCTGCATCGAATTTCTCACCATCTGAAAACTTCACGCCGTCGCGTAGTTTAAACGTGTAGGTTTTGCCGTCGTCAGAAACTTCATAGCTCTTGGCGAGCCACGGCACATAACCACCCTCCGGTGTGCGGGCCAAAAGGGATTCATAGCTGTTGCGCAAGATGAGCTTGGCTTTGGCCTGACCGTTCAAATGGGGGTTAAGTGTGCTTGGCTCTGTCTCCACACCCCATGTGAGAGAACCACCGCTGACGGGTTCAGCATTCGCTTTGGCCGAAGTGATTTCGGCTCCAGCAGCGATGATCAGAGTAAGGGCGCTGGCGCCAGCCAGGAAAGCTCGTCTTGTTACCACGTTGAATATCCAGTGTCAGGAAATTGGGAGAGTTTATGCCGCGATTGCCGGGCGATTATTGGCGAGCAGCTCAATGGTTTTGAGGCGATGGCTGCCTTCTGAAACAGGACAGTCGACAACGAACTCGGCGATGCCCAACTCCCGATGCAGGCGTTGAAGTTCACTGTGAACATGCAAGGCTGTGCCTCGGATCACACGAGGCGTGCGCTCTTCGATGCTGTATTGTGTGGCGCCCGCCTGTCGCACATATTCAAGCGCTTGTTCGCGACTGCCGACATTGACTGGCTGCAGGCCTTCGACCGCAACACGGAAGCGGCGAATGTCGCCTGCCAGTTTTTCCGCCTCGGCATCGCTCTCAGCAACAATAATGCTGACCGCTAAAATGGCAGGGCGGTTCGCAATTGTCTGATAGGCTTCAACCGCTTCTTTGATGGCTGCCGGATCGCCCTGAATATGTCCGGCATAGACGAAGTTCCAATCGAGGCGCGCCGCAAGTTCAGCACTTTCGACGCTCGCACCCAGCAGGAAACGTTCAGGTTTTTGCGGCGGAACCGGATAGGCGGCAATGCCGTTTTCATCATCTGATTTCTCTGAACCATGATCGAGAAAGCCATCAAGCTCTGCGAGTTGCTGTTTAAAGGATGGCTTTCGGTCAGGGTCATAAGCCCCTTGCAATGCGCGGGTTGACAGCGGCAAGCCACCTGGCGCTTTTCCGACGCCTAAATCGACTCGTCCCGGGGCAAGTGATGCAAGCAGATTGAAGTTCTCAGCGACTTTATACGCGCTGTAATGCTGCAGCATCACACCGCCCGAACCAATCCGGATATGATGGGTATGAGCCAACAAAAAGCCGATCAGTACCTCTGGTGACGAACTGGCAAGCCCCGGTGAGTTGTGGTGCTCTGCCACCCAGAAACGATGAAAGCCTGCGGCTTCTGCTTTCTGCGCAAGCTTTATCGTGCGGGTCAGCGCCGCCTGGGCTGCTTCGCCGTCATGAATGGGACTTTTATCGAGAAAACTGAGCGCGTAGGGCATTTGATCCTCACCAACAACTTCAATGAGGAGATAATCTATGTTTTTTGTAGAATATTAATCGAGCAACGATCTTCCAATATTTGCACGCTCATTAAACGTTCATGCCGTGCAAACGTGCGAGCAAAGAGGCACCGTTAAGGAGAGATACTGTTCGATGGCAGCTTTATGCTTCCACTCAACACAAGTCGGACAGGATTTGTTTCAGCGGAGGCTTTCTATGGTTGATATTATTGTCCAGTCTTCTCTTTTGGACCCGGCCGCACAGCCGCTTATTGACGGTCTGGTTCATGAATATGACAGCCGTTATGCGAATCTGGACCGACCGGGCGGCGCACGCACAGAAATTCTGCGCTATCCCACAGAGGCATTTGCGGCGCCGCTCGGCGGTTTCCTGCTGCTTCAGCGCGATGGGGAAACCATTGCCGGGGGTGCCTATATGAGCCACGACGATGAAACCGTCGAACTCAAGCGTATCTGGACGGCATCGCATTTGCGTAGGCAGGGACTGGCGCGCCGTATCGTTTTGGCGCTTGAAGAAAGTGCCGGTGAACTAGGTTACACGCGGGCCTATCTCTCGACGGGCTTTCGCCAACCCGAGGCCACAGCGCTTTACATTTCGCTCGGCTATCGCCCGCTCTTCGACACTTCTTTAGATGTTCAGCAATATCGGTCGTTGCCTTTTGAAAAGCACATCGGCACCAAGCTAGGCCAGCAAATCTCCTCGCCGCTCTATCCCGCATCGGCCTCATTTGAAGAGGCAACGCAGCGCGTGCAGGAACGTAAGGCCGTGCAGGAAGCAAAGATACTTGCTCGGCTTCAAAGCTATCGCGAAACCGCTGCGTGAGAAGGGAAACAAGCCATGCCCCTTTCACATATCGAACATTTCGCCTTTCTCATTCCCGGCAGTCATCACGAGAATGATCCCGCACGGGGTTTAGAGGACACGCTTCAGCTTTTCGAACATGGAGAGCGACTGGGATATGACAGCGCATGGGTGCGCCAGCGCCATCTGGAGCGAGGCATTTCATCTGCTGCTACCTTCCTCGCTGCCGCTTCGCAGCGAACAAAGCGCATCGGTCTTGGCACTGCGGTCATCCAGCTTGGCTATGAAAACCCGTTCCGGCTGGCTGAAGATCTTGCAACTGTGGACCTGCTGTCGAACGGCAGGCTGAATGTTGGCGTTTCAGTTGGTGCGCCGCCTTTTGCGCATCTTATAGCAGATTTCGTCGATACCGCTCCCATCGCTGATTACAGTTATACGCGCGCAGAAAAACTGGCACAGGCTCTGCGGTCAGAACCGCTTTCGGGCGAGACCGAAGCGGGCAATGCCGCTGGAGCGCAAATCCCGCGTTTAAGACCCTTTGCCAAAGGGCTGACCGACCGCCTGTGGTATGGCGGTGGATCACAGAATTCAGCACGTTGGGCGGGGCAGGCTGGGTTTAATCTTCTGACGGGAAACATTGTCAGCGGTGAGAACACGGACGATTTTCTGACAGCCCAAAAAGCACTCATAGAACGGTTCCGTCAGGAATGGGTGCATGAGCGTGCGCCACGTGTCGCACTTGGCCGGGTGATCCTGCCCACGGACAGCGCAAGTCCCGATGCGCGTCGTCGCTATGCGGAATTCGCTGCCGAACGCGACAAGCGAACGGGTTTCGCCCATGGTCCGCGCCGCACTTTGTTTCTGCCCGATATTGTGGGCACGACAGAGCAAATTCTGGAAACTTTAGCAGCCGATCCTGTTCTCCCGCTTGTCTCCGAATTTCGGCTGGAGCTGCCTTACGAATTTCACGCCGAGGATTATGCGCAAATTCTCACAGACTTTGCGCGGATTCTTCCTGCCTCGGGCGCAAGCAAGCCAGAGCTGAGCGTCGTTCGCGCTGGCTAGTTATCCAATCCATTCAATAACGATCGGAATACAATCATGACGCAGTCTAAAACCCTGCTCTTAGGCGTGGGTATCAGCGCCGCAACCGCACCTCAAACCAGCCTCAAGCAATCGCGGCAGTTCTGGACCGAGCTGACAAAACCGTTCGATGGTTCATTTGCATTTCTGACACTGGAAGATGAGTTCGCACACGAGGGCGGCGATGGGCTGGATGCCATCTTGCTGGCAAACTGGCTTGCACCGCGTCTCACCAATATCGGTATCATCGCCGGTGCTCCGGTGAATTTTCTGGAACCTTTTCACGTTTCGACCGCCATTGCGACGCTTGATTATGTCAGCGAAGGGCGCGCTGGACTGCTTGTGCAGCAGCTCACAAAACCGCGCAATCTGGACGCCAGCAAAGCGCTGGGTGCGTTGAATGGTTATCCTTCGCTTGATCAGCAGGCGCTTAAAACGGACACTCAAGACGCAATTGAAGTTATCCGCAGGCTTTGGGATAGCTGGGAAGACGATGCCGTTATTCGCGATAAGAAAACGCAACGTTTTCTTGATGCATCCAAACTGCACTACATCAACTTTGAAAGCGAAAATTTCCGGGTTCTTGGGCCTTCAATCACCCCGCGTCCACCGCAGGGCCAGCCGATTGTAGCCACCAAACTTTCAAACCTTGATGAGCTGAATGTCGCCCGTAATGCGGAGGTGGTTTTTGTTAAAGCGGATGAGCAGCTTATCAGGGCTGCTGGTACATCCGTTCATGATCGCGCAGCGCCGGTTGTCGTCGCCGACATCACGCTTTCTGACAAGCTAAGTGTTCAGGAAACGATTGATGCATTTATTGAGAACCAAGCATGGGGTGCTTCGGGCGTAAGGTTGCTCTTGCCTGATCCGCAATCGCAAAGCGATTTCGTTCTCAAAGAACTGCTGCCCGCATTGCAGGCTCGCGAGCTTGTTCACAACGGCGAGGGCACCACGCTGCGGGCGCGGTTTGGTTTGCCTGAAGCAATCAATCGTTATTCAACAGCCGCTTGAGCGAAGGAACCGGGAAAATGACAAAGCTGAAGCAGGTTATTCTCGGAGCGCAGTTTCCGGGCGTCAACAATTTCACCGTATGGAGCGATCCGGCAGCGGGTAGTCAGATCGAGTTTTCTTCGTTCAGGCATTTTGCTGAAACGGTCGAGCGCGGCAAGTTTGATTTCATCTTTCTCGCGGAAGGCTTGCGCGTGCGCGAGCAAAAGGGAAAGCTTCACGAGCTTGATGTTGCTGGTCGGCCCAATACGCTGGCCATTCTTACCGCGCTCTCTGCAATCACCGAAAATGTGGGCCTTATCGGTACGCTAACAACCACATTCAACGAACCCTATGCGCTTGCGCGGCAGCTTGCGACTTTTGACACTCTCTCCGGTGGGCGTGCAGGCTGGAATGTGGTGACATCACCGGGTGCATTTACTGGCGCGAATTTCCGGCGAGGCGATCATCTGCCCTTCAAGGAACGCTATGAGCGTGCGCGCGAATTTCTTGATGCCGCGCAAAAAATCTGGGCTGGAGGTGATTTTGCTTTCAAGGGCAAGCATTTTGACATTGCTGGTCACTCAGATCTGGCACCGCTACCGCAAGGCGCGCCCGTTATTGCGCAGGCTGGCGACTCGCAGGAAGGGCGCGAGCTTGCCGCAAGCCACGCCGATGTCATCTATTCTCGCCATGGCACACTGGAAGCGGGACAGGAATTTTATCGCGATGTGAAGCAGCGTTTGGCTCATTATGGGCGCAGTCCGGATTCGCTGAAAATCCTGCCGGGCGCCAATTTCGTTTTGGGTGATACGCAAGAAGATGCGGAAGAAAAGCTGCGCGAAATCCGTCTGCAGCAGGTCAGCCCGAAATCTGCCATTACGTTTCTGGAACAGGTATGGAACCGCGATCTTTCAAACTACGATCCGGATGGACCACTTCCGGAACTGGAGCCAGATGTTGCACACGAGCAATTGGCTCTCGGGCGCGCCAATCGTTATGATGACCGCATTGATACGGCGCGTGCATGGCGCGAGCTCGCTGAACGTGACAAACTCAGCATCCGTGACCTGATTATTAAAGTTACAGCGCGTCAGCAGTTTGTCGGCACGCCGCAGACTATAGCGGACGAAATCAACGCCTATGTTCAGGCTGATGCAGCCGATGGGTTCGTGTTTGCGCCGCACCTTACGCCCGGAGGCTTCGACGAATTTGTTGAAAAGGTTGTACCGATCCTTCAGGACAAAGGCGTGTTCCGCAGCGATTATGCCGGAGAAACATTGAAAGATAATCTCGGCTTATCAGCTTAACCGCCAAGAACAATAAGCAGTGGCGCGTAATTGCGCCGTTGCTGGTTCTAATTTTCTACAAAATCAGTCGAATATAGAAAGCGCATTCTCGGCCAATCTGTCGAGCGCTGCTACCGTGTGGCGGATTGATAAATCTGGAGTAATAAACAGACATGGGATCAACGGTAACATATCTCCGCGAGAGTATTCCGCAGTATGTTGAAGAGCCTGTAGATATCGAGGTTTCTCCAGGTGAACTCAAGGCCGCTATGCGACAGCTAGCGGGTGGGGTAAGCGTTGTTACAGCGGGGTTTGACGAAGGACGCACGGGCGCAACAGTGACGTCAGCGACGGCACTGTCTGTCGATCCTCCAACAATCATCGTGAACATCAACCGTGGTTCGTCGGTCTGGCCGGTGATCAGCCGCCACAACCATTTCTGCGTAAACATTCTGTCTGCTGGTCAGCAGGCTATTGCGGACCGTTTTGCAGGAAAAGATGGCGTGAAGGGCGCTGCCCGATATGAGGGCGCTGCTTGGTACGCTCTCGAAAGCGGCGCGCTGGCGTTGCATGGTGCGTTGGCTTCGGTCGATTGTGCGGTTGAGGACGTTATTGAGCGCCATACCCACGCTATCATTATCGGACGGGCACTGAAGATTGTGACCGGCGGCGGCGAGCCGCTTCTTTATCACGGCGGCGGTTATCGATTGCTTGGGCTGTAATTTAGTTTAAAGTAGATAATATAAAAAGCCGAAGAATATATTCTTCGGCTTTTGCTTTTTTTGAAATTATGGCAAAATTTAAAAGAAATAATTTTCAACTGTCTATATAATTTTAAATATCAATTCCTGACATTATTTTAATTATATAAATAAGTTCAATCATCTTTCTTTATAAGCAGGGTGATTGCATGACTTCCGAAAATAAGAAATCTTATCTATCTCGGCGTGCTTTTCTGGGGGCATCCGCAGTTGGTCTTGGTGCGGCAGCCATTGGTGGCTCCGATGGCTTTGTGCGCAAGGCATTCGCACAGAGCACGTCGTCTTCTCCGAGAGTGATCAAGCTGGCCTGGGGGCAGACGGCTGTGTGTCAGTCGCCAATTTCTGTCGCGCTCAAGAAAGGCTTGTTTGAGAAATATGGCCTGACTGTCGAACCGGTCAATTTCTCTGGCCCAACCGATCAGCTGCTTCAGGCAATTGCCACCGGCAAGGCAGATGGCGGCATCGGCATGGCGCTGCGTTGGCTTAAGCCATTGGAGCAGGGGTTTGACGTATCGCTGACGGTCGGAACGCATGGCGGCTGTATGCGCCTTCTGGCAGCACCCGATTCAGGTATCAATTCGATTGCTGATCTGAAAGGCAAAAAGGTTGCCGTCAGCGATCAGGCAAGCCCGATCCGCAACTTCTTCGCTATTCAGGCGGCCAAGCAGGGCATCAATCCGGATACCGAAATCGAATGGCTGCAATATCCGGCTGATCTCTTTGCGGAAGCCCTGAAGAAGGGTGAAGTGCAGGCTGTGGCTGGCGATGATCCGCACGCCTTCCTCCAGCGCGAGCGTGATGGTCTCAAGGAAGTCGCGACCAATCTTGATGGGCAGTATGTCAATTCTGCCTGCTGTGTGCTGGGTCTGCGCGGAAGTCTGGTTCGTGATGAGCCGGAAGTTGCGAGCGCCTTGTCGCGTGCAATCGTAGAAGCACAGGCTTGGACTGCAGCGCATCCAGATGAAAGCGCTGAAATCTTTGCGCCTTTCGTTCCGGGCAATGTCTCTGCAACGGACGTGGCGCGTATCCTGCGCAGTCACACGCATGACCATCATTCGACGGGTGATGCCTTGCGCAAGGATGTCGCTCTGTTCGTGGATGAGCTCAAGATCATCAATGTCATCCGGCCAAATACCAATACGGATGCATTTGCCGAAAAGATCGTCGCCAATGTCATCACCTGACACAATTTATATCTCGTCCAAGGACGACGCGCGGGAGGCTCTGCCCTCCGCGCTTCGTCGCTCGCTATGGCCGTTTGTGGCGGTGATCGCCTGGGCTATCGTCAGTGCGATTTCCGTCTTCCTTCCCAATGTGGTGATTGGCTTTGCAGAGCCGCTTTATGTTCGTGAAACCAATGGCTTGTTCATCGGCTGGACAATCCTTCTGGCAGTCGGTGCAGCATTGGTTGCGGTCTATCCGGCATTTGGCAAAAGGCTGGTTTACTGGTCGCCATGGCTGACGGCTCTGGCGGTGTTTTTTGGTGTTTGGGAATTGCTTACGGCCAAGTTTGCCTGGCTCCCTGTGCCATTTTTCCAGCCGCCTTCGTCTCTGCTCGAAGTCTATCTCGATGATTGGCCGCGTCTGCTCGACAGCCTCTATAATTCGTTCAAGCTGCTGGCCTCCGGTTTTGTGCTTGGTGCGATTGCTGGCTTTCTGACCGGTGTTTCCATCGGCTGGGTACAGGCAATCGGCTATTGGGTTCATCCGGTGTTGCGGTTTCTGGGGCCAATTCCTTCGACTGCACTGCTGCCGATGGCATTCTATTTCTTCCCGTCAGGCTTTTCAGCCGCGGTCTTCCTAATAGCATTAGCAACATGGTTTCCGCTTACGGTTCTGACATGGTCGGGCGTGGCGAGTGTCGATAAAGCCTATTACGACGTTGCACGCACTTTGGGCGCCAGTCAGTTGTTCCTGATCCTGCGTGTGGCAATTCCTGCAGCATTGCCGCATGTTTTTGTCGGTCTTTTCATGGGGTTGGGTGCATCTTTCTCGGTGCTGGTCGCCGCCGAAATGATGGGCGTCAAGTCCGGTCTCGGCTGGTATCTGCATTGGGCGCAAGGCTGGGCGGCCTATAACAATCTCTATGGCGCGCTCATCATCATGGCGATTGTGTTTTCCGGGCTGATTACGCTGCTCTTTACGGTGCGTGATCGCGTTCTGACCTGGCAGAAGGGGGATGTGAAATGGTGAATGCTGCCCTCAAACAAACGCCTGCCGCCTCCGCTGATGAAAGCCGTGGCTTCCATATTCAGGTTGAGAATGTAAGCCATCGCTTTGGTCTTGAAGGTAAGTCACTGCCGGTTCTCAACCACATTGAGCTTGATGTGCAACCGGGTGAATTTGTTGCCATTCTGGGTCCATCGGGTTGCGGCAAGAGTACGCTTTTGCGGCTCGCTGCCGGTCTGGAGCCGCCAAGCGAAGGGCGAATTCTGGCCGATGGCGAGGAAATCCTCGGTCCTAATCCGTCGCGCGTGGTGGTCTTCCAAGACCCCACACTTTATCCATGGCGCACGGTGCGGGACAATGTGGCTTTGGGGCTTCAGGCGCGTGGCGTGCTTAAAACTCAGGGACACCGCATCGATGAAGCAATTGAGCTGGTGGGATTGTCGGCTTTTGCCAATGCCTATCCGCGCCAGCTTTCGGGCGGCATGGCGCAGCGTGCAGCCTTGGCGCGTGCGCTCGTCAATGATCCGAAACTGCTCATTCTGGACGAGCCATTGGGGAAACTCGATTCCCTGACGCGGCTTGCCATGCAGGCTGAGCTTCTCGATCTCTGGCAGCGCAACGGCTTTACCACACTGCTCGTCACGCATGATGTCGAGGAAGCGATTTTCCTTGCGCAACGGGTCATCATCTTTGGCAACCGTCCGGCAAGCATCGAAGCCGAACTTAAAGTGGATCTCAGCTATCCGCGCCATCGCGGCGATCCGCGACTGGCGGAACTGCGCAGGCAGGCGCTTGCGCATCTTGGGTTGGATGCCGACTGGTAAAATCAGGAAAGAAAAATGTTCAAAAAAGCAATTCTTACAGCGGCCCTTATACTGGGCTCGATGACGCAACTTTATGCTCATGCGCATCTCGCACAATCCGAGCCAGCCGAAGACGCTGTGCTCAATAAAACGCCTGCCACTGTTTCCATCGAATATACCGAAGCGCTGGAACTCGGCCTTAGTAAACTCGTCCTCATGGATGAGAGCGGGGCAACTATCGAGACCAGTAAGCCTGAACATATTGACGGCAACACAAAGACGCTCTCGGTTACACCGCCAGCTTTGAAGCCGGGCACTTATACGGTCGAGTGGGGCGCTGCGTCGGTCGATACGCACCGCACCGAAGGCGCGTTCAAATTCAAGATTGCTAATTAAGGTCGCCGGGCGCAATGACTGGAATTGATATTGTCATTGCGCTCGTGCGATGCCTCAATCTTGCGGGTCTCGCAATGCTCGCGGGCGCACTATTTTTTCGCATTTTTCTCATGAAAGCCGAAAAAAGCGAAGGCAAACCGACGGCAAGATTAAGATTCTGGTGGCGATTTTGTGTCTATTCTGTGGCCGCCAGTGCTTTTGGACTGGTTCTATGGGTGCCACTTCAGTTCTCACTGTTGTCTGGTGGTAGTAGTTTTTCTGATGCATTCGCCTTTTTCCCAAGCGGACTTTTAGGCACGGCCTTCGGCATTGCATCGTGCCTGCGCGCATTGGCAATCGTGTTTGCTGCCTTGCTTCTGCCGTATGCGGTAAAGTCTCAAGCCATCCGTATCCTTTTGTTTTTGATCGCTGTTTTGGCCCTTGGTCTTCAGATACGCATGGGGCACGCCGCAGCATCTGATACAATCTGGTTGCCGCTGGCGGTTTCTGCGCATGTGATTGCAGGCGCGCTATGGTTTGGTTCACTGCTTCCGCTCTATCTTCTTTTACGTGTTTCGCGAGATGACGGCTTGCAGGCAGCACAGCGCTTTTCGCTATATGGCATTGTTTTTGTTGCAGTTCTTGTTGTAGGTGCAGCAATTGCAGGATGGCTTTTGACAGGTGGTTTGCCGGGGCTGGTTGGTACCACTTACGGCAGGATCATGATCGTGAAGATCGCGCTTCTGGCAGCCATGCTGACACTTGCAGCACTTAATCGTTTCTGGCTGAGCCGTGATGGTAGCAGCGGGCGGGGACTTGGTTATGCGTTGATCCTAGAAGGAACAATTGGTCTTGTAGTGTTTCTCGCGGCGTCACTTCTCGCCACACAACCACCCGGCGTTCATGAAGACATCATCTGGCCTTTCGCCTATCGTTTGCGCGACAATATTCTGGGTGACGCGTTTCTCGTCGATGCCGCATGGCGGAGCTTTAAGCCACTTCTGCTGGCATTTCTAATCGGTATTGGGTGCCTTTTGCTGCCTAAGTGGCGATGGCAAGCTATTGTTATCGCGGCAGTTATCGGTTTCGTTTGGTTCCAGCCACCACGCATCGGATTGTTTGTTCAGGATGCAAATGAAGCAAGTTTTCTGCGCTCGCCCACATCCTATACGTCCATCGCAATTGCGCGGGGCGCTGTGGCTTTCGGAGGCAATTGTGCCTCCTGTCATAGCAATGACGGGCGCGGACGCGGTGAGCAAGCAACGGGCGATCCGGTATGGCCACCCGATCTGACAGCACCCTTGTTTGCGGATCGCAGTGACGGCGAAATCTTCTGGACGATCATGCATGGCAAGGCGTTGCAAGACGGTCGGCAATCCATGCCCGGTTTTGAAACGGTGCTGGATGCTAAAACCGCGTGGTCGCTTGTGGATTATATCCGCACGATTGCTTCCGCCCGAACGATCAGTATGCCTGCGCCTGATGGTGGGGTTTACCCGGCTGCAAGCCCGCGGATTACGATGTATTGCGGCGCTAGACGGCATGAGGTCGGTCGGCAATCCGACAGTTTCTGGCTGCTTCTTCTTAAAGGTGAACAGCTTGAAGCCTTTGCTGTCGATAGCAATGGCATCATGGCACAATGCGATGTTTCCGAACAAACTGCGGCTGTGGCTATGCAGCTTCTGACACCAACTGCCGATGGGGCAAGCTTTCTCGTAGATCAGAATGGCTGGATACGTTTTCGATGGTCAGGGCATGAGAAGTTAGAACCGTCAATCCTTGAGACAGCAATCAGCAAGGCTCGTGCGAATCCGGTCAGCCTATCGAATAGGGGACATCATTCATGATGATCCGAGCAGCGTTGCTACGCGAATATAAATGCAAAGAGGCCTCCTGCAATGGATTGCAAATCTATGTGCCGGGCGAACTAAGTGAATAATTTTCTTAATAAAATTCGGCGGTTGGTGAAAATTAGACGCTGAATTTTGATGCCTGTTGGCAAAAGGGAGTGGATCATGGGTAACATACGCAATGGCTTTTCGGAGCTTGTCGGCAATACGCCTCTGGTTGCTTTCTCACGACTTCAGAAAAGCAATGACGTTTCTGTGCGGCTTCTCGCAAAAATCGAATATCTCAATCCCGCTGGCAGCATCAAAGACCGCACAGCATGGGGGATAATTCGGGATGCCGAGCGTGCCGGTAAGATTAAGCCGGGTGATCTTCTGGTAGATCTGACGAGCGGAAATACCGGCATTGGTATTGCGGCTGTTGCTGCCGCAAAGGGCTATCGGACGAAGTTTTATCTGCGTGATACGATCAGCGAAGACAAAATCAATATCCTGCGTCAGTTCGGGTCTGAAATCGTGCTGATTGATAATGACGAGCTGCTGGAACCGGGAGCGCTGCAAAAGGTGCTCGATCGTATTCGCAGCGAAAATCCGGGCGCTTACTATACGGGTCAGCGGTCCAATCCTGCCAATCCGGCAATTCATTTTGAAACGACCGGCCCGGAAATCTGGCAAGACACGGATGGCGAAGTGGACATTTTGGTCAGTACCGTAGGCACTGGCGGAACCATTTCAGGGGCGGGAAAATACCTGAAAGAAAAGAAATCTTCCCTTCGCATCATTCTGGTGGAGCCGACGGCAGATTCTGTGCCTTCTGCCGATAATCCAAAAGCCGAAACCATTGAAGGTGTTCACAAAGTCACCGATATCGATGAGACCATTCTGCCTGAAAACTACGACAAGGCTATTGTCGATGAAATCGTTGCCGTGACGACGGAGCAAGCGCGCCGTGCCGCATTATCGGTTGCACGGGAAGAGGGCTTTCTGGTTGGTACGTCTTCCGGGGCTGCGATTGCTGCGGCCCTTCAAATTGCAAAGCGCCCGGAAAATGCAGGAAAGACCATCGTTGCCGTGTTGCCTGACAGCGGAGAGCGCTATTTGTCACTGTTTCAAGAACCAGTCATAGCGGATTAGGGGTTGGTTCGATCATAATTGAGTTAAAAAGAAAATATTGAGCGAGTATTCAGTATTGTATAATTTATATCAGTTCTTTTTGTTGAAACAATAGAATATAATTTTGTTGAGTTGTGTAATTATATCAATTCTTAATGTTATTATATAAAATATTATTTGTCATATATTTTACAATAATTAGATATAATTGCCTTAATCGAATTATCCCTCTGAAATAGAACGATTTTGTTTATTGTTAGTGGGGATAATTATGATTCTGAAAAACACTGTAATTGGTTCGGCATTTGCTGTTCTTGGGGTGACACACGCAAATGCAGCCGATGCAATTGTAGCGCCGGAGCCAGAGGCTGTAGAATATGTGCGTGTCTGTGATGCTTACGGAGCAGGCTATTTCTACATTCCGGGAACGGAAACCTGCCTGCGTATCCATGGTTATGTTCGTTACGACCTGAGGGGAGGCGATAACGTCTATTATCGTGGTGCAGGCATCAGCCGTGCTCCGGACGGAAGTGCTTATAATCTGAGCCCGCGTGGTAAGTCCTATGATACCTGGACGAATAATACGCGTTTCACATTACGCACATCGACGGCTTCCGAAACGGAGCTTGGTACGCTTTCGACCTTTACTGAAACCCGATTCAATTTCGGTAATGGTGTGGATGCCGGAACGACGCTCAACCGTGCGTTCATCCAGCTTGGCGGTCTGCGCGTAGGCCTCGATGACACGGCATTCTACACATTCACCGGATATTTCGGTGACGTGTTGAATGACGACGTTATCAGTGCTGGTGGTTATCGTACCAATCAGATCAGCTACACTTTCAAGGGCGGCAATGGCTTTTCGGCTATTATCTCTCTTGAACAGGGTAACATCGTCGATGTCGATTGGAATGGCGTGATTGATGACTACACACCACACGTCGTTGCTGGTTTGAAATATGCGCAGAGCTGGGGTTCGATTGCAGGCGTTGCAGCTTATGATGCTGTCAACGAAGAGTGGGCCGGAAAGGTTCGCGTTGATGTTAATGTAACCGACCGCTTCTCGGTCTGGGTGCAGGGTGCATACAAGTCGAACGACGATCATTACGTTCATTACGATGCAAGCGGTGCCGTTGTTCACGATGGTGGCAGCAGCACTTATCGTGGCGTTCGTGTGATTGACAGCTTCTACGGAACGTGGGGCGGTGATTGGGCCGTTTGGGGTGGTGCTAAATTCAAGGCTACCAACAAAGCGGTCTTCAACGTTCAGCTGGCCTATGAGGATGCGGAAACTTTCGCAGCCAGTGCAAACGTTGCTTATCAATTGGTTCCTGGCTTCACCATCACGCCTCAGATTTCCTACACAAAGTGGGATGACAAGAACTCGATCCTGAAAGGTCAGGATGCCTGGCAGGGCGTAGTTCGCTTCCAGCGTTCATTCTAAACTTCATTCAAGATTTGCGTAATCGATGCAGTGGCGGCTCTGGCTGCCACTGTTGTTTTAGCGCATAGGCGAGGGTGGTTTTTCCAGCCATCGTGTTTTTCAAAGGGCTGAAATTTTACATAGCTAAAGGCAATTAGCCTGCTGTGCCTCGTTTTCGCCGCTTGAGAGAGACTACAATGACCACCAAATCGTTATTCGTGAACGCTATTGATAGGAGATGTGATTACGATGCAAACTCAGTCCGATTATCAACACTCTTCATCATCAGGCTACGGCGAAGGCGCACAGGCACGAGGAACAATCGCGTCGTTGCTGGCTGCCGTTGAAATAGCAAAACAGACTGCAAATGAAAGTCTGCGCCGCGCTCAGTCGGCTCCTTTGCCGCACATTGCCGATAATACGATATTCATCGCATTATTCGAGCGTCACCTATCAGATCGTGAAGCCCTATTTTCCAGAATTCGCCAGCTCGACGATGCAAAGGCGTCTTTCAGGGCTTGAGCATAACGAGCAATTCATTCCATAATTGCCGCATAAATTGTAGCATTTCCAGCAAAAGTGCGAAGCGGTTTTGCGTCGGATAATGCATAAAAACAAACAGTTACAGCGGTTCTAACGATTCATTCTTAACTGGAACCGCCGTAATGAGCAAAAATTTGGTAAGCAGGAAGAAGTGTAGTGACTGATTTTGCATCCAGAATGACGCTGACTGAGGAGTTGGTCTCGCTGAGCATTCGGGCAGAAGTGGATCGAGGGCCGGAGCCAAACAGGATTCCGATAACTGATCTGGACGTGCAGGCACTTTCTGAAAAACTTTATCATGAAAGCGGCGATACGCCTCTGTGGGTGTTCGCTTATGGCTCTCTTATCTGGAAACCGGATTTTAATGCCGTTGATTGGCGTTACGGCGGCGTGAAGGGATGGCATCGTTCGTTCTGCCTACGACTTACCCGCTGGCGTGGCACGCAAAGCCAGCCTGGGTTGATGCTCGCGTTGCGACGCGGCGGCAGCTGCAACGGTATCGTGTTTCGGTTGTCTGAAGAGGATCGGCTTGGCCAGATTCAGCGCATGATCCGCCGCGAGATCAGCTCTATAAGTGATGCTTCCAGTATCCGCTGGGTATCCGTTGATACACCGGACGGGCCTGTGCGTGCTTTGACGTTCTGGGCTGGGCCACGCGGCGACCGCGTTTTGAACGGCTTGCCGCTGGAATGTGTAGCAAGCACTTTGGCGCGAGCATGTGGGCATATTGGTTCCTGCGCGGAATATCTTTATCTGACGGTCAAACATCTGGAAGAAAAAGGCATTCGCGATCGCAATTTGTGGAAGCTTCAGGAACTGGTGGCAGCTGAGATTGCGACACTCTATGAGGTCAACGCCAAAGCATCCGCATGAGCGGTTTGGCCGTCAAGACGCGTGAGCCCGAACGCGTATCCCTTCCGAATGTGACATTTGGTCTGTAACGATAGACTATTAATCCGCTCGATTTAGTGCAAAAGCAGCATTCATCGGATCGGCGGAGGTTCCATGCTCACAAAAAAGGGGAAATACGGCCTCAAAGCATTGGCTCACCTTGCCTTGCTTGCTCCCGGCGAGAGCGCATTCGTTGCCGAGATTGCCGCCAAAAACAATATTTCCAAGAAGTTTCTCGACGCGATCCTGCTGGAGCTGCGTAACGACGGCATTTTGCGGTCGAAGAAGGGGCCGGGCGGTGGCTATAGTCTCGCAAAACCTGCCAGCGAAATTAATATCGGGCAGGCGATCCGCGTTCTGGATGGTCCGCTCGCACCTATTCGTTGCGCCAGCCGGACAGCCTATGAACCTTGCGAAGACTGTGAAGATCACAAGGCTTGTCAGGTTCGCCGATCAATGCTGCTTGTTCGCGAAGCAATTGTCGGCGTTCTCGATGCCATGACGCTTGAGCAGTTTGCTCGCAACGGCGGCCTTGAAGATGACGGAACTGCGCCTGAATGGGCACAGCTCACGGCCTGATCTGGATCACTTCCGATAGTTGATCCTGTAAGTCAGACTACCTTCAGTAACCTCTTCAATTTCAATAATAATATCACGTATTTCGACGGTCTTCTGATCTTTCGGAAAAGAGAAGGTCTGGCCCGATGCCGGGTAGTTCAAATCTGCGATTGAATAGCCGCGGACTTCAAACTGCATTTCGCCATTTTCAATACCGAGGAAAGCAATATCGTAGATCGTCCCACTCTCGTCCGGGCTGTAGTCGCCAGCCTTGGGCAGCGCTAGCCCTTTTCCGTAATCACGGGGCGGGATGATTGGATTAGCTGAGAGGACAAATTGCGAGCGCCCGAACGTATCGGTTTCTGGTGCAGGCTGTTCCTGCGACTGCACTTGCGGAGCGGCTTCGACTGCACCAGCGGCCGGACCAGCAATTCCGCTGGCGATTGAGCTGCATAGAATGGCTGCAGTAAATGATGACGTCAGGATCAGTGAGCGCAGGACATTATTCATTTTGCGGACTTTCATGCTCAGGGTCTGATGCTGTCGCTATCGGCGAGGATCGACGACGGCTCGCAATAAAGCTTGGCAACTTCGGTGTCTTTGGTCTCGTTGGTGAAGGCATCAGTCGAAGGATAGACGCGTATTTCGCCGCTCTTGATGACGCTTGAATCGTCTTTGTCTTGCGTGACAACGAAAGCATAAACATAGTCGCCGCGAGCATAGCCTAGTGCCATGGTTAGATCGGTCGGATGATTGATATTGGTGTCTTTGGTCGAAAACCAGGTGCTGTCGGTTTCAAAATAGAGCTCGGCTTTTTCTGTGCCTGCCGCGTAGGTGTAGTAGGCCTCCTTCTTGTCCGGATTGGCCTTCGGATCGGCAAGGTGGCAAAACTCTGCACGCGCATTTCGCTCTGGAATATTGCACGCAAATTGGGTCTGCCACGGAGGAATACAGTTTGCTGCAGCTGGCAGCGGTATTAGTGCGGCCAAAGTCATTGCAAAGCATATCTTCATGAAAGATCCCCGAATGCGGTCAATCTCTACCGCATCGCAAACCTCCACAGATGAGTCAATGTGTTACGCTGTGGACAATACTCAATTGACCGCGCTTCGATCTTCCGTCTAGTGTCGGCGCAGATGAGGCACCTGGTGCCGGGGCGGGCTGTTAAGAAAGATATCTGATGAATCCAGCATGGACCAAATGGCTTATTAGTTTCGTATTTGGTGTTCTGATAGCGCGCTTCGGATTTGGCCTCATGGCCCCTCTGGTAATGATGCTTTCCCCTGAACGGACGGTCAATCCAGATGGTCTTGATAGTGTAATTATCATCCAGCTGGTCGTTCAGTTTGTTGTAGTGGTGATCTCCACAATCCTGTTGTCGCGGCTGGCAAGTAGCAAGCTGCAAATTGGATGGGGTTGCCTCGTTCTTGGTGCTGTTATCCTGCTTGGCCTGCTTGCCACGCTCTTCGTACCAGGGTCGGATTTTGGGTCGCTTGAAGATAATGGTGAAGCCACTGCATTTTTCTTCTGGCTGTTGATCCTCGTGCTGCCAATGTCGATCGGCGGGGGACTGTTGGCCGTTATTGGCTGGATTATGATCCAGCGCGGACGAAAAGAGTTGCAGCGCGGGTAGTTTAGGCAAGTCACGATCTGCATATCTGTAGACCAAACGCCAATTTGTTGGGAAATAATCCACTATCTGCTTTGACTATTGAGCGATTACTGATTGACATCAATCTGTTGAATCGTATTGCAATAAATAAGTTGAATGGCAGATCAGAGTTTTTGGACGGTCGGATGCTTTATTATCCGAAATGAGAACCGCTCCATATTGATGATATTAGAGCGCCGGGCGTCTTGATGGGTGTCCAAAGGTCGCTCTAACACTTTAAAATCAGAGCATGATTTTACCTTAAACTGATCCAGGTTTAAGGAATTATGCTCAGCGGAATGGGGACTTTCGAATGCGTCTGTTGGGTGCGGTTCTTATCGCGAGTTTCATCGCGTCCAATCTTCCAGCCCATGCCGAATTTGAGAGGGAACTCGGCCCACTCGCCTCGGCAGGGTCTTCACAAATCATTCAGGGATGGACCGGAACCAAACAAGACGGTTGGTTTGTCCTCAATAACCAGCAGGCAGGCGGAACCGAGCAGACCTTGGTGGTTCAAGCCGGGCCAGCACCTGCCGAAGGTCGTGCTACCAGCGTTAGGATTGCAATCAATTCTTCCAAGCCCGGTGCTTCGCTGGGGCTAATTGCGACAAATCCTGCGAATAGCGCCATTTGCCTGATGGAAGTGATTGCCGATAAGAGTGCCAAGCTCTTCTGCATGGAGAACGGCAAACGCCAGGACATTGCTACCATCCCAAATGCAGCCAAACTTGACGGCACGGATGTCATCGAAATGGTCGATGTGCCCGGTGTAACGCGGTTTCTTCTCAATGGAAGAATGATCGGCGACGTTCAGGGTTCGGCAGCGCTTGGCGCGCAGATCGGCATCATGGCCTATGACACCGGCGTATTTGCGATTACCGATTTCAATATCACATCCGATGGCCAGAATGTGCCTACCCAGCCGGTCACCCCAAGCCAACAAACAGGCGGAGCGCCGCAGACTGCTGATACGGGCGCGCAAACTGCGCCCCAAAATGGCGGCAACGCGCCTCAGCCCGTAGCAGGCTCTGGTTCCCCCTCAGGTCCGCTGCCGGAGTTTGGCGGCGATAGTGGCCGTATCGCTGCAGTTTATTACGGATTGGTGCGCAGCATTTTTGCGCATGAATTCGGACATGCGCTGATTGGAGAATTGCAGCTGCCATCGACCGGCCCCGAAGAAGATGCTGTCGATATTTATTCTGCTTTGCAGATTGTCGAACCGACAATGTATCCGTCCGGTGACAAAGAAATCGACGATATGGCTATCGGAAGCGCGAGCTATGCAGCGCTGCAGTGGTATTATAGTGGCAAAATCAATGAGATGAAGGGCAGCTCACCTTCTCCGTGGCAGGACGAGCATACAGCCGATCTCAAGCGCTTTCGTAATATGCTTTGCATCATGTATGGCGGCAATCCGAAGGTTTTCAGCTCGATTGCCGACGGCGTAAAGCTGGATGAGCGCACTCGTTTTCGCTGCTCCGACGAATTCAATAAGCAAAATCGTGCATGGCGTAAAATTCTTGCCCCTCACACACGTTCTGGCGAATGGCACCCGGAAGGCGAACAACCTGCCAATGCGGCCGGTGCAGCGATCAAAACGGTCTTTCAGCCATCCTCACGTAGAGTTGGCGATTTCTATGCCAGTAAACTTTCAAGCGCTTTGACAGGCTATTTCGATAACTTGTCCCAGACTTATGTGCTGCCGCGACCTTTAACAGTCACGTTCCGCGACTGTGACCAGCTCAACGCATGGTATGATCCGAAAGAAGGATCGATCACCATGTGCTACGACCTGTTCGAACATCTGGCGGTCATGATTTCCGATGTTGAAATGGGAAGTGCTCCAGCAGATTCTGCAGGCCAGCAACCAACTAATGCTTCTGCACCGGCTTCTGGTGGCGCGGCAGGTGCAGTCGTTGATGAATTGCGCGATGACGGCGTTGCGGCGAGCATGGTTCTCTTTCAGTCGCCTTATACCGGGCCAACACCCAACAAACATGCCAGGGCGACGATAATCACAACTGTTGAGGTTGCCAAGATCATCGCAAATGGCCGTAAAACCCTGTTCGTTGATACCAGCGGTCTGCAGGAAACCATGCAGAATGCCTTTTCTTTGCCGGATGCCGGGCGCGATGGAAGCGTTACAGATAGTCTGCAGGAAGCGCTCGACGAATGGCTGAACGAAAAAGCTGGCGGAGACAGAAGTGTTGGCGTGGTATTTTTCGGCAAAGGTATGAACGACCGTTCGTCCTATAATGCCGCATTGCGCTCTGCCACACTCGGCTGGACGACGTTCTGGTATCGTGGCGGACTGGAAGCATGGACAGGAAATGGCTTGCCAGTGAGCAAGTAATTTCTGCGGGTTGATTGTTGATCTCTGTTGATGCAATTGTCGTAATTATATTGCATCAACGGTAATGAACGAATGAACGAGCTCAAAGCCCTCAAGACGTTTCTGCTGGCAGCGGAGAAGCGCAATTTCGCGCAGGTTGCGCGAGAGCTGGATATGACGCCCGCTTCTGTAACGCGAACCATCGCAGCGTTAGAAGAAGAGCTTGGCGTTCAGCTCTTCGTGCGAACGACCCGACAGGTTTCGCTCACGACGGATGGGGCTGTTTTTGCAGCGCGTATCGAACCAGCAGTCAACGCGCTGGAGACGGCGCGACTTGAACTCATGAATGTTCATAAGGCTGATCAAGGGCGTTTGCGGATCAATGCGCCGATGTCGCTCGGCCAGCAGGTCCTTCCGCAAATACTCTCTGCTTTTCGGGATGTTTATCCAAAGATCGAGATTGAATTATCGCTGACCGACCAGATGCTCGATATCGTCGAGCAGGATTTCGATCTTGCGATCCGCATTTCCGGTGCACCGTCGGATAAATTCACGATCTGGCGCAAGATCATTGAAATCAAACGCATTCTGGTGGCTGCACCCGGTACGCCATTTATAGATGTCGCGCACCCGGGCGAGCTGACATCAGATGGATGTCTGGGCTACAGCTCGGAAAGTCGGCGTGAAAACTGGGCTTTGTCGGATGGAAGTTCGACGGTTAATGTTTCTGCCGGGCGTATGATCAGTGCCAATAATGGTGAAGTTCTGGCCAATATGGCAGCGGATGGGGCAGGGGTCGCCATGCTGCCTGTGTTCATCGTGGCTGAACATTTGCGCACGGGGCGTCTCGTGCATATCCTGCCGGAATGGTCGCCACCGCAACTTTGGCTTACGCTTTATTATCCGCCATTCCAGAAGTTGCCGCCGCGTATTGCGGCTTTCTCAGATTTTTTCGAGCGCGAGATCAAGGCAATTGTTACCCGGATGATCTGACGCCCAATAGCATGTGTCAAAAACAACAAAAGGCGGAGCCTGAGGGCTTCGCCTTTTTGTATTCTACCGGCTTGCGCCGATATTAGTTCTGATAGCTTGAAGGCGATGCGTCGCCAAAGCGATGAGCGGAGCCGTCCTGATAGGTGGTCGTCTGACCGATGGAAGCGGTTGCAGTATTATCAACCTGCTGTGTTGCAACTGGCGTGCGGTCATTTGCATAAAGATCGGCAGGTTCACCAACATGTGGGTTTTCAGCGAAAGCTGCACCGGCGCTAAGAGCAACGGCTACGGCAGCAAGAGCAAACTTTTTCATTTTTCTATTCCTTCTTCATCGCCCTTTGGATGGCATCAGTGCTTCCGGGGCACCGGGGTGGCACCAATGCCATCCACCGGGGAGATAACTCGTATGCGTTGATCTGATGTAGTCAGATTGAAACGCGGTTTGGTAAGCTGGGCTTAGTTCTGGAAGCTCGAAGGCGATGCATCACCGAAGCGATGAGCCGAACCGTCCTGGAACGAAGACTGGCCAATCGAAGCGGTTGCAGTGTGATCGACCTGCTGGGCTGCAACTGGTGTGCGGTCATTTGCATAAAGATCGGCAGGGGTGCCAACATTTGGATTTTCAGCGAAAGCAGCACCGGCGCTAAGGGCAACGGCTACGGCAGCAAGAGCAAACTTTTTCATTTTCTATCTCCTTGGTTTTGTGAAGCGACGTTGTGTTCGTCGTTTCGATGACCAAGAGATATGCCTTTCAATCGGCTGCGCCTAGCTACCGTTTGGTTCACAGATTGTATCTCAAAGAGTAGACAATAAACCCTTGAAACGGGAAGAATGTCCAAGACAACACGGTTTATTCAAGTATATGTGAACAGTGTGAGGCGGGAAAATGGCAGAATAAGGTATGTCTTGATGAGACGCTCAACGCCTGTAAAGGTCAGGAATTTACAATAAAACCATGTTCCTGCGTGCTATTTGTTCAGGACTTGAAGTGGGCTTTCAGGTAGGAATGTTGGCAATTCTACGTTGGTTCCGAATGTGAACTCCAACAACCAAACAAGTTTAGGTGAATGGCGGTATCGGCTGGGGGGAGTTTTGAAATCGCATTTTGACAATGATTGTATCGGTTCACGTTTTGGTGTTCCTGACGCTCCGGCTCTAACGACGGTTCCTTTAAAAGCGGCGCAGTTCAATGTAACGAAGTTGCATAGAAAGCTTGGCCGCGATGAAATGCCGAAGATCGATATCCCGGCCAGTGACGCCTATTTCATGATGCTTTATCTCGCGGATACCGTTCACGGTGACGTCGAGAATGGCGAGCGCTTCCTTGCGCCAAAGCTTTATCCGCAGAACACAGTCTGCCTGATCGACATCAAGCAGGGCGCTTCAATTGTTCTTCATAGCAACCTGCACGCATTGGCCTTCGTGCTGCCACGCACATTGTTTGCCGAAACCTCCGCACTGACCGCTTCTGATGGAGCCAGGGATCTGCGATGCCGAGGCGGCGAGGCGGATGAGGTGATTGCCAATCTGGGAACAGCCCTTCTGCCGCTATTTGATTATGCCAATACATTCCATCCGGCATTGCTACAGCACATAGCGACAGCACTTTGCGCGCATCTTCTGCATGAAGGAGCAAAGCCGGAGCTTGCCGCGATCTCGGAAGAAATCGGCCTTTCAATCTGGCAGGAAACAAGTGCCAAGAAGTTCATGTCGGAAAACTATGGCGAAGACATTTCCGTGACCGAAATCGCAGCTTCCATCGGTGTGCCGGTTGGTGAATTCAGCATTCGTTTTCGCAACTGCACAGGCATCGGGCCGGAGGCCTGGTTAATGGCAATCAGACTCGAACACGCCAAGCTTCTGCTGAAAGATGGTTCGCTGACAATCAAGCAGGTCGCAAGCCGCTGCGGCTTTTCAAGCGAGAGCGCATTGGCAAGCAGGTTTGTCGACACCACAGGTGTATCGCCCGGCCTGTGGCGAAAGTCGGTTTATCACTGATGGTGTCCAGTTTTGAAGAAGGCCATTCGGGCAAAGATAAGAGTGACGCAATGGATCGCGCGGAGCAGGCAACATCCGGCATCACCAAATCGCTGATGCAAATGTCGGCGATGACTGTGATGCGCCGCCATTTTCCGGGCGAGGCGATGCCGCTCGAAGATGTGTTATCCAATGAGGAAGCCTTCAGTATCACCACCCAGCTCACAGACCTTCGACTGCAGAAGCTCTGGTGTGGTGGAAGTCTGGTCTATGAAGGGGCGCGAAACGAGGGTTCGTTAGCAATTGCAGAGCTCAATCAGGAGTGGAAGAGGCACCAGCTTTCTCCTTTCGACGATATAGAGTTCCGGATTCCTTTCGCTGATATTCGTGCTTTTGCAGAGGAAGCCGGACGTCCGGAATTCAGGACGCTGCAGAATGTTCATTATGCGACTGACAACGTTGTTCTTGGTTTGGCGCGGGCCTTGCTACCTTTTCTGGATCGCCCGGACCTGGCGAGTACAGTGTTTCTTGAACAGATCGAACTCGCAATTATGGTTCATCTCACGCAGACCTATGGCGGGCTTTATTTTCCCCATGAGCGCAAGGGCACGCTTTCTCTGAAGCAGGAACGTCGGGCAACCGAGTTTCTCGCCGCGCATCTCAATACCGATTTTTCTATTTCGGATGTGGCCGATGCCTGCAGCCTGTCGCGCAGTCATTTCATGCGGGCTTTCAAGGAAACTTTTGGCAAAACGCCTTATCGCTGGCTGATTGAATATCGGATCGCGCAGGCGAGCGACATGCTGATTGCGGGTACATCGATCGCCGAAATTGCTTTGGCCTGTGGCTTTGCAGACCAAAGCCACTTCACGCGGGTCTTTTCCGAGATTGTCGGCGAAGCGCCTGGCATGTGGCGCAGGCGCTATCGTAAAGCGTAACCTCTCAGCTTATGAATTGATGCTTTTGCGCCACTGGCCGGGCGCAGCACCAATGGCCTTTGAGAAGACGCGGGTAAAATGGCTTTGGTCGACAAAGCCGCAATCGACAGCAATTTCACTCAAGCTCATCCGCGTCGTGCGCAGCAGGTTCGTGGCTTTCTCTACCTTGCGCTTGAGCAGCCATTTGTGCGGTGGCATTCCCGTGCTGATCTTGAAAGCGCGGGTAAAATAAGACGGCGACAATCCGCAGAACTGGGCAATGACGGCAATAGGGATATCGCCATCGAGTTTTGAATCCATGATTGCCATTGCGCGCTTGAGCTGCCATGGCGCGAGCCCGCCGGTCGGGGCTGGAGCGCGCAGTTCGGCCGTGCCATAAGTCGTAGCCATGTGCATGGCAAGCGCCAGCCCGACATGATCGACGAACAGGCGGCTTGCCTGTGCGGGATTTTCCAATGCGGGCAAAAGTGCTTCTGTCAGGCCGCGAATGGTATTGTCGGCAATATCTGCACCCGGCAAAACATTGAAGTTTTCCACCTTTCGAGAACCGAAATCTTCTTCCAGAGTAACAAGTGCGCTGCGCGGAAGATAGAAATTCACGCAGTCGAAGGCCGATTTCAGATCTGCCTGCCAGATGCGGTTATAATCATAGAGCGTGAAGTTGCCTTTATGGCTTGCAGGAAAATCCACCTTCTTGCCGTCCACCCAGAGATCACCATGATAATCCTTGAGCTGTACCGACAGCATGAAGGCATCTTCAGTGACATGCTGATCGACAAAGCCGAAATTCGGTGCGCTGCGTGTAATCCGCGTGGCCGTCACCATCCCCTGGTTGAGCACGCTTGAATAAACCGTCGTATCCTCCTTCGGGCGTATATATTCCATATACTGATTGCTCGCCGAAGTGTGTCGCGACATGTGAGGTTTCCTCTGGTGGGTATAAGTGGACCATAGCAGTCTTGTACAAAGCACGCGATAAAAACATCCAATTTTTGCGACTGGATGACAAGAAGGGTAGCAGCTCGGCAAGCCATAATGGACGCCTGAATACCAACAGCTTTAACGCGCGTCTTTTTGAGGATGCGCTTCATGCCGAGGAAAGATATGGCCCTGACTGCAACCGCTACACCGGGATCGAAACTGCTGATGCCGTCTGATCACACTCTGATCATGATCGATTTTCAGTCGCAGATGTCCTTTGCAACCAAGAACATCGACGCTGTAAACTTGCGCAACAATGCGGCGTTGGTCGCAAATGGTGCCAAAGGCTTTGGCGTTTCGACCATTCTGACAACGGTTGCGGAAAAGAGCTTCTCCGGCCCGATGTTCAACGAAATCACCGATGCCTTCCCCGGTCAGGTGCTGTTCGACCGTACCTCCATGAATACGTGGGAAGACGAATCCGTCATCGATGAAATCAACCGCATCGGGAAGAAGCGCATCGTTCTCAGCGGTCTCTGGACGAGCGTTTGCATTGTCGGTCCTGCTTTGTCGGCACTTGATCAGGGCTTTGAAGTCTACGTGATTTCCGATGCCTGCGGTGATGTTTCCGATGAGGCGCATAATCGCGCCATGGACCGTATGGTGCAGGCAGGCGCACAGCCGATGACATCGCTGCAATATCTCCTTGAACTCCAGCGCGACTGGGCGCGCACGCAGACTTACGAGATGACAACAGGAATCGCCAAGAAGTTCGGCGGTTCGTATGGTCTGGGTATCATCTATGCCAAGACCATGTTCAACGCCTCCGAAGGTCACTGATCAACTATCGCCAACTGGAGGTGCGTTTGTGAAAATCTATGTTTTATCGCTCTTTGCCGGCATTCTGGTTGGTGTCATCTATAGCTTGCTCAATGTTCGTTCGCCCGCGCCACCGATGGTGGCGCTGATCGGACTGTTAGGCATTCTGGCTGGCGAGCAGATCATTCCTTTTGCAAAGTCCATTATGGCTAAAGAACCTGCAGTTATTTCATGGCTTCATCAGGTCAAACCGCATGTATTCGGCCATATGCCATCCGGGCAACCACTCGCAGAACGTAAGGGTGCGAAGCAAAACGGTGATGTGTAATTTGCTTATCAAGCGCGTGCGGAAATGGGTATATTTTCAAGATAAGCCTGACTGCCCAAGCAATTTCATTGAGCGATTCCTGCGATTAATTCAGCGTAGGCCACAGAAGGTACGATTTCATGACCGCAGATATCATTCTCTACAACGGTAAATTCACGACACTTGACCGCACAAATCCCGCAGCTTCGGCTGTCGCAATCAAGGACGGCATTTTTACCGCGGTCGGTACGGATGAAGAAGTGCTTGGCCATGCAGGCTCTACGACCCGCAAGATCGATCTGAAAGGTCGTCGTGCATTGCCGGGCCTTATCGACAACCACACTCACGTTGTGCGTGGTGGTCTCAACTTCAATATGGAACTGCGCTGGGATGGGGTGCGCTCGCTGGCCGATGCCATGGACATGCTCAAGCGGCAGGTGGCAGTAACGCCCGCGCCGCAATGGGTGCGTGTGGTTGGTGGCTTTACCGAACATCAGTTTGCCGAAAAGCGTCTTCCAACCATTGAAGAAATCAATGCGATTGCGCCCGATACGCCGGTCTTTTTGCTCCATCTTTATGATCGCGCTCTGCTCAATGGTGCAGCGCTCCGTGCTGTCGGCTATGACAAGAACACGCCAAACCCTCCGGGTGGCGAAATTCTGCGTGATGCCAATGGCAATCCGACCGGCCTGCTGCTTGCCAAGCCCAATGCAGGCATCCTCTATTCGACGCTCGCCAAAGGTCCAAAGCTGTCGCTGGAATATCAGGTCAACTCGACCCGCCATTTCATGCGTGAGTTGAACCGTCTTGGCGTGACCGGCGTTATCGATGCGGGTGGCGGGTTTCAGAATTATCCGGATGACTATGAAGTCATTCAGCAATTGTCAGATGAAGGACAGATGACTGTGCGTCTGGCCTATAATCTTTTCACGCAGAAGCCGAAGGAAGAGAAGGAAGACTTCCTCAACTGGACGGCTTCGGTGAAATACAAGCAGGGCAACGATTATTTCCGCCATAACGGTGCAGGCGAAATGCTTGTGTTTTCTGCCGCCGATTTTGAGGATTTCCGTCAGCCGCGCCCGGATATGGGGCCGGAAATGGAAGACGAGCTGGAAGATGTCGTCAGAATTCTGGCTGAAAACCGCTGGCCATGGCGAATGCACGCTACTTATGACGAAACCATTAGCCGTTCGCTTGATGTGTTTGAAAAGGTCAATAAGGACATTCCGCTTGAAGGCCTGAACTGGTTTTTTGACCATGCCGAGACCATCTCGGACCGCTCCATTGATCGTATTGCAGCACTTGGCGGTGGTATCGCCGTGCAGCACCGCATGGCCTATCAGGGCGAATATTTCGTCGAGCAATATGGTCATGCAGCCGCAGAAGTGACGCCACCGATTGGCAAGATGCTCTCCAAAGGCGTGCATGTCTCGGCAGGTACGGATGCGACGCGCGTTGCATCCTATAATCCGTGGGTTTCGTTGTCATGGATGATTACCGGCAAGACGGTTGGCGGTATGCAGCTTTATCCACGCCGCAATTGTCTTGATCGTGAGACGGCGCTGCGCATGTGGACGGAAAAGGTCACATGGTTCTCCAACGAAGAAGGCAAGAAAGGCCGTATTGAAAAGGGTCAGTTCGCTGATCTGGTGGTGCCGGACAAAGACTTCTTCAATTGCAGCGAAGACGAGATTTCATTCCTGACGTCGGATCTGACCATGGTTAGCGGCAAGGTTGTCTATGGTGCGAACGCCTTCAAGGATCTGGATGAAAACCCAATTCCGCCTGCAATGCCTGACTGGTCGCCGGTGCGTAAATTTGGGGGCTATGCGGCATGGGGCGAGCCGGAAGGTGCTGGCAAAAACAGTCTTCGCCGCACTGCAATCTCCACATGTGGCTGCTCGAACAGCTGTGGCGTTCATGGTCATGATCATGCGGCAGCATGGGGCTCACAATTGCCGATTGGCGATCTCAAAGGTTTCTTCGGCGCACTCGGCTGCGCTTGCTGGGCTGTTTAAAGCGCATCTTGTTCCGAAAGCCGTTTCATACGGTTTAGGACGCGCGCTCATTCAAATTACCCGGGTGCCGTAGTCGGCGCCTGGGTTATCTGGAGCCAGCGTGGTGGCTCAGCTTACGAAAATCCAATCCAGAGCTGATCGTTTGAAGTTTTTGGTCTGTGCAGCCCGCGCGCACGGATTACGACCAACTATGCGTCAATAATTGCATTTTAGACAATAGTATCGAAATAATTATTGCAATTGTTTGCAGTGGTGCAATGGCGCAATATCCACCCATCGAACAACGCAACAGGCAGAAAGGTGACGCTGCAGCATCTCTCCCAAAATTGGAAACCGGTTTTGAGAACAAGGTGCACGTAAAAGCCGACTACAGCGTCCGCACACAGAGAATGAAAAGCACTTCCACAATCATAAACCGTCGCGACATTCTGCTTACGGGCGCAGCACTTGCTGCAACGATTTCATTGCCAGCCGGTTTGGCTCTCGCAGAAACAACTCAGACCAACACCACCAACATCTCATTCGAAGGAGAAAACACCATGGGCTTTATCACCACAAAAGACGGCACCGAAATCTTTTACAAGGATTGGGGCTCGAAGGATGCCCAGCCAATTATGTTCCATCATGGCTGGCCACTGAGCTCGGACGACTGGGATGCCCAGATGTTGTTCTTCCTTTCGAAAGGCTATCGCGTTATCGCTCATGACCGCCGTGGTCACGGCCGTTCGGCTCAGGTTTCGGAAGGTCATGATATGGACCATTACGCTTCTGACGCCTTTGCGGTTGTCGAAGCACTTGACCTCAAGAATGTCGTGCATATTGGCCATTCGACCGGCGGTGGCGAAGTCGCCCGCTATGTCGCCAAGCATGGTGAACCGGCAGGTCGCGTTGCTAAGGCGGTTCTGGTTTCCGCAGTTCCTCCGCTGATGCTCAAGACAGAAGCCAACCCGGAAGGCCTGCCTATGGAAGTGTTTGACGGCTTCCGCTCGGCGCTCGCAGCAAACCGCGCCCAGTTCTTCCGCGATGTTCCTTCAGGCCCATTCTATGGCTTCAACCGTGATGGTGCGAATGTGCAGGAAGGCGTAATCCAGAATTGGTGGCGTCAGGGCATGATGGGCGGCGCAAAGGCACATTATGAAGGCATCAAGGCTTTCTCTGAAACCGACCAGACGGAAGACCTCAAGGCTATCGGCGTGCCAACACTGGTTCTGCATGGCGAAGACGACCAGATCGTGCCGATTGCGGATGCTGCACTCAAGGCGATCAAGCTTCTCAAGAACGGCACGCTCAAGACCTATCCGGGCTTCTCGCACGGTATGCTGACGGTCAATGCCGATGTTCTGAACGCTGATCTTCTGGCTTTCATTCAGGCTTGAATGTTGAAATGATAAAAGATGCGGCGGGGAGACTTGCCGCATCTTTTTAAGCTTTTCGCGATAGGTTTTGATTGCGGGTCAACGGGCAGGGGATGGATAGGATGAATGCGGGTGCGGAACGCGGCGAATTTGTAAGTCTGATTGCGCCGATACTGGAGCCAATGGCATCCGCGCTTGAGTTTTTCGGTGTTTCCGTCATCATTATCGGCGTGGCCGTTGCAACGCTTATCTATCTCAAGGATGTGTTCGTTGTGTCGGGCGAGAATGCCTATACCCGCTACCGCGCAAATCTCGGTCGTGGCATTCTGCTGGGCCTCGAAATCCTGATCGGTGCCGACATTATCGCCACCATCATTTCGCCGCTCACATGGGAAAGCGTTGGCTTGCTGGGCCTTATCGTTCTGATCAGAACCTTTCTCAGCTTTTCTCTGGAAGCGGAGATCGACGGCGAATGGCCATGGAAGCGCCGTCGCCGCGAGCGAGCCATCGCAGGCGACGACTAATTGTCATCGAACGGCTTTGTCTAGCCGATGGATAGCAGCTCCCTCGAAAGCCTGTTCATGCTTTGCGCACCGCTTTCGGTTATCAGAAACTGTTCTTCGATCATCAGCGCACCGAGCCCATTTGCGTAAAACGGTGTTTCCAGCGCCAGCACCATGTTTGGTTCAATCAGCATTTCGTTGCTGCTTGAGATAAACGGCCATTCTTCAATGCCAACGGCCGCACCCACCGAATGGCCAAAATGGCCGCGATAATATTCGCTGAAACCGCGCTTACGCATGATGCCAAGCATTGCTGCATGGACATCGCAGAACCGCGTACCGGGCTTTAACAGCGCTTCGCCCACCGCAAAGCTTTCCTGCAGCACCTTGTAGATCTCGCTGGCAAGCGGATCGGGCTTGCCGCAGACATAAGTGCGCGCACCATCTGAAGAATAACCGTTAATGAGCGTGCCGACATCGGCTTTCACAAGATCACCTTCTTTAAGCTCGGCCTTCATGTCCTGAAGATCAGGGCCGGTCGAGATATAAGCCCAATGCCCGGAAAGGACCTGACCATTCCGGTTGGCTTCCTGTGTGGCGCTATCAAGCCAGGCTGCTGAAAGCGCATTCAGGCTGGAACCACGTCGGGCGGTGTTCAGCATATTTTCCAGCCCGCTTTCTGCATAATGGGCTGCATTTCGCAGATACTCGATTTCGCGGGCATTCTTGATAAGGCGCAGGCGCTTGACGAGAATGGAAGCATCCTGCCACTCAACCGATGGAAGTGCTTTTTTGAGAGCTGCAAAATCAGCTGCTGGCATGAACTCCAGATCAACACCGATACGCGCTTTGGAAAGCCCACGCTCTGCCAGCAGATCACCTAAAAGCCTGAAAGCTGCATCCTGATCAAATGTCTCGGCGCGCTGGCCGACATTGTTTGCCTGCCTGTAGGCCACATTGATGTCTTCAATTGTTCTGGCATTTTCTACCGTCACCATATCAATCCAGATGCGGTGGGTGCGGAAATCGATTCTGTCGCCAAGATGCGCGGCAGCAGCATAGGCATGATCGCTGATGACGACGCCGAGTTTTGCCTTTTCATCGGCTGGCACCAGCGCAATTGCCGAACCCGCCCGACCCCACATCGTCGCAACACCGGCTGCAACACCAGTCGCATAGCGGAAGTTTTCGGGCTGAAACAGCGCAAGCGCATCAAGCCCTGCTGCTCTGAGAAGAGACTGGCTTCTGGCGCGATCAATCTGGCTCATCATGTTCTCTCAATGCGATTTAGGATGCAATTTCGGCGACTGGACCAACAGGCTGCAATTTTGCATCGCCAGCCTCTGGTTTGTAGTCGTTTATATAAGAGCGAGTGGCTTGATAACTCAATTTTGGCTGTTGATGAGTATCAGCCTATGGTGAAGGATAAATCATCTACCAATTTTGTTTATTATAGAATAATCTTCTAAAGAATCCCCGTATAGCACAGCTGCACCGCTTATCGATGCTCTGACGGTCGCTGTATAACCTGTATCAACTGAGGGCCTTATGGCGACCTCGAAGCAGGAGAATAAAATGAGCGGTTTGACCATTCGTAATCGCAAAATGAATTTTAGAAACTGGGGTCTGACGACAGCGTTAAGCGTTGCGCTGGCATTCGGCTCGTTCGCTCAGGCTCATGCGCAGCAAGGCAACCCGGACGCCACCATCAATATCGGGTCGCTCTACGAGCCGCAGAATCTCGATAACACTGCAGGCGCAGGTCAGGGCATCAACGAAGCCTTTAACGGCAACGTCTATGAAGCGCTGTTCCGTCTGGACGACAATGGCACCGTTGAGCCGGTTCTTTCCAAGGACTACACGGTCAGCGACGATGGTTTGACTTACACGTTCAAGCTTCAGCCGGGCGTCAAGTTCCATTCGGGTGCGCCGCTTACCTCGAAGGACGTCAAGTTCTCCATCGAGCGTGTTGCAGCGCCTGAATCCAAAAGCTCGCGCAAAAGCAGCCTCAAGACCATTACAGGCATCGAAACGCCAGATGATGAAACTGTCGTCGTCAAGCTTTCGTCCCGCTCGATCTCGCTGCCATACAATCTCAGCTATGTCTGGGTTGTAAATGACGAAGCGACCGATTTCCAATCGAAGGAAGATGGTACTGGACCTTATGCGCTGGAAGACTGGCGTCGCGGTTCATCGCTCGCCATCAAGCGCTTTGACGATTACTGGGGCACCAAGCCGAAAAACGAAGAGGTTGTTTTCCAGTATTTCACCGATGCAAGCGCGCTCAACAATGCACTTCTGACTGGCTCGGTTGACATCATCACCTCGGTGCAAAGCCCGGATTCGCTGGCTCAGTTCAAGGACAATCCTGATTTTACCGTCAGTGAAGGCAAGTCCACGACCAAGCTGCTTCTTGCTTATAACGACCGCGTTGCACCTTTCGACAATGTAAAGGTTCGTAAGGCGCTGGCGCGTGCCATCGACGACAAGAAGCTGCTGAACGCCGTTTGGGGCGACTATGGCACATTGATCGGCTCGTTCGTTCCACCAACAGATCCCTGGTATGTCGATCTGACCGGGGTCGATGCCTATAATCCTGAAAGCGCAAAGGAGCTCTTGAAGGAAGCGGGCTATCCCGATGGCTTTACTTTCACCATCGATACGCCGAACTACGACCCGCACCCGATTGCAGCGCAGTTCATCCAGAGCGAACTGGCAAAGATCGGCGTGAAGGTGAACATCAACATCATCACGGCCAATGAATGGTACACGAAGGTCTATAAGGCGCATGATTTCCAGGCGACCTTGCAGGAGCATGTGAACCACCGCGATATCGTGTTCTACGGCAATCCGGATTTCTATTGGGGCTATAACAACCCGAAGGTCGTTGATCTTATCAAGGAAGCTGAAGCAAGCTCCACAACTGATGAACAGACGGCCAAGCTGACCGAAGCCAACAAGATCATTGCAGAAGATGCAGCCAGCAACTGGTTCTACCTCTATCCGCAGATCGTGGTTTCGAAAAAGTCAGTCAGCGGCTATCCGGTCAATGGTCTGAACTCACAGTTCTTTGCTTATGATATTGAGAAAACAGACAACTAATCAGCTGTCCATAATCGAGAACTGATACTCGACACGAAGCGCCGCCTGAATTATTTTCCGGCGGCGTTATCGCATATTCAAGAGGGTAAAAAGCTGCCCCTCATGCCCGAGAGGTATTCGCCATTCTTGCCTATATTTTGCGCCGTTCGGCCATTCTGATCCTGTCGGTATTCGTTGCAGCTATCGTTCTGTTTTTGCTGCTGCGCCTTTTGCCGGGTGATCCTGCAAATGCATTGGTTTCGGTTGGTGCTGACGCCGCGCAGATTGAAGCTGCGCGTAAACAGGTCGGCTCCGATCTGCCGCTTTATCAGCAATTCACACAGTTCATCGGCTCACTTATGCGCTTTGATCTCGGCAATTCCTTTGTCAGCGGCGCACCTGTTTTGACTGAAATCGGCAAACGCCTGATCGTGACGCTGCCACTGACACTGATGGCTTTCGTTCTGGCGATCATCATCGCCGTGCCACTCGGCATCCTGTCGGTCGTGCGTCAGAAAAGCTGGTATGGCTCGATCATTTCAGTGATCTCACAATTGGGCATCGCGGTGCCGGTTTTCTGGATCGGCATTCTGCTGGTCTGGGTGTTCGCGGTGAAATTGCGTATGTTTCCGTCGGGTGGTTTCCCATCGCGTGGATGGCAATCAGCACCCGCTGCATTTCAGTCACTAACATTGCCGGTCATCACCATTGCCATTGTCATGTCGGCATCGCTTATCCGCTATGTTCGTTCGGCAACACAGGATGTATTGGGCAGCGATTATCTGCGTACGGCACGCGCGCTGGGCTCCACGTTCTCACAAGCGCTGATCCGTCATGGCATCCGCAATGGCGCAGTTCCTGTGATTTCGATCCTTGGTATCGAACTCGCTTCAACGCTTCTTGGCGCTGTGGTGGTAGAACGCGTTTTCTCGCTCCCCGGCCTCGGCTCCATGCTGCTTTTGGGTATCGAGCAGCGTGATTATCCGAATGTCCAAGGCGTTTTGTTTGTCTCTACTTTGCTGGTTCTTCTGGTGGGCTTCGCTGCCGATCTGGTGCAACGTTTGATCGATCCGCGATTGCGCAGCCGGTCTGCGGGAGGCCGCGCATGAACAGCATCACTACATCTTCGCAACGTTTCCGATTGCCTTGGCCGCTCGTGGTCGGCGGTACTCTTGTTGGCATTCATGTCGTTGTTGCCCTGCTCACCCTGTTCTGGACGCCTTATGGTGTCGGCGACATGGTTGGTGGACGGCTGGCAGCGCCATCATGGGAGCACTGGGCAGGCACAGACCGGCTGGGTCGCGATCTGATGACACAGATCATGGTCGGCTCACGCATCGCGCTTTTTGTCGGGCTCGGAGCCGTCGCTATCAGCGCTGTAATCGGCGTCACCATCGGCGTTCTGGCCGCTTTTGCGACGCAGACACTCGACGATATGCTGGCTGCAACGCTCGATATTCTGATCGCTTTTCCGACGTTGTTGCTTGCCATGCTGATCGTCGCTTCAAGCGATGGTGCAAGCCTTTCGACCGGTATTCTCGCAATCGGCATTGCGGCATCAGCCATCGTCGCGCGCTTGACCCGCATTCTCGCCAAACGCGTTCTGGCGATGGATTATGTTACAGCATCGCGCATTTCCGGCACTTCGTGGCTCGGTGTCGTTCGTATCCATGTACTGCCGAACATCTGGCCGACACTGATTGTCAATTTCGCGCTGCAGTTCGGGCTCGCTGTGATTGCCGAAGCTTCATTGTCTTATCTTGGGCTTGGCGCGCCACCACCAAACGCGTCCTGGGGACGATTGCTGCAGGAAGCCCAGGCTTCGGTTTACACAGCTCCCTTCGGTGCAATCGCACCGGGTCTGGCACTCGTTTCGCTTGTCATAGGGCTTAATCTTTTTGCAGATGGCTTGCGCGATGTGGCCGATCCAACGCGGAGGAGGCAACGATGAGCCCACTGCTGAACGTTGAAAATCTTGAGATCGAAACAGCAGGCCGCGTTCTGGTTTCTGGCGTGTCTTTCTCGGTTGCGCAAGGCGAACGCGTCGGCCTGATCGGTGAGTCCGGCTCCGGCAAATCACTGACCGCATTGGCAGTCATGGGGCTGCTCGCAGATGGAATGAGAGCGAGTGGCTCGATCACATTGGATGGTCATCAGATTATCGGTGCGCGTGATCGTGCGCTTGTTCCACTGCGTGGACGAAGCGTCGCCGCTGTCTTTCAGGAACCGATGACCGCACTCGATCCGTTGATGCGCATCGGCAAACAGGTAGCCGAAGTGGTCCAGCGCCGTGCGTCGCGCGATGGCCGCAAGCTTGGCAAAGCGGAACTCGAACGCGAGGTTATTGCGCTCCTGGATCGCGTTTCCCTGCCGGAACCGACCCGCATTGCCCGCTCATGGCCGCATGAGATTTCGGGCGGCCAGCGCCAGCGTGCTGCGATTGCCATGGCGCTTGCCTGTCGGCCAAAACTGCTGATCGCGGACGAGCCGACAACCGCGCTCGATGTGACGACGCAGGCAGAAATCCTTAAACTTCTTGAGCAACCCGTTCGCGATGAAGGCATGGGGCTTTTGTTCATCAGCCACGATCTGCCGGTCGTCTCGAGCATTGCCGAGCGAGCGCTCGTGCTCAGGCACGGCAATTTGATCGAGCAGGGACCAGTAACTACGCTTTTTGCCAATCCCGTTGACGACTATACCAAGGGACTGGTTGCTGCCGCGCGTGCCTTCGACGCTGCATTGGAGGTGGCGCGATGAGCCTCATCGATCTTTCCGACGTTTCCTTCGCCTATAGTGGCGGCAACACCGTGCTGCATGGCATCGATCTCACGCTTGAAAGCGGCAGCAATCTTGGCATTGTGGGTGAATCTGGCTCCGGCAAGACAACCATGCTCAAGCTGCTGTTGGGGTTGCAGGTTGCGACGTCAGGCAATCTGAATTTTCGCGGCCAGAAGCTCAACATCAAAGACCGCAACTTCATGCGGGGCTTTCGCCGTTCCGTGCAGGCGGTTTTCCAGGATCCTTATTCCTCACTCGATCCGCGCCAGCGCGTGTTCAACATCATTGCTGAACCGCTGCGCTCGCTGAAAATCGAGACGGACATTGCGCAGGCTGTCGCCCAAGCACTGGCTGCGGTCGACCTGCCAGAAGATGCAGCAACACGTTATCCGCATGAGTTTTCCGGCGGTCAGCGTCAGCGTATCGCGATTGCGCGCGCAATTGTCGCCAATCCTGACCTCATTATTGCCGATGAAGTGGTGAGCGCGCTCGATCTTACCACACGTGCGCGTATCATTGATCTCATGCGGACATTGTCCGAACGCACGACTTTCGTGGTTGTTTCGCACGATATCGCACTTGTGGCTTTGCTTTGTGAAAAACTGATCGTGCTTGAAAAAGGCAGGATCGTTGAACAGGGCAATACGCGCGAAATTCTTGCCAATCCGCAACATGCCTATACGCGAAAACTGCTGACAAGTTTGCCGCGAATGCCGAGAGAATCGTGACTTAGTTATGGCTCGGAAGAGGGGATTTCGAGCCTGATCACGGTTTTGTGCACATGAGAAAATATGAAATTATTTAACAAGTTTTAGCGTGATTTTAGATAAATCATCCCTTTGAATTCATTATTTAATTTATAATTTTTCTAAGGTGCAAAACTGCCACTCATGGCGGTGTCGGTCTCGACCCCTATAAACAAACCGGATTCTCGAAATTTGAATTGTGGCAAATGTTTGTATAACGAGGCACTTTGTTTCATAATGCCATAATATATATGGAATCCCCCGAAACAAATTTAACAGTCTTACCCACCTAATCGGCAGGAAACGACAAATGACCGACCTCCCCGGCTATCCGAGCCGGCGCAGCTTTTTGAAAGCCTCCGCAGCAAGCGTGATGCTTTCAGGACTGGCTGTGTCAGCTCAGGCGCAACAGTCGACGCCCCCTGTTGCTCTCGAACAATACGAACGCCAATATTTTAATGATCTTGAATGGACTTTCATCCTCGCCGCTACGGCAAGGTTGATCCCCTCTGACGGTGATGGCCCAGGCGCTATCGAAACCCGTGTTCCTGTATTCATCGACCTTCAGCTCGCTGGCGACTACGGTCGTGCAGACGACTGGTATATGGTCGGCCCTCATGACGCATCTGCAGACCCGACACGCGGTTGGCAGACCCCGCTCAATCCCGCGCAGATCTATCGTCAGGCTATCCCGGCATTCAACGGCTGGTGCGAGCAGAAATATGGCGCTGCCTTCTCGGCACTGACTGCCGAGCAACAGGACGCAGCGCTGACTTCCCTTCAGAAGGGTGAAGTTGGTTTGCAGCCAGAACTGCGCGAGTTCTTCGGTATTCTTTTGCAGAACACCAAGGAAGGGTATTTTGCCGACCCGATGTATGGCGGCAATCACGGTATGCAGTCGTGGAGCTATATCGGTTTCCCCGGTGCTCGCGGCAGCTACAAGGAATGGGTTGAGCGTTACAATGTTCGCTACCCACTAGGCCCGGTTTCGATCAAGGGCGAGAGGGCTTAAAAATGGCACGTCAGGAAAAGAAAAAAGACGTGGTCATTGTTGGCCTCGGCTGGACAGGCGCGATTCTAGCTATGGAATTGGCGCAGGAAGGTCTTGAAATCGTCGCTCTTGAGCGCGGTCACGACCAGAACACCGTTCCGGATTTCAAATATCCGAACATGATCGATGAGCTGAAATACGGCGTGCGCCTCAAGATGATGCAGCGCGCAAGCCAGCAGACAGTTACAGTTCGCCGCAATGAGGGTGAAACTGCTCTGCCTTACCGCAGCTTCGGTTCGTTCCTTCCGGGCAACGGTGTCGGCGGTGCCGGCACGCACTGGAACGGCCTGAACTGGCGCCCACAGGCAGAAGAACTGCGTCTTCGTTCGCATGTTCTAGAAAACTGGGGTGAGCAGATCATCCCGGAAGACATGCTTCTTGGCGACTACCCTGTGACCTACGACGAAATGGAACCGTTCTTCGACCGTTTCGAACGTGTTGCAGGTATATCCGGCAAGGCAGGCAATCTGAAGGGTAAGCTCGTTGAGGGCGGCAATCCTTTTGAAGGATGGCGCTCGAACGAATATCCGATGCCTCCAATGCACACGACCTGGGATGGTCGCAAGTTCGCCGATGCAGCAAAGGCCATGGGCTATCACCCGTTCCCGTCGCCGGGCGGCATCGCATCGACTGCCTATGTGAACGAATATGGCATGCAGATGGGGCCGTGCAACCATTGCGGCTTCTGTGAGCGTTTCGGCTGCTACCAGTATTCGAAGTCATCGCCTCAGACGACCATTCTGGATGCGCTCAAGCGTATGCCAAACTTCTCTTACCGTACGGAATCTGAAGTTCTGCGTATCGAAATGGCACCGGACGGCAAGACTGCAACCGGCGTTACCTATTTTGACGACAAGACGCAGGAAGAAGTCTTCCAGCCGGCCGACATCGTCATCATGGCTTCGTTCCAGCTCAACAACGTGCATCTGGCACTGCTTTCGGGCATCGGCAAGCCTTACGATCCGGCAACGGGCGAGGGTGTGACTGGCCGTAACTACGCTTACCAGCTGACAGGCGGCGTGACACTCTTCTTCAAGAACGAAGAGTTCAACCCGTTCATTGGTACAGGCGCTAACGGCATGTGCATTGATGACTTCGGTGTAAACCAGATCGACTTTGGTCGTGAAGGCTTCATCGGTGGTGCTTATTGGCGTTCGGGACAGACCAACGGCCAGCCGATCCGCAGCATGACGCTTCCTTCGGGCACGCCTGGTTGGGGTGCAGGTTGGAAGAGCGCAATTGCTGAGTGGTATGGTCATTCGATGAACATCGGAACCCACGGTTCCGTTATGGCCTACAAGACCAACCATCTGGATCTTGATCCAACCTATAAAGACCCGCATGGCCGTCCGCTGATGCGCATGACCTTCAACTGGAATCCGAACGATATCCGGATGACTCAGTTCATGAAGGGCAAGGCGGAAGAATTGGCCAAGACGATGAACCCGGACCTGATGCAGTCATCCTTCAAAAAGGAAGGCGCACAGTTTGACGTTCGTCCTTATCAGACGACGCATACGACGGGCGGTCACACTATGTCGGCCAATCCGCGTGAAGGTGTGGTCAACCGCTTCTCGCAAGCTTGGGACAAGCACAACGTCTTCATGCTGGGTGCGGGTAACTTCGTGCAGAACACGCAGTATAACCCGACTGGTCTGCTCGGTGGTCTGGCTTACTGGACTGCTCACGCGATCCGTACGCAGTATCTTTCCAATCCACGTCCGTTGGTTTGAGGAGAATAGTGATGAAAACTTTTCTTCGCATTATCGGCGTTCTGGTCGTTCTTGGAGTTATCGCGTTTCTCGCATTCCTGTTTGTTCCGGTGCAGCTGACCAAGCCAACACAAGAGCTTGTTGCTGATTGGAAGCCTACAAAGGGGCAGGGCGAATATGTGATGTATGCTTCCGACTGTATGGCTTGTCATACGGCAGAAGGCGGCAAGTCGTTTGCCGGTGGCCGTGCGATTGCGAGCCCGATGGGCACGATCTGGACGACAAACATCACTCCGGACAAGGAAACCGGCATCGGCAACTGGACACTCGATCAGTTCCGCGCAGCGCTCTATGATGGCATTCGTGCCGATGGCGTGCATCTTTATCCCGCCATGCCTTACGAAAACTATCGTAAGCTGAACGAGGAAGATGTCCGTGCGCTTTACGACTACTTCATGCATGAAGTAGAGCCGGTAAAGAACGAAGTGCAGCAGACCGAACTTGGCTTCCCGTTCAACATGCGCTTCGGTATCCGCGCATGGAACTGGCTCGCTCTGAACCATAAGGCTGGCTTCACGCCCGCCGGTAAGAACGAAGTTCAGGAACGTGGCCAGTATCTGGTTGAAGGTGCAGCCCACTGTGCTGCCTGTCACAGCCCGCGCAATGCTTTGATGGCGCAGGACGGTGTTCAGGTTGGCGACAAGGCCTTCCTTACGGGCGGTGTCGTCGATGGCTGGAATGCACCTTCGTTGCGTGGCCCACAGTCGGCACCTCAGAAGTGGTCCATTGAGGAAATGGCTTCCTATCTCGCAACCGGTCGTAATTCACATTCGACCGCAAACGGCGAAATGGGTCTGGCAGTCGAGCAGTCGTTTCAGCACCTGACGGATGCCGATACTCTGGCGATTGCTGCCTTCCTCAAGGGGATCGATGGCGCAGCTGTCGAAGTTCCTGAGAGCTTTGCGGTCAAGGCACCGACGGCACTTCCAGCCGCTCCGGCAGATGCCGCAGGTGAAGAAACTGCAAAGATGCTGACTGAAGCATCTCCGAACATGCCAGTCGGCGCACGTCTTTACCTCGACAACTGCGCTGCATGCCACTTTGTGACGGGTAAGGGTGCTCCTGGCATCTTCCCGGAACTGGCAGCTAATGATCTGGTCACGGGTTCGGAAGTGAAGCCGTTGGTCTCGATCATTCTGCACGGTGCAGAAGTGCCTTCGACCGAGAAGCGTCCTATGCGTCTGGTGATGCAGGGCTATGCTGATCGTCTGACGGATGATGAAGTTGCACAGCTCGCAACCTTTGTTCGCTCGGCTTGGGGCAACAAGGCTGGTGCAGTATCTGCTGCTGACGTTGCCAAGGTCCGCAATCAAGCTTCGCACTGATTGCATAAGGAGAAAACGGCGGGATTTATATTCCGCCGTTTTGCTTAACGACTGAAATTTATACATAAAAATACCCCCGCGTTAGACGCGGGGGTATTTTTTATTGGGTCGTATAGATTAGAGATGATTGCGTGGGATGGTCTGGTTCCATTCGCGGGTCTTGACCGCTTCGCCATTTTCCTTTGCCGTCAGAACACCGGAAATGTAGAAGTTTTCGGCATCAGAATGCATCTTGGTGGTGCTTTCGATGTCGATCATCCAGCCTTCGCGGCCCATCTGGTAGGCCTGTGTCAGCACATAAGACGCCGATAGCGGATCATTGTCATTGATACGCAGTTCACGCTTGAGGCTGTGGCTTAGCTGTGTGCCGAGATCGTCAAAGCGCAAAATGCCTTCGCCGAACAGACCGCCGATGCCTTCCGTCACATAAAGCGTTTCGCCGGTGACGTGATCCTGCTCGGTCCAGCGGCGCACGCTGCCCGGATCAAGCTGGGTCATTGGCGTTGCCGGGCCATGCGCTGGCTTCTGGAAGACGACCTTCGCGTCATCGGCAGAGGCTGGGCGCACTGGCAGATCAAGAACCGACGAAGCGGTATCGAGCGTCAACCTCACGCGCTTTGGCGATGGCCAGACCATCGGCCAGTAGCCGGTTGCAACCGAAAGACGGATGCGATGACCCTTTTTGAAGCTGTAGCCGCTATCGTTGAGCTTGATCGCGATTTCATAGGTCTTGCCCGGCACCAGCATTTCCGGCTTGTCGTGGCCGTTGATGTGGTTGAGGTTGAAGACCTGATAGCTAACGCGGGTGATGCGGCCATCCGGCAGAATATCACTGAGACGCAGCGAAACCTGTGCAACCGGCTGATCGACGGTGAATTTCAGACGTGCAACCGGCGCGCCTAGAATTTCGAGATCGTCGGTTAGAACAGGGGTGTCGAAGTTGAGCGAGCCGCCATCGTCAAGACGCTGATCGGTCGGGTGTTCGCCAGGGCAACCAGTCGCCATCCATTCGCCACCGGCCTTGCCGTGGCTGTTTGGCGACGAGATCGAAAGCACGCCCTTGGCTGCATCGGCTTTGCCCAAGGTGAAGTCAGCACCAAGCGCAAAAGGCGTGTGTGTGATTTCAGTCGAAGGCCAGTTCTTTTCACCGACCCAACGGCCATTGGTAAAGTCGCGCGACCCGGTTGGTTCGATCGTATCGCAGATATAGGCGCGCAGCTTCGGCTCATCCATGATGCCGGTCTCTTTGCCCTTGAGCCACTGGTCCCACCAACGCACTGCTTCCTGCAGGAAGCCGATTGCCGGACCCGGCAGACCGTCCTGCGGATAGACATGGCCCCAAGGACCGATAATGCCGCGGGCAGGGACTTGCAGGTTTTCGAGCAGGCGCGGAACAGCATTGGTGTAGCTGTCGGCCCATGCGCCGATTGTGAGAACCGGGCACTGGATTGCAGACCAATCTTCGCAGACCGAGCCATGCTTCCAATATTCATCGTAATGCTGATGTTCGAGCCAGAGGGCAGGGAAGAACGGCAGGCGCTCCAGACGTTCAATCCATGCATCGCGCCAGCTAGCGCCCACAATCGCCGGATCAAGCGGACGCGACTGATAGGCGAGCATGATCGTGCCCCACCACAGGTTATCATTGAGCAGCAGACCGCCCATGTAGTGGATGTCGTCGCGGAAACGGTCGTCGGTCGAATAGGCGGTGATGATTGCCTTGAGTGCTGGCGGACGGCAGGCCGCGACCTGAAGGCCATTGAAGCCACCCCAGCTCTTGCCCATCATGCCGACATTGCCGCTGCACCAAGGCTGCGCCGCAATCCAGGCGATGACTTCGAGCGCATCGTCCTGTTCCTGCTGGATATATTCGTCAGCCATGTGGCCGTCGGATTCACCCGTGCCACGCATATCAACGCGGATCGCGGCATAGCCGTTCTGTGCGAAATAGCCATGCATTGGCTCATCGCGGCCGCGGGTGCCGTCGCGCTTGCGGTATGGAATATATTCGAGCACGGCAGGAACGGGATTTTCCTCGGCGCCTTCAGGCAGCCACAGGCGCGCACCAAGACGGGTGCCATCCTTCAGAGTGATCCACAGATGCTCGGTGACGTTTACGGTCATGATCGGTTCCACTTACTTATTAAAAGTTTCGATGCGGCATTAGCGCCGCATCGACAGATCGACTGGTATTAGACGGCGGCGCGAGCCTTGAGGATGTCGTCCAGCCAGTCACGGCGCAGCTCCGGAACGGATGTGATGAGCTGCTCCGTATAGGGCTCATAAGGCGGTTCGAAGATTGCCTTCGTGGTGCCGGTTTCGACCACCTTGCCCTTCTGCATCACCATGGTGCGATCGGCGAGCCGACGTACGACGCCAAGGTCGTGGGTGATGAAGAGATATGACACTTGCAATTCATCCTGCAATTTACGCAGGAGCCTGAGAATTTCTTCAGCGACCAGAGGGTCGAGCGCCGAGGTGACTTCATCGCAGATGATGAGATCAGGCTTTGCTGCCAGCGCGCGGGCGATGCACACACGCTGTTTTTGCCCGCCCGAAAGGGCACCCGGCAGGCGGTCTGCAAAGTCGACAGGCAAGCCGATGAGTTCAAGCAGGCGCTTGACCTCGATCTCGCGCTGATCTTCATTCATGCCGAAATAGAACTTCATCGGGCGACCGATGATTTCACCAACGGTCTGGCGTGGGTTCAATGCCACGTCAGGGAGCTGATAAACAAGCTGAATGCGGCGCAGTTCTTCGCGCGAACGTTTTTTGTAGTTCGCTTCGAGCCGCTGTCCGGCAAGGGTGATAATGCCGCTTGAATGCGGCGGAAGGCCTGCAATAATGCGTGCAAGCGTTGATTTGCCGGAACCGGATTCACCCACGACCGCAAGGGTTTCGCCACGACGGATGTAGCAACCCACATCGGTCAGAACGAGTTTCTTGCCGTAATAAGCCGTCGCGTTTTTCACTTCGAGCAGGATTTCGCCGGTCTTGTGTTCGGCCTGTTCGCCTGAAATGCTGGCTTCACGCTCAGACACCAGACGCTGGGTATATTCCTGCTTTGGTGCTTCGAGAATTTGCTCGGCAGAGCCAAGCTCGACCATCTTGCCATGACGCAGAACCATGATGCGGTCGGCGATTTGCGCCACCACTGCAAGGTCATGCGTGATGTAAAGTGCGGCAGTGTTGTAACGCTGGATCAGGCTGCGCAAGAGTGCCAGTACCTCGATCTGGGTCGTCACATCAAGTGCGGTGGTCGGCTCGTCCAGCACCAGAATATCAGGGCGACAAGACATGGCCATGGCAACCATGGCACGCTGCAACTGTCCACCGGAAACCTGATGCGGATAGCGATCGCCAAAGGTGTCAGCGTCTGGAAGCTGCAATGTGTGCAGCAGTTCCAGCATCCATGCCTTGGCTTCCGCCTTGGTCATGAGGCCGTGATAGAGCGGGCCTTCCATGATCTGATCGCCAATGCGATGCGCCGGATTAAACGACGCCGCCGCACTTTGCGCCACATAGGCGATGCGTGCGCCGCGCGCCTTTTCACGGGTTTCGCGGGTGCCGTCCATCAACGAAATATCGTCAACGACGATGGTGCCTTCAGCGATTCTACAACCGCCACGGCCATAGCCCATTGCTGCAAGTCCAATGGTGGACTTGCCAGCACCGGATTCACCGATGAGGCCCAGCACTTCGCCACGCTTCAGCGTCACATTGACATGATCGACAAGCGTTGCATCATTGGGTGCTTTGACGACGAGGTCGGAGATTGAAAGAACGATATCCTTGCTCATCGATCAGCTCCCTGCGTGGTCGTGCGTCCGGCCAAAAGCCAGTCAACGACGAGGTTGACGCCAACGGTGAGGATGGCGATTGCAGCCGCCGGGAATAGCGGTGCGTAAAGGCCGTAGAGAATAGCCTGCTGGTTGTCCTTCACCATGCCGCCCCAGTCCGCAAATGGCGGCTGGATGCCAAGGCCAAGGAACGACAGGCCAGCAACGAAGAGGAAGGTGAAACAGAAACGCAGGCCGAATTCCGCAATCAGCGGCGGCAGCGTGTTTGGCAGGATTTCACGCCAGATCAGCCAGCCAAGACCTTCGCCGCGAAGACGGGCGGTTTCGGCATATTCCAGCACATTGACGCCCTGCGCCACGATACGCGCCAAACGGAACACGCGGGTGGAATCGAGCAATGCGATGGTGATGATCAGAACCGGCAGCGACGAGCCGAGCGCCTGAAGGATGACGAGTGCCGAAATGAGCACGGGAATGCACATGACGGTATCGACAATGCGTGAGAGAACCGTATCGACCCAGCCGCCGAAAATGGCAGCGAGGAAGCCGAGCGGCACGCCGACACTGAACGACAGGAGCGATGCAGCCAGCGAGACGCCAATCGACATCTGCGCACCAAAGAGCAGGCGCGAAAGCATATCGCGGCCATTCTGATCAAGACCGAACCAGAACTGTGCTGATGGCGGATCAAACGGTGCGCCGACGATTTCTTCCTGGCCATAAGGCGCGATCAACGGGCCAAACAGGAACATCAAAAGGCACAGCGTGACGATGGCGAGACCAACCCACGCCGTCAAAGGAATAGATTTCTTCATTGTCTTCATCGTGGGTGCCTCAGGCGCGGATTGAGCGCGATGGCAGCGACATCGGCGATGATATTGAGAATGACATAGGCCGCACCGAAGACGAGGGCCGCAGCCTGCACAAGCGGAAGGTCACGCTTGGAAACGGCATCAACCATGAAGCGGCCAAGGCCGTTATAGTTGAAGACGGCTTCAACAAGCACAACGCCGGTGATGAGGTAAGCGATATTGAACGCCACCACATTGACGATAGGCGCCGCCGCATTTGGCAAAGCGTGCTTGGTCACGACGCGCTTGGTGCGAAGACCTTTGAGATATGCCGTTTCGACATAGGCCTGATCCATAACCGACAGAACGGCGGTACGGGTCATGCGCATCATCTGTGCAACCGTGACGAGCACCAGCGTCAGCGCGGGCAGGGCAGTCGCCTGCACCCATTCGAGGAACGTCATGCCCTCATAGGTGTCGGCAAGGCTCGGCAGCAGATTAAAGCGGATCGACAAAAACAGGATCAGCAGCAGGCCAAGGAAATATTCAGGCAGAGAGACAAAAGCCAGCGCTACGATATTGATAACACGATCAAAAATGCCGCCGCGCTTTACCGCAGTGATAAGGCCAAGGAGAATAGCGATAGGAACGCTGATGACCGCTGCAAAGGCTGCAAGCGCCATCGTATTCCAGAAACGCGGCCACAAAAGATCGGCCACCGGCTGCTGGTTGGCAAGCGAAGTACCAAGATCGCCAGTCACGAAACCAGCAAGCCACGCGAAATAGCGTGCGAGGACCGGTTGATTGAGACCAAGGCTTTCACGCAGCGTCGCAAGCGCTTCCGGCGTGGCATTCTGGCCGAGAATGGCTGACGCCACGTCACCCGGCAAAATCTGCGTGCCGGCGAAAATCAACGCCGACACGAGGAACAGCGTGAGGAGCCCGAGCCCCACACGCTTGAGAATTAGAACGAACATTTATGCTTCCAGCCAGACTTTTTCGGCAAGGCGAGCGCCCATCAGATTGAACATCGGATGCGTGGTCACGCCCTTGAGCTTCTTGGAGGTGGCGTCGAGATAGTCGCCAAACATTGGGATAAGCGCGCCGCCATCATTGCTGATCATGGCCTGCAATTCAGCGTAGATTTCCTTGCGCTTGGCCTGATCGAGCATTGCACGGGCTTCGAGCAACTTGGCGTCGAAATCAGCGCTCTTCCAATGCGTATCGTTTTGTGAAGCGTTGGATGCATAAGCGATCGACAGAGCCTGATCGGCAGTCGGGCGACCGCCACGATAAGACATGCAGAACGGCGCTTTCATCCAGACATTGTCCCAATATCCGTCTGCTGGCTCACGCTTGATGTCGATCTCGATGCCCGACTTGGCGGCGGCGGTGCGGAAGATCGCTGCAGCATCGACAGCGCCCGTGAAGGCGGCATCCGAGGCGGAGAGCTGAATTTTCAGCGAATCCATGCCTGCCTGCTTCAGATAGAACTTGGCCTTTTCCGGGTCGTAAGCGCGCTGTGGCAGTGCTGCATCGAAGAACGGATCGGTGCTTGGGATCGGGTTGTCATTGCCCAGACGCCCATAGCCGCGCAAAGCGGTCTTGAGCAGCTGTTCGCGGTCAATGGCGTGCTTGACGGCGAGGCGGACGTTGTTGTCGGTAAACGGCGCCTGCGTGCAATCCATCAGGAAAGAGAAATGCTGGCCACCAGACGATTGAACGATGTTGAGGTTCGGATTGCGCTTCAACAGATCAACCGTCTTGAAGTCGAGCTGGTTGATAGCGTGAACCTGACCGGACATCATGGCGTTGGTACGGGCAGAGACGTCATTGATGACGATCACTTCAACCGCATCGACCCATGCGGAATTTGGCTTCCAGTAGCTTTCATTGCGCGTGAAACGCGAACGCACGCCCGGCTGGAAACGCTCGAAAACGAAAGGTCCGGTGCCAACCGGCTTGTTGAAATCGGTCCAGTCTTTAGGAACGACGAGGAAGTGATAATCGGACAGGATGTAAGGCAGATCAGCATTGCCGCTGTTCAGCGTAATCTTGACTGTGCCAGCGTCAACCTTGACGACATCAGTGAATTCAGATGCGAGCGAACGCGCACCGGATGTGGTTTCGCCGCGGTGCAGATTGATCGAATAAACGACGTCGTCGGCGTCAAGCGTCTTGCCGTTATGGAAGGTTACGCCCTGACGAACCTTGAAGGTCCATTCCTTGGCGTCGGCTGATGGTTCCCAGCTTTCAAACAGCTCAGGCACAGCCTTGTTGTCGGCGTCGATTTCGACGAGGCCGTTCATCAGCATGTAAGCCTGATTGACTGGAACCCAATCCTTCAGAAGGCGCGGATCGAAATTATCGGTGGTGGAGCCGCCGCCAATGCCGAGCTTGAGAACGCCGCCCTTCTTTGGCGCGCCATCGGCTGCAGCAGCTGCTGCCGAGGTGATCAGACCGCTCATGCCAGTAGCAGCGAGAAGGCCAAGACCTGCGGCGCCTGTCATGAAGCTGCGGCGGGAGAGGTTAAAATCGTTTCGGTACTCAGTCATGCGTTACCCCTGTTGAAGTCTTAGCTTGTATTTTATGCATAGCTAAATCGATTTTGCGGGTTGGACTAGCCCACACAGCTCGTAACTTTCAAGGGTTATAAGCGGTTTTTATGATATGACTTTTATGCATACCCCCATGCCAAATGTACCTCTTGGCTTTTGTGGGAACAGGGATAAAGGAGCATTCCACAGAGACCTGCGGTGGCGCTTCTTCCACAAAAAAGTTGCCTCTGCGATTGAAATTTTGCTGATCGTGGAGATCAAAATGAGTTTGCCGGATATTGTTGGCTTGTTGGGTGCAGTTTTCTATCTTTCTGCTTATGCCCTGATTCAGCTACGTATTTACACGGTGGACGATGCCATCATCACCGTGCTCAATATTCTTGGCGGTGTAGCGCTGATTTATTCGCTCTCGTGGAACTTCAATCTGGGTTCCATCATCACGCAGGTGGCCTGGCTGGTCTTTACTGTCGTTGGTTACGTGCGGTTCCGTATGATGGCTCGTCGTCGTGCAGCTGTTATACCTGCCGAATAAGTCTCATCATCTTTACGTGATTGCGTCCGTTCCATTGCTTGCAATGAGCCAGTCGGACACTTCACGCACAATTTTGCGCTGATGGCGGTCGGCTGGCCGCATCAGATAGAAGTAAGCGTCTGATCGCATCATATGATCGTGGACGGGTACGAGCGTGCCTGCTGCAAGCTGCTCTTTGATGAGCCAAGTCCAGCCAAGTGTGATGCCGATTCCTTGCGTGGCCGCTGCAACGCAGAGGCCATAATCGCCCAAGCGCCATTCCAGTGCGCCGGGAGGAGGGGAGAGCCGCGCATCCTGCCACCATTCTGGCCAACCTTGCCATTCGCGCATGGTGTCTTCGATTGAGAGCAGAACCGGCGCTTCCTGCTCCATGATATTTGCCACGCCGGGGGCAGAAACCGGCACAACTTCTTCGCGCCCCAGTACGGTTAGATTCACACCAATCGGACGTTCCTTGCGATAGAACAGCGCCAGATCAAATTCATCGAGGCGCAAATGCGCCACATCGTCGGTCACGCGCAGCCGGATTTCGATGCCGGGAAGTTCCGCTTTCAGCATTCCAACACGCGACAAGAACCACTGATCGGCAATGCCGCGCGAACAGGCAATGGTTATCTGTCGTGGGCCTGTCCAGGCACGTAGGCCGTCGGTGACTGCCGTCAAATCGCCGAGCAGGCGACTGACATCTGAGGCGTAGCTTTCACCCATTGTGGTGAGCTGAACGCCAACGGGGAGGCGGTTGAACAGCTTGGAGCCGATGAACGCTTCAAGTTTGCCAATCTGACGACTGACGGCGCTTTGGGTGAGGCCGAGCTCCAGACCCGCGCGCGAAAAGCTGCCAAGCCGTGCAGCGCTGTCGAAGACGACAAGCGCGTTGAGCGGCGGCATAGATTGGCGTCCAACTGCCATAAAAATTCTCCGCAAGAATGAGGCTGTTGTTAATGCGATCTGACGTCAGCTGCAAGATGGCTCAATGCGAGAAAATAAGCGATTTTTTGATTTCTTCCATTTTGGAAGAAGTTCATTTCGCGTTGGCTATCTAATCATTATCGGCGCTTTTCGGCATGGTCTGCCTCAAACATTCATCATCGGAAATGAGGTCTATCGTGATCGACAATCGTACTGCGCCTTATGCTATTTTCATTCTGCGTCTGGCACTCGGCATTCTCTTTCTCGCCCATGCTGGCTTGAAAATTTTCGTCTTCACACCTGCAGGAACGGCAGCATTTTTCGGATCGCTTGGTCTGCCTGGCTGGTTTGCCTACGTAACCATTCTCTGGGAAGTCGTCGGCGCTATCGCGCTGATTATCGGCATCTTTCCGCGCATTGCAGCTGTTGCTCTTATTCCGATCCTGCTCGGTGCGATTTTCACCGTTCACGGTGCAGCTGGCTTCTTTTTCACCAACGCAAATGGTGGTTGGGAGTTTCCGGCATTCTGGATCGTAGGGCTTATCGTCGTGGCATTGGGTGGCAATGGCGCCTATGCTGTGAAGCCGGGTGCATCTGCCTAAATAGCAGACATCGCCATTTGCTGGATATGCGGGGAGGGAACTCTCCGCAATTCTAACGACAATTTTCAAGGATTAAGCGCCATGCTTGTAGATGGTAAGTGGACAGAAGACTGGCAGCCAGTTCAAGCGAAAGATGAAAAGGGCGGTTTCGTGCGCCAGATTTCCGGCTTTCGAAACTGGATAACTCCCGACGGTAGCGCAGGTCCAACGGGTGAGGCGGGCTTCAAAGCAGAAGCAGGTCGCTACCATCTTTATGTCGCTTATATCTGCCCATGGGCGTCGCGCACCTTAATCGGCCGTAAGCTCAAAGGGCTGGAAGATGCAATTTCGATCTCGGTGGTCGAACCTGCTCTGACCAATCAGGGCTGGCGATTTGGCGACTATCCGGGTGCTGATCGTGATGTTCTCAATGGCGCCACTTATATGCACGAGATCTACACCAAAGCAGATCCACATTATACGGGCCGCGCTACAGTGCCTGTGCTGTGGAACAAGCAAAAACAGACCATCGTCAACAATGAGTCCGCTGACATTCTTCGGATGCTCAACTCAGGTTTTGGCGATCTTGCCAGCGCAGATTTCGATTTTTATCCGGAAGCATTGCGCTCAGAAATCGACGAGTTGAACGAGTATATTTATCCTCGGCTCAACAACGGCGTTTATCGCACGGGATTCGCCACAACGCAGATCGCCTATGAGGAAGCTTTCCGCGACGTATTTAAGGCGCTTGCTGTGCTTGAGGAAAAGCTCGATGGAAAAGGTCCATTCCTGTTTGGCGAGAGCCTGACGGAAACGGATATTCGGCTGTTTGTGACGCTCATACGCTTTGATGCTGCCTATTACGGCTTGTTCAAATGCAATCTCCGGCAGTTGAAGGACTATCCGGCGCTGAGTGGCTGGCTGTTGCGCGTTTTGAATATTCCGGGCGTGCGTGAAACGGTCAATATTGATCATATCAAGCGGGGATATTATTCGATCAAGGCGTTAAACCCCACAGGCATTGTTCCGGTCGGTCCAGATTTACCGGGGATTGCAAGCGTGCAAGTCTGACGAGCAGCTTTGATTATTTCCATATTTTGGCTATTTTGCACAAAAGCAGTGTTAAAATAGCCAATACGGAAACAATCAATGGATCGCCTTGATAGTGAGCGGATGTTTGTCGCGGTCCTTGATACGGGCAGTTTTTCAGCTGCTGCTCAAAGGCTTGGCACGAGCAGCGGGCAGGCGTCGAAACTCATTTCCAAGCTTGAAGCTGGTCTAGGTGTTCAGCTTATAAAGCGCACAACACGAGCGCTTTCGCCGACAGAGGTCGGCTACGCATATTATGAGCGTATCAAAGGTTTGGTGCAGGATTTTGATGCATTGGATGCGTCTGTTCGCAATGCATCCGGCGCGCCGAGCGGGCGTATAAGGCTGACGGCACCCATGTCTTTCGGGACATTGCAGCTGACCCCAATCCTCTTGGAGTTTGCGAAAACATTTCCCGATATACAAATTGACGTTAGTTTCTCAGATCGCATCGTTAATCTGGTGGACGAGGGCTTCGATATCGGTGTTCGCATCGGCAAACCGCTTGATAGCAGTTTGATTGCGAGACGGCTCTGCGACGCGCGTGTGGTGTTGGTTGCAGCGCCTTCCTATGTTAGCGAGCAGGGCTTACCCACGCATCCGCGCGACCTGTCTGATCATAGCTGTATTATCGACACGAATTTCCGGGATCCCTTCATATGGCGATTCAAGCCTGCGCAGAACGGTGAGATCCAGTCAGCTGCCATCTCAGGACGTCTGCAGTTTTCCAACGGCGAAGCTTGTCTGGAGGCTGCTGCAGCTGGTCTGGGCATTGCGCATGTGCCCACATTCATCGCTGGTCCATCCATTCGTGATGGCCGTGTGCAGCAACTGCTCCGTGATTACGAAGATAAGCCGCTGGGCATCTACGCTGTTTATCCTCCAGCCAGGCATCTGGCGATAAAAGTGCGCGCATTGGTGGATTATCTGGTCGATCATCTGCACGGAGAGCCTGCCTGGGATCGTGGTTGGCACTGAAGAGAGCGCAAAGGTGGATTGCATAACGTATGTTATGGAACAAACAAGAGAATGAAAAGCCAGCATCTTGTTGCGATGAAACATTTCTGGCCGCCTCAATATGATGCGGTGATGATCACTCAAACCAAGTTCAAATGGCTTTCCTTTGCGTGTTTTCCACAACTCGAAAACTCTGGTGAAAATTTAAGCGAATCGGATGTCGTAGCCTGCATAAAAATGCTGGCAGCAGCTTATAAAAATGCCGCAAAATATGGAGTTTTCTTGATTTTTCATCCTCTGAGATTGCATTCAAAAGCGCTTTAAAATCGCCACTGCGTACCAGTTTTTTGCCTTCTAAATTAGCTGCAGCGTAGTCAATCTGGTAACTAATTCAGTATCTTGAGAACTTCTCTTGCAAGAACCAATCTTATCCATAAGATGCACGCCATTTCAAAAATTACCTAGGAGGGGTTCATCGTGTTTCGCAAAACTCTACTGACAAGCGTGTGTCTTCTGACACTGATGGGAGCGGCATCGGCTGAGGTCGTTCTTAATCGCGGCAATGACACTGATCCGGCAACGCTCGATCATCATCGCACGTCCACCGTGTCTGAAGGCAACGTCCTTCGCGATTTGTATGATGGCTTGACCATCCAGAACGCGAATGGTGAAGCCGTACCAGGTGTGGCGAAGTCATGGGATATTTCGGAAGACGGTTTGGTCTACACTTTCCATCTGCGCGATAACGCGAAATGGTCGAATGGTGATCCGGTAACTGCAGGTGATTTCAGCTTCGCTTTTCACCGTCTGATGGACCCTAAGACAGCTGCCGGCTATGCGAGCATGTTGTTTGTCATCAAGAACGCGGAAGACGTTGCTGGTGGTAAAAAGCCTGTCGATGAGCTGGGTGTTGAAGCTGTAGACGATCACACGCTGAAGGTGACGCTCAACTCCCCTGCTCCTTATTTCCTTGAACTTCTGACGCACCAGACCGGCTTCCCGCTGCATAAGAAGAGCGTTGAAGAAAATGGCGACAAGTTCACGACACCTGGAAAGATGGTGACGAACGGCGCTTACGAACTGGTCAGCTTCACGCCGAACGACAAAATCGTCATGAAGAAGAACCCGAATTACTATGAAGCCGATCAGGTCAAGATCGATACCATCAACTGGATTCCATTCGAAGATCGCGCCAGCTGCATGCGACGTTTCGAGGCCAAGGAAGTTCAGGTCTGCTCGGACGTTCCAGCCGAACAGATGGATTATGTGAAGAAGAACCTCGCCAACGAATTCCGTATGGCACCTTATCTCGGCGTTTATTATCTGCCGGTCAAAGGCAAGACTGCTGACAGCAAGCTGAAAGATCCGCGCGTTCGTCAGGCTCTTTCCATGGCGATCGACCGTGATTTCATTGCCGATCAGGTCTGGCAGGGCACCATGCTCCCAGGTTATTCGCTGGTTCCTCCAGGTATCAACCACTACGTCAAGGATGCGCCTAAGCTCGACTATTCCGACGACATGTTGGATCGTGAAGACAAGGCCAAAGAGCTGTTGAAGGAAGCAGGCGTTGAGCCAAACACGCTTTCGATTGAGCTGCTCTACAACACATCTGAAAACAACAAGAACACGATGGCAGCAATTGCCGATCAGCTTGGCAATATCGGTGTGAAGGCAACGCTCAACGAAACCGAAGGCGCTACATACTTCAACTTCCTGCGTGAAGACGGTCCGTTCGATATCGCACGCGCTGGCTGGATCGGCGATTACAACGATCCGCAGAACTTCCTCTACATTGCCCAGAGTGATGTCAGCTTCAATTATTCCAAGGTTAAAAACCCGGAATATGATGCGAAGATGGCTGAAGCAGCGAAGATCCTTGATCTGGATGCCCGCGCCAAGGTTCTGGCTGAAGCCGAGCAGCTCAAGCTCGATGACATGAGCAATATTCCTATCCTTTATTATTCCTCGCGCGCTCTTGTGTCTGACAAGATCGATGGCTGGAACGACAACCTTATGGACAGCCACAAAACCCGCTGGCTATCGTTCAAACAATAAATTTTCAGTTCGGGCTGCGCCTTTGGGCGCGGCCTCTTTTTCTTTCGACCTGGGAGGGTCGGAGGGTCCCTCTTTTCATGGGACATATATTTTTTAAGACTTATGGGAGTTTCACGATGGTTCGCGAAATTTTATTGGCAGGCGTTTGCCTGATTTCGCTTGGCAGCGCCGCGTCTGCTGCAATTGTGCTTAACCGTGGCAATGATATGGATCCTTCAACGCTGGATCAGCAGCTTACCACTACAGTTCAGGAAGACCGCGTTTTAAAAGATCTTTATGAGGGACTGGTCGCGCAGGATAGCCACGGCAGAGCAGTTCCCGGTGCGGCGACATCATGGGAAATTTCGCCCGATGGCCTCACCTATACTTTTCACATGCGCGACAATGCAAAATGGTCGAATGGTGATCCAGTAACGGCAGGCGATTTCGAGTTTTCATTTCGCCGCCTGATGGACCCTAAGACGGCTGCGGGCTACGCCAGCGTCTTTTATTCAATCAAAAACTCCGAGCAGATCGCGACGGGTCATATTTATGTCGATCAGCTTGGCGTGAAAGCACTGGACGACAAAACGCTCCAGATCACGCTCAACGCCCCTACTCCATATTTCATTGAATTATTGACCCATAACACCGGATTTCCGGTCAATCCGAAAGCCGTAAAGGAATTCGGGTCAAAGTTTAGCCAGCCAGGCCATATGGTCAGCAATGGTGCTTATGAGCTTGTCAGTTTCAATCCGAACGACAAGATCGTTATGAAGAAAAATCCCTATTATTGGGATGCGGAGCATGTTCAGATTGATCAGGTAAACTGGATACCGTTTCAGGACCGCTCCAGCTGTATGCGCCGGTTTGAGGCGAAAGAAGTCGATATCTGCTCAGATGTTGCCGCTGAACAGATGGACTATGTGAAACAGAACCTCGGTAAATGGTTTCATCAGGCGCCGCTGCTGGGCATTTATTACATCGACATCAAAGGTGAGCCTTCCAGCAAGTTGCGCGACCCTCGTGTCAGACAAGCCATTGGAATGACGATTGATCGTGATTTTCTGGCACAGGAAGTCTGGCGCGGTACAATGCTTCCTGCCAGCTCGATGGTGCCTCCCGGCATCAATAATTACGTCAAAGACGGACCGCAGCTAAGCTACGCCAAAGAAGACATTCTTGATCGCGAAGACAAGGCAAAAAAGCTGTTGGCAGATGCCGGTGTCACACCTGGTAGTCTGTCGATAGTGCTGAGATATAGCACATCGGAAAATCACAAGAACACGATGGCGGCGATTGCCGACATGCTCAAGGATATTGGTATCAATGCCACTCTCGACGAAGTCGATGGCACGACCTATTTCAATTATCTTGAGCAAAAAGGCATGTTCGATATCGCACGCGATGGCTGGGTTGGGGATTACAATGATCCGAACTCGTTTCTGTCACTCTTCACGAGCGACAGCTACTTCAACTACGCGCAATGGTCGAACAAGGACTATGACGCGCTGATGATGAAATCAGCCATCACAGCAGATTTGGGTGAACGGGCGAAAATCCTCACCAATGCAGAGAAGATTTTGCTTCAAGACGGAGCTGCTATTCCTCTGCTTTACTATTCATCTACCGCATTGGTTGCCGACAAAGTCAAAGGCTACGACGACAACCTGATGAATTCGCACGCCACACACTGGCTGTCGATAAAAGGCTAAACAAAAACAGGAACGCCCTTAGTGGGATTTGCCGGGTCGCTTTTTGAGCGTTCCGGCAAAGAAGGGAAATAAAAATGCTGGGCTACACGCTCCGACGATTGGGTAGTGCAATACCAACTATCTTTATCATCGTCACTCTGACTTTCTTCCTTATCCGGCTTGCGCCGGGTGGTCCTTTCGACCTTGAGCGCCCGATTGATCCGCTGATCCTCGAAAACCTCAAGAAAGCCTACAATATGGATGCGCCGCTTTGGCAGCAGTATCTGATTTATCTGGGCAATCTGTTGCGCGGTGATCTTGGCCCAAGCTTCACGCGCCGCGACTTCACCGTCAATGACTTGTTCGCTTCCGGCCTTCCGGTTTCGATCATGCTTGGTGCGCTGGCCCTTAGTCTGGCTGCGATTATCGGAACATTTCTCGGTACAATCGCGGCACTGAAACAGAATTCTCCGATTGATTATTTCGTTGTAGCACTCGCCACTTTTGGCATTACCACACCGAATTTTGTCGTTGCCCCTCTTCTGAGCCTTCTTTTCGGCGTCATCCTCGGATGGGTGCCGGCTGGTGGCTGGTCTTCGGCAAATATCCTTTACTGGATATTGCCGGTGCTGACTTTAGCGCTGCCGCAGGTTGGTGTTATTGCGCGCCTCGTGCGCGGCGCAACCATTGAAGCCTTGCGCGCCAATCACGTTCGGACGGCTCGCGCTTACGGCCTGCCCGCGCGCGTGGTCGTTGGCGTTCATGCTCTGCGTGCTGCCATGTTGCCAGCCGTTTCCTATCTGGGGCCGACAGCTGCTGCTCTCCTCACTGGCTCGGTTGTCGTTGAAACCATCTTCGGTATCCCCGGCATTGGCCGTTACTTCGTGCAAGGCGCGCTGAGCCGCGATTATACGATGGTGATGGGAACCGTTGTCGTCATTTCCGTTTTTGTCGTGGTGTTCAATCTCATCGTCGACCTTCTTTATGCATGGCTTGATCCGAGGGTTCGCTATGACTGATTTTACTGCAGCCGTTGAAACGGAAAAGCTTGGTTCAGTACAAAGCCGTTCACTCTGGCAGGACGCATGGCTGCGCCTGCGCAAGAACAAGGCAGCTGTAACAAGTGCTATCGTGCTGATCGTGCTTGCACTTGTCGGCATCTTCGGACCGATGCTTAGCCCGCATCCCTATGACAAGATCTATCCGCAGTTTGTCCGCGTGGCTCCAAGTCTGGAAGCCTATCCGCGCGCTGACACGATCATGCCGGGACTGGAACGTGAATTGGCTCGTGCTCGCCTCACAGCATCAGCTGAGCCAGAACTGACCGGAAACAATGTGGTCATCGACTTCACTGCGCAGCGCCCGACCGATGAGCGCGTTCTTCGCTACTTCCAGCGCTCGGATTTGTTCAGTAATCCTAAGATCGAACTTGCTGCTGATGGTTTGAGTGGCAAGCTGACATTGAATGTCGCGCGCAACTATTTTGTGCTCGGTACAGATAATCTTGGCCGCGATCTCATGACCCGCATCTTCATCGGTGTGCGCATGTCGCTGGCAATCGGCCTGCTGGCTTCAGCCATGGCTCTGGTACTTGGCGTTGGCTATGGTGCTATTTCGGGTTATCTCGGTGGCCGTGCCGACAACATCATGATGCGGCTTGTTGATATTCTCTATTCCCTGCCCTTCATCTTCTTCGTCATATTGATGCTCGTCTTCTTCGGGAGGTCGATCTTCATCATCTTCATTGCCATTGGTGCAACCGAATGGCTGGATATGGCGCGCATCGTGCGTGGACAAACATTGAGCCTCAAGCGGCAGGAATTTGTGCAGGCGGCAGAAGCGCTCGGCGCAACCCGTCGCGGCGTCATCACCCGCCATATTATCCCCAATGCTTTGGGGCCGGTTATTGTCTTTGTGACGCTTCTGGTGCCAAAGGCCATTCTGCTTGAAAGCCTGCTTTCGTTCCTTGGCCTGGGCGTGCAGGATCCCCTCACCTCGCTCGGCCTCCTCATCTCGGAAGGCGCACAGAACATGCGCGGCGCAAGCTGGCAATTGATCTGGCCTGCCGCAACCCTCACCATCATCCTGTTTGCGCTGAACTTCCTTGGCGACGGCCTGCGCGACAGTCTTGACCCGAAGGATCGCTGAGATGACAAAAGAAAATATTCTGAGCGTTCGCGATCTTCGCGTCACTTTCGACACGCATGACGGTCCCGTTGATGCTGTGCGCGGCATCAATCTCGATGTCAAAGCTGGTGAAACAATCGCAATCGTAGGTGAGTCCGGTTCTGGCAAAAGCCAGACCACCATGGCGATGATGGGATTGCTGGCGCAAAACGGTAAAGCCACCGGACAGGCGCTTTATCGCGGTCAGGATCTTATCGGCATGTCCGATAAGGCGCTGAACAAAATCCGTGGTGCTAAGATCACCATGATCTTTCAGGAGCCGATGACATCGCTTGATCCACTTTATCGGATTGGCGATCAGCTGGCAGAACCTCTGCGCTATCACCGCGGATTGAGCAAGAAGCAGGCGCGGCCACGTATTCTGGAACTGCTGAAGCTGGTCGGCATTCCTGAACCGGAACGCCGCATCGATAGCTACCCTTACGAGCTTTCAGGTGGTCAGCGCCAGCGCGTGATGATCGCCATGGCGCTGGCTAATGAGCCGGATATTCTCATTGCCGATGAGCCGACAACGGCTCTGGATGTCACCATTCAGGCGCAAATTCTCGACCTGCTGGCTGATCTGCAGCAGCGGCTGGGGATGGCGGTTGTGTTCATTACCCATGATCTTGGTATCGTGCGCCGTTTTGCCGACCGCGTCTATGTGATGCGTTCGGGTGAAGTGGTGGAAACCAACGAGACGGAAAAGCTTTTTACCGAGCCAGAGCATCCTTATACGAAGATGCTGCTTGATGCAGAGCCGGAAGGTGAAAAGCTGTCTCCGCCTGCAGAAGCGCCGGTCCTTATCCGTGCTGATAATGTGAAGGTGAACTTCCTTATCAATAAGCCCTGGCTTGGTGCCGCTACCTACATGACGGCGGTAAATGATGTTTCTCTGACCTTGAAGGAAGGCCAAACCATCGGGATTGTCGGTGAATCCGGTTCAGGCAAATCGACGCTTGGCCGCGCGATCCTGCGCCTTCTTCCCTCAGAAGGTCGGATTGCTTATCTGGGCAAAGAGTTGCCGACGGAATCGCAGGCCATGCGGCCCAAGCGCCGTGAGCTTCAGCTGGTGTTTCAGGATCCGTTCGGATCGCTTAGCCCGCGTATGACCGTCGGCCGGATCATCACCGAAGGTCTGCTTATCCATGAGCCGAACCTTTCGGCAAAGGAACGGGATCGTCGCGCGCAGGAAGCGCTCCGCGAAGTCGGCATGGACCCGGCAATGCGTAATCGCTACCCGCACGAGTTCTCAGGTGGTCAGCGTCAGCGTATAGCCATCGCACGCACAATGATCCTGAAACCAAAGGTGATCGTGCTTGATGAGCCGACCAGTGCGCTGGATCGTTCCGTGCAGAAGCAGATTGTTACGCTCTTACGTGATCTGCAGAAGGAACACGGGCTTTCCTATCTTTTCATCAGTCACGACATGGCGGTGGTACGTGCCGTGTCCGACTATGTGATTGTTATGAAGAACGGAAAGATTGTCGAGCAAGGCGATACAGAACAGGTTTTCGATAACCCCTATGAGGATTATACGAAGGCTCTCATGGCCGCAGCGCTGAGCGAAGAGCGGTTTGGTACAAACGATTAAATTAAATAAAAACGGGGCTTTGGCCCCGTTTTCTTATAAAGTGATATAAATCTAAAATACCAAAGACCTATGGGCGGAAACGCCAGCCGAAACACCATCCGCAACGGACCATGCAACACTATGTGCGCCCCTTGAAATGTCGCCGGCGGCATAGATACCCTGAATGCTTGTCGCTTTCATCTCATCAGTTTTGATGGCTTTTCCAAGCGGCATGTCTTCCAATGTGCAGCCGAATTGCTCAGCGAGCGGGCTGTTTAGGCGGTTGGACGGTCCAATGAATAATGCGTCAGCTTGCAACAGGCGACCGTCAGCAAGTTCGATCTCGGAGATGGATGTTCCCTCACCTCTTATGCCTGCGACCGGTTTCGCTTCAATCGTGACGCCACGCTTTTCGAGTTCTGCCAAAGTTGCAGCATCAGGCTCTTCACCGCCATTCAGATAGAATGTGGTCGGTCCCCATTCGGAGATAAGCATGGCTTGATGAGACGACATCGGCGAAAGGTTCAACACGCCGAGTTTTTTGCCGCTGAACTCGTAGCCATGGCAATAAGGGCAATGAATAACCGATTTGCCCCAGCGTTCAGCCAACCCCGGTAAATCTGGCAAAACGTCAGAAATGCCGAAGGCAAAGATCAGTCTGCGCCCACTGACGACTTCGCCTGTATCCAGTTCAATCGAGAAGTCATCAATCTGCCCGGTTCCGTTTACGGCTTTACCCTCCGTTACTCTTACAGTCGGATAGGCTTTAACCTGCTCTTTTGCCGTTTCGAGCATCGCTGCCGGGCTGCTTCCATCCTGAGCGAAGAAACCATGTGAATGTTCTGCAAAGCGGTTGCGTGGCTTGCCTGCATCAATCACGCGAACCGAGCGTCTGCCTCGCGCCACATAGGTTGCCGCCGAAAGTCCGGCAAAGCTGCCACCGATAATAATCACGTCATGATGCGTCATGGGCTGTCTCCAAGTCGAAAGTTGCGCCGCGTTCAATCGCGCGCTGATGAAAATCCGCGCTCAACATGGCGAGTGTCACTTCGCCAAAACGTTTCAATAAAAGCTCTTCTGCATCGCTGAATGCTTTGTTGAGCGATGCGTTGACGGCCTGCTCGACGAGGCAACCCGGCATTTCTGTGCGATTGCTCATTGCAAGCAGCGACGGTTTGCCTATGGCGTTGTAAATGTCATGCAGCGTGACTTTGCTAAGATCGCAAGCGATCTCCCATCCGCCGCCATGACCTTTTTCGGAGCGCACATAGCCCTGCTCTCGCAGACCACTCATGACGCGACGCACGACAACGGGATTGGTGCCCATCGCTTTTGCGAGGACTTCGGAGGTCACGGGCTTTTTATACTCAGCCATGTGAAGGAGGACGTGGAGGACGCCCGAAAGTTTGCTATCTTTTTTCATGTAACTTTATATGTTACGAGTATTCGGCTCTGTCAAGAGAGGCGATAATATGAAAGCAATTTTCGGGACGTTCTTGTGCGGCTTTGTGTTAGAATGACCTTATGATTGATCTGTTTTCCCAACTTGAAACTCGAGAAAAGCTTGCCGATGGTGCCGTTCTTTTGCGGGGATTTGCGCTCGCAAACGAAGCCGAAATTCTCAACGCCATGCAAGATGTTGAGAATGATGCATCTTTTCGGAATATGACGACGCCAGGCGGATTTCGCATGTCGGTTGCTATGACCAATTGCGGGTCTTTTGGCTGGGTGACGGACCGGAAGGGCTATCGTTACAGCGCGGTTGATCCTGAAACGGAAAAGCCGTGGCCTTCAATGCCGGGGGCATTTCGCGATCTTGCAGAAAGTGCTGCGGACGAAGCTGGTTATCCTGATTTCTTACCGGATGCCTGTCTCATCAATCGGTATGAACCCGGCGCAAAAATGTCTTTGCATCAGGATAAGGACGAGAAGGATTTCAAAAATCCGATTGTCTCTGTGTCGCTGGGGCTGCCCGCGACATTTCAATTCGGCGGATTGCAGCGCAGTGATCCAGTACGCAAATTCGTGCTGCACCACGGCGATGTGGTCGTTTGGGGTGGACCATCCCGACTCTTCTATCATGGCATTCTGCCATTGAAGGATGGAGAATATCCGCAGCTTGGTCGAAATCGCTATAATCTTACATTCAGAAAAGCTAAATAACTACAATTAGATGCGGGTTGTCTTTAACTCTCTGCATTCATTTGGAACGCGCATTTTTTCCGCTACATAATTTAGAGCGCATCCCGAAAAGGGTGAAATGGTTTTCGGGATGCGCGTTAAAACGAATATTCAGATCGAACGCGCTCTAGTTGAACGCACCGCCGTCGCTTTTGCTTTCAGGGCGTTCTTTCGCAACCTTCTCGCGATAGCCGCTGGCGCGATAAGCCGCGATCGGCTCGATTGCTCCGCCGGTACGACGACGCGCTTCTGCCAGAATTGGCTCGACGTCGGTACGATAAGCGCGCTTCAACGTATCGGATGCCATCAGGGCATCGTTTTCCTGCTGATAGGTTTCCAGCGCTTCCCGATCCACCAACAACGCCTGCGCATAAGCGCGGCGGATTTCATTGGCAGACGAAATCAGGCTTTCAATCGGGTCGGTCACATTATGCGACTGATCGATCATATGTTCAGGATGGAAATCCTTTACACCGCGATAGTCGGCATCGACCAGCTCGTTGAAAACGAGGAACAGACGGTATGGATCAATCGATCCCGCATCGAGATCGTCGTCACCATATTTGCTGTCATTGAAATGGAAGCCACCGAGCTTTCCGAACTGGATCAGCCGCGCCACGATCATTTCAATGTTGGTGTTTGGTGCATGGTGGCCAAGATCGACCAGACATTGCGCCTTTGGACCAAGCGTCGAGGCTATAAGGTAATTCGTGCCCCAATCCTGAACGACTGTCGAATAGAAGGCTGGCTCATACATTTTGTGCTCAGAGAACAGCCGCCAGTCATCCGGAAGTGTTTTATAGATTTCACCCATCGAATGCAGATAACGCTCGAATGCGCGGGTGAAATTCTGCTGGCCGGGGAAGTTTGAACCATCGCTGAGCCAGACGGTCAGAGCTTTGGAACCAATGGCATTTCCGATCTCGATGCACTCAATATTATGTTCAACAGCCTGAGCACGCACGGCCGGATCGACGTGGGTAAGCGAGCCATATTTATAGGAATGCTGCTGATCAGCCGAATCCGAGAACGTGTTGGAATTCATCGCGTCAAAACCTAGGCCGAGTGCTTCCGCATGGGCTTTCAGTTTTTTCGGATCAGCCTTATCCCACGGAATATGCAGCGAAACATTTGGCGTTGCGCGTGAAAGTTCGTTGATGACCGAACAGTCGTCGAGTTTGTCGAAAATCCCGCGCGGCTCACCGCGACCGGGGAAACGGCCAAAGCGTGTACCGCCCGTTCCTGTCCCCCAAGAGGGTACAGCGACAAAATATTGGGCAACTTTCTCAGTGATGTTTTCAATTTCGATGCCGCGGCGAGCAAGCTGTTCGCCAAGAGCCTGATAGTCGCTCTTTTGTGCATTCTCAAAGCCGGAATTGTGCTCAGCGATGAAATCGGCTGCAATACGTTGTTCGGACATGGTTCCTCCCAGAATGTCCTCAATTTCTTGGATAAAAGGCAGGAAGGCAAGATCGCTTTACCTGCCTTCTGAGTAATCAGCGCGGGAAGCTCTGCTGGTTTCCGGCGTCAACATTGATGATGTTGCCGGTGGACTTGGCAGATGCATCGCTTGAAAGGAAGTAGATCGCTTCAGCAATATCTTCCGGCAGTACATTGAGCTTGAGCAGCGAGCGCTTGCGATAATGTTCTTCCAGTTCCGTCACATCAATCTTCGATGACGCTGCACGCTGTTCGCGCCATTCGCCGTCCCAGATTTTCGAACCGCGCAGTACAGCATCGGGGTTGACCACGTTCACACGAATGCCAGCTTCGGCACCTTCAAGGGCAAGACAACGCGCCAGATGGATTTCCGCAGCCTTTGCCGTGCAATAGGCGGATGCGCCCGGCGAAGCGGCGAGCCCATTCTTGGAAGCGACGAAAACCACGTTTCCGCCAAGTTTTTGACGCCGGAAAAGCCGGAATGCCTCACGAGAAACAAGAAAATATCCCGTAGCAAGTATGTCGATATTGCGGTTCCACATCGAAAGCTCGGTATTTTCGACCGAAGCAGACGATGCAATACCAGCATTTGAAACCAGTATATCGATGCCGCCAAGTTCAACACTTGCCTCTGTGAAAGCATTGATGACGGCACCCTCATTGGTGACGTTCAGCTCGACGCTGCGAACCTGATCGGAGCCAAAACGCTTGGCGAGATTTGCTTGAGCGGTTTTGAGCGATTCTGCGTCGATATCTGCCAGAACCACGCAAGCGCCCTCACCTGCCAGACGTTCAGCGGTGGCATAGCCGATGCCACCTGCACCGCCGGTAATCAACGCAATGCGCCCGGCCAGGCTTTTTGGCTTCGGCATACGCTGGAGTTTGGCTTCTTCAAGCAGCCAATATTCAATATCGAAAGCTTCCTGTTCGGGCAGTCCCTGATATTCAGATACGGATGATGCTCCGCGCATGACATTGATCGCATTGACGTAGAACTCGCCGGCAATACGCGCTGTCGCTTTGTCGCGCGCGAAAGACAACATGCCGACACCGGGGATCAGGAAAATGACCGGGTTGGGATCGCGCATTTTCGGGGAATTGTCGTGCTTGCAGCTCTCATAATAGCGCGTGTAATCAGCGCGATAGGCTTCGAGTGAAGCTTCAAGACCGGCAACCACACCATCAACATCCGGTTTCGCGGGATCGAAATCGACCACAAGCGGGCGTATTTTCGTGCGCAGGAAGTGATCCGGGCAAGATGTGCCAAGGCGTGCGAGTGGCTCTAGTTCTTTTGAATTTACGAATTGCAGAACCGCATCCTGATCATCGAAATGGCCAAGCTTGCGCTCTTCCTTTCCGATCAACCCGCGTATCTCTGGCATGAGACGCGCAGCAATTGAACGGCGTTCCGAAACATCCAGGCTTTGGGTCACGGAACCGCCAAAAGCGGCCTTGCCTTCACCCTTCTTATCAAGCCACTCGATAGCCTTGTTAATAATGGCAAGCGTCAGTTCATAGCAGTCCTTAGCGTCATTGGCCCAGGTAAAAAGACCATGACTTTCAAGGACTAAGCCCTTTGCATTCGGGTTTGACTTCACAAAGGTTTCGAGGTCGAGACCAAGCTGGAAGCCCGGACGACGCCATGGCAGCCAGCCAATTTCATCACCAAAAATCTCGGCAGTCAGCTCGCGTGAGTTCTTTGATGCGGCAATTGCGATGATCGCATCAGGATGCATGTGATCAACATGGGTGAATGGCACAAAACCATGCAACGGCGTATCGATGGAAGCGGCACGGGGATTGAGATTGAATGTGCAGTGCGGAAGAAAGCCGACCATACGGTCTTCGTCTTCAACGCCCTTATAGATGCCTTTCAGCGCGTCGAGCTTGTCCTGATAAAGCGTAGCAAAGCCGTCGAGCATAATGGTGCCGACATCGCCGCCCGAGCCCTTGACCCAAAGTACTGGAACCTGTTCGCCGGTCAGCGGATCGATTTCCTGTACTTTTGCCGATGTATTCCCGCCACCATAATTGGTGATGCGCTTATCGGAACCGAGCAGGTTTGAACGATAAAGCAGCTTGCCTGGCTCATCCAACGTTGCCGCTTTGGCGTCATCCCAGCGATTATCCAAGAGCCTGCTTTGGGCCACCATTTCATCCTCCCGTTTTATGGTGAAGACCGGAATGCGTGCTTTCTTTTTCACGCACAAACGATCATGTTGGGAAAAGATATGGCGTATTGTGCAAATTATTGTCAATCAAAAACGATCATAAATAATCATATATGTTATTTTTGTGCACTATGATGATTGTTTATGATTGACACTGCCCGCATTTGTGTTCGATACAAGAAAAAGGAGGAGCCATGCACGAAAGAGAGCGCCACCGTATTATCCTGAGTGCTGTTCAGGAAAAGCCGGTGATCACCATTCAGGATCTGGTGGAATTGACGGAGGCGTCGGAAGCGACCCTTCGGCGCGACATTGCATCGCTTCACATGCAGGGCCGTATCAAGCGGGTTCGCGGCGGCGCGGAGGCTATACATCCCCCGCAGTTCGGCAGCCTTGCAGGCCGACCTTTCAAGGTTTCGGAATCGGAAAACACGGATTGCAAGCGCGCGATTGCTCGCGAAGCTGTTTCGCTTTGCGAAGAAGGCGACAGCATCATCATCAACGGTGGTTCTACGACTTTCCAGATGGTGCATTATCTCGCGGCGCGTCGTCTGCAGGTGCTGACCAATTCCTTTGCCATCGCTGAACACCTTTTGCGCCAGTCAAAAAGCACGGTCATTGTGCCGGGAGGCGCGATCTATCGTGATCAGAGCCTTATTCTGTCGCCATTCGATAATGATGTGATCCGTAACTTCTACGGACGCCGCATGTTCATGGGCTGTCAGGGTGTCAGCCCTCTCGGCGTGATGGAAGCTGACGCCCTGATTATCCAGAGCGAGCAGAAACTCATGGGCCAGGCGGACGAAATTGTCCTGATGGTCGATTCATCGAAATTCACACGTCGCTCAAGCCTTATCCTCTGCCCTCTTGATCGGGTCAGCACGCTGATCACCGATGAAGGCATTTCGGATGATGCGCGGCGAATGGTGGAGAATGCGGGCATCAAGCTCATCGTAGCGCAGGTCTCTGCAAATGCTGGCAAGGGTGACGAACGGGGGGAAGCCACAGAAGTTGCCTAAGCTGTAACCAAACATATGAATGTTCTTAATCGGGAGGAATGGGACATGAAACTTTTCAAGAAACTGGCATTGAGCACAGCGCTGGCTGTTGCTTTCATGGCGAATGCCGCACAGGCTGCCGACATGAAAATCGCACTCGTTGCGAAATCGTTGGGCAATGGCTTTTTTGAAGCGGCCAATAAGGGCGCACAGGAAGCTGCCAAGGAACTGGGTGGCGTTGAAGTCATCTATACTGGCCCAACGACAACGACTGCCGAAGGTCAGATTGAAGTCATCAATTCGCTGATTGCGCAAGGCGTGGATGCCATTGCAATCTCTGCAAACGATCCGGATGCGGTTGTTCCAGCACTCAAGAAGGCTGCGCAGCGCGGTATCAAGGTTATCTCGTGGGATTCCGGTGTCGCGCCTGAAGGCCGCATCGTCCATCTCAATCCATCATCGAACGATCTGATCGGCAAAATGTGCCTCACGCTCGCAGCGCATCATTTGCCAGATGGTAAGGGTGATTTCGCGATTCTTTCGGCAACGACCACCTCGACCAACCAGAATATCTGGATTGACGAGATGAAGAAGCAGCTCAAGGATTTTCCGGGCCTTAATCTCGTCACCACCGTTTACGGTGATGACCTTGCCGACAAAAGCTACCGTGAAGCGCAGGGCCTCCTCACTTCCAATCCTGATGTGAAGGTAATTGTTGCTCCAACCACGGTTGGCGTGCTTGCTGCCTCGCAGGCTGTCAAAGACGCGGGCAAAATCGGCGATGTATATGTAACCGGCCTTGGCCTACCGTCTGAAATGGCAGGCGCCATCAAGTCGGGTGCAACCAAGGAATTCGCGATCTGGAACCCGATCGATCTGGGTTATTCTGCAACGCAGATTGCCTACCATCTTGTAAAGGGTGATGCAGACGGCAAGCCGGGCTCGGAAATCGAAGCCGGTCGCATGGGCAAGATCAAGATCGGCGAAAACGGCGAAGCCGCGATGAGCGATCCATTTGTCTATGACGCATCGAACATCGACGAATTCTCCAAGGTCTTTTAATTTTAAGACCGAGGCTGGCGGTGCGAGGGATAATCTTGCACCGCCATCATTTTCCGAATTGAATTCAGGTATTTCTGATGAATGCAGCTTTGCAGAAAAGCGGGCAATCGGTGTTGCCTGCCAGCCATCCGGATACGCCTTTGCTGGAAATGCGCGGCATTGCCAAGACATTTCCCGGAGTGCGAGCGCTCGATAACGTCAATATCGCGCTCTATCCAGGCCAGGTAACAGCACTGATCGGCGAAAACGGAGCGGGCAAGTCGACGCTCGTCAAGATTCTGACGGGAATTTATCACCCGGACGAAGGCGAAATTCTGATTGATGGTCAGCCGGTTCATTTTTCGACTGCGCAGGATGCGACCGACGCCGGTGTAACCGCCATTCATCAGGAAACAGTGCTTTTCGATGAATTATCCGTTGGCGAGAATATCTATCTCGGCCATGCGCCCCGCACGAAGCTTGGCTTCGTCAATTGGGCGGCAGTTTTTGCACGGGCACAGGCTCTGCTCTCTTCGCTGGAAATCACGGTTGATGCTCGTATCAAGCTACGAGAACTTTCCATCGCGCAGCGGCATCTGGTGGCGATTGCGCGTGCGCTTTCGGTGGATTCCCGCGTCGTCATCATGGATGAGCCGACAGCAGCTCTGTCGCGCAAGGAAGTCGATGATCTTTTCCGCATCGTCGAGCGATTGAAATCACAGGGCAAAGCAATCCTGTTCATTAGCCACAAATTCGATGAAGTCTATGAGATAGCGGATCGGTATGCGGTTTTCCGCGATGGTTGTGCGGTCGGGCGCGGACTATTGTCGGAGATGAATGAACGCGAAATTGTCCGGCTGATGGTTGGACGTTCGGTGGAAAAGGCTTTTCCCAAGCAGGATGTTGCGCTTGGCGACACGGTGCTGAAGGTTACGAACTATTCTCATCCGACCGAGTTCCGCGATATATCCTTTGAACTGCGGCGCGGTGAAATCCTCGGTGTCTATGGTCTGGTGGGCGCTGGTCGTTCTGAGTTCGCGCAATCGCTGTTTGGCATGACGACGCCCTCATCCGGTCAAGTTGTGCTGGAAGGCAAGGAAATCAAAATCCGCCGCTCGGGAGAGGCAATTGCTCAAGGCATTGTCTATGTGCCAGAAGAGCGCGGACGGCATGGCGCGGTTTTGCAAATGCCGATTTTTCAGAATGTATCGCTCCCTTCACTGACGCGTACATCGCGGCGCGGGTTTCTGCGCATGGCGGAAGAATTCAAGCTCGCACGCAAATATGCCGAGCGGTTTGATTTGCGCGCCGCCGCACTTTCAGTGCCGGTGGGAACGCTTTCCGGTGGCAATCAGCAGAAGGTGGTTATCGGTAAATGGCTCGCGACCCATCCAAAGGTCATCATTCTCGATGAACCGACCAAAGGCATCGACATTGGCTCGAAAGCCGCTGTGCATGAATTTATCAGCGAATTGGCTGCGGAAGGACTGAGCATCATCATGATCTCGTCCGAACTACCCGAAATTATAGGCATGTCGGATCGCGTCATGGTGATGCGCGAAGGACTGGTGGAAGGCATTTTTGATCGTGCCGACCTTGATGCCGAAGTTCTGGTGCGTGCGGCCACTGGAAATGCCGGTGAGAATGCGGAGTAAGATATGAAACAGCTTCTCAAACAGCGCGAACTCCTGCTTCTTGTCATCATTGCGATCATGATCGGGCTGTTCTCAATGCGTGCGCCGGGTTTCAGCTCGCCACGCAATCTCGCGAACATTTTCAACGACACGTCGATCCTGATTATTCTGGCTCTGGGTCAGATGTCGGTGATCCTGACAAAGTCCATCGATCTTTCGGTCGCGGCCAATCTGGCATTTACCGGCATGGCGGTGGCGATGCTCAATGCCGCCTACCCTGAAATACCGCTGGTCGTGCTGATTGTTGCAGCCGTAGGCATTGGTGCCATTCTGGGTGCGATCAATGGCATTCTGGTTTGGAAGCTGGATATTCCAGCCATTGTGGTCACACTTGGCACACTGACCATTTATCGCGGCATGGCCTTTGTTTTGTCGGGTGGTGGCTGGGTCAATGCTCATCAGATGACCGGGCCGTTTCTTAATACGCCCCGCACGGTGTTTCTGGGGCTTCCGCTCCTTGGCTGGACGGCACTGCTCATCATCGGCCTCATCTATGTGTTGCTCACTCGCAGCTTCTTTGGCCGAGCACTTTATGCATCAGGTGGCAATCCGACGGCTGCGGTCTATGCCGGTATCGATGTGGGCCGTACGCGCTTCTTCGCCTTTGTGCTGTCCGGCTCGTTGGCAGGATTATGCGGTTATCTCTGGGTTTCACGCTATGCGGTTGCTTATGTGGATATCGCCAGCGGATTTGAACTCGACAGCGTTGCTGCCTGCGTGATCGGCGGGATTTCAATCATCGGCGGCATTGGCACGGCCTTTGGCGCAGTGCTGGGGGCGCTGTTTCTCGGCGTCATCAAAAACGCCCTGCCCGTCATCAACATCTCACCCTTCTGGCAAATGGCGATTTCCGGCGCGGTTATCATCGCAGCCGTGATCTTCAATGCCCGACAGGAGAAACGCGGCGGACGTATCATTCTGCGCGACAAGGCCGCAAAGACTTATGAGGAGCCAGCAGCGTGAGCGAGATAACGGAACGCCGTCATATCCCGGATCGGCTGGGAACGTCCTACACGCGGCTGTTTGCCAGTTGGGAAATGTTGTTGCTTGGCGTAGCGATTGCGATTTTCATCGCCAATTCATTTGCCTCGCCATATTTCCTCAATGCCTGGAACCTTTCAGACGCAACGTTCAATTTCACCGAAAAAGCGCTCATTGCCTTTGCAATGACCTTGCTCATCATCTCTGGTGAGATCGACCTGTCGGTCGCTGCGATCATTGCTTTAGCATCGACCGCCATGGGGGCAGCAGCACAGATGGGTGTAGGCACGCCCGGTCTCGTGTTGATCGGCATCGGTACAGGTCTTGTTTGCGGGGCGATCAATGGCGGGCTCGTGGCCGGACTTAAGCTTCCCTCCATCGTTGTCACCATCGGTACGATGAGCCTGTTTCGTGGCATTTCCTATATTGTACTCGGCGACAAAGCCTATGGCGGTTATCCGGAAAGCTTCGCTTATTTCGGACAAGGCTATGTCGTCTGGGTTTTCTCGTTTGAATTTGTGCTGTTCATCGCTTTCGCACTGATTTTCGGCGTACTGCTGCATGCCACTACTTTCGGACGACGCATTTATGCCATCGGCAATAATGAGTTTGCTTCGCGCTTTTCTGGCATCCCTGTTGAGCGCATGAAGTTTACATTGTTCATGCTCACGGGGCTGATGAGTGGCATTGCTGCCGTGTGCCTCACCTCACGCCTTGGCTCTACCCGGCCATCCATTGCACAGGGCTGGGAACTTGAAATCATCACGATGGTCGTGCTCGGTGGTGTGTCGATCCTCGGCGGCGCAGGCAGCATCATCGGCGTTGTAATCGCGGCTTTTGTGATGGGGCTTGTGACCTTCGGCCTCGGCCTTCTCAATGTGCCAGGCATTGTCATGTCGATCTTCATCGGGCTTTTGCTGATCATCACGATCTCGCTGCCAATCCTCGGGCGCAAATTCAAAGCGAGGCAAAAGTCATGACCAGTGAACGCTATGCTTTCCGTATGAAGCTTCATCCCGGTCAGGAAGCAGAATACCGGCGCCGTCATGATGAAATCTGGCCCGAGCTTATCGATCTGCTGCAGCAATCCGGAGTGTCTGATTATTCGATATGGCTGGATGAAGACACACATATCCTTTTCGGCACGCTTACCCGAACCAAGATGCATGACATGGCAGCACTGGCAGATCATCCGGTTATGAAGAAATGGTGGGCGCATATGGCTGACATCATGGAAACCAATGCCGATAATTCGCCGATTTCCATCGACCTCAAACCTGTCTTTCATATGCCATGAAGCATATTGCCATTCTCGATGTCGGCAAAACCAATGCCAAGACCGTTCTGCTTGATGCAGTAAGCGGTGAAGAGATTGCCGTGCGGCGCATCCCAAATACAGTGCTGCACGATGGTCCCTATCCGCATTATGATCTGGAGACGCTGTGGGGCTTTTTCCTGAAAAGCCTTACCGAGTTTGCAGAAGCCCCGGGCTTTGACGCTATTTCGATTACAACCCATGGTGCGAGTGCAGTATTGCTCGACAAGGATGGTGAGCTTGCCATGCCCATGCTTGATTACGAGTATGATTATGGCGCTGAAACTCGCGAAGCCTATGCGCGCATCAAGCCGGACTTCGCGCTGACTTATTCGCCAACACTTTCGCTGGGGCTCAATGTCGGCGCACAGCTTCATTATCTGAAGACAGTTTTTCCTGAACAGTTTGCTGAAACGGCGCTGGTCGTGACCTATCCGCAATACTGGGCCTATAGGTTGACCGGGGTTCCTGCGGTCGAGCTGACATCACTCGGATGCCATACGGATCTGTGGCTGCCGAAAAGCGGTACTTATTCGTCGCTGGTCGAAAGCCTTGGCCTTGAGGGCAAGTTTCCGCCGCTTCGATCGGCATTCGATGCGTTGGATAATCTTCTGCCCGAACTCGCGCAGGAAATCGGGCTTATAGCCCCGGTTCCGGTTTATTGCGGCATCCATGATTCAAACGCTTCCTTGCTTGCGCATCTGATGGATCGCGAGCCGCCCTTTTCGGTTGTCTCGACGGGTACATGGGTTGTGAGTTTTGCGGTTGGTGGTGATCTCGAAGGGCTTGATCCGAAACGCGATACGCTCGCCAATGTCGATGCCTACGGTCGCGCTGTTCCATCTGCCCGCTATATGGGCGGACGCGAATTCGACATGATGACTGCAAATCTGATGCCCCCGAGCGAAGAAGAGCATGAACGCGCCCTGGATCAGGTTTTGGCACACGGCATCATGGCTTTACCTTCTGCTGTGCCGGGTTGCGGGCCGTATCCGGATACTTCGCTACGTTGGTTAAACGCCGAAGATGCAAGCCCAGCGGAGCGTTATGTAGCTTCCTGCCTTTATGCAGCACTGATGACGCAAAGTTGCCTTGAGCTTCTGGGTGCTGATGGTCCGATAATCGTCGAAGGTCCATTCGCGGCAAACAGCATCTATCTTCATGCTCTGGCAGGTTTCGCTGGTCGAGATGCGGTTGCTGTTTCAGGGACGACGGGAACTGCGACGGGGGCTGCTTTGCTTGCCGGAGCTGCGGCTCCGGCAATGGTCGAGCGTACCATCAGTCCAGCCAATGAAAAATATAAAAACTATAAAATACAATGGTTAGATAGAATTAATTAATAAAGTAATTTAAAATGAAGGCGCCCGGATTTCTGGTTTGAAATCCGGGCGCTTTTTTATCAGTTGAGCGCCTTGTCTCGTGTTTCCACATTGATGAAGAAGGCGATTATTCCTGCAAGCGCCAGCAGGCCTGCAAACATTGCAACAGCCGTATTGAAGCTCTGTGTGACGACAATCGCCAACGCCGAAGGTGCAAGCAATCCGCCAAGGCGTGCCATAGCGCCGGCCGCGCCCATACCGCTTGCACGCAATGCTGTCGGATAAAGCTCCGGCGTAAACGCATAAAGCGCGCCCCATGTGCCGAGCAGAGCGAAGCTCATGATAAGGATCGATGCGCCAACCAGAGCAGAGCTTCCGGCGACAGTGAAAAGCGCGCAGGCAGCGGCACTTATGAACAGGAAGCCGATCAGCGTTTTACGACGGCCCCAAGCCTCTACGCCATATGCGGCCAGCGCATAACCGGGCAGCTGTGCCAGTGCAACGACCACCAGGAAGCCATAACCGCGCACGAAGCCGAAGCCATCACTCGCAAGCTTGGCCGGAATCCATGTGAAGATGCCGTAATAGGATACAGAAACAAGGAACCATATCGCCAGCGTGGTCAGCGTGCGTTGACGCAGATTTGGCGAAAGAAGTTTTTCGTTTGTCACCAGAAGCGGTGCATCAAGAACAGCCTTTGGCGGCAGCTCCGGCTTGCCGTTACGGCGCAGAACGCGATTCATCACACTCTTTGCTTCTTGTGTCTGGCCGGTTTTGAGCAAATGCATCGGGGATTCAGGAATCCAGATACGCAGCCAGATGCCGATCAAAGCCGGTGCGGCGGTAACGACGAAAATGTAGCGCCACGCATCGGCCACGCCTGCAAGGCTTGCGGCCCACGCAGCAAGCGCAATGATCACTGTGCCAACAGCCCAGAAACCTTCGAGCATAACCAGCCAGCGGCCACGATTCTTGGATGGCAGAAATTCAGCCATCATTGCATAATCAACGGGCAAGGTTCCGCCGACCGCAATACCAGTCAGAAAGCGAAGGCCGAGAAGAATAGCAAAGTTCGGCGAGAAAGCAGACAGCAAGCCAAACACTGCATCACATGCAACTGTAATGAGAAGAACGCGGCGGCGACCATATTTGTCGGCAAGCCTGCCAAACAGTGCTGCGCCAATCAGCATTCCGAAGAAAAACAGCGTACCAGTCTGCAATGCCTGTGGAACGGTGAGGCCGAAAGTTGCAGCGATTGAGGCTGCGGTGAAACCTACCGCCAGCACCTGCATGGCATCTGCAGCCCATACAAGTCCGAATACACCGAGAAGATTGCGCTGGAAGGGGCCGGCTCCGGCCTGATCGAGCGTTTGTTCGATAGTAACTTTCATGCCGCGATGATCCCCTCTTTCCGGCCGAAATTCTACGGTGCTTTTGCTGCGCCTCTCAGCCTCGTCTGTCAATCGCGATTTGATCGAAATAAGACACTTTTGCTTAAAATGAGCATAAGTATCTTTAACGTGCGGTTTTCTGGTCACGCCTCAATGTCTGTTTGTGAGTTTCGCGGGATCTCAAAAACGTCTAGGACTGTTGATATATTGAGGTGGGATGAGAGCATGACCTATACGGCAAGAGATTTTGGTATCGTTTGTGGAACAATGCCAACAGGCGAAAAGAACGATATCACCGATGTTCCCGGTGTTCTGGTGGGGCATCACACAGTTAAAGACGGCAACATCAATACCGGCGTCACGGCCATCATGCCTCACAGCGGCAATCTCTATCGGCAGAAAGTTCTGGGCGCCTGCGATATCATCAACGGCTTTGGCAAAAGCATCGGTCTGATGCAGGTTGAGGAATTGGGCACTATCGAGACCCCTATTCTGCTTACCAACACGTTTGGCATCGGAACTTGCGCCAATGCCCTTATTCGTGAGGCAATTGCCGCAAATCCTGATATCGGCAGGACGACCGCAACCGTCAATCCCGTTGTTCTCGAGTGTAATGATGGGCCATTCAATGATATTCAAGCTTTGGCGATAACTGAGGATCATGCGCGGCTAGCACTTGGAAATGCCAGCAATCATTTCCTTCAGGGCAATGTCGGTGCAGGAACCGGCATGACATGCTTCGGTTTCAAGGGTGGTGTTGGTAGTGCATCTCGTCGGTTTGATCTGGATGGCGAAACCTATCAGCTTGGCATTCTGGCGCTCACGAATTTTGGGCGCACTGGCGATCTGATTCTGCCGGATGGGCGCAGGCCATCGCCAAAGACCATTGCGCAACCGGAAAGAGGCTCGGTTATCCTAGTGCTTGCAACCGATGTGCCGCTCGAACATCGGCAATTAAAGCGTATTTCGAAACGTTGTGGTGCGGGATTGGCTCGCCTCGGTGCTTTCTGGGGCAATGGCAGCGGCGATATTGCGATTGGTTTTTCAACGGCTGCAACATTCGATCACGATGAAGCATCCGACCTGATCTCATTAAAGGCTCTGAACGAGAATCGTATCGACATTCTTTTCCGAGCCACAGCAGAGGCCACACAGGAGGCTGTGCTGAATTCCATGTGTGCGGCTGAAACCTTTGTTGGCCGTGGCGGAAATCGCCGTATTTCCTTGGCGGATTGGCTTAAAAGTTCCGAGTCTCACTGAGTCTGATGAAAGGGCCGTGGCAGTACAGCTTCCACGGCTCGTAAACCGAGCAGAAGTTTTCTGATTTTTTAATAAAATAGATTATTTTAAATCTTTATCTCATTGTTATTTAATAATAAAATGTTGTTTTATTCTACAAGTTAATGCCCTGGATCGATTGATGTGACGAAAGAAATTTGTCGGTTTTGAGTGAATTATGAAGGGGGTTGTTAACCTTCATTTTTTATTACTAAGGCTCATTCAGGCGACATATCTATGGTTCGGGTATCATGCGTAATTTGAGAGAAAATCTTCCCCATACAGATGGAAATCGTGCAGAGTCTGCTCCAGAGCAGAAGCCGCAGCGCGACCCGTTGGGAGCGCATTCGCCAAATTCGGACGGGACGTGGAAATCGTATTTTTCGCTTGGTGCGAATGTACGTTTCACCCGCACGCCAGAGATTGATCTGGTGCGTCGTCGCGGTGAAGATCTGCCGGATATCAACGGTCGTGCGAAGCCTGCAGAGGTGGAAGCTGATCATGCTCCGATCGAGATCGAAAAAGTTGCAGAAGCTCAGCCAATGGCTGTTGCAGCTCTTCAGCAGTCCGTTTCACAGAATATGGTTCGCACACCCGTCGCACCCGTGCCGCCTGTTCTGACGACCGTACCAGCCGAAACCGTGGTCCAGCCTGTAGAAGTGGCGCCTGTTTTGGCTGCCCAATCGATTGAGGTTGAGCCTGTAGCGAATGTAGCCGCAGCTATCTCGGCATTCGCACATTTGTCGGATTTTGCTTTTTGGGAAAGCTTTGATTTCGATACTGCGCCAGTTCAGCCTGTTGCCGTTGTTGCAGAAGTTGCGGCGCCAAAACGTGCTGCGCCGACTGTTGAATCGATCATCGCACAGTTCCGCACGGTTGAATGGAACAATGGCAAGCCTCAGGAGGCACCTGCCGCTGTCGTAGAACAGCCTGCTCCGGTTGCTGAAGTCGCTCAACCTGTTCAGGTTGCTCCAGCTCCACAGCCAGTTGCTGCTCCCATTGCAGAAGTGAAGATTGAAGCACCTCGTGCGCCTATCGAAGTGGCTGCACCTCAGGCACCTGTCGAGGTCGTCACTGATGTTGCTGTTGAAGCAACGGAAGATGAAGTCGTGCTTACTGTCGCTGAAGCAGAAGAGCATGTGGCCGAGGAAGTTGTGGCTCCTGCACCTGTTGCAGAAACGCCAAAGGTTGAAGCTCCTGCGAAGACAGCCCCTTCAATTGCTCTTTATCAGCCGCAGCCCCTCCCCCGGACAGAAGCTGTCGTCATGCATGGCGACTATGAATTTCCGCCGCGTGATCTGCTGCAGGAACCGCCTTCGCTTGATGGCAATGTCATCACGCAGGAAATGCTTGAGCGTAGCGCTGGCTTGCTCGAAAGCGTGCTGGAAGACTTCGGTGTGCGTGGTGAAATCATTCATGTTCGTCCCGGCCCTGTCGTCACGCTCTATGAGTTTGAACCAGCTCCCGGCGTTAAGTCGTCCCGCGTGATCGGACTTGCTGATGATATTGCGCGTTCGATGTCGGCTCTCTCTGCACGCGTTGCTGTGGTTCCGGGTCGTAACGTCATTGGCATCGAACTGCCAAATGCCAATCGCGAGACCGTCTATCTGCGCGAAATGATTGACTCACGCACGTTCGAATCCTCGAACTACCGCCTGCCGCTTTGCCTGGGCAAAGGCATTGGTGGTGAGCCAATCATCGCAGAACTTGCAAAGATGCCTCACCTGCTCGTAGCTGGTACCACCGGTTCGGGTAAGTCTGTCGCCATCAATACGATGATCCTGTCGCTGCTCTACCGCTTCAAGCCGGAAGAATGCCGCCTGATCATGGTCGATCCTAAGATGCTGGAACTCTCCATCTATGATGGCATTCCGCACCTGCTGACGCCGGTCGTGACCGATCCGAAGAAGGCCGTTGTGGCTCTGAAATGGGCCGTGCGCGAAATGGAAGACCGCTATCGCAAGATGGCACGTCTGGGCGTTCGCAACATCGAAGGCTTCAATCAGCGTGCAGCGTCTGCCAAGGGCAAGGGCGAAACCGTCATGTGCACGGTGCAGTCCGGCTTTGACAAGGAAACCGGCGAAGCAACCTATGTTCAGGAAGAACTTGACCTAACGCCAATGCCATATATCGTCGTGATTATCGACGAAATGGCCGACCTGATGATGGTTGCGGGCAAGGACATCGAAGGTGCTGTGCAGCGTCTTGCACAGATGGCGCGTGCTGCTGGTATCCACCTTATCATGGCGACGCAGCGTCCTTCGGTTGACGTTATCACCGGTACGATCAAGGCCAACTTCCCGACCCGTATTTCGTTCCAGGTCACGTCGAAGATCGACAGCCGCACCATTCTTGGTGAAATGGGTGCCGAACAGCTTCTCGGTCAGGGCGATATGCTGCATATGGCCGGTGGTGGCCGCATTGTACGCGTCCATGGACCATTCGTTTCGGATGAAGAAGTTGAAAAGGTCGTCAATCATCTGAAGGAACAGGGCCGTCCAGATTATCTGGCGACTGTTACCGAAGACGAGGAAGACGAAGATACCGTGCAGGACACTGCAGTCTTCGACGCTTCGGCCATGGGTTCGGAAGACAGTGACGATGTCTATGAGCAGGCTGTGAAGGTTGTCTTGCGTGATAAGAAGTGCTCGACTTCTTACATCCAGCGTCGCCTCGGCATTGGCTACAATCGCGCGGCTTCACTTGTCGAGCGTATGGAACAGGAAGGCCTTGTCGGCGCGGCTAACCATGTTGGTAAGCGTGAAATCCTCACTGGCAACCGTGATTAAGTGATCGGATTATAGATAGCAAAAGCCGGGTCGTTCCAACGATCCGGCTTTTTACTATGCGGGTGCAATGGCTTACGCAGGGTTGTATTTGGTGCTTGTCAACCACCCCAATAAGGTTAATACTTAGTTCATTCGCACATTCTTGACTACTGGACGGAGTAGCCGTTGAGGCTGCTACCGCGCCCAAAAACAGGGAGAATGATCGATGAGAAGCATCACAATTGGACCAAGTGCAAAACCGACCCCTGTAACGACACAGATGCTGCAGAATGCTCAAACTCAGATGCAGCAACCTTCTGACGATAAAACACAGGTTTGCAACGTTCTACGTCTTTCTAAGGGCGGTTACTCACATCGCAGACGCAGAGTTCATAAAAGCGCATAATTATAGCATTTCCAGCAAAAGTGCGAAGCGGTTTTGCGTCGGATAATGCGTAAAAACAAACAGTTACAGCGGTTCCAACGATCCTTTCTTAACTGGAACCGCTGTAAATCTAAGAGTATTCAAGCGCCGCATCCGGTCAGAGGGATGTCGGCGCTGTTTCTTATTGATCAATCACGTAGTTTTGCCCCACCCGCCCTTTATTACAGCGCGCATCTGGAGTATTTCAAACAGCAATTCTCCCCCATCTCCCAGGAATAATCATGACAACGCCCATGCAAGCCAGTTCGACACCGCAAAAGAAGAAATCACGCTTCTTCCTTGGCTTCATGGCTGTTCTGGGGGCGCTGTTTTTCGCATTGTTTCTGAGCCTTGGCATCTGGCAAGTGGAACGCCTGCAATGGAAGCTCGATCTGATTGCCCGCGTTGATGCGCGCGTTCATGCGGAGCCGGTCGCTGCTCCGGGCAAAGACGACTGGGCCAATGTCAATCAGGCCGATGACGAATACCGGCATGTTACGCTGACCGGCTCTTACCTCAATGACAAGGAAGTGCTGGTTCGTGCGCTGACCGAACGCGGTTCAGGCTTTTGGGTGCTGACGCCGTTGCGTTCAGATGATGGTACGCTGACCTTCATCAATCGTGGCTTCATTCCGGATACCAAGCGCGATCCATCTTCACGCGTAGAAACGCAAATCGCAGGCGAGGCGACCGTAACTGGTCTTCTGCGTATGCCGGAGCCTGATGGCTTCTTCCTGCGTCCCAACGACCCTGCCCGCAATGACTGGAATTCGCGTGATGTCAAAGCTTTCGCAGAAAAAGAAGGTTTGGGTACAGTCGCGCCCTATTTCATTGATGCAGATGCCAAATCCAATCCTGGCAATGTGCCCATTGGCGGACTGACGGTTGTTACCTTCCGCAACAACCATCTTTCTTATGCAATCACATGGTTTGCGCTTGCAGCCATGATTGCCGGTGCCGCCATTTTTGTATGGCGGTACGAGCGCAAATCAAAGGACTAAAAGCTTGTCTCCCCAAAGTGGAAGCCGGTTTCGGGCTAGAGACATGCTCTAAATATGAAGCGCATGGCCGAGTGCTTTCATGCTGGCCTCGGCAAAGCCTTCACCAAGGGTCGGATGGGCGTGGATAGTTCCTGCTATATCCTCAAGGCGTGTGCCTGTTTCAACAGCAAGCGCAAAGGCAGATGACAGTTCGGAAATCCCGACACCAACAGCCTGAATGCCAAGTATCAGGTGGTTATCAGCGCGGGCGACAACCCGGATAAAACCATCTTCCCGCTCAATAGTCATTGCGCGTCCATTGGCCTGAAACGGGAAAATGCCGGTCTGGATATTATGACCTGCCTTGCGCGCTTCATCAGGAGATAGGCCGACTGTGACGATCTCAGGATCAGTAAAACAGACTGCCGGGATGCAGCGCTTATCCCACGCCTGTTTGCCACCCGCGATGATTTCAGCAACCATTTCGCCTTGTACCATAGCCCGATGTGCAAGCATGGGCTCACCTGTTACATCGCCGATGGCATAAACGCCGCGCATTGATGTGCGGCATTTATCATCGATGCGGATAAAGCGGCCGTCCATATCGAGCCGGATTTCGCTCAAACCCCAGCCATCGGTTTGTGGCTTGCGGCCAACCGTGACCAGAATCCTGTCAGCAGGAATTGAATGCGTCTCGCCATCAGCCAGCAACACATCCAGCGCTTTTCCATCGGTGGATAAGCCTTTGGCAGACGTGTTCGTCAGCACTTCAACGCCGAGTGTTTTCAGCCGTGCCATGATCGGGCGTGTCAGCTCTGCATCATATTGCGGCAGTATGCGATCAGTAGCTTCAACGACGGTGACTTTTGCACCAAGCTTTGCAAAGGCCGTACCGATTTCGAGCCCGATATAACCACCGCCAACAATGGCAAGCTTTTCAGGGATCTTATCGAGTGAAAGCGCTTCTGTTGAGGAGATGACATTGCCGCCAAAAGGCAGAGACTGAATTTCAACCGGCACCGATCCTGTTGCGATCACGATGTTCTCGGCATGGATAGTCTGGCGTCCGGTATCGGTATCGACCACAACGGTTTTACCATCCATAAAACGCGCCTGCCCCTGGAACATTCGCACGTGGGAGCGTTTCAGAAGTCCGGCGACACCGCTGTTCAGGCGATTGACGATGCCGTCTTTCCATTCGAGCGTTTTGGCAAAATCGATCTTAGGACTTTCAGCGGTGATGCCAAGCGCGCCTTTAGACGCGAAAGTCGTGAGGCGATGAAACTCGTCGGCGGCATGGATAACAGCTTTGGACGGTATGCAGCCGACATTAAGACAGGTACCGCCCAGCCGCTTCTTTTCGACCAGAACCGTATCGATACCAAGCTGGCCTGCGCGAATACCGCAGACATAACCGCCGGGACCGCCGCCAATGATCAGAAGTTTGCAGGAAATCTCACTCATCCGATCAGCCCTCTACAAAAATCATCGCAGGCGTTTCAAGCAGGCTCTTCAGCTTCTGCACGAATACTGCCGCATCCCATCCATCGATAACGCGATGGTCGAAGCTGCACGACAGGTTCATCATTTTACGCGGCACAAATTGTGTGCCGTCCCACATCGGGCGCACGGCCATTTTGTTGATGCCGACAATCGCCACTTCGGGCCGGTTGATAATCGGCGTGGTTGCGATCGCACCAAGTGGCCCCAATGATGTGATAGTTATAGTCGAGCCTGTCAGTTCTTCGCGCTTAGCTGTGCCGTTGCGCGCTGCTTCCGTCACTCGGACAAGTTCCGATGCTGCGGTAAATACAGAAAGGCTTTCCGCGTGGCGAACCACCGGCACGATAAGACCGTTTGGCGTCTGGGTGGCAATGCCCACATGCACACCGCCAAACTGGCGAATTATGTCTGCTTCATCATCGAAATGTGCGTTGAGACCAGGCTGTTCTTTGACTGCCTTGACGATTGTGCGGATAACAAATGGCAGCAAGGTCAGGCGCGGACGCCCTTCCTTCTTCTCATTGTTAAGCCCCGTGCGAAGGTCTTCAAGCTGTGTCACATCCACTTCTTCAACGATAGTAATGTGCGGAATATGGCGTTTTGCTTCGGCCATACGCTCTGCAATCTTGCGCCGCAGGCCGATAACCTTGATCTCGTTGATTGAGGTGTCTGCAACATAACCCGACACTGCAGACGCGGCTCCGCTCTCAGTCTGGAAAAAGGCGTCCAGATCTTCATGCGTAATGCGCCCTGCAGGGCCGCTACCTTTGACACGTCTTAAATCAATGCCTGCGTCGCGTGCGCGCAACCTGACCGATGGTGTTGCCAGCGGTTTTTCACCTTCTGCGCGCACCGGCCCAGCACCGGCAAAAGCCCGGCTTGAGGTTTCTTTTTTCTGCGCAACAGGTTTAGGTGGAACCGGCGTCTGTAACAGCACAGGCGCGTCCGCGCTGGCTGCTGGCGGCGTGAGGGATTCAGCAGGAGCGGCAGCGACAGGTTCCGGCGCTTCCGCTTTTTGTTCGCTGCTTCCACCTTCTATTTCAAGGCGAACCAGTTCGGAGCCAACAGCAATTTTCTCGCCGATTTCGCCATTCACCGCGATGACTTTACCGCTGCGCGAGGAAGGGATTTCAACTGTTGCCTTATCGGTCATGACGGCAGCGAGCAGATCGTCCTCCCGGACGATATCGCCAACCTTCACATGCCATTCGACAAGTTCAGCCTCTGCAACGCCTTCGCCAACATCAGGGAGCTTGATCGCAAAATGAGCCATTTAAGCCTCCATGATTGAAACGAGTGCACGACCGACGCGATCTGGCCCCGGAAAATAAGCCCACTCCTGCGCGTGTGGGTATGGCGTATCCCAGCCGGTCACGCGGATGATCGGTGCTTCGAGATGATAGAAACATTCGCGCTGCACGAGTGCCGCAAGCTCGGCGCCGTAACCGCAGGTCAATGTTGCTTCATGCACAATGACGCAACGCCCGGTCTTCCTGACGGAAGCCATAATTGTTTCCGTGTCGAGCGGGAGCAGCGTGCGCAGGTCAATCACTTCGGCATCGACGCCGGTTTCTTCAGTCGCTGCTAATGCCACATGAACCATCGTGCCATAGGCCAGAACAGTCACATCGCTGCCTTCACGTCGGATCGCAGCCTTGCCGAGCGGCACGGTATAGTAGCCTTCTGGCACTTCGCCCAGCTCATGCTTTTTCCAAGAAGTGACAGGCTTGTCGTGATGTCCGTCAAAAGGTCCGTTATAAAGGCGCTTCGGCTCAAACATGATGACCGGATCAGGATCTTCAATTGCTGCCAGTAACAGGCCTTTGGCATCGGCAGGCGTTGAAGGCATCACGGTTTTCAAACCGGAAACATGGGTGAAAAGCGCTTCCGGACTTTGGCTGTGCGTCTGCCCACCATAAATGCCGCCGCCCGAAGGCATGCGGATAACAATAGGACAGGTAAACTCCCCCGCAGAACGATAGCGAAGGCGCGCGGCTTCCGAAACGATCTGGTCATAGGCCGGATAGACATAGTCAGCAAACTGCACTTCAATGCATGGACGCAAGCCATAAGACGCCATACCAATCGCGGTGCCGACAATGCCGAGCTCGCTGATTGGTGCATCGAAGCAGCGCTCCTTGCCGTATTTCTTCTGCAAACCGGCTGTGCAGCGGAAAACGCCGCCGAAGTAACCAACGTCTTCGCCGAACACGACGACTTTCTGGTCGCGCTCCATCGCAATGTCGTGGGCGTTCTGAATCGCCTCAATCATCGTTAGTTTTGTCATGATTAGAACCCCGCCTCCTGACGCTGGCGAATAAGGTGCGGCGGTGTTTCGGCATAAACATCTTCAAACATGTCGCGCATCGACGGCTTCCGACCATCATGAAGCGTGCCGATAGCTTCTGCTTCGCGCTGTGCACTGACGACGAGATCCAGAATTTCCGCTTCTGCTTGTTTGTGCCGTTCGTCAGACCATACGCCACGCAGGATCAGGTGGTTTTTGAGCCGCAAGACTGGATCACCAAGAGGCCAGGCATCGCTTTCGGCCTTTGGACGATAAGCGGAAGGATCGTCAGACGTCGAATGCCCGCCAGCGCGATAGGTGACATATTCAATGATAGTCGGACCAAGATTGCGGCGTGCGCGTTCGACTGCCCATTTCGCAACCGCATGAACCGCAAGATAGTCGTTGCCATCTACGCGAAGTGACGGAATGCCGAAGCCATGTCCACGCGCCGCAAAAGTGCCCGAACCACCGCGTGCAATGCCCTGAAATGTTGAGATTGCCCATTGGTTGTTGACGATATTCATCACCACCGGGGCTTTATAGGTGGATGCAAAAACAAGTGCCGCGTGGAAGTCACTTTCAGCGGTAGAGCCGTCACCAATCCATGCAGCTGCAATTTTGGTGTCATGGCTGATGGCTGAAGCCATCGCCCAGCCCACAGCCTGCGTGTATTGCGTGGCAAGATTGCCGGAAATGGTGAAGAAGCCATGTTCTTTCGAGGAATACATCACCGGCAACTGGCGACCTTTAAGCGGGTCCTGCTCATTGGAGAAAATCTGGTTCATCATGGTGACGAGCGGGTAGTCGTCGGCGATGAGAAGCCCTGCCTGCCGATAAGTCGGGAAATTCATGTCGCCCTTACGCAGCGCCTTGCGGAACGCGCAACTGACCGCCTCTTCACCCAGATGCTGCATATAGAACGAGGTTTTACCCTGTCGTTGCGCCATCATCATGCGAGCATCGTAAGCACGCAGGATCATCATGTGGCGGAGACCGTCTTTCAGCTCGTCATCGGTCAGGGTACCCGCCCAGGGGCCAACCGCCTCGCCTTCGCGGTTCAGCACACGGATGATGCTGAAAGCCAGATCGCGCATGGCTTCCGGCTTTTCGTCTATCTCAGGACGTCTGACGCTCCCTGCCCGCGGAATTTTAACGTGGGAGAAATCTGGAGCATCGCCGGGGCGCCACTCCGGTTCTGGGACATGCAGAGAAAGTACGACATCATCGCTCATGCAGGTGTTCCTCGTAAACTTGCACAAAATGTCGAACGGGAGAAATTGCGTTTTGTTCCGGCTGCGAGCTTTAAGTGCAGCCGAGAGCCAATCCAGATGAGATCAGCTTCATTTCCTCCCATGCGACGTGAAGCCGGTTTCCTCCTCCGATTTCACTTTTGTCAGGGTGGAACGGGTTTCAGAATAAAGCAAGATTATTCTTCAAAGGCGCCAGGGTCTGAATTCCAAAAGCGTTCTCGGTGGGCCGAATGAAGGTGTATGGCCCTTCCCGAAACAAGCTTATACGACTGTTTTTATATATGTTTTATCTGGTAATATTTGATGTCGAGAACGCAACATTATTGCGCATAATTGACTATAACGTCAGTACCAATTGGTACTATTCGAGCGCTTACCAAATCTTTAGAAGCAATAATGATCGTGGGCTGAGGCATTTTGTCCACAGATGCATCATGCGCTGTGTTGCTCAATCGGTGTCGTGACACGAAAAAGAAGCGGCCCGTTTCCGGACCGCTTTTCTCAATTCAGTGATGCTTGTTGCCTTCGCGCGCCAGATCGGCGGTCGGGTCTCCGGCAAGGCGCTTTCGCGCCCTGTCATCCATCAACTCGTACCACATGGCATTCAGAACTGCGAAAGCTGCAGCAAGCGGAAGGCCCAGAAGCCAGGAAAAATACCACATCTTGCTCTCCTTTCTTGATTGGGGTTATGCGGGCTGCAAGCGCCCGCTAATAGCTTAATAAGCGTGGTTGCTTTCATCCTCGATGTCGCGCTGCTCGACCTTGCCCCAAAGAACTTTGTAGACCCACGACGTATAAGCGACGATGAGCGGCAGGAAGATGAGCGTCACCACCAGCATGATGAACAGGGTCATATGGCTCGACGATGCATCCCAAACTGTCAGGCTTGACCGTGGATCGGCTGACGATGGCAGGATGAATGGGAACATCGAAACACCAACCGATGAGATGATGCCGAAGATCGACAGCTTACCGATAAGCAATGGTGCCACTTCACGTTTGCTGCGGAACAAAACAAACAGAAGCAATGGCCCCAGGATGCCGAGAGCCGGCGCGATCAGCAATACCGGATAGTTCATATAATTGGCGAACCATGCACCATGATCAAGCTCGACAGCCTTGCGTAGTGGGTTGGATGGCCCACCGGTAACGACGGCACTGGTGATCTTATAGCCCGAAACCCAATACCAGCTGATGACACCGGCAACGACATAAAGAACACTGGTGAGCAGTGCGGCGACGCTGCCATAGGCACGGGCCCTCGCTTGTACGACGCCCGTTGTCTTCAGAACAAGCCATGCGGAACCGTGCATAATAAGCATGGTCAATGAAATTACACCGCAGAGAAGTGCAAACGGATTGAGCAAGCCGAAGAACGTTCCGTCGTAGAAGATCTGGAGATCGTCATTAAAGCGGAACGGCACGCCTTGAAGCACATTGCCGACGGCAACACCGAAGATCAACGATGGCACGAAACCGCCGATGAACAATGCCCAGTCCCAGCCTGTCCGCCAAGCCACGCTGTCCCGCTTGGAGCGGAATTTGAAGCCGACCGGGCGCAGGATGAGCGCGAACAATATGGCGAACATCGCCAGATAGAAGCCAGAGAAGGAAACCGCATAAAGCGGTGGCCAGGCGGCGAAAATTGCGCCGCCGCCTAGGATCAGCCAAACCTGATTGCCTTCCCAGACAGGACCGATGGTGTTGATGATGATGCGGCGTTCGATGTCGGTTTTGCCGATGAATGGCAACAGTGTACCGACACCAAGGTCGAAACCATCCATTGCGGCAAAGCCGATCAACAATACCCCTAGCAGCACCCACCAGATGATGCGCAGTGTTTCATAGTCCAACAAATCGCTGAGTATCATGATCTTTACTCCGCTGGCGCAATGCTTGCAGGGGCGAGCTTTGCTTCCGGTTTGCTGTCGGGTTCAGGTCCAGCTTTGATCGCGCGCAGCATCAGGCCCATCTCGATGATGAACAGGACCGTGTAGATCGCGACAAAGCCGACGATGGTGAAGAGAACCGTCGAAGCACCAAGATTGGAGACGGCAACTGCGGTTGGCAGAATACCTTCAATAATCCATGGCTGTCGCCCGAACTCGGCAACAATCCAGCCCATTTCAGCTGCAATCCATGGAAGCGGAATGGCAAAGACTGCGACTTTCAGCAGGAACCGATGACGATCCAGCGCACGGCGCGCTGAAAGCACGAAGAATGTGCCGGTCAGCAGGATCAGGAAGAAGCCGATACCCACCATTATGCGGAAGGCCCAGAACAGCGGCAGAACTCCGGGAACAGTATCGTTCGCAGCCTGCGTAATCTGTGCATCCGTTGCCTGACGTGGATCATCGACATAACGCTTCAGAAGAAGCGCGTAGCCCATCCACTGACTATTATCAGCAAAGGTATCTTTCACCTCTTGTGACACAGCATTTGTATCGCCAGCAGCGCGGATTTGCTGCAACGCGTCATAGGCAGTAATACCCTTGCGGATATGGCCCTCAGCGTTCCCGACAAGCTGTTCAATACCTTCAATCGGCGTTGTCAGCGAGCGTGTTCCAATCAGACCCATAACCCAAGGAATATGCACGGCATAGTGGGTTTCGCGGGATTCCTGGTCAGGGAAACCAAACGCTGTGAACGAAGCCGGAGCTGGCTCTGTTTCCCACATGGCTTCTATTGCCGCGATTTTCATCTTCTGATGTTCGTTGGCGAGATAACCGCTTTCGTCACCCAGAACGACAACAGAAAGCGACGCCGCAAGACCAAAGGATGCAGCAACTGTCATCGACCGCTTAGCGAGTTCGGTGGAACGGCCTTTCAGCAAATACCAGGCCGAAACACCGAGCACGAAAATCGAAGCGGTTACATAGCCAGCCGAAACCGTATGCACGAATTTCGCCTGTGCAACCGGGTTCATCAGAACTGCGAAGAAATCGGTGATTTCCATGCGCATGGTTTCGGGATTGAAAGCGGAACCAACCGGATTTTGCATCCAGCCATTCGCAATCAGAATCCAAAGCGCAGAAAAATTGGAACCGGCGGCGACTGCATAAGTGGCCATAAGGTGGCCCACTTTGGACAGTTTATCCCAGCCGAAGAAGAATAGACCAACGAAGGTCGCTTCAAGGAAGAAGGCCATCATGCCTTCAATTGCCAGCGGCGCCCCGAAAATGTCGCCGACATAATGGCTGTAATAGCTCCAGTTCATGCCGAACTGAAATTCCATCACAACGCCGGTTGCGACGCCCATAACGAAGTTAATACCAAACAGCGTACCCCAGAATTTCGTCATCTGCCGCCAGATGAGTCTTCCGGTCATAACATATACGGTTTCCATGATGGCAAGCAGCACGGACAGACCCAATGTCAGAGGTACGAAGAGGAAGTGATAAAGTGCCGTGATTGCAAACTGCAATCGCGACAGGGAGACAATATCGAATTCCATCTCTTTAAGCCGGCAAATCCGGCCCTCCTGATGTTACGAGCTGTCACTGATATGATACCAGCAAACAGCCCCCCTACTCAAATTTCACCTCAAGGAATTGAGGGTTTTGCCAAACGACGGCTCTCCTTTGTTCACCGATTGAACCAGCACGCCTTGATCCAAAACAATCGCTCGATCACAAATCTGTGCCTCGCGCTGAATATGCGTTGCTATCAACAGGCTACGGCCCTTTGCCTGTTCACTGAGGCGGCGAAGCACATCCTCAGCGGTTGCCTGATCAAGCCCTTCCGTGGGTTCATCCAGAAGCCACAGCGGAGCGTCGGTCAGAAACAGGCGAGCCAAAGCAAGGCGTCTGGCCTGACCGCCAGAAAGCCCCAGTCCCCCCTCACCCAGAACTGTATCCAGTCCTTCGGCTTGGGTTTTCATAAACTCGCCAAGCCCTGCAGCTTCCAATGCGGCATTCAAATCAGCATCGGTGGCATCGGGTTTTGCGAGCTTGAGATTGTTTCGAAGACTATCTTTGAAAAGCTCGGTGCGCTGTGTGAGAAGCCGTGCAGGAAGGACGTAAATCTCACCGCTTTCGGTCCGAATTTCGCCCGCAAGCACGTTAAACAGCGTGGATTTACCGGCCCCACTGGTTCCGATAAGCGCAACGCGTTCGCCAGTCGCGATATTCAAATTAATGGCATTGAGCGCTTTTGTGCTGGAGCCCTCGTGGCGGACAGTTACATTCTCCAGCTGAACCGAATTGTCCTCGGCAGGTAGAGTGAGCGTTTGAATTGCATCCGTCGCGTGGAGTGCCGGAGCAACACGACGTGCAGCGAGTATAGTGCGGCCGAGTTCCATTGCACCGCGTCTTAATGCTGCAAAGGGCTCCATCGCACCGAGGATTATCAACAGTCCAAGTGCTGCGACAGGCGCATTGATTAGGCCCGCCTGCATCAGCAAGCCAGTGCCAATTAAACCACCGGCAAGGAGCCCTGCATGAAGAATGCCTAGCCCTGCCCCGGTCGAAACTTCGATACGATTAAGTATCCGGTCACTTGAGGCAATGTAGCTATCGGCACGCATGATCGTGGCGTTCTGATGATCCATGCGCCCGGCCATGACGAGTTCGGTTTGACCTGCCACCAGATCGACAGTTCGCGCACGCAGGGCTTCAGTTCCTTTGGCGCGTTGGCGCATCGGTTTTTCCGAGCGTTTGGCCGCAACAAGTGGCAATCCAAGACCGACACAAAGCAATGTCAGCGCGATGACCAATCCGTAAAGCGGATGCATGAGGCCAAGTGCAATACCAGCAACAAAGGCTGTTGCGAGTGCTGCACCTGCCGGAACAAGCACGCGCAGGTAGAGGGAGTCGAGTGCGTCGATATCCGCTGTCAGCCTGAAGAGAAGCCGAGCAGGCCTTTTGAGCAAGCTGCTGGCTGCGGCAGGCCGCGCCCAGGCGCGGAACAGTTTTTCGCGGAGCGCTGCAAGAATTGCAAGCGTCGCATCATGCGTGACGAGGCGTTCAAGATAGCGCGCGCCAGTACGCAGAATGGCAAGCAGCCGAATGCCCGCAGCAGGTGCAAAAACATCAAACACGACCGCTGTTGCAACGCTAAGACCAGCAATCGCAGTGGCTGTGATGAACCAACCTGATAGGCCGAGCAACGCTATGCCTGCCAGAACAGTCGCGGTGGCTGCCGCTATGCCTGCATAAAGTGCTGTACCCTTTGTGCGGAAAAAGAGCTGAAGGATCGGACGAAGTGATTGAAGGCCGTTCATTCTGCGGCCCTCTTCTGCCAGAGCTGCGCATTTGCGCTCAGATCATCAAGCCGGACGATCCGATCCATACGGCTAGCGAGTTTCTCGTCATGCGTGGAGATGATCAGCGTCTTGCCCTTGGCGAGACTAACCAAACTGTCGGCGATGCGGCCTGCTGTTTCTTGGTCAAGATGCGCGGTTGGCTCATCGGCAAGAATAATGTCTGCATGATCATCGACGACGATCCGTGCGAGGGCTAATCGCAGCGCTTCGCCGCCAGAAAGGCCTGCGCCGTTTTCGCCAATAACTCCGGAGCCGGTGACACCCGCGACATGGCTGAGTGCCATCTGATCGATGATGGATGATGTTTTCATTACATCAGCATCGCGGCCTAAACTGATGTTATACCGGGCGCTGCCCGCGAAAATATGCGGCTTTTGACCCACCCAGCTCATGCGGGTGCGAATTGCAGCAGCAGTTTCATCGCTCAAAGCGATATTCCCAACCCGGATTTCGCCTTCCTGTGGTGCGGCCAGACCTGCGATCAGGGCCAGCAAGGTCGATTTGCCATACCCACTTGGCGCAAGCAGAGCCACATGCTCGCCCGGCTCGATATCAAGATTAAAACTGTTGAATATATCTGCGGTGCCCGTGGCATAGCGAAAACGGACATTACGCAACATCACCGAGGGTTCGTTTGTAACGTCGCCAATAGGCTTGATAGTGCCCACCACCGGCATTTCATGCTTTGCAAGCTGTTCTAGGGCATCAATTGCCGCTTCACCCGAAGCGCGATCATGCCAGACAGCCGACAGATCACGCAGAGGCTCGAAGAATGCTGGCGAAAGCAGAAGAATGAACAAGCCTTCCGCAAGTGTGAGCTTGTGCCCCCATGCACCGAAATCCAGAGGGCCGAGCAGATGGAAACCGATATAGACGGCAACCATGGCGACACCCAAGGCAGCAAACAGTTCGAGCACTGCGGATGAGAGGAATGCGATGCGCAGAACGATCATCGTTTTGCGACGCAAAGTCTCGGCATTGTCGCGCAAACGTGTAGCGGTCATATCTACAGCATGGAAGCTGCGGATTGTTGCAAGGCCACGTAGACGATCAAGCAGGAAGCCATTCATATCGCCTAAAGCGACGAGTTGTTTTTCGCTGGCAGCCTTTGCGCGCCAGCCAATGAGCGCCATGAAAATCGGGATCAGAGGTGCGGCAATGAGCAGAATGAGCGCAGCTATCCATGAAAACCACAGGACAACTGCGAGTATCGCCAGTGGAACCAGCATCACGCGAATACGCACAGGCACAAAGCGGGAGAGATAAGGAACGACCATCTCGGCCTGCTCGGCCAATATGCTGGCGGCTTCGCCGGAAGATGGACGCGATGTATCAAGTGGAGAGCGCTTGGATAAGGCGATGACTGCTTTTTCGCGTAAGCTGGCAAGCTCACTGCGAGCTGCGTCGAAAGCCTTGGTTGCGCCGCGTGCATCGAGCAGGCTGCGTAAGCAACCTATAAGAAACAATCCGGCAGCCAGATAATAGATGGTGGCGTCAAAACCAGTATCGGCCAGATAGCCTACGCCATAGGCGAGAAGTGCGGCTTGTGGCAGCCATAAAAGTGCTGCCACTGCCTGAAACCTAGCCCCCGTTTTGAGCAGAGCCGGAACTGGACGCCGAGGCGGGCGACGTTTGTCGCCAGGAGTTTCGCCGTCTTGTTGTGCCGTTTCTTCCGTTCGGGGGGCAACGGGTTTCACTCGCGTTTAGGCTCCTTCTTGGCCGCTGTTCTTCCGCGTCCCAGAGCCACGATCCTATCGGTCGTCTCCAGAAAGCGGGTAACCTTGGCGCCGAGCGCCAGAAGGCTGGTCAATCGGTCGGTATCGAGTTTCTTGACGTCGTCGTACCAGTTGGTAAGCCGCTCGATCAGCGCATACATGTCCTTCATGCGATCTTGCGCATAACGGTCGCCAGCGTCCTGCGGCTGTTCCATCAGAACTTCGCGCAGTACGGACAAGGTCGGATCGATCTCGCGCTTCTTGCGCTCTTCGGCAAGCGTTCGCAAAATCACCCACACATCACCCGGCGTCGTGAAGAAGTCACGGCGATCACCGGGTATGTGCTTCAGCAGCACAAGATTCCAGCCCTGCAACTCGCGGATACCCATCGAGACGTTGGAGCGTGAAACACCAAGCGCATCAACAATATCATCCGCACACAGGGGTTCAGACGATAGATAGAGCAACGCATAGATCTGCCCAACCGTGCGGTTGATGCCCCAGCGGCTACCCATCTCTCCAAAGTGGAGAACAAACGACTGAACAATTGGCGATAATTCCAAGTTCTCTCTCCCGTAAATTCTGAATTTTCAGAAATTACTGAAATTCAGATAATTCAAATGACCTGAACCTTCAATCCGCATGTCTGGATGCAAGGCGCATATGGACAATTGGCCGCAGCCCTTAGCACTCCTCCAAATGCTTCAAGCCGACGCTTCCAACCATCACTTCTGGTCGGAAGATGAAGGGAGCTCTTTGCTGTCCTGCGTTTGATCACGATGAATCACCGCACGGCTCAGCAACATGAGCGTTACCGGCGTTGTGATGACCACAAAGACGGTAATCAACACTTCATGCAGAATCGGCTTGGATTGCAAGATGGAGAAAAACATGATGGAAGCGATCAAGATTCCGCCTGCGCCGAACGAAGAACCGATCGTTGGTGCATGAATGCGTTCATAAAAACTCTTAAAACGAACAAGTCCAATACATCCGACGAGCGTCAGGAAAGCACCGGCGACAAGAAAAAACGAAATAATGATTGCAGCCCAGACGGGCAGATCAGCAGCTCCGATCATTCGATCACCTCCCCGCGCATCAGGAATTTGGCAAGCGCCACCGTTGCAACAAAACCGAGTAGCGAAATAATCAGTGCGGCTTCAAAATAGATAACGCTACCAGTTCGCATACCAAATGTGAGCAGCAGAAGAAGAGCATTGAGATAAAGCGCATCGGTAGCAAGCACGCGGTCCTGCGCGCGCGGACCGATAAGCAGGCGATAAACAGCACAGCCCATTGCAGCAATCAGCATGACTTGTGCAGCGAGCAGCGACCAGAAAAGAATAACTGCGCTCATGCCGATTGCTCCTCTTTTACGATGTCTCTTGCTCCGAATATGCGAATAAGCGGCTGCTCATAACGTTGCTTGATGGTCGTTCGCCAAGCCTTTGCATCTTCCAGATCCAGAACATGGATTGTCAAAGCCTTGCGTGCGACGTTGTAATCGACCCAGGCAGTACCGGGCGTCGTCGTAATGATGCATGCAAGCACCGCAAGGGCGGTTCTGTTTTCCAGATCGAGCGGAATAACAACGAAGCCTGGATGACGCTCCTTACGGGGCGACAAGATCAGTTTCACCACAGCAAGGTTTGATGTGAGAATATCGAGGCTTACGGCGCCAAACAGCCAGATCATGGTTGGTACAGAGCGTAAGTGGTTCTTCTGCGGCTGAAGTGCTGTCATTGCATGGCAGGCAAACAGCGCAATGAAGACGCCGAGGATCAGCTGCGCGCGTGTAAACCCGTTCAACAGAAGCCAAAAGATGATCAGCGAAACGAAGAGCAGCGGGAAAGGTAGAATTTTTCTCATTTTACCTCCACTGTTTCACGGCCCACACGAGGCGCATTCAGGACACTATCGATATAATCTTTTGGACTATGCAATGATCGAGCCGTTGCATCCATATATTGCATGGCCGGGCCAGCTGCGATTGTGAGCGCCAGACACACGGCCAGAAGACCAGCGATTGGCACAACTTCGCGGACGAGAACGCGCGGGACATTACCTTCAAGCGATGCCCAGAAGGTGCGTATGCCGGTACGGGTCATCGCAATCAAAGCCGACAGACCAGATAGAAGAATAAGCGCGATCAGCGCCCAGCTTGCCGGGCTAACAGGCATGGCCAGTGTTGGTGCTGTCCCATCGCCATTGAATACGGCTGCGAGTATCAGGAACTTGGCAATAAATCCCGAGAACGGCGGCAGGCCGATCAGCAGAATTGCCACGATAGCAAAACAGGTTCCGAGGATGGCAAGCGTTGCAGGCAGGACCACGCCGACTTCCTCTTCATCGTCCTCTTCTTCATCGTCACCATAGGCTTCCATGGTAACAGCGAGAACGTTTGCAGCCGCATCCTGCCCGCGCTCGACCAGCTCGATCAGCAGGAAGAATGCTGCAATCGTCAGTGTCGAGCTGACCATATAGAAGAGTGCAGCGCCGGTCATAGCGGTATTACCACTGCCAATAGCTGCCAATAGCGTGCCCGAAGAAACCAGAATGCTGTAGCTTGCAAGACGGCCCATGGCCTGCGAAGCGACAACGCCGATAAGGCCAAAGGCCAGTGTGATCATGCCGCCGTAATAAAGCCAGTCACTGCCGAAGCCGTAAGAGTCCCCTGCTCCTATGCCGAACATAAGCGGCGAAAGACGCAGCAGTACATAAATGCCGACCTTACTCATAATTGCAAAGATCGCGGCAATTGGAGCAGCGGCAGCCGTATATGCGGGTACGAGCCAGAAATTGAGTGGCCACATACCCGCCTTCACCAGGAAGGCGACGGCAAGGATGGCAGCACCTGCTTCCAATAGCATACGATCTTCTGGCGTAACCTGTGCAATCTTCTGCGCAAGGTCGGCCATATTCAACGTTCCGGTGACACCATAAATCAGACTGACGCCGATCAGGAACAGGGACGATGCAACCAGATTGACGGCAATATAATGCATACCGGCTTTAACGCGTGCCGGGCCAGAGCCATGCAACGCCAGGCCGTAGGACGCTGCCAGCATGACTTCAAAGAAGACGAACAGGTTGAATAGATCGCCTGTCAGGAAAGCGCCATTCAGCCCCATCAGCAACAGCTGGAAAATCGTATGGAAATTCGGACTGGCCTTGTGCCAATGCGCCAGCGCAAAGCTGAGCGCTGCCATTGCGAGCACACTTGTCAGCACCAGCATGAGCGCTGCAAGTCTGTCCAGAACCAGCACGATGCCGAATGGAGCTGGCCAGTTACCGATCAGATAAACATCTGCTGCCGGCGCTTTGTCGCTTGCGACACCCAGCAATGTGAAGGCGATGACAATCAGGCCTATGATGGAGATCGAGTTGATCGCCATCTTCAGCTTGCGCTTGCGTTCGTCGAACATCAGCAGCAATGCAGCCGTTACCAGCGGCAGGAGAATGGGAGCGACGATGAGGTGCGATTTCCAATCCATCATCAATTCTCCTTGCCGTCGACATGGTCGGTACGTGTCATTCCGCGCGATGCGAGCAACACGACAAGGAAAAGTGCGGTCATTGCAAAGCCGATAACGATAGCAGTCAACACCAGTGCTTGTGGCACTGGGTCGGTATATTGAGCCGCCTGAACATTGATACCGGAGTCAAGCACTGGTGGTGCATTGGTCCGCAAGCGACCCATCGAAAAGATGAACAGATTGACCGCGTATGAGACGAGCGCCAGACCTATGGCTACCTGGAACGTACGGGGGCGCAGAATTAGCCAAACGCCGGACGACATAAGAACGCCGATTGCTATAGCGAGAACAAGTTCCATCAGTTCTCCTCCTTCGCAGCGGCTAGTTTTTCGACACGGTGTTTACGGATGGACTGGTGAGCCAGCGCGATCAACATCAGAACTGTGGCACCCACGACCAGAGCAAATACGCCGATATCAAACAGAAGCGCACTCGCAATCGGCATTTTCCCGATATTTGGAATGTCGGCATACTGGAAATACGATGTCAGGAACGGATAACCGAATATCCAGGCGCCAGCCCCTGTCGCGGCCGAAACAAGCAAACCCACGCCGATCCAGCGTACCGGTAGGATGCGCAGGTGATCTTCCACCCAACGCGTACCAGCTGCCAGATATTGCAGAATAAACGCGATTGCCAAAGTGATACCCGCAGCAAACCCGCCACCCGGCAGATCATGACCACGCATGATCAGATGGACTGCAAGCACGATGATGACCGGGAAAAGCCACTGCATGATTACGGATGGTACTGCGAGATAATCGGTGAGCGTTTCGCCCTTCTCGCGGTCTTCCATCGCCTCATCATAGGCGTCCTGAATCTTCTGCTGCGCCGTTGAGCCGGTGCTGTCTGGAGCAGGACGGAAACGACGCAGCAATGCGAAGACTGTAAGACCCACAATGCCAAGAACGGCAATTTCACCAAAAGTATCGAAGGCGCGGAAATCAACCAGAGTAACGTTGACCACGTTTTTGCCGCCACCGCCTGAATAGGCGTTCTGCAAGAAGTAGTCACCGATGCTCAAAGGCGATGGACGGGTCATCATCGCATAGGAAATGATGAAAACACCAACCCCGCTGCCAATCGCCAGCGCAAAGTCACGATAGCGGCGCAGACGTGGACCAAACTTGACCGGGATCGGATCTGGATCTTCCCAACGCTTTGGCAACCAGCGAAGGCCAAGCAGGAGCAGAACCGTTGTGACGATTTCCACCAGCAGCTGCGTAACGGCAAGATCAGGCGCAGAAAGCCAAACGAAGGTGATGCAGGTGATCAGACCAGCGCCGCCGAGCAGTATAAGAGCGGCAAGGCGATGATATTTTGCCTGATAGGCTGCACCAATCGCGCAGGCTCCACCCAATATCCATAGACCTGCGAAAATCGGATCGACAGGCTGAGCACCCAGCATTCCGGCATGGATACCGTCTTCGAGAATTGGCCATGCGGCTGCGACCAGTGCAACAGCAACAACAATACGCAGCTGCGGTTGCAGACGTCGCGTGCTGAAGAAGCTTTCAGCCTTACGAGCCCAGTTCCATGAAAGCGTGACAAGCACGCGTTCGAAAATACGCTGGCCCTGCAGGTGACGGAACAATGGAGGACCATCTTCACTCGTCGCAAGATAGTTTTTCAGCGCCCAGAACAGGATGATACCGCCGATCATCGCAACAAAGCTCATCATCAGTGGTAGGTTGAAGCCATGCCAGACCGAGAGACTATATTGCGGTGTAGCATCGCCAAGCACTGAGAGAACAGCTGAATGCAGGAACGGACCGATAGACAGAGCTGGAATGATGCCGATTAGCAGACAAAGCAGAACCAGCAGCTCGATTGGACGGCGCATCCAATGCGGCGGCTCATGCGGCTCTTTTGGTAAGTCGTGTGGCGGCGGTCCAAAAAAGGTCGAATAGATGAAACGGATCGAATAGGCGACCGTGAAAATGCCTGCCAGCGTTGCAACATAAGGCGTGATCGTGTCGAGCCACGAAGCCATGTGCGTTTCAACGGCTTCGGCAAAAAACATTTCCTTGGAAATAAAACCATTAAGCAGCGGAACACCGGCCATCGATGCACTGGCAACCATTGCCAGCGTTGCCGTGTAGGGCATCGCTCGGGCCAGGCCGCTAAGCTTCCGCATATCGCGCGTGCCGGTTTCATGATCGATAATGCCAGCCGCCATGAAGAGCGATGCTTTAAAGATCGCATGGTTGACCATGTGGAAGATCGCAGCCACAGCAGCGAGCGGACTACCAAGGCTCAAAAGCGCTGTAATGAGACCAAGATTGCTGATGGTCGAATAGGCAAGCAAGCCTTTGAGGTCTTGCTGAAATACAGCGAAGAAACTCGCGATCAACAACGTGGTCAAGCCGGCGAGACCGAGTATCCAAAACCATTCTTCAGTGCCAGCAAAAACCGGCCACAAGCGCGCAAGCAGGAATACACCTGCTTTCACCATTGTCGCGGAATGCAGATAGGCCGAAACTGGCGTTGGGGCGGCCATCGCATTTGGCAGCCAGAAATGGAACGGGAACTGCGCGCTTTTTGTGAATGCGGCCAGAAGAATGAGAACAAGCGCTACAACATAAAGCGGGTGCGTGCGAACGACATTTCCGGCTTCAAGAACCTTGTCGAGATCGTAGCTTCCAACGATGTGACCCAATAGCAGCACGCCTGCGAGCAGACAGAACCCACCAATACCTGTAACGGTGAGTGCCATACGTGCGCCATCGCGGGCACTGGCATTCTGATACCAGTAGCCAATGAGCAGGAATGAGAAAATACTGGTCAGTTCCCAGAAGACCGCGAGCAGAATGATATTGCCCGACAGCACCACGCCGAGCATCGCACCCATAAAGGACAGCAGGAAAGAAAAGAAGCGCGGGACCGGGTCTTCCGGCGACATATAATAGCGTGCGTAGATGACGACCAGCAGGCCGATGCCGGTAATCAACATGGCAAACAGCCATGCAAAGCCATCCATTCGCAACGTGATGTTGAGGCCGTAAGCAGGCAGCCACTCGATTGTGCCACGAATGACACCACCATCTGAAACGATAGGATAAAGGCTTGCCGTTATAACGAATGCGACCATTGCGATCGCTGCGGTGAACCAGGCTGATCCTGTACGATCAACGCCTCTGAATAGACCTGTTATAGCGCTGCCAAGAAAGGGAAGAAGGACTAGCAAAAAAAGCATTCTGCCGTCCATCGTCATGCGCTAAAGGCCTCCTAAACCGAATTCTTGGTTGATCCGAAGCAGGCACCGCTCAAGAAAACAGCAACAGAAACGCTCCGGTAAGTTGTCGAGTGGAATCATATATTCCGATGTCATTATTATGACCGGCTAGCGGTTATTATGGCAATAGCTTTCAATGGCTTATCGCAATGATTTGAATCATTTTAGTCTGCAAATGGCCAGGAAATGCGCGTCTTTGGTATGGGTTTTCCACATATCAGCTTTTTCCTGGACATATTGCCGCGTAAATTTTGCATCTGAATGACAAGTGCCGGTTGCAGGGATTATCGATATTTATGAGTGATTCCTAACCTTCAAGAAGGACTTTCGTCAGACGATCAGCTTGTACTCGGATATCAGGCACAGCTGTCACTTCCCAATAGATGCCTTTGGTTACTGGTCCGATGGCAAAGATCGGCCCTGAAGGTTCTCCCCGCGCATTGAGAACTTGCAGATCCGCGGTGACGTCAAGACCAAGATCCAGCGCGTCCGGCTTTGCCAAGCCGTTTTCCATCAGGCTGATCAGTGCAGAGTTGCGCGTGGTTGAAAAACGGGAACTACCGCCACGACAATCGATGATCGTCGCCGCATCAAGCTGTTCTATCGCTAGCCCGCGACGTTGTCGGTAAAGAATGGAAATGTGCTCTGCCTGGTTTTTGACGGAAACGAGGTGTGCGGCAATGATTGTTAGTTGCCCTGACTGTCGTGCAGCTTCAATGCGATCTGCTATGACGGGCGCCATTCGATGGCGATGCACGTCCCACCACGGTCGCAAGTGACGCAAAAAACTCTGGCGTTGCCTGATCGGCAATCTAGACCAGATGTTTTTCGTATGCGGTCGCAATCCGTCAATAACGTCGCGCCAGCTTTTGCCTTCGTTTTCCCGCTGATCAATCATATGCCGAACATCACGCAGCAGAGCGGGTAAACCATCAGCGACGGGAAGTTGTTCTGCGTTTATCGACATAGCATCTGCCGGTGCGTGGCGTGCCGGTAGCAGTCCGCGTCGTGAAATTGCGTGGATCTCACCCTTATGTCCACTATCGAGCAACGAAATCACGCTATCGACCATGGATAAGCCGGTGCCAAGAATAGCGACTGGATCATTCGACGGAATGTCGAAATATCCATTGCTGGACCAATATTCGGTTACATGATTTCCGGATGTTGCAATTGCGGCTTCGTTTCCTGTCGCGATGATAACGGCATCGGCAGGAAAACGCTCACCTGATGAGCTCGTGACCTGCGGACGGCCGCTTTCAATCGCGACATCTGAAACTTCCGAACACTCGATAAAAAGACGCTGCTGTTCACTCGTCAGATATGGCTGCAGCAAGTTTTGGAGATAAAGTCGGTAAAACGCGCGCGGTGCAAAAGATTGCGGCTGCCATTCGCTTGCACTGAGCGTTTCGGTGTTGGTTGTGAGCCAGTTTAAAAAGTGATCCGGCTTTTCCGGAAAAGCGCTCATATTACTGGCGCGAACATTTAAAAGATGGTTGGGGTTTTGTGTTGAATAGGCGATCCCTGTCCCGATATCACCTGATCGCTCGAATATGCGAACGCTTGTATCTGACGATTGTCCAAGCAACTGCGCGGCCATCAAAACACCGCTCGCACCACCACCAATAATAATAATTGACTTCAAATTATCGTGACCTCATTGCCCGTCGCTGGTTTACGGATATCGCATCCATCGACCCGTTATTTTGGGCATTCCCTTGTTTCCTACTAATTTGATCAGATTTTAAACCGGCGGGAAAGAAAAAATCCTAAAGATAGCCAAAACGTAGCAACTTTGGTTCACCAAAGGATGACAATGATACGACTGTCCATCCCTATTTGTTGACAGTGTGTTTCAGAAACACGGGCTGGCGCCTCGTGTGAAAATCACAATATTTGCAACAAGTTTTCCCACTCGCTGCGATTGGTTCGCAGCAAAGAATCGCAGAACAACAGGACATTGATGATGAGCAACAGCTATATCGAATCCCTTAAGAAACGCCGCACACAGTATGCTCTTGGCAAGACGCTTCCCCTCTCCCAGGACTCCGTCGCCGAACTGATCCGCGAAGCCATCAAGCATTCGCCATCGTCATTCAACTCCCAGAGCTCGCGCGCAGTTGTGCTGTTTGGCGCCGAAAGCGACAAGGTTTGGAACATCGCCAAGGAAGTGCTTCACAAGATCGTTCCTGCAGACGCATTTGCTCAGACTGAAGCAAAGCTCGACAGCTTCGCAGCCGGTGCGGGTACAGTTCTGTTCTTTGAAGACCAGAACGTCGTTAAGGGTCTTCAGGAAAATTTCGCGCTTTATGCAGACAATTTCCCAGTCTGGTCTGAACAGGCTGGCGGCATGGCTCAGCTTTCGGTTTGGTCGGCTCTTGCCAATGCAGGTATAGGTGCAAGCCTTCAGCACTACAATCCGCTGATCGATGCAGAAGTTGCCAAGACCTGGAACATTCCAGCCTCGTGGAAACTGCGTGCGCAGATGCCTTTCGGTTCGAACGAACAGCCGTTCGGCGAAAAGGCATTTATGGACGATGCCGACCGCTTTAAAGTCTTCGGATAATTTCTTCCAAAGCATCAGATAAACGGCTGGATTTTCCAGCCGTTTTTATTTTGCGGCTAAATTATTCCCGCCATTGTGCCCCCTCAAAAAACGGAATCTAATGCTCGCGCGTGCTTGAGAGTCGCTGTCTGGGGAGACGCGACGGATACGCAATGAGCATTGACGATCATTTGCCTTGATAGGCTCTGATCTCCAGAGGGACACCGCATGAAAACCAACACTCAAACCTCCTTTATCAGCTTTAATAAGAATGTCGTTGCGACACGAATGATGCGCGCGAGCATTCCGGCAGCACTTGCCTTTGCGCTTTGCCTCTCGGCCTCGCCTAAGGCTGTTGAAGCTGCCACGCCAGCGGACACGCTTGTGATCGCGATGAGCATCGATGATGTCATTTCGCTCGATCCGGCAGAAATTTTTGAAATCACAACATCGGAAATGCTCACCAGTACTTACGAGCGCCTGGTGACGACCGACACCAAAGACCCGACGAAGATCATTCCGCAGATTGCTGAGAGCTGGACATTTTCAGACGACGGTAAGTCGATCACCTTCAAAATCCGAGACGGTTTGAAATTTGCGTCAGGCAATCCGATTACCGCACAGGACGCCGCTTACTCTATTCAACGCGCGATTAAGCTCGACATGAGCCCGGCATTCATATTGAGCCAGTTCGGTATCACGCGGGAAAATGTCGATCAGAATGTGGTCGCCGTTGACGATAAGACTTTTGTTTTCACCACTGGCAAAGCCTTTGCACCAAGCTTCGTTCTCAACTGCCTGACCTCTAGTGTCGCGTCTATCGTTGACAGCAAACTGGTGAAGGAACACGAACAGAAAATCGAAAAGACCGATACCAATCCATATGAAACGGATTTTGGTTATGGATGGCTGAAGAACGGTTATGCCGGTTCCGGCCCGTTTTCCGTCAAGCAATGGCGCGCCAATGAAGTGCTGCTGCTTGAGCGCAACGACAATTATACAGACGCGAAGCCTGCGATGAAGCGCGTCATCTATCGTCATGTGAAGGAAGGCATGTCGCAACGCTTGCTGCTTCAGGCAGGTGATATTGATATTGCACGCAATCTTGAACCGGGCGACATTGAGGAGCTTGGCAAGGACAGTAAGTTCAGCGTCATCAACGCTCCGAAAGGCCGCATCTATTTTCTGAGCGCAAACCAGAATGTGCCAGAACTGGCCAAGCCGGAAGTGCGTCAGGCACTGAAGTATATGATTGATTACGATACGATTGAAGCCACGCTGATCAAAGGTATCGGCCGTACGCATCAGTCATTCCTGCCGCTCGGCATGTTTGGTGCTACTGACGACAAGCCGTTCAAGTATGATGTTGCGAAAGCGAAAGAACTGCTTGAAAAAGCTGGACTAAAGGATGGCATCAGCATCACGCTTGATGTTCGCAACTCTCAGCCTTATGTCGGCATCGCAGAAAGCATCCAGCAAACCATGGCGAAGGCCGGGGTGAATGTCGAAATTTTGCAGGGCGATGGTAAGCTCACGACAACCAAGGTCCGTGCGCGCAAGCATCAGATGGCGCTTGGCATCTGGGGACCAGACTATTGGGACCCACATACAAATGCAGTCACCTTTACCAACAACCCGAATAATGGTGATGAGGTAAACTTGCGGACCACGGCCTGGCAGGCCTCTTGGGATATTCCCGAGCTGACAGCGGAAACAATGGCCGCAGCAGAGGAGCGCGATACAGCCAAGCGCGAAGCCATGTATCACGATCTTCAAAAGAAATTTCAGGAAGATAGCCCGATCACTGTCATCTATCAGCAGATCGAAACGGCTGTAACGGCTTCCAACGTTCACAATTTCAACATGGTGGCGGATGCCAACTATGTTGCAACAGTGACGAAGGACTAAAACAAGAAAGCCGGGCGACAAAACGCCCGGCTTTCTCTTTATTTCTCGAAGCTGAAAGAGGGTAATTGTTCGAGTGCCGATTTCAGCGCCTCGGACCAGCTTTCAGACACTGTCTGATAGTAAGGATCGGTCGCTTCAAAGCGGCGATGCTCACCGAGCTTTAGATCGTCACTTTCATAGATCTGCATATCGAGTGGCAGACCAACCGAGAGATTAGCCTTCAGCGTTGAATCGAACGAAACCAACAGCAGTTTCACCGCGTCTTCAAAACTCATTTCAGGCTGATAGGCCCGTACCAGAATGGGCTTGCCGTATTTGTTTTCGCCAATCTGGAAGAACGGCGTGTCATCTGAACTCTCGATGAAGTTGCCCTCGGGATAGATGTAAAAAAGGCGCGGCTGACCGCCCTTGATCTGCCCACCCAGAATGAAGGATGCACCGAATGCATCCGCATTCTGTCCACCAGTGGCCGAATTTGAGATGACTTCTTTGACCGTATCACCAATAAGCCGCGCAACCTGAAACATGGATGGCGCTTCGAATATCGAAGGATGGCGCTCTTCCGGTGCCTTCATGCGCTCTTCAAGCAGGCTCGCAACGGCTTGCGTCGTCGCTAGATTGCCTGCCGACAGGAGCACGATCACGCGCTCGCCCGGCTTGGTCCAGCTCCGCATTTTCGAGAATTTCGAGATATTGTCGAGGCCTGCATTTGTCCGGGTATCGGACATAAACACAAGGCCGCGATCAATCTTCATTCCAACGCAATAGGTCATCAACAGTTTCCGGCAGGCAAATCGTAAATTGAAATAATCACTGCCCTACATTGATGTGTACCGCAAGACTTTCAACCGCTCCTCCAAGCCTTACTCCTGAAATTGGTGCAGCATCACGGTAATCAAGGCCGGTTGCAATCCGCACATAGCGATCATTGGGGCAGACATTGTTTGCAGCATCAAAGCCGACCCAGCCCAGTCCATCGATATGTGCTTCTGCCCATGCATGGCTTGCAGTCTGTTCTTCCATGCCTTCCATCAGCAGATAACCGGAAATGTAGCGTGCGGGGATTCCCAGCAAGCGAGCTGCAGACAGAAAGATGTGGCTGTGATCCTGACAAACGCCCTTGCCTGCCTCAAGCGCACTTTCTGCATTTGTGGCAACACTGGTGGTGCCGGGCATATAGGCGACCGCTGTATGAACTGCATTCATCAGCTCGTGCAGCAATGCAAGACGCTCCTGCTCTTTGCTGAGATCGCCAGCGAGAGCTCGAATGCGCTCTCCGGGTTCGGTCAGCGGCGTTTCTCGCTCAAAAAGCCAGAGCGGAGCATAACCATAGACCGGGCCAAGCACGCCGACGCGATCCTCAACCTCGACGCTGCCGCTGGCTGTAATAATGATCTCGTTGATGTTTCGTGCGTGCTGCACGAGGTCGGTTTTATTACCGAAGCCGTCAATATAGGAGACTTCAGGCTCGCCGCCTTCTATTTTCAGCTCCCAATGTTTGACCAGTTGTCCCGGCAGCGTCGGTGGGCGCAAACGCAGGCGCTGCACCGCATAGGGAACCGGATTTTCATAGCGATAATGCGAGACGTGCCGGATATTGAGCAGCAAGCGAACACCTCAATAAAAATTATAGGTTTCGGCGATCTCATTGCCGAGCCGATTATTGCGCGTAATGAATTCGGTCAGAAACTCGTGCAGACCGACATCAAATATCGCACTAATGTCCTGATTTAACAGGCTGCCGTAGATTTTATCCGCAGTCGCGTGGCAGGCAGCACTCTCGCCGTAGTCTTTGCCAAGAAAGCCGAGATGGCCGGTTATGCACTGGTAGCAATGATTAAGTGAGCGCGGCATACGGCCATTCAGGATCAGATAATCAGCAACATGCGATGGGCGATAATCACCATCATAAACCCAGCGATAAGACCGATGCGCTGAAACGGAGCGTAGAATGGACTCCCATTGATAGTTGTCGAGCGTGGTCCCGACATAGGAGACGGCGGGCAACAGTACGTAATATTTGACATCGAGAATGCGCGCAGTGTTGTCTGCGCGTTCAATAAATGTGCCAAGCCCCGCGAAATCGAAGATTTCGTTGCGCAACATTGTCCCATGGAATGCGCCGCGTATGAGTGCCGTTTCCCGCTTTATCTGATCAAGGAGCGGTGGAAGATCGGCTTCTTTCAACGGTTTGCAGAGAGATTTCTTCAGCGTCATCCAGGCTTCGTTGACGCTTTCCCACGCTTCGCGGGTGAGCGCTGTTCGCACCATGCGGCCATTTGAACGCGCGGTTTCCATACAGGACATGACGCTGGAAGGATTGTCCATGTCCCGCAGCAGAAAGTCTGCGACGTTTGCTGCATTATAAGCTTGATATTTGGCTGAAAATGTCTGGCTTGCACCAGCTGACACAACCACAGAAGACCACTCTTCCGGTGCATCCGAAGTTTTGGTCAGCGCCATGCGTAGCCCCGCATCCACCAGACGTGCCATGTTTTCGGCGCGCTCGATATAGCGAAACATCCAGTAAAGCCCATTTGCCGTACGGCCAAGAAGCATAAAATCATTCCCCTTTTCACGCTCTGATCTTCGTGTCAGTTGCTGCGCGTTATGTGTTTTAATCGTCGAGTACCCAAGTATCCTTGGTGCCGCCGCCCTGGCTGGAATTCACAACAAGCGAACCTTCCTTGAGCGCTACCCGTGTCAGCCCACCGGGTGTGATCCGGATACGATCTGACACCAGAACGAAAGGACGCAAATCGACGTGACGTGGCGCAAGACCGCTTTCGGTAAAGATTGGCGTTGTTGAGAGTGCCAATGTTGGCTGTGCGATATAGTTGCGTGGACGTGCTTTCAGTTTTTGAGCAAACGCATCGCGCTCGGCTTTGGTTGCAGCAGGCCCAACCAGCATTCCGTAGCCGCCGGATCCATGCACTTCCTTGACCACCAGATCGGCCAGATTATCGAGCACATAGGCAAGACTATCGGGTTCCGAACAGCGCCATGTCGGCACATTCTCGAGGATTGCCTTGCGGCCGGTGTAGAACTCGACGATTTCCGGCATGTAGGAATAGATGGCCTTGTCATCGGCAATTCCTGTGCCCGGCGCATTGGCAATCGTTATATTGCCAGCACGATAGACATCCATGATGCCCGCGACGCCGAGCGTTGAGTCTGGACGGAATGTCAGCGGATCAAGAAAATCGTCATCAACGCGTCTATAAAGTACGTCGATGGTGCGATAGCCCTTTGTCGTTCGCATCGCGACACGGCCATCCACAACGCGCAGGTCACTGCCCTCGACAAGCTCGACGCCCATCTGGTCAGCCAGAAACGCATGTTCGAAATAGGCTGAATTGTAGATGCCCGGCGTGAGAACTGCGACAGTCGGCACCCCTTGCGTTCCGGGTGGGGCAACGCTTGCCAATGACTGACGCAGCAATTGCGGATAGTTCTCGACCGGGCGAACTTTCACATTCTGAAACAACTCCGGAAAAAGCTGCATCATAGTTTCACGGTTTTCCAGCATATAGGAAACACCAGAAGGCGTGCGCGCATTGTCTTCCAGCACGTAAAACTGGTTTTCAGCAGTCCGCACGATATCAACGCCGATAATATGCGTGTAGACATTGCCTGGCGGACGAAATCCAATCATTTCGGGCAGGAATGCCTCATTATTGGTGATGAGTTCCTTTGGAATGCGCCCTGCCCGGACTATTTCCTGACGATGATAAATATCATCAAGAAAAGCGTTGAGCGCCATCACGCGCTGTTCGATGCCTTGCGATAGCCTTCGCCATTCCTGACCGGAAATGATACGCGGAATAATATCGAACGGAATAAGCCGTTCCGCAGCGTCCTGATCACCATAGACCGCAAAGGTGATGCCGGTTTTTCGAAAAACGCTTTCCGCATCATGTGTTTTTTGCAGAAGTTTGTGCTGATCCTGCTGGTCTAGCCACTGCTTGAGAAATTCATAAGGTTGGCGAACACTCCCGCCATGGTTGAGCATCTCATCAAATGGCTTCACTTATTTCCCCTTCTTTTTCACCAATAGTCGGCTTCAAATCAGGGAAATGCAAGTGTGCAATTTATGCAAAAGCGCAAAGCTGGGTTGCGCAATTGCGTCGCGACAGCGGATTAATTGCTCGCGATAATCCGCGAGCTTCAACCGGGACGATGTGCTTTGACGACAGCTGGATCGGTTTCGATACGCCCTGCACCAATAAGATCGAGACAATAAGGAATGGCTGGGAATACGGCCTGCAGTGTCATAGCGATCGAGACTGGCTTACCCGGCAGATTGAGAATGAAGCTTTTGCCACGGCTTCCTGCCGTCTGGCGCGAAAGAACGGCTGTCGGCGTCTGCTCAAGACTTGCACGACGCATTTGTTCACCAAAACCCGGCAGTTCCTTATGCAGAACAGCCTTCATCGCCTCCGGTGTTTCATCGCGCGGACTTGGGCCAGTTCCGCCTGTTGTCAGGATCAAATCGCACCCAACATTATCGACGAGATCGATAAGCGTATCACGCACGGATTCCATACCATCCGGAATGACGCGTCTAACAATTTCGTAAGGCGTTACAATCGCGCTTTTTAGCCAGTTTTCGATAGCAGGACCGCTCAAATCTTCGTATTCGCCGCGGCTTGCACGGTCTGAGACTGTAACGACGCCGATTTTCACTATCTTATCCTTTTAATTGAGCTTTTACTTAAGTTTATAGCGACCACGCCTTGTCTTGTGAAGGTTTGAAGCTGGCCGCTAGCCTTCCAAAGCTGGTATATCACCTCGTCATCAAAATGCAGTTGCTTTCCTCTTAAATTCGAGCTTCAATCAAAAAGTTGGGGAGAGTAAAAATGCCATTTCGAGGCAGCCAATATCGCGGAACGTTCACGCCTGAGGACTTGCAAGTTCTGCAAGCCGCCTATAACCGCAGCTGTGCCATGTTAGACCGCTGCCCGACAACCCATGAGGCGAAAAACGAACTCGCCCGTGCGATCATCAGGACATATGAATCTGGTGAACATGATCCAGAAAAAATTGCTGCAATCGCAGCGCGAGTAGAACTTATGCGCAGTTGAAACCAGTTACTGAATGTAAACTATCCCTAAGTATGATAGTAAAGTGTTCAGTTTTACTAAAGACATGCCTTGAAAAGTATCGTCACAGGTTATGAAATCCGGTCAATCACGACCAGACTGCGAATGAAACAATATGCCGTTTTCGAGAGATTATTATTTTAAGCGTTTTAAGCCCGCTGAGCTCGAACAGTTGCAGGCGGCCTATCTAAAGACGTGTGAAGTTCTCGGACGCTGCCCGATCACCTCTCCGCAAAAGGATGAGATGTCGCGCGAAATTATCCAAATCTATGAATGCGGTATTTCGAGCCCCGAAAAGATCGCCGAGCTGATGCTTCAGATTGAGAGCGTTAAGCCTAAGCCTTATGCGGAACAGTTCTTTCCGCAGGACTTCGATCTTCCAGCGAAGCGTGCCTGACACAGTTCGCAAAAATTATCAGCGCAAAAACACATAAATCATTTTTACCCCGGCCCGTTTAAGCATTTCGTAAACTTTGGATTCAGCTTTTGGCGGTAATCTTTGGTTAGCAAATAGCTCGGGAGGAGCGTTGCGGGTTTTGGTTGATGGCATTTCTGCAACCAGTTTTGGTTTGGCTGTAGAGCGCCTGAGTTTTGTGTACGGGTATCATGCGTTTTTCGGTTGTGTCAGCAATTGCCCTTGCCTGCACCGCTTTGGCGGGTTGCACGTCTAGTTCCGGCATCGACAGTATCATGCCGCAGCCATCTGCAGAGCTGACCAGCTCGGTTGTCAGGCCTTCTGCACCTTTGACAGAAATGGCGAGAGCCCCGCAATCAATGCCATCCGCACCACAGGAAGAAGTTCTTGCCTGGGCTGGTCCGGTTCCTGATGCGGGCCCATTTAAAAACGAGCCGCCTGCACCATTGACGCAGCGTCCAGAGCAGCGTGTGGTGGCTCCAATCTCGGTTCCCAAGCCGGAAGTCGCGGCTTACCCACCTGTTCGCCTTGATCGCCAAACGCGCAATAAGGTCTATAGCCAGCGCTTCCGCGATGCGAAGCCGATCAACTTCGGTAGTGTTTCGCCGCGCAGACATGCAGTGCATGGCGTAGATGTTTCGCGTTGGCAGGGAGACATTGACTGGGCAACGTTGCGACAGAACGGTGCGAATTTTGCCTATATCAAAGCGACCGATGGCGGCGATCATCTCGATCCAATGTTCCGCAAGAACTGGCGTGATGCCAAAGCCGCAGGCCTGAAGCGTGGTGCGTATCACTTCTTCTATTGGTGCCGCGTAGCCAGTCAGCAGGCTGATTGGTTCATTCGCAACGTGCCGGTTGATCCAGATGCGCTGCCGCCGGTTATCGACGTTGAATGGAACGGCGACTCGTCTTGCAAGCGTCGTCCATCGCCTGCTCAGGTGCGTGAAAAGATGCAGGTTTTCATGGATGCGCTTGAGCGCCATTATGGCAAGCGTCCGGTTATCTACACCGCACCAGATTTTTACGATGATAATTTGAAGGGTGCGTTTACCGATTATCCGTTCTGGCTGCGTGCTGTCGCGCAACATCCATCCAAGGTCTATCCGGGCCGTCGCTGGGTCTTCTGGCAGTATTCCGGCTCAGGATTGTCGCAGGGCGTAAACGGCAAGATCGATCTGAATGTCTTCCACGGAAGTGAAGACCAGTGGCACCAATGGATCGGACGCTTCGCAAGCTGATTTCTAGGGTCGCAATTGAGGGAGCGCTAATCTGATAATTTAGATTAGCGCTCTAATATTCTGTTTTATATTGATTTATAGATTCTCAGCAAGCTCAATCAGGCTTGCCGATCTTTGCCAGATCATACGGCGTCGATTGATACATCTCATTGATCCAGTTCCCGAAAAGTAGATGTGCATGGCCTCGCCAGCAGTTCTGTGGTTTGCGGCTTGCGTCGTCGCTTGGGAAATAGTTGGCTGGCACGGGTGTATCTGGTTGCAGCTGGATATCCCGGAAATATTCATCAGCAAGCGACGTCGTATCGTATTCGACGTGATTGAACATATGAAGTGCGCGGTGCTTTGGGTCTTCCAGCAAGCAAAGACCGCTTTCAGGGCTATCGACGAGAACCTTCAGATTGCTATCTACCGGGATGTCGTCTTTGCGCACTTCCGTCCAACGAGAAACAGGAATTGCAAAGTCGTCGGAAAATCCGCGCAGGTAAGGCGATGCTGGAGCAAGGTTTTGTTGGCTATAAACGCCTGACGCTTTACCGGGCAGGTCATATTTGCTCATGCCATGAAAATGATGCACAGCCGCCTGTGCCGCCCAGCAGATATTGAGCGACCGATGAACATGGGTCTGTGTCCAGTCGAAGACACGCTGCATTTCGTCCCAATATGTGACTTCTTCAAACGGCATACGCTCGACTGGCGCACCGGTAATCACAAAGCCGTCGAAACGTTCGTCCCGCACCTCTTCCCAAGGCCGATAGAAAGAAAGCATGTGATCTGCAGGCGTATGACGCGCTACGTGATTGGTGATGCGAACAAGCGTCAATTCCAGCTGCAATGGAGTTGAACCCAGAAGACGCGCAATCTGCGTCTCTGTCGTGACCTTGTTTGGCATTAGATTGAGAAGGCCGATTTTCAGCGGCCTGATATCCTGACGGATAGCATCTGCCTCACGCATGACCATAACGCCCTCGGCTTCGAGAACACTGGTTGCGGGCAGATCGTCAGGAATTTTAATAGGCATGTCGCGTCAGTCCTTCGTTATGTCAGAGCAGACGCGTGTGGCTTGATCCGTATATTTGCCGGTTGGCCACATCCTTCCATTTTAGGAAGTACCACCTTGCCCGGAAAGGCAGGTTGGCGTTGGGCGTCGCCCCAACTCTTGATGTGACGCTACTTCTACTCAAACTCCTGCGTCCTGGCAATAGTGTTTGAGTGCTTGTAACTCGGCTGTGATGGAATTTTATTCTAACAATTTAACGCGCAAAGTTGCTCCGGTTTAAAGAGCGTCTCCAAGACGAAAAGAACTGTCTTTATACATGCGCGGAACAAGCCGTCGCATTACGCGTTTTTCTTTTATCCGCCTGGTATGGTAAACTGTTGGTAAAAGGGAGGGAAAAATGAGCAACATTATATTTTGGATGGCGCTTGTCATTCTGCCGGTTCTGGCCGGAACTGCTTTCGCTTACCTTCGTCACATGCATCATGGTGATGATTTCTAAGCGGTAATTCAGATTGCGCCTGAAAGCTTCGAATGTCGGAACATTGATCCGATTGGATCAGATCGGAGCTCTAGGCATCTGTTTAACGCGCAACTCTGTCCGAAAACCGTTTCACACTTTTCGGAATGCGCGTTAATGACGTGGCTTACTAACTGGCTTGACGAAATAGATTGATATCAACATTACTAAGTAATGCCAGATAGTCGCGCCGTTCCGTTTGAAACCACGCTTCTTGTGCGTGATACCTGTCTTTGTTTGCATGTTCAGCGTGCAGCCCGTGCGCTTGCCCGTTATTTTGACGAGGAACTTCGCCCTTCTGGTCTCAATAATGGTCAGTTTTCGCTTCTGATGGCATTAAATCGCCCCAGCCCGCCGCCTATGAAGCCGGTGGCTGAACTATTGGCCATGGATCAAACCACCCTCACCGCAGCATTGAAGCCTTTGCAGCGCAATGGCTGGGTGGAGATTGTCGTAAATCCCGACGATCGCCGCCAACGCCTTCTTTTGCTTACATCTGAAGGACAAACGGTTCTTGCATCAGCTGTTCCTATTTGGACATCGGCTCATGCAAAACTCGAAAGCACGTTCTCCGGCAATAATCTTGAATTATTTCGTCAAGAATTAATGTCACTTTGCCGTTAGGCTCTTTACCATCTGCCTGATAACGTTAGTTTGCGAAGTGCAACTATCGTACGAAAAGCGTGACTCGGGTTCACGCCAACCTCAGGTGGTATAACTTCAATGAACGGACCGGATACCCCCCATATCCTCGTCGTTGGTGCAGGCTTCGGAGGCCTGCAATTAATTCATGATCTCAAAGGTGCCAATGTTCGCATAACCCTTGTCGATCAACGCAATCATCATCTTTTTCAGCCGCTGCTTTATCAAGTTGCAACAACGATCCTAGCTACATCGGAAATAGCCTGGCCAATTCGCCATCTTTTCCGTGATCGTAAGGAAGTGACGACATTGCTTGGCACTGTCGTGGGCGTCGATGCATCCGCAAAACAGGTGCGGCTCGAAGACGGCACGAAGATTGATTATGACACGCTCGTCCTCGCCACTGGCGCACGGCACGCTTATTTCGGCAATGATCAATGGGAAAAGCTGGCACCCGGTCTTAAGGCGTTGGAGGACGCTACGACCATTCGCCGCCGCTTGCTTCTGGCTTTTGAACGCGCAGAGCGCGAAACAGATCCAGAGAGACGGCAGGCACTGCTTACTTTCTCGGTAGTTGGTGGGGGACCAACTGGCGTGGAGCTGGCAGGCATTATCGCAGAGCTGGCCAAGCAGACAATGTGGCCCGAGTTCCGCAATATCGATACGCGTGAGGCGCGTGTGCTGCTGGTGGAGGCAGGGCCACGCATTCTGGCTGCATTTCCAGAAGACCTATCAACTTACGCACAAAATGCTCTTCAGAAGATCGGCGTAGAAGTGCGTCTCGGCGTACCTGTCAAGGAGATCACGGAAGATGGCGTGACCGTTGGCGAAGAGTTTATTCCCTGCAAAACCGCTATCTGGGCTGCTGGTGTCGCTGCATCGCCTGCAGCTTCATGGCTCGGAGCGGAAAGCGATCGTGCAGGCCGCGTTCGCGTGCTTTCCGATCTTACGGTGCCGGGACACGAAAACATCTTTGCGATTGGCGATACAGCCTGGGTTGAAGGACCTGACGGAAAGCCTGTGCCGGGTATTGCGCCTGCCGCAAAACAGCAAGGCGCTTATATTGCAAAGGTTATTCGCAGTCGCGTTTCAAGTAGTGCGGCTCCAGCGCCGTTTCGTTACCGCCATCAGGGCAATCTCGCGACCATTGGTCGAGGTGCTGCCGTGGTTGATATGGGGCGGATCAAGCTTAAAGGCGCAATTGCCTGGTGGGTATGGGGCATCGCCCATATCTTCTTCCTGATCGGCACGCGTAGTCGCGCAGCCGTTGCATGGAGTTGGCTCTGGACATTTATATCCGGGCAGCACAGTGCGCGCCTGATTACTCAGGGCAAGGCTGCCGAAGATAACAAATAAACAAAACGGCCCGCCAAAAGCGGGCCGTTCCGGTTGCCTGAGAAAGAAGATCAGCCCAATTATTCCGCCGGTTCGAGAACCGGTGTTCCCTGAACGTCGATCACATCGCCCTTCATTGCTGCTGCCAGCATGTCGGTGTCGAGTTCGTTTTCCCAACGCGCCACAACGATGGTTGCAACGGCATTGCCGACGAGATTGGTCAGTGCACGGCATTCCGACATGAAGCGATCAATGCCGAGGATGAGCGCCATACCAGCAACCGGTACTGCCGGAACAACCGAAAGCGTTGCAGCAAGCGTGATGAAGCCTGCACCGGTGATACCAGCAGCGCCCTTCGAGCTAAGCATTGCCACGAGAAGCAGCAGGATCTGATCAGTGAGCGAAAGCTGAATATCCGTTGCCTGTGCGATGAACAGTGCAGCAAGCGTCATGTAGATATTCGTGCCATCAAGGTTGAACGAATAGCCAGTTGGAATGACAAGGCCCACGACCGAGCGCTTACAACCCGCTTTTTCCATCTTGTCCATGAGGCTTGGCAGAGCAGCTTCTGACGATGAAGTGCCAAGCACCAGCAGGAGCTCTTCTTTGATGTAGCGAATAAGCGCCAGGATTGAGAAGCCGTTATAGCGTGCAACCGCGCCAAGCACGATCAGAACGAATAGCAGAGCTGTGATGTAGAACGTCGCGATCAGCAAGGCCAGATTGGCAATCGAGCCGATACCATATTTGCCGATGGTGAAAGCCATGGCGCCGAACGCACCAATCGGAGCCGCCTTCATCAGGATCGAAACCAGCTTGAAGACAGGTGCTGTGAGGATCTGTAGGAAGTCGGTGACTGGCTTGCCTTTATCGCCAACCATGGCGAGCGAAATACCAAACAGGACCGAGAAGAAAAGAACCTGAAGGATATCGCCAGACGCGAAGGCGCCAACGATGGTGGTTGGGATGATATTGCTCAGAAAGCCGGTAATCGTCTGTTCGTGAGCTTTTTCGGCGTAGTTTGCAACTGCCTTCGGATCGAGCGACGAAGGATCGATGTGCATTCCTGCGCCCGGCTGCACAACATTGGCAACGATAAGGCCAATGATCAACGCAAGCGTCGAAAAGGTCAGGAAGTAAATCATGGCTTTACCGGCCACGCGCCCCACCTTCTTCATGTCAGTCATGCCGGCAATGCCGGTCGCAACGGTCAGGAAGATTACCGGGGCAATAATCATTTTCACCAGCTTGATGAAAGCGTCACCCAGTGGCTTTAGCTGGGTGCCAAGCTCCGGATAAAAATGACCAAGAAGAATACCGGCAGCAATGGCTACCAGAACCTGCACATAGAGGTGCTTGTAAAAAGGAATTGGGCGGCGTGGCTCGGCCACAGCGCCTGACGGTACAGCGATCATGATGTCCTCCGTTCGGCTCAGCCCGGATCTCATCCAGCCTCCCGAGCCATTAGTCTGTCGTTCAACAGCTCCCGCTGCTGTTGACATCATGATTGCAAGCTGCGTGCCAGTTTTTGTTATTAGAATTAAGTTATTGAAATAATTATATAATAGTAATTAGTTGGGAGTCTTTTTCTGCTGTTTGTGCGAATTATCGCACATATTACTTTTCATGCGGTGCGGATTAATGCACAATCGATTTCATGAATGAAGCATCGGTTTCGACAATTGAAGCAATTTCGCTGCCCGCCAATAATCGCCGGACATGGTGGATATTTGGCGCGATTTGTGCTGCTATTTTTGCACTGGCTTTCTGGGTTGTCGGCGATGCTGCGCGTGATCGTGCTTTGCTTTCACTGGGTGAGCAGACCCGGATCGATGCAAATCTGAATACGGCCCTCCTCCGAACCGTTCTTGAGAAGCAACGCGCACTACCTCTGGTCCTTTCCAAAGACAAGGAGCTAGCCGACGCGCTTGCAATGCCGAGTGCGGTGGCTATCGATCAGCTCAACCGTAAGCTGGAAGCGCTCGCTGAAGGCACACAAGCGGCGGTCATCTATCTTGTTGGACTTCATGGCTATGCAATCTCCGCCAGTAACTGGCGCGAGCCGGACAGTTTTGTCGGCAACGATTATAAGTTCAGGCCTTATTTCAATGACGCATTGAAAAACACAAACGCCGAATATTTTGCGCTTGGTAATGTCAGCCTGCGGCCTGGCCTTTATATTTCGCGCCGTGTCGATGGGCCAAATGGACCACTTGGTGTAGTCGTGGTGAAACTGTCCTTCGATCAGCTGGAAAGCGATTGGAATGAAACTGGCCGTCCGACTTTCGTTACAGATAATCGAAATATAGTACTGATCACCACCATGCCCTCATGGCGGTTTATGACCATTGGTGAACTTCAGCCTCAAACAGTTGAAACCATTCGCAACAGTCTACAGTTTGGTGATGCGCCTCTTAAGCCTCTGCCGCTTTCGCTAAAGCCTGTGGCGGGAGACGATATGGTGCTGGTTGATGCAATTCTGCCGGGGTCGGCTCGGAGCACAGATTTTCTGGCAATCCGCTCGCATGTTCCAAGCACGCCTTGGCTCATGTATAGCCTCGCACCCATCAGGCAGCCTGTGGAAGCTGCAATACGTGAGGCACGCCTTATCGCTTTCATTATCTTGGCAAGTATTGCTACCGTGGCCGGTATTCTGCTGCGCCGCCGTCAGCGTGTTGTTGCACGTATTGCCGATGCGCAACGTCGACAAATTGAACTCGAGCAACGTGTAGCGGAGCGAACGCTTGATCTCATTTCAGCGCGCGACCGACTGGAGTCCGAGATAAACGAACACCATAAAACCGAAGGCATGTTGCAAGGCGTACAGCAGGATCTGGTACATGCAAACCGCTTGGCAATCATGGGACAAGTTGCGGCTGGCGTTGCACATGAGATCAACCAGCCCGTCGCGACAATCCGCGCTTATGCCGATAATGCACGGACGTTTCTTGATCGCAAGCGACTGGATGATGCGGCGGAAAACCTTGCTGAAATCGCCGCTCTGACCGAACGTATTGGTGCGATCACCGGTGATCTTCGTGCCTTTGCACGTAAAGGACATCGTGCTTCAGAACCAGTGCCGCTAGCTCAGGTGATTTCAGGCGCACTTGTTCTTTTGCGCAGTCGCTTTGCAGGCAGCATGGATCAGCTGGATATCGAGCTCCCCGCGCCCGATCTTTGTGTTTTCGGTCATTCAATCAGACTTGAGCAAGTTCTCATAAATCTGTTTCAGAATGCGTTGGAAGCAGTTGAAAGCAAAGGGAATGACGGTCACATAGAAGTCCGCACAAAAGCTCTTTCGAAGAGTGTTGTACTGACGGTTTCGGATAATGGCCCGGGCATTCCGCAGCATATTCTCGATAATCTATTCACGCCATTCAACACATCCAAGGAAAGAGGCCTTGGGCTTGGACTGGTGATCGCCAAGGAAATTCTAACCGACTATGGCGGCAAGATTTCAGTAAAAAGCAGTGCAAATGGCACTCTATTCCGTGTGGAATTCAAGAAAGCATGATGAATATTTCGGTCATACTTGTCGATGACGACAAAGCACTACGCCGTGCAACCAGACAAACATTGGAGCTGGCGGGCTATGAAGTGCTGGATTTTGGCAGCGCCAGCGAGGCGCTGAATGCAATCAACTCCTCATTTGAAGGCGTGATCGTTACAGATGTGCGTATGCCGCAGATCGACGGATTGGAGCTTTTCGCCCGAATCCGCGAAATCGACGCCGATTTGCCGGTTATCCTGATTACTGGTCATGGCGACATTCCAATGGCCGTCCGGGCTATTCAGGATGGTGCTTACGACTTTATCGCCAAGCCTTTCGCAACTGACAGACTGGTTCATAGTGTATTGCGTGCGGGCGAGCGCCGAAAGCTTGTTCTGGAAAATCGCAGCCTGCGCCATTTGGCGGATGAAGCACAGCACGACATGCCTCTGATCGGTCAGACGCCGGCAATTGAAAATCTGCGCCGCACGATCCGAGATATCGCTGATACGGATGTCGATGTGCTCATTGCAGGAGAAACCGGCAGCGGCAAAGAAGTCGTCGCTCAGTTGCTGCATGATTGGGGCCGCCGAAAAAAAGGCAACTTCGTTGCGCTTAATTGTGGTGCTTTGCCCGAAACTGTCATTGAAAGCGAGTTGTTCGGTCATGAGGCAGGAGCTTTCACTGGAGCGCAGAAAAAGCGCGTCGGACGCATCGAACACGCGAGTGGTGGCACTCTCTTTCTTGATGAAATCGAAAGTATGCCTGCGGCAACTCAGGTGAAACTTCTGCGTGTTCTGGAAATGCGTGAGATCACGCCGCTTGGCACGAATGAAATCCGTCCGGTCGATCTTCGTGTTGTGGCGGCTGCAAAAATCGATCTCGGCGATCCTCAGGAACGGGGTGATTTTCGCGAAGACCTTTATTATCGGCTGAACGTGGTTACGCTGACGATCCCACCTCTACGGGAACGGCGTGAAGATATTCCCCTGCTCTTCTCACATTTTTTGGCGCGCGCAGCTCGACGTTTTAATCGGGACATTCCAGTTCTCGATGCCGCTACACATCGCCATTTGATGGAACACAACTGGCCCGGCAATGTTCGAGAACTCGTGCATTTTGCCGAGCGATTTTCTCTTGGTGTCACGACACCTGCGAAGGCAGTTCCTGTTCCAGACGATCAAGCCACGCTGCCAAAGCGGCTTGAGCGTTACGAAGCTTCGCTGATCCGTGAGACCCTCGCAGCGCATAATGGCGATGTTCAGCAGACACTGGAATCTCTCGGTATTCCGCGCAAAACATTCTATGACAAGATGCAACGGCACGGGATAAACCGCTCAGACTACAAGTCCGAAGCTTGAGTGTTTAGTTGATTATCTCGGTGCGGCAATCAAATGTCCTGTCGATGCATGGCGCATGACATCCATCGGAATGCCGTAAATCTCTTCGAGCTGTTCTGGCACCATAATACCGGTTGGCGTCGACTGCGCGATAAGACGACCGCTATGCAGCGCAAACACTGCGTCACAGAAACGGGAAGCCATGTTGACGTCGTGAAGGACAACAAACACACTTAGTTTTTTCTCGTGCGATAATTTCTGCACAAGTGAAAGCACTTCAATCTGATGCGCGATATCCAAAGCTGATGTCGGCTCGTCGAGCAACAGGCATTCGGCATCTTGTGCAACCAGCATGGCAAGCCATACGCGCTGCCGTTCGCCCCCTGAAAGCGTATCGACCATACGGTCGGCAAAAGGTGCGATTCCTGTGAGCTCGATGGCTTCTTCAACCTTCTGGCGGTCAACAGCTCCAAAGCGACCAAGAGCGCCATGCCATGGGTATCGACCAAGCGCTACCAACTCTTTTACCAGCATACCGGATGCCGCAGCTGTTTGCTGAGGCAGATAGGCGAGCTTGCGAGCAAACTCACGGTCGCCCCACTCATTCAATGGCTTGCCTGCAAAGCGCACAGTCCCGCTTGATGCCGGATGCTGTCGCGCGAGAATTTTCAGCAAGGTGGACTTGCCCGATCCGTTATGACCAATGAGCGCTGTTAGGCTCGCCGCTTGGATCGACATTGTCAGGGGCTGCAGCAAAGTGCGCCCTGGTACTGCGAAGCTGACATTCTCAAGTTCAAACAATGCGGAAGTCATCAATTTATCCCGTTTTCGGATAGCAGCTCTGCATTTAAGCAGCATTTCGCCGGTTGATAGCAAAACCTGACGAAGATATACATATTAAAATTGCTTAATCAGGAAAATGCTATTGGGCTTCCATCCGCATATGACAAGCCGCATTGAGGATGTCCGTTTGCTGGACGATCTTCATTATCGTGTCTGGAATGGCGCGATTGCGGATGTGTGGACGGTCGAATGTGGTCCTGGAGCGCGAGGCGAGTATGTCTCACAGGCGCCACGGCTTTTTCTGGTGCTTGAAAGTCGTGGGGAACTTGCGATCCGGCCTGAGCAAAATGATCGCACCATCGTGCAAAACACCGAACAGCCGCGACTTTGCTATATTCCGGCAGGAATGACGATCTGGAGCCGTGTCACGCGACCCGGAAAACTACGACATCTCGACCTGCATCTCGATACGACTGTCCTTCAACAACGACTTGGAGGTGCGCTGAGTAAAAGTAATTTGGAGCGCCCTCGTCTGCTCTTCTCAAACTCAAAGATTGAGCAGATCGGATCCTTGTTGGCGGATGAATGCCTTTCACCCGCACCCCTTCACGATCTTTATGGTGAAGGTCTTATCAATGCGCTTGTCAGCGAATTGTTCGATGTGCGCCGGGATGTTCCATCGCGAAGTAGCAAACTGTCACCATGGCAGTTGCGCCGCGTTACAGATTTCATCGAAGATAATTATCACCGGATTATCCGACTTCAGGAGCTCGCGTCGCTAGCTGAGCTTTCAGAATCTTATTTCTGCAGTGCATTCAAAGCTTCGACCGGAATTTCCCCTCATGCATGGCAAATGAAGCGACGTATTGAGCGTGCGCAGGGGTTTCTTTTGCAGCCTCGTGCATCTTTGCCGCATATAGCCACGATTACCGGGTTTTCGGATCAGGCGCATTTTACGCGCGTATTCAAGAAGTTGACAGGGACTACGCCGGCAGCCTGGTTGCGTTTGCAGGCCTGATATAGGCCCCAGTATATTAGCGAAATATCATTCAATTTGGCGTAATAACGATCAATCTTCACGTCATATCCTGATGTAAACACTCATATTAATTTGCTGCGTCGAACAATCGGCGCAATTATAGTGCCAGCAGCTTCTTGCGATCCGAAAAAGCCATTCGTTTGAAGCAAGCACTCTCCAGATTATTTGAGGGGCTGAATACATGACGAGATCGATGAAGCTGACGCTTAAGGTGCTGCTTGCCAGCGGAACGGCGCTAGCCGTGTTACCACTTTCGCTGATGCCTGCTGCGGCACAGGACGCCAACACTTCAATCCGTCTCGATACGGTGGTCGTACAGACTGGTGACGGTAAGCCTTCCGATGGAACTGCACCTGTTCAGGGCTTTGTTCCCCAAGCCACAACGACAGGCTCCAAAGATAGTGTTGCGATTGAAAAGATCCCGCAATCTGTTGCAGTTGTTGGTCGTGATCAAATGAATGCGACAGGCGCGCAGAAAATCGATGAAGCTCTGCGTTATACCGCTGGCGTCATGGGGCAGCCGTTTGGCGTCGATAATGATACAAACTGGATTTACATTCGCGGTTTTGAAGCAACCCAGTACGGCACTTATCTCGATGGTTTGCAGAACTTCAGCTATGGCTTCGGTGGCTTCCTGATCGATGACTTCGGACTTGAGCGTATTGAAGTTCTACGGGGTGCTTCTTCGGCGCTTTATGGCGGCTCCAACCCCGGCGGTATCGTCAACTATATCAGCAAACGTCCTGATGGCGAGCGCACTCGTTATCTTGAGGCTGGCATTAACAGCTACGGAAATGGCTACCTTGGCTTCGATATCGGCGATAAGGCAACAGATACCGTTAATTACCGTATTAACGGCAAGATTCAGGGCGGCGACAACTACACGGATTACTCCAAGGAATTCCGGGGCGTCATTTCGCCGAGTATTCAATACAAGCCGGATGAATCGACCAGCCTTACTATTTTGGCCAGCTATAGCCATCTTGATCTGACACATGACGGCGGTGGCTTCCTGCCCTATTATGGCACCGTTGTTCCAACTGAATTCGGTAAGATTTCGCGCAAGACCAATCTGACTGAGCCGGGTCTGGATGATTATAACCGCGAGCAGGTGCAAATCGGTTATGAGTTCGAACACCAGTTCGACAATGATTGGACTGTTCGCCAGAACGTTCGTTACGGCTATGCGCATGTAAAGGAACATAGCCTTTACGCATTCGGATATGATGGTTTCCTTGCGCAACCTGCGCCTGGAAATCCATATGTGTCACGCATCAATTTCAAGCACGACACGACAATCAATACGTTTCAGGCAGACAACCAGCTCGAAGGCACAGTTACAACTGGCGCTTTGACTCATAATCTTCTGTTTGGTGCTGAGTATCGTTATTTTGGTATCGACCAGATGCAGCAGTCGGGCGATGGTACGCTGATCAACCCATTTGATCCGGTATATGGCGCTACGCAGCCTGCGATGCGCGATCCATATATCGATCAGGATCTGAGCCGGAACCAGTTTGGTATCTATGCACAGGACCGTATGGAATTTGGTGACGGCTGGATCGTTACGCTGAATGGTCGTTATGATTATGTGACGACAAATGCGAAGGGCTTGCCGCACTACAAGGACCATAATGATCGCTTCTCAGGTCGCGCAGGTATCGGCTACGAGTTTGAAAATGGTCTCACGCCCTATGTAAGCGTCTCATCATTCTTCAACCCGGTGCTGGACGAGCTATATCGAATTGGTGATGCTCCGAACATCGTCATTACGCCAGCCAAACCTGAAACCGGTATTCAGTACGAAGTCGGCGTAAAATATCGCCCCGAACTTTTCGACGGTCTCATCACGGCGTCATTCTTTGATCTCACCAAAGAGAATGTTGTGACCGGGCCATTCGGTAACAAGAGCCAGCTGGGACGCGTAAACTCCCGCGGCTTTGAGTTCGAGGTACAGGCCAATATCAATGAATCATGGAAGCTGACGGGTGCGTTGACGGCCTATGATCTGACAGTCAAAGACGACGACGATACATCGCTCATCGGCAAGCGCCCATATCTTCTGCCAGAACAGCAGGCATCCGTATTCGTGGAATATAAAGTTCCGGAAGGCGTACTTGAAGGCGTCAAGCTTGGAGGCGGTATTCGCTATGTCGGTTCTTCTTATGCCGATGCCCAGAACACGCTTAAGGTTCCTGCCGTGACTTTGGCTGACCTGAAGCTCGGCTATGAAAAGGACAATTGGGGCATTGATCTCAACGTTACAAATCTCTTCGACAAAGACTATGTAGCTGGCTGCCAGGGCGTTTATGTTTGTGGCTATGGCGGAGGCCGTAAGGCTTTGCTCAAAGTCCATACCAAGTGGTAAAGGTCGGATAAGCCCCAAAAAGGTTGAGTTTTATATATTTTGGCGCCCACGATTTATTCATCGTGGGCGCTATTTATTTAAGCTGTTATAAATAGATAGGCTTCTTTTCTAATAAAATAATTCAAGATTGCTCCATTAGGAAGTCACGTAACACGACCGCCTGATTGTGCTCGACGTCTTTCGCACCAAAAAGTAAAGTGAGGCGTGCACCAGAGGCTTTCGTGAGGGCCTCTTGAATTGCTGCTTGATTGGCTTTCAGCTCGTCTCGATATTTTTCCTGAAACTCAGGCCACTTGGCAATATCATGGTCGAACCACTTTCGAAGCCCTGTTGATGGGGCCAAGTCTTTGGCCCAAAGATCAATTGCAGCTTCTTCTTTTGTCATCCCGCGTGGCCAAACACGATCGACCAAAATCCGAAAACCATCATTCGGCTGCGGTTCGTCATAAATACGTTTGATCTTGATATCGGGCATGACTTGTTTCCAGACTGGTTGGTCAGGAAACAATAGGTCTATTCACGTCGAGAGCAAGCCCTTGAGGATTGTAACGGATCAGGGCCCAGGTTTATCCAGCCGCGGAAAGAATCCCATCGCTTGTAGACCCCGCCTGCACCGCATGAAGACGCTTGTAACGACCATTCTTAACCGACAACAGTTCCGAATGACTGCCCTGCTCTACGATCTGGCCGCCTTCGACAACCATGATACGATCAGCATTGACGATAGTCGCCAGGCGGTGTGCGATCACAAGCGTTGTACGGCCCACTGAAAGCTCTGAAAGCGATTGCTGGATTGCACGTTCGGTTTCTGTATCCAGCGCTGAAGTTGCTTCGTCTAGGATCAGGATTGGTGGATTGCGCAGGAAAATACGCGCAATTGCCAAACGCTGTTTCTGTCCGCCAGAGAGCTTGACGCCGCGCTCGCCAATGACCGTATCGTAGCCATCAGGCATGGCTGCAATTACAGCGTCGAGACGTGCGCGACGAGCGGCATCGGCAACTTCTTCATCCGTCGCATCAAGGCGACCATAGGCGATATTCTCGCGGATTGTACCCGCAAACAGGAACACATCCTGGCTCACAATGCCTATATTGGAGCGCAACGACTTCAGCGTCATGTCGCGAATGTCAATGCCATCGACGAGAATGGCCCCGCCGGTCACTTCATAAAATCGCGGCAGCAGTGAACATATCGTCGTCTTGCCTGCACCAGAGGAGCCAACAAAAGCAATGTTTTCACCGGCATTGATGCTCATGTTCAGACCATCAAAAATCGGGCGTTCGGAATTATAGCCAAACTTCACATCGCGATATTCGATATCGCCTTTGAGGCGCGCAACCGATTTTGCTGTCGGACGATCAGCAATATCCGGGCGGGTATCGAGAAACTGGATGTATCGCTGAAAGCCTGCAATGCCTTTCGGATAGGTTTCAATGACCGAATTGATCTTGTCGATCGGGCGGAAGAACACGTTGACCAACAGGAGGAAACCAACAAAACCGCCAGCCGTTAGATCGCCTTGCACAACGAACCATGCACCGGCGAGCATGACCACAACCTGCACGAAGCGCATCGATAGATAAGACAGTGACATCGAGGCAGCCATGATCTTATAGGCGGCAAGCTTGGTCTTCTGATAGTTTTCATTGCTTTCAGCAAACAGCTTGCGTTCATGGTCTTCGTTCGTGAAGGCTTGAACCACACGAATGCCACCGACGTTTTCTTCAATACGGGCATTGAAGTCACCAACACGACGATAGAGCGCGTGCCATGTTGCGGTCATCCGTCCGCCATAACGGAGCGTCACATAAGCGCAAAGCGGAACGATCACAGCTGTTATAAGTGCAAGTGGGACGTGGACCCACATCATCAGGCAGAAGGCGCCGATGAGCGTCATTATAGCGATAAAGAGATCTTCCGGCCCGTGATGGGCGACCTCCCCGATTTCTTCGAGATCCTTGGTCAGTCTGGCAACCAAATGTCCGGTTTTTTGATTGTCGAAGAACCCAAATGAAAGCTTCTGCAGGTGGTCGAATGCCTTGCGACGCATCTCGGTTTCGATTTTGATACCGAGCATGTGACCCCAATAGGTCACAATGACTTGCAGAATGGCATTGAAGACATAAATCGCAAGCAACCCAACGGCAGCCAGAGCAATAATGCCGAGCTGGCCAGTAGGCAGAAGCCTATCGATGAAGAGAGTCACGGCAATTGGAAAGGCCAGTTCCAAAAGACCGGCTGCCACGGCGCTCGAAAAATCCAGCACGAACAACCCGCGATGCGGGCGGTAATATGTGCCGAAGCGCTTCAACAAATCCGCCATGGCATGGCTCCTTCCATTCACAATTAGTAGGGTGCCTAGCGCATTCCTATCGTGAGTGGAAGGCTATTATGACTTCTTGGGTCAGCATTCTTTGGGAAATGGCCTTTTCGGCCTACCCAGCCATAAAACCAACTGCATCCTTGTGCCAGTAACCAGCGACGAGCGTTTCCTCGCGGCTTTTACCCAGCGTCTGACGCCAATGCTGGCGAACAATCTTAGCCTGATCAGCCTCACCCGCAAACCAGCCAAAACTGTCTGGTCCTTCGGGCCACTCAGCTTCGCACAAAATTTGCGTCAGCGTTTCGCCTGCACGCTTTTGATCAGCATCGATAACCCAATCGACGGAAATGCCCTTTGGGTGCTGCAGAGGCTGAACGTCTTTTTCGCTATCGACGGCAATGATGACGCGACCTGTTACGTCTGAGGAAAACTCCTCAAGCATACGACCAATAGCAGGTAAGCCAGTTGCATCTGCACCCATGAGATAACGGCTTGCACGACGCAATGGACGTCCGACTGGCCCCATCAGACCAACCGTATCGCCAATCTTCGCGCCTTTCGCCCATTTGCAGGCCAGGCCTTCTATTTCATGGAGATAGAAGTCGATTTCAAGCCTCCCAGCGTCAATATCAAGAGCCCGGATTGTATAAGCGCGCGAAGCGGGTCTGCGTTGTTCATCAGGCCAGAATGGCAAGCCATTTGGCCCCATGATGGGCCAGATCGGCTGTGGCACTTCTTCCGTGGGAAGCAGCAGACGAATATGCATCGCCCCAAAGAGGGAAAAGCGTTTCAAGTCCTCACCAGCTAGCCGCACGCGCAGCATATGCGGCGTCAACAGACTTGTAGAAATTACCCGCATCAACCGGAACTGCGGCAAAACCTGTTCACCAGCACGGTCGCCTTGCCAAACGATCTCCGGCGCTTCTTCCTTGGTGTAGAGTTTGATGGCAACGGCTGCGAGATCTTTAAGGCGATGCAGACCGATGTCTTCGTCTGCAAGCAAGGAAACGCGATAGCCGCTATCAGCGGCATCAATCTCGATCCGACCGAATTCATAAGTGAACTCGTGGCGGCTTTCGTGACTGTTATATTGCGCCTGATAAGAGTTGAGCCGATCAATGATGTTCGGCAGATAGGCTTCGCCTTTCAGAAGGCGAATATGGGAATGGCTTGTCAGCTTGGAGGTCAGTTCTGATGACATCTTGGACACGGCTTTTCTCAATCTATGTTTTCAGGAATCTCACTATCATAAACTTGAGTATTCAGGAAAACTTTTATCGTTCAGATGAGTGATTGGCAGACGACGCAATTTTTAGCCTCGCCTGCCCCATGATCAGCCGCCAATGCGACCTGTGATAGCGATCTTGAAGGTTCGACCCTTGGCCTGCTCAATATCCGTACTCGTGGCCCAACCAGTCTGGGCGTCGGTATAGGCTTTGTTGAAGAGGTTATCGACGCCGAAGTCGAGCTTCACATTGTCGGTGACTTGCCAGTTGGCAAAGGCATTAACGAGATCGACACGCGGGTAAACTTTGACGCCACCGGTTGTCAGTGCGCGATTGACCTTACCGACGCTCTGATATTCGACACCATAAACGAGCTTCTCTTCAAATGCCTTGAGGCCAAGCGTTGCACTGAAATTGTTGAGCGGCGTGTTGCTCAGGCTTTCTCCTTTGTAAACGCCGTCTTTCATTTCGGCATCCGTGTAAGAAGCAGCCAGGTTCACATAGCCCCACCAGTTGTCATAAGTGCCTTCCAGCTCAATACCCTGCAAGCGTGCAGCGCCGACGTTTTCAGATGTTGTTACGTTCCCGGTTTTCACAGTGTTGATGTAGTTCTTGACGTCTGTATGGAACAGATTGAGCTTGGCACGAACCTGATCGCCTGCATCCAGAATACCGTCTTGGCGCAAGTTTACGCCAAATTCGTAAGAGGTTGCGACTTCGGGCTTGAGAAGCAGATTTGGTTCATATCCCGAGCCATGTGCGCCGTTCTGCCTAAACATATCCTGCATATGAGGAACGCGATAACCTTGGGAATAGAGACCGTAAAACTGAACGCCGTCCCATGGTGTTACACCGACGCTGAAGCGTGGTGAAACGCGATTGCCGTCGACGTTGACATCTTCCGAGGGCAGAACATTCGTTGCCTTGGTCGTGCCATCGAGGCGGTATCCGTCATAACGCAGAGCGCCAATCAGTTCGAGCCACTTTTGATAATCGCCCTGCCACTGAATAACGCCGCCATAGGCCTGCTGTTCACCATTGCCGAAGTTGTCGGTGTCGGATTCACCACGCATCTTATAGTAATCCACGCCATAGGTGAGCGTATGGCTCATCGCGCCGGTTTCAAAGCGTGAGCTGTTGTAAGCGCGGAAACCTGCCGTCGAGACATCATAATAACGCGTCTTGCCTATATTGGCTTTCGGCCAGACCTGATATTGGTCGTTATCCGTATCACTGTAATAGGCGTTGACCGACAGATCCCAGAATGGGTTGTCGTCCGGCTTATAAGTGTAATTACCCGTGTAAGTGCTGACGATGGTTTCGGCATTATAACGCGATAGCGTGCTCGAAGTGGAACCACTGCTGCCGGTCATGATGTCATTATATTTTTGACGCTGGAAACCGAGCTTTATTTCATGCCCATCTGCAGGACGGATGGTGATCTTGCCAAGACCGCTGACAACGCGTTCGCCAGTCCAGCGCACGACATCGCCGTCACCATTCTTATAGGCGTCACTGTCGCGATAGTTGATATTGCCGATGACATCGAAATTCGGGTTGAAGCGATAGGCGCCGACGGTGCTGGTCATCCAGCCATTACCGTTGCTTTCATAGCGTAGTTTTTCGCTCAGCGCCCATGTTTCATCATCGCGCAGGAAATCGCCTGCATCCTTGGTTTCGAAAGCAACGAGACCGCCAATGCCACCAGAACCATAGGCATTGGATACCGGTCCTCGAATGACCGTTACCTGCTTTAGCATTTCAGGGTCGATATAGAATGAACCCGAGCCATGCCCAACGCGCCAATAGTCCTGACGAGCACCGTCTATCGTTACCGCAACCCGGCCATATTCCTGAAGGCCGCGAATATTAATGGATGTTGCAGGATCATCGCCATTCAGAGATGCGTGTACGCCCGGTGTCGAACGGAAAAGGTCGGCCGGTGTTGTTGCCTGAATACGATCGAGCTGCTGTTGTGTAATGACACTGGTCGAGGCCATTGCATCAATCGCAGCCTGGTTCTGGATTGTCGGCGAAATAGTGATGGTGTCTAGCTGAAGAGCTTGCTCCTTCTTTTGAGCTGGCTGGGCCTCGTCCGTCGCCTTCTGATTCTGAACTGTCGCGTTTTGTCCCAGATTTTGTCCAAAAGCAGGCATCGCTGCCAACAAACTCAAACCAATTGCCCCGCTTAAAATCGTTGTTTCCAACAGATAACCGCCGCGCTTCGACTTCATTTTCATTGCAACCCCCGTATTGGCTTTCACCGTCATGCCATTAAGATGATAAAAAGACTCATATTAATTGGGAGGCTATATTAATCCTGATTTAATGAGTCAACTTTAATTATATGTTGGCGGCCATGGCTATGCGTACGGTTGTGAAATGTGAAGCATTGCAGCGCTTTAATCGATTAAAGAATTTAACACCTTCACGACCAATTAAAGTTAAGACGTGAGTCTTGGGCGTGTAATTTTTTACAGGGTTATTAAAAAATTTCTTATTACATGATGATTGATGAAGAGGCTGCTGTTACAGCTTGATGGCTATTTAGTAATGCTGGTTTTACATGCAATAATTTCAGTAATTTCTGAAAATTGAGATTAGATATTAAGGGGTTGCTTTTTGATTATGTGCCGTTATTGTCGGCTCCACTTGGAGGAGGATAGAGCCGCCCCAGCGCGTATATCGCTGCGGGGCGGTTTCTTTTTTTAGCTATTCGTAAATGCATAACAGCATTGCAGCATCGCCTCTTGTAAGTGGCAAGCCCCGCACCTATTTTGGGCTTGTTCAGTTTCACTCCTCCTCCCAGAAACTGAACCCGAAGCGCGGCACTCCTCCTCCCAGTCGCGCTTTTCAGATCAGCCCGCTGCACACTCCTCCTCCCAGTGCAGCGGGCGTTCTTGCTTTTAAGCCCAGCACTGTGTGAGTTTTTAATCAGAGCCTGTTTGAGGAGGGATTTCTGTGTTCTGCTCTTGAGCCAGAAGCGACCAGGCAGCAATGAACATTGCTGCAATCATCGGTCCGACGACAAATCCATTGATCCCTACCAGGGAAATGCCGCCGATCGTCGAGATAAGCACGACAAAATCGGGCATACGCGTGCCTTTGCCAACCAATGGCGGACGCAAGAGATTATCGATCAGGCCAATTATCAAAACACCAACCAGTATCAAGATGATTGTCTGGACCCACATACCGTTGACGGCAAACCATATGGCTGCAGGTCCCCACACAAGGGAAGCCCCGACAACTGGGAGCAGTGAGAAGATCGTCATCATCACACCCCACAGCAATGCGGCCTCGATACCAAGAAGCCAAAACGTGACACCGCCAATCGTTCCCTGAACGAGTGCGATAATAATGTTACCTTTGACGGTGGCACGAATGACGGCGGCAAACTTCTCTACAAACTGGTTCTTGTAGTCTTCGCTGAGAGGAATTGCCTGACGGATTTTCTCACCCAGTTCGGCTCCATCGCGGAACAAGAAAAAAAGCAGGTAGATCATAATGCCAAAGCTTATGAAAAACTGCAGCGTGTTTTGACCGAAACTTACGAGGCGGCTCGCAAAAATCTGACTGCCTTGCAGAATACCGCCGGTAATACGCGTGCGCCATTCTGCGAAAGTGCCAAGCTCAAAGCGAACCATCCATTCTTCCAGTGTATCGGGAAGCGCCGCCAATATGCGTGTAATATAGCTGTTTAGGTCAAATTCACGCGTACTCAGCCGCTGATAGACGGAATTTCCTTCCTGAACGAGCGATCCAAAAATCAGCAATGTCGGGATGATGACAAGGCAAATGCACATAAGTACCGACAGAAAAGCTGCGATGTTCCTGCGACCACGCAACAGTCGAACAAGGCGTTGCTGCACCGGAAAAAAGATAAGTGCGAGGATTACGCCCCAAAGAACAGCGGAATAATATGGAATGAGCAGCCATGCGAAGGCTATAGTGACCAGAGCTAGAAGAATGTAGAAACTTGCGCGCTGGACGGACATGGCATCTCTTTTGACTGAAGACGGGTGGCAAACGTGACCGCTATTCGGTTTTCATTCAATAGCTATTACGACGTTCAGTGAGCAAAACTGATTGAACTTTGGTTAAGTCGACGACTCATCGATGCCTTTTAGATATCAAGTGCGTCGGCATTTTTATAGCATCACACGCCTGTTAGGTTTTACTGTTCTGCACGCAGAAGTCAGCGTAAGTCTTTAAAAACAAACTATTTGATCTATTACTAATATCCATTGTAGCCACCCTGCCCCTGTATTGTTTATGATGAGAATTAATATTGTTGACAATTTTTCAGATGTGGCGTTCAATTCCTCATGCTCTTCTCCATCAAACGAGAGAGGAGTGCTTTAAACAAGGGGAATAAAGATGTTTAACAGACGCGCAGTTATCAAAACTGCGGCGCTGGGCGCTGTTTCAATTTTTGCGCTCATGTCCGCCAATGCCTCCCAAGCAGCAGACAAAGAACTCAAAATAGGTTTTGTCGGTGTAACCAGTGGCCCTGCTGCATCTTGGGGCACTTCCAACGTCCGCTCAATGCAGGTACGTGCTGACTGGCTCAACGAACTTGGTGGTGTGAAGATCGGTGACGACACCTACAAGATCAAGATCGTAACATTTGACGATCAGAAAGACCCCAAGCGCGCGATTGCGGGCATGGAAAAAATGGCCCAGGAAGGCGTCCACTATGTGGTCGGCCCGAATGTGGATGACGGTGCGGCGGCTGTTCGTCCTGTGGCTGAATCCAAAGGGATCATCTACTTTCCTTATTCCTTCCCGAAAGAACTTTACACACCACCGGCATCCAATGCCGTTCTTGGCATGATTGCCAATTATCAGTCCGGGCCAGCAATTTATAAATATCTCAAAGAAAATAAAGGCGTGAAGCGGGTTGCGTTCGTGGCGGCCAATGAGTCCGATCCACTGAGCCAGCGCGACAGCGGTATCGAAGCTGCAAAGGCACTTGGCCTTGAAGTAATTTCAACAAGCGATGCTTATCAGAACGATACTCGCGATTTCACGCCGGTCCTGACGCCGATTGTCATGCAGAAGCCCGATCTGCTCGTTCTTTCTGGTGTTGCACCGGGTAACGCTCCGCTTTTGATCCGCGCTGCACGCGAACTGGGCTATGAAGGTTTCATTTCCACTGAAACTGCACAGGATGCCAAGGTTCTTGAAGAAGGTGCAGGCGAGCTGGCAAATGGCTTCATTTCCGTCGGCGGTGCATCCACACCGGAAATCGCTTCCGATACGATGAAAGAATTCGTTGATCGTTATACAAAGGCCTATGGCGAGTACAACGACGAGTCCAATACCAAGGTTTATGCGCTCGATTACATCATCGAAACGATGAAGGTTAATCCGGCAGCAATCGATAATGTCGAAGAATTCAAGAAGACCATGGATACGTTCTCAGCACCAAATCCTTTTGTGAAGGGTGACGATGCAAAGCTGACCTATGTCGGAACAACGTCATTTGGACAGAAGCGCCAGATTGGTATTCCTATGGTGGTCACTGAGTATAAGGACGGCAAGTTCGAAACGCTGTTTGTGGCTCAGGTCGACTAATCGATCGCAATGACTGAATAGCCTGACGTGGCGGATTTGAACGCGCGTCAGGCCTCCCAACCTTAAAGAACTGTCGAGGAGACTTTGGCATCGCCCTGTCTCCACAGGGGGAGTCTGCCTTCATGGAACAAATTATAGCCAATGGGCTGTATCTCGGTGCGCAATATGCACTGATCGCGTTGGGTTTGACGCTGATCTTCGCACTGATGAACGTCCTTAACTTCGCGCACGGCCAGATGTATGTGCTTGGCGGTTTTGTCACTTACACGGTTTATGGCCAGCTAGGATTGCCGTTTGTTGTGGCTTTGCTAGCTTCTGCGGTCACACTGATGATCGTTGGGGCATTAATCGAAAAGCTTTTATTCAGGCCTGTTATCAAGCGAAGTCTGCGCGATGAAAGTACGATGCTGCTTGCGGCGGCGGTGGCATTCTTTCTCGATGCAATCATTCTGCTTCTGTTTGGTGAAAAACAGCGTGGCGTGCCGAAGATCGTAAATGGTGTTTACGTATCCGACTGGCTGATCATGCCTTATGACCGTATGTTGATCGGCGCACTTGCCGTGATCTTCATCGCTTCCTTTGTTCTTTTCATGCAATTCACGAAACCCGGTCGTGCCATGCGCGCGCTCGCCCAGGATCGCGTTGCGGCGCAATTGATGGGCGTGAATGTCGACCGCTATTCCATGATCGGCTTCGCATTGGGGGCAATGCTGGCAGGCTTGGTCGGTGGCTTGTTGGTTGCCATTACCGGTGTCAACTCTGGCATTGGTGGAGCAATTTCCATCAAAGCGTTCATGATGGTGATGATTGGTGGTGCAGGCGTGGTCAGCGGAGCAATTGCCGGTGGTTTTATCCTCGGTATGCTTGAATCCGTCGGTCTTACAATCCTGCGTCCATATGGCGACATCACCTATCTCGTCATCTTTGCCGGGTTGATGGTCTTCCTCAGCCTTCGCCCGAATGGGCTTATGGGCAAACCTTGGGGCTGATGGGAGGCGAACATGACAAAGATAACAAAGATCCTTGGCGTCGTTGCCTTCCTCGCACTGGTGCTGATCGGTATTCCACTACTGATCGAAGTAACGGGTCGCAACGACCTCTATTACACGCTGACTTCAGTCGCCCTGCTATCTATCGTCAGCGGCGGTGTCTGGCTCACATTCTACATTGGCCGGATTAATATCGGCCAGGGCGCCTATGCATTGATGGGTGGCTATGTATCGGCCATTCTTATGGTGCAATACGGCTTCTCATTCTGGTTGACCCTGCCTTTGGCTGGTCTGTTCTGCGCCTTCGCAAGTATCCTTATCGGTATTCCAATTTTGCGCCTTCGCGGCGTCTATTTTGCGATGGTTACGCTTGTATTGACCGAAGTTGCCCGACTGCTGGCGATGGCTCTTCCCATTACCAATGGCGCAAAGGGTATGGTCAGTATTCCGATGCCAGGCGGTATATCGATCTTTGGGTTCACCATTCTGCCTGACTTCGCAACCCTGCAAAATCCGCGCGCGGCTTTCTACTTTGTCTCGGTTGTGTTGATGGTTCTGTGTTTTGCCGGCCTCTATCGGCTGATCCATTCGCGGATTGGTGGCCTTTGCCAATCATTGCAACAGAATGAAGAACTCGCCTCCTCTATCGGCGTCAACATCACCTATCTCAGAGTATTGGCTTATGCCATTTCTTCATTCCTCGGCGGACTTGGCGGTGCGATGTTTGTCGCGATCTCGCAATCGATTTACCCCTCAAGCTTCACGGTCACTGACTCCGTAAACTTCATGCTCAACTGCTTCCTTGGTGGCCTCGGTTATGTTTTCGGACCAATCATTGGCACTTTCGTTCTTTACTTCGGTTGGGATTTCCTGTTCCAAACCGGCAAATTCCAGCTCCTCATCTTTTCGAGCTTGTTGATCATTCTGATGCTGTTCCTTCCTAACGGACTGCTCAGCCTTCGACTGTCCGGCAAGAAAGGAACGAAATCATGAGTGCGCTACTCGAAATCAAAGGGCTGACCAAACGTTTCGGCGGGCTGGTCGCGGTCAATGATGTTTCATTTTCAGTCAAGGAAAAGGAAATTCTCTCGGTAATCGGGCCGAATGGTGCGGGCAAATCGACACTTTTCAAGTTGATTGCATCCTTCATTACGCCCACGACCGGTGAAGTTCTGTTTGGCGGTCAACGTATATCTGGCCTCGCTCCGCATATAGTCGCCCGAAAAGGTGTGGTGCGGACGTTTCAGGAAACTACGATCTTCAAGGGCATGACGGTGCGCGAGAACGTTATTGTCGCTCATCACCTGCGCGCGAAGGCCAGCTTTCTGGGTTGCTATATCGGAACTGGCCTTGCACGTCAGGATCAGGAAGAGTTTGGCCGTTCGGCTGATGAAATCCTCGACTTTCTGGGGCTTGGACATCAACGCAATGAAGTCGCGCAAAACCTTCCACATGGTCACTTGCGAGCGCTCGGCATCGCCATCGGGCTTGCAACTGAACCCAAAATTCTTCTGCTTGATGAGCCTTTTGCGGGCATGAACCATGACGAAACAGTCAAGGCGGTGGAAATGGTCCGAGCCGTGCGGGATCGTGGTGTCACTGTTCTTCTCGTTGAACACGACATGCCAGCCGTCATGAATATTTCTGATCGAATTGTCGTGATTAATTTCGGTCAGAAGATCGCGGAAGGCACGCCTAAGGAAATTCAGGAGAACGAGAAAGTCATCGAAGCCTATCTCGGCGCAGAAGATGAAACGATTGGATACTGATCATGACAGAGCTTCTGAAAGTCACTGATGCCGAACTCTATTATGATCATGTCTATGCCCTTAAAGGCGTGTCCCTAACAGTCAACGAGGGAGAGACAGTCGCGTTGATTGGTGCAAACGGGGCGGGAAAATCCTCGATTTTGAGGGCGATTACCGGGTTGAACAAGCTTCGTAAGGGCGAAATCCATTTCGAAGGCCGTCGACTTGACGGCACACGCTCGGACGCCATTGTCGAAATGGGCATTGCTATGGTGCCGGAAGGACGACGCGTATTTCCGTATATGAGCGTACGCGATAATCTTCTGATGGGTGCTTTTACTCGCTCAAGCAAAGCAGAGATTGCCAATACGCTCGAAATGGTTATGGGGCGTTTCCCACGTCTGAAAGAGCGTTACTCGCAAGCAGCGGGTACCATGAGCGGTGGTGAGCAGCAGATGCTTGTCATTGGGCGTGCGCTGATGGCTAAGCCGAAACTGTTGCTTCTTGATGAGCCGTCGCTGGGTGTCGCACCCAAGCTTGTGCAGGACATTGCCCGCTCCATCGTTGCAATTAATCGCGACGAAAAGGTGAGCGTCCTGCTTGTTGAACAAAATTCGCGTATGGCACTTCGTATCTCTCAACGAGCCTATGCTCTTACGACTGGCAAGATTGTACTCTCTGGGAATTCAGAAGAGCTCATTTCGGACGATCGCGTCAAAAAACTCTATCTGGGCGGCGAAATCTAGTCGTTGACCAGATCAGCAGCTGTGTCGTGGGGGCAAGGCACAGCTGCTAGAATTCAGCTTCAAGCCGGTTCAATGCTTGGGGTAATTGTGAAACCCGATAGCTGGGTTTCCTTTTTAATAATAATAACTTGAAGCGCGACAAGGCCATTCAAAACGCAGCGCGCTTCAAGCCATCAACAACGATAAAAAACGATGGTTTGAGGAAATGGACATACTTGTCGTCAACCCGAATACGACTTCTTCTATGACGAAGAAAATTGGTGAAGCCGCACGAAGCATTGCGCTAGCCAATACAAATATTATTGCCGTTAATCCCAAGGACGGTCCGCCGAGCATTGAAGGTTATTTCGATGAAGTTTTTGCAATTCCAGGCATGATTGGTGAAATGCAGAAATATGCTAATGCCGACGCCTGCATCATAGCCTGTTTCGATGATACCGGTCTTGATGCGGCGCGTTGCGCGGGAACAATGCCTGTCATCGGTATTGGAGAGGCTGCCTTTCATATGGCGAGCCTAATCTCGGGGAAATTCAGTGTGGTGACCACCCTCTCCCGCTCTGTCCCGGCAATCGAGCATAATCTCGTGCGTTACGGCTTGGCGACGCGTTGCGCGCGTGTTCGTGCAAGTGATGTCGCGGTGTTGGAGCTTGAAGTGCCGGGCTCAGACGCGCGAAAGCGAATTTCGGAAGAGATTGCGCGTGCAATCCGTGATGATCATGCAGAGGCAATTGTTCTTGGTTGTGCGGGTATGGCTGATCTTGCTGCATCTTTGTCGGAAGAACATGGTTTGCCAGTGATCGACGGTGTGACTGCTGCAGTAAAACTCTGTGAGGGGCTGGTGAGTTTAGGCTTGAAAACGTCGAAACGTGGCGGATATCTGCCGCCAAGAACCAAGGCGTTTCAAGGAATTTTTGAACCTTATTCACCCGGAAGATGAATGGAACTGGCGTCAAAAGTGGATATGCAACTTTTAAACTCTATTTTGTAGATCAAATCGCGGCGTTTGTTGACACTCGATAAGCCGGGTTCGATATGTAAGTGAGTGAACTCTAAAAGTAATGTGGTCGCGGTCGTTGATCAATCCGCGCAGTTTCTATCCGGATGCAAATGAACTTTCTTGACACTCAACCAACAGACCATAGCGAGACCGGAACCAGTAACGGAGCCACACGCTGGCATCCGGTATATCAGGGCCTGCGGGATGCTGTTGTCGGCCATCAATTGCTGCCGGGAACCAAGCTACCAGAAGATGAGCTGGCAACGATCTATTCTGTGAGCCGTGCGGTTGTGCGTTCAGCCTTGCAGGCTCTCGCCCATGATCGTCTCGTGCGGCTTGAACCCAATCGTGGCGCCTTTGTCGCTGAACCCTCACGCGAAGAAGCGCGTGAGGTCTTTGAAGCGCGGACGCTGATCGAGCCGGAAGTTGCTGCTATTGCCGCAAAGGTCGCAACCGCCGAGGATATCGCCAAGCTCCGCAAGCATTTGCATGACGAGCACGAAGCACTTCATGCTGGGCGGGACAGCGACGCCATCAGATTATCGGCTCGCTTCCATCTCGATCTTGCTGAGATTGCGGGACATTCTATCCTGGCGGGTTTTGTGGCTGAGCTTTTACCACGTTCTTCGCTGATTATTGCTCTGTACTGGCAACGTCGGGAAACGACTTGTGAAAGCCACGCGCATAACGCGCTCGTTGATGCGATAGAACAACATAGATCCGATGAGGCGTCTGCCTTGATGAAAACGCACATTCTGGACCTTCTGACGGGTCTCAATCTTGACCGGACTGAGAAAGAACAGAAGCGTCTTTCTGACATTCTTCGCTAACTAAAAAGGCTGATCTTTGATCAGCCTTTTTATTAGATCTAACGCGGAAAGCGCTGTTTTTCTTCAAGAACATTCAAATCCATATGATTGCGCATATAGCGCTCTGATGCCTTTTGTAGAGGTTGGTAGTCCCAAGGATAGTAAGCGCCGTTGCGAAGAGCAGGATAAACCACATGGCGCCGCGCCTGACTGGCTCGCACCTGGCAATCATACAATTCAAGGTCCCAACGCTTCTCGGCGGCATCGACAAGACGTTCAAGCACGTCTTTATGTTTTACGGAAGTAGCCAGATTTCCCAACTCATCAGGATCACTTGCAAGATTGAACAGCTGAGGTGGATCGACCTTGCAGAAATTTAGCTTCCAGTCCCCTTCACGAAGAGAAACCATCGGCGCGACCGTGCCCTCGGCTGCATATTCCATAGGAACTGCACCTCTTGAACTAGCACCGGATACGACATTGATGAGCGAAGCGCCGTCGGTCCATGGCATGATGCCGTGCAGGTCGATACCTGCGAGGTCAGACAAAGTTGGCAAAACATCAAGGGTCGATACTGCTTGTTCGACTAAACTCGGTTTTAGCTGGGGTGCTGCGATCATCAACGGCACGCGCGCCGAGCCTTCAAAGAAGTTCATTTTGAACCAAAGACCGCGCTCACCGAGCATATCACCATGATCGGATGTGAAGACGATCAATGTATTGTCGCTCATCCCACATCGCTCAATTACATCGAGCAGATTGCCAATCTTCTCATCTACATAGGAGATATTAGCAAAATAGGCCTGGCGGGCAGCCCTTACCTGCTCGCGCGTGAGATCATAGTCTTCAGCCTTGCAAGCGCGCAGCAGGCGCTCACTGTGGGGATCGATTTCACCTTCAGATAAAGGTCTGATCTTCGGATCAAGCTCTGGAATATCTGCGTAGAGATCATAGAACCGCTTGCGTGCCACATAAGGATCGTGCGGGTGGGTGAAACTTACAGTCAGGCACCATGGGCGGTCATCGTGACCGCGAGCAAGGTCATAAAGCTTCGCTTCGGCTTGATAAGCAACCTCGTCATCATATTCGAGCTGATTGGTAATTTCGGCAGAGCCGGCTCCCGTGATCGAACCGAGATTATGATACCACCAGTCAATACGCTCACCCGGCTTACGGTAATCTGGCGTCCAGCCGAAATCGGCAGGATAAATATCTGTCGTCAGACGTTGTTCAAAACCATGCAGCTGGTCCGGTCCGACAAAATGCATCTTGCCGGATAACGCTGTCTGATAGCCCGCATTGCGCAAGTGATGCGCATAGGTGGGTATTTCTGACGAAAACTCAGCGGCATTGTCATAGACGCCTGTTCGGGAAGGCAGCTGTCCTGACATGAAGGATGCGCGTGCCGGCGCGCAGAGTGGGCTTGCGGTATAGCAATTTGCAAAGCGTGCCGAGCGCTCAGCTAGTTTGCGCAAGTTTGGCGTGTGCAGGAAATCAGCAGGCCCGTCGGGGAAGAACGTTCCGTTCAACTGATCGACCATCAGAACGAGGATATTCGGCTTTTTCATTTGGCTAAGACCATAAATGGAAAGAAATCAAAATGCAGAATGGCGGGCGTCGAGAACGCCCGCCTAAAAGCATGTTCAGTGTAGGTTATAGACCGAGTTTGGCTTTCACAGCTGCGGCACCCGGCTCACCTTTAAGGGTCGTCACACCTTCCAGCCACTTGTCGATATGTTCTGGGTGGGCTTTCAACCAAGTAGTAGCTGCAGCTGGACCTTCAGCTCCTTCGTTCAGGATTTTGTCCATTAATTCATTCTCGATATCGACTGTGAAGACGAGCTTTTTGAAGAAGTTCGCAGCATTCGGACATTGTTGAGCCCAACCGGTACGCGAAAGTGTATAAACCTCTGCGCCACCATAGTTGGGGCCGAAATAATCGTCACCGCCCGACAGATATTCAATATTGAGTTTGGTGTTCATTGGATGTGGTGCCCAAGCAAGGAAGACCACCCACTGCTTGTCTTTATTTCGACGATCGACCTGCGCAAGCATGGCCTGCTCACTCGATTCCACAATATTCCAGCCATCCAGCTTGAATTTCTTATCTTCGATGATTTTTTGGATATTCTGGTTTGCCGGAGCGCCTGGTTCAATACCGTAAATCTCTTTGCCAAATTTGTCAGCATGGGCTGACAGGTCGGCAAAATCTTTTACGCCCTCTTTCGCTACATAATCCGGCACAGCGAGTGTGAATTTGGCGCCTTCAAGGTTTTTGACCAGAACTTCAGCAGCCTTTGCTTTATCGAGATCGTCACGGAACTTCTGCTGTGCTGGCATCCAGTTGCCGAGGAATACATCGATGTTGCTGGTCTTGAGGGCTTCATATCCAATTGGTACTGACATGGTTTTCACATCGGCCTTATAGCCCAGCCCATCCAGCAACACGCTTGCGATGGCGTTTGTGGATGTAATGTCGGTCCAGCCTGGATCGGAAAGGCGGATAGTTTCACATGCAGCAGGATCTGCTGCAGCAGCCGCGCCCGTGAGCCCCGTGAACGCTGCCAATGCTAATGCCGTCAATTTGAGATAGCGCATTCTTTTCCCCTGTTTGGCTTTAACGAAACCTGTTCGGTAAAATCAAATTTCGTTATGTCTTGCATTCTGGCTTTAAGGAAAACATCTTTAAGGATAAGGGAAAAGACATTCATTTTTTATTGCAGATATAAAGGTTGTTTATGGTTTCTCCATCTTGGGATCTTGGCAGTCTTGGTGTTTTTGAAGCGGTGGGGCGGTTGGAAAATCTGACCCTTGCAGCGCGTGAACTGGGGATGACGCAACCTGCCGTTAGCTATCAAATAAAACGCATGGAGGAACGTCTGGGCGTCTCACTCTTCGCCAGACGGGCGCGCGGCGTCGAAATCTTGCCCGAAGGACGCATACTTTATGAGGCCGTGCGGCAAGGGTTGAATGGAATCGACGAGGCTATCCAGCAGATCAAGCGTAAACAGCGAATGCCGGGGCTTAGGATTGCTACGGATTATGGCTTTGCTGCCTTCTGGTTGATGCCGCGTGTCGCAAATTTTCGGCCAAAGTATCCCGACGTTGATGTTCGCATTACAGCATCTTCGATGCTGCAGCCTCTCGATCATAGGGAGGCTGACATCGCCGTTCTGTTCGGATCGCGCGAGGATTTTCCCAAAGATGCTATCCCTTTTGTCGGGGAATCCGTTGTGCCGGTCTGCTCTCCCGGCTTTCTGGAACGAAATGGCCCATTTCCGAATGGAAAAGGCTTGAGTTCGACAGCACTTTTGCACCTCGATACTCTACAAGGTGATCGCTGGTACACTTGGCAGACCTGGCTTGACTCTATTAGTGAGGAAATTGAGGACGGAAATTACGGTTTGGTGTTTAACACCTATAATTTGGTGCTCGAAGCAGCAATTGCCGAACAGGGCGTGGCTCTTGGCTGGGCCGGTTTGATTGATGGTGCGATAAAGCGAGGGCAACTCGTTCCGGCTTGCGACGTCACCCTCAAGAGCAAGAAAGGCTATTGGCTAGTCTTCAATCCTGATATTTCCGCGGCCAGCAAGGCATTATGCATGGAATTACTCGAATCCGATCCGAGCCTATAAGAATTTGAAGGCGAGACCTGAGATCAAAGCTTTGACGTAGCGTTGCTTTTGAAAATCGCCATTCAACGATATACGCTTTATGGCCGTTGGTCTCAACGCGTCAGAACGTTGGAGGACCGCTGGCTGTGTTGTGACCGCTACCTGAAAGCCAGCTTTTGCGACCATCTCGATTTCACGCTCTCCAACAGCGGAACACCAGCCGTATGGATAGGAAAACGATTTTGGTCGATAGCCCACAACGCGCTCTATTGCGGCTTGAGATGCCTCTATTTCATGTGTGAGGCGTTCTTCGCTTACGCGCCGAAGATTGACATGCGCGATCGTGTGTCCGCCGATATGAGCGAGCTGATCAGCAGCCAGTGCTTTGAGTTCGGTCTGATCCATGACCATGTCATTAACGATGGCTCGCGGATCAACATCGCATTGGCTAACGGCTAGATCATTGATCCGTCGGACAGCTTCGTCTTCATCGAAAGCGCGAACGAAAGCGGTTAATCGGTCAAAAGCCACATATTTTTGCGCGACCGACTTGGTGCATAGGGTCTCAAGCCCTCTACCAAAGTCGAAGCTAATCTCCGTTGTCTTTCTCAAGAGTGCTTCCGTCGTTTCCCACCAGATTGTGTGGGTGCGATCGACAAAGCCCATTGTAGGAAAAACTGTGTAGGGAACTCCGAATTTGCGGAAGATCGGAGCAGCAATCTCAGCGTTGTTGCGATAGCCATCATCAAATGTGAAAGCTACGAATTTTCGATTATCCGACTCATTTGCAAGTAACGCGGGAAGATCGTGCAGATGAACAGGCATAAGACCCGCATCAAACGCAGTTTCGATTGTGTCTGTCAGAAACTCAGGTGTAACCGATAAAATGGAGTTCGGGCGAAACTCGTCAGTTTTATCCGCGCCGATATGATGCAAAGTAAAGATTACACCACGCCCACCGCTGGATGGGAACAACTTACCCAGACCGGAAAATGCAATTGCATCCAATCCTCTGCGGATTGCTGCATATCGCATATTTCGCATGAATGATTGCAATCGCACCATGTTTCAAAACATCCCCGGACACTGACATACGCTAAGACTGCACGAATGCAAGGTCTGTGTCGGAGGCCTGCGCTTCTTTGAACTCACGTTGCAACCAGTCCATGAAAACACGTACGCGTGGAGAAAGCTGCCTCTCTCGCCTATAGAGCAAAGATACCGGTGTCGGTTTTGGAGGAAAATCGGCTAGAACCTCAAGCAATTCACCGGCTTCAAGTGATTTCTGTACGTGGTAAATGGGAACCTGAATAAGTCCCAGACCAAGACACGCAGCTGATACGTAACTTTCAGCGGCATTAACTGACATTGGCGCGGGCAGACTAAGTTCCACTACCCTGCCCGCGACGGTAAATTCAAGCGGGAGCAAACCGCCTGTCGATGTCGAATGAAAACCGACCATGTGATGGCCATTTGTTAGCTCGTCTGGATGTGAAGGTTTACCGTGACGCTCAACATAGGCCGGGGAAGCCAATGTGACCTCTTTCAACAAAGCGACACGACGAGCGATCATATCGCTGTCCTGCAGAACACCTGCCCTCAGAACACAATCGATGCCTTCGCGAACAAGATCGACATAGCGATCACCTTCGCTCATATAAATTTCGATATCGGGGTATGTTTGAAAGAAACGTGGCAATGCAGGCATAAGGAAATGCCGGGCTAATGTTCCATGCACATCGATACGCAATAGACCCTTAGGCTTTGCACCAGCAAACGCACCCTCCGCGTCTTCCAGTTCTTCAAGGATAGAAATGCAGCGGCGGTAATAGGCCTCACCGTCTAGCGTTGGACTGACGTGGCGCGTCGTTCGCTGTAGAAGACATACACCCAGACGTTTCTCCAGTTGCTTGATTGCATCTGTTACGGTAGAGCGCGGCAGGCCTAAATCTTCTGCTGCGAGCGTGAAACTGCGTCGTTCCGCGACACGGGTGAAAACCCGCATGGCATCAAATCGATCCATAATACTATTCGCCATTTTCGGATAGTGATGCCGAATTATGGATGATTATCCGGCGTTTTAGAAGCGCTATGTTTCGTCTCAAAGGTGAAAAGCGCAATCCGAATGCGCTGCACTCGGATGAAATTTTTAAACACGCATCTTAAGGAAATTAGGCTCATGTCAGCAAACAAGGACAAAGTTGCAATCGTTACAGGCGCATCGCGTGGTATTGGGGCTGCTATCGCACGTCGGTTAGCTTCTGATGGCTTTACCGTAATCGTCAATTATGCTGGTAACAAAAATGCTGCTGAAAAATTAGTCGCAGAAATCATCCAGTCAGGCGGTCAGGCCGTCGCTCATCAAGCAGACGTGAGCGATGCTGCGGCCGTTAAGCATATGTTTGAAAGTGCCGAATCCGCCTTTGGTGGAGTTGATGTGTTGGTCAACAATGCCGGTATCATGAAACTTGCTTCCGTAAAGGACGGCGATGACTCAGTCATTGATAGCCAGATTGCTATTAATCTTAAGGGCAGCATTTACACGATGAGAGAGGCTGCCCAGCGCTTGCGTGACGGTGGACGTATCGTCAACTTCTCAACAAGTGTGGTTGGTCTGAAGCTTGAAAACTATGGTGTTTATGCTGCAACCAAGGCTGCAGTCGAAACCCTCACAGGAATACTTGCCAAGGAATTGCGCGGTCGAAATATCACGGTGAACGCCGTTGCACCGGGACCGACGGCAACTGATTTGTTTTTAAATGGCAAATCTGACGAACTGATTGAGCGGATGGCAAAAATGAACCCGTTGGAGCGCCTTGGAACTCCGGAAGACATCGCATCTGCAGTAGCTTTCCTTGTCGGCGAAGATGGTCGCTGGATAAATGGGCAGGTTCTGCGTGCCAATGGTGGTATGATCTAAGATAACAATGAGCGAGGAAGACCCGTTCCTCGCTCATTCTGCATAATTAGGATTTTTGGCCAACGGTATTCCAAAGTGGTTCTACAACTTTGGCCATAATAATCACTATTGCTGAACCAAGAGCAAAGCCGAAGACACCATCAGCAAAGGCCGTGGCGAACCAGTTAACAGTTCCCGAGAAGCCGGCCGACACGAACGCAGCCAGATTGCTGGCTGTTTCGGAAATCCATGCAAATGGCTGATGGACACCAAGTTCATGAAGGCCATGGATAAAGATATTGCCGCCCACCCATAACATTGCGGCTGTTCCAATTATGGTGAGAAGAAGCAGGAGCTTAGGTACGGCGCGGACTGTCCATCGGCCCAATGCGCGTGTCACCGAAAGCCGTCCTTTCCTAGCCATGAGGACGCCGAAATCATCAAGCTTTACGATGACGGCAACGACGCCATAGACCAAAACGGTGATCATAATGCCGACTACAATCAGCGTAAAAAGCTCGATCCAGATTGAATTGGTTTCGATCATGGAAAGCGCTAGTGTCATGATTTCAGCGGATAGGATGAGATCGGTCTTGATTGCACCTGCAACGCGCTTTTCTTCCAGCGCAGTGGGATCTTTTTCTTTTGAACCGCCATCCTCATGATGGTCATTGCTTGGGAAAAGTTTGTGCCAGACTTTCTCTGCACCTTCGAAGCAAAGATAAGCGCCGCCGATCATTAAAAGCGCGGTAATTGCGATCGGCAAAAAATAATCCAGTGCCAAGAGTGCCGGAATAAGCAGGGCTTTATTTCGCAAACTGCCTATCGCGATTTTGCCTATCATTGGCAATTCGCGCGCAGCAGCTATCCCAACAACATAATTCGGTGTGACGGCAGCATCGTCGATCAGAACGCCAATGGTTTTGCTGCCAGCTTTCGCCGCATTTGCGGAGATATCATCAACCGAAGCTGCAGCAATTTTTGCGATTGCAGCAACGTCATCCAGAAGGGCAAGAAAGCCGCTCATATAAAATTCTCCGCTTAACGCGTCAGTATCTGGGCGTCGTGCCTGCATATGTGACGGGGAGTGTCACGCGGCCTTACATTGCAGACTCGGGATTATTTGGGCAAGCAGTGCTTTCTTCCTCGTTCGTTGTTTTATAGCGTATTTGCCTACCCAGAATGAAATGCTGAAAATGCAAAAAGGCGGCTTATGCCGCCTTCAAGCTTAGAATATGTCGACTTTCCCGAAGCCTACCGAGCAGCGAGAATCCCTGCGATAAGGCCGGTTGCTGCTGTGATGAGCAGATATTGGTTATCAACCTTTACCCAATGCTGACCGCGACCTGGTTTGCGCAGGCCATAACGCTTGTAGTCGCGGATTTCCTGATGACGACGCCAATCTCCATAGCGCTCACCGCGCGACCAACGTTTGTGGCCCTGATCACGGCGATCATAGCGCTGGAATTCCTTGCCGTGTGACGGACGGGTTGGCTCAACACGATTATATCCCGGCTTGCGTGGCTGATGATAATCCTGAGCCTGAGCAAGTGGCGCGCCAACAAACGAGAGAGCAATGGCGGCGAGAACGGCTTTCTTAATCATGGGACACTCCTTTTGTGTTGAAACGAATTTATCGCCGCGGGAGTGAACACGAGATGAATAAAGAACTATGCAAACATTAAATAAAATCAATGTGATCAGAAACTAAAAAGGCGGCAATGAAGAGTATAAGCTTCAATGCCACCTTTAAACTAAACGTCTCATCCTAATCATACCACATACAGCATCAGTGGAATGAGAACGAGAAACGCCGCAGCAATACCTGTTTCAATCTTCGAATAGAACAGCATAGCAATCTCCATTATGGTTAATGACAAATTAACAACGCGACTGCCGTGATTTGGTTCAATCGAGTAGGGAAATATCGCCAAATTTCCGAAAAGGATGGTTTGTGTAACGCTGCTACCACCGGAAGCATCGAGAAAAGTGTGCTCTCTAACGGCTAATTTCCGAATGAGCATAATTTTGTGTGCCTGATTTTCCCGTAGTATTCAGATGTTCTATTTTGAATGGCTTATTAATAATCACGACGATAGCGAATATTGAAAATCTGTGTTGCCGTTTAATTTATATCTTCGGGTGGATACAAGACCGATTTCCAAGGCATTCAAGCAAAAAGTCGGAAGAAACAGATCATATCGCATTTTAATACTCAATCGGATTGTCCAAGAGCGGTTGGACGTAGTAATCCAACCGTTTTTTGTTAGACTTAAATATTGATACCCAATGCAGTAACAGCCATTTGCATCGCTTTCGAAATGGCCGAGAATTTTAATGACTGCCAGTTACGATAATCGTTGACCAGCGTTGCAGATATCCAGCAAGCGCCGCGATTGGCGGGCCGTTCCCATCCTATCAATCCCGCGTCTCGTGCACGCGCAAGAATTCTCGCAGTGTTGCTTTGGGACATGCGATAACGATTAGAAATGCCGTTTGATGTGACGTTCCCTACCCATATGCGATCTTCTGAAAACTCCCACGGTGCGCGCGATGCAACGTCGTGGAGAATGTTGTTTCCTGATTCCGCATGCGTAAAATTGGCAATGCTAGCTACTGGCCTGCACCAATCACTGTTGTGCAGAACTTCCCTCGTCATAATTGGTTGAACGTAGCTGAGAAGAGAAGGATAAGTGTTCATCAGCTCGACCCGGTTTCCATCATCCACCAGATCCAGCGCGGTGAGATGCGTTATCACCCAAAAGCGGATCAGTTCTTCCGTTTCAGGCTTGGCTCGGTAAAGCTGTTGTCGCTTATCTGACGTGGGTACAGCCTCTATCAGCTTATATTGGCGGGTCTCCTGAAGAAATGCCAGCGTGGTGTTTTTACTGGCGATAGGCGTCCCTTTTAGAAAATTGAGCAGGTTTGTGGGTGAAATCGGCGGGTTTTCAGGATTGGTTGTGTGCTCGAAATGCACTGCGAATGTTGCCTGACTGAGCAGCCACTTTTGCATATCAGAAAGGTAACGCGCTTCGCGCGGCAACCTACCAGTGATGGCCAGAAGCTCCTTTGCTGTTGATGCAAGGCAATCACCAAAGCGTGGGATTTTGCATAATTCGTGTGGTTCGAAAGATCTTGGCAGTGAATGGGTAGTTCGACTGGATAACGCGGCTTCCATGATTGCATTCGCATCCGAATCTTGCAGGTTTTCCATGTTTCAAGGAGTAACACCTAAACAAGACACTCATATCATATACCGGTCTTAGCGCCATATTTAAGCAAGTCTTTTGGTTACTTTCCCTGCACTAAAAATCTTCAACATGCGCAAGAAGTGTGCTTACCTCCGCACCAGAAGCACAGAGCATGACATGGCAGATATTTCACATCCAGCAATTAGCACACGTAAGAAGAAGATTATTGTTTTCGATACTGAAACCACAGGCCTCCTGCCATATGACCGGATTATCACAATTGGTGCCGTGAGAATCGAAGGTGATGAGTTGCTAAATCAGCCGCTATATCTGATTTTTGATCCTCGAAAGGACAGCTCACCGCAAGCCGAAGCGGTTCACGGTTTCGACAATTGGATGACGCGTTATCAGGATTTGTTTGCTGATATGGCCAGATCTTTGCGTGATTGGTTTTCGTGGGCTGACGAAATCGTTGCCCATAATGCCGAGTTCGATATGCGCTACATTCAGCGCGAGTTTCGTAAGGCTGAAGTGGAGATGCTGACTCAGCCGGTTCATTGTACAATGGACGGCGCCCGGAAGCTCTGGAGAGGCAAATCTGCCAGATTGGATGATTGTCTTTCGAGAGTAGGTTTATCGCGTGTGGGGACCCGCCATGGCGCCCTGGAAGACGCTTACTTGACAGCGGCGCTGTATTTACACCAGCAAGGATCGCGAGCGGCGTTGCCAATCATCGATCCATTGCAGGCGCCAAAAAATCTTAAAGCCTATCCAGATCGCCCCTTAGGACAGCTCCCCCGTCGCACGCCAAAGCGCCGACAGGGCATTTTATCCTCGTTCTAGTTGCCGGATATGGAGGAACTGTATTCCTGCAATTGCTTCGTGCGGGCTTCAATCACGCTAGCTCGACAGCTGGGATAGCTAAGAACCTGTCCTTCCCTGCCCCAGTCACCATTTGCGTAAAAGTTGCAGGACGATTCTTTGTAGCTATTCCAAAGTCGCTGTTCTGCCAGCAAATCGGTTTTGGTTTGTCCATCGGCTTGGCCATAAACTTTTTTCCAAGCTGTGTTTAGCTTGCCATCGGCGCGTTTCAGCCAGTCGCCGCCACACTGCGACCATGCGCTATTGCTGCCGTCGGATTGATTGATGCATTTGTCGTAGATTTTGTCTGCCAGTGCTGGTCCTGCAGATACAAACATTATGGCGGCAAGAAGAGTTCTTTTCATAACATCTACCTAGTTGAGCCTGCCCCATTAATGGCGTGATCTGTGATCAAGTCAAGAATAGGAAAAATCCCTGTCCGCAGATGAGCTGACAGGGCTTTTCGATGATTCAGAACTCACAAGCTTTTAGTTGTGAGATTCTCGCTTCTTTGGCCAGAAGTGACGGTTATCTCTACCGCGATAATGTCGGTCGGAGCGGTGGTGATGTCTGCCTCTCCAGTCACGAGATGGCCTGTCACGATGCCAACGGGGCGGAGGCGGAGCATGTCGGCGAACACGTACACAGCGGCCTCGACGGTCCGTTACGCGCCCTGGTCCGCAGCGATAATCAACATTATGGGTCAAACCCGTTTGGTTGGTTGGCTCCGGCATTGATACCGGTGCAGCATTTGCACCGAATGAAAACATTGCCATAGCGGCGGCCAGCGAAATCACAGAAAGCTTCATGTCTTCCTCCATTCACGAGACTTGACGATATTGGGGATAGTAATCAAAAAAACGAACGGAGCGTCATCACGTTCTGTTTTCAACCTACCGAAATCATTGATGGTTTTGATATTGCGCATCGATCTAGCGTTTTCGAAGCACAAGAAAATAGATAAGAATCACGACGATAAAGGGAACGCCAAAAAGCCACATCACACCGGCGGTCAGCATATTTCTCTCCTATAAGGACAGAAACTAAAATGCATGACGGCCAAACTGGTTCCGAACAATTAAAATGATTCACAAAGTCGGAAAAACCTTTTCCACTCCAATCTCAGAAAGAAAAATCTTTTATAATTGGAAAGGCTTGTTCGCCTGATCTAGGTTGTCAAATCCGGAAGTTCTATCGTACGAGCAAGAAGTTTAATTTCTTAAATCACTTAGAAGTAAGTGGCTCCCCGGGCCGGATTCGAACCAGCGACCAACCGGTTAACAGCCGGTTGCTCTACCACTGAGCTACCGGGGAAGAGGTGCTCGTTGCGTCAGCGAGGTGGCGTATAGCAGGAGGATTTCTGATTTGCCAAGCCCTAATTTTGTTTTTTTTCAATTTTTTGCATTCTGATCATGAAACCCTATATTCTCTGGTACGTTTCCAACCGAAAAGTTGCCGCCCTTAAGCTGTGAGAAAGACCGAGTGACCGAAGAATACGAACCTACACCACGAAAACGCGCAATTGTGATTCTTGGAAAGCGAATCCCAATGCCGCAATCAGTGCTCATGCGGCGAACACTTGGCGGTTCATTGGTCGTCGGCGGCGCATTAGGTTTTCTCCCAGTGCTCGGCTTCTGGATGCTACCTCTGGGATTGATCGTACTTTCGCATGACTCGCATCGTGTCCGGCGTTGGCGCCGAAAAAGCGAAATTCACATTTGGCGTAAATGGCTGAAACGAGGATCGACACCGACTGCTAGCTAGTCCGGCCGCTCCTCAGTTCTGTTTCATGCTTTATCCGGTGGATTGTTTCTTTGGCGCGATCCTCGGCGTCGGATTTCGCCAGGCGTCAATTGACGGTACTTTCGCAACGCTGTCGTAAGATGGCTTTGGCTGGAGAAGCTTAACTGGGCAGCGATCGCATTGATCGGTATTTCCGTTTCTTTTAGCAATCGCTCCGCCTCATTCAGGCGCAAATTCATCAGATACTGATGAGGCGTCTGGCCAAAGCTTTCCCGAAAGCAGGTTGCAAAGTGACCAGCGGATATCCCAAGCGTTACCGCCATATCTGGAACGGAAAGTGGGCGGTTGAAGTTTTCCGCCAGATAGGATTCGATTTGCCGGGTCGCATATGCGCTAAGGCCCACAAGACTGGGACCGGGCCTACCTACAAAGTCCTCACTACGTAACAGTATGTGAATCACTACGGAGTGTAGAGCGCTCAAATAGCTTTCGTCACTGTCATGCGCGTCTCTTAAGCAGCCCACGACAAGCTGACTGATCTGCAAACACGGTTTGCTGGAAAAGCTAACGATCTCTCCGCGTGTTTTCACCGATTCTGCGCTTGCCTTCGCAAGATCGCTTATAGAATGGTTCGTTTCAGGAATAGTTACCAGCAGGTACTCGACAGAATCTGGCCATGAAAACGTCAATTCCGTTTCGGCCGGGACAAAAAAAATAGTCCCCGCGATGCAGTTCGCAGTAAGTTCATGATTGTCAGCAACTTTCCACTTTAAATTGCGAACAGATTCGAGCAAAATTATTATCAGTCCATATTTCGACACATATCGTCTTACCCCTGGTTGCTGGACGCCATAAGAGAAAAAACTTTTGCCCAAGTTGTCTGGTTCTACCCAGTTCTTTTCCTCATTTTTACGGCTCCCCGCCTGAACACTTTCTTTATTTTTTCGACTGTTTTCATTGTTACAAGGCATTCTGTCCCACTCCAGAAAGATAAAAAATACTGTTAACTCTGAGAAACTCTGCAGCGTTGATCCATCTAAATTGCGTTTGGGCACTCGGTGAAAATTCGTGCAACGAACGACACCGCAATCATCTCTGTTCTGAAACAGGAATTTACACGCAAAATACAGAAATACAATTTATGCGTGTATAAAAGAATGGGTTAAATTTATATCTACCAATAATATTGCCCCATCTAATTGCAAATGATTTGCAAAAGCGCTTGAGATGGATATTCTTCTGCATTATGCAATTGCTAATTATTCGCATTAAGGAGATGGTGATGTATCGACCGATTAGAAGTGGTTTAGCAACAGCGCTCGTTGCTGGCTTTGCAATGTTGCTGGCGTCCGGAACCACTTTTGCTGCAGAAAAATTCAAAGCTGTAACTACGTTTACGGTTATTGCAGATATTGCCCGGAATGTTGCCGGGGATGCCGCCACTGTTGAATCGATCACTAAGCCCGGTGCGGAAATCCATGAGTATCAGCCAACACCTGGCGATCTCATCAAGGCGCAGGGTGCGGATCTTGTCCTCTGGAATGGGCTTAATCTCGAACTGTGGTTTGAGAAGTTTTTCTCGCGACTTAAGAATGTTCCAAGCGCGGTGGTAAGTGACGGCGTTGTGCCGATGGGCATCACGGAAGGCCCTTATAGTGGCAAACCCAACCCGCATGCATGGATGTCGCCAACTTCTGCCCTCATATATGTCGATAATATTCGTGATGCATTCGTCAAATATGACCCGGATAATGCCGAAGCCTACAAAGCCAATGCTGAGAAGTATAAGGCCGAGATAAAGGCAACAATCGATCCGATCAGAACGGAATTTACGGCTATACCCGCTGACAAGCGCTGGCTTGTTACCAGTGAAGGTGCGTTCTCCTATCTCGCTCGTGATTTTGATCTGAAAGAGCTTTACCTCTGGCCGATTAATGCGGACCAACAAGGCACGCCACAGCAGGTGCGTAAGGTGATTGATGCGGTTCGTGCAAATAACATCACGGCTGTTTTTTCTGAAAGTACGGTATCGGCAGCGCCGGCAGAGCAGGTTGCGCGCGAAACCGGCGCGAAATACGGCGGTGTGTTGTATGTCGATTCTCTTTCCGAGGCTGACGGACCAGTTCCTACCTATATCGACCTTCTGAAAGTAACTTCGGACACGATCGCAAAAGGCCTCAAACAATGAACGTTCCGATAAATCACCACTTTCAAGAACAGGCCACGCTTAGAAATAGCGCGGCTGAAGGATTGAAGGTGAAGGACGCGACTGTGACCTATCGCAATGGTCACACGGCTTTACGCAATGCCAGTTTTGAAATCCCTACCGGCACGATTACGGCACTGGTTGGCGTGAATGGCTCAGGCAAGTCGACCTTATTCAAGGCCATCATGGGTTTTGTCCGTTTGGCAAAGGGCGACATTTCCATACTCGGCCTGCCGGTCAAACAGGCGCTCAAGCAGAACCTTGTCGCCTATGTGCCGCAAAGTGAAGAGGTTGACTGGAACTTTCCCGTTTTGGTCGAAGATGTCGTCATGATGGGCCGCTACGGTCATATGGGCATGATGCGCATTCCCCGTCGTGCCGATCACGAAGCGGTCGAAAAGGCACTGAGCCGCGTTAACATGCTCGATTTTCGCAAGCGGCAAATCGGCGAGCTGTCTGGCGGCCAAAAGAAGCGCGTTTTTCTTGCTCGCGCACTTGCTCAGGATGCGCACGTCATTCTTCTCGATGAGCCTTTTACCGGTGTTGATGTAAAGACCGAGGAAGCGATTATCACGCTTCTGCGTGGGCTTCGCGATGAAGGACGGGTAATGCTCGTTTCCACGCATAATCTTGGCAGTGTGCCTGAGTTTTGCGACCGGACAGTTCTCGTCAAGAATACCGTGCTGGCTTATGGCCCAACGGAGGAGATTTTCACCCAGGCCAATCTCGAAAAGACGTTTGGCGGGGTGCTACGGCACCTTATTCTCGATGAGAAAACGAAGCAGAACCGCTCAGCCATCGGTGTCATTACCGATGATGAGCGGCCTTTCGTGCTCTATGAGCATAAGCAGCAAGGGCAGAACTGATGGCTCTCCTGCTCGAACCGTTTGCTTATGGTTACATGCTCAATGCTATGTGGGTTTCAGCGCTTGTCGGCGGTGTTTGTGCGTTTCTTTCCGCCTATCTGATGCTCAAAGGCTGGTCGCTTATCGGCGATGCTCTTTCCCATTCCATCGTTCCCGGTGTTGCTGGCGCCTATATGCTCGGCCTGCCCTTTTCCATCGGCGCGTTCTTTTCAGGTGGATTGGCTGCTGCAGCAATGCTGTTTCTCAATCAGCGAACAAAACTCAAAGAAGATGCAATCATTGGCCTGATTTTCACGGCTTTCTTCGGCCTTGGACTGTTTATGATTTCATTGCGGCCAACCTCGATCAGTATCCAGACCATCGTGCTTGGCAATATTCTGGCGATAACTCCCGGCGATATTCTTCAACTTGCGATCATAGGATTCGTTTCGCTCGCGCTGCTTTTGCTGAAATGGAAAGATCTGATGGTGGTGTTTTTCGATGAAAGCCATGCGCGTTCCATCGGATTAAAACCAACGGCGCTAAAGATCATGTTCTTCACGTTGCTTTCGGCAAGCACTGTTGCTGCCATGCAGACCGTAGGCGCGTTTCTGGTCATCTGCATGGTCGTTACCCCCGGCGCAACTGCATATCTGCTCACTGATCGCTTTTCGCGACTTTTGTGGATTGCTGTACTCATTGGTGCGCTAACCAGCTTCATCGGCGCTTATGTTAGTTACTTCATGGATGGCGCAACCGGCGGAATCATCGTCGTGCTGCAAACGCTGGTGTTTCTCACCGTGTTTTTTCTGGCGCCCAAGCATGGAATGCTTGCAGCCCGCAGGCGCGCAGCCAAAGCATTGCAGGAGGTTGAGCTATGAGCTTTCCGGAGATGCTTCTGATGCCATTTCAGTTTGACTTTATGATCTATGCGCTGATTGCGTCGGTGCTGATTGCCATGCCAACCGCCCTGCTCTCCTGTTTTCTGGTGCTTAAGGGTTGGTCGCTGATGGGTGATGCCATAAGCCACGCGGTGCTGCCGGGTGTTGTGATTGCCTATATAGTTGGTCTGCCCTTTGGTATCGGCGCTTTTGTTGCAGGTATGGTCTGCGCACTTGCCACAGGTTTTCTCAAGGAAAACAGCCGCATCAAGCAGGATACTGTCATGGGTATCGTCTTCTCCGGCATGTTTGGGCTGGGGCTTGTGCTCTATGTTTCTGTGCGTGCGAATGTGCATCTTGATCACATTCTCTTCGGCGACATTCTCGGTATCAGCGCAAGCGACCTTATAGAGACCGCGATTATCGCAGCTGTGACCGCAGTTGTTCTCATCGTAAAATGGCGCGATTTCTTGCTGCATGCATTCGACCCCGCACAGGCGCGTGCAGTCGGCTTGCCAGTACGGCTGCTGCATTATGGGCTTCTGTGCCTGATTTCGCTCACCATTGTAGGTGTCTTAAAAGCGGTAGGAATCATTCTCGCAATAGCCATGCTGATTGCTCCGGGCGCCATCGCCTTTTTACTCACCCGCAGGTTTAGCAGCATGATGATCGTTTCAGTCATCGTTGCTGTGTTCTCGTCCTTCATGGGCGTCTATCTGTCGTTCTTCATAGACAGCGCCCCTGCACCGACAATTGTTCTGCTGATGACAGTGATCTTCATTGCAGCTTTCCTATTCTCAAGCTGGCGAACCGCACGTGCGGAAACGCGGCATGAGGCAGAAACGGCCTGAAACCTTATTGTAAGCTGTCTCCTTTCGTGTCGGAACAGCTTGCGTGCAGCGTGGACAGCTTTTCAAAGCTGTCCACGTTTTTGCACAGCTGCGCAGCATCGGTCATATGGCTGTTATAAATCCTCGATAGATAACCATAACAACGAGCGGTGCCTAAACACCGTTCGCTATTTTCCAGCGCACTATAATTTGTCGCTTGTCGAGGTAAAATAAAAATGCTTCAATCCCGATTGCACGGCTGTGCAGAAAAAATAAAACCGGCCGTCGATCCTGGGGAGGATACGCATATGCCTGCGTTTTTGGAGGTAGCGGATGCACGCGTCCGTTATGGCAATAATGAGATTCTTAAAGGTGTAGACCTTTCGGTGAAGAAGGGTGAATTCGTAGCGCTGCTCGGCTCTTCCGGTTGTGGCAAAACCACTTTGCTGCGTGCAATTGCTGGATTCAATACACCCAGCGATGGAGCTATTCGCGTTGGGGGCAAGGACGTCACTCGATTGCCGCCTGACAAGCGCGGCATGGCACTGGTGTTCCAGTCCTATGCGCTCTGGCCGCATATGACGGTTGCGCAAAACATCGGCTACGGCCTGCGTATTCGCGGTACAGCGAAAGATACCATCAGGCAGAAAGTTCAGGAAGTTGCGCGCCTTCTGGGGCTTGATGCGCTGCTTGATCGCAAGCCAGCCGCACTTTCCGGCGGTCAGCGTCAGCGCGTAGCACTCGGTCGCGCATTGGCAATCGAGCCAGACATTCTACTGCTCGATGAGCCGCTTTCAAACCTTGACGCCCGTATTCGCCTGTCGGTGCGCCATGAAATCAGCGCTCTGCAGCGCCGCCTTGGCATCACTGCGGTGCATGTGACGCATGATCGTGAAGAAGCCATGGTTATGGCTGATCGCATCGTGATCCTGAATAATGGTGAAGTGGCACAGGCCGGCGCACCAGAAGAAGTTTATAATCATCCGGCATCTGACTTCGTCGCGGCCTTTATGGGTGCTGAGAACCTCATCGAGCTTCCTGTCAGTGTTAAAGCAGACCGCATCGAGATCGCCGCGGGGCTACAAAACAAGGCAAGCACAATCCCGGCTGGCCGTCGCAATCTGTCCGATGGCATCGCAACAGCACGCTTCCGCAGTGAGGCCGCAAAGCTTACAAGTCCCGGCACTCCAAATTCTTGCACAGCACCTGAACTTATCCTGACGGGCACCGTCGACCAGACGAGCTATCCGGGTGGCCTTTGGCGGCACATGATAAGTGTGGGCGGCAGGCATCTTCTGGTTGATGCAACAGAGAGCCATCAACCCGGTTCGCAGGTTGAAATCCGCATTCCCGAACAGGCTCTCTTCCTGTTCGACAAGTGACCTGATCGGCTCAATAGGTAACTATTTATACCATGCACAGGTGTGCATAGGTATGGAGTTGTCATCAAGTCGATCACTAGCAGGCTCGCCTGCTCAGAAGAGGATTGCGGGCCTTCAACCGCCCGCAGCCGCACAAAATTCCCGATCACACCTCACCGGATACCCAATTATCCAACCGCCGAAATCTTCCGCCATGCGGATATAAAAGCAGGAATTATTCGATGAAGACGATCCTGAAAACAGCTCTTATCCTCGGCCTGACGGCATCACCCGCCGCAGCGAATGAATTGACCGTTCTGACCGCAGGTGACCAGAACATGGTCGATTACGTGAACGAATATCTCGGCCCATTGTTCGAGAAGGAAAATCCAGGCACGACAGTTCGTGTTGTTGGCACCGGCCCCGGCGACGCTGGTTCACAAAAGATTCTCGAACGCTTTGAAGCGCAGTCGAAAGCTGGCGTTGAAAAGTGGGACGCAGACGTTGCTGTCGTTCATGAGAAATTCGCAGGCCCGATGGTCGAAAAGAAATATCTCGAAAACTATCGCAGCAAGATCGACAGCGGCAAGCTCGTCACGCGTGACAATGCGAAGATGGCGCTCGGCACCAATGTTGATGGCTATGTCATGCCAATGTTCAACAGCCAGACAGCCCTCGCCTACAACCCAGCTCTCGTTGCAAATCCACCAAAGAGCTATGACGAGCTGGTCAAATGGGCAAAGGAAAACCCGAAGCAGTTCGGCTATAACGGCATCAAGGGTGGCGCATCGGGTGTGAGCTTTGTCATGGGCTGGATTTATGCCTATGGTGGCGATGCCGACAAGCTGATGAAAGGCCCGTTCGAAGAAGGCGAAGCCAAGAACTGGGACAAGGCCTTTGCATCGCTCAAGGACTTCACGACGAATGCAACATTGACACCAGGTAATGCCGGTACGCTTGATATGCTGAGCCGCGGTGAAATCGCCATGGGCCCGGTCTGGGTTGACATGTTCTATTCATGGAAGGCCAATGGCCAGCTTCCACCGGAAATGAAACTTGTTCTGCCTTCGCCAGGCATGCCGGGGCAGCCAATGCATTATGTTATTCCAGAAAAGAGCGCCAACAAAGAACTTGCTGAAAAATTCGTGGCACTTGCAACCAGCCCCAAAGTTCAGGCTGAAGGCATCGTTGAACGCTTCAACTGGTATCCGGGCATTGATGCTGATCACGTCAAGGCAGAACTCAATGCCGATACCTGGAACAAGCTCTTCACGGATATCTCGCCGGAAGATCTTGCCAATTACGGCAAGCCATTTCCGATTGCACCATACAACACTGCAATCCTCGAAGCTTACGAGCGTCAGGTAGGCAACTAATCAGCTTGCACTAAAGCATAGACCGGGTGCGTGAAACACGGACCCGGTCCCTAAATCATAAATTCGGGGAATATCAATGTCGCAGAGAATGACGGGTTTTCTGCTGGTCGCGCCAGCATTGGCAATCGTGTTGTTTCTGTTCATCGTGCCGTTGTTTGGCGCGATAACCGGAGCATTTCATGTCGGTGAGGACTGGGGTTTCGGCAATTTCACCAAGGCTTTCGAGCTTTATTCAAGCGACATGCTGTTCACCCTAGTGATCGTGACGCTTTCTTCTGCGCTGATCGCACTTTTTGCAATCGCCATCGGTGGCTATCTAACGCTCGGCTCTAATCAGCGTGCCGTTACGGTGCTACGCTGGCTCTATCGTTGGCCGCTGTTCATTCCATTCATTGTGGTCGGCCAGATATTGCGCACGTTTCTCGCTAAAAACGGCCTCATGAACAGCCTTCTGATTGAAAGCGGCATTCTCACGCCGCTTCAGGCAATGAGCTTTCTCGACTGGCGCGGCATCGTCATTGCCTTTGTCTGGAAACAGACGCCCTTCGTTACATTACTCCTTGCGGGAGCAATGGCATCGATTGATCGTAGTACGATCGAATCTGCGCGTAATCTCGGCGCAGGACGACTGCGTATTTTGATCGAAATCGTGCTTCCACAAGTGCGCCCCACCCTGCTCGTTGGCTTGATCCTCAGCTTCGTCACCATGATGTCGGTGCTTTCTGTACCGCTGATGATCAATGCACAATCTCCAACCATGATCACCGCTAATATGGCTTTCCGCATCAATGCCTATGGCGATTACGGTGTTGCCAATGCGCTCGGTACAATATCGCTCCTGATGACCAGTCTGGTTGCATGGATTTATCTCAGACAAACCATGAAGGAGCACGGCTGATGAGTACCGCACTCGACTGGCGCTGGATACCGCGCGGAATTCTGCTTGGTTTGCTGGCCTTTGCAATCTTCGGCCCACTTGCCAATCTGCTTCTCTGGGCCGTGGCTGAACGCTGGTATTTTCCGCATACCCTGCCTATTCAGTATGGCTTTTCCTTCTGGGCCAATGTGTTTTCGCCACGCGGCAACGCTCTTTCATCACTTGGAACAAGCGTGGTTATCGCAAGCCTTACTGTGGTTGTCTCTCTCGGTCTTGCCATCCCGGCTGGCTATGCACTGGCACGGCTGAAACTGCCATTTCGCGGGTTGATCTTGCTTATCCTGCTGATCCCACAGGCATTTCCGAATTTGCCGATATACGTCAATATTGCGCAAATGTTCTATTCGCTACGTTTGAACGGTACGATTACCGGCGTGGTTCTGGTTCATGTGACCCATGGCTTGGTCTATGCGGTGTGGATTGCAACAGCCGCTTTCTCCGCGATTGATCGTGAGCTGGAAGAGGCCGCACGTTCCATGGGCGCTTCCGCCATGAAGACCTTCTTTCACATTACAATGCCAATTGCCGCACCCGGCCTGCTCGCCAGCGCGATCTTCGTGTTCCTTGAATCACTTGATGAATTCACCGGGACATATTTTGTGGGCGCGCCCGACATTACAACATTGCCGCTGATGCTTTATACAGCAAGCTCCGGTGGCAACTATCAGATAGCGTCGATCAGTGCGCTAATCCTGCTGGTGCCGTCCATTGCGTTCATGTTCGTGGTCGAGCGTTTTCTGCGCGCCGATGTTCTCTCGAAAGTGGGTCGATAACTATGGCCGACAAAGATCGTTTTCAGGACGAGCTTTCCGAAAACCAGCCGCGTTTCATCAGCGCGCATGAAGTTGCAGTGGAGGCTGGCGTCTCTCGCTCGGCGGTCTCTCGCACCTTTACGCCCGGAGCCAGCGTATCCCCCTCAACGCGTGAGAAAGTGCTGAAAGCAGCTGAAAAGCTTGGGTATCAGGTCAATGATCTTGCACGCGGCCTGCTTGCCAAGCGTAGCCGCATCGTCGGCATGATCGCAGCCGATCCGGCAAGTCCTTTTCGCTCACGCCAGATCGCGGCCCTATCCCGTCGATTGACGGCGCGTGGCAGCGTGCCGGTGCTGATCCCAACCGGCCAACACGGCGAGAATCTCTCTGCGGCCCACCAGACGCTTCTTCGTTATCGGGCCGAAGCGACTGTCGTTCTGTCTGGTATGCCGTCATCGTCGTTTGTCGAATTGGCGCAGCGCAACGGTCATACGCTGATTGTTGTGGGCCGTAACGAAGATGGTCCGGACCATATCCGGATCAATAATAAACAAGCGGCGGAAACAGCTGTCGATGTGTTTGCCGCGCGCGGCATGAAAAGGCTCGGGCTTGTCACATCAAATGTTCGCAGCCCTAATCTGCTGGAACGCGAAGAAGCCTACGTCGCTCGCGCTAAAAACTTAGGCCTGAATGTCAGCGTACAGCGCGGAGAACTGACGGATTACGATGGTGGCTTTGCTGCAGCGTCGCTCCTTCTGAGTGAGCGTGACCGTGTTGAGGCAGTATTTTGCGTCAATGATCTGATGGCGTTTGGGCTGATAGATTGCGCACGCGACGTTTTTAATCTTTCAATTCCGGAAGACCTGTCGGTGATCGGATTTGATAATGTCACCGAAGCACGCTGGGGCGCATATCGTCTCACAACCTTCGACCAGAATGCCGAACGCCTGTCTGCTGAAATCATCCGTATGCTCGATGAACGACAAAGTGCACCCAACGAGCCGCCACAGATGGTGATGATCGACACTCCACTTATTTTGCGAGGCAGCGTGCGCCCGCTTAAAACGGAAAATTCTTCTAACGGAAGCAAACCCTGAATGTCCGATCATTCTATCTGGCTGCGCCCCGCGCATGATGATCTTGTTTTCCTTGAGAAAATCGTACGGGATTTGAGCGGGCAATTTAACTCACCGATATTTGAGCCTCACGCAACGCTCGTACCGGATATGAATCGATCTGCAGAAGAGCTTCTTCCACAGGTGGTAAGCCTTGCAATCGGCCGCAAACCGTTTGAACTTTTGATTGAGGATGTAACGGGAAGCGAAGCCTATTTTCGCTCTTTCTACGCAGCGCTTGAAAAAGCACCGGCGCTGATGCGCCTGAAACAAGATTCGCTTGAAATATCCGGCGAGGCCAGCTTGCAGAGCTTCATGCCGCATGTCTCATTGGCTTATGGTGTTGAGGATACAACGCAGAAACAAACGGAAATGCAGCGGCTTGCCAAAGAGCTTTCAGGTAGAAAGCTGCGGTTTGACCGACTGGTGATCGTGAGTTCATCAAGCGAGACGCCGATCGATGAATGGCACGTAAAGCACGAGATACAGCTTAAAGGATAAAAGCCAGCCACAAAGATGTGGCTGGCCGGCTTTTAATCAAAGTGGACGCGGATGAGAGCGGTAGACTTTTTCAATGTCTGCCAGCATTTCTGCTGAAAGCGTCACTTCGCTTGCAGCAATATCGATCTTCAGCTGTTCGACAGACGTGGCGCCGATAATGACAGATGTCATGAAAGGTCTCGAAGACGAAAACGCAATCGCCATCTGCGCAATATCGAGCCCATACTTCTTGGCAATATCGATGTAAGCGCGAATTGCCGGTTCCGAATAGGAATTATCACGCCAAAGGCCGCCATCTGTCACCGAAGCGCGTGATCCTTCGGGGATTTTCCCGCCTAGATATTTGCCGGTTAAAACACCTGCAGCAAGCGTTGAATAGGCAAGCAAACCAACTTGTTCAAACAGCGATACTTCTGCCATGTCATGATCAAATTCACGCTGCAGCAGACCATATTCATTCTGGATAGACGCCATACGTGGCAGATTGTGCTCTTCAGCAATCTTCAGCCATTGCATCGTACCCCAAGCTGTTTCGTTGGAAAGACCGACGTGACGAATCTTGCCTGCGCGAACCGCATCTTCAAGGCCGAGCAGAACATCATGAATCTGTTCACGTTCAGCCTTTGGGTCAACATGGGAGGGATCAAAACCCCAGCCCTGACCGAAATGATAATGCGGACGCGATGGCCAGTGAATCTGATAGAGATCGATGTAATCGGTCTGCAGTCTCTTCAAACTGTCGTTGACTGCCTCGGTAACACTTGCGCGGCTTGGCTTTGCACCACCACGAATCCACTCCTGGCGACCGCCCCCGGCGATCTTGCTGGCGAGAATAACGCGATCACGCTTACCAGATTGCTTGAACCAGTTACCGATGTAGGTTTCAGTCTTGCCATAGCTTTCCGGGCTCATCGGAATAGCATAACCTTCAGCGGTATCGACAAAATTGACGCCGGCATCGACAGCGAAATCAAGTTGCTGATGTGCGTCGTTTTCAGTGTTCTGTACGCCCCAGGTCATGGTGCCGAGACAGATTTCGGTAACATTGAGGCCTGTACGGCCCAAAGGTTTCATTTTCACGAGATTTTTCCGGATCGATTTGCCCGCAGAACGCGGATTTGACGGGGCTAAAGTCTTACCCCCGCTGTGCCGCGCCTGACAAGGCCGCTCGCTGAAAATTGAAAGCGATTAGAGAAACCGTTTTGCGGAATATGGTGCAGGATCAGTAAATGTATTCTCACCGGTCATCAATTCTGCCAGCAGACGCCCGCTTGCCGGGCCAATCGTCAAACCATGATGAGCATGGCCAAAGTCAAACCATAGTCCCTTATGACGCGGTGCGGGCCCAATAACCGGCCGCATATCCGGCAGGCACGGGCGCAAACCGAGCCATGGCTTGGCTTCTATAGCCGTACCCAGTTGCGGCAAAAGACGTCGTGCAACTTTCTCAGCACGTTTAAGCTGAATGAAATTGGCAGGCGCATCTGGTGAAGCGAACTCTATGCCGGTTGAAAGTCGAACACCCTGCACCATAGGCGCTAGTACATAGCCTGCTTCTTCATCAACAACCGTATGACCGAGCCGCACATCATCCTGCATTTCAAAATGCATATGATGACCACGCTTGATACCGAGCGGGATTGAGTAACCAAACTTCTTGAAGATCAATCCGGATTGCGGTCCGAGAGCCACCACCACATCGCGCGCAATGATCGGGCCTTCTTCAGTCGTTACTTGCCAGCCATCACCATTTTCAACGAGTGAAGCTGCATCCCCATGAACAAATGTGTCCCCATTCGCGCGAAAAAGATCAGCATAGGCTTCAACCAAACCACCCGGATTGACGATTGTTTTTGGGTCAAGCCAGTGAATCCCGCCCGCAACATCGCCAAGCGTTGTTTCCCGTTGTTTCAGCGACGCGGAATCCAGGACATCATAGGCTAGATTAAACTGCTGCAATTGCGGCAAGCGTTGCACGGCAGCGTTGAAAGCTGCTTCATTGCGAAAAACTTCGATCCAGCCCTGCGCACGCACAAGTCGTTCGCAGCCAGCTTGGGCAATAAGCGCATCATGCTCGCGAACACTTGCTTCGACCAATGGCAACATGGCGTTTGCCGCAATTTTCAGGCGCTCTGGCGAAGATTCGCGCCAATACTGGAACAGCCAGCGGGCCATTCGCGATACATAAAACGGGTCGTATCGCACATCTGAACGGCGATTCAGGCCGTAACGCAACAGCGTCCAGAAACCTTGCGGAAACGAATAGGGAATGACGCTCGAACGTTCGATTAGACCGGCATTACCGAAACTCGTGCCCTGCCCCGGCTCACCACGATCAATCAGCGTAACCGACCGCCCTCGCGCTTGCAGGTGAAGTGCAGCCGAAACCCCAACGATACCCGCGCCCAGTACAATGACGTCTTGTTTCTGCATGGTATTCCCGCCAATTCCATGAAGTGAAAGAGCGCGCTGATCGATTTTCAGCGCGCTCCCGCATACAGCAAAGAGTGGAGACTTTTACAAGTCACATATCTTCGATCAGTAAATGTCGAAGTCGAAATATTTCTTCACGATGGTCGCATAGGTGCCGTCATCGCGAATTTTTTTTATAGCCGCGTTGAACTGTTCACGCAGGTCGTTGTCGTCCTTACGCAGTGCAATGGCTGTATCTGTTTGTGTACCAGGCACATCGCCAATCAGCTTACAGCAATCAGCACCGTCACCCTTGATCCAGTCGGAAATCGGGAACTTGTCTGAAATCACTGCATCAAGACGACCGCTTTTAAGATCGGCATTGGCTTCATCGGCTGTTGGATAGAGTTTTACGTCTGCTCCAGCTTTGCCATAGACATCTTCCGCATAAGTGGCCTGGGTGGTCGACCCCTGAGCGCCTATTGATTTGCCTTTGAAAGCGTCGGCATCGAGCGCTGTAATCGGACTGTCTTTCGGTACCGCAACAGACAGTGGTGTGGAATAATATTTGTCGGTAAAGGATACCTGCTTCTGGCGTTCTTCCGTCACACTCATCGACGCGATAACGGCATCAAACTTATTGGTCTGAAGACCCGGAATCATGCCGTCCCAGTCATTGGCAATGATGGTGCATTTGGCTTCCATCGCTTTGCAGAGCGCATTGGCGATATCAACATCCAGTCCCTGCAAAGAACCATCAGCCGCAACAAAATTGAAGGGCGGATAAGCACCTTCAGTTGCTATCTTGATTTCTTTCCATTCTTTGGCTTGTGCTGGAAGTGCAGCGATAATGGAGGCCACGCCTGCGAACAGGATTGATTTCAACATAATATTCCCCTTGACCGTTGTTATGGTTCTGTTTTGCAGGTTTCCCGCCCGCAATATTATTATGGATTGAATGAAGCACCGGACGCCGCCTGTTTCAAGTTAAACATCTGGCGGCGTCCGATAATTTTATCAGTAGATATCGAAGTCGAAATACTTCTTGCGGATTGTCTCGTAAGTACCGTCGTCACGGATCTTTTTGATTGCAGCGTTGAACTGCTCACGCAGATCATCGTCACCCTTGCGCAGAGCAACAGCGATCTTGGTTTCAGAGCCCGGAATATCGCCAAGGAACTTGCAGCAATCAGCGCCCTGCTTCTTCAGCCAGTCGGCAGCAAGGAACTTGTCAGCAGCAATAGCATCAAGGCGACCACTTTCAAGATCAGCATTAGCTTCGTCAGCCGTCGGATAAAGCTTCACATCCGCGCCCGCTTTACCATAAACGTCATCGGCATAGTTGCCCTGCGTTGTGCCAGCCTGTGCGCCTACGGTCTTGCCATCGAACGCTGAAGGCTCAAGCGAGGCGATGTCGGTGTCTTTCGGTACAACGACTGCCAGTGGCGTCGTGTAATAGCGCTCTGAGAAAGCAACCTGCTGCTCACGCTCTGGCGTAATGGCCATGGAAGCAATGACTGCATCGAACTTGTTTGCCTGCAAGCCCGGGATCATACCATCCCAGTCATTTGCAACGATTGTGCACTTTGCTTCCATTGCTTCGCAAACTGCATTGGCAATGTCGATGTCGAAACCAACGAGCTTGCCGTCTGGCGACATATAATTGAAGGGTGGATAAGCACCTTCACTGGCGATACGGATTTCTTTCCATTCCTTTGCCTGCACAGGCATGGCAAGGACGACGGAGGCCAGACCGGCCAGCAAAATTGTTTTAAACATTGCTTCCCTATTTCACTTGTTAGACACGGGCTTTTTATGAAGTCCACAGTTCGGATTGCCCGCAAAGCCGAACAAATTCAATTGCAACTTTGGTCATATCAAAACGCAAAATAACCCGCTGCGCGTTCAGCGCAACGGGTCTGATATGGCCTCAACGGTGCTTTCAGGCAACGAGACGTGTCGAATGATCGTCCTGTGCATAGGCTTTGCCGAAGCGGTTTGCGAGGAATGCATCAAGCGTGATGTCTTCCTGACGGACAAAGCCCTTCTGTGCAATTTCGCCCTTAGCAAGCATGTCGAGCACGGCGCAGATTGCCGATGCTGTCGTGATCTGGATGCCCGAACGAACGATCTTGCCAACCTGATTGGCATAAACCTTGTTCGCATAGGTTTCCTGAACCAGACGGCCGTTCTTGGTGCCCGAAACAGTTACGAAAATGACGATAACGTCCTGAAGCGTGCTTGGCAGAGCGTTTTCCAAGATGTCTTTGAGCACTTCGCGACGATGACGCAGGCCAAGGTCGTTAAGGAGTGCCTTCATCAGCGCGACGTGACCTGGATAACGGATCGTGCGGTAATTGAGCGTGCGAACTTTACCTTCGAGTGTGTCACAAAGTGTGCCGAGACCGCCCGAAGTGTTGAATGCTTCATAGGTTACGCCGTCAAGCGAGAATTCTTCGCGCTCTTCCAGAGCTGGAACCTTGGTCAGCACGCCATTGACGATAGCTTCACATGGTTCGATATATTCGTTGATCAGACCATCGGTGCTCCAGGTCAGGTTGTAGTTGAGAGCATTGGATGGGAATTCTGGCAAAGCGCCAACGCGCATACGCACGTTTTCAAGCGTATCGAAGCGCTTTGCAAGATCGTAAGCAACGATCGAGATGAAGCCTGGAGCCAGACCACACTGTGGAATGAAGGCCGTCTTTGCATCTTGTGCCAGTTCCATGACGCGCTTGGTGCTGGCCACGTCTTCAGTAAGATCGAGGTAATGCACGCCAGTCTTGGCTGCAGCTTCTGCGATCAGCGTGGTGAGCTGGAATGGAGCAGCACTCAGAACTGCAAATTTGCCAGTGAGAACGGCTTCAAGAGCCTTAGCGTCTGCAATGTCGAGAGCCTGTGTCTTGACTTCCGCACCAGTGTCCAGCGCGTCGAGCTGTGCCTGTGAACGGTCAACAACCGTCACAGCATAATCACCCGTCGAAGCGAGAAGATCGGCAATGGTCGCGCCAATTTTGCCCGCGCCTACAACAACGATCTCTTTCATGTCTTTTCCCCTATAAGTCTGTTTGGGTAATGCAATTTCGATAGATAAAGAATCTCACAAATTTCGGCGAAAAGAAGCATTTAAACTGACGATTTCACGTTGTTTGTTTGTGCGATATGACGTATCTAATATGCATTATGACGACAAATGCTGACCTGACCCTTATAGCCCTGCTGCGCGAAAACGCCCGCGCCTCAACCGCCGACCTTGCAAGAAGGCTCGGCGTGTCACGCACGACCGTACAAAGCAGGCTGGAAAAGCTGGAAAAGCGCGGTGTAATCGAAGGCTATACCGTTCGAATCGCTCCTGAATTTGAGCGCGATCTGGTGCGCGCGCATGTGCTGGTGACAGCGCTTCCGAAGTTCGCGCCGAAGGTTGAAACAGCACTTCGCAGCATCATGGCTGTCCGAACACTTCACTCGGTCAGCGGTCATTTTGATATGATTGTTGTAGTCGAAGCGCCGTCGATTCAGGAACTGGATATTGTTCTCGATAAGATTGGTGCGCTCGAAGGTGTCGAACGCACCATGTCTTCTATCATTCTGTCGACGCGGATTGATCGATAGTCAGTCCTTCGAACTGCCTTCCCAACCTGCATAAAACACACCGGGCTGCTTCTCCATGAAATGCGTAACGGCATCGATTTCCTCCGGGTCAATCGATGTGCTGACGAGGGTTGCCAAAATTTCGACAGTCTCGGCGTTGCGATCCGTGATTTCGACATCTCCGACCGGGTATTTCGCCTCGTCCAGCTTCTCGACTAGCAATTTGCGCATTTCTTCCATGGCCTGATGAGATGCAATAACGCGCACCTCATAGGTCTGCTCCAACGCCTGCTCATCAATTGGAATACGGTTGATGAGATTAACGAGCGGTCGCAATAACGTATTTCCCAGCAAAACGTATAGGGTCAGAAGGGCAGCTTCCGCCAGCATGTCTGTGCCTGCGCAGGCACCAACAGCTGCTGAGCACCAGAGCGTCGCAGCTGTGTTCAGCCCACGGACGTTCATGCCCTCTTTCATTATGACGCCTGCGCCCAGAAACCCGACGCCAGAAACGACATAAGCGATAACACGCAACGCCTCGGCGCTACCTGCAAGACGCGCAGCCAGATCAACGAAAGCAGCTGCCCCCAGCGCAACAAGCGCGTTGGTACGCAATCCAGCAGTTCTCTGGCGATATTGACGTTCGGCGCCGATCATCGTGCCAAAGATGAACGCGGCGGTGAAGCTCACCGCCGTGTCGAGGAATGGATAAAGATCAAAGGTATTCACAAACTGCATAGTCAAAAATCCGATTTATGCCAGTGCGTTAGCAGATCAGATTAATGCAATTATGACGATAATGTCAGCCTGCTCAGTTGCCAACAAACTCAAATTTATCGACATCGACTAGTCCGCGATCTGTGATCTTCAGATGTGGGATAACTGGCAACGCAACAAAAGCCAACTGCAGAAACGGTTCTTCCAATACCGAACCAAGCTCTTCAGCTGCATGGCGAAGCGCACGTAGTTGCTCTCGGACGGTTTCGTAAGGTTCAACGCTCATCAGTCCGGCAATAGGCAGAGGCATTTCCGCAAGCACTTTGCCATCGCGTACAACGACAAATCCGCCTTCGATTTCGCCCAAGCGGTTTGCCGCAGCTGCAATGTCTTCATCTGAAACACCGACCACGCAGATATTGTGGCTGTCGTGGCTGACGGTTGAAGCAATAGCTCCGGCTTTAAGGCCAAAACCATGCACGAAGCCGGTGGCGATATTGCCATTTTTACCATGTCTCTCAACGACCGCGATTTTGACCACATCGCGCTCAAGATCGGGTTCCACACCATGCGGACCAACTTTAAGATCAAACTCCAGGCTTTCCGTGATGATCTTTCCCGGAATAATGCCAATTGCACGCGTTTTGCCGCTGTTGGATTGTGATCTGAAGCTTGATGCACTGACAGTGGGCGCTTTCACGCTGTTGCGTCCGACTTCCGCAACTGATCCACGTGTTGAGAACAGTTCTTCCGAAACCACCCTGCCCGCAGACAGAACGATTTCAGCATTGCAACCTTCAAGACTGTCGACGACCACGAGATCGGCGCGCTGCCCCGGCGCAACAAGTCCGCGATCAAACAGCCCGAAAGCGCGCGCTGCCGAAACACTTGCCGCGCGATAAATAGCAAGTGGTTCAACACCACCAGCAATTGCCGTGCGGATGAGATAATCAAGATGGCCCTGATCAGCGATATCGAGTGGAGTGCGATCATCCGTGCAAAGCGCCAGAAACTGCGAGTGCCGTTCAGTGATGATCGGCATCAAAGCATGTAGGTCTTTGGAAACCGAGCCTTCACGGACCAACACATGCATACCCTTGCGCATCTTTTCCAGCGCTTCTTCGGCACTGGTTGCTTCATGCTCGGTGCGAATACCGGCAGCAATATAGCCATTCAGATCCAGCCCACGCAGAAGCGGCGCATGACCATCAATATGACGTCCTTGAAAAGCCTTGAGCTTTGCCATGCATTCAGGGTCTTTTGAAAGCACGCCGGGGAAATTCATGAACTCAGCAAGGCCGATGACCTTCGGATGATCGGCAAAAGGCAGCAGATCATCGATCAGCAGTTCGGCACCGGATGTTTCCATGTGGGTCGCAGGCACACAGCTTGAAAGCTGTACCCGAATATCCATGATCGTTTCAAGCGAGCTATCGAGGAAGTATTGCAGGCCTTCTACGCCGAGAATATTGGCAATCTCGTGCGGATCGCAAATGACCGTTGTGACGCCCTGTGGCAGCACACAACGATCAAATTCATGCGGTGTCACATTGGACGATTCAATATGGAGATGCGTATCGATAAAACCCGGCACAACAATTCGGCCGGAAATATCAATTTGCCTCTTGCCCTGATAGTTGCCGAACGTTCCCACAATACGATCACCGCTGATCGCAATGTCGCTTTCAACCAGTTCGCCTGTCACGAGATCGAAGAAGCGGCCACCTTTCAACACGATATCGGCAGGCTCACGACCGGCACCTTGATCGATCATCTGTTCAAACATTGGCTCACTCCATTCAAATCATTTTCGGAATCAATTTCCCGAAAATAACATAATGAAGCGGTTTCAACGCTGATATTCAATCATACGGCAGCGGTTGAGTACCAATTCAAGCCTGTTGTCGCCAAGCAGGCGGACGCAAATGCGCTTGTTCCATGGACCATCCCGCAACGTGAACAAAGCTCTTCCATTACCAAGATCTTCAAGCGGCATAAGCTGACGCGTAGGTCCGATACCCATAATGATATGGCCGTTATCGATGGTGAAAGATGCACCATAAAGCGGAGCGCTCCAGTGACCGTCAAACTCTTTATTGACTGGTCTCGCCTGAACCGGAAGCAACTCTCGCTTCACATGACCTATTTCGCCTTGAAGCACCTCACCGTTCCAATGCAATTTCATCGGCGACGATGGCGATAATGAAGAGGCCCAGCCTTCTCCTATATTGTAGAGCCGATCTTCAGCGCCAAGATAATTGGCAACACCGCCACGCATCTCAAGCCAGAATGGACCTGCATCGGCGACATATAATCCATCAGGGATAGCTGTCGTCATTTCAGGAAGCGACAGCCCGTTGAGAGCAGCCATGCAGTCACGGGCAATCTTATATGTATCAGCATCTTCTCGATTACAGACAACAATCATGCCTGTTTTGTCTGCGGGGTCGAGAAGAAAATAACTTTTATAGCCGGGATGCGATCCACCATGGCCGACGAAGCGCTTGCCATTGATTTCGTTCCACCGCAGGCCAAGGCTATAGCCTGTCGGGCGACCGTCGCTCAAAAAGTGTTCCGCTGAAAGCGTCGAAAGCAACCCACTAAATGCACCTTCACCTTTAAGGAGCGCTTGCGCCCAGTTGGTGAGAGCCATTCCACTACCTGCAAGGCTGCCCGATGCTGATAGATGCAAGCCTGCCGAACTTTCCTGCCATTTATCTCCGTTTTTCCAATAGCCGGGAACAAGCCCTTTAACCGGGTCGGCCCAGACATCTGGAACTTCAAGGGAAGTGTCCAGCACCGCATTGATTTCAGATTTCACAAAGTCGTTGAAACTCAGTCCTTTGCGCTCCAGTGCTGCTTCAACCAACCTATATCCCGTATTCGAATAGGAGATCTCACTGCCAGCACTGAAGTTCAGCCGCGTCATCGACGACAGAAAGTCGATAAGGCTGTCCGCGTCCGTATACGTGTAGACCGATAAGCCCAATAAGGTCAGACTTTCGCGCACATCGGGCAGACCTGATGTCATATCAAGTGCGCGTCCGACGGAAACATCTGCCAGTGGGCTTTGCAGTTCTGGAAGGTGATCGCCAAGCCTGTCATTCAGACTGATTACATCAGCATGACGCAACACCATGGCGCAAAATACATGCTTGGTAATGGATGCATAACGAACGACCGTATTGGCCGTAAAAGGCGTGCCGGACGGCAGGCTTTCCAAACCACCTGCATAGGCAAACTTCACACCATGGGCGTCAAATCCGATGATTACCCCGCCGGGTTCATTCTTGCTCCACGTTCTGGAAAAAACTTTTGCAGATAAAGACGCTGCATTCCAGTCAGCATGAATGGGCATGGAAACTCCGTCAGGCGGTTCATGGAACCTTCGCGGCTCCATGTATGCGAATGTCATAATGTACGTTTGCGTAGATTGCCTGAAGATTAAGTGAAAACTCCGGCAGCGTCGCAAAATCGACAGCAGATAATTCGGATTCTTTCTCCCGCGCAAGCCCCTGAGAATATTGAATTTTATGGGTTACTTTTAATAGTGCGTTAAATACATTATCGCTTATGTAATTGGCAACGCCATGAATGGCGGCTTTGTGAGGCGGCTAACGACATACCTCCATTGACTTCTTCTCGTCAGAGACTGCTTGGCAAGCTATCCACATCTTCTCCCCAATATTTATCGATTCTTTTTCGTTTTTTTTCCTTTTAACCATTAACATTTTCGAATTTATTCTATTATTGCGAGTGAGAAGTTGATCCCGAGCAAAATTGCAGTCATAAAAGTGTAATAACCATAATGCAGGTTCCGGCACCTTGAGCGATAAATTCGCTCTTGATGTTTACGTAACCTCATTTCCGAGGAGGAAATATGCTTACCCGTCTGATCACGACTTCGGCGCTCACTGGCGCTCTTGCTCTCACCATTGGTTCACAGGCTTTCGCTCAGACGGAGCTAAGCTGGTGGCACGGTATGACTGGCGCCAACAACGAAATGATCATTGAACTTACAAAAGAGTTCAATGAAAGCCAGAGCGATTATAAGATCGTTCCTGTTTACAAGGGCAGCTATCCTGAAACGTTGAACGCAGGCATTGCTGCATTCCGTTCCAAGCAGCCGCCAGCGATCATTCAGGTTTTCGACGCTGGTAGTGGTGTCATGATGGCTGCCGAAGGCGCTATGGTTCCAGCTGCAGAAGTGCTTGAAAAGGGTGGATTCAAGTTCGACAAATCGCAGTATCTTCCAGGCATCGTTGCTTATTATTCGAAGCCAGACGGCACCATGCTGTCGTTCCCATACAACTCGTCTTCTCCGATCCTTTATTATAATAAGGACGCATTCAAGAAGGCTGGTCTTGACGAAAACAACCCACCAAAGACCTGGCCGGAAGTTTTTGAAGCAGCCAAGAAGATCAAGTCGAGCGGCGCCTCTGCTTGCGGCTTTACCTCGACATGGCTCACATGGATTCAGACTGAAAACTTTGCCGCATGGAACAATGTTTCCTATGGCACCAATGAAAACGGCCTTGGCGGCACCAACGTCGAACTCAAGATTAATGAGCCGCTATTCGTTGAGCACTTCCAGGCAATTGCCGATCTCGCAAAGGATGGCACCTTCCGTTATGGCGGTCGTACATCTGAAGCCAAGCAGCTTTTCACCTCCGGTGAATGCGCAATCCTGACGGAATCGTCGGGTGGTCTTGGTGACGTTATTAAGTCTGGCCTTAACTACGGTATCGGTCAGCTTCCTTATTATGAAGGCCATGGCCCTCAGAACACAATTCCGGGCGGCGCCAGTCTCTGGGTGTTTGCTGGTCTCAGCGATGACCAGTACAAAGGCATTGCGCAGTTCTTCAACTTCCTTTCGCAGACCAAAATTCAGCAGAAGCTGCATGAAAAGTCCGGCTACCTGCCTGTGACTATGGCCGCCTATGAAGCAACCAAGAACTCGGACTTCTATGAAAAGAACCCGGGTCGCGAAACGCCAATCCTTCAGATGATGGGCAAGGCACCAACGGAAAACTCCAAGGGTGTGCGTCTCGTCAACTTGCCACAGGTGCGTGATATTCTGAACGAAGAATTCGAAGCCATGCTCGGCGGCAAGCAGGATGCAAAGACTGCTCTCGATAACGCTGTAAAACGCGCGAACGAAGCGATTGCTGCAGCTCAATAATCTGATGAACTAAAGCGTGCCGCCTGCCCCAAGGGCTTGGCGGCATTGCTATCCGCAAGGAAACTCCCCGTGCAGAAAGTCACGTTTCCAAATAAAATCTTACCCTACTTCCTGCTGGCACCGCAGATCATATTGACTGTGATCTTCTTCTTCTGGCCAGCAAGTCAGGCGATTTATCAGTCCTTCATGCGTGAAGACGCATTCGGGCTGAAATCTACATTTGTCGGGTTAGCCAATTTTACCAATGTGCTATCCGACTCCAATTATCTGCATTCCGTTCAGGTTACGATTGTCTTCAATCTTTTGACCGCTTTTGTTGCCATGGGCGCAGCCTTGTTGCTTGCAACTGCTGCCGACCGTGTCATTCGCGGCAAGACATTCTACCGTACCCTGCTGATCTGGCCTTATGCCGTAGCGCCTGCCGTTGCAGGTATGTTGTGGTTATTCATGTTCAATCCTGCCATGGGCACGCTTGCCTATCTGCTTCGCAGCAGCGGCTTTGCATGGGACCCATTGCTCAATGGCAATCAAGCCATGGCCATGATCGTAGGTGCTGCGGCCTGGAAACAGATTTCCTACAATTTCCTGTTCTTCGTTGCTGGACTTCAGGCAATTCCGAAATCGCTTATTGAAGCAGCGGCCATTGATGGCGCGCGCGGCGCGCGGCGTTTCTGGTCGATCGTATTCCCGCTTCTGGCACCAACCACATTCTTCCTGCTGGTGGTCAATACGGTCTACGCGTTCTTCGATACGTTCGGCATTATCCATGCTGTAACCGGCGGCGGCCCTGCCAAAGCCACTGAAACCCTGGTCTACAAGGTTTATAACGACGGCTTCGTCAATCTTAACCTCGGCTCCTCCTCGGCGCAGTCGGTTATTCTGATGATTATCGTGATCGCCCTGACCGCATTCCAGTTCCGCTTCATTGAGAAGCGCGTGCATTATTCGTGAGTGAGGCGACCATGATTGAAAAACGCCCAGTCTCAAATCTGTTAGGCCATCTGATCCTCATTATCGGGATCATCGTGGTTGCCTTTCCGATCTACTATACCTTTGTCGCTTCGACACTTACGTCAGGCGATATTATTCGCCCGCCAATCCAGCTTCTACCCGGTGGGCATATGATGGAGAATTATGGCGACGCCATTTTCGGTGGCGTTGAGCGTGTGGTTGGCGTGAGCCTCGAACGGCTTCTATGGAACTCGTTCGTGGTTGCGATGTTGATCGCAGTCGGCAAGATTATCATTTCTTTCATGTCGGCTTTCGCGATTGTGTTCTTCCGCTTTCCGTTCCGCATGTTCTTCTTCTGGATGATCTTCGTCACGCTCATGCTGCCGGTCGAAGTGCGTATCCTGCCGACCTATAAGGTCATCGTCGATCTTGGCATGATCGATACCTATGCAGGTCTCACGCTACCGCTTATGGCATCGGCGACAGCGACGTTCCTCTTCCGTCAGTTCTTTCTCACCATTCCGGGTGAACTGGTAGAAGCTGCACGCATCGACAATGCAGGGCCATTCCGCTTTATGCGCGATATCCTGCTGCCTCTGTCAAAGACGAATATCGCTGCCCTCTTCGTCATTCTCTTCATTTATGGCTGGACCCAGTATCTTTGGCCGCTGCTCGTTACCAACGATGCGAAAATGAACACCATCATCATCGGCTTGCGTCGCATGGTGGATTTCGCTGATGCTTCCACACCGTGGAACTACGTCATGGTAACGGCCATTCTGGCTATCATACCGCCGATCCTCGTTGTTGTGCTAATGCAGCGCTGGTTCGTCAAAGGTCTCGTGGAAACGGAAAAATAATGAGCAAGATCATTCTTGATAATGTCCGCAAGAGCTATGGCGGCGGTATTGAAGTCATCAAAGGCGTTTCGCTGGAGATCAAGGACGGTGAGTTCGTCGTTCTGGTTGGTCCATCCGGCTGCGGCAAGTCCACGCTTCTGCGCATGATTGCAGGCCTTGAAGGCATCACTGCCGGCACAATTTCTATTGGCGACCGCGTTGTAAACGATGTGGAACCAGCCGAACGTGACATCGCAATGGTGTTTCAGAACTATGCGCTCTACCCGCATATGTCGGTTCGCGATAACCTCGCTTATGGCTTGAAGAACCGTAAAACGCCAAAGGACGAGATCGAGCGCCGCATCGCCAAGGCTGCGAAAGCGCTTGAAATCGAGCAGTTCCTTGATCGCAAGCCCCGTCAGCTTTCTGGTGGTCAGCGTCAGCGCGTTGCTATGGGGCGCGCTATCGTGCGCGAACCGGCTGCATTCCTTTTTGATGAACCACTGTCGAACCTTGATGCGAAACTTCGCGTACAGATGCGCGTTGAAATCAAGCGTCTCCAGCGGTCGCTTGGAACAACCAGCGTGTATGTAACTCACGACCAGATGGAAGCCATGACCATGGCAGACCGTCTAGTGGTGCTGAACGCCGGCAATATCGAACAGGTTGGCACGCCGATCGAACTTTACGAAAAGCCAGCTTCGACCTTTGTTGCGACCTTCATCGGCTCACCGTCCATGAACCTTCTGGAAAGCGGCGAGAAGAACCTTTGGCAGCCGGGCAAGGCTGTAACGCTTCCTTCGGACAAATACACGTTCGGCGTGCGCCCGGAAGATATTCGCATCATCGAGAACGGCGAATCGGAAGCCGACGGATTCAATGCAGAAGTTCGCATCGAAGCCATCGAACTCGTTGGTGCTGAAAGCTATATCCATAGTTCACTCACTGACGGCAAGCCACTGATCTTCCGCGTTCAGGGCCGTTCTGAACATACGATTGATGAAGTTGTGAAGATTGGTGCGTCGGCAAAAGACGTTCATATTTTTGGTGCCGACGGTCGTCGCGCAGGCAACTAATTTCAACATTGGGCGTTCAGGATTCTGAGCGCCCAATGCATTAGAATTCGATTTACAGCGGTTCCAGTTAAGAATGAATCGTAGGAACCGCTGTAACTGCTTGTTTTTAAGCATTATCCTACGCAAAACCGCTTCGCACTTTTGCTGGAAATGCTATAATTATCCGTTTTCGTTTTCTTTGTTATGCGCTACAAAAAGTAGAATATTTTTCTCTTTCTGAGGAATGCGCATTACATGACCCATCAGCAGATACTGTCCTTCGCAGTGATTATTCTCATGATGGGGGCATTTATCTGGGGCAAATTTCGCTACGATATTGTGGCTCTTTGTTCGCTGCTGCTGGCTGTTGCAGTTGGCGTCGTCCCTTTCGATCAGGCATTTACCGGTTTCAGCGATGATATCGTTATTATTGTCGGCAGTGCTCTAATTGTAAGTGCTGGGGTCGCCCGTTCGGGTCTGATGCAGGAAGCCGTGCAACGTTTCCTGCCAGACATAAACAGCGTGCGATTGCAGCTCGCGGTACTGGTTGCCATTGTGACCGTTCTATCCGCATTCGTGAAAAATGTCGGCGCGCTCGCGATCATGATCCCGGTTGCCTTTCAGTTTGCCCGACGCTCCAACGTCTCACCTTCTACCTTTCTGATGCCGATGGCATTTGGCGCACTTCTTGGTGGCCTGATGACGCAGGTGGGCACCTCGCCCAATATCGTCGTTTCTCGAATAAGAGGTGAAATGGTTGGCGAGCCATTCACAATGTTCGACTTCACGCCAGTCGGCGCGGTTCTGGCAGCGGTAGGCCTTGTTTATCTGGTTACGTTTTATTGGCTGGTTCCGCAGCGCACGCGTGAAAACATTTCGCTTGATGAAGCCATCAAGATCAAGAATTACGCTTCAGAAGCAAGCGTGCTTGCCAACTCTACTATCGTCGGCAAGCGCATCAGCGATCTCATCAAGCCCGCCGAGGGCGAAGCTATGGTGACGTCGATCATTCGCAAAAACAGTCGCATCACTCCCTTGCCCGATACTGTGATTGTCGAGAACGATATCGTTCTGCTCGAAGGTGATCCCAAAGCACTGGATACGGTTGTCAGTTCTGGCAAGCTCACCCTGTCTAAAAACCGCAACCCATCAGAAACGAGTGGCTCAACAGAAATCGAAACTGTTGAAGCTGTGATCGGAACCAATTCCCGGCTCGTCGGCCTCAATGCGCAACAGCTTGATCTGTACGCCCGCTATGAGGTCAATCTGCTGGCGGTCAGTCGTCCCGGCCAGCGCATTTCCGAACGTCTCAGTGAAGTGCGTCTGAGCTTTGGTGATGTCGTCGTTCTGCAAGGCAGGCAAGCCAATCTTTCAAGCTTTCTCACAGAGTTTGAACTGCTGCCGCTAGCTCGCCGCAAACTGATGCTCGGCAGTGTCAGGCGGGCGCTCATCCCGCTTTCCATTTTGATTGCAGCCATTGGCGCAACTGCATTCAGTATTGTTCCAGTGGCCATAGCGTTTTTTGCAGCTGCGGTAGCCATGCTGCTTTTTAAAGTCATTCCGATCAATGAGGTCTATGACGAAATCGACGGACCAATTCTGGTCATGCTGGCCGCGCTCATTCCCGTTTCAGATGCTTTACGTACCACAGGCGGCACTGAACTCATCGCGCAATGGCTTTCAAATATCGGTCACCAGTTGCCACCATATGGCGCACTTGCGCTCATTCTCGTCACAGCGATGATGGTTACGCCGTTTCTCAATAATGCGGCAACTGTGCTGGTGATGGCTCCAATTGCGACAAGCTTTGCCTCGGGCCTTGGTTTTAAACCGGAAGCTTTCCTTATGGCCGTGGCAATTGGTGCGGGTTGCGATTTCCTCACACCAATCGGGCACCAGTGCAATACACTTGTTATGGGACCAGGCGGCTACAAGTTCAGTGATTATCCGAGACTTGGATTGCCACTATCAATCATTATCGCGCTTGTGACTGTGCCTGCACTGATGTTCTTCTGGCCTCTAAGATAGCTCAGCCTTCGCAGAGCGGAGCCACTCAAGGCTTTCTGCGACGATTTTCTCAATCGGATCGACAACATCCGCGCGGAACACCAAAGGTTCACCAACCGGGCTTTCCAGCGTGGCAAGCTGGCTTTCCAGCATGGTTACCGGCATAAAATGGCCAGTACGATGCCCCATATGTTCATGCAGAACTTCAAAGCTTCCATCAAGAAACACGAAAGCCAGTTGCCCACCAACCGCTGCACGCAAGCGATACCGATAGCTCTTTTTCAGCGATGAACATGAAACAATAAGCCCCTGCTCAGCAACGGCCATTCGCTCGCCGATTTTATCAAGCCACGGCCACCGGTCTTCATCCTGCAAAGGAATGCCGGACGCCATTTTATCGACGTTGGATTTTGGGTGAAGACTGTCCCCCTCCAGAAAGGGCAGATTAAGAGCTTCTGCCAGCTTTTCGCCAACCGTCGATTTTCCAGACCCGGACACACCCATAACGATGATATGCAAATTCATTGTCCTTAAAATGTTTCGAGCTTGAGATTGACGCGGCTGGCTGCACCCACAACGTGCTGGCGCATGACTTCGCGTGCTTTGAGAGGATCACGCACCGCAATCGCATCACGGATCGCCTGATGTTCCGCGATCGTGATTTCGACGATCTCTTCAAGCACAGCACGCGCGCGTGCAGCACGTATTGCCTGACTGATGCGCTCCGCTATGAAACCGAGCACAAGCGGAAAATATTCATTATGCGTGGCAGCTGCGAGCGCCCGGTGAAAAGCGAGATCGGCAGCGATCCCCTCATCCGTCCACTTTTCTCGGCCAGTCATTTCAGCGAGAGCTTCGTCTAGCCTGCTCATGTCTTCGGCTGTGTGATGCACAGCGGCGAGGCCTGCAGCTTCAATCTCCAGCGCCATACGAAGCTGAAACAGGCTCTGAAAATGATCCCGGTCAGCGAGTGTTTCCGGTTCAATGCGGATCGCTTGGCGACGGTCGGGTTCGGTGACGAATGCACCAACACCCTGACGCGTTTCGATCAATCCTTCATTACGCAACTGGGCAATCGCTTCACGGATGACCGAACGGCTAACACCGAAGCTCTGTGCAAGATTGTGTTCGGTCGGCAGTTTTTGCCCAGGCAGAAAACTGCCTTCAGTTATCTGTCGCACAATCTCTGAAGCAATACGGGCCGGAAGTTGCTCGTTGCGCCTGATTTCACCGAACACGTTCCGCTCCTCCCTCTGTATTCCTTAGATCTGATTTGTCGTCAGTCCTGAACCAAGTCAAGCGAAAGCTGACATCCGGGATTCATGATCGCATCTGGATCAAGAGCATGTTTAAGGCTTGATAGAAGAGCTTTTCTCACAGGATCAAGCCGCTTTTCGAAATCATCGCGCTTCAAGCGCCCAATGCCGTGTTCGGCACTGATACTGCCAGCATAGCGATCAAGAACTGCGTTGATCGTCTCTTTAGCGAGTTTGATCTTCTTATCCTTGCTCGCGAGGTCGAGGCCGTTTGGCGGGATGACATTAAGATGCACATTGCCGTCACCAACATGACCATAAGAAATCGCAAGGCACTCTGGCAGGACTGCAGCAAGTTCTTCCTCTGCCTCCGCTACGAATGCTGCGAGCTTTGATAGAGGTACAGAGATATCGGTGCGAAGGTGTTTACCACGCAGCGCTTGACCTTCATTCATTCCTTCACGAAATTGCCAAAGGTTTTGCGCTTGTGCACGCGACGAAGCGATGGTGCCATCAAGCACAAGACCGCTTTCCAATGCTTCGCTCAAAAATGCTTCCATCAAGGCCGCAGTATCCACCAGACCCGAGCCTGAAATCTCCATCAACACATAAGCGGGATATTGCCCCAATGGAGCGACGAGAGCCGGAATGGCCTCTTGTGCAAGGGTAAATGCCATCGGCGGCATGAATTCAAAGGCGGACATCAAATCGCAGCACTGAACGCGCGCTCGACGATAAAGCGCAATCGCATTTTCGAGCGAATTGAGCCCAAGCATCGCGGTTTCGACTTTGTCGGGCAAAGGCATCAGTTTGATTGCAACAGCTGTAACAATGCCGAAAATACCTTCTGCACCGATAAACAGCTGCTTGAGATCAATACCGCGGTTATCTTTTCGCAAGGTGGAAAGGCCGTTGAAAATTGAGCCGTCTGGCAGAACAACCTCAAGTCCCAACACCAATTCCCGTGTCATACCGTAGCGCAACACATTGACGCCACCGGCATTGGTGCTGACATTGCCGCCGATACGGCAACTTCCCTGTGCTCCAAGCGCCAGCGGGAAAAACATGCCCTGCGCCGCGAGCTGGTTCTTCATTTCGAGGAGAATGCAGCCAGCTTCTACAATGGCTGAAAAATCGTCAGGGTCGACTTGCCTGATGCGGTTCATACGCTCAAGACTGAGAATTACCACGTCACTCTGACCATCGGGTACACCGCCCTGCACCAGACCGGTGTTTCCACCCTGAGGAATGATTCCAAGCCCCAGTGCGCGGCTCGCTTTAACTGCTAGCGAAACTTCTTCTGTGCTCCGCGGACGCAAGACGGCAACTGCGCCATATTCCACATCGCCAGGAAAATCGCGGCAGAAACGTTGCATCGCATCTGGATCGGTCAGGACCATATCAATTCCAAGCGCCTGCTTCAGCGCTTCTTGCTGTTCCGTGTTCATTTCCAGCACTTCCTGCATGTCAAAACCTCGCACCCAACGACAACACCGCTTCGCAGAAGACTTCGATCGACCCGAAATAGCGGCAGTTCGGCAGGCTAATTCATCCCAATTGCGTTGTTCGACGCATAAAAGAGTTTTCAAGCTTTGAATATATAGTTATCAGACAACCCTACAATATAATTTTGGAGGAGTTAGATTGTGAACTTTTCAGCACAGACGGAAATGATCCGATTCTGATCTGGACATAGTCGCGTCTCCGCGCCGAAACCATCCAATAGCATCTTGAACTGAACAAACCGGGAGGAATATCCGTGCAAGACAAGCATACTCTGAACTCGTCCATCATTTTGCCTGAAGACAGCGCGTCGGCAGTGCTCATTGGGCGCGTGTGGTCGAAGGCTGAAAATGGTCCCTGCGCCGTATTGGTTGTAAATGGCCATGTGCATGATCTTTCCAGCCTTTCTGCAACCGTATCGGGTCTGCTGGAACGCAAGGAGTTGGTAGGGGAGCTGAAAGACATCAGCCGTTTTGCTAACCTTGGTGCGCTTGACGATTATCTTTCTGGCGAAAAGGGTGAATTGCTTGCTCCAATTGATCTTCAGTCGATCAAGGCAGCAGGTGTTACCTTCGCCGACAGTATGCTCGAACGTGTGATCGAAGAGCAGGCGAAGGGTGATCCAAGCCTTGCGCGTGAAGTACGTGACCGTCTGGCACCTGTCATCGGCGACAGTCTGCGCGGCGTAGCGGCAGGTTCTGAGAAGGCGGCACAGGTCAAGGCGTTGCTTCAGGAGATGGGCCTCTGGTCGCAGTATCTGGAAGTCGGCATTGGCCCCGATGCTGAAATTTTCACAAAGTCGCAGCCAATGTCTTCGATGGGCTGCGGTAATACTGTCGGCATTTTGCCAATTTCACAATGGAACAATCCTGAGCCGGAAGTGGTGCTTGCTGTTGCATCTGACGGTCGCATCGTGGGCGCAACGCTTGGCAATGACGTTAATCTGCGTGACGTGGAAGGCCGCTCGGCACTTCTGCTCGGCAAAGCAAAAGACAACAATGCATCATGCGCCATTGGTCCATTCATCCGGCTCTTTGACGGCAATTTCACAATGGATGTTTTGCGTAAGCTTAAGCTATCGCTGAAAGTAACTGGTACTGACGGTTTCGAGATGACCGGCGAAAGCCCGATGGAAGCGATCAGCCGTGATCCGGAAAACCTTGCCGGACAGATGATGAACCGCAACCATCAGTATCCGGATGGCGCTGTTCTTTTCCTGGGCACCATGTTTGCACCGGTCAAAGACCGTCGCGGTGCTGGTCAAGGATTCACGCACGAAATCGGCGACAAGGTGGAGATTTCGACGCCTAAGCTTGGACGACTCGTCAACTGGGTTGATCGTACCGATAATTGCGCCGAATGGACTTTCGGTGTTCGCGCGCTGATCCAGAACCTGCAGAAGCGCAATCTGCTCGACAGAATTTGATACTTAGAAAGGCCGCATATCAGATGATATGCGGCCTTTTTTATTAGCTTAATGGAATGGCATTGCCATCTTTGGAAGATTGGTAAGTGCCCGACATCGCGTCATATTTTGCGCGAATAGCATCAAGTCGTTTTTCCAGTCGTGAGCGATCGGGCTCCGGTAGCGAAGCCACCATCTTCGGAATCGAATGGCTGTGCCAGAAGCTGTTGTCGCGGTTGTAACCACCTGGCTCCAGCGTGAAGACTTCTTTGAGAATTTTCAGATCATGCGGGATCGAAAAAGCGTCGCGTGAATCTTCGTGGCTGAACAGATAGTAGAAATTATCGAAACCACTCCAGGTTATCGCAGACAAACACATGGAGCATGGCTCGTGTGTGGAAAGGAAAACCATTTCCTTCGTATTTGGACGTCCCTGCTCAGGCATTTCATAGAAACGCTTCAACGTGTGGACTTCGCCGTGCCACAGCGGATTTTCGGTCTCATTATTAGTTTCGGCAAGCACCAGAGATAAATCAGACTTGTTCAGCAGAGCCGCACCAAAAACCTTGTTGCCTTCTGCAACACCCTGTTCAGTCAAGGGTATGACGTCTTTTTCGACAACCTCAATCAGTTTTTCGAGCAGTTTCAATTCATCCGATGTCATTACCTCAACTCCCTTAGACTAGAAAGAAAAACGCCGGGGTGTTGCCCCGGCATTTCGTGTTATTCTGGGAAGAATGCGAAGCGGATCACAAACAGTGCCGCGACGATCCAGGTCGCCAAGTGAACTTCACGAGCCTTACCCGTTACAGACTTCAGCACAACGTAGCTGATGAAGCCAAAAGCCAAACCGTTGGCGATAGAGTAGGTGAACGGAATGGACAGTGCCGTAAGAGCGGCTGGAGCTGCTTCCGTGATTTCATCCCACATGATTTCCGACAGTTCACGCATCATCAGACATGCGACATAGACAAGCGCCGGTGCCGTAGCATAGGCAGGTACAGAACCAGCCAGTGGCGAAATGAAGAGCGCTGCGAGGAATAGAAGGGCGACGACGAGTGCCGTAAGACCCGTCCGGCCACCAGCCTGAACGCCAGAAGCGCTTTCAACATAAGCGGTCGTGGAAGACGTACCGAGCAGCGAACCACCGAGGATTGCCGTGCTGTCTGCAAACAAGGCTTTACCCAGACGGTTTGGCTTTCCCGGTTCAATCAGGCCGCCACGCTTCGCGACGCCGATCAGCGTGCCGGTCGCATCGAACACTTCAACCAGTACGAAAACCAGAATGACGTGCAGAATGCCGGTGTGCAGTGCACCCATAATATCGAGCTGCAGGAACGTAGGCGCAAGGCTCGGAGGAGCGGAGAACACACCACCAAACTGCGTAATGCCAAGCGAAATCGACGCAATGGTAACGACAAGAATACCGATCAGGATCGCACCACGAACCTTGAGCGCATCGAGAGCTGCAATGATGAAGAAACCAGCAATCGCCAGAAGAGGACCAGCTTCGCGCAGATCGCCAAGACCGACGAGCGTTGCAGGATTATCAACGACAACGCCTGCGCTCTTCAAACCGATCAGCGCCAGGAACATACCGATACCGGCAGCAATCGCACTTCTTAGCGAATGCGGAATACCTTCAACCAGCCAACGCCGAATACCTGTCACTGTCAGGAACAGGAAGATGATACCCGAAATGAAGACCGCGCCGAGTGCCTGCTGCCAGGAAAAACCCATGGCGCCAACAACGGTAAAGGCGAAGAAGGCATTGAGGCCCATGCCGGGTGCCATGCCGATTGGCCAATTGGCGACAAGCGCCATGACAATCGAACCAAGAGCTGCCGCAAGACAGGTGGCTACGAATACCGCATTGCGATCCATGCCCGTGGTGGACAGAATATCAGGATTGACGAAGATAATGTAAGACATCGTCAGGAAGGTGGTCACACCAGCGATCACTTCCGTTCTCACCGACGTGCCATGTTCCTGCAATTTGAACAGCTTTTCCAGCATGATCCCTCCAGGGCAAAAAGCGCGCATTGAAAGGCACCAATAAACAGCCGAGCGCAATTGCTTGCGACCAGCCGGTTGAAATCGGTGCAATCTGTTGCGATTGCCGTATTTGTTAGCCGCAGCCGCATTTTACGCGAGCGGATTTGTTCCCCATACACCCAACGCGATCAAAAACACAGTTCTGCCGCAAGAATGCCTGTTTATTAACGTGATTTAGTTTGGACTGACTTTCAAAACCGCGCCAGTCACCTATTCAGGCTTTAATTTTTGAAAGAGCTTCAAAAATGGTAGCTGTCTAAGTTGCCAATCTTAAAGCTATCTATCTGATTAAATGGTAGTTTTTAGCAAGATGCCGGTTCCATACATGCCGAAAGCGAAAAACGTATGTGCGACAAGATTGAGGATACGGACATTTCGCGCGTTTGGCAAACGCGATGCAGCCCAACCGATTCCCAATCCTGGTTGAAGCAGAAACCATCCAGCTGCAACCGTCAGGATGCCGAATATCCATGCAGGTAGGAAAATTGGATTCGCAAACCACGCCGCGCCGCCATAAAGCGCAAAGATAATGCCATAAAGAATGCCGACGGCGTAATGACCGATCCAACCCAGTGCAACTTCGTGTGCATAAGGCTTTGATGCTGAGATGTCATCGTGGAATATCTGACCGTCACGCAAATGCCAGAACCAGCGGCCAACGAGCCCCCAGTTGGGGCGAGATTGACCGGGAAGCAGTGATAGAACCAATGCCCAGACGTCCATCACGATCGTCGCACCAATTCCGATCAATATACCATTGACGATGAGATTAGGCATGGGCTGGTCCTCGCGGTGTCGGGTAGCCACATAAACGTGTGACCACCCGACACGCAAGGCATATAATTAGTTTGAATAAATGCCCGACAATAAGACAAACGCAAATATGCTTCGCATTAACAGTCAAATTAGTTTTTCGGTCATGAAAGAACTCGGTAATTTGGCGGCGATGAAGACTGATAAACTATCATTGGCATCTTTTGAGATGCCGTCTTCATCGCCAGCCCCCGCACTATCTGGATACATTGAGAGCGCTCTGCTGTTCAAGTGACAGAAGTCCCATATTAAATATCATTTTGTCTCATTGGCCGTTGCTAGAACAAGGCGCGAATAAGTCTGCAGCCTTTGGTCGGATACGGAATTTTCTGAGAAACTTTACGGGCGCAGAAAACGGCCCTTCAACAGAATAAATGTATAATATACTTATTAAATAACAAAAGCGCCGGGACTGGAGCACCGACGCTTTGTTACATTATTTCAGTTTCACTTTCGGGGCGATCAATTATCAGCCGCACCATCAGTGATTACTTACCGAAAACTGCGCTCTGGATCTGCGAACGCGATACGCCGATATCGGCAAGAAGATGGTCGTCCATTGCACCCAGTTCACGGATGGCGCGACGACGGGAAACGTACTGCTGGAATTTCTGACGAATGTTCATTTCTTTTCTCCTCGTTGGATGCCTCTTAAATAGTCTTTTGCACAAAATTCCACCACGGATATGATTGCAAATGAGGCATGCGTTTTCGGTGGAGCTCGCCTTCTTGAAAACGCCGCAATCGCCTACGCCATAGGGGATAGCGGTAAGTCGATTTTTTGAGTTTTTACCAAATTGTCTTTTGCAAAACCGGCTTCAATCGATTAATCCGGTCATTGGAGGAGATTATCTCTAGCCCCCTGCGGATATCACCATGCTTTACGGTATTTTTCTCGCGTTTGCGTCCTATGCTGCATTCGCTATAAGCGACGCCTGCGTCAAGTTTCTCGACGGCACATTGTCGCCTTACGAAATCGCCTTTTATGGTGCCGTTCTGGGTGTGTTAGCCATACCGTTCATCAAGAAACCCGAAGATGAATGGCTCGATATGTTTCGTACCACAAATATAAAGCTGTGGTTGCTTCGCACACTTACCGCTGCGATGGGCGTCATCGGCAGCGTTGTCGCCTTCACACATCTGTCGATGGCCGAAGCTTTCGCGCTTATCTTTCTGCTTCCGGCTTTTGTGACGATCCTTTCCGTGCTCTTTCTTAAAGAGCAGGTCGGCTGGCGTCGTTGGTCGGCCGTGATTATCGGTTTTATCGGTGTGCTTGTTGTGCTGCGCCCTGGTTTTCGCGAACTCTCTATCGGTCATCTCGGCGCGTTGGGCGGCGGGCTTGGCGGCGCATTCAGCATCGTAATCTTTCGCGCAATGGGTAAGAAGGAAAAGCGAATCTCGCTTTATACCGCTGGCCTTATCGGCCCGATCCTTATCTGCGGCGCATTGATGATCCCGAGCTATCAGACACCTTCAGCCGTTCAATGGGGCTATCTCGCGGGCTATGGACTGCTTGCAGCCCTTGCAAATATTCTGCTGATGCTGGCAGCACAGCGTGCACCGGCAAGCGCTATCGCCTCCCCGCAATACAGCCAGATGATCTGGGCAATTCTATTCGGCTATTTCATTTTCCATGACCATATCGATCTGCCGATGCTCATCGGCATTATCCTGATCACAATTTCCGGCCTGTTTACTTTCGTTCGCGAACGCCAGCGCGGTGTGGAAGGTCCGGCGGCAGTAGCTACTTCCGATCCATCGCCCGCTTTGGCAGAAGAGAAATAGCCCAATCCTCTCACAGGATTGATTATTATAGGGCGATATCAAACCCGAAACTGGTTTTTAGTTTCGGGTGACGTGCTATAACGGCTCACGTTCATGTCCCGCCCACGCTTCTACCTGAAATTCCATCAGTCAATCAAAAGCGTCCTGCGCGGGATTTGGCACGACAACGAGATTGAAGAAGGATGAATACGATGGCCGAGAACCGGGCAATGTGGACCTATTACAAAGGCGAATGGCATGAAGGCGATGTTCGTATTCTTGGCGCTGCCTCCCACGCGACCTGGCTTGGTTCGCTCGTATTCGACGGCGCTCGCCTTTTTGAAGGTGTAACACCTGATCTTGATCGCCACTCAGCGCGCGCAAATGATTCAGCGCGTGCGCTCGGTCTGGCACCAACGCTCAGCGGAAACGATATTGAAGCTTTGGCTCGCGAAGGCCTCAAAAAGTTCGAGCCCGGCACTGACGTATATATTCGCCCAATGTACTGGGCCGAAAAAGGCGATACCAGCACGGTTGCCGCCGCACCTGAATCGACAGATTTTGCGCTGTGTCTCGAAGCAATCCCTATGGTCGAGCCAAAAGGCTTTACCATCACGACAACATCCTTCCGTCGCCCTTATCTTGAGGTGATGCCCGTCAATGCCAAGGCCGCATGCCTTTATCCGAATAACGGCCGTATGCTCCGTGAAGCAAAAGCTAAAGGCTTTCACAATGCGCTGGTTACAGACGTTCTCGGCAATGTTGCCGAAACTGCTACATCCAACGTTTTCATGGTGCGCGGTGGAGAAGTCTTCACGCCAGTTCCGAATGGTACTTTCCTCAATGGCATTACGCGTCAGCGCGTGATCGGACTGCTCCGCCAAGCAGGCGTCAGCGTTCATGAAACCACGCTCTCGGTGCAGGATTTCCGCGAAGCAGACGAAATCTTCTCTACCGGCAATATGAGCAAGGTGGTGCCGATCATCGGTTTTGATGAACGTAAACTCGAGTATGGCGCTATAGCCAAGCGCGCGCGTTCGCTCTACTGGGAATGGGCGCATAGCTGATAAATACAGCTTAAACCCTCGTTTGATTCCAATAACGGTTACTGCCTGAATGCTTGAGCATACCCCTTTGTTTATGACAGTAGCCGTTGTTGCAGCCTTTCTGGCGGGCTTATCAAAAGGTGGCTTGCCATCTGTCGGCACGCTTTCAGTGCCTCTGATGGCGTTGGTGATCTCACCTGTAACGGCAGCAGCTCTTCTGCTGCCGATCTATGTCGTCAGCGACATGTTCGGTCTCTATCTCTACCGTCATCATTTCTCGAAGCGTAATCTGGCGATCCTGACGCCAGCCGCGATTGTCGGCATCGGCCTTGGCTGGTTCTTCAGCTCGCATCTTTCAAGCACATTTATTGGAATGCTAGTGGGGCTTGTCGGTCTCTTCTTTTGCTTCAATGTCTGGGTTGGCGCAAAGTACCGCCGTCAGGCGCGCAAAGCCGATATTCCCGGCGGTACCTTCTGGGGTATCATCACCGGTCTTACCAGCTTCGTTTCGCATTCCGGCGCACCACCATTTCAAATGTATGTCCTGCCGCAACATCTCGAAAAGCTGGTCTTCGCAGGCACTTCGACCATTCTTTTTGCAATCGTCAATGCGGTTAAGCTCATTCCTTACTGGCAGTTGCAGCAGTTTTCCAATCTCGACTGGTCACTCGGTCTCTGGCTCTTGCCTGCAGCTATTATCGGTACGTTCGTTGGCGCAAAGCTCACACGCATCATGCCGGACGGTCCGTTTTTTCTTTTGGTGCAACTCACGCTTTTCGGTCTTTCAATCAAGCTGATCGCCGACTGGGTTCTGCCATTCCTCTCAGCCTGACGGCACTTGCCAGCCGCATTTGCATAAGCCACTCTGCCCGTGAGGGAGGATGCGGGTATGAAAAATGCGGATGCGATCATAATTGGTGCGGGCCTTGCCGGGCTTGTGGCGGCACATGAGCTGACAAGTGCTGGCAGAAAGGTCATTCTACTTGAGCAGGAAGGCGAAAATTCGGTCGGCGGACAGGCCTTCTGGTCGCTCGGCGGCCTGTTCATGGTGGACAGCCCTGAGCAACGACGTCTTGGCATAAAAGATAATCTCGACCTCGCCCGCCAGGATTGGCTCGGATCGGCACAATTTGATCGCCCGGAGGATCATTGGCCGAAACAATGGGCAGAAGCCTATCTACAATTTGCAGCGGGCGAAATGCGTTCCTGGCTGCACAGTCTGGGTATGCGATGGTTTCCGGTCGTTGGCTGGGCAGAGCGTGGCGGCGGACAGGCTCATGGCCATGGCAATTCGGTTCCACGTTTTCATGTAACGTGGGGCACAGGGCCAGGCGTGGTGGCTCCTTTTGAGCGCCTTATGCGAGAAGCAATCTCTAGTGGCCTGCTGATACTCAAATGCCGCCACCGCGTCAATGAGATTATAACAACCAATGGACGAGCAAGCGGCGTGCGCGGTGATATCCTGACGCCATCGACCGTCGAGCGCGGACAATCATCATCACGCGACATTGAGAGCCAATTTGAGCTTACAGCCAATTGCGTGATTGTCACCTCGGGCGGCATTGGCGGCGATCCGGAACGTATTCGCAAGGCATGGCCGCGTGATCGCCTTGGCAATCCACCTCTGAATATGGTGCTTGGCGTACCTGCGCATGTGGATGGGCGCGGCATAGACATCGCCATCGCCGCTGGCGGGCATGTGATCAATGGTGACCGCATGTGGCACTATACAGAGGGACTCCGAAACTGGAATCCGATATGGCCCAATCACGGCATTCGTATTCTTCCGGGACCGTCATCCATGTGGTTCGACGCGGAAGGCAACAGGATGCCCTCACCTTGCCTCCCTGGCTTCGATACACTCGGCACCTTGAAGCAAATTCTCGCAACGGGACATGAATATTCGTGGTTCATACTGACCGAAAAAATCATTCGCAAAGAATTCTCGCTTTCCGGTTCTGAACAAAATCCCGACCTGACCGGCAAAGACTGGAAACTGCTTATCAAAAGCAGATTAGGCAAAGCCCCTCCCCCGCCAGTCAAGGCATTCATTGACCACGGTGAGGATTTCGTCACGGCGAAGAGCCTTGAAGAGCTTGTGGCCAAGATGAACAAGCTAACCGACAGCAAGCTGCTGGATGCAACACATATCCGAAACCAGATTGAAGCACGCGACCGGGAAGTCACCAATCGCTATTCCAAGGACGCGCAAATCATGGCCATCCACAATGCGCGTTCCTATATCGGCGACAAGCTGACCCGCGCTGTCCCACTTCATGCTTTGCTTGATCCAGCCAATGGTCCACTGATTGCAGTCAAACTTAATATTTTGACCCGAAAAACACTAGGCGGGCTGCATACCGACATTAACGCAGCAGTTTTGGACAAGAACGGCGCGACAGTTGCTGGCCTTTATGCAGCTGGCGAAGCAGCAGGCTTTGGCGGCGGCGGTTATCATGGCTATAATGCGCTGGAAGGAACCTTCCTTGGTGGCTGCATCTTTTCTGGACGAACAGCGGGACGTGCTGCGGCAAAGATGCTCTGATGGTTCGCCTGTGACGGAACCAGAACCACCAGCCCAGCGTTCGTTAAACAATGACGTCATGGAGGCAAATCATTATGGTTGAACTGGTCAACAATATCGAAAACATCGAATTCATTATCGCCAAGGCGCGCGAATATGATGTGCAAGTTCCGGCGGTCGATGAAAACCCTGGTTCCAATGCTTCCGATGACGGTGATATCGATATTCTTGATGCCTCGGTTGATAATCCGACGCGCAAGGAGCTTGTCGCGGCAATTCGTTCTCTGAATGAAGACGAGAAGGTTGAGTTGTTGGCTTTGGTCTGGGTTGGTCGCGGGGATTTTAGCGCTGAAGAATGGGATGACGCTCTGGCGACCGCAAGTGATCGTCACAATGGACGCGAAGCGAAGTACCTGCTCGGCATACCACTCTTGGGCGACTACATCGAAGAAGGTTTGGAAACGCTCGGTATCGAGTTTGAAGCCTACGATAATGAATAAGAAAAATTGATGTTTCCATTGATCGTTGTGTTTTGACGGCGTCATAGCTGGCGGTTAGTCTGCGCGGCAACTAGGGCACGGGTGGTTCGCCACCCTTAGGATAAAATTCAAAGCATTGGAGGATTTCATCATGCTTCAGAAAAATCTGGATCAGAAAACGGATTTCTATATCGACGGTGCATGGCGGTCCCCGCTGGAAGCAAAGACCATCGAAGTCATTAATCCGGCCAATGAGAAGCCTTATGCAGCGATTTCTGCAGGCTCTGCAGCGGATATTGATCTCGCAGTAGCTGCAGCGCGCAAAGCGTTTCCTTCTTGGAGCGAAACGCCTGCTGAAGAACGTATCGGCTATCTGCGCCGTATTGTTGAAATCTACGAGCGTCGCCTTGAAGAAATGGCCCAGGCTATTTCCAAGGAAATGGGTGCCCCAATCAAGCTTGCGCGCGAATCTCAGGCCGCGGCCGGTCTGTCGCATACCAAGGCTTTCATCGCTGCTTTTGAGAATTTTGAATTCGAAGAAATTCTATCGCCAAAGCATCCTAATCAAGCCATTGTGCATGAACCTATTGGTGTTTGCGGACTGATTACGCCATGGAACTGGCCGATGAATCAGATCGCACTCAAGGTCATCCCTGCCCTTGCCGTTGGTTGCACAGTCGTGCTCAAACCATCCGAAATCGCACCAATGTCGGCGATGCTATTTGCTGAATTTGTCGATGAAGCAGGTTTGCCGAAGGGCGTATTCAACCTCGTTAACGGCGAAGGTCCTGTCGTTGGCGAAGCCATGTCACAGCATCCAGACATCGACATGATGTCATTTACCGGTTCGACCCGCGCAGGAACGGCTGTTTCGCGTGCAGCGGCTGCGACCGTCAAGCGCGTTTCGCTGGAACTCGGTGGCAAGTCACCTAATATCGTTTTTGCTGATAGTGATCTGGAAAAGGCAATCGAACGTGGTGTGAACCATTGTTTTGAAAACACCGGCCAGTCCTGCAACGCGCCAACACGTATGCTGGTTGAACGCTCGATCTATGAACAGGCGGTCGATTTTGCCAAGAAGACTGCGGCAAAAACGACGGTCGATGACCCATCCAAGGATGGCGAGCATATCGGCCCACTGTCGTCATCAATCCAGTTCGACAAGGTGCAGGCGTTGATCCAGAAGGGTATTGATGAAGGTGCGCGTCTCGTTGCAGGCGGCACAGGTCGCCCCGATGGCATTTCTGAAGGCGATTTCGTCAAGCCAACCATCTTCGCCGATGTGAACAACGAAATGACCATTGCACGCGAAGAAATCTTCGGGCCCGTGCTGGCGATGATCCCTTTCGATACGGAAGAGGAAGCCATTGCTATCGCCAATGATACGCCATATGGCCTGGCTGCCTATATTCAGACAGGTAGCCCGGAACGCGCAAAACGCGTAGCACGTAAACTCCGCGCTGGCATGATCCAGATCAACGGAACGTCGCGTGCGCCCGGCAGCCCATTTGGCGGCTACAAGCAATCCGGCAATGGGCGCGAAGGCGGCAAGTGGGGTCTGGAAGACTTTATGGAAGTGAAGCTCATCAGCGGCTAAACGTATCCACCTTGTTGAAATGAAAAGCGCCGGAAACCCGGCGCTTTTTTAATGGGAATTCTGCCAGCTACCCTAAGTGGCAAAACGGGCACATGATGGCTTTGTACCCCCGAACCCGTTCCTTGACGGACGAAAGACAAACACGGCAATCAACCGTCAAGGGATGGGTTTATCAGTAAGCTGCACCCAGCTTCAGACTTGCGAACTCCGGTGAATCCAGAAGATCCTGATGATGGGCGCGAGCAACATCTGGATGCGAGCGCAGACGGCTCTTCAGATTGTTCTGGCCCACCTCACGGAACAGCGTGTTAAGCGGATCAACGCTCACACCGCGCTCTTTGGTTTTAAGTTCTTCCGGCAGATCAATGACTGGGATCGTCGCGTCATAGCGAGCACCAAGGAAGAAGGCGACCGAGAAGCGCTCCGTTCCGGCGGGCGGCGCAATAACACCATGAACATCGGCGCGAACAAAGCCATTGGTTGCCAATTCAAGCAATTCACCAGTGTTGATGACAAACGTACCCGGCACAGGCGGCGCATCAATCCAGACGCCATCTTCACGCTGTACACGAAGACCCGGAACAACATCCTGGAGCAGAACGGTAACGAAACCGCCGTCCTTGTGTGCGCCAACGCCCTGATCGCTTTCGGCCACATCACGACCCGGATAACGGATAATTTTCAAAAGCTGTGAAGGATGCGGATCATAAATCTGTGCGAAGAAATCTTCGCTCTGACCAAGTGCTTCGGCAATCGCTTTGAGCACGTCAATGCCAACACGGGTGACTTCCGCCTGATAGGCAAGCAGCAATGGCTTTAGTTCCGGTAAGGCATCCGGCCACTGGTTTGGGCCGATCAGACGCTTCCACGCGGGGCTATCCGGACCGGTTTCGGCAGGCTCGGCCTCGGTATTAATGTCGAGCTGCTCTCGCCAATCTTGCTCACCGCGAGTGCGCTCAAGACCTGCACGGTTATAGCCACGGAAATGCGACGTGTTAATCATCTCAATCTTGAGCTTTTCTTCGGTCGGCAACGCGAAGAAGCGCTTGGCGGTGGCCACGACATTTTCGATCAGCTTTGGATCGACTCCATGCCCGGTTAGATAGAAAAAGCCGTGGTCATGCAGCGTGCGACGAAGCTCATCGATAAAGCTTTTCCGCTCTTCCGGCGTGCCGTTGTAACGCGAAATATCGAGCAATGGCAGATTGATCGGATGCGAATGCGCGGTCATTTTGTGTCTCCTCTGAATGCTATCGTGAGCGGCGACTGCGCGCCACGCGATGATTGACGATCCGGGCGGCATAATCGCCCGTAACCTGAATGGATTGAACGATGGCAACGAGAATGATGACGACTGCGATCATCACTTCGGGCATGAAGCGCTGATAACCAAAGCGGATACCAAGATCGCCAAGACCGCCGCCGCCGACTGTACCAGCCATCGCCGAATAGCCGACAAGGCTTACAAGTGTGACCGTCTGCCCAGCAATAATTCCGGGTAAAGCCTCGGGAAGCAAAACTTTGAAAATGATTTGCATGGGTGTTGCACCCATACTTTCAGCAGCTTCTATAAGGCTTTGATCTACCTCACGCATTGCGGTCTCAGCGAGGCGCGCATAGAGCGGAATGATTGCAACAGTCAGAGGTACGATTGCCGCATAAGTGCCAACTGTTGTGCCTGCCACAAGGCGGGTAAACGGAATGATCGCCACCATCAAAATGATAAAGGGCGTAGACCGCACAAGATTGACGATAGTGCCTGCTATACGGTTGAAAAGTGGTCGTTCGAGAAATTGACCGGGGGCCGTGACAACCAGTGCAATGCCGAGTGGCAGACCGATCAACGTGGAAAGAATTGCCGACGCAGCCACCATCATGATTGTCTGCTTGAGCGACTCCAGCAATAGATTGACGAGTGCGGGTGAAAGCAGGTCAGACAACATGGCCCAGCACCTCTCCGTGTAAATCAAGCGACGCTAGATAAGCGAGCACATCTGCGAGATCAGGCTCGCCGTTTTCAGCGATCAACGTCATGATCCCGAGTGGCTTCCCGCCAATATAATCAATGCGACCATGCAGAATATTGGGATTGATGCCAAAACGCTGAACAAGCGTCGCAACCACCGGCGAATGCGCGGCCTCTCCGGAAAAGATGATACGCAAGACCGGGCTTGATCCGGGAACTGCATCAGGCAGAAGCTTCTGGGCAACTTCCGGCGGCAGATCATGAGCCACAATGCTTGAGAGAAATGAACGCGCGATAGCTGATTTCGGAAAGGCAAAGACGTCGAATGTCGGCCCGGTTTCAACCACACGACCGCCTTCAAGCACTGTCACATGGTCGGCAATCTGGCGAACCACATCCATTTCATGCGTGATGAGAACGATGGTCAGGCCCAAGCGCCGATTGATATCTTTGAGCAGCGCCAAAATCTGTTCGGTGGTTTCGGGATCAAGAGCAGAGGTCGCTTCATCCGATAGAAGGACACTTGGCTCCAGAGCCAGCGCGCGCGCAATGCCCACACGCTGCTTTTGCCCGCCAGACAGTTCCGATGGATAGGCGTCTGCCTTTCCGTTCAAACCTACCAGATCCAGCAGCTCGGTCACTCGCTTGCGAATGGTTTCGCGCGGCACACCAGCCAATTCCATAGGCAACGCTATATTAGCTGCAGCACTTCGGGAAGATAAGAGGCTAAAATGCTGAAATATCATCGATATATCGCGGCGTGCTTGGCGTAAATTACGTCCTTCAAGCTTGCTCACTTCACGCCCGGCAACAAACACCTGACCGCTGGTCGGCTGTACGAGACCGTTCAGGCAACGAACCAATGTGCTTTTACCCGCGCCTGAGCGGCCGATGATACCATGGATAGACCCCTTGCCGACGCGTAACGAAACATCGTCCAGAACCGCACCGGCTTTTGGATCGTAAGTCTTCGTCAGCGACTTTACATCGATGACAGGCAGCGCGGAGCCGATCCGGCCCCGCTCTGCTTCCGCTATGCGAACCGAAAGGTTCATCTCACCATCCCGCAATGATATTGCCTTCAAACTTCTTCTCGATGAAGGCTTTGACTTCTGGTGACTTGTAGGCTTCAGTCAGCGTTTTCACCCACGGCGCGTCCTTGTTCTTTTCAGCAACAGCGATGAGGCAAAAATAATCAGAGAGCTGATCTTCGATCAGGATCGCATCACGGCTCGGAACCAGCCCAGCGCTCAACGCGAAGTGAGACGTGATCACCGAAAAATCGACATCTTCCAGCGAGCGGGCGAGCTGCGCCGTTTCCATCGGGATGATCTTCACGTTCTTCGGATTTTCAACAATGTCGAGTTCAGTGGCATTGAAAGTTACGCCGGGTGTCAACTTGAGGACTCCGCCCTTTTCGAGAAGCTTAAGAGCGCGTCCGGCATTACTTGGGTCGTTAGGAATGGTGATCTGTGCGCCTTCCGGAAGCTCAGCCAAAGTTTTGAACTTATGCGAATACCCGGCCATCGGCAGCAAGACCGTGTTTCCACCGACAGCTACAAGATTAAGCCCACGATCCTTGTTCTGCTGGTTGAGATAGGGTGTGTGCTGGAAACCGTTGGCATCGAGATCACCGTCATTCGTTGCCGGATCAATCATTGCGCCATCGGAAAACTCGACGATTTCGATCTCGAGCCCCTTGGCTTTCGCGATGGGTGCCAACGCTTCGGCGATCTGGGCGTGCGGACCTGACGTAACACCCAAGCGGATTTTCTCTGCCAATGCGGGCGAAGCCGCAAGCATGGACAACAGAACCGCTGACAGAGCGCCACGAATGAATGGGGTATATTTCATGCAGATATTCCTCGAAGTGATTTTGGGCAGCGCATCAGGAGGCGGCGCGCCAGTTTTGTTTTTCTGACCAACGGGCAAGCCGATCGACGGCTTCAGAAAGCGTTGCTTCCGTCTTGGCGAAGCAGAAGCGGACATGGCTTTTCACGTCGCGTTCGCCATAGAAGGACGAAACCGGCACAGGTGTCACACCAGCCTCAAGCGTCAGGCGTCGACAGAAGGCAAGGTCGTCGCCTTCAGGGTCGAGGTCGCTCACATCGGCCACGGCGAAATAGGTTGAAGGCACGTCTGCGATATCGAAGCCTGCTGCCCTTAGTCCACCAACCAGCAAGTCACGACGCGATGCAAGCGTGCTGCGCAAATTGCTGAAATAGCTGTCGGGCAGCAAAAGACCGACGGCGACTGCCGCCTGTAAAGCCGGTGGCGTGGTGAAAGTCACATACTGATGTGCGCGGGAAATGGGCGCGAGAAGTTTTGCATCAGCCGTCACATAGCCAACTTTCCAGCCTGTCACGGAAAAGCTCTTTCCAGCCGATCCAATCCGCACGACACGATCACGAATGCCGGGCACAGCAAGAAGCGAATGAAACGGTCGCCCGTCGAAAATCAGGTGTTCGTAGACCTCATCCGACACGATGGTCAGGTCGTGCTTGATCGCAAGCGAAGCTAGAAACTCAAGTTCTTGCGGATCGAATATCTTGCCAATCGGGTTCATTGGCGTATTGACGACGATCAGCTTTGTCTTTGATGTGATGGCCTTTTCCAGCGCTTCACGCGGCAATTCCCAATGTGGTGGCGTCAGACGAAGCGGGATAACTTTACCGCCCGCGCGACGAATGAGCGTGGCATAGGCATCGTAAACGGGTTCAAAGACGATGACTTCATCACCAGATTCAAGAAGCGCTAGGAACGTATCGGTCAGCGCTTCTGTGGCCCCTGACGTCACTAGAACCTCGGTCTCCCAATCGATCTCAAGACCCAGAAAGCGGCGTGCATTCTCGGCAACCGCCTTGCGCAAGGAAGGCAGCCCAAGCATCGGAGGATATTGATGAGGGCCATCACGTAAAGCCTGAATTGCTGCTTCGACAAGTTCTTGAGGTTCAAAACCTTCAGGAAATCCCTGCCCCAGATTTATGGCACCGGTTTCGGCAGCAAGGCGCGACATGGATTCAAAAATGGAAGTGCCAGATGCACCGAATATAGGATTGACCATCAAATCGCCCCGCTGCGTACTAAGAGTTACGGCGGAACGATAGGGCTTATAAAAAGAGCAAACAAAGCATCGGCTTGCTGTTCTGCATCAGCAACCGGAATGCTTTTTCCCAAAATGGCATAAGTAGAATAGTTTTCGACGCCTGCTTAAAAATTGATCACACAATTATCGTCATTCAGTGTTGATGGCGCGTTTTCCAAAGTTCCTCTGCCTTTTTGTAGAACTGGCCGTAACTATCATTGTCTGCAGCAAGAACAGTCATGAGCGCCATCGCGGTGGATGCGATAATCGTCAGCTCCGCACGCTCATCAACGGCGGCACCCGACCAAACGGCGAGCCAGTATTCAAACGAGGTGAGGCTGGAATGCTTATCGGTTCCTGCCTTCGACAGGGTTGGCAATGTGAGGTCCGTTTTCTGTCCGCCGAGCCATCTGTAAACCGTATGCGCATGGTGTGGCACCAGTTCCGCCACATCGCGGCTCGTCGACACGACCGAAACCGACTGCAAATCTAGCAGAGCCGACGCATCGCGATGCAACTCACGATAGGTAGGTTGAGTGACACCGAGGAACGATGTGGACAACTGCATCGGGTTAAGCAGATGCGCGACACTGTTGATCGACGACCTCGAATGAAACAGCGGATAAAGCGCGAGCAGCGCGTGAACCTGTGGTGCAAAGCCAGCCAATGGCATGAAGCAGATACCATGCGCGTTCAGCGCAGTTTCAGCCAATGATAGCGAACCCGCAACCGGGATATTGACGGCTTCAGCTGCGAGTTCCAGCTTCCCGGAAAGCTCACCTGTTCCGCAATTGCCATGCATAACGACCGGATAGCCAGCGCGTGCAACAAGAATTGCCGCCAGCATAAACCATGGCGACTGATGTGAATTTGGCGAGAGATATGCGGGCCAGTCGAGTGCCGGTCGGCGAATGTCGGCCTGCGTTGAGTAATATTTTCGGGCTGCCTGAGCCATACCGGCAAGTTCAGGAGCCGTTTCACCTCGATAATGAATAAGCCGCAATAAAGCGCTGATTTGCATGGGGTCTGCTTCACCTGCAAATATCGTGGTGAAAGCATCTTCCGCTTCGTACATTTCGAGCGGACGTGTGTGACCAACCTTGCGGCCGGTGATCGCAATGTATTTCGCGAGCCGCCGAACAGGATCGTTCTCATCCTGAATATTGGCAAATTGGGCCGCAAGCTGTTCAGGGGTGGGATGGTTTTCGAGCTCGATTACCTTACGAATACCCAACGGCGGCGGCGCAACAATAGCGCTCGCCCTCTCCCACCCATGCTTTCTTTTGCAATGCGTCTCCACTGCATCACTGCCGTTGAAGCTCATGAGCGCTTCAGCTTCATTGGCCAGTCTGCGCAAGCGACCACGTAAAGCTTCGGCCTTTGGCGTTGCAATCATGTTTCGACCAGAGCGCACGAGGATCGGATCATCGAACTTCTCGCGGATCTGTCCGAGTAGCCGGCTCATAGCCGCAATGCTCAATCCCATCTGCTTTGCAGCACCGCCGACACTGCCTTCCACAAGAAGTGCATCAAGCGCAATCAGCAAGCGCAGCTGCCCCAGTTTCAGGCTTTCGCCCTCCACTTTATCAACCTCTGCCTGAGTTTTCATTCGCTTGCCCGACATTGCTACGACATCCGTTCAGTTGCGTTTTCTGAAACTTGGAATTCTTATAAATCATGACGATTGACGTCACGTTATTGCCATACATAAGGAGAGCTGAAAACTCAACTTTAAGGGTGATATTTATGACCAGCTTGTTTCGGGGATTGCGTACCAATGGTTCGCAGAACAGGCAATTGGCCAGCGGATCGCTTTTTGCAAAAGCCGTTCTTGCGGGCACATGCCTTTCGACCGCACTTATTCTAAGCGGCGCAGCTTCATTCGCACAGACCGCGACCACAGCAGAAGAAGAAGCCGCGAAAAAGAAACAGGCTGAAGCCCAGGCGACCGAACAGGTAAATGCTGCCGGTGGTATCACGCTTAACCAGATCGTTGTTTCGGCGACAGGTTTTGAGCAGAACATAACCGATGCTCCAGCGAGCATTTCGGTTGTACCGGGTGAAGAACTTGAAAAAGGTTCTTATCGCGATCTAGGTGATGCATTGCGCGATGTTCAGGGCGTTGCTGTGACGGGGGCTGCAGCAGAACGGGACATCTTCATTCGCGGTCTTCCGGGCAGCTACACGCTGATCCTCGTTGACGGAAAGCGTCAGAGCACACGCGACGCGCGCACCAACGGCAACTCCGGTTTCGAACAGAGTTTCCTGCCGCCAGCCAACGCTATTGAACGCATCGAAGTTATTCGTGGCCCGATGTCATCGCTTTATGGTTCCGACGCCATGGGCGGCGTGATCAACGTCATCACCAAGAAGGTTTCGGACAAGTGGAGCGGCTCGCTGAGCTTCGACACGACAGTTCAGCAGCACTCGAAGTTCGGTAATTCGCTACAGGGCTCATACTACATGACCGGCCCTCTCGTTCCGAATTTGGTTGGTGTGCAGCTGTGGGGACGCGGCCTCAAGCGTCAGGAAGACAAAATCATCAGCGGCACGCCAGAGCAGCGTGATATCGACATCACCGGTCGCGTGACGATTACGCCAAACGCCGATCACGACATCGTTTTTGAAGCCGGCAAGACGCGCTTGCGCCGCGATTCATCGGTTGGAAACACGATCAACCCTGTAGCAACCGGCAGCACGGCACCGCTCGACACTTATAATATGAACGACCGAAACCACTGGTCGATCAGTCACACAGGCCGTTGGGGTCCAACAACTTCCGAGTTCTCTTTCATGCAGGAAACTGCTCAGAGAACAAACTACACTTGGAACAAGGCTCGCGGTGATTTTGTTGAAAGCCTGCGTTCACCGCATATCCGTAACTCTACACTGGATGGCAAGTTCACCACTCCGTTCGAGCTTTATGGCAACCACACGCCCGTAACCGGCGGCCAGTTTATCGAAGGCACGCTCACAGATCAGAACCCGGGCCGTCGTACAGGCTTGGACGAAGAGTTCACGATCAAGCAGTGGGCACTTTTCGCTGAAGATGAATGGTGGATCACCCCAGACTTCGCGCTGACCGGTGGCCTGCGCATGGATCACCACGAAATCTACGGTTCGCATTGGAGCCCTCGCGGCTATGCAGTTTGGCACGCCACGGATCAGCTGACCCTGAAGGGCGGCATTTCAACCGGCTTCCGCGCCCCTGAAATTCGCACCATTGCACCCGGCTATGCTTACACGACTGGCGGCGGCAACTGTACCTACGGCCCGACCGGAAACTGCGGCGTCATTATCGGTGATCCAAACCTTCAGCCAGAAAAGAGCACCAGCTATGAAGCCAGTGCGCTTTGGGACAACCAGCAGGGTCTGCGCCTCGGTGCAACCTACTTCTACACCGATTTCAAAGACAAGATCGCCAGCAACATTCAGTATGATCCAATCACAGGCCAGCCACTGCGCTGGGCTCAGGACCCGAACTACGTCCTCTATTACAGCTACAACATCGATGAAGCGACAATTCAGGGTGTAGAACTGACGGCAGATTGGGAAGCGACCGACACGATTAAGCTGCGCGGTAGCTATACCTATACCGACTCTGAACAGAAGACCGGCGAATATGCAGGTTTGCCTCTGGCTCGCACGCCAAAGCACATGGCAAACATCCGCGCAGATTGGGAAACACCAGTCGATGGTCTGACTGCATGGGCGGCTGGTAACTATCACGGCCCTGAAATCAACGCCGGTCTGCGTATCGGCACTGTTGGTGAGCCATATGCCTATAACAGCAGAGGTCAGGTTATCGCCCGCAAATATAAGGGCTATGCCACTTTCGACCTCGGTGGCTCTTATGAATTCAGTGAGAACGTCACACTCAATGCTGCCGTCTACAACATCTTCGATAAGAAGGTCACAGTGGACGAAATCAACAATGTGGTTGAAGGCCGTCGTCTCTGGCTCGGCATGACCTCACGCTTCTAACGCACATTATGACGCCAGCTGATTTTGGCTGGCGTCATTTCTTTATGAAATGGATGCTCCCGTGAGCAAGACAAAGAACGTAATTTTGAAGGTCTGCCTCATGTTCGGAAGCATTCTCGTGAACGCCTCTGCACATGCTGGAAAGCCGCAAGTCGACTCCTTTGACATGCAGGCGAACGGCATAGACTATCGAATTTTCGTGGCTGCACCCGCTGAAAAAGCGCCTGCCAATGGTTTTCCCGTTGTCTATATGAGTGATGGCAATCGGATGTTGCCAATCGCAGCCAAGCTGATGGAAGATAATCCTCAGCTCAACGCAGTGTTTGTCGGGATCGGTTATCCGACCGAAGACAAGGACGAAATCGTCCGCCTGCGCTATTTCGATCTCACGCCTCCGACACCAGACGAATTGATCCCTGTTCAGACCAATATTCCGAAAACTGGCGGACGTGACGCGTTCTTCGATTTTATTGATCATCAGGTAAAAGCCGAAGTCGAAAAGCGTTTTGCTATCGACACGAACAAGCAGGCTCTTTTCGGGCATTCGCTGGGTGGGCTTTTCACGCTTTATGCGCTCTTCAATCATCCCAATTCATTTCAGACTTATGCTGCCGCAGACCCATCGATCTGGTGGAATGGACGCTCGATTCTCACCGATAAGGATCGGTTTGTGGAGGCATTCAAAGCCGATCCGAAACCCATGCGGCTGCTTGTTGAATCATCCGGAAAGCGCGGCGAACGCCCGGGCCAGTCAAAGGAAGATACTGAACGTCTAAAGAAGCTGCGCGGAGGACCATCGGGTGCAGATATTCAGACCGAGTTGAAACAACTTCCGGGCTTTGAGGTCGCCTATCGTCGCTTCAATAACGAAAGCCATGGTTCGATGATCCCGCTTACGGTCGAAGACAGCTTGAAATTCATTCTGCTCAATGAGAGCCCAGACCAACAAAACAACTGAATTGTGGTCTTCCGGCTTTGATTGGAAGAAAACCGGACTATAAAGCACAAGATTGACGAAAGGATTGAACGCCATGCTGAAATTCAGCCGACATTTTTCCCGTCTGTTTGGCGCAGCACTTGTTGCCACAGCCCTTGCCTCCGGCGCGAACGCTGCTGATGTGACAGTCAAACACGCACAAGGCGAAACAACGGTTGCAACCAATCCTGAGAAAGTCGTGGTGTTCGATTTCGCGACGCTCGACAATCTTGATCGTCTTGGCGTGAAGATCATCGGCGTTCCTGGCAGCATCGCTTTCCCGGAATATCTCAAGAAATACGACGGCGCAGATTACACGAAAGTCGGCACGCTTTTTGAACCTGACTATGAAGCGGTCAATGCAGCCGAACCTGACCTGATCATTGTCGGCGGTCGCTCGGCTGCAAAATATGGTGAGCTCGCAAAGATTGCACCGACCATCGATCTGACTGTTCCAGCCAAGGAATTCATTTCCGGCACCGAAGCCAATATCGAAAAGCTGGGCCAGATTTTTGGCAAGGAAACCGAAGCCAAGGCTGAAGTAGACAAGCTCAATAGCGAACTCGCAGCACTGAAAGAAAAGACCAAGGGCAAAGGCAAGGGTCTGATGATCCTGACGTCCGGCGGTAAAATCAGCGCCTATGGTCCGGGTTCACGCTTCGGCGTATTGCATGACAGCTTCGGCGTTGAACCAGCCGCGCCCGATCTTTCTGTCGGCAATCATGGCCAGCCAGTCAGCTCGGAATTCATTCTTGAAACCAATCCGGATTGGCTTTTCGTGCTCGACCGCGATGCAGCCATCGGTCGTGAAGGCACTTCCGCTAAGCAATTGCTCGACAATGAACTCGTGCGTCAGACCAAAGCCTGGAAGAACGATCAGGTCGTCTATCTGAACGCCCAGAACTGGTATCTCGTTGGCGGCGGCCTTGGTGCACTGCACAACACGATCCAGCAGCTTTCAGCGGCTTTTGACAAAGCGAAATAATATCTTCTGACCCAGTCATTTCGGGCCGCACAATTTGTGGCCCGATTTCATGACAAGGCAAGAGAACGGGAATTAAGCGTGAAGGCACTCGCCGCAGCTATAGTTGTTGTCGTCATACTGGCGTTTATCAGCCTGTTTATCGGCGTCAGCGATGTATCGCTCAGCACACTGTTTGGCGCAAATAGCACCGATCGCGCAGCAGAAGTTCTGCTGATCAGCCGCATACCGCGTACGCTTGCAATCATTCTTGCTGGCATGTCGATGGCTGTGGCTGGAATGATCATGCAGATGCTGACGCGCAATCGTTTTGTTGAGCCATCTACAGCCGGAACCGTTGAATCTGCAAGCCTCGGCATTCTGCTCGTCATTCTGTTCGCCCCCGACACGCCAGTTTTCGGCAAGATGCTGGTAGCATCCGTTACGGCCCTTGCCGGTACAGCCCTTTTTCTGCGCATCCTGCGCAGCATTCCGTTGCGTTCGGTACTGGTGGTGCCGCTTGTCGGCATCATGCTGGGCGGCGTAATCAGCGCCGTGACGACCTTCATCGCCTATCGTTATGATCTGCTGCAAGCGCTCAATTCATGGACAACCGGCGACTTCTCGGGCGTGCTGCGCGGTCGTTATCAGTTGCTGTATCTTTCATTCGCCCTCACCGTCATCGCATATATTGCGGCTGATCGTTTCACAGTCGCTGGGATGGGCGAAGATTTCACGACCAATCTCGGTCTCAACTATCGCCGCGTTGTGACCCTCGGGCTTGTGATCGTGTCTATGGTAAGTGCCAGCGTGGTCGTGACGGTGGGCATGATCCCTTTTCTGGGCCTCATCGTACCAAATGTGGTCAGCATGTTCATTGGCGATAATATGCGCCGCGCCGTGCCATGGGTGGCCGTGCTTGGCGCTGGACTGGTGCTTGCCTGCGATATCGTCGGGCGCCTCATCCGTTTTCCCTATGAAATCCCCATCGGCACGATGATGGGCGTCGTTGGCAGCGCGATCTTCCTCTATCTGCTTTTGCGTAGGGGATCACGCCTTGCTTAAACGTCCCGGCTTCATCATCACGCTTCTTTCGATCCTCGTCATTATTTCCTGCGCAGCCTTCATGACGCTGGGAGCAAAAGGCAGTTGGTCTTTCATCCTTACCTTCCGCGGTACCAAACTTGCGGCGATGGTGCTGGTTGCCTATTCGATTGCTGCCTCGACCGTGCTGTTTCAGACCGTCACCAATAACCGCATTCTGACGCCCTCCATCATGGGGTTTGATGCGCTTTATATTCTGATCCAGACTTTGGCAGTTTTCGCCTTTGGCGCTATCCATGTGAACGGGATCGGCCCAAATGGCCGCTTCTTCGCCGAGACGGCAATCATGGTGGTCTTTGCCAGCACACTTTATGCTTGGCTGTTTTCAGGTGCTGCGCGCAGCCTGCATCTGGTCATGCTTGTCGGCATTGTGTTCGGTGTTTTCTTCCGAAGCCTGTCCAACCTCATGCAACGCATGATCGACCCGAATGAATTCGCCGTGCTTCAGGACCGTTTCTTTGCAAGCTTCAACAGTGTCAACGCGGATATTCTGTTGCTCGCAGCAATTATCGTGGCAGTGGTCACGCTTTACGGCCTGCGTTTTCTCAATGTCTTTGATGTTTTATCGCTGGGACGCGATCCGGCAATCAATCTGGGCGTCGATCATAGCCGCGTTGTGCATCGCATTCTGCTGATCGTCACAATACTTGTTTCCGTCTCAACCGCACTCGTTGGCCCTATCACCTTCTTCGGTCTGCTTGTCGCCAATCTGGCTTACATGATTGCTGGTTCATCCAAGCATCGTATCGTGCTGCCTATTGCCGTATTGCTGGCCATCCTGTGCATTGTCGGCGGACAAACCATTCTTGAGCGCGTTTTCTCGTTCAATACTGCGCTCAGTGTCATCATCGAGTTTCTGGGCGGGCTCGTCTTTATCATCCTTCTCGTCAGAGGAAACGCACGTTGATCGAAATAAACCAGGTCAGTAAATCTTATAGAGATGCGGTCGTCGTTGATGATGTGACGCTGCAATTGCCTGCACGCGGCATCACCTCGATCATCGGACCGAATGGTGCTGGAAAGTCCACCTTGCTTTCCATGGTCAGCCGCCTGCTTCCCATGTGTAAAGGCCGCATCACGGTCGATGGGCTGGATGTATCGACCACATCGGGTGATGTGCTGGCAAAACGGCTTTCGATCTTAAGGCAGGACAATGCCATTAACTCGCGCCTCACAGTGCGCGATTTGGTGACTTTCGGGCGTTATCCGCATTCCAAGGGCCGCCCAACACGCGAAGATCTCAACCACGTTGATCAGGCAATCGGCTATCTCGAACTTGAAGAGCTAGGCGACCGTTTTCTCGATGAGCTTTCGGGCGGACAGCGCCAGCGTGCTTTCGTGGCGATGGTTCTCTGCCAGAACACAGATTACGTTCTGCTGGATGAACCGCTCAACAATCTCGACATGAAGCACTCCGCTTCGATGATGAAACTGCTACGGCGTGCGGCAAATGAACTGGGCAAGACAGTCGTGCTGGTGCTGCACGACATCAATTTCGCATCCTGCTATTCAGACCATATCGTTGCGATGCGCAAGGGCAAGGTCGTCCATCAGGGATCACCGGAAGAACTCATTCAGCCCGATATTCTGCGGGATATTTACGAGATGGAGATTGCCGTCGAAATGATCGGGGGCAATCGCATTAGCATTTACTATCTTTAGAGCGCCGATCCGATTAAATCAGCTCAACGCTCTAAAATTTTCTTTAACGCGCATCTTTTCCGAAAACCGCTTCACACTTTTCGGGATGCGCTTTTAGTTAGGCAATCGGCTCGCTCGGAAAGAGCAGCTGCAAGGCTTCATAAGCCGAGAGCACGGTTTCCATCTGCGCCGTATGGCCTTTGACAAAGGCATCGCCATAGATGGTTTCGTCCGGATATTCGGTAATCAGCGTCAGCGGAACTGTGTGACGATCATCAACACCGACCAGACATGGGAAGCCGTTGATAATGCGGAAACCTGTTTCGCCTGCATGTTGCTCGAAAAGCTTGATCTGCGCATCGTTGTAATCAAGCAGACCATCGATGGCACCAAGATGCCTTGTCACGTGATCCATCAGCTGTTCGGCTTCTTTTTCCCATGACGCATGATGGCGAATAATCAGGAAGAAGCCTTTTGGCAGCGTCCACATCGCAAAGGATCGAGGAACATATCCAGACAGCGGGCGTGTCCATTCATGCGACGGATAGCCATGTAAATTGACATGCAGCTTCGCATTGGTGCGCGCCTCCGCCTCTACACGGATTGCTTTCTCAAAAAGCCCCTCGCCGCTGCGATATTCAAGATCATCACCCAGAGCAGTATAGCGCGACGCATGATGCATATGATGTGGCTGCAAAACGCACAGACGCTTATGGATTTCATATCCGTCCGGGTTTTCCTGCGGCGAGATCGTGAAGTGCGCGCCATCGCGTGTGCTAAGGCGGCTCGCGGCACGCAGCGCTCCGACGATGCCAGTCGTTTCATTGGCATGTTGCCCGGCACTGATCATCATCGCCGTTTCATGGCCCGAAACATAGGTCGCGCGCACGGTGCGACCTGCACGAGTCTTCGCTTCAAAAGGTGAGCCGCCAAGCTTTGCAATTTCTCGGCGGATCTGGTCAGCCGAAAGGGGAGCCTGCGCATTTTCCAGAACTTGCTCGGCAGTCAGTGCATCTGACGTTGCCAGCGGACGTGTTTCTACTTTAACGGTTGGCTCGGCATCACGGAAGCGGACTTCGGGCACGATCTGCCCCGGCTGCAAGCCACGATCACCGACCGGACGACCAGACTTTTTCTGGAAAACTTCGAGCAGCGAGAAATAGATATCCTCGTGGAGAGCTTCCGTCAGGCTCAGCGCTTCCTCATCATAGGCAAGGCGTCGATCAGTAATCGGCATGTTGACCGAAATGTTCAACTCTTCAAAATAGGGCTCGCCCCTGCCCCAGTCATGGGTGGCAATGGTCGAAATAGTATCGTGAAACAACTGTTCATAAGCGGTCTCAAAGCGCGCGTTTTCAACGCTGCCTTCATGTTCGACAATCAGCCAGCCAGTTGGTGAGACAAGCGTTTCGCCGATAAAATCTTCATGCACGCGATTGGGTGCTAAAACACGATGATTTTCAGTGCGACCATCGGCAAATGTGAGGTCGACTTCATAAAAGAAATCATCCTTACCGGACGCACTGAAGCTAATCTTTGCTTCGGGAAGAAGTGCTGTCAGCGGATAGGTTTCCAGCAGAAAACGGTTCTCTACGCAATTGTCATGGCGCGGATAGCGAATTGTTGCAGCCTTGAGTGCTGTCCCGTCCACTTCTTCAAGAAAGAAATGCAGAAGCGGCTTATAGGCTGAACGCAGACGCGCATCGATGCCCGCCTCGCGCAGCTTTGTTTCAGCAGCAAAGCGGCTTGGCTGGTCATCGAACAGCCAGACTTCTACGTTAGCGCCACGCATTTCCGGCTTTGAAAAGCGTTCGATCAACACATTGATTGAACGCGGATAGGTCTTTTCAAAAATCACGCTCATCGCGAAGTCCTGCCAGTTGGATCGAGGCTGTCACGCAGCCAGTCACCCAGAAGGTTGAGGCCAAGCACCGTGAAAAGAATGGCAAGGCCGGGGAACAGGCTCACCCACCACGCAGTCTGGAGATAGGTGCGGCCATCAGCCAGCATTCCGCCCCAGCTTGGAATGGTTGAATCAATGCCAAAGCCCAGGAAGGTCAGGCTGGATTCAAGCAGGATGTTGTTGGCCACATTCAGCGTCATCAGAACGATGACCGGTCCGAGCAGATTTGGCAGCAGGTGTTGGAAAATGATGCGCCAGTCCTTCACGCCAATAGCGCGCGCAGACAGGATGAACTCGCGCTCGCGCAGCGAAAGCACTGAGCCGCGCACCAGCCGGGCATATTGCACGCATTGTGAAACAATCAGCAGGATGATCGTGTTGACCAGTCCACCGCCAAGGATAGCCATGAAGGTGATGGCAAGCAGGATAAACGGCATCGCAAGCTGAACGTCAACAAAGCGCATCAGCGCCATATCCCAGAAGCCGCGATAATAGCCTGCCACCAAGCCCATGATCGTGCCGATGATAACCGAACCAATGACGGAGATAAAACCCACAAAAAGCGAGATTTTGCCACCGATAACGACACGCGCAAGTACGTCGCGGCCGAGGGGATCAGCACCAAAAATATGGGCCGGATTGACGAATGGCGGCATCAGACGTGCCATCAGGTCGATCTTGTTCGCGCCTGCTGGAAACAGATAGCTCGAGAAAATGACCGCCAGACAGATGGTGCCGGTGAGAAGAAAACCAACAATAAATTCCAGACTGGCAAAACGGGAAAGCTGGAGTGTTGAGGTTTTGGTCGCCACTTTAGTCGCCATAGGCTCTACTCCGTACGAATTCGCGGATCGACAAGGCCGTAAGCGATGTCCACCAGAAGATTGACGCCGATAATCAGCATCGAAAGGATTGCGATTGTTGCCTGCAGGACCGGGTAGTCGCGTCCGGCAACCGCATCGAATGCAAGCGTGCCCATACCCGGCCAGTTGAAGACGCGTTCAACCACAACGATACCGCCCAGGAGGCCACCGAACTGCAAGCCGATATAGGTAATCAGCGGAATAGCGCAGTTACGCAGTGCGTGCTTATAGAGCACCTTGTTTTCGCTCAGACCCTTGGCACGAGCCACCATGATATATTGCGACTGCAGCGTTTCGAGCATCGACGTGCGCACGAGACGGACGTTGGTTGCAGTCAGAATAATGCCCATGGTCAGCGCAGGCATCACGAAGCTTGCAATACCGCTCATACCACTTGGCGGTAGCCATTGCAGATAAATGCCGAACAGCAGAACAAGCATCGTCGCAAGCCAGAAGTTCGGGAAAGACAGACCGACAAGTGAGCAGATGCGAATGAGCTGATCAGCCCATTTACCACGCGAAACTGCCGCCTTGATGCCAAGTGGCACCGAAATAACGATGGAAACGAACAGCGAGGCGAAAGCCAGCATGAGCGTGGCTGGCAGCGCGCTTCCGACCAAAACGGAAACCTGCGTACCACCGAGGAAGCTGCGTCCAAGATCAAGTGTAAACAGACCTTTGAGGAATTGCCAATATTGAACCAGGAATGGCTGGTTCAAACCCAACCCCTCGCGGATGCGCTCGAGATCGGCTTCCGTGATACTGCCAGCGCCTTGCGTCAACATCAGCGCCGGATCGCCCGTCAGGCGGATCGCATATGCGACAAGCAACGTCATCGCGATCAACACGAACAACGCTTGCAAAATTCGTTTTATAAGAAATCCAGCCACCAGAGCGCCTCCGAAATGCAGCGGCAAGCCGATGAACGGCTTGCCGTATCAGTTGGTTTAATCGACGGTTACGTCGGTGAGACGCAGACGGCTATCTGGAACAGGCACGAAGTTCTTCACGCGCTTATTGACGCCGAAGATTGCCTTCAGGTTGTAGAGAGGCATTTCGAGCGCGCGGTCGGCAGCATAATGCGCGATTTCCTGAAGCATCTTTTCACGTTCGCCACGGTTGAGAACCGAACGCTGTGCTTCAAGCATCTTGTCGAGCTTTTCATCCTTGTCGTACGGGTTCCACTTTTCACCCGAATGGTACATCGAGTAAGCGGTGTTATCGTAATCGAAGGTCCAACCACCCCATGCCTGCTGGAACATGGCACCCGTTTTGCCTTGTGGGATGATGTCATTGAGCAGAACATTCGTGTCATAAGGCTTAATGGTTGCATTCACGCCAACCATCTGCAGGAAGCTTGCGACTGCCTGTGCAACTTCGTTGAAGCTCGCATCCTGACCGCGCACGTCAATCTGCACCGTTGCGCCGGGCTGAACGCCTGCTTCTTCAAGCAATTTCTTAGCCTGCTCAGGATCATAAGGCAGCGGCTTCATGTTTGGATCGAAACCGAACGACAGCGAACCCTGGAAGCTTGCGATCGCTTCAGCCTGTCCGGCAAGGATCGACTGGATGATCGCATCGCGATCGACAGCCATAATCAACGCCTTGCGAACACGTTCGTCTTTGGTGATGCCGTCACGCGTGTTGAAACGAAGGGCATAGACCGACGGCCCCGAGGCTGTAACAAGTTCAAGCTTTGGATCGCCTTCAATCGTCGGGATCATGCCGATTGGGATAGTTGGTGGAATGACCAGATCAACGCGACCAGCTTGAAGTTCGGCTACAGCTGTCGAAGGCTCAGTAATGAAGCGATATTCAAGTTCCGAAAGCTTCGGAGCACCGCCCCAATGGTCAGCAAAAGCTTCAAGCTTGATGTTGACCTTTGGCTCATAGGATACGAATTTGAATGGGCCAGTGCCAACTGGATGTGTGTTGAAATAATCATCACCCTTCTCGGTGATATATTTCGGTGGAACGATCATCGCGCCGTAACCGGCAAGCTTGGTGATCAACACCGGATCTGGCGTCTTGAGGTGAAAATCGACGGTCTTTTCGTCGATGACTTCGACCTTTTCGATTGCGGTATAGTTGGAACGCTGCGGACCTTTCGCGCCTTCCTCACCAAGCAGACGATCAAAAGTGAACTTCACCGCTTCTGCGTTGAATGGCTCGCCATCGTGGAACTTCACACCTTCACGCAGATTGAAGCGGATGCGTTTGCCTTCGTCGAGTTCTTCCCACGACGTTGCCAGACCTGGTACGATTTTCAGATCAGGGCCGCGATAGACGAGACCATCAAAAATATTTGTTGCGACCGACGCCCAGTTGACGAGGAACGTATCAATCGGATCCCAGCTGCCCGGGTCCTGCGGCGACGAAACAGTGAGCTTGCCTGCGGCGAAAGCCGGTGCCGATGCAATCACAGCTGCCGACAGGGCAGAAGCCAGAAGAGCGGCTTTCAGTGCTTTCTTTATCATTATTTTCCCCTTTGGGTTTAGTTGAAGCATTTCCAGCAAAAGTGTGAAGCGGTTTTGCGTTGGATAATGCGATGAAAAAAGCGGCAATATCTCAGGCGCTTTCGGCGACGAAATGGCCCGATGAAACCTCGCGGTGATTGTAGATCGTCGGCTTGTCGTCGATCCGGCGCGTCGTGCTTGGAATTTCTCCTTCAAGCGCTGCGCGTTCAGTCCGTGCCGAAGGATCGGCAACCGGCACAGCTGAAAGCAGGCGCTGCGTATAAGGATGCGTCGGCGTTTCAAAAACCTGACGACGTGAGCCAAGCTCCATAATCTGTCCAAGATAGAGCACAGCGACGCGATGGCTCATCTTTTCAACCACGGCCATGTCATGGCTGATGAAGAGATAAGCCAGCCCATGTTCTTTCTGCAGATCCATAAACAGGTTGATAATCTGCGCCTGAATGGAAACATCGAGCGCCGAAAGCGCTTCATCAGCGATAATAAGCTTAGGCTTTGAAGCAAGCGCACGCGCAATACAGATACGCTGACGCTGACCGCCGGAAAACTCATGCGGGTAACGCGAAGCATATTCCGGACCAAGGCCAACGCGTTCCAGTAGTTCCACCACCCGCGCATTGATCTCCTTGTTGTTATCAAGAAGGCCGTGGGTGCGGATCGGCTCCGCAATCGAGAAACCAACAGTTTTGCGGGGATCGAGCGAGGCAAACGGATCCTGAAAGATATATTGTACTTCGCGGCGCATCTTATAGCGCTCCGAAGAGCTCATCTGCGAATAGGCTTTGCCATTAAAGCGGATGTCACCGGAAAGCGGCGACTGGAGTTGCTGGATCGTACGGCCGATGGTCGACTTGCCTGAACCGGATTCACCGACAAGTGCCAGCGTCTCACCCGGATAGATGTCGAAAGCAACCTTCGAGACCGCGTTGCAAACATGGGTGACTTTGCCCAACATGTTCTTCTTGATCGGAAAACGCACGTAAAGATCATCGACAGCAAGAAGCGGCTTGTCGCTATAGCGTGCCGTGTCCTGAATACGCTCTTCACCCGACAGAACAGGTACGCCATCGCGCATCACCATGACCGGCATACGCTTCGGGAACGCTTCGCCCGTCATGCTGCCGAGTTTCGGAACTGCCGACAAAAGTGTCTGTGTATATGGATGCTGTGGCGCGTCGAAGATGCGGCCAACCGGACCTTCTTCAACCTTTTTACCCTTCCACATGACGACAACATCGTCTGCCATTTCGGCCACCACGCCCATATCGTGCGTGATGAAAATGACAGCCATTTCAAGTTCTTTCTGCAAATCTTTGATGATATGCAGAATCTGCGCCTGAATGGTGACATCGAGTGCAGTGGTCGGTTCATCAGCGATAAGCAGCTTCGGACGGCAAGCGAGCGCCATCGCGATCATCACACGCTGACGCATACCGCCTGAAAGCTGGTGCGGATAACGCTTGAGAAGCCCTTCAGCATCTGGCAGGCGTACCATTTCCAGCAGACGCTTGCCTTCAGCCAGAGCAGCACTCTTCGACATGCCTTCATGCAGCATCAACACTTCAGATATCTGATTGCCGATGGTGAAAACCGGGTTGAGCGATGTCATCGGCTCCTGAAAGATCATCGCAATATCTTTGCCGCGAATGCCGCGCATTGCTTTCTGATCGGCTTTCAGCAGATCGCGTTCACCGTCAGGACCATTGAAAAGAATGCGACCGTTGGGGAATTTCGCGCCGCTCATATCGGCAAGGCGCATGATCGAAAGCGACGTGATCGACTTGCCCGACCCCGATTCACCGACGACGGCCAGCGTTCGGCCAGGTGCAACCGAAAAACTTAAATCATCGACGACCCGACTGGCGCCGAATTCAACACTGAGGCCCTCGACCGTCAGCAGAGGTTTTGAAACAGATAAGTTCAACTCGGTTCCGTTCAAACTTGTAACTCTCTTATAACGTGATGGCAGACCGGGTGGCCTGATTGAATGCACCCGACATGAAGCGCAATAAGGCCGCTACTTCAGATAGGGTTTCTTCAGACGGTCGTGCGTTCGCAGTGGAATCAACCAGAAGGCGTTCGCGAATCTGCGCATAGCGAGCACAGGCTTCAGCGCCCTTCTCCGTTATTTTGACCGTCTTTTCCTTGGACGCCTTACCAGTGGTAAGCAGCCCCGCTTTCTCAAGCTTGCGGATCGCATAGGTTGCGATGTGTGTGTCTTCGATATCGAGCACGAGACAGATATCGGCCAGCTTCTTCTCACGTCCACGATGGCGGATCGAATGCAGGATCAAAACTTCAATTGGAGAAAGCCCCGGCAAACCAGCTGCTGCCATGCAGCGAACCATCCAGCGCGAGAATGCGTGCGAAGCCAGAATGAGGCCGTATTCGACCTCTGACATGCCAGGCGAGCCGCCTTCCGCAAGGTGCGCAGACGAAACAATGGGCCCTAGAGAAGCAACAGAGCGCAGATGCTTTGGAAGAGAAACTTCATCGAAGCTCTGTTCTCGCATCTCTATGGGCGTTTCCGCCATTAACTCCGAGTCTCTTTTATTCCCCATTATTGCTGCTCCCTTATTTTTGTGAATTTTATGTCACCATCTTATCGACATTTTGTCAATAAAGTGGAAGTATGAAATTCTGAAAAGATTTCAAAATACACTGTCTTCATGCATGAGGGAGCCAATAATGAGCGGAACGGGAAGCGGCGTGTGGGACTTCTGGATTGATCGTGGCGGCACATTTACCGACGTCATTGGACGCGATCCGGAAGGCATTCTACATGCACGCAAGGTTCTCTCCGAAAACCCTTCAGCCTATCGCGATGCAGCCGTTCACGGCATCCGTTTGCATCTCGGCCTCAAGACTGGTGAGCCGGTTCCGGCTGGGTTGATCGGCGAAGTGCGCATGGGTACGACCGTTGCTACCAATGCGCTTCTCGAGCGCAAGGGCGAGCGGCTGGCACTTGTCACCACCAAGGGCTTCCGCGACGCTCTGCGCATCGGATATCAGGAACGCAAAAACATCTTTGCAACGGAGATCATTAAGCCGGAAGCGCTTTATGACAGCGTAACCGAACTTAATGAGCGTATCCACGCCGATGGAACTGTCGAGCAGGCACTTGATAGCGCTGAAGCAGAAGCGGCACTCCGTTCGTTGAAAGATCAGGGCTATAAGTCTATCGCGATTGCCCTCATGCATGCCTATAAGTTCCCGGCGCATGAAGCTGAAATTGCACGCATTGCCCGTGAGATTGGCTTCGAGCAGGTTTCTGTAAGCCATGAAGTATCGCCGCTGATTAAGCTGGTGGGCCGTGGCGACACAACAGTCGTCGATGCCTACCTGTCACCAGTCCTTCGTCGCTATGTCGCGCAGGTTTCCAACGAACTCGACGTTGAGCGCACCGGCGCACGCGTCATGTTTATGATGTCTTCTGGTGGTCTTACGGCAGCTGACTTGTTCCAGGGTAAGGACGCAATTCTTTCCGGCCCAGCGGGTGGTGTTGTTGGTCTTGCACGCACTGGCGAGACGGCGGGATTTGGACAGGTCATCGGTTTCGATATGGGTGGCACATCGACTGATGTTGCCCATTTTGATGGTGAATACGAGCGCGCCTTTGAAACGGAAGTTGCAGGCGTTCGTGTTCGCGCGCCGATGATGCTAATCCACACTGTTGCTGCTGGTGGCGGCTCGATCCTGCATTATGATGCCGGGCGCTTCCGTGTGGGCCCGGATTCAGCAGGCGCCAATCCCGGCCCAGCCTGTTACCGAAATGGTGGTCCGCTTGCTGTTACTGACGCTAATGTCATGCTCGGCAAACTCATCCCGGATTATTTTCCGGCAATCTTTGGCCCTGAACAGAACCAGCCGCTTGATGTGGAACGCGTTCGCACACTTTTCACAGCTCTTGCTGATGAAATTGGCGACGGCCGCTCACCAGAATCGGTTGCTGATGGTTTCATTCGCATTGCTGTTGCGAATATGGTCGAAGCGATCAAGAAGATCTCCGTACAGCGTGGCTATGACGTCACTCGTTATGCGCTAAGCTGCTTTGGCGGTGCTGGTGGCCAGCACGCCTGCCTCGTCGCAGATGCACTTGGAATGAAGAACATTCTTCTTCATCCAATGTCTGGGCTGCTCTCCGCTTATGGCATGGGCCTGGCCGATATTCGCGCCACCCGACAGAAAGCGCTCGGCGTGTCACTCGATGCATCCGCACCAGCAGCACTGAAAGCGCTTGGTGAAGAACTTGCGCTGGAATGTGTTGCAGAACTTGCGACGCAGGGCATCGAACAAGCCGCAATTCAGCGTCATCTTCGCGCGCATATCCGCTACGCAGGCACCGACACAGTACTTTCCATCGAAGCAACCTTCCCTATCGAGGACGATGCCGATCGTCTGCGCACTGAATTCGAAACCGCGCACAAGCGTCGCTTCGGCTTCATAGCAGAAAACAAGGCGCTGGTAATCGATGCGGTTGAAGTCGAAGCAGTCGGCGGCGGTGCGGGCGAAACCGAGACCAGCCTGCCGCTTGAAAGCGACCTTGAGGCCGAAACAGCCAAGCGCGCACGTTTCTTCTCCCAAGGTGATTTCCACGATGCTGGTGTCGTTATTCGCGAGCACATTCAGCGCGGCCAGACCGTGACCGGGCCTGCAATCATCATCGAAAAGAACCAGACGATTGTTATCGAAGATGGCTGGCAGGCACGCCTGACCAAGCACGATCACATCGTTCTTACCCGCATCAAGGCTTTGCCGTTACGCACGGCGATCGGCACTGAAGCCGATCCGGTCATGCTTGAGATTTTCAACAATCTCTTTATGTCGATTGCAGAGCAGATGGGTGTGACGCTCCAGAACACCGCCTACTCTGTCAATATCAAGGAACGTCTCGATTTCTCTTGTGCCGTATTCGACGCCGAGGGTAATCTGGTTGCCAATGCGCCGCATATGCCTGTGCATCTGGGATCGATGGATGCTTCTGTTGCAACGGCAATCCGTGAGAACAAGGATATCAAGCCGGGTGACGTATTCCTGATCAACGCGCCTTACAATGGTGGCACTCACCTGCCCGACCTGACAGTCTGCACTCCGGTTTTCGATGACGATAATCGCGAGATCCGCTTCTGGGTTGCAAGCCGTGGCCACCACGCCGATATCGGCGGTATTGCCCCTGGTTCGATGTCTCCGCTGGCCGTTAATATCGAGCAGGAAGGCGTCTATATCGACAACTTCAAGCTCGTTGATCGCGGCACCTTCCGTGAAGATGCCCTTTCAGCTCTCCTGACCGGAGCAACCTATCCGGTGCGTAATCTCACGCAGAACGTCAATGATCTTAAAGCTCAGATCGCCGCCAATGAAAAAGGTGTCGCTGAGCTGAAGAAGATCATTGGTCTCTTCGGTGAAGACGTAGTGAAGGCCTATATGGGACACGTTCAGGACAATGCAGCTGAAAGCGTGCGCCGCGTGCTCGACAAATTGCCTGATGGGCATTTCACCTACGAGATGGATCAGGGCTGCCAGATCGAAGTTCGCGTCACTATCGACCGTGATAAGCGCGAGGCGACAGTTGACTTCACCGGCACATCTGAACAGCGTCCAGACAACTTCAACGCGCCAGAACCAGTAACACGCGCTGCCGTGCTTTACGTGTTCCGCGTGCTCGTTGAAGGCGACATTCCGATGAACGCGGGCTGCTTGCGTCCGATCAAGATCATTGTTCCACAGGGATCGATGCTTTCGCCACGCTTCCCGGCAGCTGTTGTTGCAGGCAATGTGGAGGTTAGTCAGGCCGTCACCAACTGTCTGTTTGGCGCGACCAAAGCCATGGCAGCAGCACAAGGCACCATGAACAACCTGACATTCGGCAATGACGAATATCAGTATTACGAAACCATCTGCTCCGGCGCACCAGCCGGACCTGGCTTCAATGGTGCCGATGCGGTCCATACGCATATGACCAATTCCCGCCTTACCGATCCGGAAATTCTGGAAACACGTTTCCCCGTGCTTCTTGAAGATTTCCATGTACGTGAAGGATCAGGCGGCAAAGGCAAATGGCACGCAGGCGACGGCACAAAGCGCTCGATCCGTGCGTTGAAGACACTCGACTTCGCGATCCTTTCAGGCCATCGCCGTGTGGCTCCTTTCGGTCTGGAAGGTGGTGAAGCCGGTCAGACCGGACGCAACGAAGTTCGTCGCAAGGATGGTACGATTGAACTGCTGGGCAACTGCGATCAGACCGTACTTGAAGCAGGAGAAGCTTTCACCGTCATAACGCCAACAGGCGGTGGCTTCGGTAAAGCTTAATAGCAAAACATACGAGTTAAAAACGCCGCCGCGAGGCGGCGTTTTTATTGATGTTTAGAACCAGAAATTGCCAAACCGCTATATACGGATTCAGATTGCTATAATTGATAATAAAATAGAAATAATTTCTCCAATTCGGGCAAAGACTGCGATTTTAGACGCTACGTTAGAATTAAATTCCTGTATTTTACGTCTCATCGAATATTTTTACAGGTGACCTTACAAATGAAGTTCGCAAAAATCCTCGCAACGGTCGGTGTTCTCAACGTAGCTCTCTTCTCGACCGCAATGGCGGGCGAAAACCTCGATGCCATCAAGTCAGCAGGCGTGCTGAAGATTGGCACGGAAGGCACCTATGCACCGTTCACCTTCCACGATAAGGACAACAAGCTTGTCGGTTTTGACGTGGAAATCGGCGAAGCGGTTGCCCAGAAGCTCGGCGTGAAGCCAGAATTCGTTGAAGGCAAGTGGGACGGCCTGATCGCCGGTCTCGACGCCAAGCGTTATGACGCCGTTATCAATCAGGTCGGCATTACCGAAGAACGCCAGAAAAAGTTCAACTTCTCGAACCCTTACATCGTTTCCAAGGTCGTTCTTATCGTCAATGACAAGAATGATACGATCAAGGATTTCGCTGACCTGAAGGACAAGAAGTCCGCACAGTCGCTGACCAGCAATTACGGTCGTATTGCCAAGGAAGCCGGTGCTGAATTGGTCGCCACGGATGGCTTTGATCAGTCGATCCAGCTGGTTTTGACAGGTCGTGCAGACGCCACGCTCAACGACAGCCTTTCCTTCCTCGACTTCAAAAAGCATCAGCCAAATGCACCTGTAAAGGTCGTAGCTGAAAAGGAAAATGCAGACGCTTCGGGCATCATCGTGCGCAAGGGTGATGACGATCTCGTCGCCGCAATCAACAAGGCGCTCGACGAAATCAAGGCCGACGGCACTTACGACAAGATTTCTCAGAAGTACTTCGGTCAGGACGTCTCCAAGTAAGTTTCGGATAAGTGCAATTTAGGAAGCCGGAACATGTTTCCGGCTTCCTTTCGTTGTGGCTATATAGAAATGTAGCAAACGTCTATTTCAGGAATCTTCCATCTAAGGACCGAACAAGTGCCCGATTGGTTTCAACTCATGGCGGATTCCCTGCCCACCCTACTTTGGGCTGGACTGCTGTTCACCATTCCTCTGACAATTCTATCCTTCATCTTCGGACTTTCGCTTGGATTGCTGACCGCACTTGTGCGTTTGTTTGCACCAGTCTGGGTTTCGGCCATTGCGCGCTTTTATGTCTGGATTTTCCGCGGCACACCTCTACTGGTACAGCTGTTCGTGATTTTCTACGGCCTGCCAAGTGCAGGCATTTATCTTGACGCCTTCACTGCTGCAGTCATTGGCTTCTCGTTGAATGTGGGCGCTTATAGCTCCGAAGTCATCCGCGCGGTCATCTCCTCCGTGCCAAAAGGCCAGTGGGAGGCAGCCTATTCCATCGGGATGAGCTGGCGTCAGGCGCTCACACGCACGATCTTGCCACAAGCCACCCGCACAGCCGTCCCGCCGCTTTCCAACACCTTCATTTCGTTGGTGAAAGATACTTCACTTGCAGCAGCCATCACCGTGCCCGAACTATTCCAGTCGGCGCAGCGCATTGTTGCGACGACATATGAACCGCTCATTCTCTACATTGAAGCAGCACTGATTTATCTGGTGCTCAGCACGATCCTGTCCAATCTTCAGGCTAGGCTTGAAAAGCGCTTCGGTCGCTATGGCGGAACTCTGGAGACAAACGCATGATCGAGCTACAGCACATCGTCAAAAGCTTCGACAATGTTGTTATCCTCAATGATATCAATGTGAAGATCGCCGAAGGCACCGTCACAGCACTTGTCGGCCCATCGGGCGGCGGCAAAAGCACGCTGCTGCGCTGCATCAATCTGCTTGAGATTCCAACCTCGGGAACGCTGGTTTTGGGCGGCCAGAGCATTACGCTCGACCCTGATCGCAAGCCAAGCTGGCAATCAGTTCAGTCGATCCGCCGCCAAACAGGCATGGTGTTTCAGAACTTTCAGCTTTTTCCGCATCAGACAGCCATTCAGAACGTGATGGAAGGTCTGGTTACAGTCCTGAAATGGCCTAAGGCAAAGGCCCAGGAACGTGCGATGGAACTTCTGACAAAGGTCGGCATGGCTCATAAAGCCGATGCATGGCCCTCAACACTATCGGGTGGACAACAGCAGCGTATTGCTATTGCCCGCGCGCTCGCACCATCACCGCGTGTCCTTCTCTGTGATGAGCCGACCTCGGCACTTGATCCGGAACTTGCGTCCGAAGTGGTCGATGTTTTGAGCAAGCTTGCAAAGGAAGGCACGACCATGGTCATCGCGACCCACGATCTACGCTTAGCCTCCAAGATCGCGCAGAATGTCGTATTCCTGGAATCAGGCAACATAGTCGAGACAGGAAGCGCTCACGACGTTTTCGCAAATCCCACACGCGATCGCACAAGACAGTTTGTTGCCACGATCAACGCTGCGCATACCTACGACATATAGAAACATCTGGTCGTTTCTGTTTGCAATGAAGGGCTTTTGCATATTGCAAGAGCCCTAATTTTTATCTCCTTACTAATATCACTCGTGTTTTATCAATTTTCCAACGGCTGTTCCGGGCCTGCCCCTTGGTAAATGCCCAAAGCGCTGTTACATTAGGGGCAACGTAAAAATTGAAGCGCCTTGATTGCGTCCTTTTAGGCTCGCGCGGCGCCATAAGGATAAAAACCTTGAAGAACCCCGAGGAGCGCCCCGCAGGAATGGCGCAACAAGGGGCGTCCGGCGGACTAGCGGGCAATTCAAAGACCCGGAATCCGTCCGAAAACGGCAAGCGCAAACCGCGCAAGAATGCTGTTTCAGAAGTCGGCAAGGCCACCCAAGCCTCCGATTCAGGGCGCTCAGACATTGAAAGCAAGGGCTCTCAAAGCCAGAGGAAGCGTGCGCGTAGGCGTAATCGCGGGAAATTGTCTCGTGGTGCAGAAGGCCCTGCGCAAAAAACTGTTTCTGCTGAACCCTCCGCAAACGAAAAGCCTTCAGACGGCAAGCCTGCCGGGAAGCTATCGAATCGTCGTCGCCGTGCTCGCAAGAAAAAGCAGGCCCGCCAGCAAACCGGTACACCGCTTCACACCGATAACACGGCAAAAACACCGAACGCTTCTGCACGCTCTGATAATAACCAGGCACATCAGGCCAAGCGTAATCATACCGGATCGCAACAGCCGCGTACCAGTGGGCAGGAAGCTCCGCTTTATGCGGCGCTCGATCTCGGGACCAATAATTGTCGCCTGTTGATTGCGTCACCAACGCGTCCGGGACAGTTTCGCGTTGTTGATGCTTTTTCCCGTATCGTTCGTCTTGGTGAAGGCCTCAGCTCGACCGGGCGTCTGAGCGAACACGCTATGCAGCGTGCCATTGATGCGCTCAAGATTTGTCACGATAAGCTTGCCGCACGCAAGATCAGACGTGCTCGTCTGATCGCCACTGAAGCCTGCCGTGCAGCAGAAAATGGCGAAGAGTTTCTGGCACGCGTCCGCGAAGAAACGGGACTAGAGCTTGAAATTGTCGATCGTCAGACAGAAGCACGACTTGCGGTTTCCGGTTGTGGCACGCTGGTAACGCGTGAGACCGATGCTGTTGTCCTCTTTGACATTGGTGGTGGTTCGTCTGAGATCGCGCTCATCGACGTTTCTCAGCGTCGTTCTCCACGTCTTGCAGAGCACATTACCGCATGGACCTCCCTGCCCGTCGGCGTCGTCACGCTGGCGGAACGTTTCGGTGGTCGAAATGTTACGCCGGAAAGCTTTGGCGCCATGGTTGACCATGTCACTGATTTGCTTTCAGGTTTTGCCGAGCGTCATTGTCTTGGCAAGCTTACGGTCGGATCGCGCTTTCACCTTCTTGGAACATCCGGCACGGTGACGACACTCGCCGGCATCCATCTTGGACTTGAGCGCTATGATCGCCGCCGCGTCGATGGTATGTGGATGGGCTCGGATGACGTGACACAGATGACGCAACGTCTGCTGTCATGGGATTTTGATGCGCGGGTTGCTAATCCTTGTATTGGCGCGGATCGTGCTGATCTTGTTTTGGCAGGCTGTGCCATTCTTGACGCCATACGCAATGTATGGCCGAGTGAAAAACTACTGGTTGCCGATCGCGGTTTGCGCGAAGGCATTTTAACGGAACTCATGTCGCGTGACGGTGCCTGGCGCCATAACCGCGCCCATACTGCCAAGACTGGCAGTAAAACCGACGTAAGAAACAGGCATTGAAGATGAGCAAAGCAGGCGGAAACAAAGGCGGCACGAAAACCGGCGGACGCGGCGGCGCGGGCACAAGCAATCTTCGCGTTCGAGTGAAGAAGAAAGCCGGAACAATCAAGGAGTCCTCGCGTCGTTGGCTGGAACGCCATCTGAACGATCCTTACGTTCACAAATCAAAGCAGGATGGCTATCGCTCGCGCGCGGCCTATAAGCTGATCGAAATCAACGACCGCTATAATCTGCTGAAGAAAGGTCAACGTATTATCGATCTTGGCGCAGCTCCGGGCGGCTGGTCGCAGATCGCGGCCAAGATCGTCGGCTCAACAAATGAGAACCCGCAGGTTGTCGGCATCGACTATCTGCATGTTGATCCGTTAGCAGGTGTCATTCTGCTGGAGATGGACTTTCTCGATGAATCGGCACCTGAAAAGCTCATGGAAGCACTTGGCGATAAGCCAGATCTCGTGATCTCTGACATGGCTGCACCGACGACAGGTCATCGCCGCACAGATCATTTGCGCACTGTGCATCTTTGTGAAGTCGCGGCTGATTTTGCTGTTTCCGTGCTCAAGCCCGGCGGCCACTTCCTGACCAAGACATTCCAGGGCGGCACCGAAAACGATCTGCTTGCTATGCTGAAACAGAAGTTCCGTTCAGTGCATCATATCAAACCGCCTGCATCGCGCGCAGAATCTGTCGAGCTTTATCTGCTCGCTCGCGATTTTAAAGGCTAGTTATCGGGCTATATCAGAATGAGAAAAGGCGGCATCAAAGCCGCCTTTTTTATTTGCCGTTTGCTGAATCTGCAACTTCGAGTGCTGTCCGTTCTTTGCTCTTTGATTTGGTGATTTTCGGACCTGAAAGTTCATGCCCGGCATCTGGTGCAAGCTTTGCAAACCAGAAGAACGCCGTCGCAGACACCGCTGCAACAACGAAGAAGCCAACATGAAAATCTGTGAGCTGCAACGGGGCTCCGCGAAGGCCAGTACTGATCTCCAGAATTCCACCTGCCATGGCGACACCGAGCGCAATCGAAACTTGCTGCGCAACCGCTGTGATCGGCGTCGCCTGACTGGTTTTGTCATCGGGGATTTCAGCAAAAGCTAGAGCATTGACGCCCGTAAAGAACATCGAGCGGAAGAAGCCACCGATCAGCAGGAAGCCAACAATGACGCCATAAGGCGTTTCAGGGAAGAACAAGCCATTAGCTGCAATAAACCCGGCAGAAATCAGCGAACCATACATAAGCGTGCGCCGGAAACCGAAAAGGTTGAATACTCGCTTGGCTCCAAACTTCATGCTGATGGCACCGATTGCCGAGACAAATGTCATCATACCTGATTGGAACGGCGTCATGCCGAAGCCAAGCTGGAACATGAGCGGCAACAAAAACGGGATTGCGCCAATCCCGAGCCGAAACACGCTACCGCCAAAAACAGCAGAGCGGAAAACCTGATTGTCAAAGAGTTTCAGGTTCAGCAGCGGATCAATCGTTCGCCGTGCGTGGAATATATAAAGCGCCGAGCAGATAAGGCCGACTGTGACAGTGACGAGCCCGATGACGGGCGGAAGTGCGGGAAGACTGACAACTGACAGTCCAAACACCACACCCGACATGGCAATGCCCGACAAAAAGAAACCCGGCCAATCAAGCGGCTTGACGATCCTCTCGTCATTATCCGGCAGAAAGCGCGTTGCAAACCAGATGCCGATTAAACCAATCGGAACATTGATGAGGAATATCCAGTGCCACGAGAAAAAGGTCGTGATGAAGCCGCCCACTGGTGGCCCGACCAAAGGACCAACCATTGCGGGAATCGTCAGCCAGGCCATGGCCGACACAAGTTCACTTCTAGGCGTTGAACGAATAAGCACAAGTCGTCCGACTGGCGTCATCATCGCGCCGCCCATGCCCTGCAGAAAACGCGAGACAACAAAGGCTGCTAGTGAATTCGATGCAGCACAGGCGACCGAACCGACAACGAAAACCGCAATCGCTGCACGGAAAACATTCTTCGCCCCGAATCGGTCTGCCATCCAGCCGCTGACGGGAATAAAAACCGCAAGCGCCACGAGATAGGCGGTTAGCGCCAGCTTTAATGCGATAGGGCTGGTGCCGATATCAGCGGCGATAGCAGGAAGCGATGTTGAAATAACATTCGAGTCCATCTGCTCCATGAAAAGAGCAATTGCCAGCACGAGAGGAACGATCCGGTTCACAGTGAAAATCCGAATAAAAGCAGAGAATTAAACACGACTTTGCCAGTCGATTATATCTCCCGCTTTATGTAGCGTCCGTCTGAATTTTTCCAGTTAATTCGCCGTCACATTACGGTGACTGTCTTGAGATTTGAGATGTGCCCACCCATGTCATGACATCTCACGCAGCGTTACATTCGTTCACATTTATGTAAAATGGGTTGCGCTACCCGTAACAGGCTGTTACATTTCGTTACAGTTCTCGAGCTTTAGAATCCGATGTGGAGGCGTCGTGGTTCAAGGAGGTAGAAAATGAATGACATTACTAGAACAGCGCTCGTTTATGGAATGATGATCATTTCACTGAACACCGCACTGGCAATTGGTCTTCTTGGGCTGGACTTCCTGCGCTAAGCGCGGCATCCGCAACATAGAATTTTGCCCTCCAGGCAAGCATGAAAAAGGGTGTTCCCGAATTTGGGAGCACCCTTTTCATTTGAGCCTCAGTGATAGAAGTCCGATCTTTCACCAACGCTAATTGCCTGGCTGATAAGCAAAACTCAGTCCCTCGCCCAGTCCGCACTTGAACGCTGTACCCTTGCCGATTTCTTCGTGCGTTTTGGCTGAGAAGGTCTTCATCGAAACAGTAGCCGTTTTATCCGGCAGCACCCGATAACGAATAAATTCGAAAATCGGATTCCCGTCCATGGCGACGGTTTGATGTGTGCTGGAATAAACAATCGCCTGTTGAGGTTCAGGCAAGCTCATGAATGCATCGATCACAAAACCACCGGCGATGTTCTTGGATTTAAGCGTCTCGCCCGAAATCTGCTCGCATTTTTCCAATCGTAAGACAGACGTTGTTCTTTTTCCTGCGAATAGGTTGTGTTTCAATTCATCGAACGGGTTCATGCCTTCAGCATGGCCGACGCCACTTCCTCCAACGATCAGTGCCATGACTAGCAAGCTCGACTTCCAGCGCATATTTTGACCTCTGGTTCAAAAACATGCGCTGGAAAGTAAACCTATAATAATTCGAGGCTATTCCAATAGATTGCTAACTATCTTCTCAACTTACAGAATACGGGCCTGCGTTTTCGGATCGAAGAATACGGCCTTGTCGAGATTGAAAGCCAGGCGTGAACGCTGGCCTGCCGAAATGCGTGCATCTGCACGAAGGCGCGCCACAACTTGTTTTCCACCAATCCGCGTCACCGCGAAAGTGTCGGAACCAGCCGGTTCGACCACATCAATAAGGCAATCGCCTTCCACAACCGAGCTTGCATTGCGATCCGCACCATCAGGATCTGTCAGCGCTTCCGGGCGGATGCCGAAGATCACTTCCTGCCCTACAAAATCACCAAGGCTCTCGGGGGCAACCTTCAGCGGCAACGTCAGAGCCTCTCCTTCGCCCTGTGTGAGCGTAATCGCAAACTCCGAGCCATTCTTTTCGACATTCGCTTTGAGCAGGTTCATCGCAGGAGAACCCATGAAGTCCGCAACGAACATATTGGCCGGATTGTTGTAGATTTCAGCAGGTGTACCGAATTGCTGCAAAACCCCGTCTTTGAGGACCGCAATCTTGGTTGCAAGCGTCATGGCCTCGATCTGGTCATGCGTCACATAAACGATTGTCGTCTTCATGCGGTGATGCAGACGCTTGATCTCGGTACGCATATCCACGCGCAGCTTCGCGTCCAGATTGGACAATGGTTCGTCGAACAGGAAGACCTGCGGATTGCGAACAAGCGCGCGCCCCATCGCAACGCGCTGACGCTGGCCGCCGGAAAGCTGGCTTGGCTTACGGTCGAGGAGATGACCGATCTGCAGAATATCAGCAACTTCCTGAATAGCCTTGTCACGCTCAGGCTTCGGCACTTTACGAATTTCCATGCCGAAGGCGATATTGCCGCCCACTGTCATGTTTGGATAAAGCGCATAGGACTGAAAAACCATCGCGATATCACGCTGCGAAGGATGCAGACCTGATACCGAGCGGCCATTGATCGAAATATCGCCCGACGTAATTGGCTCAAGACCGGCAATCGTGTTGAGCAACGTAGACTTGCCGCAACCTGAAGGGCCGACGAGAACCAGAAAGCCGCCTTCTTCAATTTCGATATTGATGTCCTTCAAGACCGAAACATTGCCGTAGGATTTGTAGAGATCGGTTATTTTCAGAAATGACATATGAGACTTATCCCTTAACGGCACCGGACATCAGGCCGCGCACGAAGTAGCGCCCGGAAACGATGTAAACGATCAGCGTCGGCAGAGCGGCCAGAATAGCAGCTGCGAAATGGACGTTATATTCCTTGACGCCTGTGGAGGAGGAAACGAGGTTGTTCAATGCCACCGTCATCGGCGTTGAATTTGCACCAGAGAAGGAAGCACCGAACAGGAAGTCGTTCCAGATATTGGTGAACTGCCAGATGACCGACACAACGATGATCGGGCCTGACGACGGCAGGAGAATGCGCCAGAAAATCTGGAAGAAGCTCGCACCATCGATCTGCGCTGCGCGCACCAGTTCAGTCGGGAACGCCTCGTAATAGTTGCGGAAGTAAAGCGTCGTAAAGCCGATACCATAGACCACATGAACGAGGATCAGGCCCCAGATCGTACCGGCAATGCCGAGCATACCAAGCACACGCGCCATCGGGATCAGAACAATCTGAAACGGAATGAAGCATGAAAGCAACAGCAAACCGAAGAAGATGTTGGAGCCACGGAACCGCCATTTCGTCAGCACGTAACCGTTCAATGCGCCGACAATTGTCGAAATCGCAACCGCTGGCACGACCATCAGGATCGAGTTGATGAAGAATGGCTTGAGGCCCGTTGGCTGCACACCAATCTGTGCGGTTGACCAGGCCGAAAGCCATGGCTCAATCGTCCATTGCTGCGGCAGACCTAACATTCCGCCCTGACGGATTTCATCCAGCGGCTTGAACGAGTTTACCAGCATCACATAGAGCGGCAACAGGTAGTAGATCGCAAACAGCAGCAGCGCGGAATAGATCAGGGCGCGCGTGAGCTTGCCGCTGTTGATCGCATTTTCCTGGGTCTGAGCACTCATGAGCGCGACCCTCCACGAATTTCAGAATAGAGATACGGAATGATGATGGAGAAGATCATCACCAGCATGATGATTGCCGACGAGGCACCAATACCCATCTGATTTCGCGTAAATGTGTAGGAATACATGAAGGTCGCAGGCAACTCGGTCGCCTGTCCCGGCCCCCCGCCGGTGAGCGCAATCACAAGATCATAAGCCTTGATTGCAAGATGGGCGAGCACCACGAAAGCCGACAAGAATACCGGACGCATCAATGGGATGATAATGCGGCGGTAGATCGTGCTGGTCGAAGCACCGTCAATTTGAGCAGCCTTGATGATTTCATTATCGACGCCGCGCAGACCTGCCAGGAACATCGCCATGACAAAGCCCGACGACTGCCAGACAGCCGCAATCACAAGGCAATAGATCGCCATCGTGTTGCTTTTGATCCAGTTGAAGGTGAAGCCTTCCCAGCCCCACAGCCGCATTGTGTGCTCAAGACCGATGCCCGGATCGAGGAACCATTTCCATGCCGTGCCCGTCACGATGAATGAAAGCGCCATCGGATAGAGATAAATCGGGCGCAGGAAGCCTTCGCCACGGATTTTCTGATCGAGCAGAATAGCCAGAAACAGGCCTATAACTGAACAAATGATGATGTAGAGCGACGCGAAGATCGCGAGATTGGTGACAGCACGCCACCAATGCGGCAAGGCCCATAATTTTTCGTAATTCGACAGACCGACAAAGCCATAGGAAGGCAGCATTCGGCTGTTGGTGACGGAAAGAACGCCTGTGTAAATGATGAATCCATAGACAAAGACGAGGACGATGAGAAAGCTCGGCGCCAATACCAGCTTGGGCACCAGTTCCTGTAGTCGTCTGTTACGCTGCATATTTGCGCCACCCATTTCTGCGCTGCGCACCCGGTGCCGTTCAATCGCGGCGCTCTTGATGCGGGCTATTGTTTCAACGGCATTATTGTCTGCCGTTCACTGCAATGAATTTGTTCAGGCGAAAAATCCGCCGATCGTTCAATGAATTGTCATGCTTGAAAGGAGAGCGCCCGGAAGTGCCGGGCGCTCACTTTTGCTTACTTCGCGCCTTCGACAGCGGAGACCAGTTCCTTGACAGCGTCTTCAGAAGACAGCTGGCCGTTGAACTGGCGGGTCACAACGTCATAGATCGCGTTCTTGACGGAAGCCGGGTTTGCATAGCCGTGAGCCATCGAGCCGAGCATTGTGCCCTTCCCTGCAGCTTCCTTCACGTCAGCGATGGCCTTCTTGCCGCAAGCGTCGAAATCGGTATCAGGCACGTCAGTACGTGCAGGAGCCGAACCCTTGACGACGTTAAAGGCCGACTGGAATGCCGGGCTTTCAATAGCCGAAGCCATTTCGAGCTGTGCTGGCACCTTGTCTTCAGCAACCTTGAACATTGCGAACATGTCAGAGTTGAAGGTTACAGAGCCCTGCGTTTCAGGGTAACGCATGCACACAAAGTCTTCACCTGGCTTCTTGCCAGCCTTGACGAACTCGCCCTTCGCCCAGTCACCCATGAACTGAACGCCAGCCTTACCTTCGATCACCATGGCCGAAGCAAGGTTCCAGTCACGACCGGAAAAGTTGTCGTCCACATAGGAACGCAGCTTGGTCATGCGGTCGAACGCCTGCTTCATCGTATCGCTGCCCAGAGTTTCTGGGTCGAGATCAACGAAAGCTTTTTTGTAGAAGTCAGGACCAAAAGAAAGCACAACAGCGTCGAAAATCGTCGCGTCCTGCCATGGCTGACCGCCGTGAGCAATCGGGGTGATGCCCTGTTCCTTGAACTTGTCGAGGAGAGCTACGAGTTCATCCCAGTTGGTTGGCTCTTTGCCGCCAGCCTTGTCGAGAGCAGCCTTGTTGATCCACATCCAGTTGGTGGAGTGAACGTTGACGGGTGCTGCAATCCAGTGGCCATCATACTTGGCGAATTCCTGCAAAGGTGCCGGAATAACCTTGTCCCAGCCTTCCTTGCCAGCAATCTCGTCGAGATTGCCCAGAGCGCCCTGCTCTGCCCAATCGCGAATGTCGAAGCCGAGCATCTGCACAGCGGTTGGCGCATTGCCTGCAGTAACGCGTGCGCGCAGAACGGTCATGGCTTCCGTACCGCCACCACCTGCAACTGGCATATCCGTCCAGCTGATACCCTTGCCTTCGAGGTCTTTCTTCAGAACATCGAGAGCCGCAGCTTCACCACCGGCTGTCCACCAATGCAGGACTTCAACGTTCTGCTTGTCCTGAGCGCTGGCTGTAACAGGCGCCATTGCTGCAAGCATTGCACAGGCAGCTGTGCCCATTGCGGCCATTCTGAAAAATTTATGCATATGTCTACCTCCCGTAGAACTCTACAAAACAAAATTTCGTCGGACGTTATGCGAGCCTCAGACCCGCACATCCAGAAGAGCATTCAATCTGCTTTGAGACCTCCATCCCACTATGTTTCTCGCAGCTCCTCCTGCGATTGACAACGTTGTCTTTTTTGAATGAAAGCCTTCGCCCAAGACAAGATGTGCCCTTAACATAGGCTCAGATACCGGATGTGTGTCAATATGGTTTGAACAGCGAAGAGCGAAATAACGCGTTCATTGAAACCTGAAGCTGAAATTTTCATCTAAATAATGAAGCAATAATAGTGACTTAGTTCGATTAAAATATTTCTGGCGACAAGCTTTCACCACCTTATGAGAATGAGCCAAAAATTGCCGCCAAGCGACACCGGTATCAGTATAAATTTCCCGTGAGCGCACTGGACATTGCGCTCTGAAATGCATAATTTCCGGCTGCTCGCACAATGGTGTGCGGGTTTGTTCTCGGGGCGGGGTGAAACTCCCCACCGGCGGTATGAAGAGCGATCTTCGAGCCCGCGAGCGCCTGTAGCAAACGCCTTTTGGCGTGTAGTTTCAGGGTCAGCAGATCCGGTGAGATGCCGGAGCCGACGGTTAAAGTCCGGATGGAAGAGAGCGAAAGAGCGTTAAACCCGGCTATTGCGCGGGCTTGCGTTCCTTTGTGCGCCCTGATTCTAGTTTCGTGAGGAACCTATGAACCAGAGCTATCCGAACAAGACATCTTTCAAAATCGCCTTCATTCAGGCTCGCTGGCACGCCGACATCGTCGACGAAGCGCGCAAGAGCTTCATTGCTGAACTGGAATCCAAGACCGGCACCAATGTCGAAGTTGAAGTCTTCGATGTTCCCGGCGCTTATGAAATTCCACTTCATGCCAAAACGCTCGCCAAGACCGGTCGCTATGCGGCAATCGTTGGTGCTGCATTCGTGATTGATGGCGGTATTTATCGGCATGATTTCGTGGCTACTGCCGTCATCAACGGCATGATGCAGGTGCAGCTGGAGACCGAAGTTCCGGTTCTCAGCGTTTCGCTCACCCCGCATCATTACCACGACAGCAAGGAACATCACGAGTTCTTCTTCAACCATTTCAAGAAAAAGGGCGTGGAAGCTGCACATGCAGCGCTACAGATCGTCAGCGAACGCGCACGTATCGCAGCTCTGGTGTAAGCCAACGTCTAAACGACATAGCCGACCTTGCATTTTCGAGGTCGGCTACTCGCTTACAGCGGTTCCAGTTAAGACTGAATCGTTGGAACCACTGTAACTATTTGTTTTTACGCATTATCCGACGCAAAACCGGTTCCCACTTTTGCTGGAAATGCTATATAATGCGCTCGGGATGCGAATAGACATCGAAGTCGTCGCCCCGAACAAGCGCAACAAGCGTTAAATTGGCTTCATCTGCGGTGCGGATTGCCAATGCGGTCGGTGCCGAAATTGCGGCCAATAATGGCACGCCGAGAATAACGGCTTTTTGCACCATTTCGACAGATACGCGGCTGGTAATCGCCACCAAACCCTGCTCCGCAGGCCGGTTAGCACGCGCCATTGCGCCAATGAGCTTATCCAAAGCATTGTGTCGTCCGACATCCTCGCGAACGGCAAAAAGCCCCTCACCCGGAATATAGAAACCCGCACCATGTACCGCGCGCGTTTCTGCATTCAAAGTCTGCGAACCACCTAAAGCGCCCATAGCGGCAATGATCGATCCGGATTTGAACCGTAAACTGTCGGCAGACAACGCCGATAGTGGCCGCAGAGCCTGATCAATGGAATCGATCCCGCACAAGCCACAGCCAACAGGTCCGGCCATAAACCTGCGCCGTGCGGCAAGTGCATCGCCCGGCTGTACAGCCAGTCGCATCTGAACATCGATACCTTTTTCAAAGACCTCAATGCTCAGATCTTCGAGTTCGGAAATGTTGGATATGATACCTTCCGTCAGACTGAAACCGACCGCAAAGTCTTCCAGATTGGCAGGCGTTGCCATCATGACGGCATGGGTTGTGCCATTGTAGCTCATGGCGACAGGTACCTCTTCCGGAACCTCGCGGGAGCTTTCATGAAAGCCTGCCTCGCGACGCGCAAGACGCGGCAGATTCTGGCTGATCTTCGGTATCCTCATATCATTCCGTCAATGGTCGTTGAGACTTCCGACCTGTCTTATCATTTACCGTCAGCTACTCAATGTCTTTGAAGCGACAGACGAGCTAATCTTACCGGAGCAAATGAGCTCAAATATTGGATAATTTTCTTATTCAGAGGGCCGATCTGCTCTCTTTCATTTCAAGCGTAATTTTATCGATCCTCGTTTCATTCCGATAGCACTTATACTCCAAGCGGCGGCATCATGCCCTTGCGGCAAGCATTGCGAACAAGCTATACCTGCAGGCCTCAAAACGTCTGAACAAGACGTGAGCTCCCGCTTCCGACAGCTAATCTTTTAGGTGCAAAACGATGGATATTCGCCAGATCGACGACAATTACTCAGTCACCGGACAAATTTCGCCGGATGACGTGCGCGATATTGCGGCTGAAGGCTTTCAGACGATCATCTGCAATCGTCCAGATGGCGAAGAAGGACCGGACCAGCCAACTTTTGCGGAAGTCGCGAAAGTAGCGGAAAAGGCTGGCATCAAGACCTATTACATCCCGGTCATTGGTGGACAACTGACGCAGGAGAATGTCGATGAAATGGCCTCGGCACTTGCCGAAGCCGAAGGCCCAATTCTGGGCTATTGCCGTTCAGGCACGCGCTCTACGAATATTTACGGTATCGTGCAGAACCAAAAGCGCGGATAAAGAAAGAGCGCAAGCTATACGGGCGGTGTTGCCGCAAAGGCATTTGAACAGTCTTTGCAAACATGGTGATCACCGTCCAGTAGCGCGCGGGCCGGAAAAGCGCGGATTTGTAAACTTGGCGCGGCGAACATTATGAGCCGAATACTGGCGATAATAGCTCATGCCCATCCGAGTAGCTGTTGCGATCACACCGCCAGCAACCATCACCCAGCCAACAATCTGCGGCCAGTTAAAGCTTTCAATACCGGTGCTCAGAGCAACGATGACAACACCGGCCCAAAGAACAGCGGCCGTACGGCGCCAGAAAACCGGGTTGAGTTCGTCAAAAACTGCCTTCCACAGCGAAAGCACAAGACAGGCGAAGAAAACGGCTGCTGCCAAACCGATGTTCAGCAACTCGACCGGAAGCCATTGTTGCGTATTCAGCATAGTTTCCATCATCTCATTCCTTCCGCGATCCTGACATCAGCCTTCATGGCCATTTGCATCTCAGATTGCGCGGTCTTGTTTCAATTGTGACCATTGAGCTTTCGCTTTGTGGTAGAAGCATGGAAACGGCTTCATAATACAGTCACATATTATTGCGTTCACGCGAAATATCGTGTTGAAAACATTCATATATCTCCGCTGAGCGCGAGGCTGCATACGCCTCAAACCCCTTGATAGATCAGCATTTTTTGAATTTATGGAACTTCGGCAACCATACCGGGCATCACGTTAAAGTCGCGAACCATAACGACATTGTAACAATTTGATATTGCAGAACTTCTGCAATTAGCCGCGAGCGCCGCCCAAACGACGCCCTACACGCGAAAGCAGAATGACTGGCAATATCCCGACGGCCACAATTGCCAATGCTGCAACCGAAGCCTCTTCATAGGTTCCGCGTGCGGCCTCGCCATAAAGATGCGTGGCAAAAGTCTCGATATTGAGCGGGCGCAACAGAAGCGTGGCAGGCAGTTCCTTAACGCAATCAACAAAAACCAGCAGACCAGCGGCAACGATGGCCGTCTTTGAAAGCGGCAGATGCACCTGGCAGAAGGTTGCAGTCACGCCACGACCAAGCGTACGGGAGGCCTGGTCCAGCGATTGTGGGATGCGCTCAAGACCAGCATCAATGCCGCCCGCAGATATAGCCAGAAAGCGTGCGACATAAGCATAGACGATAGCGGCGCCGGTACTGATCAGCAGTAGTCCCGTGGAGAGACCGAAAAACGTGCTGAACACCTGATCGAAAAAACGGTCAACCGCACCGGACACGATCATGATGCCAATTGCAATCACTGTTCCAGGGGCAGCATAGCCCATGGTCGAGAAGCGATAGAACCATCGCGAAGCCGTGCCCGGAAACAGCCGCATCGCATAGGCCACCATCATGCCAAACAGCAGCACCAGAATGGTTGCGACAGATGCCAGCATGACGGTGTTGAATGCTTCACCCGCCAGACGAGGTGAGATACCCGCAAAGCGCATCCGCTTGACTGCTTCAATGACGAGATAAGTCGCGGGCATGATGAAGCCGATAATGATCGGTACGGCGCAGATAATGAACAGCCACATGCCCTTTACGCCGCTGACCTTCAGCGGTTCAAAGCCCCGCGAGTGGCGGATATTGGAAGAGAAGCGCTGTTTTCGCCTCGCCCATCGCTCAATTGATACAATGGCGACAACCAGCAATAAAAGCGCCAAGGCGAGTTGTGCTGCTCCCGGCAAATCGAAACGCGTGACCCATGTGGTGTAGATCGAAACCGTCAGCGTCCGTACGCCGAGAAACTCGGCAGCACCAACATCGTTGAGCGTTTCCATCAATGCAAGGCTGACACCAACAGCCACAGCTGGACGTGCGAGTGGCAGGGCGACGCGCCAGAATATTCCTCTGCGGCTGACGCCCAATGTTCGTGCTGCTTCAATCAGGCTCGCTGACTGCGTGAGGAACATGGCGCGTGTTGGAATATAAACATAAGGATAAAGTACAAAGCCGAGCAGGATTATGCAGCCCGTCATTGATCTTATATCCGGCAAGCGAAACTGGCGCGGCGATTCATAACCCAGCACAAAGCGGATCGCACTTTGTATCGGGCCGATCGGATGCAAAATATCAAGATAAGCATAGGCGATGATATAGGTCGGCACCGCTAAGGGCAGCAAAAGCGCCCATTCCAGCACACCGCGTCCACGAAAATCATAGGCCGTCACCAGCCATGCTGCAGACGTGCCGACAAATGCAGTGATAAGGCCAACGCCTGCCAGAAGAATGATCGTATCAGTAAAAGCTGTTGCGAAGATCGTCGAGAAAAGATGGCTCCACAGGCCGGATGAGCCGCGAAGCGCTTCGATAATCAGTGCAAGCACAGGCAGGCAGACCAGCAGCGCAATCAATCCTGAAAGCCACAACCAGCCTCGACCCGAACGGGTACGATAAGGCATGGATGATGACGCGGCTTGCACAGGTTCCGGCACTCTGGTCGACCTTCATATTAAAGCATTTCCAGCAAAAGTGGGAACCGGTTTTGCGTCGGATAATGCGTAAAAACGAATAGTTGCAGCGGTTCCAACGATTCAGCTTTAACTGGAACCGCTTAATAACGCCGGCGCAATGGTTTTGCACCGGCGTCATTTTTACAGGGATAATCAGCTTTTAGTTATCAAAGCCGACTTTGTCGACCAGTTCGCTGGCCTGCTTGCGATGCTTGACGATTTCCGAAAGCGGAACCGTATCGATCTTCAGTTCGCCGAAGGATTCAACGATTGGATCAACCGGAGCGCCTGCCTTGACCGGATATTCGTAGTTGGCCTTCGCATAAAGCTGCTGGGCTTCGTCCGAAGCAAGATATTCGAGAAGCTTGACGGCTTCGTCCTTGTTCGGAGCGTTCTTGGCGACAGATGCGCCGCTGATGTTTACCTGGGTGCCACCATCGGCAAAGGTTGGGAGAATGACCTTGATGCCGTCGCCCCATGCCTTCTGTTCGTCGCCGCTCTTACCCGAGCGCATCAGACCAACATAATAGGAGTTGGCAACTGCGATATCGCAGATACCACCGACGATATCCTTGGCGCCATCGCGATCACCACCGGCTGCCTTGCGAGCCAGATTGGCTTTGAGGCCAGTCAGCCACTCTTCGGTCTTTTCTGCGCCGTGATGAGCGATGTAATCGGCGATCAGGGCCGTATTATATGGATGCTGACCAGCGCGAATGCAGATCTTGCCCTTCCACTTCGGATCGGCCAGCTCTTCATAGGTGATCTTGTCGAGTTCCAGATCCTTGGCGGCATAAACGACGCGCGCGCGCATCGAAAGGCCAAACCAGTTGCCATTTGCATCGCGGAGCTGCTCAGGAATTGAATCCTTCAAAGCCTTTGAATCGATAGGCTGGGTAAGGCCCTTGTCGACGAGATCAACCAGATTGCCTGCATCGACCGTCATCAGAATATCGGCGGGAGATTTTTCGCCCTCGGAAGCTACACGCTCAGCGAGACCATCCTTAAGGAAAACGGTATTGACGGTGGTGCCCGTCTTTTCCTTATAGGCATCGAGCAAAGGCTGAATCAGGCCTGGCTCACGCGTCGTGTAAATATTAATCTCATTTGCATTTGCAGCACCTGAGAGAAACGTCGCAGCCATGAGTGCAAGTCCAGCACGCGCGATCTTGGGCATTTTACCTCCGAAAAAATATGGTTCATTTGGAACTATATGGTATGCAATTGGAATATAAGAACTCGGTTTTGCAGGGTCAATTGCGCGGCACTCTAAATATGACCTGTTTACTCATTATTTTGCAAAAACCAGCACTCTGCTCCAATTTATTCGAAGGAAGACCGAACTAGCACTTTCCGGAACATGATGGTCGGTTCGCACACGCAGACGCTGCTCGCTTCCGTCAAGGCGGATTAGCAACTCTTCGGTTTCACCAAAATAGATTCGCGTTTCGATCTGTCCGCTTAAAGCGCCCGCAGTAGCATCCGGAAGAATTTCGATGTCGCGCGGTCTGATATAAACGAGAACTTCGTCAGTGCTTGCGAAGTCCGCCGGAGCATCAAAGACGCCCTGCTCTGTTTCAATCATTTTGCCGCGCACAGTGCCTTCAAACGCATTGAAGTCGCAGAAGAAATCGGCCGCATAGCGAGAGTTCGGGCGGTTATGGAGATCACGGGCAGAGCCTTGCTGCACGATTTCGCCAGAGCGCATCAGGACAACACGGTCGCCCGTTGAAAGCGCTTCTTCCGCCTCATGCGTAACGATAATGACCGGTGTGCCGAGTGCGCGTAACAGTGCCATCGTCTCGCTACGCACACGCGCACGCAAGCCGCGATCCAGATTGGAGAACGGCTCATCCATTAACAGCAGATCAGGCTTCGGTGCCAAAGCCCGAATGAGTGCCACGCGCTGCTGCTCCCCACCCGACAACATATGCGGGTAACGATCCGCCATCGAAGAAAGACCGACAAGTTCGAGCAATTCATCCACGCGGCTGAGCGCTTGTTCCTTGCGAACCTTGCGCAGACCAAACAGCACATTTTCACGCACGGTCAGATGTGGAAACAACGCGTAGTCCTGAAAGACCACACCAATGTTTCGCTTTTCCGGTTCAACGAAGATCGATGGCCCGACGAGCGTGCGCCCGCCCATCGTAAGCTGACCTTCATCGGGTGCATCAATGCCAGCAATAATCCGCAACAGTGAAGTCTTGCCGCAACCGGAATGCCCGACCAGACAGATGATCTCACCGGGCTGCACATCCAGCGATATTTTGTCCAGTGCGCGCACGGTTCCAAACTGCCGACCAATTCCCGAGAGGGTCAGTGCCGGAGCCGTTTCATTACCGAGCATCGTATCCTGCAAAGTTCGTGCATCCATAGATGAGGCCGAGAGTCCTGTTATCATCAATCCGCATATAAATGCACTTGGACGACTTTGCCAATAAAACCCGACCAAACGCGTCAGGCATTTGTCGAAACACCCTTTAAAGCGCAATAGTTTGCTGCACTATCCAGTTGAACTGGCTTGCAAATCGCGCAATTCTGCTCACAAATCATTTCGTATTCGCATTGCAGGAGTCTGATCATGGGGCCGATCACCGACAAAGTGGCAACCGCCGAGCGTTTGCCGCAGGAAACGAAGGTCGCCATTATCGGCGGTGGTGTGATCGGGGTATCGACAGCGCTTTTTCTGGCCGAGCGCGGCATTCCTGTTGCCCTTTTTGAAAAGGGAGAAATCGCAGGCGAGCAATCCAGTCGCAACTGGGGCTGGTGCCGTCGGACCGGGCGCGACAGCCGCGAAATGCCGTTGATTGTCGAAAGTATGCGCCTCTGGGACGGCATGAATGAACGTGTGGGTCGCGAAACCGGATTTCGCGTTACCGGCATTGCCTACACTGCCGAGAAGGAAGAAGAAGTCGAACGCTACGCAGAGTGGATCAAAATTGCCAGCGAGCACGGCATCGAAACCCAGCTGCTGAACGGTCAGCAGGCAGCAAGTCTCGCACCGGGACTGACGCGTCCGCTCAAAGGTGGCATGATCACGCCGCTCGATGGCCGTGCAGAACCGCAAAAGGCAGTACCTGCTTTTGCCGCAAAGGCGCAGGAACTCGGTGCTGTTATTCTGCAAAACTGTGCTGTGCGCGGGATCGAAACCACCAATGGACGTGTATCAGCCGTCCTGACTGAAAAAGGCCGCGTGGCTTGCGAAGCGATTGTCGTTGCTGGCGGCGCATGGTCACGACTGATCATATCGTCCTTTGATGCCCATCTACCACAGCTCAAAGTGCGCTCGTCCGTCTTCCGCACCTCGCCTATCGAGAGTGGCGTTGAACCGGCAATCGCATTTTCGGACTTCGCACTGCGCAAGCGACTTGATGGCGGATATACAGTTGCGAGCCTTGGCGGCTCCATTGCCGACATTGTGCCTGACAGTTTTCGCTTCTTCCGCGACTTCCTTCCATCGCTCTCAACAGAATGGAAATCCCTGCGTTTCCGTTTCGGTGAACGCTTTTTTGAAGAAGCTTTCCAGTGGAAGCTCCGTCCCGCAGATCAGATCTCGGTGTTCGAAAAAATCCGCACGCTTGATCCCGAACCGCACCGGGCAGCGAATGCAGCAGTGCTGAGCAAACTTAAAGCCGCCATCCCATCTTTTGCATCCGCAACGATCGCGCAGGAATGGGCCGGTCTGATTGATACGATGCCGGATGTCATTCCGGTTATCTCGCCCCTGCCCGGCATTGACGGGTTGATCGTCGCCACAGGCTTTTCAGGCCATGGCTTTGGCATCGGCCCCGGTGCAGGGCGATTGGTCGCCGATATGGTCAGCGGCGAAACGCCAGTTGTCGATCCGTCGCCGTTCCATATCTCGCGTTTCTCCGACGGCTCGAAAATCCGTATCGAGAACTGGGGTTAAGGCAGTACCGGTAAAAGCGTGCAAAAACAGATGAAGTTCATTCAATCACACCACAGGCGAAGCGCGCACCGCCACCGCCGAGCGGCTTAGGCTTGTCGGAATAATTATCGCCACCAACATGAACCATCAATGCGCGACCTTTGACTTCATCCAGTGCTTTCAAACGGGGTGCGACAACGGTTTCACTAACCTTGCCATCCGCATTGGCCTTCAGAAGCGGCAAGTCACCCATATGACCATGTCCTTCTGGACCCATGTGGTGTTTTGAGCCGTCCGGATCGTAGTGACCACCAGCAGCTTGCGCCGGCGTCATTTTTCCATCTTGTTCAGCGGGCGCACAACTTCCCTTCTCATGAACATGAAAACCATGCTCACCTGCAGGCAAACCACTCAAATCTGCTTTGAAAGAAAGTCCATCGGCGCTCTGGGAAACTGTAACAGTACCCATTTCTTTGCCTTGGCCGGATTCCAATGCCTCAAACATTTTTACGGTTACGCCCTCCGCTAAAGCCGGACCGGCGATAAGAACAATAGTCGAAGCTAAAATCAGAGACCGCATTATCTCCTCCTATAATTTGGTGTGGGATAAGCGGTAAACGCGTAGACGCGCGAAATGTTCGAAATTTAAAAAACTGCGCGCCAGTTTTGCCAGCGCGCAGAACATTTGAAAGTCAGACCGTAACGAATTGCGCCATCATGCCAACATCCTCATGTTCCAGCACATGGCAATGAAACATGAAAGGATGATCGCGTTTTGCTTCGCGATCAAAATGAACAAGAACTTCTGCCTTGCCGTTAATCAGTGCTGTGTCTTTCCAGCCTGATTGATGCAGTGGCGGCGTTTCGCCGTTCAATGTCAGGATGCGAAACGATGCTCCATGAATATGAAATGGATGCGCCATTTCTTTCGTCGACAACTCCCAGATCTCCCACGATCCAAGCTTAACCTCGGCGTCGATGCGGTTCATGTCGAAAGGCTTCTCCGCAATCGCCATCTGAACGCCTGATGTTAAAGCCTGCAACACAGGTCCGGCGTCGGCATTGCTCCGCCCACCATGCATATCATGGTCACTCATGTTCGCCATGTTGTGACCGGCATGGGGATCGCGCGACTTGCCGCCCATCATAAGCTTCATATTATCCGCCATACGTTCATCGAAGAAGTATGAACGTCTGCGAACAGAAAGCTCTTCATCCGGCTGTTCCGGACCATCGAGCTTTGTCGGCAAGGTTTTGATTGCGCCTTCGATTTGGTCATCGATGATGAACTGCATCAAAGTCTGGTCATCCCCACCGCTGTCATCACTGGCTGTCAACAGGTCCAGCATATCTTTCGCCTTGGAAAAATCGACCAACACCTCGTAGCGCTCGCCCGGACTGATTGTCAGGCGTTTAACCGGATCAAGCGTACTTATAAAGCCGCCATCAGATGCTATGACTTGTAACGGCTGGTCGTCGCTAAAACGGATGTGGAAGTTGCGTGCATTTGCACCGTTCAGAATACGCAACCGAACCACTGACGCTGGAACACGCGCTTGCGGCGCGATAACGCCATTCACAATAAGCTTGTCGCCGCGAAAGCCATGCATCAGATCCATAATGTCAGGCTGGTAAACCTTATCGCCATCGATCACCCTGCGATCCTGCAAGACGAGCGGAATATCATCAACACCATAGGTTTGAGGCAAGCCGAGTTCCCCGTCCTTGCCGTCGCTGACAATCATCAACCCGGCAATTCCCATATGCGCCTGCCGCGCAGTGTCCCCATGCATATGCGGGTGGAACCAGTTGAACGAAGCTGGCTGGTTGACAGTAACCTTTGGCTCCCAGCTAGTGCCTGCCGCAATGACATTATGCGGTCCGCCATCGAGAACCGACGGAACAAAAAGACCATGCCAATGGAGCGTTGTGTCTTCGTCCATACCGTTATTTACCGAAAGCGTAACCGCTTCACCGTTTTTGAGGCGGACGACCGGCCCAAGATAGGTGCCATTTATCCCGGCAGAGGCCGCATCGCTGTCTTGTGTGAAAGCATGGCGTCCCTTCTGGACAGTCAGCTTCACCACGCCTGCAGCATCAGGCTCAATTAAAGCCGGAATAGGCAGCGCCTGCGCCTTTGCCTGTGTGCTGGCTGCACCATGCTGCATGTGCTGCTGATGTGGGTCCTGCGCAAAGGCCTGAAAAGGCCGGACAATGGATAAGGCAGCAGCGCTTGCTCCAAGCGTCAAAAGACGACGGCGAGTCATACTTGTCATGATAATTCTCCAGATAAATCTCTATCAACGCGCATCGAAACCTTCGAAATGCGCTTATTGCGGCCGAAAAACCGGCAGCGTTTCAGAAGATCAGATCTGGCTGGATATTGGAGGTCGGAGAACGCCGAAGGGGTCGTTGCTGTTCAATGCTGCGACGCGTGGCGGCAGGCCGAATTCGTGATCAGGGGTGAACAGAGCAACGCTGGAGCTAAGCTGTATGATGCCGCCACAGCTCATCATTACACAGGCGGCAGATGCCTTCTTGCCATGATCCGTCGGCATTGAATGCCCGCCGTCATGTTTGGCAGCCTGCGCAGTCGTGTGGCAGTCAATAACTGCTGACGTCAGTGGCAGATCATGCGCCATGGCATAACAAAATTGCGTTGAAACCAGAAACAGCAACGAGAACAGCGCAATCAGCATACGGGAAGGCATTCGCAAAACTGAATGTTTGCGAAAACGCATACCAATATTGCTGTGTCTGAAAGACTGCGCAGTCATTGTGATTCCATGTTCTGAATTTCAGCTTAAGGCTACCTTAAGGCAATTGAAAGGCCTCCATCCTTTTCCTTGAAACTACATCAGGCATTCATTTTGTTTCGAAAACAGCACATTCGAAATTAGAAAATTACGCGATAGCCCTTTTAAGCTTGCGGTTTCGTATTTTGTGGCACTAAGAAGGCAATATCTCGGGCTTTCCCCCAAAACGTACAGCCCACAAATATGGATATGAAACAATGACTGTAGCTCAAGCAGTTGTTCCGAAGAAAAATTCTGCGCGCCGCGTTTTGGCCGCGAGCATGATCGGCACAACAATCGAATTCTTTGACTTTTATATTTATGCTACCGCCGCGGTAATCGTTTTCCCGCACCTTTTCTTCCCGGCAAGTGACGGTAACTCGGCGCTGCTCCAGTCTTTGGCAACTTTCGCTATTGCCTTCTTTGCACGCCCGATCGGCGGCGCGTTGTTCGGCCACTTCGGCGATAAGGTTGGCCGTAAGGCAACGCTCGTTGCAGCGCTTATGACCATGGGTATTTCCACGGTCGCTATCGGCTTCCTGCCAACTTATGAATCCATCGGCGTATGGGCGGCTCTCCTGCTCGCACTCTGCCGTCTGGGTCAGGGCCTTGGCCTTGGTGGCGAATGGGGCGGTGCAGTTCTGCTCGCAACCGAAAATGCACCGGAAGGCAAGCGTACCTGGTACGGCATGTTCCCACAGCTCGGTGCGCCTGTTGGCTTCATCCTTGCAACGGGTATCTTCCTGGTCTTGGCTGAACTCCTGACCGAAGAACAGTTTATGTCGTTCGGCTGGCGTATTCCTTTCATCGCGAGTGCCCTGCTGGTTGGCGTCGGCCTCTTCATTCGCTTGAAGATTGCTGAAACACCAGAATTCCAGAAGGCTATCGACAAGGCTGAACGCGTTGAAGTTCCAGTCGCAACGCTTTTCAAAAAGCACAAGGCGAGCCTTTTTCTCGGCACCATCGGTGCTGTTGCAACCTTCGTTCTGTTCTATCTCATGACCGTGTTCTCGCTCGGTTGGGGTACCCGTGCGCTCGGTTATAGCCGTGAGCAATTCCTCATCCTGCAGATGGTCGGTGTGATCTTCTTCGGCCTCACCATCCCGGTCGCAGCGTTGCTTTCCGATAAATACGGAATGCGTCCGGTCATGATCATCGTCACAGTGCTGATTGGTATCTACGGCTTCCTCATGGCACCGCTCTTCCTCAGCGGAACTGTTGGAGTTCTCGCCTTCCTTATCCTTGGTTTTGGCTTGATGGGACTGACTTACGGTCCAATTGGTGCAGCGCTTGCTGAACCTTTCCCGACTTCGGTTCGCTATACCGGCGCTTCGCTTACCTTCAACCTAGCAGGCATTCTCGGCGCGTCGGTTGCACCTTACATCGCAACATGGCTCGCAACGCATTATAGCTTTGCTTATGTTGGCTACTACATGACTGCTGCCGCCGTGGTTTCTCTGATCGGCTTTGCATTCATCTCGTTCAAGCGCGGCGAATAAGCCAAACTAAATACCAAACAAAAAAGCCCGCGTGGAGCGATCCACGCGGGCTTTTCTTTTAAAACTAATAACTTATTCGGTGTCAGCAGCTTCTAGCGCAATCGCAACCGACTGAATGATCGAAGCGAAGCGTGCAGCGGTCTGGATTGCTTCCGTTGAAACGCCAGCCTTACGCAGCACATCTTCGTGGGCGTCGATGCACATGCCGCAGCCATTGATTGCCGAAACGGCCAGCGACCACAGTTCGAAGTCAACCTTGTCGACGCCTGGGTTGCCAATCACATTCATGCGCAGCTTGGCAGGAAGCGTGCGGTATTCCTTGTTGGTGGCAAGGTGCACGAAGCGATAATAAACGTTGTTCATGCCCATGATGGATGCTGCAGATTTTGCAGCCTGCACAACCGTAGCATCAACCTTACCTGCTGCTTCTGCAGTCAGCGCCTTGCGCACATCGGCATTGCGCGAAGCAATACCGCAGGCGACGAACAGGCCGTATTTCTGCTGTGGCGTCAGCGTTTCATCGCTCGCCATGGACGAAAGGTTAAGACGAACATCCTTAGCAAAGTCCGGAATTCTTGACTTCAGATCATCAATGGACATGGAACCCTCTTTAACTGTCAGTTCTGGATAAACAAAAGGCGGGCCTTAACCCGCCTTCTCTCAAGCAATTGGATGCTGATTAAGCAGCCTTAAGCGTCTCGCCACCGACTTCACGGTTGCATGGGCAAAGCTCATCGGTCTGCAGAGCATCGAGAACGCGCAGCGTGTCCTTAGGAGCGCGGCCAACATTGAGGTTGGTTGCGTAAACGTGCTGGATCGTGTTGTCCGGATCGACAACGAAGGTGTAGCGGTAAGCAACACCATCTGGCGAACGAACGCCGAGGCCATCGACCAGCGAACCGTTGGTGTCAGCAAACGACCAGATTGGCAGTTTGTTGAGATCCTGATGATCGCGGCGCCATGCGAGCTTCACGAATTCGTTGTCGGTCGAACCGCCGAGAACAACCGCATCACGGTCTTCGAAATCCGAAGCCAGACGTGCGAATTCTGCGATTTCCGTAGGGCAAACGAAAGTGAAGTCCTTAGGGTAGAAGAAGATAACCTTCCACTTGCCTTCGAAGCTTGCTTCAGTGACTTCTTCAAAAGCCGAAACGCCGTTTTCTTCGTGGAAGTTGAAGCCTGGCTTTACGCCAGTTACTTTGAAAGAAGGAAGCTTGTCACCGATACCGAGCATCTCATACCTGCCTGTAAATTCGTTGTTATGCAGAAAATTCAGAAGTTTCAGAACTCTCCGCTTGCGAGTCATATATAGGCACTCTAAATCAATCGGTCAAAGCGATTAAAACGATCAATTCCATCGATTTTAACGATGGGGATAAGTTTAACCCAAGACCATGCTCAATATCAGCGTTCGCCAGCTCCACTATTTTATCGCCCTCGTAAAAGCAGGCTCCTTTTCGCGTGCCGCTGAGGCCGTCGGCGTGACACAATCCACGTTAAGTGCAGCAATTCAGGCGCTTGAGGCGGAGATAGGCGTTACTCTGATCGACCGCACCGGGCGGCGAATGCAACTGCTGCCAGCAGGCGAAGACTTCCTTAATCGTGCGCAGGAAATCGTCGCCTCAATCGAAGAACTACCGGAACATGCACGTCAGGCAGAGCGCCCTTTGACCACACGTTTGCGGCTCGGTGTCATTCCGTCGATTGCACCGTTTCTTCTGCCAAAAGTGCTGCCCACGACGGCCAAGGCCTTTCCAGAACTGCAACTGAGCGTGCGCGAAGGCCTGACACGCACTCTGCTCGACAGTCTGCGCTCAGGCTCCCTTGACGTGGCGCTCGTCGCCCATCCCTATGATCTTGATGATTTTGAAGTCGCTGAAATTGGTCAGGACCCGTTCTTTCTAGCAGTGCGCCGCGATCATGCACTGGCCAATCGTGACCGCATAGACGCAAGCGATCTTCAGGATCAGCCCTTTCTGTTGCTTGAAACAGGCCACTGCCTGCGTGAACACGTTATGGCGGCAATCGGTTCAAAGCCAACGCAGACAGGCGGCGATGTTCATGCAACCAGCATTATGACGCTGGTGCAGCTGGTGGAATTCGGAATGGGAGTGACGCTGCTGCCGGAAGTCGCCATCAAGGCGGGCGTGACACGCGGCAGCGAGATCAGCACCGTGCCCTATGAAGGGCAGCACAATTACCGTTCACTTGCTTTGGCATGGCGGGCCAATGCTGCCCGCCGCAACGAGTATCAGCTTTTTGCGGCCCATCTGCGCAATCACTGCATGAAGAAATAAATCACAAAACGCCCCAGGCGCGGAACCTGCCGCGTCCGGTAATTTCCCGCAAATTGAGATCGGATATCAGCTTCAACGCACCCTGTTGCGTGACTGCAAGCTCTTTCTCAACCATCTGGCTCGAAACCAGAGGGCTGCGCATCATCATATCAACCAATTGCGGAAGACGTGAATTTGATCGCCGTCCTCTGAGCTTGCGTTGCATTTGTTCACGCGCAAGCATCAGGCGGTCATGTTCTTTCATGCCTGCGTCCGCCGCGTCCTCAATTGCCGACAAAAATGTCTTCAACCGTATCAACCGGTTTGACGAGCGGCGCTCGTCTGGCCTTTTCGTCCGAAGGCCTATGCTGATTGTAGGCAGGTGATTAGTCGTAGTCCCCGACTGACGCAGATATGCAGACGTCAACAAACGGCCGATCCAGTTTGAACGCTGCACCACTTCAAGAGAATACCAGGCATCATGCATAATTGCAGCGCATAGTATCGAAGGCATATGTGCAGTCTTGGCAAACAGGTCGCGCCATTCCTGCAAACGCGCATCTTCATCCCAGTCATCGTCATAAAGTAGCGCATCCGCCTCAACAGGCTGCGGCTTTGGTTTCTCTTTGACAACGCCTTTTAACAAAGCATCCGTACGGGCTAGCAGAGCGTCGATATCCTCCAGCAGCGGATCAGCTTCGCCCTCCGCCACTTCGCTATAATCACGCTTTTCTTCCTCACGTACCTCGATATTTCGGCCAATCAATTGCTGAATACCTGCCGTGCTTAAAGCCCAGCCCGGCGCACGACTGACAATCTGCCGACGCAGTCGCAACACAGAATACGCAATTGTCAGAGCATGGCTGGGCGTGCGCGTATCCATAAGCGCATCATGCAGAACAAGATCTTCCAGATGCACCAGCTCACCCTCAAGCCACATGGATGCGACAGCGTCCTGCATATGCATACGCTCCAGCATTCCGTCGCGGATTGGAGAACGGGCGAGCCGCTCGTCAAGCCTCGTTAATGCAGCCGTGGCATTCGTCACGGGCACAAAAAGCTCATCGAGCGGCAGTTTGTCGAATTCATAAGCCATGTTCCGCATATCGCAACCGATTGCGGAAAAAGGCAAACGAAAATGAGCGGTTAGAACAATTTCTATCTAAGCAGGAGCATTCAAACTGCTCTAACTCTTTTTTCCACGCATTATCCTACGCAAAACCGCTTCGCACTTTTACTGGAAATGCTCTAAGCCAGAACTTCCGCAACTTTCACAGTGCGGCCTTCCTTGACTGAAAGGAGAGCTGCTTCTGCAAGCGCCAAAGCCTGCAAACCATCTTCAGCCGAAGGTGTGGGTGCCTTGCCGCCATCGATCGCATCGATGAACGAAGCAATTTCAGCCGCATAAGCATCCGTGTAGCGTGTCATGAAGAAATCATGCAGCGGCGGGCGGGTATAGCCGTCCTTCGATGCCACTTCGATGGAAACCGGGCGCTGGTTTTCAGCAGACACCGCTCCGTCCGAGCCATGCACTTCAATGCGCTGGTCGTAACCGTAAGAAGCCCGACGCGAATTGGAAATCACACATTGCCGACCGGAAGCAGTGGTCAGGATCACGCTTGCGCTGTCAAAATCACCCAGTTCACCGATCTTTGGATCGACAAGAACCGAAGCCGATGCAGAAACCGTTGCAATTTCTTCACCCAGCAGAAAACGCGCCATATCAAAATCATGGATCGTCATGTCGCGGAAAATACCGCCAGAAACCTTGATGTATTCGGCAGGCGGTGCGCCCGGATCGCGACTGGTGATCGTGACCATTTCCACCTTGCCAATCCGACCCTCATCAATAGCCTTGCGAACAGCCGCGAAATGCGGATCGAAACGCCGATTGAAACCGAGCATAACCTTGCCGTCGGTTTCCTTGATGACATCAAGACACGCACGCACGCGCTCAATGTTGAGATCAATCGGCTTTTCGCAGAACACGGCTTTGCCAGCGCGGGAGAAACGTTCGATCAGATCGGCATGAGTGTTGGTTGGCGTGCAGATCAGCACCGCATCCACATCAGACGAATTTTCAATCTCGTCGATGGTACGCACTTGCGCGCCAGCGGCATTAGCAATGGCGTGTGCTGCGTCCTGATTGGCATCCGCCACTGCGATAAGCTTCGCGCGCTTGTCGGAAGCGATCGCGCCTGCATGAACCTTACCAATACGGCCAGCACCGAGCAGAGCAAGACGTGTAACCATTGCCTTCATCCTCCCAAAACGGTCATCCTCGATTGACCGACAAAACAGTTTCGCTATTCCGTTTTGCGCGATTCCCGATTATTCGGGAGAAACAAAGCGCAATGGAATATTTATTCTATTTTGCTAGATTGTGATATATAGGATGTCAAGAGACCGTTTCTGAAAGGATGGCAATGGACACCGAACAAGCTGTTGCAGCACAAGCCGATACTCCCGCCAGTGTGCCAGCCCCAACGAATGTCAAAGAGTTTGAGGCGAGACTGCTCGAAGTTGCAGACCGTTTACCAAAACGTCTCAAACAATGCGCCGATTTTGTTGCTGCCAATCAGGACCGTATCGCTGTTTCGACGGTCGCGGAAATGGCAGAGGGTGCAGGCGTTCAAAGTTCGGCCTTCATGCGCTTTTGTCAGATTTTGGGCTTTTCCGGCTTTTCGGAAATGCAGAAACTTTTTCGCGACTCCTATGCTGGCGGTTGGCCCGATTATTCCACGCGGCTTGAACATTTGCGTGAAACGGCGGCAGGAAGCGCCCCGGCCCTTCTGGCAGAGTTTGCCGAGGCAGGCCGCACTTCACTTGAAAGCCTGTTGAAGACCATCGAGCCGGAAGCACTTGAGAAAGCCGTCAAGCTGTTGGCGACGGCAGAAACCATTCACATCATTGGCGTTCGGCGTGCATTTCCGGTTGCAAGCTATCTGGCCTATGCTCTTGAAAAGATGCAGGTTCCAGCGATGCTTCACAGCACTGTCGGCAAACTGGAGAACCAGCACGCCATCCGCAAAGGTGATGTGCTTCTTGCCATTTCCTTTTCGCCATACTCGCCTGAAACCATCGCAATGGCGGAAAATGCGAGCGAGCGCGGCATCGATGTTGTTGCGATTACCGACACGATTGTCAGCCCAATGAGCAAGTTTGCTCAGCAATCGCTGCTTGTTTCAGAAGTGGACTTCGGCGCATTCAGGTCACTCTCGGCCACACTCTGCCTTGCTATTACCCTCGCCGTTGCCGTCGGTACGGAACGTCAATCGTAAAATGATACAGCATTCTATTTTTCGGTTGAAATGGAATAATAAATCCATTTTAATCAGAAATAGAATGGCTGCTGCGTAATGTGAGTCACACACAGCCTTCCCAAGCTAAAAAAAGACGCATGTGCCGAGGGAGGAACAGGATGAAGCGGCTGGATTTGATTACGATTGGCCGATCTTCGGTAGATCTTTACGGCGCACAGGTCGGCGGTCTTCTCGAGGATATGTCGTCCTTCAACAAATATGTTGGTGGTTCTCCCACAAATATTGCAACCGGCACCGCAAGGCTTGGTCTCAAATCTGCTCTCATTACCCGCGTTGGCGACGAGCATATGGGGCGCTTTCTGCTGCGCGAACTTGCGCGCGAAGGCGTGGATACACGCGGCGTTGTCACCGATCCGCAGCGTCTGACAGCACTTGTCATCCTCGGCATCCGGGATCAGGAACACTTCCCGCTGATCTTCTATCGTGAGAACTGTGCCGACATGGCACTTTGCGAGGATGATATCGATCCGGACTTCATCGCCGAGGCCGGATGTGTGCTCGCCACCGGCACGCATCTTTCGCATCCGCGCACTGAAGCAGCTGTCACCAAGGCGCTCAGGCTTGCGCGCGAAAACAACAGCCGAACCGTGCTCGATATTGATTACCGCCCCAACCTCTGGGGGCTTTCAGGCCATGGTGATGGCGAGACCCGTTTCATCGAATCCCTTGCCGTAACCAAGAAGCTGCAATCAACGCTCCATCTCTTCGATCTCATTGTCGGCACAGAAGAAGAGTTCCATATCGCTGGCGGCTCAACCGACACGCTTGAGGCGCTCAAAGCCGTCCGCAAAGTCACCAAGGCAGCACTGGTCTGCAAACGTGGACCGATGGGCGCTGTGGTTTTTGAAGACGACATTCCTGACCATCTCGACAAGGGGCAATCAGGACAAGGTTTTCCGATTGAAGTTTTCAATGTGCTTGGAGCGGGCGATGGATTCATGTCTGGCCTTTTGCGTGGCTGGCTCAAGGGTGAAGATTGGCCGACCAGCCTGAAGTTCGCCAATGCCTGTGGTGCGTTTGCCGTTTCGCGTCATGGCTGCACACCCGCTTATCCAAGCTGGGAAGAGCTGCAGTATTTCTTCAAGACCGGCATTCGCGACAAGGCATTGCGCAAGGATCAGGCGCTTGAACAGGTGCATTGGTCAACCAACCGCAATGGCGACTGGCCGCATATGCGGGTCTTCGCTTTTGACCACCGTATCCAGTTGGAAGAAATGGCGCAGGAAACTGGTGCCACAGATGAAAAGATCGGTGAATTCAAGGAACTATGCTTGAATGCTGCATTAGAGGTTTCAGGCGGTGAAAACGGCTATGGCATCCTTTGCGATGGACGGCTTGGCCGCGATGCACTCCACCGCGCGGCTGGCAGCGGCCTGTGGATCGGACGCCCGACGGAATGGCCAGGGTCACGTCCCCTGGAGCTTGAACCAGAACTCGGCCCCGATTGCGGCGGCCTTGTGGAATGGCCCGTCGAAAATGTTGTGAAGCTTCTTTGCTTCTACCACCCTGACGACAGCGACGACGTTAAGGCGCAGCAGGAAGCCACCGTAAAGAGGCTTTTCACTGCTGCCCGGCGTAATCGTCTGGAGTTTCTGCTGGAAATCATTCCATCAAAGGTCGCCCCCGTCGATGATATGAGCACGGCAAAAGTCATTGAGCGCTTCTATGAGATTGGTGTCTATCCGGACTGGTGGAAGCTTGAGCCACTGAAGACCACAGAGGCATGGCGCAATGCTTGTGAGGCGATCACCCGCAATGATCCTCATACGCGTGGCATTGTTGTTCTGGGGCTTGATGCGCCTGCAGAAGAGCTGGAAGCAAGCCTGAAAGTTGCTGCCGATTTTGATCTGGTGAAAGGCTTTGCCATTGGTCGAACCATTCTGGGTGATGTTGCGCGCCAGTGGCTTGCGAACAAGATAAGCGATGCAGAAGCCATTGCAGAAATGGCAAAGCGCTATCGCGGTTTCTGCGATCTTTGGGATAGGCTGCGACAGAAATAAACGCATCTCGGAAACAGGTGGAGGCCTGAATCTGAAATAGCGAGAAAGCGGATTTCCGCTGGGAGGAAAAATGAAGACCGTTCGACTGACAGCGGCACAGGCTCTTGTGCGCTATATTGCCAATCAGATGACATCCGATGGTGAACCCTTTATCGCTGGTGTCTGGGCGATTTTTGGCCATGGCAATGTGGCTGGGCTTGGAGAGGCGCTGCATGGCATCCGCGACAAGCTCGTGACCTGGCGCGGCCATAATGAGCAAACCATGGCTCATGCGGCCATCGCCTATACCAAACAACTCGGTCGCAAACGCGCTTGCGCTGTCACCTCCTCCATCGGCCCCGGCGCAACCAATATGGTCACAGCGGCGGCACTCGCCCATGTGAACCGTCTGCCGGTCCTGTTCATTCCCGGCGATGTCTTCGCCAATCGCGGTCCTGATCCAGTGTTGCAGCAGATTGAGGATTTCAACGACGGCACCATGACCGTCAATGACTGTTTCCGGCCCGTAAGCCGCTATTTTGATCGCATTACCCGCCCTGAGCAGCTTCTCACTGCTCTGCCGCGCGCCTTCCGCACAATGACCGATCCTGCGGATTGCGGACCTGTAACGCTGTCTTTCTGTCAGGATGTGCAGGCCGAAGCCTATGACTGGCCAGAGGAGTTCTTCTCGCCAAAGGTTTGGCATTGGCGGCGACCGCCAGCCGATGAACATGAGCTGGCAACGGCAATTGCAGCGATCAAAGCTGCCAAGACCCCGGTTATCGTTGCGGGCGGCGGCGTACATTATTCAGGCGCCCATGAAGCGCTGAAAAGCTTTGCGAAAACCCACAACATTCCGGTTATCGAAACACAGGCAGGCAAATCGGCTTTGCCGTGGGATCATGCGCTCAATTTCGGTCCGGTCGGCGTTACTGGTGCAGACAGTGCAAACGCAGTTGCAGCAAGCGCTGATCTGGTCATTGGGGTGGGAACACGTTTTCAGGATTTCACCACCGGCTCGTGGGCATTGTTCAAACATCCGGGCCGAAAGCTGCTCTCGGTCAATGTTCAGCCATATGATAGCCACAAGAATGCCGCGATTTCTCTCGTTGCAGATGCAAAAATTGCGCTAAAAATGCTCTCAAATGGCCTAAAAGACTATAAACGCAGCGCACTCGACACCACGCTTAAAGCACGCTGGTTTGAAGCAGCAGACCGTTTCACAGCTACTCCCGGTGATGCCAACCAGCTTCCCACAGACATGCAGGTGATCGGCGCGGTCCAGCGCCAGTCGAAAGAAAATACCGTCGTCATGTGCGCGGCTGGCACCATGCCGGGTGAATTGCACCAGCTCTGGAAAGCCGGTCGCCCGATGTCCTATCACATGGAGTATGGCTTCTCCTGCATGGGCTATGAGATCGCAGGTGGGCTTGGCATCAAGATGGCGGAACCGGATCGCGACGTGATCGTGATGATCGGTGACGGCTCCTATATGATGGCTAATTCAGAGCTTGCGACCTCTGTGATGATGGGCATCAAGATCACAGTCGTGCTTACCGACAATCGCGGTTATGGCTGCATCAACCGTTTGCAAATGGCGACCGGCGGTGCCGAGTTCAACAATCTGCTCGACCACACACCCCATGTGAATGCATCGAATATCGACTTCGCAGCCCATGCAGGTGCGATGGGTGCCGACAGTAGGAAAGTCGGTTCTATCCGCGAACTTGAAGATGCGCTGGCAGAAGCGCGCAACAGCCCGCGCACCACAGTTATCGTAATCGATACCGATCCTTACCCGACGCCTGAAACCGGCGGCTGGTGGTGGGACGTGGCTGTGCCGGAAGTCTCGGACCGCGACCAAGTACGCGCCGCGCGTGAAAATTATGAAGCTCAGATCAAAGAAAGAAACTGACCGATGATCCTCTATGGCACCAACCCGATTGCCTGGTCGAACGATGATGATCGCAGCCTTGGCGCGCATATAAGCCTTGATCAATGCCTTGATGAGACTTCAAAAATCGGCTTCGATGGAATCGAAAAAGGCCATAAATTTCCGCAAGTTGCAGCGGAACTTAAAGCAGTACTCGAACCACGCAATCTCCGCTACGTTTCCGGTTGGCATTCGCTGAACCTTCTTACCAATTCCGTTGAGGATGAGAAGGCTGCAATGCAGCCAGCACTTGATCTTCTGAACGCCATGGGATGCAAGGTCATCATCGTTTGCGAAACGTCGAACGCCATTCACGGCGACGATGGCAAGTCTTTATCCGAACGCCCGGTGCTGGAAGAAGCACGCTGGGCAGAGTTTGGTGCAGGCGTTGAAGCACTTGCCGAATATGCGAGCGCGCAGGGTATTGCACTCGTCTATCACCATCACATGGGCACGATTGTTCAGAGCGAAGACGAGATCGACCTTCTGATGAAACATACCGGCCCACATGCTAAATTGCTGCTTGATACAGGTCATTGTCTGTTTGGCGGCGGTGATCCTGAACGCGTTGCAAAGAACCATATGGGGCGTGTTCGCCATATCCATGCCAAAAATGTGCGCCCAGCGATTGCGGCACAGGTACGCGACCAGAGCCTCTCCTTTCTGGAAGGTGTGCGCCGCGGCGTATTCACGGTTCCCGGCGATCATGAAGGCGGTGTCGATTTTGTACCGGTGCTTACAGTCGCAGCCCAGCATGGCTATCAGGGCTGGCTGGTGATTGAAGCCGAACAGGACCCTGATGTGCGCAATCCATTTGAATATCAGTCGCTGGGGCTGAAATCGCTCAAAGCATTTGCGCGCGAAGCAGGGTTAGACAAAGGAGACTGAGCTATGGCCAATCTGTTACGCAAACCGAGCGGCAAGCATGGCAAGGTGCACGACATCACGCCGGAAAGCGCCAATTGGGGCTATGTTGGCTTTGGCCTTTATCGTCTGAAAGCGGGTGAAACCGCAACCGAGAAAACCGGCGACCGGGAAGTCATTCTGGTGCTGGTCGAAGGCAAAGCAAAGCTCAAAGCCTCGGGAGAAGATTTCGGCGAAATGGGCGAGCGAATGAGCGTGTTTGAAAAACTCGCTCCGCATTGCCTCTATGTGCCTGCTGAGAGCGACTGGGATGCAGTGGCAACAACCGATTGCGTGCTTGCTGTCTGCACAGCACCTGGTAAACCGGGCCGCAAGGCACAAAAACTCGGACCGGAAGGGCTGACATTCGATACACGTGGACAAGGTGCGAATACCCGCAACATCTTCAACATTGCCATGGAAGGCCGCGATGTCGCCGACAGCCTCTTGGTGACGGAAGTTTTCACTCCACAGGGCAACTGGTCATCCTACCCGCCACACCGGCATGATGAAGATAACTTCCCGGATATGACCTATCTGGAAGAAACCTATTATCATCGCCTAAACCCATCGCAGGGCTACGGTATTCAGCGGGTCTTTACCGAAGATGGCAGCCTCGATGAAACCATGGCCGTTTCTGACGGCGATGTCGTTCTGGTGCCAAAGGGACATCACCCATGCGGCACGCCCTATGGTTATGAGATGTACTATCTCAACGTCATGGCTGGACCGATCCGCAAATGGCGATTTAAAAACCATCCGGATCACGACTGGATTTATAAACGCGACAATCCATCAGCATAAAAAAAGCCCCGGATTTCCGGGGCTTTTTTCTTAGAGTTTTGCCACTTTTTTCAAATCGTCCACCGCACCGGGTGCAGCAACGAAAACGTGACTACCTTTGGTGAGCTTTTCGCCTTCCGTTGGAAATGGGTGCGTATAGCCGCCTGCTTCGCGGACCAGGCAAAAACCTGCCATGCAATCCCAAGCGTGCATATATGGCTCGTAATAACCCACCAGACGTCCTGCTGCCACATAGGCAATCATCAGCGCGCCAGAGCCATTGCGAATGAATGTGCCGCCTGCTTCAAGCAAATCTTCAACGATCTTCGCAACCACCTGTGGGGTTACGTAATTATTGGCACCAATGCCCGTCACCGCGTTGCGAATTGTGCGCGTTTCATCAAGCACAAGCTTTTTGCCGTTAAGCGTTGCACCCTGCCCCTTGGCGGATGCATAAAGCTCATCAAAGCAAGGTGCCTGAATAACACCGATCACCGGCTCGCCATCTTTCAGCACGGCAATGGAAACGCACCAGTTCGGCATTCCGTTGACAAAAGGGCTGGTGCCATCAATGGGATCAACCACCCATGTATAGCCTGAGCTACCCGCATTCAGTCCATATTCTTCACCCAGAAAGCCATCGTCGCTGAAAGCTGCCGATACGCGCTCATTGATCAGCTGTTCGACATTGCGGTCAGCAATGGACACCACATCCTGCGGATCGCGCTTGATTTCAATCACCAGCGTCTCGCGGCGATTGAAGTAATCGAGTGCCAGCGCACCAGCCTCGCGCGCAATGTCCTGCGCAAGCTTAAACCGTGCTTCAAGCTCTTTTGAAATGTCTGATGTCATGCTTGGTTTCCAGTCAGAGGGAATAAAGGCGCATGGTTCATGCGCTCAATTGTTGATGATGGCAAGGCCGCGCGGCTTGAAATGGATAGCCACATCCGTTTGTGGCGGAAGTGCTTCTTCCACGGCCGGATCGACAATGAAAAGCTTGCCGTGTTCGGTCTCGATTTCATATTCGATATGATCACCGAGATAGGCGGAATGGGCCACTCGTCCCGGAAAGTCTCCGCCACTCTGGGCTTGCAAGCTCACCGCATTTGGGCGCACCGCCAGCTGCGCTGGTCCTAGCCTTGCATGTGACGATGCCAGTCGATGACTGAGCTTCCCGATACGAATGACAGCTTCTCCATTTTCTGCGCTGACGACTTCACAGGGCACGACATTGGCCTCACCCATGAAGTCTGCAATGAAGGCAGATGCGGGAGACTCATAAAGGTCACGCGGACTGCCTTGCTGCGCTATATCGCCGTCTTTCATGACAATAATTGTATCGGACACAGCCAAAGCTTCGTCCTGATCGTGGGTGACATAAACTGCTGTAAAACCAAGCCTTTGCTGAAGTTCTCTGATTTCCGTTCTCACACGGCGGCGCAGACGCGCATCAAGATTGGAAAGCGGCTCATCAAGCAGCAGTACCTGTGGTTCCAGCACCAATGCGCGGGCCACGGCCACACGCTGTTGCTGCCCACCTGAAAGCTCGGCCGGAAGGCGATGCCCCATACCGGCAAGGCCAACAAGCTTCAGCCCTTCCTCCGCCCGCTCACGCGCTTCCTTCTTCTTTAATCCGGAAGATTCGAGCCCATAAGCAACGTTGTCGAGCGAACTCATATGTGGAAACAGCGCATAGGACTGAAACACCATGGACACATCGCGCTCATTGGCGGGTAGCATGGTCACATCCTTGCCGCCGATTAGGATGCGGCCCGATGTCGGATGTTCCAGCCCCGCCAAAAGGCGAAGAGTCGTGGTTTTGCCGCAACCCGAAGGACCAAGCAGCGTAACAAGCGTGCCGGGTTCCACTGTCAGTGACAGATCGGGCAGAGCGGTGAAATTGCCGAACTTCTTGGTGACGTTTTGAAAGGTAACGGAGCCGGGACGGATCGTGGTCATACGGCTTTCTCCTGTTGAACGGTTTTGATCGGCGTGAGCGTGGCAACGCGGTTTTCACGCCGCAACCGGCGCTCGCCGACAAGAAGCTGGAAGGTGACAATCACAACCACCATCACCAGAATGAGTGCCGACGAATAGGCAATCGCCACACCGAATTCGCCATTTTCGACGAGGCCGACGATATAAGAGGTCGCCATGTTGTATTCCGCCGAAACAAGGAAGATTACAGCACTGATCGATGTGATCGCACGTACGAAGGAATAGACCAAAGCCGCAGTAATCGCTGGGCGCAGAAGCGGCAGGATCACCTTGCGGATCGTGCGGAAACTGCCTGCACGCAGTGTGAGCGATGCTTCATCAAGGCTTTTGTCGAGCTGGCTCATGGCAGCGATACCGCCGCGCACGCCAACCGGCATATTGCGGAACACAAAGCAGGCAATCAGGATCAGCGCCGTGCCGGTCATTTCAAGCGGTGGCAGGTTGAATGCCATGATGTAGCTGACACCAATGACCGTGCCCGGAATGGCAAAGCTCAGCATCAGGGCAAACTCAAACACATTGCGTCCGAAGAAGCGCTGCCGAACGATCAGATAGGCGGTGAGCAATCCAACTGCAGCAGTCAGCGGTGCCGAGATCAGCGATATTTCCATTGTCGTCCAGAACGAGTTCCAGGCAACGCCCGTCCATGCAAAGCCGCTATCCGTCCATGCCACAGAGAAAGCACGGCGATAATGGTCAAGTGTCAGCGAATTATCGAGACCCCATGTGCGCACGAAACCGCCAATCAGGATCATGACATAGACGACGACAGTGAAGACCATCCAAGGAATAACAAGAGCGTAAACGCCGATCTTCAATCCTTTTGGCAGGCCCGCATGAATGCCGGAATCGCCCTTGCCGGTGACTGTTGCAAAGTTTTTTCCGGACAGCCAAAGACGCTGGATAAGGAAGGCTGAAAGCGTGAAACAGAGCAGCACAATCGCCAGCACAGCAGCACGCGACGGATCGTTTTGCGCACCCACAACGGCAAAGAATATCTCCGTCGAAAGCACACCATGACTACCGCCAAGCACCATCGGATTGCCGAAATCAGCCATGCTTTCGATGAAAGCAATCAGGAATGCATTGGCCAGCCCCGGTGCCATAAGCGGCAATGAAACACGGTTGAACGTCCGCCAGCGGTCGGCACGCAGAGTTTGCGATGCTTCTTCCATGGAAGGAGAAACACCTTCGACGACACCAATTAGCACAAGAAAAGTGATCGGTGTGAAGGATAGCACCTGCGCGATCCAGATACCCGTAAGACCATAAAGCCAGCGGCCCGGTTCAACGCCGAAGAGATTGGAAATCTGTTCTGTCACAACACCAGCGCGACCAAACAGCAATGTCAGCGCCAGACCGATCACGAATGGAGGCGTGATGATCGGTAGCACTGTGAGAATACGCAAGCCTTTCTTAAACGGAAAGCCTGTGCGGGTTGCGACGAGTGCGAAGGAAAGCCCAAGCACTGTCGAGCCGGTTGCCGTCATCAGCGCCAGCCAGAGCGTGCGCCATGCAACACCACAACGCCCCTCGCCGATCACACAGGCAAGGCTCCAGATCGAAGAATCCTGAATATTGCCGATAAAGCCATCTGGCTTGAATGAACCGTCAAAATCCTGAACCGAACCGGCAAACATGCTGAAGATCGGATAGAACACAAAAACACTGACGAGAGCCACCAGCAGCGTGATCGAGGAAACGACGAAGGCATCGCCTTTCATCACTCCGCGTTCGGCAAGCCCGAAAGAAAAGATCAGCAGGAAACAAAGGCCTGTCAGGACGGCACCTGCGCCGAAAGCCGGTTGTCCATCGGCAAGCTGACCGAAGAGGGTTTCGCTTACCATCCAGTTCCAGCCGGTGAAACCGATTGCCAGTCCTTGCAGCGCAAGGAAGCCTGCGCCCAGAAGGCTAGCGCCGATCAGAACGGATGTTCGTTTTTCCGGCGTCATCGCAAAGCGTGCGAAACCGCAAATGAGCATCAGTACAGCGACAACAGCAAGCCATGGGCGGCCATAAGCGAATATTTGCAGAATACCGGGACCGTTTTCGGCCTGACTGAAAAACCCTTCAAGCCAGCTGAAACGGAAGAAGCCTTGCTCGATGCGATACCAAGGCAGGATAAGGAACGCGACCAAAGCCAGCGCCAGAACCAGATCAAGCCGTCGATTGTGTTGTTTCATACCTATCCGCTTTTCTGCTCATTTTTTGCTCATGGCGGGCAAAGTGGACGCAATTATCCGTCTCCCGCCTGATAACGGCGGGAGGGTCGATAACGAAAATGGATTGCTAACCGCAGAGGCGGTTAAGGTTTAATTCGCCTTCGCGCCGATTTCCTTGTCCCAGCGTTCAAGGATTTCCTTGCGCTTGGTCGGTTCGCCATAGGTCTTGAAGTCGTAATCGATCAACTTGATATCCTCAAAGCGTGGCGACTCTTTCGGCACTTCGGCGTTCTTGTTGGATGGAAGCTGGAAGGATTTTGCATCCTTCATCTTCGACTGAACTTCTGCTGTCAGCGCCCAGTCATACCATTTTTTGGCGTTTTCGAGATTGCGGGCGCCCTTGATGATCGACATAGAGCCGATTTCATAGCCGGTGCCTTCGCAAGGCGCGATGGACTTAATCGGGAAGCCTTCGGCAGTCATCGCAACCGCGTCATGCATGAACACAATACCGATGCCGTTTTCACCACGCGCAGCTGACTTTACAGGTGCCGAGCCCGACTTGGTATATTGGGCCACATTTGCATTCAGCTTTGCCAGATATTCAAACGCCTTCTCCTCGCCCATTAACTGGATGAGCGTTGCCAGCGCCGTATAGGCTGTGCCGGAAGAATTCGGATTAGCCATCTGAATTTCGCCCTTATAGGACGGATCGAGCAGATCAGCCCAGCAGGCTGGCTCTTTCAGATTCTTCTTCTTGAAAATATCGGTGTTATAGCCCCATCCGAGCGCACCGGCATAGACGCCCACAGTGCGGAATTCCGAGCTTTCTGCCTGCTTTTTTGCCCAATCCTGCAACTGGTCGAGCATTGGCGATTTATATTCGAGTGTCAGGCCTTCGGAAGCAGCTTGCAGATGCGGATCGCCTGTACCAGCCCACCAGATATCGGTCTTCGGATTGCGCGCTTCGGCGCGAACCTTGGCATAGGTTTCACCAGAAGACAGGCGCACCATATTGACCTTGATATCGGTTTCTTTCTCGAAATTGTTCTTCATCTGCTCGCAGATCACCACGTCCGCCGAACAAATGAGATTGAGATTACCAGAAGCCTGTGCCGAAACCGCAAATGATGAAACGCCAGCGGCAAGTGCCGCGGCTGTGAGTGCCCAACGCATCATTATTCCTCCCTTTAGAGCACGGCTTGATCGGCTGAAAGCCCATCGCGCTCTACCTCCACTTGTTATGCAGCGCCTCCACGCTGCGGCTTTTTGCAAGCCTGTGCACAGTCTTTGCCTTTTAAGCTTATGTGTCAATCTGCTTTTGTAAATTTCATTCTGAAAATTCTAGAAACAGTCTAATAATTCTGTTTCTGCACAGCCTTGCAACAATGCACAAAAACAAAAGAGGCGACCCGAAGATCGCCTCTTTCTAACTGATTTAGAGCTTAGTCCGACCGATTTCATTCAAATCGGCGCTCTAAAGACCAATCAGCCGATGGCCATCAGGCTGGCATTGCCGCCTGCAGCCGTTGTGTTGATGGAGGTCGAAACCTCTTCAAGCAACCAGCTCAGGCAATAGCAATCAGCGCCCTCAGCAAGCTGCTCCGAAGTTGCTGCCTGTGTCAGCACGAGCGGGCCTGGAAGAGCTGCCAGCTTCTTGTTGATGTCGGTCAGGCGTTCGCCCTCTCCTTCAACAAGCGCACCGGCAAAAGGCGCATCGGCCTGCCAGTCCTTTGTCCAGACAACACGAGCAGCGACGCTTGAAGGCAAGTCCTTCAGAACATTGCGCAAGCCTGAAGCCTCGTCGATTACCGCTTCGTTGCCAGTGGCAAGTGCCGCTGTCAGCTGACGATAGAGACCGGTTTCAGTCTGTGGAACCAGAAGAATGCGACCACGCGCATGAAGCGCATAGAGGTTGCGTTCACCAACCGGACCCGGAAGCTCGATATTCAGACCAAGTGCAGAAGCACTGCCGGTTTCACGCGCGGCCTGCGCCAGCTCGTTCATGCCGCGATTGCCAAGCCACTTTGCGAAATCGTTGAGCGCGGCATCGGTGTGAACCGAAGCCATACGCGGCGGAATTGGCGCTGTTTCAACGAGGCGACCGAGATAGAGCGGACCGCCAGCCTTCGGGCCCGTGCCGGACAGACCACGGCCACCGAAAGGCTGGACGCCCACAATCGCACCGATAACGTTGCGATTGATATAGACGTTGCCAACGCGGATGCGATCAGCAACGTGAGCAATCGTTTCATCAAGACGCGTATGCAGGCCGAAAGTCAGGCCATAGCCGGTTGCGTTGATGTCATCGATCAGGCGGTCCATGTCGTTACGCTTGTAGCGCACAACATGCAGAACCGGACCAAACACTTCACGCTTCAGATCACGCAGACTGTCGATCTCGACGATGGTTGGCGCAACGAAAGTGCCCTTCCCGGTTTCAGGTCCAAGCGGAAGCTGTTCCACCTTACGACCCATATCGCGCATCGTCTGAACGTGCTTCTCGATGATGTCCTTGGCTTCCGCTGTGATAACAGCGCCAATATCAATTTTCAGCTTGTCGGTGCGGCCAATGGACAGTTCCTTGAGCGCGCCCTTGAGCATGGTCAGAATGCGATCAGCAACATCTTCCTGCAGGCAAAGAACGCGCAGAGCCGAACAACGCTGACCGGCACTGTCGAAAGCTGAACCGATCACGTCGAACACGACCTGCTCGGCAAGAGCGGACGAATCCACGATCATGGCGTTCTGGCCGCCGGTTTCAGCAATCAGCGGGATCGGCTTGCCATTTGGCAGCAGACGCGACGCAAGCTGCGCCTGAATGAGACGTGCAACTTCGGTCGAGCCGGTGAACATCACACCACATGTTTCCTGAGCCGCAACGAGGGCTGCACCAATGCGGCCATCGCCCGGCAGAAGCTGCAATGCATCGGCAGGAATTCCAGCTTCATGCAGAATACGCACGCCCTGTGCTGCGATGAGCGGGGTTTCTTCAGCAGGCTTTGCGAGAACCGGATTGCCTGCAACAAGGGCTGCTGCAATCTGGCCGGTGAAGATCGCCAGCGGGAAGTTCCACGGGCTGATACAGACAATTGGACCAAGCGGCTTGTGCGCAACGCCCAGCGTGCGGCGGGTCTGTTCGGCATAATAACGCAGGAAGTCGATCGCTTCGCGTACTTCTGCAATCGCGTTTGGCATGGACTTGCCAGCTTCACGCATGATGAGGCCGAGCAGTTCTGCCATTTCACGCTGCATGATGTCCGCAGCGCGATCAAGGCAGGCTGCACGATCAGCAGGCGAAACCTGAGACCAGCTTGCAACAGCCTTCTCAGCCGCTTTCATTGCTTGTGCAACATCGTCGGCGGCGATTTCCGTAACCGTACCCACGACATCGGAATGATCGCCGGGATTCAGAACCGGACGGCTTTCACCCTTAACCTTGGCGCCAGCAATCTGCGGTTCTGCAGTCCAGGCACGCGTAGCATTGGCCTTGAGCGTTTCGCTCAGTTCTGCCAGCTGCTCTTCATTGGAAAGGTCGAAACCTGCCGAGTTTTTACGAATGCCATAAAGGCCTTCCGGCAGGTTGATCTGGTCGTGACGTGCACCGACAACGGCCATCGAACGAACGACTTCCGCAGGATCGGCAATCAGTTCATCAACTGACACGCTCTTGTCGCCAATGCGATTGACGAAGGAAGAGTTCGCACCGTTTTCGAGCAGACGACGGACCAGATAGGCCAGCAGCGTTTCATGCGTACCAACCGGAGCATAAATGCGAGCTGGACGACCCAGCTTCGATGCACCGACAACTTCGTCATAAAGCGGCTCGCCCATGCCATGAAGGCACTGGAATTCATAAGAGCCGGTTTTGAAGTCCGGGCCTGCCAGATGATAGATCGTGGCAAGCGTCTGCGCATTATGCGTTGCAAACTGCGGGAAGATCACATCACGGGCGCCAAGCAATTTGCGGGCGCAAGCAATGTAGGAAACGTCGGTATGAACCTTGCGCGTATAGACCGGGAAATCTTCAAGGCCATCAACCTGCGCGCGCTTGATTTCGGCATCCCAGTAAGCGCCCTTGACGAGACGAACCATGACGCGACGATTGTTGCGGCGAGCAAGATCAATAATAAAATCAAGCACAAACGGGCAGCGCTTGCCATAGGCCTGCACCACGAAGCCGATGCCTTCCCAATCAGCCAGATCAGGATCTTCAATCAAGCTCTGCAGAAGGTCGAGCGAAAGCTCCAGACGGTCTGCTTCTTCAGCATCGATATTGAGGCCAATATTGTACTTCTTGGAAAGGGCTGCGAGCGCCTTCACCTTTGGCAGAAGTTCACCCATGACGCGTTCACTCTGAGCGCGAACATAACGCGGATGCAGAGCTGAAAGCTTGATCGAAATGCCGGGACCATCATAAATGCCGCGGCCAGCCGAAGCGCGACCAATCGCGTGGATCGCAGTCTCGTAATCCTTGTAATAGCGTTCTGCGTCGGCAGCGGTCGTGGCAGCTTCCCCGAGCATGTCGTAGGAATACCGGAATCCGCGTTCTTCAAGCGATTTTGCGCGCTTCAATGCTTCATCAATAGTTTCGCCGGTGACAAACTGTTCACCCATCATGCGCATGGCCATATCCACGCCGCGACGGATGACCGGCTCGCCACAACGGGCGATCAGGCGAGTAAGCGCTGCCGAAAGACCGCTGTCATTGACGGTGTTGGTGAGTTTGCCGGTGACAACAAGACCCCAGGTTGCAGCATTGACGAACAGCGAACGACCGCCGCCAACATGCGACTTCCAATCGCCATTGGAAATCTTGTCGCGGATCAGCGCATCACGCGTTGCCATATCCGGAATACGCAGCAGAGCTTCGGCAAGGCACATCAGCGCCACGCCTTCCTGGCTCGACAGTGAATATTCATGCACCAGACCTTCAACGCCCGTTCCCTTGTGCTTGGCACGCAGGGCTTCGATCAGCTTGCGAGCAGTCGCTCTGATCTGCGTGATCGTTTCTTCAGGCAGGGTCGCCTGCTGAACCAGCGCGGTCACGCATTCAGCTTCTGGCCGACGATAGGCATCGGTAATCGCTTTGCGCAGAGGTGTCTTCTCGCGAATTGGCGGCGCGAAGCTCTGGAAAACAGGGGTGGTGTGAGCGGATACTTTATCAGTCATGGTGCAATGCTCGCAAAAACAGGCTTAAGCCCAATTCAACTATGCTTCCGAGCGCATTTCGATCTGATTTTATCAGATCGGCGCTCTCATTCTTTGTTTTAAAGCGCATCTTATCCGAAAACCGTTTCACACTTTTCGGGATGCGCTATATGTGGTCGCACACTATCATCGACGCAAATTGCATTCTGTCTTCATTTGATCCATATAAAGGCAAATCGATCTTATTAAAGTGACTTTAAGAGGCAGTTTGAATGCGAAAGATAGACTCTGTAGACGATCTGGATCAGTTTGATCGTCGCATTCTTGAAGTGCTGAGCGATGATGGTCGCATTGCCATGACGGAGTTGTCAAAAAAAGTCGGCCTTTCCAAGACGCCGTGTCAGGCACGCGTCAAACGATTGGTCGATGAAGGCTATATTATCGGCTTTCGCGCCGCGATTGATCCCGAAAAGCTTGGCCTTGATCATATCGCTTTTACGACCGTGAAATTATCCGACACGCGCGAAGCGGCCCTCACCGCCTTTAATGTTGCCGTGCGCAAAATACGCGAAGTCGAAGAATGCCATATGATTGCAAGCTCATTCGACTATCTGCTGAAAGTGCGGACGCCCAACATCCGGCGTTACCGCGAGGTGCTGGGCGAGAAAATCTCCAGTCTGCCGAATGTGGCAAGCACCTCCACTTTTGTGGTGATGGAGTCTGTCAAAGACAACCGCCCGGTCAGAGTTTATCCGGGCGCATTGTAACTGTTAACTTCACGCCTATCCCGAAAACTGGTTCCACTTTTCGGGATAGATTTTATAGCGGCTGATCTGCCAGATAGCGTTCGAGCGTTTTGGCTGTGCCATCCTGCCAGATACGCTTGAGCGCCGCCGAAAAGGCATCGATATAGGCAGGATTGGTGGCTAATGCGCCGAAGATGTCGGTCATTTCGAGCCAGCGCGCCGGCTCGTCCTTGGCAAGCACCGCCTGCTTCACCAGACGATCCCATGACGGATCATTGGGTTCGATCACAGCACCGCTATCCGTCGTTCCATAGCAGTAGCGGCACCAGAGAGCGGATACTAATGCAAGGCCCGTGACCGAATGACCTTTGGCCAGGCGATCTGAAACTGTCGGCAAAATAAATTTCGGCTGACGGTTGGAACCGTCAAGGCACAGGCGACGGATTGTGTCGCCAATCTTCGGATTTGCAAAACGCTTGTCGATAAGCAGGCGATAGTCTTCCAGCACCGTATTTGGAACCGGTGGCACCTCAGGAATGATTTCTTCCTTGGTGAGTTTTTCCAGATACTGCCGGATGAGCGGATTTTCCATTGCTTCATGAACGAAATGTATGTCGAGAAGCCCGCCCGGATAGGCAATCGCCGCATGTCCGCCGTTGAGGATACGGATTTTCATCAGCTCATAAGCATCGACCTGATCGGAGAAGATCACGCCTACTTTATGCAGCCGTGGGCGTCCGGTCGGGAACTTGTCTTCGACCACCCACTGTTTGAAACCTTCGCAGAAGACCGGCCAGCCATCTTCAACTTCAAACTCGTTCAGCGCGATATCGCGTTCGCGCGCACCCGTCGCCGGCGTGATGCGATCTACCATCGAATTCGGGAAAGCCACATTGGCCGCAATCCAGTCAGCAAATTCCGGATCGCTGAGTTTGGCAAGGCCAACGACAGCATCTTCTGTAACATGCCCATTGCCGGGAATATTATCGCAGGACATGACCGTGAACGGTTCAACTTCGGCTTGCTTGCGCAGTTTCAGCGCCTGCACGATGAGGCCGAAGACCGTGTTCGGCTTGTCGGTGTGAACGCTGTCATAGACAATATCCGGATGCGCGGGATCAAAATGCTGGCTTGCCGGATCGATATAATAGCCGCCTTCGGTGATCGTCATCGAAACGATGCGGATATCCGGCGATGTGAGATAGGTCATCAAGGCCTTCCGGCCCTCATCCGTCGATATAGTCACGTAATCGACCATCGAAGCAGTTACACGCGCTTCTGAATGTTCAGCTTCCTGATCGACCACCGTGGTGAGCCAATCCTGAGCTTTCAGCGTATCGCGCATGGCATCGTCGCTGGCCCGCACGCCTGCGCCGACCAAAGCCCAATCGTGATCGAGCCCCAGACCAAACAGGTCATCGAGATAAACGGCCTGATGCGCGCGATGGAAATTACCCACGCCAAAATGCACAATTCCCGGTGTCAGCGCCTCCAGATCATAACCAGGCTTATCAACTTTGTTGAAGCTCTTGAGCGTTGCGCGGGACAGCTTGGTCATGACTTACAATCCTCCTCGATGAATCCAGACAAACCCAGCCTATGGCTTGATATCGCAGTGGGCAATATCTCTTTATAAGTATCGTACATTACAAATAAAAATGGCGGACCAAGCCCGCCATTTTTAGTGCAACTTAAAAGCATTTCCAGCAAAAGTGCGAAGCAGTTATGCGTCGGATAATGCGTAAAATCAAACAGCGGCTCCAACGATTCAGTCTTAAATGGAACCGCTGTAAATGCCTTAATTTAGGCCCAGCGTACCGCGCAGTGTCGAAAGATCTTCTGCCAGCGTGGTGATGGCACCAGCCATGACCTTGCGATCTTCCTCGGTCAGCTTGTCGTATAATTCATAACCATCGCCCTTCTTGTATTTCACAAGAATGTCGTTGACGGTTTTGAAATTGGCATCCGACTTCTTCAGAAGCTCAGGATTTTCCTTTTCGATCAGCGGACGGAAAAGTTCGACGATCTTCTGCGAGCCATCAACATTAGCCTGGAAATCCCAGATATCCGTGTGGCTGTAGCGATCTTCTTCACCGGAAATCTTGGTTGCTGCAACTTCTTCCATAAGTGCTGCTGCACCACCAACAACCTTTTCAGGTGGGAAGGTCATGTCCTTGATGCGCTTCTGCAGCTCGACAACATCTGCGTAGAGCTTGTCAGCATATTTATCGAGACCTTCGGTCGAATTCTGAGCGAACAGGCCGTATTCGAGGCGATGGAAGCCGGTAAAGTCTTCCGACTTCTCCGCATCTTCGTGATCGTCAGCACGGCTATCGATAGAAGCATCGAGATCCGCAAAAAGCTCTGCGATTGGCTCGATTTTTTCATAGGAAACGCGTGAAGACGGATAAAGCTCTTTCGCCTTATCCAGTTCGCCAGCCTTGATCGCATCGGTGAAAGCCTTGGTGTCTTTCACGAGCGTATCGAGATTTTCCTGCACGTAAATCTTGTAGTCAGCAATTGGCTGAACGAGATCGAGTGGGGACACTTCGGCCTTTGCAGCACCGAAGCTGAGAGACAGGGCGACGACACAAGCCGACGCGAGCAATGGCAGACGATATTTCATGTTTACCTCTCCGTGGTGATAAGACCTTCACCCACGCGCATTCTGCGGCCCACTCGCCTGCAAAAGAGCACTTGCGTAAAAGTCATCTTGATTTTTCACGCCGGGTAGCGTGAAGAAATAACCGCCGCCGATTGGCTTGATATACTCTTCCAGAGGCTCGCCATCGAGGCGCTTCTGAACAGTGATAAAGCCCTTCTCCAGATCGGCCTGATAAGCGATGAACAGCAGCCCCATATCGAGCTGTCCGGACTTCGTGACCCCATTGGAATAGTTGAACGGACGACGCAAAATCAGATGTTGTTCGGCATTGGCATCGCGTGGATTGGCCAGCCGAATATGAGAATCCATCGGCGTAACCTTGCCTTCCGGATCTTTTGAATAGTCAGGCACATCAGCTTCGGTTTTGCCATCGAATGGCGCACCGCTATCCTTGTGACGGCCGAAAATTGTCTGCTGTTCCTGCAGCGGCGTACGATCCCAGCGTTCAACAAAATTGCGGATGATACGCACGGCCATATAATTGCCGTGAGAAGCCCATTCCGGCTCATCCTTGCCGGGCTGGATCCAGACGATGCGATCCATCAAGGCTTTATCAGCGGCATCAGGATTGGCAGAGCCATCACGGAAACCGAGGAAGTTGCGTGCGCTTTCCTTGGCTTTCGGTGAATGCGGCGGCTGCACCGGCACAGAACCTTCCTGCTTCCAGCGGACCATCAGAAGATCAGGCATGTTCTTCATAATATCGCGCAGCGCATGGATATTCGTGTCTGCGGTGTTCGAGCAGAACTGGATTACCAGATCGCCATGGCAGAGATCTTTTTGCAATGCATCATTGGGAAAGCCCGTCATGCGCTGCAACTGCTTTGGCTTGAACGGCTTGAGCCCGAAACGATCATCAAAAAGCGAGCTACCCAGACCCACGGTGATCGTCAGGTTATCAGGGGTTACGGTCGGCCCGAGAATGCCGGAATCGGATGGCGGAAACTTGGGATCAAGCGCCGGTGGCTCACCACCCTTCATGAGAAAGGCTGCGCGCTCTGTCAAAAGTCTGAACATGTGTTCGAGACCCGCGCGATCCCGCGCCAGAACATCGAAAGAGGCCACGAGACCAGTGGCAGGGCGCGGCGTCACAATGCCGGGCTGATGCACGCCATAAAATGGCTGGCTCTCCTGCAGCTTGTCGCTTTCAGGGGCATTGGTCACGCTTTCCGATGAAAGCGCGTTGTTAGAGGCGCGTGCGTTAGCCGCCTGCGATGCAAGCACGCTCGCGACACCTGTGGCACCGGCACCGAGCAAAAGGGCGCGGCGCGTTGGCGACGTTGGGTTGTCTGTTTCAGAACTATCGTCTTTGAAAAATTTCTTGGTCATTAATCCACTCCAAGTTGATCGCGGAGTTTTGAAAACTGGTCGGCGAGAGCAGTCGCGCCGTCCTTGATCTTCGCCTTCTCGTCAGCAGAAAGCGTGTCATATGCCTTGCCATTCTGAGCACTTAGCAGCGCCTTCACGGCAGACACCTGAGCATCAATCCCTTCAAATGCCTTGGGATCGACTTTTACAACAATCGGACGCAATACGTCCGCCGTCTTTGCGGAGCCTTCAACAAGGCCTGCAAATACCTGCAAATCTGTGTGTGCGTAGCGATCGTCGCCTGCGTCAGCAGCGGTAGACGCAAAGCGGTTGAGCGCCGATGATGTGCCTGCCAGCATCCGGTCAGGCGAAATACGCAACGCGCGGATACGATCCTTCAGACCAGCCGCGTCCTTAACAAGCGTTGTGGCGACGGGCTGCAAGCCGTCCAGCGACTTCTGTTCAAACAGCCCATATTCAATGCGATGCAGGCCACCAAATGCAGGGTCCTGCTCACGTTTTTCAAAGAAATCGGCGCGCGCATTGATCGCTGTATCAAGATCAGAGAAAGCTTCTGAAACGGGAGCAATACGGGCATAAGCTTCACGCGCCGGTGCATAAGCAGCCTGTGCGGCTTCGATATTGCCGCTTGAAACGGCATCCGAAAGCGTTGCAACAGCCTTCTGGAACTCCGCAACTTCGGTAGCGAGATAAATCTGATATTCAGCCAAAGCACCAAGGAAAGCGGTTAGCGGCATCTTACCCTTTTCGGCTTCACTGCTTGCCGATGGCGTCACAATCAGCTTTCCGCGCGGATTGGAAAGAAGGCCACAAGTAATCTGGTACTCGCCCGGCGAAAGCTTGGCGGAAAGTGTCTGCTTGAAGCCCGGTGCGATATTCTCACGCTCTTCGAGAACCATCACGCCGTCGAGAATTTCCCATTCAACCGAGCGGTCAGACTTGTTCACGATTTCAAAAACCGTGCGCCCAGCCGGAACCGTTAGTTCATTTGGATCGCAGCTTTTCGCATTGACCACAATCTGCACTTTGCCATCACCATCTGCATGGCGCGATTTATCTGAAACGCGCGAGGCGTAATAGAAAGCAGCGCCTGCCGCCAGCACCAGCAGAACGGCCAGCACCAGAACCGCTCGCACGAGGTTGCGGGAGAATGGTGCAGCAGGTTTTGGGCTTTGCGGCTTGGTCATGGAAAATCTCTTCGATTAAACTGTGTGCTTCGCGGCTGCGCTCTGCGCAGGTGCGGAAGATGGCATCAGGAAAATAATGAGCGCAGGCACGAGGAAGCCGAGATAGGCAACCACTTCGCTGATCGTCGGCGTCGCGATATAGCCGAAGATTCCGGCCAGAACCGAGCCAAGCGTGCTGTCGAGCGGAAGGATTTCGCTCGTGTCGAACACGACCGTCTGGAAGTGGTTCCAGATGCCAGCCTCATGCAGCGCCATCACCGAATTTGCGAGAATGCCCGCTGCGATAATGAGGATGAAAACACCCGTCCAGCGGAAGAAGCGGCGCAGATTGAGTTTCAGGCCACCACGATAGATGCCGTAACCAACCAGAGCGGCAAGCAGAACACCGAGCAATGCACCAAGCGGTGCAGCGCCACCCTCGCTCTGCTGGAATGCGGCGAGCAGGAAGAAGACCGACTCAAGCCCCTCACGGGCCACAGCAAAGAATACCATCAGGATCAGCCCGAAGCCCTTATGCGTGGGCGTTTCAAATGCCGCATCAATCGAATGATGCAGTTCCGCCTTGATGGACCGGGCGGCCTTCCGCATCCAGAAAACCATGGACGTCAGCACGAAAACGGCGATGAGCCCGATAATGGCCTCGAAAAGTTCCTGCGCCTTTTGCGGGAATTCTGCACTTACAAGCTGAAGGATTGCGCCAACTGCCAGCGACATCGCCAAGGCCAGCAGAACACCAATCCACACAACCGGCATCCAGGCGCTGCGTCCGGTCTGGTGCAAATAGCTCGCGATAATGCCAACGATTAGCGCAGCTTCCACGCCTTCGCGGAACATGATGAGAAATGGTACGAGCATTCGATTTCATCCAAAAGGCGGAGTGATCAATCCGCCCCTTGATTGACACTCTTCACAACCGGCACAAGCCTTCGTCTATTAGAGCGCCATGCGCCCTCTTGGGCGCACAAAAGACGCTCTAAACTATTGAACACACGCATCGTGCTTTCCGAAAATCGATTCCGATTTTTGGGCCGATGCTCTAGTCATCTTTCTATATCTACGCGCGCACCACTGCAAGCCAAATGAAGTTGACTACCATGGGAATGTTTTAGAATTATTCTAACTATTTCAGAAGCTTACAGCGATGTAAGTTAGCTAGCCCTGATGAGGCTGCAAGTTTTATGGAGGTGCAGTAAACCTTTGAAAAGGCTTCATAGTGAAGCCTTTTCACGTATTGAATTGCGGCTATCAAGCCTCGGCTGCCGTCCGAAATGCTATCGAATTACCGTTCAATATTTCCGGGCAATCCCGCTTTGCCTGCTTCCGACGGGTTTAGCCTCACATAGTCAGCCTTCAAATCTTCAGAGGTTTTGCGGCTTCCATCATGGCTCCAGCCGGGCGGCGCAATCATATACATCAGCCGCTGACGAAGACTGAGACCGGATGAGAACACGTCCTTGAACATGCCAACCCATTCATGGAACGCCACGCGCACAGGATTGAATGTACCGACATTCTTCACAATGCCGTATCGCGGCATATCTTCGGGCAGTTCTTCGACAAAAGTGCCAAACATGCGATCCCAGATAATCAGCGTGCCTGCATAATTGGCATCGAGATAACGCGGATTGGTTGCGTGATGGACACGGTGATGCGAAGGCGTATTGAAGATAAACTCGATAGGCTTCGGCAGTTTGTCGATCGCTTCGGTGTGAATCCAGAACTGATAAATCAGATTGAAGCCATAAACGAAGGCAATCACCGCCGGATGAAATCCGAGCAATACCAACGGCACCTGCAACACGAACATGCCGGTCATTTGGCCGGTCCACGACTGCCGCAAGGCGGTTGTGAGGTTATAGTGCTGGCTGGAATGATGGTTGACGTGCTCTGCCCAAACCCAGCGAACGCGATGCGCAATCCGGTGATACCAATAATAGCGCAGATCATCGAAGATGAAGGCTATTACAAACACCCACCAATGCAGCCCAAGATCGAAAAAACGGAACTGCCAAACCCAAAGCAGCGCCGTCACTGAAACGAAGCCGAGCAGCAGCCCCGCTGCGACATTGCCTGCTCCCATCAGCAGACTTGTGAAAGCATCGCGCGTTTCAAATTCGCCTTTGCGCTGCCAGTAGCGGATTGCCACCAGTTCAATCAAAATTCCCAGCACATAAAGCGGGATTGCAACACGCGTCACATCGAAGAATACCGGATTGCTATCCATTTCGGCCCCTCTCCCCATCTGAGCCTGAAAGCCAGTCTATCACTCTTTGCCGATCTGCAGCATCGCTGAAAAGAAGCCTTGCCTTGGGCCAGGTAAAATCCTTCATGTGCAATATCAGTTCGGCGCTACCCTTCTCCTCAAGGGCAAGCACATCTGATGCTGCCACACATCGCGTGAGAAACCGATCGCCAACACCGTGAACTATCCCCGTTTCGGCCTCCCTCAACGGGAAGAACGCTGTGCGACGATCTTCCGTATAACAAATCTCACTGATTGCGATTTCCGGATAGTCGATATGAAAGCGCGCTTTGACGATTTCGTCGCTCGCAAGAATGCTGCGCTTTAAACCTCCACCCAGAAAATGAATTGCCAATACGCCGAAACCTATCCCGGCGATAACCATAAGTAGAAGCAGCCGCAAATCCATGAACTCTCCCGTTCGCAGCGATGCCAGTATGTTCCCACAAACATCCTAGCCATCAGCCAGCGCGAATACATCCCAAACTTTGGGGGGACCGATTTACGAGTCGCACCTGACGCGGCATTGCAACAGGAGATTGTTTCGATTTGGAGCACTCTGAAAGCCCGGACGGAAACAAATATTGACCAATAAGCTTCCTGAAACAGTCAAAATTCCGAAAAGTTTCAGAATTTTCCGAAATGGTCAAAAATTTCGCGTTTCAGGGGTTGAAGAATGGTTGCAACCGGTCCATATGACAGGTGCTTACCGCTTGCGCCTCCTCCCATTGCGCGCGGTAAGTGTTCCCCTCTGGAGGTTTGCCTTTATGGCACCTTCATAACTTAGCCGGACTTTTTAGTCCGGCTCTTTTTTTGCCTAAATTTCAGTAAGTTAGAACTAAAATAAAAAGCGCCGCGTTACCGCAGCGCTTTCAAAAACAATGCCTGTTTTCTCACCGGAAATGACTGTCAAAGAACATGGTTCTCATCATCTTTCTGGCCGTAAAAACGCATTCCAAGTTCTTTCACCGACAAACAAAATCTGCGTCCGAACGTGGTAATTTTATTTCTGTCGGAGCGATAGAGTACCGCTCCGACCTGTCGCTTTACAAAGCGTTAAAATACGACCGATGAGCTGTATCAGCCGTAAGATGCAACCGGCGGGCAAGAACAGATGAGATTCCTGTCGCCGCCCACATTGTCGATGCGACTGACAGGCGGCCAGTACTTCGCCGTCGTGTCAAAATCACCACTCAACGCGCTTCTTGGAAACACTGCTTCCTCACGGGTGTAAGGATGTGTCCATTCCGTTGCCAGCGTGTCGCCTGCCGTGTGCGGTGCATTGGCAAGTGGATTGTCATCCGCAGGCCAGACACCATCGGCAACCTTCTTTGCTTCGCCTGCAATGGCAATCATTGCATCGCAAAGACGGTCGATTTCCGACTTTGGCTCAGACTCGGTTGGCTCAATCATCAGCGTTCCGGCGACCGGCCATGACATGGTCGGTGCATGGAAACCATAGTCGATGAGGCGCTTGGCCACGTCTTCTACGGTGATGCCTGCGCTATCCTTGAGAACACGCGTATCCACGATGCACTCATGCGCCACACGATCATGTGCGCCGGTGTAAAGGATCGGATAAGCGTCCTTCAAACGATGCGCGATGTAGTTGGCGTTGAGGATTGCAGCCTCGGTTGCCTTCTTGAGACCCGCGCCGCCCATCATGCGGATATACATCCACGTAATGACCAGAATGGATGCACTGCCAAACGGTGCTGCGGAAACTGCGTGCTTGGAACCAAGATCAACATGACCCGGCAGGTAGGGCACCAGATGTTTGGCCACACCAATCGGACCAACACCCGGACCGCCGCCGCCATGCGGAATGCAGAAGGTCTTGTGCAGGTTCATGTGGCAAACGTCAGCGCCAATATCGCAAGGACGAGCAAGGCCAACGAGTGCATTGAGGTTCGCGCCGTCGAAATAGACCTGACCGCCATTATCATGGACGATCTCGCAGAAAGCCTTGATGCCTTCTTCGAACACGCCATAGGTGGACGGATAGGTAATCATGAACGCCGCAAGATTATCGCGATGCTTCTCAGCCTTGGCTTTCAGATCATCAATGTCGATATCGCCATCCGGACGGCAATTGACGACCACGACGCTCATGCCAGCCATCGATGCGCTGGCAGGATTGGTGCCATGTGCAGACGATGGGATAAGGCAGATGTTGCGATGACCTTCGCCGCGCGACTGATGATAGTGACGGATTGCGAGAAGACCCGCATATTCGCCCTGACTACCAGCATTTGGCTGTAGCGATACGCCTGCAAAGCCGGTGACTTCGCAAAGCCACGCTTCAACGTCCGAGGTCATCTTGGCATAACCGCTCGTCTGTGCGGCAGGCGCGAACGGATGCAGATTGGCAACCGTGTTCCAGCTCACCGGCATCATTTCCGCTGCCGCATTGAGCTTCATCGTGCAGGAGCCGAGCGGGATCATCGCACGATCTAGCGCCAGATCCTTGTCCGCCAGACGACGCAGGAAGCGCATCATCTCGGTTTCCGAACGGTGCGAATGGAACACGTCCTGTGTCAGGAAGCCTTCACCACGGCCTTTGGACGGCGTCAGCAGATCGTCGTTGCCGACTGGCTTTGCGCCAAACAGAACGGCGAGTGCTGCAAGATCGTCTTCCGTCGAAGTTTCGTCAAAGGTGACGCCAACCGTATCCGCATCAATGATGCGGATGAGACGACCGCCCTTGTCAGCTTCGTCAGCAATGGCTTGCGCCTTGCCGGGAACCTTGACGCTTACGGTGTCGAACAGGCTATCGCCCGCGATTTCGACGCCAGCAGCCTTGAGGCCCGTTGCGAGGCGAGACGCAAGACCGGCAACACGCGTTGCAATAGCCTGAAGACCAGCAGGACCATGCCAGATGGCAAAGGATGCAGCCATATTGGCAAGCAGCGCCTGCGCGGTGCAGATGTTGGAAGTCGCCTTGTCGCGGCGGATATGCTGCTCACGCGTCTGAAGAGCCAGACGATAAGCGGCACGGCCATGCGCATCGACCGACTGACCGACGATACGGCCCGGAATGATACGCGTCAGTGGCTCAGATACTGCGAGATATGCAGCATGTGGACCACCAAAGCCCATTGGAACGCCATAGCGCTGCATGGAGCCGACAGCCATGTCAGCGCCCCACTTGGCAGGTGCTTCCAGAATGGTCAGCGCCAGCGGATCGGCAACAGCGATAACCAAAGCGCCCTTGGCCTTGGCATCGGCGATGACAGCGGTGAAGTCGCCATAAACGCCGCGCGTATCCGGCCATGGAACGATGACGGCAGCGGTGTTGCCGTCAACAGCACTTCCGGCTTCAACCTGCCAGCCAAGTGGCTCTGCGCGAGTGTTGATCACATCCACGCTCTGCGGATGCAGATCGCCTGCAAGCAGAATGCGCGAGCGCTTGTCGCGGTGATGACGAACAGCAACGCCCACAGCTTCAGCAACAGCAGTTGCTTCATCCAGCAGCGATGCACAGGCAACCGGCAGGCCGGAAAGCTCGGCAACGAGCGTCTGGAAGTGGAACAGAAGCTCCAGACGACCCTGGCTGATTTCCGACTGGTAAGGCGTGTAAGCCGTGTACCAGGCCGGATTTTCAAACAGGTTGCGCTGAATGACAGGTGGCGTCTGCACACCATGATAGCCCGCACCGATGAAGCTCTTCTTCACCACATTGCGGCCCATGATTTCATTGAGCTCGGCAAGTGCTGCGTGTTCGCTCAAAGCCGCTGGTAGATCAAGTGCGCGGTTCAAGCGGATGGATGCCGGAACAGCCTGCGTGATCAGTGTTTCCATGGAAGGAAGACCGAGCGCTGCAAGCATTGCGCGCTCGTCTTCTACGCGTGGCCCGATATGACGGGCAACAAAGGGGAGAACCTGTTGCGTCATCTTTTTATCCTACAAGTTTGTCGTAACCAGCCTTGTCGAGAAGTCCCGAAAGCTGGCCTTCATCGGAAAGCTTGAGCTTGAACAGCCAGCCTTCGCCTTCTGCAGCCTGATTGATGAGAGCCGGATCGCTGGAAACAGCGTCGTTAACTTCAACCACTTCGCCATCGACGGGAGCGTAAACGTCGGAAGCGGCCTTGACCGATTCAACAACGACGATGCCTTCGCCCTTGGAAACGGTGCGACCGACTTCCGGCAGATCTACGAATACGAGGTCGCCCAGCTGTTCCTGTGCGTGGATCGTGATGCCGACAGTGGCAACGCCACCTTCGACGCTGATCCACTCATGATCTTCGGTGAACAGGATATTGGCCATGGAAATCATCCTTTGCGATAGCGATGCGGTGTGAAGGGAAGTGCATGAACATCAACGGGAACCTTGTTACCGCGGACGTCTGCGAAAATGCGGGTGCCGGGGACTGCGAGGCTTGCCTCGACATAACCCATGGCAACCGGGAAACCTGCGGATGGGCCGAAGCCACCCGATGTGACGGTGCCGATCTGAAAACCGGATTCGTCGAAAAGTTCTGCGCCGCCACGCACTGGCTGGCGGCCTTCCGGCTTAAGGCCAACGCGCTTGGCGGTTGCACCCTTGGCAATCGCATCCAGAACGGCTTTGGCGCCATTAAAGGCAGCCTTTTCACGCACTGACTTGGTGATTGCCCATGTGAGACCGGCAGAGACTGGATCGGTTTCCGGCGTAATATCCTGACCGTGCAGGCAAAGACCCGCTTCAAGGCGTAAGGAATCGCGGGCAGCAAGACCGATCCATTCGACGCGTTCGTCGGCCAGAAGCTTGGTTGCAAGCGCGCGCGCCTCATCGGCAGGCAAGCCGATTTCAAAACCATCTTCGCCGGTATAGCCCGAACGGGTCATGAACCAGTTGGGATTAGGTTCAAAGCCGCTCATAAAGCCGAGCTCTGCACCTTTAAGACCGGCATCGGCAATGACGCTTTCGGCTTCCGGACCCTGAATGGCCAGGAAAACGCGATCCAGTGGATTGACCGTTACATCCTTGCCAGATGCTGCTTCATTGAGATGCTCAATATCGGCATCAGCGTTGCCCGCATTGGCAACGACCATGAAACGGTCTTCGCCAAGGCGCGTGACGATAAGATCATCAAGAACGCCGCCTTGGTCATTGAGAAAGAAAGTGTATTTCGACTGGCCGGTTTTCAGAACCGAAGGATCAAGCGGACAGGTTTCGCTCAAAAGCGCAATTGCATCTGCGCCCGAAACTTCAATCAGCTTCATATGAGAAATATCGAAAAGGCCGACATGCTCACGCGTATGAAGATGTTCCTTCATAACGCCAAGCGGATAAGTGATCGGCATGTTCCAGCCAGCAAAACCGCCAAAGCGTGCGCCAGCTTCCTCATGCAGATCCTGCAAAGGCAGGGTATTCAAGTGTGCGGTATCGCCCATAACAACTCCAGAGTCGCACGTATGCCTCCGCGAAATGCGGTTGCTTCGTGCCCCTCTGTCTCAAGCCTGAGAGACTCGCATAGCTATAAAGCTATACTTACACCTTCGGCGCGGGGTTTCCCCCGACTTTCCAGAGTTGCCTTACTCGTCTGCGGTTCCTTGTACCTGAGAGATTTCGGGCGATTTCCCCTTCGGTGGCCAACTTGCGTCAGCTCTCTCCCGCAGACAAACAGTGACAGAACATTCTCGTAAAACGCAGAGCTCCATCACACGACATAAGTCACTTAGCTTAAACCGTTTCTGGTGTCATGTATAATTATTGTCACGAGACGACAATTCCCGGGGATTTTGCGACAAAAATCGATCTTTCCCGAAAGCGCAAAAGAACCCTCTAACAAAGTCCCTTACATTAGTGAATATGGCTGGAAATTTACAATCCATTAAGGATTGAGGCCATAAAGGGCGCTCAAATTGGTGATTTGGGCAGTCGGCATGATGATTGTGATTATAAAATGACCAAGCTGCGCAAAAGCCATGCAATCGACAGGCTAAATTGCACAGCAGCTATGCAAATCTGTCTCTCCACTTCCGAAATCATCGAGCCTATATGCTGTTCGCAACACAGAGAGATAAGATTTTACTAGGTGAGAGAAATGAACCTGATCCGCTCGTACAACAACTGGCGCCGCTACCGTAACACGGTAAATGAACTGAGCCGCCTGAGCCCACGCGAACTGAACGACCTTGGCATTCTTGCTTCGGAAATCCCGTTCGTTGCACGCAAGGCAGCTGCTCGCTAATAGCGCCTCGAAAGGCACCCGCCTTTTTCTGGACCGCGACCCTTTAAACCGCGCGGTCCTCACAGTTTCCAAGGTTTTTGCCGGGGCGTTTTCCTCCCATTCCCCCGGTGACCGCAAGACCGGAACTCCTCCTCCCAAGCCGGTCTTACCCTAAATGACACCCGCCGCTCCTCCCGCGGCGGGTGTTGTTTTTTTAACAACGGCTCCTGTTAAGACTGAACCGTTGGAACCGCTGTAAGTATTTGTTTTTACGCATTACCCTACGCAAAACCGTTTCGCACTTTTGCTGGAAATGCTTTATGCAGCCTCCTGTATCGCAAGCGCCGACTTTTCGCGACCCATCCGATCCAGTGCAATAGAGATTGCAAACACGACAAGACCGGCAACTGCCAGAAGCGCACCGACCGTTCCGGTTGAAGTCCAGCCAAATCCCCATGCAACCGCCAAACCACCCAGTGACGCGCCAATCGCATTGGCAAGATTGAGTGCTGAATGATTAAGCGCTGCTGCCAATGTCTGCGCATCTGCCGCAACATCCATAAGGCGCGTCTGCAATGCTGGAACGAGCGCAAAGCCACCGCCAACCAGCAATATGTTTAAAAATGCTGTGGCCGGATGCTGCATCAGAAACGGAAATGCCAGCATGACGGCCATGTCGTAGAGCAGCACCATTCCAACAGTGCCCATCACAGTGCGGTCAGTCAGCTTTGAACCGACGATATTGCCAAGCACCATACCAAGCCCGAATGTGGCAAAGACCAGTGGCATCCATTTCACATCGACATGCGAAACTTCAGTCACGGTAGCAGCCACATAGGTGAAGACGGAGAACAATCCGCCGGTGCCAATCGCGCCTATTCCTAGCGTCAGCCAGACCTGCTTGCGACGGAAGGCACCAAGCTCACGCAGCGGCGAAGCGCCTTCGTCTGCGGGCTGCTTGGGCACATATATCGTAACCAATACCATCGTGAGGATAGCGATCAGGCCAACAGCTGCAAACATTGCACGCCAACCAGCCACTTGTCCGAGCCATGTCGCCAAAGGCGTTCCGCACAATGTTGCAACGGTCAGCCCCATCATCACGCGGCCAACGGCTTGCGCACGCTTTCCGGGCGCCGCCATGGAAGCAGCCACCAGAGAAGCAACCCCAAAATAAGCGCCATGCGGAAAGCCCGCAACAAAACGCATGATATAAAGACCGGTATAGTCCTGCATGAATGCACTGGCCAGATTGCCGAGTGCAAACAGCCCCATGAAAAGAAAGAGCAGTTTGCGGCGATCAAGCTTTGCACCAATGACTGCAAGAACCGGCGCACCGATCAACACACCCAACGCATAAGAACTTATGAGATGACCCGCTGAGGGCATATCGACCTGAAGATCGCGTGCGATATCCGGCAAAAGTGCCATGATCGCGAATTCGCCAGTGCCGATACCGAAGCCGCCAATAGCAAGGGCGAGTTCCGCCAGTCGCGCAGGCGAACGTGACGAAGTTTCCGGCAACGAAGCCGAAGTTTGAATTTTTGACATGAATGTGCCTGAAGGGAATGGAGGATGTCGGACAACCCTACCACTCCTTTCAGGCAAAGGCGATACGCTTTATCGTGATAAGCGCATGGGAAATCGCGGCTTACATAGAGCGCCGTGCGCCCTTTTGGGCGCACTAAGGTCGCTCTAAAAGTTTATATTTACAGCATAATTTTACCTTAACCTGCTTCAGGTTTAAGGAATTATGCTGTAGCCGCCACAACCTCGATTTCGACCTTGAATTCTTCCCGTGTAAAGCCCGAGACGATCATCAGCGTTGAAGCCGGTGCGGGCTGCGGAAACAGGCGATCACGCACATCCATATAGGGACGCATATAAGCGCGATCCGTCACATAGGCATTGATACGCACGACATCGGAAAGTTCCATGCCGCCATTGCGCAAAATGCGACCGATGTTTTCAAAGCAAAGCTCTGCCTGCGCGCCTGCATCTTCCGGCACCGATCCATCTGGCGCAATGCCAAGCTGACCGGAGCAGAATATCAGCTCGGCACCTGCTCCCACCTTCACCCCATGACTATAGGCGGCAAAGGGAGCAGCCATATCGGCTGGCAGCAAATGTTTCAAAACAGTCATTTTATGTCCTCAGGCTTTTGGGGCAGATGCCAGCAATTCTTTGAGCCGTGCAGCACCCGCTGCAATATCGTCTTCGGTGGGATTGATACCCGCTGCAAGCAGCCGCCGGGCAATCATGTGATCAGCCGGACGGTTAATAGAATCGACCGCAACCAGCTTTTCGCCTGCAAAATGAAACACCGAGAATGCATTATCTTCGAGGTTGCCTGACAGAATATGACGGTCGGCATCGAACGACAGCCCAGCGGTCTGCAATTTCATGTCGCCCTGATCCGACCAGAACCACGCCACATCACGAAACGGCGTACCGCGCCCGCCAATCGAGCGCGCAACATGCTTGGCCTGATCGGTTGCATTCTGCACCGATTCCAGTCGTACGCGACGACCTGCATGGAAATGGTCATAGCTCACGCAATCGCCAATCGCATAAACATGCTCACTCGACGCACGCATATGCTCATCCACCACGATGCCATTATCGACAACAAGTCCGGCTTCGGTCGCAAGCTCAACATTTGGGACAGCCCCCGTCCCGAGCACCACCATATCAGCTGGAAAAAGCGCGCCATTGGCCGCTTTAACACCTGTAACGCGGCCGTCTTCGCCTTCAATCGCATCAACGCCAACGCCCGTCAGAAGCGTAATATTCGACGCACGGCTGCGTGCTTCGACATGCGCCGAAATATGTGTTGCAACCGAACGACCCAGCACACGAGGGGCTGCTTCAATCAGAACGGTCTTCTTGCCAAGAGCTACAGCGCTATGCGCCATTTCAAGACCGATAAAGCCGCCACCGATAATCACCACGTTTTCAACACGCGGCATCATATCGGCAATGCGGCGCGCATCACCCAAACGGCGCAATGTGACAACGCCGTCGAGACCAACACCCGGCATGTCAGGAATGCGTGCGCGGGCACCGGTCGCAAAAACCAGCTCCGACCAGCTTAGCACCTTGCCGTCATCAAGCGTGACTGTCTTGTCAGTCAGAGACACATGCTCAACGCTGTGCCCGAAAAGCATCTCAATATTATTATCGCGATAGGTACTTTCCGGACGTAGCACAAGAATCCCGCTTTCGGGTGCCTTCAGATAAGACTTGGAAAGTGGCGGCTTATGATAGGGAATATCCTGCTCATCATTGATCAGGACGATCTCGCCCGCATAGCCTTCTTGTCTCAGACTGATTGCCGCCTGCGAACCTGCGTGGCCCGCGCCAATAATAATGCATCTGTTGTCCATAGGACCTCCGGAATTTTCCCGCGCATCATAATCATGAGACAGGCGGTCGCGTGGCGAATTCGTCACGGATTCACACCTTAATTGCACGCCTCCCTATTTTTTTAAACATTTAGTTTGACCGATCGGTCAGATTGTTTAGTAAGTTCTTTGCTTCAGCACGCAGCCTACCCCCAGCAGCCAGCCAGGAGCCTCCACTTGAAACGATATTGGTCAGAATATACGAGCGAGGCATTCTCCCGCCTGGAGCGCGATAAAATCGTGGCAGTTCTGCCCGTTGGCGCGATCGAACAGCACGGACCACATCTTCCTCTGGCAGTGGATGCAGCGATTGTGGACGGCATGGTGAAAGAAACCATCGCCCGCCTTCCCGATGAAAGCAAAGCGCTGTTTCTGCCCACGCAAGCTATCGGCAAAAGCAATGAGCACAGCCTTTATCCCGGCACACTGACATTCTCGGCAGAAACGCTCATTCGCATGTGGTGTGAAATTGGTGCCTGCGTTGCCGCAAGCGGCGTTCGCAAAATGGCGCTGCTGAACAGCCATGGCGGCCAGATCACAGTCATGGACATTGTTGCGCGCGAATTGCGAATTAAACACAATATGATGGTGTTCAGCGTCAACTGGTTTGGCCTCGGAATGCCTGAAGACGTTTATAGCGAGCACGATCTCAAGCACGGCATCCATGCCGGCGACATGGAAACCTCTGTCATGCTCGAATTCCACCCGGACCTGGTGGATATGTCGAAAGCGCAGAATTTCCGCACACTAACCGAAACCTTGGCTTCTGATTACAAGCATCTTTCGCTGAGCGGTGGCGCAAAGCCAGCATGGCAGGTCCAGGACATCAATGCACATGGCGCTGCTGGTGACGCATCGATTGCCACCGCTGAAAAAGGCCGCAAGACCATCGACTTTGCTGCCGAACGGCTGGTCGACGTTTTGGCTGAGATCGAACGAGCGCCTCTCTCGTGGCTCGATAATCAACCTGCCTGGTAAGGACGATGAGCGTGGCCCCCAACTCGCAAACCCCATCTTCCCTGATCGATATCAACGGCGTCTATAAGCAATATGGAACAGGCGTCATTGCGGTCAGCGATATGTCGCTCAAGATCGAACAAGGTCAGTTCGTAAGCTTCCTCGGCCCATCAGGCTGCGGAAAGAGTACAGCACTTCGCATGATTGCTGGCCTTGAATCCATTTCGGCAGGCGACATCCACGTCAATGGCCATGCACCGGGCAAAGGGCCCATTGGTGCGCAGGATATTGGCTTTGTGTTTCAGGAACCTACCCTGATGCCGTGGGCCAGCGTTTTCGACAATGTCTATCTGCCACTCCGTCTTTCCGGCATGTCGCGCAAGGAAGCCACGCCACGCGTGGAAGAAGTGCTGACGCAGGTTGGCCTATCCCGCTTTGCCAAGGCCTATCCCCGTGAACTTTCGGGCGGCATGAAAATGCGCGTTTCGATTGCCCGCGCACTGGTCACGCGCCCGCGTCTTCTGTTGATGGATGAGCCTTTCGCAGCGCTCGATGAAATGACGCGCTTCAAGCTCAACAATGATGTGCTGCGGCTCTGGCAGGAACACGGCCTCACCGTGGTCTTCGTCACGCACAGCGTTTATGAGTCGGTCTATCTCTCAAACCGCGTCATCGTTATGGCCGCACGTCCCGGACGGGTCGTTGCCGATATTGCTATTGAAGGCAGCTATCCGCGCGCTGAAAACTTCCGCACCACGGAAGCTTACGCAAAGGATTGTGCGACGGTTTCCGATGCACTCACCGCAACGCTTTCATCGCAAGACATCGACCATTGAGGACAGGGATCATGCAAAACCAAACGCCTGTTCTGAATTCCGAACAACATCGCCTCGCCCGCAGAGACCGCAACTTGCGGATCATCATGCCAACGCTTGCGATCATCATCGCGCTTGGCATCTGGGAAGGTCTGGTGCGCTATTATAATGTGCCGCATTATCTGATCCCTGCTCCGTCGCTCATCGGCGAAACGCTGATTAAAGACGGGCCATCGCTGATGACGTCGATGTGGTTCACGGTCAAGCTCACGTTGATTTCGCTGCTCTGCGCGATTGTCGGCGGCGTGCTGCTTGGCATGATCTTCGCACTGTCGCGACCGATTGAAATGGCTTTCTTTCCGTTTGCCGTCATTCTTCAGGTAACACCGGTCATTGCCATTGCACCGCTGATCCTGATCTATGTGCGCGATACGTTTTCAGCTTTGCTTATCTGCGCATGGATCGTGGCCTTCTTCCCGATCCTGTCAAACACGGTTATCGGCCTGCGCAGCGCCGATCATAATCTGCGCGATCTGTTCAAGCTCTATCGTGCCTCGCCATGGCAGCGTCTGCGCTATCTGCTTGCTCCAAGTGCGCTGCCTTACTTCATGGCTGCGCTCAAGATCGCTGGCGGGCTCTCGCTGATCGGTGCTGTGGTGGCAGAATTCGTCGCCGGCAGCGCCGGCCAAAGCACTGGCCTGGCCTCGCGTATTCTGGAATCGAGCTTCCGCAACGAAATCCCGCGCATGTTTGCTGCACTTTTCCTCGTTTCGCTGCTTGGCATTGTGATTTTCCTGATCACAAGCTGGCTGTCGCGCCTTGTGCTGGGACGCTGGCATGAAAGCGAGATCCGTCGTGAAAGATAAGATTGGGAAGGCCGATTTACTCAAAGGCGTCGCGGTTGCGGGTCGCAGTGGGCACTATGATATCGGCATCGATGGCGGACGCATTGCATCGCTGACGCCATCACAAGCAACAGGCGGGGGCTTTATCACACCGCTTCTCGCTGATGTGCATGTGCATCTCGACAAGACATTCACCATCGGTCGCATTGCCGAGCGTGGCAGCGCCAAAGTTGAGTGTCTGTTCGATGCGATTGACCTGATGAATATCGACCGTGAGAGCTGGAACGCCGACGATATCCGCGCACGCGCCACACGCGGTCTGGAAACAGCCTATGCGCAGGGCGTTGGTGCCATACGAACTCATATCGATTGGACAACACCTGATGTACCGACCGCCTGGCCGGTGCTGAACGAGCTGCGTCAGGAATGGAAAGAGCGCATCGACCTTGAGCTTGCAGCGCTTATCCATGGCGATATCGTGCTTGATAGCGGTGCTGCAATTGCCCAGCGCGTGGCAAAAGATGGCGGCGTCCTTGGCGCTTTCTTCTATCGCAATGCTGATCTTGAAGCCAAAATCGAAGAGATGTTCCGTCTTGCCGTGCAGCATGATCTCAAGCTCGACTTTCACGTCGATGAAGGGCTTGAAGTTGAAGCCGATGGCTTCTCGCTGATTGTTGCTGTAACCAAGCGTCACAATATGGGAGGCCGCGTTCTTTGCGGTCATGCCTGTTCACTTTCGCTGCGTTCACCTGAGGAACTAAGCCGCATTCTTGATGCCGCTGCGGATGCGGGAACGGCGCTTGTGTCGCTGCCAACATCCAATCTTTATCTGCAAGACAGGATTGGCGGAAAATCGCCGCGTCTTCGCGGTGTGGCACCGCTTAAAGAAGCACGTCGTGCGGGCATGGACGCCATGCTTGGCTCCGACAATGTGCGCGACGCCTTCTATCCTTATGGCGATTACGATCCGCTTTCGGTTCTGCGCCTCGCAGCCCCGGTCTGCCACCTTGAGCCGGATGAATGGCTCGACAGCATCACCACCCTGCCCGCGCGTTTCATCGGAAGCGACCGCGTACAGGCGCTGAACGAAGGCAGGACTGCGAATTTTATCTGGCATGACGCCACAGACATCAATGACCTCATCAGCCGTCCGCAAGCGCGTCGCGTCATCTGGCGCGATGGTACAAAAATTTAATCGGAGAACCCCATGAATTCTGCCGCACCACAGCGCATCTATGACTGGGCCGCGTTTCGCGCCGAAATCGAAGGTATCCGCATTTATGACGACCCCAAGCAGGTCGAACTGCGGTCCCGCGATTATTTCTGGTATAGCCCAATCCTGACGGAAGACATCGGCCATTATTTGGGCGATCTCGTCGTTATCCCAAAAGATCAGGATGAAGTACGCCGCGTGGCAGCCGCTGCCGCCAAGCTTCGCATTCCGATCACCGTTCGCGGTGGCGGCACCGGCAATTATGGTCAGTGCGTTCCGCTCGAAGGCGGTATCATTCTCGATATGACTAAGATCGACCGCATCATCGCAATCGAACCGGGCAAGGTTCGCGTTGAAGGCGGCGCGCGTATTTCGCGCCTCGACGACGCGGTGCGCGAAACAGGCCAGGAACTGTTGATGTATCCGTCCACCCGCCGCATCGCCACGATTGGCGGCTTTTTCTCAGGCGGTTCGGGTGGCATCGGTTCGCTGCGCCACGGCATGTTGCGTGACGATGGCAATGTCTATTCGGTCAAGGTTCTGACCGTTGAGCCAGAACCGAAAATCATCGATTTGACAGGCCGAGACATCCATAAGGTGCAGCATGCCTATGGCACCAATGGCATTATTCTAGAGCTCGAAATCGGCCTCACCAAAGCAACCGAATGGGTGCATACCGCGGCCCTCTTCGACAGCTACGAGGCAACACTAAAATTCTGTCTCAAAGCACTCGAAGAAAACCTCGATTGCTATCTGCTGACGACGGTAGATCGCCGCTTTGCACGTTTTTACACCAAGTTTGGCGAATTGTTCCCATCCGACAAGGATGCGGTCTTTGCGATGATTGCACCGGAAGAACTGGCTCGTTTCGAGCAATTGGCCACAGAGTTCGGCGGCAATGTTTCCTTCTCGATGACGCTGGATGAGCTGCACAAAGCCGGTCTTCAGCCTGCATACGAATGCGGCTGGAACCACACCACCCTTCAGGCGCTGAAGGCAGAGCCGGGCTGGACCTATTTGCAGGTTGCCTATCCGCGTCCGTTTGACATCGATGTGGTGACACGCCAGATCGAACGCTACGGTGAAACGCAATATATGCATCACGAAATGGCACGTCTGGAAGGCGAAGTTCAGATTTTTGCCTTGCCGCTTGTACGCTTTGAAGGCCGTGATGAGATGTATCGCCTGATCGAAGAGCTGGAACAGGTTGACGGCTGCGATATTTACGATCCTCACGCCTATACAATCGAAGACGGCGGCATGAAGGAAATCGACAGCATGCAGATCGAATTCAAGAAGCAGGCCGATCCTTATGGTCTGCTTAATCCGGGCAAAACCCGCGGCTGGACAGCCGACATGGTAGCAAAAGACTAATCAAGGGGAACCAAAATGAAAAAAGCACTCTTTGCGGCAGTCGCCGCTTTCTCGCTCGGCCTATCGGCACAGACGGCCTATGCACTCGATAAAGTGACGCTCGGCACCAACTGGCTGGCGCAGGCCGGTCACGGCGGCTTTTATCAGGCTGTTGCCGATGGCACTTATGAGAAATACGGCCTCGATGTGAAGATCGAAATGGGCGGACCTCAGGTCAACAATCGCCCAATGCTGGCCGCTGGTCGTCTCGACTTTCTGCTGACCGGCAATCTGCTTTTGTCGTTCAACAATGTTGCCAATGGCGTACCAACAACGGTTGTCGCAGCTTTCTATCAGAAAGACCCGCAGGCACTGATGGCGCATGAAGGCGAATACAAGGACTTCAAAGACCTCGTCAATGCACAGACAATCCTGATTTCCAAGGATGGTCAGTTCTCGTTCTGGCCGTGGCTGGTGAAAGATTTTGGCTTCAAGGACGAACAGCTCCGCCCTTATGGCTATAGCCTTGCGCAGTTCCTCGGCGACAAGAAGACCGTGCAGCAGGCCTATGCTACAGCAGAACCGATTTATGCTGAGAAAGAAGGCGCGAAAGTCACAACCTTCCTGCTCGCAGATCAGGGTTATAGCACCTATGCAAACACCATCGAAACGCGTCAGGATCTGATCGAAAAGAACCCTGATCTCGTACAGCGTTTTGTGACCGCTTCCATCGAAGGCTGGACCAACTTCCTCTATGGCGACAACAGCAAGGCCTATGAGCTGATCCTCAAAGACAACGCTGATATGAGCAAGGAAACGCTCGATGCAGAGCTTGCACGTCTTAAGGACCTCAAGCTCATCGACAGTGGCGACACGCTGGAAAAAGGTATCGGCGCCATCGATATGAACCGCGTCAAGGAATTCTACGAACTGGCTCGTAAGTCCGGTATCGTGAGCGGTGATGAGCTGGATATGACCAAGGTTGCCACCGACGCCTTCGTAAACAAAGGCGCAGGTCTCGACATCAAGAAGCAACTGGGCCAATAAGCGCCTTTTAAAAATCTGGAAGCCGCTCTGCGGCTTCCGTGCCAACGCTGGCTGGAGCGCATGACGACAAACCAACAGAATGACGATGACGATCTGACAGGGCGGGACAAGGTTCTCGACCGCAGGCGTCGCATTCAGAGCGCTATTCGCACAGCCGCCATTGATGAGTTTGCGGAAAAAGGACTTGTGGGCGCTTCAACGCAAGGCATCGCCCAGCGTGCTGGTCTCACCAAGCCGCAACTTCATTACTATATTTCCAGCAAGGAAGAGCTCTACGAGGATATTATCATCTTCATCCTCGACGAGTGGGAGGATATTTTCCTTGGTGCCAGCACCGAGGAAGACCCGGCCAAGGTGATCAGGCAATATATCCGTGCCAAGCTCGAATATAGCCAGAAAAACCCCAAGGCCTCTCGTCTTTTTACCACCGAGATTGCCAATGGCGCGCCCTATCTGAGCCGTCACTGGAAGAAGCACGTCTCGGCAACGCACAATGCGGTGAAGCTCATTCAGTCCTGGGTCGATGACGGTCGTATCAAGCCTTTGGACCCTCTGCTTTTTCAGATGCATATCTGGGCAGTTACCCAGCACTATGCTGATTTTGAAGCACAGGTTCGTAGCATGATGTCGCTCAGCAAAGACGAGCCGCTGGACCTTAATCGCATCGAAAAAGAAGTCTCGACGCTGTTTTTGCGCGCATGTGGGCTGGACTGAGACGCTGTTAAAACTACCAGCTTTTCGATTTAAGACTAAAAATGTCAAAAATGACATATCGGATGACAGATTCCAGTTGCATCCCTAAAGTAACGTGCGTTAAAGTTGCTGTAAGTTTTTGGGAACTCTATAAGTTCATCCTAATCGAAATACTATTAGAGCGCCATGTGCCCTCTTGAGCGCGCACAAGTCGCTCCAAGTTTTTAGAACAAGCATCGACCATCCCTTTGGCGGGGGGCGATGCATTAAGGAGCAGGTTCTTGGGGAGGAGCCTGCTCCTTTTCAATTTTAAGGCAAATTTAGACCTATCTTATGGAAAAGAAACAGAAAAGCCCCGGCAAAGGCCGGGGCTTTTCTGCGTCTTAGAGCGCGTCCCAAAAAATGTGAAACGATTTCCGGGACGCGCATCAAAACTAGAAGTTAGAACGAGCTTATTCAGAAAGCCATTCTTTAACCCGATCCGGATTATCGGCAATGTACTTGTCGACAGCCTTCTCGTAAGAAGTTTCCTGCGCATCGAACATTGCAGCTTCCAGCTCATTGATTGGAATGCTCATCTTCTCAAGGAGAGACGCAACCTTTGGATTTTCTTCCTTGAAGCCCTTACGAGCCAGAGCATCGATATGTTCTGCACCGCCAAGCGCACCTTCAGGGTCGGCAATGTAGCGCAGCTTATACTTGCCGAACATCCAATGCGGGCTCCAAGAGGTGGCAACGAACCAGCCGTCCGAGCGCATAGCGCGATCAACTGTCGTCAACATTGCAGCTTCACTGGAAATATTGAGCTTGTAATCAAGGCCGTATTTCTTGATTGCTTCGTCCGAAAGACGGGTCAGACCTGCACCCGGATCGATGCCCTGAATTTCACCTTTTAGCTTCTCACGAACTTCTGGCTTCTTCAGATCTTCAATCGAACTGATTTCGCTTTCCGGGATATAGTCTGGAACAATCCAGCCAAGCTTTGCACCTTCGTAAAGCGGGCCGAGATTTTCGACCTTGTCTTCCACACGCTTGTAGTAATCAGCATGGGTTTCCGGCAACCAGGCCATCATCATAGCATCGATATCGCCACGGCTTACGCCCTGATAAAGCGGCGCTACGTCGGTCTGAACCAGCTCAACCTTCTGACCAAGCTTGTCTTCGATCAGCTTGGCTGCGAGCTTGGTGACGAATTCTGCGTCAGACCAGGGAGCCCAGCCGATTTTCACCGTTTTGCCGTCTTGCGCGAAGGCTGCTCCGGCAGACAAGCTACCTGCTACCACTGCTGCAAGACCGAATTTTGTTAGCTTTCCTAACATGGCTTCTCCTTTGTGATTAACTGTCGTTCCCGTTATTATTATTTATGCTTCCTGCTTGCGGAACGCAGATGAGGATGGCTCATCTGCTGTCTTTTTCATAAAGGACAGCCTTTTGAAGAAGCCCAACAAGCCCCCGGAATTTCTTTTGCCAAAGCTCTGTGTGATACGGTCGAGGATAACGGCCAGAATGACCACCGCGAGACCGCCTTCAAATCCCTTACCGACATCAAGACGCTGAATACCAGTCAACACCGTGTTGCCGAGGCCGCCCGCTCCAATCATCGACGCGATAACGACCATTGAAAGTGACAGCATAATCGTCTGGTTCATACCCGCCATGATGGAAGGCATGGCGTTCGGAAGCTGTACCTTGAACAGCAGCTGGCGCGAGGTGCAGCCAAAAGCGAGGCCCGCTTCAACAAATTCAGCATGAACCTGACGGATGCCGAGATTGGTGAGACGCACCACAGGCGGCATGGCGAAGATGACGGTAGCAATCGTGCCTGGCACTGCGCCAAGGCCAAAAAACATTGCTGCCGGAATGAGATAAACGAAGGCAGGCATCGTCTGCATCAAGTCAAGCACCGGGCGAACCACCGATGCGACAGCATCGCTGCGCGCCATTGCGATACCAAGTGGAATGCCAATCACCACTGCGATAATCGTGGAGGCAAGCACAAGTGACAGGCTCTCCATCGTTCCGCTCCACAATCCCATATGGATAATAAGAGCAAGTGCAAAAACTGTGAAAACTGCGAATTTCCAACCCACACGCCAAAGCGCAAGCAGCGTGAGAATAGCAATGCCACCGAAAGGCGGAATTGCAAGAAGAGCATTTTGAATGCCATCGGTCACAAAACCGATTGTGGCTGCGATCATATCGAGCGCAGGCGTAAAGTGATCGAGAATGTAGTTCACCACTACATCCGCCCATCCGCCGATACTAAAATTCAGATCCATGGTTTACCGTCCATTTCAGATCGAGTTACCTATGGCTGGACATTGTCCAATACGGGATCAAACCCGAATGCCTGAGAAAATATGAGCGCGCGGATCAACCCGCGCGGCCGAGAGTCTCAAGCAAAGCCGATTTACTGATAGCGCCGAGATAGCGGTTATGCCGGTCGGTGACAGGCACAGGCCAAGGGCTTTCAGCGACACGCACCAAAAGACCGGAAAGAGGAGCATCGGCCTGAATCGCGGCCGCACCGTCCAGCTGATCGCTCTCCGCCTTAAAGCTTCCGCTTGCGAGCGCATCCCGTGTGACAACGCCACGATAAATGCGATCTCCATCAAGCAAAACACCGTAAGACTTGCCGCTGGCATCAAGACGCTCAAGTGCCGAAGACAATTGCGCTGGATCGAAGACGATCAACTCATCCTCGCGCGCAACATCCGCCGCTTTGAAGACGCGTGAGACATCCACATTACGGAAGAACGAGCGTACATAATCATTGGCGGGCGCAGAAACGATTTCGTTCGGCGTTCCAACCTGTACGACCTTGCCGTGCTGCATGATGCAGATACGATCGCCAATACGCATGGCTTCATCGAGATCATGGCTCACGAAGATGATCGTGCGGCTGTGTTCTGCCTGAAGACGCTTCAGCTCATCCTGCATTTCCGTGCGGATCAGCGGATCAAGTGCAGAGAAAGCCTCATCCATCAGCAGAATGGTCGGTTCGCTCGCAAGTGCTCTCGCAAGTCCAACGCGCTGTTTCATGCCACCGGATAGCTGATCAGGCATAGAGTTGGCGTAAGGCTCAAGCCCAACAGCTGCTAACGCTTTGAGTGCTTTCTCGTGGCGTTCGGCCTCGCCCATTCCCGCCACTTCGAGACCGAATGAAGCGTTGTTCAAGACTGTACGGTTGGGGAGCAGAGCAAAGGACTGAAACACCATGCTCATGTCGCGGCGGCGAAGATCAATCAGCTCGCGCTTCGACATTTTAACGATATCACGGCCATCGACTTCGATGGAACCTGCCGTTGGCTCTATCAGACGATTGAGCAGTCGCAGAAGCGTCGATTTACCTGAGCCAGAAAGGCCCATGATGACGAATACTTCGCCTTCTTTAATATCGAAGGTCGCATCATCTACACCGATTGTAGCACCAAGATCACCGTGAATCTGGGCTTTTGATTTGCCTGCACGCAATTCCTGCATTGCGCGCTCCGGATCGTCGCCAAAGACTTTAAAAACGCCATTCAAGCTTATCTTGGTCTTAGCAGGCGACTTCATACTTTCTTCCTTGTATAAAATACCATGCATTATGTTTAACCCCGCTGTGCTGGCGGGTTTAATCTCCTTTGTAACATCATTATTTCTTCATTCATGCGCGAATTGGACATGCGCAACTTGCAGGCGTTGATTGACCCGCTGAGAATGATTAGCGATTGGTGTGATGTATTTATATAGGCCATTTCCCGACATGTCCACCCACAGTGACGGATTCATCTTGGCACAACCCGTTCCCATGATTATTTTTGATGGGTTGCACGACGAAATATGCGAGCTGATCGACAGGTCCAATTGTGAGGACTAATCAACCAGTCTGGCATTAATAGTAATCCGGGGGAAGGCTTGCACACGAGCGAGCTGCGACAAATATGCAATTAGCTGCGACATGAGGCAATTTAGTATTCGCAGAATATAATTTCGCTTAATTGCAGTAAATTTGTATGATTATACTTATGCCTTATCTGGCGTCATTTGCCAGAAAAACGGGCACAGATCAAGCGATCCGCGCCCAAAATTTCAACGTGAATGAAGCGGCCTGGATTAGCGATTAACCATATATCCAACGAAGCCGGTGATACGCCACCGATCACCGTGGCGACGGCAAAAATAAAGCGTTTGCCAGTTTAACCTGTCGTGTGTTCCATCTGCTTTTGCGATGGTCCCATCAAACTTTTTACGCGCAATAGCGACATCGCCATTGATATCAATCACGTTGAGTCGCGTGGCGCGGAAAACGCCGTCTGCAAGAGATTCGGCATATTCCGTTGCTGCGCTTTCCGCTGCCTGACGCAGCCATTCATCGCGATAGGCGGTAAGTGTCGGGAATGCTGCGTCCCATTTATCGGGATCGGATTCACCGTGAGCATGAATGCCCAGAAAGCGCGGTTCATCAAAATCATCGGCGACCAGAGACCAATTTTCGGTCACGAATGCCTCGATATCGCGGCGCACAAGCATTTCCCATATTTGCTCGCGATCCCTATCGCCAGCAAATGGATTGACGGCTTCTTTCACATACCCCTCCTGATTACTTTAGTTTTCCGCGCGCAGCGACCGGCAGAATATCAATGACATCGTCACCGGAAATGAGATGCACTTCGTCGAAAAGATTGGATACGACACAGACGTGATCGGGAATGACCCTAACCTTGTCGCCGATTTTCAAACCGGCCAGATCGCCTTTTAGCGTGCCGTGCTCTTCGCTGAGGCCTGTTACCCGGGCTTCAGGCTTTCCGGCCAACTCGCCAAAATCCGCCAGCCCGAGCGTATCGCTTGAAAGTGACTTGGAGCCGGCATCAATAATTGCGCGATCTGCAGTTGGATGGCTGACAATCGTCGAAAGTACGGTCAGCGCACAATCATCCAAAGTCGCAGCACCCTTTGCCACCTGATACCGGTCAAAATAGATATAGGTGCCCGGCCGGTATTCTGTAACGACGCTTTGCGTTGGCGAACGCCACATATCGGGTGTGCCACCACTTGATATCGTCTCGCACTGAATGCCATTTTCTGCGAGTAGATTGCGTGCTGTCAGAAGCCATTGTTCAGTCTGCTCAGCCTTGCCTGCAGCTGGGTAAGTCATAAGGCCACCGAATTTGAGACCCTTGCTCTGCTCAATCTGACGCGCAAGTTCCAGCGCCTCTTCAGGTGTTTGCACACCGCAGCGCCCCATACCCGTGTCGCATTCGACCAGCACTTTGAGCGGCCGTCCCTCATTGCTAAAGCGCTTTGCCAAACCTTCAAGGCTCGTCACATTATCGACTGTGACCGAGATCGTTATGCGCTGATGAAGGGCATAAAGCCGGTCGAGCTTTTCCTTGCCCAGAATATTATAAGGCAGGAAGATATCGACAATGCCCGCATCGGCCATAACTTCCGCTTCGCCGACTTTCTGGCAGGTAATACCGGCTGCACCTGCTTCGAGCTGCCGCCGCGCGAAGAATGGCAGTTTATGCGTTTTGATATGTGGGCGGAGTTTCACGCCGATCGCATCAGCATGGGCTTGCGCCTTGGTAATATTGGCCTGAACGCGATTAACATCAATCAGAATTGCAGGCGTATCAATCTCACGGACGTTTGTAGGCCTTGTCATTCGTCAATCTCCCAGCGGCAAGCGCGGATCATCAATCTTGAGTGTGTTCAAACTGTGCTTAATGCGTCTCAGGCTCTCAAGCACTTTCGGTCCATGAATTTCAGCGGTGGCAGTCGCAATCATGTCGAGAATTGCCATAAGTGCAAAACGGGAAGAGGTCGGCTTATAGAGATTTCCATCTTCATTGGGCTGAAACGGAATGACCGTGTTGGCAGCCTTCGCCAAATCAGACCCCGGTGCGGTGATCGCGACGGTTTCGGCACCATATTGCCGCGCCACCAGTATCGCCTCGACAACGGACCGGGCGTAGCCCGAAACTGAAAACGCGATGACTGTTGTTTCACGCGTCGCAACAGCCGCATACATGCGCTGCAATTGGCCATCCACCTGCGCCAACACCGGAATTCCAAGTCGAAAAAGCCGGTTTTGCAATTCCGTCGCCATCATTGATGAAATGCCGCCAGAGCCTATGCAAAGAACGGAACCAGAGCTGATTATCCGTTCGGCGATCTTCATGACGACCGACATATCAAGATTATCGCTTGCGCGATGAATTGCGGCGACCGCGGCATCAGCAACGGCAGAAGCAATGCGGGCCTCGCGGATATCACGGGCAGGCACTTCTGCTGTCAGATATTGGCCACCAATCGCCAACGCCTGCGCGAGAAAAAACTTGAAATCACGAACACCGTCGCAACCCAAAGCACGGCAGAAGCGCGTTACCGTCGGCTCACTAACCCCTGCACGCGCTGCTATTTCTGAGATTGCTGCCTTTGACGCATAGTCAGGATCAGACAGCACCAATGCAGCCAGTCGGCGGTCGGATTTCGACCCGTCCTGTGCTGCGGCATGGAGCCTTGTGATGATGTCTGCAACCTTGCTCATACGGGATTTACAGCGGCAAACCGCTTTCCTTATCAAAGAGATGAACATGTTCGGGCTTTGCCGTTACAGGGGCTCGCTCTCCCGGTGCAAGGTGAATACGTTCGCGGAATACGGCTCGCACAGCTTCGCCAGCAATTTTCCCATAAACATGGGTTTCCGGTCCCGTTGGCTCGACCACTTCAATAGCGAGCGTCAGCCCGCCTCCCTCTTTGGCAATGACGAAATTTTCAGGCCGTACACCCAATTCAACGCTGCGCCCGGCAGCAGATTTTCCGGGTATGGCGATTTCTTCACCCTCATTTGTGCGGAATTTTCCACCTTCGATCAGTTCACCCGGAATAAAGCTCATGGAAGGAGAACCGATAAAGCCCGCGACAAACTTATTAGCGGGACGATCATAGAGATCGAGCGGCGCACCAATCTGCTGAATCTTGCCTTGATTCATCACAACGATACGGTCCGCCATGGTCATGGCTTCGATCTGATCATGTGTGACATAGATGACCGTCGATTTCAGACGATGGTGGAGCGCCTTAATCTCGGTACGCATCTGAACACGCAGCTGTGCATCAAGATTGGACAGTGGCTCATCGAAAAGGAAGACCGATGGTTCTCGTACAATCGCACGTCCCATGGCGACTCGCTGACGCTGACCGCCGGAAAGCTGGCGCGGATAACGATCAAGATAGGAATGCAGATTGAGGATCGACGCGGCCTTATCCACTTTGGCTGCGGTGGTTGAACCATCTTCGCCGCGGATACGCGGACCAAAGCCGATGTTTTCGCGTGCCGTCATATGCGGAAAAAGCGCATAGGACTGAAACACCATTGCGATGTTGCGCTTTTGCGGCGGCAGATCATTGGCGCGTTGGCCGCCAATAATCAAATCACCGCCCGAAATCGGCTCAAGCCCCGCGACCATGCGCAGAAGCGTAGATTTACCACAACCAGACGGGCCGACGAGCACTAGAAACTCGCCATCCTCAATATCGAGATCAACCCGATCAAGAACATTCATCTGTCCGAAAGATTTGGTAATGCCACGCAGGGAAACATTTTTCATCACTCAGTTCCCGTTTAGAATATCATCGATAAATGGACGACAGCCGGCCATAAGTCCGGCATCGACCGGCAATATTGTGCCGGTGATGCCCGACGCCCTGTCGGATGCGAGGAAGGCAACCGCTTCGGCCACCTCATTAACTTTGACAATTCTTCCAAGCGGATAAAGTCGCTTGAGCTTGTCGAAAACGGCGGGGTCTTTCGCGATGCGATGATCCCAGGCTGACGTATGAATTGAACCGGGGCAAACCACATTGGCCCGTAAGCCGTTTTGCCCGTATTCAACAGCCAGCGCCCGCGCAAAAGCGTTGATTCCTGCTTTTGCAGCTGCGTAGGCAGGGTTGCCGAAATGTGAGAGCGCATTGACGGATGAAATGAACACGAATGTGCCATGCCCCCGCGCCGCCATTTTCTTGGCGATTGCCGTGGAAACTGCGCTGACGCCGGTCAGATTGAGATCGATTTCGCGGTTGATCGCGGCCTGATCAAGCTCCTCGAATGATTCGGAGCGCGTCCAGCCAGCATTATTGATCACGATATCAGGCACGCCATCACTTGCCATAATGTCATTTGCTGCATTTTCCAGCGCATTACGGTCCAGAAGATCAAATGCATGACGGCTGTCAAAACCATCAGCCTGCATCACATCAATGCTTGTATCGCAGCCAATGATTCTCGCCCCACGCGATGAAAATAGCTGCACGAGCGCTGTGCCGACGCCGCCGCCTGCGCCGGTAATCAATACGGATTTTCCGGCAAATTCGCCTGAATGCTCCACTCTATTCCCCTTTATACAGCACTTTTCGCGCCTGCTTATTCTGGTCAGCCTAAAAGTGAAAATGTAAGTTTGCAACAAAACTTTTTACTTGAAAGCGCAAAATTTGCCGATAATGTAAGAAAATAACAAAAATTATGACGTCTTCACATGAAGCATGGGCAAACAAGGGAACGGGAAAATGTCTATCAATAAATGGAAGGCCGGCCTTTTGGCTGGATTAAGCATTCTGGCAATTGGTTCAGCCGCGCAGGCTGGCGAAGTGCGTATGACGGTCGCGGAATACAGCTCCAAGACCGGCCCATATTTTGAAGAAGTGAAGAAGGCTTTTGAAGCCGCAAATCCCGGCATCACACTCAATTTCGAGGTCGTGCCGTGGGATGTTCTTCTGCAGAAACTGACCACCGACATCTCGGCAGGCACCAATGCTGATCTTTCGATCATCGGCACCCGCTGGCTGATCGACTTCGTTCAGCAGGGCATCGCCGAGCCGCTTGACGGCTATATGGACGATTCATTCAAGGGTCGTTTCATCGAAACATTCCTGTCGCCTTCGGTATTGGAAGGCAAGACATACGGCCTGCCGATCGCAGCATCTGCACGCGCTATGTATTACAACAAGGAATTGCTTGAAAAAGCAGGTGTCGCCAATCCTCCTGCAAACTGGGATGAAGTCAAAGCTGCTGCAGAAAAGATCAAGGCGCTTGGCGGTGAAAACTACGGTTTCGGCCTTCAGGGCAAGGAAATCGAAACAGACGTTTATTACTACTATGCGATGTGGTCGCAGGGTGCAGAAATCCTCAACAAGGATGGCACTTCTGGCCTGAGCACTCCGGGCGCATTGGAAGCTGCAAAGCTTTACAAATCGATGATCGACGGTGGCCTCACCCAGCCGGGCGTTACGTCCTATGCGCGTGAAGATGTTCAGAACCTCTTCAAGCAGGGCAAGGTCGGCATGATGATCACTGCGCCGTTCCTGTCCAACCAGATCAAGGAAGAAGCGCCAAACCTGAAATATGGTGTCACCGCAATTCCTGCTGGCCCAACGGGCGCTCGCGGCACCTATGGCGTGACTGACTCTGTCATCATGTTCCAGAACTCCAAGAACAAGGAAGAGGCCTGGAAGGTTCTCGACTTCCTGTTCCAGACCGAATGGCGTGCTAAGTTCACGCAGGGCGAAGGCTTCCTTCCTGTAAACAAGGAAGAAGCGAAGATGGATTATTACGTCAATAATGCCGATCTCGCTGCATTCACGGCTCTGCTTCCTGATGCGCGCTTTGCACCGATCATTCCGGGCTGGGAAGAAATCGCCGACATCACATCCAATGCGATGCAGAGCATCTATCTGGGTCAAGGCGAACCGGAAGCCGTTCTGAAGGAAGCTGCTGCCAAGGCAGATGCAATCCTGAAGAAGTAATCCCATCAACCCGGCGGCAGGTCAGCTCAAGACAGTTTGTGCTGTTTTGCTGCCGGGTTCCTTTTTCTTCCGTGGAATTTTTGGCCGATGCAAAATCGCACCCTGCCCTATTTTCTGATCCTGCCAAGCCTGCTGCTGGCTGCGGTGGTGATCTTCTGGCCGGTTGTGCATCTCTTTGAGATCGCCACCCATGATGTGAACCGTTTTGGCCAATTGCGCGATTTCAACGATGGCGCAAACTTTACGGCCCTGATCGCATCACCCGATTTTCTCAATGCATTGTGGCGAACTGCCGTCTGGACCGTGGCTGTGGTCGGTGGCGCACTTGTTGTGTCCATACCGGTTGCGATCATCCTCAATATGGATTTTTACGGTCGTTCCGTTGCGCGCGTTATCGTCATGTTGCCGTGGGCAGTTTCGCTCACGATGACAGCAATCGTCTGGCGCTGGGCGCTGAACGGCGAAAGCGGAATGCTCAATTCGGCTTTGCGCAATTTGGGACTGATCGACAGTAACATCCAGTGGCTTGCCAGTGCTGCAACCGCATTTCCGATGCAAATTCTCGTCGGCATTCTGGTAACTGTGCCGTTTACAACCACGATCTTCCTTGGCGGCCTGTCTTCTATCCCGGAAGACCTTTACGAAGCTTCGTCGCTTGAAGGTGCAAGCCTCTGGCAACAGTTTCGTGAAATCACGCTGCCACTGCTTAAGCCATTTGTGAATATCGCAATCGTGCTCAACACGATCTATGTGTTCAACTCCTTCCCGATCATCTGGGTGATGACACAGGGCGGGCCGGCGAACTCCACCGATATTCTCGTAACTCACCTTTATAAGCTGGCTTTCCGGCTCGGAAAACTCGGTGAGGCGTCGGCGGTATCGCTGATCATGCTCGCCATCCTGCTTGTTTTCACGGCCATCTATATCCGGCTATCCATGCGGAGCGAACGCGCATGACCGCATCAAAAATAAAACGTACATTCATCGCCTGGATCATCTTAGCACCTTTAATCGTGCTGACGCTGTTCCCTTTTGCGGTCATGTTCCTGACAGCAGTGAAACCGCCGCAAGAGGTTCTGTCTCCAACGTGGTGGCCAAGTGAATTCCGCTGGGCAAACTTCTCCGAAATGTGGGTGCGAACCGGCTTCGGCACGGCTCTTCTCAACTCTTTCTACGTCTCGGTCATTGCTTCCATCGGTGCAATCATTGTGTCGATCCCAGCAGCTTATGCCATGTCGCGCTTCCATTTTGCGGGGCATGGCGCATTCCGCCAGTTCCTGCTTGTTTCGCAGATGATTTCGCCAATCGTGCTGGTGCTGGGACTTTTCCGGTTGCTTGCAGCTTATGGATTGATTGAAAGCGTTACAGCAGTTGGCGCCATCTATATGGCCTTCAATATCGCCTTCACAGTCTGGATGCTGCAGAGCTATTTCGACACGATCCCAAAAGATCTCGAAGAAGCCTCATGGATGGAAGGGGCTGGCCGCTTCAAGACGCTGGTCAAAGTGTTCTTGCCGCTCTGTCTGCCTGCTATCGCCGTGACAGCGATTTTCACCTTCATCAATGCATGGAACGAGTTCGTCGTCGCACTCACCATGCTGCGCAGTCAGGGAAGTTACACCCTTCCTATCCAGGTCTTCTCGCTGGTTGCAGGCCGCTACACGGTTGAATGGCACTACGTCATGGCCGCTACTCTCGTAGCCACTCTGCCGGTCGCAATCCTCTTCATATGGCTTCAGCGTTACCTGATCAAAGGTCTGGCGCTTGGGGCTGTAAAATAAACGGAGTCATCATGTCAAAGAAACAGGCTTTCGGTGCGTCCCACGTACCGCTCTCCCCTGCTGTGCGCGCTGGCGACACAGTCTATATTTCCGGTCAGGTGCCAATGGGTGCTGACGGCAAGATCGTAGAAGGCAATATCGAAGCCCAGACCAAGCAGGTTCTTGAGAACATCAAAGCAGCACTGGCCCTCGCCGGAGCAAGCATGGAAGACGTCGTCAAAACGACGATCTGGCTTGAAGATGCGCGCGATTTTGGACGTATGAATGCGGTTTACGCGACTTACTTCCCGAAAGATCCACCGGCACGCACCACGGTCGAATCCCGTCTGATGATCGACATCAAGATCGAGATTGAAGCCATCGCCTACGCACCGCAAAAATAGCCCGGGCAAACCATATGCGCATCTTCACAGCGTCGCTTGCAACTGAAACCAACACATTTTCGCCCGTACCAACCGACCGCGCGTCGTTTGAAATGGCTTTTTATGCTGCACCCGGAAAACATCCGGACACGCCGACGCTGTGTTCATCGCCTATCGTCGCTCTGCGCAAACGGGCAGCAGCTGAAGGCTTAACTGTCATTGAAGGCACTGCCACATGGGCCGAACCAGGCGGCTTGCTTCAGAAGCAAGCTTTTGAAGAACTGCGCGATGAGATTCTGGATCAGCTCAAAGCGGCGATGCCTGTCAATGCAGTGGTCCTTGGTCTTCATGGCGCTATGGTTGCGCAAGGTTATGATGACTGCGAAGGTGACCTGCTTGAACGCATCCGAGCAATCGTCGGACCGGATATTCTTGTTGCCAGCGAGTTTGATCCGCATAGCCATCTGACGCAAAAGCGGGTCGAAAACCTCAATATTTACGCAGCATTCCTCGAATTTCCGCACACGGATTTTTATGAGCGCGGCGAGCACGTCGTATCTCTGGCGCTGGATACCCTCAAGGGCAAGATCAACCCTGTCATTTCGACATTTGATTGCCGGATGATCGGCGTTTTCCCGACCAGCAAGGAGCCGATGCGGAGCTTTATAGATCGTATCAAAGACTTGCATGGCAAGGACGGCATTCTATCCGTCTCAGTTATTCATGGATTTATGGCAGCCGACGTCCCCGAAATGGGGACACGGATACTCGTCGTCACTGACAATGATGCAGCCAAAGGGCAAGCATTGGCCGAGAAACTTGGCCGGGAACTCATCGCCATGCGCGAGCAAACGCCGATGACCATGTATCACCTTGACGAAGGTATTGATCGCGCAATCGCTGCCCATGCAGCTCAGCCATCTAAGCCTGCTGTCATCGCTGATGTGTGGGATAATCCCGGCGGTGGTGTTGCGGGAGACGGCACCTATATTCTGCGACGCTTGATCGAACGCGGTATTCAGAAAGCCGCCGTTGCAACAATCTGGGATACGTTGGCGGTCACGTTCTGCCATGCTGCTGGCGAAGGCGCCGTCATCAATCTGCGCATTGGTGGCAAATCCGGCCCGCAGGCGGGCGAACCCATTGATGCATGCGTCACTGTGATGAAAGTGTTGCAGGAAGGGTGGCAGAGTTTTGGACTCAGCCGCGTAACACTCGGTCCTTCGGCAGTCGTCCGCATCGCGGGAACTGAGATCGACATCATTCTCAACACCAATCGCACGCAGACATTTGAGCCGGATATCTTTTCAAATTGCGGCATAGACCCGATGCAAAAAGACATTCTGGTTGTGAAATCGACCAATCATTTTCATGCAGGCTTCGCGCCGATTGCCGCAGAAATTATCTATGTCGATGCGCCGAGTTCCTACCCGGTCAATCCGCGTGTGACCGACTACCAGAAAATGACACGGCCAATTTGGCCGCGGGTCGAAAACCCATGGTGAAAAAAGCAAAGCGCGGGAATTCCCCGCGCTTTTTTGTTTCTTTGCATTATCCGTCGCATCGCAGCAGGATTAGAAATCAGTCCAGTGGACTGATTTCCCTGCGTAGATGCTTCGCACTTTCGCCGGAAGTGCTCTAATCAATGTGCCAGAAACGTAGAGATGAATGGCACATAAGTCACCAGTGCCAGCAGGATGAACAGCGCCAGATACATGCTGAGTGCCTGACGCGTGAAGTCACCCACTCTGACCTTGGCAATATTACAAACCATCAGCATCACCGTGCCGACTGGCGGTGTCAGCGTTCCAATCGATAGGTTGACGATGACGACGATCCCAAAATGTACCGGATCAATGCCCAGAGCCTTCACGGTTGGCATCAACAACGGCACAAGAACAATCATCAGTGCCGTGCCTTCAATCAGCGCACCCAGCAGCAGCAGGATCACGTTGACCGCAAGCAGGAACGCATAAGGATTGCTAGTGAAGGAGGAAATCAGCTGCATCAGCGACTGACCGGCTTGTTCCAGCGAGAATACCCATGCAAGTGCAGACGACGCCATAATCACGAGCATGACGGAAGCCGTCGACTTGGCGGTTTCGATAAGCGAATCCACCACATGCGAAACGCGCATTTCGCGATAGATGACGAAACCGATGATCAGAACAAGCGTAACCGCAACCGCACCGGCTTCCGTCGGCGTGAAGATGTTCATGCGGATACCACCGATGATAGCGAACAGCAGGAACACTGCTGGCCATGCCGATGCAAGCGTCGAAGCGACTTCTGAACGGGTCATACGCGTTTCACGGCTTGGCTTATAACCACGCTTTACAGACGTGATGTAGGCCGCGATCATCAGAATAACCGCACCGAGCAGGCCCGGAATAACACCAGCCATGAACATCTTGCCGATGGATACGTCAGCAATCAGACCGTAGATGATGAGTGCAATGCCCGGAGGAATAATCGGAGTGATCAGCGAGCCAGCTGCTGTGACGGCACAGGAAAATGCCTTGTCATAACCACGCTTGACCATTTCCGGCACCATCATGCGGGTAAGCATGGCGCTGTCGGCCAGGTTGGAAGCGCTCACACCACCCATCAGGGTCGAAACCATGATGTTAGTCAGCGCCATACCGCCGCGCATACGACCAACCAGAATGTCGGCAACCTTGATCAGGCGTTCAGCAATACCTGTGTGGGACATGACCGTTCCAAGCATGATGAAGAACGGAATCGCCAAAAGCGATGTATTCTGTGCCGGGCTGATAAAGCGCTGCACAGCAATTGCAATCGGCATCTGGTTGAAGAAAATGAAATAGGTAAAGACCGCAATCAGAATGGCCACATAAAGGCGCATGTTGAGCGCAATCAGTGCCAGCATGATAAGAACGATAGTGGTCAGGTTCATGCCTTGCCTCCCGCAAAAGCGGCGCGCAAGGTTTTGAAAGCGCCAGCGAACATGTAAAGGGCGATAATCACGAAGCCAACCGGCACGGCGATATCGATCCAGAAATAGGAAACACGAAGCACATCAGTCACTTTGAACTGTGCTGCAACCGACAGCTTATAACCGGCATAGGACACATAGAGCAGGAAAAGACCGGAGAGAATTCCGATGATCGCATTGACGACGTCGCGGACCTTGTCCGAGAACATGTCCACCAGCATCGGGATTGCGAGGTGCTGGTTGGTACGCTCAGCCGCGACGCTGCCGAGCATGACAATCCAGATCATCAACAGACCGGCCATTTCTTCAGTCCATTGCAGCGGCTGATGCATCCAGTAGCGCATGACAACAGCTGCATTGAACATCGCCAGCAGCACGAACAGCGGCGCTGCGGCCAGCCAGTCGATCAGTTTTTCAAAATATTTCATCGGAATAATTCCATGACGGAGCCATGCCACAGCGAGGGTCACGACCCAATCTGCAGCATGGCAATATCCGGATTGAAGGGGATTAGTTCAATTCAGCCTGGATCTGTTCATAAAGACCGTCAGACCATTCCGGGAACTGCGAGTAGACTTTCTCGGCCATAGCCTTGAACGGAGCGCGGTCGACTTCGATCACTTCGACGCCGGCTTCCTTCATCTTCTCGATCATCTCGTTGTCTTTTTCGATCGTCAACTTCTGGCTGTAGAGACCGGCATCATATGCGGACTCATGGATCATCTTGAGCTGCTCTTCAGGCAGCGTCGAGAAGAAGGCTTCACCACCGACGATCAGAGCCACGTTGGTCAGATAACCGACTTTGCTCAGATACTTGGCTTCTTCCTGAAACTTCTGGCCATAGAGAACCGAAATCGGATTTTCGACACCATCGATCACACCCTGCGCAAGCGCCGGGAAGGTTTCACCCAGTGGCATTGGTGTCGGTGTTGCGCCCATGGCTTCAAAGGTCTTGATCTGCATGACGTTGTTCGGCACGCGGATCTTCATGCCCTTAAGGTCTTCCGGCGTGCGGATCGGTTTCTTGGAAATGATCTGGCGAATACCGTAGAGGTAGTTTGGCATTACGATGTGAATGCCCTTCTTCTTCAGCTCTTCGCTCTTTCCTTTGAACCAATCGCCGTCATAAACTTTGAAAAGCTGTGCCGGATCATCGGTCAAGAACGGGCCATAAAGCACGCCGAGATCCGGGTCATATTCGGCCAGAAAGCCAACGTCGGAAATCGTCACGACATTGAGGCCCATCATGGCCTGCTCTGTCACATCCTTCTTGGAGCCGAGCTGCGAGCTTGGATAAAGCTCCAGCGTGATTTCGCCATTGCTGCGCTTAGCGAGATCGTCTTTCCAGTAATGCATCACCTCATCAAAAGGCTCGCCCGGGTTGTTTTCATAGGCAACTTTGATCGACACATTGGCAGCATAGACTGCCACGCTTCCTGCCAGCAACATGCCAGCGGCGATCATGCCGGTAACGAGTTTTTTCATGATATTCCTCCCTTTTGGGGTCTTCAAACAATGGCCACGAGGCCGGTTTCCTCCACTAGCGCGCCAAGTCTTCCTTCCCGACGTGACGCATTTGCTTCGATTCAGTTGCGTTCAATGATGATTTTCAGAACGTTGCGGTCGCCATCCCAATAGGGCAGCGCCTGTTCTGCTTCCTCAAAAGGAAACACTTTCGAGATAAGCAGGTCTGCATCGCTTCCGAGCTTTTCGAGATGCGCGATGACAGCCTCAAAATCGGTGAGCGTCGCATTGCGGGAACCCATGATGTCGAGTTCTTTGAGATTGAAGAACTGGGTCTGATAGGTCACTGGCGACTTGGAATAGCCGACATAGACCACACGACCAGCAAAGCCTGCGAGGTCAACCGCCTGCGTGAAAGTGATCGGCAGACCGACCGCTTCAAAGGCGATATCAACACCGTCGTCATTGGTGAGTTCCTGCGCGGATGCCACCACGCCTTCACCTCCCGGCAGAGCGTGCGTAGCGCCAAACTTCAGCGCCAGCTCGCGCTTTTCAGCACTCGGATCAATGGCGATAACCTTGGCACCACGCGCAACCGCACCAATCAGCACACCCATGCCGATCATGCCACATCCAAGCACCGCGACCGTATCACCAGCCTGAACGCGGCCACGTTCGACCGCATGGAAACCAACCGATAGCGGCTCGACCAATGCGAGATGACGTGGTGCAAGCGTATCATTCAGGATCAGTTTTTCGGCTGGCAGCACGATCTGTTCTGCCAGTCCGCCATTCTGTTGCACGCCAAGTGTCTTGTTGTAACGACAGGCATTTAGACGCCCCTTGCGGCAAGACGAACACTGGCCGCAATTGGTGTAAGGCAGCACGATAACGCGTTTGCCCTTGGCATAGGCCGCGCTCACGCCCTCACCCGCCTCGATGATTTCGCCGCCGATTTCATGGCCAGGAATGCGTGGCAGTTCCACCAGCGGGTTAAGCCCCTTGAACGTATTCAGATCGCTGCCGCAAAGCCCCACATGCTTGACGCTCACCCGGACATGGCCAGGCAACAGTGGCGCTTCCGTAATTTCAGCAAAACGAGTTACGTTCTCGCTCTCGATACGCAGAGCTTTGACCATCAGAATATTCCTGTCATTTTTATTGTATGAGGCAGATCAGGTTACGGCGCCGACCTGCCACGGTACGAATTCGTTATCGCCATAGTCGTAGATTTCACTCAGCGTCTGCTCACCGGAAGCCACCGCGATGATGTGCTCGAAAATGCGCGTGCCGGACTCTTCAATGGTTTCATCGCCGGTGACGATGCCACCGCAATTGAAGTCCATATCTTCCTTCATGTGTTCGTACATTTCGGAATTGGTCGCGATCTTGATGCAGGGCGCAGGCTTGAAGCCCGACACCGATCCGCGTCCTGTCGTAAAGCAGATGACGTTACAACCGCCCGCCACCTGTCCAGTCACGGCAACCGGGTCGTAGCCCGGCGTATCCATGAAAGTGAAACCCTGTTCGGTTACGGTTTCAGCAAATTCATAGACAGCCTTGAGAGGCATCGAGCCGCCCTTGGCAACAGCACCCAGCGACTTCTCAAGAATGGTGGTCAGGCCACCGAGCTTGTTTCCATGCGATGGATTATTGTTCAACTCGTCGCCGTTGCGGGCCGTATAATCGCGCCACCAGTCGATGCGCTGAAGCAGCTTTTCCGCAACCGCAGGCGTGATTGCGCGGCGTGTCAGAAGGTGTTCCGCGCCATAGATTTCCGGCGTTTCTGAAAGAACGGTCGTGCCGCCATTGCGCACGATCAGATCGGATGCATAGCCCAGAGCCGGGTTTGCTGAAATACCGGAATAGCCGTCAGAACCACCGCATTCGAGTGCAACCTTGAGCTTCGACAGAGGCTGTGGCGTGCGCTTGGCGGAATTCACCAGCGGCAGCATTTCTTTGATCTCTGCAATCGCATGATCGATTGTCTTGCGCGTACCGCCATGCTGCTGGATCGTCATGGTGCGCAGGCGTGTGCCCTCTTCCATGCGATAATGTTCCATGATCGGTGCGATCTGGTTGGTTTCGCAGCCAAGGCCAATCAACAGAATGCCGCCGAAATTCGGGTGCTTGGCATAACCTTGAATGGTGCGGGTCAGCAGACGATAGCCTTCCGACTTGGTGTTCAGCGCACAGCCGCTGCCATGCGTGAGTGCCACCACACCATCGACGTTTTCAAAACCATCCAGACCACCCATGCGGTTGAAGTAATCCGCAATGTAGCGAGACACGGTCGCAGAGCAATTTACCGATGAAATAACGCCGATATAGTTGCGCGTACCGACGCCACCGAAACCGCGATCATAGCCCATGAACTGTCGGCGCTCCGCTTCCGGCAGCATACCGCGTTCTTCAATATCGACCGAAAACTGATGTTCATGCTCGGATGGCAGCATTGCGAGATTGTGCAGATGCACATGCTCACCCACCGCGATATCCTGAATGGCAACACCAATCACCTGCCCATATTTATGGACTTCTTTACCGGCCGCGATATCGCGCAAAGCTACCTTGTGACCGCGCCCGATCAGATCTCGCGCAATAACGTCACCAAGTCCGATAGGATCGCCTGCGCGAACCGAAATACGCGCAACCGCCACGTCGTCGGACGGATGCAAAAGGATTACCGGCGTCACAGCCGAAACAGCCTTGTCGTTCATTTTTCTGACCTCACTCCCAAGATCGCAACAGCGTTAAACATGAGCCCAACTATCTGGGCTCATTCTCCATCCATCGCTGCTTTGATGTATCCAGATGCGTGCGCATCGCTGCCTGCGCCAGAAGCGGATCCCTCGCCTCCAGTGCAGCATAAATCTTCTCATGCTCTGCCAAAGCATATGTCCATGTTTCGGCATTCTCATATCGGGTACGCATTTGCGCGGTCAGCGGACTATGCCGCTCGTCAAACAAATCACGCACGATACGGGCAACAACCGAATTGCCCGATTGCTCGGCAATGATCAGATGAAACTGGCGATCCAGTTCAATCGGCTTACGTTCCGCTTCAATCTGCAGCCGCATCGCATCGAGATTGCCACGCAGGCGTTCCAGCGCTTCCGTGTTGATCTGGCTGCAAGCCATGATGACGGCACTGCCTTCGATCAGCGAGCGCGCCTGCATGATTTCGAGCGGGCTTTCGCCAATCGAACCGCCTTGTGCTGGGAGTCGTGTTTCCTCAGCTGCAACATAGATCCCCGAACCCATGCGGATTTCGACATTGCCTGCAATTTCAAGCGCGATCAGTGCTTCACGTAAGGAAGGGCGCGACACGCCCAGCTGATGCGCAAGTTCGCGCTCGGCAGGAAGTCTGCTTCCAGCCGGAAAATGGCCTTCGCGGATCAGCAGTCTGACCCGGTCGGCAATCTGTTGGTAAAGCCTCCGTGGTTCCACGGAGCCAATATGCTCGCTCATGCTCTCTCCCAAATTGGCCTTACCATATTTTGAAGCCACAAAAAGTGCAATATGGCCTATTCTATTGTTATTATTACATATTGGCTAATTCGTCAGTTTTGTCGCACCTTGTTTTAGATGACTTTTAAAGAGTGGCTTGACCAATTTTACCCACTGGCATAGCTATTTCAGAACAATTCAAGGGAGGAATACATGACCGCGCAGCCATCGATTCTACAGTTTGGAACAAGCCGTTTTCTGCTCGGACATGCGGATTTCTTCATTTCGGAAGCACTGGATAAAGGTGACGCGATCGGCACAATTGCCATTGTTCAGACCACATCCAACCCTGAAAGCGCACGCCGCATTGCAGCGCTGAACAGTGGAGAAGGCTATCCGGTCATCATTCGCGGATTGCGTGACGGCAAGCCCGTTGATGAAAAACATCAGGCAAAAAGCGTGAGTGCCGCCTATTCCGCTCACACCGACTGGCAAGCCATACGCGCCTTGAGCGCACAGGTTCAGGTGATCCTGTCCAATACTGGCGACAAAGGTTTTGAGCTGGATGCAGCTGACGATGTTTCCCTGCTAAGCGAAATCGACCGCCTTCCTAAAAGCTTTCCCGCCAAACTGCTTGTGCTGCTGCATCATCGCTGGCAGATCAATCCAGATGCGCCGCTGTCGATTTTCCCGTGCGAGCTGATCTCGCGCAATGGCGACAAGCTGCGCTCGATTGTGCTTGGTCTCGCAGAAAGCTGGAGCCTGCCGAAAGCTTTCGCCCAATGGATTGAAAGCAATTGTGTTTTTGCCAACAGCCTCGTTGATCGCATCGTATCAGAACCGATCGATCCGGTCGGTGCAATTGCCGAACCCTATGCGATCTGGGCCATTGAACAGACAGACGGACTCACGCTTCCCTGCACGCATCCCGACATCGTCTTGACGGACAATCTTGCGCTTTATGAGCGTCTAAAGCTCTATCTGCTTAATCTCGGTCACACTTTCATTGCGGAGCAATGGCTGAACGGTAATCGTCCGAAGGACGAAATCGTGCTGGAAGCAATGAACGATCAAACGATCCGCAATGAACTTGAAGCGCTTTGGCGTGAAGAAGTTCTGCCGGTTTTTGCCGCTGATGGTCTGGGCGAACAGGCTGAAGCCTATGTTATTACTGTTCGCGAGCGCTTCCTAAACCCGTTCCTCAAGCACCGCATTGCCGACATTGCTTCAAATCACGCAGAAAAGAAGCAGCGCCGCTTTATACCCATCATTGCTCGCGCGAAGGAACTCGGCCTCGATCTGGAGCAGCGTCGCCTGAAGGCGGCTGTCGGCTAATCCAGTCATTCAGCTCAATTTCGGCGCGTTCCAACGCGCTGTAATTTAACAGCTTACGCAAAAGCGCAACCGTCACAGCACGAGCACGGAGGTTGAATCGGCCCTCCTCCGGCTCACCCTTTTCCTGATAGACACCAAGCTTTTCATAGAGTTGCTGTAATCTGTTCTGAACGCTTCTGAGCGACAGGTTACGCCGACGCGCGATGACACGATCCGTCAGCCCAAGTGCTATATCGATCAGAATTTCATATTCGCTTTCACTGAACCCACTGGCATGGCCGAGGCTTTTTTGCTGCAAGCCGCGCACTTCACGGTCGATCACGCATTGTGCTTCGACAAAAATGCTGCGGAGTGCCAAGCGCAGCTTGTCGTCGGAAGCCGATTTCAGCACATAGCCATAGGCCGCACCTTCCGGCACGATACGCGAGACACCGCGCACATAGGCTTCATCGGCGTAATTCGACCAGAACAGAATGCGGGTTTCCGGATTTTCCTTCCAGATGGTGCGTGCGGCTTCAATACCGTTACGCCCGCTCATCTGCAAGTCCATCACAATATGCGCGGCACGATGCATTCGGGCCAGCTTTTCACCAGTCGAGCCGTTATCCGCTTCCAGCACATCACTGCATTCGGGCAGTGCCGCACGGATCGCTTCACCCAGATAGGTGCGATGCAACGGATCATCCTCCACGATCAGAACCTGCATCTTACCCTCCAATTGGTTCATACATTTCCGGCGGCAGGTGGATCGTTACGCATGTGCCACTGCCGTCCGTGTTCTTTCTGATGGCAAAGCTCGCAGAAATGAGCCGTGCTCTTGTGCGCATATTATCGATGCCATGACCAATACGCTGCGCCTGACGATCCATACCAATGCCGTCATCCATAACTTCAACGAGAAGCCGACCACCCTTATCGCGGAGACGAACGCGGATTTCTCCAGCCAGAGCATGACGGATCGCATTGTTGATTGCTTCCTGCACAATGCGGAAAAGCGAAGTCGCGACCGTCTCTTCAAGCCTGTCGGTCATGCCGTCGCTCTGGTCTTCCAGAAACCACTCAATCGCAGTACCGCTTTCGCGGATCGAGCGGTCAAGATGGTTCTCCGTTGCCTGTGCAAAGCCGAACAGCTGAAGCACGGAAGGTTTTGCTTCTTCAATGATTTGGCGTAAGTCCTGCATACAATGCTGCAAACCGCGGAACAGCGGCTCAAGCTGTTCTCCGGAAAGGTCAGGCGCACGCGTGAGCCGCTCCACATGACGGGCAAGACGCGTAAGATCAGCCAAGGTTTGATCGTGCAAATCCATGCCGATACGATGGCGTTCTATCTCCAGAGCCTCGGTGAGTTTGAGCGCGCCAAAGCGCAAACCTTCTTCGCGGGCCCGCGCTTCCGTCTCCACAATCGCCGAGCGCTTGGCCTGTTCAGCGGCACGGATGGCAAAGAAGTATGGTGCCAGAAGATCGGCAATCGATTGCGCATTTTCCACGTCACGCGTCGAATAACTGCCGGTTTGCAAACTCGAACAGCTCAACGCGCCAATGATATTTCCCTGCGCTTTCAGCGGTACATGCAGGCGAGCTTTGAGATCATGCTCAATGATCGGCGTCGAAAACGCACCTTCAAAATGAAAGCGCGGATCGGTGCGCGCGTCGTCCGTCAGCAAATAGGCGACCTCGCCGGACAGTAGCGTGCGGATTGGACTTCCTGACAAAAGCGCGGGCGGGTTGCGGCTCCAAGCCGTCTCAATCCCGCTCTCATAGGCAATGTGAAACTTGCCATCGATCATCTTGATACAGACATCGAGATGGTCATAGGGCAGAATATGATTGATCTCGGCAGCAACGGCCTGAATGATGGAATCGAAATCGAGCTGGCCTGCCAGCAATCTGGAAATATTCAGATAGCGGTCAAGCAGGCGCGCAGGTGCTAGTTCCAGCAAGCGACTCTCCTCCCAAAGACAGATTGCTTTGCTCTTATAATACGCCGCTTCTCTACCGGCGCGTCTTGCGGGTTCCCGCAATTTTGCTGCGCAAACCCGCAGCATGGTTGCTTCGATCAGCCTTCACAGCGCAACGCATTTATTTCATCCTCGCTTCACCAGAAAATTGCCCGCAAGACAACAGGAAATGTCACGGGCAAGTTGGTGCCGTTGAGGAGCGGCGGTGCGGGAGGTTTCGCGCCACATTCAAATTCGAACAATCCGAAGTGTTATTGCGCACTGCGGGGCGGATATTTGTAACTGGGAGGAATGATATGAAGCTTGGGAAAATTCTTTTGGCATCCGCCGCACTCGCCACATTGATGGCAAGCGGTAGCGCATTTGCCGACACATCATCGAAAAAGATCGCCTTCTCCAACAATTACGCCGGTAACTCATGGCGTCAGGCCATGCTACAGAGTTGGGACAAGGTGACGAAGGAAGCCGTCAGCGCAGGTGCAGTTTCTGCAGCAGATGCTTTCACAACCGCTGAAAATCAGGCCACCGAACAGGCAGCGCAAATCCAGAACATGATTTTGCAAGGCTATGATGCCATCGTTATCAATGCCGCATCGCCAACCGCTCTTAACGGCGCAGTGAAAGAAGCCTGCGATGCGGGCATCACAGTCGTTTCGTTCGACGGCATTGTCACCGAGCCTTGCGCATGGCGTATTGCGGTTGACTTCAAGGCCATGGGCGAAGGCCAGGTTGAATATCTCGCAAAGCGTCTGCCAGAAGGCGGAAATCTGCTTGAAATTCGCGGCCTTGCAGGCGTTTCCGTTGATGACGAAATGCACGCAGGTATTCAGGAAGGCGTGAAGAAGCATCCGAACTTCAAAATCGTAGGCTCTGTGCATGGTGACTGGGCTGCAGATGTTGCACAGCGCGCAGTCGCAGGTGTTCTGCCAAGTCTGCCGAAGATTGACGCCGTGGTAACGCAGGGCGGCGACGGTTATGGTGCTGCACAGGCCTTTGCTGCTGCAAAGCGCGAAACGCCGATCATCATCATGGGCAACCGTGAAGACGAACTGCAGTGGTGGAAGCAGCAGAAAGATGCGAACGGCTATGAAACCATGTCGGTTTCCATCGCGCCGGGCGTTTCAACATTGGCTTTCTGGGTCGCACAGCAGATTCTTGATGGCAAAGAAGTCAAGAAAGACCTCGTTGTTCCGTTTCTGAGCGTCAGCCAGGAATCGCTCGATAAGGATCTCGGCAATACCCAGAAGGGTGGCGTTGCGAATGTCGAATATTCGCTGGAAGACGCACAGAAGGTCATCGCAGAAGCGAAGTAAACCTTTTCTCCCAGGGGGTGGGCGTGTCTCATGCCTGCCCCTCCCTTATCTCCAATACAGTTCGGATGCATGTCTCATTCAATCGACAAAGGCGAGGTCGTCGCCGCACGCAATATTCGCGTGCAGTTCGGTGCGGTTAAGGCACTGGATGGCGCTGAACTTGTTATCCATGAAGGCGAATGTGTCGGACTTGTCGGCCATAATGGCGCGGGCAAATCCACTATCGTCAATGTCATCAATGGCGGCCTCACCCCGCATGAAGGCAGCCTCTCCTATCACGGTGAGGCAGGCCATGGCGTGGCGACTGCCCGCAAGCACGGCATCCGCTGCGTCTTTCAGGAGCTGTCGCTTTTCCCCAATCTGACAATTGCCGAAAATGTCCGCATCATGCAGCGCGACCTTACGGGCGCGAACTGGCGCGGCAAGGCTGTTGATCTCATTGCAAAAAAGCTCAGTGAGATTTTCCCCGGTCACAAGATCGATTGCGCGGCAACCGTTGATGAGTTGTCTATTGCTGAACGGCAGATGGTTGAAATCGCCATCAATTTCACCGCTCCCGGCACACCGCCAAAGCTCGTTATTCTCGATGAGCCGACCTCATCGCTCGATGCAGGCATTGCTGCACAGCTGATGGCCTATGTGCGTCGCTTTGTCGGCACAGGTGGTTCGGTGATCCTCATTTCGCATATGCTTGGTGAAATCCTCTCAACATCCGACCGCATCGTCGTGATGAAAGACGGTAAGGTTGTCGCCAATCGCACAGCAGGCGATTTCACAAACCGCAGCCTTGTCGAAGCCATGGGCAGTGTCGAACGTGAAAAAGCGGCACGCCGCGCAGCAAAAACCGACACGACGGGCTCAGCTGTTCTCTCTGCAAAAAAGCGCGCCCATGACAGCAAGCCGTTTCAGGCTTTCAAGGGCGAAGTTATCGGCCTCGCTGGACTTGCCGGTCACGGTCAAACCAAGATGCTGCTCGATCTTTATTATGCACGTCGGCCAAACTGGTTGCCTGCACGCAATTGCGAAATCGCCTTCGTGGCAGGTGATCGCAGCCTTAACGGCACGTTTCCGCTCTGGAGCATCCTGCACAATCTCACCATAGGTTCGCTTGATCGCCTTTCATCGCTGAAGCTTGTCGATCAGAGCCGTGAAGATCAGCTCGGCGCGCAATGGAAAGACAAGATCCAGATCCGCACACCCGATATGGGCAATCGCATTCTTTCGCTTTCCGGCGGCAATCAGCAGAAAGTGCTTTTTGCCCGCGCACTTGCCACCACTGCTAATGCCATTTTGATGGACGATCCCATGCGCGGCGTGGATGTTGGCACCAAGCAGGAAGTCTATGAAATCCTGCGCCATGAAGCAGAAAATGGCCGTACCTTTGTCTGGTATTCCACCGAAATGGACGAGATCGAATTATGTGATCGTGTCTATGTCTTCCGTGACGGTGCAATCGTGACAGAACTGGTCGGCGACGAAATCACGGAAAAGAACGTGCTTGCTGCATCCTTTGAGGGAGGACACGAATAATGCGTCTCTCCGCTTCATCCCTCCGCCTGCTTACGCCGGTTTTCTCGCTCGCTTTGCTGCTGGCCGCTGTTTTCTACATGCAGCCGCGTGCGATGAGCTATACAGGCCTTAACCTGCTGTTCAATCTCGCAGTACCGATTGCACTCGCAACAATCGCGCAGATGCTCATCATGGCGGTCAATGATCTTGATCTCTCGATGGGAACCTTCGTGAGCTTCGTGGTCTGTGTAGCTGCGACCTATCTCAACACGGCGCCCCTGATCGGTGTTCTGATCCTTGCAGCAGCGATTGCAGCCTATGCAGCACTGGGTGCCATCATACATCTGCGCAATCTGCCATCTATCGTTGTCACACTCGGAATGTCGTTCGTGTGGGGTGGCCTTGCCGTTTTGCTCCTGCCCTCACCCGGCGGTCAGGCACCTGATTGGGCACGCTGGATCATGACGACCAAGCCGCCATTTGTGCCGATGGCAATCGTTGCAAGCATTCTGATTGCTATTGTCACGCATTTCATCGTCATGCGCACAACCTTCGGTGTGCTGATGCGTGGCGCAGGTGGCAATGGGCGTTCCATTGAGCGTGCGGGCTGGTCGATCACCGCAATCCGCGCCGGAACCTATGCGCTTGCTGCCTTTTTTGCAGTGCTTGCCGGTATCGCGCTTGTAGGACTGACCACCTCGGCAGATGCCAATATCGCGCTGCGTTATACGCTGCTCTCCATTGCCGGTGTCATACTTGGTGGTGGTGAATTTGTTGGCGGCCGCATTTCTCCCGTTGGCGCAGTCATCGGAGCGCTGACACTAACCCTTGCGGGTTCATTTCTCTCCTTCATGCGTATCTCACCCGACTGGCAGATTGGCGCGCAGGGCGGAATCCTCATCGTCGTGCTGGCGCTTCGCCTCTTCCTCAATCGCCTCGACCGCCGGGAGAAAAAGCAATGAGCGCTGTCTCCGTTCTCACAAGTCGTCCATGGATATGGTCGTTCATCGCAACCATTGCGGTCTGGATTATCACCGTATTGTTTACGGGCGGTGCGGGTGCCGCAGGGCTTTCTCACGCGGCTTTCACCTTCGCATCGTTCTCGGTGATTGTCGGACTCGGGCAGATGTTCGTCATCACGCTTGGTCCCGGCAATATCGACCTCTCCGTTCCTGCAACCATGACCCTTGCCGCAACATTGGCATTGAAGCTGATGGACTCGCAAGACAGCATGGTGCTGGCAGGGCTTGCGGTCGCACTTCTGATCGGCCTTGGCATTGGCATCTGCAATTATGCGCTGATCAAGCTGCTGCGCATCCCGCCAATCATTGCAACCCTGTCTATGAGCTTTCTTATCCAGTCGACCGCCATCTGGAGCAATCGCGGTCTGCGCGTAAAGCCGCCTGAAGTTCTGGCACAGTTCACCACCTCCTCTGTCTTTGGCATTCCCAATGTTGCAATCGTGGCCCTGCTCATGTCGGTTTTAGGCTGGGTGCTTCTCAAGAAAAGCATTTATGGCCGCTGGATTTCAGCCATCGGGCAAAATCCGTTTGCAGCACGTATGGCAGGTGTTCCAGTCGATGGCACACGCTTCGTGACCTATCTGCTCTGCGCAGTTCTGGCTTCGCTCTGCGGCTTCCTGCTTGCCTGTTTTTCTGGTGGCGCAGCACTCAATATGGGCGCTGAATATCTGCTGATGTCGATTGCAGTTGTCATCATTGGCGGCACGGCCGTAGCAGGTGGCGATTCCAACATCCCTGGCATTTGGGGTGCCGCACTCTTCATGTTCCTCATAGTCTCAATGCTCAACACCTACGGCTTTGGCGCCGGTGTTCGTCTGGTCCTGACAGGGCTCACCATCATTGCGGTGATTTTCCTTGCCAGCAGCCGCAGACCTGAGCGTTAAACAACATTCCTCGGAGCTATTTCCTTGTCTCAAAATCATTCGATTTACGAAATTCACGATGAACGCTTCAGACAGATGTTTGTTTCGAGCGCTGGTCTTGATGAACTTTACAGCGATTGTCGCTGGGCCGAAGGCCCGGTCTGGTTTAGTGATCTGAACTGCCTGCTATGGAGCGACATTCCCAACCAGCGTATTTTGCGTTGGGTGCCGGAAGGCGGCGTTTCTGTGTTCCGTCAGCCTTCAAATTTTGCCAATGGCAATACGCGCGACCGTGAAGGACGGCTCGTTTCCTGTGAACATGGCGGGCGTCGTGTTACCCGCACGGAAGTTGACGGTAGCATCACCGTGCTTGCGGACAGCTATCAGGGCAAGAAGCTCAACGCACCAAATGATGTTATCGTACGCTCTGACGGCACCATTTGGTTTACCGATCCGACCTACGGCATTTTGGCAGATTATGAAGGCTATAAAGCTGATCCCGAACAGCCAACACGCAATGTCTATCGACTTGATCCTAAAAGCGGCGAGCTTACTGCCGTCATCACAGACTTTGTGCAGCCAAACGGCCTCGCATTTTCGCCCGATGAAACAAAGCTGTTTGTTGCTGACAGCGCCTATAGCCACGACGAAAAAGCACCCCGTCATATCCGGGTTTTCGATGTCGTTGATGACGGCAAGCGTGTCACGGGTGGTAATATTTTCTGCACGATTGATAACGGCCTGCCAGATGGCTTTCGCTTCGATACGGATGGCAACCTTTGGACAAGTGCAGGCGACGGCGTGCATTGCTTCTCGCCAGAAGGCCAGCTTCTCGGCAAGATCAAGACGCCACAGACCGTCGCAAATGTCACTTTTGGCGGCCCACGCCGTAACCGACTTTTTATTGCGGCAACGAAATCGCTCTACGCGGTCTTTTTGACCGTCACGGGTGCGCAGTATCCGTAGTTAAAAAAGCGGCGACCTGTCAAAAAGCCAAGTCGCCGCTGAATAATGCTCACAATAATTGATATTAAAACAGCCTTTTTCACATTCCATCTTTAAAACTGCCTAAGCAGAGCAGAATGCAAATATTCTTTCTTTATTCAAACTGAACCGTCTTCTCTTCACGAATAGCTTATGCGAATCGAATCGGCCCGCATATCTGGAACCAGAAATAACAATACATTCGCAATATGACTGCATCGTACATTCAGGTGATGCTGCCCAACTCAAGCGGTTGAAACGGCACTTATCCAAACACGAGATGCCCCATATAAACAAACCGTCAATGAAACGGAAACAGTTTGTCAACAAAATGGGTCACAATAGCGTGACAAACTTAAGTAAAAAGTGAAACATATTATCGTTTTATAAGCATCAACAAATTATATAAATTAGGTAACTCTACTTTAATAACAACTTTTATTAGGAGTTGTTTCTGCTAGCGCTGAATCATTGAAACCGCTCTGTCTCTTTGTTTTATCGCATTATCCGACGCAAAACCGGTTCCCATTTTTGCTGGAAATGCTCTAATTTAGCTTATGCTGATTGCTTTAGATGCAGCTGTTCATGACCTGGTGCGCGATAGCGAATATGGCAACCGCGTACTCCATAATATTCGACGTCGACTTCAACACCGAAAACACTGCGAATACATTCGGCCCGTAGTACCTCGCGCGGAGTACCCAGCGCCACAATCTGCCCCTTGTTCATCACCGCGATACGATCACAGAACATCGCCGCATGGTTGAGGTCATGAAGTGCCGCAACAACTGTTAGCTCTTGACGCCTGACAAGATCGAGCAAACCAATCTGGTGGCCAATATCGAGGTGATTGGTCGGCTCATCCAGAAGCAGAATCTGAGGCTCCTGCGCAAGCGCACGCGCAATATGCACGCGCTGACGTTCACCACCTGAAAGCGTATGCCAATATCGATTGGCCAGATGCGCCATATCCACATTGGCTAAAGCCCGTTCGACAATGACATCATCCACATCAGACCATGGCGATAAAGCACCCAGATAGGGTGTTCGCCCCATTTCAACGGCTTGCCGTGCAGTGATGCGATCGGTTGTGCCTGCCTGCTGCTCGACAAGCGCAAGTTTGCGCGCGATCTCGCGACGGTTAAGCTTATGGATCGGCGTTCCGCACAATTTTACTTCGCCAGCGCGACTGCGACGCACACCGGAAAGCAGTGAAAGCAAACTCGTTTTACCGGACCCATTCGGTCCGATAATGCCGAGGAATTCCCCTTCTTTCACATCAAGCGAAACATCCCGCAGAATTTCTGCGCCACCTGCCGACCAGCCAACATTTTTCGTCGAAAGCATCATGATTGATCCCTCCTCTGCCCGAGCAAGAGTGCAAAGGCCGGTGCGCCGACCAGAGCCGTAATTACCCCAATGGGTAGAACCTGACCCGGAATGATTATTCGTGACAGGATATCGGCGAGGATCATGAAGATTGCACCAATCAGTGCGGCTGCCGGCAACAACCGCCCATGGCGAACACCGACGACCATTCGGGCTGCATGTGGAATAACCAGACCGATAAAGCCGATTGAGCCGACAATGGAAACCATGACCGCCGTCATCATGGCACTGACACCAATCAGAACCGCGTAAACGCGACGCACTGGAATACCCAACGAGGCGGCAGATTCAGCGCCGAAGATGAAGGCATCAAGCGCCCGTGCGTGCCAAAGGCAAATTGCAAGGCCAATGATACATGCAGGAAAGGCAAGTGCCGCGTCAGGCCAGCGGACACCCGACAGATTGCCGAGAAGCCAGAACATGATGCCGCGAGCTTGCTCGGCATTTGCAGCCTTCGTCACGATAAACGAAGTCAGTGCGTTGAAGAGCTGAGACCCCGCGATACCTGCCAGAATAATTGCACTGTTTCCTCGCCCTGCTCTTAGCGCCAGCAGCGAGACCAGAAGAAATGCTATGATCGCTCCTATAAACGCACCCAGCGAAAGCGACAGAACCCCGGCGCCGATGCCTAGAATGGCAACGCTGACCGCACCTGTGGACGCACCAGCGGAAATGCCCAGAATATAGGGGTCAGCCAACGAGTTACGCAGAAGCGATTGCAGCACCACACCGGAAAGGGCAAGTGCTGCACCACAACATGCGGCAACCACCGCACGACTGAGACGATAGCTCCAGACAATACCTTCATCTATCGGCTCAAGCGGATAGCCCGCATTCCAGACGCGGTTGGCGATTGTTTTCGCCACCACGTCAAGAGGTATCGCAGTTTCACCAATTGCAGCGCCCAGCCACAAGGCACCGAGAAGCAGGACAAGCGCCAGCGCTACGAACAGCAACCTGCCGCTCATGCCCTTGCCAAGATGAATGCCAGAAGTGGCTGCGCGTGCTATCACTTGTTGAGATCCGAAGCGGCAATATCCGCAGCAAGCGTTTCAATACCTTCGATCACGCGGAGCGAAGTGCTCATCGACTGCGCATCCATATCGAAGACATGGCCGCCTGAGACGGCTGGCATTAGCTTGGTAACAGCATCACTTTCAAGGAACTGGTGCTTCACAGCAATGTCGTCGGCAGGATAACGACGGCGATCAAGCTTCGCTGCAACGATCATCGACGGGTTGGATTTCGCGATTGTTTCCCAACCGACAGTTGGCCACTCTTCTTCGCTCTCGATCACATTCTTGATGCCAAGCGCGGAAAGGATATAGGCGGGAGCACCAAATTTACCGGCTGCATAGGGATCAGCATCGATCTGCGTGCTGGAGAACCAGACCATCGCGGAAAGCTTGCCATTTGTGGAGCCAATTTTCTCACGCGCAGCAGCTTCACGAGCCTTCAAGTCCGCAACGAGCTTTTCACCGCGATCCTGTACGTTGAAGATCTCAGCAAGTTCAGTGATTTCCTGATAGACGATTTCCATCTTGAAAGGTGCCGTGCGGACGCCATCGCCGCCGCCGGAATTATCCTTGCCTACACAATCGGAGGGTGAGGTGTAGGTTGGAATGCCCAATTCTTCAAATTGTTCAGGCTTACCGACAATGCCCATCGGGCCAACGTGCCACTGAAAATCAGCAGTGACGATTTCAGGCTTTTCCGCCAGCACACTTTCAAAGCTTGGGTCGTTGTCCGCAAGGCGCTTGACCTTTGCATTAACTTCTTCAAAACCCTTCAGAACAGGGCCAAACCAGACAGCAGTACCGACAACTTTGTCGCCAAGACCGAGGCTGTAAAGAATTTCTGTACTGCTCTGACCAACGGCCACAGCGCGGGTTGGTGCCTGTTTGAACGTAACATCGCGACCGCAATTTTTCAGCGTCAGCGGATACTGAGTTTCAGCAGCTTGTGCAGCGAAGCCACTCGCAAGAATAGCAACTGCTGAGAAGGCAACGCGAAACGACGTCTTGCCGATAAAGTTCATTTAAAACCCCGAAATGATAAGAGAAAAAGCCGCATCAAACGGCGGAAGCGATCCGGCGCGTAAAGAAGACGGACATATCCGGGGATATGAATGACGATGGGAGGCAACGTCCTGCGACGCTTAAAGCTGTCATAACCAACTCTCCTGCACCGGGCATCCCCGCCCGTGACAATGGACTACGTTAGACGGCAGGTCTCCTGGCTCACAGATATTCGCTGTTCATCTGCCTTCCCGAGCTGTTTGGAACAGTCTCAGTGACATGACGCTTTGAGGCATCACAAGGATGAACGGCAATCCGCTTACAGTTGCGGGGGCAGCCACGGTCTCGGTCCCTTTTGGGTCGTCCTCACCGTGTTCCCTATTAATCCCCTTCACTCTCGGTCGGGGAACCGTCGTAACTGTATTACATCGCGCCGATATAAGCGTCAAGCGAGCCGGGCCGCTTATTCAGCCCTATAAAATCGCCATATAAGACTTTTTGCTAATACGATATTGCAAGTAAAAACAAGCGATGCTGCTTGCTGGTATATTGTAATTCTCTCCTGTAGTCTCCAGATCAGGAGTCTCTGCTTGGGAAGCAGGGGTTTTTGAGGAGGGCTGTCGCAAAGACAGCAACAAAATGCACGCAAAGTGCATTCAGGGAGGATTTATGCGTAAATGGATTCTGGCCATTTCGTCGGTGGCAGCACTTGCAATGGCGGGCGCGGCTTCGGCAGAAGATTACAAGGTATTGGCGCCAGCAGCACCGGGCGGCGGCTGGGACCAGACAGCACGCACCATGCAGAACGTGCTTCAGGATGAAAAGATTTCCGGCAGCGTTCAGGTCATTAACGTTCCGGGCGCAGGTGGCACGATTGGCCTGGCTCAGTTCGTCAACCAGAACAAGGGCGACCCGAGCCAGCTCATCGTTGGCGGCTATGTCATGGTCGGTGCGATCCTGACCAACAATTCGCCCGTCAATCTCGACGCGATCACGCCAATCGCCCGTCTCACCGGCGAATATGAAGCCATCGTCGTTCCGGCATCGTCCGACATTCAGAACCTCGGCGATCTTGTTGCCAAGCTCAAGGCCGATCCGGGCTCCGTTTCCTGGGGCGGCGGCTCGGCAGGTGGTACGGACCACATTACAGCTGGTCTTTTTGCCAAGGCCGCAGGCGTTGACCCAACAAAAGTCAACTACATTGCCTTTTCCGGTGGTGGTGAAGCGCTCGCTGCAATTCTTGGCAATCAGGTAACAGTCGGCATTTCCGGCTATGGCGAATTCGACCCACAGATCAAGGCTGGTACGCTTCGCATTATCGGTATTTCCAGCGATGAACGCGTTGAAGGCATCGACGCTCCAACCTTCAAGGAAGGTGGCGTCGACGTTTCGATCCAGAACTGGCGCATGGTCGGCGCCGCTCCGGGCATCACCGCCGAACAGGAAGCGGCCGTCAATGCGGATATCGAAAAGATGGTGAAGTCTGAATCCTGGCAGAAGGCACTGGCCGACAAGGGCTGGGCCGATACCTATCTTGCAGGCGATGCTTTTAAAGAGCAGCTCAAGAAAGATGTGGCGTCCACTGAAACCATCCTCAAGGAAATCGGCCTCGTCAAATGACAGGATCTGAACAGCATGGAGAGCGCCGTTCCGTTGGAACGGCGCCAGACTACGCAGCTCTTGTCATAGCCCTAATCCTTGCTGCAATTGCTATCGCAATTGCCTGGTCAACGGCCTATGGCAACAATGTGCTGTCTTACTCGCCCGTTGGGCCTAAAACCGTGCCCTATATCATTGCAGCTGGGCTATTCATCCTGTCTATCTGGACCGTAATCAGCGCATTGAAGGGCGAGTTTCCCGAACGTGAACATCAGGAAATTGCACCTATGGCGTGGATTGTCGGCGGTCTGGTTGTCCAGATGCTGACCATGAAAACCATGGGCTTTTCCATCGCAACGGGTTTGCTGTTTGCAGCAACGGCGCGCGGATTTGGCTATCGCAAATTCTGGATAAGCGTGCCGGTCGGCATCGTCTTCTCATTCGTCATCTGGTTCATTTTTGCACGCGGCCTGCAGCTATCGCTGCCGTCAGGCTGGCTTGAACAATTCGTTTAAGGCGAAAGAACATGGATACAATCACTCTGCTCGCCAACGGACTACTGGTGGCCCTTGAGCCATCAAACCTTATTTACGCGCTGATTGGCGTCACACTTGGTACGGCTGTTGGCGTGCTACCGGGCATCGGCCCAGCACTTACAGTGGCGTTGCTTCTGCCCGTTACCTATAAACTCGACCCCGCCGGTTCTCTCATCATGTTTGCCGGTATTTATTACGGCGGCATGTATGGCGGATCGACCACCTCGATCTTGCTGAATACGCCCGGAGAAAGCGCCTCCATCGTCACGGCATTGGAGGGCAATAAAATGGCCCGAGCGGGGCGCGGTGGGCCAGCCCTTGCAACCGCTGCAATCGGCTCGTTCATTGCAGGCCTGATTGCAACGCTGGCTCTGGCATTCGTGGCCCCGTGGGTGGTGAAATTCGCCCTCTCCTTCGGACCTTCGGAATATTTCGCGCTGATGTTGCTTGCATTCATGACCGTCTCGGCGGCATTTGGCGATTCCACATTGCGCGGCCTCACCTCGCTGTTCATCGGTCTGACGCTTGGCCTTATCGGCATCGATCAGCTGACCGGACAGGCCCGTCTGGTCATGGGCACGCCGAACCTTCTCGATGGCATCAATGTTACCACGCTTGCGGTGGCGCTGTTTGCTATTGGCGAGACCTTGGCGGTGGTTTCCAAAAAGCTCAGCCCCGACGATGAAGTCATCGCCGTCAAAGGCTCAGTCTGGATGACCAAGAATGACTGGAAGCGCTCATGGATGCCATGGCTGCGTGGAACGGCAATCGGCTTTCCGATTGGCGCTATGCCAGCGGGCGGCGCGGACGTTTCAAGCTTTCTGTCCTATTCGGCAGAACGCCAGTTCTCCAAACATCCGGAAGAGTTTGGCAAAGGCGCCATTGAAGGCGTTGCAGGCCCGGAAGCCGCCAACAACGCATCGGCTGCGGGTACTCTCGTGCCACTGCTGACGCTCGGTCTTCCAACCACTGCAACGGCGGCAATCATGCTGGCTGGTTTTCAGCAATTCGGCTTGCAGCCGGGACCATTGCTCTTTGTCACCAATGCACCGCTGGTTTGGGGGCTGGTTGCAAGCCTTCTGGTCGCCAATCTGATGCTGCTGGTGCTGAACCTGCCGCTGATCGGCCTTTGGGTGAAGATGCTCACCATCCCGCGCCACTGGCTTTATGCGGGCATTCTGGTCTTCGCTACGCTTGGTACTATCGGTGCCAACGCATCCACATCAATGCTGTTTGGTCTTCCGGTATCGTTTGAACTGGGTCTGCTTCTGGCTTTCGGTTTGCTTGGCTATGTGCTGCGCCGCTTCTCATACCCGATTGCACCGGTTGTCGTGGGCCTGATCCTCGGACCCATGGCAGAGAAAAGTCTGCGTCAGGCACTGCAGATCAGCCAGGGCAACCCGATGACACTGGTACATTCATGGGTATCGATAACGCTGATTGCACTGGCAATCGCGGCAGTCGTCGTGCCGATGATTATGCGCCAGCGCGGCAAGGGCGAATTGCTCAAACAAATGGCAACAGACGAAGACTAGAGCATAGTCCGACCAGAGTGAAATGCACTCAAAAAACAAAAAGCCCCGGGAAACCGGGGCTTTACTTCAATAAACAACTACAAGCTTAGTCGTGGATCTTACGGAACTGAGCCACGTCGATGCCGAGCGTCTCAAGGTCTTTTGCCATTGGCTGATGGCCAACACGCAGGGCAGCGGAAGCGCGAACGGCACTACCGAATTGCGCAAAGGCACGACCGAAACGATTATTAAAGCGGGCAAACATTTTCATCTCCATCACGGACACCTTATTGGTCCGCACCATTGAGATGGTATTTCACAACTTCTGTTTGAAGTGATGCCTTTGCATAAGAGCCATGCAGAAACTGCATATAACGATATTTATCCCTATTGATTGGGATCAATGAGGCTTCGGTTTCCAACTGCCAATCTGCCCTTATCAAAGGAAGGAGAAAACCATGTCAAACACCCCTCACACGCTTGGTGAAGAGTTTCCCGGTCAGTTGGTTGCCATTCATGCCCTGAAGGCCGCTGACCCGCGTTTCGCTCGCATTCTGGAGGAATATGACTCGGTCAATGACCGTATTCATCGGGCCGAAAGCAAGATAGCACCTGTCAGTCAGGAAGAGGAAACCAACCTTCGCAAGCAGCGGCTTGCACTGAAAGACACCATTGAGCAAGCATTAGCCCAATAACAACTGAGCTGGCCACGGCAGCGGCGGCGCTCCAAAAAATTTTCAGACGCGTATCTTTGTCCGAAAACCGCTACACATTTTTCGGGATGCGCTCTAGTCGCCTCTGTCTGGTCTTACCGATCGTTCCATCTTTCCAACCGCGATCAGCATGATAACGGCGATGGCCGTTGCCATAATCGCGATGTGCCACAATCCGAGGCCGCTTGCGAGACCGATAGCTGCAGCAAGCCACATGCCCGCACCCGTTGTAATGCCGGTAATCTGGCCTTTGGCAAAGATGATAAAGCCAGCCGCAAGAAACGCGACGCCGCTGGTTATCGCTTCTACAAGACGCGAAGGGTCCATGCGGATGTTTTGATCGTCGAAAACCGGCACATTCACCAACTCAAGCGATACGATTGTGAAGGTTGCTGATGCGAGACAGACCATCATGTGGGTCTTCAACCCTGCCGGTCGCTTTCGCCATTCTCTTTCAAGACCGATAACCGCGCCAAGAAGAGTTGCGAGCAACATTCTTGCCAATACGACTGGCAGGCTCAGCATATTATCGTGTGTGAATTCGGCCCAGAATTGATCCATGCCCTTCAACGGAAATTCTCGGCTTTTGTTCCGGCGGCTTGAAACGCAATATGTATCCGCAATTCATATTGGTTTTTAAAGATCAATTGCCGGAAGCAGGCTGAACAGTTTCGGTGCTGGCTGGTGGCACCGAGCCTTCACTATTGGAAGGCACTTCAGGTGCAATTGCGCTACCGAAAAGCTCAACAAGCAGCCAGACAACTGCAGCTGCAGCTATGCTAACCAGCAAAATTACAAGAACGGGTTTGCCCTCACGACCCTGTCGCGCTTCACGCGGGCTGACCTGTTTCATGAAACAATACCTCCCTTTCTGGACGCTCCTACAATAGCCCAATGATTGGGTAGTGGTTTTGTTCCATAGGGAAGAAGCTATCCAAAATTGCCCGGCAATATTACGGGATTCCATGAAGAACAATATCCAGAATCACGAAATTTCAATGACTTGTTGGAATCTTCTTTTAAATTACAAAAAGATCCCAACGTTCCACTCAAATACAGCGACTGCGGCATGTCACACAACATGCTGCTCTGTTTCAGGCACTGTTTACAGTATATGTTGGAAAATTAGATGGTACGGACGGGTGGATTCGAACCACCGACCTCAGGAGCCACAATCCTGCGCTCTAACCAACTGAGCTACGACCGCGTACCTAAATCTCAACGAACTCGCTTCGGTGTCCGTCGACAGGGGGTCACATACGGAGAATCGAACCACATTGCAAGTGATTATAATGATCTTTTTTGAAGATTTCCCCGTTTGTTAGCTCGAAAGCCGCAATCGTTAAAATTCGACGCAATCCGGTTACCATGTTTTATGCATGGTTGTGCATAAACGCGGATTATCCACCGACACATAAAATTGCCTTACCTGCATTAACTAATGGAACAGAAAGTAAGGTCCATATCGAATGCAAATATGGACCCGAACCCGCAAGAGGCTTATTAACAGGTCGTTAAGAGGTTTCTTGGGTGGACGGAAGAACAGGTAAAGGACCGGTATGTCAGGATCATACCCCTTCATCGATATTGCCGCGCTGGATCAAATCCGCGAAGGTTTTGCCAAGGGCGACGCGCAGCTCGTGCTGACGCGCGACTTATCGACAGTGCTTTGGGCAAATGGCGCTGGCGCAAGCCTCTTTGGCCATGATCGTATCGAGGACCTGATCGGTGGCGCCCTTGATTTGCCGGTCGCGACGCGCCGACAGATTACAGCTTCCACCGATGAGACCGACATCGCGCCCAGGATTGTTGCCGTTCGTCTGGGCGGGGGAATGCGGGCCGAACTGACCCGCCTGAAGATTTCGAATATTGTCCTGCCCGATGGCATTGAAGCCTTGCTGATGTCTGTCGACCGGCAGGATGTTAAGCCCGGCGATATTATTTCCGGCCTCGCCGATGACACAACGCATGTCGCACTGATTGATGCACAGGCGAAAATTCTTGCTGCGAGCTCACGTTTTGCAGCGCTTGATATTTCCGCATCCACCCTTGAAGATCTGATCGTCGAAGCAGAAGATGCGGATGATCACCTGGTCAAGCGGCGTATCCGTGCGGGAAAGCATTCAGTTCCGGGCGCGCTGGCGCGTCTCTCAGACAACCCCGCTTTGCACCTGCTCTGCATTATCGGCGAAGCGTCACAGCCGACTTTGATCGCCGATACGCCTTTGGCTGAACAAAACATCGTGCCCACAGTGAAAGAAGCAACGGTCGAGACCGAAGAGATCCAGAAGCCGAAGGAATTTGCGTTTGATCGTGACGGCGCACCAGCCCGCTTCATATGGAAGACGGATGCGGCCGGTTCATTTACCGAACTATCGCCAGAACTGGGCATTATTATCGGGCCTAATGCTGCCGATGTTATCGGTCGCCGCTTTGCGGAAGTGGCGAATGTATTTGGCTTCGACACGGATGGTGCTATCGCCGTTCTGCTGCAAAAGCGCGATACCTGGTCCGGTAAAAAGCTGCTTTGGCCGGTTGAGGGTACAAACCTCCGCGTGCCAGTAGAGCTTGCCGCCCTTCCCGTTTACTCGCGTGATCGCGAATTTATCGGTTTCCGTGGTTTCGGCCTTGTGAACCCTCAGGATGCAGAAGCAGACCCTGAAACCATCGGCATTGTGCTGGCTGGCGGTGTTCCGCAGAAGCGGGTTCCAGAAGCACAACAGACCGCTCTGCCGCTCGACGGTGCGGACGATGATGTTCTGGCGCTTTCAGAAGAAGTTGCGAATGACGATCATCCTTCAGAAGCCAAATATCAGCCACCTGTGGTTCTGACTCCTAATCCGGGTCGTCGGGAATCCGACAAGGTGCTTGAGCTTCTCAACGCTGCAGCCCGCGAAAAAGTCGCGGCGGATCACGAAAAAGAACACAAGACGAAGACTGACAAACGCCCTGAAGGCGGCCTGACTGCCACCGAGCGCAATGCATTCCGCGAAATCGCTGATCGTTTGCGTAAGCAAGGTCTCGCAAACTCGCGTCAGGATCAAGATGCAACAGATGAGAAGCCGGTTGCAGCCGAGCAAATAAAACCTGCCGCCGAACGCGCCTCACCTGTCGCGCTGGTTTCGGAACCTGCTCAAACAAATTCCGGCGAACAGCCTGCCACAGAGGCCGCAACACCCGCTGTTTCTGAAGAAAAGGTGTTTGCTGATGAAACGGCTTTGCTTGCCAATCTGCCTGTGCCGGTGATTATTCAGTCTGGCGGCGATATCCATTACGTCAATCAGGCGCTGCTTGATCTGACGGGTTATGACGCAATTGAAGACATTCGTAAGGCTGGTGGCGTTGATGCGCTTTTCAACAGCGAAGCCGACGACAGTGAAAAGCGCCAGGGCATGGTGCTACGTCATGCCGACGGCCATGAAGAACCGGTCGATGCACATCTTAATGCGATCAACTGGCGTTCTGGCCGCGCATTGATGCTGAGCCTTATGCCAGTCGCGGTTGAAGCGACTGCCCCTGTTCAAAGCACACCAGAACTGGCCCCTGAGGATCGCTCTGAAAAACAGGAACTGCAAGCCCATATCGAAGAGCTCAAGACCATTCTTGACACCGCAACCGATGGTGTTGTGCTGATTGATCCTGAAGGCCGCATTCGCTCGATGAACCATTCGGCCTCGGCGCTGTTTGGCTATGATCAGGGCGATACGGAAGGCAAGTTCTTCTCCATGCTCTTTGCCATCGAAAGCCAGCGTGCGGCGATGGATTATCTGCATGGCCTTTCCGGCAATGGCGTTTTAAGTGTCCTCAATGATGGACGCGAGGTGATTGGTCGTGAAGCACAGGGCGGTTTCATTCCGCTGTTCATGACCATCGGCAAGCTGCCGCATACAAACGGTTATTGTGCAGTTCTGCGCGACATTACACAGTGGAAGCGCACCGAGGAAGAACTGACCAATGCACGTCGCGAAGCCGAACGTGCATCCAGTCAGAAAACAGAATTCCTTGCGCGTATCAGCCATGAAATTCGCACACCCCTCAATGCCATTATCGGCTTTTCGGAACTGATGTCCGATGAAAAATTCGGCCCGATCGGCAACGAGCGTTATCGCGACTATCTGCGTGACATCAACCGTTCCGGCAACCATGTACTGGCATTGGTCAACGATCTCCTTGATATTTCAAAGATCGAGGCCGGTGCGCTCGACATGCAGTTCGAAGCGGTTTCGCTCAATGACGCTATTGGCGAAGCCATTGCGCTCATGCAGCCGCAGGCCAATCGCGAACGTGTCATTATCCGTTCCAGCTTCCAGTCGAACCTGCCGGATATCGTAGCCGATGCGCGATCAATCAAGCAGGTCGCACTCAACCTGCTCTCCAATGCCGTGCGCTTCACCGCAACCGGCGGACAGGTTATCGTTTCGACGAATTATGAACTGAATGGCGATGTCGTGATGCGTGTGCGTGATACCGGCGTCGGTATGACCAAGGCTGAAATCGAACAGGCACTGAAGCCGTTCCGTCAGGTCAACACCATGCAACGTCGTCAGGCCGAAAGCGCGAAAGACTGGCGTAACGAAGGCACGGGACTTGGACTTCCGCTGACCAAGGCGATGGTTGAAGCCAATCGCGCACAGTTTGCCATCGACTCCACACCCGGCCAGGGAACTGTGGTGGAAATCGTTTTCCCACCCACACGCGTTCTCGCGGAATGATCTAAGCGTATCCCGAAAAGTGGGAACCGGTTTTCGGAAAAGATAGAGCATTTTCTTTAGGAGATGCTCTAGATATGAATAAAAGCCCTCCAGCCGGAGGGCTTTTCATTTGCAAACAAAAAAAGCGCCAGCAAAAGCCAGCGCGATAAATCTCAGAGACAAAGACACGAAAGCAAGTGACAGATAAGCACAACAAGCGGCTCCATCATTACTCAGTGTTGCATTCTTTATCGCGCCTAGCTGGTTAATACGGCCTTAAAATCCGATGTCGGAATTTAGAGATTGGAAACTCCTGTAAAATCAGGGTTAATTTCTGAGAAACAATTGTTTAACCATAAGATGGAATCAGCATAGGCGGCTTTGCTTTGCCACAGTGCTGAGCTAGTTTAGATTACGGAATATGTCTCACTGATAGGATGGTTGATGCGCTGGCCGAAGTTTATGCGCCTTATTATTGCGCTCGTCATTCTGGGCGCGGCAGCGGTAGCTACCCTGCTCGCGATCATACCTTTCATCGTCTCAACCGATGCGATCCGCATTCGTGTGGCGCAGGAAATCAGTGCGTGGACCGGCTATAGTGTTGAACTGCGTGAAGCACCGCGCTTGCGCGTGTTTCCTGTTCTTCGGGCTTCACTCGATGGCGTGACACTTAGCAAACTGTCCGATCAGGGTGCCAAGCCTTTCATGAGCGCCAACCGCATTGAAATCGAGCTTTCGCCGCTTGATGCTATCATGGGCAGGCTGTCATTCTCTGAAACACAGATTGTAAGGCCGCATTTTAACATTGGCGGTCCGGTCGATAATTTTTCTGAGCTGCTGGATGCGATTGCAAGTTCGAACGGCCGGTTGGGCACAGCGATACGCGCGCAACGCGCCTTGCAGCAGCAAAACGGTGGCAATGACAAGACGCTTGCAACACAGCAGGCTTCCCAGCCTTTTGGTCGCGTTGTGGTTCGCGACGGCACAATCTCGTTCAACCACCCGGATTCGGAAGAAGAACCGAAGGAAGACCAGCAGATCACCAAGGTGAATGCCACGCTCGAATGGCCACGCACATCAAGTGCTGCAACGCTTCGCGGCAGTGCGCTATGGCGCGGCGAAAACACCCAGTTCAGCCTGACTGCAGCGCAAGCCCTTCCGTTGCTCGCAGGTGGCACTTCTGACGTGACCGCGAGCTTTACATCCAACCCGGTCAACATCACCTTTGAAGGCAAAGCCAATATTTCCAATGATCGCTTCTTTGAAGGCGCTTTGAGCGCCAAGACGCCTTCATTGAGCAATTCGCTGCGTTGGCTTGCCTTGCCACCTGTCGCGGGCAGCACAGAAATCGGCGCCTTCTCGCTCGACTCCACCATCACCTCCACACCGCGTCGGTTGAAATTTGCCGATGTCGAGATGACGACGGATGAAAGCCCGGCCAAAGGTGTGATCGAGATTGGATTTGAGCAGGAAACGCCCGCCGTCACCGGAACGCTCGCTTTTGAGAAACTGAACCTGCGTCGCCTGTTTTCGATCTTTGTGCCGCTGCCTGTAAACCAGCCCCGCTCGCCGAGCGAACGTGATCAGAACGAACGCGACACCATTGATACAAGCTTCATCAATCGATCCGAGTTGGATTTGCGGCTGTCAGCACAGACGGCAACTGCGGGGCCGGTCTCAATGACGGGTGTGGCTGCAGCCGTCCAGATCAGAGGCGGCCGTGCGATGTTCGATATCGGCGACGCCAAAGCCTTCAATGGTATTCTTCAGGCCAATCTCCAGATTGTGCGCGATTTGAAGACCGCCAGCGGCGAGTTGCGCTTTAATGCCTCCGACATTGATAGCTCGCAGCTCTTTGCGGCGCTCGGCTTTGACAAACCTTTCATCAATGGCAAAGGCAATGTGTCGTTGTTCATGAAGGGACCGGCCAATCGCTGGTCCGGCTTGCTCAACAATGCGCAGGGCAATGTCTCGGTGCAGTTGAACAATGGCCAGATGCAGGGCTTTTCGGTTCAGGACTTTCTGACCAAGGCACAAAGCCAGGGCTTCTTTGCCCTTGAGCGACAGGACAATGTCTCGCTCGCCTTCAATCGCCTCGATATGAAAGCAAACCTCTCGGATGGCGTGGCATCGCTGGAAAATGCCACATTGGCAACGTCGGAAGGCACGCTCAACCTTGCTGGCATTGTGCCTTTTGTCGATCGCAGTCTGGCGCTGAGTGGAGAAGTTATCTTCCCTGACAGCCAGCCCCAGCAACAGCAGAATGCCGACAATCAGCAGGGCCAGCCAGCCCAGGGCGATCAAAACGCTCAGGGCGCGGCAGCGAAACCGCCGCTTCATTTCTTCGTCGGCGGCTCGTGGGATCGACCATTTATCTCCCCATCATCGACAGGAAGCGGAACGGGGCAGTAAACCTGCCCCGGCGCATTTTTCTACAGATTATCCGATGCGGAATGCCGCCTGCTCATCACGGCGACGCTGCACTTCGCGGCGCTTGTTGACAACCGATGCAATGATAACACCTGTCGTCACCAGGGCGATAAGAATGGTACAAACCGCATTGATTTCCGGCGTCACACCCAGCCGCACCTGTGAGTAAATCTTCATCGGAAGCGTTGTTGCACCCGGACCCGATGTGAAGCTTGCAATCACCAGATCATCAAGCGAAAGGGTGAAGGCCAGCATCCAACCGGAAACCACCGCTGGCAGAATAACCGGCAAAGTGATTTTCATGAATGTGGTTACGGGTGGCGCGCCAAGATCCATCGCCGCCTCTTCCAGTGAATGGTCAAAGCTCACCAGACGCGACTGCACAACGACTGCAACGAAACACATCGAGAAGGTGATGTGTGCGAGCGTCACAGTCCAGAAGCCACGATCAAAGTTCATCGCCACGAACAAAAGCAGCAGTGAAAGACCGGTGATGACATCCGGCATGACCAACGGCGCATAGACCATGCCCGAAAACAGGATGCGCCCGCGAAACCGCGTGTAGCGGGTCAATGCCAGGGCTGCCAGCGTGCCAAGCACAGTTGCAATCGTGGCCGATAACAGCCCGACGCGGATCGTCACCCATGCCGCATCCATCAGCGCCTGATTGCGGAACAGTTCCACATACCATTTGGTCGAGAAGCCCGCCCAAACAGTGACCAGACGGGATTCATTGAACGAATAGATAACCAGCAGAACTATCGGCAGGTAGAGAAAGGCAAAGCCGAGCGCGACTGACGCGATGTTAAAACGGGACCAGTTGTTCTGCATCTTATTTCCCCTTCTCCTGCTGGCGCGCCTGCGCCTGCTGGAAAATCACAATCGGCACGATAAGCAGGAGCAGCAGAACCACTGCCACCGCCGAAGAAACCGGCCAGTCGCGATTGGAGAAGAACTCACTCCAGATTGTTTTACCGATCATCAGTGTCTGCGAACCACCAAGAAGATCAGGGATCACGAACTCACCAACGGCCGGGATGAACACAAGGAAACAACCCGCCACGACACCTGCAAGTGACAACGGAAACGTGATTTTCCAGAAAGCCGAGAAAGCTGTGCAACCCAGATCCTGTGCCGCTTCGATCAGCGAATAATCCATCTTTTCGAGTGACGAATAGATCGGCAGGATCATGAACGGCAGGTAGGAATAGACGATACCGATAAAGACGGCCGTATCCGTGTTCAGAATGTTAAGCGGCGTATCGATGACATTGAGCCACATCAGGAACTGGTTAAGCAGGCCTTCAGGCTTGAGGATACCGATCCACGCATAAACGCGGATAAGGAACGATGTCCAGAACGGCAGAATGACCAGCATCAACAATGTCGGGCGAAGACTTTGCGGCGCACGCGCCATGCCATAGGCCATCGGATAAGCGACAAGCAACGTCAGGAACGTCGAGATTGCTGCAATCCGCACGCTGGAGAGATACGCCATATAGTAAAGCGGATCATCCATCAGCCAGAGGTAATTATCAAAGGAGAGCTGCTTCACGCGCTCCCATGCAAGGCTGAAGCCCTGCGTCAGATCAATGACCGGCTGATAAGGCGGGATCGCCATCGTGACTTCGGACAACGAAATCTTGAAGACGATGAAAAATGGAACCAGAAAGAAGATCAACAGCCACAGATAAGGCACTGCGATCACGAGGCGACTGGTTATGGAAGCAATGAGCTTTTGCATGTGCTTCCCCTCCTCAGGCTGTCAGCACCAGACCGGCATCGGTATCGAACGAAACCCATACGCGCTCATCATAGGTCAGCGGGTTTTCCGTCTTGCGCACGGCATTCAGGCTTGCAGCCTTGATGGTACGGCCATTGTCGAGACGAACGTGGAAAACCGTCATATCGCCAAAATAGGCAATATCCCAAAGCTCACCCTCAACCGCATTGACGGAGGTTTCTTCCGGCTTTTCGCGGGTGATGCGTGTCTTTTCAGGACGCACCGCATACCAGACTTTCTGGCCAGCGCTCAGCTGCTCGCGAGTTTCGGTCTGAATATTGAAGCCGAATTTTTCGGTGGCGATTTCTGCCTCACCGTTCGCGGCCTTCACCACTTCGCCTTCGATGATGTTCACGTTGCCGATGAAGTCGGCCACGAACTTCGAGCCGGGCGCTTCATATACTTCGGCAGGTGTTGCCACCTGCATGATACGGCCCTTGTCCATGACGGCGATACGATCGGACATTGTCATGGCTTCTTCCTGATCGTGGGTGACGACCATGAAAGTGAGACCAAGCTTGACCTGCAAATCCATCAGCTCGAACTGTGTTTCTTCGCGCAGCTTCTTGTCGAGCGCGCCAAGCGGTTCATCGAGCAGCAGCACTTTTGGACGTTTCGCAACGGCGCGAGCCAAGGCCACACGCTGGCGCTGACCGCCCGAAAGCTGATGCGGCTTGCGCTTGCCATATTGCTCAAGCTTCACGAGCTTAAGCATTTCAGCAACGCGGGCATCGATTTCCGATTTTGCCATGCCGTCCTGCTTGAGACCGAAAGCAATATTGTTTTCAACAGTCATATGCGGGAACAGTGCATAGGACTGGAACATCATGTTTACCGGACGCTTATAGGGAGGAATGCCGCGCATATCCTGACCATCAAGGGTGATTCGACCAGATGTCGGCTCTTCAAAACCAGCCAACATACGCATCAGCGTGGTCTTGCCGCAACCGGACGCCCCTAGCAGCGCGAAGAACTCTCGATTGAAAACATTCAGCGACAGATTATCAACAGCAGTAAAATCGCCGAAAATCTTGGTCACATTTTCAAAAGAAATATAAGGCTTCGCCGCCGGATCATTCCAGGGTGCGAATTTGCGGCGAAAGCTGCCAAAAGATTCCATTCCGTTCCCCTATCGACTTATCAGGAACCTGACGTTCACAGGCACAGCCTGCCATTGATCTACTACAAGACGTAGAGCGGCCCAGCTGTACGAACAGTGAGCCGCTCTCAATTTCAACGGGCAAACCCGCGTCGGCTAATAATAGCCGTCATATTATCCGACTGTTACTGGCCTGTGACGATCTTGGTCCAGGCGCGTGTAACAACACGCTGCACTTTGGTGTCATAAGGCGTCGGTACGAAGAGCTTCTTCAGAACTTCATCGCTTGGATAGATAGCCGGATCATCAAGAATTTCCTTGTCGATGAATTCCTGCGATGCCTTGTTGCCGTTTGCATAGAACACGAAGTTCGATGCCTTGGCTGCAACTTCCGGACGCATGATATAGTTCATGAATTCAAGCGCTTCAGGCACATTCTTCGCATCTGCTGGGATCGCCATCTGGTCGAACCACATCAGCGCGCCTTCCTTCGGGATCGAGTAACCGATCTCTACACCCTGTTTTGCCTTCTCTGCACGATCACGTGCCTGGAAGATGTCGCCCGAGTAGCCTACGGCCATGCAGATATCGCCGTTAGCCAGCGCGTTGATATATTCCGACGAATGGAACTTGCGGATATTCGGACGAATCTTGAGATAAAGTTCCTGCGCCTTTTCGAGATCTTCCGGCGATGGGGAATTTGGATCAAGTCCGAGATAGTTCAGAGCCGGACGCAGCATTTCACTGGCTGAATCGAGCAGGTAAATGCCGCAGCCTTTAAGCTTTGCCGATTTTTCCGGATCGAAAAGAACGTCCCACGAGTCTATCGTGTCGGTGCCCAGCGCTTCCTTGATCTTGGCCTTGTTATAGCCAATGCCGGTCGTGCCCCACATGTAGTTGATGGAATATTCGTTGCCCGGATCGTAGGTCGCGGCACGGGTCGAGATTTCGTCCCACATGTTCTTGAGGTTCGGGAGCTTGTCTTTATCGAGCTTCAGGAACACGCCCGCCGGGATCTGACGGCCAAGGAATTCGCCCGATGGCACCACGAGATCGTAGCCGCTGCCGCCTGCAAGAAGCTTGGTTTCGAGAATTTCGTTGGAATCGTAAACGTCGTAAACGACCTTGATGCCGGTTTCCTTGGTGAAATCCTTGAGGATCGAATCGTCGATGTAATCCGACCAGTTATAAATATTGACCACCCGCTCCTGCGCGCTTGCGGGAAATACGGCGGCGCTTACAAGGCCAGAAACCATTGTAGTCGCCAGAAGAAAGGATTTCATCCTCATCGCTTGCTCCATTCTGCACCGTGATTCCAGGTACAGCTCAAGGGTGGGTAAACTGTTTCAACTTCATAGTTTTTTAGATTGTGCAGCATTCGTCAACCGGCTGATGACAAGACGAACACAAAAATTGCGATGTCGCGCCATTTGCAGACCGTCTGAGCCAAAATCTTCCGGCTCTACTGGAAGTCGAAAGCTGACAATCCCGCCACCATTTCATCAAGGCCTAATGGACGCGTAAGCGGCGGCTCGGCCCGTGTGATACAGCCCTGTCGCTCACAAAGGCGACAGGCCGGACCGATTTCCGTGCGCGGAGCACTATTCGCACCATAAATTGTCTCAGAACCTGCATCGAGCGAGCAGCCGAGAAGAATGGCAGTGCGCCGCGGACGTTCATTGAAAGCGCCTTGCGGTCCTTCAAGTGTTCGCGCAACCGTCAGAAAAGCGGAACCATCGGGCAATTCGGCTGGCTCCACCAACACCTGCCCCGCTTGTGTGAAGGCCGCATAGACCGGCAGCTTGGGACATTGCCCTCCAAATCTAACGGGAAACCCTTCGGCACCCGCCATGCGCAAGCGATTGCCCGCATGGTCGATTTCCATCAAAAAAAACGGCAAAGCAGAGTTACCCTGTCGTTGAAGCGTTGTGAGCCGGTTCGCCGCCTGCTGAAACGACACACCAAAGCGCGAGCGCAACACGTCAACATCGTAGCGCGCCCGCACAGCCGCATCGCGAAACTGCCGATAGGGCATCATCAACGCCTGCGCCGCATAACGCGCCAGTTCAAAACGAGCGATGCGCTTTGCTTCACTGGACGAGAGTTTCAGCGCTTCCGTTTCGGCACCGATCATCACCTGCATACGGATAAGCGCCGCTTCCATGGCAATTTCCTGCAACTGATCAAAGGGCGACAATCGCTCCGATATAAACAGTCGCTGCGAATGCCGGTCATAACGTCTGCGCCAGTTCGGCATGGTCGCGACGGGCAGCGTACGCACAGTAATGCCATGCTCGCGTCGCAGCCATTCTTTCAGTGCGCCCGACAGGTCGCCATCGGGCTTCAGCAGACCATAAAAACTCTCGGCCTCTTCTTCGATACGCGGATAATGATTGGGCCGCCGCGCCATGACATCACGGACCTCATCGAGCGGCAACCGCGTAGCGGAAAGCTGCGCATCGCTGCCTTCGTGCGAAAGCAACTGCGACAAATCGGAAAGGCGCTGCTGCTGCTCACGATAGGCGCGATAAAGTTTGACGATCCCACTAGCAGCATTGGGTGCTGCCTCGCCAATTTCCACCAGCTCCTGATCGCCCGGCAATTCTCCCGTCAGCAGCGGATCGGAAAACACTTCCTTCAGGCCCGCAACGGTCGTGCCGCTTTCTGCCTGCAGGCTATCGAGATCGAGCTTGTAAACACTGGCAAGCTTTAACAGCAGCTGCACTGTAAGCGGACGCTGATTACGCTCGATGAGATTGAGATAGGACGGCGAAATACCAAGCGCCTCGGCCATCGATGTCTGCGTCAGACCGCGCTCGTTGCGGATGCGCCTGATGCGTGGACCGGCAAAAATCTTGCGTTCGCTCATCAGGTCCTCCCAAACCAGCAATGATGAGTTTTACAACTCGTGACAAAATAGCTTCAAATTTCACCTTTGACAATATTTACAAATTTACAGATCAGTTCAGTCAATTTTCAGACAGCGTTACCTCAATTATATGGCCTTTTTGCTGCTTTTTCTGGCCGCTTAAGCAGTGCGATTGTAAATCTAGTCACAGAAAGAGCGGCGATAATCTGCTCTTCAAAAACCTGATCCAAGTGTGAGGAGACACCGAAATGACAGATTTTTACAGCCTTATCCCTTCGGCACCCAAGGGCCGCTTTGACGGCATTCAGCGTGCGCATACAGCCGAAGACGTGAAAAGGCTGCGCGGTTCGGTGGAGATCAAGTATTCGCTGGCCGAGATGGGTGCAAACCGTCTGTGGAAGCTCATCCACGAGGAAGATTTCGTCAACGCACTTGGCGCGCTTTCCGGCAATCAGGCTATGCAAATGGTTCGCGCCGGATTGAAGGCGATCTACCTTTCCGGTTGGCAGGTTGCAGCGGATGCGAACACGGCTTCAGCCATGTATCCCGACCAGTCGCTTTACCCGGCTAATGCCGCACCTGAACTCGCCAAGCGCATCAACAAGACGTTGCAGCGTGCCGACCAGATTGAAACAGCAGAAGGCAAAGGACTGTCGGTCGATACGTGGTTTGCGCCAATTGTTGCCGATGCGGAAGCAGGCTTCGGTGGACCGCTGAATGCGTTCGAGATCATGAAGGCCTTCATCGAAGCGGGTGCTGCCGGTGTGCATTATGAAGACCAGCTGGCATCTGAAAAGAAGTGCGGTCATCTGGGCGGCAAGGTTTTGATCCCGACTGCGGCCCATATCCGTAACCTTAATGCGGCACGCCTGGCGGCTGACGTTATGGGAACTTCCACGCTGGTTATCGCCCGCACGGATGCGGAAGCCGCCAAGCTTCTGACATCGGATATTGACGAACGCGACCAGCCTTTCGTTGACTATGATGCTGGCCGCACTGCGGAAGGCTTCTATCAGGTGAAGAACGGCATCGAGCCGTGTATCGCCCGTGCGATTGCCTATGCGCCCTATTGCGATCTGATCTGGATGGAAACATCCAAGCCCGATCTCGAGCAGGCTCGTCGCTTTGCGGAAGCCGTGCATAAGGCGCATCCGGGCAAGAAGCTCGCTTATAACTGCTCGCCGTCGTTCAACTGGAAAAAGAACCTCGACGACGCAACGATTGCCAAGTTCCAGCGTGAGCTGGGCGCGATGGGCTACAAGTTCCAGTTCATCACGCTGGCCGGTTTCCACCAGCTCAACTTCGGCATGTTCGAACTGGCACGCGGCTACAAAGATCGTCAGATGGCGGCCTATTCCGAGCTGCAGCAGGCAGAATTTGCAGCTGAAGCCAATGGTTACACCGCAACCAAACACCAGCGCGAAGTCGGCACCGGCTATTTCGATGCCGTGTCGCTCGCAATCACCGGCGGCCAGTCTTCGACCACCGCCATGAAGGAATCCACCGAAACGGCACAGTTCCGTCCAGCTGCTGAGTGACGCCCAATTCTTGAGAGGAGAATAACAATGGCTTCGATTGCACGCGTTAAGGAAAGAGCAGAAGAGCAATCAACCTCGATGAGCACCGATCAGCAAAGCGCGATCCGTATGCTTGCCAATGACCTGCACCGCCTCAATCAGTCGGTTATGAATGCAGTCGAGGCCGGTGTTTCCGTTGAGCTGGTTCGCTCCGCTCGACATCATGGTGGCGAAGGCAACTGGGGCGATCTGCTAATACCGGTTATCGTTACCCGAAACCCATGATGACGCTCACGACAATTGCCTTCACCACCATGCTTTTATTTTTGTGTGCCTACGGCAACACGGGAATGGCGAAGGCAACTGGGGGGATCTGCTGATCCCGGTTATCGTTACCCGAAACCCATGATGACGCTCACGACCATTACCTTCGCCGTGACATTATTTACTTCGGCGAAGCTGCGGCGACGGGAAATAACGAGCGTAAATGTCGCATACCGGTCGTTTCATCCAAAGAAAGTCGATTAGACCTTGATATACCAGTTCATCCATGTTGGACTGCCCGCACTGACCTCCCCGGCTGGCCCTGCCAGTCGGGTTCTTTTTTACATGAGCAGGTAATCTTTCGGCTGCGGCAGGTCTGGCAAATTCGTTTCACCCAATGCTTCGCGCAGATTGATCTCGATCGTATCAGCGATCGCGCCGATCGCAAGATCATTGGGCAGCGTGCCAAAGGGTTCTTCCAGCTCATCGCCAAGCGCATCAAGACCGAAGAAGGTGTAAGCGACCAGCGTGGTCGCAAACGGCGTCCCCCAACCCAGCATATCGGCAAAACCAAAGGGAATGAAAAAGCAGAACAGATAGGCCGTGCGGTGCAACAGCAACGTGTAGCCAAACGGCACCGGCGTAAAGCGCAGACGCTCGCAGGCCGCCTGCACTTCGGAAAGGCTTTTCACCGTTTCATCAAGTGTCTGGAAATCGATCGCATCAACGCGCCCTGCTCCGCGCAATTCTGCAAGTATCTCACCAATTTTGCGCAGAATGAAATCCGGCCCGTTGCGGCTTGCAGTAAAGGCTGCTTGCTCATCAGAATTAAGCCACTTGTGGGCTTTTGCCTGTCCATCATCTGGCCGAAGATGCGGCACCATAGACTGCGTGAATGCAATCACATAGTGAAGAAGCTTCGCACGCGCGCCTTCCGCACCCGGCAGTTGGTCCAGCACCATTGTCTGACGCGCAAAGCTGCGTGCCACATGTACAAGTTTGCCCCAGACTTTGCGCGCTTCCCACCAGCGGTCGTAGCAAGCATTGTTGCGGAAGCCCAAGAAGATCGAAAGCGCAATGCCAAGCAGCGCGAAGGCTGTGCCATTGTTGAATGCCGGAACCCAACCCGGAAAGGCGCGATGCGCCCAGACCACGACGAGCGACAGCACAAAAACCGCAAAGATTTGTGGCAATATCCGCGTGACAATTGAGCCATTGAGGATGAAGAATAATTTCCACAAGGGCGGACGCGGACGAACGATCATTTTAGTGCATATCCCAGAATGTTACGGGCTGTGCTTATAGTCTTTGCGCTTCTTCGCCAAGCATCGCAAGTTCTGAACTCGATCAAATCTTGATGCGTTCTTGACAATTGCCATCAATAAGCAGGGCCCATAAAACCGTCGCAGGACGCAATCAGGAGCCACTATGTCCATTCAATCGCTCGTCGACACCGTTGCAAATCGGGTCAATATCGATCAGCCGCTTGCCGAAAAACTGACCGGATCAGTTTTTTCCGTGCTGCAACACAGCACACCGGAAATTGGAGAGAAAGTGTTCGAGCTTTTACCCGATGCAAAGCCGCTGGCGGAAAGCCATGATGTGCTCGCCGCGGGAAGCAGCGGTTTTCTCGGTGTTTTTTCAGGTTTGATGGACACAATTGCTGGCGAAAAGATGAGCGCGTTGCTCAAAGCTGCTGCCAATCTCCGCACAAGCGGTCTTTCAAGCGAGCAGATCACCGATGCTGGAAATCAGGTGTTTCTATATATTCGTGAACGCGATCCAAATCTGGTGGACCAACTGATTATTGCAGCTCCATCCATCAAAGAGCATTTCGGACTTTAAAACGATAGCGCGCCGTCAAAGATATTTCGATGGCGCGCTATTCAGATTATTTAAGTGTCTTTTCCAGTATCGACCATTGCTCGTCACGCGTCACCGGCCCCATACCCGCATTATGCGCCAGCATGTTTCGGTTCAGGCGCACAAATACGACTTTTTCATCGCCTTTCTCAGCCCATCCGACATACCAGCCAAATTGACGACGCCGATCCGGCTTGCCCTTGGGACCTGTTTCAAACGCCGAACCGGTTTTGCCATGAGCTGTCCAGCCGTTTGAAAGCTTATGGCTCGGCAGAATGGCCATGGTTTTGTTCATTGCAGCTTCCGAGAACGGCAGCTTGTTATTGACCATTTTCATCAGAAAATCCGCCTGCTCATTGGGCGATATTGTCAGCGACGAGGAAATCCATGAGCGCAACATGCCGTTATTCTTGCCCGGATCGCCACTCAGATCACGATTGCCGTAATTGAGCTGGTCTGTGTATTCCTGAAACTTTTCTTTTCCGAGCTTCCGCGTCAGCTCCTGTGAGAACCAGACTACCGACTGGTCTTCCCAATAGGTCGGATCGACAGATTGTTTCCAGGATTCACGCCACGCCGGATAACCCTCCTTGTAAGGCCAGGACGGATTATGGCTGTCTTTTAATATGCCGCTTTCAAAACCCATCAGCGCCAATGGCACTTTGAAGGTTGATGCCGGGCTATTGCGCTTGTCGCAAATCTCGCCCTCTTTGGCGATGACCTCACCGCTGTTCGCATTGAGGATGATCATGCAGGTGAGTTTTTGACCTGCAGCCGAGGCCTGCCCTTGCAGGGCGAGCATCGCAAACAAGGCGCCGCCTGCCAATCCGAAAGCCGCTTTGATCGTTCTTTGCATAAAGAAAATCTCCAAAAAAATGCATTCGGGAATTTTTCTCTCAAACGTGGCGCCAACATTACGCAAAAGTGGCAATCCACATCTTTGCCCCTGTTTGCAACTGAGCTGCTCACATGCTGACACAGCGGATGTTAACGAAGGGTGCCGGTCGTCCAACGTGGCCAACCTAGCCCGCAAAATACGCCACAATATTTAATGTTGTTGTTGCTCAAAGGTCATTTGTCATTGTCGAATGTCCCCGCTATCATGCGGACATACGAAATCATTTTTTGGTGTTGGATGTCTGCTGATACGACGGAGAAGAAGGTTACGCGTGCGCCGCGTCGCCGTACGCCTGCTTATGTCAAATCGCTTCGCGGCGTGAAGAACTGGAAGCAAGCCACAGAATGGCTGGCTTGGCGAGACATTGAAGACATCGAATGCATCACTCCTGATCAGGCGGGCGTTGCCCGCGGCAAGATGATGCCATCGAAGAAGTTCACATCGAATACTTCGCTCGCGCTTCCATCGGCGGTATTCATGACCACGATTTCGGGCGATTATCCGGAAGACGGACACGGCTTCCAATATCCCGAAGACGACGGCGATCTGCGACTCTTACCAGACCTTTCCACCCTCTCCGCCGTACCATGGGAATCCGACGCCACAGCGCAGGTTATCTGCGATCTGGTTTATCAGGATGGACGTGCGGTTGAATTCACCCCGCGCAACGTGCTGCGTTCTGTCGTTGCCGCCTATAACAAGCGCGGCCTCAAGCCGGTCGTGGCACCGGAAATCGAGTTTTATCTGGTCCGCAAAAACCCCGACCCGGATTACCCGCTCACACCTCCGGTCGGTCGCTCCGGTCGCGCCATTGGCGGCGGTCAGGGTTATTCAATTGCTGGCGTCAACGAGTTCGACGAACTGATCGACGACATCTATCATTTCTCTGAAGGCCAAGGCCTTGAGATCGATACGCTGATCCACGAAGAAGGTGCAGCCCAGCTTGAAATCAACCTGCGCCATGGCGATCCGGTTGAACTGGCCGATCAGGTATTTTTGTTCAAGCGCACGATCCGTGAAGCAGCGCTCAAGCATGATATGTATGCAACCTTCATGGCCAAGCCTATTCAGGGCCAGCCGGGTTCGGCGATGCATATTCATCAGTCGATTGTCGATAAGAAGACCGGACGCAACATTTTCTCCAATGAAGATGGCAGTGAAAGCGAAGCCTTCCGCCATTTCATCGGCGGTATGCAACGCCATGTGCCGAACGCACTTGTAATGTTTGCTCCCTATGTAAACTCTTATCGTCGTCTGACACCGTCCGCGTCGGCTCCTGTCAACGTGAAATGGGGCTACGACAACCGCACGACTGCATTCCGCGTACCGCGGTCTGAGCCAGGTGGTCGACGCGTTGAAAACCGCATTCCATCGTCTGATGCAAATCCCTATCTGGCGCTTGCTGCTTCGCTTGCCTGCGGACTGATTGGCCTGGTCAATAAGATCGAGGCGGATCAGCCAGCTTCAACCAGCGTCAACACCAAGGAAATCGACCTGCCACGCGGCCTGATCGACGCGGTAGAACTGTTTGAAAACGATCAGGAGTTACGCAATCTGTTCGGTAATTCATTCGTCACAACCTATGCGGCGATCAAGCGTGCCGAATTTGAAACCTTCATGGAAGTCATCAGCCCGTGGGAACGTGAGTTCCTGCTGCTCAACGTCTGACCGGTTCCGCATGGCTAATCAACGGCCCTATCAAAGCCCAATCTCGCCCGGATTCTCGTGGTACGAAGCGAGTGTTCCAGAACGCCCGCAATATGAAGAACTCGACGGCGCCCGTCAGGCGGATGTCGTGGTTATTGGCGGCGGTTATACGGGGCTTTCGGCGGCTTATCATCTGGCAAATCAGGGAGCCGATGTAGTACTGATCGAAGCTGCGCGCTTCGGTGATGGCGCATCGGGCCGCAATGGCGGCCAATTCGGCACAGGGCAGCGCATCTGGGCCGAAGATCTCGAAAAGCAATATGGCTTTGAACGTGCCAAAGCCCTGTTTGAGGTTGCGGAAGAAGCCAAGACTTATTTGCTTGGCTTTGCCCGCGAGCACAATATCGACATGGAATATATGCCCGGCCAGATTTCGGCCGTACATAAGCCGCGCTATCTCAAAAACTATCAGGACCATGCGGAACTGATGGCTACGCGTTTCAATTACCCTCACATCCGCTATGTCGAACGCGACGAAATGGCCACGCTTCTCGGTTCAAATCGTTATCACGGCGGGGTCTATGATGCCGGTACGGGGCATATTCACCCGCTGAAATTGCTGGTTGGTCTGGCGAAGACAGCAAAAGCTGCCGGTGCACACCTGTTTGAGAACACCAAAGCCACGAAGATTACGACCGTAAGCGGTCGCGTTGAAGTTCAAACCCCGCGTGGCACGATTTCAGCAAAAAACGCTTTTCTTGCGGTCAATGCGCATGGCGGCGATCTGGAGCCTACGAGCGCTGCCCATGTCATGCCGATCCGTTCGTTCATCGGCGCAACGGCCCCCTTGGGCGATAACAGCCCGGTCATTCCCGGCGGGGAGTCGGTTGATGACTCACGCTTCGTCGTTCGCTATTTCCGCAAATCCAAGGATGGTCGCCTGCTGTTTGGCGGTCGTGAAGCCTATACGGCAGACAATCCGCGCGATATCAGCGAACATATCCGCCGACAGATCGCGGAAATCTATCCCGCACTCGACAAGGTCGAAATCACGCAGGCCTGGGGTGGGTCCGTTGGCATAACCATGCCGCGGCAGCCGTTTGTGCGTGAAGTGATGCCCGGTGTCATTTCCGCAGGTGGCTATTCCGGTCATGGGGTCATGCTCGCCAATTACATGGGCAGGCTCTATGCGGAAGCCATTTCCGGCAAGCGCGACAAGCTCAAGCTGTTTGAAGAGTTACGTATTCCAGCGTTTCCGGGTGGCCGCACGTTCCGGGCACCCCTCCTCTTCCTTGCACTGTCATGGTACGCGCTGATGGATCGGATTTAAAAAAGCAGGCGACACATCAGAGGATGTATCGCCCGCAAGTTTAATTGCCCTGTTACTCTAAGTGACACTTACTCAGGCATTATTACTTCATGAATTACGCATCGTGCTTTCCAAAAATCGAAATTGATTTCTGGGCCGATGTTGTAGCCAATCTCTGATAGGTTTCTTCCACGACATCGCGCATGGGCAGCACGCCGCTCATACATAGAAGAGCGTGCATGTGTTCCCGTGCGCCTTCATAGCCCATGATCGGCGCGAAAGGTGTCATGGTCACACGCGGTTCATCAGCATAGAGCTGCTGATACTCAGCGAAATTCGTGAAGCTCAGATAGTTTTCGTCGCGCATCAGATAGGTTTCAACCGCCACACCCTCTGCAAAAACCACATCGTGGCTGTCGAGCACGATGTTGTAATAATCGATGGCGTCATCTTCTGAAATGCGTGCAATCGAATGCCCATTGACCAGATCTTTTACGCGGATGAGAACGCCGTCGATCAACAAGGCATGGTTTGGCGAAAGATAAAGATCACGCCGCGGAAGTTTACCCCCAAGCGCATGACGCTTGACGCGGATTGGCATGATGCTTTCATTCCACTCTGCGCCAGAGCTTACGAGACATTGCCACCCAATCCATTTAACCGACAGCGTTTCACCGCGAACCGTTTTGACGAGATCGCCTATCGCCAGCTTTTCGACGGGAACAGGCCCCTTTGGCGTATCGATGAGCGTGCCCTTGAGAAGGCAATTGGCGCCCGAACCACCGCCATTCTCCCACCATTTCGTGCCCATGGCGCGCGCAGGCAGTGATGAAATTGACGAAGCCAAAGCGCCAAGCGCCGCAGCTTTTGCTGCCATTCCTGCGGCAGCGCCTAAAAAGTGTCGTCGCGCGCGATTGCGAGGCGAGTGCGGGTTATTATCTGATGACATGGATCCCTCCGCTCTTCGAATGCCAGGCATCGGCTAAAATCAACTTGGATTTTTGCAAAGCACGATGCGTCAAATCAAAAATCTGAAGCTTCCAATCCGTGTTACGCGGATGGTCCGCTTCTGTTGCTTCGCCCCAAGATTACGAATCTGATCATAGCCGATGACCCAACCGAAAATATTCCAGCAATCCGGGCTAAAGCCTCCACGAATAGGCGTAGGCTCTACCTCAAAGGGGGATTTTTTCGGCGGGATTTGAGCGGTCTGAAAACTAGAAAATGTTGATCGAGATTAAGTGGTGATCTGTTTTACCCGTTCCAGAAATGCCCGAAGTTCGGAACCACTTCGCATATTCGTTCATTAAAGATGTCTGGACTGCTTTTATTGACGATACTTGCATTTGCTGCGGCAAATCTTGGCTTTGCGCAGCTTTGAAACTGCTTGTGCCCGGAATGAGGAGGACTCGATGCAAAATCCGATCGACAATGCGGGCGAAGAAAAAACAGAACTGAAACGGGTGATGGGGCCCGGTCTTCTTTTACTTTTCATCATTGGCGACGTGCTGGGTACAGGCATCTATGCCTTGACCGGTGAAGTTGCGGCAGAAGTCGGTGGCGTTGTGTGGCTACCCTTTCTGATCGCGTTCGTGGTCGCGCTGCTAACTGCGTGTAGCTATCTTGAGCTTGTCACCAAATATCCGCGCGCGGCAGGCGCCGCACTCTATACGCACAAAGCCTTCGGCGTTCACTTCATTACCTTTCTTGTGGCTTTCGCTGTCATGTCTTCGGGCATCACCTCCGCATCCACGGCCTCACGCGCCTTTGCTGCAAACTTCGAGGCATCGCTGGGCCTGGCTTTCGGTGAGTGGGGCATACCGCTCATTGCTGTCGGCTTTATCGCATTGATTGCGGCCGTCAATTTTCGCGGCGTTGGCGAGAGCGTGAAAATGAACGTCGTTCTCACTGTTGTTGAAGTCACAGGCCTGCTCATAATTATCGGCATCGGCCTCTGGGCAATTGCTGGCGGCCAGGGCGATGTATCGCGCGCCTGGACTTTCGAAACGCCTGAAGGCAGCGGCTATTTCTGGCCTGTTATCGCCGCAACCACCCTCGCCTTCTTCGCGATGGTCGGCTTTGAAGACTCCGTCAACATGGCCGAGGAATGCAAAGAACCAAGCCGCCTTTTCCCAAAAGTACTCCTCACAGGCCTGGCCATTACCGGTGTCGTCTATGTGCTCGTTTCCATTTCGGCCATTACGCTGGTTTCCGCCGCCGAACTTGGTGAAGGCGACACCCCGCTTCTCAAGGTTATCCAAGCTGGTGCACCGGGCTTCCCGATTGGTGTCTTTGCGCTGATCACCATGTTTGCCGTTGCCAACTCCGCATTGATCAACATGATGATGGCAAGCCGCCTTATCTACGGCATGGCGCGTGAAGGCGTGGTTCCGGACGTGTTGGGCAAAGTGCACAAGGGTCGCCGCACGCCACATATCGCGATTATATTCACTTCGCTGCTGGCGGTTGGCCTTATTCTGTTTGCAGGTGGTGTTCCAGCGCTCGGCGGTACGACCGCATTATTGCTTCTCTGTGTGTTCGCGGTGGTCAATGTCGCAGTATTGGTTTTGCGCAATGATCATGTCGATCACAAGCATTTCCGCACACCCACGATTCTGCCGATACTGGGTGCAATCAGCTGCACATTCCTTGCCGGTCCCTGGACCGGACGCGATACAGAACAATATGCTATTGCCGCTGTGCTGCTCGGCATTGGCGTGGTGCTGTGGTTTGCGACGGTTCGCTATATGCGCGCCGCCAACCAGCCTGCATAATACCAAAACTCTATGAGAATGCCTCATGGAGTTCTGGTTAGTGCGAGTAGCGTTCGAACTTTCTCTAGGCGTGATGCGCCAGCATTTCAGCGCCTTGGTATAAGACGCAGCTTTCAGACCTTCAGCTTTGATCCATTTGCCTGCATCCAGCAGGCAAGTGAATCAAGCGTATCGCGCAAGGTTTTACCTAACGGCGTCACCTCATATTCCACTCTTGGCGGCATTTCCGGATAAACGACGCGGGTAATCAACCCGCGCGTTTCAAACAGCCGGAGCTGCCGCGTCAGTTCTTTCTGGGTGATCGGCGCGACGGCACGCTGCAATTCACCAAAACGGATGGGACCATCCGTAACGATCAGCCGATACAGGATCGGTATCGCCCATTTTCCAGCAATCAGATTGACGAAATCAACCATGGGGCACCGACTGTCGGTGGACACCTCACTCGATATGTCACCCATGGACGTGATCTCCAGATTGGAAAATTATTCCTTTAGTACCAAATTGGTGCCTACTATACATTGGATACTAATGGACACAATGTCCTTTCTCCCGGAAGCGAAAATGCTTCGGCTGCAGAAAGGTGAATTATGGGTCGTCTCGAAGGAAAATATACGCTTATTACAGGCGGTACGAGCGGTATCGGGCTTGAAACAGCCAGACAGTTCGCCCTTGAAGGGGCGACCGTGGCCATTACAGGCCGGAAGGCGGAAGGTCTGGAATCGGCTGCTCGCGAGCTGCCTGACAGTGTTCTCAAAATCCAAAGTGATTCAGGAGATGTTACGGCGCAGGAGCAGCTTGCACAGACGCTTGCAGAACAATGGCCGCGCCTGGATGCCCTTTACATAAATGCGGGCGACGTCACCCATAGCCCGCTGCAGGACTTTTCCGAAGAGGCCTATGACCGCCTGATGGCGATCAATCTCAAAGGGCCATTCTTTCTCATCAAAGCGTTGCTACCGCTCCTTGCCAATCCCTCATCCGTCATCCTGTGCGGATCGGCCAGCGCACATATCGGCTTACCGCAAAGCAGTGTCTATGCTGCCAGCAAGGCGGGGATTCTTTCGCTCGCACGGACACTTTCCGGCGAGCTTGTCGATCGCGGCATTCGTGTAAATGGTCTGAGCCCCGGCCCGACTGAAACGCCGGCTTTTGGCAAGCTGGGACTTGCTGCCGATGAAGAAGAAGCCTTGCGTGCGGATATACGCAAGCTCGTGCCAATTGGACGGATGGGCAAGCCCGTTGAGCTTGCGAAAGCTGCGGTGTTTCTTGCCTCCGATGAATCGACATTCGTTGTCGGTACGGAAATTCAGGTCGACGGCGGCGTGAGCAACCTTTGAACGATTGAACGCCGGGGCGCATTCAAGTGATTGACAATGCGTCCCGGCAGGAATAGCAAGGCACCATGATTAAAGCGCTCATCAACACCCGGTCTTATTACGCCCCGCTCATATAGCGGTGGTTTTGCTTTGTCATAGTTCAACCGCTGCATTGCCAGCGGTTTAGTTTGAAGACGGTGCCTCTGGCGATCCAGCCATTCAGAGGTCAGTCTATGTCTTTCGACGAAAATCATCAGCATAAAACAATCGGCATTATCGGTTTTGGTGCATTCGGGCAGCTTATCGCCCGTTACCTCAGCCCATATTACCGTCTGTATGCTTATGATCCTGTCGCAAGACTGGATAATGTTGCAGGCGCTCTCTCCGTAACACTTGCGACAATCGAAGATACAGCCGGTTGCGACATCGTTATTCTTGCAACACCCGTATCAACCCTTGAAGGTGTTGTCAGAGCTATCGCGCCGCATCTGCGGCCCGGCGCGCTGGTTATGGATGTCGGATCGGTGAAGGTTGGTCCCACCAATATCATGCTCAAAGGCCTGCCGGATCATGTCGATATTGTCGCCACGCATCCGTTGTTTGGTCCGCAAAGCGCACGCAACGGGATCGCTGGCATGAAGATTGCCATTTGCCCGGCTCGCGGCACGCAAGCGCTTCGCATCGGCGCATTCTTGCGCAAGCAACTGGCGCTTGATGTGATTATGACAACGCCCGAAGACCATGATCGCGATGCAGCCATGGTTCAGGGGCTCACGCATCTAATCGCTAAAGTGCTGGTGCAGATGGAGCCATTGCCAACGCGTATGACGACGAAGAGCTTCGATCTCATCATGCAGGCCGTCGGCATGGTGCGCCATGATGCACCAGAGGTTTTCCATGCCATCGAACGTGCAAATGACTTTGCACCGCAAATTCGTCAGCGCTTTTTTGAACTGGCTGCTAATCTGAATGAAGAACTCAGCCGAGTCTCTCAAGCATGACTAGATCGACCGTTATGCGCCCTTTTGGGCGCATAACGGTCGATCTAACACTTTATATTTACAGCATAATTTTATCTTAAACTGATTCAAGTTTAAGGAATTCTGCTGTATGGCGCCCTGTTCCAAAGCAATAATGGAAGTTGAAATCATGAATCGCGATACGCTTTACCTTTTGCAGCCGGGGTTTGAAGACCCCGCCTATCCCGGACAAAAATTCTATTGCGAGCATTGTGCCTTGATGGAAGGGGTTCTGGCTTCCTTTCCCGAACTCGGGAAAGACCTCGACATCAAGCGGGTCGCCTGGCCGCGTCCAAGGCATGAAGTCATTGCTCTTGTGGGGGAAGAAAACCAGTCATTACCTTTGTTCATATTGACGAAAGGTGATCGCTCGGTCCATCAGACCGGCGAGAATGAAGGCAATGCTTTCGTTTCCGACAAGGATGCGATTCTTGCAGTGCTTGCCGAGCGGTACGGTTTCCCCAATCCGCATCCATAATCAAAGGTTCACACCATGAGCGGCAAAATACTGATCAGCGCCTGCCTTGCGGGTCATCCGGTCCGTTACAACGGATCGGCAAAGCCGCTTGCACATCCACTTGTCGATAAGTGGCGTGCCGAAGGGCGACTCGTGACAGTTTGCCCCGAATTGATGGCGGGATTCAGCGTACCGCGCCTCCCTGCAGAAATCGCTGCGGGAGGCGATGGTGAATCCGTTCTTTCCGGAAAAGGCCGCGTCATTGAAGAAACCGGCGGCGATGTAACCGCACAATTTGTCGCCGGTGCTCAGGCCGCGCTTGCCGTGGCACAAGCAAATGATTGCCGCTTTGCTCTGTTAATCGATGGTAGCCCGTCTTGCGGCAGTCGTACGATCTATGATGGCAAATTCATCGGCCAGAAGCATTCTGGTGCGGGTGTCACCGCCACTCTTCTTCGCAGCCATGGCATTGAGGTTTTCGCAGATACCGAAATCGAAGACCTTGGTATTCGCCTGCAAGCCTTAACTTAGTTCACCCAAAATCCACTCACGAAAAGCCCGGACTTTGGGCATGTTCTTTCGCGCCTTGGGATAGACCAGCCAATAAGCCTGTCCATCATCGCATAAAAGATCAAAGGGTTGGATCAATTGCCCTGATGCCAGTTCAGCCGCATGAAAGGCAGGCGTCAGGATACCCACGCCCTGCCCGGCTGCAGCGGCTCGCCCTTCCAGATGCTGCGCGCCATACCGGCTGAATGCGTTGCCCTTGATGTCCGGATTTTCAATTCCAGCAGCCTTGTACCAGATGTTCCACCATGGATCGGTGGGGTCAACGGCGCGAAGACGCAACAGATCAGCAGGTTCTTTAATACCGCCGACAGATTCAATAAGCTTCGGACTAAGCATCGGTGAAAACTGCGCTTTAATCAGCTCATGCGAGATCATACCGGGCCATTCACCTCGCCCGCTGCGTATGGCCATATCGACATTTGAGGTTGCGAAATCGACCATATCGTTCGATGTATCCAGCCGCACGGCCAGCGCGGGGTGCCGCATCTGAAACGATCCCAACCGCTGCACGAGCCAGTTTGCCGCAAAAGTCACCACGGCACTGATCGTCAAAACGCCCTGTGTATCTTCGCGTGCCGATGCAAAGGCGGCCCGCATGGTTTCAAAAGCATCATTGATGGCGGGAGCAAGACGCTTGCCCAGTTCGGTCAGTTCCACCTGGCGCGGCTTTCGCAGAAACAGCGGTGCGCCGACACGCTCTTCCAGCAATTTTATCTGATAGCTGACGGCAGCCTGAGTCATTCCAAGCTCTTCCGCAGCCCGCGTAAAGCTCGCATGACGGGAAGCAGATTCAAAAACACGAATGGCTGAGAGCGGCGGTAAGGGCGACGTCATAATACATAAGTTCTCCTTATGCATCATAATCGACGTTCAATTGGAAAACAACGCGTTTTTCCGTCATAAGCATAGGCAGAATTTAATCGACAGCCGAACTTCCCACTCGGCCCTAAACTTAGAAAAATCGAGATCGACCATGCGTGACGTTGAAATCAACTCATCAGCGATTGCCGTTGTTTGCCCTGAAAAAATAGCGTCTTCCGGCCTGCGTGCGTGGATTGCACGCTTGTTCAAGCGGAAGCCGAGCCATTACGTCATCAGCGAAAATTCGCCGGAGTATCTGCTGCGCGATGTGGGCATCAAAGAAGGACGGCCATCCCGCTTTGACCGTGCCGGACACAAGCTGCCTGAATGGTGAAAGTTATCTGTTTTTACGCATTTCCAGCAAAACCGTTTCGCACTTTTGCTGGAAATGCTTTTAGCCGCTAACCACCGCAAAGCCACGCGCTTTCAATCCCCGCCGGTCCTCGCGCAGATTATCGATCAGGCGCGACCGGCTTCCTCCAAGATGCGATGCCATCAGAGCTGTCGCTTGCGACGCATCTCCTTCCCGCACTGCATCAAGAATTGCGCGATGCTGCTGCCACGCACGCGCCAGCGCGTCCGCGTCGCGCACTTCAAGCCAACGCGCCCGTGACAGCCGCTGCATGGCATCTCGAACACCACGGCTCAGAAATTCATTGCCTGAAAGTCGCGCGAGTTCGATGTGAAAATCCATACCCACGCGATGCCATTCCTCGCGCGTGCTTGTGGCATCGCAACTGTTGAGCATTTCGGTAATCGCCTCCACACCACTGCGATCTTCCAGCGCGCAAGTGACATTGAGGGCGGCAATCTCCAGCGCCTCGCGATAAACGCCAATCTGTTCAATCTCCGCGAGATTGATCGGTGAAACGGTCCAGCCGCGACCTTCCCGCCCCACAAGCCCTTCCGCCTCAAGACGCAAAAGTGCGGCACGGATCGGCGTGCGTGAAGCATTAAACTGCGCTTCGATCCAGCGTTCGGTCAGCCGCTCACCCGGCCCCAGTTCAAGCCCGAGGATCATATCGCGTAGCTGCTCTTCGACTTGACGCATCTGTGACATTGGACCCTCAATAATTCTGGCGCACGACTGATTGACAAGCCGTCAGGACAGGCGCATGTGTGTATGCCGTTTTGGTATCCCAAAATGGCATACAATGCAATCACGCATAAAAAACACGGAACACAGCATGAGCACCCAGCACGCCACAAGCGGCGGCAAGGCCACAATCAACGCGGATGCGAAGAACGCGACCGTCGCAGACGAAATTCACGAACGCTACTGGAAGCAGAACCTTCTCATCTGCCTGATCGGTTCGTTCACCACGCTTGTTGCCATGTCACTGCTTCTGCCGTTCCTACCGCTTTATGTTGAACAACTGGGCGCCGCCGATCATGCCGCTATCGTGCAGTGGTCAGGCATTGCCTATGGCGCGACCTTTCTCGCAGCCGCAATTGTAGCTCCATTCTGGGGCAAGCTCGGCGATCTTTATGGCCGCAAGCTGATGCTGATCCGGGCGAGCCTTGGCATGGCTATTGCCATGTCGCTGATGGGCATGGTCACAGATATCTGGCAGCTCGTCGCACTCCGCCTGTTCGTCGGCATCGCAGGCGGCTATTCGTCCGGCTCCATGATCCTCGTCGCGACCCAGACACCAAAGGATAAGACCGGCTGGGCGCTCGGCGCACTTTCTGCTGGCATCATGGCAGGCAATCTGGCTGGCCCTCTGCTGGGTGGCGCGCTTCCACCGCTGATAGGCATCCGCGCAACCTTCTGGCTGGCTGGCAGTGTGATCTTCCTGACCTTCCTTGCAACAACATTTCTGATCCGCGAAGATCGCAAACCGCCCAAGCGAAACAAGGAACAAAAGAAGCAATCGATTTGGGCAGCGGTTCCCGACCGCAGACCCGTCATTGCCATGCTTGCGACCGGCATGCTGCTGATGTTCGCCAATATGTCGATCGAACCGATCATCACCGTCTATGTGATGCAGCTGATGGATGACCAGACCAAGGTCACTCTGATTTCCGGTGTCGTGATGGCTGCGGCAGCGCTCGGCAGCATCCTGTCGGCCTCGCGTCTTGGCCGTCTGGCAGATCGTATCGGTCATACCCGCGTTATCACTGGCGCTTTGGCGATTGCCGCAATCCTGCTGATTCCGCAGGCTTTCGTAACCGAAGCCTGGCAGCTGATCGGTTTACGCTTTCTGATGGGCTTGGCACTGGGCGGCCTTTTACCCTGCATCAGCAGCGTCATCCGGCACAATGTCCCTGACCGTGTTGCAGGCAGCGTGCTTGGCCTCTCTGTTTCGGCGCAATATGTCGGACAGGTTGCGGGTCCGGTCGCCGGTGGCTTTGTCGGCGGACGCATGGGTATGCCGTGGGTATTTATCGGCACCTGTCTCTTGATGGCGATGGGGGCGCTTTATAATTGGATGGTTTTGCGCAGGGCTTCACAGAACTGACGTATGGCGGGAATAGGTACACCCATCAATTGAGTCCTTTTTGAAAGCCTGACATGACATTCCAACCATTCGCGCCCTTCGATGCACTGGCAGAACAGCTTCTGCCGCACGCCCTGGAGGCAAAAGCCGACGGCTCGCATGATCTGTCCCACATTGCGCGCGTATGGAAAAATGCTGCTGCAATTCAAAAGTCGGAAGGCGGCGACGCGGAAATACTCTTCGCCGCCGCCCTGCTCCATGATTGCGTCAGCGTCGAAAAGAATTCGCCGGATCGCCATCGCGCATCAGGACTAGCCGCTGAAAAAGCGTCCAAACTCCTGCGTGAGCTTGGATGGAATGAAGAACGTATTGCTGCCACCGCCCATGTGATCGAGGCACACAGCTTTTCGGCCAATATCGAGACGCGCACGCTTGAGGCAAAGATATTGCAGGATGCGGACCGGCTGGATGCGATTGGGGTGATTGGTGCCGCGCGCTGCTTTTATATTGCAGGGCGCATGGGCAGCGCACTTTACGACAGCAACGATCCGATGGCCGAAAACCGCCCGCTGGATGACAAAATCTATGCGCTGGATCACTTCCGCACCAAGCTTTTCAAACTTGCCTCCGGCTTCAAAACTGAAACCGGAAGCCAGATGGCGGCGGCACGCCATGAAAAACTGGAAGCCATATTCAATGACTTCCTGAGCGAAGCGGGTTATTAGAGCGCGTCCCGAAAAGTGCGAAGCGGTTTTCGGAACAAGATGCGCGGAAGTACGAATAAATAGAGCATTTCCAACGATTAATAAAAACCGGAAATGCTCTAGATCGAATACCCGCCATCGACGCTAAGCGCGGTTCCAGTCACCATCGATGATGCATCCGATGCCAGGAAGAGTGCGGCTTCCGCCACATCTTCCGGTTTGGAGAAACGGCCAAGCGGAATGGTGGCTTTCAGACCTTCACGCGCCTTCGGTGTGTCTTCCGCCAGGAACAACCCGAGAGCCTCACCCTCGCTTTCGGCGGGGCAGATGCAGTTGACGCGGATATTCTTCTCAGCAAGTTCAAGCGCCATCGCCTTGGTGGCGCTGACAACCCAGCCTTTGGAAGCTGCAAACCATGTGAGGCCCTTGCGTGGACGATTGGCCATCGCCGATGCGGTATTGATGATGACGCCGCTGCCCTGATGTTCCATGATCGGCGCGACAAGCAATGTCGAATAATAAATCGCCTTCATGTTGACCGCATTGATGAGATCGAAATTATGCTCATCTACCTCCGTCAAAGGCATGTTACGATGCGTAAAACCGGCATTGTTGACCATAATGTCGATACGACCGAACTTGTCGAATGCCGCACGTGCCAGCCGCTCCATATCGTCCTTGCGCGAAACATCAGCCTGCACAGACAATGCATTTTCGCCAATATCGGCTAGCTCGTCTTCAAGGCGCTTCACATTGACATCAGCCAGCACAACCTTTGCACCTTCGGCTGCAAATCGGCGCGCTATGGCAGAACCGAAACCCGATCCCGCACCTGTGATGATCGCAACCTTATCCTGCAGCCTCTTCATGTCATTCTCCTTTTGCGGATGAGAGATATGATCCGCCCGTCAAACCATTAAAAACTTTGTTCAGCACAGCTGTATTCATGCCTGAATATGGCTCTATGTTGAACATGTCATCTATGCATATGCGGTTAACCGGAGTGCAAAGACAGCTGTAATTGGCAACATTCGCGAGAATGTTATATTGGACGGTTGAATTTAAATCGATTAGATTATAGACAAAGGCTGCACGAAAATCGCAATCTGCTATTAGCACAGTGATTTGCGTCAGAAGTGGAAGAGAGCAATATATGACCAGCCAGATAATACCGGTAGAGCCCTTCGATTGTATCGTTTTCGGCGGTTCCGGCGATCTTGCCGAGCGCAAACTGATTCCTGCGCTTTATCAGCGCCAGCGTGCAGGTCAGCTCAGTGAGCCGACACGCATCATCGGTGCTTCGCGTAGCGCCATGACCGATGAGGAATATCGCAAGTTTGCCCGCGATGCGATCAACGAGCATGTCAAAGCTTCTGAAATCGACGCCAAGGAAGTCGAGACTTTCATTGCTCGCCTTACCTATGTTGCCGTCGATGCGAAGTCGGAAGACGGCTGGGCCGCTCTGAAAGATGCCATCGGCAAGAAGCCTGAAAAGATTCGCGCATTCTATCTGGCCGTAAGCCCGACGCTGTTTGGCGATATTGCAAGCCGCCTCAAGTCGCATGGCCTTATCACCCGCGACACGCGCATCATCGTAGAAAAGCCGATTGGCCGCGATCTTGAATCCGCCAATGCGCTGAACGACACCATCGGCAGCGTTTTCCGCGAAGACCAGATTTTCCGTATCGACCATTATCTGGGCAAGGAAACTGTTCAGAACCTTATGGCTCTGCGCTTTGCCAATGCTCTTTATGAGCCACTGTGGAATTCCGCACATATTGATCATGTGCAGATCACGGTTGCCGAAGCCGTCGGCCTTGAAGGCCGTGCAGGCTATTACAACACCGCAGGCGCGCTTCGCGATATGGTGCAGAACCATATTCTGCAGCTTCTCTGCCTCGTCGCCATGGAGCCGCCTTCGTCGCTCGAAGCAGATGCCGTGCATGACGAAAAGGTCAAGGTGCTGCGTTCGCTGAAGCCAATCACCACGGCCAATGTCGAAGACGTTACGGTTCGCGGTCAGTACCGCGCTGGTGCATCGGCAGGTGGCCCTGTTAAGGGCTATCTCGAAGATCTCGGCAGCGACGACAGCAACACCGAAACCTTTGTTGCGCTGAAGGCTGAAATCGACAACTGGCGTTGGGCTGGCGTTCCTTTCTATATGCGCACGGGCAAGCGTCTTGCATCGCGTGTTTCGGAAATCGTCGTCACCTTCAAGCCGATCCCGCATTCGATCTTCGGCGAAAATGCTGGCAAGGTCGTCGCCAACCAGCTCGTCATCCGTCTGCAGCCTGATGAAGGTGTGAAGCAGTGGTTGATGATTAAGGATCCAGGTCCGGGCGGAATGCGTCTTCGTCACGTTCCGCTCGACATGAGCTTCGCCGAGTCGTTCAATGAACGTAACCCGGATGCCTATGAACGCCTGATCATGGACGTTGTTCGTGGCAACCAGACCCTGTTCATGCGCCGCGACGAAGTTGAAGCTGCATGGCGCTGGGTTGACCCTATTCTCAAGGGTTGGGATGTGAACAACCAGCAGGTTCAGGGCTACACGTCAGGCACATGGGGTCCGTCGTCTTCGATCGCTCTTATCGAGCGTGACGGACGGACCTGGCACGAAAGCTGATAAAGCAAAGACCCGGAGACGTTGACAGACATTTCCGGATCAGTCTTTGTGCCAAAAAGAAAGAGCGAGCGCGAATACCTGGTAGGGGGTGCTCGCTCTGTCCTGACTTGAAAGGTATGGCATGAGCATCGAACGGCACGATTTTACCAGCGGAACGGAATTGGCACAGTCGCTTTCTGAAGCGATTGCGGACAAGCTGGCTGCCGCTATCGCTGAGCGGGGGCAAGCGACGATCGCTGTTTCCGGCGGCACAACGCCGCTCAAGCTGTTCGACATCCTGTCCCGCAAGATGATCGACTGGACGCTTGTTACAATCACGCTCGTCGATGAGCGTTTTGTTGCACCAACCAGCGAGCGTTCCAACGAAAAGCTGGTGCGCGACCACCTGTTGCGCGATCATGCAGGCGTTGCGAAGTTTGTGGGCCTCTATAATCCGGCGGCCACAGCAGAAACCGCAGCACTTGCAGCAGCAAATCGCATCGACGCATTGCGTCGTCCGTTTGATGTTGTTGTGCTTGGCATGGGCAATGATGGCCACACGGCTTCGTTCTTCCCGAATGCTGACAGGCTCGATCAGGCTATCGATCCCAAGACCAAAGCTGTCGTTCTGCCAATTCATGCGGAAGGCGCAGGCGAGAAGCGTCTGACACTGACTTTGCCGCTATTGGTGGAAGCAGACATGCTTGTTCTGCATATCGAAGGCGCTGCCAAGCAGGCAACGCTTGAGAAAGCACTCGCCAACGACGACGAAAATGAAATGCCGGTTCGCGCCGTGTTCCGTCACGCCCGCAAGCCGATACAACTCTACTGGACGAGCTAACAGTCCCATCGAACGCAGCAGTTTGCGTTTGGGACTGTGGGTTTTATAATTAGCCACAGGCAAGCCTGGCATTATTTCAGCAGGTGATACCCATGACGACGCAGACTGCGCATACCCGCATCAAGGCCATCACCGAGCGTATCATTGAGCGCTCGAAACCGACCCGCGAAGCCTATATTGGGCGCGTTCGCGAGGCGGCTTCTCGCAAGCCGCATCGCTCGATCCTTGGATGCGCCAATCTAGCCCACGGTTTTGCAGCCTGCGGCCCGAATGACAAGGCGGCTTTGACCGCCGATGTCGTTCCAAACCTTGGCATTATCACCGCTTACAATGATATGCTTTCGGCACATCAGCCGTTTGAAACCTATCCGGAGCTGATCCGCACAGCCGCGCGCGAAGCAGGCGGCGTGGCGCAGGTTGCGGGCGGTGTACCTGCAATGTGCGATGGCGTTACGCAAGGCTTTGCCGGAATGGAGCTTTCGTTGTTCTCGCGCGAAGTCATTGCCATGGCAGCAGCCGTTGGCCTGTCGCATGATATGTTCGACGCCGCCGTCTATCTTGGCGTTTGCGACAAGATCGTACCGGGGCTGATCGTCGGCGCCCTCACCTTTGGACATTTGCCAGCGGTCTTCATTCCGGCCGGGCCGATGACAAGCGGCCTGCCGAACGACGAGAAAGCAAAGACCCGTCAGCTTTATGCAGAAGGCAAGGTTGGCCGCGCAGAACTGCTCGAATCCGAGTCAAAATCCTATCACGGCCCCGGCACCTGCACTTTCTATGGCACGGCCAACTCTAATCAGATGCTGATGGAGATCATGGGGCTGCATTTACCCGGTTCATCCTTCATCAATCCAGGCACGCCATTACGCGATGCACTGACCCGCGAAGCGGCCAAGCGCGCGCTGGCGATTACCGCTTGTGGTAATGAATATACGCCTGTCGGCGAGATGCTCGACGAGCGGTCTTTCGTCAATGGTATCATCGGGTTAAACGCCACCGGCGGCTCGACCAATCACACGATCCATCTGATTGCGATGGCAGCCGCCGCCGGTATCAAACTGACGTGGCAGGACATTTCGGAGATTTCAGACGTGGTGCCTTTGCTGGCGCGCGTTTATCCAAACGGTCTTGCCGATGTGAACCATTTCCATGCTGCGGGCGGTATGGGCTTTTTGATCCGCGAATTGCTCGATGGCGGCATTTTGCATGAAGATGTTCGCACCGTTTGGGGTGAAGGCCTGCGCCCTTATGCGATTGAGCCAAAGCTCGGGCAAAATGGCACGGTTGTTCGCGAGCCCGTTCCCGAAAAGAGCGGCGACGACAAGGTGCTGGCAAAGATCGGCTCGCCCTTCCAGCCAAGCGGCGGCATCAAGGTTCTGACCGGCAATATCGGTAATGCGATCATCAAGGTTTCAGCCGTCAAGCCGGAGCGCCATGTCATTGAAGCGACAGCGAAAGTCTTCAACGATCAGGCCGAATTGCAGGCGGCCTTCAAGGCTGGAGACCTGACCGGCGACTTTATCGCAGTCGTGCGTTATCAGGGGCCGAAAGCCAATGGTATGCCCGAACTGCACAAGCTAATGACAGTGCTTGGTATTTTGCAGGATCGTGGACAGCGCGTGGCGCTTGTCACCGATGGCCGTCTTTCCGGCGCGTCCGGCAAGGTGCCGTCTGCCATCCATGTGACACCGGAAGCACTCGATGGTGGCGCAATTGGAAAAATCCGCACTGGCGATATTGTTCGTCTTGATGCCGTGAACGGTACTCTGGACGTTCTCATCAGTGATGCGCTTCTTGATGAACGTATCGAACAGCGCCCCGATCTTTCAGCCAATGAACATGGCATGGGTCGCGAACTTTTCCGCGCTTTCCGCAACATCGCCGGGCGAGCTGACGAAGGTGCTTCGGTCTTCTGAAATCTGACGTGTTAAAAATAAGGCAAAGCGGTTTTTATGCCGCTTTGCCTCTTAAACTGACGAAAAACTCACAAAAAGGCGCAAAAAACGCCTCTCAATTGTGTCAAAATACTGGCTTTTCGAAGTCAACACTGCGGCAAGCAGCTGTCAAAGTGTTGGCCATCAGCATAGCGATGGTCATCGGACCGACGCCACCCGGAACCGGCGTAATGGCACCTGCCACCTTTTCCGCATCCGCAAAATCGACATCGCCAACTAGACGTGTCTTGCCTTCGCCCTTTTCAGGTGCGGGGATGCGATTGATACCAACATCGATCACTGTTGCTCCCGGCTTGACCCAGTCGCCTTTGACCATCTGCGGACGACCTACAGCCGCAACCAGAATGTCGGCGGTGCGGGAAATCGCTGGCAGGTCCTTAGTACGGCTATGTGCTACGGTTACTGTTGCATTGGCTGCGAGCAGAAGGTTGAACATCGGCTTGCCGACGATATTGGAACGACCAATCACAACGGCATTAAGGCCCGACAGATCACGGCCATGAACGCGCTCAATCATAATCATTGCGCCAGCTGGCGTACATGGAACAAAAGCCGTGTCGACTTCGCCGGTGCCAAGCTTGCCCACATTGATGAAATGGAAGCCGTCAACGTCCTTTTCTGGCGAGATTGTCTGGATCACGCGACCTGAATCGATGTGCTTTGGCAGCGGCAGCTGCACCAAAATACCGTGGATGGCAGGATCGTTATTCAGGCTGTCGATGAGATCGAGAAGCTCCTGCTCAGAAGCATCCTCAGTCAAATCGTGCTGAACGGAAACAAAGCCGCATTCCTTGGCTTTCTTGCCCTTAGAGGCGACATAAACCTGGCTTGCCGGATCTTCACCGACAATCACCACTGCAATGCCCGGCACAACGCCGGTCGCACTAACGAGCTTTTCGGTCTCACGCTTCACCGTGGAAACCACATCCTCGGCGAGCTTCTTGCCATCGATCAATTGGGCCATATCGAATGCTCCGTTTTAAACAGGCGATGCCTTGGGATACAGCGCCTTGATCCTGAAAACATGCCAATAAGCGTCATCGACTGAGATGACAATCTCAGAAAAGGCAAGTTTCAGGATAAAGTCGCAAAATGCCGGAGCGTGAAGGCTATTTCATAGAGGAGCGCGACGCTGACAAAGATCGCATGATAGCGCCGGTTATCGGTGAACATCGCTATGAGACTGCCCGCGATCAGCGCACCGACACGAATTGGGTATTCGATCCCGTAAAGATTATAGTGCTCCATGCCTTTGATTAGCGTATCGATGACATCAGCGACATAGACCAGCGCGAGAATGCCGAAGAACCATTTTCGCCGCGAGAGGAAATAATCGCGATAGCCGGTATATTCTTCCATGCTGTCAGGAAAGAGCAGCGTGCAGAGCAGAAAATAAAGCCCGGCATAGAAAATGACGAAGAAATACTTCTCGAAGGTCCATAGAGGAATGGTGCGCAGGCTAAACTCGAACCACCAGAAATGGATGACGGAAAGCAGGATGAAAGCCACCCAGCCCAGATGAACCGGGTAGATTTTCTGCTTGCCTGGATGCTGGATGAAACGCGCGAAACCCGTCAGAAGACGGGATACGCAAAGACCAAGAATAATGCCTATGATGATGCGAACATGCGTGAAAGCTTCCGCAGGTGGCACGCCAGTCGTTAATGCCGGATCCATTGTTCCCCTCAATGCAATGTGCACCGCATCTTGGAACAGAAAGAGTAAGCAATCAATAAATCACAATAAAATTATAGAAAGAAAGTGGCGCCAACTTATGTCAGCGCCACTTATTATGAATAATAAAAGCCTGCGCTTAGTTACTAATCATTAGTTGATCGAGTTCAAGAAGCTTTCCCAGCTTTCCGACCAATGCGTGCGGCTCTTTTCATCGGCTGAACGCACATTGCATGTTTGCAAGTCGCTCTCAGGAATATCTTTTTTGGTCGGCCCGCATACCCATACATCGTTATTTTCAGGCACGGTTGACGCTACGACGCTGACGATCTTGCCGTCTTTAATGCCGAAAAGGACATCAAAATCGGCCTCTTCATTGTTGAAGGCCCATGAGCAATACTCGTCAAAGTCCGGGCGATTTTCATCTGGCTTGCCACAAGCTTTGTCGTGATCAGGAGCCAGCTTATCCATAAGTGCTTTGCCTGCGGGTGACGAAATAACAAGATCAGCATCGGACAGCTTGCTGATTTCCTTAACGGCCCATTCCGGACCGTTTGGCGTTTGGGCGACGGCTGCACCTGCGGTCATAACACCGGCTGCAATTGCAACCACACGCACGATATGGAAAGCTTTTCCAAGCATTTGCTCACCTTTTAAAGCAATGATTTACAACAGATTTTATTAGGTCGTAACTATTTTCCAGAAAGAGACCTATCCATAAAACAGCATCTGTTCAACAAAGAATTGATTGCAAGTTTGAAACATTAAAGCGCGTCTCTTCTCCAGAGTTTTTGCCTTCGCGCCTTGCGGTTTGTGTTTATGGAGGGCTATATCGGACCCAACAAACGACAGTGCTTAAACACTCGATTCATGAAGGTGGAACTTTCTCATGCAAGATACAGTCATTCTCGTCGGTTGCGGTAATATGGGCTTTGCCATGCTCAAAGGCTGGCTCGACAGCGGCATTTTACAATCCGAGAATGTGCATGTGGTTGAACCTTCCGAAGCCCTTCAGAGCCGCGCAGCGCTTGCCGGTGTAAATGCCTGCTCAAGCGCCGACTCCCTCTCCGATGATCTCAATCCGCGCATGGTGCTGGTTGCCGTCAAGCCGCAGGTCATGGGCGATGTATTGCCTGCCTATAAGCGCTTTGCACCAAATGCTACCTTTGTCAGCGTGGCTGCTGGCATTCCGGTTTCATTCTTCGAACAGCACCTGGGCAGCGATGCAAAAATCATGCGTTGTATGCCAAACACGCCTGCCGCAATCGGCAAGGGAATGCTTGTTACCTACAAAAATGCCAATGTCAGTGACGACGATGCAGCTTTCGTAAAAAGCTTGCTCAAGACATCCGGCAAAGTTGCAAGCATTACTGACGAAGCGCAAATGGATGCCGTGACTGCCGTTTCCGGTTCCGGCCCGGCTTATGTGTTCCACTTCATTGAAGCGCTGACCGATGCTGGTGTGACCGCTGGTCTGCCGCGCGAAACGGCAGCACTTCTTGCCATGCAGACTGTCATGGGCGCAGGTGCATTGGCTGCCGCAAGCAGCGACAGCCCAACCAAGCTGCGCGAGCAGGTTACAAGCCCCAACGGCACAACTGCCGCAGCACTGAACGTCTTGATGGGTGAAGATCGGCTCAAGAATTTGGTCGCCGATGCCGTTGATGCGGCACGCAAGCGTTCGATTGAGCTGGGTAAAGCCTAAGTCAGTATTTTCGGCACTGCATCGATAAGCGCCTTTGTAACAGGCGCTTGCGGTGCCGCGATTAACTCCCGCGCCGGGCGACATTCAACAATACGCCCGCGCTCCATCACAGCAATCCGATCGGCCATTTGTGCAGCAACCGCCAGATCATGCGTGATGAAGAGATAGGCCGTGCCTTCGGCCTTCTGTATTTCCTTCAATAATTTCAGAATAGAGCCACGCACCGTCACATCGAGCGCCGACACCGCTTCATCCAGAACGATGAGCGACGGTGTTGTTGCAAAGGCACGTGCAATTGCCACACGCTGACGCTGGCCGCCGGAAATCTCATGCACTCCGCGTTTGCTCAACTTGGGATCAAGGCCAACCTTTTGCAAAAGCTCAGAAATATCGCGTCTTATCCCATGAATACGAAGCGGTTCGCTGAGCAGATCATGCACCTTTGCGCGTGGATTGAATGCCGAAAGTGGGTCTTGAAATACCATCTGCATTCGCGCGCGGCGCTTTCTTAATTTGCTGCCTTTGAGCGCGAGCCAATTTTCATTCTCAAACTGGATTAAACCGGATTCAAGCGGATGCAGCCTTAGAAGTGCGCGCGCCAACGTGGATTTACCGCTGCCGGAAGGTCCGACCAGCGCCAGCGTTTCACCTGCTGCAATCTCAAGATTTACATGTTCCAGCGCCAGCTTATCGCCATAGCGCACGGTCAGGTCAGTCGCCTGCAACAAAGTTCTATCCATGTTGAGGCTCCAGCACGGGAACGGCTGCAATCAGCGCTTTTGTATAATCGCTCTTTGGGTTTGCTATGATCGCACGCGCCGGACCGCTCTCCACCAGTTCGCCATGACGGAACACGGCAATACGATCCGCCAGATTGGAAGCCAGCGCAATATCATGTGTGATAAAGATCAGTGTCATGCCGTCAGCCTGAACCAAGGTGCGCAGCAGTGCCACGATTTGCCTTTGCACAATGGTATCAAGCGCACTGGTTGGCTCGTCCGCAATCAACAAAGTGGGGTTTGCTGCGATGGCAAGTGCAATGGCGATACGCTGTTTCTGCCCACCGGAAAACTGATGCGGATAGCGCGAAAAACTTGAATTAGGCTCCGCTATCTGAACGCGCTGCAACAGCTTGAGCGCCTTATCTTTTGCCGCATGACGATTAATGTTTTCGTGGGCGCGGATTGTCTCGACGAGTTGCGCACCAACGCGCATCAAGGGATCGAAACTTGAAGCCGGATCCTGAAACACAAAGCCCACATCGCGGCCCGGCTTTGGTTTTCCATTCGGCCATTGGATTGCGCCTGAAATGCGAGCATTGGCTGGCAGCAGGCCGGCAAGGGCCAACGCCAATGTGCTTTTTCCGGAACCGCTTTCACCGATAATCGCAAGCGTTTCACCGGTATTTATATCGAGGTCAAGATTGTTGAGCGCTGTATCGCTGCCATAGCGCACGCCGAGATTTTCAATGTGGGCGAGGACGCTCATGCCTGCACCTCGCGCCGCGATGCAGCCTGCGTGATACCTTCGCCCGCGAGATAGACACCAACGACGGTCAACGCCAGCGCAAGCCCGGGCAGAATGGACAACCAAGGCGCAGAGCGTAAAACCGTGCGGCCTTCGGCAATCATGCCGCCCCATGTCACGCGATTGGGATCACCAAGCCCCAGAAATGACAACGCTGCTTCAATCAGAATTGCGGAGGCGACAATCACTGGAACAAGCGCCAACACCGGCGGCAAGGCATTGGGCAGGATTTGCCGGAAAGCAATTTCCAGCGGGTGCATACCGATAACGCGGGCTGACGCCACATAATCGCGCTCACGGATCGACAGCACCTGCCCACGCGTAAGGCGTGCAGCCTGCGTCCAGCTAGAAAGTGCAATCGCCGCAACCAAGACCGGCAGCGAAGGTCCGGCTATGCTGACCAGTGCCAGCGCCAGCAAAAAGCCCGGCACGGTTTGAAAAGCTTCCGTGATGCGCATCAGCACTTCATCGACCAGACCACCGGCGAAACCTGACAGTGTACCGACAATGCTGCCAATCAGAATGGATGCAGCCGCTGCGGCCAGCCCCACGACCAGCGATGTACGGCTCGCATGGAAAAGCTCGGCCAGCACATCACGACCCAACCTGTCTGTTCCGAGCGGTAAGGATGCATTGTCGAATGGCGCAAGCATCGGCGTTGCAACAATACGCAGCGGATCGCCGGGAAAGAGCAGTGGTGCAAGAAGTGCCGCTGCAATGAGCGCGAGCAGAATAATCGCGCCTACAATGCCCTCGCCCGATCCGAAGTAGCGTCTCATCCCACTCATGGCCGGGCCTTTCCCGCAGATATGCGCGGATCAAGCCAGAGATAGAGAAGATCGACGACAAAATTGACCACGATCACCATGATGGCACTCGTCAAAATGACGCCCAGCAGCAAAGGTGTATCGCGGCTTGCAACCGCCTCCTGTGCGAGCCGTCCAAGGCCGGGAATAGCAAAGACGCTTTCAATCACCACGCTACCACCCAGCATGGAAGCAGCTTGCAGCCCAAGCATGGTGACAAGCGGCGAGAGCGCGTTACGCGCCACATGACGCAGCACAATGCGCGGGCGTGATATGCCTCGCGCTTTCAGTGCGCGGACGAAATCCATACGCCAGATGTCAGCCATGGAAGCGCGCATCACACGCAGATAAAGGGCCAGATAAATCAGCGCCAGCGAGACCACCGGCAGCAGGAGATGACGCGCTATGTCCAGCGCCCGCGCCAGACCTTCCTTACCGGAAGCAATCGTCTCAATGCCGCTTGACGGCAGCCAGCGCAGCCGGATTGAAAACAGAATGACGAGCACTAGCGCCAGCCAGAAACCGGGAATTGCATAGAGTACAAGCGAGGCAACCGACAGGAAACGATCGCGAAAGCTTCCCGGTCTTGCGCCTGCGACAATCCCCAGAGCCGAACCGACCGCGAAAGACAGCGCCGTCGCAGCGCCCATCAGCAAAAGCGTATTGGGAAGGCGCTCAAGAATGACATCGAGAATGGGGCGATTGAAACTGACCGACCAACCAAGATTGCCCTGCAAAAGTGCAGCAAGATAGGCAGTCAACCTGTGCCAAACGGATTGATCCAGCCCCCAGCGAGCGCGCATTTCAGCAATGGCATTCGCATCACCGCCGAAGCTTACCGCATAGGCATCAACAGCATCGCCCGGTGCTGTTTCCAACATCAAAAAACAGCCAATAATAACAATCAGCAGCACAATCATACTGCTGATCAGTCGTTTCCTGAAAAGGGGTAGAATCTGCGCCACGTCGTGAACGTACAATCAAACAAACGCCTCGTCACAATATTTCGTCACTGTGCAATAAACACATCTGCCCAGTTGGAAACTGCCCAGCGCGGATTGTTGGAGACATTCTTAACGCGGTCATTGGCAACCGTGATAAAGCCCCATTCCGCCACATTGATGAGCGGCAGATCAGCTTCGAGCAGTTGCTGGAATTTATGATAAAGCGCGGTGCGCTTCTCCTCGTCAATTTCATGTGCAGCCTTGGCAATCACCGCGTCCAATTTCGCATTGGCATAACCACCCTGATTGGAGAACGGTACGCCTGCTGCAATACCGCTTTCAACCAGAATGGTCGTCGAAATTGCGGGATCGCCGCGATAGACGGTCGGTGCGATGGCGAGATCAAAATCGTGATCGGTATAGACTGCCTTTTGATGTGCTGCTGAATCATTGTTGACGATACGCGCATCAATGCCGATTTCCGCCAACGCTTGCCGCAGATAATCGCCAAACTGCTTGGTTTCATTGAAATATGGGGCTGGCAGCAGCTTTAGTGCAAAGCGCGTGCCGTCCTTGCCGCGCTTATAACCCGCCTCATCCAGCAGCGCATTGGCCTTCGCCACATCGAAGGGATAAGCGGCAACATCGCCCGTATAAAACTGACCGTCATATTGTGGAACCGGCCCGGTCGAAGGCTTGGCATAGCCCAGAAAAATCGTCTTCACAACGAAATCGCGGTCAATCGCATGAGCGATTGCCTGACGAACTTTAAGGTCTGAGAGTTCCTTGCGGCGATGATTGATTTCGACGATCAGCTGATATGTCAGCGCTTCATAGCCTTTGGAAATGACATTGATCCCCGGCACTTTTGAAATGCGGTCGAGATCAGCCAGAGGCACGGCGGAAAACGCAGCAAGGTCAATTTCCTCGGCTTCCAGCGCACCTGCTGCAGCAGCACGATCCGGCAGCACGCGATAGATGATTTCATCTAGATAAGGCTCGCCCTCGCCCCAATAATCTTCATTTTTCGCAAGGCGATAATATTCCCCGGTCTTGTGCTCGGCATATTTGAATGGGCCTGTGCCTATCAGCTTCTCATTGGCAGGATTGACGGCAATATCCGTACCCTCAAACACATGCTTGGGCAGTACAGCAGTGAGCGCTGGCAGCGCATTACGAATAAGCTGAAACGGTGTTGGTTCGCTGAAGTGGAAAACTGCCGTATGCTCATCCGGCGTTTCGACTCTCTCCAAGGCCTTGAACACCACGCGGCCGAGATTTTGCAGCGGTTTCCAGACCTGCAACGCCGAAAAAGCAACGTCTGCGGATGTGAAGGGCTTACCGTCATGCCATTTGACGCCATCACGCAGGCGGAAGGTTGCGGTCAGACCGTCACCAGAACCTTCCCAACTGATTGCAAGGCGCGGCTCCAGACCGTTTTCACCGTCGAAGGAAGCTTCGGCCAAAGGCTCGATTACCTTGCTCGCCACGAAGAAAACGCCGTTGGAAGCGACAATGGCCGGATTGAGATTGCGTGGCTCGGAATCTGCGGCAACGACCAGTCGCCCACCTTTTTGCGGAGTGTCTTCGGCCCGCGCCCAACGGGGTAACAGCGGCAAAGCCGCAAGCGATGTCGAACCAATCAGAAATGCCCTGCGTGATGCAATAAACCGAGCCATATTGCTGCCCCTGAAATTCAATTCCCTTTGTATTTGTCTACACCGGGCCTCAGCGAATTGCAGGGAAAATCCTGTCACAGTGGCAATAAATATCGAAAACTGTTTCTCTTTTTCGAATGAATGTCATTTTCAAATAAGCCCGAAAATCCCACAAAACAGCGGTCAAAAGCAATGTTGACCGTCTTAAGGGAAGCGAACTGATTTTCCCCTTCCGGCTCGTTTAAAGAAATTTTCTCCTTGCCAAACACCCTCCCTTGCATAGATCATGGTTAATTATGTGTTGTCGTATTTCGTGAGGAGAAATTGATACGGCACACAGTTGAAGAGCCGAGATCAGCTCTTTTGAACCGCATTTGCGGAGTCCTGTGTGAGAGTATTAGAGCAACCTTTATGTGCCCAGGAGGGCGAACGACGCTCTAAAGTTCCGTAAGTGCCTGTAGCTGAACCACCATTGGAAGAGAGGAAACAGAAATGTCTAGTTTGCTGCCCCCACTTCATGACGGTCATGCACCGATCTATTTGCATCACGCATTTCAGGACGCAGTGGATGCTTATGAAGACTGGAATCTTGAAACGGCCGAACCAGTCGTAGCAATCAATGGTAAGATCACGCGTATCAGCGTCGTTTTCCGTCGCTTGTGGCGCTGCACCGATACAGTCCCTCGCCATACGCTTGAAGCATTGAGGGATATCGTTCCGTCAAATCTTATTCATACGGAACGCTGGAAAGACAATGCCACATTCGCCGAAGCTGCCCATATGATGCGGACAGCACTTGAATGGCGCAAAGCACGGCGCGTTCCTGTCGTCTGCTAAGCCAGACTAACTTATGCTGCGGGCGGGATTTACCCCGCCCGTTTTCAATCACAATCTCTAATTCAAAGCTTGCGGAAACGCACACGCGCACTGCGCTCAATGGCTGCAACGGTCAGCTCATCCAGTGCCCAGCGATCACGAAGCATCTGAAGAAACTCAAGCTCTTCCTGCTCGACATGCAGGTCAGCCGCCGCCACTTCAACCGCCAGTGCATAGGCTGTGTCGTAAAGCTTTTCCGGCATTGCATCATGCGCAAGATCGAGAATGCGCTCCAGACCGTCGTCATAAGAAAGCATTTCGAGGCAATCACTCGCCAGCTTTGGCAATCTCGCAGCATCAAAGCCCTGAAAAACTGGAAGGCGCGACACCACATTGCTGATCGACGCCAGCTCTGCATCAGTCATGGTTGTATCTGCGGCGGAAGTCGTCACCATGATGTAAACGAGCGCGTCCTGCGGCGAAATATTTTTCATCGAATGCTCCTGCATCGTCTCACCGGAATCATAGTTTCGGCTAATTTCCAAGAAAATTAGGGAGCCTGTAAGACTTGCGCAAGGAAATTCGGTCGGAATTGCCGCGGCAAAGATTGACGTGTGAGTTCCACCGCGCCATAGAGCAATGACACGTTTCAGTGTAAAAGATTTCAACAAATAAAGCCCTTCACAGGACATCAGGATAAAATCATGACTTCGCACCGTCTTCCCGAAATTACGCTGACCCCGGAACTGACCGCGGCGGCTGCGGAAGCGAAATCGTGGCCTTTTGAAGAGGCAAAGAAAATCCTCAAGCGCTATGAGAAGACCGGTTTCCCTGAAACCGTGATCTTTGAAACTGGCTATGGACCATCGGGCCTGCCGCATATCGGTACGTTCGGCGAAGTCGCACGCACGTCGATGGTGCGCCACGCTTTTCGCATTCTGACGGAAGACAAGGTCAAGACGCGCCTGATCTGCTTCTCGGACGATCTCGACGGGATGCGTAAGATCCCGGACAATGTTCCGGACAAGGCAGCCCTTGAGCCATATTTGCAACTGCCGCTTTCAGCCGTGCCAAACCCATTTGGCGGCGAATACAAGAGCTTTGCAGAGCATAATAACGCAATGCTCTGCCGATTCCTGGATACTTTCGGCTTTGATTACGAATTTGCGAGCGCGACCGAGTACTACAAGTCCGGCAAGTTCGATGCCGTGCTGTTGAAAGCTGTCGAGCGCTACGACGACATCATGAAGGTGATGCTGCCTACACTCGGTGAAGAGCGTCAGGCGACCTACAGCCCATTCCTGCCGATCTCGCCGAAGTCTGGCCGCGTGCTCTACGTGCCGATGAAGAGCGTGGATGCCAAGGCTGGCACCATCACTTTTGACGATGAAGACGGCGTTGAAACCACGCTTTCCGTCACCGGCGGTAATGTGAAGCTGCAGTGGAAGCCGGATTTCGGTATGCGCTGGGCAGCGCTTGGCGTCGATTTTGAAATGTTCGGCAAGGATCACCAGACCAATGCGGGCATTTACGACCGCATCTGCGAAATCCTTGGTGGTCGCGCGCCAGAGCATTTCGTCTACGAACTCTTCCTCGACCAGATCGGCCAGAAGATTTCGAAGTCAAAGGGCAACGGCATCGCGATTGACGAATGGCTGGCCTATGCGCCAACTGAAAGCCTTGCGCTTTACAACTTCCAGAAGCCAAAGACCGCGAAGAAGCTCTATTTCGACGTGATCCCGAAGGCCGTGGACGAATATTTCACTTATCTCTCGGCTTATAACCGTCAGGAGTGGAAAGACCGTCTGAACAATCCGGTCTGGCACATCCATTACGGCAACCCGCCAAAGGTTGAACTGCCGGTTACATTCGCGCTGATGCTCAATCTGGTGAGCGCATCCAATGCAGAAAACCCAAGCGTTCTCTGGGGCTTCATCTCGCGCCATGTGCCGGGTGTTACGCCGGAAAACAATCCGGAACTCGACGCGCTCGTTGGCTATGCGATCCGCTACTTCAATGATTTCGTCAAGCCGACCAAGCAGTTCCGCACCCCTGACGATGTGGAACGCGCAGCACTGGAAGGCCTTGATGCCAAGCTTGCAACGCTGCCTGCCGGTACTGATGGCACCGACATCCAGAACGCCATTCTGGACGTTGCCCGTGCAATCGAGCGTTATCAGGATCACACCAAGAAGAGCCCTGAAGGCGGTCCGGGCGTATCGGTTTCCTTCTTCCAGATGCTCTATGAAGTGCTGATCGGTCAGGAACGCGGCCCACGCTTTGGTTCATTCGTTGCTCTTTATGGCATCGATGAAACCCGCGCACTCATTCAGAAGGCTCTTGCTGGCACCTTGTCATAAGCGCTTGATATTTTTATGAGAAGCCTCACCCGGAATCGCACCGGGTGAGGCTTTTTTTATGGTCGGTTTATCGCCGGAGCAGAAATGATCTATCCCCAATGTGAACCCTTCGCCACAGGCTTGCTGGCTGTATCAAACGGCAATGAAATCTATTGGGAGGCATCGGGCAATCTGGAAGGAAAGCCAGCGCTTTATCTTCATGGCGGGCCGGGAAGCGGCTTGCGCACGGGCAGCTATCGGCAGCGCTTTAATCCCGAAAAATACCTTATCATCGGCATTGACCAACGCGGTTGTGGACGCAGTCGTCCGCTGGTGATTGATGATCTCGACCAGCTTCATCTCAATACGACCCAGACGCTGATTGAAGACATTGAAGCGGTCAGAAATCATCTTCGCGTCAATGCTTGGCTGATCGCAGGCTCATCATGGGGTACTACGCTTGCGCTCGCCTACGCACAAGCGCATCCCGATCGGGTGACTGAATTGGTACTCGTTGCCGTCACGACCACGAGCCGTGAGGAAGTGAACTGGATCACCGAAGGCGTTGAGTGCCTGTTTCCGGAAGAATGGGAACAGTTCGAGAAAGCCTCTTCAAGGTGCGCGGGTGAGCGGGTTGTTGGAGCCTATGCGAGACGGCTTGCCAATGGCAGCCTGGAAGAACGCTTGCAGGCCGCGCAGAATTGGAATGCCTGGGAATCGACGCATATCTCGCTTGATCCCAATTGGACACCAATCGAAAGCCGTTTCTGTGATCTGCAAGGCCTGGCCTTCGCAACGCTTGTTACGCATTACTGGGCCAATGACGGCTTCCTTCGCAATGGCGCTGAAATTCTGGCGAATATGGGCCGGATCGCACATATTCCGGCGATTTTGATTTGCGGACGCAGGGACTTCAGCGGACCGGCAATAACCGCATGGAAGCTCCATCAAACATGGCCTGCAAGCCGGTTGCGCGTTATCGAAACAGAAGGCCATGGTGGCCCGCTCTCAACGAATGAGATGCGGATGGCGCTAGACGCGTTTGCCCTTGGTCAAAATCAGCTCCGTTGACACAGGCCTCATTAGTAGGTAGTACGACCTAACTACTGACGAGGCAGGGCTATGAGTATCGAAAAAGCTCCATCGGAAAGTGCGCGCGACAAGCTGCTCAAAGCCGCGGCCGTTCTTTTTTATAATAACGGTGTCGGTGGCACCGGCATCGACGCAATTGTTGAAAGAGCGGGCGTAGCAAAGAAGAGCCTTTACAACAACTTCGCCTCGAAAGCTGATCTGGTAAACCAGTATCTCGAAGCACGACATGCCGAATGGTTAGGCCTTTATCATGCACGATTGGAACATGCGGCGACGGTCAAAGACAGAGTTCTTGCCGTTTTTGACGCCTATCAGGACCATGCCGAGCATGAGTATGAGCGCGGCTTTCGCGGCTGCGGCCTACTCAATGCTGCGGCAGAACTAGCCGCAGACGATATTGGGCGGCAGGCAGTCAAACATCACAAAAGAGAGGTTGAGGCGCTACTCATCACGCATTTGACAGAGCTTCTGCCCGACGCCCCCGATCGTGCTGCTGCACTCGCCAGACATATGTCTTTTCTGCTAGAGGGATCAATCTCAAGGGCAGGTCTCGAAGGTAATAGCGGCTGCGTTCAAGACGCCCGTGCAATCGTCTCTGATATGCTGGAGGCATTGTGAGCAATTCATCCCGTGATTACACAATTGGTGTGTCTGCCGTTCTCTTCTCATCCATTGTATGGGGAACGACCGGCACTGCTGCCACTTTCGCGCCCGAAGTCAGTGCGGTCGCAATCGGTGCCGCAGCCATGGGGATCGGAGGCTTATTACAAGCTCTACTCGCCGGGCGCGGGATTGTGCGCAGCTTGTCCCTTCTGAATAAGCAATGGGCGCTTCTTGTTTTAGGTGGGCTTGCGGTTGCCATTTACCCATTGGCTTTTTACGCCTCCATGCGGATGGCTGGTGTTACAATCGGAACGGTCGTCACCATCGGCTCGGCACCACTGCTTTCTGCTCTCATCGAATATCTGTTCGACGGTGCGCGACTCTCGCGCCAATGGCTGCTTGGCGCATTGATTGGACTTGCCGGGATCGTCTTGATCACGGTCGCAGAGGGTGCAGACCATGCAGCTATAGAAACAAATAGCTCCGTTATTACAGGCATTTGTCTGGGACTTCTTGGTGGCCTCACATATGCGCTTTATTCATGGACTGCGCGCCGCATGATGCTCAATGGCGTTCGGTCCTCTGTCGCCATGGGCGCTACATTCGGGCTTGGCGGATTATTGCTTATGCCGGTTTTGATCGTGGCCGGCGGCCCTTTTCTGGCGTCATGGAACAATGCAGCAGTCGGCATCTATATGGCTATTGTGCCAATGTTTCTTGGCTACGTCTGCTTTGGGATCGGTCTCGCGCGTATTCCGGCCAGCATGGCAACAACTATCACACTGATCGAACCGGTAGTCGCTGCGATACTGGCCATAATCATTGTAGGCGAGCGTTTGCCATTGATGGGTTGGTTTGGCGTGGTGCTTGTTATCTCATGTCTCGTTGTGATCACGATCCCACTCAAGAAGCCTTTGAGACAGGATCAGAAAGCCGTGGTCGGGACATAAGCTGATCGCAGGCTTCAGAAGCAGCAGGAAAAGAAATCAGTCCGGCGAACTGATTTCCTTGCGGAGGCGCTTCGCACTTCTGCCGGCAAAGCTAAAACTCAGTTTGCTGGAGAGGGTACTGTGGGCGCCGGAGGAAACTCGCCTTGCTGTGGTGACGGCGAAGTCGGCAATGGTTCCGTCTGTGGCGCGAGCGGAGAAGGTTTCTCCAACGCTCCACCATTATCAGGCTCCAAACTTTGAAGGGATGCATCAGGCTTGTTCCCGAAGATACCCAAACGATTATCTTCGGCTTTTTGCCCTGCTTCCTGATAGGCACCGCCCGCGACAGCTTTCGCCCAACCATTGGCAACCAACCACTGTGCGGGATCTTCATTGCCAACACTGCACTGCGTTGAAACAGCAGCACCACTGTCATTTTGTGGCAAACGACACATGACTGCACGCGCCCGCAACCATTGCCGAAACGCCGTTCGCGCCTGCATGCCACAAAGCCAGCTTTCGCCAGAGGACGATTGACAGGTTTGTTCAATTGGCATGGGTTCTATACCCTGCAGATCAACAGTCCTGCCCTGGCTCTCGAGCTTACCCGCGGCAATTGCAACAGGACGCTGCAAAAGCTGCATCGGCTCGCCCTCGTCTACAGATGCGGCAGGTGCTGGCGGCTCTGGTGGTTTTGGCGTTGAGGCCAGCCCCAGATCACTCAGAGGTGGGCGCGCAGGTTCGCGCTCCAGTCCATCCTGCTGCGATCCGCTTTGACCACTCTGACTGGCAGAGTTCTGCTCATTAGTGTTTGGCGCAGTTTCAGGAGCCGGTGTCTCTGGCGCCGCAGGATTATCTGCTCCTGTGTCCTTATCAGGCTCGTTATAATCGAACTGCTCGACGACAATTCCATTGCCCGAACCCGCTTCCGGTTTGCTTTGACCGTCGCCACTTTCGACAACAGTGACCGGGCGGTCAAGCGCTCCATAAAACGGCGCGACAAATGCGGCCACAAGAATGGCGCCGGTTACGCCTGCGAAAACACCAAAAACAATGCGTGCATGGCTCTTTGTCTGCTGTTTTGCCATTACTGACTCGCCCATAGAATACGGGCGATCCACTCGACATCCTTGGTCTCAAAGGAACGGTTTGGAAATTCTGGATTGAACGAGTGAAGTTCAATCGTACGCGGTGTCTGGCGATGCAGGATTTTAGCCATAACCTCTCCGTCTTTGGTACGAACAACCACGCGGTCGCCGCGGCGAACCGGTGCATTGGGTGCTACAACCAGCGTATCGCCATCACGATAAAGCGGCAACATGGAGTCGCCAGAAACTTCCAGCGCATAAACATTATCGGTGGGTGCGGCTGGAAACTGCACGACATCCCAGCCCTGGCCTGCAGGGAAACCAGCATCATCGAAATAGCCCCCCCCGCCCGCTTCTGCCATGCCAAGCAGAGGAATAGCGCTAGGCTCCTGCAAATAGTCACCATAATTAGGCGTCGAGGCTTCGCCACGAATGAGCCTGGTCAACTCATCGAATGTTGCGCCGGTCGCTTCCATGACTTTAGCCAGCGATTCCGTCGATGGCCAGCGGGCGCGTCCATCAGAAGCATAACGCTTGGATTTATTGAACGTGGTCGGATCAAGCCCTGCACGGCGCGCAAGACCGGACGCACTTAAAGAATTGCGCTCTGCCAAGGCATCGATCGCAGCCCATACGCTATCATGAGAAAACATTGCTATAACCCGCCAAAGAGGATTTTAAACCTAATCATCCATCCTATATTGTGCCAAACCTAGCTGAAAACCTGATTTTACGCAAGATGTGCTATTTTACAGGGAAAATTTTCTTATTCATAAATAAAAACGCGCGACATCCGAATGCCGCGCGTATTTTTAATAGCTAATGTGGCCGCAGATCAGGCTGCTTTCTTGGCCTCGCCCTTATATGGGTTGAAGCGCTGATAGAAGCTTTCGCCATTCTCTGCCATATCGACAAGTAGCTTCGGTGCCTTGAACTGTTGGCCGTATTTGCGCTGCAACTCCTTGGCAAGCTTGACGAATTTCTTCGCGCCCATGCCATCGATATAAGACAGCGTACCGCCGGTATAAGGTGCGAAACCAAAGGCCAGAATGGAGCCGACATCGGCTTCACGCGGATCAGTGACAATGCCCTCTTCCATAACGCGCGCAGCTTCCAAAGCAATCGTCACGAGGAAGCGCTCTTTCAGCTCCTTCACGTCAATTTTATCAGGGTTCTGCTGCGGATAGAGGTCTTTCAGACCGGCCCAGAGATGCTTCTTGGCAGGCTTGGCTGGATATTCGTAGAAGCCCTTGCCGTTCTTGCGGCCCTTACGGTCAAACTCATTGACGAGCTTGTCCACCAGTTCCACATGACGCGGATCGACAGCCTTTTCACCAAGATCGGCAAGTGTGGCCTTGAGGATTTTCTGTGAGAGATCGATTGCCGTTTCGTCGTTGAGCGCAAGCGGGCCAACCGGCATACCGGCCATACGGGCGGCATTTTCGATCATCGCAGCAGGAACACCTTCAACGAGCATGTTGTAGGCTTCCGACATATAGCGCAGCACGCAGCGATTGACGTAGAAACCGCGCGTGTCGTTGACGACAATTGGCGTCTTTTTGATCGCACGAACATAATCAAGGGCTACGGCCAATGCCTTGTCGGACGTCTTCTTGCCGAGGATCACTTCCACCAGCATCATCTTGTCGACCGGCGAGAAGAAGTGGATGCCGATGAAGTTCTTCGGACGCTTGGAGACTTTAGCAAGGCCAGTGATTGGCAGGGTCGAGGTATTGGACGCAAAGACCGCAGAAGTTTTCAGCACTTCCTCAGCCTTTTCGGTCGCCACGCGCTTGACTTCGCGGTCCTCAAACACAGCTTCGATCACCAGATCGGCACCTTCAAGCAGCGCATAGTCAGGCGTTGCGGTGATGAGCGACAGGAGCTTTTCCTTGTCGGCTTCCGTCGCGCGGCCCTTCTGCATTTCCTTGGTGATAAGATCAGCCGTATGGGCCTTGCCCTTATCGGCAGATTCCTGATCGCGATCGATCAACACCACCGGAATGCCAGCCTTGGCCGTCACATAGGCAATGCCTGCCCCCATGAAGCCAGCGCCAATCACACCGATCTTCTTGAACTTGGTTGGCTTTTCTTCAACCGGGCGACGTGCGCCCTTGTTCAATTCCTGCAACGACACGAAGAGCGAACGGATCATCATGCCCGCTTCGGTCGTCTGAAGGATTTCGGTGAAGTAGCGCTGCTCGATCTTAAGACCGGTATCGAATGGGACCAGAAGCCCTTCATAAACCGATTTCAGGATAGCGAGTGCCGCCGGATAATTGCCGGAGGTTTCGCGACGCAGAATAGCGGTTGCGGCTGGCCAAAGGTTCGCACCGGCAGCGGAATAGATCGCGCCGCCCGGCAGCTTGAAGCCTTTTTCATCCCATGGCTGAACCGGCTTGAGACCACCCTTGATAAGCTTCTTGGCGGTTTCAACGAGCTTTTTGGCAGGTGCTACTTCAGTGACAAGACCCATCGCCTTGGCGCGCTGCGCCGTCAGGCTTGAGCCGGTCGTCATCATCTGCAAAGCGTCCTGCTGATTGGCAAGGCGTGGAACGCGCTGCGTGCCGCCAGCACCCGGAAACAGACCGACTTTCACTTCCGGCAGGCCCATTTTCACGCCCGGTGCATCGGATGCAACACGAGCATGACAAGCGAGCGACATTTCAAATGCGCCACCCATGCAAGTACCATTGATGGCCGAAACCCATGGCTTGCCAGAGGTTTCCAGCTTGCGGAACAGTCCGCCCATACGACCGACATTGTCGAAAAGCGACTGAACAGCAGCTTGGCTGTCCTTTGCCTTTTGCTTCTGGAATTCCTTGAACATGCCTTCGAGCATGGTCAGGTCAGCACCGCCAGAGAACGTATCTTTGCCCGACGTGATGACCACGCCCTTGACCTTTTCGTCAGCGGTCGTCGCGTCGATGATGGCGTTCAATTCCTGCATCGCCTCGACGGTGAAAACATTCATCGACTTTTCAGGCATGTCCCATGTGACGAGCGCAATGCCATCGGTGTCGGTTTCAACTTTGAAATTTACATAAGCCATTATTCGCCTCCTCCCCTTACACGCGCTCGATGATCGTGGCCGTACCCATGCCAGCACCGATGCACAAAGTGACCAGCGCGGTATTGAGGTCGCGGCGTTCCAATTCATCCAGCACCGTGCCGAGGATCATCGCGCCAGTTGCACCCAGCGGGTGGCCAAGCGCAATCGCGCCGCCATTGACGTTGATCTTGTCGTGCGGAATATCAAATGCCTGCATGTAACGCAGAACTACGGCAGCGAAGGCTTCGTTCAACTCAAACAGATCGATGTCAGAGAGCTTCATCTTGGCCTGTTTGAGCAACTTTTCCGTCACATCAACCGGGCCAGTCAGCATAAGCGCTGGTTCAGAGCCGATATTGGCAAAAGCACGGATACGCGCGCGCGGCTTGATATCAAAGGCTTTGCCAGCCTTCTTCGAGCCAACGAGAACGCCTGCTGCGCCATCAACGATACCAGACGAATTACCGGCATGGTGAACGTGATTGATGGTTTCGACTTCTGGATGCGCCTGAATGCCAACAGCATTGAAGCCGCCCATTTCGCCGGGCATCACGAAGGATGGGTTGAGCTGGCCAAGCGCCTGCATATCAGTGCCGGGGCGCATATGCTCGTCATGGTCAAGAATGGTGAGGCCGTTCTGATCCTTGATCGGAATGACCGAATTCTTGAAATAGCCCTTTTCCCACGACTTGGCGGCGCGCTTCTGGCTTTCTACTGCATAAGCATCCACGTCATCACGCGAGAAGCCATACTTCGTGGCAATCAGATCGGCGGAGACGCCCTGCGGCATGAAAAAGCCCGGAAAGCCAACAGATGGGTCCATGTACCAGGCACCGCCCGACATGCCCATGCCGACGCGGGACATGCTTTCAACGCCACCAGCAATCACCAGATCGTCGGCACCGAACGCAACCTTGGCAGCAGCGAGATTGATGGCATCAAGACCAGATGCGCAGAAGCGCGAAATCTGCATTCCCGGCGCCTTGAAGTCGTAACCCGCTTCAAAAGCCGATGAGCGCGGGATGACAGCTCCTGCTTCGCCGACAGGATCAACGCAGCCGAAAATAATGTCATCGACCTTCGCCGTGTCGATGCCGTTGCGGTCGCGCAAGGATTCCAGAACCTTCGCGCCCAGACGAACGGCAGGCACTTCATGCAGGCTACCGTCTTTCTTGCCACGTCCGCGCGGTGTGCGGACGTGATCGTAAATATAAGCCTCAGCCATTTTTTCTCCTTCCCGCTAAGTTCGAAAACTTAGCCTGATCTCTAACTCAAAATGCGTCTGCGTTAAGCGCCATCATGCTATCCGCACCCGACTGGATGCGCGCGAGATGGGCCACACTTTCCGGCATGATCCGCTCGAAGTAGTAGCGCGCTGTGACAAGCTTTGCTTCAAGATAGGCCTTATTGCCTTCGCCCGATGCCAGCTTTTCTTCGGCAACCTTCGCCATGCGCGCCCACATGTAACCAAGCGCCACCAGACCAAAGAGATGCATGTAATCGTTCGATGCTGCACCCGCATTGTCAGGCTTTGCCATCGCGTTCTGCATCAGCCACATGGTTGCAGCTTGAAGATCGTTGACGCCCTTTTTCAGATGCTTGGTGAAGAATGAGAGCTTTTCATTTTCGCGGTTGGTTTCGCAGAACTCGCCCACTTCCTTGAAGAAAGCGGTGATCGCACGGCCACCATTCAGCGCAAGTTTACGCCCAACCAGATCAAGCGCCTGAATACCGTTTGCACCTTCATAGATCATGGCAATACGCGCATCGCGCACATACTGGCTCATGCCGTGTTCTTCGATATAGCCGTGACCGCCAAACACCTGCTGCGCCATGACAGCATGTTCAAAACCCTTGTCGGTCAGAACGCCTTTCAGCACGGGCGTCAAAAGGCCAACCAGATCGTCTGCCGCCTGACGCTCAGCTTCATCGCCGGAACGATGGGCAATATCGGAGTTGAGCGCCGTCCACAGAATGAGCGCGCGACCGGCTTCGTTATAAGCGCGGATATTCATAAGGTTGCGGCGGATATCCGGATGCACAATGATCGGATCAGCCTTCTTGTCAGGTGCTGCCGCACCTGAAAGCGCACGGCCCTGAATACGCTCACGCGCATAGATCGCGGCGTTCTGATAAGCAGTTTCCGCAATCGAAAGCCCCTGCAAAGCCACGCCAAGACGCGCTTCATTCATCATGGTGAACATGGCGCGCAGACCTTTGTGTGCCTCGCCAATCAGAAAGCCCGTCGCATCATCATAGTTCATCACGCAGGTTGCATTGCCGTGGATGCCCATCTTTTCTTCGATGGAGCCACAAGACACGCCATTGCGCTCGCCCGGATTGCCATCGGCATCCAGAATAAACTTTGGCACGATGAACAGCGAAATGCCTTTCACACCTTCCGGTGCGCCATCGATACGAGCCAGCACCAGATGGATGATGTTTTCCGACATGTCATGTTCGCCAGCCGAAATGAAAATCTTCTGGCCGGAAATCTTGTAGGAACCATCATTCTGTGGTGTCGCTGTTGAACGCAGCAGACCCAGATCGGTACCGCAATGCGGCTCGGTCAGGTTCATTGTGCCGGTCCATGTGCCTTCCACCATCTTTGGCAGATAGGTGTCTTTCTGCTCATCCGTTCCGTGGGTGAGGATCGCGGCAATCGCGCCCTGCGTCAGACCCGGATACATGGTGAGCGCCATATTGGCAGACGACATATATTCGCCAACGGCTGTATGCAGCAGATATGGAAGACCCTGCCCGCCATATTGTTCAGGCACCGCAAGACCAAGCCAGCCGCCTTCGCGATACTGGTCATATGCTGCTTTGAAACCCTTCGGCGTCTTCACAGAACCATCAGATGCGCGGGCGCAGCCTTCCTGATCCCCGGTATGATTGACAGGAAACAGCGTACCTTCGGCAAGCTTCGCGCCTTCGGACAGGATCGCCTCGACGACATCGGGTGATGCATCGGCAAAACCCGGCAAATTGTTATAACGCTGATAATTCAGAACGTCATTGAGAACGAAATTTGTATCCTCAACTGGCGCGCGATAGCTCGGCATCGAAATCCTCCAAATCAATTACCCGCTCGGCTCCGCATGAAGCGGAACAGGCTCCCACCTGCATCTAAAGCGCGACGCGCTTTAGTTTTATTCTCTCGCATATCGCGATCCCCGGACGGGCTTCCCCTCCAAGGAAGATATGCTTTCAGAATGATTGTCACAGCAAATGCTCAAATGCGTGACATCATGCCCTTCGCAACAAAAATGGGGTTAAAAATTCAAAAAACCAGCCAGTTTTGCTACTTTTGAAGCTCTCGCCGCTCTGAAATTGATGACGAGACTCCAATTCCGAGCCGAAACTAGCGCACTTTGACGTTTCCGTAAACGTCAAAAATTACACTTGTTTGTGCGCTGCCCTTTTTCAGCGAATTATAGACGTCTACCGGGTTACTCGTGCGCTTTGGTGGGCCATTCGTTGTGATGGTTCTGCCAAATTGTGAATCTAATCATGGGCCAGAAGCGTCCTCTTCTGCAGGCCATTTCGTCAAAATTTGCAAGGATACTTAAAATCGGAAACTTGTTCACCCGCCGATGATCAAGGAGCAATGCGCAATCGAGGATAATGGAGTCTGGCATACTGACCGAGGCTCGCTATTGCTGCCAGATGGTCTGAACTGGTTTCCATGCTTGCGGGAATGTTATTCCCAAGCTGATCGCGCGTCGGAATTTGTTTCGGCAGTATCTTAATTGAAGCTGGCAGCGGTTAGCGATGCAAGCGCTGCTGGCCAACTGATCTCAATGTCGCGACACCTGTTTGTAAACGATCTGCCCTTTAACCGTTCTGGAGTGAAGGTCGGTTGATTGCCTAAACACTGAGGTAGCGACGCATACAATAGAGCAGCGCCGCTTGTTTTTCATTCTCACGAATATCGATTACGCGCCCAAAAAGGATGCGGTGTGTGGCCTCATCGACGGCATTTGTTAATTCGCACTCAAAGCTGACCGAAGCACTGGCAAGGACCGGAACTCCAGTGAGCCCCTCCACCCATTCCCCATAGGCGAACCGGTCCTCCACCGACGTCTTACCACCGAAGTGGTTCGAGATATCCTCCTGGCCGGGCATCAATGTGTTGACGCAGAAATAGCGCGCGTTCTCAAAGGCATGAAAACACGAGCTCTCCCGATTAAGGCAGACAAGCAGTGTCGCTGGAGTGTCGCTGACACTGCAGACAGCGGAGGCGGTAAAGCCGTAACGCTTCCCGCCGAACTTTGTGCTGGTGACACTTACCGCCGAACCCAGCCGTGACATGCCATTACGAAACGTGGCTTTATCTACAATCTTGAACCGGCGTTCCACCATATTCATGTCGGCCTCCTGCTGCCCAGCCACAACTAAGCCGAAAGCTCTCTTCTGATAATTTCAGCACCCGCAGTTAAAGCCTTCAGCTTGCCCGTTGCCACCCGACGAGACAAAGGCGCCATTCCACAGTTCGTGCAGGGATAGAGCTTGTCGGCATCCACGAATTGCAGTGCTTTCCGCAGAGTATTGGCAACTTCCTTAGGAGTCTCGATCGCGTTATTGGCCACATCAATAGCCCCAACCATAACTTTTTTACCTCGAATGAGTTCGATCAAGTCGATTGGAACATGTGAATTGTGACATTCGAGAGAGATCAGATCGACACTGGATTTCTGCAGTTTTGGGAAGGTTTCTTCATACTGCCTCCATTCTGATCCGAGAGTTTGCTTCCAGTCGGTGTTGGCCTTGATACCGTAGCCATAGCAAATATGGACAGCAGTTTCACACTGAAGTCCTTCCATTGCTTTTTCCAGCGTTGCAACGCCCCAGTCATTTACCTCATCGAAGAAAACATTGAATGCCGGCTCGTCGAACTGGATGATATCGACACCAGCAGCCTCCAGCTCCTTGGCTTCTTCATTGAGGACTTTGGCAAATTCCCAGGCCAGCTTTTCGCGGCTTTTATAATGAGCATCATAGAGCGTATCAATCATGGTCATGGGACCCGGCAAAGCCCATTTGATGGGCTGCTTCGTCTGCTGACGCAAGAATTTGGCATCTTCGACAAAAACAGGTTTTGGACGAGAGATGGCGCCGACAACTGTCGGCACACTTGCGTCATAGCGATTGCGAATTCGGACGGTCTCGCGCTTCTCGAAGTCGACACCGCTGAGATGCTCAATGAAGGTCGTGACAAAATGTTGGCGCGTCTGCTCGCCGTCGCTGACAATATCAATGCCTGCCTGTTGTTGGTCGTCCAGCGACAAACGCAGAGCGTCCTGTTTGCCAGCAGCTAATTCCTCATCCTGCAATTTCCAGGGTGACCAAAGTTTCTCGGGTTGTGCAAGCCAGATTGGTTTTGGCAAGCTGCCAGCCGTTGAGGTGGGCAACAGTGGTTTCATTCTAGGCAACCTTGTGTTTTGGTTCGTCAATGAACGCTATTGGCAAACCATTCCTCAAGAATGGTCTTGTATGGTTTGATGAAGTGCTCGTCCGCAAACTTGCCCTGTTCGACAGCCAACCGGCTACGCTCTTCGCGGTCGTAGACAATTCGTGTCAGCGAATAGTCCTGATGCTTCAAATCCGGTTGATAGCAGGCGCCCGCCGCAGAGTTGGCGTTGTAAATCTCGGGCCGATAGATCTTCTGGAAAGTCTCCATCGTACTGATGGTTCCGATCAGCTCAAGATTGGTATAATCGGCAAGCAAATCGCCGATAAAATAGAAAGCCAAAGGCGCAACACTATTCGGAGGCATGAAAAATCGAACCTCCAATCCCATTTTTTTGAAGTATTGATCAGTCGAAGAGAACTCGTTCTGCTCGTATTCAACCCCTAATACGGGGTGTTGATTTTCAGTTCGACGATAGGTCTTGCTGCTTGAAGCACTCAGACATATTACAGGCGGCTTACTGAAGCTCTCTTTATAAGCGTTTGAATTTAGGAAACATTTAAAGAGGTTTCCATGCAATTCGCCGAAGTTGTCAGGCGTGCTGAATTCAAGCCGATTCTTATTATGCTCTGGTAATAATACGCTGAAGTCGTAATCTCGCACGTAGGACGAGAAGTTATTCCCGACAATGCCCTCAATGCGCTCGCCGGTCTTGCGATCCATGATATTGGTTTTCAATATTTCAATCACTGGGAAAGCATCGTTCTTGCTTTCAGCACCAATATTCATTTCAACCGAAATGATTTCCAGTTCGACCGAATACCGATGGCCTTCCGGGTTATCCCAATGCGCCAGAGCGTTGAAACGATTGTCAATCATCCTGAGTGCATTGCGCAGGTTTTCTTGGCGATTGTTACCTCTCGCCAAATTAGCAAAGTTGGTCGTGATACGAGTATTTTCTGAGGGATGGTAATCCTCATCAAAGCAAATACTCTTAATGTTGAATGTAAAATCTCTATTCATCGCGACATGACATCCCAATCTATGATTTAAATTCACTTTAATGTCTTTGCTTTCTTTAGTTTCTATTTCTACTCAGGCCTTCTGCAAAGTCTGTATTGATACGGACTTCGGATAAGAGCGTTAAACCTCTTATGCCGAAGGCGTTGAACGATTAAAATTGATTTCATTTCATACAAGCATGAGCCACGTTCATAAGTTGGCGGATTAGGCCGACTTTGACAGAACACCGCACCCGAATATGAATGCGTGACGCAATTGTTATGAGCCATGGGCCGAAAGGCTTGACCGGACAGTTGGCATAGGACATTGGTTCACTGTCGTGGTTCTACGGATTTAAATCCGTAGCTAAGAGGGAATTCGGTTAAACGCCGGAGCTGCCCCCGCAACTGTAAGCGGTTAGCAAACGTCCAATTTTGTCACTGGGTCTACCCCGGGAAGACGGACAAGAGCGATTACCCGTGAGCCAGGAGACCTGCCACGTCAGATAACGTTCACGGGCGGGGTGTCCCGGAGTGCCGCTTTCGCGACCGGTATTCCGTGCCGTCGTTTCTGCGCCATTTCACCGCCCAGCTGAAATTTGATGGCTGTACTGGTGACAAGTACAGATGAGTGAAGGCGGAAATAATCATGCTGGACAGACAACATCTGTCAATCCTGCGCGAAGTTGATCGCATGGGAAGCCTGACGGCGGCGGCGGAAAAGCTGAACGTTACACAGTCGGCGCTTAGTCACACCATCCGTAAGCTAGAAGAACGCTATGGCGTAGCCATGTGGGAGAAGGATGGCCGCAATCTTCGTCTCACCGAGGCTGGACGCTATATTGTGACACTCGCACACCGCATTCTGCCGCAGATCGAACGGGCGGAGGATGTCTTATCAGATTATCGCCACGGGCAGCGAGGTTCCCTCAGGATTGGGATGGAATGTCATCCCTGCCATCAATGGCTGATGGGTGTAACAAAGCCTTTCCTGGTGGAATGGCCGGATGTTGATCTGGAACTAACGACATCATTTGCATCCGGCGGCGTTGCAGCATTGACGGGATACGAAATCGACATTCTGATTACGCCAGATCCGATTGAGACCTCTGGCATCCATTATGTGCCGGTGTTCGACTACGAGCTCGTGCTTGCCGTTCCTGACGGTCATCCTTTATCGCTTCTGGACAATGCAGAGCCTGCCAATTTGCTGGAAGAAACCCTATTCACTTATCCCGTACCACCAGAAAGGCTTGATGTCTTTACGCAATTTCTGGTGCCTGCCAATTGCCGCCCACGGCACCATCGAAATGTCGAGACTACGGAAATGATGCTGCAACTTGTTGCGGCAGGCCGCGGCGTCAGCGCCATTCCAAACTGGCTGGTGCGCCAAGAAGCAAAGACACTCGGCGTTCACCCCGTCAGGATCGGCAAGACGGGAATTCAGAAAAGCATCCATCTCGGCTTGAGAAGCGGTGATGAAACCATCGATTTTGTCGACGGATTCCTTGCGACGTCGCGGCAAGCATCAATGCAACTTTGAACACGATAAACCTGAGCGTCTGTTCGCACGGCCTACCGATGCTATTTCTTCTGCAGCGCTTTGACTTGCAGGGCAATATTCCCGCGATCCAGTTCCGAAACAATGATCTCGGCGGGAACCTGCGGCTTTAAACGGAAGGTTTTAGCGCCAGACCTCTGATACGCCGCATCAGGGGTTTCAGGCTTACCCACGCATTTCGAAACGAAAGCTGCAACCGCTTTCACGGTCGTATCTTCAACAACGCACGACCAGCTGACCGAAGATACGCTCGTGCGCAGAACAACACGGCAAGAATTGCTGCCGGTTAATGTGAGCTTTGATGGGTAAACATCCACATCCTGGCGAGCCACATCGGCTGCAACATTCTTGAAGTTTATCTTCGATTCTTTGATGACCTGCTTCAATGTGGAGCAATCTTTCTGAGCATCCAAAGCATAGGCCGAGCTGGATGCGAGAACCAAAACCGATACAAATGCAGACGTGAATAAAGATTTCATAAGATCCTCCGAATAAGTGAGGCATAAACGATTGAAAAGGATCAAACAATCATGTTGTTGTCGGACCGCGCCCCTGATCGGCAAAGTGACGATTACGCCCCTGACTTCACGCGATAAGCCATTCCAAGGGATCGTGGTGCAGTTTCATTAAAGCCGAATTGCTCATAAAGCTTATTCGCTGGCACATCAGCGATCAGGCTTACATAGGCAGAAGACGGAAGTTCTGTATTAACATAGTTCATGATGGCGCTCATGATGGCTTTGCCCAAGCCACGCCCCTGATGTTGCGGCTCAACGGCGATATCCACCACCTGAAAAAAGCAACCGCCATCCCCGATCAACCGACCCATTCCGATTGCAGAGCCATCGTGCAAAACAAGTACAGAATAGACCGTGCCTTCAAGCCCTTTGGCAGCGGCGGCTTTCGTGAAGGGGCTAAGGCCCGCCACCGCACGAAGATGCAAATATTCCTCCACCGATGGGCGGCGGGCTACAGTGGTATAGGCTAGCTGGCTCACATTTATCTCCTCTGGCGACAGATATGAGCTTTAGCCCAAGAACGATTGATTCAACAATATTCATGATGATGCTGAAAGATTTTTCCTAAGTAGTTGAGTTCCCACTCTTCTTGATATCTAAGTATTTTCAGTATCAAGCTCGTCCGGATCATCACAGTGACCACAGAACACGCTCCTTCCAACGTTATGCTCTCGCGCACTGCAGTCACCAGCACTGCGATGATCTTCGGTCTGACTTACAGCCTAAGCGCTGCACTCATTGCTCTTGATCTCGATGAGATGGGCTTCAGCGAAGCAATCATCGGCGCCAACGCGGCCATGCACGCCGTCGGCGTGCTTTGCATGGCATTCCTTTTGCCGCGACTGAGCGCGTGGCTTGGAATGCGGTCGCTGGTGATTGTCGCACTTGCTGCGGCTGCAGTCCTGCTGGGCCTATTTCCCGCAGTTCCGTTGATCTGGCTGTGGTTTCCGCTGCGTATTCTGTTAGGCGCCGCATCTGAAACCCTGTTCGTGGTTTCTGAAACCTGGCTCAACTCGCTGAGCACCGATGAGAACCGCTCTAAGACCATGGGCATCTATACAGCGGCATTGTCGCTTGGCTTTGCGCTTGGACCGCTCATTCTCTCGATTGTCGGCTCAAGCGGCTTCCTGCCTTATCTCGTTGGTTCAGTCCTTGCTCTTCTTGCAGCGTTCTTAATCGCCAACCCAAAGGTTAGTGCGCCGCCGATCACAGACAAACCGCACGGAAGCCCGCTGCATTATCTGGCACTTGCACCTGTCGCGCTTGCAGCAACCGTACTCAATGCAGCGATTGAATCGGCTGGACTTTCGTTCCTGCCGCTTTATGCCGTCGATCTTGGCTGGAGTGAAAATCAGGCGACACAGCTTATGTCGGTGATGATGTTCGGTGCGATTGTATTGCAGATTCCAATCGGCTTTCTGGGCGACCGCATGAGCCGCCAGACACTTCTCATCATCCTTGCAGGCTTGTCTGCTGCGGGAGCCGCGATCTGGCCATGGGCCCTCACCCTGCCATGGCTCACCTACACGTTGCTGTTTGTGTGGGGTGGCGCATTTGTCGGCATTTACACAATCATGCTGAGCGTTGTCGGCAGTCAGTTCAAAGGCGCGCAGCTTGTGGGCATTTATGCCAGCATGGGCCTCATGTGGGGCGTCGGCGCACTGATCGGCCCGCTCTTTGCAGGCATCGCGCAGCAATATTTGACACACGGCCTCCCGGTCTTCGTCACGGTTGCCTGCCTGCTGTTTCTCGCGCTTGCACTTACCTTGCGTCCACGCACAGTACTTGTCGCCGAATAATCCCTATTTTTCTGAAACTTAAAACAATCGCAGCCTCCCCAAAGGAGGCTGTTTTTATGCAATCGATGATAGATTTTAATAACTTGTTTACCACGTTTGTAAGAATATAGCCTCAGCAAATATGGCTTCGACTCATTGGTGAATTCGGCTCTCGGCTGTTTCTATTTTTGGAAAAGTGATTTCACATGGCAAACAACCACCAGGCATCCGGTTCACGTTCCATCATTGACGAGCTTAACGCCTTGCGCGAGCGCCATGCGCCTATCGCGCCGAAGTCGAGCGCTATGAACGAATTGCACAACACTTTGGCGGAACTGGAAAAGCGTCTCGGTCATATTGGAAACGCAGCACCCCATCCACGCTCGCCTGAGCCAAAGGCTGAAAAGCACATCACCGGCCTTGCGGAGATTGCAGAACATCTGCGCCGCCTTACAGAAGAGCAGAACCGGGCTGAACAATACGATGCCCGCCCCTCCATGCCCCTAGCTCCCCGTTTCGCTGAAATGCGCGAAGAGCCACGCGCACCGCGGTCGGAAAACAATACATTGCGCCAGATCGACAGCCGTCTTGATGAAATAAGCCGGGCTGTGATCGCTGCCAATCGTCATCCGCACTCAGATCGCGAAGAAACATTACGTCTTGAGCGCATCGAACAGCGCCTGAACGAACTGACACATCAACTGGATAATTCGGTCGCCGAACAGAATGCGGACACACTGTTTCGCCGCCTTGGCGAGCTCTCGCAACGCATCGATGCACTGAGCGAAGGATCGCAGTTGCCTGAGCAGGCCATTGATCAGCTCGCACAGCAGATCAACCTCCTTGCCCATCAAGTCGGCAAGGTTATGGAGAATTTGAGCCAGTCGGACTATCACAGTGTTGAAGTCCGTCTGTCGGCTATCGATCAGAAGCTGGCAGCAGCAGAAAAGCTCGCGCATGAACCAAATCCCGCTGTTCTTGATAAGATCGACAATCGCTTCAAGGAACTGACCAAGCGCCTTGATGCGCAATATGCGAGCCATTACGCCGAAGGCGGTATGCTCCATGCGATTGAAGGTCGTCTCGACGACATCTCGCAGCAAATTTCGTTGAGCCTGCTGCAGACCCCACAGACTGAAGAAGTTGCCCACGCTGAGCGCGAAGCCATTCGCGGTCTGGAAAACCAGATTGCAAACATCGCTCGCCAGCTCAACAAGCCTTCAGCCGAACTGGCCGAATTGAAGCCGCGCCTGGATTCCATTGAGCGCTCCATCGCTGACAATCGTGAAACTGTTCTGGATGCAGCACGCGAAGCGGCAGAAACAGCCGTTGCGCATGTACTCAAGCATGGTTCGCAGAACGACACGGCGATTGCTACGCAACTTGCCAATGATATCAAGTCGCTCGAAACGCTTGCCCGCAATGCCGATGAGCGTAACGGTAAGACTTTTGAAGCTGTTCATGAAACGCTGGTTAAAGTCGTTGATCGCCTGTCCAATCTGGAACAGCAGATCGAAACACAGCCCCATCTACCTCAGCCAGCAGTGGCCAAGACAAAGCCAGTTGTTAATCCGTTTTCAGCGGCACCACAGTCTTTCCCATCGGTGGCAGTAGAGAAGACAGACAAGCCAGCCAGCCCGGCAATCGATGCGCCGGTGGCAAGCGAAAAGCTTGCAAAGCTTACGCCAAAAGCACGCCAGGAACCGGAACTCAGCGCTTCGCTCGATTCCGTCCAGCCAGACAATGACAGCGTGCTTGATCTGAACACGATTATGAAGCGTGTTCGTGAAGAGCGAAGCCAGCAGGACACAGCCAAGACAGAAACCAGCCGCAAGGCGGATTTGATCAGCGTGGCACGTCGTGCAGCTCAGCAAGCGGCCGAAGAATCCAGCAAGCTTGAAGCGCAGCAGGAAAGCGATACCGACAAAAAGAAGGGATCGATCAGCAGTCTCTTTAACCGTCAGCGCAAGCCGATACTGCTGGCAATCGGTGCGATCATGCTTGCCATTGCTGGCTTGCAGGTTGGCTCGGTCTTCCTCGAAGAAAGCCAGCAGACAGAATTGACGGCAAAGACCGAGACGCCAGCAATCGACAACGGCACAACAGCCTCAATCGCACCCGCGAAAACTGAGACACCGGCCCCAACAATGCAGCCAATGCCGGAAGTTGTGGTGCCTGAAACCACAATTGCCAAGCCACAGCAGCAAAGCAGCCTGACTACTCCGCAGCCTGCAATTGAGCAGCACGAAGAGGCCATCTCCGACACGACGCCTGCACAGGAACCCGAAGCAACAGCAATCGATGTGCCTGACGATGCTGGCCCTGCCCCCTTGCGAGAAGCAGCAATGACGGGCGACGCCCGCGCATTGTTTGAAATCGGCAATCGCTACATGGAAGGCCGTGGCGTTAAAGAAGACTATGCTGAAGCTGCAAAGTGGTATGAGCAGTCAGCTGGCAAAGATTTTGCGCCTGCGCTTTATCGCATGGGCAACATGAATGAGAAGGGGCTTGGTATGCCCCGAGATCTCAACAAGGCAATCGACTGGTATCAGCAGGCCGCAAAACAGGGCAATGCAAACGCGATGCATAATCTCGCCGTACTGTTTGCCTCCGGTGCCAACGGTAAACCTGATAACACGTCTGCCGTTCGCTGGTTTAACGAAGCAGCAGAACTCGGCGTGAAGGACAGCCAATACAATCTTGGTATTCTCGCAGCTCAAGGCCTTGGGACGCCGGTTAATCTGGAAGAAAGCTATAAGTGGTTTGCGCTTGCTGCCAAGGCTGGCGACAAGGATGCGGCTGACAAGCGCGATCAGATTGGTGCAGCTCTTAAGCCAGATCAGCTTGAACGTGCGAAGGGCTCGGTCGAGCTCTGGAAAGCCAAGCCAATGAATGAGGCTGCCAACGCGCTCACCATTCCGCAAAACTGGTCGGATGGCGAACCAGTCGCTCAAGCTCCTGTCGATATGAAAAAGGCGGTCCGTAACATTCAGCTCATCCTTCAGAAGAATGGCTATGATGTGGGTAGCGCCGACGGCGTGATGGGAAATAAAACCCGCAATGCCATCGCTGAAATTCAGAAGGCAAATGGCCAGGAGCCAACAGGCGAAGTAAATCAGCAGCTTGTGCAGCTTCTTCTTGAAAAGAACAAATAGACTTCACAAAGTTCTTAATTAGCAATGATTAAAGCGCGTCCCGAAAAATGTGATACGGTTTTCAATTAAAGATGCGCGTTAAATAGATAATCAGAGCGCCGGAATAATGTTCTGGCGCTTTTTTGTTATGCCTGCCCTGCCAAACAACGAATATGGACCAGCGCAGTATTATACACAGAAGTTGCGTCGTTCTGCGAGAAGTAGCAGGTTGAATTTATTCCCAAGGGTTTATTATCTGACCAGTAAACCGGGGGCCGTATAATGTTGCTGCACGTCAATAATGAAATGGAAAACGGCATTATTGCCAAAATTCCTCTTGCACTCGACAAAGACATCAAAGGCTTTCAAGGCGACGCGATTGACTTTGAAATCTCATCGCCGGAACGACAATTCATACAGGCCGACGATTTTCATCCCTACAAGTCGTTGTTCAAGGTCTTTTCCGGAACAACGGAACTCAAGAACATTTTCATAGCGCTATCGTTCAATCTGAATTTTTCGACGCCAGACGGCAAGAAAACAGCAATGTCACGTTCAAATCCGACCGATGACTGGCTTGTCACGAACGGCGAATATTATTCGGAAGGCGCAAGCTCTTTCGGCTTTACATCGAATAGCAAATTCGCCGGTTCTTATGGAGCCAGTATCACCAATTCCTATCTTTATGTGATCAAAAACGGCAGCCTTGTCGATAACAAGATATCGAACCACATTTCGATAAGAGCGCAATTCTATCCATCATCGACTTATGCAGTCATAACGCCGAAAGACCATATTTCGATCATTCTCAGCAACCGTCAGGGACATATAGAATAGCGGTTTTCGCAGCCATAATGTGAAGCATTTGTGGCAAGCCTGGTGACAACTTTGTTGTTCGCAAACAACAATGTGCCATTTTCATCCCACATCATTTGTCAAAGTAACTCTAATCTCAATCTGGGTTTGACTTCGCCGTGCCGAAAGAGCAAGACCGTTAGGAGCGCATTCCGAAATGTGTGAGATGGTTTTCGGACAAGATGCGCGGCAAATCAAACTGTTAGAGCAATGATCTGATTCAACTGAATGAGGCCATGTTTTAACGGAAGCGAGACAGACCTTGCGGCATAGCGCGACCGCAAAGGGCTGCGTGTTGTGCGTTGTGAAAACCGGGTTCGGAATTGGGTATTTACCTTCCCATTGCGGAATTGTCGGTCAACATGCTGGTTCTGCTCGGCATGGGCGCTGCCGTGGGCTTTCTGTCGGGATTGTTCGGCGTGGGCGGCGGATTTCTCATTACACCGCTGCTGATCTTTTATAACATTCCACCGGCTATTGCCGTTGCAACCGGTGCCAATCAGGTGATCGCTTCGTCGGTTTCCGGCGCGTTAGCGCATTTCAAACGACGAACGCTTGATATCAAGCTCGGGCTGTTTCTGGTTGCGGGCGGTATCGTTGGATCATTGCTCGGTATCTTTGTTTTCTCGTGGCTGCGTGATCTCGGTCAGCTCGATCTGATTGTTTCAATCCTCTACGTCTTCTTTCTGGGCACGGTCGGTGGATTGATGCTGGTTGAAAGCGTACGTGCGCTGCGCCGTGTGAAAAAAGGACAAGCAGGCGCAATCCGCCGCCCGGGCCAGCATACGTGGATACACAAGCTGCCATTCAAGATGCGTTTCCGCGCTTCAACCATCTATGTCAGCATCATTCCAGTGCTCGGCATCGGTTTTTTCATTGGCTTGTTGTCATCTGTGATGGGTGTCGGTGGCGGCTTCATCATGGTGCCCGCGCTGATCTATCTGCTGCATGTACCAACCAATGTTGTTGTCGGCACGTCGCTGTTTCAGATCACTTTCGTTACGGCTTTTACCACGGTCATGCAGGCAACGACCAACCAGTCCATCGACATTGTGCTGGCATTCCTGCTGATGCTTGGCGGCGTGATCGGTGCGCAATATGGTGCGCGTGCCGGACAGAAACTGCGCGGTGAACAGCTGCGCCTGTTGCTGGCACTGCTGGTTCTTGCGGTGGGCCTGCGTCTCGCTTTCGGCCTTTTCGTGCGGCCTGACAATCTGTTCTCGATCTCAATTGCGGATATGTGACATGAGGAAACTCACGCTCCTATCTGCATTATTTTTTGGCATAACGGCAGCATCGGCGCAGACCAATTCAAGCGGCGATGGCAACGGCGTGCCGCAGTTGCAGAACCCGTCTGAAGAAACAATCGAAATCGGCCTTTCGACCGAAACAATTGCCATTACTTCCAATTTCGGCGGCACAGATCTCACGATTTTCGGCGCGCTCGACAATGCCGATCCATTGATCCAGCGTCAGGGTCGCTACGACATTATCGTCGTGCTGCAAGGCCCTTCGCGCGATCTTGTCGTGCGTAAGAAGGAACGCTATCTCGGTGTCTGGGTGAATGCGGATTCCGAAACCTTCCTCGGCGTACCGCTGTCCTACTCGCTCGCATCAACCCGCAATCTGCAGGACATCGCAGAAGAAAAGCTGTACCGCCAGCTTTCGGTTGGTGTCCGCAATTTCTACCTTCGACCGGAAGACCCATCCAGCCTCTCAGGCAACATCCCCAAATTCGGGAACGAATTGCGTGAGATGAAAATGCGGCAAGGACTTTATAGCCAGCGCATCGGCGGCGTTGAGTTTCTCTCACGCACCCTATTTCGCGCAACGCTGAACCTCTCGGCCAATGTGCCAGTTGGACGTCACAAGGCGCGGGCTTTGTTGTTTCGCAATGGTGTTTTCCTGCGCGAAGCCAATGCAAGCCTAGAAATCGTGAAAGCCGGTGTCGAGCAAAGCATCTATGATGCGGCCCATAAATACAGCTTCTATTACGGCTTGTTTGCCGTGTTCCTGGCTGTCTTCACAGGCTGGGCCGGGCGTATTCTTTTCAGAAAAGATTAATGCGCATCCCGAAAAGTGGGGATCGTTTTTAGGAACCCGATGCGCGTAAAATGCCTTAGCCGCCAACCAGCGCACCATGCGCAATCGGGTAAATCTTACCCTGCCCCAGCATATAGGCGCGCAGGCTTGCATCGACGAACAGCCCGCGAAAAGCGCGATCCAGCACATTGAGCGCTCCTGTATAAGCACCAAATGCAGGCATGATCAGCCTCTCGCCGTCGCTTGCAAAACATGGACGCCGAACCGACCGTCCTCGTCGGACAATGCGCGCTGCTGGATGTAGATGGCCTGCCACCTCACCCTTCGCTTCCATGCGCGATGGCTCATGCCGGAAAGTCAGTGGTCCGATTGCAAGTTCCTCAACACAGTCGCCGGGCAAGTCAGCAGGGCGATCAGGATCATGGTTGCCGGTGATCCAGAACCAGTCCCGGCGGTCCATCAACGATTTGAGACGGATCGCATATAACGACGGCAACCGCTCGCTGGCCTTTGCATCGTGAAAACTGTCACCAAGGCTGATAACGGTTCGCGGCTGATAGCGCGCAATGACAGCAGCCAGCATGTCGAGCGTCGCGGCCGTATCATAAGGCGGTAAGAGCTGGCCACGTCGGGCAAAAGACGAACCTTTTTCAAGATGCAAATCGGAAACGACCAGCATATGCAGGTCCGGCAGGAAAAGCGCACCACACGGATCATAGATCGTCGCAACGCCGCGCAATTCCGCATGCGCCAGACTATAAGCCTCACCATTTCCCCAGACTGCTGTGCTCATCCTATTGCTTCTCTGATCAGATCATCGGCTGCTTCTTCGAGCAGCATTTCATCACCTTCACCAGCCACACGCTCGCGGCCGATTTCAAGCATCACAGGCAGCGCCAACGGCGAAATACGGTCCAGCGGCTTATGCAGCAGATGCCCCTTCACACGCGCCAGCATGTCGCCAAGACGCTTGATATCCAGAAGCCCGGTCGCAGCATCGGCGCGCGTTGCCTGTAGCAAAATATGGTCCGGTTCGTGGGTTCTCAGCACATCGTAGATCAGGTCGGTCGAGACCGTCACCTGACGGCCTGTCTTCTCCTGCCCCGGATGCCGTCGCTCGATAAGCCCCGAAATCACGGCACAATTGCGGAAGGTGCGCTTCAGAAGATAGCTTTCATCAAGCCAGGCTTCCAGGTCGTCACCCAGCATGTCTTCATCGAACAGCCGTTTAAGGCTTAATTTGCCTGACCCGATCATCGCGCCCATGTCTTTGAGGCCCCACAGCCCCAGCGAATAATCGGTGGCGACAAACCCAAGAGGATGCGCCCCCATGCGCTCAAGACGACGGGTGAGCAACATGCCGAGCGTCTGATGCGCAAGCCTGCCCTCAAAAGGATAGGCGACCATATAGAAACGCCCACCTTTGGGGAAAGTCTCGATCAGCAACTCGTCTTCACGCGGCAGAACCGACTTGAATGCCTGCACTTCCAACCATTCGCGCACCTGTTGCGGCAGAAACTGCCAGCGCGAACGATCTGCCAGCATCGCGCGCACCTGCGATGCGAGATAGGTGGAAAGCGGGAATTTACCGCCAGCATAGATTGGGATTTTAGCGTCCTGTCCCGCAGCATTGGAAGCGATGCATTCGTTCTCACGAATGCCTTCAAACCGCAGCACCTTGCCTGCAAACAGGAATGTGTCGCCCGGCGTCAGCGTTTCGAGGAAATATTCCTCGATGCGCCCCAGAACACGCCCGCCCCTTCCAACGGCACGGGCATTAGCTCCCTTACCGCCACGCGTGAGCCGGACATTAAGCTCCGGCGCTTCAACGATCGTGCCGATGTTAAGGCGATATTGCTGAGCGATGCGCGGGTTAGAAACCCGCCATGTGCCATCGACAGTTTTGCGGATTTTGGCAAAGCGCTCATAGGTCTTGAGCGCATAGCCGCCAGTTGCCACAAAATCGAGAATTTGATCAAAGGTTTCGCGCGAGAGATTTGAATAAGGCGCAGCACTCTGTACTTCCCGATAAAGCTGATCGGCGTTGAAAGGCTCGGCACAAGCCATGCCCAGCACATGCTGTGCCAGCACATCCAGCGCGCCATCGATCAGCGGCGGCGTATCCTGTGCGCCGAGATAGTTGGCATCGAGTGCTGCCCTACACTCCATCACCTCGAAACGATTGGCAGGCACAAGAATGGCGCGGCTCGGCTCATCCATACGGTGATTGGCGCGACCGATACGCTGCGCAAGACGGCTCGCCCCCTTTGGCGCACCGACATGAATGACCAGATCGACGTCGCCCCAGTCGATGCCGAGATCAAGCGTCGAGGTGGCAACCACGGCACGCAATGTGTTGGCAGCCATCGCCTGTTCCACCTTGCGGCGCTGGCTGGCATCAAGCGAGCCATGATGCAGGGCGATTGGCAACGTATCCTCGTTGACGCGCCAGAGCTCCTGAAACAGCATCTCTGCCTGACTGCGCGTATTGACGAACAGCAGCGTCGTGCGATGGGCGCGGACCGCCTCATAAATATCCGGGATGGCATAGCGGGAGGAATGCCCTGCCCACGGCACCCGCTCCTCTGAATCGAGAATCGTAATTTCAGGCTTGGCCCCACCATCAACCGTGACCAGACCGGACTTCGGCTCTGTGCCATCCTGTTCGACCAACCAGCGACGCAATTCGTCAGGCTGCGCCACAGTTGCCGACAGTCCAATGGTTTGCAATTGTGGTTGCAGTCGGCGCAAACGCGCAAGCCCCAGCGCAAGCAGATGACCGCGTTTGGAAATGACCAGCGAGTGCAGCTCATCAAGCACGACATAACGCAAGCCCTTGAAAAACTGCTCTGCCCCTTTTGAGGCAATCAGAAGTGCAAGCTGTTCCGGCGTCGTCAGCAGAATGTCAGGCGGCACAAGCTTTTGGCGCTGACGCTTATGTGCAGGTGTATCGCCAGTCCGGGTCTCAATCGTAATGTCGAGCCCCATTTCCTCGACAGGTATGGTCAGATTTCGATGAATATCGACCGCAAGTGCCTTTAGCGGCGAAATATATAAAGTGTGAACACCTCGTTTTGTTTTAGGCGCAACCCTGGACGGAGAACCGGTTCCCACTTTATTACGCCCTCGCTCCAGATCGACCAACGCAGGCAGAAAACCTGCGAGTGTTTTACCAGCACCTGTGGGCGCGATCAGCAGCGTGGACTGCCCCTGTTCAGCGCGCGAAAGCAGCTCCAGCTGATGGGCGCGCGGCGACCAACCCTTTTCTGCAAACCATTTTACAAAACGGTCTGGCAGATGAAAGGCAGCGGTCTCAGAAGTGGGTGTCAGGTTCAGCGTCACACACACAATCTAATGCGGGCAAGGGTCGTCGCCAAGATGTTTGTTCACTTTTGTTCTCATTTTGTCAGGAGTTCACTTTACGCGCTCTTTCCAGCGGGAAGTTGCTGACCTATCTATTAAATCATGCGTTTTGACGAGTTGCTGCGTTCCACACCCAAAGGTCTTTACTGCCCGCCCGGCGATTTTTACATTGATCCGGTGCGGCCTGTTGATCGCGCGCTGATCACCCACGGACATTCCGATCATGCACGCGCCGGACATGCCCATGTCCTTGCGACGCAACAGACTCTTGACATCATGGCTATCCGCTATGGTGGAGATTTTGCAGGCAGCACACAAACCGCTGATTTAAGCGCGGTGCTGAATGTAAACGGTGTCACTGTCAGCTTCCCCCCGGCAGGCCATGTGCTTGGTTCAGCCCAAATTGCAGTCGAAAAAGACGGGACGCGAATTGTCGCGTCAGGTGATTACAAACGTGCCGCCGATCCGACCTGCACGCCCTTTGAGCCTGTTGCCTGTGATGTGTTCATTACCGAAGCGACCTTTGCGCTTCCGGTATTTCGCCATCCCGAAGCGGGTCATGAAATTGCGACTTTGCTGAAATCACTCGCACAATTTCCTGAACGCGCGCATCTGGTAGGTGCTTACTCGCTCGGCAAAGCCCAGAGGGTTATCAAGCTCATTCGCGATGCGGGCTATGACGAGCCGATCTATATTCATGGCGGTCTGCAAAAGCTTTGCGATTATTATCAGACCCAGGGCATCAATCTTGGTCAGTTGGAGCCTGCAACGCTTGAGCGTGGTGAAGCCTCGCCCGATTTTGCTGGAAAGATCGTGGTTGGGCCGCCCTCGGCCTTTTCCGACCGCTGGGCACGGCGTTTTCCCGACCCATTGCCCGCCTTTGCATCTGGCTGGATGCGTATCCGTCAGCGCGCAAAACAACGCGGTGTCGAGTTGCCACTCATCATATCTGATCACTGCGACTGGGATGAGCTGACCGCAACGATCAGCGAGATAAAACCTGCGGAAGTCTGGGTGACGCATGGGCGTGAAGAAGCACTGGTGCGTTGGTGCGAGCTGCAAAACATCCCCGCGCGCCCGCTCCATCTCGTCGGCTACGAGGATGAGGGCGATTGATGCGTGCTTTCGCTGAACTTCTCGACCGCCTTGTCCTCACGCCGCAGCGCAATGGCAAATTGCGGCTGCTGGTCGATTATTTCCGTACAACACCCGATCCAGATCGTGGCCTTGCACTTGCCGCCATCACCCGTGATCTGGAATTGCAGAGCGTCAAGCCTGCTATGCTGCGGGCGCTGATTGCCGAGCGCAGCGATCCGACGCTTTTCGCCTATTCCTATGATTATGTCGGTGATCTTGCCGAAACGATTTCATTGATTTGGCCTGGCCCGAACGAAACCCCGGCGGGTGCCAACCTGCCGCTCAGCGTCGTCGTGCATGAACTGCAAAACGCCTCGCGCCGTGAGGGGCCGTTGCTCGTGGCTGGCTGGCTCGACCTGCTTGGCATATCAGAGCGCTATGCTCTTTTGAAGCTTGTCACAGGCGGTCTGCGCATTGGCGTTTCCGCTCGCCTAGCCAAACAGGCACTGGCAGATTTTGGTGGAGTGGATGTCGTGGAAATCGAAGAACTTTGGCACGGACAGACGCAACCCTTCACAGCGCTGTTTGCATGGCTTGAGGGCCATGGCCCCAAGCCTGCTGCCACTGCTGACGCGCCATTCCGGCCTGTCATGCTTGCCACGGCACTGGATGAGGCCGAGATTCCAGCACTTGATCCATCAGCCTATAGTGCCGAATGGAAATGGGACGGTATTCGTGTGCAGGCCGTTGCAGAAAATGGCGTGCGGCGGCTTTATTCGCGCACTGGCGATGATATTTCCGGCACTTTTCCCGATGTGTTGGAGGCCATGGATTTCGAAGGCTCGATTGATGGCGAATTGCTGGTAGGCCATCACGGCGAAACGGGTATCGAAACCGCAACCTTTTCTGATTTGCAGCAGCGGCTTAATCGCAAAACGGTGACGGCCAAACAGTTGCGCGAATATCCGGCCTTTATCCGCGCATATGACCTTCTGCACGATGGCACGCAGCAATCGGGCGAAGATTTGCGGTCGCTACCCTTCTCGGAACGACGTGCGCGGCTCGTTCAGTTCGTCGAAAAGCTCGACAAGCGCCGGTTTGATTTGTCGCCAGTCCTTCAGTTTTCAGACTTCGACGAGCTCGCGAAATTGCGTCTTAACCCTCCACATCCGGTGATCGAAGGCCTTATGCTTAAACGGCATGACAGCGCCTATGTGCCGGGGCGCCCGAAAGGACCATGGTTCAAATGGAAACGCGATCCGTTCACAGTGGATGCGGTGGTGGTCTATGCGCAGCGTGGCCACGGCAAACGCTCAAGCTACTATTCGGACTTCACTTTCGCGGTCTGGACCGGCTCGGAAGAAAACCCCATGCTCGTACCCGTCGGAAAGGCCTATTTCGGCTTCACCGACGAGGAATTGAAGCTTCTCGACAAATTCGTGCGCGAAAACACGATTGAGCGTTTTGGCCCGGTGCGTTCCGTTCGCGCGGAGCCGGATCATGGATTGGTCGTGGAAGTCGCCTTTGAAGGGCTCAACCGCTCAACCCGACACAAATCCGGTGTGGCAATGCGCTTTCCCCGCTTCTCGCGACTGCGCTGGGACAAGCCGCCCCGCGAAGCGGACCGGCTTGAAACACTGGAAAAACTGCTGAGTTGATTATTCGGCAACCGCAGTCGTGACGCGGATTGCGTAAATATCCACGGCCTTGCCGGAACCGCTCAGATCGGAATTGATCGTGATCTTGCCTGCGCGTCCAGCTGATTGACCTGCTTGAAACTCCTGATCGAACAGGAAATCACTGACAGAATCGCGAACATCATAGCGTCTGCGGCCACAATCCCCGAGACCCGCGAAATCGCAATTAACCGACATCTGCGTGGTTTTGCCGTCATCGCTGCGCGCAACAATGTCGAAAGTCGCTTTCTTGCCAGCAAGCTGATTAAGAACGCCTTCACCGACATCAAAGGTCACACTGTCGTTTGCACCCGAAGTCTGAACCCGCGCGAAACTGTTGGTGCCTTCGCGCTTGATCTCAGCTGTTGCACGGCCCTGAACAGACATGCGCGTCGCATCCGCAGGCGTGAAAATGTTGATCCAGGTGCGCCCTTCCGGGTCTTCGCCTTCCTTGATCGGTGCCATGCTGTTATCGGTCAAAAGCGGGCTCGAGCCGTTACCCCGCGTGAAATCTGCAAAACTGTTGTAGAGCGAAAAGCCAATCAGCCCCAGAATGACGATAACCATAACCGGGATACCGACACTTACAAGCGGCGAACGCTTCTTCTTCTTGCGATCCTTGCGCGAAACACCTGCTTCATAGCCGAGATCAGCCGAAGCCCGCTTGCCCTTCCTGGAAGAGGTTCGGATATCAGCGGTATCGAGCGCAGGCCCAGCTTGATAGACATCATCGCCCAGAAGCGGATCAGACGAAGATGGGGCATCCAAACTAGGTTCCTGCCGAGACGCGGCCTGCCCTGTTTTGAACTCAGCTTCAATATCGGAAATCGCGTCTTTGATTTTCTGGCGACGCTGCTTTTTCTGTTCTACACTCAGTGCAGTATTTGTCGTCAGCGCGCGTTCATGCGCCCCCCACGCGGCCTCGTAGATACGCTGGCGGGTAGCTGGATTATGTGCATCTGCCTTTGCAAATGCATTTCTGATTGCGCGTTCGATACTTTCCAAAGGGCCGCTCTTCCTTGGTTTCCGTATTCTGTCTGGGTCTTTCGGACACAGATGCTTACATGAGCCTCAGCGAAATTAACGTCTGAATCAAGGCATTTAGCTGTTTGAACCGCATTTTGGCTAGACTTAGGAACTGTCAAAGTTACCAAATCTTAATTTTAACCGCGATTTTCCCCCGACCTTTGACTGCGAGACCGGTTCAGACATTTAATTTTCCGTCTGATTCTCTCCTAATTTTCATGTTGCCGTCGGCAAAAGCCATGTTAAAACTATTACGTTTACGGAAACGTCAATTTTGTGGAGGATGAAATGGCATTGCCGGATATTTTGAAAAACAGGCTGCGCATTCCCGTGGTCGGAGCGCCACTGTTTATCATTTCCAATCCGGCATTGGTGCTTGCACAATGCAAAGCAGGCGTCGTCGGCTCGTTTCCCGCATTGAACGCACGCCCCGAAGCACAGCTTGACGAGTGGTTGGCCGAAATCACCGAAGACCTGGCCGCCCATGATGCGAAAAATCCAGATCGCCCGGCTGCACCTTTTGCGGTCAACCAGATCGTACACCGCTCCAACAAGCGCCTCGAACACGACCTTGACCTTTGTGTGAAATACAAGGTGCCGATCGTCATCTCGTCGCTTGGCGCGGTGCCAGAAGTCAATGCAGCAATCCACTCCTATGGCGGCATCGTGCTTCACGATGTCATCAACAACCGCCACGCCAATTCAGCAATCCGTAAAGGCGCTGACGGTCTTATCGCTGTCGCCGCTGGCGCAGGCGGACATGCAGGCGCACTTTCCCCTTTCGCACTCGTTCAGGAAATCCGCGAATGGTTTGATGGGCCGCTACTGCTTTCAGGCGCGATTGCCAATGGCGGCGCAATTCTTGCCGCGCAAGCGATGGGGGCCGACCTCGCTTATATTGGCTCTCCCTTCATCGCGGCCACAGAAGCCCGCGCATCTGACGGTTACAAGCAGATGATTGTGGATTCCAATTCGTCCGACATTGTCTATTCCAACTATTTCACAGGCATTTCTGGCAACTACCTCAAACCATCAATTGCAGGCTCCGGCCTTGATCCTGACAATCTTCCCGAAGCTGATCCATCAAAAATGGATTTTGAAAAAGCACATCAGGAAGGCGCCAAAGCCTGGAAAGACATCTGGGGCTGCGGACAGGGAATCGCTGCTGTGAAAGAAATCGCGCCTGCAACCAAACTCGTCGACCGGCTCGAACGCGAATATGTTGCGGCTCGCAGCCGCATCTGCCAGGGCGCCTGAAGCGCCCTGCCCCAAGATTGATGCACGGATAGCGAGATCATTTGAAAAGGTCTGAGACAAACATGCAGAATGTTCGTTTTGGACCTTGCTTTCCTTGATGCTATTGGTTATCAGCGCACCGTTCGATCATAATTGATCGATATCCTTTCGGGGATTTGGAACGTTAGTTCCGGGCCGCTTTAGCTCAGTTGGTAGAGCACATCATTCGTAATGATGGGGTCAGCAGTTCGAGTCTGCTAAGCGGCACCATAAAAAATCCAATAAAAACAACATCATAATATCTATTTTAGATGTGGCGGCATTGAGCATCTCTATTGCTGGGTAACATTCAGCGTAACAGCGACTTCAAATTGTTACCCCAACCTTTCGCTCAAATCGAATGGTTGAAGTGGACATCTGCGCAGCTGCCATGAGATAGCCAGGCACATGAACACAGATACCGCGTTAGCTCATCAAGAGCCACAGCGTTTAGAAAGTGGGCCACGCAAATCTTTCGAGCATACCTTGAGCAAGGGTAGGTCATTAATGAAAAAGCATTGCGGGACTCGCCCGAAAAGCTCAACAAGCTTGCCGCAGAAGTTCGCGCATTACGTTCATCTGAGAAGCAGGTTTACGCGAAGGTACGCGAGTGCTTTAAGAATTCCTCATCTGATTTCGACCCCGCATCAAAGCATATGAAAAAGTTCTACGCCTTGTTACAGGATAAGTTTCATCACGCTGTTACAGGGATGATCAGCTCAAAGCTCATCTTAGATCGGGCTGATCACTATGAAATCAATCTTGGAATGTTAACGATTAAGGGCGAAAGGCCGACCTTAAGCGATGCTCAAACGGGCAAGAATTATCTACGACAAGAAGAACTCTATTGTCTGAACAGTTTCTTTTGTTTGCCGAGTCGACAGCCTTAGCTCACAAAAACATGACGATGCAATCACTGCATGACTAGTTGGGTCGACTGTTGACCCTCAACAATTACCCCGTTTTTGATGGTTACAAGGATTACATCAAAGATGAAGCTATGGACCATGCAAAGCGCGAACTTGAACTGTACCGAAAGAGAATTAAAATCGAAGCTCTCGGGCTAGAATATAGCGTAGAAGCACTTCCGTTAGGCGAATACGACTAAATCCTAGAAAACGCTTAACACTACAGCACCCCGGCTACACTCCGGGGCTTTTTTTCGGCATAAAAAACCGCCTCAAGGGCGGTGTGATACGACCTGTTGAATTGTAATGTGCCGCATGGAATACTAAGAACGTCAGCTTGAAGCGATGACGAGATAAGGCGTTATCTGATGAGCACTTACTAAAGGATATTGCTTTGGCATATACGTTTGAATTTATGTTATAGCTCGTGATGAAGATGCCGTTACATTATTTAAAGAGAATAATCCATGTATTCCATCTGCGAAATTTTGTGTTAATCCAAGTTCGATATTTAAAGTCATCTCAGAAATAATATTTAGCGACGCAGATTATGCCATAATCTGTCATGATGATGTCACTTATCCAAGTTCTTTTAATAGTATAATTAATGATCTTGTTTCTAAATTGAACGCAGACTGGCCAAATTGGGGTATTGCTGGCAACAGTGGTATTTCTGTTGTTCAAAATGTCTGCGACAATAGAATTGTAAAGTACGCAATTGAAGATGGGGAGCTACCATCAAGTATCGGAAACATATTGCCAGCCGAAACAATTGACGGAAATACAATTCTTTTGAATTGCCGTTCTCTTAGGAATGCTAAAATCTCCATTCCACAATACGACGGCATGCATGAGTACGATACGATTCTATCAGTCGCAACGCAGTACCATGGTTTAAGTGTTCTTGTATGCCCCGAGCTGGCATGTTTTCACCTGAATATTAGTTACCCAACTACATCGGTGCCAATCCAGTATTCCGACGCTTTTCTTTCCTTTCTTTCGTCAAAGATCACAAATCGTAAGCTTAAAACAGTGCGGGAGAATTTTTCGATTCCAAAGAAGAATTCTTCTGAACAACGTTATGATTTAAGACGCTTTGCAGCTGTAAATGCCAGTAAAGGCAGAACCGCTAAATTAGGTATAATAACCAGAAGTCAGTTTAGGAGTATCTCACTTTTAAACCGTACTATTGAAAGCGTGAAACAGTTTAGAAACGCAGCAATCAGTAACATTCAAATTACGCATTACATTGCGACTGATGTTTCGAAACTAATAGAATTCACCGGCAGTGACGATGTAACTATCTTGCACTATCCTGACGTAAAAAGAGAAGACAGCAGAAACATTCTAATTCAACGAGCGGTGAATGATTCTAATGATGACTTTATTATACTGCTAGATGACGATGATTGGCTTTTTCCAAACGAAGCGCTTTTAGTTAGCGCTGCTTTGGTATCGACCCCTCGTACTGGATCACTCGTTGTTGAAAGCCAACTGTTCGAAGAACTATTTGATAGCGAGTCTGGGGAACTTTTATCGCGAAACGAAAGCCCCACTCATGTTTTTCGGAGTGATGACTGGCAGCAGAATTTTTCAGGTATCAATCACATCCCATCGTGTGGTGTTTTTTACAGTCGCGAGTTGGTCACTGAAGTGCCGGATGCATCGTTTAATTCAGTGAAATACTACGAAGATTTTGCCATCTCTTCTTTTGTAATGTTAAATCCGAGGGCGGCATTCTTCAATATTCCAGTACTCACTGCGGGAATTTCCATTCGATCTCATCCTGATGAAGTCGTTAAGAATACTGTTACCGAGAAAGACAGATCTAAATGGAACCAATCTTTAGCAGAGCTCTCTTATTTGTATGCTGAGCAGAAAAAAAATAATATTGTAAGGGGTATCGGGGGGACGCTTGCGCTTAATATTCAACAAATTGAATATAATTCTAAGCAATCGCTTTATTCCACTCAAAGCCACTCTTTAAGCAGGTCAGATCGAGCGGCGCTTGTGATTAGCAGAACTGCAAAAGGAGCTTTTTACTTTTCCGTGAAACCACATTTATATGCCGGCAATATTCGAAGGTATATGACAGAGGCCAGAAACAAAGGTCTGCGCGGCTTAGTAAGAGCAGTTGCTGATACAAATTAAAGGAGCTTCGAATAACCTTAACAAATATCCGATTGCCGTTAAAGAAATTCGTTAAGTGCGTAGATCACGACCGAAAAGTTGCTTCGGCTCGATTATTGCGGCGTCGAGAAGGTACCTTCATCAAAAATGTAGTGCCTGGAGATTTGCAATTCGACAGTCAATCGTTTGCTATTTTTGTCATTTACCAGCCAGCCGATATTCCTTGGTACGTCAGGAATGCATTAGATTCACTCAGTCGCCAGAAAATAAATGTAATTGCTGTACTGAATTATGAGGCATCTCCTGTAATAGTCGATGACCTAAAGCAAAATTGCCACACTATTTTGATGCGCTCAAACCAAGGATTCGACATTGGTGGTTATAGAGACGCAACGATACACTTAGATTGGACAGCCCACGACATTAAAAGCGTCATCTATATGAATGACAGCGTTTATTACTTTCAAAATGGGTTGGACACGCTATTTGCAAAACTTTCTAACAGCTCCAATCCTGTTGTATCTGCCTTCGAGAATACAAGAGAAAACGACTATCATTATCAATCATTTCTCTTTCGAGTGAATGGAGACGTTTTTCGTAGCCAGAAATTTAGATCTTTCTGGGAAAGCTATTTGCCAGTTAGTTCTCGATTGTACGCTATCGATGATAGGTGAAAAAGGTATCACACGGGTTCTACAGGAAATTCATGGTCAAGCGGAAATCATCTTCACAACTACAAATCTCATAAATGCTCTAGAGGCTCAAACGAATAAGCTGATTCTAGAATACAACAATCCAGCCGAAGAGCTTGTAAACTCCCTCCCGTCTGGCTTGCGATTTCCGGCTTGGGGAAGCCCACGTCCTTACCTGTCTAGGTTAGAGAGAGCTGTAAGAACTTACTCACAAGTACATTCTGGCGGTTTTCTTTTCAGAAAATTCTTAGAATGCCCCATAATTAAGAGAGACCTTTATTACCGAGAATTCTATACCATAGAAGATCTAGAATATTTTTTCAGCAACCCTCGCGATGAAACGCATTTTAACAGCATTAAGAGCGACCTACTACGGAAGGGGAAGCGGGCCGATCTTAGTTATTGGAGAAAGATTAAATTTGATCTTGGAATTATTTAAGCATCGCATACAGCAATGCTGAAAACCTGATCAGTCCCCCCCCCCAGAAGCGTTTCTGACCTCTACAGTAACAGTCGCAGCCGCTTCAGAAACGACAGCAACTGTACCAGCGCCGCCAACGACAGAGCCTATGACTTGCGGAGAGATAGAGGACGCAGCATAGTTAAAGTTAATGGTGTATCTACCACTTCCAGATGCACCCTTCACGATACCTGCAACGTTATACTTACGGACAAGTGTGCCATCCGCATTGACGCGGCAAGCTGCAAACATGCGGGCTTGAGGGACATCCCAAGGACCGTTCAAATCAGATGAACCATCAACTGCCGACCGGAACACGGTTGCCTTGTCGTAGTTAATCGAGTTGCCGAAGTTTGCCGTATTCCCGGTAATCGCCAAGCAACGGCGCGCGGTAGTCGGCACATATGAGCCGCCGTAGTTGAAACCGCCACCCATCACATTGATGCGACCGTAAGACGTGCCAAGTACTTCGACACGGATATTGTTAGTGGTGTACTTCGCGCTATCAATCCGGTTGAAACTCGCACCGAAAACGTTAACAACACACGGGTACGTACTAGACTGTTGCGATACGTAAACGTCACCGCCGCCACCGTTGTGTTCGAAGTACGTACCGTGTAGGTTCAACGCCACGGCTTATACGCCGATGCTCGCGTCATTGCGGATAATGTAAATGCCGCCCAACGCATCAACGCCTTGTGCGCCGCAGCCTTCGACTGAACCGCCGATTAGATTGATAGGACCACAGTTTCGGGCATACATTCCCCACGCTGTTGCATTACCTAGTGTGCAATCAATCAGAGTGATATTGTTCGGAACACTATACGCTAGCGGTGCTGAACTCAGTTCAGCAAACATGCCATATTTTGCCCCATACGAACGCAGTGAACGTCCAGACCAAGAAACTGTAGATCGGAAGTGGAAGTTTCGCTCTACGGCACCAAGAATTTTGATGTCGTTTGCTTCAAACCAAGACTTAGCTGTAATCCTCAAGCCGTAGTTTGCCTTATTGGTAGCCTCAATGGAAAAACCTCCAATGCGCGCCCACGAACTTCCATACGTTCCATCTGTATCGAGGGCGTTGTCAACACCCCAATCAATGACTGCTTTATCAGCTGCCACACCCGTATAATAAAAGCGCGTCAGACCTGATCCATCACCTATAAAACTAACCCGCTTTGTGTCGTGCCAGCTTGTCGTTTGCTGGATTATAGATAACGTGTCAGACAAATTATATGTGCTGCGACGCGCCTTGACGACGACGACGACAGTTGACATTGCGTCAATCGCATCCTGAATTTTTCTGAGATCATCACCTGAGCCATTGCCCTTTGCGCCAAACTGGCGGACTTCGGCACCATCCACAAGACTCATCACCCAATAAGAACCATCGTTAGATTTTTCATATGAACGGGCGATGCGCCTGATTGATACGTTATCTATGCTGCATGAAGTATCGGCTTGAACTTGAACACCCATACGAGCATTTGTCGGATTTACCACTAAGTATTCAGTGTAGGTTCCATTTGCGTATCTAAATGGACATGTTACAGCAGTGGTAGATGCACCCAAAAATACCCGTATACCACCTGTGCCCATTCGAGTGTAAATGGTATATGTGATCGCATACAATTCACCGGCAATTAAAGTCTGATTTTGGTATATTTCTGATGATGCACCGCTAACCTTTGTTGCCACACCGCTCGCTATTGTCCAGCCTGTTCCTTTCGTCCAAACTGTGTCTGTCGCAAAATTGCCGTTCACAACCTGATCTGGCAAGAAGTGAAAGCTTCCATCTCGCTTAAACGTCATCGGCTTACGGTCACCCGCCTCGTCATAGCCAAGAACACGAGCATGAGTAATATCTGATGGGATTGTCGAAGAACGTAAATCAGCTCTTGACTAGAACCTCCCAAGGGAAACTATAACAAGCTCGTAACCATCTTCTTCAGCATTCACTACTAGTGCTTTTCCGGCATCTCCCTGATTAATTACAGGTAAATTCAGTGAAGATGCCACCTCCTGTGCCAAATCAGCTGCCGTTTCCGCACGATTAGCCGCGCCCTCAGCTGCAGCTAGTATTGCTTCTGCATCTCCATATGACAGCAGTCGCAACTCTGTTCCGGTATCAATGCAAAGCAGCGCCATTCCGGGCTTCAGATAACCAGTTTCTATTGGTCTGTTCGTGTTGGTCACTAATGCACGATTTATCGCGCCAGATACCGTAACCGGGCCTGTGTTTTCCTGTGTCACATTGAGGATATAAAGCACCTGAAACGTAGCCGCAGGAATATCGACAGCAGCTGTTACAACGATATTGTTTGCCGACCCCCCATCAGCATTGTTGAGTTTAATGACACGATTATCCAGGGAAAGAACCTGCGACCAGTGCGTTCAGGCTATCGCGAATGTCTCGCTGCTTCTTGGACAGCTTCATTGTCGGAAGCCGGGGAGCCATCCGTCTGGATTTCCTGCATCCATTTTCATCTTCGCCGTTCGCTGCGAGTGCATAGCCGATGTGCCTTCAACCTGAGCCTGGCTCAAACAGCCGCCTAAAGGCGCGCGCCTCGCATACGCGAAGAAAGTTGTTTTATTCATCTGATTGTCCTTGGGGTTAGATGAGCGAAAGCCCCGCCGCGTCGATGCGTCGTGCTATTGTGCTTCCTTTCGGCAAAAGAAAAGGCCCTGCAATCGCGGGCCATCAGGCATTACTAACTAAGAAACTTTATCGAACTAGTCGGAGTACTTTCAAATAGTATCGTAAAAATATCTTCAGGAAAAAGGGGTTGAATTCTAATCGGTGCTTCTTGCCATTTGCATCAATACAGCCACGCTTATATGAATTTAGGCACCACTCTTCTTCAATATCGACATCGGCCAAACGTTTAATATGCCAAGAAGTACTAGGTGAGCCATTCTCTAATCTGGCAATGCGAGCAATCCGTGAAACGATAGACGACTTAGATCTCAACGGTGCGTGATAAAGAGCGATACACTTGCTAACATTCTCTAGCCCTATGTCAGCGCCGTGGTTTCCTTTCATTAGGGTGATATGCTTATTAGCTCTCCATAAGTATTTTGGGGGGTATGCTGCTTCAACATATCCGATCACCCCAGAGTTCACGAGAACCATCGCCTCCGCTTTCGAACCAGAAATTGGTGCGCTGTAAAGTATGCTGGCTAGATTCCGCAGACGCATGTACAAAGCACTGCGCCTTTGAACAAAATTGATTAGTTCCATTTCAACCGCAGTGTCAGCGTCAGCCAGAGCCTCCAATAATTCTGGTCTTTTCATGGGTAAAAATTCATCAGCATCTAAAGGCAGCACCCAATCTGCGCCCAAATTTATCGCTAATTGATATAGTTCATTCACTCTTAAGGCTTGCTCGAAATCACCCGGCATATCGAATACGATTAATCGGGGATCTGCCTTTTCGAACTTTTGGAGAGCCTCTTTTGAACCGTCTGTTGAACCATTATCGCCAACGATCAGCCTGTCTAAACCAACGTAGTTTAAATGATGCAAAGCATTGAATAATACTATGTCGATCTCATCTCGTTGCAGCAAAATGCCGATTAATTTCATTCTAGCTCCGCACGCACCAACCAGTGATTAAAGTAAATCTTTGCCGTTAAGTAATACGAAAATTGTCAAGGCTGTTGCAGTATATCTACGATTGTTCTGTTGTTTTAAAATAATTGTGAGATGATCGATAGGCTCGGTTGAGGTGTGACAATTAATTCGTAGCGATCCCGGTTCGCCCCCGTTGCCAGGGTTTTTCTGTTGGATGGGACGCGCTATCTGTAAAGCGATATGCTAATCGCAACTTGTCTAGATAAGCGCCAAATATCATTCCACACTCAGGCATCGCAAAACGCTATAGCCCGAACGCTGACCAAAGACTTTTCTGTGAATTGAACTGGCGTGATTAAGCTGTCATTCCCACAATCAATTCGTAATAGGCTATCTTCATAGCATTTGAGGTTTCCGTGTCAGACAAATTTGAATGGGTCGTTTTTCTTCAGGGACAAGCACAGTTTTGCGGTAGCGTACGGGGAACCGACGAACTCGGTCACAATGCCTTTGCTATTCGTTTTCTTGGGAGGACTTTCTATGGAGAATTCGAGTATGTTCAGTGTCTGAATGCAGCCACAAGCACAATAACCATTAAAATGTTCGGCTATAGTGACAAGACTAATCTCGGCAATACATCTAAAGGTTCGCGCTTTCATTTTAACCAAAGCGATGTGAAAGCAATATCCGACATGATAATACAACTATTCTCGAGAAACATTAGCAAGCCTTTCCCACTACACAAAATAGTGGATTTTAAGGGGGATGTTATCTTTGCCGACGACTGGATCCAGATTACTTCCCTTTGACCAATATTGTTCTAACTTTTAAGCGGCGTCTCAATCAAGAAACGGCTATTGCCGAGGTGCATATTCAAGGTGGTTTCCTGTCGACATGAAAAACCGCATCTAGGGCGGTGGCTGATTGAACAACGGGCGACTTTTTGCTGATTGATTGACCTAACACCGCCAAGGCTGGTACGAGCGATCATTTACTTTCGGGGTTAAGGGTGTCCGATTTTTCAAAAGACAGAAACTTTGGTCTCGATGTAGTTCGCGCCACAGCCATTATAATGGTTCTGATTAGCCACGCCCGTCAGGCACTCATGGAACCAGACACTGGTTTAGCATTAACGTTCGGCGGATGGTTTGGCGTAGAGCTTTTTCTTTGCGTTGTCTGGCTTCCTGATTGGCACCATTTTAATAAAGCTTTTCAGTCGAGGAGTTACTTCTACTAGCCTTGGTCGATTCTGGTTCCGGAGATGGATGAGAACGCTGCCCGCGTACTTCTTCATTCTAATTTTCTATTATTTGGCATTCGGACAAATACAATTTAGCGACTTCCTACTTCTACAATGGCCCATAAACCACAATCAGGGCGTGGTGCCTGTCTCGTGGTCCCTTGCAGTAGAAGAGTGGTTTTACATTATTTTTCCGCTTGTTACGTTGATTTCTACGGCGATATTCAAGAAAAACGGAATAATTGTAGCAGTTGCCGCAGCTATTGTTTTCCCTCTTATTTTTCGAGTTTATCAGTTCAATTTTGCATATGATGCCGCCGCAATTCGTGTAAATCCCTTTAGGTTCGACGGCATGGCATATGGTGTCCTTGCAGCGTATATACTCAATATCAATAGGCTAGAAACCCTTCTGCGCCGCTGTTGGGTCGGCGTAGCCGTGGCAGCTATAACGCTGTTTTTATTTGATTTTTTGAGATATATGGGACGCGTATTGGCGTACCACTGCCGCTCCATATACCATCTTGGCATCATAATGTTACAGCGTATTCAATTAGCGGGATTTGCTCCGCACTTATTGTAATGACTTTTTACATGCGAAGCCCGAGTTTCGTTGGCCCATTGGAAACAATCATTACCTATGTTAGTAAGATTAGCTACAGTCTATATCTGTGGCATCTGTTTATATTTGGAATTATGATGAAGAGTTTTTCTAATCATAAAGGGGCGTGGCTGTATTTTTCATCTATCTTTATAGCCATTCTCCTTTCATATATTCCATATGCACTAATCGAAATCCCATTCATGAAAATACGAGACCGTTTGACTGCATCTATAAAACAAACCAAAAATCATAAAGTCGATAATTCTTTATAGCGTCATGCATTTTAAACTAGGACACCTTGCAAAGGCTCGCAAAATAACAGACACAATTTTAGAGTAATCCATCATCCATGAGTGCGCTGTACAATGAGCTTTCGATCTGCTGCACTCGTTTTCATAGTGTTTCTACTAGACACAAAAAACCACCTCTAGGGCGGTGCGTCTTGTTGAATAAGCGAAATCGTTTATTGGTCGGCGAGCAGCTCAGCAGCCCTTTCCTCCCGAAACAACTCTTTCGCCATCTGCTCAAGGAGCGGCCATAGCTCACGATCTGAGCGGAAAGTGTTGGCAGTGGTGAATATGCGCTGTGTGCGCACAGGCTGCGTTGTCATGGCTTCATTGACGTGGTCTGCCTCGCCTTCTATCAGACGTTCCCAAAGCGTGACGGCTGGAAGAACGATCACCTGTTCACTAATATGCGGATCGTAAAGAACAACCTCACCGTTTTCCCACTTTCTCAAGCCGTGGTTTTCAAGAAGCTCTGACCATTGGACGTCTGTAATCTCGATGGCTTCAGGAGGTATGAGGCAATCAGGATTGTCTTTTTAACCGATGACAGGAAGTTCAGGGAGTGGGTTTTCGTCAGTGGTTTCCCACAATCAGATTGTCAATAACGGCGCTTCCGATCTGAGCCCTAGTAATTTGAACGTTCTGGATCTTCGCCCAGTCCATCACAAAGGCATCGCCATACATGACGCCGTCCTGAATGACGAACGGACGCATAAATTCGGCACCAATAGATAACACGATCTGACTGGTCATTAGAGCAACACGGTTACCAGATGCATTGGCATCCAGAAACAGCCCTGCGCTCCTCCAGTCGCCAACCGTCCCGCCCTCAACCTGCATTCCGATACAAGAATTCCAGCCAGACGGAGCGACTGAGCTTCCTATTCTGAACGTCGCATTTGCGCTGACATTGTTCACAACAGTAGTGAGGTTGGTGATTACCGTTGCCTGAGCTTCAACCTAATCTTCAACGCCATCAACTCTGGCCTGAAGAAGTTGAACGATGCTAATGCTAGCGCCGGTATTATCCCAGAGCTGCGCATTGCTGAACGTGCTGGTAACCTGCCCGCGTCGAATGAGCAGATGATAACCGAGGCAATCTTGCAAATCAGCGTCAAAGACCTGCGTACCGCACGAGCCAAGTTCTTGAGCCAATCCTTGCAACGTGGCTCGCAGGAATTGGTGTCGACCAGAGGCTGATAACTTAAAGCGCTTAATGAATGAGGTCCGCGCGTCAATCAGCTCGCCAAGCTTCATGCTGGTGATCAGATTTGGCAACTTTCCCTGATTGTGACCATAGATCACGTCATATGAAGCGCATTCTGTGTTTCCAACTTCGGTCTGTGCGATAAAATTTAGCAAGATAGCTGCTCCGGTTCGGTCCATGGTATTTCCGTCGCCAATAGAAAAGCCGTCCCGAAGGACGGCTTGAGAATGAGTGTGAGAACACGAAAGATTGAGGGGCTCGGCCCTTAGTTCTGTTGAATGAGCGAAAGCCCCGCCTCGTTGGTGCGTCGTGCGATTGTGTATTCCTATTACTTTAAGATGAGCGTTCAGCGCTTCGATACCCGAACATTGTACGATGCGCGGCTCTGTTTCAGCCTCCGCTGCCGGAACTTACTTTATCGATGACAGCTATTAATTTGATTGTACTATCGGAGGTGCTTTGCTCGGAATATACCGAATTATCTTTTTGCTTCATTTGAAATGCTGTAAAGCCAAACGAAACTTATTCGCTACATTTCAGGAATGGCGTTTCAATAGTGGTTACAATCGGCCAATGCTTCGACCCAAGGTCTAATAATTTCGATATCATTCGGCTTACAGCTGCATGCCTTGTTGTCGTCAGTCATAGCTTTTCTATGTTGGGGCACAGAGAACCAGTAGCGCACTGGCTCGGAGGATATGATACTGGCGGTGGATGGGCTGTTTCGATATTTTTTATCGTGTCAGGTTTTCTGATTGCCAAGTCTTGTATGGAGAGATCATTCTTCGTCTATATATCGTCACGCATAGCACGAATAATTCCTGCTCTGGCCGCTCTTCTACTCTTTGATGTGCTGATCATCGGGCCATTATTTACGCAGCATCCGATCTCTGTTTATTTTTCCAGCTTAGATACGCTCAAACATTTGGCTAGTGTTTCCGTGTTTTATCAAGCCACAGGATTGCCTGGAGTATTTGGAGACGGCGTAGTCAACGGTACAATTTGGACGCTACCAATCGAGTTTGCGTGTTATCTGGTTCTGCCTGTTCTCTTATTCTTAGGTGCTCTGAGGAAGTGGTTTATAATAATCCCCTTGGGGCTTGTGGCATATCTATATGCTTCAGCATCTCAGAGCGGACTACACTGGGCAAATCAGGGCGGCGAAATCTTCTACGGATTGCCGTACTACTCGACCTTGAAAAACTCGCTTTTTTTCATGATTGGGGCAACGATGTGGGTCCATCGGGACCACATACCTATCGCGTCTCCTCTGGCACTCTTATCCATCAGTTTGCTCGTATTGGGGGCTTTCGGAATACTTAAAATGACAGTCTTTTACATAGGGCTTTCATATTTGACCATTTACGTCTCAATCGCCCGACCGTGGCCTATCGAACTTCACAAGAGCGTTGGCGATTTATCATATGGCATTTATCTTTACGGCTTCCCGATCCAGAAAAGCGTAATCGTTTCAGGACTTATCAAATCTCTGACACCATTGAGCTTAACCTTTGTATCCCTGCCCATTGTTCTCATATTGGCTTATGCATCTTGGTGGGTCATTGAACGCCCTAGCCTCCAATGGCGAAAAAAGCGCCAAACTGGATCAGATTTTATTCCGCCGCTTCAAGCTGGTCCATGAATGACTGTGCACATGAAAATCGATCCAAATACCGGATAGACTTTTTCGCTGAGCCTTTTCTTTCCACTTATCACGCTAAATCTCAGATGCGTGTGGAAGTCCTGCCTACAGAACGTATCGTCGTACCTATTCTATTCAGACCGAAATATGCTGACGGCAGAAATCATTGAAGTGTCGTTTAAAAAGCGAGAGCTCTCTACCTCGAAAAAAATGCAGCATGTACCCGGTGAGTGCATCAAAGTCGGCGTGTGCTCAAGGCACAAATTGTTCCTACAAACTAACGATTTAATTATCGCAATATCCTTCAACGCTGCCCATCTTCGCCCTCTATATCGTCCTTCAACAACCCGCCGAGTCTTGGATTGAGACGACCTGAAGTTCCCATGACTAGTGCGAATAAAATCTCGTCAGGTCGTGGAGCATCCTGAATACCGACTTCTATCGAGTTGAAATGGCTGCGCACATAACATGCATGAATATAATGGACTGGAACCATAATCCGATATCCTGCCTGCGCGACAGCTTTATTAGCCGGCACTATTGCTTTTGGTTGCCCCAGCACCTGACGCATGGCCCAACCACCGGCCTCATGCCAGACGGCACCGTGTTCCATTTCTCCATTCAGCCCTACGATGGCTGCTTTCGAATAGACCTCAACATTCTCCTTGCCGCCAAGAGTCTCCACGAGTTCTTCAGCCAAATCATGGCCAAGTGATCGTAATTCCTGCATAAATGGAAGCAGGTCTTCGACATAGCGCCCTGCATAAGGGTTTGCGACAACAGCAGCAGCAGCGGCCATTTTCAATGGAGTTGCGGGTTCTGGACCAAGTTCATGGAACGTCGTTTCAACTGTAAGACTTTTCTTTCGAATTCTGACCAATGACATTTGTATTTTTCCTCCTTCGTCTTCGTTGTCTTTTAATGCGTGTTGTATTTCACACAGCTGAGGGCCCCAGTGTGCGGTAGATTTTCAGGCTATCCACGTCTGGGCCGACCTTCCTGATAGTCTCCTCCCATAACTCAGACACATGCGCGCTCATCGGCAGTTCAAGGCCGATACCTGCGCAACTTTCGATAAAGTTGCGAACGTCCTTCGCTATCAGAGCAGTGGTAAAACTCACGCTGTCATCATCGCGTGCCACTGTTTCAATCTTGTTCAGTGAGACATAACTACCCCCACTCGAACTGTTGACCACCTCGCCAAATTTTTCGAATGAAATACCGGCTTCGCGTGCAAAGCGGAGAGCTTCGGCGAAGCTGATAATATTCGCTGCAAGCAAGTAATTATTTGCAGTTTTCATGACGTGACCATCGCCTGTTTTTTCCAGAGGCACGACTTTGGTCGCGAAGGCTTCGATGATTTTCATCAGTGGGTTGAGACCATCCAGACCGCCAACCATAACAGTGAGTTCGCCCTTCCATGCGCGGGCTAAACCGCCTGAAACCGGCGCGTCGTGAAACGCTATTCCACGTGTTGCCAAAAGGCTCGCCAGACGAAGCGTCTCAGCGGCAATAGAGGAACTGGAATCTATAATCGTTGACCCAGCACGCAGTATCTCGGACAACCCAAGCAGATTGTCCCTGCCTTCTACTACGACCGACACAACCTTGCTATCTGGAAGACATAAGATCACAACATCGCAATCTGCCAGATCGTGCAGGCTCGATGAGAAATTGAACATTGCCGGATCAATATCCAATTCATCTGGAAGTTTGGGCAGATGCGGATCGACAACGGTGATTGGCTGACCAAGCTTACGCACTATATTGAATGCGATTGGTAGCCCCATTTTTCCCGCACCAACAAAGCCGATATTCATTTTCTGTTTCCTGAATTTTTCCATTTCGGCAAATAAAGAGATCTTTTGGATGCCAACCTCTCACGCGATTTTAGCGCTGCTGATCCCACCATCGACTTTGAAATCAGCGCCCGTAATGTAGGAGGAGAGGTCTGAAGCGAGAAATGCTGCCATGTTTGCTATGTCCTGCGGCTCTCCCAGTCGCGCCATCGGCACCTGTGCCGCGCGTTTAGCGAGAATTTCATCGAAACTCTTCTCGCCATAGGATTGAGCAAGATTGACCCGGATGCGGGGCGTGTCGATAAATCCGGGCGAAATTGAATTGACCCGAATACCAAAGCTGGCATTTTCCTGAGCTATCAACTGAACGTAATGGTTCATGCCAGCTTTTGAAGTCGCGTAGAACGCATGGCTGTAGCCAAGATGACGATGGGACCAGGCGGAACTGGTTGCAAGAATGGCCCCACTTTTACGTGTGCGCATGCCGGGCAGTACGGCTCGCGAAGCCTGATGCAGGCCGACCAGATTAACATTCAAAACAGTTTGAAACTGGGCTTCATCGAGCGAAAGTGAGTCGCTCGCAAAGCCAATACCAACATTGTAGTAAAGAATATCGATTGAGTTAGGATCAATGCCTGACAGCGCCATTTGCGCAGCGTTATGGTCAGCTACATCGAATACAGCAATGCTGGCCTGCCCTCCCGCCGCTTGTACCAACTCGGCAGTGGCATTAGCCGCTTCTTCATCGCGGTCGGCAATAATAACCTTTGCACCGCAACGGGCGAAAGTACAGGAAACAGCCCGGCCAATACCATTTCCCTCGCCAAAGGTACCGCCGCCAATGATCAGTGCTCGTTTACCGGAAAGATCAATTTTCATGTGCGAGTTCTGCCCTTGCGATCTTCACAGAGTTTTCGAGTGCTTCGGTGATCAGTCTGGCCTCGTTACGAAGATACTCTCCAATTTCGCCACGACGGGTTTCGTCAAGGCGCGTACTCAAAGCCGCAACTGATAGGGCCCCCATCGGACGTTTGGAGTCCGGATAGTAAATCGCGACTCCAATCGCAGACATACCTGTCAGCAAATCGCCCTGACTTGTTGCAATGCCGGTTTCACGCGTGAGACCAACGCGACGTCGCAACTCTCCCTCATCAATCGAAGTATAGCGGGAAATCACGGGCATGTAGTTTTTGAGATAGTAATCAATGTAGGAATTATCATGTGAAGCCAGTAAGGCCAAACCAACCGCGCCTATGCCAAGAGGCCAGATGTCACCTTCTTCAAGCGATAAAGTCCGCACAGGAAAACTACCTGTTATCCTGCGGAGGCAGTTCATGTGATCATTCTCGGCGAGCACCGCGAATGCTGTATCGTTTGTCATTTCAGTCAGCCGCAAGAGGGCGGGTTCTGCAAGGCGGGCAAAGTTCTGTGATAGCGATCGGACGCCGATATCCATTAACCGGGCACCCAGAAAATAAGCTTCGCTATGGCTATCATAGGCAATAAAACCAACCAGCTGCAGAGCCTTCAGAAGCCTGAAGGCGGATGGCTTTGGTAGTTTCGCCAACCTAGCAAGCTCTGCTAAACCAACGGGCTTGGGATGGTTTGCAGAAAGGCACTCAAGAAGCATCGCATAGCGCGCTGCTCCTTTATTGACGGCGGAAAACTCCGAGGCCTGTTTAATCGCCATATCTTTCATCCTCTATGATCTACTGAGGAACAGGATAAATGAGCTTTTCGGTGGCTACTTCCGCTGGTGCTACCGGAACCAGTCCTTTTCCCGGCTGGTTTTGTAGAACAATCGGCTCCATTCCTATCTGCTTACCAGTTTCATCAATCGCAAATTTCCCGCTGATCGTTGTGATCTTGCCCCCCATTTCAAGCGCCTTCTGCTTCAAAGCAGCCGGGTCTGTTGATTGGGCTTCACTGACAAGACGCTCCAGTGCAACCGCCGCGCCATAGGCAAGTACAGTCTGAAAATCTTCCGAGTAGGAAACTTTTGGAAACAGCTCTTTATAACGGGTCACAAACTCTTCGTTTTTGAGTCCATCAGTAATGTTCCACTTGGCGTTTGGGCTATATTGTGTGTGGCTCGTGACAAATTCAGCCAGCTTGCCCAACTCCAAGAACTGTGGCGTGGAACCATACATAAAGTACACATTGTCGAAATGAATATCGAGTTCCTGCATTTGCCGCGCCATGAGGACACTATCAACCTCATAGCTATGAGGGTAGAAAGCCTCGGCACCAAGCGCCTTTGCCTTTTGTAGCAAAACGGAGAAGTCTTTCGTGCCTTTCTGATAGGTCTCATCCATGACCACCTCAAAGCCCATTTCCTTCGCATCTTTGACAGCCGCTGCAGCGAGACCCGCCGGGAAGGACTCATCCACATGAATGATGGCAATTTTTTTAACGCCGGCATCCTTTAAAAGTCGAAGATTAGTGGATGGAATAAGCGATGAAGGTACAACTGCTGACACGATATTTTTGTAGCCCTGCTGGTAAATTTCATCAGCAGATGCCGACCACGACATCAGAAATTTGTTGTTACGTTCTGCAACAGTTGCCGCGACACCTGTCAGGGTTGAGCCAAAAGGTGCCATCAGCACATCGACGTTATTGCCAGAGATAAGCGTTTCATAAACGCGCGGAACCATTGTTTTATCAGAGCGATCATCCAGAACAACAAGCTCTACAGGACGCTTCTCACCACCAAGTTCAATGCCTCCACGACGATTGACGTCATCAACCCACATGCGAACGCCACGTTCACCGGATTGCGAAGCAAGCATGAAGTTGCCGCTGTTTGAAACCGTTATACCAACTTTAAACGGCTCTGCAGCCTGTGCATCCAAACCGATAGCCGCAAAGCCGATTGCAGATACGGTCATCATAAAAAAGTTTCTTCTGTTCATTTTTGATCCCCTTTTATCGTTAACAATTCAAACTCTGATTAAGACAGCTTCACCCTGGCCAAACCCTCCACAAATGGCACCCAAAGCGAACCCGCCACCGTTAAGACGCAATATACTGGCAGCCTGCTGAACAACGCGGATGCCCGATGCAGCAAGAGGATGACCGATAGCGACCGATCCACCATAGATGTTCGTTTTTGCGCGCAGTGCATCCAGATCAGTCTGAAGTTCCTTCGCCAAAAGCGCAGTGCTGACCAAAGGCGTTGCGGCAAAAGCCTCATTAATTTCGACAACTGAAATGTCGTCGATGTTTAAGCCGTTGCGCTCCAGAAGACACATAATTGCCACCTGTGGAACGGAGGTTCCCTCCTGAATATCACCAGCGACCTGAACGCGATCCACAACTTCCGCTATGGCTGTTACACCAGCCGCTTTCATGGCATCGCTCGTCATCAGCACAAGTCCCGCCGCGCCGTCTGACAGCCCGGGGGCATTCCCTGCTGTAATGGTTTCAGCACCATTCACTGTTGGCAGGCTTGCCAGTTTCTGGCGGTCGGAGTTGGCGCGGGGGCCTTCATCAGCAGCGTCTGACAAGCCAGATTCAGGAGGTAAAAAGACAAGATTGTCGTAGAGGCCAAGGCCTTTTCCCACGAAATATTTCTGATGGCTGGCGAACGCCCAGTCATCCTGCATTTCGCGGGTAATACCGTAATGAAGCGCTTCTTCTGACGTATACTGTGCGATCGTTTTGGGCGAGACCCGACCACCAAGCAGAAGCGGGTCTGTCAGGGACATACTGGCAATTTTACGCTCATTCCCGCGCGAAATCAGCAATGGTGTATTGGACAGACTCTCAACACCGGCAATGTAAGCCTTATCACCACCACCTGTTTTAAGATGCGCGAATGCCGTCGAGATCGCAGTCATTCCGGTACAGCACGCTCTATCTACAGCAATAGAAACAGTGCCATTCGGCAAGTCGGAGCCAACGAGCATCTGTCGCAGGGCGGTCAGATGCACGCCGCCCATTAATCCTGCCCCTCCGATTACAATGTCCGGCAAACTCGCCTGGGGATCTCTTTTTATCAGCTCATTCAACAGGGCTGCACCAAGATCCACGACATCAATATCAGCAAGCTTACCCCGAAATCGTCCAAATGGAGTCCGCGTCATTGCGGTAATGAAAACACCACTCATTGACCTTGCTCCTCCAGCCAGAGTTTCAGAGCTTTTTTGTCAATTTTTCCCGTTGCCGCCTTAGGCAACTGTGGCAGCAAATGAAAGATTTTGGGCGTTTTGATGCCAAGAACCGGCTTCAAAAACTGACGCAAACTGTCGGCTGATAGTTCTGCACCCTTATGGATTGATAGAAGGCAGACAACCTTCTCGCCCCATTCTTCATCTGGAATACCCATGACAGCCACTTCATCTACCTCAGGCAGAGCGGCAACAGCTGCTTCCACCTCCATCGGGTAGATATTAAAGCCACCCGAGATAATCATATCTTTGGCACGCCCAACGAGCCGGAAAAGACCGGGTGCAAATTCGACACCCAAATCCCCGGTGAGAATTTCATGCCCACGATACACAGCAGCGGTCTGCTGCGGATTGTTCCAATATTCCAGCATGGTGTGTGGACCGCTTACACAGATTTCGCCAACCTCGCCGATTGCGCAAGCTGTTCCGTCTTCGGCCCGGATTACGACACTGGAAAAAATATAACTCCGCCCGATAAGACCCGCTTCATCGTGATGCTCCTGCTCTCGTGCAAGATCATAAAATGCGCATGTCATCATCGCTTCGGTCTGACCGAAGTTCAAAACAATCCGTCTGCCAAAGGTACTGATCGCCCGTTCGAGTAAGGTCGGACTGGTTGGCGCACCTCCGACACCAATCCACTTCAAGGACTGACGAAGCGGATGATGATCGTCAGTTCCCTTGATAATCCGCGACAAGGTCGTCGGAACGCAGGTAATAATCGTGACTTCATCCTGCTCCGCAAACGCAAGCATTGTCTCCACATCGCCTGCATCAAAAACGGCAGCCCGTGCGCCGCGCAGCAGGCCAGCATAGAGATAACTCCATCCGGCATGGGTAAGCGGGCCAATGAACGCGAGTGTATCTGCTGCCGATATATCGCGATCAATCAGCATATTCGCAAAAACATAATGCCAGTTGGCATGGGTGAGTACCACACCCTTCGGCTTACCCGTCGAACCCGATGTATATGTTATGGAGCAACGTGCAGCAGGCGAAATCACGCCAGAGCTTGTATGAGGCTCTTCGCTGGCGGAAGCGAGTATTGCCGCTCCGATTGCCTTTATTGCAGGTGCCTGTGCAAGCAGTCCTTCAGTTTCCGCCTCATAGACAACCAGCTTCGGCGAACAATCCTCAAGCAGAGCCGCAATTTCAGCAGGCGTGGCTTTGATATTGAGCGGAACCCGGATTGCACCAATTAGTTCGGCAGCAAGCGAAAGTGTAATGAAGTCGAGCGTGTTGCCACATAATAGTGCGATACGGTCTCCAACTGAGAGATGCTTTGCCAGCTCTTCCGCTTGCCGGGATATGCTCTCAGCGAGGCCATTGTAATCCAGTGTGACACCAGAGATCACAATGGCGGGACGCTCACCAAACTTAAAGCAGGCTGCTAGAAGGTCTTTAACCGGAACCATCACGTCACCTCTTTCAAGCCGGAGAGACTTGCTTCTATCTCAGCTGAAAGTGCGAATACGAGGTCATCATCGCCATGCTTGCCGATCACCTGAATAGAATGACGCAACCCTTCTTGTGTCATTTGCGCAGGAACAGCCATCGCACAAAGGTCGAGATAATTGACAACACGCGTGAGATCACCCAGTGGCATGGAACGTTCGATAATCTCATCCAGACGCGGAGGTAAAACCGGCAGCGTCGGAAACAGAATGGCGTCAATGCCCTCCATCTGTCGCTGCATTTTCGTAATGTAATCCGCCCGAACGAGCCACTCCGCAGTCGCATCAGCTTTCGAATAGCGTTTCGCGTCTGTCAGACGGTAATTCACGCCACGATCAAGGCCTTCAGGAGTGTTCTCCAGTATGTCACCAAAATGTTCGACTGCCTCCTGACCGATCAACACGGCTGTTCGGCTCAGCACTTCATCGACTTTCATCGGGAAGCTGAACGGAACAAGGTCAAACCCCTTGGCTCGCAGCTGATCGCAACTCTGATCGAAGGCCTTCATGACGCGCGTGCTGTAACTGCCATAAGCCTTCAGATCGGCGACACCAACACGAAGCTGACGGCGGCATACTGGTATTGAGCTTTCAGTCTGAGACGACATAGCCGCAAAAAGAGTCCAGCACTCCCCGACACTTCTCGCCATTGGACCCACAACATCAAAACGCGCGCACAGCGGCACCAGCTGATCAGAAGGGATCAGGCCACTGCTTGGTTTGAAACCGGCAAGCCCGTTTGCACCTGCCGGAATACGTACTGAACCACCGGTATCAGTACCAAGAGCCAAAGGAACGAGGCCAGCTGCAACCGCAACACCTGAACCCGACGACGACCCGCCAGGGACCCGGTGATGCACATCGTCCAGAGGGTTTCGGGGTGTTCCTGTAGCTGTGTTCGTTCCCCAACCACCAAAAGCAAACTCCACCATATGAGTATGACCAATAATGATTGCGCCGGCTTCTTTCAAACGCCCCACAATTGCTGCATCGCTTTCAGCAATGTTCGCCGGGCGCATAAGCGATCCTGACGTCGCACCGTGGTCGCAAATATCGATATTTTCTTTCACCGCAACCGGAATTCCATGGAGTGGTCCACGCCACAGGCCGTTCGCAATCTCATTATCAAGATGAGATGCCTGTGCGCGCGCTTCGTCGGCAAAGACAGAGCGAAAAGCATGATAATAAGCGTTTTTCTCGGCGATCTTCTCGAGAAAAATCTCGACTGTCTCAGCGACACTGCGTGTGCCAGTGCGGATCGCTTCCGATAGTTCAGGAACCGTGTACATTGTAACGTCATGCATTGGAATTCAATCCACCTTATGCGCGATCCAACCCGCGATCAGATCCATCATTTCAGTATTTCCGCTCATCTCTGCAGTCTCGCAATCGATCTTGTTTCGACCCAGTTCCAACACATAGAGATGGTCAGAGACGTTCACGCACTGCCGCACATTCTGGTCAACAAGAATGACGGTTTTGCCGCTGTCCTTCATCCGTGTGAGGAACTGATAGATTTGCTTTGAATATTTGGGCGCTATCATCGCGCTTGGTTCATCGAACAGGATGACTTCAGGATCTGTAATCAAAGACCGAGCGATTTCAAGAAAGCGTTGTTGACCGCCTGAAAGGGTACCTGCAAGAGCACGATCCTTCTCGCGCAGCATTGGAAAAATATCGTAGACCCGTTCAATAGCATCACGAATGCGTGCTTGTTCGCGCCGGATACTCCAGCCGCCAAGTACCAGATTGTCACGGACACTGAGACCACCAAAAATGGAGTGGTTCTGAGGTACGAAAGCAATGCCACGACGGATCAGTTCGGTCTGATCAATACGGGAAATGACATCGTCTTTGTAAAGCAACTCGCCACTGCCGACATTGAGCATCCGATACATCGTTTTCAAAGCAGTCGATTTACCGGCACCGTTGGGACCAATAATACCAGTTATCTTTCCGGTCTGTGCTTTGATTGTAAGATCCTTGAGGATCGTTATATCGCCTGAATAGGAAACTGTAACATTGCGTAGTTCAAGTAAGACATCGGTCATCTTATTCTCCCAGATAGGCTTCGACGACGGCGGTCGAGTTCTGGATATCGCGAGCAGTGCCTTCAGCGATAATTTCACCCTGATTGAGAGCGATAATATTGTCGCTCAGCTCGTAAATTGAGGTGAGGTCATGACTGATAAGCAGGACGGTTTTTCCGGCTGCACGGAATGCTGCAATCAAATCTAAAAACAAACGTATAAGATCAGGGTGCACGCCAGCAAATGGCTCATCGAGCAGGATTAAATCCGCCTTGTGATATTGAATCCGCAGTAGTTCAATCAGCTTTTTCTGCCCGCCCGACAGTTCATTGGCCAGATTATCGCGTAATCGATAAAGGTGGACCTGTTCCAGAAGATGATCAACTTCATCATGGCGGGTTGGTCCCGTTTCGCCGATAGCGATATTTTCACTCAGTGTCAGGGAGTTAAAGAGCCGGGGTATCTGGAACGTGCGCCCCATCCCCATCGCAGCAACTTTATCCGTTGGCTTATTGTGCAGTGCATGACCATTCCAAATGATTTCACCGGACGAGACTGTGTAAAGACCGCACAGGCAATTTAGGAGTGTCGATTTTCCAGCACCGTTGACTCCAATGATACCAGTAATGGTAGCTGGCGCGGCGGAGAAACTGACATCATTAATTGCCACAAGACCACCGAATGCTTTGCGAATATTTTTGACGTTCAAACCGGCGTTCATTGATTGCGTCCTCCCAGAATGCCATTCGGCAGAACATAGACAACAACGATGAGCGCTACGTAGCTGATGATCTGCGCAAGCGTCTGGCTGCCATAGAGAATTGTTAACTGCTCAACCAGACCAAACAGAATTCCACCAAAGATCGCTCCTATCGGATTGACCAATCCGCCAATCACAATCACGACGAACGCGATCAGAGTTATTTCCATCCCACCTGCCGGATTGAATGCGGGAAAGACCAACGCGGTCATGATGCCTGTAAGACCAGCAAGAACAATAGACACAACAAATGCCGCGGCAGTGACGCGCTTGTAGGGAAGACCAATAACACCCATAGCAGGACGGTTCATGATGGCCGCACGAAGTGCTTTGCCATAGATAGTTCTGAAGAGTACCCACCAGATGCACAGGATCGTGATGACACCAAAGCCCATAGCAATCAGACGCGCTTTAGGAATGATAAGTCCTGCAAATTTAACATAAGCCGGTGAGAACCCCAGATCGATAGATCTTGTGTCTGCTTCAAAGAAGATCAACAGGAGCGACCCAATGATCAGAGAGACACCATACATTGCCAGGAATGACGGCAATTCATGATCATCGTTCTTCATCAGTCGCGGTACGATCAGATAATAAATAACCAGTCCAACGACGCCAAAGAACAGAATTGCAGCAGGCACTGCAAGCAATAATGGTAGTCCAAGTACGGTGACTACGATATAAGAAAGATAGCTGCCCGAAATGACGAATTCACCATGAGCAAAATTAACAATCCGCATCGTTCCGTAGATGATGGCGAGGCTACAGCCGATGATCCCATAAATGGTGCCGACAATGATGCCATTTATAATAGTCTGGAACAGAAGTTCAGTCATAGCTTGTTCCTCACAGCATCCACTTGCGCAGCGGCTGCCAGCGCTTGGTAATGGTTCCAACAATGCCTTTTGGGAAAAAGACCATGAGGGCGACGATAACGACACCAAGAGCCAGATTATTCAGGCTCGGGAAGCGCTCCCATATCCAGTTATCAACGCTGTACATGGCAAGCGCGCCGACGACCGGACCTATCGCAGTGCCAAACCCACCAAATGCTGCAAAGATGATCGCCTTGGTACTATAGAGAAGATTAAAAGCTGTTTCGGGATCAATAACACTTGAGTAACAGGCTTCCACGCCGCCAATCAGCGATCCAAGTCCCGCAGACAGCATCCATGCATGAAGTCGCAGTCGGGCGACGTTGAGTCCCGCAACCTGCGCGGCTTCCATATCGTCGCGGATAGCGGCCAGATGGCGACCAAAACGTGACAAGCGTATCCAGAATGAGATTCCGACCGCCAGCAAGGCCAGACACAGCATTGCATAATAAGCAAATTTCGGATTGAGACTTGCGCCTATCGTCAGACCATGTGCGCCGCCAGCCACATCCGATGGGAGCATTGAAATAACATTTCGGCAGATGATCGCAATCGCGAGGGTTACCATAGAAAAGTAAATCCCACGCAGGCTTAGAATTCGCGAAAACGCCAGGCTTGCAACGACACCAACTAAGCCAGCACCTAAAACAGCGAGAAGAATGGGAAACCCAAGCTTCGTTGCAAAAATGGCTGTAGCATAAGAGCCAAGCCCAAAGAAAGCGACGTAACCGAAAGCAACATAGCCAGTAAATCCTGCCATGATGTTTACGCCTGATGCGAGTGCAATCCACATCATGAGATAAAAATAGAACGAATACGAACCGGTCATAAATGGAATTACTGACAGATATCCTGCCATAACCAGAAAAGCCAATCCATAGGCAAGCAAAACCAGCCGTCGGTGACGCTCTGTCACCGCTCGTATTTTTAGCTTATCGAGCATAACTTACTCTCTTCCCCTTTTTATTAAGGAAGAGGTTATTTCAAAATAAGTAAAAATCAACCGCAAAAAACGAAACGCTAATTGAGTTGATGTGAATTTGTATCTTGGTCTGCCCCTATGGGGTGATCCGTTTTGAATGTCAGGCATGCCTGGCTTTGGTGGTCCGGGTAGACTGTTAAAATCCAGTGGCAATGAGGTGCTTAGTTTTGGTTCTGACGCGAATTTTCACTTCTGCTGCGCTACTATCTCGTTCGGTTCGCATAACTGGATAAAGATAAATGGGTGTGACGGTCGGTTTCAAAGGCGCACATTTCCCCCAAAAATGTCATTCTGAATACGGTGCTCTTTTACGCTCGCTACCCAGTTTCATTTCGTGAACTGCAGGAGATCCTTGATGAAAGAGACATCCCAGTTGGCCATGCAACCCTTAACCGATGGGTCGTTCGCTACTCACTGCAGATCGCAGAGCAAGCTCAAATACGAGAACGCCGCACAGCCAGTTCCTGGCGAGTTGACGAGACCCATACAAAGGTCAAAGGGAAATGGACCTATTTATATCGGGCCGTTGATCGTTATGGCCAAACCCTTGATTTCATACTTTCAGAACGTCGCGATCTGGCCTCGGCGCGCGGTTGATTCAAGAAGATCATTGCAAATAATGGCGTTCCCAAGAGGGTTGTCATTGACAAAAGCGGTACCAATTTGGCTGGCATCCAAGCTGTCAACCCGATCCGCAAGAACCAATTCGGCAACGACAACCGTTCGCCATTTCAGGTCTTTTCGGAGCTCGTACCATAAATGCGCCCAAGGATAGGCACGCTATTAACTAAATGAAATTTTGCGACACAGCCTCGCAGCCCACTACCCAAAAGACGGCTTCACAGTTACCCCAGGAAGTCATCGCCTCTTAGCGTAATCGATCTTGGTCGGAGCTGTACGACATAAAGAGGTGTGTCTTTTAGTAATCGCGGGGGCTTTTGTCCAGATCGATAAGGATGTACTCCGCATCACTGGCAAGGATGAGTTTTGCCTTTAAATTAATAATATTGCTTAAAATAACGGCAAAAAGAAATAGCTTGACGGAATTACCCCGAATTCAGTAATTTCTGGTTTAAATTCGTATTTGGCATTTGGGCCCTTCTCGGAATCTAAAAATTCCGGAGGGGTTTTTGTGTTTGGCTTTTCGCATGTCTCAAAGCAACAAAAAAGACATTCCTGTCGGCGTTCTGTTTTCGCACTCCGGTCCCTATCAAAAACTGGGTTATGAGGGCTATTGCGGAGCTATGGCCGCGATCAAGGCCGTCAATGATCGTGAACTTCCGTTCAACCTCGTTCCACTGATTGCCGACCCGAGCGGCAACGCCGACCGTTACGCGCCGCTGAGCGAAGAACTGATTTCGCAACAGGGTGTTAAACACATCGTCGGCTGCACCACATCCTGGAGCCGCAAGGAGGTCATTCCCGTTGTCGAAAAGCGCGACGCGCTGCTCTGGTATCCCTGCGTCTATGAAGGTTTTGAAGCCAGCGATCGCGTCGTATATGCGGCGGCCTGCGCCAACCAGCATCTTGTGCCGCTGATCGACTTCATTGTACCCCGTTTCGGCAATCGCGCCATATTGCTTGGTTCGAACTATATCTGGGGCTGGGAAACCAACCGCCTCGCCCGCGAAATGCTGAATGCGGCTGGCGGCGAAGTTCTCGGTGAGCGCGCCATTGCCATCGGCGACACAGATATCGACCATCTCATCCGGGAAATCGAAAGCAAGAAGCCCGACTTCATCCTCAACAATCTGATCGGTGAATCGTCCTATACGTTCCTGCGCGCCTATGCGGAACTGGGCCGCAGAAACAGCGATTTCCGCACCGATGTCAGGCCCGTTCTGAGCTGCAATCTCTATGAAAGCGAGCTGGAGCACGTCGGCGATGCCGCCGAGGGCAATTACAGCGTAAGCTGCTATTTCCGCACGCTGCCAGGCGAAACCAATCGCGCCTTTCTGGAAGCCGTCAGAAGCAATGGCTTTGACGGCAGCCTTTCGGCTATCTTCGCCCAGGCCTATTCCAGCGTCCTTATGATCGCCGCCGGCATCGAGTGGGCCGGCACCGACGATGTCGAAAAAGTGCTCGCCGCAGTTCAGACGCATACCACCAGCACGCCGCTCGGCGATGTGCTCGTCGAACCGCAGACAAACCATATCGCCCTGCCCGCCCATATCGGACGGGCCAGACAAGATTACAGCTTTGAAATCGTGCATGAGGCCGAGGTCGCCATTCAGCCAGACCCGTTCATGGCGCGAACGCATCTTCAAACATCCGCCAATCCGGGCCAGCAGCCCGGCTTTCTGAGGCTCGTCAAATGACCATGACAGACCCGGCCTTCACCGTCGCCAGTTGGGGCGCATTCGAAAACTGGACCGCGCTGATCGTCCATCGCCGCCACACCAATGTCGATGCGATTGTGCAGCAGTTGCGCCGCATCGGCGTGGATGCCGTTGAATGCTGGCCGGACCTGCCTGAGCACGCCGACATCTCCCGGTTCAATGTCGTCTTCTTCGATGTCGATATGGGATATGACGAGCAGTTTCCGTGGCCACCGCAGCAGGCTCCTGTGCCCACTGTCGCCCTGATCGGCTCGGAAGCGCCGGGCCGGATCGGCTGGGCGCTCAATCAGGGTGCGGATGCACAGCTTCTGAAGCCAATCGGCAATGCGGGCGTCTATAGCGCTCTGGTCATCGCCATGCATAATTTCCAGCGCCGCCATGCGCTGGCAACCGAAATCGGCGAACTGCGCGAAAGCCTTGCGGGGCGCGAAGCCATTGCTCAGGCAACCGCGATCGTAATGTTCGCCGACAATATTTCCGCCAGACAGGCCTATCAGAAACTGCGCCTTGCCGCGATGGCGGAGCGCATCAGTGTCGAGGCCTTTGCCCGGCGCTTTCTGAACGAAAAGCAGACAGGGAACGATCGTGAGCGCGCTTGACACTCTTCCGGTCGGCCAGAAAAAAGCCGAACGCGGCGTTCTTGGCCGCATCATCCGCCGACCATTGGCCGCTTTCGGCCTTGTGGTCATCGTTATCACTGTCGCAGCCGCGCTCTTCGCGCCGTGGGTCGTTCCCTTCGATCCCAACGAACAGTTCTTCGACGGCCTGACGCTGGAAGGCGCGCCGCTCGCGCCCAACCTGAAATTCTGGTTCGGCACCGATCTCGTCGGGCGCGATCTGTTCTCCCGCCTGATCTATGGTGCGCAGACCTCGCTGATCATCGGCGTGGTAGCCAACGGTATTGCGGTGCTCATCGGTTCGACTGTCGGCATTTGCGCCGGATATTTCCGTGGCTGGGTGGAAACCGTGCTGATGCGATTTACCGATCTCATGATGGCCTTCCCCGCTTTGCTGCTTGCCATTGTACTCGCCGCAATATTCAAGCCGAGCCTCTGGATCGTCGCGATGGTGATCGCCATGGTCAACTGGGTTCAGATTGCGCGCGTGCTCTATACGGAAACCCGGTCTCTCTCGGAACGCGATTTCATCGAGGCCGAGCGCGCGATGGGTGCGGGTGCGCCCCGCATCATCCTCAAGCATATCCTGCCACATCTCTTTTCCACGATGATCGTCTGGGCCACGCTCGGAATCGCCACCACCGTTCTTCTGGAGGCGACGCTGTCCTTCCTCGGCATTGGCGTGCAACCGCCGACGGCCTCCTGGGGCAATATCATCTTCGAAAACCAGACCTATTTCACGAGCGCACCCTGGCTCGTCTTCATTCCGGGCGCGGCAATCCTGTTGCTCGCGCTCGCCTTCAACCTCGTCGGTGATGCCTTGCGCGATGTGCTCGACCCAACCCAGCAGGGACACCACTGATGCTCGCCTATATCGCCCGCCGCCTCATCCAGACTGTGATGATCCTGATCGGCATCAGCTTCGTGACCTTCATCCTGCTTTATCTGGTGCCAGCCGATCCGGCGCGCCAGATTGCCGGGCGTAGCGCGACAGCACAGACAGTCGAGAATATTCGTGAGCAGCTTGGCCTCAACCTGCCTTTCTATGAGCAATATCTGCGCTATCTGAAGGGGCTCGTTCAGGGCGATCTCGGACGCTCCTATCTTCAGAAAACCGAAGTGGCAGCGCTGATCTGGTCGCGTCTGCCAGCCAGCCTGCTGCTAATGGCCGGAGCCATCTTTTCGGAACTCGCCATCGGTCTCACCATGGGCGTCATTGCGGCCACCCAGCGCGGCACCCGCACCGATAATGCCTTGATGATCTTTTCATTCGTCGGTGTTTCGGCCCCGCAATTCGTCATCGGCATTTTGATGCTCTACGTGTTTGCGGTTAAGCTCGGCTGGTTCCCGATTGGCGGCTACGGAACGTTCATGCATCTTGTGCTGCCTTCCCTGACGCTGGGTCTTCTGGGCGCAGGCTGGTATTCGCGCATGATGCGTTCCTCGCTGCTCGATGTTCTCCGTCAGGATTATATCCGCACCGCCCGCGCCAAGGGGCTGGCACGCTGGAAGATCCTGCTGCGTCACGCCATGCCCAACGCCATCCTGCCGATCATCGCGATGATCGGCATCGACATCGGCCTGTTCATGTCAGGCATCGTCGTCGTTGAAAGCGTGTTTGGCTGGCCCGGCATCGGTCAGCTAGCCTGGCAGGCAATCCAGCGCGTCGACATTCCCATCATCATGGGCGTCACGATCGTCTCGGCTTTCGCGATAGTTCTCGGCAATCTCATCGCTGACCTCATCACTCCACTGATCGATCCGCGCATCAAGCTGCGGTGAAACCAAAAGACTCCAGAGAAAGGGACACCAATGAAAAAGACTTTTCTATCCGGCATATCGGCGCTGGCGCTCGGCCTCGCCATCTCGTTCGGCGCACAGGCCGCCGACATCAAGCAGGGCGGCTCGATGATCGTCACCTATAAGGATGACGTCTCGACACTCGATCCTGCCATCGGCTACGACTGGCAGAACTGGTCGATGATCAAGTCGCTGTTCGACGGCCTGATGGACTACGAGCCGGGCACCACCAATCTGCGCAAGGAAATTGCGGAAGATTACACGATCTCCGACGACGGCAAGACCTTCACCTTCAAACTGCGCAAGGGCGTGAAGTTCCATAACGGTCGCGAACTGAACGCAGATGACGTCAAATACTCCATCGAACGCGTCGTCAATCCAAAGACCCAGAGCCCCGGCGCTGGCTTCTTCGGCTCCATCGTCGGCTTTGAGGATGCATCCGCAGGCAAGGCCGAGGCGCTTTCCGGCATCACCGTGGTTGATCCCTACACCATCAAGTTCGAACTGAGCCGTCCGGACGCGACCTTCCTGCATGTGCTGGCGCTGAATTTCGCCCATATTGTGCCCAAGGAAGAAGTCGAAAAATACGGCGCAGATTTCGGCAAGCATCCGGTTGGTTCCGGCGCTTTCAAGATGACTGAATGGACGCTCGGCCAGCGCATCGTTTTCGAGCGTTTCAAGGATTACTACAATCCGTCGCTGCCGAAGCTCGACCAGATCACCTTCGAGGTCGGTCAGGAACCGGTTGTTGCCCTATTGCGTTTGCAGAACGGCGAAGTCGACATTCCGGGTGACGGCATTCCGCCTGCAAAGTTCATCGAAGTCACCAAAGATCCGAAGTTCAAGGAACTGATCATTCAGGGCGGCCAGCTGCACACCGGCTACGTCACCATGAACGTCAAGATCAAGCCTTTCGACGATGTGAAGGTGCGTCAGGCCGTCAACATGGCCATCAACAAGGACCGTATCGTCCGTATCATCAACGGTCGCGCCGTTCCGGCCAATCAGCCGCTGCCGCCGTCGATGCCGGGCTATGCCAAGGACTATAAGGGCTATCCTTACGATCCTGAAAAGGCAAAGGCGCTGCTCGCCGAAGCCGGTGTGGCCGATGGTTTTGAAACCGAGCTGTTCGTCGCCAATACCGATCCGCAGCCGCGCATTGCACAGGCCATCCAGCAGGATCTGGCCGCCATTGGCATCAAGGCTTCCATCAAGTCGCTGGCGCAGGCCAATGTTATCGCAGCAGGCGGCGAGCCAGACGGCGCGCCGATGGTCTGGTCCGGCGGCATGGGCTGGATTGCCGACTTCCCGGATCCGTCCAACTTCTACGGCCCGATCCTGGGTTGCAGCGGTGCGGTACAGGGCGGCTGGAACTGGTCGTGGTACTGCAATGCAGAGCTGGACAAGAAGGCGCAGGAAGCTGACGCCATCGTTGACCCGGCCCGCAAGGAAGAGCGCGAAGCCATGTGGCGCGATATCTATCTGAAGATCATGGACGACGCGCCATGGGCGCCGATCTTCAACGAGGAGCGCTTCTCGGTTCGCTCTGAACGTCTGGGCGGTCCCGACGCGATCTTCGTCGATCCTGTCCACATCCCGGTCAATTACGACGAGGTTTATGCAAAAGATGTGCAATAATTGCCATTACACCATTCATGGTCGGCATCATCATTTCGGCTGGGACAATTCGTTCCAGCCGGCTGAAACGGTTGCGCCCGGCTCGACCCTGAAATTCGAATGTCTGGACAGCGGCGCAGGCCACTATCATCGCGGCAGCACGGTCGCCGATGTGTCAACGATGGACTTTTCCAAGGTCAATCCGGTTACTGGCCCCATCTTCGTCGATGGTGCCAAGCCGGGCGATGTGCTGAAAATCACCATTCAACAGTTCGAGCCTTCAGGTTTCGGCTGGACGGCAAATATTCCAGGCTTCGGTCTGCTCGCCGACGACTTCAAGGAACCGGCGCTGGCCTTGTGGAACTACAATCCCACAACGCTGGAGCCAGCACTTTTCGGAGAGCATGCCCGTGTTCCGCTGAAGCCGTTCGCCGGAACCATCGGCGTCGCACCGGCGAAAAAGGGCCTGCATTCGGTTGTGCCGCCGCGTCGTGTCGGCGGCAATCTCGACATTCGCGATCTTGCAGCCGGAACCACGCTTTATCTGCCGATCGAAGTCGAAGGCGCTCTGTTCTCCATTGGTGATACCCATGCGGCACAGGGCGACGGCGAAGTCTGCGGCACGGCCATCGAAAGCGCGATGGATGTCGCTCTGACGCTGGATCTCATCAAGGATACGCCACTGAAGATGCCCCGGTTCACCACACCGGGGCCAGTGACGCGGCACCTCGATACCAAGGGTTACGAAGTCACCACCGGTATCGGGTCCGATCTGTGGGAAGGCGCGAAAGCCGCCCTCTCCAACATGATCGACCTTCTTTGCCAGACGCAGAACCTCAACCCGGTGGATGCCTATATGCTCTGCTCGGCCTGCGGTGATCTGCGTATCAGCGAAATCGTCGATCAGCCGAACTGGGTCGTATCGTTCTACTTCCCGCGTTCCGTTTTCGAATAAGGCATAAGGGGGCGGTCCCGGCCGCCCTCTTCCATCACTCAGCGAGCACAAATATGAACACGCCTTCTCCGCTTCTGCAGGTAAGAGATCTGGTGACGCAGGTTGCGACACCCGACGGTGCACGCACTGTCGTTGACCGACTTTCCTTTGATCTGCAATCCGGGGAGACCTTATGCATTGCCGGCGAAAGCGGTTCCGGCAAATCCATGACCGTGCTTTCGCTGATGCAGCTTTTGCCCAAGTCTTTGGCGCGCGTCACCGGTGGCACCGCCATGATGAACGGGCGCGATATTCTCAAGCTCAACGAAAACCAGATGCGCAGTGTGCGCGGGCGTCATATCGGGATGATCTTTCAGGAACCCATGACCTCGCTGAACCCGGTTCTGACCGTTGGGCGACAACTGGCGGAGGCTGTCGCCAATGAAGCTGGCCCGAATGGCGGCCTGTCCGGCGCGGCGCTGAAGCAGCGCTGCAAAGACTTGCTCGATCAGGTGCAAATCTCCGATTCCAGCCGTCGCCTGCTGCAATACCCTTACGAACTCTCCGGCGGCATGCGCCAGCGCGTCATGATCGCCATGGCGCTTGCCCAAAAGCCGGAAATCCTCATCGCCGACGAGCCGACGACGGCACTCGACGTGACGGTTCAGTCGCAGATCCTTGCACTCATTCGCAAGCTGCAGGCAGAGAACGGCATCTCGGTTATTCTCATCACCCATGATATGGGCGTCGTCGCCGAAATGGCAGACCATGTTCTCGTGATGAACAAGGGCAAAGAGGTCGAGCAAGGCCCACTGCGCGATGTCTTCCATCACCCTCGTGACGAATATACGCAGCGTTTGCTTGCCGCTGTACCGCGGCTCGGCGAAATGACCGGCACCGATAAGCCAAAACGCGCGCCAGCCGAACCAAAAGCCGAGCCAGCGCCTGCGCCATCCCGCCCCGTTCTTGAAGTCGAAAATCTGGTTGTTCGCTTCGACATAAAGGGCGGCATCTTACAGCGCCCTGTCCGCCGCGTTCATGCTGTGGAGGGTGTATCCTTTACTGTCAATCGCGGTGAAACGCTGTCACTGGTCGGTGAATCCGGCTGTGGCAAGTCAACCACCGGCAAAGCCCTGCTCAATCTGGTTCCGTGGAGCGGCGATATCCGCATCGACGGCAAGAGCACAAAGGGTTTGAGCCGCACAGCGATGCGACCGGTGCTGCGTGATATTCAGATGATCTTTCAGGATCCCTATGCTTCGCTTGATCCGCGCATGCGGGTTGGCGACCTTGTGGGCGAGCCGCTGACGATCCATGGTCTGGCATCGGGCAGTGAACTGAAAGACCGTGTCGAATATCTCTTCCGCAGGGTCGGTATGTCTGCGGATCAGATGAAGCGCTATCCGCACGAGTTCTCCGGCGGCCAGCGTCAACGCATTTGCATTGCGCGTGCATTGTCGTTATCGCCGAAGTTGATAGTAGCGGATGAGAGTGTTGCGGCGCTGGACGTTTCGATACAGGCGCAAGTGCTGGATCTTTTGCAGGACATCCAGAACGAGACGGGCGTGTCCTATCTCTTCATCAGTCACGACATGGCGGTTGTTGAGCAGATCAGTCACCGTGTCGCGGTTATGTACGCCGGTCGTTTTGTTGAGACTGGCACGCGAGCACAGGTGTTTGAGAACCCCCAGCATGGCTATACGCGTCGGCTGATGTCAGCGGTTCCGGTTGCGGATCCGGATCGCGAGCGTCGGTTGTTTGTTGCCAATGAGGGCGAACTTCCAAGTCCGGTGAAGTCACTTGATTATGTCGCACCGCATCTCAAGCATGTGGATCTTGGCGGCGGTCATTCTGTGTGGCGTGAGGCCGGTGTCTAGGCTCAGGACTTAACTTACAGGGCAGTTTCCGATGACTTATGCCAATTTTCCCAACGTCTGGCCCAGTATGCATGGTGACGAATAATCTCTCGCTCCTTGATCAAATGAGGGGCGCAACCACTCACTGGGAGCTGGGGTAATCAGATCTTTTATTGCGTTGTCGAAACCCATGATGAAGATCACTTGTTAGTCGACGCCAACCCCGGCATGTCGACCAACGAAATTCGCCGCCATGTGCGAGATTAACTGACTGCTGCCTACGACATTACTAAAACTAAAGTGTTCATTGCTGCCGAGAATGTCCGCTATTGCAGTTTGCATAGCAAGAGCCGTCAGCCAGATGACAGCCCCTATGCGATCCTTAATGGCACATATGGCAAAAATCACATTTTGCCATATGTTTATGACATGTAACCGCATACCGCGCCTCAGCTCATTTAACTTCAAGCCGTCGCTCAGTTAGAAAGCCTTCTTGGTAAAAGACCATAGCATTTTTACTTTCCACTATCATGTACTGAAGATGTAAGCTTGCAAATGGCGAGGACGATTTACTCTCCGAATTTTTAATAACTTTAAGGTCGCAACTCATCAAAAAATTGGGTTAATGGCTAAAAACAACCACCAGATGGATCTGATAATTCAAGTTGAATGCCAATGTTTTTCTCGAAAAATGGCATACCGGCGGTTGAATCATCTCCAAGATCACATTTGAACGGCGGACTAAAAGTCCGCCGTCGTTTTAGTTTAAAACTTGCACACTAGTTCTTCACTGTGTCTTCTAAAAAGAAACGACCGAGCGGGTTCTGATAAAAACCATCGATATTCTTTCCCGTAACATTGATATATGGGCTGTAGTAAAGATCGATCCAGTTGACGTCGTCTTTCGCCATTTTTTGCAAATCGACATACATCTCTTCGCGCTTCTTTGGATCGAGCTCAAGGCGCGCAGCGGCGACAAGGTCTTTCACCTTCTCATTATTATAGCGCGTCATATAATTCATATTCGTATCATGCCCCAACACAAATGTAGTTTTCTGATCGGGATCGAGGACGTCATTGGTCCAGTACATAACCGAAATATCATAATCACCGGCAATCAGCATATCCCAGCTTTGGCTCGGATCGACTTTCTGTAAATTGACTGTAACGCCCGCTTTCTGAAGCTGCTGTTGTAGAAGGACGGCAATTTGCTCGTCGGTTTCGTTGCCTGCATTAACGATATAATTAAGCGAAAGATCGGATGCACCGGCATCGGCAAGCATCTGCTTTGCTTTTTCAGGATCATAAGGACGCTTCAGGTTATCCGCATAATGATAAAGCGCTCCTTTTGGAATGTAGGAATTGGCGACCTGACCAATACCGAAGGTTACGGTATCAACAATCGACTGTTTGTCGATTGCCATATCCAACGCCTGCCGGACTTCCTTTTTCGCCAATGCTCCATGCTCATGGTTGATAAGAAGGTGGTCTTCGCGTGTTGAAGTATCTTCCAAAACTTTAAGATTAGGATCTTTTTTCAGCTCGGCTACGCGAGAAAACGGAACAAAAATAGCAGCATCCAACTGCCCAGCCTGCACGTTGAGCATACGTGTATTGTCGTCTGGCACCGAAATCCATTCAACACCCTCAAGTTTGACGCGATCAGCTTCCCAGAAATTCGGATTTTTCTTAAGGATTACACGATCACCGCGTCGCCATTCATCCACCACAAATGCGCCGGATGCGACAGGCTTTTCAGCGTATGCATCTTCACCCATCTCCTCCAAACCTTTTTTAGAAAGGACGGAGACGTTCGGCAAAGCGAGCGTGGAAAGGAACGGCGCAGAAGGCGTCTTCAGTTTAATAACCAGTGTCTGCGGATCCGTAGCTTCTGCCGTATCCACGACTTTATAAGAGTCACTCCAGAGTGAGGCCGGATTATCACGAATTCGCAATAGCGAGAAAGCCGCATCTTCTGCCGTGATCGGTGATCCATCAGAGAATTTCGCGCTGCGCAGCTTAAAAGTGTAGGTCAGACCATCATCCGAAACAGTCCAGCTTTCGGCGAGACCCGGCTCAAGTTGCGTGCCAGTTTTATCGACTCGTACAAGCACGTCATAGACATTAGAAAATACCCAATTGTCGATGTTCTGAGCCGTTTTGATCGGATCAAATGTTGAGGAATCTTCGCGACGACCAATGGTCAAAACACCTGCAGCTTCTGCAAGCGCTGTACCAAATGTGATACTTGTCATGACCGTGACGAGGCCGACTTTCATCCATTTTTTTAACATAGCTATATTTCCCCTTTTATTTTTGGTTATTCTCAGATCAGTTTTGATGTGAATTCAGGATGCCTTTGCCTGGATGCATTCTTCAAACAGCGATTTTTCAGGATCAATGTCAGGTATCGCGTCGATAAGTGCTGCCGTGTAAGCCTGCTTCGGATGGGCAAAGACATCAGCGCTCAAACCTTCTTCGACAATCTCGCCGTGATACATGACAACGACCCGCTCACAGAGATTGCGAACGACGGCAAGATCATGGGCGATGAAAAGTAATGTCAGTTGCATCTTGCTTTTAAGCTCGCGAAACAACTCGACAATCTGAGCCTGAATAGTCACATCGAGCGCTGCAATACACTCGTCAGCGATGATGATTTTTGGGTCAACGGCCAGCGCTCGCGCAATGCCTGCTCGCTGGCATTGCCCGCCGCTCAGACTGCGAGGCTTTCTAGTAGTGAAACTTTGCTCCAGTCCAACCAGATCAAGAAGCTCAGCAATCCGCTCCGGAATTTTATTCACATCAATCTTGCCCTGAACGCGAAGAACCTCGGCCAGTGTATCACCGATGGTCATGCGCGGATTGAGTGAGTTAAACGGATCCTGAAACACCATCGCTGCATCACGGCGCAATGCTAAGCGTGCTTCTTTGCGATTTGAACTAAGCGTCAATCCGCCGAAAGTAATGCTACCTTCCGCAATGGGTGTCAGGCCCATAATCGCACGCGCGAGCGTGCTTTTTCCGCTACCGGACTCTCCAACAATGCCCACGGATTCACCTGCGCGAACTTCAAGGCTTACGCCTTTCAAGGCACTCAGTGTACGGCTTTTCAGAAAGCCCCCTGCAGCCGGAAAGCGCACATGTAGATCATTCACCTGTAGCAACGGAGTCTCACCTGAAACAACCGGAGAATGCAGTGAAACGAAATCGGGCATTGATGGGTGGCTCGCAATCAAATCACGCGTATAGGGATCTCGTGGATGCCTCAGCACGTCCTGCTTCAAGCCCTGCTCCAGCAGTTTCCCGTGACTCATCACGGCGATGCGGTCACAAGTTTGCGCAACTACGCCAAGGTCATGGGTAATTAGAATGATGGAAAGTCCGCGCTGATTACGAATTTGCATCAAAAGCTGAAGTATCTGCGCTTGAATGGTCACATCAAGCGCTGTGGTCGGCTCATCTGCAATCAAAATTTCAGGATCACATGAAAGGGCCACCGCAATCATCGCCCGTTGCCGCATACCGCCTGAAAATTCATGCGGATAACTGCCATATTGACGTACGGGGTCAGTAAACCCAACCTGTCCCATGATTTCAATTGCGGCGGCTTTAGCCTTGGCCTTATCCATTCCTTTGTGAAAACGGATGCCTTCCGCTATCTGATCGCCGACGCTCATGACCGGATCAAGATGGCTGGTCGGATTTTGAAAAATCATCCCTATCTTGCCACCTCGTATACCGAGCATATCTGCCTCGCTCGCTTGTACAAGATCAGTGCCGTCAAGCATGACCGAACCGGCAGTGATTTTCAAAATTGAAGACGGGAGCAGCCGGACTATTGAGCGGCAGAGCAAACTTTTTCCTGATCCGCTTTCCCCAACAAGGCCGAGAATTTCTCCCTTATTGAGATCAAGTGAAACCCGATCAATCAGGCGTCGCCGTTCATTGGGCAGTTCCGCTTCAACTTCAAGATTTTGGATGGACAGAACTGGCTTGATCATTCGTGCACTCCCAGCGCTTCACCCAAACCATCGCCAAGCATACTGAAACCAAAAGCAAGAAACACAATCGAAAGTCCGGGAAACAGCGTGATCCACCATGCCGTGGTTACAAACGGCTGGCCTTCGGCAACCATCACGCCCCATTCAGCAACTGGTGGCTGGACCCCCAATCCTAGATAGCTGATGGCCGCGCCATTAAGCAGCACAAGAACCGCATCAGACATAACGAAGACCAGTGAGCCCGCGATCGCATTAGGCAGAAGGTGGCGAAACATAATCCGGAAACGACTAAAGCCAAGGCTTTCGGCCGCAACTGCATAATCCGTAGACTTTAAGACAAGTATTTGAGCGCGCACCAGACGAGCGTAAGAAACCCATCCAACCAATGCCATGGCGATATAGAAGCTCGTGAGGCCAGGCCCTAAAATCGCGATAATGGACAGCATCAGAACCAAAAATGGAAAGGCCAGTATAATATCGATCAGACGCATGAAGATCGCATCTATAATCCCGCCAAAGAAGCCTGCAATCGTGCCAACAACTGTACCTATGGCAAAGGGGAATATCACGCCGAAAATTGCGATTTGAAGATCTATCCGTGCACCCCAGATAACCCGCGAAAACACATCTCGTCCGAAATTATCAGTCCCGAATGGGTGCAGCCATGAGGGCTGCTGTAAACGCACATCAGCATTCTGAATAACGGGATCAAAAGGTGCGATCAGCGGCGCACCAAAGGCCAGCAGTACAAAGAAAGTAAGAACACCAATTCCAATAGCCAATGTGATACGACGGCTTAGAAAACGACGCCAATTAATCAGTGTTATAGGCAAAAGACGTGCGTTCATAACTTAACCCGTGGATCAAGGGCGACAGTCGCAATATCTGCCATGAAATTCACCAAAACCGTTGCACATGCAAACACCATGGCTACACCCTGTACCACCATGTAATCGCGTGAGAATATGGCTCGTACCAGCAACTGACCCATGCCAGGCAGTGCAAAAACGCTTTCCACCACAACCGTACTTCCGATCAGCCAGCCAATATTGACCGCGAGCAGATTAACTGTCGGCACGAGTGAATTTGGCAAAACATGTCGCCAGAACACGATGCTTTCCGGCATACCGCGTGCGCGCGCTGCCGTTGCGACATCGGAATTTAATGATTGTATCATCGCAGCACGAAGACTGCGGGCCAGAACAGTTGAAAGCGAAAGTGCAATCGTCAGGCTCGGCAATATCAAATGCGCGAGCTTATCTCTGAATGTATTACCATAGCCGGAAACCGGCAGAAGATCGAGTTTAACGCTGAACAGGATAATAAGCATTAAAGCCAACCAGAAAGGTGGAAACCCAATGCCGAATGTCGAGACCGTTCGGATGACATGATCGCTGAGTTTGCCGTTTTGCCGTGCTGCAATTGCAGCCAAAGGTACAGCGATTAGGACAGACAGAATGACACTGCAGATTACAAGCATCAAAGTCGGTTCAATACGCGTCGCAATCAGTTTGAGCACATCAATCTTGTAGAGGATCGACTTGCCCATCTCACCGTTTGCAATGTTGCGCAAAAAATAGAGGTATTGCAGCCACATTGGCTCATCGAGGCCATATTGCGCGCGAATATTAGCAATAGCAGCTGGCGTTGCGCGTGTGCCAAGCAAAACACGCGCCGGATCTCCCGGAATAAGCCTGACCAGCACAAAGGTAATGACGCTGATACCGAACAGAACCGGCAATAATTGCAGTGGACGACGTAAAACGAACTGAAAGCGATGCATGAGCTACGCAGTTTCTCCCTGAAAATCTGATCTATCGAGAGGAACGATGTCGATTAAGAAAACCGGTTAACGCGGGATAATAGTAATCCGGATTTTCATAGAATGGCATATGGCTGGCGTTTGGCACCACATGCAGTTGAGCATTTCCTAAGGCCATTTTCATCCGAAAGGCACAGGCGGGTGTGAGTTCATCATGCTCACCGACAGTGATCAACACGGGCACTTCTATTCTGCCCAGATCAGGTATACGGTTCCAATCTTTCAGATTGCCAGTGTAGAGAAACTCATTCGGACCTTGCATCGTGCCATATGGCCCCATGTTCCAGTCATTGAGCGAACGCGTCACCGGCGCGGGCCATTCAGCCAAGCGACAAACATGCCTGTAATTCAAAATGGTTATTGCTGCTGTATATTCGGGATGATCCAGTGTCCCCTGCGCTTCATGCTTTTGCATCATAGCAACAGTTTCAGGACCAAGAGCACTACGCAGCCGTTCCAATTCGCTTACAAGATGCGGCATGTCGGCCACCGTATCTTCAAGAATAAGCGTCTTGAGATTTTCAGGATAGGTCAGTGCATAGTCAATACCAAGCCATCCACCCCACGAATGCCCCAGCAAATGAACTTTTCCAAGACCAAGTGCCTGACGAACAGCCTCTGTTTCCTCCACGTAGCGCGCTATTGTCCATAAATTCGTATCGGTCGGATGATCCGATGCGCCAGTGCCAAGCTGATCGAAAGAAACAACCCGATAGCCTTCATCGACCAGGCATGAATGCGCATCGCGGAGGTAGTCACAGGGCAGCCCCGGCCCGCCATTGAGGCAGAATACCACGTCATCGCCAGTCCCAAAACTATAGGCCACGACCTTATGAGCGCCCACAGACACTTCATACCGGTCATCCGGTTTCATCTCACGCCACATATGTTCCCCGATCACTGCTCCGACTCGTTTCCCGTGTCGAATTGTCAGCATCATTTTTCTTTTGATTTTGGACCGAATAACTAAACTACACCAGCTATAAGAAGTGATAGGATGCACTCGGAAAAGCTCTCCGGGAAAGAGTTTGACGGGAGGAAGTTTTGGAGATCAGGATGCGCGACCAGATTGAAAGCTTCAGGCAAAACTTCACAGCTCACAAGACGCTCGAAGGGCGGATTGACGAAATATTTCTGGCTATGAAGCCGCTTGGCTTCGAGGCTCTGATCTATGACTACACTCCATCTGCCTTCGATATGAATGGCGAGATGATGGGGCCATCGCTGATGAAATTGCGCAACATCAGCGACGACATGCCGGAGTTCTGGGCTGAAAAAGGCTATTTTCGTATTGATCCCGTGCAGCGGCTCGCCTGCCGTGCATCCGTTCCGTTCTTCTGGAATTACGATGAGAAGTCCGAATCTATGCTGCAAGAATTCATGACGGAAGACACAGCACCCGTCGCAAATTATCTGCACGAGCGCGATATATCCGCTGGTGTCACGGTTCCAATCCATATGCCACATGGCGATTATGCAACCGTCACCGGCGTTTTCTCCGGCACACGTTCTGATTTCAAGCAGCGCGCCTTGCGCTACGTTGCTGATTTTAATCTGATGGCGCAAATTTTCCATCAAACCGCCTATGAACTTTTCGATGAGCGCATCCGCGGCATTGGCAAGGTACATCTGACCGATCGGGAACGTGAATGTTTGCGATATGCAGCCGAAGGGCTCTCTGCAAAGGAAATATCCCGTATTATTGATCGGTCCGTACCGACAGTAGTGATGCACCTGAATGCGGCGTCAAAAAAGCTCGGCGCCAAAAATCGCACGCAGGCAGTTGTACGAGCCACCCGCGCCCGTCTGCTCGATGCGTAATCACAACGAGCACCTATAAGTTATGATAGCTGCCGCATGCCAGTAAGCGGCGTTATGGTTCTCCAAAAAGCAGATAAATGGAGGACCAATTGGCTTCAATCACGCAAGCGGAAGGTTACGTCCCTTTCCGTGACTATAAAACCTGGTATCGCATTACCGGCTCGCTCGATTCAGAAAAACTTCCGCTCGTCGTAGCTCATGGCGGTCCGGGCTGCACACATGACTATGTAGACGCCTTTAAAGATCTTGCAACGCTCGACGGTCGCGCGGTCATTCATTACGATCAGCTTGGCAATGGAAACTCAACACGCCTCACGGATAAGGGCCCAGATTTCTGGACAGTCGATCTCTTTCTGGAAGAACTTGACACGTTGTTGAAGCATCTGGGTATTCAGGAGCGATATGCTTATCTAGGTCAGTCTTGGGGCGGCATGTTGGGTGCAGAACACGCCGCTCGGCAGCCTGCGGGACTGAAGGCACTCGTTATCGCAAACTCGCCCGCTAACATGCACACATGGGTGGCGGAAGCCAACCGCTTACGACGCGAACTTCCTGCTGATGTGCAGGAAACTTTGTTGCAACATGAAAAAGCGGGCACGCTGACAGATCCTGAATATATCACAGCATCTCGTGTCTTTTATGATCGTCATGTCTGCCGCGTAGATCCTTGGCCTAAGGAAGTCGCGCGAACTTTTGCGATCATGGATGAGGACAATACCGTCTATCGCAATATGAACGGTCCGACAGAATTTCATGTAATAGGCACGATGAAAGATTGGACCATCGAAGACCGTCTCAGCCGCATTCAAGCACCAACGCTTGTCATCTCTGGCCGTTATGATGAAGCAACGCCACTGGTTGTGAAGCCCTATGTGGAAAATGTTCCAAACAATAAGTGGGTACTGTTTGAAGAGTCCAGTCACATGCCACATGTCGAAGAGCGCGACCTGTGCATGAAGACCGTATCTGACTTTCTGGCCAATGTTGAAGGTGTTTAAACTCATAGTCGTCAGATAAACTCTGACGACTTTGTTCCCATTTCGATCGTTAGTCCCGTCATTTGAGGGATTGCATTGATCATGAATCCTTCTGGCTCCGTTGCCGATATTTTACAGATGAATTCATTAGATTTGCGACCTCGCAGCGTCTTCAGCCGGCGACCGAAATTATATGCATTAATATAGTTAGCTATGTGCTGCCGAAATTTATAGTGGCTGCCTTGTGGAAGCATTTTACCCTCGCGTCTTTGATGGCGCGGTTCATCTTCTCAATCTGGCCATTGGTCCGCAAACGGCAAGAATCCTACTCATGACAACTTAGATATCGGTCATGTGCATTCAACTCAAACCGCTTAATGCCCAATTCGAGGTTATCATTTCTATATCCGTTCTCATCAACGAACGATAAGATTGGTGACAATATTGGTGATTGCGGCTGAGAACTGACCCAGTTTGGACGGATAATTCCATTTAGAAGTCTTGGTGAAAAACCGGGGGCGCAGTTCTCAACAGCAATCAACAAATCCTTCTATAACCTAGAGTTAGAGAGCCTTTTCTATTTCCGGCAACACGGTGAAGAGATCGCCCACGAGGCCATAATCAGCCACCTGGAAGATCGGTGCTTCTTCGTCCTTGTTGATCGCAACAATCACGCGGCTGTCTTTCATGCCAGCCAGATGCTGGATCGCGCCGGAAATACCGACTGCGATGTAAAGTTCCGGTGCAACCACCTTGCCGGTCTGGCCAACCTGCCAGTCATTTGGTGCATAGCCCGCATCAACCGCCGCGCGGCTGGCACCAACGGCTGCACCAAGCTTGTCGGCAACAGGAAGGATCACTTCCTCAAACTTCTCCGACGAACCAAGTGCACGACCGCCCGAGATGATGATCTTGGCAGAAGTCAGTTCCGGACGATCAGAATCCGAAAGCTTGTTTTCAACAAAGCTCGACAGTGCCGGATCAGCAGCCGCATTGATGCTTTCAACCGCAGCCGAACCGCCGTCACCCGTTGCCGAGAAAGAAGCCGTACGAACCGTGATGACCTTCTTGGCATCGGTCGACTGCACGGTCTGGATCGCATTGCCTGCATAGATCGGACGCTTGAAGGTGTCAGCGGACACGACTTCCATGATTTCCGACAGCTGCATCACATCAAGAAGTGCTGCAACGCGCGGCAGCACGTTCTTGGCTGAAGTGGTGGCTGGTGCAATGATCGTGTCGTAGTTTCCTGCGAGTTCAACGATGGCTGCAGCCAGTGGCTCGGCCAGACGGTTTTCCAGCGCATCGCTTTCAGCCAACAGGACCTTGCGAACACCAGAAAGCTTGGCGGCTGCATCAGCGGCAGCTTTCGCGCCCTTGCCTGCAACCAGAATATCGACATCGCCACCGATCTGGGCAGCAGCAGTCAGAGCCTTTGCAGTCTGATCGGAAAGGCTTGCATTGTCGTGTTCGGCAATAAGAAGAATAGCCATGTGTTTGTCCCTTAAATCTCTCGGTTTGCGAAACCTGTCAGGCCTTGGCGAAAATGGTGGGGTGCGAGAACCGGAGCGGAGCGTACTTTTCGTAACGGAGCACCGGAAGCGCAGCAACACGCCATTTGCAGACGGGCCTCACGGGTTTCCCTTAAAGTACGCCGTCGGCCTTAAGCTTCTCAACCAGCTCACTTACCGAGCCAACCTTCACGCCAGCCTTGCGGCCACCCGGTTCTTCAGTTTTCAGAACCTTGAGGCGCGGCGCAATATCAGCACCGAAATCAGCAGGCGACTTCTCATCAAGCGGCTTCTTCTTGGCCTTCATGATGTTTGGCAGCGATGCATAACGCGGCTGGTTCAAACGAAGATCAACCGTGACAATGGCTGGAAGCTTCACATCAATGGTCTGAAGACCGCCATCCACTTCGCGCGTCACCTTGGCCGAACCGTCAGCAAGCTCCACCTTCGAGGCAAAAGTTGCCTGGCTCCAGTTGAGCAGTGCCGAAAGCATCTGACCAGTCTGATTGGCATCGTCGTCAATCGCCTGCTTGCCGAGGAAAACGAGGTCCGGCTGTTCAGCATCGACCACGCCCTTCAGAACCTTCGCAACACCAAGCGGCTCGACGGTTTCGTCAGTCTTCACCAGAATTGCACGGTCAGCACCCATGGCAAGTGCGGTGCGCAATGTTTCCTGCGCCTGTGCCGGACCGACCGAAACCACGACGATTTCCGTGACCTTGCCTGCTTCCTTCAAACGGATCGCTTCTTCAACCGCGATCTCGTCAAAAGGGTTCATCGACATCTTGACGTTTGCAAGCTCAACGCCCGAACCATCTCCCTTAACACGGATCTTTACGTTGTAATCTACAACCCGCTTTACTGCGACAACTGCCTTCATAAGGCTCACCTTTCATTCAAACAGAAGCGATGCTCTGCATCATCTGCGTATTAAACACGCGCACGCTTCGCTTCTGGATCATAAGGGGATTCTTCAATCACACGCGCTTTGCGCATCTCGCCAAGAACCGGGATTTCAAGTTCCGTACCGAGTACACCCAGTTCGACAGGCAACAATGCCAGCGCTATGTCGTGATTAAACGTATAAGAGTAACTACCCGATGTGACGCGACCAACCAGCTTTCCGTTGTGATAAACGCCTTCCGAAGTCAGCGTGCTGGCACCATCTGTTTCGACGGCAAGCGTCACTGAACGCTGTTTGATACCGCGCTCCTTTTCTGCAAGCAGAGCTTGTTTACCGATGAAGTCGCCTTTGTCGAGACGGATAAAGCGTTCAAGACCGCTCTCCCAAGCGCTTAATTCAGGATTCATGTCGCGATACATCGCGCGATAGGATTTATCGAGGCGAAGAGACTCGAGAGCATGTAGTCCGATAAGACGCAGACCACGTTCCTTGCCCGCAGCAAGTAACGCTTCGAGAAGATGCCGCTGATAAGCGAGCGGATGATAGAGTTCCCAACCAAGTTCGCCTTCGTAATTAACGCGCAGCAGACGTACGTCACTGGCAAGCCCGACCGTTCCCGACTTAATGCCAAACCAAGGGAAAGATTCATTCGACAGGTCAATTTCGGTGAGCGTTTGCAGAACCTCCCGCGCCTTCGGTCCAACGATAGTGAAGCAGCCACGCTCATTGGTAACATTGCGCAGAGTTACGCTGCCGTCTTTTGGCAACAGCTTCGACAAATCATCGAAGTTCCAGCGTTCGGCACGCGGTGTCGAAATCATATAGAAGCTGCCATCATCCATACGAGAAACGACATATTCGGCCTGTACGCCACCGGTTTTCGTCAGGTGGTGCGCCAGATTAACACGACCCACTTTCGGTAGGCGATTGGCCAGAATGCCATCGAGCCACGCTTCCGCGCCCGCACCGCTCACTTCGAACTTGGTCATCGGGGTCATTTCGACAAGGCCAACTGCATTGCGCACGGCATACACTTCCTCGCCGACATATTTGCCTTTTTCAGTCCAGCGCCAGCTATACTGATCCTTGGCTTCGACACCCTTCGGTGCGAACCAATTCGGCATCTCCCAGCCATTGAGGCAGCCCCAAACTGCCCCAAGCTCAGTCAGCCGATCATAGGACGGCGCTGTTTTCTGCGGACGCGCTGCAGGCATATCCTGACCCGGATAGTGCTGGTCCGCGTGGGTGCCCCATGCTTCACGTACCTTTTCACGCGTCCAGTTTTTGTTGGCATAATCTCCAAAGCGACGCGGATCGAGCTCACTTGTATCAATACTGTTGCTGCCTTCAACAATACGTTCGGAGAGATAATAACCAATGGCCCCGCCCCACAGAATGCCGCCCGGCACACCTTCTGCGAGCCAGACATTATCAAGCCCCCAAGCAGGCCCGACAAGCGGCAACTCGTCGGCTGTCATCTGGAATGGTCCGCGCACATTGGCCTTAATGCCAACGCGGCCAAGCGTTGGCACAAGTTCTATCGCCCGTTCCCAATTCCACGAAACGGAGTCAAAATCCTCTTCCAGCAGATCGGCGCCAAACCACTCTGGCACACCGTTTTCAGCAAACAACTTCAAATGTTCGGTCTTTTCATAAGGTCCAAACATCAGGCCATCGCCTTCTTCGCGCAGGTAGCCTTCAAAACCTTCATCACGCAGGATCGGCATCTCCGGCAAGCCCTGACGCTTGCGCTCAATCACTTCGGGCACAGCATCGGTGATCCAGTATTGGTGGACAATCGGAATTGCCGGAATATCAAGCCCAAGCATTGCGCCGGTCTGGCGAGCATAGTTACCGGTGGCTGAGATTATGTGCTCGCAGATGATGTCACCATTATTGGTTTTCACCTTCCACTCGCCACTTGGCAGACGCTCGAAGCCATTTACCTGCGTGTTGAGGTAAATCTTGGCGCCATTGTCGCGTGCTCCCTTGGCAAGCGCCATGGTCACGTCCGCAGGCGCAATATGGCCATCGTCAGGATGATAGAGCGCGCCAAGCATATCCGGATTGTTTTCAAGCAGAGGCCATAATTCACGAGCACGAGCCGGAGACACAAGTTCTGCCCGAATGCCCTGTACCTCAGCGACACTCATATAGCTCTTATATTCGTCAAGCCGGTCGCGCGTGTTGGCAATGCGCAGCTGTCCGCATTTGTGCCAGCCAACATGCTGTCCTGTCTCAGCTTCCAAACCTTCATAAATCTCGATCGACTTATTGATCATTCGACCAATATTGATGTTGCGTGCATAAGAAGGGATCAGGCCTGCGGCGTGCCATGTCGAACCAGCGGTAAGCTGGGTACGTTCCAACAGAACGACATCTGACCAACCTCTTTTTGCTAGACCGTATAGAATTGAGGCACCAACGCACCCTCCCCCGATAACCACCGCGCGTGCATGAGTCTGCATTCCAATTTCCCTTCCATGTCATATTTTGTAGGGACGACCAGCGGTAAGACTGAGCAGCCAGGCGATCCCGTTTGGCATTACATTACAGAGGGTTCTCGACGCTGTGAGCTTGATAAAAAATCCGCATAGGTATAACTTCAGATTATGCATAGACTCCGCTCACTGATCCCCTCTGCCAACTATCTTTTCGTGTTTGAGGCGGCGGCTCGCCGCCTGAGTTTCACGGCGGCTGCAGAAGAGTTGAATGTCAGCCAGCCTGCGGTGAGCAAAACCATCAAATTGTTAGAGGAAGCGACTGGCCTGAAGCTTTTCAGGCGCGACCGCAGTCGTCTCGAGCTAACTGCCGAGGGGCAAAGGCTTTATCGCGAAACGCAGGGAGCCTTCGACCATCTGCACATGGTCATATCTTCCATGCGCAAGAAGCATTCGCGCGACATTATTCGGGTGTCATTTTCGTCGTCTTTTGTGCAGCTCTGGTTGCTGCCGCGTTTGAAAAACTTCAAGGAAAGACATCCGGATGTTGCGCTTCGCATAGAGGAAAGCAGCCGTGACGATCAGGATATGCTGGAAGAGGACATCGATGTTTCGGCTCGGCTAGGCAACGGCAAGTGGCCCGGCATCCATTCATGGCCTTTTGTAACCGAAGAAGTATGGCTTGTTTGCAGCCCATCCTATTTGGAAGAACACGACGCAATTAAATCTCCGCAAGATCTTCTCAACCACACATTATTGCATTTCGAGGAACGGCATCGGTCGCGGCTTGGCTGGCGGGAATGGCTTGAACGGAGCGGTGTACCGAACCCGCGTATAGAGCAAGACTTTGTCTTCACCGACGCGCTTAGTTCCATTGAAGCTGCAGTATTTGGACAGGGCATAGCGCTTGGCTGGAAACATCTCGTTCGTGACCACATCGCGGCAGGTCGTCTCGTCCCCGCAATCGATATTTTCAACCGATCTGGCGACATAATTCATCTTGTAATGCCAGCCCAGCGCCCACCGAAACGAGGTGCTGAACTGTTTCGCGACTGGCTGCTGGAACAAGGCGCAGATGCCGAATTTGGTATTTAAATCCTATACCGAAAATCGCTTCGCACTTTTGCAGGGAGTGCTTTGATTATTGAGCAAATACAACGGTTTTATGCCCATTAAGCATAACGCGGCTTTCTGCATGCATCTTTACCGCACGCGCCAGAACCCGGCTCTCGATATCGCGACCCGTTGCCACAAAATCCTCAGCACTCATGGAGTGCGTCACCCGCTCGGTTTCCTGTTCGATGATGGGGCCTTCATCCAGGTCAGGCGTTACATAATGTGCGGTCGCACCTATCAGTTTCACGCCGCGTTCGAAGGCCTGATGATACGGCTTGGCACCCTTGAAGGATGGCAAAAACGAATGATGGATATTGATGATTTTGCCGAACAGACGATTCGATAGATTATCTGAGAGCACTTGCATATAGCGGGCGAGTACAACCAGATCAGCTTGGGTTTCCCGCACGAGATCAAGCAACCTCGCCTCTTGCTCAGCCTTGTTCTCTTTACTAACAGCCCAATAATGATATGGAATTTGAGCGCTTTCCGCAGTCTCGCGACTATCCTCGTGATTAGACACCACGGCGACGATCTCGGCATTAAGCCAACCCACCCGGATCTGATAAAGAAGATGCAGCATGGCATGGTCGAACTTCGACACCATAAGCACGATCTTTGGTTTGCGGTTCGCGTCAGCAACCGTGAATTTCATACCAAATCGTTCACCGGCTGGTTTTAATCCATGTTCTATGGCATTGCGTGACATGCCAAGCGGCGCAGTGAAAGCGATGCGCATGAAAAAACGATTGGTCAGCTTGTCACGAAACTGATTGCTTTCGGCTATGTTGCCACCCATTGCAGCAAGTTCAGTCGTGATTGCTGCCACGATACCAGGCTTGTCGTCACAATCCAGCGTCAGAACAAAAAGTGTAGGATCGATGCTGGCCACAGGCCGCACCTTGACTGGCATATCATTCATGATGGTTCTTTCTGAAATTTCACGAGTCTTTGATGGATTTGCCGAAAGCGTACTCACCGACCTTGGGCACGAATTTCGAGGGCATGTAACCGTGCGGCTTGTCGCCAACTGACACGCCCGTATTGAGGATACCCGCCTGATAATCTGGTACGAACAGCGAGTACGGATAAGTCGGTTGGATTGCACCCACGTCATCCAGCTTCTTGCGCAGCTCATCGGGGATCGTAAACTCTAGCGCACCGAGATTATCATCCAGCTGGGCAAGCCTGCTTGCGCCGATGATAGCAGCGCCAATACCCGGCTGAGTAACGACCCAGTTAATTGCGATCTGCGCCATCGATTTGCCCATTGCGTCGGACGCTTCAGAAAGTGCGGCTACGATACGTATATTTCGCTCAGTGAAGAGCCCTAATCCCTCAGCATTATCGCGATTGAGACGCCCCTCACCGCCCGCACGGTATTTGCCAGACAGAAGCCCCATAGCCAGTGGACTCCAGGCAGTAATGCCCATTCCAAGATTTTGTCCGAGTGGCACAAATTCCTGTTCAATGCTGCGCTCGACCAGAGAATACGGCAGCTGCAGGCTGATCGGTTGCGACAGTGCATGCGCTTCCGCCCATGTTTGTGCCCGCGCCGCATACCAGGACGGCACGTCGGACAGGCCACAATACCGGATTTTACCAGCACGTATCAGATCATCGAAACCGCGCATCACCTCTTCTACAGGTGTCATACCGTCCCATGTGTGTACCATGTAAAGATCAATGTAATCGGTTTTCAGACGTTTCAGCGACTGTTCAACAGCACGCATCATGTTCTTGCGACTATTGCCACCCGCATTGGCATTGCCGGGCTGCAGATTGTTCGAATATTTGGTCGCGATCACTACCTGATCACGACTTGAAGTTTCCGCGACGAACTTGCCAACCAGAGTTTCACTGAGACCCGCGCCATAAGAGTCTGCTGTATCGATGAAATTGCCGCCCACCTCCAGATAACGATTGAAAATGGTGCGAGCATTGTCTTCATCTGTGCCCCAAGAGCCGCCGATCCCTCTCACGCCCCTGTTTCCAAACGTCATCGCGCCGAGCGCAAGACGGCTTACACGCAGACCGGATCGGCCAAGGAGGAAATAGTGATCAAGCGACATCAGAAAGCTCCTCGGATTACATGAAGCCTTGATAAGGACGACAGGCAACGGTCTGCTGGACATAATTGATCATTGAAATGAAATCGAAAACCGGCTTACCCGTCGCCTTCTGTACGGCATAAGCATAGGGTGGCAGATCGCTGCATTCGAGCAGAATAGAGCGTACTTCCGGATTATCGCGAACCAGTCGTTTGGCAACTTCACAAACTTCGCGTTCGATCGCTGCTGAATCAAGAGTTCCTTTTTCTTCAAGAATTGCTTCGCGAAACTCGGGCTGATCTTCCATTCCAGCCAATACAAGCGGAATCGTATCTGGAATGCCACTTGCAGCGAAATGACGGGGTGTGAGGCGTTCCGCATTGGCCGTAATAACGCCTACAGTGCCACGCGCCACTGCATGCATGAATGGGATCTGCATGAGGCTGGACAGAAAGACCGGAATATCGACAGCTTCCGAAACCTCTTTCTGAAAATAAGCCATGAACCCACAAGCACCTGTAATTGCTTTAACACCGCGTCCTTGCAGCTCAAGTGCCGCTTCCACAAAAGCTTCGCGCAGCGCCGGATCGCGCTGGTTCAGCAAACGGTCAATGGATGCGCCGCGCACCTCCTGGTAACGCACCGGATATTTATATGTAGTCGCATTGCCGACATTGCCGGGCACGCAGGGATAGGCGGCATCCAGAATGAGGATGCCGACCTGTTCCCCATACCACGACTGGCTGTTTCGGCTGACCGCGTAAACAGTCATCGTTGCAGTCTCCGATATGAATTTTGGTTAAGGTGGATGCAGCGGCAACCCGCTGCACCAAGTCGTAATCTTATCGACTATTCGATAAGCTTCGGAGCACCAGTGTCCCCAATGCTTTCATCTAGACCATAGGATTTCAGGATTTTGGCAATCGTGCCATCCTTGTGCATCTCTTCAATGTTCGCATCGAGTGCGGCGCCAAAATCCGTTGCACTTTTGGCGTAAGGCAAGCTCGCCTGTGCAGCTTCTTTGGTGGCTCGAATGCGATCGTCAGGTTGCGCAATCTCAACCTTGATATCTTTCAAGTTACCATTCTTGGCAGCATAAGCGCCTGTCGAATAACCGTCGATACCAACATCAATACGACCGGAGGCAAGATCCTGATGCATGTTCACCGAGTTCGGATAAAGGCGAAGATTGGCACCCAGCAGTTTTTTGGCATCTGTCACCCAGAGATAGCCCTGAACAGTGCCGACATTTTTACCAACCAGTTCTTCGACAGTCTTGATCCCATTCTTGGAATAAAGGCCCATCTGATCGTTATAAAGCGGATAGGAAAGGTTCATCACCTTGGCGCGCTCGGCTGTGCGATACCAGTCACCGGTGGTAATATCGGCCTGACCAGACAGAACATACTGAATTGCCGCAGCCGGATCGACCGCAACTGGCTTCAATGTCAGACATTCGCGTTTGGCGAATTCTGTCGCGATGTCGCCATCCAGCCCACTCATTTTTCCGCTTTCATCCATGAATGAATGCGGCGCATAGGTGGTGACAGCAATCGTCAATGTTCCCGGCGTAATAGTTTTGAACTCATGCTTCGGCTTGCAATCCTGCGCTAATGCTGTTGCTGACAGCCCCATCAGAATAGCAAAACTTATAATACTTTTGCGAATGATCCCGTTATTCATGTGCGACTCCCCTTTTGTTGTTGTGAATTATCGCGTGGCAAAAGCGGAAGACCGCTTCTCCACGTAAGATACGATCCATGCAGCCGGAACGCAGATCGTGGCATAGAGCAATCCTGCCAACATCAGCGCGGGCATATAGCGGAATGTGTTGGCGCCGATTTCATAGGCATTGCTCACGAGTTCTGGTAGCGCGATGGTGAAACAAAGCGAGGTGCTCTGAAAGATCAAGATGGCAAAGCCCAACAGCGCTGGCAGCGCCACTCGCAGGGCCTGTGGCAATAAAATAAAGCGCAACTCATCCAGCATAGAGAAGCCCATTGCTTCAGCCGCTTCCCGCTGACCATGATGGATCGATTGCAGGCTGGCGCGTATGATTTCACTCGTATAGGCGCCGGTATTCCAGGCCAGAGCTACAACTGCCGCCGCAAAAGACGTCATTGTCATGCCTGTTGAGGGCAGGCCAAAATACATAAACTGCAGAAGAACCAACGCAGGGGCGCCACGGCCAATTTCAACGAGAAACAGGCTTACATAACGAGCAGCACGAGACTTCGCCCCAACACCGAGCGCCAAACCAAGTCCGAGCGGAATGCCGATGGCGAGACTTAAAGCGGAAACCTGCAGACTGATTTTAAGGCCACCAAAAAGCGCTGGTATCCATTCGTAAAACTCATCTAGGGTGGGAAACATCAGCGTGCCACCTTTGCTCTCAAATAGCTGTCAGCAGAACGTGACAACCACGCAACCGGAAGACTCAGGAAAATGTAAAACAGGCCAACCAGCGCAAAAACTTCAATGCCCTTGAAGGTAAGTTGCGATACCTGATTACCGCGAAAAGCCAGATCAGCGACACCGATGGTCGATGCGACAGCCGTTTCCTTCATCAGCCCTATCAGATAGCTCGCAGCCGAAGGCAGAGCGACCCGAAATGCTTGCGGAGCCACTACGTCGATCAGAGTATATCTGGTGCCTAGGTTGAGAGCCGTTGCCGCCTCCCACTGACCATGATGAAGTGAAGTCAGCGCGCCGCGATATATCTCAGCCATGTTGGCCGACGCAATCAGGCCAAGGCCGATCAACGCCGCGACAAAAGGATTGATCGGCATGATGCCCATACCGATGCCGAAGAAAATAATGAAGAGCCAAAGAATGGGCGGAAGAGCGCGCACGATCTGAATGAGGAAAGCCGCAATCCAGCGTATAGGTGCGAAGCTGGCTCTGCGTGCAGCCAGTAATGGCACGCCGAGAATACAGCCGATGCCAAACGAACCGAGCGTTAAAGCAAGTGTCCAGGGCAAGCCACTCAGGATGAGAAAAACATTGTCTGCCGTCATCTGTCATGCACCGCACGAAGAAATCGCTTCGTGCGCTCCTCTTGCGGATTGCGCATGACTTCTTTCGACGCACCTTTTTCTATGATCTTACCGTCGGCCATGATCATGACAGTGTCCGAAACATTTTCGGCAAAACCCATTTCATGCGTGACAACCAGCATCGTCATGCCGCTTTCAGCCAATTCACGCATCACGGCCAAAACTTCGAGGCCAAGTTCAGGATCGAGGGCGGAAGTCGGCTCATCGAACAGCATAACCTGCGGATCAAGCGCCAGCGAGCGCGCAATCGCGATACGCTGCTGCTGTCCTCCAGAACAACGCCCCGGATATTGAGTTGCTTTATCGGCAAGTCCAACACGCTCCAGCAGTTGGAGCGCCCTTTCTTCAGCCTCGGCACGGCTACGTCCCAACACGCGCTCCTGCGGCAGGCTTACATTGCGTAGAACGCTCATATGCGGAAATAAGTTGAAAGACTGGAACACCATCCCAACCGAGTTACGCAACTCTTTCAGCTCGGCTTTACGTGGCTGTTGCGTGGCATCAAGCTTCACCTTGCCCACCGTAATCAAGCCGCCGTCTGGCTGCTCCAGATAATTGATACAGCGCAACAACGTACTTTTGCCTGAACCGCTGGGACCGATGATTGCAAGGACCTCGCCTTGTGCGACATCCAGATCTATATTTTCGAGAACGCGATGTGCGCCGAAATGCTTGCTAAGCCCTTCAAGGCGAATAAGTTTTGGTGAGAGATCGGTCGAAGTCGCCGTGTCAGACACCAGTGTCGGCCGCATTGCGTTCAACAAGAAAACTCCCCATTTTGATCGTACATCACGATTGTCCATCGTTCCGCGACCTACAGATTTCAAATTCCTGCAGCAGGTGCTGGAGTATTTATAGTGCTAACGGCTGTTTCGTATTGTTTTGCCGTCAGTGTTCCCTTGGTTAGTCACGATAGTTCCGACCCAACAGATTACAAATGCAAAAAATTTCTGCCCAGCCATAACCTGAAGTAATACCTCCTTATGTAAGGCTATAGCACTTTGCCAAGTCGCAATCCGTCATAGATTGCAGCATGTGTATTGCGCGCAGAAACCGCATCACCAATTCGATAAAGTTCGAAGGCACTTTCCGGGTTTCTAACCAGTTTTTGTGACTTTCCATCTATAAACGCGTCGTAGTCGACTGCACCCATGTTCCGGGAGAGCGGTTTAAGTTCGAAATACAAATCATCCAACGGTCTTGTACCGTCATTGACAATGATCTGGTCAAATTCGCGTTCGAAACTGATCCCACCATAATCGCTGCCAATTTGCGCCATCAGCCTGTTATTGTCTCGACGGATTGCCTCCAGACGATAGGATACAGTGAATATCACATCCTTTTTTTGCAGGCTGCGCATATAGGGCACGAGATTCATGCCCATCACCTCAGGCGCAAAGGTGCGATCTGCTGTCATGATCTCCACTTTCCCGCCCGAGTTGGCGATGAACTCGGAAGCTTGAAGCCCGGCATGATCCCCTGCCTCATCGAAGACCAGCGCACTTGCGCCCGGTCGCACATCACCTGAGATTATGTCCCAGGCCGAAACCGCTAATTCATTACCCTCGCGCAGGATATGAGCATCAGGCATGCCACCTGTGGCGATAACTGCCACATCCGGTGCTTCACCCAACACAACATTGGCTTCTGCCCATGTATTGAAATGGAATTCGACACCAAATTTTTCGCATTGAGCCATGCGCCAGTCGATAATGCCCATCATTTCACGACGACGTGGGCTTTGTGCCGTTAGTCGCACCTGTCCGCCGGGTTGGTTTGATGCCTCAAACACCGTAACCCTGTGACCTCGCTCGGCACTCACGCGGGCTACTTCCAAACCTGCTGGCCCAGCACCAACAACGACGACCCGGCGACTTTGATCTGCTTTCTGCACCAAATGTGGCATGGTCAGTTCACGCCCTGTCGACGGATTATGGATGCAATAGGCAGAACCACCCTGATAGATGCGATCAAGACAGTAATTTGCACCCACACAGGGGCGAATTTCCTCTTCCCGTTTTTCGATAATCTTGCGCACGATATGCGGGTCGGTCATATGCGCCCGCGTCATACCCACCATGTCGAGCTTGCCAGATGCAATCGCATAACGGGCTGTAGCTACATCCTGAATTTTCGCAGCATGAAAGGTTGCCATTCCAATGCTTGCGCGAATTTCGCCTGCGAAATCAAGATGTGGTGCACTTGGCATTCCTTGAATGGGGATAACGTCCGTCAATCCTGCATCGGTTTCGATATGCCCGCGAACAATGTTGAGAAAATCAACAAGGCCGCTTTCCTTCAACTTGCGCGATATTTCAAGGCCATCGGATTTCGTCAGTCCACCCTCGAGAATTTCATCAGCAACATAGCGAATGCCGATCAAAAAATCAGGACCTACACGCTCCCGAATGGCATTCAATACCTGTAACGAGAAGCGCATACGATTATCTAGCAAGCCACCATAATCGCCATCAAGCTCATTGGTTAGTGGCGACCAAAACTGGTCCAGCAAGTGACCATAGGCTTCGAGTTCCAGCCCATCAAGGCCCGCAGCCTTCATGCGTTCCGCGGCGTCAGCATAGTCGCCGATGATACGCTCAATATCCCATTCCTCGACCTTCTTGGGATAAGCACGATGGGCAGGCTCGTGTCTGTTTGTCGCTGAAAGCGAAGGCAGCCAATCGCCCTTATCCCAACGCGTGCGGCGACCAAGGTGGGTGAGCTGGATCATTACTGCCGCACCATGCTCATGGCACTCGTCAGCGAGGTCGCGTAGCCACGGCACCACCTCATCCTTGTAAGCAAGCACGTTGTTGAATGCCGGTGGACTATCCCTTGAAACGGCTGCCGAGCCCGCGGTCATCGTTAAAGCGATTCCAGCTTTGGCACGCTCAACATGATAGGCACGATAACGCTCTTTCGGCATGCCATCTTCAGCATAGGCTGGTTCGTGAGAGGTAAGCATTATGCGATTGCGGAGCGTCAGATGCTTGATCTGAAGCGGCTGTAGCAGCGGATCGACTGACATAACGAGAGTTCCCATTTTATGATTTTTTATGAGCTAAGTACAAATGTACATATCTGTCAATTTAATATTCATACATGTACATTAACCTTGCCAAGCCATTTTTTTTTGGTAAAAATTTAACAATGGATCAAGTCACAACGAGTGATGCAGTATGGCGCGGTTCGCCAGATTTATGGCTTCAGGCAGCCTATGATGCGCTGATTGAAAACGGCGTAGATGCTGTCCGCATTCTACCGCTCGCAAAGGCTCTCGATATTTCGCGCACGAGTTTTTATTGGTTCTTCAAAGATCGTGAAGAGCTTCTGGATATGCTGGTTGCGCGTTGGCGCGACAAAAATACCGGTGCTCTCTTGCGTCAAACAAATGCCTATGCCGAGACCATCGAAGAGGCTGTTTTGAACGTTTTTGATTGCTGGTTAAGCAGCGATCTATTTGATCCAGCTTTCGAGTTTGCAGTCAGAAGCTGGGCACTTCAGTCTGTAAAAGTTGAAAAAGAAGTACGCGCCGCCGACGCTCTGCGTCTCGAGGGCATATCTCGTATGTTTGAGCGGTTTGGATTTGACCAACCCATTGCAGATGTGCGTGCTCGCACGATTTATCTTGTTCAAATTGGATATTTGTCAATGCGAACGCAGGAAGATTTTACGACGCGTCTCGCCCGCATTCCACATTATGTCGAGACTTTTACAGGCAAAGCTCCACAGAAAAACGAGCTTGATCGATTTCTGTCAAAACATAATGACTAACTGCGCCAATAGCCGTTCCCGGTGTGCAAAATAGGCTGCAATCCCTCTACGTCGGAAATCTCAATCGTCAGCACGTCCATCTGGCGTCCGGTGTAACCAAGGAACCTTGTCATCATTGTGCTTACGGCCCCCATCGGTGCTACTGCTCGCGCACTCAAGCGATTCATTACACGCACAACAGCTATGATAGCGCATGTGCAGGATGATTTACTGTTTTATTTCAATCAGATGCCGCTAAGCGGCACCATTTTTAAATACAAAATCAAACTCTTAAAGCAATACGATATCTCTACTTTGCCGTTATGGCGTTTCATGGAACCGCTTTGGAACCAAAGTGAGCCTAAGTCTCGAGCTTTAGAGAGAGCCATTGCCGTTCTTCGGCATTGCTTTGATCCGTTGAAAGCCACTTTCAGCCGATACAAATGCAGTAAAAGCCAGCCCGCCGACTTACTAACTGCTGAACACGAACTTACAGTCCTGATAATTGAATAGTTATTGTTGTAAGTATGATGCACTTCTGGCAGCTTCCTCTGAAGCTCAAACGCGCGCCCGCTTAACGGCGATCATGATCGCGGATTACTCGTAACGATGGCCATTACCCCGATACGCTGCGCGCGATTTGACGCCTTAAATCAGATGGACTGACGCCGTAATAATTGCGAAACGCCCTGCTGAAATAAGCCGGGTCATCAAATCCGACACCATAAGCAATCTTTGCGATGGCGGATGTATCATTGTGCAATATTGCAGACTTCGCCGTATCAAGCCTGCGCTCAAGCAGATAACGAGAGAATGTGGTATTCTCTCGTTTAAACAGCTTCTGGATAGCTCGGGCAGTTACCCCCTCAGACTCTGCAAGCTCCATTATCGAGAAGCCCGCATCCATGATCCGGGCATCAATCCTGGCTTTTATAGCCCCCATGCGCCCTGTCAAAACCCGTTGTTTACTTCCTGCCTTCAGGTTTGCTGCCAGTATGGGTAGTAACTCGTAAAAGTGATTGACCATAATCTCGGCGTCGCTTTCGGTCTGATATTCCTGCTGCAAGAGATAACCCGCATAAGTCACCAGCAGTTGAAAAGGCAGATAGGTGATAGGGAGCGGTTGCCAAAATAAACAGGAAACTTCTGCCTTGATTTGAGTGATGGCCGCCGATGGCAGATAAGCGCAATCCAAACGCCCTCCCTCCGGAAGGCTTAACGAAAGTGGCACATCCGATGGCATAAAAATGGCATCGCCTTTTGCTAGATCAAGCCGGATTTGTCCCTGCTCCACTTGAACCGGACCACTCATTGCACGCAGAATTACGACGCCTGAATCCCGAGAGCCCGGCGCCGAAAGACGTGTGTGGATCAGCGGAAAATAGATCGTGGTAAGCGCCAGCGATCCATGGTTCCAAAATAGTCCGCGCACCTTTGACAGATCACCCTGAACCGGTGAGACCGAAGGCATACCAATCATATCTCGCAGGATCTTAAGGCAGGGCTTCAACCCATCTGTCGCCCTTGAGGCTGCGCTGCCGAATTTTTGTGGTTTAACAGTTCCCATCATATCCAGTGCAAAAACTCTTCAAGGTTCGCTTTAATCCATTCCCGGTTCGCTCGTCTCCAAGCTATCCGTCTTTTAATGAATTAAACATGATGAGAATAGTCCTCTTTAGAAAATACTGGACGAAGGGCACATACAGCGTTGCTCATGTCCTTGGAGAAATTCATGCACAACAAATATCTCGGGATTTCGGTTGTCGCCTTGGTGGCGGCCGGCAGCGTCGCTGCACAAGCATTGGCGCAAACAGCGACCGAAACGGAGACTGAGACCGGCAAAGTGACGGTACTGAACGCCATCACGATTACCGGGAGCCGCGGTGGACAGCAGATTTCAGAGACGGCCCGCACCGTCTATGTTGTTGAAGCACAACAGATCCAGATGCGCGCGCGTTCAGGCGAAACCATCCAACAGATTTTGGCTCAGGAAATACCAAGCTTTGATCCGGTCAGCCGAGGGTCACGCACCTCGTATGGGCAAAACCTGCGCGGACGCACCGCCCTGGTGCTCATCGACGGGATATCGATGAATTCTGCCCGCGGACTGAGCCGTCAGTTTGATTCTATCGATCCATTCAACATAGAACGGATCGAAGTACTTTCTGGTGCGACGTCGCTCTATGGCGGCAATGCCACCGGCGGCATCATCAATATCATCACCAAAAAAGGCAAGGACGCGCCGGACGGTTTGCATGGCGAGATCACGGCAGGCATAGAAAGCGGATTCCGCGCTGGCAATGACCTGGATCGCAACGGCGCAGCAGCTGTCACTTATAACAGCGAAACATGGGACGCCCGATTGTCGCTGGCAGGTAACCGCAGTGGTGCGTTTTACGACGCCGATGGTACAATGGTTGTGCCTGACATCACTCAAACTTCGACGGCTTTCAACCGACGTATCGATCTTATGGGCAGCGCGGGTTTCCAGTTTGACCCAGACAGACGGCTGGAGGTCAGCGGACAATACTTTAACTCCGAGCAGAAATCCGATTACAGCGTTTACTTCGGGCAATTTCTGGCTGGACTGCGCAATCCAAGCCTCATCGAAACGCGAGATAGCTATAATTCGGATTTCAACCCGCGCACACGTCGGTCTATGGTAAATGCGACCTATACGGATAATGACTTCTTCGGCCAGCAGTTACTCTTGCAAGGCTTCTATCGCAGCGAGAAGATCAACTTTCATCCGTTCCCAAGCTCGACCTACTTCTATGGCAGCGCGCAGGACACAGATTATTATGGCATGAAGGCCGCACTCATCTCCGAGCCGCTTGACGGATTGCGTGTTACCTACGGTGTTGATGCTGATAGAGATTCACTTTCTTCAAACCAACATATCTTCAATATGAGCAAGGCACTGCAAAGCGGCGCGATGGACTTTCAGACAGCAGGCATTACCGGCCTTTATCCAAAAATTGACGTTACCACCTTTGCTGGCTTCGTAGAGGCCTCCTATGAAGCAACAGACCGTCTTACCTTTAATGGCGGCGTGCGCTATCAGTACACTAAAACGGAAGTTGGCGACTTTGTTGGCGCGGCGCAACAGATCGCTATTCTCAACGGGACAGCGACCTCTGCCGATTCAATTCCCGGCGGCTCGGTCGATTACGACGCCTTCTTGTTCAACGCCGGCGCAACCTATAGCCTGACAAACACACAGCAGGTCTATGCAAATTTCAGCCAGGGCTTTGAGCTGCCCGATCCGGCAAAGTACTATGGTTATGGTGCCTACTCGTTGTCGGGTGGCCATTACACGTTGCTAAGTGGCGTGAATGTTGCAAATTCTGCTCTTGAAGCGATCAAAACCAACTCCTTCGAAATCGGCTACCGTCTTGATGATGGCACCTATAATCTGGAGGCTGCAGGCTTCTACTCCACCTCCGATCGCTCCATCGTGCTCAATCGCACTACGCTGGCAGTCGAGCTTGAGGATAATGAGCGTCGGGTCTATGGCATCGAAGGCAAAGCGGGCATGAAACTTAATCATGGCTTCGATGTAGGCATTCTGGGCCAATGGGTACGTACCGAAGTTGATCAGGATGGTGACTGGGTCAAGGATACGATCGGCTCCGCCAGCGTTTCCAAACTTGGTGGCCATATAGGCTGGGGCAATGAAACACTTAATCTGCGTTTGCAAGGTCAGCACGTCTTCGATCTGGAAGATAACTCCGATTACAAGATCGAAGGTTATACGCTCTTTGATCTCATCGGCTCTTATCACGTTGAGAAGGCCGACATGACAGTGAATTTCGGTGTGCACAACCTGTTCAACAAGGAATATAACACTGTCTGGGGGTCACGGGCTAAAGCACTTTATGGGGCACTCGCACCTGAAGAAATCTTCGACTACAAGGGCCGCGGCAGGACTTTCGCCCTCGCTTTGAGCAAAAACTTCTGATGATCGCACAACAAGACATGCTACCGGCAAAGACTAAAGGCGCCAACGCGCGCCTTTATACCGTTCTCGGAGGGCTTTATCTCGCGCAGGGCATTCCGACCTATCTTCTATTGGTCGCATTGCCTCCGCTAATGCGCGAAAGCGGTGCCTCGCGCACGGCTATCGGGCTTTTCTACCTCCTGATGATCCCTCTGATTGCGAAATTCGCGATCGCACCGCTGGTAGATCGCTATCCGCTGATCGCAAGCTGGGGGCACCGGCGAAGCTGGGTCGTTGTTACTCAGCTTCTTGTCTCTTTCGGCATTGCTTGTATGGCTTTCGTAGAACCGCAACAGGCGGGTGCGCTATTTGCGATCTGCCTTTGCATAACGCTTCTGTCATCTTTGCAGGATATTGCTACCGATGGCTATGCTGTCCGTCAGCTCAATGACAAGACGCGTGCCACTGGCAATGCAATCCAGGCCGGGGCAGTTGCGCTTGGTGTCATCGTGGGTGGCACGCTGGCACTGGTTCTCTTCCACAAGATCGGCTGGCGTCCAACGATTTTCATCGTTTCCGCTCTTTCACTCCTGCCACTTCTGGCAGGGTTCTGGATGCAAGAAACAAGTGATCAGAAGCAGTCTCGGGAAAAGCCGCGCGCAAGCCTGAAACGTTTCTTCCAGCAGCCGAATGCGTGGCTCATCCTTTGCTTTGCCCTGACCTATCGGGCGAGCGAAGGCATGGTAAGGGGGATGGAAGGCAGCTATCTCGTGGATATCGGGTTGCCGTTATCGTGGATTGGCTATCTTTCTGGAGCTGCCGCTGCGACTGCTGGTCTGATCGGGGCTGTTTTAGCCGCGCTGCTGATCCGCTGGACAGGGCTTTTCTCAGCGCTCATTCTGCTTGGATTATTGCGCAGCCTCTGCTTCCTTGCTTTCAGCTTCAATGCTGCAGAAATCTGGCCGGGTGTGACGATTGCTATGACTGTGTCAGCAATCCAAACCTTTCTGCGCTATATGGAACTGGTCGCAATCTACTCGCTGTTCATGAAAGCATCTTCCTCCGACCAGCCAGGCACGGATTTCACAATCCTCGCCTGTGCCGAACTGCTGATTTATCTTGTTGGTTCCTCGGTGGCTGGTTATCTTGCAGATAAATTTGGATATGCCGATCTTTTCACACTGGCAACCGTACTCTCTGCACTCGGGATCGCTTTGACATTCTATATTTTACGGAGATTACGGGGCAATGGACTTGCCCTGTAATTGTTTTTTGCATGATAACCAGCGATTACTTTTATCGTCTCCCGCACAGCCATCAAAACCACCAATCATTTCCAATCGCCCTGCGAGTTTGGACAGAACCTATCCGCGTGACATATCCAATGGTGGCGAGACATCCGAACCAAGCGGGGAAATGTAGGGTGTTCTGGACGTATGTTCTGCCAACGCTGCTTTCGCATTTTTCAACAAAAGCGGGTCGGTTATTACATTCAGTCCAGTAGCAGCCATCGCTTTTGCTGCATGCACCATCGCCTTATGGGCTGCCGGTGATTTACCTTGTGCAACAATCTGCCACGTATGAAAGGGCGTGCCGATGGCGACTGTCGGGGCATGTAACATGGTATGATAGCGGTCTGACGTCTAATCTCGCACATATGGGATTGGTGGACAGCAATAACGGCTTTGGCTATGCCTTCTCTGCGGAAAGCGGTAAGCGCATTTCGATTGATCAGAGTTGGTCCGTAACCCCGCAAGCCCAGCTAACTTATTCGAATGTAAATTTCGACAGCTTTAACGATGCTTTCAACGCCCGCGTTAGTCTCGACCGCGGAGAGAGCCTCCAAGGCAGGATTGGTCTATCTGTTGAGCGTCAGAACTCTTGGTACAATGCCAATGGTCTTATCGATAGAACCTATCTCTACGGTATAGCAAACCTCTACTATGAGTTCCTGGAAGGGACAAAGGTTGATGTTTCCGGCACAAGTTTTGCCAGCCAGAACGAACGTCTATGGGGCGGAATCGGTTTAGGTGGCAGCTACAACTGGAACAGTGATAAATATTCGATCTATGGCGAAGGTTCGATCAATACCAGCCTCCAGAGCTTTGCCGACAGTTACAGCTACAAGGGCACTCTAGGCTTCCGCGTTCGTTTTTAAACTTTAGTGAGTAATAAAACCCCATCCGTAATGACATAAATTACGGATGGGCTTTTTGAACAAGAGTATCTAAAAATAGTTGTTTGTAGATATTCTGGTCATCGCCAGCTTAGTTCAGTTCTGCGACTCTCTTTTTATAATACGCATGCCATTCGAATATTGCGTGTAACCTGGTTCATTTCCTCTTGGCGCAACAACGCGAGGCTGCTCAGGTCGCTGAACCTGTTCCGGTCGTTGAATTGGTCTTTGCACAGGAGGCCGGGCATAATCATCTCGACGCTCGGGCCTTGGGCGACCTGAATCATTCCGCCATCTATCTGAGCGGTAGTAGCGACGATCACGATAATATCGTGAATCATATCTCGGGTTATTACGGTAAGTAATGGCTGATCCCGAATAGTACCCACCGTACGAAGGGCCGTAATCTCTATAGCCATCGTATGAGTATGACTCACTTACGCAGCCGGCCAGTGTGAATGATAGCACCATAACAGTGCCGATAGACGTAAAAGCTTTAATAATGGCCATAACTTGCTAGCCTCATTTTGTGAACATTTCGGAATTAACAATCGCCCTTCAATCGATAAAGAGCAAGTCACGAAGTTCATAGAGCTTGTTATGGTCTGAGATTGAAAGCTCTGGATGGACATGTATCGACGAACGAGGCTGGCCCCAAAACCAGGCTAGGCTAAGAGTTTTGCCGCATTCGAGAGGCAAGGAGCTTAATACCGTCGGCGATGCGATTGATGGGAATGGAAGAATACGCGATACGGAAATAGCGACACGGCCTGTCATCGCTCCAGAAGAATGGCGCACCGGATTCGATGAGCACACCATCCTCGCGCAGATCGCGTGCCAGTTTGTCGGCATCCATGCCTTCTGGGCCTTCTATCCAGAAGGCAGTCCCGCCAAAACCCGATTTACCTGCAATCTTTAAACCTTCACGTTCAAGCGCGTCAATCATTACTATATGGCGTTTGTGATACTCAATACGCATCCGATGAATAACCGCATCGTAATGGCCAAGTGCTAGGAAATAAGCGGCGGTTCGCTGCAAATGCCCCGGGGGGTGCCGCAACATCAGTGCACGCAAAGCTCTTGCTTCACGAATAACGGGCGCTGGTGCCACAAGATATCCGAGCCGTAAGCCCGGAAACAATGATTTTGAAAAGCTTCCTACATAAAGAACACGGCCATATCGATCGAGCGATTTCAGTGCGGGTGTCGGGGGTTGAAGAAAGCTCATCTCGAATTCATAATCGTCCTCGACTATGACGAAATCACGTTCTGCGGCTGCTTCCAGAAGAGAAATGCGCCTTGCTCGCGGCATTGTCGCAGCGGTTGGCGACTGATGGCTCGGCGTTACAAAGACTGCATCGATACCATTCGGAAGCAATTCCGGTGGCAAGCCACCTTCATCAACATTCAGTGCAGTTACATGTGCTCCGGTCAAATGAAGTGTCGCACTAATATCAGGGTGCCCTGGATTTTCGCAGACGACATGCGTGCGATTTGTCAAAAGCAGATGACTGATAATCCAAAGTGCATTTTGCGCACCAACCGTAACCAATATTTCATCGTGCTCTGCACGGATACCTCGGCTCGGTAGAGTACGGGACCTAATGTAGTTTACGAGTTCAACATCGTCAGCAGCTGCAAAGTCGCCAGCCATAAGGATGAAATCCTCGCGCGCCAAGGCCCGACGAGCGCAATCGCGCCAAGCAGCCAGATCAAATAATGTCTGGTCCATCTGCCCGTAAAGAAAAGGGTAACGATAGCGTCGCCAATCCAGAGGCTTTCGAATTGTCTTCGCTATATTGAAACCGGGCCGCAGTTTGGAGGACCAATCTACCGCTGTATTTGGCGTCTGCAAAAAATCTTCATCTGGGCGACTGATCGGAGGTGCTATAGCTACGTGATAAGCACTCCTCGAATGCACTTCAAGATAGCCCTGCGAAACAAGCTCCTGATAAGCCAATGTAACCGTAAGTCGCGATATTTTCAGATAATCTGCTAGTCCTCGCGTCGACGGCATACGCGCTCCGGGCAAGATAGCACCAGAAAGAATAGCGGATACTGTTGTTTCCCGAATTTGAGACTGTAATCCGGTACTTCGAAAGCCATCAATGAAGAAAATCGTCGGCGAGACAGAACCCAAGGCCTCACTCCATTAGTAAATCAGCAAATATACTGAAAATCACATCGCTCTTCAGCATCTTGTTCCAACTCAACAATAGTGTTTCTTCTTTCTATTTCTCCCAATAAAAAATTTTGGATTGTAAAGTGCATTCTAGCCGGGATTTCATGGTGAAGGAATCTCAGTCAGCAATCTGGACTTATTGACTATTCAAACTGGATATAAGTCAAAATTGCTGACATGGCTATCGTTTGTGTGCGGAACTGAAGATTGGCGGAAAACGCCAGCAGCCATGACAAAGTCAGGCATGGTTCTTAAAATGGAAGGGGAACTCCATGAATTATTCTACTAGCATAAAACGGGTGGTATTATTTTCAGCTGTTGCTGCGTTTTCAACAACTGCAGCCTATGCTGAAACCACGGTTGTGGTCGGCTATCAGCAAATCGTCGGACCATTTCTCACTGCAATTGCAGACGGGAAGTTTGACGCGGCGGCCAAAGAAGCTGGATATAAGATCGACTGGCGACAATTTGCTTCGGGCGGCGATATTTCTACCGCACTTGCGTCCGGCAACGTGCCAATAGGCGTGATCGGTTCAACGGGTATCGCGGCAGCATCGACACGCGGTGTCGAGCTGGAGCTTTTCTGGATTCTCGACAATATCGGTAAATCGGAAGCACTTGTCGCGCGCGAGGGCTCCGGCATTGAAAAGCCGGAAGACTTGAAGGGTAAGAAGATCGGTGTACCATTCGTCTCCACCTCGCATTTTCATCTCCTCGTTGGCATGAGCGATATCTGGAAGATCAATCCGCGTGATGCAGAAATTCTGAACATGACACCGCCGCAGATTGTTGCTGCATGGCAGCGCGGCGATATCGATGCGGCATATGTCTGGCCGCCTGCACTGTCCGAAATTCTTAAAACCGGCAAGGAAATCGCCAATTCCGAAGAAGTAGGCGAGAAAAGCGTACCCACTTTTGACGGACTTGTGGTGGACAAAAACTTCGCCAGTGAAAACCCTAAGTTCATGACTGCCTTCACGACAGTACTGAAGGATGCTTATGCGGACTATAAGGCCAATGGCAACCAATGGACGGCAGATTCCGCGCAGGTCAAAGGTATGGTCAAACTAATCGGTGGCAATGCTGCTGACATACCAGACGCACTCAAACTGTTGTCTTTCCCGACAGCGGAGGAACAGGCTTCTCCGACCTGGCTCGGTGGAGGCAAAGAAAGCGGTGCGCTGAAGTCCATCACTCAGAGTGCGAAATTTCTTGTTGATCAGAAACAACTAGATAAAGCGCTGGATGATTATAGCGGCAATGTAAATGGCAGTTTTGCCGAAGCCGCCGCAAAGTAATTACGTGAAGTAATTCAAGCGACTCCGCCAGCGACGGCTGCTTGGCTCCGTCGTTGAACTGAGCTGGTTCCGCGCAACTTTGCAAATTCAAGTTTGCAATTGATCCGTATTGCCGGGACCACTCCTTCGTTCCCAAAAGGCGACGTTATGGAAACCTTGAACGTATCGAATGTCAGTTTGACCTATCCGGGTCTGTATGTGGAAGAAGCCGTGATTGCACTCAAGGGCGTCAATCTACGGATCGACAGCGGCGATTTTGTCGTAGCACTTGGCGCATCTGGTTGTGGAAAAACCACTCTGCTCAATCTGATGGCTGGGTTTATGATCCCCTCAGCGGGAGAGATCACTCTAGGCGGGCGGCTTGTTCGCGGGCCAGGCGCAGACAGAGGGGTTGTCTTTCAAAAGCACGCACTTCTCCCCTGGCTCAATGTGGTCGATAACACGGAGTTTGGGCTTAAGCTTCAGGGTGTGCCTAAAGCGGAGCGCCGCGAGCGCGCTGCCAAAAACCTAGCACTGGTCGGTCTGCAAGAGTTTCACAACCACAAGATCTATCAACTGTCAGGCGGGATGCAGCAGCGTGTTGGTATTGCTCGCGCTCTCACTTGCGATCCTGCCATGCTGCTTATGGATGAGCCGATGGCAGCACTGGATGCTCTTACTCGTGAGACCATCCAGGAACTACTTTTGCGGGTATGGCAAGTTACCAATAAAATGTTCTTCTTTATCACTCACAGCGTCGAAGAAGCTTTGTTTCTTGGTTCGCGGCTCATTGTCATGTCGCCGCGCCCGGGACGGATCACTCACACTTACGATCTGGACTTTAACCGGCGCTTTCTGGAATGCGGTGACGCGCGCGCCGTTAAATCCAGTCCCGACTTTATCAAGATGCGTGAGACAATTCTGGGGATTATCTATGGCGATGAACGTGCATCAGGAAACCCGGAACTGGCCCATGCTTGAGTTTTTTACTCGGGCACGGCCAGTCAAGCCCGGTAAAGTCTACGGCGCTCCGGGTGACGGAAACAGTGGCTTCATCAGTTTGGTTACAGCACTCCTGTTGCTGGGAGTCTGGTTCCTCGTGACGGGCATGGGTTGGGTGAAACCGCTTTTTCTACCTTCTCCCTTCGCAGTCTATGATAAATTTGTGATTGCCATGACCGATGGTGTTGCGAACTCGACATTGGTGGAACATACGCTTGCCAGTTTAGGGCGTGTGCTTGGCGCTTTTGCCATCGCTTGTGTGACTGCAATCCCGATCGGTATCATGATGGGGATGAGCAGCTTCTGCCGCGGGGTACTTGACCCGATTATTGAATTCTATCGCCCGCTTCCACCGCTTGCCTACTTGCCGCTGATCATCATATGGCTGGGCATCGGTGAATTCCCGAAGGTGTTTCTCATCTTCCTTGCGATCTTCGCTCCAATGGCGATTGCAGCAAGAGCAGGCGTTCGCTCTGTCTCCACTGAACAGATCCACGCGGCTTACGCCATGGGTGCATCGAGAACGCAGGTAATAACGCAAGTCATCATGAAAGCCGCACTACCGGAAATCTTCACAGGTATGCGCATCGGCATTGGTGTGGGTTGGACGACGCTGGTCGCAGCAGAAATGGTAGCAGCCCATCGCGGACTTGGCTTCATGGTGCTCAATGCAGCCCAATTTCTTGCCAGTGATACCGTCATCATGGGTATCATCGTCATAGGTGTGTTCGCTTTCGCCTTCGATCTTCTCATCCGCTATATGGAGAAGGTTCTTATTCCTTGGAAGGGTAAAATTTGATGGCAACAGACGCCGTTTAACCCGACCACTTACCCCAACTTCTAAGATAAACGCGCAGCTGTCCTGCCGCGCCACGGGAAAGCTGTACGCATTTTCCGAACAGATAGCAGATTGATCAAGGAGCATTAGAATGTCCGCTGGGCACCTCACAGAAAAGCAATTTTCCGACCTGTTCGACGCCTTTAACCGACATGACATCGACGCGATCATGACATTTTTTGCTGAGGATTGCGTGTTCTATACCGTTGGTGGTGAGGAAGTTTATGGCACCCGCCTCGAAGGCAAAGAGGCAATCGCCAAGGCGTTTTCCGGTGTCTGGGCCACAATGTCGGATGCCAGCTGGGACGGTCATCGGCACTTCGTGAGCGGAGATCGCGCCGTTTCCGAGTGGACGTTTCGCGGCACTGATGCAAACGGTGCGCGCATTGAGGCAGAAGGTTGCGATCTCTTTACGCAGCGGGGCGGCAAGATCGTCCGCAAACAGGCATTCCGCAAAAACCGGCCTTTGCTGACTGCATAGGCCTCACCTGTGCCAGTCGGTGATTTGGAGGACCGACACATGAATACTCACACGCTCAATAAACGTTCCGACAAGCAGCCATTCGACCCTGCTTATGATCCGGTGGTCGCGAAGACACCCGGTCAAGGCAGAGACTACGCACCGACTTATTGGATCGGCACAGCTGGACCGACACCAGAAGATGACGGCCCCATTCACGGCGATGTCGACGCTGATGTCGTCATTGTTGGTTCCGGATATACAGGATTGTCAGCTGCTATTCATCTCGCCCGCGATCATGGCATTAAAGCAGTGGTGCTGGAGGCCAACGGGGTTGCGTGGGGGTGCAGTACCCGCAATGGAGGTCAGGCTCAAATCTCTGCGGGACGGCTTAAACGCTCGCAATGGATTGAGCGCTGGGGCGTGGACGTCGCTAAAAAACTTCACAAGGAAATTGCAGAAGGTTTCGATCTCTTCCGCGCACTTATTGCCGAACCAGAGATTGACTGTGATCCGCAAGACGGCGGACATCTATATATTGCGCATCGCGACAAGGTCATCCCTTCGCTGGAGAAAGAATCCCGCTTACTCAATGAAGTATTTGGCTATCGCACCCGCATGGTCAGCCGTGATCAAATTCACAGCGACTTCATCCGCGATCAGGAAGCGTGTGGCGCCATGTATGAGCCAGATGGCATTGGTGTACATGCAGCCAAGCTTGCTTTCGGCTATCTGCAACTTGCGCGCAAACTCGGCGCAAAAGTGCATGTGGCAAGCCCGGTGCTGAGCTGCCGCAAAAATGGAAATATTTTTCATCTCCAAACTCCGAACGGAACTGTAAAGGCGAGGCAGGTTTGTTTCGCGACAGCTGGCTATACGTCGCCTGAGCTCCATCCGTTTACGCGTCATCGGCTTATGCCGATACTATCAAATTCAGTGGTAACCCGCCCATTGACGGCCGAAGAAATCGACGCCTGTGGCCCGAAGACCGGAATCCCACTGACTGATACCCGAACACTTCGCCACTATTATCGCTTCTTGCCAGATGGGCGAATGCAGATTGGCAGTCGCAGTGCGATTACCGGGGCAGATGCGTCGAACCCCCGGCATTATGACTTGCTGCTCGCAGGTCTCTACCGGAAGTTCCCGATATTGGCAGGCATTAAAGTCGATTATTCCTGGTGGGGTTGGGTTGATGTCAGTCATGACATGATGCCTCGCATCTTCCGCCCCGATCCGACGCAGGAAATCTATTACGCCATGGGCTACGGCGGTAATGGTGTGATGTATTCTGCGCAAGCGGGGCGTCGAGTTGCACAATTGATGGCCGGTCGCGGACAGGGACTGGACCTACCGATTTTCACATCAGAACTACCGAGCTACGGCATGTTGACGCCATTCCGGCGCATAGGTCAGCGCGCCATGTACCGCTGGTATGCCCTGAAAGACGAAATTCTCTGAATAAAAGCGAAAGGTATGCGCCATGAAGATGACGACGGAAGAAGCGTTCGTAAAGGTCTTGCAAATGCATGGAATTGAACATGCATTTGGGATTATCGGTTCTGCGATGATGCCGGTTTCCGACCTGTTTCCCAAGGCGGGCATTGCCTTCTGGGATTGCGCGCACGAGACCAATGCGGCCCTGATCTGCGACGGCTATACGCGCGTGACAGGCAAGATGGGCATGGCTATTGCCCAAAATGGGCCAGGTGTGACTGGCTTTGTGACCTCTATCAAAACTGCCTATTGGAACCACACACCAATGCTGCTCGTAACGCCGCAAGCTGCCAACAAGACCATTGGTCAGGGCGGCTTCCAGGAAGTGGAACAGATGGCATTGTTCGAGGATATGGTCTGCT